>Ga0209369_1000001_pt1 | contig 1019152 bp, 1018 predicted proteins | sample EBPBio142010_DNA_FD_185865 | JGI IMG/M metagenome (GOLD analysis project Ga0209369, IMG submission 185865) | Wastewater treatment Type I Accumulibacter community from EBPR Bioreactor in Madison, WI, USA - Reactor 1_10/4/2010_ DNA (SPAdes)... | ecosystem: Engineered > Bioreactor > EBPR >... | reverse complement strand
CCGCCATTGTTGCCGCCGTTGCCCCAGCCGCCGTTGCCGCCGTTGCCCCAACCGCCGCCATTGTTGCCGCCGTTGCCCCAACCGCCGCCGTTGCCGCCATTGCCCCAGCCGCCGCCGTTGTTGCCGCCGTTGCCCCAGCCGCCGCCATTGCCGCGATCCTCATAGGCGCCGCGCACATTGCCGCAGACCAACAAGCCGTTGATGTTGGCGATGTCGAAATCCGAGCAACGGTTTAGTTCGATCGAGGTGCCGCGCACGCGGCCCCGCTCGTCGCGACAATCGGCGTAGAGTCGACCCTGGTTGGTATAGGCCCCCGAACAGCTCTGGGCGAAACTGCCGCGCGGCGCGATCCGTTCGGGTCCGCTTTGCGACGGCGCGCGATCCTGCGCGGGCGACATCATCATCGTGGCCGCGGCTGCGGCGGTGGCGAGCAACATCATGGATGCCTCCATCAAGGGTTCCTGGCGCATCGATGCGCCGATGCGGACCACAATTCATCATGTCACATGAACCTGAGCTGTACGCGATTGTCGTCTGACGTTTCCTTTTCAAACGAATGGGCCTATATCCGGTGTCATCTCCGCGCCCGGTCGAAAGGCCGGGCGCCGTCGTATCCAACGCCCGGTTTTTCGGGCCTTTTCGCCGGGACCTTCGCCCCATGACCGACATCCTGATGCCCAAGGCCACCGCGGTCTGGCTGGTCGACAACACCTCGCTGACCTTCGAGCAGATCGCCGATTTCTGCGGCCTGCATCCGCTGGAAGTGCGCGGCATCGCCGACGGCGACGTGGCCCGCGACATCCGCGGCGCCGACCCCATCGTCAACGGCCAACTGACCCGCGAAGAGCTGGACAAGGCCCACGCCGATTCCAACTACCGCATGAAGGCCGTGGTCAGCCGCCACGCCGAACTGCTGAAGCCGACCAAGACCGGCCCGAAATACACGCCGGTGTCGCGCCGTCAGGATCGTCCCGACGCCATCGCCTGGTTCGTGCGCCATCACCCCGAGGTGACCGACGCCCAGATCGCCAAACTGCTGGGCACCACCAAGTCGACCATCGAGAGCGTGCGCGGCCGCACCCACTGGAACAGCGCCAACATCAAACCGGTCGATCCGGTGACCCTGGGTCTGGTCGGCCAGTTGCAACTGGACGAGGTGGTCAAGAAGGCGGCCGACAAGAAGGCCAAGGACGACGCCAAGCGCGGCGGCCCGACCCTGGACGCCGAACCCGAAGCCCCGGCCGAGGAACCCGTCGTCGAAGCCGACGAACCCGACGCCTACGCCGGCTCCCACACCGCGGAATCGGTGTTCGGCAGCCGGGACTGACGCACAAAATCCTCTCTCCCCAAGTCGTGGGGGAAGAACAGAAAACGGCCCCAGGATCGCTCCTGGGGCCGTTCGTCATTTCAGACCGTTGCGCGACGTCTAGCCGGTGCGGGTCTCCAGGCTGGATATCTCTTCCTTCAGCCTGAGCTTGCGCTGTTTCAACGACCTTAGCTGCAACGAGTCCACGGACGGATGGATCATCTCCTGGCGGATGGTCTCATCCAACTGACGGTGACGATTTCCCAGTTCGCGGATACGAGCATCAAGGGACATGGCTTGCGCCTCCATGGCTAAGGGACCACACAGTGAGCGCCCGGATCGGGTCTCTGTGTAATCACAAATCGGTGACGCGGAGATCGACCCGGACCCGATGAATATGAACCTGAAATAGGCCGATCGTGTGAACGGAGCCGTATCGAACCCGCCCCGTCGCCTGGTGGTCGGAATTTCCGGTGCGTCCGGCGTGATCTATGGCGTCAGAATGCTGGACGCCCTGCGCGATCTGGGCGTCGAAAGCCACCTGATCGTCAGCCGTGCGGCCCTTTTGACCCTGTCCCAGGAAACCGATCTGACGCCCGACGACCTGTCGGCCCGCGCCGATGTGACGCATCGTCTGGCCGATGTCGGAGCGTCCATCGCCTCCGGCTCGTTCAAGACCATGGGCATGGTCGTCGCCCCCTGTTCGGTTCGCACCATGGGCGAGATCGCCACCGGCGTGACCTCGTCGCTTCTGACCCGCGCCGCCGACGTGGCGCTGAAGGAGCGCCGCCGCCTGGTGCTGATGGTGCGCGAGACGCCGTTCCACCTGGGCCATTTGCGAACCATGACGGCCCTGACCGAGATGGGCGCCGTCATCGCCCCGCCCCTGCCCGCCCACTACGCCCGGCCGCGATCCATAGAGGACATGGTCGATCAGTCGGTCGGCCGCGCGCTGGATCTGTTCGACCTGGACTGGACCCCGGTGAAACGCTGGACCGGCCTGAAGGGCGGCGAAACCGCATGAGTCTGTGGGATTGGGCGGTCGCGGCCTACGCCAGGCCCGGCGTTTCCGAAGCTTGTCTGGAGTTGCAGGACGTCGGCGGCCAGAACGTCTGTCTGCTGCTGTGGGCCGCCTGGGCGGTCCAGACCGGTCAGGCGCTGGACGGCGACGCCCGCGCCGACGCCTGCGACATCGCCCGCGCCTGGGAAGACGCCGCTGTGGCCCCTCTGCGGGCCGTCCGACGTCGCCTGAAAGGCCGCATCCTCGACATGGACGACGCCGCCCGTCAGGCCGTGCGCGATCAGGTCAAGGCGGTGGAGCTGTCGGCCGAGCGTCATCTGTTGGCCGCGCTGGAAACCGCATCCCGTCCCGCCGATCGTTCGCCCACGTCCCTGAGCGACGCCCTGGCCGCCGTCTGCCGTGACTGGTCGGGAACCGCGCCGCGTGCTCTGTTGACCACGCTCATCGACCGGCTTTCCGCCTGAAATCGCCTTGGATATAAGCCCGCCATGAACGACGACGGTCCCGAACTGAGCGAAGAAGAGCTGGCGTTGCACGCCCGCCTCAAGGCCCTGCGTCAGGAGCACACCGACCTGGACGCCTCGATCGAGGCCCTGGGCCATATGCCCATCCCGGATCAGTTGATGATCGCCCGCCTGAAGCGCAAGAAACTGACCCTGCGCGACGAGATCGTGAAGATCGAGGCCCGCATCCTGCCGGACATCATCGCCTAGGGCGCCGCCCATCCGCTCATCCCGGCGAAAGACAAGCGCTAGCGCCCTTTCTTCCTGACCCACATGGCCGCATCGGCCTCGGCCAGCCAGGTCTCGGCGTCCGGTTGATCGACATAGGCCCGCACCCCGAACGAGCCGCCCAGTTCGGCCCGCTCGCCCTGCCATTCGAAGCCGTCGGTCTCCAGCGCCCTGGCCAGACGCAACGCCTTGTCGCGGCCCTCGTCCAGCCCGGCGTTCAGCATCAACAGACAGAATTCGTCGCCGCCCAGCCGCCCGACCGCATCCGACTCGCGCAGATTGGCCAGCATCAGCTCGGCCACCCGCACCAGGGCGGCGTCGCCCGCCGCGTGACCCAGGCGGTCGTTGACCCCCTTGAACCCGTCCAGGTCCAGATACAGCAGCACCGCGGGCGCGCCATAGCGTTGACAATAGGCCATGGTCCGGTTGACCGCCGCGACGAAGCCCCGCCGGTTCAGGGCCGGGGTCAGGACATCGTGGTCCGCCGCCGCCTCGGCCGCCTCGGCCCGCGCACGCAAAGCCTCGACCTCGGCGCGCAGGCGCTCGATCTCGGCGTGGGGGTCCGCGTCGGTCACGAAAGAGGCTCCGGCAGCGCGACTCAGCAATGACCGCGCACCTCCAATGCTAGCGCCCTCGGTTGCGGGCGCAACGCGCGTGCTGTAACCGGCCGTCTTCCGCAAGCGGGGATTCCCGATATGGCCGAGACGACGCCTCCCGTCGCCATCATCATGGGCAGCCGATCCGACTGGCCGACCATGAAACACGCCGCCGACGCGCTGGACCGGCTGGGCGTGGTCTGGGACGCCAAGGTGGTCAGCGCCCACCGCACCCCCAAACGCCTGTGGGACTTCGCCTCTGGCGCACGCGCGGCGGGCTATAAGGTCATCATCGCCGGGGCGGGCGGCGCGGCCCACCTGCCCGGCATGGCCGCCTCCATGACCGAACTGCCGGTGCTGGGCGTGCCGGTGCAGTCCAAGGCGCTCAGCGGTCTCGATTCCCTGCTCTCCATCGTTCAGATGCCCGGCGGCGTTCCCGTCGCCACCCTGGCCGTCGGCGAGGCGGGGGCCAAGAACGCGGGCATACTGGCCGCCCAGATCCTGGCCCTTGCCGACCCCGTGCTGATGGGCCGGCTGGAAGCCTTCCGCGCCGCCCAGACCGAGGCCGTCCACGAAACCGTCGAGGACTGATGCCCGACCTGCCCCTGCCTCCCGGTTCGACCATCGGCGTCATCGGCGGCGGCCAGTTGGGGCGGATGCTGTCCCAGGCCGCCTCGCGGCTGGGCTTCGACGTCGTCATCCTGGACCCGGAAGAGAATTCGCCCGCCGGTCGCGTGTCGCGCGGCCAGATCGTGGCCGCCTATGACGATCCCACGGCCCTGACCGTAATGGGTCGGGTCTGCCAGGTCGTGACCTTCGAGTTCGAGAACGTGCCCGCCGCCTCGATGGAGACCCTGGCCGAGGGCGGCGCCCTGGTCGCACCCGGTCCCACCGCCCTGAAGGTCGCCCAGGACCGGGTCGAGGAGAAGGTCTTCCTCAACACCGTCGGCGCCCCGACCGTGGACTTTCACCCGGTCGACGGCCTGGACGATCTGCTGGAGGGGCTGGAGCGCCTGGGGACCCCCGCCCTGCTGAAGACCCGCCGCGAAGGCTATGACGGCAAGGGCCAGGTCTGGATCAAGTCGCCCAAGGCCGCCGCCGACGCCTGGGCCGCCGTCGGTCAGCGCCCGTCGATCCTGGAGGCCAAGGCCCCCTTCGTGCGCGAGTTGTCGGTCATCGCCGCGCGCGGCTGGAACGGCGAGACCGCCGTCTATCCGCTGGGCGAGAACATCCACTCCGGCGGCGTGCTCAAGACCACCCTGGCCCCGGCCGACGTCGGCGCCAAGACCGATCGGCGCGCCCGCGCCATCGCCAAGGCCGTCTTGGAGGGTCTCGACTATGTCGGCGTGATCGGCGTCGAACTGTTCGACGTGCCTGGTCCGAGCGGCGACCGCGTCCTTCTGGTCAACGAGATCGCGCCGCGCGTGCACAACACCGGCCACTGGACCCAGGACGGCTGTCTCTGCGACCAGTTCGAACAACATATCCGCGCCATCGTCGGCTGGCCGCTGGGTCTGACCAAGGCCCACGCCCGCGTCGAGATGACGAACCTGCTGGGCGACGAGATCGACCAGTGGCCCAAACTGGCCGCCAGGCCCGACGTCCGCCTGCACCTCTACGGCAAGACCGAGGCCCGCCCTGGCCGCAAGATGGCCCATGTGAACCGGGTCAGGCCGCTGTGATCCCGAGGGGGCGGTTCATTACCCTTCCGTAAGTTGGCGTGCGAATCGCCCCGTGCCAGTTTCGTCGCAACGTGGGGGAGATCACATGAGCCACGACGCCCCGGCCGTCGCGCCGAAACAACCGCCTGTCCGCATCGCCGCCCTGGCCTATCTGGGAACCATCGCCTTCGGTCTGTTCGCCGAGGTCGGGACCCGCAGCGGCCTGGACCGGTCTGATCCCCAGGCCCTGGCCGCCACCCTGCGCGCGGGCGAGGACCTGTTTCGCCTCGGCGTCGTGTCCGACCTGGCCATGTTGGTCTGTTATCTGGTGGTGACCGCCATCTTCTACGCCGCTTTCCGCCCCTACAGCCGCACCCTGTCGGCCGCGGCGGCGGTGTTCAGCCTGACGGGCATCGCCGTCCTGGCCATGGGGCTGGTCAATCTGATGGCGCCGCTGATGATCTTGAACCCGACGACCGGCATGACGGACCAGGCCGACCTGGCCGCAGTCTTCCTGATGCTGCACGGGCGCGGCTATACGATCAGCCTGGCCTTCTTCGGCGTCTATTGCCTGATGATCGGCTGGCTGTCGGCGCGTTCGCGGCTGATCCCGGCCTGGGTGGGTCTGCTGATGGCCTTCGCCGGCGCCTGCTATCTGCTGAACAGCCTCAGGGTGGTTCTGGACCTGCCCCTGCCGGGCGGTCTGGCCGACTATCTTCTGCTGCCCGGTCTGGTCGGCGAGGGGGCGATCAGCCTGTGGCTGCTGGCGCGCGGCCTGAACGCCCAGGCCTGGGCGCGGCTGAACGCCCGCGACTGATCGTCAGGCGATCGAAGTCCCCGTCTTCTCCCGATGCGGACACCCCGGCCAGCAGCACGGCCGACGCTTGCCTTCGCTCAAACTCTCGACGCCCCAGTGGATGCGTTTCTCGCGCGTCTTCTCCGTCTTCGGAGACGTGACCCAGCAGATCCATTCGTTGCGGGCCAGGGGCGTGATGTCGTTCCAGGTTTTTCGGGCGGCGGCCGTGGCGACCAGGGCCGCGTTGAAGTCGTCCGGCATCTCATGGACGACGCCGCTGGCCAGGCGATCATCGCCCCCGCTCATCCCGCCTTCGCGCCATAGCGCATCCGGCTGAGCGTCTCGGTCATCTTGCGCAGCGGGGCGTCGAAATCCTTGCCGGCCTTCCACTTCTCGAAGGCCATGACGTTCTCGATCCGGCGGGCCACGAAATCCTCGGCCGCCGCGCGGCCGTCGAACAGCCGCATCGTCATGGCCGGGACCAGAATGCCCGACAGGATCGCCCGTTTGGAATAGTGGTTCCAGTCCGTCGCCGAATCCCCCGCCCAGCGCCACAGCCGGTCCGCCGTGGCCCAGGTCAGACCCGCGACCAGATCGGCGTTGATCGGCAGGGCCAGAAAGCCCGCCGCCCGCTTTTCGGCCGCCGCGTCCGCCATCCCCGCCTCCAGCCGCGCCGAGACGGCCTGGGCGATGCGCTCGCGAATCTTCAGCGTGGCGGGATCGACGGCTTGCAGCGCCGCCATGGCCTGATCGTCGCGCCGCCGCCACAGCAGGACGGCCAGATCGCGCGCGCCGTTGGGCATCAGCAGTTCCTGATCGCCCAGGGACAGACCGTTCGCCTCGCACGCCGCGCGCACCAGCCGCGCATTCCAGCCCAGGTCCGGCGCGCGATCCAGCGCTGCGTCCAGCACCGCCTGTTCCATACGGTCGGCCCAGTCGGGGGAATCGCCCCCAGAGCCAGTGTCGTTCGACGGGTGTGGCGCCTCGGTCATGGCTGCATGATAGGCCGATCCGGCGGGCGTTTCGAGCCTTCAGATGTGACCGCGACGATCTGGACACGGCCGGGCGGCTCGTGTATCAGCGCGCCTTCATCCGCGGACCCCGTCCGCCGGACCCGAGATTTATTTGTCTGCCCGTCTCCCTCACAGGACGCGGCGGGCGGCCAAAGGAGAGTTGAACCTGGTTCAGATTTTCGTCCGCGACAACAACGTCGATCAGGCGCTGAAGGCCCTGAAGAAGAAGATGCAGCGCGAAGGCAGCTTCCGTGAAATGAAGCGCCACGTGCACTACGAGAAGCCCTCGGAGAAGCGCGCCCGCCAGAAGGCCGAGGCCGTTCGTCGCGCCCGCAAGCTGGCCCGCAAGCGCGCCCAGCGCGAAGGCCTGCTGCCCGCACCCAAGCCGCGCCCCGGCCGGTAAGCAGCGGTTTCGCTGAAAAGATCAAAGGCCCGCCGGAGCGATCCGGCGGGCCTTTTCCGTTCTCCCTCTCCCTAGATGGGAGAAGGAAGCTCGAATCATTCCCCCCGCCGGATCGCCCCGGCGAACGTCTTCCAGCTCAGCTTCACGTCCGACAGGGCGCCCGCGCGGAAGGCGCGGCCCGCCACCCAGACCATGAACAGGGCGAAGACGAACATCCCGACCATCGCGCCGATCAGTTCGATCATCGGTGGGTCCGACGGCAGGCGCGCCATCATGACGAAGGGCGTGAAGAAGGGGATCATGGACATGACCTGGATCACCGGTGCGTCCGGCGTCCGCAGGGCCATCTGCATGGTGATCATCGGAATGATCAGGACCATCATGATCGGTCCCATCAGGGTCTGGGCGTCGCGCGGCGTTTCGCAGAAGGCGCCGATGGCCGCGAACAGCACCGCGTACATCAGATAGCCGCCGACCATGAAGGCCGCGAACCAGCCCAGCATACCGCCGTTCAGCAACACGTCGCCGACCATGCCGGCGTACTGCGGCAGAGCGGCGACCATGCCCGCCGCGCCGATGCCGCCCCAGGCCAGCAACACCGTCAGGGTCAACAGCGCCACCCCCAGCACCTTGCCGGTCAGGATTTCGGTCGGCGAGGCCGAGGACAGCAGCACCTCCAAAATCTTGTTCGACTTCTCCTCCATCACGCTGTTCAGCAGGATCGAGGCGCCGGTGATGATCAGCGACCACAGCAGGAAGCCGCCCATCAGGCCGATGATCTGCGGCAGCCGGTCCCGCAGCGACACCTCGCCGCCGCTGGCCGACTGGGGCGAGAACACCGTGACCTCGGGCCGGAACCGTTCGGTGGCCTCGACCACCGAGGCGTCGATGCCCGCCCCTTCGAACACCGCGCGCCGATTGGCCGAACGCAGGGCGTCGCGCACGAAATCCTCGACCGTGTCGTCGGTGGCGCGTGCGGCCCAGACGCGGGCCTGGGGCGCATCGCCCTGGCGGCTCAGGAAGACCACGGCGTCCAGCCTCTGATCCTTGGGCGTGTCGTCGGTCAGCCAGCGACGCACGGCGGCGTCCTGGGCCTCTCCAGGCGCGGCGGCCAGGATGTCGGCGGGCGTTTCGACCAGTCGCAGCTTGGGCCGCGACAGGGACGCCATGGCCCCGGAAGCCGCCGTCGCCGAGGGCGGCGCGCCCGTGGTCTTGGCGGCGGTCTCCGCGGCCTGTCGGGCGCGTTCGGCCCGGCGGTCGGCGTCGCGGCCCAGGGCGTCCCTGACGGCGGCGGCCAGGCCGGCGGCGTTCGCCCCCTCCTCCACCACCGCCACGGCCCGCACAGGCTCGGACGAGCGGATCAGGATCGGCGCCGCCCCGCCCAGCACCGCAAACAACGGAAAGGCCAGCAGCGACAGCCAGAAGCCGACGGTGCGGGCATAGGCGGCGTATTCCCGCCGGGCGATCAGCAAGGTGCGCATCATTTCGCCGTCTCCCGCGCGATCGACTGGTCCTGGTCGGGGTGATCACCGGTCAAGGCGATGAAGGCGTCGTGCAGGGTCGGCTCCTTCAGCGAGAATCCGCGCACGTCCAGCCCGCCCAGGAAGGCCGCCTTCAGCGCCTCCTGCCCGCCTGCGCCGCGCGTCAGGGTGGCCCTGAGCGAACGCACGCCGTCGACGTCGTCGACCGTCTCCACGCCCGCCACGCCCGGCAGGGCCGCCACGGCTTCGGGCGAGATGGCGCCGGTCAGGTCCAGCACGCGCGGCGAGGTCGCCCGCGCCTGGTCCACCGTGCCCTCGAACGCCTTCTTGCCGCGCGCCAGCAGCACGACATTGTCGCACAGCCGCTCGGCGTGCTGCATCACATGAGTCGAGAACAGGACCGTCGCCCCGTCGGCGGCCAGCCCGCGGATCATCTGCTCCAGCCCTTGCTGGTTCACCGGGTCCAGACCCGAGAAGGGTTCGTCCAGGATCACGAACTCGGGGCGGTGCACGACCGAGGCGATCAACTGGACCTTCTGGGCCATCCCCTTGGACAGCTCCTTCATCTTCTTGTTGGCTGCATCGCCCAGGCCCTGGGCTTCCAACTGCTCCCTGGCGCGGCGTCGCCCTTCGCTCGTGGGCAGCCCCTTGAGCGAGCCGAAGAAGGCGATGGCGTCGACCGGCGTCATCTTCTTGTACAGACCGCGCTCCTCGGGAAGGAAGCCGATACGGTCACGCACGCGACGACCGTCGGTCGCGCCCAGAATCTCGATGCGCCCCGACGTGGCCGGTTGCAGACCCAGGATCATGCGGATGGTCGAGGTCTTGCCCGCCCCGTTCGGACCCAGAAAGCCGCAGATCGACCCCTTGGGAACCGCGAAACTGAGATCGGACACCGCCTGGAATTCGCCGTAACGTTTGCTCACGGACTCCAGCGTCAAAGCCGCCGTCATACGCACTCCCCTTGTCGTTGGCGCCAGCCTAGCAAGCGGGCGGCGGACGCCGCCAGCCGAAACGGTTCGCGTAACGACGGTTGACCTCGCGCTGCGCCAGGGCGACGCTGTTCCGGTTCTGGGGAGACATCCGAAATGTTCAAATTGATCCTGGGCGTCGTCGTCGGCGTGGTGGTCGTCATGGCGCTGGTGGTGGGCGGCGAATTCGCCCTGCACGCCCTGTTCCCCATCCCCATGCCCGACCCGAACGATGCGGAGGCGGCCAAGGCGGCCATGGCGAATGCGCCCATGGGGGCCAAGATCGGACTGATCGTCGTCTATTTCATCGCTGCGGCAGGCGCAGGCTTCGTCGCGGCCAAGGTTGCGGCGCGCAGGCTGGCCGGATGGATCACAGCGGGGATCATGGCGGCCCTGACGATCGCCAATTTCTTCATGTTGCCGCACCCGGTCTGGATCGTGGCGGCGTCTCTGATCCTGATCGCCGCGGGCGGTTGGCTTGGCGCCAGGGCGGGGACCAGGGCCTAGCCCGGCATCTTCACCGCGATATCGAAGCTGCGGCCCAGCACCTTGGTCGGATTGATGTGGCGGCCGTTGCGGCGCACCTCGAAATGCAGGTGCGGGCCGGTCGAATAGCCGGTCGAGCCGACCAGGCCGATGCGCGCGCCCTCGGTCACCGCCTGACCCGAGTGCACGTCAATGCGGCTCAGGTGGCCGTACAGGCTGGTCATGCCGTTGGGGTGCCGCACCTCGATGAAGCGGCCGTATCCGGCGGGGTCGTAGCCGGTGCGCAGCACCTCGCCCTCGGCGGCGACGAAGACGCCCGTGCCGGTAGGAGCGGCGATGTCCACGCCCTCGTGCGCCCGCGCCCGCGCCTCGCCCGCCAGCTTGCGCGGACCGAAGTCGGAGTTGACGGCGTGGCCCCGCACAGGCGCGTCGAAGGCCAGTTTGCGGATCACCGGTCCGGCGGCCTCGGCCACGGCCTGAACAGGGGCGGCGGTCGGCAGTGAACCCGGCTCGATATGAACGGCGGCCTCCGTCGGGGCGGCATAGGGGGCGGCGGCCATGGCCATGACGGCCAGGCCCGCCAGGGCGACGGTCTGGCCCGAATGCACCAGGAAGGCTTTCGCGGACGGCATCAGGCGTCGCATTCGGCGGCGTCTCCGGCTTCGGCTCGCATGAGCGGGGGATCGACCCCCGCGAACGGCTCGGGCGCGCGGCGCCGGATCGGTGAAGCCGGTGTTCTAAGGACGGATGGGGCGACTTTGGGGCGCGCCATCGCCGTGCGGAGCGGCGGATCGTCGCGGCAGGGAACCGAACAGCAGAAAGGGCGCGGCCGAAACCGCGCCCTTCCCGTCTTTCGAAAGCCGGTCGCTTACAGCGGCAGCTTGAAGGTCACGGCGCCCATGTGGCTGTCGGCATGGTCGCCGAAGCGGCCGCGATAGCCGACCTCGACCTTGAACGGACCCATGTCGCCGCTCAGACCGGCCGAGGCCAGGATCTGACCGCCGAACGGCTCTTCGACCTCGCGGGCCAGGACACGGGCGGTGTTGCCCGCGATGCCGACGTGCACGGCGTCCGAGCTGTCGTCCAGAGCATCGCGATAGCCGCCCTCGGCGTAGAAGCCCCAGGGTCCCATCTCGCCTTCGGCGCGCAAGGTCAGCTCGGCGCTGGTCCCTTCGACGGTGCGGTCGGCGTACTGATACTGGGCGGCGACGCCCTGCTCATAATAGCCGTCGACATCCGACGACACCCAGGTCACGGCCGCGCGCGGCGAGATGGCCAGGCCGCCGCCCATGTCCCACCACATCCCGGCTTGCAGACGCGCGCCCTTGGACACGCCCTGGGTCGAGGCGCTGTGGACGATCGGGGCCAGGGACGTGGCGCGCTCGATGTCGTTGTAGTCGTCGTTCGAAATGCCGGCGGCGGCGTTGACGAACACATTGCCCGAACGGAAGCCCGCATAGGCGTCCAGTCCCATGGAGGTCAGGGTGAAGTCATGACCGCCGCCATCGACCTCGGCCTCGCGCCAGCTTCCGGCCAGGCCGAAGCGCAGGGACTCTGTGCCGCTCTCCAGGGCGATGCGGGCGCCATGGCCCTGGGATTCGGCGGACGCGACCACGCCGCGCGCATCGGTCTCGGTCTGATCATACAGACCCATCACCGTGATGCCGGTTCCAGCTTCCCAGCCGTGGCGGCCCGACATGGCTTCCGAGGCGTTGTCCAGGCTGTCCTCGCGGTGACGGAAGGCCGTCTCGCCCTGCAAGGCGGTCTGGGCGCCCTGGTCGCCGTAATAGAGGTAGTCGTCGGCCAAGGCCGCCAGGATCTGATGCCCGCGCGCCGTCGGATGGACGCCGTCATAGTAGAAATAGGTCGCCGGCGTGGCGCACACCGTCACGCCGTTGAAGCAGGCGTCGGTGACGTTGGTCAGGCCGAAGGCGCCGGGATTGGCGACGATGGTGTCTCCGATCTTGAAGATGTCCATCATGATGATGTTGCTGTTGCGGTTCGCGGCCGCGGTGGCGGTCAGACCCGTCAGCAGGGCGCTGTTGAAGGTCGACACCGCATAGTCGGCCAGCGGCGCGGCCGGGCTGACGCGGAACTGCGGCGTCAGGCTGAGCTTCGGCAGATTGGTCACCAGCACCGTGCCCGCGCCGCCCGAAGCCGCGCTGTTGACGATGAAGTTGACGTCAGAGGCCGCCGCCGTGACGATCGGGTTGATGGCCCCCTGCGGGTTGGACGAGCCGCCCGCCGCCGCGATGTTCTGGAAGATGTTGTTGGCCCCGCCCAGGACGCTGACCAGATCGCCCGCGCCGAACCGGCCGCCGGCGCCCAGATAGGCTTGAAGCTGCGAGCGCATTCCCAGCGGAGAGGCCGCGACCCCGGTCAGGGCGCCGCCGAAGGCCAGATTGATGTTGCCGGTCACCGAGCCGCCCGCGGCGAAGCGCGCGGCGTTGAAGCCCAGCAGTTCGGTGAACACCGGCCCGTTCGAGAACCGGCCCTGATAATAGATGGGCGAGACCGGCGTGGTGTTGCCGGTCGCGGCGTACAGGTTGCCGTTGTCGCTGAGGCTGTCGCCAAAGACGACCAGGCGGCTATAGCTCTGGGCGTTGGCCGAACCCGCGACGGCGCAGGCGGCGGCGACGGTCAGCGCGGCCGCAGCGGCCGAGCGTAGAAAACGAGACATCTGAATTCCTCCCGAGGCCGACGGTTCGCGGCCGTTGGAGACCAGTGTGCGCCCGTTTGCGCAAGGTTCAAGATGCCGTTACGTCAGCTTTCAATGCAGCATACGGAAGCGCAGCGTTCCGGCCACAGTTTTCAAGGCTTTGAGGGCCTCCGGGTCGTAATCGCGATCCACGTCGGTGATGACGTAGCCCGTACGCTCGTCGGTCTTCAGGTGCTGGCCCAGGATATTCAACCCGGCGGCGCTTAGCGCCTGGTTCAGCTCGGCCATCACGCCGGGCTGGTTGCGGTGGATGTGCAGTATGCGGTGCCCGCCCGTGACCTCGGTCAGTTGCACATTCGGCAGATTGACGCAGAAGGTGGTGTCGCCGCGGTTCAAATAGCTCAGCAGGCGCTCGGCCGCGAACTCCGCGATGGCCTCTTGCGCCTCCTCGGTCGAGCCGCCGATGTGCGGGGTCAGGATGACGTTGCGCAGTCCCATCAACGGACTGTCGAACGGATCGGCGTTGGTGCGCGGCTCTTGCGGGAAGACATCAACCGCCGCGCCGCCAATCCGTCCGTCCCGAATCGCCCGGGCCAGGGCGTCGATATCGACGACATGGCCGCGCGACAGATTCAGCAACAGGACGTCCGGCTTCATGACGGCCAGTTCCGCCGCACCGATCAGACCGGCGTTCTCACCGCGCCCATCGACGTGCAGACTGACCACGTCGCTGTCGGCCAGCAGGGCGTTCAGCGAACTGGCGCGGCGAGCGTTGCCCAGCGCCAGCCGCTCGGTCAGGTCGTGGAAGACGACGCGCATTCCCAACGCCTCGGCCAGGACCGACAGTTGCGAGCCGATGGCGCCGTAGCCGACGATGCCCAGGGTCTTGCCGCGCAGCTCCTTGGACCCGGTCGCCGACTTGTTCCAGGCGCCCCGGTGCATGGCCGCCGACTTGTCGGCCACGTCGCGCATCAGGGCGATCATGACGCCGATCGCCAGCTCCACCACCGAACGGGTGTTCGAATAGGGCGCGTTGAACACCGCCACGCCGCGCGCGGCCGCGGCGGCCAGGTCGATCTGATTGGTGCCGATGCAAAAGGCGCCGATGGCCATCAGCTTGTCGGCGGCGGCCAGAACCGGCTCGCTCACCTGGGTCTTGGAGCGCAAACCCAGCACATGAACGCCCTTGATGCGTTCGATCAGGGCGTCCTCATCCAACGCCCCGGTCTCGGTCTCGACTGTATAGCCCGCCTCCTCCAGTCGCTCGACGGCGGCCGGATGGACATTCTCCAGCAACAGCATTCGGATGCGGCTGCGCGGATAGCTGAACCGGCCCTTTTCGCCTTCGGCGTGCAACAGTTCGTCGATCGAGGCGGCCACGGCGTCGGCCACGGCCATGACCGGCGGGCGGCGCGCGATCTCGGTGAAGGCGTAGAAGCGGTCGGCGGCGCCCGCCTGTTTGACCTCGGCGTCGGTCCATCCGTCGCCGACCATGATCACCGGGCCGGAAAGGTTCAGCGCGCGGATCGCCTCGACCTTGCCGCCCGCGCGCGACAGGGGGTTCAGCTCGTCGACGCCCGTCACCCGGCCCTCGGAATCGTAACGCAGATCGTTGCACAGCACGCGCTCGGGCGAGACGCCCAGCCGGGCCGCGATCGGCGCGATCACCTCGCGGAACCCGCCCGAGACGATAATCACGCGGTCGGCGTTGTCGAGAAACCACTGGCGGTTCCGACGCACCGACGGCGCGCCCTCGTCCAGGATGCGCTCGGCCAGGGCGTCGACGTGGGCGCGGGTCAGCGGCAGCATCGCCAGACGCCGCCTCAACGCCTCGCCGAAGCCGATCTCGCCAGCCATGGCCTGATCGGTCAGGCGCGTAATCTCGGCGCGGACGACAGCGGCGTCAGACACGCCGACCAGGGCCAGGTCGGCCAGGGCCTCCAGCGTCTCGATGCGGACGAGGGTGGAATCGAAATCGAAGACATAGGCGGATCGGGCGGTCATCGTCCCAACCTGACCCAGCCTCTCGGCCGCGGCAACCGTCTGGCGGTCAATCAATCATTGACGATTCAGCCCGCGCAGCCGACTGTCGGGCCGACGGGCGTCCAGAGCCGCCGCCCCCACGGCTGCGGCGATGGTGGCGAGGGCCAACAGGGCGCCGCCCTCCTTGGCGTGCTCCCTAGCGTAGCCGCCGACCCCACCCGCATGGCGATGAATCAATTTGCCATGTTTTTTAAGTGCCTTGCGGGAAGATTTTCGTGTATCGCGCCACCACCGTTCCGAACGGTCGCGCGCCTCCTCGCCGAGGTCCGAGGCACGGTCGCCCGCCTCGCTGAGGCTTTGACGCAGACTGTCGGCGAAGCCGCCGAAACGGTCGCGCAGGTCGTCGGCGTCGACCCAGCCGCGCGGATCGAATCGGCTGCGAATCCGCTCCAGTCGCGTCGGCCCTTCGCGCTGGTTCAGCAGAACGATCGCGATGGCCGTCAGGGCCGCCAGGGCCAGGACCCCGCCCGTCACGCCCGGGTGTTTGCGCGCCTCGGCCAGAACACTGAACTGTCGAACCATCGGATAATGGACCTCTTCATCGAGACCGTCCTCGGTCGGGTCGTAAAGCCCGTCTTCAAACGGCTGGTAGGCGGAATGACGATCCCGCATCAGAGACGGAGCGAACCGGGCGAAAAGTGGTTCCGCCACGCCCGGCAGGAAGGCGTAGAAACTGGCGATCAGCCGCCCGCCGCCGCCGACGGTGATCTCGCGGATCGGATGGCTGGCGCAATACAGGATGGTGTCGGCCACGACGTGGGTCGCATAGACGGGCTGGGGATTGTGCACCGCCTGGCCGGTCAGGTTCCGCGCGTGCCGGTTGTAGGGGGTGTCGACCGCGCCCGGCTTGACCAGGCTGAGGGTGATCGGCGCCTGCTCGCGCATCAGCTCCATGCGCAAGGCGTTGGTGAACCCCTTCACCGCGTGTTTGGACGCCGAATAGACCCCCTGAACCGGGATCGGCGCGTCGGACAGGATCGAGGCGACATTGACGATGGCCCCGCCCTCGGGGCGCTCACGCAGATGTTCGGCGGCTACCAGCGACCCGTTGACCACGCCCCAGTAGTTGGTCTCGAACAGCCGCCGTTGGTCTTCCAGCGTCGTCTCGCGGATCGGGCCGTAGATCGACACCCCCGCGTTGTTGACCCAGGTGTCGAAGCCGCCGAACAACCGGCGGCATTTCTCGGCCGCCTCGGCCAGGGCGTCATAGTCGGCCACGTCGGCGACGGCATAGGCCGCGCGCGCGCCCTCGGCCTGAAGCTCCTCGGTCAGACGCTTCAGATCCTGTTCGCCGCGCGCGATCAGGAAGACGCAGGTCCCGGCCCGCGCCGCGCGTCGCGCCGTGGCCAGGCCGATGCCGGAGGTGGCCCCGGTGATGACCATGGCCTGTTGGTTCAGGGGTTTCAGTCGCGCCTTGGTCATGTCGTCTTCGGCCTTCAGCTCGGGACTGGAACGGAGCGCCGGACGCCCGGTTCCTCCGGTTCGCACACGCCCCTTACCATGGACGCGCCGGGCGCCTATCTAGGCCGCTTCCGATTTTCCGTCCTCTGGAGTCCTCGTGACCGACGCTCGCCCCTTGACCGATGACCTGGCCGCCGCCTTCCAGATCGAAGGCTGGCCCGTGCGCGGGCGCCTGGTCCGCCTGGGCGCCGCCGTCGACGAGATCCTGTCGGCCCACGCCTATCCCGAGCCGGTCGCCGCCCTGCTGGGCGAGGCTTGCGCCCTGGCGGCCCTGGTCGGCTCCAGCCTGAAGTTCGAGGGCCGTCTGATCGTCCAGGCCCAGGGCGATGGCCCGGTGCGCTATGTCGTGGCCGATTACGACACCTCCGGGACCTTGCGCGGCTTCTGCCGTTATGACGCCGATGAGGTCGCGGCCGTCTCGGCCGGTTTCGCTCGGCCGGGCGCGCAGACGCTTCTGGGCAAGGGCGTCTTCGTCATGACCCTGGATCGCGGCGCCGACTTCGAACGCACCCAGGGCATGACGCCGATCGAGGGCGAGAGCTTGAGCCTGTGCGCCGAGCATTTCTTCGAACAGTCCGAACAGGTGCCGACCAAGGTCCGTCTGGCCGTCGGCCGCATCGCGACCGCCGAGGGCGAAACCTGGCGCGCGGGCGGGGCCATGATCCAGATCATCGCCGCCGACGACGCGCGCGGCGACACGGTCGAGGCCTGGGATCGCAGCCGCGCCCTGTTCCAGACCCTGGCCGACGACGAAATCCTCGATCCGACCATCACGCCCGAGACCCTGCTGTTCCGCCTGTTCCACGAAGACGGCGTGCGGCTGGAGGACGCCCGCGCCCTACGCGCCGAATGCCGCTGCTCGCACGACCGCATCGCCTCGACCCTGAAGGCCTTCTCGCCCCAGGACCGCGCCGACATGATCGAGGACGACGGCAAGATCCGCGTGACGTGCGAATACTGCTCGACCGCCTATGAGATTGACCCCGTCGAGCTGGAGACGGCCGAAGCCTGACCCTCAGACCGGCATGAAGACGGCGCCGCCGTCATCATGCAGCAGGACTGGCGTCTAGTTGTTCAAATCCAGCGAATAGCCCGCCGAGCGCACCGTGCGGATCGGGTTGACCGTGCCGTCGATGTTCAACGCCTTACGCAGGCGGCCGACGTGCACGTCGACGGTGCGGGCCTCGACATAGACATCGCTGCCCCACACCGCGTCCAGCAACTGCTCGCGGCTGAACACCCGGCCCGGATGCTGCATCAGGTGGTCCAGCAGGCGGAACTCGGTCGGTCCCAGATGCACCTCCTGGCCCGCGCGGCGCACGCGGTGAGCGACGCGGTCGATGACGATGTCGCCGTGAGTGATGCGGTCGTCGGCCAGGCCCGGGCGGATGCGGCGCAGCACCGCGCGCATACGGGCGATCAGCTCGACCATCGAGAACGGCTTGGTCAGATAGTCGTCGGCCCCGGTGTCCAGGCCGCGCACACGGTCGGATTCCTCGCCGCGCGCCGTCAGCATGATGATCGGCAGATTGCGCGTCTCGGGCCGCCCGCGCAGGCGACGGCAGACCTCGATGCCCGACACCTTGGGCAGCATCCAGTCCAACAGGACCAGATCGGGAACCCGCTCGTCGACCTGGACCAGGCCCTCTTCCCCGTCGGCGGCCACGGTGACGTCGTAGCCCTCCTTTTCCAGGTTGTATTGCAGCAGGGTGGACAGGGCGTCCTCGTCTTCCATCACCAGGATGTAGGGCTGCACGGCTGTATCTCCGAAGCTCTCGTTCAGACGACCGGAAGGGTCGGGGTGGGCGCGTCGTCGCCGGGGCGCGGCGTGAAGCGCGGGCGCTCGCCCGTCATCTCTTCGCCGGTGATCTCATAGTGGATGGTCTCGGCGATATTGGTCGCGTGGTCGCCGATCCGCTCCAGGTTCTTGGCCATGAACAACAGGTGGGTGCAGGCGCCGATCGTGCGCGGGTCGCCCATCATGTAGGTCAGCAGTTCGCGAAACAGGCTGTTGTAGTGCTCGTCCACCTCGTCGTCCGAGGTCCAGACGGCGATGGCGCGGTCGACCTCCGAGGCGGTGTAGGCGTCCAGCACGTCGCGCAGGCGGTTGGACACCAGTTTGCCCATCCGCTCGATCGAACGGGTCAGCACCTGCATCGGCTCGCCCTCGGCCAGAACCAGGCCGCGCTTGGCGATGTTCTTGGCCAGATCGCCAGTGCGCTCCAGATCGACCGCCAGCTTCATGGCCGACAGGGTCTTGCGCAGGTCCGACGCCACCGGCTGGCGCAGGGCGATCAGGCGGATGGCCTTGCGTTCGATGTCGCGGTGAAAGGCGTCCAGCTTGGCGTCGCGCTCGATCACGGCGCGGGCCAGGGCGACGTCGCGACGGGCGACGGAATCAATGGCGTCGGCGACCTGGGCCTCGGCCAGGCCGCCCATGCGGGCGACCTCGGCCGTGATCTGGTTCAGCTCGTCGCCATAGGCCTTGACGGTGTGCTGGTTCATCCGAAGCGACCCGTTATGTAGTCGAGCGTGCGACGCTCACGCGGGTTGGTGAAGATCTCTTCGGTGTCGCCGGTCTCGATCAGACGCCCCATGTGGAAGAAGGCCGTACGCTGGCTGACCCGCGCCGCCTGGGCCATCGAATGGGTGACGATGACGATGCAGAACCGCTCGCGCAGTTCGTCGATCAGCTCCTCGATGCGGGCGGTGGCGATGGGGTCCAGGGCCGAGCACGGCTCGTCCATCAGGATGACTTCCGGGTTCACGGCGATAGCGCGGGCGATGACCAGGCGCTGTTGCTGGCCGCCCGACAAGCCGGTGGCCGAGGCTTGCAGCCGGTCGGCGACCTCGTCCCACAGCCCGGCGCGCTTTAAGGCGCTCTGCACCACGTCGTCGAGTTCGGACTTCGAGCTGGTCAGGCCGTGGATCTTGGGACCATAGGCGACGTTCTCCCAGATCGACTTGGGAAAGGGATTGGGCCGCTGGAACACCATGCCCACCTGGGCGCGCAACAGCACCGGATCGACCGAACGGTCGTTGACGTCCTGGCCGTCCATCTCGATCCGGCCGGTGACGCGGGCGTCGGGGATGGTGTCGTTCATGCGGTTCATGGTCCGCAGGAAGGTCGACTTGCCGCAGCCGGACGGCCCGATCAGGGCCGTGACCGTCTTGTCCGGGATATCCAGGCTGACGTCGAACAGGGCCTGTTTCTCGCCGTAGAAGACCGAGACGTCGCGGGCGGCGATCTTGACCGGCGCGATCACGCGCGAGGCCGCGGCGACACCGCCCTCCATGCCGTCCGCGGCGCGATGGATTGTGTTCTTCATAGGCTCACCACCGGCGCTCGAAGCGCCGCCTCAGGATGATCGCGGCCATGTTCATCACGATCATGAAGGCCAGAAGCACCATGATCGCGGCGGCCGTGCGTTCGTGGAACGCCCGCTCCGAGGCGTTCTCCCAGATGTAGATCAGCGACGGCAGGGCGCCCGCCGGTTGGTCGATCGCCATCGGCACGCCGGGCACGAAGCTGATCATGCCGATCAGCAGCAGGGGCGCGGTCTCGCCCAGGGCGTGGGCCATGGAGATGATGGCGCCGGTCATCACGCCCGGCATGGCCAGGGGCAGGACGTGGCCGAACACCGCCTGGGTGCGGCTGGCGCCCATGGCCAGGGCCGCTTCGCGGATCGACGGCGGCACCGCCTTCAGCGACGAACGGGTGGCGATGATCAGGGTGGGCAGCGCCATCAGGGCCAGCACCAGCCCCCCGACCAGCGGACTGGCGCGCGGCAGGTGCATCCAGTTGATGAACAGGGCCAGGCCCAACAGGCCGTAAACGATCGAAGGCACGGCGGCCAGGTTGTTGATGTTGACCTCGATCAGTTCGCTGAGCCGGTTGCGCGGCGCGAACTCTTCCAGATAGACGGCCGCGCCGACGCCCAGCGGAATGGCGATCACGGCCGTGACCAGCAGCATCAAGGCCGATCCGACCACCGCGCCCAGGACCCCCGCCAGCTCCGGCTCGGTGGAATCGCCGTTCAGGAACAGCGCCTTGTTGAAGCGCGCCGAGACGGCGCCCTCGGCCTTCAGCCGGTCCAGCCAGTCGAGTTGCTGGTCGGTCAGGCGGCGTTGATCCGACGGCACGTCGCGGCTGATCTCACCCTTCAGATACAGGTCGGCGTCGTCCGAAAACGGCGTCGTTATCGGCACGGTCTGACCGATCAGACCGGGCCGCTTCATCACCAGTTCGGCGAGACGGAACTTCAGCTCGGACGAGAACAGGCTCTTCATGGCCTTGGCCTTGGAGCCTTGCGCATCGTCAACGACGCCCCAGCGCGCCAACAGTTGTTCGGCCGTCAGTTGCTCAAAATTGGTGCCCGCCGGATAGCTGCGGTCGATGCGCGCCGGGTCCAGATAGACCGGCACGGCGGCGGTGTGGGTGTAGAAGGCGTGATAGCCCTGGCTGACGATCCGGCCCAGCAACAGGGCCAAGAAGGCCAGGGCGGCGATGATGGCCAGCCGCCCGTACCAGCGGAACCGCGCCTCGCGCGCATGGCGGCGCTTCAGCCCGGCGGCCAGACGGTCCCGCATCGGCGTCGACGCGGCCGCATTCATGTCGGCGGCGTCAGTCATATTGTTCCCGATAGGCGGCGACGATGCGTTGGGCGACGATGTTCAGGCTCAGCGTCACCAGGAACAGGGTCAAGCCCAGGCCGAAGGCGGCCAGGGTCTTGGGGCTGTTGAACTCCTGGTCGCCGGTCAGCAGAGTGACGATCTGCACCGTCACCGTGGTCACCGTGTCCAACGGGTTGAGGGTCAGGTTGGCGGCCAGGCCGGCGGCCATGGTCACGATCATGGTCTCGCCGATGGCCCGCGACACCGCCAGCAGGAAGGCCCCGGCCACGCCCGGCAGGGCGGCGGGCATCAACACGCGGGTGATGGTCTCGGACTTGGTGGCCCCCATGGCCAGCGAACCGTCGCGCAGCGACTGCGGCACGGCGTTGATGATGTCATCCGACAGGGACGAGACGAAGGGGATCAGCATGATGCCCATCACCGCCCCGGCCGTCAGGGCCATCTGGTTCTGCACCAGGGCCAGATACTGGCCGACGCCGTCCAGCGGCCCGCCGATCAGCCAGCCGCCGATGGTGTTGAAGAAGACCCTCAACGCCGGTCCCACCGTCAGGGCGGCGAAAAAGCCGTAGACCACGGTCGGCACGCCCGCCAGAATCTCCAGCAGCGGCTTGACCGTCGCCCGCGTCTTCGGCCCGGCGTACTCCGACAGATAGATGGCCGAGAACAGGCCGATCGGCCCGGCCACGATCATGGCGATCAGCATGATCAGCAGGGTTCCGGCGAACAGCGGCACGGCCCCAAAGGCGCCGGACGACCCCACCTGATCGGCGCGGATGGCGATCTGGGGACTCCATTTGGTCCCGAACAGGAACTCGGTGATCGGCACCGACTGGAAGAAGCGCCAGGAATCGTAGACCAGCGAGGCGATGATCCCGACCGTGGTCAGAACGGCGATGGCCGAACAGGCGAACAGGGCCACGGCGATCCAGGTCTCGACCTTGTTCCGGGCGCGAAACCCTGGGCGGATGCGCGCGAAGGCGAACAGTCCGCCCAACAGCGCCGCGGCCGCCACGGCGGCGGCCAGGGCCAGGGTCAGGCCGTCGCGCACCCAGACGATGCGCTTGCCGGTGGTGGTCAGTTCCTGCGCCAGAGGCGCGGGCCATATCTGCTGGGCCTGTTCGCCCGCGCCGACGCGGCGGGCGTCGCTATAGAAGGCGGCCCGACGGAAAGGCTCCAGTTCGGCGACGGCCGGCGCCTCACGCGCCTCGATCAGTCCGGCGGTCACGGTCGGCATGGCGATCTGACCCAGCACCAACACGACCAGGGCCGGGACCACCGTCCAGATCAGGGCCAGGGCCGCGTGCTGGCTCGGTCGCGAATGGCTGCGCTGATCCCGGCCGCGACGGCGCGCGAGCGCAAGACCGCCCGCATAGGCCAGGCCGCCGGCCAGCAACAGGATCAGGGGAAGAAGCCAGGTCATGAAAATCCACGGCGTCGCGCGCCAAACCGCGAGTCGGCCGGGTTCGCCCGTTCAACTCGCGGCGATAACTGCCCGTGATTGGTCAGCGGAATAAGACGGGGCCGTGACAGTTCTGTTACGGCGCGAGCGGTTCCCCCAACGCCGTCTCCACATCCTTCGCCGAGATCTTGGCCATGGGAAACCAGGCGGTGAAGGCCGTTCCCTGCCCCGGCGCGCTGGCGACCGCCAGACCGCCCAGGTGCCGGTTGACGATATGTTTGACGATGGCCAGGCCTAGGCCGGTGCCCTCCTTGGGTCCGCTCTTCTGGCCCTCGACGCGATAGAAACGTTCGGTCAGACGCGGCAGGGTCTCGCGCGCCATGCCCGGTCCCCGGTCACGCACGATGACGGCGGCGTAGGCCGTCGCCCCCTCGCGATCCGGCGTCACCAGCGGCAGACGGGCCAGGCCGTCGGGCCGGTCGGCGGCCATGGTTTCGGCGCTGACATCGCGCTGGACGGTCAGTTCGACCGTCGCGCCGGGCGGCGAATATTTGACGGCGTTGTCGACCAGATTCTGGATCACCTGAATGATCTCGTCGCGATCTCCGACAACGGCGACGCCCGCCGCTTCGCCGTCCAACCGCACGGTCACGCCCTTCTCCTGGGCCAACAGGGTCACCGCGTCGATGACGTCTGCGGCGGCGCGGGCCAGATCGACCCGACCGGACGGCGGAATGTGTTCGTTCAGCTCGATGCGGCTGAGCGACAGCAGATCGGCGACCAGCCGCCCCATCCGCTCGGCCTGAGCGGACATGATGTCGAGGAATTTCTCCCGCGCCGTATCGTCGTGTCGGGCGTGCCCCTTCAACGTCTCGATGAAACCGCTGAGCGAGGCCAGCGGCGTGCGCAGTTCGTGACTGGCGTTGGCCAGGAAGTCGACGCGCATCATCTCCATACGCCGCGCATCAGTCTCGTCGCGCAGGCGCAGCAGGGCCAGGGGCTGGCCGTCGCCGCTGGGCGGCAGGGGGCGGCTGAAGGCGCGCCAACGCCGATCACGCGCGCCGCCGGGCGTATAGTCGGTGACGCGGTCAAGCCCGCCGTACAGAGCCTCGTCCACCGCCTCCAGCACCGAGGGATCACGGATCGCCGACAGCAACAGTCCGCCGCGCGTCTGCAGGCGCAGCAGATCCCGCGCCGCCGCATTGGCCAGCAAGACGCGGCGACCGGCGATGTCGTCCGCCTCGCCGCCGCCGACGATCAGCACCGGGTCCTCCAGGGCTTCGAAGGCCGCTCCCAGCAAGACCCCTTCTCCGTCCTCGACCACCACCGGGGGCGTCTGCGCCTCGACGGCGGGCGGCGATGCGGGCGCGGCGCTGCGGTTGAGCAACCAGGTCAGGACCGCCGTCACGCCCGCCCCGCTCAGCAACAACGGCGCCGCCTCGCGATGCAGCACCGCCGCCAGGATCAGCACCAGGACCGCCAGTCCGCCGCTGGCGCCGGCCGTCCATAGTCGCGATCCGGCGGCGGGCGCGACAGGCGACGGCGACTGTTCGTACGGCATGGCGCGACCCGGGCAAGCGACATCGAGGCTGGACGCTCCGCGCCCCTTCGCACGCTTTTTTCACCTCTTTGCGACAAGAGTGCCAGCCTGATCAGCGGAGACGTGATTTGGATTGGGCGCCCATCAGCCTGGCTTATCAGCATGACCTGGCGGCGTTGATCCCGGCGTCCGTGCTGTGCCTGTTGGGCGTCATCTTCGCCCGCCTCATGTTCAATCGCGCGCGGTTGACGCGCTGGGACGGGCGCGGCGGCGAGGCGGCGCGGCTGGAAACCGCCGCTTCAATCGTGGGCGGCCTGTTCATCTGGGGCGCCCAATTCATCGCTCTGATGGCGTTCGACGCCGGTGTCGTCGCGACCTATGACCCGATGGGCATGGCGTACGCCCTGATCATGGCTGTCGCCGCCCTGTATGTTTCGGCCCGTGTGACGGGCGCCGCCCTGAACTCCAGCCGCGTGCTGGCGGCGGTCCTGGTTCGCACGCTGTTCTTTCTGGGTATGCACGTACTGGCGGTCGGGTCCTTGCGAACGTCGGGCGTGGTCCATTGGGGCATGGAGACCCTGGCCCTGGGCTTCGCCGTCAATCTGGCCCTCAGCATCGAAGCCGTGCGCTTCCAGTCCACCGGCACGATTTGGGGGACGGTCAGCGCGGGCGTCAGCGGCTGGGCCGGCCTGATGGCCCTGTATCTCATCTCAATGAGCGGCTTTTGGATCTCGCCGACGGAGACGCCCGCCACCCTGACGACGGGACTGAGCCGCGACGATATGCTGACCTGGGCCGTGGGTCTGGTGATGGTCCTGTGCCTGGCGCTCGGCGCCATCGCCGCCGCCGCCTATTGGTGGCGCACCAGCGCCATGCGTCATCTGCGCGAAGCGATCGACGCCATGCCCGATGGACTGGGCTTCTACAACGCCGACGACCGGCTGATTCTTTGGAACGCCCGCTATGTGCAGGTGAACCCCGAACTGACCGCCATCCTCAAGCCGGGAATGCCCTTCATCGAACTGCTGCGTGAGGGCATCCGCCAGAACTTGTACGAACACGCACGCGGGCGCGAAGAGGAATGGATCGCCGAACGCATGGCCGCGCGTCGCGCCGCGACCAACGGGTTCGAGCAGAAGATCGGCGACGGCCGCTGGCTGCGTGTCCAGGATCGTCATACCCGCGACGGCTGCATCGTGACCGTGGTCAATGACATCACCGATCTGAAACGCGACGCCCAGGCCCTGGCCGAGGCGAGAGACGCGGCCGAACAGGCGAACCGGTCCAAGAGCCAGTTCCTGGCCAATATGAGCCATGAAATCCGCACCCCCCTGAACGGCGTGATCGGCATGATTCAGGCGTTGAAGCGCACCGAACTGACCGAGGACCAGCACGAGATGCTGGAGCTGATGTCCTCGTCCAGCCGCACCTTGCAGACCCTGCTCAGCGACATCCTGGACCTGGCGCGGGTCGAATCCGGCCGGCTGCAACTGACCGAGGAGCCGTTCGATCTGGCGCGCGCGGTCCATGAGGCCGGTCAGCTTTACGAGGCTTCGGCGCTGGAAAAGGGTCTGGGCTTCACCGTCGATATCGCCGCCGAGGCGCGGACCTGGGTCCAGGGCGACGTGGTGCGTCTGAAACAGATCCTGACCAATCTGGTGTCCAATGCGGTGAAATTCACCGAGAGCGGTTTCGTGACCCTGCGGGCCGAGGCGGGACCGACCCGCGACGGCTCGCCGACCTTGCGCTTCACAGTCGAAGACACCGGCATCGGCTTCGATCCCGAGACGCGCGCGCGACTGTTCACCCGCTTCGAACAGGCCGATGGCGGCATCGCCCGCAAATTCGGCGGCACCGGCCTGGGCCTGGCGATCTGCCGACAGTTGGCCGAGATGATGGGCGGCGATCTGGATTGTGAAAGCGAGTTGGGCGGAGGCTCGGCCTTCATCCTGACCGTGCCGCTGCGCGCGATCGCGGCGCCCGCGCCCGTTGAGAGCGATGCGGCGACGGCGGGCGCCGTGACGCGCCGCGGTCTGCGCGTCCTGCTGGCCGACGATCATCCGACCAACCGCAAGGTGGTCGAACTGGTCCTGGCCGCCGCCGATGTGGACCTGACCGCTGTCGAGGATGGCGCCCAGGCGGTTCAGGCCTTCCGCAATGGCGACTTCGACCTGGTCCTCATGGATATGCAGATGCCGGTGATGGACGGCCTGACCGCCACGCGCGAGCTGCGTCTGCACGAGGTCGCCGAGGGTCGCCCCCGCGCCCGCATCGTCATGCTGACGGCCAACGCCCTGCCCGAACACGTGGCGGCGGGCCAGGCGGCGGGCGCCGACCACCATGTCGCCAAGCCGTTCGACACCTCGGAACTGCTGGCGCTGGTGACCGAGCCAACGGGATCGGATCGCGCGTCCGCAGCGGCCTGACGCCGCCTATTCGTTGCCGTGGGCGGCCTCGTTGATGACCTGGCTGGGCATATTGGTGAAGTCGACGGCCACGGGCTGGGCGGACTTGCGCTGAAAGGTGCCGATGACGTGGGCCATGCGGCGGCGCACCTCGCGTTCGGCCTCGGTTCCCATGTCCAGGCTCAAGGGCGCCAGGCAGAAGTCGATGATGGCCTGGGTGTTGGTCAGGGGCTGCATGATCGTGTCTCCTTGTCTGTTCAGGCCGCCGCGAACTGGGCGGTTTCGGTGGAGTCCTTCAGGGCCGTCGTCGAGGACTGGCCGTTCGAGATGACGGTGGCGACGGCGTCGAAATAGCCGGTGCCGACCTCGCGCTGGTGGCGGGTGGCGGTGTACCCAGCGGTCTCATTGGCGAATTCGCGCTGTTGCAGCTCGGAGTAGGCCGCCATGCCGCGGTCGCGATAGCCGCTGGCCAGTTCGAACATACCGTTGTTCAGGCTGTGGAAGCCCGCCAGGGTCACGAACTGGAATTTGTAGCCCATGGTCCCCAGCTCGCGCTGAAATTTGGCGATGGTCTCGTCGTCCAGCCTGGCCTTCCAGTTGAACGAGGGCGAACAGTTGTAGGCCATCAGCTTGCCCGGATGCCGCTTCTGGATCGCCTCGGCGAAGCGGCGGGCGTCGTCCAGATCGGGGTGCGAGGTCTCCCACCACAGAACGTCGGCGTATTTGGCGTAGGCCAGGCCGCGCGCGATGCAGTGATCCAGCCCCGTGCCGGGCTTCAGGCGATAGAAGCCTTCGGGCGTGCGGTTCTCGCGGTCGATGAAGGGATGGTCGCGTTCGTCGATGTCGGAGGTGATCAGTTGGGCGCTTTCCGCGTCGGTGCGGGCCACGGTCAGGGTCGGGGCGCCCATGACGTCGGCGGCCAGGCGGGCGGCGATCAGGTTGCGCTCATGCGCCTGGGTCGGGATCAGCACCTTGCCGCCCAGGTGGCCGCACTTCTTCTCGGACGCCAACTGGTCCTCGAAATGGACGCCGGCGGCGCCCGCCTCGATGAAGGCCTTCATGATCTCGAAGCTGTTCAACGGCCCGCCGAAACCGGCCTCGGCGTCGGCGACGATGGGCGCGAACCAGTCGCGCTTGGTCCCGCCCTCGGCGTGTTCGATCTGATCGGCGCGTTGCAGGGTGCGGTTGATGCGGCGACACAGTTCCGGCGCCGCATTGGCCGGGTACAAGGACTGATCCGGGTACATGGCCCCGGCCGTATTGGCGTCGGCCGCCACCTGCCAGCCCGACAGATAGATGGCTTTCAACCCGGCGCGGACCATCTGCATGGCCTGGTTGCCGGTCACCGCGCCCAGGGCGTTGATATAGGGTTCCGTGCGCAGAAGCTCCCACAACCGATTGGCGCCGCGTTCGGCCAGGGTGTGGGTGATCGGCACGGAGCCGCGCAGCCGCAGAACCTCTTGCGGCGTATAGGGGCGCTCGATCCCGTCAAAACGCCCGGCGGGGGCGGGAACCAGATCGGCGAAGGTGGTCATGGCGGTCGCTCCTGATCAGCGGCCCACGCCGCCTCGCCCCAGGATCAGACCACACGAAGTCACGATTTTCACGACTGCCGGGGTCAATTTCGAAGTCTATTAGTCACATTATGACTTTGCATATTGAGTCACAATGTGACATTTTCCCTGCATGAGCGGCGGGGCGGATCGCAAACTGTTCCTGGGCGGCCGACTAAAGCGGCTGCGGCGTCAACTCGCTCTGACCCAGACGGCCATGGCCGCCGATCTGGGGGTTTCGCCCAGCTATCTGAACCATATCGAGCGCAACCAACGCCCCTTGTCGGCGCAGTTGCTGCTGCGCCTGGCCGAAACCTATGACGTCGATCTGCGCGACTTCACGGCGGCGGGCGGCGACGCCACCGAGGCCGCCGTGGGCGAGGCCCTGACCGATCCGGTGTTTCAGGGCCTGGCCGTGCCCCGCCACGAGGTGATCCAGGCGATCCAGGACCAGCCCGCCCTGTCCGACGCCTTCCTGCGCCTGTACCGCGCCTTCGCCGACCGCCGCGCGCGCGACAGCGGCGCCCCCGACCCCGACAGCCCCGCCGACTGGGTGCGAGAATATCTGCAAGCACGCAAGAACCACTTCTCGGAGTTCGACCTCCTGGGCGAGACCCTGGCCGAGGCGCTGGAGAGCGAGACGCCCGGCGAACCGTTCGAGGCTCGCGCCCGCGCCCGCCTGACGACCCGACACGGTTTGAGCGTGCGCACCCTGCCCGCCGAGGTGATGGTGGAATGGACCCGTCGGTTCGACCCCCACCGCCGCCGCCTATTGCTGTCCGAGACCTTGGGACCCGCCTCGCGCGCCTTCGCCGTCGCCTATCAACTGGCCGCCGCCGAGCACGCCGCCGAGATCGAGACCGTAATCACGGCCGCCGCCCCGCCCGAGGCGGCGCGCGCCCTGCTCAAGGTCGCCCTGACCAACGCCCTGGCCGCCGCCGTGCTGATGCCCTACGGCGCCTTCCACGCCCTGGCCGAGGAGAGCGGCTATGACCTGCCGCGACTACAGGCGCGGTTCGGCGTCTCGTTCGAGCAGGCGGCGCATCGCCTGACCACATTGTCGCGGCCCACGGCGCGCGGCGTGCCCTTCTTCCTGATGCGGGTCGATCAGGCGGGCAATGTCTCCAAGCGGTTCGCGGCGGGCGCCTTTCCCTTCTCGCGTTTCGGCGGGGCCTGTCCGCGCTGGCGCCTGCATTCGGCGTTTCGCACGCCCGGCCGGGTCGTCACCCAGATCGTCGAGACGCCGGACGGGGGCCGCTGGTTCACCCTGGCCCGCACCGTCGACCGCCAGGGCCGGGACGCCTTCACCGAGGGACAGGACCTGGCCGTCGGCCTGGGCTGCGAGATCAGCCACGCCCATCGCCTGATCCAGGCGCGCGGGCTGGACCTTTCCAATCCCGAGGTCACGCCCATCGGCCCGGCCTGTCGCCTGTGCCCGCGCCATCCCTGCGCCGAGCGCGCCGCGCCGCCGATCGACCGGTCCCTGGCCGTCGACGACTGGGCCAAGTCGATCAGCCCCTATCCCTTCGCGACGGGCTGAGGCCGTGATAGGCTCTTGCCATGGCTGACGGCGCCCTGACCCTGATGCTCAGCGAAGACATGGCTGCACGCCTGAAGGCCGCCGCGCGTGCGGCTGGGATCACGCCCGAGGCCCTGGCCATTCGGCATCTGGATCAGGCGCTGATAGAGGCCGCATTCGACACCTCCGAGGCTGAACATCGTCTCGCACGATACGACCGCACCGGTCAGCACATCGGTTTTGAGGACTGGTCGGCGGATTTCAGAGCCAGCATACCGCGTCGAGGTGGCGCCTCGCGGTGAAACACCGCATCATACTGACCCCAGAGGCGACGGCCGACCGTGAGCGACTTGTCGCGTTTCTGCTCGACGTCAATCCCAGAGCCGCACTCAACGTCGCAGACACTATCATCGAGGCGCTCGCCGCCCTGGCCTTATTTCCTGAACGCGGCGCCCTCATGGGCAATGGGTTGCGCCAGTTGATCATTCCTTTCGGAACGAGCGGCTATGTGGCGCAGTATCGAGTAGACCCGGGCGTCGTCATCATCGCTCGCGTCTTCCATATGCGCGAAGCTCGCTAGAGGGCGGGCCGAGGCTCAGTTCAGCTCAGGCTGGCCGGCGACCATCTGGAAGTCCACGCCCGCGCGCCGGAACAGGCTGCCGATCAGGATCGCGGGATCGGCGGCGCCGTGATCCAGCAACCGGTCGAGGTCGTAGGACAGCGACATATCGTTCGACACCAGGTCCAGATGATCCAACCATTCCTGACGGGTCAGCACCCCATCGGGATTGTCCGCGATCAGGTCCGCCAGAACCCCGAACACATCCTTTTCGGCGACGGCCTCCATCACCAGCCAGAACACGGCACCACAGGCGTAGTTGGTGCGCAGTTCGCCACGCTCTCCCGCCGTCACCATCGACTTGCCGGTGGTCAGGTCGATGCAGTCGTCGACCTCGCGCTGCAACTCTTCGCGCGCGTCATAGGCCGGGTCCATCGCCGACAGCGCCCGCACGGCCATGAGGTCGGCGCCGCCTTCGGTGATCCAGGCGTCGCGCGCGACCTCATAGCGCAGACCCTGGCTGCCCAGCCAGAAATGCGCCGCCTCATGGCCCAGGAACCAGCGCGCCCGCGCCAGAACCTCGGGCGAGGCGTCCAGAATCCCCTCGCCTTCGAAATCGATGACGATCAGGTTCGGCAGTACGCTGCCCGCCATGCTGGACCGGTTGTCGGTCGGGCCGGACCAACTGACCATCACGGTCGGACGCTCGCCGCGGCGCGGACCGACGTGGGCGGCGTAATAGTCCATGACCTGGGGCGTGAAGCCTTCCAGCTCGTCGCGCAGCCAGACGGGCAGGTTCGGATCGACCACGGTGGCGATGGCCTTGCCCTGGGTCAGGTCGGCCCGGCCGAACAGCACATAGGTTTCGGCGTCCGTCGCCGTGACCGAGACCTGGCGTTCGCCCCGAAACAGCACGGGTCCGGCCCGATCGCGCCAGGTGACCTGTGTCAGACCGCCGGGCAGTTCGACCCCGTTCAGATCGGTCGGCAGGCCGCGCGCCGCCTCGGCCGCTTCCAGAGGGATCAGGTCGAACTGTTCGCTGAACAGCGCCACCGCGCCGTCGGTGAACACCAGCGACGGCGCATATTCGGCCTCCAGGTCTCCGCCCAAAGGCCGCATAAGAATGCGTATGCGACGCGGCAGGTCGCGACCGTCGGTGCTTTTCAGCACATCATAGTTTCCGATCCGCGCGATCTCGACGCCGGGCGTCGTCACCGTCCAGCGGCCGGGCCGCCAGGGTCTGCGTCCTTCCCGCGACAGGGCCGAGACCACGAAGGCGAAGGCCGGACGGCCCAGCGCCAGGTCGTAGTCGACCGTCCAACGCTCCCCGTCGCGAGTCACGGCGACGCTGGCGATGACCTCGGGCGTCTCGGCCCGCGCGACGGCCGGCGCCGCACTCAGACCGACGGCGACGGCCAGGGCGGCCCAGATCGAGCAAAGGGTGCGGCGCATCGAAAATCCTCGTCGAGATCGCGCATTACCGACCGACTGCAACGCCGTCACCTTAAGTTTCGCTCAGGCTTGCGACCGTTTCAGAGCACGCTCGGCCGCCGCCAGTTCCTCGGCCATGACGCTCTTCAGCCGATCCGGCCCGATGATCTCGACCTGGTCGCCCCAGGTGAACAGGTGCCAGGCCAGCTCGCGCATACCCGAGGCCTCAAAACGGACCCGAACCGATCCGTCGGGCTGGTCCGTCAGGGTCTGGGTCGGGTGCCAACGCCAGCCGCGCGCCTCGGCGGCGCCTTGCGGCGTGATCCGCAGCTCCACCGCCTCGACCTGATCCTGATAGATGCCGAACGACTTGGTCGAGAAGGCCGCCAGATCGAAGTCGTCGGGGGGCGGGGCGTGACCGTCCTGGGCCTCGACGCCGCTCATCCGGTCCAGGCGGAAGGTCTGGATCTTGCCGGTCTCGCGGTCGGCGGCGACCAGATAGTTGGCCCGCCCGAACATCAGGCCGCACGGCACGACCCCGCGCCGACGCGGCTCCGCCCCCGGCCGCGAATACAGGAAGCCCAGCGGCTTCTGGGCCAGGATCGCATTGCGGATCTCGGCCAGCATGGCCTCGTCGGCCGTCGGGCGCGGCCCGGCCTGGACGGCGATGGTCTCGGCCCGGACCAGGGCTTCCAGATCCGGCGCCATGCGGTTCAGCACCGTCGAGCGCATGGCCGCCTTGACCTTGCGCTCCAGCCCATCCAGCGCCGCCGCACGCGCCGGTTCGCCCGCCGCCCGCAAGCCTTGCGCCGCCTTGGTCAGCTCCAGCATTTCGGTCGCCGTCGGCGCCTGTTCAAAGCCGTTCAGCCCGCCGCGGATGCGCCACCGCTTGCTGGGCGGGTCTGACACCTCCTCGACCTGCGGGAACAACATCAGCACCGCATCACGCATCCGTTCGGCCGTGCGACGGCCCACGCTCATGTCGCGCGCCATCTCGTCCAGCGTCAGTCCCTCGGCCGAGGCCGCCAAACGCCGCGCCAGTTCGATGACCATGGCCGCCTTGTCGTGCCGCATCCGCGCCTCCGAAATGATACGTCCGATTTTGGCGTATCACCGCAGCATTGTCCACTCATCGGAACACCGACGAGACCGGAGACACATCATGGCCAGCCGCTTCGCCCCCGCCGCCGCCGTCAACGCCAGCCGCTATCTGATCGTGCCGTGCGAGGCCGAGGGGTGCGCCGATCTGGCCGTGATCTGGGATCGGCTGGAGGAACAGGTGGTCGATGTCGTCTCGGCTGCCTCGGCCATGCGCTACACCGATGAAGACGCCCTGTGGGACGAGGCTCGCGGCGGCTGGGAGGCGGCGGACGTCCGTCTGGCGGCCTGATCGCGGCCCTGGCCGTCGCGGATCGTCCAGCCGTGATGCGCATCCTGCGACGTCAGGGCGCCCAGGCGGAGGAGCGCCGCACCCTGGCCGCCGAACGCCGAACCTGATCAGGCGGCCGGATATTTCGCCCGCATATGCGCCACCGACTGTTCGGCCAAGGTCCGCAAGACGCTCATGTCCGCCTTGTCCAGCGTGGTCAGATACAGACACGATCCGCCGGTCTTGTGCGGTCCCAGCCTGTCCAGCAGCTCGGCAGAACCGGCGAAACCGTTCATCATGTACAGCACCAGATTCGCCTTGCGGGGCGAAAAGCCGATGATCGGCCAGTCGCCCGTCGGCCCCTTGTAGCCGCCGTAGCCGATGATCGACGGTCCCCACATGACGGGCTTCTCGCCGGTGATCTCGGTCAGCAGGTCGCGGACGACCGCGGCGTCGGCGCGGCGCCTCGGATGCTCGACCGAGGCGATGAAGTCATCGACCGGGACGTCGGTGGGTTTCGTCTTGGGTTCGGACGCCATGACGCGCTCCTGTCAGCCGCCCCAACCGTCCGGCGCCCAGCACGGCGGCGCAAGTTCGAATCCGGCGAAGTCGAAGCCGGGCGCGACGGTGCAGCCGACCAGGGTCCAGTCGCCCAGACTCTCCGCCGCCTGCCATGCGCCCGTCGGAACCACGCCCTGCGGCGTCTGCCCCGCCGTCAGATCAGCGCCCAGGGTCAGCACGCCCTGCCCCTCGATGCTCAGCGCCAGCGGTGCCCCGGCGTGGAAATGCCAGACCTCGACCGCATCGACCCGATGCCAGTGCGACCGCTCTCCCGCCTTGAGCAGAAACAGGATCGCCGTCGACGCCGCGCGCCCGTCGATGAGGCGCGGATCACGGAAGGTCTCGCGATAGTGGCCGCCCTCGGGATGGGGGCGGAGGTCAAGCTGGCGGATGATGTCGTCGGCGGTCATTGTGGACTGACAGGACTTGGGCTGTCGCCTATCACCTCGACCTTGGCGGCGTGACCGCGTACCGCAGTATTGCCGATGTCCGGCAGGCCGAGAAAGCGCCAGATGTGCGCATAAACCCCATCGCTCACGAGCGTGTTGTGGTTCGAGCCGACCATTCGCACGAAAGCCTTGGGCGGGCCGGCGAGATCGTACAGCCGACGCCCCTGACTATAGGGCACCACCTCGTCCGCATCGCCATGCACGATCAGCACCGGCATCTGGACTCGACCGATCTGATCCTTCGACCGAAACTGATCGAGCATCAGCAGATGGACCGGGACCCACGGATAGGCGACCGCCGCAACATCCGCCGTCGAGGTGTAGGGCGCTTCAAGCACCAAGGCTCGCGCCTTGTGCTCGGCCGCCAACTGCGTCGCGACTCCCGTCCCCAGCGAGAAGCCATGGATCACGACGTCCTCAGCGGGCACACGTGAACTCAGCCAACGCCACGCGGCGCTTGCGTCCTTATGAAGACCAGCCTCGCTCGGCTCTCCCGTCGATCCATCATAGCCCCGGTAGGCGACCGCCAGGACGCCCGCGCCCTGCGCCGCGATGCGTCGCCATCGCCCGTCACCGCCAGCCAAGGTCATGGCGTTGCCGCCGAAGAACAGGAAGGTTGGTCGACCGGCCTGTGGCGGCGACCACCACGCCACCAGACGTTCGCCGTCCTCCGTGTCGATGCTCACCACCTGCATCTGCGGGCCGCCAACGGCTGGCGCTGCGCCCACCGCTGTAGGGAAATAGAGCAGATGGCGTTGTTCGACGAACATCACCGTGAGCACGACGGCGTAAAGCGCCAGAGTGGCGCCCGCGGCGAGAACGGCGACCCTGCGCCAACTGATGGAGCGGCGCCTCACAGCGCCTTCACGATCCCTTCGACCATCTTCTTGGCGTCGGCGAACAGCATCATGGTGTTGTCGCGGAAGAACAGCTCGTTCTCGACGCCTGCATAGCCGCTGCCCATGCCGCGCTTGATGAACAGCACCGTGCCGGCCTTTTCGACATCCAGCACGGGCATACCGAAGATGGGCGAGGCCGGGTCGGTCTTGGCCGCCGGATTGGTCACGTCGTTGGCGCCGATGACGAAGGCCACGTCGGCGGTCGAGAATTCGGAGTTGATGTCCTCCAGCTCGAACACCTCGTCATAGGGTACATTGGCCTCGGCCAGCAGCACGTTCATGTGGCCCGGCATCCGTCCGGCGACGGGGTGGATGGCGTATTTCACCTCGACCCCCTCTTCCTTCAGCGTGTCGGCCATTTCGCGCAGCGCGTGCTGGGCCTGGGCCACGGCCATGCCGTAGCCGGGCACGATGATGACCTTGGATGCGTTCTTCATGATGAAGGCCGCGTCTTCGGCGCTGCCCTGTTTGACCGGCCGGGTCTCGACCACGCCGCCGCCCGCCGCCGCCGTCTCGCCGCCGAAGCCGCCCAGGATGACGCTGAAGAAGCTGCGGTTCATCCCCTTGCACATGATGTAGCTGAGGATGGCGCCGGACGATCCGACCAGCGCCCCTGTGATGATCAGGGCGATGTTCTCCAGCGTGAAGCCCAGCGCCGCCGCCGCCCAGCCGGAATAGCTGTTCAGCATCGAGACCACCACCGGCATATCGGCCCCGCCGATGGGGATGATCAGGGTCGCGCCCAGGATCAGGGCGATGGCGAACACGCCCCAGAAGGCCCAGGTCGCCGCGCCGCCCGAACCGATCATCACCCCGATCAACAGCACCAGGCCCAGGGCCAGGCCGATGTTGATCAGATGGCGCGCCGGCAGGATGATCGGCGCCCCGCTCATGTTGCCGTTCAGCTTGGCGAAGGCGATGACCGAGCCGGTGAAGGTCACCGCGCCGATGGCGACGCCCAGGCTCAGCTCGATGATCGAGGCGATCTTGATCCCGCCCGCCCCGTCCGAAATGCCGAAGGCGACCGGCGCATAAACGGCGCCGACGGCCACCAGACAGGCGGCCAGGCCGACCAGGCTGTGAAAGGCCGCCACCAGTTGCGGCATCTGGGTCATGGCCACGCGGTTGGCGATCAGGGCGCCGATACCGCCGCCGACCACCACGCCCGCCCCGATCAGGCCCAGGGTCAGTGGGTCCAGCGCGCCCGAGGTCCCCAGCGTCAACAGGGTGACGCCGACGGCCAGGGCCATGCCGATCATGCCGAAGGTGTTGCCCCGTCGGCTGGTTTCCGGGCTGGACAGGCCTCGCAGCGACAGGATGAACAGGACGCCCGCCGCCAGATAGGCCAGGGCCGCGATCGATGCGTTCATGTGTCCTGCTCCCTCAGAAGGCGTTCAAGATCGGCGATCAGAGGCGGAAAATCGTTCCGCACCGTAATCCACGAGGATTTGAAGACTGACCTTGCCGTAGTCGTGGACAAGGAGATTTCGCATGGCCGCCAACGCCCGCCACGCCACCGACGGCGCCTTATCGCGTATGTCGTCTGGAACCTTGCGCGCGGCTTCCCCGACGATCTGAATGGCGTGCAGGATGGCGTAGGCGTAGAGAGGATCGACATCGAGATCCGAAGACTCGCGTACATCAAGAAACGCCAACGCCTTGACGGCGTTATCCCGCATATCCGTCAGCCTGATCCGAACGGACTCGTCCATCAGGCCACCACGAGATCGCGGCCCATGTAGGCCCAGCGATCGGGCTTCATCGCCTCGCGTCCGATGAGGTCGACACGCCGCCCGAGTCGATCTTCCAACTCCACGACAATCGCCCCAAGGTCGAACAAGGTGGGCCGCCCGATCACGTCATAGACGACATCGACATCGCTGTCGGCGCGCGCTTCGCCCCTGGTGATAGACCCGACGATCCCGACGAGTTCGACTCCCATGGCGCGTGCGGACGGCCGCTCTTCGCGAATGGCGGTCAACGCCTGGTCCAGCAGAGTCTGCGACGCGCTCATCAATCTCTCCTCGACGCCGTCGTTCGTGTCAGACGCCACAGGGCGGCGGCGATGAAGATCGGTCCCAGGACCAGCAACAGCCAGTCAATGGCGGTCCACGCCTTGGTCTGGACGATCACCCGCGCCAGGATGGCCGAAAAGACCAGCACCACGCCGCAATCCTGATAGCGCAGCTTCTCAATGGCGGTCTTGGCGCCGACCCAGCCCCAGACCCACAGGCCCAGGCCCACGCCGGTGGCGGCCCAGGAGGCGAAGACGGCGATGCGGGCGGCGTCGGCGCTCATCCGGCGCCCGAAGCCGCCTTGGGCCTTTCCTTCTTCTTGTACATGGCCAGCATCCGTCGGGTGACCATGAAGCCGCCGAAGATGTTGACGCTGGCCAGGGTCACAGCCGCCACCCCCGCGCCCTTGGCGATCCAGCCGTTCATCCCCGCGCTGTCGCCCGACAGGGCCGCCGCGGCCAGCAGGCCGCCGACGATGATGACGCTGGAGATAGCGTTGGTCACCGCCATCAGCGGCGTGTGCAACGCAGGCGTCACCGACCACACGACATAGTAGCCGACGAAGATCGCCAGCACGAAGATGGCCAGGCGGAAGACGGTGGGATCGACGTGTTCCATCAGGCTTGCCTTCCCGTCATCAGGGCTTTCAGCAGATAGCCCAGCACGATCAATGTTCCGCCGCTCATCAGCAGCCTCACCGGCATTCGCCAGTCCGGTCCGCCCAGCGCCTGGGTCAGCCAAAGCCCTGTCCAGGCGATCACGATCAGCACGCCCAAGGCGATGGTGGCGGAAAAGAAGCCGTCGAGGAATGTCCTGCCCTTGATGGTCACGCTGATCCCCTCACCCCCTCATGCACCACGGCCCCGCCGTGGGTGACGACCGCCGCCTTCAGGATCTCGTCCTCCAGGTCCAGCGCCACGGCCCCGTCCGTCACCATCAGATCGAGGAAGGCGACCAGATTGCGCGCATACAGGGCGCTGGCGTCCGCGGCGATGCGGCCCGGCAGGTTGGCGGGGGCGACGATGGACACGCCATTGGCCGTCACCGTCGTCTCGTTCAGCTTGGCGCCCTGCACATTGCCGCCGTTCTCGATGGCCAGGTCGACCAGCACCGAACCCGGCTTCATCGAGGCCACGTGCTCGGCCGTGACCAGCACCGGCGCCGCGCGGCCGGGGATCAGGGCGGTGGTGATGACGATGTCCTGCTTCTTGATGTGCTCGCCGGTCAGGGCCGCCTGTTTGGCGCGATATTCGGCCGACATCTCTTTCGCATAGCCGCCCGCCGTCTGGGCGTTGGCGAACTCCTCGTCCTCCACCGCGATGAATTTGGCGCCGAGGCTCTCGACCTGTTCCTTGGTCGCCGGACGCACGTCGGTGGCGGTGACCACGGCGCCCAGCCGCCGCGCCGTGGCGATGGCCTGCAAACCCGCCACGCCGACGCCCATGACGAAGATCTTGGCCGGAGCCACCGTGCCCGCCGCCGTCATCATCATCGGAAAGCCCTTGCCATAGGCGTTGGCCGCCTCGATCACCGCGCGGTAACCGGCCAGGTTCGCCTGGGACGACAGCACGTCCATCACCTGCGCGCGGGTGATGCGCGGCACGAATTCCATGGCGAAGGCGGTGGTCCCGGCGCTCTTCAACGCCTCGACCGTGTCCTTTTCCCGATAGGCGTCCAGCATGGCGATCACCACCGCGCCGGGCTTCAAGCCGCTGATCTCCTGGGCCGTCGGACCGCGCACCTTCAACAGCACGTCGGCGTGGGCCAGGGCGGCCTTGGTGTCCTTGGCGATGGTCGCGCCGGCGGCGACATAGTCGGCGTCGGGGATGGAGGACCCCAGGCCCGTCCCGGTCTCGACCGAGACCGTCGCGCCCATGGCGATCAGCTTCTTCACCGTCTCGGGCGTGACGGCGCAGCGAGTTTCGCCCTCTCGGCGTTCGCGGGTGACGGCGACGGCGACGGCCAAGCGAATCTCCCCGTTCAAACTGAACGGTGCGACGTTAGGCCGATTGTCGGGGAGCCGTCAAAGACGATGCGCGGCCCGCGGCCGCGACACGGGCGTCAGTGAGCGGTCGGCTTGGAGCGCAGGAAGAACCAGCCCGCCGCCAGCATGAAGGCGGCCGCGAAAAAGCCCGAGAAGAAGCTGCCGTTCGGCATGAACCACAGCGTCAGGAACAGCACGACCGCGCCGATGATCAACGACCCCCATTTGGCCAGGGCCACGAACAGATGCCAGGTCGAGATCTGCTCGGCGATCTGCTGCGAGCCGCGGGCGTAGTCGTCGGTGGATTTGGAAGCGGCCATGGCGGTCTCGGGCGTCCTCAGAGTCGTTTGGCCGTTCTTATAACCGGGTCGACGGTCGGCTCAAGCCCGCTCGCTCGCGATTGACGCTGCGTCATCGGCCGATCTCGGGGTGGCGCGCCTCGAAGACGGCGAAGTCGTCGATCACGTCCACGTCCAGCCGCCGGGCCTGATCCAGGTCGTCACGTCCGCCGGCGTCGCCCAACGCCAACCGCGCCAGACCCCGTCCATACAGAGACGCCGACTGGTTCGGCTGACCTGCAAGCGCCTGATCGTAGGCGGCCTTGGCGTCCTCGTAACGGCCCAGATGCAGCAGCACCATCGCCCGGCTGTCGATGATGCTGGCCTCGCCCGTGGCGACCGCGAGGTCGCAATCGGCCAGGGCCTGCTCCAGGTCGAAACCGGTGATGCCCTGGTTCCAGCAGACGTTGTTCATCAGGGCGGGATTTCCGCCCGACATGGCGCGCAAGGTCGCGAAATCCGCCTTGGCCCCAGCGTCGTCGCCGGATCGGGCGCGCAGTTCGGCGCGCAGGTTCAGCACATTATAGCTGCCCGGCGATGAGGCCAGGCCCGCGTCCATGGCCGCCAACGCCTCATCGAAGCGGCTTTGGCGCTTGGCGACCTCGGCCAGGATGGTCAAGGCCACAAGATTGGTCGGGTCGGCGTCGAGCTTGGCTCGCGCCAGGGTCCGCGCCTCGTCGGCCCGGTCCAGACGGATCAGGGCGCGCGCCTCCCCGAACAGGCCCAGGTCATTGTCGGGCAAGACGGTCTTCAGGGCGCGATAATCGGCCAAGGACCGGTCCCAACGTCCGATCTGGTGATAAGAGGCGCCGCGTGATGAAAGGGCTGTCGCATCGGTCGGGTCCAGGCGCAGGGCCACCGTGAAACTGACCAGCGCCTCGGCGTAACGCCCTTGCGCCATCGCCACCCGGCCCTGGCCGACCGCGGCCTCGACATCGACCGGGTCCCATTCGACGGCGTGATCGAAATCCTCGCGCGCGCCGTCGAAATCGTTCTGGTCCAGCCGCACGTCGCCGCGCGTCCGGCGCGCCTTGACGTTGTCCGGCTCCTTGACGACGGCCGCGTCCAACAGGGCCAGGGCGCCCTCGTTGTCGCCGGATTCCCACAACGCCTCGGCGCGGTCGATCAGTTCGGACACGGCGTCGTCGCCGGGTTCCAGCCGGGCGCGATCCGCCTCTGTTGCGACATAGGCGGCGGGCGCGCGGATGCGGGCGACGGCGTCGACCAGGCTTTCCGACCGTTTGCGCGCGCGGTCCATGTCTTCCGCTGAAATCTCGGGGACCAGACTGGTCATGACGCGCGTCACCTCGGCCACGCCGTCGTTCAGGACAGCGCGACGTTCGATGCGATAGCCGCCCTCCTCGATCACCTGATCGCCGTTTTCGATGCTGAAGCCCTGGCCGCCATTGGGCAGGCGGACGCGAACCGTCACCCGGTTCATGAACGGGTGGTACAGGGCGTAGGGATGGTCGGCATAGGGCGCCAAAAGGCCCTCGCGCTTGGGCTGATTGGGGATCGTGACCGCCGCCTCGGGCACGCCCATGACCCGGCCGCCCGTCGTATTGACCCAGCTCAACCGTCCCTTGGCGTGGAAGATCAGGTGGAAGACGTTGGCCGCGTCGTCATAGCGAGTGTCGAACGATTCCATCTTCAGGGCGCCGGAATCGTCGTCGATCGACGCCCGCATCAGGGTTTCGAGTTGATCGCGCGGGATCGAACCGACCCGCTGGCGCATCTGGGTCGCCGCATCGCCGCGATAGACGAAGTCCATCGTGATCGGCGTTTCCGCGTCCAACCCCGCCGAGGCGTCGGCGTCCAGCACGGTTTCGGCGTTCGGCAGGCTGGGCGACGGCTGTTCGATCGGCAGGAAGGCCGCGGCCTCGGCCCGAACCGGCAAGCCCCAGCGATAGGGCGGCGGGACCAGTTCGGCCAGGTCCCGGTCGCCGACACGGGCGCCGTCCATCCAATAGACCTGGCCGTCGATGGTCGCGCGGACGATCACATGGTCGAACCAGCCCACGACGGGCGGCCGTTCGGGCAGACCGTCGCCATTGCCGGTGCTGACCATGGCCGCCTCGGCCTCGATGCCCAGGCCATGCAGCAGGGCCAGCAGCAGGACGGTCTTACCCTTGCAGTCGCCGTATCGGCTGCGCCAGACCTCGTCCGCGCTCATCGGCACATAGCCGCCCTCGCCCATCGACAGGGCCAGATAGCGGACCTCGTCCTGAACCAGACGCAGGGCGGCGGCGGCGCGCGCGCCATCGGTGTCGTGGGCGGCGCGGATGCGTTCGATCTCGGCCGTCAGCGGCGAATCCGGCTCCAGCGTCTCGGCCCGGGCGTACAGCGGCGCCATCAGGGTCGAGACGGCGCTCCAGTCGGCCATGTCGGTGATCTGGGTCGTCCGGGTCAGTTGGAACCGTCCGGGCAGATTTTCGGGCAGGTGCTCGGGCGCCAGATCGCGCGCCTCGATCTGAAACACCCAGTCACGCCCCAGGCGCTGGGGACGAACATCCGTCCAGGGCGACGTGGCCGCCGCGTGCAAGGCCATGTCGACGGGCCAACTGGCGCGCATCCGGTAATAGACGACCGGCAGGCTGGAACTCAGTCGCGACAGCGCTTCGCGATGCGGCGCCAGGACCCCGCCGTTGTCGTGGATGGTGAAGGCCGTCTCCAGGATGTCGCCGACCCGCACGTCGCGCGGTTGCAGCGTCGCGGTCAGCCGACCGTCCAGCATGGAGGATTCCAGATTGTCCTCGCGGCGCAGCGTCTGGAAGGTCTGCCCCTCCAGGGCGTCGATCACCTGATCTCCGCGAATGATGCGCACCGCGTGGACCTCAAGCTTTTCGCGCGGGGGGGTCCAGACGGCGCTGACGGTGCTGACATAGGGCAGGCCCTGACGGGTCTGCACCTGGATGCGACGCAGATAGAAGGTGTGCACGCCCTCGGCGTCCAGGCGGATCTGTTCGTCGACCGCCAGCATACGGATCGGTGCGTCGTCGGGCGTCGTCGGCGCATTCGTCAGAGGCAGCGGCTCGACCCAGTCGGGAACCGGTGTGCGCTCCACCTCCTGCGCCGACGCCAGGCCGCCGATCAAGGTCACTCCGGCGGTCGCCGCCGCAATCAGAACTCGCACCATGACGCACACCACCCTTTTAACGTGGGTTTAGCATGGAAACCGGCGACGGCCATGCGCCGGTCTCCGCCGATGGTTCAGACGCGGGCCTCGAACTGATCGACCAGCCGTTCCAGTCGTTTGCAGCCCGCCGCCCAGAAGGCCGGATCGCGCGGGTTCAGGCCGAAGGGCTTCAGCGCCTCGACATAGGTCCGTGTCCCGCCCGCGGCCAGAAGCTCGCGATACAGCGGCGTGAACCCTTCAGGATCGGCCCGCCGCGCCTCCATCAGGGCCGAGACCAGCAAGTCGCCGAAGGCGTAGGCGTAAACATAGAAGGGCGTGTGCACGAAATGGCTGACATAGCTCCACCAGTGCTCGTATCCGGGGTTCAGCGTCACCGCCGGACCCAGGCTGGACCCCATCTCCTCCAGCCAGATCTGGCCGATCCGCTCCACCGAAACCTCGCCCGACCGGCGCTCGTCATGGAAACGGGTCTCGAAGCGGTGGAAGGCGATCTGACGCACCACGGTGTTCAGCCCGTCCTCGATCCGCCCGGCCAGCAGACCGCGCTGCTCCGCCTTCGACGAGGTCGCCAGCAACCGGTCGAACGTCAGCCCCTCGGCGAAGATCGACGCCGTCTCGGCCAGCGTCAGCGGCGTGTCGCCCAGCAACGTCCCCTGTTCGGCCGCCAGGGTCTGATGCACCCCATGGCCCAGTTCGTGCGCCAGGGTCAGCACATCGCGCCGCTCGCCCATCCAGTTCAGAAAGACATAGGGGTGCCGATCCGCCGTCACCGGGTGGGAATAGGCCCCCGACTGCTTGCCCGGCCGCGCCCGCCCGTCGATCCACGGCCGATCGAAGAACAGCCGCGCCCGGTCGGCGAAGTCCCCGCCCAGGTCGGCGAAACTGTCCAGCACCACCGCCTTGCCCTGATCCCAGTCATAGGCGCGCGGGGCGGTGGTCTCGATCGGGGCGTTGCGGTCCCACTGATCCAGCCGATCCTTGCCCAACGCCTTGGCCTTGAGCGCGTAATAGCGGTGCGACAGGCGCGGATAGGCTTCGGCCACCGCCTCGGCCATCGCGTCCACCGCGTCGCCGTCGACCTCATTGCCCAGGTGGCGGCTGTCGGCGGGGCGTTTGAAGCCGCGCCAGCGCTCTTCCATCGCCTTGTCGGCGGCGACGGTGTTCATCACCAACGCCATCGTCCGCGCCTCGGCGCCCAACGCGATGTTCAGGCCCTCGGCCGCCGACTTGCGCCGCGCCGCCTTGGGGTCCGACAACCGGTTCAGAGCCTCCGACAGGGTCAGGGTCTCCTTGCCCGCCTCGACCCGCAGCGCCGCCAGGGTCTCGTCGAACAGGCGCGGCCATTGGGCGGCGATGGGCGCGCGCTCGGCGATGAACCGCTCCAGCTCGGGCGACAGTTCGTGCGGCTTCATGGCCCGCACCCGCCGCAGCCACGGCCGCCAGCGCGCCGCCTTCGGATCGGCGGCCAGGGCCGCCTCCAGCGCGGCGTCGTCGATGCTGTTGATCTCCAGCGTCAGCCAGACCGTCGGCGTGGCGATGGCGGTGATCTTCTCGCGCAGATCGGCCTCGAACCCTTGCGCCGCCGCATCGTCGCGCGCCGTCGAAGCGGCCAGGAAGGCATAGGCCCCCAACGCCCCCAACAGGTCCGACGCCCGCTCGTACAGGCCGATGGCCGTGTCCAACAGGCCGCCCAGCGCCGCTGCGTCGCCCGCCGCCGCGGCCAGCCCGCCCTCCAGCCCGTTCAGGTCATCGACCACGGCCTGGGCGGCGGCCAGATCCCCGGCCACCCGCACATCGTCGCGGGCGGAATAGAGGTCTGACAGATCCCAAGACGGAGCGTCGGGCGTGGCGGGGGTGGAGGTCTTGAAAGGCGCGTTCATGCCGGGGATTAGTGGGGACGCCGACGCCCGCGCGCAACGGCCTTTCGGTCCCGGAACGCCCATGACGGCTTACCAACCTCGCCCGATCGGCTTCAGGGCGTCGACGCCCTTCCCCTCGTCTTCGCCGCCTTGCCCCAACCGGCCAGGACGTCGCGCCGGATCGGGCCTGGCGAACAACGCCGGGCTTGAAGTCGGCTTTCCAATCCTGACGGCTTGAGTCACCCTTCGGCCGAACGAGGAGTGCGACATGGCCGAGACACCCGCTGACGACCGCGACCGGACCGGCCGCGACAGCCTGTCCGGCACGGGCTGGGGCGTTACGGCCGCGGCCCGGCTGGCGGTCGGACTGATCCAGGGGTTGGTCCTGGCCTGGCTGATCCACGCCGCCGACGGCGAAACCGCCGTTCACGTCTGGCCGGCGACCCAGCCGGAAGTCTTCGGCCCCATGCTGATTGTCGCCCTTTATCTGCCCATCGTCCTCCTGGCGGGGATCGGGCGGCTGCGGCTGATCACGCTTATGGCCTGGGGCCTGGCGGCGGGTCTCCTGTTGGCCGTGTTGGGTTGGAGCGACATCGCGCGTCAGTCGGCCAGCGAGATGACCAATCCGCCCTTCCTGGACTTCCCTCTCATGCCCTTCGCGGCGGCGGCCCTGTTCATCGGCCACCATCTGGTGCTGCCCGCCGACCGCGAGCGGCGGCTGATCGCGACCTATCCCGCCTATTTCGACACCGCGTGGTTGGCGGGCGTGCAACTGGCCCTGTCCATCGGCTTCACCCTGGCCTTCTGGCTGTTGCTGCACCTGGGCGGCGCCCTGTTCAGCCTGATCGGCATCAAGACCCTGAACGACCTGTTGGGTGAAGCCTGGTTCAGCGTGCCGATCGTCGCCGTCGCCTTCGCCCTGGCGGTGCAGTTGACCGATGTGCGGCCCGGCCTGATCCGAGGCGTGCGGTCGGTGGCCCTGATGCTGCTGTCTTGGCTGCTGTTGGTCATCACCGTGCTGGTCGGCGGCTTCTTGGCGGCCCTGCCCTTCACCGGCATGGAGAAGCTGTGGAACACCGGCAACGCCAGCGCCCTGGTGCTGGCGGCGGCGGGCGCCCTGATCATCCTGATCAACACCGCCTATCAGGACGGTCAGCCCGACAACCGCCCGCCCGCCGTGCTCAGGATCGCTGTGCGCGTCGCCTCGGTCCTGCTGACGCCGCTGATCGTCATCGCCCTCTGGGGCCTGTCTCTGCGCATCGGCCAATATGGCCTGACGCCCGAGCGCATCATCGCCACGGCCTGCGCCCTGGTCGGAGCCGTCTATGCGGGTGGCTACGGCTTTTCGGCCCTGCCGCCCTTCTGGCGCGGCGGCGACTGGATGAAGCCCCTGGAGCGGACCAATATCTTCGCCGCCGTGCTGATGGTCGTCGTCATCGTCTGCCTGTTCACCCCCATCGCCGACCCCGCCCGCCTGTCGGTCGCCAGCCAGGTCGCCCGACTGGAGCGCGGCGCGGCGGCGCCGGACACCTTCGACTATCGCTTCCTGCGCTTCGGGAGCGGCCGTGCGGGACAGGCGGCCCTGGCGCGTTTGGCCCAGTCCGACAATAAGGAGATCGCACGTCGCGCCGCCGAGGCGGAGAGGTCACGGGACCGCTATGACCTGGCCGATCAGATCGGCGCTGCAATCACGCCTGTCTTCGAAATGCACCCCGTCGGCGCCCCCGTCCCTGACGGCCTGGCCGCACCGGTCCGGCCCGGCGATCCGCGCTACACCTGCCGACAGACCGACACCTGCGTCGTCACGTTGATGGATCTGAACGGCGACGGCCGTTCGGAAGCTCTGATCGCCACGCGCTTCTCGGTCGAACTGATGGAGCCGACGCCGCAAGGGTGGCGCTCGATCAGCACCTACCGGCCGCTTCAATGCGACGGCGGCAAGAGCGCGTCGGACCCCCGATCCTTCATACGGAACGACACGTTGAAGCCGGTGACGCCGCCCTGGCCGGATCTCCGGTTCGGCGACAAGACCGTCGCGCGCCTCGATCTTCGTGACGGATGCCGTCCGGACCCCGCCGCCGATTAACCCCCCGCTCACCACGCCTCCCAACGCGATTTTCACCTCGTCGCCCTAGAAATCGTCCCGAAACGAGCCAGTCCCGCCTTCAACGAGGACCGGCCGTCGGTGATGCCGAGAAGGGGTGATCCGTATGTCCAAGACCGTTCTGGTGGTCGATGACGATCCGACCCAGCGCCGCGTGATCCAGGCCGTGCTGGACCGCGAGGGCTATGCCGTGGCCCACGCCGAAAGCGGCGGCGAGGCCATCGACCGCATGACCTCGGGCGGCGGGGCCGACCTGATCTTGCTGGACCTGGTCATGCCGCGCATGACGGGCATGGAGTGCCTGGCCGAGCTGCGCGCCGCGGGCGTGACCACGCCGGTCATCGTGCTGACCGCCAATGCGGGCGTCGACACCGTGGTCAAGGCCATGCAGGCCGGGGCGCAGGACTTCTTCGTCAAGCCGGTGTCGGCCGAACGGCTGATGGTCGGCGTGACGAACGCGCTGCAACTGACCCGGCTGGAGGCCGAGGTCGGCCGCCTGACCAAACGCGCCCAGGGCCGCGCCAGCTTCGACGACCTGGTCGGCGACGGCCCGGCCATGCGGCTGGTCAAGTCTCTGGGATCGCGCGCCGCCAAGTCCAACATCCCGGTGCTGATCACCGGCGAGAGCGGCGTCGGCAAGGAGGTCATCGCGCGCGCCCTGCACGGCGCCTCGGAGCGCGCCGGCAAGCCGTTCGTGGCGGTGAACTGCGGCGCCCTGCCGGTCAATCTGATCGAGTCCATCCTGTTCGGGCACGAGAAGGGCGCCTTCACCGGCGCAGTCGAAAAGACCCTGGGCAAATTCCGCGAAGCCGATGGCGGCGCCCTGTTCCTGGACGAGATCGGCGAACTGCCGCTGGATATGCAGGTCAAGCTGCTGCGCGCCATTCAGGAGGGCGAGGTCGATCCCGTCGGCGGCAAACGGCCAGTCAAGATCGATGTGCGCATCATCTCGGCCACCAACCGCGACCTGTCGCAACAGGTGCGCGAGGGCGTGTTCCGCGAAGACCTGTTCTACCGCCTGAACGTCTACCCGATCGAGGCCCCCGCTCTGCGCGACCGGCGCGAAGACATTCCGGCCCTGGTGGATCGCTTCATCACCCGCTTCAACGCCGAGGAGGGCAAGCGCGTCGCCGGATGCGCGCCCGAAACCCTGACGATGCTGCAAGCCTTCGACTGGCCCGGCAATGTGCGCCAGTTGGAGAATGCGGTATTCCGCGCCATCGTCCTGGCCGACGCCCCCTTCCTGCAACCGCATGACTTCCCGGCCATCTCGGGCCTGGCGGCGCCCATGCCGACCGAGGCGTCAGACGCGCCCGCGGCGCCGACGGTCGCCACCGTGGAGCTGCCGCCCCTGCCCGACTCGCCCATCCGGGTGGTCGACGACCGGGGTCATCTGCGGACTCTGGAGGAGATCGAGCGCGACCTGATCCAGCACGCCATCGAGGTCTATGCCGGCCATATGAGCGAGATCGCCCGCCGTCTCGGCATCGGCCGCTCGACCCTGTACCGCAAGGTGCGCGAACAGGGGCTGGAAGACCATCTGAAGGAAGCGGGTTAAGCCCCGCTTCCAGTCAGGCGACGGGGCGCAGCGATCCGATGCGGCGCAGGCCGAGGTCGGACAGGGTCAGATAGCGGCCCTCGGCGATCCGGCATTCGCCCTGGAATTCGTGACGGTCGCAGATCCGCCACTTGCCGCCCGAGACGCGCAGGCTCTCGACGCGCTGCATGGAGTTCAGATTTCCGGTGCGCATGGTGATCATGTAGCGCGCACCCGCCAGACCGGGCTGGCCGTACAGGGTGACATGGCTGCGGTCCTGACCGCTCAGCGACTGCGGCGAACGATCGGACGGGATCTGGGCGGCGGCGGCTCCGGCGGTCAGGGCCAGGGCGGAAACCAACATCAGCGTACGCATGGTCGTCTCCATCGTTGCGAGTGTGCAAACGATGGAACGCCCGTTTCCGCGAACCGTCAACGCAGCGACCGCAGCATCAACTCGTGGCGAAACGCCGCCACGTCGGCCAGCGCCGCGTCCAGCGCCGTTCGTGTGCGGTCCAGCAACGGCGGCGCCTCGGCCTTCTCGGATGTCTCGGCCAGGGCGCAGGTCGCGGCCAGATCTTCGGCCCCGATGCCCGCCGCCGCGCCGCGCAGCGTGTGCACCGCGTCGCGCCAGCCCTCTTCGCGCACGTCCAGCAGGGGCGACCAGAGGGCGGCCTGCTGAGCGAACAGGCCCAGGATCTCCTCGGTCACGCCGTCGTCGCCGCCGGTCATCCGCTCCAGCACGGCGAAGTCGACGGCGCCGGACAGATCGCGCCGGGCCATCAGGCGGGCGTCTCCTCACCCTTGGCCAGCCGCGTATTGCCCCGCGCGAACAGCAGATAGAGCACCAGGCCGATCCCGTTCCAGATGAAGAAATTGGTCTGGGTCGCCGCCGGCAGGCTGATGAAAAGATAGAGGCAGCCCAGGATCGCCCCCGCGCCGACCACCGGCCACAACGGCGCCTTGAAGCGACGTTCGCGGTTCGGCTGTTGAACCCGCAGCACGATCAGGGCCGCGCCCACGGCGATGAAGGCCGCCAGCGTCCCGGCGTTGGCCAGGGCCGCCAGTTCGCCCAGGCTGAACAGGCCCGCGATCGCGGCCATCAGCACCGCCGTCACGCCGGTCATCAGCACCGGCGACCCTCGCTTGGCGCTGACCTTGGCCAGGCCGCGCGGCAGCATCCCGTCCCGCGCCATGACGAAGAAGATGCGGCTCTGGCCGTACATGAAGGCCAACAGCACCGTCGGCAGGGCCACGATGGCCGCCCCCGCGATCAGGGTGGCGGCGGTGTCGCTGCCCAGGGTGCGGGCGATGTGGGCCAACGGCTCGTCCGAACCGGCGAACTCGCCGAACGGCATGGACCCGACGGCGGCGGCGGCCACGACCATGTAGATGATGATGCAGACCACCATCGAACCGACGATGCCGATGGTCAGATCGCGGCCGGGGTTCTTGGTCTCCTCGGCGGCGGTCGAAACGGCGTCGAAGCCGTAGAAGGCGAAGAAGATGATGGCGGCGGCGGCCATGACCCCGACCTCCACCCCGTTCGCGTCCAACGACTTGGCGAAGCCGAACGGCATGAAGGGTTCAAGGTTGGCGGGATCGAAATGCGGGGCCGCGATGGCCACGAAGGCGCCCAGGGCGATCACCTTGATCACCACCAGCACGGCGTTGACCGTGGCGCTCTCGCGCGTGCCCAGCATCAGCATTCCCGCCACCGCGGCCACAATGCCCACGGCCGGCAGATTGATCAGGCCCGGCGTGGCCGTGCCGAACGGCCCACTGGTCAGATAGGCGGGCAAGCCCCACCCCATGCTTTCCAGAAAACCGTTGAAATAGCCGGACCAGCCCACGGCCACGGCCGAGACGACCAGCGAATATTCCAGGATCAGGCTCCAGCCGATCACCCAGGCCAAAAGCTCGCCCAGAGCGGCGTAGGAATAGGTATAGGCAGACCCCGCCGCGGGGATCATCGTCGCCAGCTCGGCATAGGCCAGGGCCGCGAAGACGCAGACCAGGCCCGCGATCAGAAAGGCCAGCATCACCGCCGGACCCGCCTTGGCCGCCCCGACCCCGATCAGGGTGTAGATGCCGGTGCCGACGATGGCCCCGACGCCCAGAGCGATCAGATGCGGCCAGCTCATGGTCGGCTTCAGCCGGGCATGGCCCTCGATGTCGGTGATGGCCTCGATCGAGCGCCGCCGGTTCCAGAACGCCATGCTTCCCCCTCGCCGCCGTTCATCGGCGGGCCGATTCCCGAAGTGAACCATATCCCCTGCGCCTGGACGGCGAAATCCCGCTTGCACCGCCCCCCGATCCCTCCTATGTGCAGCGCCCTTCGGCACGGTGCTTGCACGTATCGAAGCGAGACGATCGGTTCGGGTGATTAGCTCAGTTGGTAGAGCAGCTGACTCTTAATCAGCGGGTCGTAGGTTCGAACCCTACATCACCCACCATCGTCCTCCTTTAAGATTGAAGACCCGGCGTCTGGCGCCCGGTTTTCCGCCCTGCGGTCACAATAGGCCGATGATCCTGGTCGGCTGTCGTTCTCTTTGTGTCGGAACCGACCGCGCCGACTGACGGCGATGGCGGCGGCCGGGTCGCGACTGGCGGCGCAAGCCTCGGTCCCAGGGCTGACGCGCACGGGCGCGACCGCTCCCACAGCCTTCCAATGTCGTCCGTCATCGCAACCGGTCTCTGGCCCCCTGCCTCATACGCATCGACTTGGCCCGCCCCCTCATGAGGGGGCGGGCCGCCCCCTGCGTAGACCACAGAGGGCGACCAGGTGAGCGGGGTCGTTGACGGGGGATCGATGTGAACGACAGGTCAGGCCCTATCCGACATCCCTTCCCGGACGTGCTCGATCCGCTCACCAGCGTAAGGTTCTTCTTGGCGCTTGGCGTCGTGCTTTTCCATTTCCAGCTTTACTGGACCTTGCCGGCGGGAAGCGCGGGCCTGCTGAACCGCGCCCGGCTTGGCGTGGATGTGTTTTTCATCCTGTCGGGCTTCATCCTCACTCATGTCTATCTGCAAGGGAACCAGGCGCCCGACTACAGGCGTTTCCTGGCGGCGCGGTTCGCACGGATATATCCCGCCCACCTGTTCATTCTGCTGTCCATGCTGGCGCTGGTCCTGATCGCGCCGGTCTTCGGCGTCGGACTGGAGCCTGGCCGTTTCAATCCCACCGACTTCGTGGCCACCCTGCTGTTGGTTCAGGCCTGGTTCCCGCGCGAAAGCTTGGCCTTGTGGAATGGACCGGCATGGTCGTTGTCAGCGGAGTGGTTCGCCTATCTGGCGTTTCCCGCCTACGCCGTCCTCGCGCTTCGCCTGCGGTCCCGACCGTGGGTTCTGATCGCTCTCGCCGTATTGCTGTTCGCCGCGTTCGACGCTTTTTACCGTATGCAGTACGGGCGAGTTCTGCCCAGGGCCGAGGACAGTCTGGGCATTCTGCGCATCGTTCCCGAATTCCTCTACGGCATAGGTCTCTACTACCTCGGTCAACGCTGGACGCTCTCGCCGCGCATGGCCGTCCTATGCGCCGTGGCGGCCACGGTCGTGCTGCTGGCCTTGATGCAGATCGGCGCCGACGACCGCATCATCGTGGCGGCGTCCGGTCCCTTCATCCTTTCGCTCGCCTTGTTGGCCAAGGCGCGCGTGCACAGCGTCCTGTCGCACCCGGTCGCCCTGTTCGCGGGCGAAGCATCGTACGCGCTATATCTCGTCCACATCCCTATTCTGATGGTGTGGCGCAACGCGATTCAGGCGGTTTTCGGCCAGAGCGCGGACTACCGGATGAGCATGATCGAGCTGGCGGCCATGCTGGCGTTGACCCTCGCCGCCGCCGCCTTCATCCATGTCTTCGTCGAGCGACAGGGCCGAAAATGGCTTCGAGAACGGCTGGCGCCGCCCTCCGTCGATCCCGTCGAAGCCAGACGAACCGTTCACAGCGACCAGGGAGAACCCTTTTGAACCCCGCCAAACTTGATCGCCGCCTGTTCCTGGGCGTTGTAATGTCCGTCGGCGTGGCCGGAACCGCCTGCGCCCAGACGCCGCGGCCCAGAAGTCTGGCGGTCTTCAAGACGCCGACCTGCGCCTGCTGCGACGCCTGGATGACGCATATGCGCGCGGCGGGTTTCAGCACCGCCGTGACGATCCTTCCAGACCTTCAGTCCGTCCGGCGCAGACATGGGCTGCCCGACGGGTTGGCGGCCTGTCACACAGCGGTGATCGACGGCTATGTGGTCGAGGGCCATGTCCCCGCCGCCGACGTCGTTCGTATGCTGGCCGAACGGCCCGACGCGGTCGGTCTCGCCGTTCCCGCCATGCCGCTGGGTTCGCCCGGCATGGAGACGCCGCAAGGCCACAAGGACCCCTATGACACGCTGCTGGTGCTCCGCACTGGCGCAACCCGTGTGTTCGCGCGCCACAACCAACCGACCTGACCTGGCTAGCGCCAATCCTCTCGACCCCCTCACAGACCGGAGACCGTCATGTTCCGCACATCCCCCGCCCTCGCCCCTTCGCTCGCCCTGTCACTGATCGTGCTTTCGGCGACGCCGGCCTTCGCCCAGGATCACGCCCACGAGCACGCACAGACCGCCGGATCGGTCGCCGCCGAAGCCGCAGCGGCGGCGATGTCCGTAGACGCCTTCCACGCCGCGCTGAAGGGCGGCGATACGGCCGCCGCCCTGGCCTTGTTGGCGCCTGACGTGATGATCTTCGAAGAGGGCGGCGCCGAACGCTCACGCGACGAATACGCATCCCATCACCTCGTCTCGGACGCCGCCTTCTCCGCCGCATCGGAGACGACCGTGACGAGGCGGTCGGGTTGGGCCGACGGCGACATCGCCTGGATCACCAGCGAAGGCCGCACAACGGGCCAGTTCAACGGCCGCGCCGTGGACCGACTGACAACCGAAACCATGGTGCTGAAGCGTGACGCCGACGGCTGGCGCATCCGCCACATCCACTGGTCGTCGCGCACGCCCAGATAGGCGTTCCGCTCAGATCACATGGCCGACGGCGGCGCGAGCGTGCCCATCACCGCCACGACGGCCAGCAGCACGGCTCCGACCAGCGTCTCCACGATCACGCTGCGTCGGAGTATGCTGACGGCGCGTCGAGGATCTTCTCCGCTCGCCAGAACCGAACCCAACATCGGCGTCAAGCGAAAGCGGTTTGCCGCCGCCATCGCGAGCATCAGCACGAACAGGACGAGTTTCACGATCAGCAGCCGACCGTAGAGGCTGGCTCCGAGGTCGGCCACGTGCGCGGGACCGACCAGGAACCAACTGTTCACCAGACCCGTCAGCACCAACAGAGCGACGGCCAGGGTGCCCAGGCCGGAAAACCCGTGCAGCGCGCCGTGTATCGCCAGATCGTCCGAACGGGTCCGGCGGACCAGCAGGACCGTCAGGACCGCCAAGGCCCCCAGCCACAAGGCGGCGGCGACCGTGTGAATGATATCCGCCGTGAGATGATAAGGCGCACCCGGGCCTTCGGTGGCCGCGCCGTGACCCGTCCAGGCGAAACTGGCGGCTATGACCAGGCCCGCCGCGACCGACACTCCCCAAGACAGGCGCCCCGCTTTCAGGGCGGCGACCGCGACAAATGCGATGAGGGCGATGATCGCCCGAACGGCCATGGCCATGCCCAAGGTCGTGCCGTTGACCATGAAGCGCAGCGTCGAAGGTTTGAGCGCTTCGCTCAGTGAACCGGCCATGACGGCGGTCTGGACCACAAGAGCCGCCAGCGCGCCCAGCGCCACGACCGCCGTCACGACGATCAACAAAGAACGCGACCAGCCGAGGGTCAGGCCTTGCGCGCCCTTGACGCTGTAGAGCAGGAACAGGGGCGCGCCCAGAAGCACCGCGGCTCCGACATACTGGAGCCAGCGAAGCGCGATGATCGCGACTTCAAGCACGGATCAACGCACCGTGAAGGTGTAGGAACCCGTCATGCGGTGACCATCGTTCGACGCGATGCGCCAATCGATACGGTAAGCACCGGCGGCGAGCGGCTGAGCAAGGGTTCCGGTCATGGTCTTGCCGTCCTCGGCCACCGCGACACGGATCTCCACCTTGTCGCCGCCCGCGTTGACGACATCGAAGCTGGAGAAGGCCGGCACGCTGCGTTCGCTGAAGGTCAAACTGATCGACCGCATCGGCGCCACGGTGGAGTTGGCGGCGGGCGTCGCACTGACCAGGCGGGCGTGTGCGGCGACGGGACCGGCCGCCAGCACTACCGTCGCGGCAGCCAGGAAGGGCGCGAAATTGAAGCTACGCATTCTCAGTCTCCAGTACGTTGAACCGTTGTCGGCCTACTGATTCTATACGCGTCGGCTCGACGCCTCCCTCGCGCCGATTGATCGCGGTCGGGGTCACGCTGCATCGGCGCGCACGGTCGGCCTATCGGCAGGCCGAAGACCCAGGCCGACCTTCGTCCTCTTGCTTCAGAACCAGGCGCGCAGGCCGACGACGAGGCGCGTATCCTCCGCGCTGCGGCCCAAGGCTTTCAGATAGTCGGCGGTGTTCCCCAGGCTCCGCGTCCACTCGACGCCGACATAGGGGGCGAACTCCTTGCGGATTTCGTAGCGCAGACGGGCGCCGAACTGCACCGAGGAGACGCCGGAACCGATCGCCAGCTCGGGAATGTCTTCGGCCGACAGATTGATCTCCGCGCGCGGCTGAAGGATCCAGCGGTTCGTGATCCGCTGGTCGTATTCCGCCTCGGCCCGAGCCGTCAGTTCGCCCTTGGTGGACAGGAACAGGGCGCCGTCCACCTCGAACCAATAGGGCGCCAGCCCCTGGAGGCCGAGCACCAGATCCGTGCGGTCGCCCTCGGGCCGATAGGTTTGCCGGACACCGGCCTGAACATCGAAGAAGGGCGTGATCGCACGGCTGTACAGGGCCTGGAGTTCGACCTCCTCGACCTCGCCGTCGAACGCGCCCTCGCCTTCCGACTTCCACCAGAAGCGGTTGATGTCGCCGCCCATCCAGCCCTGGGCGTCCCAGGCGTAGGTTGTTTCACCATCGACGGAGCCGACCTCCACCTGATCCAGGATCACGGCCTTCGTCCGCACATCTCCGTTTTCGATGCGCAACTGTTCACGCGCGGCGGTCATTTCGGCGGGGTCGAAATACAGGTCGGCCGCGTGCGCGGGTCCTTGCGTCGCGGCGGCGGGCGGCGGCGTTTGCGGCGGACGCCCCGGATCGTCGGCGCTGGTCGGAACATTGGGCGGCATCACCATGCCCGACATATCGTGGCCCGCGTGGGGATCGGCGGCTGGCGGCGTCTGGCCCATGCTCGACATATTGTGACCGGCGTGGGGATCGGCCTGCCCCGTCGCCGGAGCCTGCCCCGCAGCCATGCCCGGCATAGGGTGACCCGCGTGCGGATCGGCGGCTGGCGGCGTCTGGCCCATGCCCGACATATCGTGACCGGCGTGCGGATCGGCCGCTGGCGGCGTCTGACCCATGCTCGACATATCGTGACCGGCGTGCGGACCGGCCGCTGGCGGCGTCTGGCCCATGCCCGACATACCGTGGCCCGCATGGGGATCGGCCTGCGTCGCCGCCGGGGCCTGCCCTGCGGCCATGCCCGGCATGGGGTGACCGGCGTGCGGACCGGCCGCTGGCGGCGTCTGACCCATGCTCGACATATCGTGACCGGCGTGAGGATCGGCCGCTGGCGGCGTCTGGCCCATGCCCGACATACCGTGACCGGCGTGCGGACCGGCGGCTGGCGGCGTCTGGCCCATGCCCGACATATCGTGACCGGTGTGCGGACTGGCCGCTGGCGGCGTCTGGCCCATGCCCGACATATCGTGACCGGTGTGCGGACTGGCCGCTGGCGGCGTCTGACCCATGCTCGACATATCGTGACCGGCGTGCGGATCGGCGGCTGGCGGCGTCTGGCCCATGCCCGACATACCGTGGCCCGCGTGGGGGTCGGCCGGGGTCTGGATGCGTTCAGGCACGAACCCGACTGGGCACGTCGGAGCGCCAGGCGCGCCGACCCGCGCGGCGTCGCCGTTCGGCGACCCGCGACGCACGCAGCCGGTCGGCGGCGGCGGCGTCGGTCGAACCTGGGCCGTAGGGGCGTGACCGGCGTGCGACTGGGCGGCGGCGGGGGCGGCCATGACCATCAAAGGAAACAGGACGGCGGCGGTCTTGATCATGAGGCGGCTCCATCCAGGGGGCGCACCGTGACGACGTTGAACATCCCCGTGTGCATATGCATCAGCATATGACAGTGGAAGGCCCAGTCGCCGGGCGCATCGGCGGTCAGGTCGAAGCTCACCTTCGATCCCGGCGCGACGTTGACGGTGTGTTTCAGGGGTTGATGCCCGGCGGGACCACCCGTCACCAGTTCGAAGAAATGCCCGTGCAGATGGATGGGGTGGGACATCATGGTGTCGTTCACCAGGGTGACGCGCACCCGCTCATCGCGCTCGAAGCGGATCGGTTCGACCAGTTCGCTGAATTTGCGGCCGTCGAAGCCCCACATGAACCGCTCCATATTGCCGGTCAGGTGGATCTCCAGGGCGCGGGAGGGCGCGCGCTGGTCCTTGTTCGGCTCCAGCGACGCCAGGTCGGTATAGACGAGCACCCGGTGGTCGACATCTTCCAGACCTGTCGGCCGTTCGCCCAACCGGTTGACCGGCGCCATATTGACCATGTCCACCCCGACGCCGACCGCCATGCCGGGCGGGGCGTTGTCGGGATCGCGCATATTCATGCCGCCCATGGAGCCGTGATCCATGTCGGCCATGTCGCCGTGATCCATACCGCTCATGTCGCCCATGCCGCCCATGCCCATGTCGCGCATGGTCAGGTTCGGAACCTGGCGCAGCGGCGGAACCTCGGCCGTCATGCCCAGGCGCGGCGCCAGGGTGGCGCGGCCCATGCCTGACCGGTCGATCGCTTCCGACACGATGGTGTAGGCCCGATCCTCGGTCGGCTGGACGATGACGTCATAGGTCTCGGCGATGGAGATTTGCAGCTCGTCCGTCTCGACCGGCCGCACGTTCTCGCCGTCGGCCTGGACCACCGTCATCGCCAGGCCCGGGATGCGGACGTTGAGGATGGACATGGCCGAGGCGTTGATGAACCGCAGCCGAACCCGCTCGCCGGGTCGGAACAGACCCGTCCAGTTCTCTTCGGGACCATGGCCGTTGATCAGATAGGTGTAGGCCGAACCGGTGACGTCCAGGATGTCGCGCGGGTCCATCCGCATACGGCCCCACATCCGTCGTTCGGCCAGGCTCAACTGGTCCGAACCGTCGATCAGGCCCGCCAGGGTGGTCCGCTGGCGATTGAAATAGCCGGGGCTTTTCTTCAGCTTCTCCAGCAGCACGTGCGGGTGGGTGAAGTTCCAGTCCGACAGCATCACCACGTGCTCCCGGTCATAGGCCGTCGGATCCGCATCGACCGGATCGATGATCAGCGGACCGAAATGGCCGATCGCTTCCTGAAGGCCGGAGTGGCTGTGGTACCAATAGGTCCCCGACTGGATGATCGGAAACTCATAGACGAAGGTCTCGTTCGGCCGGATGCCGGGAAAGCTGACCCCCGGCACGCCGTCCATCTGGAACGGCAGCAGAAGCCCGTGCCAGTGGATCGAGGTGTCCTCGTCGAGCTGGTTGTGCACGGCGATGCGCACGTTCTGGCCTTCGCGCAGACGCAACAACGGCGCGGGAAGCGTTCCGTTGACGGTGGTCGCCGTCCCGGTTCGCCCTCCCACCGTGAACGGCGTCCGCGCCACCGTCAGGTCGATGTTCGGTCCCGTCAGCGTCGGCTGGTTCGGTCGCACGCCCGCAGAGCCGGTTCTGGCCCAGGCAGGCATCATGCCTTGCAGAGCCAGGACGCCGCCTCCCGCGGCGGCGCCGCGCAAAACGGCTCGACGGTCAAACTTCATACCTGGCTCCTTGGAATCGCGCCGCGGCGGGCGACGCACCTGCCTGTTAATACGCTCGCCTGAGATCACTCCCTCGCGACAGGCTGACGCAGTCCGATGCAAGGCCGCCGCCTCGCTCGCCTTCCGTTGCGTTAACTCTGCGCGCCGCCGGGGTCCAGCACCTGGGCCAGCCTGCGCCGCGCACGCGCGACCCGCGTCTCGATCGCCTTTACCGTAACGCCCAGCATGGCGGCCGCCTCGGCGTGGCTCCGCGCCTCGATCGTGGTCAGCAGCAACGGCTCCTTGAGTTGGGGCGGCAGGTCCGTGATCGCACGGTCCAGGCGCGACAGGGTCTGGGCCGCCACCAGGTCCTCATAGGCGTCCTGCGTCGGATCGACCGCCGCCATCGCTTGCGGCGCGTCCAGATCGACCGCGCCCAGCAGCCAACGCCGAACGCGGCGACGGCGGCTCCAATCCCTGCATTTGTTGATCGCGATGGCGCGCAGCCACGTCTCGAAGGACCGTTCGGGATCATACCGCCGGATCGCCAGCCAGGCCGCGGCATAGGTCTCCTGAAGCAGGTCATAGCTTTCTTCGGCGTCGCCCACATATCGACGCACGAAACGATAGAGGTTGGATTTGGTCGCCTGCATCAACCGCCCGAACGCCTCGGCGTCACCGCCCGCGGCACGGGCCGGAAGGTCGTCAGCTTCCTTCATGCCGACCTAGGCGCCTTCGGCCGTCAGCGCCTCGACCACGCTTCTGTCGAAGCGTTCCGCCTGGATCGGCGTCATCACCGCCCGCATCTGGAAGATATGCGCGATGGTGGCCTGTTGCAGCTCGCCCATGACGTCGTGGAAATGATCGACGGCGGGCTGCACGACCCGGCTGTCGCCATTGCTGGCGGCGATCGCCCGCGCCAGTTCCCGATTGGCGGCCTGGACCTCTTGCTCCAGCGCGACCCGGCGTGTCGCGAAATCGGTTTCCTGGACCTGGATGCGCGCCAACTGGTCGGCATTCAGATTCAGGTCTTCATGCACGATCTCGTGCAGCGACGGACGCGCATCGCGCTTCAACACCCACGCCGCGCCGCCCCAGGCGCCAATGCTTCCGGCCAGGGCGGCCAGCGCCGCCGTCAGCGCGATGGATTTCCAGCCCGCCGACATCAATCGACCTCCAGTCGGACCAGAGGCGACAGGGACGAGACGCCGAAGACCGACATCTCCGACGCCGAGGTGTGCGCCAGGCTGGCGCCCAGGCCGCCATTGGCGACGCCGACGCTCAAGGCCACCACGACGGCGACCACGCGAAGTCGGCTCTGCGCCTGTGCGGTCCGCAAGTCGCGAACCCTGCCCCACACGTCGTGCTCCAACCTGTCTAGCGACGGCTCATCCAGCCGTTCGCGCGCCAGCCACTGGTCCAGGTCATCCATGATGCATCCCTATCCATGTCCCGCATTGAATCTACGCACGTACGATGACGATCCCTCGGGCTTTGTCAGGGGACCGGTCCCGCGCCCAAAGACGAAGGGCGCGCCGTCGCGACCGCCATTTCATAGCAGACCCGCGCCGAAAGGGACCCATCAAGCGGGTCCAGTTCGCCGTCAGTCCAGCGTCAGGCGTGCGATCACGGCGATGGGCGCGGGTCCCCTCAACGCGCCGTCCTCGCCGAAGGCGCCCAGTTGGCTGATCGCGACGAACACCAGGGATGACCCGTCGATCGACCCGCCCGCCGGATCGGTCATCATCTCCAGATTGGCCGCCAGGGTCCTGACGGCCGCGACCTCGGTCTGGTCCGGCGACAGGCTCAGCGCCAGCACCCGCATCGGCGCGGTTCCGTTCTGAACGACGATCAGGTCGTTTTCACGCCGCAACACGGTGTCGATCCCGATCAGCGTGGCGTCCGATGGCGAAGGCATCGGCGTGACCCGTCCGTCCGTCAGCGCCACGCGGTACAGGCCCGAGCCGTAGTCGGCCAGGATCAACGCCTCGCCATCGGCGCTGACCGCCATGCCTTGCGGCGAGCCGAAGACGCCCATCGGTACAAGCTGCTGAAGCGTCTCGTCGCCGACCGCCAGCCGCCAGACATCGCCGGCGTTCGAATCCGACACATAGACGGCACCATCCGGTCCCACGGCCACGTCGCCGAAATTGCGGCGCGGCGCGTCCGGCGCCCGATAACGGGCCAACAGCCGACCGTCGGCCAGGTCGATCTTCAGCAGTTCCGCCTTGTCTCGCAACGGATCGCCCGGCGGCGTCGCGGCGGCCACCCCCGCCGTGGCGGCCCACAGCAGCCCCCGGCTCTCGTCCACGGCCAGGCCCAGCACGCCCGCCACCGGCGCGTCGGCGCGGAGCCAGGGCGACACGACGCCGTCCGCATCGATCTGGACGATCGTCCGTCCGACGATGGCCGAAACCAGCAGCCGGTCTCGCGCGGCGTCCCGCACGACGTTTTCGACGGCCAGGACATCGGAAATTTCGGCGACGCTTCGCAGCGCGCCGACCGGGCGCCGGTTCGTCGCCAGACGATCCGCCACCGCGCTCCACTCCGGCAGGGCCGTGGTCGCGGCGTAGAGCGGGTCCCGCGCCGGGTCGGCGGTCAGGCCCAGTCGCGCATGGCGTCGCCACTGCGCCAACGCCGCCTCGGGCTGGTCCGACGCGGCGGCGATCCGCGCCCGCATCTGGATCAGGCCGGGATGGTTGCTCACCACCGCATCGGCCTCGGCCAGCCGCGCGGCCGCCGTCGTCAGATCACCGGCCTTGGCCGCCGCCACGCCCTCGGCGCGCAACTGGCGGAACCGCATGGCCGGCGAGGCATCCTGGGCCAGGGCGGGAACGGCGGCGAGCTGAAGGGCGGCCAGGGCGACGACGACGGACGGTCGGAACACGCGCACTCTCCCCTTCGAACCGACGCAAGGCGCGGTCCCGTCGAACCGCCTTCATGACGGACGTTTTCGATCCTAGCAGATTTTTCTGCTAAAATTGAATAGTCGAAACCTCACCCGACCGTGGCGTCGGCCCAGGTCACGATTTCGGCGTTGAGGTCGCCCGTGGCGCTGTCGAAGGCTTCAACGATCGCACTCACCCGATTGGCCGTCGCGCGCCGTTCGACCGTGAACACGCGCTCGACCGCGCCGTCGCGCGCCGGCGGGGCCAATATGCGCGCGCGAACCGTCACCACCACCGTGGGCGCGGCGCCCGGCGCCGGATAGCGGGCCTCGAAGGCGCGCACGTCCAGGGCCAGGGCGCGGGCGGCGGGCGTCGCCTCGCGCGCACCGATCAGCCGCACCCGCGTCGACTGGGCCAAGAAGGCGCTTTCCAGGCTGGCGGTGTAGAGATCGCGAGCATCCGATATCCAGCGCGCGCCCTTGATATAGGCCGTCTGCGATCCGGTGACGCCCAGGATCTTGTCGCCCTCGCTCGCCTGGGGAAACTCGATCCGACGCAGCGCCACCTGCACAGGCGCGCCCCGAGCGGCGACGGACGGCGCGGCGGACACGCCGCCGAAACGATAGGTCTGCACCGGATCTGGGCTGGACAGCAGGGCGCAGCCCGACATCAGGACGGCGGCCAGGCTCGCGGGGGCCATGCGGAACACGGTCGAACGGGTCACGGCTGAACCTCCATCTCCTTGGTCGGCGCTCGGCCGATGAACTCGCGCGGACTGGCCCGCACCTCGTCGATCAGTTCCTCCAGTGAGCGCGTGGCGCCTTCCAGGCCCTGGATGGACTGTTGCAGTTGCGGCAGGCCGGTGGTGGCGAAATCGTCCACGGGACCTTCCAGACTGCCGGTCATACGGTTGATCGAGGCCACGGCCTGTTGGGCCTGTTCGGCGGCCTTGTTGATGTTGGCGATCGCCGCGCGACCGTCGCCCTCGACCAGTTCGCGGGTGCTGACGCCCAGGCGTTCGTATTCGGCGATGGCCGAGTTGGCGCGGGTCAGGGCCTGTTCCAACTGCTCCAGCATTCCCTTGCGAGCCTCGAACTCGGCGGTGATGGCCTCGACGTTCTTCAGGCTGGACGAGAAACTGCGGATGTTGTCGTCGCTGAGCACGCGGTTGATGCGGTTCAGGGCGTCCACCGTCTGGGCCAGCACCGTGCCGGAACCGCTCAGCAGTTCGGCGATCGGCGACGGCTGGCTCTGGATCACCGGCACCACGTTTTCAGGGTACTGGCGCTTCAACAGGGCGCTGTTCGGATTGCCGGCCGTGATCTGGATGTAGTTCAGACCGGTGATGCCCTGCGGCTCCAACTGGGCGCGCGAGGTGACGCGCACCGGCGTGGTGGCGTCCAGCCGGATGCGGGCGATGACCTGGTCGCCCTTCTTCGGGTCCAGGTTCAGGTCGGTGACCTCACCCACGCGGATGCCGTTGAAATGCACCTCGCCGCCTTCGGACAGGCCGCGCACCGGCCCGTGGAAGACGATGTCGTACAGGTCGTAGTCGTTGTTGAACTGCAACCGGGCCAGCCAGATGCTGAACACCGCCAGCGCCGCCAAAAGGGCGACTGTGGCGATGCCGACGGCGGCGTAATGGGCGTCTCTTTCCATCTCTCGTCCTCAGGCCGCGCGTGTCGCGGCGCGGCCGCGCGGACCCAGGAAATACTCCCGGATCCAAGGGTGTTCCGATTTTTCGAGTTCTTGCACCGTGGCCTTGGCCACCACGTGCTTGTCGGCCAGCACCGCCACCTCGTCGCAGATGGCGTAAAGACTATCCAGATCGTGGGTGATCATGAAGACCGTCAGACCCAGATCGTCCGACAGGCGCCGGATCAGTTCGTCGAAGGCGGCGGCGCCGATCGGGTCCAGTCCGGCGGTCGGTTCGTCCAGAAACAACAGCTCCGGGTCCAGCGCCAACGCACGGGCCAGGCCGACGCGCTTGCGCATTCCGCCCGAAAGTTCGGCGGGCTTCAAATAATGGGATTCCGGTCCCAGCCCGACCATGGCGATCTTCATCTCGGCCAGTTCGCGGATCATCGCCTTGGGCAGGTCGGTGTGCTCGACCAGGGGCGAGGCGACGTTGTCCAGCACCGTCAGCGACGAAAACAACGCCCCCTGCTGGAACAGCACCCCCGTGCGGCGCTCGATGTCCAGGGCCTGCTCCTTGGTCAGATCCGAACGGTCGTGACCGAACAGGCGGATGGTCCCGCCCTCGGGTTCCTTCAGGCCGAGGATGGTGTTCAACAGCACCGTCTTGCCGGTGCCCGAGCCGCCGACGACGCCCAGCACTTCGCCGCGATCGACCTCCAGGACCAGTTGATCATGAATCACGCGGTCGTCGAAACAGCTTCTCAGCTCGCGCACCTCGACCAGCGGCTCACGCGTCTTTCCAGGGCGGCTCACAGGTCCAGCTCCAGGAAGATCATGGCGAAGACGGCGTCCAGGAAGATGATGGCGAAGATGGCCTGGACCACGGCGGCGGTGACCCGGCCGCCCAGGCTCTCGACATCGCCGCCGACGGACAGGCCCTGACGACAGCCGATGGCGGCGATGACGACGGCGAACACCGGCGCCTTCACCATGCCCACGAACAGGTGCTGATCCATCATCGGGTCCTCAAGGATCCGCTGGACGAAGAAGGACGGCCCGTAGCTCAGCTCGCTCCACGTCACCAAAAGCCCGCCCAGAAGGCCCGAGATGATGCCCACGAAGGTCAGCAAGGGCAGCATGACGACCATGGCGGCCAGACGGGGAATCACCAGGGCCTGGAACGGATTGACGCCCATGACCTGCATGGCGTCGACCTCCTGGTTCATCTTCATCGACCCGATCTCGGCCGCGAACGAGCTGGCCGAGCGACCGGCCAGCAGCACCGAGGTGATGACCACCGCGAATTCGCGCAGCACCGAGACGGCCACCAGTTGAACGGTGAAGACCGCCGCCCCGAACTGGGTCAGCAGATTGGCCCCCAGGAAGGCGATGACCGCGCCGATGAAGAAGTTGGTCACGGCGATGATCGGTATGGCGTCCAGACCGGCGCGCTCGCCCTGACTGAACCAGGCGGGCCAGCGAATGCGGCCGGGGTGTTTCAACGCCGATCCCGTGGCCACGATCAACCGACCCAGGAAGGCCATCGACAGGGTCATTTCATCGGCGATGTCGTGAACGCCGCGGCCGACCTTGGCGAAGGCGCGCGTGAAGGCGTCGGCGCGCAGCGGCGGCATAGCGCTCTCGCGCTCCAGTTTCTCGACCATGGCGTAGATGCGGCCAGCCTCGGGCCGCGCGGCCCAGGCGTCATGCGGCAAGCCGTTCTGGCCGCCGGCCAGGAACACGGCCAGGGCGCCGGAGGTGTCGAACCGGCCCATCTCGCTCAGATCCAGAACGGCGATGCGACGGCCCGCCAGACTACGGTCCAGCCGTTGTGCATCCCGGTCGATCCCGGTCGTGGTCCAATCCCCGGTCAGGCGCAGGGTCGCGCCGCCGTCGTCACCATCCGCGATATCGAAACCGGCCCTCGTCATTGCGGCACAATAACCCAGCCACGCCCGGCGCCTATGGCCTAGTCGACTTGTCCGCACGCGACGCGACGCGCGGGCGCGGGTTCGCGGCCAGGGCTGGCATTCCGGTCACAGAAGCCCCCGCGCGGAAGGCGGGGAAACGGATCGATTCGAGCGGGAATCCCCCGATCACGTCAGGAAGTTCAGCAAGGACACCGACCGCAGTTGGTTGACCACCTGCGCCGCCGCCTGGATCGCCACTTGCGACAGTTGCAGGTCGGTGATGGCCTGAGCCATGTCGGCGTCGGTCTTGCCGGCCAGAACCTCCTCCAGAGCCGCCTTCTGTTCGGTCTGGCCGGCGATGACGGCCTCGACCCGGTTCTGCATCGATCCGTTGCGCGCCGCCGCGTCGGTGACCGTTTCGCGGCCCGTATCCAACCGCTTCAGGATGCCCGTCAGAAAGTCGCGCGTCGTATCGCTGATCGTCCCGTTCAACGGCGTGGTCTGATGATAGGTCTGGATATCCTTGAAAATCTGAAAGATCTCGGTCCCAAGCTCGTCGGCCAGGACGCCGGTCTCCAACACCGTGCCCTCGTCGATACGCGACTTTTGCTTCAACGTGTCGTTGGAGAAGACATCCGCCATGACGGGGGCGGCGGCCAGGTCGCTCAGGGTCATGACATCCACCGGGGCGGTCTCGACATTGCCTCCGGCGAACAGATAGCGCCCCTGATGTTTGGCGTTCAGCCCGCCCTGGACCATCTGGAACTGGCCTTCGATCTCCAGCATCAGCCCGTCCAGACGGCCCGCGGCCAGGGCGTCGGCGATGGCCTGGCGTGCGCCGCCCGCGCCGTCGGCGACACGGTTCAGGGCCAGGTCCTGGGCCGACAGGCGTTCGCCCGCCGCCCCGGCGGCGTCCATGAAGCCCTGGATGCGGCTCTGGGTCGACTTCAAGGCCGTCAGGGTCTCGGACTGACGGCCGAAGCCGGTCAGATCGGTGGCGATCCTCTGGGTCGACACCCGCTGTTGCGCCTCGTTGGCCCGCGTCTGGGCGAACATCAGATTGGCCAGGGCCGATTCATAGTTTCCGAAGGTCGAGACGCGGGTCATCACACCATCCCCAGCAAGACATCGTACATATCGCGCGCCGCCTGGATCAGGCGGGCGGAAGCGTTGAAGGCCTGCTGATAGGTCGTCATCAGCACCAGCTCCTCGTCCAGATTGACGCCCTCATGCGCCGTCTGGCGGCCCTTGGCCTCGGTGAACAGGGCGCTGGCGCTGTCGCGACGGCTCTTGGCGACGGCCGCCTTGCCGCCGATGTCGCCCGCCAGTTCCGAGGCGTAGCGCGACACCGAGATCGAGCCGCCGCTGGAATCGCCCGACGCCAGGAAGGTCGCCGACCGCTGTCCGGCGTCGGCCAGCAGGGACGCTCCGCGCCCATCGCCGCTGGACAGGGCGGGCGAACCGCTCGCGGCGCTGAGGTTCAACTGGGCCAGGGCCAGTTTCGACGGGGCGGACCGAATATCCGGGCGCAAGGCGAAGCCGTCCGCACGGCTGGCGCGCACCCCGCCGCCGATGCCGAACATCTCGGTCATCGACACGCCCGACGGAACCTGGGTGGTGCGGTCCTCCAGCACCGACAGCTTCGGCGGGGGCGAGCCGTAGCCGGTGAATTTCAGCACGCTGGTCGCAGTGTCGAAAGCGAAGGTTCCGAAGCGGCCGACCCCCGTCGCCGGATCGTTCAAGGCGGTCAGCAAGTCGCCGACCGCGCCGCCCGCCGGAACCGCCACCTCCAGATCGCGCAGACGCGCGCCCGTTTCGCCGGTGAAGCGGAAGGTCACCGTCTCGCCCGCCGTGAAACCGTGCGGCGACGACGGGGTCAGGCCGATGTCGTAGTTGCCGGGCCGGTCGCTGGCGACCAGATCGTTCAGGCCGAAATAGTGCGAGAAGCCGCGTCCGGCCTTGTTGCTGGGCGTCGCGGCGTCATCGGCGATGGCGACGCCGTTCGATCCCGTCGCCTCGATCTTCAGCACGCCGTTCGCGAAACTGGCCGTCGCGCCCGGCAGTTGGGCGTTCAGCACGCTCAGGAAGGTGGCCGGCGTCGCCGCCGCGCCGTTGATCGTCATCGTCCCGCCCGAAAAGACGATCTGCGCCCGCGACTGGATCACGCCCGTATTGCCGACCACGGCGATGTTGGTCGTGCCGGTGAAGCCGGTCAGGGCGCTTTCCAGCGACTGGCCGACGTTCTTTCCGGTCAGCACCGTCGGCGCGGGCACGGCCGAGTTGGCGTTGTGGGCGCGGTTCAGCTCGTCGGCGACATGAGCCATCAGCTCGGCCAGGCGTTCGGCCGCCTGCGGCGCATCGACATCGCGCAGCTCGACCAGACCCTTGATCTCGCCGGTGGTCAGGCTGTCCAGCAGCGGCCGTTTCTGGCCGCGCGGTTCGGTCACCCAGATTTCGTTGAAGCTGGTCTCGGAGGTCACCGTGCCGGCGCGGTTGTAGTCCAGCGTTGCATGGCCGTCGCCCGCCAGCAGCACGCCCCCGCCGGTGCGGATCGAAACGCCCCCGACCGAGCGTTGCGACACGCGGATGTCCATCAGCTCGGACAATTGGCCGATCAGGGCGGCCTGGGCCGTCTCCGCGCCCGAGGCGTCGCCGCTGGTCGCCGTGGACCGAGCGATTTCGACGTTCAGGCCCTCGATCTGGGCCAACAGGCCGTTGGCCTTTTCGATCGCGCTCTGAATACGGCCGTCCGCATCCTCACGCGCGGCCTGGATCTGGCCCGAGATGCGCATGGACTCGTCGAACAGAGCCTGGACGCGGAACAGGGCCTCCTGTCGGCGGGGCGAGGAGACCGGATCTTCCGCCGCGCCCGCGAAGGCCGAAAAGACGCCGTCGACCTGGCTGAAGAAGCCGTTGCCGCCGCCCGGATCGCCGAACAGCGCCTGGATGCGGTCGTACAGGTCATAGCGCACGCCCTGACGGCTGGCCTCGCTGGAGGCGTTCAGGCTGGCGGCTTGCAGGAAGCTGTCGGTGGCCAGGCGGATGCGCGCGACCTCGACGCCCGAACCCAGCCCTTCATTGGTCAGGGCGACCTGTTCGGCGACCTTGCGGACATAGCCGGGCGTGTTGACGTTGGCGACGTTGTCCGAAACGACCCGCAGTTGGGTCTGGGCCGTCTGCAAGCCGCTGTTGGCGATGTTCAGGATGGAGCCTAGCGACATCCGCGCGCCCCTTTCGCTTTGTCCATGCAAGGACGGGCGCCCGGCAGGCCCTGCCCGCCCGCGCGCATTTCTTGCCCGGCGCTGACGTCAGGCGTCGGCGCGTAGACATTGAAAACAAAGGACATCGTGTTTCGCGTCCGGCTCATGCCCGATACGGCGCGCAAGGGCCGGGCCAAGCCGCCGCCAACCATGCCAGCCGGGCAAGACTCGACCTCCAGGGCGGCAAGAATCGACCTGAACGGCCTGCACAGCCGCGCTGCGGATTTTGCATACCATATTATAATTCAAATGGTTGAGTGGTCATCCTGGAGTTGGCCCACGGCTTGCCACGGGGTGTCCGAATGTCCCCAGGCGCAGCAGGCGCCGCCCATCCGTATTCCCGAGCCGCCTGCGCCCTATGTCCGCATCTTCCGTCCTGTCCGTGATCGCGCCCGTCGTCGGCGCCGCGTCCGCCCCCCTCGGGGCGGAGAGCCAGGACGTGTCGGGCGAATTCGCGGCGGTCCTGTCCGAGGCGGGCGAGGAAACGGCGGCTCCGTCGCCCGAGGCCACGCCTTCCGCTTCCGCGTCCCCCGCATCCAAGACCCAAACGCCCAAGACCGCGCCCGCCGCCGCCTTCGTCCTGGCGCTGGAAGACGGCGTGTCGGACGCCACGTCTCTCGCGACCCCGGCGGCCCCCGCCGCACCGGTCCCGGTCGCCGAAACCCGCCCCGCCGCCGTCGCACAGGAAGACGCGGTTCCGGCCGAGAAGACAGAGTCCGCCCCGGACGCCGATCCCGCGGCCGCCGTTCCGGTCGCCGTCGCCCCGACGCCCGTCGGCGTCCAGATCCCGACGATCCCGGCTGGTCCGCCCCCTCAAGCCGCCGCCGAGACCGCCCTGGACCAGAACGGCGCGCCCGCCGCGCCGCCGCCCGCCAGCGACGCTTCTGACGTCCCCGCCGATGCGAAGGCCGCGACGCCCGGCGCGAACGCGACCGCCGCCAAGACGGCCGAAGCCCCGACCGCGACGCCCGTCACGCCTCAGCCGCTCAAGGCCGAACCGCTTCGCGCCACGACCGCCTCGCGAGACCCGCGACCGCTCGAAGCCTCGGCCGAAACCGCCGTGTCCGTTGCCGATGCGATGAAGGCGGAGCCGGCGAAGGCGGGCGCCCCGGCGCCTCAGGATCCTCAGGCCGCGCGCGCGTCGGGACCGACCGCTCCGTCCCCCCTGCCCGCGGCCGCGAAGGCCCTTGAGACCGTGTCGGCGCCGCGCCTAGACCCCGCCGCTTTCAACGCGCCGCCCGCCGAGACCGCCCCCGCCGCCCAGCCCCCGGCGAGCGCGCCCGCCATCGCCGCCTCGACCCTGTCGCGCGCCACGATCGAGACCACCGTGCATATCGCCGCCCAGATCGCTCACCGGCTGGAAGGCAAGCAGACCCGGTTCGACATGGTGCTGACGCCCGAGGAGCTGGGGCGCGTCGAGGTCAGCCTGGACATCGACGCCGACGGCCGCCTGGCCGCGCGTCTGGCTTTCGACAATCCCGCCGCCGCCGCCGACCTGCGCGGACGGGCCGATGAACTGCGCCGCCAACTGATCGACGCCGGCTTCCAACTGACCGGAGACTCGCTGGAGTTCTCCGAGCGTGACGCCAACGCCTTTTCCGGCGGCGGCTTCGATCGCGGCCAGGACCGCGCCTTCTCCTTCGCCGGGGGCAAGCGGCTGGGCGACCAGGCCGATCAGGCCGTCGCCGCCCGCCCCGCCGCCTGGATCAATCTGAGCCTGACGCCCGACCGCGTCGACATGAGGGTCTGACCGATGGTCGACGCCGTCACCACCGCCCAGTCAAGCAACCGCATCAACAGCGGCAAGACGATGATGGCCTCGAATTTCGAGACCTTCCTGTCGCTGCTGACGGCCCAGTTGAAGAACCAGGACCCGCTGTCGCCGGTCGATTCCAACCAGTTCACCGCCCAACTGACCCAGATGGCGGGCGTCGAGCAGCAACTGCTGACCAACGACCTGTTGACCAGCCTGCTGGCCGCCCAAGGCGGAAACGGCCTGACCGGCGCGGCGAACTACATCGGCAAGACCGCCACCGCCGCCTTCGCCACCACCAAGCTGCAAGACGGCGCCGCGCGCTGGAGCTATGAGCTGGGCGCCGACGCCGCCTCGGCGCAGTTGCAGGTTCTGGACAGCTCGGGCCGCGTGGTGTGGTCGGGCGACGCGCCGGACCGAACCGAAGGCACGCACGACTTCGTCTGGGACGGCAAGACCACCGGCGGCGGCCAGATGGACGACGGCGGCGTCTACACCCTGAAGATCACGGCCAAGTCCGGCTCCGGCGCCGATGTCGACGCCCAGGTGCTCATCCGCGGCCGCATCACCGGCGTCGAACTGTACGACGGCCAGCCCTACGCCACGATCGGCGGCTCGATCATTCCGTTGAGCCAACTGATCGCGCTGGACGAGACCGGCGTCTTCGACGGTCTCGGCGACGGCTCCACCCCCACGACCGGCGACGACGGCGAAAACGAGAGCCTGCTGGCCTCGGTCGCGTCCGCGCTGAACCCCCTGAAACTGCTGTCCTAGGAGTTCGACCATGAGCATCAACAGCGCCCTTCTGGCCGGTGTTTCCGGCCTGACCGCGAACTCGGCGGCCCTGGCCGCCATCTCGCAGAACATCGCGAACGTGAACACCGTCGGCTACAAGCGCAGCCAGGGCGAGTTCCAGACCGTCGTGAACAGCCAGAGCCAAGGGGCCGGCTATTCCGCCGGCGGCGTGCTGGCGACCGCGCGCCACTACACCAGCCAGAACGGTCAGCTTCAGCGGACCACCTCGGCCACCGATCTGGGCATCGCCGGCCAGGGCTTCTTCGTGGTGACCGAGAAGGCCGAGAATCTGGCCCCGACCGACTCGCGCCTGTTCACCCGCGCGGGCGCCTTCCGTGTCGACAACCTGGGCTATCTGAAGAATACGGCGGGCCTGTACCTGCAAGGCTGGCCGGTCGACGCCAACGGCGACATCAACACCGACCCGTCCGACCTGGGCCGCCTTCGGACCATCAACGTCGGCTCGGTCGGCGGCACGGCCGAGGCCACGACCCGCATCCAGTTGAACGCCAACCTGAAGTCCAGCCAGGCCATCTCGGCCGAGGCGACCGACGCCGCCGCCGCCCCGCCGGGCGCCAACGCCTATGACCCCGCCACCAACTCCATGGCCATGTGGGACCCCGAGACCGGCGCGGGCGTGAAGCCGGATTTCGAGGTCACCGTTCCGGTGTCCGATTCCAAGGGCGGCCAGCGCACCCTGGCCCTGTCCTTCCTGAAGAGCACCGTGCCGAACCAGTGGTACGCCGAAATCCGCGCCGTTCCCGCGACCGATGTCGCCACCGGCGCGGGTCTCAACAACGGTCAGTTGAAGACCGGTCTGGTCGCCTTCACCCAGGACGGCCGCCTGGACGCCACCGCCATGGCGGCCATGGGCGCCAACGCCCTGTTCGCCGACCCGGCCAACGCCACGCTGAACTTCGGCGCCTCGAATGGCGCGGCTCCGGCGGCCGGCGCCTTCAACTGGGCGGCGGCCCTGGGCATCGACGACCAGTCGATCGCCTTCGACCTGACCGCCGCCGCTGGCGGCCTGACCCAGTACGACAGCGCCTCGGTGGTGCAGGCGACCCTGACCAACGGCACCGCCTTCGGCAACCTCAGCGAGGTCAAGATCGACGAGAAGGGCTTCGTCACCGCCATCTTCGACAACGGCGTCACCCGTCAGATCGCCCAGGTCGCCCTGGCCACCTTCCCCAGCCCCGACACCCTGACCGAGGTTTCCGGCAACGCTTTCCGCGTCAGCCAGGGGTCCGGCACCTTCAACCTGAAACAGGCGGGCACCGGCGGCGCCGGCCTGATCGGCGCCTCTCAGCTCGAAGCCTCGACCGTCGATCTGTCGACCGAGTTCACCGGCCTGATCACCACCCAGCGCGCCTATTCCGCCTCGTCCAAGATCATCACCACGGCCGACGAAATGCTGGCCGAACTGATCAGCATCAAACGCTGATCTCGAAGTAACTAGTCGTTAGTCACAATGAATCGTCGCTTGATCAGTCCGAACAAGGCGTTTCGGCGAGGTAGGAATATTATTCCTTCCTTCACCACGACGCTTAAACGGCCCTTAGCGGCGGCTGGGTACATTCACGTTCAACGGTGGTTGGTGAATGAGGCTTAAGCCCATGCTGCAAGAGCGACGCCTGAACAGCAAAGGCGAACAATACGTGGTCGGACCGACGGGAATCCCGCTGACCCTCAACGACCTGCCTCCGGCCAATACGGATCGGTGGGTCATTCGGCGCAAGGCCGAGGTCGTGGCCGCCGTTCGCGGCGGTCTGTTGAGCCTGGAGGATGCGTTGTCGCGCTATCGCCTGACGACCGAGGAATTCCTGGCCTGGCAGAAGGCGATCGACAAATGGGGAATGCAGGGTCTGCGCACGACGCGGATCCAAAGCTATCGCGCCTAAGGGGTCCTTCCTCCCGGACCTCTGATCTGGCGGCCGCATCCGGCGACGGGTGCGGCCGTCGTCGTTTTCACCCCTGCCCTCGAAATCGCCCCGCTTTCGCACTACATGGCGGCGATGACGTCGATCGAGCCGTCCTGCCCTATCCCGACCATCGCCCCCATGAGCGCCGAAGGCGACATGGACGCGGCGATCGCGGCCGCGCGCGCGGCGGTCGGACTGCCGGTCGGATCGCGCGTGGTGGCGGCCATGTCGGGCGGGGTGGATTCCACCGTCGTCGCCGCCCTGCTGCACAAGGCGGGATATGACGTCGTCGGCGTGACGCTGCAACTCTATGACCACGGCGCGGCCCTGAAGAAGAAGGGCGCCTGTTGCGCGGGGCAGGACATCCACGACGCCCGTCTGGCGGCCGAGACCCTGGGCATCCCCCACTATGTCCTCGACTACGAAAGCCGCTTCCGCGACGCGGTGATCGACCAGTTCGCCGACAGCTATCTGCGCGGTCAGACGCCGGTGCCCTGCATCCGCTGCAACCAGACGGTCAAATTCCGCGACCTCTTGGACGTCGCCCGCGACCTGGGCGCCCAGGCCATGGCCACGGGCCACTATGTCCGTCGCGCCGTCGGCCCTGACGGTCGCGCCCAGATGCGCAAGGCCGTCGATCACGGCCGCGACCAGTCCTATTTCCTGTTCGCCACCACGCGCGAACAGCTCGACTATCTGCGCTTTCCCCTGGCCGACCTGGAAAAACCCCAGGTGCGCGGCGTCGCCGCCGAACTGGGCCTGAGGATCGCCGCCAAGCCGGACAGCCAGGACATCTGTTTCGTGCCCTCGGGCGACTATCGCACCCTGATCGACCGGCTGCGCCCGCAAGGCCGCGCGCCCGGCAAGATCGTGCACATGGACGGCCGCGAACTGGGCGAGCATTCCGGCATCACCGACTACACCATCGGCCAGCGCCGCGGCCTGAACGTCGCGGTGGGCGAACCCCTGTTCGTCACCCGGCTGGACCCTGAGCGCCGCGAGGTGGTGGTCGGCCCGCGCGAGGCCCTGCTGACGGCCGCCCTGACGCTGGAAGAGACCAATTGGCTGGGCGATCAGCCCAGCATCGCCGACGCCGCCGAGGGCGCGCCCGTGCTGGCCCGCGTCCGCTCGACCCGGCCGCCCTCGCCCGCCCGTCTGACCCTGGCCGACGGCCCAAACGGCCCCACTGTCGGCGTGACCTTCGAGAGCGGCGAAGAAGGCGTGGCCCCCGGCCAGGCCTGCGCCCTGTATGATCCGGCCGACCCAGACCGCCTGCTGGGCGGGGGCTTCATCGCGAGCACGACCCCGGTTGTCTGATCCGCTGGCGCTCAGTGCGCGCACCGGCCTGCCGGGCGACTGGCTGTATCTGCGCGATCAGTTTCCCCGCACCCGCTGGAATGAACCGAGCCTGCATCCCGTCGCCGCTCACTGGTTGCAGATGCACGCCGGTTTCCGCAGCCACGCCGACCATATGACGGCCCTGACCGCCGCCTTCCGCGCCGATCCCTCGGACCCGCACGGCCTGCATCGCGCCCTGATCCCGGCGCTCCAAGCCTTCCTCCAGCACCTCGACGGCCACCACCGGATCGAGAGCGGCCGCTATTTCCCCGCCTTCCGCACGCTGGAGCCGAAGATCGCCGAGGGCGTCGACCTGCTCGACCGCGACCACGACGCGGTCCATGCCCACCTCGAAGCCCTGCTGAACACGGGCCGCGCCTTCCATATGGCCGCTTCCGCCCATGCGCCCGACGCCGCCGACGCCGCCCATCGCCTCGCTGACGCGCTCGACGCCGCCCTGCCCGACCTGTCCCGCCACCTCGACGACGAGGAGGACATCGTCATCCCCCTGATCGCTCTGAAAGGCCAAGGGATCGGCTGATTTCTTCCCTCTCCCGGCGGGAGAGGGCTTGAGGCCCGTAGAGCGAAGCGATGCGCGCCTTGGCCGAAAGGGTGAGGGGCTACGGTGTCCGATCACCCGCGACCGAACGCCCTCACCCTCCCACCGCTTCGCGGCGGGTCCCTCCCTCTCCCCACGGGAGAGGGTTCAAGTTTACGCCGCCGTCATCGGTCCTCGCCGGACTTCCCGCCCCAATAGCGTCGTCTCCGTTGCGATCAGACCAAACTCCGGCAGCACCTCTCGATGCTGTTCCACCGGCGTCTTCATCAACCGCCCGGCCAGCCGGTTCAAATTCCCCAGCGGCGTCTCCTGCACCCGCGCGATCAGCCCGGTGAAGCGGGGCCACCGGTCGGCGTCGATCCTCACCCGGATGGCCTCCAGATTCATACAGGCGGCGGTGACGGCGAAATCAGCCACGCAGACCTCGCCGAACAGGAAGCCGTCCTTGGGCGAGACGCTCTCCAGATAATCCAGGATCTCCGGCAGTTCGACGTCACGCGCGTGGGCGACCACCGCCGGGTCCGTCTCGCCGCCGAAGAAGCGCGGCTTCAGCGCGATCTGGAAGAACAGCTTCCAGCCCAGCACGTCGAACAGCCGGGTGTCGCCGTATTCCTCCAGCCAGCGCGCCTGCGCCCGATCACGCGGATCGGCGGGCCACAGAGACGGACCTTCGCGCGTCTCCTCGATGTATTGAACGATGGCGCTGGAATCGCACAGGATGAAGTCGCCCTCGACCCACACCGGAATGCGGCGCAGCGGGCTGATCTTCGTAAAGCCGTCGTCGCCCAGGAAGGGGCTGATCGGGTCCAGAGTCACCGCAACGCCCTTGATCGCGCAGGCGGCCAGCACCTTGCGCACATAGGGCGAAACCGGGCTGCCGATCAGGGTGACGGGCGCCATGGTCAGGCGGCTTCGTCCTTGGGCAGAACATCGGCGACCGTGGGCCGGTCGGCGGTGAACGAGATCTCGACGTCGCGCCGTTTCACGATCTCGCCGCAGCAGGAACAGGCCAGTCGCGGCGACAACTCCGACCCGCAAGGCTTGTGCGTGAAGGTGACGCCCGAATCCTCTTCGCCGTACAGATGTTGGGACCCCCAACTGTGCATGGTCAGCAGCACGTCGGACAAATCCTTGCCCTTGGCGGTCAGCACATATTCGTTGCGCGGCGGCCGCTCGGAATAGAGCCGCTGCTCCAGCACCCCGTGCGCCACCAGGGTCTTCAGCCGGGCCGCCAGCACATTGCGCGCGACGCCCAGCCGTTCCTGCCACTGCTCGAAACGGCTGACGCCCTGAAAGGCGTCGCGGATGACCAGCAAGGTCCACGGATCGCCGATGACCTCCAGCGTCGCGGCGATCGAACAGCTCTGCCGGGAATAATCTGCGGTGCGGCCCATCAAACGTGATCCGAATAAGTGTGTTGCGGTTTTCCGATCGGATTACGCCTCACGGGAATATGGGAAAGTGACCCCGCGTCAGGCTTTTGGCAAGTGGGTTGCCAAATAGAACTCAGTAAGTCAGTCTCGTTTCGCAACGAATGCTGTACGCTCAAATCGGGCCGAGGCGTTCCTGCGTCCCTCGACTGCGGGGCGGACGGCGTCGGCGCCTTCCGTCCCGCCTTTTCCCATTCCATGCTCCCCCCATGCCGCTGAACCTTTCCGACACGCTGCGCCTGACGCCCCAGGGCGACGCGCTGATCGCCCACCTGCCGGGCGACTATTCCAACGGCCGCCTCGATCAGCCGCCCGAGGCGGGCTTTCCGTTCGGCGGTCTGCTGGCGGCGATGTGCGTCCAGGCGATGCGCCAGGGGCTGGACCTGACGGCGTCGTTGCGCACCCTGTCGGTGCAATATCTGTCGGCCGCCCGGTTCGATGACACTCTGGCCTTCCGCCCACGTCTGCTGCGCGGCGGCCGCACGGTCGGCTATGCGGCGGTCCAGGCCGAACAGGACGGCCGCATGACCCACAACGCCTCGGCCACCTTCGGCGGCGACGCCGAGGGTCCGTCCATCGCCGAGATCGCCGTCCCGCCCCCGCCGCTGGACAGCCTGGACCCGGCCGCGACCATCGCCGGGCCGATGGCGCCGCGGTTCTCGCAATTTGTCGAATACCGGTTCGACGGCGGACCCAACATCCTGGGCGGCAACGTCGGCGAACCGGCGGTCGAGCGGCTGTGGATGCGCATGATCGACGGTCGGCCGCTGGACGACGTGGGGCTGTGCTATCTGCTGGACGCCCTCTACCCCCCGGCCTGGACCACGACCCAACGCCCCTCGCCGATGACCACGGTGGACCTGCGCTATGACATCCTGGCTGATCCGACGCCCGAGACCGCGCCCGACGGCTGGGCCTTCTTCGAGTTCCGTATGCTGGACCTGGGCCTGGGCTGGACGGTGGACGACGTCGTCTGCTGGGGGGCGGATGGAACGCCGCTGGCCCTGGCCCGGCAACGACGCAAGCTGATCCCGCCGCGTCGGGCCGCGCGGGAAGACTGACCCGATCCTTCCCCGACCGAAGCGGATTTGATCGTCAGTCTTCGTTCACCATCCGGGGGCTAGGTCAGGCCGTCGGGAGATTTCACACATGACCAAGCCCTTTTCGCGCGCCGCCGCCCTGATCGTCCTCGTCGCCGGTTCTCTGATGCTGCAAGGCTGTCTGGTCGGGGCGGTGGTCGGCACGACCGGCGCGGTCGTCGGCGGCACGGCCAAGGCCACGGGCGCGGTCATCGGCGCCGGGGTCGATGCGGTCACCACCTCGGACGAAGAGACCCGCGCCCGCCGCGAACGCGAAGAGCGCACCGAACGCCGCCGCCAGGAACGCTGCGAGGCCCGCGCGCGCCAGGGCAAGAGCTGCTGAGGGTCTTCCCGTCTCCCTTAGGGGAGAAGGGTCACAGGCTCAGGGTGCACCGCTCGTGGATCGTCGGGCGGCCCACGGTCACCCGGCACAGGCCCGGCCATTCGGGCCTCAGCCGTTCGGCGAACCACACGCACAGCTTTTCCAGACTGGGCAGCTCCAGCCCCGGCTTTTCGTTCAGCAGTCCGTGATCCAGCTCTTCGGCCGCGGCCTTCAACGCGCGGTCCAGCGCGCCCAGGTCCGCCACCCAGCCGTGGTCGGCGTCCAGCACATCCCCGCGCACCGTCGCCTCGACCCTGAAGGAATGGCCGTGCAGACGGCGATAGATGCTGCCCTCCGGCTCGTTGGGAAAGTGATGGGCCGCGTCGAAGGTGGCCGCCTTGGTGATTTCGAACTGCATCAACGTACGCCGATGTATTTGTGGGTTTGGACGCTGAGACGCCACTGGGGATGGGTCAGGCAATAGTCGACGGCCGCCGCCGTATTGGCCGCCTGGTCAGGACCGTCCATGGGCTGCAGCCAGAAACGCTCGAACGCCAGGTCCGCGAACCGTTCCGGCCGGGCCAGGGTTTGCGGATAGACCAGCTTCAACTCCTGGCCGGTGGTCTGCACCACCTCAGCGTCGGCCTTGGGGCTGACGCAGATCCAGTCCAGGCCCTCGGGCGCCGCCACCGTGCCGTTGGTCTCGACCGCGATCTCGAAGCCGCGCGCCTTCAGGGCCGCGATCAAGGGGCGATCCAGTTGCAGTAGAGGCTCGCCGCCGGTGCAGACGACCAGTTTCGGCCCGCCCGCCTCGCCGCGCCACATCGACGCGACATGATCGGCCAGGGCCTCGGCCGAGCCGAACTTGCCCCCGCCGTCGCCGTCGGTCCCGACGAAGTCGGTGTCGCAGAAGGTGCAGACGGCCGTTTGGCGGTCCCGCTCCAGCCCGTTCCACAGATTGCAGCCGGAAAAGCGCAGGAAGATCGCCGGACGCCCGGCCTGGCCGCCTTCGCCCTGAAGGGTCAGGAAGGTCTCCTTGACGGAATAGGTCATGCGGCCGCCCATTGCGCATGGCCCGCCGCCCGCAGTTCGCAAGCCGGGCAGGTCCCGCAGCCATAGCCCCAGGCGTGACGCTCGGCGCGGTCGCCCAGGTAGCAGGTGTGGCTGTCCTCGACGATCAGTTCGACCAGGGCGTCGCCGCCGATACGGTGCGCCAAGGCCCAGGTCTCAGCCTTGGTCAGGGCCATCAGGGGCGTCTCGATCGGCACGGGCTTGTCCAGGCCCAGGCTCAAGGCGCGGCTCATGGCCTCGATCGTGTCGCGACGACAGTCGGGATAGCCGGAATAGTCGGTCTCGCACATCCCGCCGACCAGCACCTGAAGCCCGCGCCGGTCGGCCAGGGCCGCCGCCGCCGTCAGGAAGATCAGATTGCGGCCGGGCACGAAGGTCGTCGGCAGGCCGCGCGCGTCCATCTCTATGGCCCGTTCGGCCGTCAGGGCGCTGTCGGCGATGCGGCCATAGCCGGTCAGATCGACGACATGGTCGGGTCCCAGTCGATCCGCCCACTGCGGCAGGGCGCGCGCCATGCCGTCGCGAACCTTCAGCCGCGCGTCCATCTCGACCGCATGGCGTTGGCCATAGTCGAACCCGACCGTCTCGACGCGCCCGCACCGCTCCAGCGCCCAAGCCAGGCAGGTGGCGCTGTCCTGCCCGCCCGAAAACAGGACAAGCGCCGAAATATCAGAGGTTTGCGAGAAATGGCTCATGGTAAATCTGCGGTCGGCCGTCGGCCGCGCGCATATGTCCAGGTCGGGGTCTGTGTGTGATGGGCGGGCGTCATACACCAGACGACGAGCCGGAGCAAAATCGACGAAATTCTCGTTCTGAGAATTTCCTGGCGTATTTACTCTTCTGAAAATGCTCTGTGGGCATTGTACGGCCGTATCCATGGAGTTCCGGCCAGTATGCCGACCATCGAAACGCTGACCGTGAAGGCCGCGCCCGCGGCCCCGGACACCCTGGCCAGCGAAATGCTGGCCCGGTTCGAACGCGAACCCGACACCCTGGCCGTCGCCGTCGTCGCGGATCAACGCCCCGTCGGCCTGATCGAACGGGACGCCTTCTTGCTGAAACTGGCGTCGCCCATGGGCCGGACGCAGTATCTGCATCGCCCGGTCGAACTGATGATGGACCGCGAACCCGCCGTGGTCGAAGCCGGGGTCCGCATCGACGCCTTCAGCGACGCCCTGCTCAACAGCGGTCCCGGCGCCCTGCTGCGCGGTTTCATCGTCACCCGTCAGGGCCGCTATTTCGGCGTCGGTTCGGCCGCCGCCATCATGCGTTGCATCCATGAGCGGCGGTTGATGGACGCGCGCGCCCTGGCCGACCAGTCCAAGGCCCTGGCCGACAGCCAGATCCAGGCCCAGGCCGCCGCCCAGTCCAAGAGCCAGTTCGTCGGCGTTCTGAGCCAGGAGCTGCGCGCGCCTTTGAACGGCGTGCTGGCCGTCGCCGATCTCTTGCGTCGTCAACCGTTGAACGCCGCGGCCCAGTCTCATGTCCAGACCATCGCCGACGCCTCCGGCGTCATGTTGCGCATCCTGCGGGACGCCCTGGACCTGGCCCGCGCGGAAGCGGGCGAGCTGGAGATGTCTCCCGCGCCGACGCCGCTGCACGCCGTCATGGACCAGGTTCAGACGCATTGGGCGCCTCTGGCCGGTCAGGACGGGGTGACCCTGCTGGTCGGCTTCGAGGGCGACACCGAACTGGCCGCCCAGATCGATGCGGCCCGCCTGCGTCAGGTGTTCGACAACCTGATCGGCAACGCCCTCAAATTCGCCCGCAACGGCGTGGTCGAGACCAGTCTGCGGGCCGTCGCCGAAAACGGCCAGGTCCGTCTGGAGGCGCGCGTCCGCGACGACGGGCCGGGCGTCGACGCCGACGCCGACATCTTCGAACCCTTCGTCCACGGAACCGGCCCGGAAGGCGCGGGCCTGGGCCTGTCGGTCTGCCGCCAGATCATCAGCCACATGGGCGGTCGCATCTGGGCCGAGAACAACGCCGGCCGCGGTTCGACCTTCGTCTTCGAACTGACCGCGCCCCAGGCCGTGATTCAGCCGGACGCCGCGTCCAACGTCTCGGCCCTGGCCAGCCTGGCGTTGCAGTCGCAGCCGCACGTCCTGATCGTCGACGACAACGCCACCAACCGCGTGGTGGCCCAGGTCCTGTGCGAAATGTTCGGCTGCACCTCGGAATTGGCCGAGGACGGTCTGGAGGCGCTGGAGGCCGTACAGGCCCGTCCGTTCGACCTGATCCTGATGGACATCAAGATGCCGCGCATGGACGGGGTTCAAGCGACTCAGGCGATCCGCGCCCTGACCGGGCCGGAACGCGACATCCCCATCGTCGCCCTGACCGCCAACGCCGATCCCGAGGACGCCAAACGCTATGTCTCCATCGGCATGGCCGCCGTGGTCGAGAAACCGATCAAGCCGGAACGCCTGCGCATGGCCATGAACGCCGCCATGAGCGTCATGACCGACGCCGAAGACGCCGCCCCCGTCCGCAAGGGCCGCTCGGCCGCCTGAAGGCCCGCCGATTGGTCGCAGCCAGGACGCTCGACGCGCATCGAGCATCGCGTCATGATCGACGCCTCCCATGACCAACGCCAACCTGCTCTCCATCCTGCCGCAACTGGCCTCAGCCGCGGCCCACACCCACGCCCTGGGCTTCCTCTATGAGGGCCTGACCGACGACAAGGCCGTGCGTATGCGCGTTCCCTATCGCGCCGATCTGGTCGGGGATCCCGACAGCGGCGTCCTGGCCGGCGGCCTGGTCACCGCCCTGCTGGATCATATCGGCGGCATGGCCGTGTGGGTCGCCATGGACGCCTTTCGGCCCATCGCCACCCTGGACCTGCGTGTCGACTATATGCGGGCCGCGGCGCCAGGTCGTGATCTTCTGGCCCAGGCCCGGTGCTATCGACTGACGCCGTCGATCGGCTTCGTGCGCGCTTGGGCGTTCGAGGACGATCCTTCCGACCCCGTCGCCGCCGCCCAAGCCGCCTATATCGTCAGCGGCGAGAAGAACGCCGGGTCGCCGTCATGAGCGCCGATCTGCTGAGCCGCCTGCCCTATGCGGTCTTCCTGGGCCTGACCGGCGAAGAGACGGACCAGGGCGTCCGCGTCGCCATGCCCTTCGACGACCGCCTGATCGGCAATCCGGTGCTGCCGGCCCTGCACGGCGGCGCCATCGCCGCCCTGCTGGAGATGACCGCCATCGTTCAGGTGGCGTCGACCTATCCGCGCCTGCGGCTGCCCAAGCCGATCAACGTCACGGTCAGCTATCTGCGCACCGGCCGCCCGCGCGACACCCACGCCCTGGCGCGCATCAGCCGCGCCGGACGCCGCGTGGCCCATGTGACGGCCGAGGCGTGGCAGGCCGACGGCGCCGATCCCATCGCCAGCCTGACGGCGCATTTCCTGTTGCAAGGCGAAGACCTTCCATAGTTGCGCCGAATCTACTTATGGTTGCATTCATCCTGGGCCGCCCCTCGGAGACGACGACCATGACCAGACACGACATCGGCGCATCGCTCGCCGGACGCCTCTACGCCGCCGAAGCCGCCATCGACGCGGCCCTGGCCGAGACCGCGACCCTGGCCGCCATGCTTCCGGCCGCCCGCGCCCAGGCCTATCTGTCGGCCGTCAGCGGCCAGAAGGCGTTCGACGGCGCCGCCGCCTCCATATCCGCCCTCGCCGAGGCCCGGTCCCACCTCGTCCAGACCCACAACACCCTGGCCGCCCTGGCGCGTAAACTGGGGTTGGAATCGCTGGCCGTAGGTCCCGTCGACAAGCCCGACGACCTGCCTCCGCGCGACGGACCCGGGGGTCTCCAGGCTAAAAACGCCTGTTTTCAACACGATGCCGCCTCGCCAATAAGGTAAACAAATCCCTACCGAATTCACCCTGAACGTGTTAACCATTCGTTCACTGTTCTGAATAGGAGGGCTTACATGGACAGGACTGAAGTCATCGCCAGCGTTGCTGGTGACCTGCACGCCACTGAAAAGGCGATCGACGCCGCCATCACCCAGGCGACCACCCTGGTCCAGTCCATGATCGGCGGCCGCACCGCCCTCTCGGTCTCGCCCGTCGCCTTCACGATGTCGCAGACCAAGGCCATGGACACCATCGCCGCCTTGAGCAGCGCTCGCGAAGCCATCGTGGCCTGCCACGCCGAGCTGCAAAAGGATCACCGTCGCATGGGCTGGGGCGTCTACGCCGTCGGCCCGGTCGACAAGCCCGACGATTGGGAGACTCCGATGCGTCCGCCGTGGGGCGTCAGCAACCACCTGAACCAGGTGGCGTGAATTCGCTGTTAGATAGGAAACTGGTCATTCCGTATTGACCAGACTCGAGTCATCTTCGCCCCCTTGTCGTTCCACGGCATGGGGGCGTTCTTTTTGCTCGACACCCTGCCCGGTCAGATCGGCGCCGCCCTGACGGTCGGCGTCTGCCTGTTCGCCTTTCTCAAAGGCGACGAACCCGAACGCATAGCCGCGGGCGCCTTCATGCTCGGTTGGTTCGCCACCCTTCTGGCCCAACGCGACGGCGACCTCTACGGCTTCCCCTGGGCCATGTTCGGCCTGGATGTCGTCATGCTGTTCGTGCTCGGCGCCCTGGCCTGGAAATCGGGCCGCACCTGGCCGATATGGGCCACCACGCTTCAACTTCTGGTGGTCATGAGCCACATCATGATCATGATCGATCTGCGTACGCCGATCGGGTCCTTCTATGCGGTGTTGAACCTGGCCGGCTACGGCATCCTGCTGTGCCTGGCCATCGGCACCTTCTGGGCCTGGCAGGAACGCCGCGCCGCGGGGCTGGAATAGGCGTATATTCCTAGGTATAACGGTCGGACGAATCACCCGTCCGAACTCATGCCCCTGTCGCACGCCAAGCTCTGGAAGGCCCTGGACAACCTCGCCCGCCGCGAGGGCCTGAGTCCGTCCGCCCTGGCGCGACGGGCCGGGCTGGACGCCACCGCCTTCAACCCCTCCAAACGTTTCGGTCCCGGCGAACCGGCCCGTCCGCGCTGGCCCTCGACCGAAAGCCTGACCGCCGTGCTCCAGGTCACCGGGGTCTCCCTGGCCCAGTTCGCGGCCCTGGCCGAGGACGATGCGGCCCCGACCATTCCCCTGCTCGGTCTGGCTCAGGCTGGTCAGGACGGTTTCTTCGACGACGCGGGCCTGCCGGTCGCCGAGGGCTGGGATCAGACCGATCTGCCGCGCGCCTCCGACACCCTGTTCTCACTGCGGATCAACGGCGATTCCATGTCGCCTCTGTATCGCGAAGGCGACCGGGTGATCGTCGACCGCGCCGTCGTCGACGTGCGGCGCGGCGACCGGGTCGTGGTGCGCACGACAGGCGGCGAGACCCTGGCCAAGGAGATCGCCTCCCTGACCGCGAAGCAGATCACCCTGTCCTCGATCAATCCCGCCTATCCGCCCCGCGTCATCCCCCGCGCCGACATCGCCTGGATGGCCCGCATCCAGTGGGTCAGCCAGTAGCGCCGCCCGAACCGGACACGAACTCGCGCACAGCGGCGCCCTCAAGCAGCGAGCGACCGCGTCGTGAGCGATAGGGCAAGAAAGAATATCCGCCCTCAAGCAGCGAGACGCCGCGCGTCGAGCGATAGGGCGAAAAGAAAAAGGCCGCCCCCTTCGGAGCGGCCTTTCCCATCTCTGCCGGTCGTCGCCTCAATAGGCGCTGACGTGGTTGGCGCTGACCCAGCCGCCGCCGGCGATCTGGACCCAGCCGGGCTGCGAACCGATGGCCGTCACCGGCTGGCCGGCTTGCAGCAGGCCCATCTGGCGATAGTTGGTCCCCGGACCCGAGCGGATGCGCAGGTTCGAGGTGGCGCGCACCATATTGGCGTTCGGCTGGCCATAGGCGCGGGCGCGTTGCTGGTTGCAGCCGATGTAGCTGCCGGCCGCGGCGCCCGCGGCGGCCCCGGCCACAGCGCCCAGCGTGCGCTCGTTGCGGGCGACGTTGGAGCCGACCACGCCGCCCAAAACCGCGCCGATCAGGGCGCCGGTGCGCTGGCGGCCGCCGGGCGCGTCGCAGTTGGTGACGCCATTGGCCTGCTGGGCCGCGGCCGCGGTCGGCAGGGCGGCCGGAGCCAGACCGCCCAGCAGGGCGGCGGCGGCGATGGCGGCGGAAATCTTCTTCGACATGACTCATCTCCTGTCATCGAGTTGGTCGATGGCATGGAGACTGACTCACCGCGCCTGAAGGCTGCCCTGAACGCCTCGTTATATTCGGTTCATCTTTCGTGGCCCTATCGCTCGCGACGCGGTCGCTCGCTGCTTGAGGGCGGACATTCTTTCTTGCCCTATCGCTCGCGACGCGGTCGCTCGCTGCTTGAGGGCGGACATTCTTTCTTGCCCTATCGCTCGCGACGCGGTCGCTCGCTGCTTGAGGGCGTTTCTTGGCCCCACCGCTCGACGCGCGGCGTCTCGCGACTTCAGGGCCTGTCGGATCAGGCCGAGGCCAGTTCTCCGGCCGCGCCCTGTTCGATCAGTTCGATCGTCTGCGGCAGGCCATAAATTGCGGCGAACGAGCCGAAACGCGGTCCCTGACTGGCGCCCAGCAGAACCTCGTACAGGGCCGCGAACCAGGCGCGCAGCGGCTCGAACCCATGGTCCTTGCCCACCGCATAGACTTCACCCTGGATGATCTCGCCGTCGGTCGTGTCGGCGGGCAACGCCTTCAGCCGCGCGGCCAGATCGCGGAAGGCCGCGGCCTCCTGCTCGGTCGGCGCGCGATAGGCCTTGGTCGGCTTCACGAAATCGACGTAGTAGTTCAGCGCCCGGTCCATCAACTGGTCCAGCACCGGTTCGTTGTCCGGCGTCGCCTGGGGCAGGTATTTCGCCATATAGGCCCACAACTGGTCCTTGTTCGACGCATTGGCCACGCCGACAAGATTCAGCAGCAAGGCGAACGACACCGGGCTGGCGACCTCGGGCGGGGCGCCCGCGTGAATCGACCAGACGGCGTTGTCGATCCGCTTGGCCGGCTCCTGGGTGCGGAACTGGTCGATGAAGCTCAGATAGTCGTCGATGGCACGCGGAATGACGTTGAAATGCAGGCTCTTGGCCGACTTCGGCGACTGGAACATATACCAGCTCAGGCTCTCGGGCGTGCCGTAGCGCAGCCACTGTTCCATGGTCAGGCCGTTGCCCTTGGACTTGGAGATCTTCTTGCCCTCGATGTCGAGGAACAGTTCATAGTTGAACCCGTCGGGGGGCGTTCCGCCCAGAGCGCGACAGATCTTGCCGCTCTCTCGCACGCTTTCGATCAGATCCTTGCCGGCCATTTCATAGTCGACATCCAGCGCCGTCCAGCGCATGGCCCAGTCCGGCTTCCATTGCAGCTTCACATGGCCGCCGGTGACCGGAACCTCGGTGCGTCCGCCCGCCGGGTCGTCGAAGACGATGGTCCCCTTTTCGACATTGCGCTCCAGCGTCGGCACCTGCAGCACATGGCCGGTGATCGGGCTGATCGGCAGGAAGGGCGAATAGGTGGCCCGCCGCTCCTCGCCCAGGGTCGGCAGCATGATGGCCATGACCGCGTCATAGCGTTCCAACAGGGTCAAAAGCGTCGCGTCGAACCGGCCCGAGCGATAGGTCTCGGTCGAACTCATGAACTCGTAGTCGAAGCCGAAGCTATCGAGGAAGGCGCGAAGCCGCGCATTGTTGTGCTGGCCGAACCCCTCGTGCGTCCCGAACGGATCGCGCACCTTCGTCAGCGGCAGATGCAGGTCCTCGGCCAGCATCTCAGGATTGGGCACCCCGTCCGGCACCTTCCGCAGCCCGTCCATGTCGTCCGAAAAGGCGATCAGCCGCGTGGCCCAATGGTCGCCGGTCAGGGCGCGAAAGGCGTTGCGCACCATGGTCGTGCGCGCCACCTCGCCAAAGGTGCCCATGTGCGGCAGGCCCGACGGGCCGTACCCCGTCTCCAGCACCACCGGCCGCTGCAACGCCTCGAAGGTCGCCAGCGCCTCGCCCGCCTTGCCCGCGTCGATCAGCAGCTTGGCCTCATCCCGCTCGGCGTCCGACAACCGCTTCTTCAGCACATGGCCCAGCAGATTGCGGGCCTGTTCGAAAGGCCAGGACTTGGCGTCGCGCGCCAGGGTTTCGAGATTGTGCAGCATGACGGGCGGTTTGCAGCCTCAGGCGCGACGGGTCAACGACTGGCGAGAGGCTTTCCATCTCACCCTGCCGCACAGCGACGGAGAAGAGACGGATGATGCAGCGCCTTGACCCTGCCGTTCACGCATGGCCTTTGCGCCGCCTGATGAAGACCGCCGACTTCGATTTCGACCTGCCCGAGGACCGCATCGCCCTGCGGCCGGTCGAACCGCGCGATTCCGCCCGTCTGCTGGTGGTGCGCGACGGCGCGCTGGAAGACCGGATCATCCGCGATCTGCCCGACTTCCTGCGGCCCGGCGACGCCCTGGTGTTCAACGACACCCGGGTGATCCCGGCGCGGCTTTCCGGCGTGCGCCAGCGGCCCGGTCCCGACGGCGAGACCCTGATAGTCGCGGTCGAGGCCACCCTGCACCACCGCGATGCGCCCGACGTCTGGTCGGCCTTCATGAAGCCGGGCAAGCGCATCAAGCCCGGCGACCGCATCCGCTTCGGCCCCATGACCGACGGCGCCTGCGAACTGGGCCGTCTGGACGCGATGGTCGAAGCCAAGGACGAAGACGGGCTGGTCGTCCTGCGTTTCGACCTGTCCGGCCCAATTCTGGACGATGCGATCCGCGACGTGGGGGTCATGCCTCTGCCGCCCTATATCGCCGCCAAACGGCCCGAGGACGACCGCGACCGCTCGGACTATCAGACGGTTTTCGCCGAATACGATGGCTCCGTCGCGGCCCCGACCGCGGGGCTGCATTTCACCCCCGCCCTGCTGGAGGCGATCCGCGCGCGCGGCGTTTCCACTCATGCGGTGACCCTGCACGTCGGCGCGGGCACCTTCCTGCCGGTCAAGGCCGAGGACACCGCCGACCATCGGATGCACAGCGAATGGGGCGAGGTGTCCGCCGCCGCCGCCGACGCCCTCAACGCCGCGCGCGCCGCGGGGGGGCGCATCGTCTGCGTGGGCACCACCTCCCTGCGTCTGCTGGAAAGCGCCACAGGCCCGGACGGCGTGGTCCGCCCCTTCCACGGCGACACGGCCATCTTCATCACGCCCGGCTATCGGTTCCGCGCCGCCGATGTGTTGATGACCAATTTCCACCTGCCGAAATCGACCCTGTTCATGCTGGTCAGCGCCTTCTGCGGGCTGGAAGCGATGAAGGCGGCCTACGCCCATGCGGTCGCGACGGGCTATCGCTTCTATTCCTATGGCGACGGCAGCCTGCTGTTCCATTCGCTATCGTCCCTCTCTCAGGGAGAGGGTTCTCGGTATTGGCCTCAGCCTTCACATCCCGGGGCGTCGCCCCATTGAAACCTCTGCCGATTTCGAGTTTTCCCGCCCATAGGCCTGACGCCCGCCCCTGCTGCACTATGATCGGCAGGCCGCCACCTCAACGCCCCGTCCGGGATGCACGAATTGCACTCTTTGGACTCTCTTTCTTTGGACTCTCTTTTTTCGAGTGCAATTTTGCCGTTCCCCTTCGACATCTCCGCCACTGACGGCCGCGCGCGCACCGGCGTCCTGAAGACCCCGCGCGGCGACATCCGCACCCCGGCCTTCATGCCGGTCGGCACCGCCGCGACGGTCAAGGCCCTGACGGTGGATCAGGTGGCCCAGACCGGGGCCGACATCCTTCTGGGCAACACCTATCACCTGATGCTGCGGCCCGGTCCCGAGCGAATGCAGCGCCTGGGCGGCCTGCATGAATTCATGCGTTGGCCCAAGCCCATCCTGACCGACAGCGGCGGCTTCCAGGTCATGAGCCTGTCGGGCATCTCCAAACTGACCGAAGAGGCCGTCACCTTCTCCAGCCATATCGACGGCTCCAAACACGTTTTGACGCCGGAACGCTCGATCGAGATTCAGGCCGACCGGCTGGGTTCGGACATCGTCATGCAACTGGACGAATGCGTCGCCTGGCCCGCCGAAGAGAGCCGCGCCCGCCAGGGCATGGAGCTGTCCGCCCGCTGGGCCTTGCGCTCCAAGACCGCCTTCGGCGCCCGCGACGCCCAGGCCCTGTTCGGCATTCAGCAGGGTTCGACGTTCGAGAATCTGCGCCGCGAATCCTCGGATCGACTGCGTGAGATCGGCTTCGACGGCTACGCCATCGGCGGCCTGGCCGTCGGCGAGGGGCACCAGGCCATGTGCGAGGTGCTGGACTACGCCCCCGATATGCTGCCGACCGACCGGCCGCGCTATCTGATGGGGGTCGGCAAGCCGGTGGATCTGGTCGAGGCGGTCTGGCGCGGCGTCGATATGTTCGACTGCGTCCTGCCCACCCGCGCCGGCCGCCACGGCCAGGCCTGGACCTGGAACGGCCCGATCAATCTGAAGAACGCCCGCTTCGCCGAGGATCAGGACCCGCTGGACGCCGAGGTCCCCTGCCCGGCCTCGCAAACCTATTCAAAGGCCTATCTGCATCACTTGATCCGCGCCGACGAAATCCTCGGCAAGGTCTTGTTGTCCTGGCACAACATCGCCTTCTTCCAGGCATTGACGGCGGCGATGCGCGCGGCGATCTCGGAAGGCCGGTTCGACGCCTTCCGCCGAGACTTCCACGCGCGTCACGTCTCGAACTAGCGTCGCGTCCGCGTCGGCTGAAACCAGCTCGGCGCCGCGGGCGGGGCGCAGTTGCGCTGCATGCCGACGCCCTTCAGGAAGGCGCGGCGCATCCGTCCGGCCTGGATCGCCGACTGGACGTGGCGGCTGTGCGCGTCGGCGCCCGACAGTCGTCGAATCCAGCTTCGGCCGGGGATGAAGTCGGTCGTCGTATCACGCACCGCGTCCAGCGCCGCCCGCGACGCCGCATCGGCGGCGCGCTCGCTCAGAAAACGGCCATCGGGACCGGGCGGTTCGTCCAGGTCCGGTCCCAGCGCGTCGTCCAGCCGCGCGATCTCGGCGGCGATGGGGCGGCACTGGGTCAGGTTGCGCAGGTCGTAGGGATTGGCCTCGGCCTGAAGCAGGACCGTGGGGATCTGACGCCGCATCAGGTTCAGATCCTCCAGCGGCGCCGTGGCGGCGGCCTCGAACCCACGCCCGAACTGGCCCGCACCCTCGGCCACGGACCGTCCGGCGTTGCAGCCCGACAGGACCGTACAGGAGACCAGAATGACAGGCAGGACGCGACGCATGGAGCGAGTTCAACACGCGCGGCGGGAAAGGGAAAGCGCCGCCATGGTACGTCCTCTCGGGCTCGAACCGAGGACCCTCTGATTAAAAGTCAGATGCTCTAACCAACTGAGCTAAGGACGCATCGCATGGCGGCGCGAGGGCGCCTTCTCTTTCATCCGTCGTTTCGGGTCAAGTCTCTGACCGACCCAACAGGCAAAAGACCAGCCGCATTGTCGCGTCGGCGCCGGCGAACAGCACGGCGTTCTGGCCGAATTCGTCACCCAGGGCGCAGGCTTGGTCGAACGTCAGCCCCAGGGCGACCAGGCTGGGTTCCGAATCCCAGCCGCCGTCCGGGTCGCGGCCCTCGGCGGCCAGCCAGGTCAGGCCCAGGGCCTCGATGCGCCCTTTCAACCGGGCCTGATCCGCCTGATTCTCGGCCAGGCCGCGAGGCCGACTCTCGGGATTCCAGGCGGTGAGGAAACAGGCGGTCGTCGCCGCGCGCGCGGCCATGACGGCGGCCAGGGGGCCGCAGGTCCGGCCCAGCCTCAACCGCGCATCCGCCCCATCCGGCAGGGTGACGAAATAGTGCGCGCGCGCATAGGCGTCGGCGCAGGCGGCCAGGGAACGATCCATGCCCCGATCATGGACCGGCGACGTCTGGGGTCAACCGCTCGACGCCCCGCCCGGCGCCGGTTAAGCCTGGACCATGCCTCCCCTTTCCGGCGTCCGCATTCTGGAATTCGACGGCCTGGGTCCGGTGACCTTCGCGGGCCTGATGCTGGCCGATCTGGGCGCCGAGGTGCTGCGCCTGACCCGCACCGACGGGGCCGCGGCGTTCCAGGATGTCGGCGGCGCCGTGCTGCATCGCGGACGGACGGCCGTTCCCGTCGATCTGAAGTCGCCAGAGGATCGGGCACGGGTTCTGCGCCTGGCCGCCTTGGCCGATGCGGTGATCGAAGGCTTTCGGCCCGGCGTCATGGAGCGGCTGGGCCTGGGACCCGACGATCTGGCCGCGCGCAACGGCCGTCTGGTCTATGGCCGCGTCACCGGCTGGGGGCAGACAGGGCCGCTGGCGCATCAGGTCGGTCATGACATCAACTACATCGGCCTGACCGGCGCCCTGTACGCCATGGGCGAGCCGGATCGCCCGCCGCGCCCGCCGCTGAATCTGGTCGGCGACTATGGCGGCGGGGCCATGATGCTGGTCGTGGGGGTCCTGGCGGCGCTGGTCGAGGCGCGGACCAGCGGACGCGGGCGGGTCGTCGACGCCGCCATGACCGACGGCGCCGGATTGTTGTCGGCCCTGTTTCCGGCCCTGGCGGCGCGGGGTCTGTGGTCGGATCGGCGCGGCGCGAACCTGCTGGACGGCGGCGCGCCCTTCTATCGCTGCTACGCCTGCCGCGACGGGCGCTTCGTGGCCGTCGGCGCCCTGGAGCCGCGCTTCTACGCCGCGCTTCTGTCGGGGCTGGAGATCGATCCGGCCGAGGCGCCCCAGCACGATCCGGCGGCCTGGCCGGGGCTGCATGACCGGTTCGCGGCCCGCTTCGCCACGCGCGATCGCGACGACTGGAGCGCCCATTTCGCCGCCACGGAGGCCTGCGTCACACCGGTTCTGACCTTCGCCGAGGCGGCGACGCATCCGCACAATCGGGCGCGGGGCGCCCATGTCGAGGTTGGCGTCGTTCAACCCGCACCCTCGCCGCATTTCGATGGGAAAATCGCCCCGGTCACGGCCGAACGACCGGCCTTGTCCCTGGATCAGGCCCTGGCCCGCTGGGCTTAGGCGACGGCCGCCGTCGACGCGCGCTCGGCGCAGGCCGTCTCCAGCGTCTCGGCCAGAACAGCGGCGTCGATAGGCTTGGTCAGGAAGGCATAGACCCCCGCCGCGTCCCAGGCGGCGCGATGCACGTCCATGGCGTTGGCGGTCAGGGCGATCACCGGCGTGTCGGTATTGGCCCCGCGGCCATGAATGCGCCGGGTCGCCTCCAACCCGTCCATGATCGGCATCTGCATATCCATCAGGATGGCGTCGAACCGTTCCACCGCCGCCGCATCGACCGCATCCGCGCCATTTTCGACCAGGGTCAGGCGGCAGCCGTGCGGTTCCAGCAACAGGCGCAGGATCTTGCGGTTCACCTCATGATCGTCAGCAGCCAGGATCGAACGTCCGGCCAGGCCGACCGGCTCCGAGATGAAAGCGGCGGCGGCGTCAGCCCTTTGGAGGGCGGGCGCGATCGCCGGTCGGATCTCGCCGACAGCGGCCGCCGGCACGGAGAAGCGAAAGGTCGATCCTTCGCCCTCGACGCTTTCGGCCGTCAGGGTTCCGCCCATCATTTCGGCCAGACGGCGACTGATCGTCAGGCCCAGCCCCGTCCCGCCGAAACGCCGGGTCGTGCCCGCCTCGGCCTGTTCAAAGCCATCGAAGACCCGCGCCAGTCGCGACGCCGGAATGCCGCAACCGGTATCGGTCACGGCGATCTCCAGCCGATCGCCGACCCAGGCGGCGTCCAGGGCGATGTGTCCCTGGGCGGTGAATTTCACGGCGTTGGACAACAGGTTGAAGACGATCTGCTGGAACCGCAGCGGGTCGGTGCGCACCGTCGTCGGCAGGTCGGCCGCCAGGCTCAGCCGCATCCGCACGCCGTTGGCGGCCGCCCGGCCTTCCCACAGACGCACCATGGCCGCCAGCTTGCTCTTCAGCTCCAGTTCGGCGGTCTCCAACTGCATCTTGCCGGCTTCGATCTTGGAAAGGTCCAGCACGTCGTTGAGCAAGCCCAGCAGCACATCGCCCGCGTCGATCAGCATATCGACATGATCGCGCTGCGCCCTGTCCAGCCGCGTCCGGCGCAGCAGGCCGGCGGCCGTCATCACGGCGTTCATGGGCGTGCGGATCTCATGGCTGATCACGGCCAGGAAATCCGACTTGGCCGCGCTGGCCACCTCGGCCTTGCGTCGCTCGGCCAGGGCCAGACTTCCGGCCTCGCGCAAGGCCCGGGTGGTGTTCGCGCTCTGCCGCACGGCCGCGACCAGGTGGGCCACGTACATCAACCCGCCCACGGCGATCAGGGCCAGGACCGGCTCGCGGAAAAGCACGGCGCTGAGAACCGGCAGGCCGAGGAAATAGAGTCCGTGCGGAATCACGGCCGACAGCAGCAAGGCCCGGCTGTGGTGCATATGCAAACTGACGTGCAACAGCCCTCCGGCCACCTGGATCATGGCGAAGACCCGCCCAGGCTCTCCGCCCCGGAACCACAGATAGGCGGCGATGCTGGAATAGATGACCACGTTCAGGGTCGAGGCGGCGCAACACAGGACTTTCCTCGCCCGACTCGGCTCACGGTCCCGGGCCTGGCGCAACGGCCGGAAGACGACCCAGTCCAGACTCTGCCCGGCCGCGACCGCGGCGAACCAGGCCAAAGGCCAGATCGACGGCGCCGTGATCCAGGCCACCAGGCCGATGAAGGCCGCTAGGGCCAGCCGTGTGGGCAACTCGCGAAAGCGAAGCTGGGCCACCATGGCGTATGGCGTGCTGGTCATCATAGCGCGCGATCCTCCGCCCCTTAGTCTGAAGGCCAAATCGAAAGGATTGGTTGAAGCCGGATGACGCGGCGCGACGGGGCCGGTATGGAACGGTCAGGCCGTTAGAGCGTTGGCCGAACGACAGACGGGGGAATGCCGTGAACCGCAAGATCATCGCCGCCGCAGCCGCCTTCGGCCTGACCCTGGGCCTGGCCGCCTGCGACAATTTCCAGTCGCCGCAGGACGAGACGGTCGAGACCGCCTCGGACGCGGTCGAACCGGTCGCGCCCACCGCCGAGGAGACCGCCGTACCGGCCGCGGCCCCCAGCGCCACGGACCAGCCCCCCGCCGACAACACCGCCCTGCCGCCCGAGAAACGCACCTCGGAAGAGACGGTGAAACCGGAAAGCGAAACTCTGTTCTACTGACGCCATGTCGGCGCCACAGCCGCATGGAAAAGGCGGCCGCTTCGCCGTCGTCGTCGCAGGGATTCGTTTGACCGTCAGGCCGCTCTCATCGATCGCCGCCCTGAGCCTGTGGGCGGTCTGCGCCCTGTCGGCCGCGGCCGAGCCGCGCGCCCAGATTCGAGGCGACCTGGACGGCGGTCTGCGCGAGCAGATCATCCGCGCCGTCGGCGACGCCGGCGACCCCCCGGCCAACCGGTTCGAAGCCCGTCGGCGCGCGAGAGAGGCCGCCGCCGCCGCCGAAGCCCTGTTGCGATCCGAGGGCTATTATCAGCCCGAGCTGGAAGATCTGGTCGAAGGCGAGACCCAGCCGGTCGCCGTCATTCAGATCACGCCCGGCCGCCGTTTCCTCCTGACCTCGCCGACGATCAACTGGCTGGCGCCGGAACCCTCGGGCGAGGCCGCCGCCATCGCCGCGTCTGAGGTTCTGATAACCCCAGGCGATCCGGGCCGCGCCGTCGAGGTCATCGCCGCAGAAGGACGCATCATCGCCAGTCTAACGCGTCAGGGATACGCCGACGCCAGGACCGAGCCGCGTCGGGTCGTGGTCGATCATGCGGCCTTCACCGTCAACCCGACCTACAACGTCTCGGCCGGGCCGCTGGTCAAGCTGGACGGGGTCTTGGTCGAGACGCGGGGACCGACCAATCCGCGTTGGGTCGCCGGTCTGGCGCCGTGGGCCGAAGGCGACCGCTATGATCCCGACGATGTGGCCGAACTGGAGCGCCGCCTTCTGGAGACCGGCGTCTATGACGGCGTCGGCGTGGCCCTGGCCCCGCCCGAGCGCACCAACGCCGACGGCCTCCGCCCGGTCATCGTCACCCTGACCGACCGGTCGCGGCGCATCACCGAGGCGGGGGCCACCTTCTCGACCGCCGAGGGGTCGGGCGTGGATGTGATCCAGACCCGCTACAACCGCCTGGGCCGCGCCGACACCTTGCGGATGGAGGTGCGGCTGGCCGACGTCGACAGTCGCATCGGCGCCGATCTCAGCCTGCCGCACTGGGGGATCGCGGGACGGACGCTGCGCCTGTCCGCCGCCGCCGTGAACGAAGACACCGATGCCTATCGCCGGATCGCCCTGGTCCTGGCCGCCGATCTGCAACAGCGCATCGGCAAGACCTCCTGGTTCAGCTATGGCGTCGGCCTGGACGCGGGTCATTACACCCAGACACGGTTCGACCCCCTGACCAATCTGCCGGTGGTTTTCGACCAGAACCTCGCTGTTCTGACCGGTCGCGCGGGGACCTTTTGGGACCAGTCGAACGATCCGCTGGACCCGACCTCGGGGTGGCGCATCACCGCCTCGGCCCAGCCCACCGCCGTGGCGGGCGACGCCACGGCCCTGTACCTGAAGGCGGAAGCCCAGGGCACGGCCTATTTCCCGATCGACCCGTCCGCCCGAACCGTGATCGCCACGCGCCTGCGTCTCGGCTCCATCGTCGGCGCCAGCGAGTTGAGCGTGCCGTCGGATCGACTGTTCTATTCGGGCGGCGGCGGCTCGGTGCGCGGCTACGAGTATCAGGGCGTGGCCCCCCGCCTGCCCGACAAAACGCCGCGCGGCGGCACCAGCCTGTTCGAAACCTCGCTGGAGGTGCGCCGAGACCTGGGTCGCGGCTTCCAGGCGGTAGGCTTCATCGACGCCGGTTCGGTCGGCTTCGACGAAATCCCGGACTTCGCCAACCTGCGCTACGGCGCGGGTTTCGGCGTGCGCTACAAGCTGCCGTTCGGCCCGATCCGCGCCGATGTCGCCTTCCCCCTGGACCGGCGGCCGGGCGACGCGGATTTCCAGATCTATGTCTCGATCGGACAGGCGTTTTGACCGAGACCCCGCCGACAGACGCGCACGAAGCGCCCGCCGCACCCCAGGCGAAACGCAGCCGCCTGCGGCTGGCGGCCCTTATCGTCGGCGGCGTGTTCGCGGGTCTGCTGGCGCTGCTGATCGTCGGCTTCGTCGGCGGGCGCACGTACCTGCGATCCGATCCCGGGCGCGAATGGGTCACCCGTTTCGTCGACGGCAAGAAGCTGAGCCGCTACGGGCGCATCAACATCGAGGGCCTGCGCGGCGACCTGTTCGACGACTTCACCCTGGGCCGCGTCACCGTGACCGATGCGAACGGCGTCTGGTTGGAGGCGACGGATATCCGGGTGGACTGGTCCTTTGGGCCATTGCTGCTGCGCCGCTTCCACGCACAGGACATTTCGGCCGGTCGCATTCGTCTGATCCGCCGTCCGGTGCTGGAACCCTCGACCGAGCCGTCCAAACCCATGCCGTTGGGCGTCGACATCGACCGTTTCTCGGCCAATATCGAACTTGAGGAAGGCTTCAGCCAGGAATACGGCCGGTGGCGGCTGACCGGTTCCGCCGCCGTGCCGCGCAAGGGGTCCAAGACGGCCCAGGTCGACGCCTACAGCCTGACGCGGCGGGGCGACTATCTGCGCGGCGCAGCAACCTTCGGCGACGCGGCGACCGACCTGCGGCTGAATCTGCGCGCCCATGAGGCTGAGGGCGGACCGATCGCCGGTGCGCTGGGCTATTCGCCCGACCAGCCCTTCTCGGCCGTGGCCGTGGTCAACGGCGAGATCGTCGACGCCCGCGTGACCACCGGCCGCTATACGCCCCTGATCGTTCGCGGACGTTACGGCGCCGAGGGGACGCGCATCTCCGGCTTCATCGATTTCAGCGGCTCGGAGCTGTTGGCGCCCTTGGCGCGTCGCATCGGGCCGACCGCCCGTTTCGGCTTGGCCGCGACGCCGGACCCCAGGGACGAGGATCGACAGGGCGTGGGCTGGCGACTGATCGCCGAAAATCTGAATTCGAACGCGCACGGCGTCATCCGCCTCAAGGACCGTGATGCGCCCCAGGGTGTTCGGCTGGAGATTTCGACCCCATCTCTGACGCGACTGGCGGGAACGGGATTGGCGGGTCCGGCCGCCTATGCCGGTGTCTTCCGGGGCGACGCCGAGACCTGGTCGATCGACGGCGGGGTCAGCCTGCTGAACGCCTCCGTCGCCAGTTACCGGGCCGCGCGGATCTCCGGGCCGCTGGATCTCGCGGTCGACAAGGGGCGGTTGGAGATCGAGACCGACCTGCGGGCTGCGGGCGGATCGACCGCCGGCGTGATCGGCGCCCTGCTGGGTTCGACGCCGCGTCTTCGGGGGACGGCGCTGCGCCAGGCCGATGGCGCGATCCTGCTGCGCCGCGTCGAGGCGGACGGGCAGGCGTTGACCGTGCGGGGAACCGGCGGGCGCGGCCTGAACGGCGGGCTGAATTTCCGGGGTCAGGCGCGGATCACCGACCTGTCGCGCCTGCACCGCGGCGCGCGCGGCGCCTTCGGCGGCGACATTCAGGCCTCGACGGCGCGCACCGGCGCGCCCTGGATCATCGGCTTCGACGGACGCGGCGCGCGCCTGGTCACCGGCCAGGCCGAGTTGGACCGCCTGTTGGGACCCACTCCGCGTCTTCAGTTGGCGGGCTTGCTGAGGGACGGCCGCATCGAACTGAACGACGGTCGGCTGACCGGCGCCCAGGGCCGCGCCTCGACCAAGGGGTTGATCGAGACAGACGGCCGCCTGCGCCTGGCGCTGGACTGGGCCGCGCAAGGCCCCTTCGCCGTCGGCCCGGTCGAGATCGGCGGGGCCATGACCGGGAACGGCGCCGTGACCGGCACCCTGGCGCAACCGCGCGCCGACCTGACCGCCGCCCTCGACCGCATTGACGCCGGAGCGTTGAAACTGGTCCAGGCGCGGCTGATCCTCAGTTTCCGCAAGGGCGCGAACAGTTCCGACGGCCGCATCGCCGTCACCGCCGGATCGAACTACGGCCCGGCCCGGGCCTCGGGCGACTTCTTCCTGGGCGGTCCCAGCATCCGCCTGACCGACGTGGACCTGGACGCGGGCGGAGTGACGGCGCGGGGCGCGATCGCCCTGTCCCGCAAGACGCCGTCCAGCGCCGACCTGACCTTTACCGCCCGGCCGGGCGCCTTCCTGGCCTCGGGCGCGGCGGACGGGCGCATCCGGCTGACCGAGGGCGGCGGCGACGACAGCGCCATCCTGGACATCAACGCGCGCAATGTGCGCCTGGCCGGATCGACCTATGTCATACGCACTCTGAACCTGGACGGGCGCGGCGCCTTGGACCGTCTGCCCTTCACCCTGGCGCTCGACGTCGGCGGCGCCACCCCGGTTCAGTTCAATGGCGCGGGCGTCTATGCCCGCGAAGGCCAGGCGCACAGCATCGTCCTGCGCGGCGGCGGCCGAGTGCGCGAGGTCGCCTTCACCACCCGCAATCCCGCCGTCATCGCCCTTTCGGGCGACGGCCGCGTGGCGCGGCTGGACCTGAACATCGGCGGCGGCGTGCTGTTGGGCGAACTGCGCCAGGATTCCGACGCCGCCATTCTCCAGGCCGACCTGACCAGCGTCGAACTCGGCTCCATAACGCCCGACCTGCGCGGCCGGGTTACCGGCAAGGTGTCGTTGCGCGGTTCGGGCGGCGACCTGTCCGGCTCGGCCAATGTCAATCTAAAGGATATCCGCAGCATCGACGCCCCCGCCGGTCTGGCTGTCGGTGGCGAGTTCAACGCCGTGCTGGTCAATGACGAACTGCGCATCCAGGCCAATGTTCAGGATGAAGGCGCCGTCTCGGCCGAGGCGGACGTGGTCCTGCCTGTCGAAGCCTCGGCCGCGCCGCTGCGGTTGGCGATCGCCCGCACCCGGCCGATGTCGGGCACGGTGTCGGCCCAGGGCCAGATCCAGCCGATCTGGGATCTGTTTTTCGGCGGCGAGCGCGCCCTGGCCGGCCAGGTCGACGCCCGCGCCACCCTGGCGGGTACGGTGAACGAGCCGCGCCTGAACGGCCGCCTCAACCTGACCCAGGGCGCGTTCAGCGACAGTCAGACCGGCCTGCGCCTGACCGACGTGACCCTGGCCAGCCGGTTCGACGACACCACGGCCCTGGTCGAGACCTTCACCGCGGCGGACGGCGGGCGTGGGCGGGTGACCGGCCAGGGGCGCATCGGTCTGCGTCAGGGTTCAGGTTCGACCTTCCAGCTTCGGCTGGCCGATTTCCAGATCCTGGACAACGATCTGGCCCAGGCTCGCGCCTCGGGTCCCCTGACCGTCGTGCGCGGCGAGGACGGCAATGTCCAACTGACCGGCCAGATCGACATCGACGAAGGCCGCATCGAGGCCAATCCGCCAGGCTCCAACGGCATCGTCCGCATGGACGTGGTCGAGATCAACCGGCCCGGCGGCGACGAGGAGGAGGATGTCGAACGCACGGCGCGTGGTCCCCAGATCGGCCTGGACATCCAACTGCGCTCGTCCAACGGCCGCGTGCGCGTGGCCGGACGCGGCCTGAACGTCGAAATGGACGTGAACGCCCGCATCCAGGGCACGATCACCCGACCGGTGCTCAGCGGCACGGCCGGGGTGGTGCGCGGCGACTATGAGTTCGCGGGCAAGCGGTTCGTGTTCGACGATCGCGGCGTGGTCACCCTGTCGACCGACCTCCAGCGCATTCGCCTGAACCTGTCGGCGGTGCGCGAGGACCCGGCCTTGACGGCCACTATCCGCGTCACCGGCACGGCCGCCTCGCCCGAGATCGAACTGACTTCGACGCCGTCGCTGCCGCAGGACGAGATCCTGTCACAGGTGCTGTTCGGTCGTTCGGCCTCGCAACTGTCGGCCTTCGAGGCGGCCCAGTTGGCGGCGGGGGTGGCGGCTCTGGCCGGCGGCGGCGGCTTCGACGTGATCGGCAATCTGCGCGAACTGGCGGGGCTGGACCGGTTGTCGTTCGGCGGCGAGGCCTCGGCCATGACAGTGGCCGGCGGGCGTTACATCACCGACGATGTCTATCTGGAGATCATCGGCGGCGGTGAAGGCGGCGCGGCCGTGAACGTGGAATGGCAGGTGCGCCGCAACCTGGCGATCAGTTCGAAATTCGGCGGCCAGGGCGACGCCAGCCTGTCGATCCGCTGGCGGCGTTCGTCACGTCCGCCAGGCGCCCGCGACGACGACCAGCGCCCGAACCGCTAGACGATCTCCAGCACCGCCTCGGACGGACGGCCGATGCGCACGCCCTTGTCGCTCTCGGCCACGGGACGTTCGACCAGGATGGGATCGGCGATCATCGCCGCGATCAGAGCTTCGTCCGCCACGCCCTTCAAGGCCGCCGCGCCCGGCTCCTTGGCGCGCAACAGGGCGCGAACCCCGCCCACGCCCTCGGCCAGGCGTTCCAGCGTCGGACGGTCCCAGCCGGTCTTCAGATACTCGACTATGGTCGGTTCGACGCCGCGCGCACGCAGCAACTCCAGAGAGGCGCGCGAGGTGCTGCAACGGGGGTTGTGATACAGGGTCACGGACATAGGCGTCTCCTTGATCGTCCGATCTAGTGTCGTCGGGCGGCTATCGCCAGTGCGCCGCCTTCACCTTTGCGTTCCGCGCGTCTAGGGTCCGCGCCCATGCGGATTCTCGAAGCAGACCAGGCCGTGCTCGACCATGTCGCGGCGCGGGCCGACGCCCTGGTGGCGCGCGCGATCGCCTGGTCTGAGGTCAATTCCGGCTCTAGGAATGCGCCCGGGCTGAACCGCGTGTTGGATCTTCTGGAGGCCGAAGCCCGGACCCTGCCCGCCGTGGTCGAGCGCATTGCGACGGCCGGTTCGACCCTCGTCGACGACGACGGCTCGGTGCGCGCCGAGGCGCACGCCGACGCCTTGAAGATCACCGCCCGGCCCGAGGCGCCGATCCAGGTCGTGCTGACCGGCCACTACGACACCGTCTTTCCGACCGAGAGCGCGTTCCAGCGCGTGACGGTTCGCCCCGACGGCGCCCTGAACGGTCCCGGGATCGCCGACATGAAAGGCGGGATCAGCGTGCTGCTGGGCGCGCTGGAGGCGTTCGAGACCCACCCGGGCCGTCACGGCGTCGGCTGGACCGTGCTGCTCAGCCCCGACGAGGAGATCGGCTCGCCCGCCTCGGCGCCGCTGTTGGCCGAACTGGGCGCGCGCGGCCACGTCGGCCTGACCTATGAGCCTTCGCTGCCCGATGGAACCCTGGCGAGCGCGCGCAAGGGCAGCGGCAATTTCCACCTGATCGTCACCGGCAAGGCCGCCCACGCCGGACGCGCCTTCGACGAGGGCCGCAACGCCGTCGCCGGCGCCGCCATGATCGCCGCCGCCCTGCACGCCCTGAACGGCCAGAGGGAGGGCGTCAGCGTCAATGTCGCCAAGATCTCGGGAGGCGGGCCGCTGAACGTCGTGGCCGACAACGCCGTGGTGCGCTGGAACGTGCGCGTGCCCGACCAGGCCGCCGCCGACTGGATCGTCGAACAGATCGACCGCCTGGTCGCCGCGCCGCCGTTCGAGGGGCTGAGCCTGCACCTGCATGGCGGCTTCACCCGCCCGCCCAAGCCGATGGACGCGGCCCAGACCGAACTGTTCGAAGCGGTGCGGCGCACCGGCGTCCTGCTGAACCAGTCGATCGCCTGGAAGCCGTCGGGCGGCGTCTGCGAAGGCAATAATCTGCACGCCGCGGGCCTGCCCAACATCGACACGCTCGGGGTCATCGGCGGCGATATCCATTCAGACCAGGAATACGCCTGGCCCGCCAGCTTCGCCGAGCGCGCCCGCCTGTCGGCGCTGATCCTGTGCAAGATCGCCTCGGGCGAGATCGACGCGCGCCGACTGAAGGCGCTGCGCCTGGAGTCCCTGTAAATGCTCGTCGTTCGTCCCGCCGGTCCCGCCGACCTGGATCATCTGCTGGAACTGGCCATCCTGTCCGGTCCCGGCTTCACCAGCCTGCCGGAAGACCCCGACCAACTGGCCGAACGTCTGGACCTGAGCCGCGACAGCTTCGGCGGCAAGGTTCCCGCGCCCGAGCGTTGGTACACCCTGATGCTGGAAGAGACCGACACCGGCGACGTCGACGGCATCGGCTCGGTCAAGGCGGCCGTGGGGCTGAAACGGCCCTTCTTCTCGTTCCGCATCGTCAACAATACGGCCCAGTCGCCGTCATTGGGGCTGAAGCTGGATCACCAGACCCTGGTTCTGGTCAATGAGTGCACCGGCTGGTCCGAGGTCGGCTCGCTGTTCCTCAAGGCCGACCGCAGGAAGGGCGGCGCAGGCCGGCTGCTGTCTCAGTCGCGCTATATGCTGATCGGCGCCGAGCCGGACCTGTTCGCCGAGACCGTGCTGGCCGAGTTGCGGGGCGTCTTCACCCCCGACGGCGCCTGCCCCTTCTGGGACCATGTGGCGCATAAATTCTTCCCGATGGAGTTCGATCAGGCCGACATGATGACCGGCTCGACCGACAAGCAGTTCATCCTGGATCTGGCCCCGCGCCATCCGATCTATGTCGAGCTGTTGCCCGAACCCGCCCGCGCGGTGATCGGCAAGGTGCACCCGCAAGGCGTGCCGGCCATGGCCCTGCTGGAGAGCGAGGGGTTCCGGCCCAATGGTCTGATCGACATCTTCGACGCGGGTCCGACCGTCACCTGCGGCCGCGACAACATCCGCACTGTGCGCGACGCCCGGCCGATGACCGTCGCCGTCGCCGACGAGGTGGAGGCCGAGCTGCCCGCCCTGATTTCGACCGCCGCCGTCTCGGGTTTCCGCTCTGTGCGCCAGAAGGCGGGGATCGATGGGGATGTCGCCACCCTCACCCGCGAGACCGCCGAGGCCCTGAAGGTGCGGCCTGGCGACACGGTGCGGATCAAGAGCTGAGAGCCTATCTGAACGTCATGACCCGTCTGATCTCCACCGATCCCGCCACCGGCGAAACCGTCTGGGAAGGCGACGCCGCTTCGTCCGTCCAGGTTCAGGCCGCCGCCGACGCCGCCCGCGCCGCCTTTGCCGACTGGGCCGATCGCCCGCGCGCCGAACGGGTCGACGCGGTCAAACGCTATCAGACGGTGCTGAAGGACCGCTCCGAGACCTTCGCCGAGACCATCAGCCGCGAGACCGGCAAGGCCCTATGGGAGACCAGGACCGAGGTCGCGGCCATGATCGGCAAGGTCGACATCTCGATCCGCGCCTATGACGAGCGCACCGGCGAACGCCAGGCCGACACCGCCTTCGGCCGCGCCGCCTTACGCCACCGCCCGCATGGGGTGGCGGCGGTGCTGGGACCGTTCAACTTCCCCGGCCACCTGCCCAACGGCCATATCGTCCCGGCCCTGCTGGCGGGCGACACCGTGGTGTTCAAACCGTCAGAGGAAACCCCCGCCGTCGGCCAGGCCATGGCCGAAGCCTTCGCCGCCGCCGACCTGCCGACCGGGGTGGTCAATGTGGTTCAGGGCGGGCGCGACACCGGCGCGGCCCTGCTGGACGCGGGTATCGACGCCCTGATGTTCACCGGCTCGGGCGCGGCGGGCGCGTATTTCCGGCGCAAATTCGCTGACGATCCGCACGTCATTCTGGCGCTGGAGCTGGGCGGCAATAATCCGCTGGTGGTGTGGGACGCCGCCGACGCCGAGGCGGCCGCCGGCATCGTGCTGCAATCGGCCTTCGTCACCACCGGCCAGCGCTGTTCCTGCGCGCGACGCCTGATCGTGCCCGAAGGCGAGGCGGGCGACGCCGTCGTCCAGGCCGTCGCCGCCATGGCCGACCGCATCGTCTATGCGCCGTGGAACAGCAACCCGGAACCCTATGGCGGCCCGCTGATCTCCGAAAAGGCCGCCGCCGCGGCGCTGGCGGCCTTGCAGCAGCGCATCGATGCGGGCGCGCGGGTGATCCGCGCCTCGGGACCGGTCGACAATCTGCCCGGCGCCTTCGTGCGGCCCGCGATCATCGACGTCACCGGCGTGGATGCGCCAGACGAAGAGATCTTCGCCCCCTTCCTGTCGGTCACCCGCGTCGGTTCGTTCGACGCCGCGATCGCCGAGGCCAACGCCACCCGCTACGGCCTGTCGGCGGGGCTGATCAGCGACGATCCGAAGAATTGGGACCGCTTCATCCGCCGCATCCGCGCCGGTGTGGTCAACTTCAACCGCCCGACCACGGGCGCCGCGGGGGATATGCCCTTCGGCGGCCTGGGCGCCAGCGGCAACCACCGGCCCAGCGCCTATTACGCCGCCGACTACTGCGCCTATCCGGTCGCCAGCTTCGAGGCCGATGCGGTGCGGAACATCGAGGGCGAGATCAAGGGCCTGAGATGAACGCCATCGAAGCCAACGCCGACGGGCTGATCGGGCCGACGCATTCCTACGCCGGACTGTCGCCGGGCAATCTGGCGTCGAAGCTGAACAGGGGCGAGGCGTCCAACCCGCGTGCGGCGGTGTTGCAGGGTCTCGACAAGATGAAGCGGCTGGCGGATCTGGGTCTGCCCCAGTTCGTCCTGCCGCCGCACGAACGGCCCGACATTCCCTTCCTGCGCGACCTCGGCTTCTCCGGCACGGACGCTCAGGTGCTGGAGCGGGCCTGGACGGAGGCGCCCGCCTTCGCCGCCGCCGCCTGTTCGGCCTCGCCCATGTGGGCCGCCAACGCCGCGACCGTGACCCCCAGCCCCGACGCCGCCGACGGCCGGGTGCATTTCACCCCCGCCAATCTGGTGACCAACCTGCACCGCAGCCTGGAGCACGCCCAGACGAAGCGGTCTCTGGACGCCCTGTTCCCCGATCCGGCGCGCTTCGCCGTCCACGACGCCCTGCCCTCCGTGGCGCACCTCGCTGACGAGGGCGCGGCCAATCACGTGCGGCTGTGCGCGGATCACGGTGAGCCGGGCGTCAATCTGCTGGTCTGGGGCCGCGAGGCTTGGGAGCATTGGGAGGGTCTCTATCCGGCGCGTCAGACGCGCGAGGCCTCGCAAGCCCTCGCCCGGCGTCATGGCGCCAGCGGCGCGGTTCTGGCCCGCCAATCGCGCGCGGCCATCGCGGGCGGGACCTTCCACAACGACGTGGTCTGCGTCGGCGCCCTGGACACCCTGTTCCATCACGAACTGGCCTTCGAGGACACGGCGGCCGTCCACGCCGACATCCGCGCCGCCGCCAGGGGCTTCGAGCCGCAGTTCGTCGAGGTTTCCGCCGCCGACCTGCCGCTGGCCGACGCCATCTACAGCTATCTGTTCAACTCGATGCTTGTGTCGATCCCCGGCCGAGACCGCCTGACCCTGATCTGCCCGACCGAAACGCGCGACAACCCGCGCAGCCATGCGGTCGCCGAGGGGTTGGTCGCCTCGAACGGTCCCATCGGCCACGTCGACTATGTCGATGTGCGCCAGTCGATGCGCAACGGCGGCGGTCCCGCCTGTCTGCGTCTGCGCGTGGTGCTGACCGAGCCGGAACTGGAGGCGGCCAATCCGGGAATGCGCCTGACCGACGAACTGCACGGCGCGCTCAGCGTCTGGGCCTTGCGCTGGTACCGGGACAGGCTGACAGCGCGCGATCTGGCCGATCCCGCCCTGCTGGACGAGACGCGCGGGGCGCTGGACGAACTGACCGCCATCCTGGGCCTGGGTTCGGACTTCTATCCGTTCCAGCACGTCTAGCCGATCGTCGCGGCCTTCAGCACGGCGTCGACCCCGGCGTCGGCGGTCAGGGCCATGGTCGAACGCCCCGCGATCAGGACCTCGATGGTCGGGGCATCCAGAACGCAAAGCGCGTCTCCGGCCAGATTGGCCACATCGTCGCGATGGATGCAGTGGAACCGCTGGGCGCCGTTGGCCAGGACCTTGGTCTGAACGCTGATGTTGGCGGCGCGATCCTCGACGGCCATGTCGGGCCACCACCGCTGCGACTGTCCGATCAGGAAGTCGCGCGGCGCCACCGGCAACGCCTGTTTCAACACCACCACCCAGACCGTGGCCCGCGCCGCGGCGGCCTGATCCGGGGCGACATCGCAGACATAGTCCAGCCCCAGGGATGCGCGGCTGTCTTCCGACACCGTCGCCGGGCCGCAGCCGGGAATGGAGGCGGGGACGCTGAAGACCCGACCGCCCGAAGACGTCCCCTCATGCGCCTGCCCGGCGCACATCGCCGCCAGGCCGTACAGAGCCGCCGCCATCGCCATGCACATATTCGCCTCCCGCGTTGAGAGACCAGCCTAGCAAAACCGCGCGCCGTCGCACGGTGCGCGGTCGTCCATGTCAGGGATCGTCAGTCAGGCCGCGAAGCGTCCGCCCTTGGCCGCATAGGCCTGGGTGCCGTGCGTGAACACCGTGTCGGTCGGCAGGACGGTCTCGATGCCGATCTCCGGCGTCCCCTTCAACCGATCATAGATCGGGCCGAAGTCCTTCAGCGTCTCGCGCTTCAACTGCTCGATGGAGTCGATGACGAAATAGACCTGCTGAAAGTCGTCGATGCGGTACAGCGTCCGCATCACCCGCTCCAGATCGAAGCCCAGCCGGTTCGGCGACGGGTCTTCCAGCGAGAAGACGCTCTCGGTCGCCGACGACACGATGCCCGCGCCATAGATGCGCAGTTGATCGGCCTCGCGCACCAGGCCGAACTCGACCGTGTACCAGTAGAGCCGCGCCAGATTCTGCAACATCCCCAGGGAAACGGCCCGCTGCCCGCCCTCGCCATAGGCCTGCATATAGGCGGCGAAATCGGGGTCGGTCAGCATCGGCACATGGCCGAAGACATCATGGAAGATGTCCGGCTCTTGCAGATAGTCCAACTGGTCCGGGCGGCGGATGAACTGGCCCGAGACGAAGCGACGATTGGCCAGGTGATCGAAGAAGACGTCGTCCGGCACCAGGCCCGGCACGCAGACGACCGTCCAGCCGGTCAGGGCCTGAAGCTTCGGATTCATCACCGAAAAGTCAGGAATGCCGCCGGTGTTCAGATCCAGGGCGTCCAGCCCCTTCATGAAGGCGTCGGCCGCGCGGCCGGGCAGGATCTTCATCTGGCGGGCGTACAGCGTATCCCAGGTCTTGTGCTCGACCTCGGTATAGGCGCGCCAGTTCTGGGGGATGGTCCAGTCGGCGGCGGCGCCTTCCGGCGGCTGTTCGAAGACGTGTTCGAAGTCGGACATGACGTACTCCCGCACAGCGGCACTGACGGCCTTCGTCATAGAGCCTGATCGGTTGAGGAGGAAACGTTTCGCGTTTCCGCCGGTGCCGTGAATCAGGCTCCAGGACTATTTCTGGACCGAAATCCGAGCCGAGTCGGACGACGTCCAACCCAACCGATTTCGGCCCAGTCTAACGCGTGCGGGGCGCGGCCGTCATCAGTGGATCGGCTGTGATTTCGGCGCATGGCGCCCCTGGGCATCGACGGTGAACCAGCGGTGCTGGTCTGTCGCAGACAGGGGCGTGACGTCGGGATCAGTCTCCAGCACCTCTTCGGCCGCATAGGCGACGAAGCCGCCTTCGGTCCCCATGACGAAGACGCGATAGAAGGGCTGGGCCGGTTTGTCCGGGCCTGGCGCGGCGGGATCGCCCGCATAGCTGGCGTCGACATCCATCACCACGCCGCGAAAGGCGGCGTCGCGATGCCGGACGATCTGGCCGAGGCAGAATTTGGCGCACAGGGACTGGGTCATGCGCCGACCCTAGGCGCCGCCCCCTGAGCCTGATCCGATGACGCCGTTCATCCAGGCGACAGCCATGTGACCGTTCCAAGGCGCTTGTTTCGGTCACGAACCACAGTCTAGGGTGGTCGCGACGGGCGCCGCTTCGGACCGCCCACATCAAGCAGCTCGGCCATGCCGGACACCGCCGGCGCGCCCCTGAGGCGCGACGACCGGTCCAGAGGCGGAGCGCCCAGGTCGAGATCGTCGGGACGCGACGGTCCCCTGTACGGCGCCCTCGATCTCGGGACCAACAACTGCCGTTTGCTGATCGCGCGCCCGTCGCGCGACGGCTTCCGAGTGGTCGATTCCTTCAGCCGAATCGTGCGCCTGGGCGAAGGTCTGTCGCGCACGGGCCGCCTGGACCCGGCGGCCATGGACCGCGCCTATGAGGCCCTGGCCCAGTGCGCCGAACGCCTGGCCCGACGCGGCCTGACCGGCGGGCGGATCAGCGCCGTCGCCACCCAGGCCTGCCGCGCCGCCGACAACGGGGCCGACTTCATCGAGCGGGTGCGAAAAGGCACCGGGCTGAACCTGCGCGTCATCGATCCGAAGGAGGAGGCGCGACTGGCGGTCCAGGGCTGTCTGAACCTGTTCGACCCCAGGACCGAGGCCGTTCTGGTCATCGATGTCGGCGGCGGCTCCACCGAGATGTCGTGGCTGAAACGCGCGGGCGAGGGCTTCCACACCATCGCCTGGATGTCGGCGCCGCTGGGCGTGGTCACCCTGGCCGAACGGCACCCGGAACCGGCGGCCTCGGGCCTGGACTGGTACGAAGCCATGGTCGCCGACATGGCCGCCGCCGTCCGCGCCGGCGGCATCGAGGACGCCTCGCTGCGCCGCCTGTTCGACGACGGCAAGGCGCATCTGGTCGGCACATCCGGCGCCATCACCAGCCTGGCGGGCATCCACCTGGGTCTGCGTCGCTATCAGCGCGATCTGGTCGACGGTCTGTGGATGACCAGCGGCCAGTGCCGTGACGCCGCCGATCGGTTGATGGCCCTGGGACCGCGCGGGCGCGCCGCCGAACCGTGCATCGGCCCGGATCGCGCCGATCTGGTGCTGGCGGGGGCCGCGATCCTGGAGGCTGTGCAGCGGATATGGCCATGCGAGCGGGTTCGGGTCGCCGACCGGGGCCTGCGCGAGGGGCTGTTGCTGCAGCGGATGAAACAGGACAGCAAACCCCGGCGGCGACGTCGCCAGGGCAGGCGTCAGGCGGCGGGCGCCGCTGCGCCCGAGACCTGAACCGGCAACTGGATGTCGCACGCCGAGAAGTCGGCGCCGCGTGCGCGTCGCGCCGCCTCGACCAGGGTTCCGAAGGTGGGAGAACGCACATCCAGAACCTGGACCACCGGCCGTTCCGCCTCGGGCAGGTCGGCGGCCACGCGGACGCGGACCATGCGATCCGGCTCTGACGTCACCGCCCCGTTGTCGCCGTCGCCGACCTTGATGGCGCGGACCACGTCCAGCCCCGACACCACCGCGCCCCAGACGGTGTAGCGTTTCTCAAGCGCCGGATAGGCCTGGCGCATGAAGAAGAACTGGCTGTTGGCGCTGTCGTTGGCCTCACCGCGCGCCATGCCCGCCACGCCGGGACAGTACAGACCCCAACCATGCACCTTGCCGTCGCCGGTCTGGGCCATGGCCGCGTCGGGCTGGGTCTGAACCGGCAGGCTGTTGATGAAGCCGACCTCGGCGCCCATCGGCCGGGCGACGGGGACGAAGGGCATGGCGCTGTCGCGGCGGAAGGTGAACTCGGCCTCCAAATCGGGATAGGGGCTTTGACCTTCGCCGGTGCCCAGGGGATCGCCGGTCTGGGCCATGAACCAGTCGATCACCCGATGCCAGACGATGCCGTCATAGAAGCCGCGCTGGGCCAGCATACGGATGCGCTCGACGTGTTTGGGCGCGGCCAGCGGCGCCAACTCCACCAGGATGCGGCCCTTGGTGGTGTCGACGACCAACAGGTTCTCGGGCGTCACGGTGCGCCATTCCGCGGCCGCGGGCGCGGCCGAGGCGGGCGTTTCCTGGGCCAGGGCGGGCGTTGCAGCCAGAAGAGCGACGCCGACAGCCTGGGCGGCGATCAGGGCGGGACGGATCATGGCGGTCTCCTTTAGCCGCCCTGGGCGGGCAGTTGGATGTCGCAGACGTTGAAGGCGGCGCCGCGCGCGGCGCGGGTCTGTTCCAGCAGGGCGGCGAAGGCGGGAGAGCGCACATCCATCACCCGCACGGTCGGACGCTCGGCCTCGGGCAGGCTGGAGGCCATGCGGACGCGGGTCATGACGTCAGGATCGCCCTGAACCTGGCCGTCGGCCTCGGGGCGGCCCGCCTTGAGCGCGCGCACCGCCTCCATGCCCAGGACCACGCGGCCGAAGGCGGTGTAGCCGCCGTTCAGATCGTCCTTGCGACCGGTCATGATGAAGAACTGGCTGTTGGCGCTGTCAGGGTTGGCGGCGCGGGCCATGCCCAGGGTCCCGGGGCAGAAAAGACCGACGCCTGGCACCTTGAAGTCGGCGTTGACCATGGCCTGGGCGTCCGGCTGGCTCTGGATGGTCATGGACCCCAGCAAGCCCATCTGCCCGCCGGTCGGATTGGGACCGACCGAGACGAAACCGCCGCCGGGCGCACGCCGGAAAGCGAACTCGCCCGCCACGTCAGGCAGTTCGCTGCCGCCCTGGCCCGTGCCCTGCGGATCGCCGGTCTGGGCCATGAAGCCTTCGATGACCCGATGGAATTTCAGTCCGTCGTAGAAGCCCGCATCAGCCAGGGCGCGAATGCGCTCGACATGACGCGGCGCCTGGACAGGCGACAGTTCGGCCAGGACGCGGCCATGGGCGGTGTCGATGATCAACAGATTCTCGGGCGCGACAGTGCGCCATTCCGAAACCGTCTGGGCCGAAGCGGCGCCCGCCGAGAGGGCCAGGGCGGCGCAAGCTAGAAACGAAATACGCGGACTCATCGGTTTTCCTTGACCTTGGCCAGCACCTGGGCGGCGACCGCCGGGCTGACGAAACTGCTGATCGCGCCGTCCAGCCGGGCGATCTCCTTGACCAGACGGCTGGCGATGGCCTGGTGGCGCGGATCGGCCATCAGGAAGACGGTCTCGATCCGGCTGTTCAGGCGCTGGTTCATCGCCGTCATCTGGAACTCGTACTCGAAGTCGGCCACGGCGCGCAGACCGCGCACGATCACCGAGGCGTCCAGCTTCTCGGCGAAATGCATCAACAAGGTGTCGAAGGGCTGAACCACGATGTCGGCGTCCATGCCCGCCACCGCCTCGCGCACCATCTCGACCCGTTCGTCGGTGGTGAACAGGGGACCCTTGTCGTCATTGCGCGCCACGCCGATGACCAGTCGATCGACCAGCTTCACCGCCCGGCCGATGATGTCCATATGACCGTTGGTGACCGGATCGAAGGTGCCCGGATACAGTCCGATGCGCATGGCGTGTCCCCCCGTTCGCCCCTTGATTAGCAGCCCGATCCGACCGGGCCTAGTCGGGGCGCGGCAAGGTCGGGTCAGATCGCCTGGACCGGCGCGGCGGTCCAGGCCGAGACCAGGGCGGCGATCCGCTCGGCCGATACCGGGAAGGCTTGCTCCCCGATCGAGGCGACGGCGCAGGCGGGCGTGGCGCTATTGGTGATGAAGGCGCCGTCGAAGCCGGACAGGTCCGCCAAGCTCACGGGCCGTGTCTCTTGCGACAGGCCCGCGGCGGCCAGATGCTCGGCGATCAGGGCCTGAGACACGCCCGCCAGCATCGGCGCCTGGGGCCAGATCACCCGGTCGCCGGACAGGAAGCCGATGTTGGAGACGCTGGCCTCCGAGATTCGGCCGTCAGCGCCGACGAACAGGGCGTCGTCGAATCCGGCGGTCATCGCCGTCCGTCGCGCCCGGATCAATCCGAAGGTGGCGACGTGCTTCAGATGCGGCGCCTCGCGGCCGTAGGTTTGGGGCTGGAGCCGCAGCGGGCGTTCGGACAGGGGCGCAACCGGCGCAAAGACCCCGATCATCATCCGGGGGCGGCCGATCCAGTCAGGGGTGCGCACCCCGATCTCGGGCGCATACAGGCTGATGCGCATCCAGGCGTCAGCGTGGTCGATCAGCGCCTGACGCATCCAGTCGCGCACCTGATCCTCCTCGATCGTCTCGCCGAACAGTTCGAGCGCGGCGTCCCACAACCGCGCCATATGCCGATCCAGCCCGCGCACGCCCCCGCCCTGCACGGCGAAGGAGGTGTAGGCGCCATAGTTGACCAGCGCCGGATGGACCAGGTCATCAAGGGCTGCAGGCTTGCCGTCAACGAAGCAGCTTGACAAAATAGTTATATACCTTTATATTGAACTATATGAACTAATGGAGACGGTTATATGGCTCGCTATCAGCCTCTGCAAGATCACCTCATCAAGGCGTCGGACGCGACTGTCGTCATGAATTATTCGGAGATCGAGAGCGTGCTGGGCCGTCGCCTGCCCCCGACTGCCTATGGTCAGAATATGCGCCAGTGGTGGGCCAATACGGAAACTCATAGCCAAGCCCTAGCCTGGCTCCGGGCCGATCGAAAAGCCAAGCTGGATGTCGCACGGCGGCAGGTGGCGTTCGTGAAGCAAAGCGAGAACCGGCTAAAGACCGACGCATCAGGAGACGAAGCGATTCGGATCGACGCCCTATCTCCGGCGGCGAAACGCTTGCTGGAAGACATGGCTGAGGAGCGCGGTTTCTCAGTCGCGGAGGCCGGTGTGACATTCTTGGACGAAATGGCGCGCCGCCGCCGCGCGGCGACCTTGGACTGGTTTGCGGGCAAGTCCGTCATGTCAGGCCCCACCAGCGCCGATCTGGTTCGTGACGACCGTGACGGCCGATAGGCTGTGGGTCGCCGATGCGTCGTTGCTGGGCGCCGCCTTTTTCGAGGAAGCCGAAACCGCACCGGCGCGGTCGTTCCTGGCCCGCGAAGCCCGGCTTATCGCGCCGACGCTTCTACTCCTGGAAATCGCCAGCATCGCCGCCAAGAAGGTCTGTAAGGATCAGACCTCCGCAGAAGTCGGCGCGCGCGCTGTTTCCGAAACGCCCCGGCTGGTCACCCTGATCGACCTGTCAGCGCCTTTGGCGTTGGAGGCGTTTCGACTGGCGCAAGCCCATCGATACTCGATCTATGACGCTGCCTACCTGGCCCTGGCGATGGAACGCCAAGTCCCACTCGTCACCCTTGACGCCAAACTGGTCGCACACGCCCAGGCCAACGGCCACGCGCTACATATGCGCCTGCTGTCGGCATTAGGCGACGGCTAGCGCTGCGGTCAGCCTTCTTCGACCTCGTCCGCATCCGCATCTCCGCCCGCGTCGGCCAGGCGTTCGACCGAGACCACCTTCTCGCCGTCGGCGGTGCGGAAGACGGTGACGCCCTGGCTGGCGCGGCCGACGATGCGGATCTGTTCGACCGGCGTGCGGATCATCTGACCGCCCGAGGTGACCAGCAACAAGTCGTCGGACCCCTCGACCGGGAAGGCGGCGGCCAGACGGTCGCCCGCGCGGCCGCCCAGGCCGTGCGCCGTCAGCCCCTGCCCGCCGCGACCGGTGCGGCGGTATTCATAGGCCGAGGAGCGCTTGCCGAAGCCGGTGTCGGTGATGGTCAGGATGAACTGTTCCGCCGCGCCCAGGGCGGCGATGCGTTCGACCGACAGGACGGCGTCGCCGGCCTCGTCGTCGCCGTCCGCCTCGACCGGAGCCTCATCCTCGTCGCCCGCCGCCTTGCGCATGGCGTTGGCGTGTTTGACATAGGCGGCGCGTTCTTCGGGGCTGGCGTCGACGCGGCCCAGGACGGCCATGGAGATGACCTCGTCGCCCGGCGCCAGGCGGATGCCGCGCACGCCGGTGGAATCGCGCCCCTTGAACACGCGCACGTCGTCGGCCTTGAAGCGGATGGCGCGGCCCAGGGCGGTGGTCAGCAGCACGTCGTCCTCACCGGTGCACAGGGCGACGCCGACCATGTGGTCGCCCTCCTCCAGCTTCATGGCGATCTTGCCGGCGCGGTTGACGGTGGCGAAGTCGCTGAGCTTGTTGCGGCGCACGTCGCCCGACTGGGTGGCGAACATGATGTCGTAGTCGCCCCAGGTCGCCTCATCCTCAGGCAGGGGCAGCACGTTCATGATGCTGTCGCCCGGCTCGATCGGCAGCAGGTTGACGAAGGCCTTGCCGCGCGCCGTCGGGGCGCCCAGCGGCAGACGCCACACCTTCAGCTTATAAGCCTTGCCGTTGGTGGCGAAGAACAGCACCGGCGTGTGGGTCGAGGCCGAGAAGACGCCGACGATGGCGTCCTCGTCCTTCATCGCCATGCCCGACTTGCCCTTGCCGCCGCGATGCTGGGTCCGATAGGCGGCCAGGGCCGTGCGCTTGACGTAACCGCCGTGGGTGACGGTGACGACCATCTCCTCACGCGGGATCAGGTCTTCGTCCTCCATTTCGGCGTCGCCCTCGCCGATGACGGTGCGGCGGGGAACGGCGAACTGGTCCTTCACCTCGGTCAGTTCAGCGCGGATGACGCCCAGGATGTTGGCGCGATCGCTGAGCAGGGTCAGGTGGCCCTGGATGGTGTCCGCCAGACCGCGCGCCTCGCCGAAGATGTCGTCGCGGCCCAGGCCGGTCAGGCGCGACAGGGTCAGGGCCAGGATGGCGCGGGCCTGTTCGTCGGTCAGGCGCAGCTTGTCGCCGTCGATGACGACGCTGCGCGGGTCGGCGATCAGTTCGACCAGGGCCATCATGTCGCCGACGGGCCAGGCCTTGGCCTGCAACCGCTCGCGCGCCTCGGTCGGATCGGCCGAGGAGCGGATGATGTGGATGACCTCGTCGATATTGGCCACGGCCACGGCCAAGCCGACCAGGACGTGGCCGCGATCGCGCGCCTTGCCCAGTTCGAACTTGATGCGGCGGACCACCACCTCCTCGCGGAAGTCGAGGAAGGCCTGGACCAGGGCGCGCAGGCCCATCTGTTCGGGGCGGCCGTGGTTCAGCGCCAACATATTGACGCCGAACGAGCTTTGCAGCGCCGTGTAGCGGAACAACTGGTTCAGGATCACGTCGCCGGATGCATCGCGCTTCAGCTCGATGACCATCCGCATACCCTGACGGTCGGATTCGTCGCGCACATCGGCGATGCCCTCCAGCCGCTTCTCGCGCACCATTTCGGCGATGCGTTCGATCAGGGTCTGCTTGTTCACCTGATAGGGCAGTTCGGTGATGACGATGGCTTCGCGATCCTTGCGGATCGTCTCGATCGCCGCCTTGCCGCGCACGATGACCGAGCCGCGGCCGTCACGCAGCGCGTTGCGGGCGCCGGTGCGTCCCATGATCTCGCCGCCCGTCGGGAAATCGGGACCGGGCACCAGGTCCAGCAGCGTCTCGTCGGAGACCTCCGGGTCGTCCAGCAGCGCCAAACAGGCGTCGATCACCTCGCCCAGATTGTGGGGCGGGATGTTGGTGGCCATACCCACGGCGATGCCGCCGGCGCCGTTGACGAGCAAATTGGGAATCCGGGCCGGCAGGACGACCGGCTCCAGTTCCTTTTCGTCATAGTTCAGTTGGAAATCGACCGTGTCTTTGTCGATGTCGGCCAACAGGGCCACGGCCGCCGGGGCCATGCGCGATTCCGTGTATCGCATCGAGGCCGGCATATCGCCGTCGACCGAGCCGAAATTGCCCTGGCCGTCAATCAGCATCAGCCCCATCGAGAAGGGCTGAGCCATGCGCACCAGGGCCATATAGACCGAGGCGTCGCCGTGCGGGTGGAACCGGCCCAGCACGTCGCCGACCACGCGGGCGCATTTCGAATAGGCGCGGCTAGGCTCCATGCCCAGGTCGTGCATCGAATACAGGATGCGCCGGTGCACGGGCTTCAGCCCGTCGCGCGCGTCAGGCAGGGCGCGCGAAACGATCACGCTCATGGCGTAGTCGAGGTAAGAGCGGCGAAGCTCGTCCTCGATCGAGATGGGGGCGATGTCGCCGCCGCCGCCCAGAGAAGGCGCGGCGTTTTGAATGATGTCGTCGGTCAAGGAAATCTGGGCTAAATTTGCCGGAATCGGAACGTGATCCGCTATCGGGTTTTCTAGCACCCGAGGGCCGGTTAAGCAAAGAAACGCCCGCCTTTTCGCCCCGCCCGAACGGAAGGAAATTCCATGCGCCCCGCCCTGATCGCCGCCCTGGCCGCCCTGCCCCTCGCCGCCTGCGTCAGCGTGACCGCAAACGACTATTCCACCGTGGCGCCCGAACGCGCGCCGATGGGGGATTTCGGCGAAGCGACCCTGACTGACGCCGCGGGCGCGCGCATCGGTCGGGCGGTCCTGACCCAGGGACCGACGGGCCTGCTGATCCGCATCGAGGCCGAAGGGCTGACCCCCGGCTGGCACGGCGTGCATATCCACGCCAAGGGCGAGTGCGCGGCCCCCTTCACCTCGGCGGGCGCCCATGTGAACCATGGCGAGCCCAAGGCGCCGCACGGCCTGTTGAACGCCGACGGGCCGGACGACGGCGATCTGCCCAACATTCACGCCGACGCGCAAGGCCGCATCCAGGCCGAGCTGTTCACCACCCGCGCCCGCATCGCCCGGTCGGGTCCCGGCCAATGGCTGTGGGATGACGACGGCTCGGCCCTGGTGATCCACGCCGCGGCCGACGACCACGCCAGCCAGCCGATCGGCGGCGCGGGCGCCCGCGTGGCGTGCGGGGTGATGGCGGCCGGCTGAAACCGCCGCCTATCGCCTGACGGCGGCTTGAGGGGTCAGGCCTTGGCCGCCCCGGCCCTGAGGTTGCGTTCGGCCAGGGAGACCACGCCGACCCCGGCGATAGTCAGGGCCGCGCCGGTCAGGATCTGGACGGTCAGCACGTCGCCCATCATCCAGCCGATCAGGATCGACACCACCGGCGTAGCCAGGAAATAGGGCGTCACCCGCCCGGCCTCGCGCTTCTGCACCAGCCAGAAGACCAGGGTGGTGGCGACCACCGACGAGACGAAACCGGCCCAGACCACGCAAGCCCAGACCAGGGGCGTCGCCTGGCGCATGGCCTCGACCTGGCCCGTCTCGAACAGCACCGACCCGGCCGCCAGCGTGGGCAGGGCCACGCAGGCCAGCAGGCCCTGCATCTTCAGCGGCGGAATGGAGGTGGTGCGGCGCGCGATGACCGTGGTCACGGCCCAGGCGGCCGAGGCGGCGATGACGACCAGAATGGCCTTCCAGTCTCGGATGGCATGGGCGTCCAGCGACATCCAGGCGACCCCCACGAGGGCCAGCCCCAGCCCGGCCATGGCGAATTTCGACAGCCGCTCGCCCAGCATCAGCCAGGCGAACAGGGCGGTGAACGGGATCCATAATTGCGACGCCACCGACACCGGGCTGACGTCATGCGCCAGCCAAAACCCTAGATAAATCAATCCATAATGGATCGGCCCGCCCAGGACGACGATGATCGCCAGGCTCTTCCAGTTCGGAAACGGCGGCCGCACGAAGGCGACCAGACACCCCGCCGCCACGGCGAAGCGCAAGGTCCCCATCAGCAACGGCGGCAGGGTGTCGGTGGCCACCTTGGCGGCGGCGTTGTTGACGCCCCAGATGACCACGACCGCCGCGATGGCGGCGATCTCGGCCCAGGTCAGGCGATGACTGTGCGGGGGGGCGGGAACGGCGTCTGTCACCCTCCGCCTATGGCACGGCGGCGCCGGGTCTGGGTCTCACATTGCGTGACCCGGCGTTTCGCCCGCGTTGGATCAGAACGGGATGTCGTCGTTCAGGTCGTAGCTTTCCTTGGGACCCGAGGGCTTGTTGGCCCCGCCGGTCGAAAAGCCCGAGGAATAGTCGTCGTCCGAGCGGCCCGCGCCGCCGCCGTCGCCACGCCCGCCCAGCATGGTCAGATTGCCGCCGAAACGCTGGATCACCACCTCGGTAGTGTATTTCTCGACGCCGTTCTGTTCGTATTTGCGGGTCGATAGCTGGCCCTCGACGTAAACGGTCGAACCCTTCTTCAGATAGTTCTCGCAGACCTTCACGATGTTGTCGTTGAAGATCACCACGCGATGCCACTCGGTCTTTTCCTTGCGCTCGCCGGTGGATTTGTCGCGCCAGGTCTCAGACGTGGCCAGAGACAGATTGGCGACCCGGTCGCCGTTGTTCAGGGTGCGGATCTCCGGGTCCTTGCCCAGATTGCCCACCAGAATGACCTTGTTGACGCTGCCAGCCATCGCCGTTTTCCTTGTTCTTGGGACCGCCCCGAGGATGGGTCGGCCCGCCGTTCTTTGACGCCGTCATAGCCGACGACGCCGCAATGTTCCAGTTCTGTTCCGGTCAGCCCGCCGGGGCGGCCGGGGCGGCGGAGGCCGCGTCAATGTCGCGCTGGATGGCGCCCGGAATGGCCAGGCGGCCGTCGCCGGTGCGCGCCAGGGCCATGAACCGCACCCCGTCCAGCGACTGTGAAAAGGACACGCCGCGCCGTTCGATGAAGATGTATTGGCCCTGATAGGCGCCGATGATCTCTCGGTTCGAACCGCCCATGCGCAGGAAGCGCAGGCGCATCTCCTCCAGCCGGGCGGCGCAGAATTCGATCTGCGGCTGGTCGGTGGCGACGACGTGAAACTGCGGCGCGCCCTTCTCGCCCTGTTTCGGCGGCTGCACCGAATAGCAGACGCCCGCTTCCCGCGGCGCCTTGGGCGCGCTTTCGCACGCGGCCAGAGCCAGGACGGCGACGGCGGGGATCAAGAGGACGCGCATCAGTTCAGGCTCGGAAACTGGCAGTTGCGGTCCTGTTCGGCCAGGGCGCGGAAGCGGCTGTTGTCGTTGGACTGTTCGACACGGCGCGGGACCAGACGCAAGGTTAGGTCGCCCCAGCGGCCGTACTGGGCCTCGCCCGGACGGACGCAGGTTCCGGCGTACAGGGCCTGGACGCATTGATTCAGGCTCATATTCCCCGACAGGGCGCGCCATTCCGAACCGGTGTGGCGCAGACAGGCCGTCCCCGTCGGCGCGACGGGCGTCGCGGTCGGCGTCGTCGGCGCGGTCACGGGCGGGCCGACGTCGGCCGGCTCGGTCAGGGCGGCGGGCGGCAGCGCGGGGACTGGGGCGAAGGCCGCGGTCGGGGCGGCGGCCAGGGCGCCGGTGGCGTCGATGCCGACATCCAGCGCGTCCGTGGCCAGGCCGTTGCGCTGGGCGCATTCGGTCAGGGTCGCCATGCCGACATACTGTCCTTCGACGAAGCAGCGCAGTTGGCGCGTCGGCTCCAGCGCGGGGGCGTCGGCCAGATCGACGGTCAGGCCGCCCTTGGACGCCGGGGGCGGCTCAGCCGGTCCCTGACGCCCGCCTGAAAAGACCAGCGCCAGCACCACCGCGGCCAGGACGGCCAGTCCGGCGCCGACGGCGATAATGATGCGTTTGTCGTTGGAGGCCGACATCAAAGGCTCGTGCGCTGCTGCATGGGGTCAATAACCCCGCCAGGCGGCGTCACGTCAACCAGGGTTTCGACGCGGCGCGGACTTCCTTCTCCTTCGAGGGAGAAGGATCAAGTCAGCCGCCCAGGCGCGCCAGGGCGGCCTGATAGTTGGCGAGCTGATTGGTCAGATAGGCGGGCACGGTCCCCGACGAAGCGGACGCCGCCGGTTTGGGCGCCAGGGCGCGATAGGCGTCGCGCACGGCCTTCAAGGCGGTCTGAAGCGCCTCGCCCGCCGCCTTGACCGAGGCGGGGTTCGCCAGATTGAGCGTCTTGGACAGGTTCAGGCCGAAGGTCTGGAGCGCATCATCGCCGCTGGACGGGCCGACATAGCCGGGCGACAGGCCCAGACCGGCCAGGGCGTCGCGCCCGCCCTCGCCCGCCGAGATGACGGCGCCGACCTTGCCGTCGCGGGCGGTGAGGGTCAGGCGCTGAAAACCGCCGGCCACGCCGCTGAGCGCGCCCGCCTCGGCCTTGGTCTCGCTGTCGGACGACAGGGTGACCTTCAGCTTGGTCCCGGACGCCTGTTCGATCTTGCGGGCCAGGGTCTGGAGCGTGTCGCGCGCCTCAATGGTCACGGCCATGGTGCGGCCGCCCAAGGCGGGCGAGACGTAGAAGCGGTCGCCGACGCGCAGCGAGGTGGCGTCGATCAGCCGCTTGGAATCCTTCTGGTCGATGTCGCCCTGAGGCAGGCCGAGGCGATCCAGAACGCTGGCGCCGTTCGAAACCACCGCCAGGCTCATCGGCGCGGCCTGCTCATTGTCGCCGGACCAGGTCCGGGTCCAGTCGACGGCGCCGGTGACGGCGTCCAGCCGGGTCAGATAGGCGCGGGTCGGGTCGGTCGCCTTGGCGCCCTCGGCCCGGTCGCTGACGCCCGTCAGCCAGACCTTGCCGTCGACCACCTTCACATCGGCCGCCGTATCGTCGCCCGCCCCGCCGACATAGGTGACGCGGTCGGCGGCGTCGGCGGCCAGATCCGTTCTCAGACTGGCGACATAGACGTCCTGGCCGCCGTGGTGGGCCTCGGTCGTCGTCGCCACGTCCAGGGCGGCGTTGCGCGTCGTCCCGCTCAGCAGAAGCTGGCCGCCCGAAGCCGAGATAGCGGCCGCCTCGCCGCTGGCCAGGCCCAGGTCGCGGCTGGCGACCAGGGTGGGAACGCCCGATCCGTCCAGGGTGAAGCGCCGCACCATCAGCCGTCCGTCCTCGACCCCGGCGGTATAGAGGTCCGATCCCTCGACGGTCATGGCCTGGACCGAATCGTCGCCGGTCGTGCCGAACTGGCGCGTGGCCGAGGCGGTGGCGACGACGGGAGCATAGATGTGCGCCTGGCTTTCGCTGAAGGTCTGGAGATAGCCGTCCCAACCGCCCTGGGCCGCCTCGCCCGGCATGGCCGACCTGGCGCGGCCCGCGACCTGGACCGTGCCGCCAGGGCCGAAGGCGACGGCCGCGGCCTCGTCCTCGGCGCGGGCGCCGCGACGCTGCGTCCAGACCTCCTGCCCCTCGGCGTCGAAGACGGTGACGAAACTGTCGGCGAGGGTCGCCACGTCGCCGGTCTTGCCCGGCTCCAACGCCCCGACGACCGATCCGGCCACGGCGACGCGACCGTTCTGATCCACGGCGATGGCGTAGCCCGAGGCGGTCGAGGCGGCGCCGATGGTGCGCGTCATGACCACGCGCCCGGCCGAATCGAGCTTCATCAGGGCCACGTCCTTCTGACCCTTGATCGGCTGGTTGTCAGGACCGGCGGTCAGGTCGGCGACCATCCAGACCCCGCCGTCAGGCGCGGCGGCCGAGGCGCGAACGGCGTCGATCCCGTCCGGCAAGGCGGTCTGCGACACCCGGCCGTCGACCCATTGGGTCTCGCCGATGCGGGTCGCGCCGGTCGCGTCGGCGGTGAATTTCAACACCTGTCGCCCGCCCGCCGTTCCGAAGCCCTGGACCACATAGGCGGCGTCGGACGTGTCGGCGGCCGCGAAGCCGACCGTCTCGGTGCTTACGCCCCGGATGGCCAAGGCCCAACGGTCGGCGCCGGCTGGAAGGGTGATCGTCTTTCCGCCCACAATGACGGTCTTGGGTTCGGCCTTGATCCGTTCGCGGCCCAGGCGCGTCTCGACGCCCGCCGCCTCCAGCTTGCCGTTGATGTAGCCCAGGACCTCGGTCAGGCTGCGGGTCGTCGCCCCCATCTCGGACAAGTCAATGTTGACGGTCACGTCGCCCGACGTCCGCTTCAAGGTGATGTCGAAGGCCACATCGCCCGCGAAGGCGGCCACAGCGTCGTCCGGCGACCCTTCATGGATCGGCCCGGTCAGGGAGCGGGCGCTGTCGCGCGGCACGCCCGCCGTGGACTTGCTGGTGGTCGAGGAAACGCCCGCGACCATGCGCACGCCGTCCAGCTTGGTCGTGGTCAGATAGGCATGAACCTCGGCCAGGCCCGAGGCGAAACGCTTGTCCAACAGGCTCATCTCGCCGGAGGCCACCCCCTTGACCGCCGCGCGATTGGTCAGGGCGGTCAGGGTGTCCAGTCCCTGGTACAGGGCGAACAGCTTCTTGTAGTCGGCCGAGGCGCCCGCCAGGTCCAGCCTGGCCGAACTCTCATCGATGATGCGGCGCCCGCCCAGGGCGGCGCGCACCAGGGCGTCGGGCTTGGGAACCGCGGCCTTGGCGTCCCAGGGCGGGGTCGGCTGCTTCTTCCTGGCCGCCGCCGACAGCGAGGCGGCCGTGGTCGCATCCTGTGCGGGCGAACCCGACAGGCCGTACAGGCCAAGCAGATAGCTGTTGTTGATCAAGACGGAAGGCTCCAACCGTCAGCATGATCCACAGGGGTTAAGACAGGCTGAGGATTCGACGGGAACGGAGAATCACGACTTTCGTTAAGCCGCGTATACCGCTGGGAGTGCCGTCCGATGCTCTTTCCGCTTAGCGTGCTGCAATCCGTCCTGGCCCTGTATGGGTTCGGAACCAAATCCCCCCGCCGTCGAACCGCCGCGCCGATGCTGATCGGCCGATCCGCGCCGCCGCGCTATTCTTAGCCGCCGCGGAACAGCGACAGGATGATCTGCGGCGCCGAGTTGGCGATCGACAGGGCCTGAGCGCCGAGCTGCTGCTGGACTTGCAGGGCCTGAAGCCGCGCGCTTTCCTTGGCCAGGTCGGCGTCCACCAGATTGCCGACGCCCGATTCCAAGGTGTCCATCAGTTTGGAGACGAAGGAGTTGTGAGCCGTGATCTGCTTGGCCTGGGCGCCGAGTTCGCCGAGGGCCGCGTTCAACTGGGTGATGGAATCGTCCAGCTTGTTCAGGGCCGTGGTCGCGCCCGTCATGGTCAGCAGGCTGTCGGACAGCGACAGCTCGATGATCGAACCGCCCAGCGTCAGATTCTTGCCCGACAGGGTCACGAAGGCCGAAGCGTCGGCGTTGGCCAGAAAGCGGATGCCGTTGGTCAGCGTGCCGTTCAGGATGTTGCCGCCGTCGAAGGCGGCGTTGTCCACGGCCGATTTGATCGCGCGCAGCAGGGCCTTGAAGTCGGCGTCCAGCAACTGACGCGACTGAGTCTTCAGCGACTGGTCCTTGGCCGCGACGACCTTTTCCTTCAACTGGTTCAGTAGGTCCGAGACCGACTCGCCCGCCGACAGGGCCACGTCCGCGATCGAGGTCGCGCGGTCCAGACTCTGTTTCACCGCCGACAGGGCGCCGATGTCGGCGCGTTGGCCCTGGGCGATGGCCCAGATGGCGGCGTTGTCCTTGGCGCCCTGGACCTTCAGGCCCGTGGAGACCCGGTTCTGAACATCGCCGAGACGCTCATTGGTCTTCGTCAGATTTTGCAGCGCGATGGCGGCGGCGGCGTTGGTGTGAACGCTGTTGGTCATTCGATTCTCGAAGCCCCAAGGGTCTGATTCCACGTCAGGCTAAGGGGCGAGTCGTGTGCGTATGGTTAACGACGATTCACCACGTGCTTTAACCGCGCGGATCGCTCCTGCGCGGCGTCGAGGCTTGAAGCGGATGTCAGCTCAGGCGCTGGTGTCGACCACCGTGCCAGTGCTGTAGCGCCCCTCGTCCATCATGCGGACGACGTCTTCGCGGGGCAGTTGGCGCACGACTTCGCCGGTGATGCGGTCGAGGGTCTTATAGACAAACGACCCCTTTTGGGGGCCTTCCTCGATCACCAGTCTGTAGCGAGCAGCGCGTTCGGCCTCCAGGGCCGCAGACGACTGTCGGGCGTCGAAGCCCTCGAAGGCTCCTCCTGAACCGACCGCCGCGACCGCGACGGGTGCTATTTTCGGATTGGCATTCATGTCTCCAGCCGCCGGACCTTACCCGGCGTCTCCGGTTGAGAATGCTCGGCGGGTCGGGCGGGGCTGAAAGCCCCGCCCTTCCGCGATCTGTTCCTTAGCGGAACAGGCCGAGCAGGATGGACGTCGAGGAGTTGGCGATCGACAGAGCCTGCACACCCAGTTGCTGCTTGGTTTGCAGCGCCTGGAGGCGGGCGCTCTCCTTGGCCAGGTCGGCGTCGACGAGGTTGCCGATGCCCGACTCGATGGTGTCCTGAAGCTTGCCCACGAAGCTGAGGTGGGTGCCCAGGGCCTTCGAACCGGTGCCCAGACGAGCCAGCGAAGCCGAGACGTTGTCGATCGAGGTGTTCACCGCCGTCAGTCGGGCCTGAGCCATCGTGCGGGTGGTGATCTGAGCCGTCGATCCCAGGGTCACGACCGAACCGGACAGAGACATATCCTCAGCCGCGATGTCGATCGTGGTCGAACCGCCGGTGTTCGCCAGGGCCTTGAAGCCGGCAGTGCCGGAGATCACGGCCACGCCATTAAACTTGGCGTTCGAGACGGTCGAGGCGATCTGCTTGCGCATGGCCACGAAGTCTTCATTCAGGGCGTTGCGGGCGGCCGTGGTCAACGACGCATCGGTCGCGGCCAGGGCTTTTTCCTTCATCTGCGACAACAGGTCGGAGACGGTTTCACCGGCGGCGATGCCGACATCCACAGCCGATTGGCCGCGTTGCAGGCTGTCCTTGACCGCGTTCAGGGCGCCCATTTCGGCGCGCTGACCTTGAGCGATGGCCCACACCGCGCCGTTATCCTTGGCGGAGTTGACCTTCTTGCCGGTGTTGATGCGATTTTGAACCGTGGCCAGTTCGTCGTTGGTCGACTGGAGGTTCTGCAGGGCGATCATCGCGCCCATGTTCGTGTTAACGCTGTTCAGCGCCATGGCACGTAGTCCTTCTTTCAAGGTGTCCGACGCCATTTTGGCTGCCGGGAGCATTTTGCTCGGCCCTCTCGCAGCAAGGAGCGGACCAGAGGGCGGAATTTCGCCATCCGCGCAATGTATTGTTTTTTATACGTTACCTTGCCTTAACCACACCCCTCGCTCGGCAAGAACTGCCGGGCTGGGCAGAAACTGCCGGGCGCCGGGCGATTTCTGCCGGGTGCGGACGCCTCAAAGTCCCGCGAGCCAGTCGTCGATCGCCTTCCGTTCCGCCAGAAGCGTCTCGACCGCCAGCTTTCGCGCCGCGTCGCAGGCCGCGATCTGTTGGCCGCGCGCCGCATAGACGGTCTCAAGGTCCGCCAGGGTCGGTTCTGTCGCCAGGGTCGCCAGGGCGCACGGCCGAACCGCCTCCATCGGCAGGGTCAGACGCGGCGGCGCAGCCGTCGAGATCGGGGGCGAGGCGGCACAGGCCGCGGTCAAGCTCATGCAGGCGACGAGCACGCTCAGGGTCGAGGGGGCGATCGGCATCGGGGGCGTTCCTGGCTTCGGTCTGGGCCGCGACGGTCAGGGCGGTCACGGCCATGGTCTGTCGGTGGTGGACGTCGAGACGGGCGCGGCCTTCCATCTCGGCTGTCCGTTCGAGGCGTCGCGCCGCGGCGTCGGCCTGGGCCAGGTCCCGTTCGGCGCGGGCCTGCTCCAGACGCTTCTCGCTCAGACGCCAGGGGTCCCAACGAAAGCCCAGCGCCCCGGCCGCCAGGACCAGGACGATCAGACCCGCCAAGGCCGCCGCCGCCCAGCCCCAGGGGGTCAGGAGGTTCAGGATCGGCGGCCTCATGGAAACGCCCGCCGATCCAGTTCGAAATGCGGGCCGTCCTTCAGGTTTTTCCAGTCGCCGCCCCAGATCAGGGCCACGCCGCGTTCGGCCGCCGCCGCCTTCATGGCCCCGGCGATGCGCGGATACAGCGGCCAGTCCCAGCGCACCGCGCCGTCGACCAGGGCCGCCACATCCACGGCGTGACCGGTGACATGGCGGCTGTTCAGCGTCCGACTGGCCCCGGCGCGGACCAGTTGCGCCTGACGCGCGGGGGTGCGCAGCCCCTCGATGACCACGAAATCCACGGGCGTCAGGGCGATCGCGCGTTCGACCACGCCGACCAGCGCCGGATGCACGCCGTCCAGCCGCGCGCGCGACCGGGCCGACAGGGCGAAGCTCACCGTCCGCCCCCCGTCGCCAGGCGCAGGCGCATCTCCGCCAGCAGGCTGACCAACTGTTGGGCCGAGGGCGCGACCAGATACAGCACCATGGTGACGCCCAGCAGGATCATCAGCCCATGCGCCAGAACCGGCAGGGCCTCGACCGGGGCGCGGCCGACCGCCCAGGCCAGAAGACCCCAGGCCAGGCCGCTGACGACATAGACATAGAGCCGTCGCCACAGCCATCGGGCCTCGGCCAGGGGAAGGGATTCGGGCGTGCTCATTGATCGTCCTCTTCATCAAAGCGGGGCGGTTCGCGATCGCGGCCGCCGATTTCGACGCGACAGTCGTCGGGGTTCAGTCGGCAGGGCGCGTCCCAGGTCTCGACATCGGGCACGCGGTGGTCCGGGTTTCGTTCGACGGTCATGGCCGTCATCCGATCGCGGTCAGGATGACAACGCCGCCCGCACCGGCGCCGCCCGCGCCGAAACCGGTCGCGCCCGCGCCGCCGCCGCCGCCGCCCGCCCCGCGCCCTCCGCCCGCGCCTCCGGCGTGACCGGCCGAGATCGAGGCTCCGCCGCCTCCCCCGCCGCCGCCCGCGCGCGACAGATCGGGCAGAGACGAGGTCGACCCGACGGACCCGGCTGCGCCCGAACCGCCCGTTCCGCCCGCCGCCGAGACGCGCGACGCGGCCCCATCGCCGCCCGACCCGCCCGCCCGCGCCGTATTCGAGGCGTCGAGACCGCCGCCGCCGCCGCCTCCCCCAGGCGCGGCCGAAGGGGTGGAGCCTGCGTCTCCGGTCGCGGCGGTCGAGGCCGCGCCGCCCGATCCGCCCGCACCGTCGCCGACGCCGCCCGCCCCGCCCAGGCCCGCGACCGCGTCGCCGCCCGCCCCGCCCTGACCGCCGCGCGCGGTCAGGATGAGCGTTCCGCCCAGGCTGAGCGTCACGCCGCCGCCGTCCGCGCCCGCGCTTCCGGCCGAGGTCCCGCCCGCACCGCCAACGCCGATGACCGCAGCGACGCCGCCCGACAGGGCCGTGGCGGGCAGTCGCGTCTGACTGATCCCGCCCGCGCCGCCCCCGCCGCCGCCGAAGCGCACGGTTCCGGCCGCGCCTTGCGCGCCCGCGCCGCCGCCGCCGCCCGCGCCGATCGCCGTCGCCTCGACCCAGCGCGCCCAGGCGGGCGGGGTCCAGGCCCCGTCGGCGGTCAACACCGTGGTCTCGATCCGCGCGGCGCCCAACGGAAAGGCGCAACGGCCGGTGTCCGCATCGACGGAAAAGGCGTCCGCCCAGGCCGCGCCGTCAGGGCTGACCTTCAGCCGCAGATCGTCGTCGCCGACCAGTCCGATCTCGGCCCGGCCGCTCCAGCCGCTCTGGAACAGCAGGGACAGGACATCGCCCGCGCTCGACTTGTTGAAGGTGAAACGCAGGTCGCCGTCGCCGCCTTCGCTCGGGCCGCGCGCCGCCCACAGCGCCTTGTTCAGCTTGGCGGAGAAGGGATTGGCCGCATCCGCCGTCGCCCCCAGACCCAGGCGGCTCAGTTCCTGAATTTCGCCCAGGGCCTCGCCCAGAGACGTCCAGGCCCCGTCCCGTCGCGTCACCACCGCTGGTTCGTCCAGCACCACGGCGATCAGTCCGTCAGGCGCGGGCACGACGCTCCAGCCGCCGGCCTCGAACCGCATCAGGGTTCCCGCCGCCCTGCCCGCCCAGGCCGCGCCGGTCGCAGCGGCGGGCAGGATGTACAGGGCGCCGTCGTCGGGGTCGCCGGGCTGGGCGGCCTGGCCGCGACTGACCACCGTGGTCTGGGTCAGGGCGTCGAGGCGGGTCAGGGCCTCGTTCAAGGTCACGTGTTTCTGCATCTGCCCGGCCGCCAGATAGGGCAGCCCCAGGCGGGCGCTGTTGTCGTCGCTCACTGTCGATCTCCGTCGTTTGACGGGGACCAGCATCCGGCGCGTGCGAACCCAGGCGCGTCGGCGTCTTCAGATTTGGCGGATAGCTTTATAAATCAGGGCGTAGAGCTGTCCGGCGCGCACGATTCATGGCGCCGGACGCAACCCTCAGTCATGCAGATAGACGATGCGCCGTTTCCCGGTCTCGCGCATGACGCTCAGATTGCGGTCATGCTCGCCCGACGCCTTGGCCTCGCCTTCGTCGGCCTCGACCCAATGGGTGCTCTCGATGTCCTTTTGCAGGGCGCCGGCGGCCAGGGCGTGGCCCTGGAAGACCACGTCGATGAGATCCGCCCCGAACGGTACAAGCTCACCCCCGGCGGTCAGCAGGCTGTCGACGCCCAGATAGCCGATCATCCGCGTCAGGGTGGCGGGCGAGGCCTTGGCCTGCAAGGCCTGGATCAGCAGCCAGCCGCCCGCACCGACGGTATAGGCCGTGCCCACGATGGGCACGAAGGCCAACAGGCCGTCCATGCCGATCTTGAAAGGCCCGAACCCGACGGCGCGGTCGGACAGTTTCCGCACGCCCTCGACATTGGACCATATCTTCTCGATATCGCGGATGCTGCGCTTGGCCATGAAGCCTCCCGTTAACCGCCAGCGGTAACGCTTGATGACGAGCAGCGTTCACCGAGAATTCCGCATATGTCCATCGTTCGTGTGTTTCTGACCCTGGCTTTTGTCGCCGCCGCCCTGGCTTTGGCGGCGATCGGGGCGGCGGCGTTCAGCGGAATCGGCCATCGCTGGGTGGACATATTGGCCCAGTTTCCGGCGCCCGCCTTCGCCTGCGCCGTCGTTCTGACCGTCGTGGCCCTGCTGCTGTCGATGCGGCGCGTCGCCGGGCTGAGCCTGGCCGTAGCCGCACTGTTGGCCGCCGCCGCCTGGTCCCAATGGTTCCCGCCCCGCGCGCCGCCCGCGCCGAACAGCCCGACGGTGACCGTCTATTCCGCCAATCTGTGGGCCAGGAACCCGGATGTGGACGCCCAGATCCGCTCCGTGGCCGCCGCCAAGGCCGACATCGTCATGCTGGTCGAGGTCGGCGACGCCGTGGCGCCGCATCTGGATCGTTTGCTGGCGGGCCATCCGCATCGGTTGGCGTCGCAGGTCCATGACGGCGCCAACGGCCGCTCGCGCACCGTGATCGCCTCACGCTGGCCGTTGCACGAAACCCGGTTCAGCGACCCGGTCTGGGGGCTGGAAGGCGTCGCCGAGACGCCCTTGGGTCCCGTGCGCCTGATCGCCGCACACATGACCCGGCCCTGGCCGTTCCAATACCAGTGGGGCCAGTTGAACCATGCCGAGCGCCTGGCCCAGTTGAAGGGCGACGACACGCGGCCCTTCATCCTGGCGGGGGATTTCAACAGCGTCTCGACCGCGCGGGTCGGCAAGCTGATCAAGGACTTGAACGGCGCCTGGGCCGCGCCGGGCTGGCCCGGCACCTGGCCTTCGTTCGTCCCCGATCCGTTCCGGGTGACCATCGACCAGGTCTATTATTCGCCGCGCCTGGCCCTGACCTCGCGCACGCTGGGCGCGCCGACCGGGTCGGACCACGCCCCGGTGATCACCCGGTTCAGCCGCGCGCAAGCCGCGTCAGACGCTGAGCGTGACCCGTCGTCGGAAAATCCGCCGCGATCCATTCCGCCTCGAACGCCTTGAGCAGGCGGCCGGTCTCGGGTCCCGGCGCGATCCCCAAGGCCGCGATCTCGCGTCCGCCGACCGGCAGGCGCGGCGGGGTCCAGTCGGTCGCCACCGCCCGCGCCTCGGCCAAGGACGCGGCCTCCGCGCCCGCCGCCTGGCGCCGCGCTAATCGGTCCAGAACCGCCCGGCCGCCCAGGCGATAGACGGCCGCCCGCGCTTGAGCCGCCGTGGAGACGGCCTGGACCGTTCCATCGTCGACCGCGTCGACCAAGCGGTCGCGCAGCGCGTTCGACAGCCTCAGCCGTGTCGCCGCCTCGCGCACACCATCGGCGTCGGCGGGCAGCAGCGCCGACAGACGCAGGGCCGGATCGGGGCTGACCGCGACCATGGTCTCGAACATCGGCAGGTCGACGTGGCCCGGCAGGACACGCGCCAGAACCCCGGTCTCGGCCATGGCCCGCACCGCCGGACGGGGGTCCTCGGCGGCCAGCAGTTTCAGCAGTTCGGTCGAGACCCGTTCGGCCGACAGCCCCTCGACCAGCGCCGCCAGGCGAGCGCAGGCCGTCAGCCCGGCCGCATCCGGTTCGCCGCGCCCGAAATGCGCCTGGAAGCGGAAGAAGCGCAGGATGCGTAATGCGTCCTCGCGGATGCGGGTCTCGGCCTCGCCGACGAAGACGACGCGGCCCGCCCGTGCGTCTTCGACCCCATGGCCCGTCGGGTCGAAGATCGACCCCGCCCGGTCGGCGTAGAGGGCGTTCAGACGAAAGTCGCGACGGGCCGCATCCTCGGCCCAGTCGTCGGTGAAGGCGACCACGGCGCGACGACCATCGGTCTCCACGTCGCGGCGCAGGGTGGTGACTTCATAGGGACGTTTGGACGAGACCACGGTGACGGTGCCGTGCTCCACCCCGGTGGGTACGGGCTTCAGGCCCGCCGCCTTGGCCGCCGCGATCACCCGGTCGGGCGTCAAGCGGGTGGCGATGTCGATATCCAGCACCGCTCTGTCGACCAGGGCGTTGCGCACGCAGCCGCCGACGAAACGGGCGCAGTCAGGACCGCCTTCGATCTCCAACGCCTCCATCACAGCCACGGTGCGCGGATCGGTCAGCCAGTCGGTCGGCGGCAGGCGGTCGGTCATGCCGCGTCCTCGGCCTCGGCGGCGGCGTCGCCAACGCCATAGAGGCGCCCGTGCAGGGCCTTCAACAGCCCGGCCGTCACGCCCCAGATATAACGCTCGTTCCACGGCATGGCCCAGTAGAAGCGGCGCGCGCCGTTCATCTCCAGATGGTCGCGACGGTGGTTGGCGACATCCATCAGGAAATCCCAGGGCGTCTCGAACAGCTCGGCCACCTCATCGGGCGACGGCGCCAGGGCGACCGGCGGCGTGACCCAGCCGACCACCGGGGTGACCAGAAAGCCCGATCCGGTCTCATAGGCGTCGCCCAGACCCAGCACCTCGACCGAGGCGGGCGCCAGGGCCACCTCCTCCCACGCCTCGCGCAGCGCCGCCTGCACCGCCGTCTCGCCGGGATCGAGCCGACCGCCGGGAAAGGCGATCTGGCCGGTGTGGCTGGTCAAACTGTCGGCGCGGCGGGTCAACAGCACGGTCGCGCCGTCCGCGTGCGCCATGACGGGGACCAGGACGGCGGCGGGCTGCAACGTCCGGTCGCCCAGGCGCAGATCCGGGTTCAGATCATAGTCCGAGCGCGTCGGCGCGGACTCCGGCGTCCCGTCCGAAACCGGGCGCAGGCGTTCGGCCAACCGGGCCTTCAAGGTTCCCAGGCTCACGCCGCGACCTCCACGGCGCCCAGGTCGAAATCGGCGCCGCCCGACGACACCGTAAGCCGCCCGTCGCGAAGCCGCGCCGTCTCGACAAGCTCATAGAAGACCGGCCGCGCGATCCGCGCCCACAGATCCGCGCGCACCCGCACGCGCGGCGCCGGTTCGCCGGTCGCCGGATCGGTTTCCACGACAACAGGAAACTCTGGCCCGGCCGTGGTGCGGTCGCCCACATCGGTGGTGAAAACCAGGGCGTCCTTCGTCTGCTCCACGGCCACGGCGCGGAACGGCAAATCCTGAACCGCGATCCTCAACTTCTCGACCGGCGTGACCAGATGATAGCCGTCCGGGTCCTTCCTCAGCACGGTCGAGAACAGCCGCACCAGCTCGGCCCGACCGATCGGCGAGCCTTCGTGCATCCAGACGCCGTCGGCGCGGATGACGATGTCGATGTCGCCGCAATGCGCCGGGTTCCAGAGATGCACGGGCGGCAGGCCGCGTTCGGCGCGCGCCGCCTGGGCCACGCCGTCCAGCCCTGTCGCGGTGGAGGTTTCAGTCATGCGCCCAGACCTAAACCCGCCCGCGCTCGGGCGAAAGCCGTCAGGGCGCGGCGCGCGTCATCCCGCTCGCCGTCTCGGCCGTGATCGGCAGCCACAGGACCCGGCGCGGATCGACCGGTCCCGGCAGATGCACGTCCGGCGCGGCCTGAAAGCCGAAGCGCGTGAAATAGGGCGGATCGCCGACCAGCAGCACGCCCGCGACGCCCGCCCCCCTCGCATGGTCGACGCAGGCCGCGACCAGATCGGCGCCCAGGCCCGTGCGACGGCTGGCGGCGTCCACGGCGATGGGACCCAGGAACAAGGCCGACGCCTCGCCCGCCACGATCCGCCACAACCGCACCGATCCGACGACGCGGTCGCCCTCGCGGATGACAAAGCCCGCCGCGATCCCGGCCCGTTCGCGCAGCCGCTCGGCCGTCTTGGCGAACCGACCCGGCCCGAAGGCCGCCAGCACCAGTGCGTCCGCCGCCGCGGCATCGGCGGGGGTTTCGGCCTCCACGGCGGCACTCTGGGTCTGGGCGGCGTCGTTCGACATTGAGCGCGCGCCGATAGGGCCGTTGCGCGTGCGGATCAACCGGCTTTTGAAAAATCCGGCGCGCGCTTCTGAGTGAAGGCCAGGAAAGCCTCCATCGCCTCGGGACTCTTCATCTGGCTGCCGAAGGCTTCGCCCTCGCGCTGCATCAACCCCCACAGGCTCTCGGCGTCGCGCATCAGAGCCTTGGTCTTGCGAATGGAATTGGGGGCGCGCGCCGACAGTTGCGCCGCCAGACCCGCCGCCTCCGCCTCGACCTGATCGGCCGGAACGCAGCGATTGGCCAGACCCCAAGCATGAGCCGTCCGGCCGTCCAGAGGTTGGCCCAGGGCGAAGATCTCGAACGCTCGCTGGTGGCCGATGGCCTGGGGCAGCAACAGGGTCGAGGCCGCCTCGGGCGCCAGAGCCAGATTGATGAAGGGCGCGGACAACAAGGCGTCTTCGGCCACCACCACCATGTCGCAATGCAGCAGCAGGGTCAGGCCGATGCCCACCGCCCGCCCCTTCACGGCCGCCACCGCCGGTCGATCCAGATCGGCCAAGGCCTTGAGAAAGCGGAAGACCGAAAGGTCCAACGGTCCCGCCGCCTGGGACCCCAAGGCGATGAAGTCGCCGATGTCGTTGCCCGCCGAGAAGCTGTCGCCCTCGGCCCGGAACAGCAGCACCCGCACGGCTTCGTCGGTGCGCGCCCGCTCGGTCGCCTCGGCCAGGGCCGCGTACATGGCCTGGGTGATGGCGTTCTTCTTGTCGGGCCGGTTCAAGGTGACGGTCAGGACGCCGTTCTCCAGCCGGGTTTCGATCTCGCTCATGTCGCCGTCTCCGCTTTAAGCGACCACCAGACCACGCCCTCGTCGTCGATCCGGCTGGTCGCCTGTCCCTTGGTGTTCAGATAGTTCAGATGCGCCAACGCCTCGCCGGTCGCCATGCCCAGCACGCTGTCGCCCACGCGTCGGGCGAACAGGGCCGGGAAGACATCGACGGCCCGGCGGGGCGTCTTCAAGGTGCGCCGCAGCCGCTTCAGCGCCGTCTCATGGCCCCGCATCAGCGCGTCCAGCCGCGCGTGGACCCCGGTGAACGGCTCGCCATGCGACGGCAGGACCAGCAGATCGTCCGGCAGCAGGGCGCGCAGCCTGGCCAGCGACGCCATCCAGTCGCCCAGGGGGTCGGCGTCCGGCTCCGTCGGCCAGATCGAGATATTGGACGAGATCTTCGGCAGGATCTGGTCGCCCGAGATGAAGACGCCGTCCGCCTCGCGCCACAGGCACAGATGCTCGGGGCTATGGCCGTCGCCGACGACGATGCGCCATGTCTCGCCGCCGATGGTCAGCCGGTCGTCTTCGCGGACGCGCTGATAGGCCGTCGGCAAGGGCGCCACGGCCTTGCCGAACATACCGTAGCCCTTGCGCCAGCGGTCGATCTGTTCAGGCGTCCAGCCCGCCCGGCGATAGAAGCTCGCGCCGTCCTCGGGCGCCGGACCGGCGTCTGCGACCAGCATTCGCCCGGTGACATACTCCAACCGCGACATTAGCAGGGGCGCATCGAATCGTTCGCACAACCAACCCGCCAAACCGATGTGATCCGGGTGCATATGGGTGCACAGGACCCGCGTCACCGGCCGTCCGGCCAGGGGTCCCGCCAGCGCCGCGTCCCAGGCTTCGACCGAGGCGGGCGTGCGCAGACCCGTATCCACGATCATCCAGCCGTCGCCGTCGGCCAAGGCCCAGACATTGATGTGGTCCAGCGTCATCGGCAACGGCAGGCGCAGCCACAGAACCCCCGGCGCGACCTCGATCGCCTGGCCCGGCGCGGGCAGGTCGCCGCAGGGGTAGGTCAGCCCCCGCGTCGGGGAGGTCGGCGCGCCGTCAGCCAAGTGCGTCTCCAATCGAAACTGATCCGACATAAGCTGATCTTCCATCGGCGTCTAGGCCGCCGCGCCCAGCCTCCGCCGCATCTCGGCCTTGACCCCGCCGCCCGCTGGAGCCAAGGCTGCACACGAAATTTCCGCCTAGGAGTTGACTGTCGTGTTCAAGACCCCTCTCGCCGCCCTTTGCGGCGCCGCCCTGATCTGCGGCGGCGTCGCCTCTCCCGGCTTCGCCCAGACCGCCGCCGGGTCGGCCGTCCGCGGTTCCGCCACGACCGAACAATCGCAACAGGATCGCGAATCCAGCCGTTCGAACCGCGAGGCGGCCGAAAGCCAAGGCCGCATCCGCACGCCGCGACGCCAGCGCCAAGCCGCGGCCGCCGATCCCGCCGTGATCATGGCCGAGGCCCAGGCCGTGCTGACCGCCGTCGGCAACGACTGCACCCCGACCGAAGCCGCGTTCATGGGTCAGGACGACCAACACCAGAAGGTCTATGAGGTCGCCTGCGCCGCCGGCACCGGTCCCGGCTACATCATGGTCGCCAAGATCGCTCCGGCCACGCCCGAGCTGCTGGACTGCGTGCTTCTGTCGGGTCAGGCCGAACGTTTGCGCGCGGCCAATCCGGCGGCCGAGGCCGACACCTGCAAACTGCCGGGCAACCAGAACCCGCTGGGCATCATCACCGGCTACGCCCAGGCGGCGGGCATCACCTGCGCGATCGATCAGGGGATGTCGATCGGCCGCAACGCCGGCAAGGACGTCTATGAGGTCGGCTGCAACGGCGCCGACGGGTATTGGGTCGAGCGCGACGACAACGGCGTCTGGACCAAGACCGAATGCACCATCATCACGGCCCAGAACGCCAACTGCCGCTTCACCACCACTGGCGAGATCGCGGCCAGCTTCAAGACCCGCCTGGTCGGCACCGCCGCCGACGATTGCGACGTGACCCAGGTTCGTTTCATGGGCGCCAACAACAATGGCCGCTTCTATGAGGCCAAATGCGCCGCCGAGGGCGTGGGTTATATCGCCCGCACCAACGGCGAAGGCGCGGTGCAGCAGGTCTATGCCTGCGCCACGGCCGCGCGCATCGGCGGCGGCTGCACTCTGACGACGGCCGCCCCGGCCGCGTCCAACGAATAAGGTCCCCGGCCTTTAATCGACGACGGCCCGGCGGGACCCCTCGCCGGGCCGTTTTCGTTTTGATCTAGACTTTCGCGGCGCCGGTCTTAGCGTCCCAGGCGATGCGCATCGCCACCTGGAACGTCAACTCCATCAACGCCCGCCTGCCCACGGTGCTGGAATGGCTGGAGGCCGCCCGCCCCGACGTGGCCTGCCTGCAAGAGATCAAATGCATCGACGAGAAATTCCCCCGCGAAGCCATGGAGTCGCTGGGCTACAACGTCGAGGTTCACGGCCAGAAGACCTATAACGGCGTCGCCATCCTGTCGAAGCATCGCCTGTCGGACGTGCGGCGCGGTCTGCCTGGCGTCGATGATTCGGGCGTCGAGACCGACGGGGAACAGGCGCGGTATCTGGAGGCCGTGATCGAGGCGCCCCGCCCCATCCGCGTGGCCGCCATCTATCTGCCCAACGGCAATCCGATCGCCACGGCCAAGTTCGACTACAAGATGTCCTGGTTCCGCCGCCTGCACGACCACGCCCGCGACCTGCTGGCGCTGGAGGAGCCGCTGGCCCTGTGCGGCGACTACAACGTCATTCCCGAGCCGTACGACGCCAAGAACCCCGAGGCCTGGGTCACGGACGCCCTGTTCCAGCCCGAGAGCCGCGCCGCCTTGCGCGCGCTGAAATGGCTGGGCCTGGCCGACGCCTCGGAGCTGGGAAACCAGCCGCCGGGAACCTTCACCTTCTGGGACTATCAGGCCGGGGCCTGGCAGAGGGACAACGGCATCCGCATCGACTTCGCCCTGTTGTCGCCCCAGGCCGCCGACCGGTTCCGGGGGATCGAGACCCACAAGGCCGCGCGCGAAATGGAAAAGCCCAGCGACCATGTTCCGGTGGTCGTCGATATCGATCTGGACGACTGAGCCGTGGGCGAGGCGTTCCGCACCGTGCTGTTGATCGCGCTGGCGGCGGCGGCCCTGACCACCTGCGCCCTGGCCCTGGCCTGGTGGATGGAGCCTGAGCGCCGCCTGCGTCGCGCCATGCTGAAATCTCTGGGCCACATCGCCGACGCCGAGGCCTACGCCCCGGCCGAGGGCAAGGCCGCCGCCATGGATTTCGAGAGCGGGCAACTCGCAGTGCTGTGGTCACGCGGGGCGCACGGCCTGGTCTATGATTTCGCCGAGGTCGAGGGCGGCGAGATCATCGTCGACGGCTGCGTCGTCGCCCGCATCCGGCGCGGCGAGCAGAGGAAGGCCCTGGATGTCATGGCGCCCGAGGCCGAACAGGTGGTGCTGCGGCTAATGTTCGCGGACGCCCGTCACCCGGAGTTCGAACTGGGCCTGTGGAACGCCGCCACGCCCGGCCAGTCCGGCTCTCCGCAGGAGTCATTGCGGCTGGGCCGACGGTGGTTGTCGCACATCGAGGCGCTGTTGAAGGCCTGAGCGCGGAGAGCTAGAAGCCCGGCCTGACTCCCCACCATGTGTTCTTACTCAGGAGGCCGTCTTGGCCCGCCTTTTCGACGCCTATATCGTCGCTGACTGGACCGCCGCCGAAACCAAGAAGCTCGGCGACAATTCGCTTTGGATCGGCGTGGCCAAGCGCGACGTGCGCTTCCGCCTGTATTCCGAGACCCACAACGTCGCCACCCGCGCCGAGGGCGAGGCTCTGCTGGCCTCGATCCTGGCCGATCACAGGAAGCGCGGCGACCGGGTGCTGGTCGGTTTCGACTTCAACCTGGGCTATCCGATGGGCACGGCCGCGCGTCTGGGGCTGGAGGGGACGCCGTGGCGCGCCCTGTGGTCCTTCATCGACAAGAACATCGTCGACAAGCCCGACAACACCAACAACCGCTATCAGGTCGCGGCCAAGATGAACCGGCTGATGACCGATGAGGCCTGGCCCCTGTGGGGCGCCCCGGCCAGCCAGGCCCAGCGTTGGCTGACCACCACCAAGCCGCCCGAGGGCGCGGGCGCCGACATCCCCGAATTCCGGGCCACAGAGGACGCCGCGCGCAAGGGCAAGCTCCAGCCCAAGAGCGTCTGGCAGATGCATGGCGCGGGGGCGGTCGGCGGTCAGACCCTGGTCGGCGTTCCGGCGGTGATGCGCCTGTTGGAGAAGATGGGACCGTCGGGCGCCGTCTGGCCGTTCGGCACCGGCTGGCGCGAACTGGGCGCCGACGACGTGGAGCCGCTGTCGGCCCTCGTCGTCGAGGTCTGGCCGTCGCTGTACGGCGCCAAACCGCAGGCGGGCGAGTTCAAGGATCAGGCCCAGGTGCGAGTGGCGGCCGAGGCCCTGGCCGCGCTGGACGACGCCGGAACCCTGGGCAAGGCCTTCGCTCCGCCGAAGTCGGCGACGCCGGAACTGGTCGAAAAGGTCGAGACGGAAGAGGGCTGGATCCTGGGGGTGTGACCCGCTGTCCTTCTCCCCTTGCGGGAGAAGGCTACCCTTCGGCCGCCTCTTCCCGCTCCAGCGCCCGCCAGCCGATGTCGGAGCGGTGAAAACCGCCGGGCCAGTCGATCTTGCGGATGGCGGCGTAGGCGCGTTCGCGCGCCTGTCGGATATCGTCGCCCCGTGCGCAGACGTTCAGCACCCGCCCGCCCGCCGCGACCAGTCGGCCGTTCTTGTCGGTCTTGGTTCCCGCGTGGAAGACCTGCACGTCCGGCCCGAAATCCTGGGACGCGCCACGGATGATCGAGCCTTCCAGCGGGCTGTCGGGATAGCCCTTGGCCGCCAGCACCACGCAGATCACCGTCTGAGGGTGAAACTGCAACGGCGGCAGCCCCGAGACGTCGCCCCGCGCACAGGCCAGCAGATAGGGCGTCAGATCCCCGGCGATCCGCATCATCAGCACCTGGCATTCCGGGTCGCCGAAACGGGCGTTGAACTCGACCACCTTGGGACCGTCCTCGGTGGCCATCAGACCGGCGTACAGCACGCCGCGATAGGGCATACCCTCTTCGGCCATGGCGCGGATCGTCGGCTGGACGATGCGGTCGTCGGCCTGTTCGACCAGTTCAGGGGTGAAGACCGGCGCCGGCGAATAGGCGCCCATGCCGCCGGTATTGGGTCCCAGGTCGCCATCGAAAGCGCGCTTGTGGTCCTGCGCCCCGCCCAGCAGCACGGCCCGCTGGCCGTCGCACAGGGCGAACAGGGACCCCTCTTCGCCGGCCATGAACTCTTCGATCACCACCCGCGCCCCGGCCGCACCGAATCGGCCGCCCAGCATACGTTCGATCTCGGCCTCGGCGTCGGCGCGATCCGGGCTGATGGCCACGCCTTTGCCCGCCGCCAGGCCGTCGGCCTTGATGACATAGGGGGGCTTGAACACGTCCAGGGCCGCGCGCGCGTCCTTCAGCCGTTCATAGACGCCGTACCCCGCCGTCGGAATGTCATGGCGTTCCAGGAAATTCTTGGAGAAGGCCTTGGAGGTCTCCAGTTGGGCCGCCTTGGCCGTGGGTCCGAAACACGGGACGCCCGCCGCGGCCAACCGGTCGGCGAGGCCCTTTTCCAGCGCCGATTCCGGCCCGACCACCACCAGGTCCGCCTTGATCTCGCGCGCCAGGGCGGCCAGGCCGTCCGCGTCGGTGACCTTGATGTCGCGCAGCTCGGCCAGGGCGGCGATGCCGGGGTTGCCGGGCGCGCAGACCAACCGTTTGCACAGCGGCGACTGCGCGATCTTCCACGCCAGGGCGTGTTCGCGCCCGCCCGATCCGACCAGCAGGATGTTCATGGCCGCGCAATGGCCTTCGCGGACAGGCGGGTCAAGCCTCGCTCTCCGCTTCCCGCCCGCGCGATGGAGAGGAGACAGGCCGCCTCGACCGCCTTACCCTTCGATCATGAGTGACGACTCCTATGTCTTCGAAGGCGAGACCCCGGCCGCCCCGGCGCGCGACAACAATCCGCCCCAGACGGTTTCCGAGCTGTCGTTCGCGCTGAAGCGCACGCTGGAGGATCGGTTCGGCCACGTGCGGCTGCGCGGCGAGATCTCCAAGGTCAATCGCCACGCCTCGGGCCATGTCTATCTGACCCTGAAGGACGACAAGGCGGCCATCGACGGCGTGGTCTGGAAAGGATCGGCGCGCGGCCTGGGCGTCCAGCCGGAGACGGGGCTGGAGGTCATCGTCACCGGCAAGATCACCAGCTACCCCGCCCGCTCCAGCTATCAGATCGTCATCGAGACCATGGAGGCGGCCGGTGCGGGCGCCCTGCTGGCCCAGCTCGAACGGTTGAAGACCAAGCTGCGCGACGAGGGCCTGTTCGACGCCTCGCGCAAGCGGCCGATTCCGACCTATCCCGCCGTCATCGGGGTGATCACCAGCCCGACGGGCGCGGTGATCCGCGACATCTTGCACCGCATCGCGGAACGTTGGCCGTGCCGGGTCATCGTCTGGCCCTGCGTGGTTCAGGGCGATGCGGCGGCGACCCAGGTGGCGGCGGCGGTGCGCGGTTTCGACGCCCTGCCCCCCGACGGTCCCCTGCCCCGACCCGACGTGATCATCGTCGCGCGCGGCGGCGGCTCGGTGGAGGATCTGTGGGCCTTCAACGACGAGACCCTGGCGCGAACCGTGGCGGCCGCGACCACGCCGATCATCTCGGCCGTCGGGCATGAGACCGACACCACCCTGATCGATTTCGTCTCGGATCGCCGCGCCCCCACCCCGACCGGGGCGGCCGAGATGGCGACGCCCGTGCTGGCCGATCTGCGCTACGCCGTGGCCGACCTGTCAGGGCGCCTGGCGCGGGCGGGCGGGCGGCTGATCGAGGATCGCCGCACCCGTCTGCGCGCCGCCGCGCGCGGCCTGCCCGCCCGCCCCGAAGACCTGCTGGCCTTGCCGCAGCAACGGCTGGATCTGGCCGGAAGTCGATTGGGTTCCGGCCTGTCGCGCAATGTCGAGGCGCATCGGCGCGACTGGCTGAAGGCTGCGGCGCGCCTGAACCGCGGCCTGCTGGACCGGGCCATCGAACGGCGCGGCGACCGGCTGGAGGCCCTGGCGCATCGCCTGGGGCGTTGGCCCCTGCGCTTGGAACGCGACAATGAGCGTCTGGCCGCCCTCGCGCGGGCCTTGTCCAGCCTGGACCCGGCCAAGCCCAAGCCGGGATTCGCGCGGGTCGAAGACGCCGACGGTCGCTGGATCGCCCAGGCGGCGGGCCTGTCGGCGGGCCAGGCGATCAATCTGGTCTTCCCCGACGGCGCACGCGGGGCGCGGATCGACGGCGACGCCTCGGCGCCGCCCGCCCCAAAGCCGCGACCGGTCTCGAAACCCAGACCGACCGCGCCGGACCAGGGCGACCTGTTCTGAAGGCGTCATCTCCCGTCAGAGGCGCAGGGCTTGGCGCGGTTCGCGCGGCCCGGCTATCGTGGGTTCATGAATGACACCCCCTCCCCCCGTCAGGCGACCGTCCACTTCGGCGACGGCGAATTCGCGGTGCTCAAGCCCGGCCGCTACGTCACCTGCGCGGTGACGGAAAAACCCATTCCGTTGGAAATCCTGCGCTATTGGAGTTCTGAACGTCAGGAGGCCTATAGCGGCCCTCTGGAAGCACTGAGCCGCATGGGACCGATCGATTGAATCCCGCGCGACGTCATCTGCTGATCGGCGGCGCCGCGAGCCTGGTCGGCGGCGGCGCCCTGGCGCAAGAGACGCCCGGCCTGGCTTTGAACGGCGAATGGCGCCAAGGCGGCTTCGCCTTCGGCCGCACCTGGCCTCGCGCCCTGATCTTCGTGGACGGAGAGGCCCTGACCACCGCCTCCGACGCCGGTCTGTTCGTTGTCGGTTTCGATCGCGACGCGCCAGCTTCGGTCCAGATCGAGGCGCGCGGTCCGAACGGCCAGACGACGCGCCGGACGCTGACCATCGCGCCCGGACGCTTCCCCTCGACGACGGTCAACGGCCTGCCGCCTTCGACAGTGGAACCCAGCGACCCCGCCTTGCTGGCCCGCATCCAGCGTGAGGTGCTGTTGAAGACAGAGGCCTTCACCAGCCGGGTCGCGGGCGATGATTTCCGCGACGGCTTCGACTGGCCCCTGGCCAGTTATCGCGTGACCAGCCAGTGGGGCAGCCAGAGGGTGCTGAACGGAACACCGGCGCGCCCGCACTACGGCGTCGACATGGCGGCGCCTCAGGGTTCGATCATCCGCGCCCCCGCCGACGGCCGCATCGCCATGGCCCAGACGGGTATGCATTTCGAGGGCGGCCTGACCCTGATCGACCACGGACAGGGTCTGATCACCGCCTATCTGCACCAGTCCCGCATCGACGTGACCGCCGGACAACGCGTGTCACGGGGCCAGGCCATCGGCCGCGTCGGCATGACGGGACGGGCCACGGGTCCGCATCTGTGCTGGCGTATGAAGTGGCGGGACAGGAATTTGAACCCGGCCTTGATGGTCGGCCGAAGGGCGCCGGAAGTCGTTTACAATCAACTCTGAGTTCGGATCGGTCACAGTCCGCTAACCATTGCCGGTCTAGGTTTGGAAATCATCGGTCGAGAAATCGGCGTTCCTATTTTTACGGCCCTGCATGGCGTCTCTCGAATCCGTTCACGTCTTGCTGGTGGACGACAACCAGCATATGCGGGCCATCACCTCCGCGATCCTGCAATCGGCGGGCATTCGCAAGGTGCGCGAAGCGCATGACGGCGCGGCGGCGCTGGAGGCCCTACGCGACCATCCGGTCGACCTGGCCATCGTCGACTTCAATATGTTTCCGCTGGATGGGGTCGAGTTCACCCGCCTGGTCCGCAACAGCCCCGACAGCGCCAACCCCTATCTGCCGATCATCATGATGACCGGCCATTCGGAGAAAAGCCGGGTGCAGGAGGCGCGCGACGCCGGCGTGACCGAGTTCGTGGTCAAGCCGATCACCGCCCGGGCGATCCTGGAACGGATGCAGGCCGTGATCCTGCGCCCCCGCGCCTTCGTGAAGGCCGACACCTATTTCGGACCCGACCGCCGCCGCCAGAACCCGGTCAACTACAAAGGCCCGTTCCGGCGCGCCTCGGATCAGAAGCGCGAGGATTCCAGCGCCGCATAGACGGCGTCGGGCCACCGCTTGTGCACCCAGAACCAATCGACCGGATGTTCGCGCACCCGGTCCTCGACAAAGGCGGTCACCGCCTGGACGCCGCGCGCGATGTCGGCGGACTTGTCGCCAGACGGCGTGATCGTGATCGGCTCATGCACCGTCAGACGGAAGCGCACGCCCGGCAGCCGCGTCACCGACATCGGCTGCAACACCGTACCGAACCGCAGGGCCAGGCGACTGGGTCCTGGCGCGGCGTTCACCGGCTGACCGAAGAAGGTCACCTCCGGTCCCTCGGAAAACTTCTGGTCGTTCATCAGGGCGACCGATTCCCCCCTTTGCATCCCAGCCAGCAGTTCGCGCGCGCCGTCGCCGCCCTTGGGCGCGAACAGCTTGACCCCGTATCGCGCCCGATTCTCGCGGATCATGGCGTCGACATAGGGGTTGTTGGCGGCGCGATAGGTGATCTGGCACGGCACGCCCGCCGCCAGGATCACGGCCGGCATCAGTTCGAAATTGGCCAGGTGGCCCGAGACGAAGACCACGGGGACCCCGCCGTCGCGGATGGCTTGAAGCCGCTCGGCGCCGACGATCTCAATCCGGCCCGAGGCGGGGGTCAGCCGGTCCATCATGGTCAGTTCGGCGAAGGTGCGGCCGGTCTGCTCCCACTGATCCGCCGCCAGCCGCTCACGTTTGGCCGGATCCATATCCGGGAAGGCGATGCGCAGATTGCGCATCACCGTGCGCTGAGTGCCGGTCTTCGGTCCCAGGGTCCGCAATAACCAGCCGCCGAAAGCCGAGGCGCGCTCGACGCCCAGAGCGCGCAGCAAGGCGATCAGCAGGGCGAACCCCGCCGCCTCCAGTCGCCAGGCCAGCGTCTGGCCCAGGCCGGGTCGGTCACCAGGCAATGGTGATCCCGCCATCGACGACCAGGGTCTGACCGGTCATATAGGACGACGCCGGAGCCGCCAGATAAACGGCCGCGCCCGCGATCTCGTCCGGTTGACCGATGCGCTTCAGGGGGGCCGGATCGGTCACCTGCTTCAACAGGGCCGGGTTTTCCCACAGGTATTTGGCGAAGTCGGTCTGGACCAGGCCCGGCGCGATGCAGTTGACCCGCACGTTCGACGGTCCCCATTCCACGGCCAGATTGCGCGCCAACTGCATATCCGCCGCCTTGGAGATGTTGTAGGCGCCGATCAGGGCGTTGCCTCGCAGGCCGCCGATCGACGAAACGATGATGATCGATCCGTCCTTGCGCTCCAGCATCTGGGGCGCGGCCATCTGGATCAGCCAGTGGTTGGAGACCACATTGTTCTGAAGGATCTTGTCGAACTGTTCGTCGGCGATGCCCGCCATCGGCCCGGCGTAGGGATTGCTGGCGGCGTTGCAGACCAGGATGTCGATGCGTCCCCAGGCGGCCAGGGTTTCATCGACCAGGCGTTTCAGATCGTCCTTGGAGGCTATGTTGGCGGGGATGGCGATGGCGCGGCCATCGCCGTGCTTGGCGTTGATGGCGGCGGCGGCTTCGTCACAGGGTCCGGCCTTGCGCGAGGAGATCACCACGCGGGCGCCGTGCTCGGCCATCCGCTCGGCGATGGCCAGGCCGATGCCGCGCGACGAGCCGGTGATGACGGCGACCTTGCCTCTGAGATCGAACAATTCCATGCGTTTTCCCGCCCTTTCGTCATCCGGCGCACTAGCCCTGCGTCCCTGATACCCCGATACTCGGCCGATTCCATCCGGGAAGGCGGTCGATCCGTTCCCATGCGCAACATCACCACGGCGTTTCTGGCGTTCGCTTATCTGTTCCTGGCCATGACGGTCGGGACCTTCATCTGGCGCGCGGGTTTCGGCGCCGGAGCGGGCGCGGCTGGGGCGATCGGCGCCCTGGGCCTGTTCGCCGCCGTGCACGGCCTGATCGCCCAGATGTCGGATCGTCGCGCCTTGAAGAAGGAAGTCGACCAGATCCGCGAGGCGCACCGTCTGCTGGCCGACGCCCTGGAAGAGACGCAAGGCGCCCTCAGCGACCTGGCCCAGGCCATCGAAAGCGGCGCCCTGAACCGCAATGAGGAGTTGTCGGGCGAGGTGCGGATGCTGGAGGGTCTGGTCCAGCAGATGACCGAGACGCTGGAGGATCGCTTCAAGGCCGGTCCCGTCGTCGTGGCCGATCCGGTCGAGGCGCGCCGCCAGCAGCAGTCGACCGCCCTGCTTCAGGTCGTGCATGAGGCGCTGAGCCAGAACCGCGTCGACCTCTACCTCCAGCCGGTGGTCTCCCTGCCCCAGCGCCGGACCATCTTCTACGAGAGCTTCACCCGGCTGCGCGACGCCTCGGATCGGGTGATGATGCCCGCCGAATATCTGTCGGTCGCCGAGGGCGAGGGTCTGGCCCCGGTCATCGACAACCTGCTGCTGTTCCGCTGCGCCCAGATCGTGCGGCGCCTGGCGCGGCAGGACCGCAAGGTCGGCGTCTTCTGCAACATCGCCCTGACCAGCCTGGGCGACGAGACCTTCTTCCCGCAGTTCCTCGATTTCCTGAACGAGAACCGCGACCTGAACCAGGCCCTGATCTTCGAACTGGGTCAGGCCACCTTCGACGCGCGCGGCGCCGTCGAGGCGCGCAACATGGCCAAGCTGGCCGACCTGGGCTTCCGCTTCTCGATCGACAAGGTGCAGACGCTGGACGTCGATTTCGCGGACCTGCAACGCTCGGACGTGAAGTTCATGAAGGTCGCCGCCGACCTGATGATCGAACAGCTCCTGGACCTGGACGGGGCCGCCCCGCTGCGCTCCATGCCCGACATTCAGGCCGCCGACTTCGCCGCCCTGACCCGCCGCTACGGCATCGAGCTGATCGCCGAAAAGGTCGAGAACGAGCGCCAGGTGGTCGATATCCTGGAACTCGATGTCGCCGCTGGCCAGGGCCATCTGTTCGGCGAACCACGCGCCATCAAGGAGCAGGTTCTGGCCGAGACCGACCCGCCGCCGGACTTCCTGCGTTCCACCCTGCGCAGCGCCGAACAGCGCCGCCGCTTCGGCTGAGACATGGCCGAACCCCGCACCTGCGGCGCCTGCACCCTGTGCTGCAAGACCATGCTGATCGAGGCGCTGAACAAGCCGATCGGTCAGTGGTGCGTCCATTGCGACATCGGCAAGGGGTGCAAGACCTATGAGACCCGGCCCCAGGCCTGCCGCGCCTTCCGCTGCGGCTGGCTGCAAGATCCGTCCATGCCCGACAGCCTGCGGCCCGACCGGTCCAAGGTGATCCTGGACCTGGGTCCCGACGGGCGGCTGATGGCGCGCTGCGACGCCGCCAATCCGACCGCCTGGAAGAAGGAGCCGCTGTACAGTCGGCTGAAGGCGTGGTCGCGCATGGGCTGGGCGCGGGGCGACACCGTCTATGCCGTCGCCTTCCCCCGTGTCTGGCTGATCGCACCGGACGAGGACATCGACCTGGGAACCCCGCCCGCCGACGCCCGCTTCCACATCAGCCGGGGACCGGACGGCAAGGTGACGGTGGCCGTGCTGCCGCCCGCCTGATAGTCCCTGCCGCCCGCCCCGGCGTTCGAGACCCGACCATGAGCCTGCCCCACGCCCTGCCCCACCTGTCCGCCGTCGCCGACGCCTATGACGTGCTGCTGTGCGATGTCTGGGGGGTGATCCACAACGGCCGCGAAGCCTGGCCCGGCCCGTGCGAGGCCCTGACGCGGTTCAATGCCCGGGGCGGTACGGTGGTCCTGATCTCCAACTCCCCGCGCCCGGCCGACGGCGTGGTCGCCCAGATGGACGCCCTGGGCGTGCCGCGTGAAGCGTGGAAGGCGGTGGTCACCTCGGGCGACGCGACCCGCGCCGAGCTGAGCCGTCGCGCGCCCGGTCCGGCCTGGATCATCGGCCCGGATCGCGACGAGGCCCTGTACCAGGGCACCGGCGTGGTCCGCGCGTTAGGCGCCGAGGACGCCGCCTTCATCTCGGTCACGGGTCCCGAGGACGATGAGACCGAGACGCCCGAAGATTATCGTCAACGATTGATTCCCGCCGTCGCCCGCGATCTGGAGATGATCTGCGCCAACCCGGATCGCGTGGCCCAGCGCGGCGATAGGCTGATCTATTGCGGCGGCTCCATCGCCGACCTCTACGAGAGCCTGGGCGGGCGGGTGACGATGGTCGGCAAGCCGTTCGGGCCGATCTATGACCTGGCTGTCGATGCGGCCCAGGCCCTGCACGGCGGCCCGATCGACCGGTCGCGCATCCTGTGCATCGGCGACGGGGTGGTCACCGACGTCATGGGCGCCAACCGCCAGGGGCTGGACTGTCTTTTCATCGCCCAGGGCATTCACGGCGACCAGGCCCGCGGTCCTGACGGCGCCCTGGACCCCGCCCGCGCCTGCGGCCTTCTGAAGGCCGAGACGACCTATGCGCGATACGCCGCGCTGGATCTGGGCTGGTAGCCCTCTCTCCTGCTCACCCGGAACGGCGAAGGGTTCCCACCCTGGCCGCTTACGGCTAAAGCCCGGCCATGAGCGATCTGGTCCAAGCCCATCCGTCCGGCGGTTACATCCTGGACGAAATGTTCGTCGGCATGACGGCCGAGAAGCACGTCGAGATCACCGAGGCGCGCATCGTCCAGTTCGCCGAGGCGTCCGACGACTTCAATCCCGTGCATATGGATGAAGCCTATGCCGCCAAGACCGCCTATCGCGGACGGATCGCCCATGGCCTGCTGTCGGCCTCGATCGGTTCGGCGGTGGTCGGCACGATGCTGCCGGGCGCGGGGGCCATCTTCCTGTCGCAGACCCTGTCGTTTCAGAAGCCGGTTCGCATCGGCGACGTGCTGACCGCCCGGGTCACCGTGGCCGAGATCGATCCCGAAAGCGCCCGTGTGGTGCTGAAGGCCCAGGGCCTGGTCGGCGACGAGGTGGTCATGGACGGCGAAGCCCTGGTCCGCGTGCCGCGCCGCCGCCGACCGGCGAAAGACTGACTTGACCGCCGAGATCATCCGCGACCGACGCGGCCTGCCCGACGCGCTGAAGGGCGCGGCCGTGGCTGTCGGGGCCTTCGACGGAGTGCATCGCGGACACCAGGCGGTCATCGCCGACGCCGCCCGCGCCGCACGCGCGCTGAAGGCGCCCCTGGGCGTGGTCAGTTTCGACCCTCACCCGCGCCGTTTCTTCCAACCGGACGCCGCCCCGTTCGGCCTGATGACGCCGGACCAGATGGCCCAGGCCCTGGGCGAGCTGGGGGTCGAGCGCCTGTATCTGCTGACCTTCGACGCCGAGATGGCGGGGATGAGCGACCGCGACTTCGCCGAGCGGGTGCTGGCCCAGGCCCTGGGGATTCGTCACGCCGCCGTCGGCTTCGACTTCACGTTCGGCAAGGGCCGCACCGGCTCGCCCGAGGCGCTCAGGACCTATGGCGTCGAACTGGACTTCACCGTCTCGGTCACCGATCGCATCGACGACCCCGACGGGCTGAAACTGTCGTCCTCGGCCGTGCGCGAGGCTCTGAAGGCCGGAGACATGGCGCGCGCCGCCGCCATCCTGGGCCGCCCCTTCGCCATCGCGGGCCAGGTGGTCCATGGCGACAAGCGCGGCCGGACCATCGGCGTGCCGACCGCCAACGTGCCCCTGGGCGGCTATATGCGGCCGGCCTTCGGCGTCTATGCGACCCGCACCCGCCTGGCCGACGGCCGCGTCTTCGACGGCGTGGCCAATCTGGGCGTCCGGCCGATGTGGAAGACGCCCGAGCCGATGCTGGAGGTCTGGCTGTTCGGCTTCGACGGCGACCTGTACGGCCAGGTCGCCGAGACCCAGTTGATCGCCTGGCTGCGCCCGGAAATGACCTTCGACGGTCTGGAACCCCTGAAGGCCCAGATCGACGCCGACGCCGAGGCGGCGCGCGCCGTGCTGGCCTCTATTCCAGCGTGGCGATGATCCGTTCCAGCAGCGAACTCTGGCCCGCCGGAATCACGTCGGCGATCTTCCAGCTCTGCCCTTCCCGCTCCAGCTTCAGCACCTGCGTCTTGGCCTGACCGTCGACGGTGAAGGCGATGGCGGCGTCGGCCTTGAACCTCTCGGTCGGCGTCACGGTGACCGAGGTCAGCCGCACCTGCCCGTCCTGACAGCCGCAGACGGGATCGAAATCCAGGAAGGGGACCTGACCCTGGTTCTGGCGGAAGTCGGCCCCGACGGCGGCGTTGAAGGTGCGGCCGTACATCGGGTCCCGGCCCGGCGGCGGCGGTTCGCCCGTCGCCCCGGCCTCGTACATGGCGTAGACGGCGCGCACGAAGGGTTCCGCCCCCTCTGTGGCGGCCTGATAGACGGCGGACCGTCCAGGCGGCTGGGTCGCGGCGGCCGGAGCGTCGGCGGGTTCCGACGCCTTGGGGTCGGAACAGGCGGCCAGGGCGGCGGCGACGCCGACGATCAAGCTGAAATGGCGCATGAGGTCCTCCCGTTCGGGCCGACTATCCCCGTGACCTGCCCGGTCGGCAAGCGTCAGTCGCGGCGCGTCGGCGGCTTGCCCGCCTCGATCCGGGCGTTGGAGGCGGCCAGGTTTTCGGCCAGGGACGGATATCCGGGGTTCATCACGTCATCGACGCGCCAGCCGTCACCTTCGCGCACCAGTTTCAGCAGGACCGTCTGGTCTTCTCCCGCATTGACGAAACGCACCGTCGCCTCGACCGAACCGTCCGGCCGCACCGGCGACAGGGCGACCGAATGCACCGACAGGTTCTCCCAATCCTGACAGTCGCAGATGGGATCGGCGTCCAGATAAGGCAGGTCCCCGTCCGCCAGTTCGGCGTCGCGTCGGACCAGGGCGTCCATGCGCCGCGACCAGACCCGATTCCCCGACCAGGGATCGGCGTCATCACCCGAATAGCTGGCGTACAAGGCCCGCACATAGACCTCGGCTCCTTCGACCGGAGGCTGGGGCGACGCAACGGGCAGGGCCGTCAGGATCGCGGTCGCCTGTTCGGTCTCGGGCGGACGGTCACAAGCGGTCAGCATCAGGGCGAAGGCGATGAGCAGGCGTCTCATGGGGTCCCTCCCGCAGTCTCGCCAGGCTGCGCCCGTCCTTTCGCCTCGCCAAGCTTGCGGTTCCTGACGATACGCGCTGGCGTCCCCGCCCCGGGGTCTGCTAGACCGCCGGGACCATGACCGTCCGCGTCGTTCGCAAGATTTCGATTAGCCGCCCGGCGTAGCGCCGCAGGGGTCGCCCCCGCGCACGTCGGGATCGAGATCGACACGCGAACGGATCATCTTTTGAGACGCTGAGACTTCCCATGGCTGACGCCAATGACACCTCCTCCACCGGCCGCGATTACCGCGACACCGTCTTTTTGCCCGACACGCCGTTTCCGATGCGCGGCGGCCTGCCGCAGAAGGAGCCGGTGATCCTGGAGCAATGGGGCGACCTGTACGGCGCCCTGCGCGCCCTTCGCCAGTCGCAGAAGGCGCCCTTGTATGTGCTGCACGACGGCCCGCCCTACGCCAATGGCGACATCCACATCGGCCATGCCTTGAACAAGACGCTGAAGGACTTCGTGGTCCGCAGCCGTTTTCTGCTGGGCTACGACGTGGACTACGTCCCCGGCTGGGACTGCCACGGCCTGCCGATCGAGTGGAAGATCGAGGAACGGTTCCGAAGCCAGGGCAAGCGCAAGGACGAGGTGTCCAAGGCCGCCTTCCGCGCCGCCTGCCGCGAATACGCCGCCGGTTGGATCGACGTTCAGCGCGACCAGTTCAAGCGCCTGGGCGTGCTGGGCGACTGGGACAACCGCTACGCCACGATGGACTTCGGCACCGAGGCGGCCATCGTCAGCGAATTCCATCGCTTCAAGAACTCGGGCCAACTGTACCGCGGCTCAAAGCCGGTGATGTGGTCGCCGGTCGAGCGCACCGCCCTGGCCGACGCCGAGGTCGAATATCACGACCATGTCAGCCCGACGATCTGGGTTAAATTCCCCGTCACGGGGACCAGCGACGACCATCCCGACGATCTCTTGGCCTTCCGCCACGCCACGCCCTCGGTGGTGATATGGACCACGACGCCCTGGACCATCCCGGCCAACCGGGCCATCAGCTACGGTCCCGAGATCGCCTACGGCCTGTATGAAGTCACGGCCATGGAGACGGGGTTGGAGTTCGAACCCTGGGCCAGGCCGGGCGAACGGTTCATCATCGCCGACGAACGCGCCGAAGACGTGCGCGCCGCCGCCAAAATCGCCGCCTGGACCCGCCTGGACGCCATCAATCCATCGGGGCTTGAGTGCGCCCATCCCTTGGCGCCGCTGCATCCCGGCTACGGTTTCGCCGTGCCGCTGCTGGCGGGCGACCATGTCACCGACGACGCGGGCACGGGCTTCGTGCACACCGCGCCGGGCCACGGCGTCGACGATTTCGAGGTCTGGAAGGCCCACGGTCATCACGAGGTGTCGGACACGGTCGATCCTGACGGCGCCTATTACGATCACGTCCCCCTGTTCGCAGGGCTGAAGGTGCTGGAGACCGAGGGCAAGAAGACCGGCAAGTTCGGCCCGGCCAACGGCGCGGTCATGGACAGGCTGATCGAGGCGGGCGCCCTGCTGGCGCGCGGGCGGATGGAGCATTCCTATCCGCATAGCTGGCGCTCCAAGGCGCCGGTCATCTTCCGCAACACGCCCCAATGGTTCATCCGCATGGATGAATCGCTGAAATCGGGCGACACCCTGCGCGAGACGGCTCTGCGCGCGATCGACGGAACGGCCTTCTATCCGGGCGCGGGCCGGAACCGCATCCGCACCATGGTCGAGGGCCGCCCTGACTGGCTGATCAGCAGACAACGCGCCTGGGGCACGCCCCTGGCCATGTTCGTCGACAAGCAGACCGGCCAGCCGTTGCACGATTCCGAGGTCGACGCCCGCATCGCCGCCGCCATCGCGGCGGGCGGCGCCGACGCCTGGTTCGAAAGCTCCGACGCCGACTTCCTGGGCGCCCACGACCCGGATCGGTACGAAAAGGTCGAGGACATCCTGGACGTCTGGTTCGACTCGGGCTGCACCCACGCCTTCACGCTGGAGCCGCGCACGCCCGAGTACGGTTACACCGGCGACCGCCCGTCGCACTGGCCCGCCGATCTCTATCTGGAGGGTTCGGACCAGCATCGCGGGTGGTTCCAGTCGAACCTCTTGGAAGGCTCCGGCACCCGCGGCCGCGCGCCCTACAAGGCCGTTCTGACCCACGGCTTCACCCAGGACGAGAACGGCGAGAAGATGTCGAAGTCCAAGGGCAACACCACCGATCCAGCGGTGGTGATCAAGGAAAGCGGGGCCGACATCCTGCGCCTGTGGGTCGCCCTGGTCGACTATGCCGAGGACCAGCGGATCGGAAAGCAGATCCTGCAAACCACGGTCGACGCCTACCGCAAGCTGCGCAACACCGTTCGCTACCTGCTGGGCGCGCTGAATGGTTTCGATCCAGCCGAGCGCCTGCCCTACGACCAGATGCCGCCCCTGGAGCGGTTCATCCTGCACCGGCTGTGGGAACTGGATGGCCAGGTTCGCCAAGCCTATGCGGACTATCGCTTCCAGGATGTGGTGCGGCCGGTGCTGGAGTTCTGTTCCGGCGACCTGTCGGCGCTGTATTTCGACATCCGCAAGGACAGCCTGTATTGCGACCGTCCCGACGCGGATCGCAGACGCGCCGCCCGCACGGTGATGGACGAAGTGTTCCTGCGCCTGACGGCGTGGCTGGCGCCGTTGACCCCCTTCACGATGGAAGAAGCCTGGACCACGCGCTTCTCCGAAGGCGGCTCCAACTGCGCGCGGGTGATCCCGGAGACGCCGGCCCAGTGGGAGAACCCGACCGAGGCCGCGCGCTGGGGTCGCGTCAACGCCGTGCTGGAAATCGTCAACGACGCGCTTGAAGCGGCGCGGCGCGACAAGGTCATCGGCGGGGCGTTGGACGCCTGGCCGCGCGTGACCGGCCCGGCAGAGGCGCTTTCAGCCTTCGACGGCTTGGACCCGGCCGAGGTCTTCCGCACCTCGGGCGCCGAACTCGTTCCTGGCGGCGATGTCGTGAGCGCCCAGGTCCGCCTGGCCGAATACGCCAAATGCGCCCGTTCGTGGCGCCGCGCGCCCGACGTCGGCTCCGACCCCGCCTACCCGGACCTGTCGGCCCGCGACGCCGATGCGGTGCGGTGGTGGGATTCGCAGAAGGGCTGACGCAGATACCCTAACGGCCCGCGCCGCACTTGGGGCAGGTTGGTCGATTTTGAGGGACGCTGGTCCCGCAATTGCGACATCTCCAGGACTCAGGCCGTCCTGGCGGGCCTTCCATATCGACCTGACATACAAGGATGCGAGTGCGAGCGAACATCGACGTCTCCTGATCAGGCCGTGGCCGGGTGCTGCATGATCGAAACGGCTTCGACCATCATTCGCCCGCGCTCTGGATCAATGCCGAGCCAGGACACCAGATTTTCGATCGTCTTTTGTTCCTTGGCGCCGACATGGCTATCGGCAAACACCAATCGCACGGCCGAGATGAAGCCGGTTTCTCGCAACGCTGGGGTGAGAAATTCGCGGGACCGTTCGCACGCCGTCTGCGCGCCCAGGTCTTCGACAAGGCGCATCGCCTTCATGATGATGGCGGTGTCCCGCTCCATCGAATTGCGGGCGTAGATGGGCGACCAGATGCAAATGGACCGAATCTGACGAACCTCGTCGTCATCGACCGACCCGTCAGCAAGCATCGCCGTCATCATTGGAATCATGACCGCGGTTGCTACATCCAAGGCGGTGTCCGCCCCCTTGCCCAACAAGCCCGAGAACAAACCCATCTTCAGTCCTCCCGCATGACGCGAGCTATTACACGCTTGACTTGCATATAGGTCAAGTTTCTATTTCTGGTCCTCTGCGCGCCACACTATGGAGTCTCGTGATGCATCAGATCGAGTGCCCAACCCCGACGTCTCGGCCTGTCGATCTCGACCCAGGGCGCGGTAAGCGGACTGGCTTTTGGGCGGGGTCGGGCGGCTGTCGTTCGTGCAATTGTCGGGGCTATCGCCCCAATTCGCCGAAGAACGACTACTGCGCCGACTGCGGACATCACTGGAACAACCACGCATAGGCCTGCGCGACGGGGCAGCGCTTTCCCTCTTCGCCCGCGCCTCGGTTCCTGCTACCGGCGCGATATGAAGATCACTCGTCTCGCGGTCACGGCCTACGCCTTCGCCCTCATCGTCATTGTCGTCGATCAACTCACCAAGGCCTGGATGATCAACGCCGATCTGCGCGAGATCGGGCAGATCCCGGTCTGGCCTGGCGTGTTCAACTTCAGTTGGGTCGAGAACACCGGCGTCAGCTTCGGCCTATTCGGCGGCGGCGCCGCGCGCTGGGCGCTGACGGTGTTTTCGATCGCCGTTTCAGGCGTGCTGGCCTGGTGGGCGACGAAGTCGGACCGCCGACTCCTGATCACCGCCATCGGCCTGATCATGGGGGGCGCGTTGGGCAATGTGATCGACCGCATCCGCTTCGGCTATGTGGTCGACTTCCTGGACTTCTCCCAGACGGGCGTCTTCCCCTGGGTATTCAACGTGGCCGACAGCGCCATCACCGTGGGCGTCGCCCTGCTGCTTCTCGACAGCCTGTTGTCCGACCGTCCGGCCAAGGTTGGCGCGGCCAACGAAAAGTCGTAATGACGCGGTCTTCCTAGACCCGTGATCGCGCGTGAACCGCGCCCGGAGCCTGAACTGAAAATGCGAATCCGCCGCGTCGCCGCCCTGTCCCTGCTCGCCGTTTCGGCCCTGGCCCTGACCGCCTGCGGCGGCATCCGTCAGTCGATCGGCCTGGTCAAGGTCGTGCCGGACGAGTTCGTCACCGTCTCGACCGCTCCGCTGACCGTGCCGCCGGAATACGGCCTGCGTCCCCCCGCCCCCGGCCAGCCGCGTCCCCAGGAACTGGCCCCCGAAAGCGCCGCGCGTCAGATTCTGCTGGGCCAGCGCCAGGCCGTGACCCGCACGCCGGGCGAACAGGTCCTGGCTGTCCAGGCCGGCGCCGATCGCGCCGATCCCCTGGCCCGCTATGTCATCGACGACGAGTTCGGCGATCTGACGCACAAGGACCCAAGCTTCGCCGACCGCGTGCTGTTCTGGCGTCGCAACGACCCCGCCACCCAGGCCGCGACCACGGCCCAGACGTCGAGCGGCGCGGTGACCATCGACGCGACCAGCGAATATCAGCGGTTGCAGGCCCTGACCGGCGGTCAGGCGGGCATATTGATCGCCCCGCGCCGCAGCGGCTTCAAATTGCCGGGTCTCTGACCTTCGCCCTATCGGGGCGTCGGTTTGCCGCGCCTCGGTTTAGCCGCTATCTGCATTGAGCGTGGCGGGATCGACGCCGGTCCCGGCGCGACACCAATTTTCCGCCTGGCCCGATTTCTCCGCTTGGATTGACCCTGATGCGTCGCGTCTTCTTCGCCCTCGCCGCCGCCGCCCTGGCCAGCGGAACCCTGGCCACCGTCGCCGAAGCCCAGGTCGCCACGCGCGGCAGCCGCAGCACCGAGGGCCGCCGCGAAACCGCCGACGGCACGGACCAGGACGCCAACCGCAACCGACCCCGCATCCAGCCGCTGCGCCGCCGCGCCGCCGCGGGTCCCTGCCCCTATGTGAAAATCCTGTACGAGGGCGCGCGCTACGTCGAACTGGCCGACAATCGGCCGTCGATGCAGAACGTCGGCTTCACCGGCGAGATCGAGGGCCTGGTCTCGGATTGCGCCTACCAGTCGGACGAGCCGATCACGCTGGAGATCCGCACCCTGTTCAACCTGGGCCGCGGCCCGCAAGCTCAGGGCGACCAGCGCACCTATCGCTATTGGATCGCCGTGACCGAACGGAATCGCGCCGTCCTGGCCAAGGAATATTTCGATCTGCCGGTCAATTTCGAGGGACAGCAGACCGCGTCGATGACCCAGGACAACACCATCCTGATCCCGCGCGCCTCGGCCACGGTGGCCGGTGACAATTTCGAGGTGTTGATCGGCTTCGAGGTCACGCCGGAAATGGCCGAGTTCAACCGGTCGGGCAGCCGATTCCGCATCCCGGCCGGCCAGCCGCAAACGCCCGCCACGCCCCCGGCGCCCGGCGCCCAATGACCGATCTCAGGACGGCTCTGAGCGAAGCGGTCCAGGCCGCCTTCGCCGCCGAAGGCGTGGCCGGATCGACCGTGCGCGTCACCGCCTCGGATCGGCCGGACCTGGCCGACTTCCAGTCCAACGGCGCCCTGGCCGCCGCCAAGTCGGTCGGGGCCAATCCGCGTGATCTGGCGGCCCGCGTGGCCGCCCGTCTGCAAGGCGATCCGCGCCTGGCCTCGGTCGAGGTCGCCGGTCCCGGCTTCATCAATCTGAAGGTCTCGGATCAGGCCCTGGCCGCCCGCGCGACCGAGGCGGCGGACGACGCCGTCCACGCCGGGGCCTCGATGGTCGCCGCGCCGCGCAAGGTGATGATCGATTACGCCGGGCCGAACGTGGCCAAGCCGATGCACGTCGGTCACCTGCGCAGTTCGATCATCGGCGAGAGCCTGAAACGGCTGTTCCGTTTCCGGGGCGACACCGTCTGGGGCGACGCCCATTTCGGCGACTGGGGCTTCCAGATGGGCCTGCTGATCGTCGCCGCCAGCGACGAAGGCAAGGCCGACGCCTTTCTGGCCGAAGGCGAAGGCCCCTTCCCTAGCGAAGCTCCGGTGACGCTGGAGGACCTCGAACGCCTCTATCCGCTGGCCGCCGCCAGAGCCAAGGAAGACCCCGCCTTCCGTGACCGCGCCCGCAAGGCGACGGCCGAACTCCAGGCCGGGCGGCCCGGCTATCGCGCCCTGTGGTCTCATTTCATCGCCGTGAGCCAAACCGCGTTGGAACGCGAGTTCGGCGCGCTAGGCGTGACCTTCGATCTGTGGAACGGCGAGTCCGACGCCGACCCCCTGATGCCCGAGATGATCGCCCATCTGGAGGCGACCGGCCTGCTGGTCGAGGACGACGGCGCCCGCGTGGTCCACGTCGCCCGTCCCGGCGAGACTCGCAAGAAGAAGCTGGCCGACGGCACGGTGATCGAGGCGCCCAGCCCCCCGCCCCTGCTGGTCATCAGCTCGGAAGGCTCGGCCATGTACGGGACCACCGACCTGGCGACGATCCTGGATCGCAAGAAGGCGTTTGATCCCGACCTGATCCTCTATGTCGTCGACGAGCGCCAGGCCGAGCATTTCGAACAGGTGTTCCGCGCCGCCCGACTGGCCGACTACGCCAAGGACGGGACGCTGGAGCATCTGGGCTTCGGCACCATGAACGGGCCGGACGGCAAACCCTTCAAGACCCGCGCGGGCGGGGTTCTGAAGCTACACGACCTGATCACCCTGGCCGTCGACAAGGCGCGCGAGCGCCTGCACGAAGCCAAGCTGGGCGACGACCTGCCCCAGGCCGAGTTCGAGGCCACCGCGCACAAGGTCGCCGTCGCGGCGCTGAAGTTCGCCGACCTGTCGAACGCGCGCACCACCAGCTACGTCTTCGACCTGGACCGGTTCATGTCGTTCGAGGGCAAGACCGGGCCGTATCTGCTGTACCAGGCCGTGCGCATCAAATCCCTGCTGCGCAAGGCCGCCGATCAGGGCCTGACGCCCGGTCCCATCGCTGTCGCCGAACCGGCGGAACGCGATCTGGCCCTGACGCTGGACGCCTTCGATCAGGCGGTGTCTGACGCCTATGACAAGCGGATGCCGCACCTGATCGCGGAACACGCTTACCGCCTGGCCCAGTCATTCTCGAAATTCTACGCCGCCTGCCCGGTGCTGGCCGCGCCCGACGCCGCCACCCGAGCCTCGCGCCTGGCCCTGTCGAAGGCCGCGCTGGACCAGTTGGAGATCGCGCTGGACCTGCTGGGCATTGCGACGCCGGAGCGGATGTAGTCATCCTCCCAGCGAGGAGATCGCCATGTCGCTCGACGCCTATATCGACGGCCTGCCCAAGGCCGAACTGCATCTGCACATCGAGGGCAGCCTCGAACCCGAGCTGATGTTCGAACTGGCTCGGCGCAATAACGTCTCCATTCCGTTCGACAGCGTCGAGGCCGTGCGCGCGGCCTATGACTTCTCCAACCTCCAGGACTTCCTCGACATCTATTATGCGGGCGCGGCCGTGCTGCTGACCCGGCGCGACTTCGAGGACCTGGCCTTCGCCTATTTCCAGCGCGCCGCCGCCGACACCGTCCGCCACGCCGAGATCTTCTTCGATCCCCAGACCCACACCGACCGCGGCGTGTCGATGGAGACGGTGATCGAAGGCTTGTGGGACGGCATGACGCGCGCCGAGAGCGAGCTGGGCGTCACCTCCAAACTGATCCTGTGCTTCCTGCGTCATCTGGATGAAGAGGCGGCCCTGGCGACGCTGGAGGCCGCCCTGCCCTGGCGCGACCGGATCGCGGGGGTCGGCCTGGATTCGTCGGAGGTCGGCCATCCGCCGTCGAAATTCCAGCGCGTCTTCGCCCGCGCCCGAGAGCTGGGCCTGAAACTGTGCGCCCACGCCGGAGAGGAAGGCCCGCCCGCCTATGTGTACGAGGCGCTGGACCTGCTGCACATCGACCGCATGGACCACGGCAACCGGTCGATGGAGGACGAGACCCTGATCCGTCGTCTGGCCGACGAACAGATGACCCTGACCGTCTGCCCGCTGTCGAACCTGAAGCTCTGCGTGGTCAAGGACCTGAAGGACCATCCGGTCCCAGAGATGCTGCGCCGGGGTCTGCACGTGACCCTGAACTCGGACGATCCGGCCTATTTCGGCGGCTATGTGAACGCCAACTACAAACAGTTGGCTTCGGCTGTCGGCCTGACCCGCGAACAGGTGACCCAGATCGCCAAGAACAGTTTCGAGGGCAGCTTCCTGAGCGAAGACGAGAAGGCCCGTCATCTCGCAGAAATCGACGCCTACGCGGCCTAGGCTGAACCCCGCCACACAGTCCTCCTCGGCTCACGAGCGAGGGTCATCGGGTTCTTTATTCGCCATTATGTTCATGATATGTTCCAGTCATGCACGGCGAGGGTCCAGACGGCGGAGAAGACGGCGCGGGGCTGCGGTGGCTGTTCCTGGACCTGAACGCCTATTTCGCCAGCGTCGAACAACAGATGAACCCCGACTGGCGCGGCAAGCCGGTCATCGTGCGGCCCGCGCCCAGCGAACACACCGGCGCCATCGCCGCCAGCTATGAATCCAAAGCCTTCGGCGTGCGCACCGGAATGCGGGTGTCGGAGGCCCGCGCCCTGTGCCCTGGCCTGATCGTCGCCGACGCCCGGCCGGATCTCTATGTGAAGATCCACCATCGGATCATGGCGGTGCTGGATCGCCATGTGGCGATCTTCAAGGTCGGTTCGATCGACGAGGCGTCCTGCCGACTGACCCGCGGCCAGCAGCGGGTGGACCAGGCCGTTCCCCTGGCCCAAGCCATCCAGACGGCGATCCGCAAGGAGGTCGGCGACTGTCTACACTCTTCCGTCGGACTGGCGCCCAGCCGATTCCTGGCCAAGACGGCGTGCGGGATGCAGAAACCGGACGGCCTGACGGTGCTGCGCGCCGACGCCCTGCCCGGTCCCTTGCTGAATCTGCCGCTGTCGAAATACCCCGGCGTGGGACCGCGCATGGTCAAGCGGCTGGCGGCGGCGGGAATCACCGACACGGCCGGGCTGTGGGCGTTGGACGCCCGGCGCGCGCGCGCCGTCTGGGGCAGCGTCGAAGGCGAGCGGATCTGGCGCGGCCTGCACGGGCTGGACAGCGACATTCCCCCGCCCAAACCCATCGCCTCGATCAGCCACAGCCATGTCCTGGCCTCAGCCATGCGTACGCCGGAGGGGGCGCGGGCCGTGGCGCGGCGGCTGATCGTCAAATGCGGCGCCCGACTGCGACGGCTGGGCCTGACCGGCGGGGCCTTGGGTCTGCACATCGACCTGGGCGAGGGCCGCAGGCGCGGCGGGTGGTCGAATGCCGGGCTTTATCTCGCCGTGCCCCCGACCAGCGACACCTTCGTGCTGCTGGCGGCGCTGGAGACCCTGTGGCGGCGCGCGGCGCCCGCACCAGGGGCGCGCCCCGCTCATGTCGGCGTGTCGATTCATGCGTTGAAGCCGATCGGCGAAACCCTGCCCGACCTGTTCGATCCCGGCCCGGACCAGGGCGGCGCCTCGCGTTCTCTGCGTCTGTCCCAGGCGCTGGACACGCTGAACCGCCGCTACGGCAAGGATACGGTCAGCATCGGTCCCCGCCCCGACCTGCCCGCCTATGTCGGCGCCAAGATCGCCTTCAACCGCATCCCCGAGTTGGAGGAGTTCTGGGAATGAGCAGCCTCGCTTGACTTCGGCCCGGAGTCGGGGCCTTAGGTCGGCGCTCTCGCGGGAGAGACCGGGCCGCCCCCACGCTTTCTTGGCGGACCCGGAGCCGAAGGCGCAACCGCCCCGGAAACGCTCAGGCAAAAGGACCGCGAAAGCGCACGGACGCTGGAAAGAACCCGGCCGGGTTCGCCGACGGAGCAAGCCTTGTCATTCTGGACGATGCACAGCATCGAGCCGGGACAGGGCGGAATCTCTCAGGCTTCAGGACAGCGGGGGCGCTTCACCGGCGGGAAACCGCCCGAACAGGCGACCGCGAGGCCCATATGTCCGATACGCTCAAGACCACCCCCCTGAACGCCGCGCACCGGCGCCTGGGCGCCCGCATGGTCGGCTTCGGCGGCTACGATATGCCGGTTCAGTATGAGGGCGTCCTGGCCGAACACCGCTGGACGCGCGAACACGCCGGCCTGTTCGACGTCAGCCACATGGGCCAGGCCAAGATCACCGGCGCCGACGCCATCGCCTGGTTTGAACGCTTCGTGCCCGGCGACTATGCGATCCTGAAGGCCGGAAAGCAGAAATACAGCCTGCTGCTGAACGCCGACGGCGGCATTATGGACGATCTGATGGCCGGAAAGCCGGATCACGACGGTCTCTATGTCGTGGTCAACGCCGGCAACAAGGACGCCGACTTCGCCCATCTGCAAGCCAACCTGTCGGGCGACGCCAAGCTCACCCTGCTCGACGACCGCGCCCTTCTGGCCATTCAGGGACCCGAGGCGGCCGAGGTCATGGCCGCGCACGAACCGGCCCTGGCCGAAATGGGCTTCATGGATTCGGCCCGACTGAAGCTGTTCGGCGTCGACTGCTACATCTCGCGCTCGGGCTATACCGGCGAGGACGGCTATGAGATTTCGGTCCCGGCCGCCGACGCCGAGCGGATCTGGACCCTGCTGCTGGAAGACGCCCGGGTGAAGCCGATCGGCCTGGGCGCGCGCGACAGCCTTCGGCTGGAGGCCGGTCTGCCGTTGCACGGCCACGACATCGACCCGACCACCAGCCCGGTCGAGGGCGCCCTGACCTTCGCCCTGTCCAAGTCGCGCAAGGAGCGCGCGGACTTCCCCGGCGCCGCCCGCATCAACGGCGAACTGGCTGACGGCCCGGCCCGCGTCCGCGTCGGCTTGCACGTCAAGGAAGGCGCCCCGGCCCGCGAGGGCGCCGAAATCGCCGATATCGACGGGACCGTGATCGGAACCGTCACCTCGGGCGGCCCGTCGCCGACCCTGGGACGCAACATCGCCATGGGCTACGTCCCGCCGTCGCACGCGGCGTTGGGGACCGAGTTGAAGGTCATCGTGCGCGGCAAGCCCGCCGCCGCCGAAGTCGTCGCCATGCCGTTCGTCGCCCAACGCTATTACCGCAAACCCAAAGCCTGAGAGGGGCCGTCATGAAGTTCACCAAGGATCACGAGTGGGTTCGCCTCGACGGCGACGTCGCCACCATCGGCATTTCGAAACACGCCGCTGACGCGCTGGGCGACGTGGTCTTCGTCGAGGCCCCCGAGGTCGGCCGGACCGTCGGCAAGGGCGACAGCTTCGCCGTGGTCGAGAGCGTCAAGGCGGCGTCGGACGTCTACGCCCCCGTCTCGGGCGAGGTGGTCGAGGCCAACGACGCCCTGTCCTCGGCCCCGGAAACGGTCAACGCCGACCCGGAAGGCGCCGGTTGGTTCGGCAAGATCAAGGTCAAGGACCCCAGCCAACTGGACGCCCTGATGGATCGCGCCGCCTACGACCAGTATCTGACGACGCTCTAAAAAACCTCCGCTCATCCCCGCGAAAGCGGAGACCCCGTCCTGTCTTGGGCGAGGTCGTGGGATGAGCGGCCTGATCCTCCCCGGCGACGACCATCGCCCACATCACTGGGTCCCCGCTTTCGCGGGGATGAGCGGTATAGACAATGCGCTACCTCCCTCTGACGCCCGACGACCGCGCCGCCATGCTGACGGCCATCGGGGCGAAATCGATCGACGACCTGTTCGTGGACGTGCCCCAGGCGGCGCGGCGCGAGGGTCTGGTCGATCTGCCGCGCGTGGCGGGCGAACTGGAGGTCGAGCGGGCGCTGGGGGCCATGGCGAACAAGAACACCGCCGCCGGTTCCGTTCCCTTCTTCTGCGGCGCGGGCGCTTACAGGCATCATGTCCCGGCCACGGTGGACCACATCATCCAGCGGTCGGAGTTCCTGACCAGCTACACCCCCTATCAGCCGGAAATCGCCCAGGGGACGCTGCAGTACCTCTATGAGTTCCAGACCCAGGTCGCCAATCTGACCGGGATGGAGGTGGCCAACGCCTCGCTCTACGACGGCTCGACGGCGATGGCCGAGGGCGTGCTGATGGCCACCCGCGCCACCCGCCGCAACAAGGCGGTGATCTCGGGCGGCGTGCATCCCCACTATGTCGCCGCGACCGAGACCGTGGTTCACGCCGTCGGCGTCGAGACCGAGGTCCTGCCGGCCGCCGTGGACGCCGAGGCCGACGTCATCGGCCGCATCGGGCCGGACACGGCCTGCGTCGTGGTCCAGACGCCGAACGTTTTCGGTACAGCCACGGACGTGACGAAGATCGCCGAGGCCGCCCACGCCGCGGGCGCCCTGTTGATCGTGGTGGTCACCGAGGCGGTGTCCATGGGCCTACTGAAGTCGCCCGGCGAAATGGGCGCCGACATCGTCGCGGCCGAGGGCCAGTCGATCGGCAACGCCCTGAACTTCGGCGGTCCCTATGTCGGCCTGTTCGCCTGCACGAACAAGCTGATCCGCCAGATGCCGGGCCGCCTGACCGGCGAGACGGTGGACGCCGACGGCCGCCGCGGCTTCGTCCTGACCCTGTCGACGCGCGAACAGCACATCCGCCGCGACAAGGCGACCTCGAACATCTGCACCAACTCCGGCCTCTGCACCCTGGCCTTCAGCATTCACCTGAGCCTGCTGGGCGAGACGGGCCTGCGCGATCTGGCCCTGCTGAACCACGAGAAGGCGCTGGCGACGCGCGACGCCCTGGCGGCCATTCCCGGCGTCGAAATCTTGACGCCGCGCTTCTTCAACGAATTCGCCGTCCGCCTGCCCAAGCCCGCCGCCGAGGTGGTCGAGGCTCTGGCCCCGCACCGGGTCCTGGCCGGCGTGCCCTACAGCCGCCTGAACCCGGGCGCGGGCATGGATGACGTCCTGCTGGTCGCCGCCACCGAGACCACTCTGGATCACGACATCAAGTTTCTGGCGATGCTGCTGGGCAAGGTGTTGTCAGGATGACTTACGATTTCGAGGCAATTCTTGCTTGTGCGCGGAAAGAGCTTGCATCGCATGGCTTCGATGAAGTCCACAGCAATGTCAAAGTCATACGCTATCAGCATCGAGCAACTCGGCAGGTGGTCTATATAGATCGAGACGGCAAACCGGACCAAAAGAAGGTGTCTTTTGCCTTTCTGCCCCGCGACTTGACGGCATTCGCCGGTTTGGAAGGCGTAGCTAAGGCTCCTACAGGAAAACACAGTTCAAACTATACCGTGTTTCCGAAAACCCTCTCCCGAAAGGGAGAGATGCAGCACGAGGGCGGTCGAGTGGTGCTGAAGTTCGCATCAAATTACACATCCATCATCGAAGAAATTAAGCGCGGGGCATGACGATGAGCACCATGAACACTGTCGGCCGTCCGACCACCCCGAATGCCGTTGCGAGCAAGCCCGCCACCCTGACGGGGGGCCGGGGTCTGTTGCAGAACGAGCCGCTGATTTTCGAAGGCGACGGCTGGGGCAAAACCGGCGTCGATCTGCCGAAGCCCGCCACCAACGGCTCGGACCTGGGCGATCTGGTTCGCAAGGACCCGATCGGTCTGCCGGGCCTGTCGGAGCCGGAGGCCATGCGCCACTATGTGCGGCTCAGCCAGAAGAACCACGCCATCGACCTGGCCATCTATCCGCTGGGGTCGTGCACGATGAAGCACAATCCGCGCCTGAACGAAAAGATGGCCCGCCTGCCCGGCTTCTCGGACATCCACCCGTTGCAACCCCAATCGACGGTGCAGGGCGCCCTGCAACTGATGGACAGCCTGGCGCACTGGCTGAAGACCCTGACCGGAATGCCCGCCGTGGCCCTGTCGCCCAAGGCCGGCGCCCACGGCGAACTGTGCGGCCTGATGGCCATCCGCGCCGCCCATGAGGCCAAGGGCGAGCACGAGCAGCGCCGCAAGGTGCTGGTGCCGACCTCGGCCCACGGCACCAACCCGGCCACGGCCGCCTTTGTCGGCTATTCGGTGGTCGAGGTGGCCCAGACCGACGACGGCCGTGTCGACGTGGCCGATCTGGCCGCCAAGCTGGGACCGGACGTCGCCGCCATCATGGTGACCAACCCCAACACCTGCGGCCTGTTCGAGCGCGACATCCTGGAGATCAGCCGCCTGACCCACGAGGCGGGCGCGTACTTCTATTGCGACGGGGCCAACTTCAACGCCATCGTCGGCCGGGTGCGGCCGGGCGACCTGGGCGTCGACGCCATGCACATCAATCTGCACAAGACCTTCTCGACGCCGCACGGCGGCGGCGGACCGGGCGCGGGTCCGGTAGTGCTGTCCGAAGCCCTGGCCCCCTTCGCCCCGGCCCCGTGGGTGGTGTCGGACGGCGACGGCTTCAAACTGGTCGAACGCGAAGAAGACGAGGCGGAACAGGCTTTTGGCCGTCTGTGCGCCTTCCAGGGCCAGATGGGTATGTATGTCCGCGCCCTCAGCTACATGATGAGCCACGGCTCTGACGGTCTGCGTCAAGTCGCCGAGGACGCCGTGCTGAACGCCAACTACATCAAGGCCCGCCTGTCCGACCTGATGTCGCCAGCCTTCCCCGACGGTCCCTGTATGCACGAGGCCCTGTTCGACGACGAATGGCTGAAGGGCACGGACATCACCACGTTGGACTTCGCCAAGGCGATGATCGACGAGGGCTTCCACCCGATGACCATGTATTTCCCTCTGGTCGTCCACGGGGCCATGCTGATCGAGCCGACGGAGACGGAATCCAAGGCCGAGTTGGACCGCTTCATCACGGCCATGCGTGCGCTGGCGACGGCGGCCCTCGAAACCAAGGATGGAGCCGGTGACGCCGACCGCTTCAAGGGCGCGCCCTTCCACGCCCCGATGCGCCGCCTGGACGAGACCCGCGCCGCCCGCCAGCCGGTCCTGCGCTGGACCGCCCCAGCCGGTTCGAACGCCGCGGCCTGATCGGACGCTTCACATGACGGCGAGACCGCGCCATCGCCCATCACGCCCTTCTGACGTGCATGGGCGATCGGTTGCGCATCCGCATCGAGGACGAGCCTCCGGTACCGGCTGGGAACGGATCGTAAAGGCGTCCGTGGCAGACTGATCAGCGTCCGAAAGCGGAAAAAGCCGCGGTTCGGTCTCTGTACCGCCCGCCGCGTTCACCGATCCCGCTTCCAGAACGGACGCCCGTCGTGACCTGTGCTCCCGCCTTCCATCCCCGCCGACACTCGCCTGCGCGAGGTCTGCTGCCCCGCCTGAAACGGTTCGGCCAGATGGCCCTGGGCGGCCTGATCGTCGTCGCCGGGATCATCATCGCCCCCCTGCCCGGCCCGTTCGGCCTGCCGATCGCCCTGGTCGGCCTGGCGATGATCCTGAGGAACAGCTTCTGGGCCAAACGCCTGTTCATCCGCGCCCAATACGCCCGGCCAAGGGTTGTCTATCCCTTCCGCCGCCTGTTGCGCAAACGGCCCGAGTTCGCGCCGGTCATGTGGCAACAGATGCTGCGGGTCGAGAAACTGGCCCTGAGGCGAGGGCGCGGCGTCCTGGTCCGAATGCGCAAACGCCTGCGCCGCGAATTGCGTGACATCATCCCCGTGCCGGGCCTGTATCCGCGCACGGCAATGTGAACGCCGCCCGCGCCAACAGGCGTATGCTCTCTCTCGCGTAATCGGGAACGAGCAAGCGTTGGGAGGCGCTATCGGTCATGATGTCACGCGTACAAAAAGGAATGGTCGCCGGCGCCGTGGCCACCCTGGCGATTTCACTACTGGAATCCGTGAACATTCTGGCGCTGAAGTGGTTCGCGGCCTTTCCCCTGATCATCGCCAATCTTGTCGGTATGCCGGGAAACATGACCGTCGGCTGGATCGCCCATGCGATCACCGGCGTCTTCATCTTGGGACCGTTGTTCGGCGTTCTGTATTCACGTCTGCCGACGGACACCGCCGAGACCAAGGGCATCGTGTTCGCCGTCGGGGCCTTCGCAGCCTTCATGGTGGCGGTGATGCTGTTCGGCGACAATGGATCCTTCGGGCGCAACTTCGGCTCTATCGCCTGGATTTTGTTCATGCACGCCGTCTTCGGCATCGTGCTGGGCAACGTCTATGCCCGGCTGCTGAGCCGCGACAAACGGCGAGGCGCGCCGATGAACGCCCAACCGGCGCACTGACGCCGCCCCCTGAAACGACAAAGGCCCCCGTCGCGGGACGGGGGCCTCTGAATCGTGTTTGTCTCTGATCGAAATCAGTTCAACCGAGACCCGATCTGGGCGATGGCGCCGTCCAGCAGGGGATCGGCCTTTTGGCTTGCCGCGCGCTGGGTCAGGATCGCTTCGGCGGCCTTGGCGGCCAGGTCGGCGGCGGCGGCCTTCACCTCGGCTGAAGCCTGGGCCTCGGCCTGGGCGATACGGCGTTCCGCAAGGGCCTGACGGCGAGCCAGGCTGTCTTCCAGCTTGGCCATGGCCTCTTCTTCCAGACGACGGGCATCGGCCTCGGCGGCCTTCAGCATATCGGCGGCCTGGGCCTCGGCCTCGACCTTTTCCTTGCGGATCTGGGCCAGAAGGGCTTCGGCCTCGGCGCGCAGGCGCGCGGCCTCATCCAGTTCGCCCTGGATCTTGGCGGCCTTGGCGTCCAACTGGCCGCCGATCAGTTTCGGCGCGCCAACGGCCGCCACGATGACGAGGAAGGCGATCAGGCCGATGGCCACCCACAGTTCCGGGTTGGCCAGGTCGTAGAGATGGGGATTGAAGAATTCCATCAGGCGGCTCCCTTGACCGCGGCGGCGGTCTCGGCCGTATCGGGCGCCTTGCCGGTCAAGCGCTCGACCATGGCGGCGGCGGTATCGGCCGCGATGGTCGAGACGTTGCTCATGGCGGCGTCGCGGGTCTTGGCGATGGCGGCCTCGGCCTCGGCGATACGGGCCGAGACGGTCGCTTCTTCCGCGGCGGCGCGGGCGTTGGCGTCTTCGGTGACCCGAGCCTTGGCGGCGGCGGCGGTGGCGCGGGCCGAGGCGCGAGCGTCCTCGACTTCACGCTTGGCGGCCTCGGCCTGGCCCGCAGCTTCGGCCTGGACCTGACGCGCGGTTTCGACGGCGCCCGAAATGGTCGCCGCGCGTTCGTCCAGCACCTTGCGGATGCGTGGGGTGAACACCTTGGCGATCAACAGATACAGCAGGGCGAACAGGAAGATCAGATAGACGATCTGCCCGAACCAGTGCTGGAACTCGAACTGCGGCAGGCCGCCGGATTCGTGCTCGCCGCCCGAGGCGTGCTCGGTCGTGGCGTGCGTGTCCGCGATCGCGACCGGTTGGGGCGCGTCGGCGGGCGTCACAGGTTGGGCTTGAACGGTCATCGATCGCCTGAAGTGGTAAACGTAGAGGGCGTCAATCGACGGCGCGGGGCGTTCCCACGCCGCCGTCGATGCGGATTACGAGATCCAGATCAGGATGCCCATGACGAAGGCCAGGATGCCCAGGGCCTCGGCCAGGGCGGCGCCCACGAACAGGTTGCCGATCTGCGAACCGGCGGCCGACGGGTTGCGCAGAGCGCCCGCCAGGAAGTTGCCGAAGATGTTGCCGACGCCGATGCCAGCGCCGATCATGCCGCACATCGCGATGCCGGCGCCGATGAGTTTGGCGGCTTGAGGATCCATGGTCATAAGTCCTGTTTAGGTGGGGTTGAAAGGGATGAAGGGCTGGCCTTAGTGGCCATGGCCCAGATTGACCACATCATTGAGATAGATGCAGGTCAGAACCGCGAAAACGAAGGCCTGGAGGAAGGCCACGAGGAATTCCAGCGCCGTCAGGCCGATGGTCATGCCCATCGACAACGGGAAGATCAGCAAGCCGAACCAACCGGCCGCGCCGACGATGGCCGTGGCCACGAAACCGGCGAAGACCTTCAAGGCGATGTGGCCGCCCATCATGTTGCCGAACAAACGCAGCGTCAGGGTGATGGGGCGCAGCAGGAACGAGAAGAACTCGATCAGACCGACGATCGGACGCATCACCAGGGGCGCGCCCGAGGGCCAGAACAGCTTCAGCATACCGGGACCGTTCTTCACGATGCCGACGATGACCACCAGGGCGAAGGTTATGACGCCGAAGGTGGCGGTCACGGCCAGTTGCGAGGTGGCGGTGAAGCTCAGGAACATACCCAGCAGGTTCATGCCCAGGATGAACAGGAAGATCGTGAAGACGAACGGGAAATACTTCCTGCCGTCGTGCCCGATGATCGAGTCGGTCAGGCCGTCGATCATGCCGAACAGGGTTTCGCCCACGACCTGAAACCGCCCCGGCACCACCTTGGCGTTCGAGGTGAAGACAGCCAGGAAGGCGACCACGGCCAGAAAGGCGATGGTCATCGCCAGGTGCGAATTGGTGAAGGCCAGGTGCACAGTGCCGACGACCGGCAGGGTGACCTCGCCGAAGTCGAGACCCGGAAGAGGCTGAACCTTGAACTGATGTAGCGGATCGGCCATCGGTCGATCAGGCTCCTTCGTCTTCGTCGTCGAAAGGAACCGACTTCGGCTCCCCGTGTTTGTTGGCCTCGGCCATCAGGCGCTGCGCCGTGCGCCACGCCATCCAGATCGAGAGAGCGAAGCCCAGAAGGACGCCGCTGATAATTCCCACCGGCGTGGTGCCGGCGAAATGATCTACAGCCCAGCCGATAGCCAGGCCCACGAAGACGCCGCCGAGCAGATCGGCGATGATCTTCCAGGCCTGACTGGCCGCCGCCTGCCCCGCCGCGTCGAATGACGGCTCCGGGGTCGTGCGCGCCTCCAGATCGGATGCGCTTTTCTGGAGACGAGCGATCGCCTCTTCGCGCGATTCCGGTTCTTGGGACATGGCGGCCTCAGCACTCCTTGATCCGCCGTATGACGAGCCTCGGAGGGGGTCTGAATTCGGCGCGGAACCTATAGGCGAGGGCCGGTTTGGTCAAGGACAGTATGGTTGCGCTCAAAATCCTGTCTTTGTTGAGCTTTTCTGCTCAGAGAACGGGGCGCGGCGAACGGCCGCTGGCGAGCGGGCGTCACAGGCCCTAGGTTGGCGGCCATGGACGCCGCCCAGCCCTTCCCCGCCGATTCCCGCCGCTCGATCACGGTGCGGCTGGCGACGCCGCGCGGCTTTTGCGCCGGGGTGGACCGCGCCATCCAGATCGTCGAACGCGCCCTGGAGAAGTTCGGCCCCCCCGTCTATGTGCGCCACGAGATCGTGCACAACCGCCATGTGGTCGAGCGGTTGAAGGCCCTGGGCGCGGTGTTCGTGAAAGAGCTGGACGAATGCCCGGACGACCGGCCGGTCGTCTTTTCGGCCCACGGCGTGCCCAAGTCGGTGCCCGCGGCGGCGCGATCGCGCGAGATGCTGTTCCTGGACGCCACCTGCCCGCTGGTGTCCAAGGTCCATGTCGAGGCCGAACGTCACCACGCGGCCGGACGCCACATCATCCTGATCGGCCACGCCGGTCACCCGGAGGTGATCGGCACCATGGGCCAGTTGCCGCCCGGCGCCATCACCCTGATCGAGACCGCGCGCGACGCCGAGGCGTTCGAACGGCCCGGCGACGCCCCCTTGGCCTACGCCACCCAGACGACCCTGTCGGTCGACGACACGGCCGAAGTCCTGGCCGTGCTGAAGCGCCGTTTCCCCGAACTGCCCGACCCGCACAAGGAAGACATCTGCTACGCCACCACCAACCGGCAGGAGGCGGTCAAGCGGCTGGGCGACGGCTGCGACCTGGTGCTGGTGGTCGGGTCCCAGAATTCGTCCAACTCGGCCCGTCTGGTCGAGGTGGCCCTGCGCGCCGGGGCTGGCGACGCCCGTCTGGTGGACGACGCGGGCCATGTCGACTGGTCATGGTTCGAGGGCGTGAACAGCGTCGGCGTCACCGCAGGCGCCTCAGCGCCCGAGCCGTTGATCGAGGCCCTGATCGAAGCCATCCAAGCCCGGTTCAACGCCGCCGTGATCGAGGACGACGGCGAACGCGAGACGGTGGCCTTCAAACTGCCCCGGGCGCTGACCGTCTAAATCCCTTCTCCCCTTGAGAGAGAAGGATTCATTCCTCGCCCACGAAATCCTGTGCGAACTCGGGGCTGTCGTGGTCGAGATCGCTCAGCAGGTCCTCGTCCTCCTCAGGCCCGCGACCGGGGTCCGGCACCTCGAAGCCCGGCGGCATGGACAGGTCCAGCAGGCCCGCCGCCCGCATATCCTGCACCCCCGGCAGGTCGTGCACGCTGGCCAGGCCGAAATGCTCCAGGAATTTGTCCGAGGTGGCGTAGGTCACCGGGCGTCCCGGCGTCCGCCGCCGTCCACGCAACCGAACGAAACCCATCTCCAGCAGCAGGTCCAAAGTCCCGCGCGACAGCGACACGCCCCGCACGCTTTCGATCTCGGCGCGGGTGCAGGGCTGGTGGTAGGCGATGATGGCCAAGGTCTCGAGCGCGGCCTTGGACAGGCGGCGCGGCTCCTCGCGCTCCTCGGTCATCAGGAAAGACAGGTCAGGCGCGGTGCGGAAGCGCCAGCGGTCGGCCACGCACTCCAGCTCGACCCCGCGGCCCTGATAGCGTTGACGCAGGGCGGCGATGGCCCCGCCGACATCCGCGCCTTCGGGCAGGCGGCGCGCGATCTCGGCCGCCGACAGCGGCCCGGCGGCGGCGAACAGCAGGGCCTCGACCCGGCGTTCGATCTCGGCCTCGTCCGGCTTGAACTCCAGATCGCTCACGGCGTCAGCTCCATCGGCTGACCGACATCGCGGCGACGCAGATACAGCGGATCGAAGGCCGCCGTCTGTTTCACGTCCATGCCCCCTTCCTTCACCAGCTCCAGACTGGCCGACAGGGTGGAGGCGACATAGCTGGCCGTCGAAGGGCCGCCCGCCTCGTCCCCTTGCGGCGCCACCTCAGCCAGCGGCGTCCAGTCGTCCAGACGCGGCATGATCTCGCGCAGCCAGTCCCGTGCGGCCTCCAGCGGGAAGGCTTCGATCCGCTGGGTCGGATTGTAGTGGCGCGCCTGTTCCTTGCGCCGCTGGGTCACATAGGCGGCCATCAGATCGTACAGGCTGGCGTCGATGCGGTCGGACGGCACGATCACCGTGGCCTCGGGATCGCCGCGGGTGAAGACGTCGCGCTTCAACTGGGGTCGGCCGGTGATGGCCTCCACCGCCTTGCGCATCGCCTCCAGCTTTTGCAGGCGGAAGGCCAGGGCGGCGGCCATAAGCTCGGCGGGCGGCTCTTCGGCCTTGCCCTTCTCGGCGCGCGGCAACAGCAGCCGCGATTTCAGATAGGCCAGCCACGAAGCCATCACCAGATAGTCGGCCGCCAGCGCGAAATTGCGCCGCCGCGCCTCGTGGATGAAGGCCAGATACTGTTCCGCCAGCCGGGTGATCGACAGTTTCAGCAGATCGACCTTCTGCGTCCGCGCCAGGGCCAACAGCACGTGCAGCGGCCCTTCATAGCCCTCCAAATCGACGACGAAGGCTTCTTCCGCCTCGGCCTGGTCGGCGGCGGCGAAGTCCAGATTGGGCTGGAACATATCGGTCACGCCTGCGCCTCCCCGACATCGGGTCCGCGTTTCGCGTCCAGCTTCCCGGCCAGCCCGGCGGCGAAACGCTCACGGGCGGCGGCCTCGTCCAGCGGCTCGACCTCGCGCACCAGACGGGCCAGGGCGGCGTCTGCACGGCGTTTCGCCCGGCCCTTGAGGGCGCCGATGACGCCCGCGATCTGGGTCATTTCCGTCAGGTCGCCGTTGCAATGCAGGGCGATGTCGCATCCGGCCTTCAACGCCGCCGCCGCCCGTTCGGCCAGGGTTCCGCTCAGCGCCTGCATCGACAGGTCGTCGGTCAGGATCAGGCCGCCAAAGCCCAGATCTTCGCGCATCCGCCGCACGGCCGTCTTCGACACCGTCGCCGGGCGCCTGGGATCGATGGCGGTGAAGACGACATGGGCCGTCATGGCGATGGGCATATCGCTGAGCGCGCGGAACGGCTGGAAATCCCACGCTTCCAGTTCCTCCAGCGTCGCCTCCACCACCGGCAGGTCCTTGTGGCTGTCGGCGAAGGCGCGGCCATGGCCCGGCATATGTTTGATCACCGGCAAGACCCCGCCCGCCATCAACCCCTCGGCCTGCGCCCGGGCCAGGGGGATCAGCCCCGCCGGGCTGTCGGCGAAGGCGCGGTCGCCGATGATGTCGTGCGCGCCGGGCACGGGCGCGTCCAGCACCGGGGCGCAGTCGACGGTGATCCCCACCGCCCGCAGATCGTGCGCCATCAGCCGTCCGCCCAGCCGCGCCAGCTCGCGCGCCGCCAACGGATCGTTCGTCGCCCTCAGATAGGCGTCGGCCGGCGGATATTTCGGCCAGTGCGGCGGACCCAGCCTCTGGACCCGCCCCCCTTCCTGATCGACCAGAACCGGGGCGTCGGGGTCGTCCGCCGCTTCCCGCAGAGCCTCGGTCAGGGCGCGCACCTGGTCAGGCGTATCGACGTTGCGCCGGAACAGGATGAAGCCCCACGGCCGCGCATCGCGAAAGAAGGCGCGTTCTTCCGGCGTCAGCCTGTGGCCCAAACAGCCGTAGACGGCGGCCGATCTCACCGGACCATGCAATCCCGCCCGGCCTCGCGCAGCGCCGCGCAGAAGGCGGACGCCCTTTCGCGGCTGAGACCGGTGAAGGTGGTGCGATAGACGGTCGAGCCGTTGGACGCCGTGACCTCTTGCACCCGCTTGCCCGCGCCTTGCGCGAACTGGGGGAAGCGGGCGGCGACGGCGGCGTATTCGCGGTCGGCCACGGCGGTCGAGGAGAAGGCGCCGATCTGAACCGCGGACGATCCGCTCGCGGTCGGGGCCGGGGTTTCGGCCTTTTCGGCGGGGGCGGCGGGCGTCGCCGGGCGCGGCGCGGCCTTGGTCACGGGCGGCGCAGGCGCGACGACCGTCGGCGCGGTCGGGCGCGGCAAGGGGGTTTCGGGCGGCGGCGCGAACGTCGGGACCTCGTCTCCCGAAGCCTCGCCGTCGCGATAGACGCGGATGCCCGCCTCGGGATCGATCGGCTGGGCCTCGACCGGCGCCTCGACCTTCATCGTACCGACGGGCTGGCCCACGGCGGGCGGGGCGTCGGTCGAGGAGCGCGCGCCCGCGCGGTAGAAGACCACCACCGCCACGATCAGCAGCACCAGCACCAGGGCCGAGACGATCAGGGTGACCGGCGGACCGCCCGCACCGCCGCCGCCCGTGCGGCGCGGCCCGCGCGCATCATAGCCGCCGCCGCGGCGGAACGGCAGGTCATCGTCGGTCGGCGGGGTATAGGCGCCGCGCTCTCGGGATCGGGGATCGTCTTCAAAGGACATGGCGCGCTCCGCATCGAATCCCGGACCCGCGAATCGTCGCATCCGGGGCGTCAGTCTAACCCGCCCAGCGGTCGTTTCGAATCACAGATCGAGGGCCAGGTCGAGGGTGAACAGCTTCCTGTGCTCCTCGATGGCGTAACGGTCGGTCATGCCGGCGATATAGTCGCACACGGCCCGCGCCCTCTTGGCGTCGTCGCCGACCGCCCGCGCCTGCCATTCGGGGGGCATGACCTCCGGTTCGGCCATGAACAGGCGGAACATCTCGCCCAGGATGCGCCGCGCCTGCGACCGGGTGCGGTTGACGCGGTAATGGCGATACATCCGCTCGAACAGAAACCGCCGCAGCACCGCCAGGTCGCCCATCATGGCGTCCGAGAACTGAACCAGGGTGCGCCGCGCCGTGCGCACATCCTCCGTCGAGGCGATCCCGTCGGCGACGAGGCGCCGCTCGGTCTCGGCCAGGACGTCATCGACCATGACGCCGATCATCCGCCGCACGGCCTCGATCCGCACCATCCGGTCGTCCATGCCCGGCCAGTCGGCCCGCACCTGCCGCAGGATCGGCCCGATCAGAGGAATTTCAGCCAGGTCCTCCAGGGTGAACAGCCCCGCCTGCACCCCGTCGTCCACGTCGTGGTTGTTATAGGCGATGTCGTCGGCGACGGCCGCGCACTGGGCCTCCAGCGAGGCGAAACTGTCCAGCCGCAGATCCCAGCCCCCGGCGGCGCCGTATTCGGCGATGGCCCGCCAGGCCGGTTCATCCAGCCGGTGCGCCACCGGCCCATTGTGCTTGATGACACCCTCCAGCGTCTCCCACGTCAGGTTCAACCCGTCGAAGGCCGGATAGCGGCGCTCCAACTTGGTCACCACGCGGAAGGTCTGGACATTGTGGTCGAAGCCGCCGAACCCGGCCATCTGGGCCTGAAGCTCATCCTCGCCCGCATGGCCGAACGGCGGATGGCCCAGATCGTGCGCCAGGGCGACCGTCTCGGCCAGGTCCGTATCCAGCCCCAGGGCGTGCGCCAGGGACCTGGCGATCTGGGCCACCTCCAGGCTGTGAGTCAGCCGGGTGCGGTAGTGGTCGCCTTCATGCGCCACGAAGACCTGGGTCTTCTCCTTCAGGCGGCGGAAGGCGGTGCAGTGGATGATGCGGTCGCGGTCGCGCGCGAAGGCCGGGCGGGTGCGACTGGCGCCTTCGGGAAAGCGACGGCCCCGCGAAGCGTCGGCGGTTTCGGCGAAGGGGCTGCGGGCGGGGATGTGCGTCAAGGGGCGCTCAATGGGGCGCGGGCCTTTGCGATCGCCCGCCGGCCACTCATATAGAGACCCGTGAGCAGCGTCGAATCCCCCGGCTTCCAGATTTCCCGCCCCGGCGACAGCCACGGCCTGACCCTGGCCGCGTCCGCCGCCGCGCGCCTGGCGAAACTGGCCGAGGGCGAAGGCCGCCCGGTGCTTCTGCGCGTCGCGGTCGACGGCGGCGGGTGTTCGGGTTTCCAATACCGGTTCGAACTGGTCGAGACGGGCCAGGCCGACGACCTGCCGGTCACCACCGACGGCCAGACCGCCCTGGTCGATCCGGTCTCTCTGCCCTTCCTGGCGGGGTCCGAGATCGCCTTCGTCGACGACCTGTCCGGCGCCCAGTTCGTGGTCCGTAACCCCAATGCGGCGTCAAGCTGCGGCTGCGGCGTCAGCTTCTCGATCTGACCCTTCCCTTTCCCCCTTGCAGGAGAAGGCGACAGCCGAAGGCTGACGGATGAGGGGTCTCTCAGACCCGCCCGTCCCCCCTTGCGATGATCCAGACACCCGCGCGCCCCCTCATCCGACCTCGCTGCGCTGGGCCGCCTTCTCCCGCAGAGGGAGAAGGATTCACATCTTGCATTTAGGAAAAATCCTAATTAGCCTTCTCCCTATGAACGCCCTGTTCAAGGCCCTGTCGCATCCCGTGCGTCGCCGCATCATCGAGATGCTGCGCAAGGGACCGATGGCGTCCGGCGACATCGCGAGCGCCTTCGACATGAGCTGGCCGACCGTCACCGGGCATCTGAACGCCCTGAAGGACGCCGGGCTGGTCAGCCCCGAGCGCGACGGGTCTTCCATCCGTTACCGGCTGGAGATTTCGGCGGTGGAAGAGGCCATGGCTTTTCTGATGGACATCGCCGGAACCGGACGCGCCGCGAACGCGCAGGAGGAGACATCATGAAACGCGCAAATCTTCTGGACCGACTGACGGGCGTCGCGACCGCGGCCCTGATCAGTTTCGGCGCCTGGATCGCCCTGGCCGGGCCGCAAGGTCCCCTGCCCGTGCATTACAACGCCGCCGGAGAGGTCGACCGTTGGGGCGGCCGTATCGAGGTCGGCGCTCTGGTGGCCGGTCTGGGCTTGCTGACCGCCGTCGTCGCGGGGCTGACCGGCCTGGCCGTGGCGCGCAGCGACGACCAGGCCCGCCGACGCGGCCTGATGGCGGCTCAGGCGGTCACTCTGATCGCCACTGTCGGCGCCGGGATCATGATCGCCGCCCTCAGCCTGTCCGGCGCGCCCCAGCTTCAGCCCGCCTGGCCGATGGCCCTGGTGTCGTTGCTGATGCTCGCCATCGGGACCACGGCGGGCCGCGTCGGTCCCAACCCGGCCGTCGGCCTGCGCACGCCCTGGAACTACAAGAGCCGCCTGGCCTGGGACCGCTCCAACCGCCTGGCCGGACGCCTGTTCTTCTGGCTGGGCCTGATCGGCCTGGCCGCCGCCCCCTTCGCGCCCCAGCCGCTGGGCCTCTATGTCCTGACCGCCGCCATACTGATCGCCGTCGCCGTGGCGGTGTTCGAAAGCTGGCGCGTCTGGCGCGACGACCCCGAACGCCAACCCTTCTGATCCTTCCACGCCAAGGAGACACCCCATGTCGGTTCTGACCCTGTTCAGCCTCAGCCTGCTTGTCGCCGCCCCGACCGAGACGGGCCTGACCGTCGCGGCCCAGCCCGCCCCCTTGCACGGAACCCTGCTGGCGCCCGAGGGTCCGGCCCGCGCCGCCGCCCTGATCCTGCCCGGCTCCGGCCCGACGGATCGCGACGGCAACAACCCTCTGGGCGTCGCCGCCGCCACCTATCGCAAACTGGCCGAGGGGCTGGCGGCGCAAGGCGTCGCTGTCGTCCGCTTCGACAAGCGCGGCGTGGCCCAGAGCGCGGCGGCCGCCCCGAACGAGGCCGACTTCACCTTCGACGACAATGTCGCCGACGCCCGGTTGTGGATCGACGAGACCCTGGCCCGCACCGGGCTGCGTTGCGTCTGGCTGGTCGGTCACAGCGAGGGGGCGCTGGTCGCCCTGGCCACGGCCAGGGACGACGACCCGCGCATCTGCGGCCTGGTGTTGCTGTCCGGCGCGGGGCGCAAGGCGGGCGACGTGTTGCGCGAACAACTGGCGTCCGCCCCCTTGCCGCCCGAGCTGCGCACGGCGGCCGAAACGGCGCTGAGCGAGCTTGAAGCGGGCCGCACCACCGAGGCCCCGCCGCAACTGGCCGCCCTGTTCCGCCCCTCGGTCCAGCCCTACATGATCAGTTGGCTGGCGTTGGATCCCGCCGCCCTGGCCGCCGCCTATCACGGCCCGATGATGGTGGCGCAGGGATCGACCGATCTGCAAACCACCCTGGCCGACGCCCAGGCTCTGGCCGCGGCCCGGCCGGACGTGCGCCTCGTCGTCTGGGACGGCGTGAACCACGTGTTGAAGACGGCGCCGGCCGACCCGGCGGCCAATGTCGCCGCCTATCGCGACCCGACCCTGCCGCTCGCCCCCGGCGTGGTCGAGGACGTGGCGGGCTTTATCCTGGCGCCGCGCTAAAGCGTCTCCTGAAACCGGACGGGACGGCCGTGCGCCGTCCCGATCAGTTCGCCGTCGCGCATGACCACCCGGCCGCGAACGATCGTCGCCATGGGCCAACCGGTCGTCTCCATGCCGTCGAAGGGGGTCCAGCCGCAGCGGCTGGCCATGTCCTCGTGACGCAGCACCCGCTTGGCTTTCAGATCGACCAGGGTCAGGTCGGCGTCATAACCCTCGGCCATCCGGCCCTTGTTGGCCGTGCCGAACACACGCTGCGCGCCCGCCGAGGTCAGGTCGATGAACCGCTCCAGGCTCAGCCGCCCGGCCGCCACATGAGTCAGCATCACCGGCACCAGGGTCTGCACCCCCGGCATCCCAGACGGCGACGCCGGATAGGGCCGGGCCTTCTCCTCCAGTGTATGCGGGGCGTGGTCGGACCCCAGAACGTCGGCCACGCCCTGGTCGATGCCGCGCCACAGGCCCGCGACATGGTGCGCGTCGCGGATCGGCGGATTCATCTGCGCCAACCCTTTCAGCCGCTCATAGGCTTCGGGCGCGGTCAGGGTCAGGTGCTGGGGCGTGATCTCGACCGTGGCCACGTCCTTGTTCTCGGCCAGGAAGTCGATCTCCTCGGCCGTTGTGACGTGCAGCACATGGATGCGTTTGCCGGTTTCCTTGGCCAGCCGCACCAGACGGCGGGTGCTCATGATCGCGCTTTCGGCGTCGCGCACCTCAGGGTGGCTGGTCCAGTCGCCGGGCCGGGCCAGGGGGCGGCGCTCGACCAGTCGGTACTCGTCCTCGGAATGGAAGGTGGCGCGGCGGTTGGTGTGTTTCAGCACCTCGCGCACCCCGTCATCGTCGGCCACCAGCAGGGTGCCGGTCGAGGCGCCCATGAAGACCTTGACCCCGCAGCAGCCCGGCAGCCGCTCCAGCTCCCCCAGGAAGCGGGCGTTTTCATGCGTGCCGCCGACATAGAAGGCGTGGTCGGTCCACATCCGGTCGCGCGCCCGGGCCAGCTTGTCGGCCATCGTGTCCGGGTCGGTGGTGTTCGGCTCGGTGTTCGGCATTTCGAACACGGCCACGACGCCCCCCAGGGCGGCGGCGCGGGACCCGGTCTCCAGATCCTCCTTCCACTCCAGCCCGGGTTCGCGGAAATGCACCTGGGTGTCGATGACGCCGGGCAGGACGGTCAGGCCCGCAGCGTCCACCACCTGCCCGGCCGAGGCCTGGCTCAGGTCGCCGATCTCGGCGATCTTGCCGTCGACCACCCCGACATCGGCCTTGCCGCGTCCGGCGTGATTGGCCACCTCGCCGCCGCGGACGATCAGATCATAGGTCTGGGGCATGGACCGAACTCCGTTCAGGCCGACCGTTCGGCCAACAGCTTGCGCGCCGCCTTCAACACTCTTTCGTAGGGCAGGTCCATCATATGCTGGATGGCCTGGTTCAGGCGCGGGTCCAGCGCCTTGAACTCTTCCAGCGTCCTGACGCCTCGGATCGAGACGCCCCGCCACGGCCCGCGCACAGTCTCGTCCGACGGTCCGAACACCGCGACTGACGGAACTCCCGCCGCCACCGCCAACTGGGTCCAGAGCGAATCGTTGCCCAGATAGAGCTTGGCGTGTTTCAGCGCCGCCGCCGTCTGCAACGGCGTCAGCTTGCCCTGCAATTCGATCACCCGCGCGCGCGGCACGGCGAAACGGATGGTGTGGGCGGAATCGCGCTCGATCTCCTCGCCGACGATCATCAGCCGTCCACCCGCCAGAGGCCCGTCATCGGCCAGCAGCGGCGTGGCGACCTTGGCGAACCGTTCGGCGGGCCAGCGTTTGCCCATCCATTCCACCCCCGGCCCGACCGCCAGGATCGGCCGTTCGTCGGGCTTGATCAGGGCGTCGGCGACGGCTTGAGTCTCCTCGCCGATAAACAGCCTGGGCGCCGGAACCTCGTCCAGGTGCAGCACGGCCGCCGCCGCCTTTACGGCGTGGACGCCCGGCTCGGTCTCGCCGCGTTCGGCCCGTTTCTGGCGCGTCAGCTTCTTGGCGATGCCGCAGCCGCGCATATCGACCACCAGGCCCCAGCGCGTCTTTCGCACCTGGTTCCACAGCCCGATCCAGTCCAGCGCCCCTTCTTTCTCCAGCACGATCAACCGGTTCAGGCGCGGCGTATCGGCGAACAACGGGGCGGATGTCGGCGATCCGACGACGGTGAAGTTGGCGTGGGCGATGGTCTCGACCAGATGCGCCAATACGCCCGAGGAGAGCACCGCTTCCTCGGGGTCCGCTTCCGCCAGATAAAGGATCGGAAACCGCCCGCTCATCAGAATCTTCCGTACAGAGATTCTCGGGCTTTGACGCTCATCATCCTTCCCCCCCGCTCGCGGGGGAAGCGGCCCGTCGATCGCGTAGCGATCCAGGGACGATGGGGGAAGTTTGGAGAAGACAAACTCCCCCTCTCCGACCCTTGCAGCGCTGCGCGCCGCCGTCGGGCCGCCTCTCCCGCAAGCGGGAAAGGGATTCTGCTTACTTCACCCGCACATAGCTTCCCGGCGCGGCGCCCAAGGCTTTCAGCTTGCCCGCGCCGGGTTTCCTCGCCTTGACCTTCTCGTCCCCGGCCGCCGCGTCCAGCCAGCCCTGCCACTCAGGCCACCAGGACCCCGGCTTCTGCTCGGCCCCGGCCAGCCAGATCTCGGCGTCGGCGGGCGCGTCGTCATTGGTCCAGTAGCCGTGCTTGTTCGCCGCCGGCGGATTGATCATGCCCGCGTTGTGGCCCGAGCCGCCCAGGATGAAGCGCGTCGACCCGCCGAAATAGTCGCGGCCCGCATAGGTCGCCTTCCAGGCCGAGACGTGGTCGTCCTTCAGGGCCACGATCATGACCGGCGTCTTGATCGCCTTCAGATCCAGCGCCACGCCGTCGATGGTGATCCCGCCCGCGTCCTTCAGCCGGTTGGCCTTCAGCACCTCGGTCGAATAGTCCTTCAGGAAGGCGGCCGGAATGCGCGCGCCGTCGTCGAACCACCACAGCAGGTCTGACGCCCGCGCCTCGTCGCCCAACAGATAATGGGTCACCACCGACGACCAGATCAGGTCGTTGGCCCGCACGGTCGAGAACAGCCGCGCCAGGTCGTGCGCCTCGACATAGCCCTTGCCGTCCAGATAGCGGTGGAAGGCCTTCAGGTCCTCCTCGGCGGTGAACACCGACCATTCGCCGATGTCGCTGAAATCGACCAGCGAGGCGATCAGGGTGGCCGAGGCCACGCGATCCGCCTGACCCTTGCCAGTCAGATAGGCCAGGGTCATCGCCGTCAGCGTGCCGCCCAGGCAATAGGAGACCAGATCGACATCGGTCTCGCCCGTCGCCTTCTGCACGGCGTCCATGGCCGCCACGATCCCGTCGACGACATAGGCGTCCATGCCCTTGTCGGCCTGCGCCTCATCCGGGTTGGCCCAGGATACGACGAAGACGGTGTGGCCCTGATCCACCAGCCATTTCAGATAGCTGGCCTTCGGCGTCAGGTCGAAGAGGTAGTATTTGTTGACCAGCGGCGGAATGAACAGCAGCGGACGGCGATAGACCGTCTCGGTCGTCGGCGCATACTGGATCAGCTCCAGCAGGTCGTTCCTGAACACCACGGCGCCCGGCGTGGCGGCGATGTTGACGCCCAGTTCGAAGTCGTTCGGCGCGCGACGGCCGACCAGACCCTGGCCCTTGGCCACATCCTCCAGCACGTTCGACAGGCCGGTCAGCAGGTTCAGCCCCCCGCTTTCGATGGTCTTGCGCACCACCACGGGGTTCGTATGGGCGAAATTGGCGGGCGACAGGGCGGCGGTCAGTTGCCGCGACAGGAAATCGACCTGGGCGCGGGTCGCCTCGTCCACCGGGGCGGTCGCCACCAGGTCCTGCATCTGTTTGGCCGACAGCAGATAGGCCTGTTTCAGCCAGTCATAGACCGGTTCGTCGCTCCATTCCGGGGCCGAGAAGCGGCGATCGCCCTTGGCTGGGGTCGCGGCTGGCTCGGCCGCGCCGGTGGCCATGCGCTCGCCCATGGTGCGCCACAGCGCGGTCCAGTCGGTCCAGGCCCGCGCCTGCGCCTCATACAGGCTGGCCGGCTGGGTCATCAGGGCGGTGTTGAAGGCCATCACGGCCTTCGGCAGGGTCATCGGATCATAAGGCAGGGGCTGGGGATCAGCGGCCTGCCCCATGGCCGTCTTCATCGCCTCGGCGGCGTTGGTCGTCAGCGTCGTCAGGGCCTCGGCCACCACCAGCGGATCGGGCCACCCGGCGGTCGGGGCGAAAACGGACTCGTGGGTCTGGTTTTTCTCGGCGGCCACGGGCGGCTCCATCTCGAAAGGCGAGGACTCAATCCTTCCCCTGCTTATGGGGGAGGCGTCCCGTCGATCGCGTAGCGATCCTGGGACGATGGGGGAAGTTCAAAGACTCCCCTCTCCGACCCTCGCGGCGCTGCGCGCCGTCATCGAGCCGCCTCTTCCGCAAGCGGGAGAGGAATTTAGTGCGCCGTCAGAACGTCGACAGCGTCACAATCCCGCGGCGCCACGAACAACAGCGCCAGCGCGCGATCCGGGTTCTCGGCGGCCCAGACGGGGCACAGCTCCGGCGCGGCGTCGATCAGACGGGCGGTCGTCTGCGGGGTGGGGGCGTATTCGGTCGAGTCGAAAGCCATGGCGCGGGGTCCGGTGCGAAAGGGTCGTTCGGCGAGCGGCGCTATCGCATGGCGTTTCTGCATTAGCTATGCCATGATATGCGCAATCAGTGTGCGTTTTTGCACAAGGGGCGCGACCGCGGTGTCGGACTTCAACTGGAACGACCTGCGCGCCTTCCTGGCCGTGGCCCGCACGACGCGCCTGACCACGGCCGCCGCCCGGCTGGGCATGGATCACACCACCATCGGCCGTCGCATCGCCGCCCTGGAGACCGGCCTGGGCGCCCGGTTGTTCGACCGTAGCCCGCAAGGCTACGCCCTGACCCCGCACGGCGAGCGGCTGATGCCTGCGGCCGAGCGCATCGAAAGCCTGACCCTGACCGCCGCCGCCGACCTGGGCGAGGCCGACCAGGCGGTCACCGGCGTGGTCCGCATCGGCGCGCCAGAAGGGTTCGGCAGTTATGTCCTGGCCCCCCTGATGGCGCCCCTGGCGGAACGGCATCCCGGTCTGGACATCCAGTTGGTGGCGATCTCGGGCGTGCTGAGCCTGTCCAAGCGCGAGGCCGACATCGCCGTGACCTTGTCCGCCCCGCGCGAGGGCCGTCTGGTCTCGCGCAAGCTGACCGATTACGGTCTCAGCCTGTACGCCGCGCCCGCCTATCTGGACGCCCGCCCCCCCATCCGCACCCGCGCCGACATGGCCGGTCAGAGGTTCGTCGGCTATATCGAGGACCTGCTCTACTCGCCCGAGCTGGACTATATGCAGGCGCCCGACGTCGACATCCACGTCTCGGTGCAAAGCTCCAATCTGATCGCCCAACTTCAGGCCACGCTGGCGGGCGCAGGTCTGTGCGTCCTGCCCGACTTCATCGCTGTGAGACAGCCGGGATTGGTCCGCGTCCTGCCCGAGACCGTCCATCTGGAACGCAGCCTGTGGCTGGTGGTCCATGCGGACCTGAAGAACCTGGCCCGCATCCGCGTCGTCACCGACATGATCGTCGCCTCTGTCCGCGCCGACCGGGACCTGTTCAAAAGGTAATGTGCGGGACCGGTGACGAGCGCCGGGCTTGGCCCTAACCTGCCCGTCGCAATGTCGGAGACCCCCATGAAGACCCGCACCCTGTTCCTGTCCGCCGCCGTCGGCGCCCTGGCCGTCGGCATGGGTTGCGGTTCCGCCCTGGCCCAGACCCCGGTCGCGGCGGAAGCCCCCGCCGCCCAGCCGCTGATGCCGATCGAACGGTACCAACTGGCCAACGGACTGAATGTGGTCTTCCACGTTGATCGCTCCGACCCGGTCGTCGCCGTGGTCCTGGCCGCCCACGTCGGCTCGGCGCGCGAAGAGCCGGGCCGCACCGGCTTCGCCCATCTTTTCGAACACCTGTTCTTTCTGGATTCCGAGAACCTTGGGCCGGGCGGACTGGACGCCATGAGCGCCCGCATCGGCGGCTCGGGCGCCAACGGCTCGACCAGCCGCGACATCACCGACTATCTCCAAACCGTGCCCAATGACGCCCTGGAGAAGATGATCTGGGCCGAGGCCGACAAGCTGGGCTATTTCATCAACACCGTCACCGACGCCGTGCTCGCCAAGGAGAAGCAGGTCGTCAAGAACGAGAAGCGTCAGAGCGTCGACAACCGGCCCTACGGCCATACGGGCGCGGTGATCTCGTCCGCCCTGTATCCGGCCGACCATCCGTACAACTGGGAGGTCATCGGCTCGCTGGCCGACCTGGACGCGGCCACCCTGTCGGACGTGCAGACCTTCTATCGCCGCTGGTACACGCCGGACAACGCCACCCTGGTCATCGCGGGCGATTTCGATCCCGCCCAGGCTCGCGCCTGGATCGAGAAATATTTCGGCGAGATCGCGCGCGGCGCGGGCGTGCCGACGCCCCAGCCGCGTCCCGTCGCGCTGCGACAAACCGTGCGGCTGATGCATGAGGACGGCTTCGCCCAACTGCCCGAGCTGACCCTGGTCTGGCCGACGGTCGAGCGCGGAAACGCCGACGAAGCCGCATTGGATGTCCTGACCACCCTGTTGACCAGCGGCAAGGAAGCGCCGCTGAACGCCGTGCTGATCGACGAGAAGAAGGTCACCTCCCAGGTCGGCTTCGGGTCGCAGAACAGTCAGATCGCCGGTGAAGCCTATCTGACCGTCCGCGCCTTCGACGGCGTCGATCTGGACGCTGTCCAGACCGCCCTGGACGAAGGCTTCGCCCGGTTCGAAGCCCAGGGCGTCGACGCCGCCGCCCTGGAGCGGGTCAAGACCACGGCCGAGGCCGATTTCTACGCTCAGTTGGACAGCGTGCTGGGCAAGGGCGCGGCCCTGGCCCGCTACGACGCCTTCGGCGGCAGCCCTGATCGCGACCTGGCCCGCCTGCGCGCCGTCACGGCCCAGGACGTCATGCGCGTCTATCGCCAGTACATCGCCGGTCGGCCGTATGTGGCGACCAGCTTCGTGCCGCGCGGTCAGGCCCAACTGGCGCTGGACGGTTCTTCCGTCGCCGCCGTGGTCGAAGAGCCGATCGTCCAGGGCGCCGAGGCCCCGGTGAACCAGCGCGCGGGCGACCGCCCCTACGAACGCACCCCCTCCAGCTTCGACCGCACGGTCGAACCGCCCGCCGGTCCCGCTCCGGTCGTGACGCCCCCGACCATCTGGGCCGCCGACGTATCGAACGGCCTGTCCCTGTCGGGCGTTCAGAATGACGAGACCCCGCTGGCCACCTTCGACCTGTCGATCGAGGGCGGCCGCCTGTTCGACGATCCGGCCCGACCCGGCGTCGCCAACATGGTCGCCCGAATGCTGGATCGCGGCACCGCGACCCGGACCCCGGCCGAGCTGGAGAACGCCTTCAAGGCCCTGGGCGCGCGGGTCAGCGTCGATGTCGGCGACGAGCGCATCGTCATCTCGGGCCGCACCCTGGATCGCAACCTGACCGCCACCCTGGCCCTGATCGAAGAGATGCTGGTCACGCCGCGCTGGGACCCCGCCGAGCTGGAACTGGCCCGCGCCGCCGTTATCGCCGAAATCCAGGACGCGCGTTCGCAACCCGCCGTCCTGGCCGGTCGCGTCTATGATCTGGTCACGAACGGTCCCGACAGCGTGCTGTCGCACAGCATCCTGGGCACGGAATCCTCGGTCGCCGCCCTGACCATGGACGATCTCAAGGCCTATCACCGCGACCATCTGGTTCCCGGCCTGGCCCACTTCCGCATCGTCTCCCCGTCCGACAGACAGGCCGTGGTCCGGGCCACCGAGGGCCTGGTCGCCCACTGGCCCGCTCGCGCGGTGGTCCAGCCGGTCGTCCCCGCACCGGTCATGCCGACGCAGTCGCGCATCTATTTCTACGACGTGCCCGGCGCCAAACAGTCGGCCTTCCTGTTCGGCTACCCGGCCCTGCGCCGGGGCGACGCCGACTTCTATCCGGCCACGGTGATGAACTATCGCCTGGGCGGCGGCGGCTTCGCCTCGCGCCTGACCCAGCAACTGCGCGAGGGCCAGGGCTACACCTACGGCGTCCGTTCCGGCTTCAGCGGCGACGAGCGCACGGGCGACTTCACCCTGACCAGCAACATCCGCTCGAACGTGACGCTGGAGGCGGCGCAACTGGCGCGCTCGATCATGAGCGACTACGGCGCGACCTTCACGCCCGAAGATCTGAATGTAACCCGCAGCGCCATGAGCCGGAGCCGCGCCCGCGCCTTCGAGACCGCCCGCGCCAAACTGGCCGTCCTGGCCGCCGTCGATGAACTGGGTCTGCCCGCCGACTATCTGCGACGCGAGGCGGCGATCATCGACGAAATGACCGTGTCGCGTATCCAGGACCTGGCCCAGCAGTACATCCGCACCGGTCAGATGATCTATGTCGTCGTCGGCGACGCCGCGACCCAGGCCCCGCGTCTGGAAGCCCTCGGCTACGGCGCGCCGGTCATGATGAACGAGCGACTGGCTCAGGCCGACCGTTGATGGAGCATTGGGCCGGGGATCTCGGTGACTTCATCACGCGCAACGCCGCTTGGGGTGCGCCCGTCCTGGGGCTGATCACCTTCGGCGAGTCCATGGTGTTGATCGGCGCCTTCTTTCCGGCCACGGCCCTGATGCTGGTGGCCGGGGGGCTGATCGCGGCCGGCGTCTTGGACGGTCCCACCGTCTTGGCCTGGTGTATCGGCGGGGCCGTGGTGGGCGACGCCGTCTCCTATTGGCTGGGGCGCAGCCTGGGCGGACGAGCCTGGCGCGTGCCCGCCCTGCGCCCGCACCGCCGCATCATGGCGCGGGCGCGGCTGTTCTTTCGCCGTTACGGGGTCGCCTCCATCTATCTCTGCCGTTTCATGGGACCCGTGCGGGCCTTCGTGCCGTTGATCGCCGGGGTCACGGCCATGCCGAACCTGAAATTCCAGCTCGCCAATCTCGGCTCGGCGATCATCTGGGTGCCGGTCATGCTGGCCCCCGGCTATCTGGCCGGTCGCGGCGCCAAGATGATCGGCGGCCAACACGCCATGGAATACGCCCTGGGCGGCATAGCGGCCCTGGCCGTCCTGGCCCTGATCGTCCACGCCCTGCGCGAAAAGCGGGCCGCCGATCCGGGCGAGCGGCCATGACTTTGTGTTTCGGGCGCTGAACCCGCCTTAACCCGCGCGGGTTTCGTGTCACAAAGGGGTTCGCTCCCTCGCCGCCCACGGACCCCCCATGATCAGAGCCAGACGCGCGCGCATTGTCGCCACCCTAGGCCCGGCCAGCCGAGCGCCCGGCACGGTCAAGGCCCTGGCCCAGGCCGGCGCCGACGTCTTCCGCCTGAACTTCAGCCACGGCAGTCATGAGGATCACGCCGCCGCCCTGAAGGCCGTGCGCGGCGCCGAAATGGCGTTGCAACGCCCGTTGGGGGTTCTGGCCGACCTGCAAGGTCCCAAGCTGCGCCTGGGTCGCTTCAAAGACGGCGAGATCGCCGTGAAGCCCGGCCACACCATGCGCTTCGACCTGGACCCGACTCCGGGCGACGAGACGCGGGTGCAGATGCCCCACCCGGAGATCTTCAAGGCCCTGCGTCCCGGCATGGCCCTGCTGATCGACGATGGCCGCATCCGTCTGCGCGTCGGCGATCGCGCCGACGACTGGGCCGAGGTCACCATCGAGAGCGGCTCCAAACTGTCCGACCGCAAGGGCGTGGCCGTGCCGGACGCGGTCATCCCGGTCTCGGCCCTGACGCCCAAGGACCGAGAGGACCTAGCCTTCGCCCTGCGCATCGGGGTCGACTGGGTGGCTCTCAGCTTCGTCCAGAAGGCCGAGGACATGGCCGAGCTGAAACGGCTGGTCGGCGGCAAGGCGGCCTGCCTGGCCAAGATCGAAAAGCCCCAGGCCCTGAACGACCTGGAATCCATTCTCGACTATTGCGACGGCGTCATGGTGGCGCGCGGCGACCTGGGGGTGGAGTTGCTGCCCGAAGAGGTGCCCGTGGCGCAAAAGCAGATCCTGCGCGCGGCCCGTCGGCGCGGCGTTCCCGCCATCGTCGCCACCCAGATGCTGGAATCGATGACCAGCGCCCCGGCCCCCACCCGAGCCGAAGCCTCGGACGTGGCCAACGCCGTCTATGAAGGCGCCGACGCCCTGATGCTGTCGGCCGAGACGGCCTCCGGCGACTATCCGCTGGAAGCGGTCGGCATCATGAACCGGATCATAGAGCGCGTGGAACGCGACCCTCTGTGGCCCAGCCTGATGGACGCCGAACACGCCGGCATGGACGAACATGACGTCGACGCCCTGGTCGCCGCCGCGAGAAAGGCGGCCGAGGCCCAATCGACAGCGTGCACGGTCGTCTTCACCACCCTGGGCGGCACGGCGCGGCGGATGTCGCGCGAACGGCCCTTGCAGCCGGTCCTGGCCCTGACCCCCAATCCCGACACCGCACGGCGCCTGGCCCTGGTCTGGGGGCTGGAGTCGCGGCTGGGCCGCCAGCCCGACTCGCTGGAGTCCGTCACGGAGGACGCCGTGGCCAGCGCCGTGGAATTCGGCCTGGCCGAGCCGGGGCAACGCATCCTGATCCTGGCCGGCACCCCCTTCGGCGCACCGGGCGCCGCCAATCTGCTGCGCCTCGCCCACGCCCCGTCGGGACCCCGGAAACGCAAGTCCTGATCCTTCGCAGCGTCGCGGGGACCTGGATCGACCGAACGCAACGTGCGCTCACGCTTTGTTACGGTCCCGGCCTCGCCTTCGCGCGCCGGTCGCGTTAGTCAGGCCGCGACAACGGCGGACTCGGGAGCACGGCGATCATGACTCAGTGGGTTTACGGCTTCGGCGGCGGCTCGGCGGATGGCGACGCCTCGATGAAGAACCTGCTGGGCGGCAAGGGCGCCAATCTGGCCGAGATGTCGTCTTTGGGCCTGCCGGTGCCGCCGGGCTTCACCATCACCACCGAAGCCTGCGTCCACTATTACGCCCACGGCGAGACCTATCCGGCCGATCTGGCCGCCCAGGTTCAGGCCGGGCTGGCCAAGGTCGAGCAGATCACCGGCAAGCGGTTCGGCGACGCGGCCAATCCCCTGCTGGTCTCGGTGCGTTCGGGCGCGCGGGCCTCGATGCCGGGCATGATGGACACGGTGCTGAACCTGGGCCTGAACGACGAAACGGTCGAAGGGCTGGCGGCCCTGTCCGGCGACCGGCGCTTCGCCTTCGACAGCTATCGCCGCTTCATCACCATGTACTCCAATGTGGTGTTGGGCCTGGGGCACGACCTGTTCGAAGAGGTGCTGGACGACCACAAGGATCGGTTGGGCGTGACCGTCGACACCGATCTGGACGCCGCCGACTGGGAAAGGGTGGTCGCCGAGTACAAGGCCGTGGTCGAACGCGAGCTGGGCCAGGACTTTCCCCAGGACCCGAACGACCAGTTGTGGGGGGCGGTGGGCGCCGTCTTCGCCAGTTGGATGAACGACCGGGCCAAATTCTATCGCCGTATGCACGACATCCCCGAAAGCTGGGGCACGGCGGTCAATGTGCAGTCGATGGTCTTCGGCAACATGGGCCAGACCTCGGCCACCGGGGTGGCCTTCACCCGCAACCCCTCGACCGGCGAGGCCAAGCTTTACGGCGAGTTCCTGATCAACGCCCAGGGCGAGGACGTGGTCGCGGGCATCCGCACGCCGCAGTCCCTGACCAAGGCCGGGCGCGAGGAGATGGGCGAGACCGCCCCCTCGATGGAAGAGGCCATGCCCGAGGTCTTCGGCCAGTTCGTCGCGGTCGTCGGGCGGTTGGAAAAACACTATCGCGATATGCAGGACATCGAGTTCACGGTCGAACAGGGCCGTTTGTGGATGCTGCAAACCCGCAACGGCAAGCGCACGGCCAAGTCGGCGCTGAAGATCGCCGTCGATCTGGCCGCCGAGGGGGTGATCGGTCAGGAAGAAGCCGTCAGCCGGGTCGAACCGGCGGCGCTGGACCAGCTTCTGCACCCCACCCTGGACCCCAAGGCGCCGCGCAACGTCGTGACCACCGGCCTGCCCGCCTCGCCCGGCGCGGCCACCGGCAAGATCGTCTTCGACGCCGACGAGGCCGAGCGGATGAGCCAACTGGGCGACGCCGTCATCCTGGTCCGCACCGAGACCAGCCCTGAGGACATCCACGGAATGCACGCCGCGCGCGGCATCGTCACGGCGCGCGGCGGCATGACCAGCCACGCCGCCGTCGTCGCCCGCGGCATGGGCCGCCCCTGCGTCTCGGGCGCCGGGGACATCCAGATCGACGAACGGGGCCGGACCTTCACCGTGCGCGGTCGCGTCTTCAAGGCGGGCGAGATCATCACCATCGACGGCTCCAAGGGCGAGGTCATCGACGGCGCCGTGCCGATGATCGAGCCGGAGCTGACCGGCGACTTCCAGACCCTGATGGGCTGGGCCGACGGCATCCGCCGCCTGAGGGTGCGGGCCAACGCCGAGACCCCGACCGACGCCCGCACCGCGCGCGGCTTCGGCGCCGAGGGCATCGGCCTGTGCCGGACCGAACATATGTTCTTCGACGATGCGCGGATCGCCGCCGTGCGCGAGATGATCCTGGCCGACGACGAGGCGGGCCGCCGCGCCGCCCTGGCCAAGATCGCCCCGTTCCAGAAGGCGGACTTCGTCGAACTGTTCGAGATCATGGCCGGTCTGCCGGTGACCATCCGCCTGCTCGACCCGCCGCTGCACGAGTTCATCCCCCACACCGAGGCCGAGATCGACGCCCTGGCCGCCTCTCAGGGACTGGACGCCGCCAAGCTGAAGAAACGGGCGCGGGAGCTGCACGAGACCAACCCCATGCTGGGCCATCGCGGCTGCCGCCTGGGCGTGGCCTATCCCGAGATCTACGAGATGCAGGTGCGCGCCATCCTGGAGGCGGCGCTGGAGGTGAAGGCCAAGACCGGCCAGGCGCCGACCCCCGAGATCATGCATCCGCTGGTGGCCCTGGGCGGGGAGATGAATTTCCTGCGCGCCTTGACCGACCGCACCGCCGATGCGGTGTTCGCCGACGGCGGCGACCGCGTGGACTACAAGGTCGGCACCATGATCGAACTGCCGCGCGCGGCCCTGCGCGCCGGCGACCTGGCCGTGGGCGCCGAGTTCTTCAGCTTCGGCACCAATGACCTGACCCAGACCACCTTCGGCATCAGCCGCGACGACTCCGGGCGGTTCCTCCAGGCCTATCTGGACAAGGGCATCTTCGAAACCGACCCCTTCGTGCGGCTGGACCGCGACGGCGTCGGCGACCTGATCCGCATCGCCGCCGAACGCGGCCGGGCGGCGCGACCGGACATCAAACTGGGCATCTGCGGCGAGCACGGCGGCGACCCGTCGTCGATCGCCTTTTGCGAGACCGTGGGCCTGGACTACGTCAGTTGCTCGCCCTACCGCGTGCCCATCGCCCGGCTGGCGGCGGCCCAGGCCGCCCTGTCGGCTCGAAGCGGGCAGGAACGCGAAAAGGACAGATAGGTCCCCCGACAGGCGACAGGCCTGTTCTGGAAGAGAATTCCCCGTTCGGGGCGCATCGCATTGTGCCCCCCGTGATCTCCGTGATAGCGAAAATTCGGGGGATGGCGACGCGCGTGTGAAGCGGCCATCGAGGGAGTCTGTGGGCGTAGGGGACTGTGTACGATTTTCCGCTTTCCTCAGCCCTGTCCAGAGGGGCCGTCACCGAGCGTGCGGCGCCGTCGGTCGAGCCGCCCCTGACCTTTGACGGGGTTGTCGGCGCCCCGCCCCGAACACGATCCCGACATCGCCAAGGTCTCTATCTGCCGGTGTCGGCCAAATTCGCCCTGGCGGTGGCGCTGGCCAGCCTATGGGCGGGGTTGAGCATCTGGCTGTCGCAAGGCTGGCTGGCCGATCTGGCCCATCGGTGGGGGTGGCTGTTCGCCGTCGGGGCGGTGACCTTCATCGCCTATGTGCCGGGCTTCATGAACGCCTTCATCGTCGCCACCCTGCTGAATGACAAGCGGCCGCCCCGACGCGCCCTGGCGCGATACCCCGGCGTCAGCATTCTGATCGCCTGCTACAACGAAGAACAGAACATCGGCGACACCCTCGCCTCGCTGGCGATCCAGGACTATCTGGGCGAACTCGACATCCTGCTGCTGAACGATGGTTCGACCGACGGCACCATCGCGGCGGTCAAGGCGGCGGTCGCCAGTCTGAACTTCCCCCTGGGTCGCAGCGTGCGGATCGTCGACTTCCCCAAGAACGCCGGCAAGGCGTCCGTCCTGAACTATGGGCTGAAGGTCGCGCGCCACCCCCTGATCGTCACGGTCGACGGCGACTGCTGGCTGGTCAAGGATTCGCTGTCCCACATCGTCGAGCGCCTGATGGCGGACCCGGCCGATACGGTGGCGGTCGCCGGTTCCGTGCTGGTCAAGAACTCGCGGCGCAACTGGCTGACCCGCGCCCAGGAATGGGACTATTTCAACGGCATCGCCGCCGTGAAACGGATGCAGAGTATGTATCACGGCACCCTGGTCGCCCAGGGAGCCTTTTCCCTCTACCGGCGCGAGGCCTTGGAAAGCGTCGGCGGCTGGCCGAGCTGCGTCGGCGAGGACATCGTGGTGACCTGGGCCTTGCTGAAGGCGGGCCACCGCGTCGGCTACGCCGAGGACGCGCTGGTGTTCACCAATGTTCCGCACACCGTGAAACAGTTCGCCAATCAGAGGAAACGTTGGTCCAGGGGTCTGATCGAAGCCTTCAAGGCCCACGGCGACCTGTTGCGGGCGCGTCGGCTGACCACCCTCTTCATCTGGTGGAACCTGTGCTTTCTGCCGATCGACCTGGTTTACACCTTCGTCTTCATCCCCGGCTTGGTGCTGGCGGTGATGGGCGACTACATCATCGCCGGGCCGATGACCCTGCTGGTCCTGCCGTTGGCCCTGTTGTGGAACTTCTTCGTGTGCCGTCTCCAGCGCAGGATGTTCCACCGCCAGGGCCTGACCGTGCGCCGAAACATCGGCGGCTTCATTTTCTACGCCTTCGCTTACAGCCTGTTGATGCAGCCGGTGTGCGTGTGGGGTTACGTCGACGAACTGCTCGGTCTCAGAAAGACATGGGGCACCAAGTGACAGCGCGTGCGGGCGATTAATTTCGAGACCGTCGTACAAACAGGACTTACCAACACGTAAGTCATCGCACGCCGCATTTCAGTCACTCTTGGCGGAACATCGTGTGTGTCTTATATTCCACGATTAAGTCAGTGTAATGAATCGGCCATGGAACAGCCGTGAATGCTTTCTTATTTCTGCATCCGCCGGGGGCGGCGACAGCGATCATTAGAAATCGCTGCAACCAAAGGATACAGAACCCATGCGCAATCTTCTTCTCGCCACCGCCGCCGTCACCCTGATCGCCGCGCCGGCTTCGGCCCAGAGCGTATCGGACGCCTATGGTTCGATCGGCTACAGCAGCGTGCGGGGCGATAGCGCCGACCTGGGCGCCGTGACCGCCCGCGTGGGCGCCAAGCTGACGCCGTACATCGGCATCGAGGGCGAGGCCTCGCTCGGCGTCGGCGATGACGACGTCGTCGGCATTCCCGGTTCGACCGCTGAGTTGAAGCACGACCTGGCCGCCTATGTGACCGGGACCATCCCCGTCGCCTCGAACTTGGAGCTGTTCGGCCGTCTCGGTTACGGCACGACCAAGATGACCGTGGAATCCAGCACCCTGTCCGTTTCCGACAGCGAAGAGAGCGTCAACTGGGGCGTCGGCGCCAACTACTTCCTGGACGGCCAGAACGGCGTCCGCGCCGACTGGACCCGCCGCGACTTCCGCAACGGCGGCGGCGACGCCGATGTCTGGTCGCTGAGCTTCGTGCGCAAATTCTGATCGCACACGCCACGCCTGAAAGACGAAGGGCGCGCCCAGCCGGGCGCGCCCTTTTCGTTTGGACCCGATGAGGCGTCAGGCCACGCCCGGTTGCAAGGCCCAGCGCATCGAGCCTTCGCCATAGGGGCGGAAGAACAGGTCGCGGTATTTCTCGAACACCTCGACGATCTTGGCCGTCAGATCCTGGGCCACCTGTTCGCCGCGCTGGCGTTTCATGGCCGCGACGCAATCGACGACCACGGCCTGATGGGCCGATCCGCCCATGCGTTGCAGCACCAGGGCAACATCGGCCGCCAGCGGGTCCAGCTTGCGGCCCCAGGGACCGGCGTTCGTCGTGGCGTTTGTCATGCGGGCGCCCCCATCGATCTCGACGTTCTGGAAAACGCCTCGCAAAGACTCGCGACGGATGCAAGCGTCAGCGCGGATTCGTGATCCGGGCGAGCCGAATTCAGGCGCGTTTCCTCACGAACACAGTGCCCGCCGAATAGCCCGCGCCGAAACTGCAGATCAGGCCGACGTCGCCGGGCTGGAATCCTTCGTGATGGCGGTGGAAGGCGATGATCGATCCGGCCGAGGAGGTGTTGGCGTACTCGTCCAGGATGATGACGTTCTCGCCCGGCGCCGGATCGCGGCCCAGCACCCTGCGGCCGATCATCTCGTTCATGTTGATGTTGGCCTGGTGCAGCCACAGCCGCTTCAGGCCCGTCGGGTCCAGGCCCAGATCGCCCGCATGGTCGACGATCATCTCGGCCACCATGGGCACCACGTCCTTGAACACCTTGCGGCCCTGCTGAACGAACAGCTTGTCGGTCGGTCCGCCCGGCGCCTCGGGCGCTTCGCCGGTCGCCAGGGCGGCGGTGTTCAGGAACCCGAAATTATTGCGGATGTTGTTGGAAAAGACGGTCTTCAACCGGGTTCCCAGAATCTCCCAGCCGCCCTTGGCCTGGTCCTCGGCCTCGACGATCACGGCCGTGGCCACGTCGCCGAAGATGAAATGGCTGTCGCGGTCGGTGAAATTCAGATGCGCCGAACAAATCTCGGGATTGACCATCAGCACCGCCTTGACCGAGCCGGAGGCGATGAAATCGGCCGCCGTCTTGATGCCGAAGGTGGCCGAGCTGCACGCCACATTCATGTCGAAGGCGAAGCCCTCGACGCCCAGGGCCTGCTGCACCTCGATGGCGATGGCCGGATAGGCGCGTTGCATATTCGAGGCGGCGCACAGCACCGCGCCGATCTCCGAGACCGGCTTGCCCCAGGCTTCGATCGCCTGACGCGCCGCCTTGACCGCCATTTCGGCCAGGATCGATAGCTCGTCGTTCGAACGTTCCGGCAGATGCGGCCGCATCCGTTCGGGGTCCAGAACCCCGGCCTTGTCCAGCACGAAGCGGGATTTGATGCCCGACGCCTTCTCGATGAACTCGGGCGACGACGGGGTGCGCGCCTCGACCTCGCCCGACGCGATGGCGTCGGCGTTGGCCGCGTTCCATCGCTCGGCCCAGGCGTTGTAGGCCGCGACCAGCTCCTCATTGCTGATGGACTGTTCAGGGGTGAACAGACCGGTGGCGGCGATGACTGCGTTCGGCATTCTGACTTCCCTATCGCTCGGCGCGCGGCGCCTCTCTGCTTGAGGGAGGGTCCGTTCCAGTGACGAACCCTCTCAGTAGGACGGCGGCGGCGTGCGGTCGAGACTGGCGCGGATTCCCTTCCACCAGCGGGCGATCTGGTTCGGCGGCGAAGCGATCGGACGGCCGCGCGCCGCGATCAGGGCTTCGACCAGATCCTCGGCCTCGCAGGGCCAGCCGTTCGGGGCGGCATAGACCGGATAGGCGATCAGGGCGGCGTGAACCAGGTCGTCCAGGGTGGCGCGTCGGCTGCGCCGCTGGAACGTCAGACGGTCATCCGTCAGCCCCCATCCGGCATAGAAGGGTCGCCCGTAGGTCGAGACCGCCTTGCCGCGCAACAGGGCCTCGAACCCCGCCAGGCTGGTCAGAGTCGCCAACCGGTCGCAGGCGTGGATGCAGTCAATGACGTCCAGCCCGTCGGCCACGGCGTCGACGGCGCCCAGGGCCTGGGCGTCCAGTCTCCCCGGCCGATTGCCCGCCAGCACGTCGGGATGGTTGCGATAGATGATGAAGGCCTCGGGCCGGTCGGCGCGGACGGCGGCGATCAGGCCGGCGTTGGTGCGCACGCCCTCGCAGCCGGTCAGGATCGACTTGTCGTTCTCGACCTGGCCGACGACCAGCACCCGTTCGCGATCCGTGGGCCAGTCGGTCGGCAGGGCGGCGCCGATGAGGTTGTATTTCGACACCCCGGCCTCGACCAAACGCCCCTTCAGGCGGCGGGCGCGAGCCGCCTGGTCGGGGGTCAGGGCCGACGTCTCGATCAGGACCTCCAGCCGACTGGGACTGCGCGGGTCGTAATAGACCCCCAGGTCGTCCAGGGCCACGGACAGGGCGCCGAAGAAGTCCGAACCCAGGCCCTGGGAGCGGATGAAGCCGTCCTCGATACGCACCGTCGGGCCGTCGAAGGCGGCGGCGGCGGTGCGAACGGCCTGGGTCTCCTTGCCCGCCCACCAGGCCAGGCGGCCGCCGGTCGCGGCGGCGTGACGGGCGGCGGCCCGGGGCGAGGCGATGAAGCGGACGCGGCCCTTGGGGCTGTTCAGCAATCGGCGGATGGCGCCGCGCTTGGCCGGGGCGAAGCCGGTCAAGGCCCAGTCGCCGCTCAGCCGATCCGCGCGGTCGCGCAGGGCGATCAACCGATCCAGCGCCTGTTCGGCGTCGCACCGACGGCCGGTGACGGGATCGATATAGCGGCTATAGGCGATCAGGGCGGCGGCGGCGATCTGCTCGATCGTCCGCGGCACGCCCCGGCGGCCGGTGTCGACGGCGTCGTCGGTCAGGTCCCAGCCGGAATAGAAGGGCGCGCCGAAGCAGGACACGGGCAGGCCGCGCAACAGCGCCTCGAACCCCAGGGCCGAGGTGACGCAATAGACCGCATCCACCGCCGCCAGCAGGTCGGCGGGGCGCACATCGACATCGATCAGGGTCACACCCTTCAGGTCGGCGGCGGCGAGACAGCCCTGTTTTCGCCCGGCGGCCACGGCGGGATGGCGTTTGACGATGATCTGGGCGTCCGGATTCCGGGCCTTCGCGGCGGCCAGCATGGCGCGGAAACTGTCGGCGTCGGCCAGACCATAGCCGATGGAGGCGTCGTTCAGCGTCTGGTCCACCACCAGCACCCGACGGCCGGGTTGCAGGAGCGCCGGGTCCAGCGGCCCGCCCATATTGGTCTTGCTGACGCCCGAGGCGACGATTCGGTCGATCAGGGCGCGGGCGCGGGCCGTCATGGCGGCGTCGCACCAATCGTCGGCGGTGGTGATCAGTCGTTCCAGGCGGCTGGGCCGCGTCGCATCGTAATAGATGCCCACGCCGTCGACCACGAGACTGAGGCTGGCGGCGCCCGCCTCTCCCAGGCCGACCGAACGCAGGAAACCATCCTCCAGGGCGATATAGGGCAGTTTCTTGGCGGCGGCCCAGCGGCGGCCGGCCTGGGCCGTCGGCTTCAGGCCCCACCCCAGAACGGCGCGCACGCCCCCCTTGGGCAGACGCCGCAGATCGTATTCCGACAAGAAAGCCGACAGGAACGGAACCTTCAGCACCCCGGGCGCGCAGACCCAGGCGGGGGTCCGCTTCGCCGCGGCGGGCGTTCTGACGACTTTGGCGAAGGCGGGCGCTTTGGCGGTCATGCTCCACCGCTTCTAGGCGGGCGACGGGGGCATGGCGAGAGGGGCGACGGAGATCGCTCCCCGCTCCTGGCGGTTGAACGAAACTACAGGCTCGCCAGCAGCGCCACGGCCGTTTCCAGGTGCAGCCGCTCGACCATCTCGCCCTCGACGCGGATCGCGCCCTTGTCGGCCGCCTCGGGCGCGGCGAAGGCGGCGACGACGGCGCGGGCGAAGGCGACCTGCGTCTCGGTCGGGGCGAAGGCGGCGTTGCAGGGCGCGATCTGGGACGGGTGGATCAGGCTCTTGCCGTCAAAACCGTAGAGACGCGCCTGGGCGGCCTCGGCGGCGAATCCCTCAGCGTCCTGGAAGCGATTGAAGACGCCGTCGATCGCCTTCAGGCCATGGGCGCGGGCGGTGGCGACCGTGGCGGCCAGCCAGGGTTTCAGCGGCTCACGATCCGGCGACGGCCCGGTCCCCAGGGCCTTGGCCAGGTCGTTGACGCCCAGCATCAGGCCCCTGAGCGGCCCGCCGGCGGCCGCGACGGCGTTCAAGGCCCTGAGGGCGCGCGGCGTCTCGATCATGGCCCACAGACGCGCCGCCTCGGGCAGGCGCTCGGCCAGGGCGATGATCCCGGCGGCGCTCTCGACCTTGGGCGCGATCACCAGGCCGACGCCGGTCGCCGCCAGGGCCGTCAGGTCGTCCGCTCCCCAGGGCGTGTCCAGGCCGTTGATGCGCACGGCGAAGGGGTGGGTCCTCAACGCTGCGACGGCGGCGGCGCGGGCCTCGACCTTGCGCTCCGGCGCGACGGCGTCCTCCAGATCCAGAACGGCCAGGTCGCAATCCAGACCACGCGCCTTTTCGACCGCACGTCCGTTGTCGGCGGGCAGGAACAGGACGCTGCGGAAGCGGCTCACACCCGCCCCGTGACCGGCGCCAGCGCTCCCGTCATGGCGCGGCTGGCGGGCGAAGCGAGGAACAGGATGACCGAGGCCAGATCAGCGGGCGCCACCCACGCCGTCGGATCGGCGTCAGGCATATCGGCGCGGTTCTGGGCCGTGTCGAGGATCGACGGCAGGACGGCGTTGACGGTGACCGAGGTGGATTTCAACTCTTCCGCCAGGGCCTGGGTCAGGGCGTGAACGGCGGCCTTGGAGGCGGCGTAGGGACCCATGCCCGCCGCGGCCTTCAGCGCCGCATGGGCGCCGACGTTGACGATGCGCCCCTCGGGCGAGGCCTTCAGATGGGTCAGGGCCGCGCGACTGGCGTTGACGGCGGTGGTCAGGTTCAGGGCGAACATCCGGTCCCAGGCGGGCGCGGCGTCGTCGACGGTCTGCCAGACGAAGCCCCCGGCGATGTTCAACAGGGCGTCCAGGCGGCCGAAATGGGCGATGACCCGGTTGATCGCGCCCTGGGCTTGGGCCGGATCGGTCAGATCGACGCCGCCGACCTCCAGCACGCCGTCTGGGACAGGCAGGCCCGCCGCATGGTCGATGACCGCGACCTTCAGCCCGGCGTCCAGCGCCGCCTGAACCACGGCCCGGCCCAGCACCCCGTGCCCGCCCGTGACCGCCACGACCCGTTCGCCCATGTCAGACTCCCTGAAAACGTCGCCGGACCATAGTCGGCGCGGGGCCGGGATCAACCGGCGGCGAAAAGCCGGGCCATCAGCCGCTCAAGCGCCCGGGCGTCCTCGGCGTCGAAAGCGGCGGGTTCGGTCGCGTCCACGTCGAAGACGGCGATCAGGGCGCCCGAGGCGTCGCGCACGGGCACGACGATCTCGCTGCGCGAACGGCCGTCGCAGGCGATGTGGCCGGGAAAGGCGTGAACGTCCTCGACCACCTGGGTCAGACCGGTGCGGGCCGCCGCCCCGCAAACCCCGCGCGAAAACGGGATGCGCAGACAGCCCAGGGTGCCCTGATACGGCCCGACCACCAGTTCGTCTGGCCTGTCGTCGGCGACCAAGTAGAAACCGGTCCAGAAATAGCTCTCGAAGGCGTCGGCCAGCATGGAGGCTACGGTCGCCATGCGCGCGGTGCGGTTCGGTTCGCCCTCCAACACGGCCAGGATCTCGGTCTCGACCTCGGCGTAACGGGCGACTTTGTCGGCGGGACGGTCTGTGCGGGCGATATAGCTCATGACGCGCATATAGGATGCGGCGGCTGATCCGGCGATGGGCGCGCGAAATTGGCGACAAGCGATTGAACGACAACGAAACCTGGCCGGGAGTCACATTTTGGCCGCGCTGCGGCAACGCTTTTTCCTAATGAAACGTTAATCTTGACAGGGAGTTCGCTGGACCAGACGATCCCGGCGTAACATGGTTAACGCGCGCCCTGCTTTCCAAGGACGCGACGAAGGGTAGGGGATCATGCGCGACCGCGAGGGCATGGACGGTGATCGCGCCCGGAATCGGTCTCGCGCGCCCTTGGCTGCGGCGGCCACTGCGGCGGTCTTGGCCGTGACAGCCTTGAGCATCGCCAGTTGCCAGGATCAGGGCGTTCAATTCTGGCGCAAGGACGCCGCCTCGAACGCCTGTCCGCGCCCACCGTCCTTCACCGGACCCGAGTTCAACGCCCAGGAAACCGGCTTGCGCTATCTGCGCCGCGCGGCTTTCAGAGGCGATTTCTTCGCCCAGTTGGAGCTGGGTTCGCGCTACTCCGCCCTGCGCGCCACCGACAAGAACATCGAGGACCCGATCGAGAGCGCGGTCTGGTACGGCATGGCCCTGGCCAACGACCAGGGCTATGCGCCGATCAACCGGGTGGATCGCGGCGGGCTGGGCGGTTGGAAGTCCTTGTCGCGCTATGACGACTGCCGGGCGTTCGAACGACACGTCGCCTATCAGCGGCTGGACCGCCTCTTGGGCCAGATGACCCGCGAGGAGCAGGAAGAGGTCCGCGACCGCGTCGTCTATGTGATGTCGACCCAGGACGCGGCGGGCTATCGCACCCTGGCGCGGCTGCATGACAGCCTGTACGGCCCGTTCGGCGAACCGGCCGATAACCGCGAGGCGCGAGAAGCCTGGGGCGGCAACGGCGGCAACGCCCGTCAGCGGGGCGGCGGGCGCGGCTATCGCGCCGCCACCGACCTGTTCCAGCGCAACGACGTGGACGCCTATCTGTACAACTATCTGGCGGTTCAGACCGGCGACGTGGGCGCCTATGTGCTGCTGAAGGACTTCGAACAATCCTCGCCCGGCCGCAGCCAGTACGGCCGTTTCGTCGAGGCCAAGGCGCGGCAATGGGTTCCGCCGTTCGAATTCTATCCCAACAAGGCCCCGGCCTCGGGCGTGCCCTTCTCGGACGAAAGCCGCCCGCGCGGCGACGCCTATGAGTACGCCCTGTCGCGAATGAGCGGCGAATTGCCGTTCGTCCACGTCGGGCGGGCGCTGCGTTATCTCGGCATCACGGAAAACATCGCCACCCGGCCCGAGGACCTGTCCAAACGCCAGGTCGAGACGCTGGAGGCCATGCTGGGCCATCCGATGGAATCGCGGCTCAGCTATCTGGAGCGGGTGCGGGCCATCCAACTGGCGGCCATCAACGGCTCGTCCGAGGCGCAACTGGTGCTGGCGGTCATGTATTCCGAGGGCATCGGCGTGCCCGCCGACTACGCCCGCGCCTTCCACTGGTACGAAGAGGCCGCCAAACAGGGCAGCCCCGAGGCCAAATTCGCCCTGTCGACCTTCTTCGCCCTGGGCGTCGCGGGCGTGGCCGATCAGGACAAGGCCGAGGCCGTGGTCCAACGCATCGAATCGGCGCTGTCGGGTTTCGGCCCGTCCGCGTCGCGCCTGCAAGCGGTTCTCGCCCAGGTGTCTCGCTCGCAACGCCGCTAGGAGGGCGTGAGTATGATGAGCCTCCGTCATTCCCTGGTCGGCGCCGCCACCCTGGCCCTGACCGTCGCCGCCGGTCTCGCTTCTCCGGCGCCTCAGGCCGTCGCCCAGACCGCCGCCAAGATCGAAAGCCAGACGCGCCCGAACTTCGGCGTCCTGCTGGCCCCGCCGACGCGCGGCTATCGTTCGCGCAATCATCGCCGCTACGACTATGGTCGGCACCGGCCCGACTGGCGTCCCGGCTATCCAGGCGGTCCCGGCGGCCAGGAGGTGGTGCTGGTCGATTGCGGCGGCAATCCCGGCTCAGGCGCGGTCGAGGACGCCGTGCGCCGCGTGCGGCCGGGCGGCACCCTGGTCATCCGAGCACGGGCCGGCGCCTGTGTCGGCTGGCTGAACATCGACAAGCCCATCACCATCATCGGCGAAGGCGGCTTCGATCCGCGCGACTGGACCCGCAACCCGACCCCGACGTTGCAAGCGCCCGACGGCCTGCCGTGCATCACGGTGGCGCGGGGCGTCCGCGTCGAGATCCGCGACATGGTCTTCGCCTCGCCGCGCGCGGGCGACGCCGCCTGTATGGTCGGCTATGGCGCCGAGATCGTCATGAACCGCGTCGGCTTCCGTCACGCGGGCGACGAGGCGGCCCTGTACGTCGACGGCGGCCTGTTGGACATCCGCAACATCGTCGTCGACGCCCAGACCGTGGCCCCGGCCATCGTCGCCGACGGCGCGACGGTGACGGCCTATGAGCTGACGGTCACCGGCTCGCAATCGGGCATCGAGTTGACGCCCGGCGCCGGGCCGGTCTCGACCCTGTCGGCCACGACCCTGATCGGGTCGGAACAGCCGGTGAATTTCGGCCCGCGCGCCATCGGCCTGCTGGTCCGCGCCGCGCGCGACTATGGGCGTCTGGAGGTCACCAACACCAAGATCTGCGGCTATGTCGAGGGCGTGGTGGTGGAAGGGGCCTCGGTCTCGATCGACCAGAGCCGCATCTGCAAGGCCGACAAGGGCGCGGTGCTGTACAATGGCGAACTGAGCCTGACCGACAGCCGCATCCGCGCCGCTACGGTGGGCGTGGCCGCCGCCTCGGGCCGGGCGGTGGTCCGCGACAACAGCTTCGCGGGCGTGCGCGACGTCATCTACGCCGAGGACCGCGCCGTCATCGAGGCCAGCGGCAACCGGGTGTGGTCGCGCGACAACATCTGCCGCCCGCGCTTCAACCCCCGGTATCGCGACCGCTACGCTCCGTCGTGGGACAGCCGATCCGAGAACGGCTGGGAATGCCAGAATCGCCCCTATCCGCGCGACTGGTGGGACCAGGACGAAGGCAGCCTGGGCCAGCCCTATTACGACGACGCCTACAGCCTGGAAGGCTATGACCGGTTCCAGCAGGGCTATGGCTGGTACGACCGCGACGGCCGCTATATCGACGCCGACCGCCCGACCGGCGACGCCCGCTGGCGCGGCGGCGGCGGTTTCTGGGGGCGTTAGACATCGGTAGGCGCGGAGGGACTCGAACCCCCAACCAGACCGTTATGAGCGGTCGGCTCTAACCATTGAGCTACGCGCCCCCGATGACGCCGTCTCGCCTAGCAGGCGCGGCTTCGGGCGAAAAGGGCGCCGTTTCGCCGTCATGCTGAATGGAACCTGCCAACCCGCCCAGCCATTGGGTTCACACGCCAACGGCCAAGGTCCGGCCACGGTCGCGCGCCACCCTGGCCCGGCCCCATCGAAGACGGAGACTCTCGACATGACCCGCACCCTGCCCGCCCTGATGCTGGGCGCCGCCCTGACCGCCGCGGCCGCGCCCGCGGCCCTGGCCCAGACCCAACCGCAAGGCGGCGCGCCGCTGACCATCCAGGCGGTGACCGAACGCCCGGCGCTGAACCTGTCGGCCTATGGCGAGGTCAAGGCCGCCCCGGACATGGCGACGATCAGCTTCGGCGTGGTCACCGAGGCCGCGACAGCCGCTGAGGCCATGGCCCAGAACGCCGCGCGCATGACCCAGGTCATGGCCGCCTTGCGCCGCGCCGGGATCGAGGACCGCAATGTCCAGACCTCGGGCCTGAACCTGTCGGCCCAGTATGACTATGTCGAGAACCAGCCGCCGCGCCTGCGCGGCTATCAGGCCAACAACCGCGTCACCGTGGTCATCGACGACCTGACCAGGGTCGGTTCGACGGCCGACGCCGTGGTCGCCGCCGGGGTCAATCAGATCGACGGCATCGGTTTCGGCCTGAAAGACCCCAGCGCGGCCGAGAACCGCGCGCGCCAACTGGCCGTGCGCGCCCTGCAAGCCAAGGCGGCCCTGTACGCCCAGGCCCTGGGCGTCGATCTGGGCGGCATCCGCTCGCTGACCGAGGGCGGCGGCTACAGCCCGCGGCCGCCGGTCATGTACGCCCGCGCCGAGGCCATGAGCATGGACGCCTCGACCCCGGTCGCGGCGGGCGAGCTGACGGTGCGGATCGACATCACCGGCGTTTACGACCTGCGCTGACGACAAAGGGTCCCGCCGTCGAAAGGCGGCGGGACCGGCCGCGCCCTAGTCCCCGCCCCTAATCTCCGCCCCTAGTCTCCGCCTCTGGCCAGCATCAGGCCGACGCCGACATTCAGGCCGTAACAGATGCCCAAGGCCGCCAGCTTGGCCACCGCTCCATCATTCAGAATGAACAAGGGCAGGCTCCACGGCAGGCCCAGAAGGGTGGCGGGCAGGAAGCTGACGTTCGCCCCGCCCAGGCCCAGCGCGCTCAACCCCATCGGCGTGGCCGCCATCAGGGCCAGGGCGCCGACCAGCACATAGCCTCCGAACAACGCCCAACGCAGGCCTTTCAGGGTTCGCGTCATGGTCGGCTCCTCCGTCAGGGGATGAGAAGCCGTAAGCGATGCGGCGTCAAGCGTCGATCAGACCGACAACGCCCCGCCCAGAAGGGCGCCCAGGGCCGCGGCGAACACCGCGCCGACGACCACCACGACCCAACGGGGGATGTCGTCCAGCACCACCGGTTCGACCTCGGCGTCATTGGCGGCGCGGCCGTTGAACCGTTCGACCGGCGGCAAGGCCCAGGCGGCGGGTTCAGGCCGGGCGTTTCCGGCCGGACGGGCCGGGGCGCGGGGGGACAGGGTCAGCTCTTCCATCCGACCGTAACGACGACAGGCGGGCGCGCGTTCCACCACGCCGCCGTCAGGCCGCGTCGGCCAGGCTTACGGGGGTCTGGGTGCAGACGAACAGATATTCGACGTTGCGCAGACGACCGACCGCCCCGACCTTTTCACCCTTGGGATTATGAATGCCGATGCGGGCGCCGACATAGCGGGGCCGGTCGATTTCGATCACCCGCACATGGCCGCGCGCGCCCAGCATGGCCGTCAGGTCGTCGCGGCTCAGATAGCCTTCGTCGTTGAACGAGACGATCAGATTGGGCGCCTTCAACCGCTCGATCACCGTCGCCAGGGCCGGGCCGATGCCGGGACGGCTGTTGAAGGCGCTCTTTCTCGTGCGGCAGTCGATGCGCTTGTTGGCCACGCCATAGGTTTCGGGCCGATCCCACAGGATCAGGCTTTCCCAGACATGATAGTTCGACAGATAGGAATGCTGGTTATAGGGCGGGTCCAGATAGACCAGATCGGCCTCGACTTCGGCCGCGATCTCGACCGCGTCGGCGCGGGTGGCGACGCAGGGTCCGGCGGCGGCGGCGGGCTGAAGCGCGGGCAGGCGCAGTTCGAGGGGTTTCAGCGCCCGCCGCGCCCAGGTCTTCATATAGGCCATTTGCAGACCGGCGGTGGAATCGACCCTGTCGGCGGCCTCCATCAGGGCGACCAGGACCACGGCCTTCAACTCCGGCTCCAGGTCCAGCGCCTCGATGCGGTCGCGCATGGCGTCGATGCGGGCGCCGTTGTCCGGGTGGATGAAGCGGGCGTCGGCGCAGAAGGTCTGGGTGAACCATCCCGGCCGGGGCGCCAGGGCCGCCAGCTCGGCCAGGATGCGTTCGGCGGGCGCGGCCCAGCGGTCGCGATCGGCCTGGACGTAACAGGTCGCCAGGGCGTGGGCGTAGGCGTTGTGATCGTTCGACCAGACGCGAAATCCCTGACCTTTCAGGGCGTGGCCGACGCGCGCCGAGCCGGAGAACAGGTCGCACACGGTCCCGCCGTCGGGCAGCACCCCGCGCACGGCCGCCAGGATCGGGTCCAAGAGGGCGCGCTTGGAGCCGATGTATTTGATCATGGGCGGCGACCGGGATTCGGCATGGGCGTCAGGCTAGCACTCACAAGGCGACGCGGCCTAACCGTCCGTCTTCCCTTGCGCGAGAAGGACGACGATCACCCCCCGATCAGGCCGAAGTCCGCGACCCGGCCCATGACCGCGCGCACCTGCCCCAGCAGTTTCAGCCGGTTGTCGCGTTCGGCGGGCGCGTCGGAGTTGACCATCACCGCGGTGAAGAAGGCGTCGACGGGCGCGCGCAGGCGGGCCAGGGCCGACATGGCGGCGGCGAAGTCCTCGGTCTGAAGCGCGGCGTCCACAGCGGTCGCGGCGGTCGTGACGGCCGCGGCCAGGGCGACTTCCTCGGCGGGTTGGTTCGGCAGGTCCGTGGCGACGGCGCCCTCGGGCAAGGGTCCCTTCTTCTCCTCGGCCTTGAGGATGTTCGACGCCCGCTTGTAGCCGGCCAGCAGATTGGCCCCGTCATCGGTGGCCAGAAACGCCTCCAGCGCCTCGACCCGGCGCACGATGCGCACCAGATCGTCGTCGCCCAGCGCGAAGACGGCGTCGACGAGGTCGTGGCGCTTCCCTTGGTCGCGGAGGAGGACCTTCAGACGGTCGGCGAAGAAGGCGAGGAGGCCGTCAGCTTCCTTCTCCACGTATCGATGAAAGACGGCTTCGGCCTGCGGCTTAAGCTCGCTCTCGGATTCGAGACGGATGCTCGCGACGATCTCATCCTGGAAATAGATGTTCACATACGGTTCGCCGTCGGTCACACCACTCTTGTCGAGGGTATAGCGGAACCTTGAGTTGAGCGATTTGAAACACGCTTCGCTCAACCCGAGCCGCACCCCATTCTCCAGCACCAACCGGATCACCCCCAGCGCCGCGCGCCTCAGGGCGAACGGGTCCTTGGACCCCGTCGGCTTCTCGTCGATGGCGAAGAAGCCGACCAGCGTATCCAGCTTGTCGGCCAGCGACACGGCCACCGTCAGCGACGCGGTCGGCACGGCGTCGGCCGGTCCCTGCGGACGATAGTGGTCGCGCACGGCGTCGGCGATGTCGGCGTCTTCACCCGCTTCGCGCAGATAGTAGCCGCCCATGATCCCCTGAAGCTCGGGGAATTCGCCGACCATGCTCGACGCCAGGTCCGCCTTGGCGTAGCGGGCGGCCAGGCGCGCCGCCGTGGGATCGGCGTCGACGAGGGGGGCGATCTCTCCGGCCAGGGCTTCGATGCGCTGGACCCGGTCCCACATCGTTCCCAGCCGGGCATGGAAGGTGACCCCGCCCAGCTTCTCCAGCCAGCTCAGCAGGGCGCCGTCCTTGCGATCTTCATCCCAGAAGAAGCGGGCGTCGTTCAGGCGCGCCGACAGGACGCGGCTGTTGCCCGCGGCCAGCGCCTTGCCGCCGTCGCTCGCCTCGACATTGGCCACCACGACGAAATGCGGGGCCAGCCCTTCCCGGCCCGGCTCGCGCACGGCGAAATATTTCTGGTGCGTCTTCATCGACAGGCGCACCACCTCGGGCGGCAGGTCCAGGAACTGCGGGTCCATGTCGCCCAGGATCGGCGTCGGCCATTCCGCCAACCCCGACACCTCGTCCAACAGGCCGTCGTCGTCGACCAGGGCCAGACCCCGATCGGAACAGACCCTCTGTGCGCCCTCCAGAATCCGCAGACGTCGGTCGGCCGGGTCCAGCAGGACGTAGTGCTGCTCCAACTTCTTGCGGTAGTCCTCGAAATCCGCGACGCCGAACGGCTGGCCCGAGCCGAGGAAGCGATGCCCCTCGGTCACGTCGCCGCTCTCGATCCCATCGATGGCGAACGGCACGATGGCGTCGTCGAACAGGCACAGGATCCGCTTGATCGGCCGCACCCAGCGCAGCGACCCGGAACCCCAGCGCATCGACTTGGGCCAGGGGAAGCCGCGCACGATCTCATCGACCATGGCTGGGATCATGTCGGCGGTGGCGCGGCCCTTCTGGCTGATCACCGCGAACAGCACGCCGTCGCGTTCGACCAGTTGATCCCGGGTCAGGCCGGTCTTTCTCAGGAACCCCTCCAGCGCCTGTTCCGGCGCCGAGACCTTGGGTCCCTTGATCTCTTCCTCGCGGTCGGGCGTGGCGACGGGCAGGCCTTCGACCACCAAGGTCAGGCGGCGCGGCCCGGCGAAGGTCGTCAATGCGTCCCAGGACAGCCCGGCGGCCTTCAGCCGCTCGGACGCCATCCGCTCCAGATCGCGCGCGGCCCCGGCCTGCATACGGGCGGGGATTTCCTCGGAGAAGATTTCAAGCAGAAGCTGGGTCATCACGCACGTCCCCGCTCTTGCTCGACCCACTCTGTCGCACAGGCCTTACACAGATCGCGGATGCGGCCGATGTAGCTCTGGCGCTCGGCCACAGCGATGGCGCCGCGGGCGTCCATCAGGTTGAACAGATGGCTGGCCTTCAGCACCTGGTCATAGGCCGGCAGGACCAGCGCCTGCCCTTGCGGACCCTTCATGGCCAGCAGGCGCGACACCTCGGCCACCATGTCCTCGAACCGTCGCTTCAGGCCGTCGACGTCATAGCCGTGGAAATTGGCTTCCGACTGCTGGCGCTCGTTCTCCAGGAAGACCTCGCCATAGGTCAGGCCGTCGTTGTTGAACTTCAGGTCATAGACGTTGTCGACGCCCTGCACGTACATGGCCAGACGCTCCAGCCCATAGGTCAGTTCGCCCGAGACCACATCGACCTCGATGCCGCCGACGCCCTGGAAATAGGTGAACTGGGTCACCTCCATGCCGTCGCACCAGACCTCCCAGCCCAGGCCCCAGGCGCCGACGGTGGGGTTTTCCCAGTCGTCCTCGACAAAGCGGATGTCGTGCAGCTTGGGATCGATGCCGATGGCGGCCAGCGAGCCGAGATAAAGGTCCTGAAGGTTGTCCGGGTTCGGCTTCAGAATGACCTGGAATTGGTAATAGTGCTGCAGCCGGTTGGGGTTTTCGCCATAACGGCCGTCGCCGGGGCGGCGACTGGGCTGGACATAGGCGGCCTTCCACGGGCGCGGTCCCAGGGCGCGCAGCACGGTCGCCGGATGCAGGGTCCCGGCCCCGACCTCGATGTCATAGGGTTGCAGCAGCGCGCAGCCCTGCTTGCCCCAATAGTGTTGCAGGGTCAGGATCAGGTCCTGAAACGACAGGGGCGTTTTCTGGGGTTCAGTCGGTCGGGACAAGGCGGAATCCGGCGTTCGCGGGCGCGAAAAAATGACGGCGGACCCTAGGGCGCGCGGCCCCCGGATTCAACCGAGACCCGGCGGCTTATTTCAGCGCGTTCAGCACGCAGGACCGCACCCACCAGCCAGGATGCGCCGCCGCCATGGCCTGGGCCGTCGCCTTGGCGTCTTCTTCCGTGCGGCACAGGCCGAACACCGTGGCCCCCGACCCCGACATCCGCGCCAGGGCCACGCCGGGCGCCGCCGCCGCCGCGTCCAACGCCTGGCCGATGACCGGTTGCAGACGGATCGCCGGGGCTTGCAGGTCGTTGCGTCGATGCGCCAGCCAGTCGATCACCGCTTCGACCGACCAGTCCGTGGGCGTCGGCGGACGATCGGGCGTGGCCCCCGATCCGGCGTCATAGGCGCGATAGACGGCGCCCGTCGGCGACGGAACGCCCGGATTGACCAGGACGGCGGGCAACGGCGGCAGGCGCGGCTCGGGCGTCAGCCGCTCTCCCCTGCCCTCGGCCCAGGCCGAACGCGCCAACAGGCACATCGGCCCGTCAGCCCCGACTTCGGCCGCCACGGCCGCGAGCGCCGCATCGTCCAGCGTCAGCCCCAACACCTCGCGCGCCAACCTCATGGCCGCCCCGGCGTCTGACGACCCGCCGCCCAGGCCCGCCGCGATCGGCAGCCGCTTGTCCAGGCTCACGGCCAGAGGCGGCTCGCCGATCCCCGCCGCCCGGCCCAGCGCCCGCAAGGCGCGCAGGACCAGATTGTCGCCCTCGCCCGCCAGCGCGCCCCCGAACGGTCCCGTCACGGTCAGGGATAGCCGATCCGCCTGTTCCACGGCCAGCACGTCGCCCACGTCGGCGAAGACGGCCAGGCTGGCCAATGGGTGATAGCCTTGGGCGTCCAGCGGCCCGACGTGCAGGAACAGATTGACCTTGGCGGGCGCCAGACCGAACACGGTTGAGCTGGACGCCGTCCAACTCGGCTCGGATTTCGCTCCTGCCTGATCCACAGCCTGGTTCATGGCGTCGGAGGAAACGCGAAGCGGTTCCTCCTCAAGCGATCAGGCTCTGGGACGGTCAGGGGCATGGCGGGTCTCAGGGCTGGGCGCCGACCGGCTCCAGCCCCTGGTCCAGCTTGCGGCGGGCGCGTTCGGCCTGTTCGTCGCTCGGGTCCAGCGTCAGGACCCGCGCCCATTGAAACTGGGCCTCGCGGCGACGGCCGACCTGCCAATAGGCGTCGCCCAGGTGGTCGTTGATCTCGGGATTGGCCGGCAGCTTGTCCACCGCCGCCTCCAGCGTCAGAACGGCGTCCTCATACTTGCCCTGCCGGTACTGCGCCCAGCCCAGCGAGTCCTGGATATTGCCGTTGTCCGGCTGGGCGAAATAGGCCTTGGCCACCATCTCGGCGCCCTGATCCACCCGTTTGCCGCTGTCGATCCAGAGATAGCCCAGGTAATTCAGCGTCGAGGGATCGTCGGGCTTCTTCTGCAAGGCGGCCCACAGTTCGGCCTCGGCCTCATCGACACGGCCCAGGGATTCATAGGCCGCCCCGCGCAGGAAATGGATGTCGAAAGACTGGTCCGCGGTGTTCAGCAGAGGCCCGTTGAGCAGCGTCAGGGCGTCTTCATATCGTTCCTGCTGGTTCAGTTGACCGGCCAACACCCGCGCAACGACGGCATCGTTCGGGATGGCGGCGGCGGCGCGGCGGAAAGCCTCCAGCGCCTCGTCCGGCTTGCCGTCCTCATCCAGGCTCAAGCCCAGTTGCACCTGGGCGGCGGCATAGAGGCCGGGATCGCGGGTCGAGACGCGCTCCAGCTCGCTGCGCGCGGCGGCGCCCAGACGGGCGCGACCCAGGGCCTGACCCAGGCGATAGCGCGCCTCGTCCGTCGGGTTCAGCTCCAACGCCAGCCGCAGATAGAAGGCCGAGAATTCCTGCGAGCGTTCGGCGGCGGCCAGGGCGGCGGCGTTGATCAAGGCCCCCGCGGCGCCCTGGCGAAAATCGGGCGCGGCGGGCGGACGGCCGCCCGAGGCGGCGCGGGCGCGCGCCTGGCGGATGGCGTCGTCCGTCTGTCCCCCCGCGATGGCGGCGTCATATAGGGCCAGGGCCTCCGCGCGACGACCGCGTCTTTCCAGGAACTGGCCATAGGGCAGACGGAACAGGGCGCCGGACTGGGCGAAGCCGGTCAGGGTCTTGAACTCCGCATCCGCCTCGTCGAAGCGGCCCCGGTTCTCCAGGATCAGGGCGCGGTTCTGGCGCGCGAACAGGGCGGTCAGGGCGTCGGCCTGGGCCGGGGGCTGGGCCAGAGCGCGGGTCCAGTCGCCCGCCGCCGCCGCGATCCAGGGCGCGATCAGCAGCCCGACGCGCGCATGGGGCGCCTGCACGGGATCGGCGGCCAGGGCCGCGTCGGCCTGGCGCGCCCGGCCATGGGCGAAATCCTGAACCGCGCGCACGACCAGACCGGCCTGGGACAGGGTGGCGGTCGCCTCCTCGGCAGGCGGAGCCAGTCGCGCCGCATCATCCAGATCGCCGCTCAGCAACAGGGCGGTGAAGGCGCGGTCGCGCACGGCGGGCTGTTCGGGAACCAGATCCGAGGCGGCGGCCAGATAGGCGGCGCCGGTCGCTCCCTCCCCACGCGTCAACGCCAGCCGCCCGGCCAGATACAGACCATAGGCGCTGCGCCCCTCCTCATCGCGCGGCACCGGCGACCAGACGGTCGGTATGGGCGTGACCGCAGGCGCTTCGGGTGCGGCCTCATCTTCACCGGGTTCGCCCTCGACCGGGGCGGCAGCTTCCGGCGCGGCCTCATGGGCCGGAGCGGGCGTGGCCGGGGCGGCCGTCGGCGGCGTCTGAGTCGGAGGTGCGGACGGCGGCTGTTGCGCCCAGGCGCCGGGCGGCGCGGCGATCAGGGACAGGGCGGCCGCGGCGACGGCGGACAACAGAAGGGCGCGCGGGCGGGCGGACGTCATCGCGCCACCTTGCCCGAACCTTGCGGCGCCGCAAGGGCGCGCGGGTCACATATTCGGATAGTTCGGGCCGCCGCCGCCCTCGGGCGTGGTCCAGACGATGTTCTGCGACGGGTCCTTGATATCGCAGGTTTTGCAATGGACGCAGTTCTGGGCGTTGATCTGGAAACGCGGCTCGCCGCCGTCTTCCGGCGTCAGCACCTCATAGACCCCGGCCGGGCAATACAGCCGCGCCGGCTCGCCATATTTCGGCAGATTGACCCTGATCGGCGTCGACGGGTCCAGAAGCCGCAAATGCACCGGCTGGTCCTCGGCGTGGTTGGTGTTGGAAATGAACACCGACGACAGCTTGTCGAACGACAGCTTCCCATCCGGTCTGGGATAGGCGATGGCCTTGTGCTTGGACGCCGGTTCGGTCGCGGCGGCGTCGGTTTTCCCGTGCTTCAGCGTCCAGGGGACGTTCAGGCGCGTGATCGTCGAGAACCACATATCGGCCACGCCCAGGGCGCCGCCCAGCGTCGTGCCGAATTTCGACAGATAGGGCTTGGCGTTGCGGACCCGCTTCAGTTCTCGGCGAACCCAGCTCTTCTCATAGGCCGTCTGATAGGCGTCCAGTCGGTCGCCCGACCGGCCTGCGATCACGGCCTCATAGGCGGCGTCGGCGGCCAGCATTCCAGTCTTCATGGCGTTGTGGCTGCCCTTGATGCGCGGAACATTGACGAAACCGGCCGCACAGCCGATCAGCGCGCCGCCGGGGAAGGTCAGTTTCGGCACCGACTGAAAGCCGCCCTCGGTGATCGCCCGCGCGCCATAGGAGACGCGCGTCCCGCCCTCCAGATGTTCGGCGATGGCCGGATGGTGTTTGAAGCGCTGGAACTCGTCGAACGGCGACAGGAACGGGTTCCTGTAATTCAGGTGCACGACATAGCCGATGGCCACATAGCGGTCGCCGAAATGGTACAGGAAGCTGCCGCCGCCGGTCTGTTCGTCCAGCGGCCATCCGGTGGTGTGCTGGACCAGGCCCGGATGATGTTTCTCGGCCGGGATCTGCCACAATTCCTTGATGCCGATGCCGAATTTCTGAGGTTCGGCCGCATCGCAAAGGTCGTGACGCGCCATGATGGTCTTGGCCAGCGACCCGCGCGCGCCCTCGGCGACGAAGACGTATTTGCCATGCAGCTCGATTCCCGGCTGAAAATCGTCGGTCGGCTTGCCCTCGCGGTCGATGCCGAAGACGCCGGCGACGACGCCCTTCACCCGACCGGACGGCTCGTCCCAGACCACATGACTGGCGGCCATGCCGGGATAGACCTCGACGCCCAGGGCCTCGGCCTGTTCGGCCAGCCAGCGGGTCAGATTGCCCAGCGAGCCGATATAGCAGCCGTCATTGTGCATCAGCGGCGGCAACAGCGGCATGGGCAGGCTGAGTTGCCCCTGCGGACCCAGCACCAGGAATCGATCCTTGGTCACCGGCGTCTCCAGCGGCGCGCCGCGATCCTTCCAATCAGGGAACAGTTCGTTCAACGCCTTGGGGTCGATCACCGCGCCCGACAGGATGTGGCCGCCGATCTCGGCCGCCTTTTCCAGCACGGCGACCGAGATGTCCTTGCCGTCCCGGTCCGCCCGCTGCTTCAGCCGGATGGCCGCCGACAGCCCGGCGGGACCGCCGCCGACGATGACGACGTCATAGTCCATGATCTCGCGTTCCACCCCGGCCAGGGCTTCGGCGGGCGGCAGTTTGTCGATCACCGCTTCCTGCCAGGCGTTCCGGGCGCCGCCTTCGATGGTGTCTTCGGCCATGGCTGATGTCCTGCGCAGCGCTTTGTCGTCATCCGCTTATCGGGACGTGACGCGAGGGCGGTCAAGGCTTATCCCTGCCGTCATCCGATGACCGACGCCGTTCCTGACCCTCGCGCGCTGGAAAGCCTGCTCGCCTTCTGGCGCGATGCGGGGGTCGACGCCTGCTACGCCGAGGCGCCGGTCGATCACACCCGCGTCAAGCCGACGCCCAGCCTGAAGGCCGTGGCCAAGGTCTCGGCCGCGGCGGTTCCGACGTCGCCCGCCGCGGATATCGGCGAGGCCCTGGACGAGGCGCGCAGGCTGGCGGCGGGCGCGGCGACCCTGCAAGACCTGGCCGGGGCCGTCGCCGCGTTCGAGGGCTGCCCTTTGCGCGGCATGGGCGCGACCCAGGCCGTGTTCGGGCGCGGCGATCCCGACGCCCCGGTCCTGATCATCGGCGAGGGGCCGGGCGCGGACGAGGACCGGCTGGGTCAACCCTTCGTCGGCAAGGCGGGCCAGTTGCTGGATCGGATGCTGGAGGCGGCGGGCCTGACCGGCCGGGTCTTCATCACCAACACCGTCTTCTGGCGCCCGCCCGGCAACCGCACGCCGAATCCCCAGGAACAGGCCGTGTGCGCGCCCTTCGTCGAGCGCGCCTTCGCCATTCTGCGACCCAAGGTCGTGCTGCTGGTGGGCGCGGCGGCCACGAAATCGGTGCTTCAGACCGACGAGGGCATCATGCGGGTGCGCGGCCAATGGCGCGACTGGCGGCTGGCCGAAGGGGCCGTGTCCGCCCCGGTCATGCCGACCCTTCACCCCGCCTATCTGCTGCGCCAACCCCTGGCCAAGCGCCAGGCCTGGGCGGACATCTTGTCGCTGGCGGCCCGGCTGGACGCGGTCGAGGTTGAGTCCAAAGGTTAATTCCGGCATTCTTGTCGGCTGACGACCAGCGCCGAAGACCGCCCATCCTGAAATCCAGACCGGGCCTGAATCGAGACAGGCCTGAGTTCACGGGTATCGGGAGCGAGGACCGAGGGGGCCGCCGCGTATGCGTATTTTCAACCGCGCGTTCCTCGCGCCGACGCTCATTCTGTTGCTGTCCGCTGCGGCGGCGGACGCCTCTGCGAGCGAAGCCTCGGGCGACATGAGCGGGCGCCCCCAGGCCCTGTCGAGCGCCGACCGCCTGTCCTACACCACCGCCTTCGACGCCTTGCGGCGCGGCGACCTGGAACTGGCCCGCGCCTCGGCTCGCCAGGCTCGGGACCGCATCCTGCTGGGCCAGGTCGAGTTCGAACGCCTGTTCCATCCCGACTACACCGCCACCTTCGAGGAACTGTCGGCCTGGCTGGACGACTATTCCGACCTGCCGATGGCCCCGCGCGCCTATGCCCTGGCCCTGCGCCGCCGACCGGACGGCGCGCCCGAGCCGAAACGGCCCGCCGGCGTCGGCGGCCGCACCTGGGACAACGTGGTGGCTTCGGGCGGCGCCGCCGACGACCCGATGAAGGCGGCGCGCATCGCCTTCAACGCCGACGACCTGAGCGGCGCCTATCGCCTGGGCGCCGAGATCGGCGACTGGTGGACGGCAGGGCTGGCCGCCTGGCGGCTGGGCCAGTTCGCCGACAGTTTCCGCGCCTTCGAGCGCGTGGCCACCGATCCGACCGAAGACCCCTGGGTCCGCGCCGGGGCCGCCTATTGGACCGCCCGCGCCGCCGAGCGCACCGGCCGTCAGGACAGGGTCGACGACTATCTGCACATGGCCGCCCAGTGGCCCTCGACCTTCTACGGCCAGATCGCCCTGAGACGGCTGGGCGAGGAGCCGGAAATCCAGAACCAGGGACCGCGCCCCTATGCCGCCGCTGCGGCCCGGCGCGGGCCGTTGCGGCAGGTTTCGGTTCAGGTGGACGCCCGCGAAATGGCCGGCTTCATCGACGAGAACGCCCAGGCCAAACGCACCCTGGCCCTGTTCGAGGTCGGGCGTCGCGCCGATGCGGAACAGGCCCTGCGCACCGGTCTGCGCACCGCCGCCACCGATGCGGCGCGGCGGATGTGGACGGCCATCGCCGAGACCATCGACCCGCGTCCCACCGGCACGGCCGACGCCCTGAAGATCGACGCCGACCGCTATCCGATGCCGATGCTGGAGCCTGAGGGCGGCTTCACGGTCGAGCAGGCGCTGGTCTATGCCGTGGCGCGAAAGGAGACGGGTTTCAACCCCGAGGCCCGCTCCGGCGCCGGGGCCTACGGCCTGATGCAGGTCATGCCGGGAACGGCGGCGGAACTGAGCGGCGATCGGAGTTTCGTCACCGAACCGGAGCGTCTGTTCCAACCGGCGGTGAACCTGCGGCTGGGCCAGGCCTATCTGAACCGGATGCTGCAACTGAACGCCTTCCAGGGCGACATCCTGCGCACCGTCGCCTCATACAACGCCGGGCCGGGACCGATGCTGGCGGCCCTGCGCAAGCTGGGACCGGACCCCGATCCGCTGTTGCTGATCGAGACGATCGACGTGCCCCAGGCGCGCGACTATGTCGAAAAGGTCGTGGCCGCCTATTGGATCTATCAACGCCTGATGGGCCGACCGCTGAACACGCTTGACGCCGTGGTCGCGGGCCAGACGAACATCGGCATCGGCCTGGACTATGTCCCGCCCCCGCCCGCGCCCGCGCCGGTCGAGGTGGCCGCCGTCACCGTGTCGGCGAGCGCAAACTAGGCCCTAGAACACATTGGTCAGCAGGGTCGCCATCAGGCACCCGCCGATCAGCATCGCCAGGGCCATGCCCGCCAGCGGCGACAGGGGACGCGCGTCGTGTTCGATCGGTTCGCGCATCGCGCCGCTCCAACGACCGTTCTGGCCGATGGTCGGACGATAACGGATATCCCTTAACCCCAGGTCAGCGGGTCCGGTTAACCGGCGTTCAGCTCCGCCTGGGCCATCGCCGTCCATTCCAGGAACAGCGGATCGTTCAACAGGGCGTCGCGATAGGCCGCCGCCGTCCCGTCGTCGCCGAAGGCGGCCAGATCGACCTGAAAATGCCGCATCCGCGCGGCCACCGGCGTGAAGAAGGCGTCGGCGACCGACCAGGCGCCGAACATATACGGCCCGTCCGCGCCGAAGCGGCCGCGCATATCCCGCCACAGCGCGACCATCCGGCGCAGATCGGCCGCCAGCGCCGGATCGTCCGGCGTCTCGGCGCGCGCATCGCCGATCATCAGATGGTCGGGTCCCATGCCCATGTGCGTACGCAAGGCCATGAAGGCAGAGTGCATTTCGCACACCGCGCTGCGCGCCAACCAACGAGCCTTGGCGTCCGACGGCCACAACTTCGCGTCAGGATACTGCTCGGCGCACCAGACGCTGATCGCCAGCGAGTCCCACAGGGTCTCGCCATCGACCTTCAGCACCGGCACCTTGCCGGACGGCGATAGCGCCCGAAGCTTGGCCTCGTAGCCTTCGCCATAGAGCGGCGTCTGGGTCAGGGCGAACTCGGCCCCGCACCGTTTCAGCACCAGCCAGGGCCGCAACGACCAGGTCGAAAATGCGAGGTTGCCGACAATCAGTTCAAGCTGGCTCATGAATCAGGCTCCGGTGAAATCGAAGGGCGAACGCCGATCCCGCCACCGTCCCTCGGTGAAATCGGGGAAGTCGACGGTCGCATTATCCGCCGCGATGGAGGCTTCGGACAAAGGCGTGATCGCGCTCCAGGCCACCGCGTCATAGACGTCGATGGGCATATCGCTTCCAGCCTTCAGCGCCTCGATGAAGGCGTGGATGACGAAGAAATCCATGCCCCCGTGCCCGGCCCCCGCCGCTTGGTCCGCGAACCTTGACCAGAGAGGGTGATCGTAGCGCTCCAGCCAGCTCTGCGCCGGCTCCCACTGGTGGGCGGGGCTTTGGTCTTCGATGTGGATCGACTTGTTGACGTCCATCCACAGCCCCTTCTCGCCCTGAACCCGGAACCCCAGCGAATAGGGACGCGGCAGGTTGGTGTCGTGGGTCAGCCGCAACGTCGTGCCGTCCGCACAGGCGATCGAGGTCGTCACCACATCGCCCAGCCGGAACTTCACCCCGGCGTTGGGGTGGGCCTGGCCCCCTTCGGCCGCCACATAGTCGTGCAGCCCCCGCGCCTTGGACGCATAGCTGGTCAGGCGGGTGAAGCGATTGCCCCTATGGATGTTGGCCCACACGGCCATCGGGCCGATGCCGTGGCTGGGATAGAGGTCGCCGTTCCGGTCGACCGAGTGCTGGGTGCGCCAGCGCGCCTCCGACCAGCCGCGCGCGCCGAACTCGACTCCGCCGCCATAGGCCTCGCCGACTACGCCGGCGTTGAATTTCACATGGCGCAGGTCGTGCTGATAGCCGCCTTCAAGGTGGATCATCTCGCCGAACACGCCCTCGCGGACCATGCGGGTGATCGCCATCACGTCGCGGCGGAAGCAGACGTTCTCCAGCAGCATATAGGGCGTCCCGGTGCGCTGCTGGGTCCGCAGCACGGCCCAGTGGTCGTCCAGCGTAACGCCCGCCACGACCTCGCAGCCGACGGCGACGCCCGCCTCCATCGCCGCGACCGCCATCGGCGTATGCCACTCCCACGGCGTGGCGATGACCACCGCGTCCAGGTCGCCCGACGTCAGCATTTCGCGCCAGACCTGATCCGAGCCGGTCCATAGCCGGGGCGAAGGCTTGTTCGCCGCGACGAACTGTTCAACCGCCCGATCCAGAGTCCAGTGTTCGATGTCGCACAGGCCGACGACCTCGACATCTTCGCGCCGCACCAGTTCACGCAGCAACACCCGGCCGCGCATACCCACGCCGATCATGCCGATCCGCACGCGGTCGTTCGCCGACCGCCCGGTCCTTGCCCACACGGTCTTCGGAAGGGCGTTGACCCCACCGGCGGCGGCGGCTCCGACCAGAAGATTGCGTCGATTCACGAAGAGACCTCCCGGGTTCCAGACGGTGTGGTCGTGAACTGGAACGTCGGCACGGGCAAGAGCGGCGGTTGACTTTGGAGACCGTCGGCACGACACCCCGCGCCCATGATCACCCGCTATTCCCGCCCCGAAGCCGTCGCCATCTGGTCGCAAGAAACCAAATATCGGATCTGGTTCGAGATCGAGGCCCATGCGGCGACCAAGATGGCCGCGCTGGGCGTCATTCCCGCCTCGGCCGCCGAGACCTTGTGGGCCAAGGGCAAGGACGCGGTGTTCGACGCCGACCGCATCGACGAGATCGAACGCACCACCAAGCACGACGTCATCGCCTTCCTGACTCATGTGGCCGAGATCGTCGGCGACGAGGCCCGCTTCCTGCACCAGGGCATGACGTCCTCGGATGTGCTGGACACCTGTTTCGCGGTGCAGTTGGCGCGATCGACCGACCTGCTGCTGGACGGCGTGGACCGCGTGCTGGCGGCCCTTGAGACCCGCGCCAAAGAGCACAAATACACCGTCACCGTGGGTCGTTCGCACGGCATCCACGCCGAGCCGGTGACCTTCGGCCTGAAGCTGGCCGGATACCATGCGGAGTTCCAGCGCGCCCGCCGTCGCCTGGTCACGGCGCGCGAAGAGATCGCCACCTGCGCCATCTCGGGCGCGGTCGGCACCTTCGCCAACGTCGATCCGGCGGTGGAGCAGTATGTCGCCGACCAGATGGGCCTGACCGTCGAACCGGTCTCGACCCAGGTCATCCCGCGCGACCGCCACGCAGCCTATTTCGCCGCCCTGGGCGTCGTCGCCTCGTCCATCGAACGGCTGGCGACCGAGATTCGCCACCTGCAACGCACCGAGGTGCTGGAGGCCGAAGAGTTTTTCGACAAGGGACAGAAAGGCTCGTCGGCCATGCCGCACAAGCGCAATCCGATCCTGACCGAGAACCTGACCGGCCTGGCCCGCCTGGTCCGTTCGGCCGTGACCCCGGCGATGGAGAACGTCGCCCTGTGGCACGAGCGGGACATCAGCCACTCTTCGGTCGAGCGCGGCATCGGCCCGGACGCCACCGTCCATCTGGACTTCGCCCTGCACCGCCTGGCCGGGGTGATCGAACGGCTGAACATCTATCCCGAAAATATGCAGAAAAACCTGGATCGCCTGGGCGGCCTGGTCTTCTCGCAGCGCGTCATGCTGGCCCTGACCCAGGCCGGGATCAGCCGCGAGGACGCCTATGCGGCGGTGCAGGAGAACGCCATGAAGGTCTGGCGCGGCGAGGGCCGGTTCATCGACTTTCTGAAGGCCGACCCGCGCGTCACCCTGTCCGGCGAGGATCTGGAGACCCTGTTCGACCTGGGCTACCACACCAAACACGTGGACACGGTGTTCCAACGGGTGTTCGGGGACTGACCGCGTGACGGCGACCCGCAAGGCCGCCTTCGGTCCCATCGTCGACATCGACACCCGGGTCCTGATCCTCGGCAGCCTGCCGGGCGAAGCCTCGCTGGCGGCCGCGCGTTATTACGCCCATCCCCAGAACGCCTTCTGGCGGCTGACGGGGGCGGTGATCGGGCTGGACCTTCAGGCGATGGACTATGAGGACCGGATTGTCGCCCTGCGCCAGGCCCGGATCGGCCTGTGGGACGTCATCGCCTCGGCCGAACGCTCCGGCAGCCTGGACGCCGCCATCCGCGGTCCAGAGGCCGCCGATCTGCGGGGTCTGCTCACGGGCTTGCCGAACCTGCGCGCCGTGGCCTTCAACGGCGGATTGGCGGCGCGGCTGGGCGGGCGCATCCTGGCCGACGTCCCGCTCGCCCTCATCCCCCTGCCGTCTTCCAGCCCCGCCCACGCACGGCCGTTCGAACAGAAGCTGGCGGCATGGCGAAACCTCGCGCCCTGGCTCGACTGATGAATTGTCTTGGGGACCTGGAACCGCGCGAAACGCACGTCGTTATCGAATCGCGCACAACGCAAGCTTCGGGCGGCGCCATCCCCCGACACCGCCCGAAGAAAAAGGGCCGCATCCCCCGGTGCGGCCCTTGATCTTTCTGGGTCGTATCTGAGGGACCTATTCGCCGGCGCGAATCTGATCGCGGGCGATCGAGGCCAACTCGTCCATCTTGGAGCGGATCTCGCCTTCCGACACCGTCAGGCCCGCCCCCTTGAAGTCGCCGGCGATCTTGCGGAACACGTCTTCCTCGCCCGGCTGCTCGAAATCGGCGCGCACCACGGCCGAGGCGTACTGTTCGGCGCCGTCGGCGTTCAGGCCCATCTTCTCGGCCGCCCACAGGCCCAGCAGTTTGTTGCGACGCGCGACCGCCTTGAATTCCTGTTCCTGATCGAGCGCGAACTTGGTTTCGAAGCCCTTTTCCCGATCGTCGAAGGTGGTCATGGGCGTCAAAAGCTCCTGTCGCGGGTCCGGCCCGCCGTCGTCGCCGTCTATAGCCCGACAGCGGATGAACGCAACCTGAGTTCCGTCGCCTCTGACGAAGGCAGGCGTTTGTGTCGCGCACGCGCTTCCGCTAAAGGGAACGGCGAACCCTCCTTCGCCCGTCCGATTCCGAAATCGCGCCGTCAGGACCCGCTCCGGCCGCGCGTTTTTTGTTTTCTGAACGGCCAGCGCCCGCCACGGGACCCGACGATGAACGCCAAACGCAAGAAGCTCTACGAAGGCAAGGCCAAGATCCTCTACGAAGGACCCGAGCCGGGCACCCTGATCCAGTATTTCAAAGACGACGCCACCGCCTTCAACGCCCAGAAGAAGGCCACCCTGGAAGGCAAGGGCGTCATCAACAACCAGATTTCGGAATTCATCATGTCGCGCCTGAACGGCATCGGCGTGACCAACCATTTCATCAAGCGGCTGAACCTGCGCGAGCAACTGATCCGCGAGGTCGAGATCATCCCGCTGGAGGTGGTGTGCAGAAACATCGTCGCCGGGTCGATGAGCCAGCGCCTGGGCATCGAGGAAGGCACGCCCCTGCCCCGCTCGATCATCGAATTCTACTACAAGAAGGACGAACTCAACGACCCGATGGTCACTGAGGAGCACATCACGGCCTTCAACTGGGCCTCGACCCAGGAGCTTGACGACATCCTGGCCATGACCGTGCGCGTCAACGACTATCTGTCCGGCCTGTTCGCCGGGGTCGGCATCACCCTGGTGGACTTTAAGATCGAGTTCGGCCGCATCTGGGAGAACGACTACAGCCGCGTCATCCTGGCCGACGAGATCAGCCCGGATAGCTGCCGCCTGTGGGACATCAACACCGGCGAGAAGCTGGACAAGGATCGTTTCCGCCGCGACCTGGGCGATGTGATCGAAAGCTACACCGAGGTGGCCCGCCGCCTGGGCATCATGAAGGGTATGCCGACGGTGATTCAGGGGGGATTGCACTGATGGCCCAGGACGCTGCGATGAAGGTCAAGGTCCACGTCTTCCTGAAGCCCGGCGTGCTGGACGTTCAGGGCAAGGCCGTCGAGGGGGCGCTGAACGGCCTGGGCTGGCCGACCGCCGCCAATGTGCGTGTCGGCAAGCTGATCGAGTTCGACTATGCGGGCGACGACGTCCAGGCCGAGGTCAAACGTATGTGCGAGACCCTGCTGGCCAACACCGTGATCGAATCCTACCGGATCGAGGTTCAGTGAGCCGGATCGGCAAGCTGCTGCTGGCCGTCTTCATCCTGATCGGCTGCTTGATCTTCGCCTCGGCCCTGTTCGGCGGCCTGATGGACGACCGCGCCTTCACCCCCGCGGCCCAGGAAGCGGCGCACTGAGATCGGTCACAGCCGCGCCAGTATGGCGTCGCGCCGACTTTCGACGAACGTCAGCGTCGAGGATTCGCTGAGCACCAGCGGCTCGCCCGCGCCGGTCGTGAGAACCAGCTTGTAGTAGGGGTCGCCGTCGGAATCGCGCCCGCGCTGAATCTCGACGTCCCGAAGCGACGACGGGGCCAGGATCTCGCGTCTTCGCCGCCACAGCCAGGTGCGGATCAGAACGGCGCGGCCATCCTCTATCGTCAGATGCATACACGAGCGCGCCACGGTCTCGGCCGCCACCACCATGCCGAACATCCAGAACAGCAGCATGACGCCCGCCTCAACGGCGGGATCGAACTGGTTGAAGCCTCCGTCACGGGCATAGAACCAGGTGAACACCACCAGTCCGAACAGCCACAGGCCGCCGAACACCCAGCCGACGATGGGCCAGTCGTTGCGGATGGTCAGAGGCGTCATCACGTATCAAGCCTGCACGCGGCGCACCAAAATCCCGTTAAACTGGCCACGACCTGCCGAGTCCGAGAAAGAAAGCCCATGACCTTCACCCTCACCTCGAACGACATCACCGACGGCGGCGTCCTGCCCGACGCTCAGGTCAAGGCGAAGGGCGATACGTCGCCCCACCTGAAATGGTCCGGCGCGCCCGAAGGGACCAAGAGCTACGCCGTCACCTGTTTCGATCCCGACGCCCCGACGGGTTCCGGCTTCTGGCATTGGACGGTCGCCAACATCCCCGCCGACGTCGTCGAACTGGCCGCCGGCGCCTCCCCCGACGCCATGCCGCCCGGCGCGGTCGAGGGGCGGACCGACTTCGGTCAGGCCGGTTACGGCGGCGCCGCCCCGCCTCCCGGCCACGGCCCGCACCGCTATGTCTTCACCGTCTTCGCCGTCGACGTGGATCGGCTGGATGTCACGCCCGACAGTTCAGGCGCGATCTTCGGCTTCAACCTGCATTTCCACACCCTGGCCAAGGCGTCGATCACGGCGACCTATGAGAACACCGGTCAGGGCTGACGGGAAAGGTCCACCTGTGATAGACGCCCGCCCATGAGCGCCGCCGTCATCGTCTTCCCTGGGTCCAACTGTGATCGCGACTGCAAGGTCGCCGTCGAACGCTCGACCGGAGAGCGGGTCGAGATGGTCTGGCATCAGGAGACGGAACTGCCCAAGGGCCTGGACCTGATCGTCCTGCCGGGCGGCTTCTCCTATGGCGACTATCTGCGCTGCGGCGCCATGGCGGCCCAGTCGCCGATCATGCAGGCGGTGGTGAAGGCGGCCGACGACGGCGTGGCCGTGGTCGGCATCTGCAACGGCTTCCAGATCCTGTGCGAGGCGGGCCTGCTGCCCGGCGCCCTGATGCGCAACGCGGGCCTGAAATACGTCTGCAAGCCGATCACTCTGGAGGTCACCAACGGCCAGACCCGCTTCACCTCGGCCTATCAGGGCCGCCGCGAGGTGGTGATGACCCAGGGCAACGGCGACGGAAACTATTTCGCCGATCCCGAGACCCTGGCCCGCATCGAGGGCGAGGGTCAGGTGGTGTTCCGCTATGTCGACAACCCCAACGGCTCGGTCGCCGATATCGCCGGTTTGCAGAACCCGCGCGGCAATGTGCTGGGCATGATGCCCCACCCCGACCGCGCCTTCGAGGCCGAGCTGGGTTCGGCCGACGGAGCGGATCTGTTCCGTTCGATCTACGCGGCGGCGTAAGCCAGGCCCGAACGGCTGTGAATATGCCCACGGCTGATTGAGACGAATATGCCAAACTCCCCCTCAGGGCATTGGGGATTAGGCCGCGAATGAAGCGCGCCGCTTTGAAGAACCCGACGCCTCGGGCGGACGCAAGCTTTCACCGCCCGAAATCCAACCGGGCGCGGCCCAGTATTCACACTCGAACAACAGCCCGCACCGGGGCGATTCTCTGACTCGCCCCAATATGGGCGTCGACCCCGTTCTGCGCCGGTCGATCAGGACCATCGATCATCTTCTGTGCGAAGACATCTGGACCCTGTTGGGCCGCTGACGGCGGCGTCGGTCCCGGCGCCTGCCGTCAGCGGATTCAGGCGTCGGCTCAGCCCTTGGGCTGGGACCGCCCCGCGCCGCCGATCGGGGCGTCGTCGTCTGTCGGCTCGACGCCGTCGTCACCCTGTTCGAGCGTTCCCACGGCGCCGGATTCATGAATGGAGGCCAGTTCGCGCGCGCCGATCCCCAGACCCTGTTCAAGGGCCTGATTGGTCTCGACTTCGGTTTCGAAATCTTCGTCGGGCGCGTGGGGGGTCGGGTCGGCCATGACTGTGGTTCCTGTCTGGTTGGTGTGAAATCTCTGTGTCGCGAGTCTGGTCCCTGGTTCGGCCTTTGGCAAACCCGATATGGGGCGCGCCCAGCATGGGGTAGCGGACCGGTCCTTACCTTCCGCGTCGAAGACCGCTAGAAGGCGCGCCCATGAGCGCTCCCCAGAAGACCATGGCCGAACTGGCCGCCGAATACGGCCTGGCCCCGAACGAATATCAGGTCGTCCTCGACCGGCTGGGCCGAGAACCCAATCACGTCGAACTGGGCGTCTTCTCGGTCATGTGGTCCGAGCACTGCTCCTACAAATCCTCCAAGACCCACCTCGGCAAATTCCCGACTACGGGACCGCGCGTCATCTGCGGTCCGGGCGAGAACGCCGGGGTCATCGACATCGACGACGGCGACGCCTGCATCTTCAAGATGGAGAGCCACAACCACCCCAGCTTCATCGAACCCTATCAGGGCGCGGCGACCGGCGTGGGCGGCATCATGCGCGACGTCTTCACCATGGGCGCACGGCCCGTGGCCCTGCTGAACGCCCTGCGCTTTGGCGATCCAAGCCACGAGAAATCGCGCCGCCTGGTTTCGGGCGTGGTGTCCGGCATCGGCGGTTACGGCAATTGCGTTGGCGTGCCGACCGTGGCGGGCGAGACCAATTTTCATCGCGGCTACAACGGCAACATCCTGGTCAACGCCATGTGCGTGGGCCTGGCCAAGGCCGATAGCATCTTCTACTCGGCCGCCCCGGCGGCGGGTCTGTCGGTGGTCTATTTCGGCTCCAAGACCGGGCGCGACGGCATCCACGGCGCCACCATGTCCTCGGCCGAGTTCGACGACGAGTCGGAATCCAAGCGCCCGACGGTGCAGGTCGGCGACCCCTTCGCCGAGAAACTGCTGATCGAGGCCACCCTCGAACTGATGGCCTCGGGCGCCGTGGCCGCGATTCAGGACATGGGCGCGGCGGGCCTGACCTCCTCGTCGGTCGAAATGGCCGGCAAGGGCGGCGTCGGCATCGAGCTGAACATGGACGCGGTGCCCCAGCGCGAAACCGGCATGACCGCCTATGAGATGATGCTGTCCGAAAGCCAGGAGCGGATGCTGGCCGTGCTGAAGCCGGGCCGCGAGGACGACGGCTATCGCATCTTCAAGAAATGGGGCCTGGACGCCGCCGTCATCGGCGTGACCACCGACACCGGCCGTCTGGTGTTGAAGCATCACGGCCAGACCGTCTGCGACGTGCCCCTGGCGCCGCTGTTCGACGACGCCCCCCTGTACGACCGCCCCTGGGTCCAGCCCGAGCTTCAGCCGCGCCTCGACCCCAAGGACGCGCCCGCCCCGGAAAGCTGGCCCGACGCCGTGCTGAACGTGGTCTGCTGCCCCGACATGGCGTCCAAGCGCTGGATCTGGGAGCAGTACGACCGTCACGTCATGGCCGACACTCTGCAAGATTCGGCCACCGGCGCCGACGCGGGCGTGGTGCGGGTGCATGGCACGGACAAGGGCCTGGCCGTCACCTCGGACTGCACCCCGCGTTACGTCCAGAACGACCCTTACGAAGGCGGCAAACAGTGCGTGGCCGAGGCCTGGCGCAATCTGACCGCCGTCGGCTCGCGGCCCATCGCCATCACCGACAACCTCAATTTCGGCAATCCCCAGCGGCCCGAGATCATGGGCCAGATCGTGCGCGCCATCGACGGCATGGCCGAGGCCTGCCGCGAACTGGACTTCCCGGTCGTGAGCGGCAACGTCAGCCTGTACAACGAGACCAACGGCGTGGCCATTCCGCCGACCCCGACGGTCGGCGCGGTCGGCCTCCTGCCCAACTACGACGTGGTGACCGGCTTCGGCGGCATGGCCGAGGGCGACGTTCTGGTGCTGATCGGCGAGACGCGCGGCGAACTGGGCGCCAGCCTGTATCTGCGCGAGGTGCTGGGCCGCGAGGACGGCGCGCCGCCGCCCGTCGATCTGAAACTCGAACGCAAGACCGGCGACTTCGTGCGCAGCCTGATCGAAGCGGGCGAACTGACCTGCGTGCACGATCTGTCAGACGGCGGCCTGATCGGGGCGGCGGCCGACATGGCCCTGGCCAGCGACTGCGGCGTCGAACTGGACGCCACCAGCCAGACCCACGCCCACGTCTTCCTGTTCGGCGAGGATCAGGCCCGCTATCTGACCGCCGTCGCCGATCCCGTCGAACTGATCGCCAAGGCCCAGGCGGCGGGCCTGCACGCCTCGGTCGTCGGCCGCGCCAGGGGCAAGGATTTCGCCTCGGCTGGCGACAAGGGCGAACTGTTCCGCATCCCGCTGGCTCACCTGCGCGAGATGCACGAGAGCTGGCTGCCCAACTGGATCGAAGGCCGCGCCTGATGCGCCTGCCGGTTCTGGCCGTCTCACTTCTGACCCTGACCGCCTGCGACGGCGGCGGCGATCCGGTGCAACAGGCTTTGCGCGACGCGGCGGCCGAACGTCAGGCTGCGGCGATCCAGGACGGCGCCGTCTCCGGCCCGGTTCATGCCGATCGCACGCCCTCGGCCGGTGCGGGCGACGCCGCCTTCGCCGCGTCCGAGGCCTCGATGCATACGAAGATGGCCGCCGCCTCGGGCGATACGGTCGAGTCCGCCTACATCGCCAAGATGATCGCCCACCACGAGGGCGCGGTGGAAATGGCCCAGGTCGCTCTACGCGACAGCCGCGATCCCGAGATTCGCCGCATGGCCCAGACCGTCATCGACGCCCAGACCCGCGAGATCGCCGAAATGCGCGCCTGGAAGCCCGTCGACCGCCGAGAACCTTAGACCACCGGGATCGCCTGGCTCAGCCGACCGCCGACCCGGATCGGTTCGACGCGCGTCGCCAGTCCCGTCCGGTCGTCGGTTTCGACATAGACGCCGCAGATGGTCGCCGGGCCGCTGGCCGGGCTGTAGCGGCCGCCCGAGATCCGCGTGGTGAACCGGCGTAGCGGCTCTTCCTTCTCATTGCCGATGACGCTGTCGTAGTCGCAGCAGCCTCCGGCGTCGGTCTGATAGGCCGTGCCGCCGGGCAGGATCTGGCAATCGGCCGTCGGCACATGAGTGTGGGTGCCGACCACCAGCGAGGCCCGGCCGTCGCAGAAATGGCCCATGGCCATCTTCTCGGACGTCGCCTCGGCGTGGACGTCGACGATCACCGCATCGGCCGCAAGACCCAGCGGACAGGCCGCCAATTCCTTTTCGACGGCGCTGAACGGGTCGTCCATCGGGTCCATGTGCACCCGGCCCAGCACGTTCATGACCAGGATCGTGCGACCCGACTGGGTCTCGAACAGATTAGCCCCGGCCCCCGGCGCGTCCATCAGTCGCGGATAGTTGAGCGGCCGGATCAGTCGCGGCTCGCGCACGATATAGGTCAGGGCCTCGCGCTGATCCCAGCTATGGTTGCCCAGGGTCAGACAGTCGGCCCCGGCCATGAACAGCTCATTGGCGGTCGATTCCGTGATGCCGAAACCGCCCGCCGCGTTCTCGGCGTTGACCACCACGAAGTCGAGCTTCAGGTCGCGCTTCAGCCCCGGCAGGTGGTCGCTGAGACCGTCCCGACCCGACTTGCCGACCACATCTCCGAAAAACGCCAGACGCATGGTTGCTCGATCAGACGGACGACGCGAGGGTTTCGGTCAACAATCCATCCAGCCGCTGGTCATGGGCGTCCCTCGGCAGCACGTCAACGCTCTGACCGCTGTACGCCAGACCGATGAACCAGGGGCGGTCGGGTCTCTGACGCAGGGCCTGAATGGTGCGGTCGTAATAGCCCCCGCCCTGCCCTAGTCGGTAGCCGTCCCGATCGATCGCCAGAAGCGGCACAAAGACCACATCGGGCACGACGACCTCGGCGGAAGGCAGGGGCGAGAAAATTCCGGCCGCGTCGGGCGCCAGAGGGTCCTTTGGCGTCCAACGCCGAAACTCCAGCGCCGCATCCTTCGCGACGGCGACCGGCAGGGCCAGATCCAAATCCAGTTTCATCAAGGCTTCGGCCAGCGGGGCGGTGCCGATCTCGCTGCCCTGCGCCTTGTACAGACCCGCCGTGAAGCGCCGCTGTTTCTGCGCCTCCGCGAAACTGGCGGTCGTCTCGAACATCATTTCCAGCAGATACGGAAGTTGCGCCACGACCTGTTCGGCCGCTTGCGGATTTTCCACCGCAAGCCGCTTGCGGAGCGCCCGCGCCTCAGTTCGAAGTTCGGATTTGGAGATCACCAGCCGCCCTCGACGCCCACGCACCCGCGGGGCACGGACTCGCGCATAGCGGCGCCCTCAAGCAGCGAGCAACCGCGTTGCGAGCGATAGGGCAAGACGGGAAGTCCGCCCTCAAGCAGCGAGCGACCGCGTCGCGAGCGGTAGGGCAAGACGGAAAGCGAAGGTTGGCGGCGCCGCGAGAACCGTGGAGGACTGTTCAATCCTCTCGACCTGGATAACCAGGTGGGCGCCATGTGCCCCAGCCCTCGGGCCGGGACAGGGACAGCTCCCTTCGAGTGAATTAAGGTCGCGAGGATAAGTCGCCTCCGACGAGAGCCGCAGCAAGACCCGCCGACCGGCAAGATAGGCTGGCGGTCGGGGCGGAACAATGGCGGTCGTTCAGAGGCTTTGCGCGATCTTTTCGATCCGCGCGGCGACGGCGTTCAACGCCTCGGCCACGCCCGCCTCGCCGCCGTCCGTCGTCGCGGCGCCGTTGAGCACGGGCGACGCGGGCTGGGCCAGCCGCGCCTCCTGCAATTCGTCGGCCAGCACCAGGGCGGCCATCAGAAACAGGCGGATGTCGCCGACATTGCCGACATCGCGGCCGACCTGGCGCACATGGGCGTCGAACTGGCGCGCCAGGATGCGCACCCGCTCCTCTTGACCGTCGGCGCAGCCCACGGCGTAGGGGCGGCCGTTGATGTCTACGGTGACAGTCGCCATCAGCCTGCCTCGCCCAGCATATCGCGCAGTTCCGCGGCCGCCTGGGCCAGCATTTCGGACGCTTCGCGCCCAGCGGCCTCCAGCTCGGCGATACGGGTGGCGGCGGCGGGATCGTGCGTGGCGAACAGATCGCCGTCCTCGGCGGTCGTGGCGGCGGCCGTGCGCGCCTTCAAGTCCAGCGCACGGCGTTCCAGCGCGGCCAGGGCGCGGTCGATCCTCTGTTTCGCGGCGGTCGTGGCGTCGGCCATCGGGTCGCTTCCTCCAGAATCCGTATAGAACCCGCCCGCGCGTCGGGGTAAAGCGGCGCGCCTCCCTTTTTCCGTCGCCCACCGAAGGTCCCGCCATGACCAAAGCCGCACCCGCACCTGAAAAAGCCACCCCCAAGCAGATGGCCGACGCGATCCGCGTGCTGGCGATGGACGGGGTGGAAAAGGCCAACAGCGGCCACCCCGGTATGCCGATGGGCATGGCCGACGCGGCCACGGTGCTGTTCTCCAAATTCCTGAAGTTCGACGCCAGCCGTCCCGACTGGGCCGACCGCGACCGCTTCATCCTGTCGGCGGGCCACGGCTCGATGCTGATCTACGCCCTGCTGCACCTGACCGGCTACAAGGCCGCGACCAAGGAACAGTTGTCCAACTTCCGCCAGTGGGGGTCCAGGACCGCGGGCCATCCCGAATACGGCCATATGCCGGGCGTGGAGACCACCACCGGTCCCCTGGGCCAGGGCCTGGCCAACGCCGTCGGCTTCGCCATGGCCGAGCGGCGCCTGGCCGCCCGCTTCGGCGAGGGTCTGGTCGATCACCGCACCTGGGTCATCGCCGGCGACGGCTGCCTGATGGAGGGCGTGTCCCAAGAGGCCATCGCCCTGGCCGGCCGCTATCGCCTGAACAAGCTGACCGTCCTGTGGGATGACAACGCCATCACCATCGACGGCGCGGTCGGCCTGTCGGACGCCACCGACCAGAAGGCCCGCTTCAAGGCCTCGGGCTGGGCCGTCAAGGCCGTCGACGGCCACGACATGAAGGCGGTCAAGTCGGCGCTGCAATGGGCGACCCGTCAGGACAGGCCGACCCTGATCGCCTGCAAGACCAAGATCGGCCGCGGCGCCGCGACCATGGAAGGCAGCCACAAGACCCACGGCGCGGCCCTGGGCGCCGCCGAAATCGCCGCCACTCGCCTGGCCCTGGGCTGGACCAGCGCGCCGTTCGAACTGCCCGAGGCCGTCGACAAGGCGTGGAAGAAGGTCGGACGCAGGGGCGTCAAGGCCCGCAAGGCCTGGGAGGCGCGCCTGGCCGCCGCGAAACAGGGCGCCGACTTCACCCGCGCCATGAAGGGCGATCTGCCGACCGACGCCTTCGCCAAGCTGGACGCCAAGATCGCCGAACTGGTCGAGACCAGGCCCGCCCAGGCCACGCGGCAGTCGTCGGGCGCCGCGCTGGAGGAACTGTTCAACGCCGTGCCCGAGATGGTCGGCGGCTCGGCCGACCTGACCGGCTCGAACAACACCTATGTCAAGGGCACGCAGATCTTCGATGCGCCCGATTACGAGGGCCGATACGTCAACTGGGGCATCCGCGAGCACGGCATGGCGGCGGCCATGAACGGCATGGCCCTGCACGGCGGAATCATCCCCTACGGCGGCACCTTCATGGTGTTTTCGGACTACAGCCGCCCTTCGATCCGCCTGGCGGCCCTGATGGGAATCCGCGTGGTGCACGTGCTGACCCACGATTCCATCGGCCTGGGCGAAGACGGCCCGACGCACCAGCCGGTCGAACACCTGGCCGCCCTGCGCGCCATCCCCAATCTGTTGGTGTTCCGCCCCGCCGACACGATCGAGACCATGGAGTGCTGGAAGCTGGCGCTGGAGCACAAGACCGCGCCGTCGGCCCTGGCCCTGTCGCGCCAGAAGACGGCGGCCGTCCGCCTTGAGACGACGAACGAAAACCTGACGGCGCGCGGCGCCTATGTGCTGAAGCCCGCCAGCGGCAAGGCCAAGGTCACCCTGTTCGCCACCGGCACGGAGGTTCCTATCGCCCTGAAGGCCGCCGAGACCCTGGAGACCGAGGGAACCCCGACCCGCGTCGTCTCCGTCCCGTGTTTCGAACTGTTCGACAAGCAAGACGCCAAATATCAGGCCGAAATCATCGGTCGGGATACGGCCCGCGTCGCCGTCGAAGCCGGCATCCGCCAAGGCTGGGATCGTTTCATCGGCGAGGACGGCGGCTTCGTCGGCATGACCGGCTTCGGCGCCTCGGCCCCGGCCGAGGTCCTGTACCGCGAGTTCGGCATCACCGCCGAGGCCGTGGTCGCGGCGGCCAAAGCGCGGCTGTGATCGCGCGCGTCCTCGCCCTGGCCGTCGCCCTGCTGCTGACGCCCTTCGCGGCGACGGCCCAGACGCCCGCCTTCGAAGGGCCGACGCCCGTCTCCATCGCCGACGGCTACCACCTGAACAGCGCCGTCATGGGCCAGCCGCGCGAGATCAACGTCTGGCTGCCTCCCAGCTACGCCGAAGGCCAGCGCCGCTATCCGGTCGTCTACCTGCTGGATGGCGGACTGGTGGCCCAGGATTTCCACCATATCAGCGGCCTGGCCCAGCTCGGCTCCATCTCAGGCATGATGGACGACGTCATCGTCGTCGGCGTCGCCTCCGGCGACCGTCGTAACGAGCTGACCGCCCCCGCCACGGACCCGGAGATCCTGGCCCAGATTCCGACCCACGGCGGCTCCGAACGTTTCCGCCGCTTCCTGACCGACGAGGTCCAGCCCTTCATCGACGGCCGCTATCGCACCAGCGGCGAAACGGCCGTCATTGGGGAAAGTCTCGCCGCCCTGTTCATCGTCGAGACCTTCCTGGTCCAGCCGACCCTGTTCGACCGCTATGTCGCCATCAGCCCCAGCCTGTGGTGGGACCGCGAGAAACTGTCCAAGGACGCCCCGGCCCTGCTGGCCGCCCATCCCCAGGGCGACCGCACCCTGTTGCTGACCATCGCCAACGAGGGCGGCCAGATGCAGTCGGGCATGAATCGTCTGGTCCGCGCCTTGCGGTCCTCGGCGCCGCGCGGCCTGGTCTGGGACTACCAGCCTCGCCACGACGAGAAGCATTCGACCATCTATCACGGCGCGGCGATGGACTTCCTGCGTCGCCTCTATCCGGCTCCGGCCGAGGACTGATCCCATGACCCGCATCGGCACCCCCCTCTCCGACAGCGCCACGCGCGTCATGCTTCTCGGCGCGGGCGAGCTGGGCAAGGAGGTCGCCATCGAGCTGCAGCGGCTGGGCGCCGAGGTGATCGCCGTCGACCGCTATCCCAACGCCCCGGCCATGCAGGTGGCGCACCGCAGCCACGTCATCCCCATGACCGATCCTCAGGTGCTGAACGGTCTGGTCATGGCCGAGGCCCCGCACATCATCGTGCCCGAGATCGAGGCTATCGCCACCGATGTTCTGTCCGCCATCGAGGCTGCGGGCATGGCTGTCGTCATCCCCACCGCCCGCGCCGCGCAACTGACCATGAACCGCGAGGGCATCCGCCGTCTGGCGGCCGAAGAGCTGGGTCTGCCGACCAGCCCCTACGCCTTCGCCGGTTCGGCCGCCGAACTGGCCGAGGCCGCGCACCGCATCGGCCTGCCGGTCTTCGTCAAGCCGGTGATGTCGTCGTCGGGCAAGGGTCAGAGTCTCATCGATGCGCTGGAGGACGCCCCCAACGCCTGGGCCTACGCCCAATCCGGCGGCCGGGTCGACACGGCCCGGGTCATCGTCGAGGGCCGGATCGACTTCGATTTCGAGATCACCCTGCTGACCGTGCGGTCGTTGCGCGACGGCCGAACCGTGACCGACTTCTGCGACCCCATCGGCCATCGCCAGGTCCAGGGCGACTATGTCGAGAGTTGGCAGCCCCAGGCCATGACCCCCATCGCCCTGGCCCGCGCTCACGAGATCGCGGCCAAGGTCACCGAGGCCTTGGGCGGTCTGGGCGTCTTCGGGGTGGAGCTGTTCGTCAAGGGCGACGAGGTATGGTTCTCGGAAGTCTCGCCGCGTCCGCACGACACCGGTCTGGTGACCCTGGCCACCCAATTCCAGTCCGAGTTCGCCCTTCACGCCCGCGCCATCCTGGGCCTGCCGGTCGATGTGAGCCGCCATGACATCGGCGCCAGCGCCGTCATCTACGGCGGCATGGAGGCGCAGGGCGTCGTCTTCGAGGGCGTGGCCGAGGCCCTGTCGGTCCCGACTTCCGATCTGCGCCTGTTCGGCAAGCCGGAAGCCTTTGACCGTCGCCGCATGGGCGTGGCGACCGCGCGCGGCGACACCGTCGATCAGGCCCGCGAACGCGCGCGTGAGGCGGCGGGCAAGGTCAGGGTCGTGAAGGACTGACTCTTGTTTCCGCCGGGATGAGCGGGTTGTTTTCGGACAGCAGCCTGATCGCCGCCTCCAACTGCGGGTCACGGCCCGCGCGCCGGTCCTCGACCGTGCGGGCCACGACCGCATCCGGCGTCAGCCCGTTCTTCTCCAGCCGCCGACCGTCGCGCATGATCAGGTCGGCGCGGCTCAGGCTCAATCGCCCGCCGTCCGGCAGGTTCGTGTCCTGCGAGATCAGCACCGCCCCGGCCGTCTTCTCGCCCACGACCACGGCCCGCCGCGATTGTTGCAGGGCGGCGGGCGTCAGTTCGGCGGCGCTGCGGCTGAAGCCGTCGACCAGCACGGCCAGGTCGTTGGCGACCGGCGCCGCGCGCCCGCCGCAGCCTGTCTCGGTCCTCAGCAGCACGACCCGGCCGGTTCGACCCGTCCGGCGCGCCCAATCCTCGCCGTTGGGCAGGAAACAGGCCAGCACCGCCTCGACCTCCATCAGCCGCCCGCCCGGATTGCCGCGCAGGTCCAGGACCACATCGGTTTCAGGCGGCAGGTCGCGCAACTGTTCGGCCACCCAGCGGCCCAGGCCGGCCTCGAACCCTTCGGCCCGCAGCACCAGCACGCCCGGATGCGACCGATCCGCGCTGAAGGCCGGAACCGGCTCCATGACGCGCGGCGTCACCACCGTCTCACGCTCGACCCCGTTGTCGTCGATCAGGGTCAGGGTCACCGGTCGGCCCTCGACCAAATCGAACTCGGGTCCCCAGTCCCGTCCATCGACGGAGCGCAGGCGCCAACCCAGACCGATGCCGGCTTCATCGGCCGGCGACCCCGCACGCACCTGTTCGACGCGATAAGTCTCGCCCTCCTCGCGCGCCAGGGTGAAGCCGATCACGGCCCGGCGTTGACGCAACCGCTCCTGGCGGCGCACCGAGGCCGGGGACTGGGCGCCCGCATGGTCGTCGTCCAACAGGTCCAGCATCCCGGACAGGGCGCGATACAGTTGCCGATCGTCGGCCGCGGCCAGGGCTTGGGGGCGATACCGCTGGCGCGCCGCGTCCCAGTCCACGCCATGCAGATGCGGATCGTAATAGGTGCGCCGCACCTCGTTCCAGACCCGGTCGAAGACACGTTGATTCAGCCGCGCCCTATCCGGCGACGGCGCCTGGGCCGAAACCGGTTGCGCCAGCATGACGGCGAGCACGAAAAGGGCGGACGACAAACGCTTCATACCCGCCAGTAAGCCCGCAAGACGCGCCCTCTCGCAAGCGCCGATGTTTCAAGTCTGCGGCGGTGTTTGGAACAGGTTCAGCCCAGGGCGATGTCCAGGAACATCATCCCCACCAGGCCGATCATCAGCCCCGCCATCGACCGTTCGTCCTTGGCGTTGGCCCGGGTCTCGGGAATGATCTCGGCGGCCACCACATAGATCATGGCCCCGGCCGCCAGCCCCAGTCCCCACGGCAACAGGGCGGGCGACCAGGCCACCAGCCCCGCGCCGATCACGCCCCCGATCGGCTCGACCAGGCCCGAGACCAGGGCCGCGCCGAAGGCCACCCTGCGCCCCCAGCCCAGCGCGCCCATGGCGGCGGCCACCGCCAGCCCCTCGGGCATATTCTGGATGCCGATGCCCAGGGCCGTCGACAGTCCCTGGTTCATGTCGCCCCCGCCAAAGGAAACGCCCACGGCCGCCCCTTCGGGAAAGTTGTGCAGGGTGATGGCGAAGACGAACAGCCAGATGCGCCGCGCCAGGTCCTTGGACCCCGCCGGGCCGATCGCCAGCATATCCACCGGGGCGAACCGATTCAGCAGCCCCACCGCCATGGCCCCCAGCAGCACGGCCAGGGCCATGATCCCGGCGGCGACCGGCCGCGCCGCTCCGTCATTCTCCAGCACGCCGACGCCCGGAATGATCAACGAGAAGAAGGAGGCCGCCAGCATCACCCCGGCGGCGAACCCCAGCAGCATTCCCTCGGTCTGTTTCGAGGGCGTCCGCATGACCAGCAACGGCAAGGCGCCCACGGCCGTCATCAGTCCGGCCGCCAGACTGCCCAGAGTTCCGGCCGCCATGGGAGAGAGGGTGTCCAGCATCGTCTTCCTGTGTGGCGGGCCGCGTTCGATCCGGCAAGCGCTTCCGCCGAAGGCCGCCGGGCCGTACAGAAGGTCCATGTCCGACGCCCCCGACCTGCTCCGACGGCCCGACGCCGCCTCGGCCCTGAGCCAGGCCCGGCGCATCGTGGTCAAGATCGGCTCGGCCCTGTTGATCCAGGGCCGAGATGACGGCGTCGCGCGCGACTGGCTGGCCGCCCTGGCCGCCGACATCGCCGCGCTGCGGGCCGAGGGGCGACAGGTCATCGTGGTGTCGTCCGGCGCCGTGGCCCTGGGTCGTGAGCGTCTGGGTCGCGTCCGTTCGGGTCGCGCCCGGATCGCCGCCGCCGGGGGGCTGGAGGACAAACAGGCCGCCGCCGCCGTCGGCCAGTCCCTGCTGATGCACGCCTGGGAAGAGGCCCTGGCCCCGCACGGCCTGATCGCCGCCCAGGTGCTGCTGACCCGCGACGACACCGAGCGCCGCCGCCGCTGGCTGAACGCCCGCGCCACGGTCGAGGCCCTGCTGGGCCACGGCGTCGTGCCGGTGGTCAATGAGAACGACACGGTGGCGACCGAAGAGATCCGCTATGGCGACAACGACCGGTTGGCGGCGCGCACGGCCCAGTTGGCGCGCGCGGACCTGCTGGTGCTGCTGTCCGACGTCGATGGTCTCTACACCGCCGATCCGCGCCGTGACCCGACCGCCGCCCACCTGGCCCTGGTCGAGACCCTGGGCGCCGACATTCTGGCCATGGCGGGCGGGGCCAACGCCGCGACCGGCGTCGGCACGGGCGGCATGGCGACCAAGCTGGCCGCCGCCCAGATCGCCCGTTCGGCCGGATGTTCGACCGTCATCGCCTCGGGCCTGGCGCCGCATCCGCTCAAGGCGATTTCCGAAGGCGCCCGCGCCACCCTGATCGCCGCCCCCGACGGGCCGATGCAGGCTTACAAGCAGTGGATCGCGGGCAGCCTGGCCCCCGCCGGAACCCTGGCGCTCGATGCCGGCGCGGCCCTGGCCCTCCTGAACGGCAAGAGCCTGTTGCCCAGCGGGATCACGGCGATCCAGGGCGGGTTCGAAAAGGGCGACTGCGTGCGCCTGACCGGCCCTGACGGCGCGCGGCTGGGCGTCGGCCTGGCGGCCTATCCGGCCGAAGACCTGGCCCGCATCCGGGGCCGCCGCAGCGATGAGATCGAGACCGTGCTGGGCTATCGCGGTCCCGCTGCGGTCGTCCACCGCGACGACATGGTGCTGGAACCCCGATGAGCGATCTGCACGCCGATATGTTGGCGATCGGCCGTCGCGCCCGCGCCGCCGCCGCGACCCTGGCCCTGGTCCCTGCGGATCGGCGCACCGCCGCCCTGTCCGCCCTGTCCGAGGGCCTGACCCAGGCCGCGCCCGCCATCCTGGACGCCAACGCCCGCGACATCGCCGCCGCCCGGCAGGCCGGGCTGTCCGAGGCCCTGATCGACCGCCTGGCCCTGACCCCCGCCCGCGTCGCGGCGATGGCCCAGGCCGTGGCGACCATCGCCGCCGTGCCCGATCCCCTGGGCGCCGAACTGGCCCGCTGGACCCCCGCCAACGGCCTGGACATCGCGCGGGTCCGCACCCCCATAGGCGTGCTGGGCGTCATCTATGAGAGCCGCCCCAACGTCACCGCCGACGCCGCCGCCCTGTGCATCCGCTCCGGCAACGCCGCCATCCTGCGCTGCGGCTCCGACTGTCTCCAGTCGTCCCTGGCCATCGCCGAGGTGATCCATCAGGCCCTGACCGGCGCCGGCCTGCCCGCCGACGCGGTTCAGGTGATCGCCACGCCCGACCGCGACGCCGTCGGCCACCTTTTGTCGGGCCTGGACGGGACCGTGGACCTGTTGATTCCGCGCGGCGGCAAGAGCCTGGTCGCCCGCGTCCAGGCCGAGGCCAGGGCGCCGGTGCTGGGCCACCTGGAGGGCCTGTGCCACACCTACGTCCATCACGCCGCCGATCTGGATGTCGCCCGGCGCGTGGTGCTGAACGCCAAGATGCGCCGCGTCTCGGTCTGCGGCGCGACCGAGACCCTGCTGGTCGATCGCACGGGGGCCGAACGCCTGTTGCCGCCGATCGCCGCCGACCTGATCGCCGCCGGTTGCGAACTGCGCGGCGATCCGGCCGCCCGCGCCCTGGTCCCCGCCATGGCCGAAGCGGCCGAGACCGACTGGACCACCGAATATCTGGCCCCGATCCTGTCCGTCCGGGTGGTCGATGATCTGGGGGCCGCCGTCGATCACATCCGCCGCCATGGTTCGGGCCACACCGAGGCGATCATCACCGCCGACGCCCAGGCCGCCGAACGCTTCGCGGCGGCGGTCGACAGCGCCATTGTCCTGGTCAACGCCTCGACCCAGTTCGCCGACGGCGGCGAGTTCGGCTTCGGCGGAGAGATCGGCATCTCCACCTCGCGCCTGCACGCGCGCGGCCCGGTCGGAGCCGAGCAACTGACCACCTACAAATATGTGGTGCGCGGCCAAGGCCAGACCCGGCCCTGACGGCCAGCACGCCGATAGAACAGAGCCGGGGAAGGCCGGTGGCGGACAGAGAGGGATTCGAACCCTCGGTAGGCTTTCACCTACACACGCTTTCCAAGCGTGCGCGATCGACCACTCCGCCACCTGTCCGTTTCCCGCCTGCGCGGTGCGCCGAAGGTCGGTTCGACGCGAGGCGAGGCAGATAGAACAGACCGAACCCCTCGGCAAGCGCCAGCAAGGCGCCCATATAGGCGACGACCGATATTTCAGGAGCGTATCCCATGGCCTTTGGAAAAAACCTCGACCTGCCGACCGCCGAAACCGCCCTGCCCGGTCGCGCGACGGCCATGCCGACGGACGAGGCGCATTTCGTCAACGGCCGTCCGCTGAAGGGGCCGCACCCGCATGGTTTTCAGACGGCCGTCTTCGGCATGGGCTGCTTCTGGGGCGTGGAACGGGTGTTCTGGAAACTGCCCGGCGTCTGGACGACCTCGGTCGGCTATTCCGGCGGAATCACGCCCAATCCGACCTATGAGGAGGTCTGCACCGGCCGGACCGGCCACAACGAAGTGGTGCAGGTGGTCTTCGACCCCGCCGTCATCAGCTATGACGCGCTGTTGAAGGTCTTCTGGGAGAACCACGATCCGACCCAGGGTATGCGTCAGGGCAATGATCAGGGAACCCAGTACCGCTCGGCCATCTATACGCTGAACGCCGAGCAACAGGCCCTGGCCGAGGCGTCGCGCGACACCTATCAGGCGGCCCTGACCCACGCCGGGCGCGGCGCCGTCACCACCGAGATCGTCCCCGCCGGTCCCTATTATTTCGCCGAGGGATATCATCAGGGGTATCTGGCCAAGAACCCGGCCGGCTATTGCGGCATCGGCGGCACGGGCGTGGTCTGTCCCATCGGCGTCGGCGTCGAGGCCTGAGACGCCACGTCGCGCCGACGCCACCGGAAATCGGCTAGGCGCCGCCCGCCGCCCGCTGCAATCTGCCCGCTGTTTCGAACCGGACGAACCGGACGATCAGGGAGCGTATGGATGCGACGAATTCTGGGTGCGGCGGCGGGCTTTGCGGCCCTGGGCCTGGCGGCGGGTCCGGCGATGGCCGACGAAGGTATGTGGACCTTCGACAACTTCCCCATGGCGCGCGTCAACGCCGCCTACGGCGTGTCCATAGACCAGGCCTGGCTGGACAAGGTGCGGGCCGCCTCGGTGCGCATTCCCGGCTGCTCGGCCTCGGTCGTTTCGGGCCAAGGGCTGGTGATGACCAACTATCACTGCCTGGAATCCTGCGCCGGATCGCTATCGACCGCCCAGAACGATTATTTCGCCACCGGCTTCCTGACCGCCACGCGCGAGGAGGAGAAGCGCTGCGTCGGTATGTGGGCCGAGGTGCTGCAATCGATCGAGGACGTCAGCGGCCGCCTGGACGCCGCCTCGGGCGATCGCACCGGCGCCGAGCGGGTCCAGGCCCAGACCGCCGAGATCGCCCGCATCGAGACCGAGGGCTGCGAGGGACAGGCCGGTATGCGGTGCCAGGTGATCGCCTTCTACGGCGGCGGTCAGTACAAGCTGTATCGCTATCGCCGCTATGACGATGTCCGGCTGGTGTTCGCGCCCGAGTTCGGCACCGGTTTCTTCGGCGGCGATCCCGACAATTTCAACTTCCCGCGCTACAACCTCGATGTCGGCTTCCTGCGTCTGTACGACGGCGATCGGGCGGCCGTGACGCCGGAACACCTGGTCTGGAACCCGGCGGCGCCCACGGCCGGCGAACCGATCTTCCTGCCGGGAAACCCCGGCTCGACCCAGCGTCAACTGACGCAGTCGCAGCTGACCTTCATCCGCGACATCCAGATCCCGTTCGACCAGTCGCTGCGCAGCGAACTGCGCGGCAAATACTATCAGTTCGGCGACGCCTCACCCGAGGCGCGGCGCATGATCGTCGACCGGCTGAACAGCCTGGAGAATACGATCAAGGTCTATGACGGCCGTTTCCGCGCCCTGGCCAATCCCGACTTCTTCGGCCGCAAGGCCGAGCAGGAGGCCGACCTGCGCGCCCGTGTGGCCGCCGCCCCGGAACTGGCCCGCCAGACCGGCGACGCCTGGGGCGAGATCGACCGGGCCTATGCCGCCTATGCCGACCTCTATCCCGAATACGTCTTCCTGGCGGCTCAGGCGGGCGCCGGATCGGCTCTGTTCAACCAGGCCCGGACCATCGTCCGCGCCGCCATGGAACGGCCCAAGCCCGCCGCCGAACGGCTGAGCGGCTATGACGACGCCGCCCTGGCGCGTGCACGCGCCGCCTTGGCCGGTCAGACGCCGATCGAGCCGCAGATGGAACGGTTGCTGCTGATCCACTGGTTCAGCAAGGCGCGCGAGAAACTGACCGTCGACAGCGAAGGCAGCCGCCTGTTGCTGGGCCGCGACTCGCCCGAAGTTCGGGCCACGGCGCTGGTCGAGGGAACGCGCCTGGCCGATCCGGCCGAGCGTCTGCGCCTGTTCGACGGGGGACTGGAAGCGGTTCAGGCGTCCGATGATCCGATGATCAAACTGGCCCTGGCCATCGATCCGGCCGCCCGCGCCATCGCCCGACGCCTGGCCCAGGAGGTGACGGGTCCGACCGGCGCCGCCCAGGCCCGCCTGGCCCAGGCCCGCTTCGCCGTCTATGGCGACAGCCAGTATCCCGACGCGACCTTTTCGCTGCGTCTGAGCTATGGCCAGGTCAAGGGCTGGACCGAGCGCGGCCGCGAGATTCCGCCCTTCACCACCTTCGCGGGCCTGTACGACCGCGACACCGGCCAGGCGCCGTTCGACCTGCCCGACAGTTGGGGGCGCGCCCGCGACACGATCGACATGGGCGCCGTGTTCGATTTCTCGGGCACCAATGACGTCATCGGCGGGGCCTCGGGTTCACCGACCCTGAATGCGCGCGGCGAGGTGATCGGCATCGTCTTCGACGGCAACATCCATTCATTGGGCGGGGCCTTCGGCTATGACCCGGTGCTGAACCGCTCGGTCCATGTCGCAGCCTCGGGCATTCAGGAGGCCCTGTTGAAGGTCTATGGCCGCCGCGCCCTGGTCGATGAACTGAACGGCCGCTGACGGCCGTCAGCGCGCCGCCTGCTCGGCGATCCAGGCGTCCATCCGGGCGTCGAGCAGGTCCAGCGGCAAGGGTCCCTCGACCAGCAGGGCGTCGTGGAATTTGCGCACGTCGAAGTTCTGGCCCAGCGCCGCCTCGGCCCGGGCGCGGATGGCGCGCAGACGGATTTCGCCGATCTTGTAGGCCGTCGCCTGGCCCGGCCAGCCGATATAGCGTTGCAGCTCGGTCTCGATGTTGTGCGGGGCCAGGGCCGAGTTGTCGCGGAAACAGGCCCGCGCCTGTTCCGTCGTCCAGCCCAGCCAATGCAGACCGGTGTCGGCCACCAGGCGACAGGCGCGCCACATCTCATAGGACAGGCGGCCGAACCGTTCATAAGGCGTGCGGTAAAACCCCATCTCCTCGCCCAGATATTCGGCGTACAGGCCCCAGCCCTCGGTGAAGGCGGTGACGTCGACCTGACGCCGGAAATAGGGCTGGTCGCCCGCCTCCTGTTGCAGGGAAATCTGCAGGTGATGGCCGGGTACGGCCTCATGCAGGGTCAGGGCGGGCAGTTCATACAACGGCCGTTGATCCAGGCGCGAGGTGTTGACCATATAGCCGCCGGCCACCCCGTTCTGCATCGAACCGGGGTTGTAGCGTCCGGTGGTGTAGTTGGCCTCGATCTCGCGCGCGACCGGCCGCACGCCATAGGGCAGGCGCGGCAGGGTCCCGAACAGGGCCGGAAGACCGTCGTCGGCCCGCTTGGCCATCTCCGACGCCTTCTCCAGCAACCCTTCGCGCGTCGTGGCGTAGAATTGCGGATCGGTGCGCAGGAAGGTCAGGAAACCCGCGAAATCCCCGGTCCAGCCCGAGGCGCGCATCTCGATCTCCATGCGCGCGCGAATGCGGGCCACCTCGTCCAGGCCGATCTGGTGGATCTGGTCCGGCGTCAGATCGGTGGTGGTGTAGCCCGCGACCTCATAGGCGTACATCTCGCGACCGCCGGGGCGATGGGCCAGGCCGGGTTTCTGGGGCGCGGCGGGCAGGTATTCGTCGGTCAGGAAGGTCAGCCAGGCCCGACGGCGCGGCACCAGAACTTCGGCGGCCACGGCCGCCCCCCGCGCCCGCAACGCCTCACGCTCGGCGGCGGGCGTGGTGGACGGCAGGGTGTCGAACGGCTTCAGCATCGGGTCGTTCGCCGCCGTCAGCTCCGCGTCGATGCGGGCGGGAACGATGGCGCTTTCGACCACCGAACGCGACTGGACCAGGCCGGTCTCCAGCCCGCGCCGGGCGTTGTCCAACGCGTCGTCATAGGTCTTGCCCAAGGCTCGCAGGCGCGACAGGTAACGCTCGGCCTCGGCCGCCGAACCCAGGCGGGTCGAACTGGCCAGATAGCCGGCGAACGTCCCCGGCCCGCCCTCGGAATCGAACGCCAGCCGACCGCGATCCAGCGGAATGCCGGCCAGCCTGTGCCGCAGCACGCGCGACAGGAAGGCGTGGTTGATCCGGTCGGGCGCCGACAGGGTTTGCGGGTCCAGCGCCTCCAGCCGCGTCAGAAAGGCCCGCAGCGGCTCCGCCTGGGCCAGTTCGAACGCCCGGCTTCCGTCGGGCAGGCGGGCCATGGCCGCGTCGTCGCCCTCCGACCCCGCCGTCAACGGGTCGATGCGGCGCAGATAGGATTCATAGTCCGACAGGATCGAGACCAGCCGGGCGTCGGACGCCGCCGCCGTCGCGGGCGCCGCGGTCTGGGCCGCGGCAGGCGCGCCGCACGCGATCATCAGGGCGGCCAGCGCCGCGATCGTCGTTTTCATCGTTCCCTCCCGGAGGAATTCAGCCGCAGCGGCCGAAGAACCGTTCGATACGATCGGCCGAGTCCGCGTGCGGCGCATAGGCGTGCCGCTCGCCGCCCTGCCACAGGGCGATCCAGCCGACCTGGCGGAACCGCTGGAACACCGGGTCCGACGTGCGGGCCATGGCGGTCAGCCAGTCGCCGTCGCTGATCTCCGAAGCCTCGGCCTTGGCGCGCAGACGTTCGGTCTCGCCGCCGGATTCCAGATGAATTTCGGCCGGGCCGCCGGTCGGGCCGTGGGCCGCGACCTCCAGCTTCCCGTCCGCCCGTTCGCAGGCCAGGGTCAGTCGCACGTCGTCGCTTTCGTGCAGGCCGTAAACCAACTGCGTCGCCGCGCCGTCCTCGTTCAGGAACCAGTCGTAGCCCTCGACCGGCGCCGGAGCGCCGCTCGTCATCGTGACCGGCGGCAGGGGCGACGCGGTCGAACAGGCGGCCAGCAGGGCGCCCGCGCCCAAGAGAACCAAACCGACCCGCGTGCGTCCGGCGTTCAGGCCCGCCATGTCGTTCTCCGCCCTCATCCGCCGCAAAGCTCCGCGAAGCGACGCAGCTTGGCAAGGTGAACCGGCTGAACCTCGACGACCCTCTCGGCGCCGCCCACGGTCACCACCATGCGGCCCGTCTGCACGAAGGCGGCGAACACCGGATGATCGGTGCGCAGGACGGCCGTCAGCTTGCCGTTTCGTCCGGCCTGGGCTTCGCTGGCCGCCGTCGCGGCGCCCGAACGCAAGGTCGCCATGCCCGGCTCGGCCGCGGCGCCATAGCTGGCGACGCGGGCGACGCCGCTGCCCGGCTCGCACTCCAGGGTCGCACGCAGACGCGCCGTGTCGGGAACGTCATTGGCCAGTACGACCGGGCCTTCGCCCTGATACAGGCTCCAGGTCCAGCCCGGCTCCGCGCCCTGCACGGCCAGACCCGCGAGCGCGGCGAACACCACCATGATCATGTCAGAGCGCCCCCGCTTCCGTCGTCGCAGAATGGCTCAGGCGCGGCGCGATCCGCAATAGGACAGAATAGCCCCCGCGCCTCGCAAGGCGGCGGCGGTGCGGACCACGATCCTGGACCTCAAGAACATCCATCCGACGCAATGAACGCGGGCCGCCGTCAACGGTTCACGGCGGCGCCTTGGGCGCGGCCCAGGGCCTGATTGCGGAGCGCGTTCAGAACGGGCTGAACCGTTCCACCAGATTCTGTGCGGCCGGGGCGGACTGCACTCTGCTGATGTCGCCGCGTCCGCCATAGCTGATGCGGGCTTCGGCGATCTGGGTGTGGTTGATGGTGTTGGCGGCCGAGATGTCCTCGGGACGCACGATGCCCGCCACGGTCAGTTCGCGCACCTCGCGGTTGGTGCGCACTTCTTGCCGACCCTGGATCACCAGATTGCCGTTGGCCATGACGTCGGTGACGACGGCGGCGATGGTCAGACTGACCTTTTCGGCCCGATTGACCGAGCCGGACCCGGCGGCGTTCGACTGGCCCTCCATGCCCACCATGTTCTGGGGGCTGAAGCCGCCGGGAAAGGCGCGGCCCAGGCTGTTCTCAAGGCCGAACAGGTGCGTCACGCCGCCCGAGACGTCGTTTGACCGGGTGCGGGTGGTCGAATTCTGGGTCTGGGCGCGATCGTCGATGTTGATGTTGATCGTCAGGATGTCGCCGACGTGCCGGGCGCGCTGGTCGCCGAAGAAGGTGCGGGCGCCCGCGCGCCACAGGCTGTTGGCGCTGGCCGCCGAGGGTTCGGGCCGAACGTTCGGCGCAGGCAGATAGGCCTGCTGCACCGGCACCAGGGCGGCCGGATAGCCGATGGGGGCCAGTTCGGGACCGCGCACCGTCTCGGCGACGGTCGAACAGGCGGTCAGGGCCAGGGCGGCGGCGGAAACGATCAGAACCTTACGCATGGCGAACTGTCCTCAGCGGGCGGCGAACTGTTGCAGGGCGGCGTTGCGGGCGGCCTGGGCGGCGGGACCGGCCATGGCCTGGCCGGGACCGATGGCGACGGCGTCGATCATCCGGCCCGACGCCGTGTTCAGCACCACGACCGGCTCGCCGACGGCGGCGTTCCTCTGGGCGCGGCCCATGACGCTCAGGGTCACGCCGCCGACCTGATAGGCCACGGTGACCATGTCGTTGCGGGCGATGACGCGCTCGGCCGCGGCGGCGCGCATCGGTGCGGCCCTGACGGCGACCGGCGCGGCCGAGACCTCGGCCGACGGGGCGGCGCCCGGCGACGCGGCGGCGCTGCGGATCACGACGCGGCGCAAACCTTGCGGATTGGCCCATTCCAGACCCGACTGACGCGCCAGGGCCTGAAGCTGACCAGCCTCCATGACCACCGAGGGTCCGGCGCGGGTCGCCACCTGCACCTCGGCGGCGGCTCCGGCGCCGTCGAACAGGTCGCCGAAGGTCACCCGACCGTCGGAATCGACCGGTTGGGCCTTGAGCGTGACCGGGCCGCTCAGCGCGGGCGTGGCGGCCAGAACGGCGGCGGCGGCGGCGGTCAGGGCGGCCAGCCAGCGGGCGCGACGGCTGAACAGCGGCGGACGCGGCGGCGGGTTCAGGGGAAACAGAATGCTCATCAGCTCTTCACCTGGGCGGCGACGGACAGCATATCGTCGGCGGTGGAGATGACCTTGGAGTTCATCTCATAGGCCCGCTGGGCCACGATCAGGGCGCTGATCTCGGACACCGCGTCGACGTTCGAGGATTCGGTATAGCCTTGCAGGATCTGGCCGAAACCGGCCGCGCCGGGCGTGCCGACGGTGGCCGGACCCGAGGCGGCGGTTTCCATCAGCAGGTTGTCGCCGACGGCTTCCAGGCCCGCCTCGTTGAAGAAGGTCGCCAGCTCCAACTGACCGACAACCGACGGCTCGGTCGAACCCTGGGTGATGACCTGCACCTGGCCCGACTTGGAGATCGACACATCGACCGCATCCTGCGGAATGGTGATGGCCGGATTGACCGCATAGCCGTCGTCGGTGACCAGTTGACCCTCGCCGTTGACGGCGAAATTGCCCGCGCGGGTGAAGGCCGTCTCGCCCGAGGGCAGATTGACCTGGAAATAGCCCCGGCCGTCGATGGCCACGTCGTAGCGGTTGCCGGTCTGGCTGGGCGTGCCCTGTTCGGTGATGCGGTACACGCTGCCCGCCTTCACGCCCGCGCCGATCTGGATGCCGGTCGGCACCACCGTGCCCTGGGCGGACGACTGAGCGCCCATGCGTTCGACGTTCTGGTACAGCAGGTCCTGGAACTCGGCTCGCTGGCGCTTGAAGCCGACCGTGTTCATGTTGGCGATGTTGTTGGAGATGACCTCCACGTTCAACTGCTGGGCGGCCATGCCCGAGGCGGCGGTTCTCAAGGCGCGCATACCGGGGTCTCCTTAGGAAGCCCGACCCAGGCGCTCGACGGCGCGCCGGGACAGGTCGTTGGTGTTCTCGATCATCCGCGTGATGCGTTCATAGGCGCGGCTGATCTCGATCAGATTGGTGATTTCCAGGATCGGATTGACGTTGGAGCTTTCCAGCATCCCCTGGCGGACGCGGGCGTCGGTCGCGTCCATGGCCGCGGCGTTGGAGGCGTTGCGGTACAGGCCGTCTCCGCCCTTCGACAGGGCGGCCAGGGCGTCGAAGCGAACCAGTTTCAACTGGCCGACCGGCTGGCCGTTCTGGCTGATCGTTCCGTCGGCGGCCACGGCGGGCTGGCCCTGGGCCGGGTCCAGAACGATCTCGCCGCCCTGGCCCTGGACGCGATGACCGGCCTCGGTGACCAGGCGGCCCTCGGGGTCCAGGACGAAGGCGCCGTCGCGGGTATAGGCCGGTCCCTGGTCGGTCTCGATCTCGAAGAAGACCCCCTCGCCCTCGATGCCGAAGTCCAGCGGGCGGCCGGTCTGGTTCAGGGGACCCTGGCCATAGTCGCGGCCCACGCCGTTATCCAGCACGAAGCTGACGCCCGGACGCACCGCGTCGTTGCGGGCGCGTTCGCCCACTTCGGTCCCCAGCAGCAACTGCTCGACCTTGAAGCCGGTGGTGTCCGCATTGGCGATGTTGTTGGCCACGATGTCGAGTTCGCGGCGCAGCGTCATCTGGCGGGACAGTCCGATGTAGGCGGCGTTTTCCACGGGGCGGGCGACTCCTTCGCCTCGTCCCTCGCAACCCCCGTGCCAACAGGGTTAACGTAGGCTCCGCCTGGATTTCCGCCGAATTCAGGGTCCCGGCGCCCGGCAGGATTTGCCGTTCCTAAACGTCCCGTTAACCAAAACCGCCCCATCTGGAGTCTGGGTTTCCTCGGGGCGTGGCGCGCGTATGCTGAAGCTGGGCAAGAAGAAGGACAAAGGCGCCGCCGCGGACGCCCAGGTCCCCGCCGTCGTCGAGGGCGAGGCCGGCGCCGAGGGCGACGCGCCCAAGAAGAAGAAACTCCCGCTGCTGTTCATCATCGCCCCGATCGCCCTGCTGGTGTTGGGCGGCGGCGGCGGCGCGGCCTTCTTCCTGATGCAGCCGAAGGCGGATGCGGCCGCAGGCGCCGACGCTCACGGCGCCGAGAAGAAGGACGGCGGTCACGGCAAGAAGGACGAAAAGAAGGGCGGCGGCGGCCACGGCGGCGGCGGCGGCGAGGGCGAGGCCGACCCGTCGCTGGGCAAGATCAGCGAAGGTCCCGACGGCGTCACCTTCTACACCCTGCCCGACATGACGGCGAATGTGCAGGCCGCCGACGGCCGCCCGACCTTCGTCAAGCTGAAGCTGACCCTCGAAATGCAGGACGCGGCGGTCGCCGAACACCTCCAGACCGAGGCCCCCCGGATGCGGGATATGTTCCAGGGATTCCTGCGCGAACTGCGCCCCGAAGAGATGCAAGGCTCGGCCGCCACCTTCCAGTTGAAGGCCGAGTTGCTGCGCCGGGTCAATCTGATCGCCGCGCCGGGCAAGGTCGACGCCGTTCTGATCGAAGAAATGCTGGTGCAATAGGCCGATGACCGACGCGGCCCTGGACGACGAGCCTGACGCCGGTTTCGGCGAGGAAGAGGCGCGCGCCTCGGGCCTGTCCGAGCGCGTCCTGAATCAGGATGAGATCGACAGCCTTCTCGGCTTCGACCTGGGCGACGGCGACGACAGCGAACGCACCGGCATCCGGGCCATCATCAACTCGGCCCTGGTCAGCTACGAACGCCTGCCGATGCTGGAGATCGTCTTTGACCGCCTGGTGCGGCTGATGACGACCTCCTTGCGCAACTTCACCTCCGACAACGTCGAGGTGAGTCTGGACAACATCAGCTCCATACGCTTCGGCGACTATCTGAACTCCATCCCCCTGCCCGCCATCCTGGCCGTGTTCCGCGCCGAGGAGTTGGACAACTACGGCCTGCTGACGGTCGATTCCAACCTGATCTACTCCATCGTCGACGTGCTGCTGGGCGGTCGCCGGGGCACGGCGGCGTTGCGCATCGAGGGCCGCCCCTACACCACGATCGAGCGCGTGCTGGTCCAGCGGATGGTCGAGGTGGTGCTGCAAGACGCCTCGGCGGCGTTCGAGCCGCTGACCCCGGTCAACTTCAACCTGGACCGGCTGGAGACCAACCCCCGTTTCGCCGCCATCGCACGGCCGGCCAACGCCGCCATCTTGGTCAAGCTGCGCATCGACATGGAAGACCGGGGCGGGCGCATCGAGCTGTTGCTGCCCTACGCCACGCTGGAACCCATCCGCAAGATGCTGTTGCAGCAGTTCATGGGCGAGAAATTCGGCCGCGACAACATCTGGGAAGGCCACCTGGCCACCGAACTCTGGACCACGGACACCGAGATCCGCGCCGTCCTGGACGAGCAGCAGGTGCCCCTGTCCAAGGTGCTGGACTTGAAGGTCGGCGACACCCTGATGCTGAACGCCACGCCGGATTCCGACATTTCGGTGAAGGCCGGCTCCATTCCGCTGACCACCGGCAAGATGGGCCGCAAGGGCCAGCACATCGCCGTGCGCGTCGAGGGACCGATCAGCCCCGAGGCGGCCGGCTCCATCACCAAGGGGAGGAACGGATGATCGGCGTGATCATGGACGCCCTGCTGATGCTGCTTCTGGCCTGCGCCCTGGCCTATGGGGTGCGGTTGGACAAGAAGCTGAAATCCCTGCGCGACGGCCAGTTGGCGTTCGCCGGAGCGGTCAACGAGCTGAACATGGCGGCCTCGCGCGCCGAAGCGGCCCTGGCCTCGTTGCGCGCCTCGGGTCAGGAGACGGACCTGCTGCACGACCGCATCGTCAAGGCGCGCGCCGTCAAGGCCGAGCTGGAGGCCCTGATCGCCCGAACCGGTCGCGACATCGACGCTCCGCCCCCCGCCAAGCCGAGCGCGGCGATCGAACCGGTCCGACCGCAGCCTCAGGCCCAGCCGGTCTCCGGCGGCCTGCTCTCGCCCGAGCAGGTCGAGCGGTTCACCCCGGTGCTCCAGGCCCTGGCCGCTAACCAATCCGCGAAGCAAAGCCTCAACCGCGCCCGGCGCAGTCTGGATGACGACCTGTTCGCCGCCTGATCCACGCCAGCCCCCCGATGTCTGAGATCGAATAACCCATGGCCCGCATCCCCCGCATCCTGCCGCTCGTCGCCATCGCCATCGGAGGCGTGGTGATGGTGCGCGCCGTCGGGATCGCCCCCGGCCTGTTCGAGGGCGCCCGCGCCTGGGCCGAAGAGGCCGCGCCCGCCGCCGCCGAAGGCGCCGGGGCCGCGCCCAAGCCCGCCCCCGCCGTCTGCGCCCTGACGCCGGAGCAACTGGCCCAGCAGGCGGGCCTGTCCCCGGCTGAGCTGCGAGTCATTCAATCGTTGAAGGATCGGCGCGCCGAACTGGACATCCGCGACAACGACTTCGCCACCATGCTGCCCCTGATGGCCGCCGCCGAGCAGAAGCTGGACGCCAAGACTCAGGCCCTGAATGCGGTGAAGGCCGAACTTCAGACCCTGCTGGGCCAGGTCGGCGAACAGGAGAAGGCCGAGATCGACCGTCTGGTCGCCGTCTATTCCGCCATGCGCCCGCGTGAGGCCGCCCGCATCTTCGCCACCCTGGACGACAAGGTGCGCCTGCCCGTCGCCGCCGCCATGCGTCCGCGCTCCCTTTCCGCCGTCATGGCCCAGATGGAGCCGGCCGCCGCTCGCGAGCTGACCGAGAAACTGGCCCGTCGCTTCGAAAGCCAGCAACAGGCGGCCCAGGCCGCCGTCGCCGCCGCCTCGAACGCCGCCGCGCCCGCGCCGACGCAAGCCGCCGCCGCTTCGGCCGCCCCCACGGCCACGGCCGCCGCCAACACCGCCCCTGACGCCGCCGCCGCCACGCCTCGCCCCGCCAACCGCACCCCCGCGCGCCGCCCGGCCGCGCGTCCGGCCGCCCGCCCCGCCCAACAGACCGCCGCCGCGCCCGCGCCGGCGGGACCTCGACCCTATCAGGCCGGAAGCGGAGCCGCCGCCGCCCCGACCCCGAGCGCCCCGCCGCGTCAGACAGTTCAGTAAGCCCGGTTGGCGCCGCGACAGCGGGCCGCTATCAACCGCGCCTCACCTGATCCGAGCCTGACCATGTCCGACGCCCTGCCCGACCGCCTCTCCGTCGATCCCGCCAGCCCCTTCTATGACGGGGACCTGCTCGCGCGCGGCGTGGGCGTGCGCTTCAAGGGCGAAGACAAGACCAATGTCGAGGAATACTGCGTCTCCGAAGGCTGGGTGCGGCTGGCCCTGGGCAACCGCGTCGATCGCAAGGGCAAGGCCCTGACCGTCAAGCTGCAAGGCCCGGTCGAACCCTATTTGCAGAACGAATAGGACCTTACCTTCGCCCACCGAGGTCGATAGGGTCCCGGCGCACACTGCTGGAGGATCCATGACTCGTTTCCGCACCCTGTCCGCCGCCGTCGCCGCCTCGGCCCTGCTCGGCGTCGCCGCCTTCCCGGCCCAGGCTCAGGACGCCGCCGTCGTGCGCGCCGCCGAACAGGTGCGGGATCAGGCCCTGGCCCAGAACGTGGCCCTGGACTACGTCACCCAGATCACCACCCGCTTCGGCCCGCGTCCCGCGGGGTCCGAAGCCGAGACGGCCGCCGCCCGCTGGGCCGCCGACTATCTGCGCGGACTGGGCTTCCGCAATGTGCGGATCGAGGAATTCCCGCTGGTCGGCTGGGACCGCGGCGAAGAAGGCGCGGCCATCCTCGGCCCGCGCCCGCAACGGCTGGTCGCCGCCGCCCTGGGCCATTCGCCCGCCACCCCCGAAGGCGGGATCGAGGCCGAGGTCGTGCGCTTCGACAGCCTGGACGCGCTGAACGCCGTCCCCGCCGGGTCGCTGACGGGCAAGATCGCCTATGTCGACGGCGGCCAGATGGTGCGGATGCAGGACGGCTCGGGCTATGGTCCGCTGTCGCGCATTCGCGGCGCCGGGCCTTCCGCCGCCGCCGCCAAGGGCGCGGTCGCCTTCATCATGCGTTCGGCGGGCACGGACGAACACCGTATGCCGCATACCGGCACCACCCGTTACGTCGACGGCCAGGTGCCCATTCCCGGCTTCGCCCTCAGCGCGCCCGACGCCGACCAGGTGTCGCGTCTGGTCGAAATGGGCGAGACGGTGCGTCTGCGGCTTCATTCGACCGCCCGGACCTATCAGACCCTGTCCCACAACGTCGTCGCCGACCTGCCGGGACGCACCCGGCCGGAAGAGATCATCGTCCTCGGCTCGCACATGGACAGTTGGGACCTGGGAACGGGCGCCATCGACGACGCCGCGGGCGGCGCCATCACCATCGCCGCGGCCAAGGCCATTCTGGACAGCGGCCGACGCCCGGCGCGCACCATCCGCGTGGTCCTGTACGGCTCCGAAGAGGTGGCTCAGCCGACCAACACCGGCAACGGCGGCGGCGCCTATCTGCGCAATGTCCAACAGACGGGCGGGGTCGACCGGCACATCATCGCCGGCGAGAGCGATTTCGGCGCCGACCGCATCTACGCCCTGGGCCTGCCGCCGGGTTCGGCCGAGACCGATTTCGGTCGGACGGCGGCCCGCGTCCTGGGTCCGCTGGGCATCCTGTCGGCCGAGGCGGAACTCAGCGGCGGCGCCGACATCGGGCCGCTGGCGCGCGCGGGGGTGCCGGTCTTCGGTCTGCGCCAGGACGGCACGCGCTATTTCGACCTGCACCACACCGCCGACGACACCCTGGACAAGATCGACCCCGAGCAGATGACCCAGAACGTCGCCGCCTGGGCCGCCCTGGTCATGCTGATCGCCGATTCCGACGTGGACTTCCGCGCGACGCGCCCGGCGGCTACTCAGGGCCGCTGACGCCGCGAGCGTGGCGAAACTGGTAGACGCAACGGACTTAAAATCCGTCGACTTCGGTCATGCGGGTTCGACCCCCGCCGCTCGCACCATCCCGGCCTGACCCTGCCGCCCCTGCCGCAATCGACGCGCCTGGGTGCACGGCGGGGTTAGACTCTCGGGATGAAGCCTGGCTCAGTTCTCCCAAAGCCCCGCAGCGCAAGGCTTTGCACCCTTTCGCGCGTCACCCGCCAAGCCCGCTTTTCAGGGTATGGGACCGTCAGGTCAGGACGCCGGACCTGGCGCCTGACCCTGCCGAATTCGAAAAATTACACGTCAGGCGGCAGGGGTGTGGCGACGCGACGCGGCTCAGCCCTTCAGCCGCCACGTCGCGCCCTGCGGCCCGTCCATGACCACGACGTTCAATTCCGTCAGCCGGTCGCGGATACGGTCGGCGGCGGGCCAGTCCTTGGCCGCGCGCGCCGTCGCGCGCTGTTCCAGCAGACCCTCGACCTCGACGCGCAGATCATCCGAGACCTCGCCCTCCAGCCAGGCCGCCGGATCGGATTGCAGCACGCCCAGGATGTCCGCCGCCGCGATCAGCCGCCCCTTGGCCTCGCCCACGGCCGCGGCGTCGCCCGCCGTCATGCCGCGCTCGATCTCGCTGGACAAAGCGAACAGCACGGCCATGGCGCCCGGCGTGTTCAGGTCGTCCTGGATCGCCTTCAGGAAGTCGGCGGGCGGCTCGTCGGTCGTGGCCGGAACGGCCGCCGCCCGGTGCAGGGCGCCATACAGGCGGTCCAGGTTCTTCTTGGACTGGTCCAACAGGCTCTGGGTCCAGTCCAGCGGCTGGCGGTAATGGGCGCTCAACAAGGCCCAGCGCACCACCTCGCCCGGCATGGCCTGCACCAGATCGTGCAACAGCAGGACATTGCCGATCGACTTGGACATCTTCTCAGCGTCCACGGTCAGAAAGCCGTTGTGCATCCAATAGCGGCTGTATTCGTCGTGCGGCTGTTCGTCATGGGCATGGCCGTGGGCGCAGACGCCCTGGGCGATCTCGTTCTCATGGTGCGGGAACACCAGATCGACGCCGCCGCCGTGGATGTCGATGGGCAGGCCCAGCCGCGCCTCGATCATGGCCGAGCATTCGATGTGCCAACCCGGCCGACCGTCGCCCCAGGGGCTGGGCCAGCTCGGCTCTCCATCCTTGGACGGTTTCCACAGCACGAAGTCGTGCGGGTTCTTCTTGTACGGCGCCACCTCGACGCGGGCGCCGGCGATCATGTCGTCCAGATTGCGTCCCGACAGGGCGCCGTAGGCCGGATAGGCCGAAACGTCGAACAGCACGTGCCCTTCGGCCGCATAGGCGCATCCGGCGTCGATGATGGCCTGGATCTGGCCCGTGATGGCCTCGACGTGGTCGGTGACGTGCGGGGCGATGTCCGGCGGGCTGACGTTCAGCCGGGCCATGTCGTCCAGATAGGCGGCCTCGTAGCGCGCCGTGATCTCGCCGATGGGCACGCCTTCACGGGCCGCCTTGGCGTTGATCTTGTCGTCCACGTCGGTGACGTTGCGGGCGTAGATCACCTTGTCCGCGCCATAGGTCCGCCGCAGCAGCCGCACCAGGACGTCGAACACCACCGGCGGCCGCGCATTGCCGATATGGGCGTAGTCATAGACCGTGGGACCGCAGACATAGAGGGTCACCCGGTTCGGATCGCGCGGCTCGAACAGGCGCTTTTCACGGCGCAGGGTGTCGTGGATGTGCAGCGGCATGGTCGCGCGGTAGCCTTAGTTTTCTTGCAGGACGCTAGGGAAGGTCCATATAGCCGGGCCTGAGGCGATAAACAGTCACGGCTGACAAACAATCCGCCGCCGCACGAAGAGATCCAGAATGAGCGTCAATTCCATCAAGCCGGTCCTGGTCGGCGACAACGACCGCAAGGCCCGCCCGTCGCGCGAGACGGCGATGGAGGCGGTGCGCACCCTGATCGCCTGGGCTGGCGACGATCCCGAGCGCGAGGGTCTGATCGACACGCCGCGTCGCGTGGTCGACGCCTATGGCGACTGGTTCCAGGGCTATGACGCCGACGTCGCCAAGGAGTTGAGCCGCACCTTCGAGGAGGTCGAGGGCTATGACGACATGGTCATGCTGCGCGACATCGAGGTGGAGAGCCACTGCGAGCACCACATGGCCCCCTTCCTGGGCAAGGCCTATGTCGCCTATGTCCCGACGGACAAGGTGGTGGGCATCTCCAAGATCGCCCGCGTGGTCGAGATCTTCTCCAAGCGTCTCCAGACCCAGGAGACCCTGACGCAAGAGATCGCCGCCGCCCTCGAATCGCACCTGGCCCCGGCCGGGGTCGCCGTGATGATCGACGCCGAACACCAGTGCATGACCACGCGCGGCGTGCACCACCGTCATGTCTCGACCCTGACCACCCGCTTCACCGGCGCCTTCAAGAGCGATCCGGCCCTGATGGACCGCTTTCTGAAGCTGGCCCAACGCGGGTGAGGTTTCGCCTGACGCGGGTATTCGGCGTGATGGAACCGCCCGTTGTCGGAGATCGCTTTACAAGCGCGTCTCGGGACGCCAAGAGACGTTTCGAAGCTTAAGCTCGGCCCACGCCACGCGCGGGGCCTCAGTATGGAGACGACAGCGCATGGGCGCCAAACTTTCCGGCCCGGGCGGCCAAGGCGGCAAGACGATCTCTCAAAACAGCGAGATCAACGTCACGCCGTTCGTCGACATCATGCTGGTGCTGCTGATCATCTTCATGGTCGCCGCGCCGCTGGCGACCGTGTCGATCCGCCTCGACCTGCCGCCGGCCGTGCCGAACAACGATCCGAACCCCAAGGAGCCGGTGTACATCACCATCCAGGACACCGGTTCGCTGTTCATCGCCGACAAGCAGACCACCATCGAGACCCTGGCCGATGACGTCTGCGCGGCCTTGCAGCCGACCCCGAACTGCCGCGACGAGCGTATCTTCGTCCGCGCCCAGCCCGAGGTGAAGTACAACGCCTTCATGGAAGTGATGAACACCATGCAGGGCAACGGCTTCTTCAAGGTCGGCCTGCTGAACGAAGACATCGAATAGGCGTTTCGCCGGTTCGAACAGGATCAGGCCGCGTCCCGACGGACGCGGCCTTTTTCGTGGACAGGTGACAGAGGCCCCCGCGCCGCCTAATCGAACGCCATGGCCTACAAGTCCCTGCGCGACTTCATTCAGATGCTGGAAGCCGAGGGCGAGCTGGTGCGCGTCGCCGAGCCGGTCTCGACCCATCTGGAGATGACCGAGATCCAGACCCGGCTGCTGCGCAACGGCGGCCCGGCGGTGCTGTTCGAAAAGCCGGTCATGCCTGACGGTTCGATCAGCCCCATCCCCTGCCTGGCCAATCTGTTCGGCACGGTGAAGCGCGTCGCCATGGGGGTGACGCTGGACAAGACGCGCCGCACCACGGCCGGCGAACTGCGTCAGGTCGGCGATCTGCTGGCGGCGCTGCGCCACCCGACGCCGCCGCGCGACATGGCCGGCGCCATCGAGATGCTGCCCATGGTCCAGACGGCCCTGACCATGCGGCCCAAGACGGTGAAATCCGCCCCGGTTCAACAGGTGGTGCTGAAAGGCGACGCGATCGACCTGACCGCCCTGCCCGTCCAGGGGTGCTGGCCCGGCGAACCGGCGCCGCTGATCACCTGGGGCCTGGTCGTCACCAAGGGACCGTCCGACGCGGCTGAAGACGACTTCAACCTGGGCATCTATCGGATGCAGGTGCTGGGCAAGGACCGGGCGATCATGCGCTGGCTGGCCCACCGCGGCGGCGCCCAGCACTACGCCCGACACAAGAAGGCCGGAAAGCGCGATCCCCTGCCCTGCGCCGTCGTGCTGGGGGCCGATCCGGGCACGATCCTGGCGGCGGTGACGCCGGTGCCCGACACTCTGTCCGAATATCAGTTCGCGGGCCTGCTGCGCGGGGCCAAGGCCGAACTGGTCCCATGCAAGACCGTGCCCCTGATGGTCCCGGCCCAGGCCGAGATCGTGCTGGAAGGCCACGTCCTGCTGGACGAGCAGGCGCCCGAAGGGCCGTATGGCGACCACACCGGTTATTACAACTCGGTCGAAACCTTCCCGGTGTTTCAGGTGACGGCGATCACCATGCGCCGCGATCCCATCTATCTGACCACCTTCACCGGTCGGCCGCCCGACGAACCCAGCGTGCTGGGCGAGGCGCTGAACGAGGTCTTCATCCCCCTGCTCCAGCAACAGTTCCCCGAGATCGTCGACTTCTGGCTGCCGCCCGAGGGGTGCAGCTATCGCATCGCCGTGGTGTCGATGAAGAAGGCCTATCCGGGCCACGCCAAGCGGGTGATGCTGGGCGTCTGGAGCTATCTGCGCCAGTTCATGTACACCAAATGGGTCATCGTCGTGGACGACGACATCGACGCCCGCGACTGGAAGGACGTGATGTGGGCCATCTCGACCAAGATGGACCCGGCGCGCGACATCACCGTGATCGAGTCGACCCCGATCGACTATCTGGACTTCGCCAGCCCCGAGAGCGGCCTGGGGTCCAAGATCGGCCTGGACGCCACCGACAAATGGGAGCCTGAAACCAAGCGCGAATGGGGCCAGGAAATCCGCATGGACGAAGCGGTGGTCGAAAAGGTCAGCGAAATGTGGGACCTGCTCGGATTACCGGGTGACGGAACGCCGATCTGGAAGTAGATCAGCCAGGACACCCCCATAACGTGTGGATCCCGGCGAATGCAGCCCAGTAAGCAGACGATCGCTCAACTCTTCGAACCAACGAAGCGCTACGTCATCCCTCTGTTTCAGCGCGCCTATGTGTGGAACGAGGAGGACCATTGGGAGCCGCTGTGGTCTGATATCGTGCGGCAGTCCGACCGCTCGGGCGGACCCCATTCAGGTCACTTCCTCGGCGCGGTGGTGATGCAGAACGTGGCCGTAACGGGCGGTGGGTTGCCTCGCGCGGAGATGATCGACGGTCAGCAACGCCTGACGACGCTTCAGGTCCTGCTCAAGGCGTTGACAGATGTCGCTGCGCAGTTGGCCCCAGACTGGAGGGACCATTTCGGACGTTTGACACGCAACCACCTTACGCCCGGCTGCGCCGACGAGGACCAGTACAAGCTTTGGCCCGGCACGGCTGATCGACGCGCCTTCCGAGCGATTCAGGACAACACCGACCCGGTCTCGGCTCGTAACGCTCTTGCCGAGGAAGATGGATCGCGTCTGCGCCTGATCGACGCCTACGACTATTTCTCCAAGGAGATCCGATCCTATGTGACCGAAGAGGGGCAGGATGTGTCGGGAAGGTTCAAGACCCTGCACGGCGTCTTGTTCGGCGGGCTTCAGATCATCGCCATCGAGCTGGAATCCGGCGACGACCCTCAGATGATTTTCGAGACGTTGAACGGCCGAGGCGAACCTCTTTTGCCGTCCGACCTGATCCGTAATGACTTGTTCCTGCGAGCCGCCGCCGAGGGCCTGGCGCCTGAACCCATCTATGAACGGCATTGGGCGCCTTTCGACGCCGCCTCAGCCGAGGCCGACCGGTATGGCGAGACCCGCTTCTGGCATATGCTGGAACGACAGGGGCGACTGGAACGACCCCGCATCGACCTGTTCGTCTTCCACTATCTGATGATGCACGACCCGGGCGAACATCGGATCGACCGACTCTATGCCGACTTCAGCCGCTGGGCCAAACTGTCTGGGCGTTCGGTGGCCGACATCTTCGCCGACATCGCCCGGTATCGCGACCATTACCGACGGCTGATGGACCCGACCGGGACCGACGTGGTCTCCACGACCGCACGACGGCTCAAGGCCCTGGACACGACGACGGCCTACCCCATCCTGATGTATGTGCTCGGGCTGGATACGGATCGCCTTCAGTCCACCGATCGCGACCGCATCTTCCGCGCTCTGGAGAGCTACGTCGTGCGCCGCTATTTCGCCGGGGGCGACAGCAAGACCTATAACAAGACCTTCATCTCCCTATTGGCCCGCCTGAAGACGGCGGCGCAGGAGACCCCGGTCAACCTGGCGGAATTCGTCGAGGACGAGTTGCTCAAGGGCCAAGGCGCCACGACGATCTGGCCTGATGACGAAGCCTTCCAGAGAGGCTTTCGCACCACCAAGCTTTATGTCGGTTCGCGCCTGGAACGCGCCCGCATGATCCTGACCGCGTTAGAGGAGTTCATCCGCGCCGAGAGCCGGGCCGAGCCGCTCAGCCTGACGGCCAACCTGACCATCGAACACCTGTTGCCCCAAACCAATACGCCAGAGGTCTATCCCTACGGTACGCTCCGCCTCGCCGCCTATCAGGACCTGGCGCCCGAGGACTATCGATGGCGGCTGATACACACCATCGGCAACCTGACGATGCTGACGCCGGGCCTGAACACCATCGCCGGCAACAATCCCTTCCCGGATAAGACCGCCGAGATCAGCGCCACCTCTGATTTGCGTCTTAACGCCTTCACCCGGCTGTCGGACTGTCCTGCACGCTGGTCGGAGGACGAGATCATCGCTCGAAGTGACAACCTGTTCGAGACGGCGCGCAAGATTTGGAGTCGGCCAAACACCGCTACGGGCTAGGCCTGACCTCCGCACGACGGCGGCCTAGGATCATGTGTTGAACCACTCGGGGAGGAGCCGGTTTGAGCGCCTTCGAATTCATGTTCAGCTTCTTCGCTCTTCTGATCGCCCCATGGTGATCCGCAATCGGCGACTGAACCTGGCCCTGCTGGCCGCGCATCACCTCGTCAACCTTGCCCCGATGTTGACCGCGCCAGGCTAGTCGGTGACCGAACACAAGGCTGTTCCTCCCTTGACCGGATCGCCAGAGCTAGTAAGTTGCTTTTTGCAACTTACTAGGAGGCGCCGCCATGGCGGGTGTTTTGAAAGTCACGCAGGACGGGTCGACCCTGATCGTCGAGATCAATGGCGGCCCACAGCAAGAGTTCGGTGAAATCGTCGCCCGGGCGCTGGAGACTCTGATCGCTGACGTCGATCAGAACCCGGATGTCCGAGCCGTCATCTTCACCAGCGCCCACCCGACCCGTTTCATCAGCCATGCGGATGTGAAATGGCTCCAGGAGGGCGGCGTGCGCCTCAAGGAACGGCTGGCCGCCGGCGCTTCGGCTCCGCCGCCGGACCCGGACACTTTCGGCCTGGATCGGTTGCACGGCCTGTTCTTGAAGATGAACAGCGCCTCGGCCGTGTTCATCGCCGCCTTGCAAGGTTCGGCCCTGGGTCTGGGGGCCGAGTTCTCCTGGGCTTGTGATGTGCGCGTCATGGCCGATGCCGACGCCTTTATCGGCCAGCCCGAGGTCTTGTTGGCCATCATGCCCGGCGGCGGCGGCACCCAGCGGCTGACCCGCCTGATCGGGCCGCACAGGTCGTTGATGGCCATTCTGGACGGAAAGCCGTTCACGCCGCAGGAGGCCCTGGCGGTCGGCGCCGTCGACGCCGTGGCGCCGCGCGATCAGGTGATGGCCAAGGCCCTGGCCCTGGCGGCCCATTTCGCCACCCGGCACAAGGCTTCGATCGGCGCGATCAAGCGGGCGGTCTATCTGGGCGGCTCCCTGCCCCTGCCCGACGCGCTACAGATGGAGGCGCGCGAATTCATGGGCCTGGACATGGCCCCGGAAGGCCAGCGCCGTATGCTGGCCTATGAGGTCGATACTTCGACCCTGGGCGACCTGCCGCTCTATGTCGGCGACATTTACGCCCGTTCGATCGAGAGCGGCAGCACCTGACCGGAACCACCGCCCGAAGCCCTTCACGCCTCCTGTCGAATCCCGTGGTGACGGAAGGCTGAACAGGAAATAGGCTGATCGCTCAGCCGACTCTGGGGGGGGCGATGAGTCCGTTCGAGTTCTTTTTCAGCTTCTATGGTCTGGTGCTGGGCCTGGCCATGACCGAGGCCAGCTCGGGCGTGTCGCGCGCCATAAATCAGAGAAGGCGACGGCCGATCGGCTGGCGCTTGTGGCTGTTGCAGGCGGCTATATGAGCGCGTTCGAGTTTTTCTTCAGTTTCTACGGACTGGTGCTGGGCCTGTCGGTGGCGGTGATCGCCACCGGCGTGGCCACGGCCATCCAGCACAGGAAGACGATCCGCATCGGCTGGTTGACGCCGCTGCTGGCGCTGTTCGTGGGGCTGGACATCGCCACCTTCTGGGACGCGGCCTGGAACACCTTCCGCGACGCCCCCTTCAGCTACGGTATGTTGGTGGCGGGTCTGACCATCGCCCTGTTCTATTTTGTCGCCGCCTCCCTGGTGTTTCCACACCAGATCGAGGACGGGATGTCGTTGGACGACCATTTCTGGGCCAACAAGACACTGGTCCTGTTGCTGACCGTGGTGGGCAACGCCCTGATGGTCGCGGCGTCGATCGTTCAGGTGCTCGGCAAGCCGCAGATGATGTTTGTCCTGTTCAACTACGGCTTCACCTTCGCCCTCTATCTGGCGTTGGTGGTCCCCGCGGCGTTCGCCCGCAAGCCGCGCCTGTTCGCGATCCTGATCGGGCTGCACGTCGCCATCTATCTGGCGATCGCCTGTCTGGCGCCGCCGCCGCCGAATCCCCCCGAAGCACCGCCGCCCGTCGCTGGGACGGCCGCCCCCTGACCCGCCGTTTGCCGCGCTTGCCGTTCAGGCCCTAGGAACCTTGTCATGCGCGTTTCACTCATTGTCCTCGCCCTGCTTTCCATGGGAACCCCCGCCATGTCGCAAACCGTCCCCAACGCCGCGCCTTGGGATCAAGCCTTCCTGCCGCCCGCGCCCGAATGGGACGGCGCCAGCCGCGCGCTGCTGCGCGGTGCATCCGACCCCTGGGTCACCGCCTTCGAGGCTGACCCCGAGCATGACTTCAGCCCCGACTACGCCGACACCCGCGCCTGGTTCGACCGGCTGGATGCGGCCTCGGACCTGATCCGCATCGAACAGTTCGGCGTTTCGCCCGAAGGACGGCCGATCTACGCCGTCATCGCCTCAAAGGACGGCGCGGCCTTCGATCCGTCCAAGCCGGTGCTGCTGGCCCAGGCCGGCATCCATCCGGGCGAGATCGATGGCAAGGACGCGGGCATGATGCTGCTGCGCGACATCGCCTTTTACGGCAAGGATGCGTTGCTGGACCGGGTCAATCTGATCCTGATCCCCATCCTGTCGGTCGACGGACATGAACGGGCCAGCGCCTATTCCCGACCCAATCAGCGCGGGCCGCGCATCCAGGGCTGGCGCAACACCGCGACCAACCAGAACCTGAACCGCGACTATCTGAAGCTGGACCAGGCCGAGATGCGGGCCGTGCGCGGCCTGATCCTGAAGTACCGGCCGGACCTGTACGTCGACATCCACGTCACCGACGGCATGGACTATCAGTACGACGTCACCTTCGGCTTCAACGGCGAGAACGGCGTCTGGAGCCGCAGCCCGGCCATCGCCGAATGGCTGAACGACGCCTTCAAACCCGATATCTACGCGGCGCTGGAACGTCAGGGTCACATCCCCGGCGAACTGGTGTTCGGGATCGACGACGCCAATCCGCGCGCGGGCCTGTCGGACGGCGGCCTGGGCGAGCGGTTCTCGAACGGCTGGGGTTCGGCCGCCCACGTGCCGACGATCCTGATCGAGAACCACAGCCTGAAACCGCATGAGCAGCGGGTGCTGGGGACCTATGTCTTCCTGGAAGAGGCGATGCGCCTGCTGGCCGCGAAGGGCCGCGACCTGCGCGCCGCGATCACCGCCGATCGCGCCCTTCGCCCCGCCGAAGTGCCGACCAATTTCGAGCCGGACCCGACGCCGGCGTACACCCGGCAGTTTAAGGGCATCACCTACGAGACCTACGACAGCCCGGCCTCGGGCCGCCGCGAGATCCGCTGGCTGGGCCAGGCCGACCCTGAGATCTGGTCCCTGCCCTTCTATGGTTCGCGCCCGACCCTGACGCTGAAGCGGCCCCAAGCCTATTGGGTGCCTGCGCATCGGGCGGACGTGATCGAGCGGCTGCGCGCCCATGGGATTCAGATGGAAGTCCTGACCGCGCCGCGCACCGTGTCGGTCGAGATGTTGCGGCTGGAGAACCCCAAGGTCTCTGGCGCCGCCAACGAAGGTCATGTGCCGATCCGGGTGACCGAGGTTTCGACCGAGCGTCGCGACTGGACCTATCCGCCGGGTTCGGCGCGGGTGCCGACGGATCAGCCGTTGGGCGATGTGGCGATCCTGATGCTGGAGCCGCAGTCGGCCGAAAGCCTGTTCGCCTGGGGCCTGTTCCCCGAGGTGCTGAGCCGCGTCGAATACATCGAGGGTTACGCCATCGCCCCCCTGGCCGAGCGGATGATGGCCGCCGATCCGGCCCTGAAGGCCGCGTTCGAGGCCAAGCTGGCCGCCGATCCCGCCTTCGCGGCCGATGGCGACGCGCGTCTGGCGTGGTTCTACGAACGTACGCCGTTTTATGATGACCGTTATCGTCTGTATCCCGTGGGGAGGGAGACCCAATGAGCCTGCTTCAAGCCGCCGGACTGTGGTCCGGCCTGTTGATCCTGTTGCTGGTGCTGCTGGCGTTCCGCGTCGTGGCCAATCGACGGCGGCACAAGGTGCTGTTCGGCGACGGCGGCGTCAAAGAGGTGGTGGTGGCGACGCGAGCGTTCGGCAACGCCGCCGAATATATTCCGGTCGGGATCGGCGCGCTGATCCTGCTGGCCTTGCTGGGCTATCCGCTGTGGGCCGTGCACGCGGTCGGAGGGACCCTGTTGGCCGGCCGGATCATTCATGGCTTCGGTCTCAGCCACGGCCGAGGTCCGGGACCCGCGCGGTTGCTCGGCATGATCCTGACGTTGTTGGCGCTGATCGGCGCGGCGGGCGCATTGGTGATCTGTCCGTTGATGGCCTGAGACCGTTGCGGCGGGGCGGGCGGTCGGCCATATCGGGGCATGGCCGCCTCCTCCGCTTCGACGCCCCCCGACATCCTGCATGACCTGACCGCCGCGGCCCTGAAGGCGGGGGCCGATGCGGCCGAGGCCGTGTCCTCTCACCGCAGCGCCCTGTCCGTCGGCGTGCGCAACGGCGCGCTGGAGGATGTCGAGCGGGAAGAGAGCCGCGACCTGGGTCTGAGGGTCTTCATCGGCAAGCGTCAGGCGACGGTTTCGGCGTCGGACCTGTCGGAGGCCACGCGGACGCGACTGGTCGAGCGCGCCGTGGCCATGGCGCGGCTGGCCCCCGAAGACCCCTATGCGGGACTGGCGCCTCAGGATCGTCTGGCGCGCGGCCCGACGCCCGAGCTGGACGTGCACGATCCCACGGGCCGCACCGCCGAACAGTTGGAATGCGCCGCCGCCGAGACCGAAGCCGCCGCCCTGGCCGTGCCCGGCGTGGCCAAGTCCGAGGGCGGGCACGCCAGTTGGTCCGACAGCGAATGGCGACTGGTCACCAGCCACGGCTTCGACGGCGCCTATCGCGGCAGCGGCTATTCGCTGGGCGTCGGCGTCATCGCCGAAAAGGACGGGGCCATGGAGCGCGGCGGCGAGAGCCGCACCACCCGCCACCTGTCGGACCTGCCGTCGGCCCAGACCATCGGGCTGGAAGCCGGAAAACGCGCCGTGGCCCGAACCGGGCCGCGCAAGATCGCCTCGACCACCGCGCCCGTGATCTTCGAAAACCGCGTGGCGACCCAGGTTCTGTCGCCCCTGCTGGGCGCCATCTCCGGCCCGGCGGTGGCGCGTGGCGTCTCGTTCCTGAAGGATCGGCTGGGCCAGAGGGTGTTGCCCTCTGGCGTGGACCTGATCGACGACCCGTCCCGCCCGCGCGGCCTGGGTTCGACCCCGTTCGACGACGAGGGGGTGGAGGTGTCGCGCCTGGCCCTGGTCGAGGATGGCGTTCTGACGACCTGGCTGCTGAACAGCGCGGCGGCGGCTCAACTGGGCCTGGCGTCCACCGGTCACGCCGCGCGCGGACTGGCGGGACCGCCCGGCGTCTCAACCCACAACCTGCATTTGGCGCCGGGCGAGGTCGATCTCGCTGGACTGATGGATCAGGCGAGAACAGGTCTGTTGATCACCTCCATGTTCGGGCCGTCGCTGAATTCCAACACCGGCGACTGGTCAGCGGGCGTGTCCGGCTTCTGGTTCGAGGACGGTCAGATCGCTCATCCGGTCAGCGAGATCACCGTGGCGGGCAAGCTGATTGACCTCTACGCCCGGATGCAACGCGGTTCGGACCTGGAGTTCCGAGGTTCGTTCAACGCCCCGTCGTTGCTGTTCGACGCGGTGGCGATTGCGGGCAAATGACGGACTGGGCTGACGATCTGGCCCTGATCCGGCGCGCGGCGCGGGACGCGGGCGACCGCGCCCTGGCCGAGCGGGAGGCGGGACTGAAGGTCTGGTCCAAGTCCGGCGGCTCGCCCGTGACCAGCGCCGACATGGCGATCGACCAGATGCTGCGCGAGACCCTGCTGGGGGCGCGACCCGACTACGGCTGGCTGTCCGAAGAGACGGCCGATTCGGCCGACCGGCTGGACAAGAGACGCATCTTCGTCGTCGATCCGATCGACGGCACCGTGGCCTATATGAAGGGCAAGCCCTGGTGGTGCGTGCCTATCGCCGTGATCGAGAACGGAGCGCCGGTCGCCGCCGTGATCCACGCCCCGGCCCTGAACGAGACCTTCGATGCGGTCGCGGGCCAGGGCGCGCGGCTGAACGAACGCCCGATCACCGCCTCGGACGCCGACAGCCTGGACGACGCCGCCATGCTGGCCGACGCCCAGTTGATGCAGGGACCGCTGTGGCCCGAGCCGTGGCCGCCGATGCGGTTCGAAAAGCGCAACGCCATCGCCTATCGCATGGCCCTGGTCGCCGCAGGGGCTTTCGACGCCACCGTGGCCCTGACGCCGAAGTGGGACTGGGACGTGGCCGCCGGCGCCCTGATCGCCGCCGAGGCCGGGGCGAAGGTGTCGGATCACCATGGCGACCCGTGGCGCTTCAACCGGTCCGATCCGCGTCAGGCCAGCCTGGTCTGCGCCGCGCCTGCCCTGCATCCGTTGATCATCGCGCGTTGTGCGACTATCCCGCTGACCCCATAAGCCCCTCCCTTTTCGCCGGAAGCCCCATGACGGACCACCCTGACACCGACCAACTGCTGCATCTCGTCATCGGCGGCGAGTTGCGCCACCTGGACGCGCCGGTGTTCCGCGACCTGTCCAAGGTCGAGTTCGTCGGCGCCTTCGGCAGCTACGCCGAAGCCAAGAAAGCCTGGAAGGCGCGCGCCCAGGCCACGGTGGACAACGCCCATATGCGCTATTTCATCCTGCACGCGCACAAGCTGATCGACCCGCGCGGCGAGGCCTGACCGGAACGCCGCGACGACCCATGCGCTTTTCATGGCGCGGGTCGCATCGAAGGAGGCTGAGCCATGACCCCGTTCCTGATCGTCCTGGCCCTGCTGGCCCTGGCCGTCGGCATCGTTCTGTGGGCCACGCGCGTGACGCCCGCTCGGCCGGATCAACAGCGACCGGCATCGGATACGGCCAAGGACGCCCCGGTCGCACCGGCCGACACCGCGCCGGTCGATCCCTTCGCCTCGGCCCCGCCGCGCGAGGAGCCTCATCCATGACCCTGTTCGGAACGACGCTGGCCGCCGAACAGGTCGCCAGCCTGGTCAGCCTTCTGGCGCTGTTGCTCTTGTGGTTGGTCGTGCTTCGGCGCGAGCGGGATTATGCGCGCTGGTTCAAGCAGTGGGAGGCCGATCGCAAGGCCCGGCGCGAGGCGGAACAGGCCAGGGCGCGAAACGAAGCCGCGCCCAAAGACCGCAAGGGACCATGGGGCTGACCCCTATTCCCGGCGCAACAGTTTCTCGGTCAACAAGGTCCCCCACCACGAGGCCTTGAAGTCCGCCTTGATCGCCTTGGGATCATAGTCCGGCCGCTCGACCCATTGCAGGAAGTCCAGCCCCGCCGGTTCGCCCTCGGCGACATAGAGGTCCAGGGTGTAGTCCAGCACCCCCGTAAGGCCCTCGCGGTGATGCAGGGTGCGCTTGCCCAGTTCGGCCCTGGCGACCGACACCGGCTCGCCCAGGTGGAAATGCCGGTACAACACCGCCATCAGCCCGGCCCGATCCGCGCCCGACTTGCAATGGATCAGGGCCGGATACTGGAGGGTTCGAAACAGGTCGCGGGCGCGCCGCACGCGGTCGGTGCCCGGCGGATCGCGCGAATCCAACGGCGCGTCGATCAACTCCAGCCCCAGACGGCGACAGCTCGCGCTCTCCAGCCAGTAATAGGGTTCGTCGCGCGCGCCGCGCAGGTTGACAACCGTCTTGATCCCGCGTCGTTTCCAATAGGCCAACTGGCCCGGCGACGGCTGATTGGTGCGCACCAGGTCGGGACCCAGCCAGTGCGCATTGGCGAAGGCCGTACGCAGGAAGGCGTGGTCCCCCCAAAAATAACGCCAATGGGCCTTGAAGCGGTCCCATCGCGTGCTCACGTGCGCGCCGTTCATGTCCCGCACATAGGGGTTACGACGCCCGGCGTCACCTGCGGCTTGACTTCGCCCCTCCGCCGTCCGACCGAGAACCAATGACCGAAGCGACCGTCCCGTCCGAAACTGAGGGACTGCGCCCCCTGATGGCGCGGATCTGGCGCGATTATCTATCCCGGCATATCGGGGCGCTGGTCGCGGCCATGCTGTGCGCCGCGATCGCGGGATTGATGTCGGCGACGGTGCTGCGTCTGCTGGAGCCGGCCATCGACGGTCTGTTCGAACAATCGCCGGTCGATATCTGGGGCCTGATCCACATCCCGGCCGGACAGGCGGTGACCTGGATTCCGGCCATCATCATCGGCGTGGCCCTGATCTGGACGGCGGCGGCCTTGGCCCAGGCGGCCCTGGTCAATCGGCTGGGCCACGGCATCGTCGGCGACATTCAGGTGCGGTTGTTCGGGGCCATGATCCGGGCCGACCTGGCGCGGCTGCGCAGTCAGCACTCGGGCGCCTTCGTCTCCAGCGTGCTGTTCGACGCCAATCTGGTGCGCGAGGCCTTCACCAACGGCGTGGTCAACTACACCCAGCACGGCCTGACCCTGGTCGCCGTGCTGATCTCCATGGCCTTCATCGACTGGCGGTTGACGCTGATCGTGCTCCTGGGCGTGCCGCTGATCAGCCTGGTGCTGCGTCGTTTCTCACGCAAGACGAAGAAGGCCACCACCGGCGCCATGAAGGAGACCGAGGTCCTGTCCACGGCCCTGATGGAGAATCTGGACGGCGTCCGCCTGATCAAGATCGAGAACCGCGAGGCGGCCGAGGAAGCCCGCGTCGGCGAGGTTGTGGCCAGACGCCAGCGTCACGTCATCAAATCGGCCGACGCCCGCGCCTTCGCCGGACCGGCCAGCAATCTGGTGGCCATGATCATCGTGGCCGCCGTCATGGCCTATGCGGGATGGCGCGCCCAGTCGGGCGCGATGACCGTCGGGGCCTTCGCCGCCTTCATCGGCCTGTTGATGGCGGCCGGGCAGTCGCTGCGCCAGGTCACCAATCTGCAAACCGTGATGACCGAAGGGCTGACGGCCGCGCGGCGCCTGTTCGACGCCCTGGACATCGAACCTGAGATCCGCGAGGCGCCGGACGCCCAGCCGCTGCCGCGCGGTCCCGCCGAGGTGCGGCTGGACGGCGTCTCCTTCGCCTACGGCAAGGCCGAGCCGACGTTGCGCGATGTCTCGTTGACCGTTCGTCCCGGCGAGACCGCGGCCCTGGTTGGTCCGTCGGGCGGGGGCAAGTCGACGATCCTGAGCCTGTTGCCCCGCTTCTATGACGTCACCGCCGGAGCCGTGACGATCAATGGCCACGACGTGCGCGACCTGCGGCTGCACGACCTGCGCGACCACATCGCCCTGGTGACGCAGGAGCCGTTCCTGTTCGACGACACCATCGCCGCCAACATCGCCTATGGCCGCCCCGGTGCGACTCCGGCCCAGATCGAGGAAGCGGCCCGCGCCGCCGCCGCACACGACTTCATCAGCGCCTTGCCCGAAGGCTATCAGACCCGCGGCGGTGAGGGCGGCCTGCGTCTATCGGGCGGCCAACGCCAGCGGATCGCCATCGCCCGCGCCTTCCTGAAGGACGCCCCGATCCTGTTGCTGGACGAGGCCACCAGCGCGCTGGACACCGAGAGCGAGGCCCTGGTCCAGGCGGCGTTGGAGCGGCTGATGCGTGGGCGCGCCACCCTGATGATCGCCCACCGCCTGTCGACCGTGCGCAACGCCGACCGCATCTATGTGATCGACAGCGGACGGGTGGTCGAAGAGGGATCGCACGCCCAGCTCATCAAGCGCGACGGTCTCTACGCCCGCCTGGCCCGACAGCAGTCGCTGGACGGCGGCCCGACCGTGCCGGAGGTGGCGTGAGACCGCTGCGCATCCCCTGGGTCCAGGCGGCCTTGGCCTGGGTTCTGGCCGAATGGATGCGGTTGTGTTTCGCCACCATCCGTTGGACCTATGAAAACGAGGGCTTGGCCCAGGAAATCTGGGCGCGCGGCGGCGGGGTGCTGTGCGTCTTCTGGCATTCGCGCATCGGCCTGTCGCCGGCCTGCTGGCCGTTGGACCGGGCGCAGCCGGCCAAGGCCCTGATCTCGCTGTCTCCCGACGGCCAGTTCATCGCCAAGGCGGTGGCGCGGCTGGGTTTTCCCGCCATTCGCGGATCGTCGTCGAACAAGGACAAGGCCGACAGGGCCAAGGGCGGGTCCCAGGCCCTGCGCGACGGCCTGCGGCAGTTGAAGGTCGGCGCCCTGGCCATCACGCCCGACGGTCCGCGCGGCCCGGTCAATGTGATGGCCGAGGGCCTGCCGCTGTTGGCGAAACTGTCGGGCGCGCCGGTCCTGTTCATCGGGATGTCCTGCAACCCGGCGATCCGGCTGGGGTCCTGGGATCGCGCCGTCCTGCCCCTGCCCTTCGCGCGCGGCGCCATCGTCTGGGACATGGCCGAATATCCGCTCGGCGCCGACATGGCCGAGGTGACCGCCGCCTGGACCCCGCGCCTGAACGCCGTCGAAGCGCGCGCCGACGCCATCACTGGGCTGGAGCGGGCTTGACGTGAACCCAGCCCTGACCCTGTACCGCTGGCTGACCCGGCTGTTGGAGCCGCTGGCCCCACGCCTGCTGGACGCCCGCGTCCGGCGCGGCAAGGAGGACGACGCGCGGGTCGATGAACGCCTGGGGTATCCCGGCGCGCGGCGCCCCGAGGGCGAGCTGATCTGGCTGCATGGCGTCAGCGTCGGCGAGGCCCTGTCGCTGTTGCCGGTGGTCGAACACCTGCGCAAGACGCGGCCCGACCTGGGCGTGCTGGTCACCACCGGCACGGTGACCTCGGCCGAGGTCATGGCAGGGCGGCTGCCGAAAGGCGTGATCCATCAATACGCGCCGGTCGATGCGCCAGGCGTCGCGGCCCGCTTTCTGGACTATTGGCGGCCGTCGCTGGCGATCTTCGTCGAGAGCGAACTGTGGCCCAATCTGTTGATCGAGGCGCGGCGGCGCGGCGTGAAGACGGCCCTGGTCAGCGCGCGGGTGACCGACAAGACCGTCCAGGGCTGGCGACGTTTTCCGGGCGCGGCGCGCGAGCTGTTGGCCGGTTTCGATCTGATGCTGCCCCAGGATCAGGCGTCGGCCGAACGCCTGGCGTCGCTGGGCGCGCGCGTCGACGACCATGTGAACCTGAAGCTGGCGGGCGGTCCCCTGCCGCACGACACGGCCGCCTTCAGCCGTCTGTCGGCGGCCATCGGCGACCGGCCCGTCGTCGCCGCCGTCAGCACCCATGAAGGCGAAGAGATCGCCATCGTCCGCGCCCTGGACCGTTTGACCGACCGACTGTGCCTGATCCTGCTGCCGCGTCACCCTGAACGCGGCGTCGCCATCGCCGAGGCCCTGGCGCGCGACGGCTACAGCTACGCCGTGCGGTCGCGCGGCCAGACGGTGACGGCCGGGACCGACATCTATGTCGCCGACACCCTGAACGAGATGGGATTGATCCTGCGGCTGGCCGACGTGGTGGTGATGGGCGGCTCGTTCGCCCCGGCCCTGGGGGCGCCCCCGGTCGGCGGGCACAATCCGCTGGAGCCTGCGCGGCTAGGCAAGCCGACGGTGACGGGACCGGACGCTTCCAACTGGGCGGCGGTGACCGAAGGTCTGGCGGCCGCGGGCGGCTTGCAGATCGTGGCCGGGCCATGGGATCTGGCCGACGCGGTCGGGCCTCTGCTGGCCGATCCGGCGGCGGCGCGGGCCATGGGCGAGCGCGCGCGGCGTGCGGCGGCCGAGGCTTCGAACGACCTGGAACGGCTGTGGGACGCGCTTCAGCCGCTGTTGCCGCCCGCGCCGACACGGAGCCGTCGATGAAGCCGTCGACGCCGCGTTGGTGGTATCGCCGCGACCGAGGCCATGCGCCGGTCGCGCGTTTCCTGTTGCAGCCCCTGTCGTGGATCTGGGCCGCCGTCACGGCGCGGCGCATCGCGCGAACCACGCCCGTCGATCCGGGCGCGGCGGTGATCTCGGTCGGCAATCTGACCGTTGGCGGCTCGGGCAAGACGCCGGTGGCGCGCGAGATCCTGCGTCTGTTGCGCGCGCGCGGCGTCGAGACCCAGGCCCTGTCGCGCGGCTATGGCGGGTGGCTGGAAGGACCGACGCGGGTCGATCCGACCGTGCATTCGGCCGCGGATGTCGGCGACGAACCCCTGTTGCTGGCCCGAGACGCCCCGGCCTGGGTCGCGCGGGATCGGGTCGCGGGCGCGCGCGCCGCTGCGGCGTCCGGCGCCCAGGTCCTGGTGCTGGACGACGGCCACCAGAACCCGGCCTTGAAGAAGACCATCAGCCTGATCGTCGTCGACGGCGAGACGCGCGGCGACGAGTGGCCTTTCGGCGACGGCTCCGTATTCCCGGCCGGGCCGATGCGCGAACCGTTGCAGGCCGGGTTGGCGCGCGCCGACGCCGTGGTCATTCTGGCCCCCGCCGACGCCGACCGGATCGATGGAGACCTGGTCGCCCTGTTCGGGACCTTGCCGGTGTTCGTCGCGCGACTGGTCCCGGCCGAAGCGCCGCCAGACGGGCCGCAGCTCGGTTTCGCGGGCATCGCCAAGCCGTGGAAGGTCGAGCGCGCCCTGACCGCCGCCGGTTGCGATCTGGTCGACTTCGCGCCCTTCCCCGACCACGCCGCCTTCCGTCAAGAGGACCTGCGCTTCCTGGCCGATCGCGCCGAAACGCTGGGCGCCGGACTGGTCACTACCGAAAAGGATTGGGTGCGCCTGCCGCCGGAATGGCGGGATCGGGTCCGGGCCTGGCCGGTCGCGGCGCGGTTCGAGGACGAGGCGGGTTTCGCCGCCTTCCTGAGCGAACGGATCGCCGCCTATTCGTCGTCGCGATAGACGACGCCGCCTTTCATCACGAAGCGCATATGCTGCAAGGTCGTCACATCGCCTAGCGGATCGCCCGACACGGCGACGATGTCGGCGGGCATTCCCGGCGCGATCCGACCCGCCTCGGCCGACAGACCCAAATGGTCGGCGGCGTTGACCGTGGCCGCCTGGATGGCCTCCAGCGGCGTCAGTCCGGCGCGCACCAGCAGGGTGAACTCCTGGGCGTTGTCGCCATGGGCCGAAACGCCCGAGTCGGTGCCAAAGGCGATGTGGACGCCGCCCTCATGCGCGCGGCGCGCCATGTCCAGCATCTTCGGCCCGGCCTGCAACGCCTTGGCCGTCTGGGCGGGGGTGAAGAAGTTGTCGGGACCGGAGGCGATCCGCGTCACGAAATCACCGGCCATCAGCGTGGGCACCAGATAGGTCCCCTCACGGCGGAACAGCCGGATCGACTCGGCGTCCAGATAGGTGCCGTGTTCGATGGAGTCGCCGCCCGCGCGCAGGAAGGCGTTGATGCCGTCCACGCCATGCGCGTGCGCCGTCACCCGGCGGCCCATGCGATGCGCCGCCTCGACGATGGCCGCCAGTTCCGCGTCCGTGAACTGCTGGGCCAGACCGGCGGCGGTGTTGGATAGGACGCCGCCGGTGGCGGTGATCTTGATGATGTCTGCGCCCGACCGCACCTGAAGCCGCACGGCGCGCATACAGTCCTCGGGTCCCGAGCAGATGCTCTCGCCGGTGAACATATGCATGATGTCTTCGCGATAGCCGTTGATATCGCCGTGACCGCCGTGGATCGACACGGCCTCGCCCGCAGCCACGATGCGCGGACCGGGCACATCGCCGCGACGGACGGCGTCACGCAAGGCGAAGATCGCCTCGTTCGTGGCGCCCAGATCGGCCACGGTCGTGAACCCCGCCATCAGGGTGCGCCGCGCGAACCGGGCGCCGATCATGGCCTGGTCCGCATTCGACTGGGTTACGCCTTCCAGGCGGGAATTGGGGTTCTGTTCGCCGGTCAGATGGACGTGGCTGTCGATCAGGCCCGGCAGGACGAAGGCGTCGCGCAGATCGACGATTCGCCCCTCTCCGACGAAGCCGTCGCGGATTTCGACGACTTGGTTCCCCCTGATCACGAGAGTTTTATTGCGCAGCACAACGCCGTTCGACGGGTCGGCCAACACACTCCCCGCCTGGATGAACAGGGGTTCGCCTGTCGCGGGAACGTCCCGCGATACGGGGGCTTGCTGCGCCTGCGAGGGCGTGACGAAGGCCAGGACGGCGGCGACGACCAGAGCGACGGATTTCATCAAAGCCCCCTTCCAATGAGCCTCGCACCATACCCTGCGACAAGTTTGCGCCAAGGCTTAGGTTGAAACGGCCCGTCGGTTTTGAAACAACTGGTCACTTGTAGTGAACATGCGAGGGGCGTCGCATGAGGCTTTCGAGACGTGGTTTGATTCTGGGCGGTTCCGCCCTGCTGGCCGGGTGTGCTTCGGCCGACAGCATGGCGGCCGTGCGCGGCGCGGCCCTGACGCCAATGACGGCCGACGCCGCGACGGCGCGCGCGGCCATGACGGATGCGGCGCTGGACCCTTCGCCGCCGCTCGATCCCCGCAATCGCGTACGCAAGGAGCTGATGGACCGCGCCCTGGCGGCGTTGGACATCCACCACCGCAAGATCCCCCAGCGCGACCGGATGTATCTGGTCGACTTCAAACGGTTCTCGGGCGACGAGCGCCTGTTCGAGGTCGATCTGGTCTCGGGCGAGGTGAAGGCCTTCCGCACCTGCCATGGCCGCGGTTCGGACCCGACGCATAGCGGCTACGCCCAGAATTTCTCCAACACGCCCGAGAGCTATATGTCCTCGGTCGGCGCCTTCGCCACCGCGGGCGCGGGTTATGGCGCCCAACAGGGACCGAACGTGCTGCTGGACGGGCTGGAATATTCCAACGACCGGGCGCGCGAACGGGCCATCATCATCCACGGCGCCGACTACGCCGACCCGGATTTCCTGGCCCGCGAAGGCAAGCTGGGACGCAGCTATGGTTGCTTCTCGACCTCGCACGCCGACCTGCCCAGCCTGCGTGAGCGCATGGGCGAGGGCCGTTTGTTGTTCGCCTTCGCCTGACAAGGACGACGCGGCGTCGTAAAGCGCCTCCGACAACGGAGGATGCGCCATGGACGAGATTCTGGATCTGGATCACCTGATCGACGGCCGCCGCGTGGGCGGAGACCGGCCAGGCGAGATTCGCAACCCCTCCGACACCAATGAGGTGGTGGCCCGCACGCCCGACGGCGGCGCGGCCGAGGTCGACGCCGCCGTGGCCGCCGCCAAGGCCGCCTTTCCCGCCTGGTCCGAAGCCTCGCCCGAAGTCCGCAGCGACGTGCTGGACCGCGCCGGGACCCTGATCATGGAACGGCGCGAGGCCCTGGGCCGTCTGTTGTCGCGCGAAGAGGGCAAGACCCTGGCCGAGGGGATCGGCGAGACGGTCCGCGCCGGGCGCATCCTGAAGTATTTCGCGGGCGAGGCCCTGCGCCGTCACGGCCAGAACCTGGACAGCGTGCGGCCGGGCGTCGAGGCGCGGACGCGGCGCGAGGCGGTCGGGGTGTTCGGCCTGATCACGCCGTGGAATTTTCCCATCGCCATTCCGGCCTGGAAGGCGGCCCCGGCCCTGGCCTTCGGCAACACCGTGGTGATGAAGCCCGCCGGACCGACCCCGGCCACCGCCAGCGCCCTGGCCGACATTCTGATGGAGGCCGGGCTGCCCGCGGGCGTGTTCAACCTGGTGATCGGACGCGGCGGCGTGGGTCAAGCCATCGTCGATCACCCGGACGTGGACGGCCTGTCCTTCACCGGCTCTCAATCGGTCGGCGCGGGCGTGGCCCTGGGCGCGGCCAAGCGCCAGGCCAGGGTCCAGTTGGAGATGGGCGGCAAGAATCCGCTGGTCGTCCTGGACGACGCCGATCTGGAGCGCGCCGTGATGGTGGCCCTGGACGGCAGCTTCTTCTCGACCGGCCAGCGCTGCACCGCCTCCAGCCGCCTGATCGTCACCGACGGGATTCACGACCGCTTCGTGGCCGCCCTGGCCGAAAAGGTCGCGGCGCTTCGGGTCGGCCACGCCCTGGTCCCCGACACCCAGGTCGGCCCGGCGGTCAGCCAGGCGCAACAAGACAACGACTACCGCTATGTCGACATCGCCCGCGACGGCGGAGGCCGCATCGTGACCGGGGGGGACCGGGTCAAGTCCGACACGCCCGGCTGGTATGTCCAGCCGACCCTGATCGCCGACACCGATCCCGCGATGCGGATCAATACGGAAGAGGTGTTCGGCCCGGTCGCCTCGATCATTCGGGTCAAGGACTATGAGGAGGCCCTGGCCGTCGCCAACGGCACCGAATTCGGTCTGTCGTCGGGCATCGTCACCACCTCGCTGAAACACGCCCAGGATTTCCAGCGGCAGGTGCGGGCCGGGATGGTGATGGTCAATCTGCCGACGGCCGGCGTCGATTATCACCTGCCGTTCGGCGGCTCCAAGAAGTCCAGCTTCGGCCCGCGCGAGCAGGGCTTCGCCGCCATCGACTTCTACACACAGACCAAGACGGCCTATATCTGGGCGTGAGAAGGGCGCGCGGCCGAACGGCTGGCCATCGCGCGCCGCCGCCTCTCATTCTGGTCGGCGCGCTTTGATGATCGAGACGCTCTTGGCCGACAGGTCCTTGTCAGGGTCCTGCGCTCTCGCCGGGATCAGTCGTGACGCGGGCCGCGTTCGCCGTCTTCCAGGGCGCCGGAATGGTTGGCGTCCATCTCGCGGAAGGCGTCGCGCATCGGCGCCAGGAATTCCTCTTCCGACACCTTGCCGTCGCCGTCCTTGTCCAGCCCGCCCTGGCCGGGACCGCCCATACGATGGACGAAGATCTCTTGACGCCGTTCGCCGCGGTCGGCTTCGGGACCGCCAGGACCATCGGGCCGACGCATGAGGATGCGCGGGCCGTCGGGTCCGCCTTCCATGCCGCGAACGATCACATCGGCCTCGGCGCCCTCGACTTGGCGGCCATTGACGGTGACCCTGGGCGCGCCGTCTCCATCGGCTTCGACGATGATGGTTCGGCGTTCTCCGTCGCGGCCGCCCTGGCCCATATCCGGCCTTGGGGCATGGCTCCGGGACCCGCCGTCCGTCGTCACGATCTCGATGTCGTGCTCAGGTCCGCCGCCCGGCCGGCGCATCTGGATGCGGTCCGGTCCCGTCGGCCGTTCGTCGGGGGAAAGACGGCCGTCGCCATTCCTGTCGAGGCGAGCGAAGGCTTCGGCCGCGGGCGCCAGGAATTCCTCGCGCGAGACGAACCCGTCGCCGTCCGCGTCGCGGGACAGCCCGCCGCCGGACACGACCATGACGCGCTCTTGCCGCACGGTCGGGGGCGCGTCGATCGACTGGCCCGCCGCCAGAGCCAGAACCAGACTGAGAGATGACAACATGGATCGAACTCCTGTTTCAGTGGGCGCATTCAAGCCGACGAGTCTATCGGCCGTGTTGCGGATCGGTCGATCGTGTTTCACGACTGAAATGACGCGGCGCCGTTCCTGTCGCATGATGAGGCGATGAGCGCCGATCCCACCGCCCGCATCCTCGTCGTCGATGACGACCCCGGCATCCGTGAGGTGTTGTGCGATTATCTGAGCCAGCACGGCTATCAGACCTTCGGGGTCGGTTCGGCGGCCGAGATGGACCAGGCCCTGGCCGCGACCCCGCCGGACGTCATTGTGCTGGACCTGATGATGCCGGGCGAAGACGGTCTGTCGGTGGTGCGCCGCCTGTCGGGCAAGGGACCGCCGATCGTCATGCTCAGCGCCATGGGCGAGGACACAGACCGGATCGTGGGGCTGGAGCTGGGCGCCGACGACTATCTGGCCAAGCCGTGCAACCCGCGTGAGCTGCTGGCCCGCATCCGCGCCGTCCTGCGTCGCCCGCGCGAGGCCGAGGAGCGCAATACGCCCAGCCTGTGTTTCGCCGGATGGCGTCTGGATCTTTTGCGGCGCGAACTGACCCGGCCCGACGGCGCGGCGACTCCTCTTTCGGCGGGCGAGTTCGCCCTTCTGCGCGCCTTCGCCGAGCGGCCCTCGCGGGTGCTGACCCGCGACCAGTTGCTGGAACGCGCACGCGGCGCCGACGCCGACGTCTTCGACCGCGCGATGGACGTGCAGATCAGCCGGTTGCGCAAGAAGCTGGACGACGGCTCGGGCCAGGAGCTGATCGTCACCTTGCGCGGCGAGGGTTATATGTTCGACGCCAAGGTGGAGCGCCGGTGAAACGGCCGACCTCTCTGCCCGTGCTGATCCAGGTCGGCGCCCTGGCGGCGGCGGCGGTGGTCGCGTCCCAGGCCGTGGCGTTCGCGGTCGTGGTGATGTCGCCCGACCCGCGCCCTGACGGGTTCAGCGTCTCAGCCGCGGCCGACGCCCTGCGGGGTCGCCCCGCCGAGACACAGGACGGCCGCGACCTGCACCGCCGCCTGGGCGAGGCGCCTGTGGCGGGTCCGGCCGCCGATCCGATGAGCGGCGTGATCGCCTCCCTCCTCGCGCGAGAATTGGAGACGACGCCGGATCGCGTCCGGGTGCGTCTCGACCTGCCCCGGCGCCCTCAGGGACCATGGCGCGGCGTTCGCCCCCCAGATGGCGGAAGCATTATTCTGGAACATCGCGCACCGGCCGGGACGCCGCCGCCCGACCTGGCGCCGAACGGGACCGCGCCCGCCCGCATCACGGACGAGACCCAGACCTTCGTCACCATCTTGCCCGCCCCCCGGGGAGACGCCACGCCGCCCGTCCGCATTCGCGGCATGGTGCAGTTCCACCAGTCACTGGGCATCCGCTCCGACCGGTTGACCTTTGGTCCCTTCACCGCCTCCTGGCGTTTGGACGATGGCCGCTGGGCCACGGTCGAGCCGCCGCGCGGCCTGCTGTCGCCATGGCAGCAACGCATCCTGCTGGCCTTGGCCATCAGCGCCCTGATCCTGGCTCCGCTGGTCTGGTGGATGGCGCGGCGGCTGACCCGGCCGATCCGCGTCTTCGCCGAGGCGGCCGAGCGTCTGGGCGCCGATCCCGACGCCGAACCCCTGAACCCCACCGGCCCGGCCGAGGTGCGCACCGCCATCCACGCCTTCAACGATATGCAGGCGTCGATCCGCGCCCATATGCGTCAGCGCACCCAGACCATCGCCGCCATCGCCCACGACCTGCGTACGCCCCTGACCCGTCTGCGCTTCCGCGCCGAACAGGCCCCGGACGCCGTGCGCGACCGCATGGCCGGCGACATCGAGGAGATGGACCACCTGATCGGCCAGGCCATGGCCTTTGTGCGTGGAGACGCCGCAACCGACCGGCGCGAGCGGTTCGACCTGGGCCTGCTGGCCGAGGACTGCGCGCACGACTTTTCCGAAACGGGAACCGCTGTGACCCTGGACCGGGTCGAAGGCATGACTGTCGAAGGCGATCCGGCGGCCCTACGACGGGCCATCTCCAACCTGATCGACAACGCTCTGAAATTCGCCGGTTCCGCGCGCGTCTCGGCCTTTCGCGACGGCAAGACGGCGGTGCTTGAGGTCGCCGACGACGGCCCAGGGATCGACGAGACGGAACTGGAGACCGTGTTCGAACCCTTCCATCGCGGCGAGCGCAGTCGCAGTCGCGAGACGGGCGGCGCGGGCCTGGGCCTGGCCGTCGCGAGGCAGGCGGCGCGCGCCCACGGCGGGGATGTGACGCTGGAAAACAGACCGGGCGGCGGGCTGACCGCGCGTCTGACGCTGATCCTGGAGGAAACTGTCTGATGCGCCTTGCCCTGGCCCTCATCATAGCCCTGACCACCACCCCCGCAGCCGCCCAGGACGCTGACCCCCGGGCCGTCGCCGCGAGCGTGGCCCAACGTATCCGCGACCTCTATTTCGACGCCAACCGGGGCGATGAAATCGCCAACGGTCTTGAAGCGGCGAGCAAGAGCGGCGCTTTCGATCAACTGACCGACCCTCGTGACCTGGCCGCCGCCCTGACCACGCGCCTGAAGCCTCTGGACGCCCATTTCAACGTAGTGTTCGACCCGAACGCGCCCAGCGGACCTGGGCCAGCGGGCCAGCCCGCCATGCGCCCTCCCGCCGGACCCAACCCCATGGAACGCGCCAGCCATTTTGGGTTTCGACGCGCCGAAATTCTTCCCGGCAATGTCGGCTATATCGAGTTGCGTCAGTTCTCGGACATCAACTTCGAAAACCCGGACGACCCCGCACGTCAGGCTGCGGACGCCGCCTTGAACTTCGTCGATGATGCTGATGCCGTGATCTTTGATCTGCGTGACAACGGCGGCGGCGCGCCATCGATGGTCGGGTATCTTTCCAGCGCTTTCACGCCCGCGGATGCGAACATCTACAACGTGTTTCACAACCGACAGGGCGTCCGCCATGAAGCCCCGGCCGTGTTTCACCCTTCGCCGCGACTTGATGTGCCGGTCTACATCCTGATCAGCGCGCGAAGCGGTTCAGCCGCAGAAGCCTTCCCCTACACCCTTCAATCGGCCGGACGCGCCGTGATCATTGGCGAACGGTCTGGCGGCGCGGCGAACCCTGGAGGAATGGTCCCGGCGGGCGATGGGTTTTCGATATTTGTGTCCAGCGGCTCGCCGATCAATCCGATCACGGGGACCAACTGGGAAGGCGTGGGCGTAGAGCCGGACATCCCTGTTCCCAGCGCCGACGCCTTGGCCCGCGCCCATGCGGAGGCGTTGCGGGCCATCCTGTCCTCTGATCCGATGCGCCGTGACGCCGAATGGGCGTTGCAGGCGCTTCAACCAACACCGGTCGTCGATCTGACGGACTTTGCGGGCGTCTACAGCGACAGGACTGTCGTGGTCGTGCAAGACACTCTCCATGTGCTGGCCGGACGGCGCCCGCCGGTTGTCCTGGCCCCTCTTGGCGATGACCTGTTCACCGTGGTGGGCGACCCATCGCGCCGGTACCAGTTCAGCCGCGATGGCGCGGGCCGTGTCATCGCCTTTGACGCCGTTAGCCTTGGCGGACCAGGCCAAAGGGCGCGGCGAACGGACTGATCGTTACACGCGATCACGGCTTGTTACATACGCGGGGTTGAACTCTGGCGCTCACGGTTCCATTGAGGCGCCATCGAATTCCAGCCCTGCCCGGAGACACCGCACCATGACTGTTCGCGTCGCCATCAATGGATTCGGCCGCATCGGCCGCCTCGTCCTGCGTTCGATCGTCGAGCACGGTCGTCGTGACATCGAAGTGGTGGCGATCAACGACCTGGGTCCGGTTTCGACCAACGCCCACCTGCTGAAATACGATTCCGTCCACGGCCGTTTCCCCGGAACCGTCGAGCACGGCGACGACTGGATCGATGTGGGTCTGGGCAAGATCAAGGTTACGGCCGAGCGCGATCCGGCCAACCTGCCGCACAAGGCCCTGAACGTCGACATCGCCTTCGAGTGCACCGGCATCTTCACCTCCAAGGACAAGGCCTCGGCCCACCTGAGTGCGGGCGCCAAGCGGGTGCTGGTCTCGGCCCCGGCCGACGGCGCCGACAAGACCATCGTCTACAAGGTCAACCACGACACCCTGACCCGCGACGACATCGTGGTGTCCAACGGGTCGTGCACCACCAACGCCCTGGCCCCGGTGGCCAAGGTGCTGAACGACCTGTTCGGCATCGAGCGCGGCTATATGACGACGATCCACGCCTACACCGGCGATCAGCCGACGCTGGATACGATGCACAAGGACCTGTACCGCGGGCGGGCGGCGGCCCTGTCGATGATCCCGACCTCGACCGGCGCAGCCAAGGCCCTGGGTCTTGTCCTGCCGGAACTGAAGGGCAAGCTGGACGGCTCGTCGATCCGTGTCCCGACCCCGAACGTCTCGGTGGTGGATCTGAAGGTCGTGGCCGGGCGCGAGGTGACGGTTGAAGAGATCAACGCCGCGCTGCAAGCCGCCGCCGACGGCCCGATGAAGGGCGTGCTGGCCACCACCATGGACCCCGTGGTGTCGACCGACCTGAACCACATCGCCGCCTCGTCCACCGCCGCCCTGCCCCAGACCCAGGTCGTCGACGGCAAGCTGGCCCGCGTGCTGAGCTGGTACGACAACGAATGGGGTTTCGCCACACGGATGAGCGACACCGCCCTGGTGATGGCGAAGCTGATTTAACCATCACGGCGACCTGACCCGACTGGACATTCCAGCCCTTCTGAGGGACTGTTACAAATGTAGCGGCCTTCGGGAGTGGCGGAGATGTTGAACGAGATGATGAGGTCGTGGCGTTTTGCGGCGAAATGCCTCGGTGCGTTTTCCCTCGTCTTCGCCACCTCGGTCAGCGCCCAAAGCGACGCGTCCATCCCGCACATCACGGGCTGGATAGAGACCGATCCCGCAACAGGATACCTGGCGGGCGACATCTGCATCGCGGCGACGCCTTCGGCTCTGGGCGGGAGCATCCTGCTTCATCGCGGCCTCAATGTCCGAGGCGTCCGCAACGCCGTCACCGGCGCCCCTCTGTCGTTCGACGGCTACTATGACGCCCGCAATATCGGCGATGCGACGCCCTACGAAGTCGCTCAGGGTGCGGCCGACCAAGGGGTGTGCGTCAGCTATGTCGGCGCCTTTCCCGTCGTTCATGTGGACGCCGGCGAACGCACGACGGACGACTGGAAGGGCAATATCGCCTTCGACGGCAAGACCGTTCGCGCCGCCGAACAGACCCGTTTCTATCCCACCTTGCGTGACGCGGCAGGCGTCGAGCACCAGCAGGTCACCTACGATGTCGAAGTGCGCTGCACCGGCTGCAAGACCATCTTCTGGAACGGCTCGGCGCCTGTGGCGGGGGATCGCGCGCGTTTCACATCGGACCGACCCCGACTGCTGATGCTCTATGCCGGCGACCTGCCGTTCTCGACCATCGACGGCGTTCATTTCGTCGGAGCCGAGGTGTCGGCCGATGCGGCCGCCTTCGTGGGAACGAGCTTCGCGGCCATCGCTCGGATTCACGAGGACTACCTCGGCGTTGCGATGGAGGATCATCCCTCCTTGTTGTCATTCGCGGCCCTGGGCGGACGTGCGTCTCGGAAGCTGGGCGTGAACACCTGGGGGTTCGCCACCTGGCCCACCATCGCCAGCGACGGACGACTGCCGTTCGACAAGCTGGTGCCTCGTGGGCCGGACGGAAGCCTGGCGGCCGGAAGTCAGCGCTACTTCGCTCATGAGATGGCGCATCACTATTTTGGGGTGCGGTATGCGCCGCGCGGCCCGTTGAGATGGTTCATGCTGGAATCCACCGCCGAGTATCTGGCGGCGCGGGCGATCCGCACCCTGCGAGGGGAAGCAGCCTATCAGGGCCTGTTGGCTGGATATGTTCGCAATAGTCCCACGGCGGTCATTCCGCTCGATCAGGTCACAGATGTCGGTCAGATAGACGGCGACTACCGCTACGCCCTAGGACCGCTTCTGCTGGCCGCGCTAGAGCGGCGTATCGGCGAAGAGCCGCTGCGCCGCGCCCTGACCTCCTTCATCACCAACCCGCCGTCGCAGGAGGTCGACTACAGCTATCTGCGCGCTCGGCTCATCGCGGCGGGCGCGACGGAAGCCTCGCTCGCCGTTTTCGAGAAGGCGTGTTTGAAGCCGACCCTCGACGACGCCTGCAAGGCCGAAGCGGGCATCGGTTCCTAGGTCTTCAGACCGACCCCGCGCCAGAGGTCAGCAGGGTGGTGGCGCGCTCTGCGCTGCGCTATGGAGCCGCCCATGACCTACCGCACCCTCGACAACGCCAAGGACCTGGCGGGCAAGACCGCCCTCGTGAGGGTTGATTTCAATGTGCCGATGGAGGGCGGGCGCGTCGCCGACGACACCCGGCTGAAGGCCGCCCTGCCGACGATCCAACGTCTGCGCGACGCGGGGGCCAAGATCGCTCTGCTGGCCCATTTCGACCGGCCCAAGGGCCAGCGCGTGCCGTCGATGAGCCTGAGACCCGTCGTCGCGCCGCTCGAAACCGTTCTGGGGGCGCCCGTGCGTTTCGCCGACGACTGCATCGGGCCTGACGCCGTTCACGCCATTCGCGACCTCGACGCCGGGGGGGTCCTGTTGCTGGAGAACGTGCGTTTCCATGCGGCGGAGGAAGCCAACGATCCGGTGTTCGCCCGCAAGCTGGCCGACCTGGGCGACCTCTATGTCAATGACGCCTTCTCGGCCGCCCACCGCGCCCACGCCTCGACCGAAGGTCTGGCGCGGCTGCTGCCCGCCTATGCGGGAGAATCGATGCGTCGCGAACTGGATGCGCTGGACGCCGCGCTCGGTCAGCCGCAGCGGCCGGTGATCGGCATCGTCGGCGGCGCCAAGGTCTCGACCAAGCTGGACCTGCTGCAAAACCTCGTCGGCAAGCTCGACCGGCTGGCCATCGGCGGCGGCATGGCCAACACCTTCCTGTTCGCCCAAGGCCATGACATCGGCGGCTCTCTGGCCGAAAAGGACATGGCCGACACGGCCCGCGCCATCATGACCGAGGCCGAGAAACAAGGCTGCGAACTGCTGCTGCCCGTCGACGTGGTCGTGGCCGCCGCGGTCAGCCCGGGCGTTCAGGCCCGCACGCTGAAGCTGGGCGAACCCCTGGCCGCCGATGACAAGATCTTGGACGCCGGTCCCCAAACGGTCGCCCGACTGACCGCCGCCATGGACGCTTCGAAGACCCTGATCTGGAACGGTCCTCTGGGCGTGTTCGAGGTTCCGCCCTTCGACGCCGCCACCGTGGCCGCCGCCGAACACGCCGCCGACCGGGCCAAGGCCGGTTCGCTGATCGCCGTGGCCGGGGGCGGCGACACGGTGGCCGCGCTAAACCACGCGGGCGTAACCGAGGACATGACCTTCGTCTCCACCGCCGGCGGCGCCTTCCTGGAATGGATGGAGGGCAAGCCCCTGCCCGGCGTCGAAGCGCTCGATGCCTGAAAACGCTCCTGTAACATTGCGTGACTTCGGGGCTTTCCGGCGCTAAACCGTCGGCAAAAGAAAAGGCTCAGGAGGCTACACCCATGGCGCGGATCACCCTGCGGCAGCTACTCGACCACGCGGCCGAGAATGACTACGGCCTGCCGGCCTACAACATCAACAACATGGAGCAGGGCCTGGCCATCATGGAGGCCGCCGAGGCCGTCAACGCCCCGGTCATCATCCAGGCCTCGCGCGGCGCCCGCAGCTACGCCAACGACATCATCCTGGCCAAGCTGATCGACGGCCTGGCCGAGCTGTATCCGTCCATCCCGGTCTGTATGCACCAGGACCACGGCAACGGCCCGGCCACCTGCGCCACCGCCATCCAGTACGGCTTCACCTCGGTGATGATGGACGGCTCGCTGGAAGAAGACGCCAAGACCCCCGCCAGCTACGACTACAACGTCGACGTCACCCGCCGCGTCGTCCAGATGGCCCATAGCTGCGGCGTCTCGGTCGAGGGCGAACTGGGCGTGCTGGGGTCGCTGGAGACCGGCATGGGCGAGGCCGAGGACGGCCACGGCTTCGAGGGCAAGCTGGACCACTCGGCCCTGTTGACCGACCCGGATCAGGCCGTCGACTTCGTGCGCGAGACCAAGGTCGACGCTCTGGCGATCGCAATGGGCACCAGCCACGGCGCCTACAAATTCAGCCGCAAGCCCGACGGCGCGGTTCTGGCGATGAATGTGATCGAGGAAATTCACCGCCGCCTGCCCGACACCCACCTGGTCATGCACGGCAGCTCGTCGGTGCCGCAGGACCTTCAGGACATCATCAACCAGTACGGCGGCCAGATGCCCCAGACCTGGGGCGTGCCGGTCGAGGAGATCCAGCGTGGCATCAAGCACGGCGTGCGCAAGATCAACATCGATACCGACAACCGCATGGCCATCACCGGCGCCATCCGAAAAGTGCTGGCCGAAAAGCCGGGCGAGTTCGACCCGCGCGCCTATCTGAAGCCCGCCAAGGAGGCCATGCGCAAGATCTGTATGCAGCGCTTCCAGGAGTTCGGCTGCGAAGGCATGGCCTCGAAGATCAAACCGCTATCGACCGCCCAGATGGCCAAACGTTATGCGGCGGGCGACCTGGACCCGCATTTCGGCAAGGCGTCGAGCCAGGCCGCCTAACGGACTTGGGTGCGCGCACAGGCGGGCCTAGTCTCCGCCCGTGACGCCCGATATCGATTCCGAGGATTTCGAAGAGACCGACGGCGAGACCCTGATCGTCTCGCTGGATGAGGCTGCGCGGCGGTTGCGTCTCGACAAGGCCCTGGCCGAGGCCGCGCCGACCCTGTCGCGCGCGCGGATACAGGCCCTGCTCGACACGGGGGCCGTATCGTTCGCCGACGTTCCGGTCACCGCCAAGTCAAAGCCCCTGCCCGGCGATTACGCCATCGCCATCCCGCCCGTCGCTCCGGCCGATCCGCAAGCGGAAGCCATTCCCCTGACCGTCCTGTTCGAGGACGCCGACCTGATCGTCATCGACAAGCCCGCGGGAATGGCCGCCCACCCTGCGCCCGGCAACCAGACGGGCACCCTAGTCAACGCCCTGCTGCATCACTGCGGCGCGTCCCTGTCCGGCATCGGCGGCGTCGCGCGGCCCGGCATCGTCCACCGGCTCGACAAGGACACCTCAGGCGTCATGGTCGCCGCCAAGTCCGACCGCGCTCACGCGGGCCTGTCGGCGCTGTTCGCCCGGCATGACATCGAGCGCACCTACATCGCCCTGACTCGCGGCGCGCCATCGCCCGCGCGCGGCCGGATCGAGACCCGCATCGGCCGCTCCAGTTCCGACCGCAAGAAGATGGCGGTGCTGAAGTCCGGCGGGCGCGAGGCCATCACCGACTATGTCGTACAACGCGTCTTCGGCGCCTCAGCCAAGCCCGGCGGCGCCCCTATGGCCGCCCGCGTCGCCTGCACCCTTCATACCGGCCGCACCCATCAGATCCGGGTGCATCTGGCCTCAAAGGGCGCGCCCATCCTGGGTGATCCGACCTATGGCTCCGGCAGCCCGGCCACACCGGTCCGCGCCGCCATCGCCGAGGCGGGGCTGGCCCGGCAGGCGCTGCACGCCGCCGTTCTCGGCTTCGTCCACCCGGTGACCGGCGAGTCTTTGCGTTTCGAAACCGACCTCCCGCCGGACATGAAAAATCTCGACGAGTTGCTGGTCAGTCTTGATTAGATACTAACAATCCGCTACACCATCTGCGACTGATGAGTCGTGGCCTTCTCGCCACGCTTTCAACTTGGTGTGACGATCCGCCTCTGGCTAAGCAGGCAACCGTTACCCAAGTCTTCGGTTGAGGGGTTGAGGACCCGGTGCACATTCGGTGGCCGATCCGTCGGACTCGCTCGATATCGGTCGGAGGGACCACGAACCATGGCTGCCAACAACACGCTCGCGGTGATGTCGCCTGAACAGGGACTGTCGCGCTATCTGACGGAAATCCGTAAATTTCCGATGCTGACCAAGGATGAGGAGTTCATGCTGGCGAAACGCTGGTCTGAGCACCAGGACGCCGAGAGCGCCCATCGGCTGGTCACTTCCCACCTGCGCCTCGTGGCCAAGATCGCCATGGGGTATCGCGGCTACGGCCTGCCGATCGGCGAGGTGATCTCGGAAGGCAACGTCGGCCTGATGCAGGCCGTCAAGAAATTCGACCCGGACAAGGGCTTCCGCTTGGCGACCTACGCCATGTGGTGGATCAGGGCCTCGATCCAGGAATACATCCTGCGTAGCTGGTCGCTGGTGAAGATGGGCACCACCGCCGCGCAGAAGAAGCTGTTCTTCAACCTGCGCAAGGCCAAGAGCCAGATCTCGGCCTTCGAGGAAGGCGACCTGCACCCTGAGCACCTTTCGGCCATCGCCACCAAGCTGGGCGTGACCGAACAGGACGTCACCGACATGAACCGTCGTCTCGGAGGCGACGCCTCGCTGAACGCCCCCCTGCGCGCCGACGGCGAGAGCGAGTGGCAGGATTGGCTGGCCGACGACACGGCCGTGTCGCAGGAAACCGCCTTGGCTGAAAGCGAGGAGAAGTCCCTCCGCATGGGCCTGCTGCAAGAGGCCATGGAAGAACTGACCGACCGCGAGAAGCACATCCTGACCGAACGTCGCCTCAAGGACGATCCGGTCACCCTGGAAGAACTCGCCGGCCAATACGGCGTCAGCCGCGAACGCGTCCGCCAGATCGAGGTCCGCGCTTTCGAAAAGCTGCAAAAGGCGATGCGCGCCGCCGCCGAGGAACGCAATCTCGTCGACGCCTGATCGCCTAGGCGTTCAAAATCGCCGACAGGCGATGGTCAGCTCGCCTGGGTCTTCGGCTCGGGCGCGCTGATCGCCAGAAGGGCGTTGATCGGGCCGATCAGATCGGCCTTGCCCGCCCGGCCCGACGCCACGCAGGTCTCCAAGGCCCCGGCGGCCAGGGCCAGCCGCGCATCCGAGGTTTTCAAGGCCAGAGTCTTCAAGGTTTCGGCCTGCTGACGTACGGCGCGCACAGCCTGGGCCGGATCGCTGTCGAATTGAGCCAGGGCCGACGCCAGAATGCGCAAAGCCTGATCCTTGGCCGCGGCCACGGTCTGGGCGGCGGTCTTGGGCGCGTCGGCCTTGCGCTTGCGCGGCCCGGCGTATTCGCCCGAATTGAATCGGCGCCGGTCTGGCCCGACATAGGCCACCGCCTCGACCCAATCACGCGGCTTCAGCGCCACGTTCTCGACGCGGCGAAACAGGTCGGCTGCGGTGAAGGGTTTGCGCAGAAACTCGTGCACCCCGGCGTCGCGCGCGCCCTTGATGGTCGTGGCCGTGGCGTCGGCGGTCACCATGATGATGGGCGCGTATCGACAGGCTAGCGTGGAACGGCGGATGCGTTTGGCCAGACCCGCCCCGTCCAGCCTTGGTCCGGCGCACTCGGTGATGATCAGGCCCGGCTCCACCTCGCGCGCCAGATCCATCACCCGCTGTTCATCCGATTCGAAGAAGATATCCCGCGCGCCCAGATTCTTGACGATGTCGCCCAGCAATCGCGCCGAGGCGGCGTTGGGGTCGGCCACGATCACCCGGCGCACGGTCGGCTCCAGCCGATGAACGGTCTTCTGATCCAGGGTGAACAAACTCGACGGCTCCTCTGAACCGCCTTCATAGACCATGCCGGTTAAGGGCCGTTGAACGCAGGCGTTCTCAGCCGTGTCCCTGGAACGGATCGCGCATCAGGATCGTGTCGTCCCGCTCGGGGCTGGTGGACAGCAACGCCACTGGCGCACCGATCAACTCTTCGACACGGCTGACGTATTTCACCGCATTGGCGGGCAGATCACGGAAACTACGGGCCGAAGCCGTGCTGTCGCTCCAGCCTTCCATCTCCTCATAGATCGGTTCGGCCGCCGCCTGAGCCTTCAGGCTGGACGGCAGATAGTCCAATATCTGTCCGTCGATGCGATAGCCGACGCAGATTTTCAGCGTCTCCAGCCCGTCCAGCACATCCAGCTTGGTCAGCGCCACGCCGTCGATGCCGTTGATCGCCACCGACTGACGCACCAGCACCGCATCGAACCAGCCGCAACGTCGCGCCCGGCCGGTGTTGACCCCGACTTCGCGCCCCACGGTCGCCAGGTGCCGCCCGACGTCGTCGTCCAGCTCGCAGGCGAACGGTCCCTCGCCGACGCGGGTCGTATAGGCCTTCACAATGCCCAGCACATAGCCGACCCCGCGCGGTCCCAGACCCGATCCGGCCGCCGCCTGGCCGGCCACGGTGTTGGAACTGGTGACATAGGGATAGGTGCCGTGGTCGACGTCCAGAAAGGCGCCCTGGGCGCCCTCGAACAGCACGCGCTTGCCGTCGCGAACCGCCCGGTCCAGCACCCGCCAGGCCGGTTGCACATAGGGCAGGATCCTGGGCGCGATCTCCAACAGTTGCGCCAACAGGACATCCGGGTCGATCGGTTCCAGCCCCAGCCCGGCGCGCAGCGGATCGTGGTGCGCCCGCAGTCGGTCGATCTTGCGCTTCAGGTCGTCGGCGTCGGCCAGGTCGCAGACCCGAATGGCGCGCCGCCCCACCTTGTCTTCATAGGCCGGGCCGATACCTCGCCCCGTGGTGCCGATCTTGGCTCCCGGCGCGCTGGCCGCCGCCTCGCGCGCCACGTCCAGGGCCGGATGGATCGGCAGGATCAGACAGGCGTTCTCCGCCACCATAAGCACGTCCGGCGTGATCCGCACGCCTTGCGCCTCGATGCTCTCGATCTCGCGCACCAGATGCCAGGGATCAACCACCACGCCGTTGCCGATGATCGACGGCTTGCCCTGCACGACGCCCGAAGGCAGCAACGCCAGCTTATAGACCTTGCCATCGACGACCAGCGTATGGCCCGCATTGTGGCCGCCCTGGAACCGCACCACCATATCGGCCCGGTTCGACAGCCAATCGACGATCTTGCCCTTGCCCTCGTCGCCCCATTGGGCGCCGACCACCGCCACGTTCGCCAAGGTTCATGCTCCCGCTGATTGCGGGGCGCAGCCTATAGCCGGGGAATCGGCGAATGTCGCGTCGTCGTCGGATTTATTCGCTCAGGACCGTCGCAAACGCCCAATCCAGCCACGGCGTCAGGGCCTCGATATCCGCCGTTTCGACCGTGCATCCGCACCAGACTCTCAGGCCCGCCGGGGCGTTGCGATGGCTCTCGACATCGAAGGCCGCGCCTTCGCCCTCCAGCAAGGCCTTCATCCGTTTGACCAGCGCCTGCCGTCCCGCCTCGTCCATCGCCTCCACGCGCGGATCGACGAACTTCAGACAGACCGAAGTCGTCGACCGCGTCGCCGGGTCTTCGGCCAGCCAGTCAATCCACGGCGTCCGTTCGACCCAGGCATCCAGGGCCGCCGCATTAGCCTGGGTCCGTGCGATCAAGGCCGAAAGGCCGCCGACGCCTTTGGCCCACTCCAAGGCGTCGATCCAGTCTTCCAGCGTCCAGACCGAAAAGGTGTTGATCATCGACCCGGTCGCCAGCGCCCGGTCGAACCCCTTGTCGTCGCGCAGCCTCAACACCTTGGGCACGGGGCGCGGCGATTCATACCGATCCAGCCGCTCCACCGCGCGCGGCGACAGGGCCGCGACGCCCAGTCCCGCCTCTCCGCCCAGCGCCTTCTGGAAGGAAAAGGTCACGACATCCAGCCTGGCCCAATCCAAAGGCATGGCGAAGGCGGCCGAGGTGGCGTCGCAGATCGCCAACCCCTTCCGATCCGCCGAGATGAAATCGGCGTTCGGTACGCACACGCCCGATGTCGTGCCGTTCCACGGGAACACCAGATCTTTTTCGGGATCGACTCGACTCAAATCCGGCAAACGCCCCCACGGCGCCGCCAGAACATCCGGCTCCAGCTTCAGGTGGTCGCGAACCGCCGTCGCCCACTGATGGCCGAAATTCTCATAGGCCATGACCTGAACGGCCCGCTCGCCCAGCATCGACCACAGCACCGCCTCGACCGCGCCGGTGTCCGAGCCTGGGACATAGACCAGCACCCAGTCCTCGGGGACCTCTAGCACCTCACGCGTCAGTTTCAGCCCATGAGCGAACCGCGCCACCACCTCCGGCGCGCGAATGCCGCGTCCCAACAGATCATGCGGCAAGGCCTGTGAAGACCATCCCGGCCGCTTCGCCGTCGGACCCGAGCTGAACCAGGGCCGTTGCGGTCGTTCGTTCGGCTTGGCGTTCATGGCTTATAGGGCCGCTTGGTCCGCCACTCCTCGGCGAATTTGGTCAAGGCTTCGTCCGGCGGCTCCGGCAGGGTGACCACCAGTCGCGCCAGCAGATCGCCGCGCTTGCCGCCCGCATGGCCGCCCCGCCCCTTCAGCCGCAACACCTTGCCCGAATTCGACCCCGCAGGAACGGTCATCGACACCCTTCCTTCCGGCGTGGGCACGGTCACCTTGCCGCCCAGGACGGCGTCGGGAACCGAGATCGGCAGATCCATCTCCAGATCGGCGCCTTCACGCCGATACAGCGGGTGTTCGGCGATCTTCAGTTCGATCAAGGCGTCTCCCGCCTCGCCCATTCGTCCCGGCGCGCCCTGACCGCGCAGGCGGATCACCTGGCCGTCGCCCGCCCCCTTGGGAATCGTCACATCCAGGGTTCGGCCGTCCGAGAACTGAATCCGTCGGGTCGCTCCGGTGATCGAATCCTCCAGGCTGATCTCCAGCGTCGCCCGAACGTCCTGGCCCTTTGGCGTGAAATCGCGCGCGCCGCGCTGTCGACCCTGCCCTCCGAACATACCGAACAGTTCGTCCAGGTCGATGTTCTCGAAACCCGCCCGGCCCCCTGGACCGCCTGCGCCGCCAAAGCCCGAGAAACCGCCCGGTCCGCCGCCGCCCGGCTGCGCGCCGCCGCCGAACCCTCGAAACTGCTCGCGACCATCGGCGTCAATCTCGCCGCGGTCGAATTTGGCGCGCTTATCCTTGTCGCCCAGCAGATCAAAAGCCGCCGTCACTCGCTTGAACCGCTCCTCGGCGGCCTTGTCGCCAGGATTCTTGTCGGGGTGCAGATCCTTGGCCAGCTTGCGGAACGCCTTCTTGATCTCGTCCGCGCTGGCGTTCCGCGCCACGCCCAATTCCTTGTAGGGGTCGCCGGCCACAGTCGCTCCGTTCCGCAAGGCTAGGGGTGTCAGTTAAGCCAAGCTCCCGCCGTCCGAAAGACCCTCGGCGTCATACGGCCATCGAAAGTCGTGTCGGCGGTCCCCAACCCCAGGCCTCTCCCCATGGGCTGACCTCGATCGAAGCCGCATCCAGCCCGTCTGGAAAATCGACGGCCTGTTCGACTTCGGAATAGACGGCTTGCGGCCCTTCGACCTCCACGCTGCGCCGCACGACCGCGCCGTCCATGAACCGCAAGCGAAAACGTTGGCCCGGCTCCAGGCTTCGATCCCCATCCCAGCCATCGCCATACAGACGACGACGCGGCGTCCAGCGGATCGTGACATCGCCGCCATCCGATTGCAGGCTCAGGTGCACGGGCGACCAGGGTCGATCATGCACGCCCAGACAGGTCGCGGTCAGGACCGTCACCCCGGACCCGCCCGGCGGAACGCCCGCCGGACCCGCCCGGAACTCCAGGGGAAGTCCGCGCTCGTCGCGTCGGAAATCCAGTCGCGTCAAGGCGTCGTCCAAAACCACCACCGTCGCGCCCGCCTCGGCCCCCGCGCGCATCTCGGTCTCCGTGCCCTGCAAGGCGCGCAGAAGACCGCTCAGCCGCCATATCCCGTCGCCAAGCGCCGTCGCGTGTAGAAACGCGACCAGCTCCCAGCCCGCTTCCGTGTGAACCGCCATCATGTTCGCGCCGCCCAGAACCGCTGCCGTTCCGCGGCTCTGCGGCGCGCGGCCTTCCAGGCGCACCGTCAGCACATTCACCCCGTCCCAACGCCCGACCACGCCCGGCGCCAGGGCCGTTGTCAGTCGACCAACCGTCGCCGGCGTCTCTACCCGCGCGCGCCGTCCCAGGGCGCCGGACCCGGACCCCGCCTGCACTTCCATCGCCCGCCAAGGCTCGGCCGCCACGGCGGCCAGAGGCCGGTCGTCGCCTTCACGTCCCGGCAACGGCGGCAAGTCCAGCACCGCCAGGAACGGCGCGCCCGTCGGTTCCTGGATTTCCGACATGGGCGGCTCGGCGACGCCCAGCTCCCCCAGTTCCGGCATGACGCGCGGTCGCACCACCATGTGCGGCGTCTCGTCCGACACGACCCGCCCTATGCGCCAGACGCCGTTCGCCCCCGGCGGCGTGACCGCATCGCCCGGCTCAAACCTTAAGGCCGCCAAGGGTCCCAACGCCAGGATTCGGCTCTCGACATCGTCGCCGCCGCCCAGCGCGACGGCTGCCGCCAGCCGCGCCTGTTCGGGACCGCACGCCAGCGGCAGGTCCAGATCGACGCTCCCGCCGCCCGCCTCCGTTTCGCGTCTCAGCACGACCGCCGCCGTCTGGTGGTCGGCCAAGGCGTCCACATAGCGCACCCGCGCGGTCGAGGGTCTCTCCTCCAAAACCCGGTCGCCGCGCACGGCCGCGCCTTCGTCGGGCAAGGCCAGGGCGTCCGCCTCGATCAGCGTGACCAGGGCCTCGCGTCCCAGGATCGCGACCCGCCCATCCCGCTCTGCGATCACCGCATCCACCGCGCGCAGCAACGGCTCCAAAGCGTCCCGCGTCCGCATCGGCCGGTCGATGGCGTAGCCGGTGACTTCGCCGTCCACCCCTTCGATGACGAAGTCGTCTTCGCCCAGACCGCCGCGTCTCAGCACCGCCGCGATCATCGCCGCCACGTCGCCGACCAGACGGCCGTTCAGCCAGTGGCCCGTGCGCCACGCTGGGGCGTCGGCCCAGACATCCTTGCGCGCCGGAAACGCCGGATAGGGCCGGGCGTCCCAGCACCAGGCGTCGGCCGCCTCCAGCATCCGTCCCGCATAGGCCACGGCCGCCGGGTTGTTCACCGGCTGCGCGAAATGCTCCAGGATCGCCTCCAGCGCCCGTCGCTGCATCCGATCGCTGCGCCATCCGGTCGAGAACGGCGGCAGGGCGCTCTCGGTGCTCTTGGGATCGAAGAACAGGTTGGGCGCATTGCCGCCGCGGTCCACCGCCGCGCAACCGACCTCCGTCAACCGGATCGGCTTCATGCCGGGTTGCCAGTCGGTGGACATCGCCGACCGCACGCCGTTGATCCTCTCGTGATGCGGGTGCGACCACCAGCCGATCAGGTCCTTGGGTCGATACACCCAGTGCTCATCGTGCGCGGCGTCCAGGATCGGCGTCCGGTCCTGCGCCGCCCGCGACGCGCCGTCCGCATAATACCAGTCGAACCCCTCGCCGCCCGCGACGCCATGCGCCAGATAGGCTCGTTCGGCCTGATGCAGGAAGTCGTCGGCATCCCGCCCGCCGTCCCCCTCACGCCAATCGGTCAACGGCGGATACCAGTCGATCCCGACATAGTCGATCGCCTCATCGGCCCACAGCGGATCCAGATGGAACCGCACCTCGCCGGTCGGCGGTTGGTGGCCGAAATATTCCGACCAATCCGCCGCATAAGACAGCTTGATGTCAGGTCCCACGATGGCCCGACATTCTCCCGCCAGCGCCCGATACAGTTCGACCGCCGGGTAGCCGCCCGTTTCGTCGCGGGTCCAGGTCAGTCCTCGCATCTCCGACCCGATCAACAGGCCGTCCGCGCCAGTCTCGGCCGCCAACGCCGCATAATGCCGCGCCAGTCGTCTCAAGCCCCAGTCGTCCGCACCGCCGAAGATCGCCGCCGCCTGGTCGGCCGCCTCCGACCCGTCTTCACCCCGGATGCGGCCCCGCCAGGGATAGGCGCCTTGCGTCTCGTCGTCGCCCAGGCCCGGCAGGTCATTGTCGGCGGGAATATCCATGAAGACGAACGGATACAGCGTCACCTCCAGACCGCGGGCCTTCAACTCCGCCACCGCCTGACGCACGCTCTCGTCCGACGGCGTCCCGCCATAGGCCGGTGCGCCCTCGATCCGGCTGATCAGATGGGCGTCCTCCCGCGTCAGGCCCGAAACGCCCCAGGTTGCGCCCTCCGTGGTCTTGTCGCGGCTCTCTACGCCCGGCCTCACCCGACACTGTCCGGCTCTCAGATCGTCGCCGAACCAACCGATCACCAGGCTGACCCGCTTCAAGTTCGGGCACTGGCTCGTCAGTTGTTCCAGAGACAACAGGATGTCCGGCCCGCCTTGACCGGTATTTGCGTTCTCCGCCCGGGTTCGCGTCAGCCCCTCGCGCCGCGTCACCACCTCTGTCGCCAGCACGAATTCGCCTGCGCCGGGGATCAGGCACACGCCTTCCAGCTTCTCCTCCAGCCCGTCGCCCTCGGGCCGCTTCAACACCTCGAAGCTCAATTGCGGCGGCCGGTCGCCATAGGGTCCCAGCGGCAGGTCTTCGAACACCACATAGGCTGTGCCGCGATAGGCGGTCGCCGCACCCTCAACCGCCTCGATCAACGGGTCCGGCGTCTGGGTTGCTGCACCGCGATAGATCCTCATGGCGACGCCGCTCAAATCCATCAGCCGACCATCGGCCCAGATCCGTTCGACCGCATCGATCTCGCCTTCGCAGATCGCCACCGCGAAGCTCAACGAATAGGCCGCCTCCTCGGTGCGCGGCCCGCCCTTGCCGCCGCCGTTCTCGCGCCGACTCTCCAAAAAGCGCGCGGCCCAGATCACCTGACCCGCCACCCTCATCCGGCCCAGCACGCAGGCCATCGGCGCGCCTTCGGCCGTCGATTGCAACCTCAGGCCCTCCAGCCTCGGTCCCCGCTGTCGCGCGGGCTGTAGCGCACTGATCAGGGCGTCGTCCGCGACCCGGCCCAGGGCCGAACCGATCACCCGGCCCACGCCCCCGCCCACGGCCGCGCCCACGCCGCCCAGCATCACCTGCGCCATTCATCCCGTTCCTTCGATACGCGCTTCGGGAAAGGCGAACACGGCCGCCAACCGCCGCCGCCACCACGGTCCCATCCAGCTCTCGACCACGGCTCGCCCCCAATAGGCGTGGATTATTCGCCACTCCGGCCCACCCACGTCGCTGATGACGGCGCAGTGTTTCACCGCCGCACCCTGGCATATGCGGAACAGGGCCACGTCCCCCGCTTCGGCCGTCGTGACCGGCTTTTCGATCAGCCGCCGCCTGGCGGCGTCCAGCATCAGCTCGCCTTCCTCCACCTCGGCCCAATCGGGGCGATAGGGGGGCGGCGTCTCCGGCTCGGGTCCCACCACCTCGCGCCACACGCCGCGCACCAGACCCAGGCAGTCCGCACCGTCCCCCTTTTCACTGGCCTGATGCCGATAGGGCGTGCCCAGCCAGCCGCGCGCCGCAGCCACGACATCGGCCCTCATCCGCGTCGACTTCCGCCGTCGTGCCGCCCACCCTCGGCCGGATAGGCGGTCAGGTAGTCGTCGCCCGGAATATCTGGAAAGCCCTGAAAATTGAGTCCATTGCCAAACAGCTCCCGGCACGTCGCCCAGGTCTTGTCACAGGTCCGTCCTGGAAAATCCGCCCGATCCACACCGCAGCGCGCGTCGCCCAGCACGGCGTCGCACAATCGCCCATAAGTGCGCCCGACGACCCTCTCCAGCGCCGCTGCGGGTCCCTCCAACTCGGCTGTGAACCGTTCGCCGTCGCGTCGGATGCGGGCGATCCGCCCGCGCCACAGCCGCACCTTCAGGCTCGGCGTCTTCCAGTCGACCCGCCACAGCTCAGCCCCAGCCCCGTCATACCGGCCTGCGTTGATATCCGCCTCGGTCAGGCCGTTGTCGTCCAGGCCGCCTTCGACCGCCGCCGATCCCGCCTGCGAACCGACGGCGCTCTCCATGGCGCCCGCCGTCCAGCCGCTGCCTGCTCGGCAAGTCACGCCCGCCACGACCAGATCGCGGTCGTGATCGGTGAAGCCCATCACCATGCCGTCCATGCGTTCCAGCCGCCAGACATGGCACAGGGTCGCCGCCCCGCTCTCGATACGGGCGGCCATCTCCTCCGGCACGATGCGCATGGTTCAGACCCTCACCTCGATCAGCGGCAGGGCCGCCACCCGGCCCGCGCCGAAGGTTTCCAGGGTGATCTCCACCCGATCCGCGTCGAACCGTACCGGCGTATCGAAGGCGAAACCCGCCGCGATCTCCACACCGACCGCCGGGGCGACGTCAAAGGTCACGACGCCCGTCGCTGCATCCACGCTCCATCCATCCGCCGCCTCGACGCCGTTCCGGGCGACCCGCACGGACCCCGCCGCGGGCTTGGCGATCACGCGCTCCAGATCGCCGCTGCGCTTGACCAGTTGAAACGTCCGCCGCGTCCCGTTCCCGACGCCCAGCGCCTGATCGGTCGGCATGATGGTCCCGCCCGGCGCGCACGATTTGAAATCCGCGAAGTCCCGGAATCGAAAGCCATACAGCCGTCCCCGCCGCGCCTCGAAGAAGGCCGTCAGCTCCGCCATATCGTCCAGCGACCTCAACCCGGCGCCGATCAGATAGCGTCGACGCCCGTGCGCCCAGGGGCTGGACCGTCGCTCATGCCCGGACGCCAGGGTGACCACCTCCGTCCGTCGCTCCACCCCGCCTGTTGATCCGAACGACAATCGCGTCGGCAGCCGTACCTCGTGAAAGGCCATGCCTCATCCATCCTGCTCGTGTTGCCTTGGGGCGGCCTTCGCTCACATCCGACGCGCGCCCAGGGCCACAGCCCGCGCCAGGCTCTGGGCGATCTGCGCCTCCGACCGCACTACGCCCGGCGCCCCGCCATCGATGCGCACATTGACCGTTACGCCCGGTCCCGTCGCCGGTTCGATCACGCCCGCGCCGCTGGGTCGGAACACCTCCGGTCCCCGCTCGCCGACCAGATAGGCGCCGCCGCCCAGCACCGGCCCGCCCTCAGCCCGCGTCCCGCCGAACAGTCCGCCGACCGCCTGGGCGATCGCCGCCGACAAGCCGCCGCCCCTGACGCCCGCCGCGGCGTTGACGGCCCCCAGCACTGCCCGCGCCAGTTCGGCCAGGCTCAGCTCTCCGTCCGCCGCCGCTCGCGTCAACGACCGCGCCAGGCTGTCGCCTGCCCGATCGAACGCCTCTTCGATCGACGCCGCCGCCCGTTCCGCAGGCTCCCGCAACGCCTCCAGCGCCGCGGCCGCCTCGGCCGCCCGAGCCGACACGCCGTCCAGCCCCTCGGGTCGAAAGCCGTCAGTCATCGGGCCACGCCTCCATCATCCGCTCCAGATCGCCGCGCCTTATCGGGGCCGCGCCCGCATCCGCCGCCGTCAACATCCGCCACTCCCGCACCGACAAGCGCCAGAACGCCTCGGGCGCGATCCCTAGGGTCAGCGCCGTTCGCAGCATCGCCGCCCAGTTCACCCGGCCGCCGCCGCGAAAGCCCTCGCCACCGCCTCGGCCGCCGCCTTCGGATCAATCGCCGCCGTATCCAGTTCGCCCGCCAGCGTCCGCTCGCCTCCGCCCCTCAGAAGGGCCGCCAGAACCGCCGTCAGGTCCCGCGCCGACAGTCGCCGCATACGCTCCGCCAGCCCGTCCAGGCCCTCGATGCTCAGCGCAGTCTCGATCTCGGCCAACGCCCCCAGCGTCAGACACAGCCTCCGCTCCGCCCCCGCCAGCGACGCCACGACCTCGCCGCGCGCGCCGTTCGCCGTCATACCGCCGTGAACCCGATCTCACCGGCGCTCGACAGGGTCATGGCGAAACTCGCCTCACCCTCGTGTTCCCCGGCGTACTCCAGGGCCGAGACCAGAAACGGCCCCTCCAGAACGCCGAAATCCGGCACCGTCAGTCGCCATCTCCGCGCCTCCTGGGCGAAGAAAGCCTCGCGGATCCGGGCGTCCGAGGCCGCGTCCCGGAACACCCCCTGGCCCGACACCGAGGCCGACTTGACCCCCGCTCCGGCCAACAGTTCGCGCCAGCGTCCGGCGCTGTCCGCGTCGGTCACATCAGCCGTCTTGGCGTTCAGCGAAATGGTCCGCGTCCTCAGTCCCGCCACCGTGGCGAACACCTCCGGCGTCGCCCCGTCGCCGATCTTCAGCAGCATATCCCGGCCTTTTTGCGCCGCCATCTCAGTCCTCCGTCTCTTCCGTCACCGCCCTCAGGCGGATGATCGCATAGGTCCGCTTCAGGTCGGGCGCGCGAAACACGTCGGTGAAGGTCACGCGCAGATTGACCGTGCGCACCCCGTCCGCCTCCAGCGTCGCCTCATGCAGTCGCGCCCGCGCCGCCGCCGCCACGGCTCGCGCCTCCTCGGTTCCGCCGAAGCGCGAGATGCAGGTCAAACTCAGCCGGTGCTCCACCGCTCCGCCGTCGGCGTTCGTGGGTCGGCTCTCCGAACGCCCCACCGTCATGTGCGGCCAGACCGGCTCGGTCGGCGGCTCATCCCAGATCCGCGCCGGATCGCCGAGCAACGCCTGCATCGTCGCATCGGCCTTCAACCTGGCGATCAGCGCTTTTTGCAACGCGCTCTCGTGATCCTTCATCGCACGCGCTCCAGGGTCAGTTTCATCCGGCCCGGTCCGTCTGCATCGACGCCCCGGATCGTCCAGTCCGCGCCGCCGAACCGCAGCACTCGCCCCTCGGCGATCCGGGCGTCGGCGCGGCACGTCGCGCTCATCGTCTCGACCCCGCGCGTCGCCTGGCCGCCTTCCGAGCGCTCGCGCCGACGCCGCGCGCCACAGGCCAGCCAGGCCATGCCCAGGTGGTCGTAACTGACCGTGCGCCCGCCATGGGGCGTCTCGCTCTGGACCGGCCGTTCGATCCGGGCCAGCACCCGCATCGCCCCCACGCCGCTCACAGCCGCACCACGCGATAGGGCGCGACCCAGGCTTCGACCGGCGCGATCGGCATCTCCGCCTCGTTCCGCTCATAGGCCCTCAGCGTCAGCATCAGGATCGCCAGCCGCAGCGGCGCCGGAGATGTGGAGGCCAGGCTCAAGCCCACATCCCCCTCCACCCGCGTCCGCGCCGCGTCGATCAGGGTCTGGATCAGCGTATCCTCGGCGTCGGTCTCGACGCGCAGGAACAGCTTCGCCTCCGTGAGGGTCACGGGTGCGGTCATGGATGCCTCATTGTCTGGAAAGAAAAGGCGGCGGACTCAGGCCCGCCGCCGTGCTGCGATCAGCTCGCCGCGAACTTCATCACCTTGATGGCGTCGAAATTCTGCACCCCGCCGCCCACACGCTTGGTCGTGTAGAACAGCACATAGGGCTTGGCCGAATAGGGATCGCGCAACACCCGCACCCCCGCCCGGTCCACGATCAGATAGCCGCGCTGGAAGTCGCCGAACGCGATCGACAGACTGTTGGCCGCGATGTCCGGCATGGTCTCGATCTCGGTGATCGGATAGCCGAGCAGGCTGGCCGTCTCGCCCGCGCGCGTCGCCGGCTGCCAGATGTAGTTGCCGTCGCCGTCCTTGAATTTGCGCACGGCCGAGACCGTCTTGCGGTTCATCACGAACCGCCCGTTCGGCCGGTACTGGGCCTTGGGCGCATAGACCAGGTCGATCAGGCGGTCGGTCGGATTGCTGCTGGCGAAGCCGCCCGCCGCGCCCGACGCCACATAGCCGATGTCGCCCCAGGCATGACCGGCGTCGGCCGCCGTCGCATAGCTCAAGAAGCCCTTCGGCTTGTTCACGCCGTCGCCGTTGACGAAGGCCGTCGTCTCCTGCGCGGCGAAGGCGTCCTCGACCTCGCCCGCCAGCCACTCGTCCAGGTCCACCAGGGCGTCGTCCAGCAGGTTCTGCGTCGCCGCCGGGCTGGCGTAGAGGTCGGCGGCCGGGAACTCCAGCAGGGCCAGGGTCGCCGGGTCCGTTTCCGGCCGCGCCGCCGTCTCGGCGACCCAGCCCGAGGCGATCCCCGCTGTCGACACCGGCTTTCGGAACACGCCCACGCCGACCGTCCGCACCGTGGCGATCTCACGCATCGGCGAGGCGGCCATCAGTCGGCGCTCGATGGCCCGCTCCGTCTCCGGCGGCACGACATGGCCGGCCGAGTTGGACGCCGACGACAGCCCCGCCTTCAGCTCCAGTCCCCAGTCGCCGCGCGGCGCCTGCCCGGTCTTCAAATAGCCGTCCCAGGCCGCCTTCATCTCGGGCGGCGTCGTCGGCGCGGCCGGTGCGGCCAGCTCGGGTCGACGCCCGGCGCTCAGCGCCCGGTCAAGGCGCGCCTGCGCCTGGCCGACCGCCTGATCGATCCGCGCCACCTTCTCCTCCAGCAAGGCGTCGGCCGAGGCCTTCTTCTCGATCTCGTCCAGCCGCGCGTCATTGGCGCCTTTGAACGCTTCAAACGCCGCCATCATCTCATGCATGGCGGCGCGCGCCTCCGGCGTAGCCGGAGCCTGTTTGGTCTCTTTCATGATGTCTCCAGTTGAAATTCTTCGCCCAGGCGAAGTTCGTCAGGGCACGCGGAACCGCGCGCCCGGCAGCATCGGAAAGGTGACCAGCGACACTTCCCACAGGTCCACGGCGCTCAGCACCCTCAGCCGTCCGTCACGCCGCGCCTTGATCGCGCGAAACCCGATCGACAGACCGTCCATCGCGCCCGCTCGCGCCAGAACCTGGGCCATCCGCGCCTCGGGCGACCAGTCCAGGATCCGCCCTCGGACGAACAGGCCGCGTTCATCCTCCGCCATCTCGTCCCACACGCCGACCGGTGCCCGGCTCTCGTGCTGGTGCAGCATCCGCACGGCCGCCGCGCCGGTTCGTTTCAGGCTCTGCGCGAAGGCGCCTCTGGCCGTGACGTCGCCATTCAGATCAGCCTGGCCCCACAACGACGCATAGCCGGTGATCGTCACGGTCCCGGTCATCGTTCCTCCAGGCGCCGTTCGATCCGCTCCACCGCCGTGCGGGTGGCGGCGCCCTGCTCTTCCAGTCGCGCCAGCCGCTCGGCCACCAGCCGCTGCTCGCCCACCTGGGTCTCCAGGGTGGCGATCCGCGCCGCCGCGCCGCCCGCCCATGTCAGCCCCCCGACCGTCTGGGCCAACAGCACGCCGATCAGGGGCCACGGGATCCGTTTCCAATCCTCGCTCACACGCCCACCCCCGCCATTCGTCGCCGCTCTTCGTCGGTCAGGAACCTCGCCGCGTTCAATCGCGACCACAGGGCGTCGCGCTCGACCTGCAAGGCGGGTACGCCATCCAGGTCCGGCTCGATCCGCACGTCCTCGAACCGTTGCCCCAGCCAGCCGGTCAGGGCGCCGCAGGTCTTCTTCACCAGCGGGATCACCGTCTGACGCCACAGGGCGGCGTTGGCCTCGCGATAGTTGGCGTAGGTCGCGTCGCCCGGTATCCCCAACAGTTGCGGCGGAACCCCGAAGGCCAGGGCGATGTCGCGCGCCGCCGAGTGCTTGCCGGCGATGAAGTCCATGTCGGCCGGCGTCAGGCTCATCGGCTTCCAATCCAGTCCGCCTTCCAGCAACAGCGGACGCCCGGCGTTGCGCGCCCCGCCATGGGCGTCCGCAAGCTCGGCCTTCAGCGCCTCGAACTGCTCGGCGGTCAGCCGTTCCCCGTCCCGCGCGCCATAGACCAGGGCGCCCGACGGCCGCGCCGCATTGTCCAGCAGAGCCTTGTTCCACTCGCCCGCAGAATTGTGCGCATCGATGGCGAAGGCCGCCGCCTCCAGCGGCGAATAACCATAGTGGTCGTCGGTCGGATGAAACAGCCGCACCTGCATCACCGGCGACCAGCCGTCCGCCTCGCGCCGGATCACCACCGATCGTCCGTCCACGCCGTACTCATAGGCTTCGGGCCAGCCATGGCGTCCCGGAACCACCTTCACCCGATCGGGCCGCAGCGGCCACAACTCATCCGGCGCCGGATCGCCCACCGCTTCCAGATAGGCGTTCCCGGCCGTCTGTAAGGCGCCGTAGATCGCCTCCATCAACTCCGGTCCCGACTGCTCCGGGTTCGGCTTGGTCAACAGGCGCGCAACCGGATGGTCATCATCGCGCGCGCCCCGATGCAGCACCGTCATCGGCGTGGCCGCCGCCGCCTCGGCGACCATCCTGACGCAACGATAGGCCACGGCGTTCTTGCCGAACCCTTCGCGCGCCAGAGCCGCATAGTCGCGCGGCGTCCAGCGCGGCCGCCCCATCCCCGTCAGGGCGATCAACCCGCCGGTCCGGCTGGCCTTGGTCTCGTCCGGGCGCGCCTCTTCGCCGCGGCGGCCGCTCGGCCATCGCAGTTTCAACATCCTCTTCCTTTCCGGGATCAGGCCGTACGCGACAGCATCAGGCCGTCAGGCATGGCCCAGGGAATCGAACCCTGCTCCACCAGATGATCGTTCAACCCCGCCGAGCCGCCGCGCATCGCGCCCAGTCGTCGTCCCGTCAGGGTCGGCAGCCCGACCACGGTCGTGACGCCCGCCGTCTGACCATCGACGACCAAGGCGTAACGGTCGCCTGTACGGCTCAAGGCCCACTTCACCTTGCGCGCGCCGGGTCTCGCCAGGCTTCCGATCAACTGGCTGACGCCGGCGACCGTCACATAGGCGCGAAACTCTCCGCCCGCGCCACGTTCCACGTGCATCCGGTTGGTATCGCCGCCGTCGTGCAGATCGACGACGCACGCCGTCTGTCCCGTGTCGCGCGTGAATTCGACCTCGCCGCATTCGGTGACATCCGCGCTCGCCGCCAGACCGTACGCGACCGTCAGGCTGTCCGCACCGCGCGACGCCGCCGTCCCGACGGAGGGCGCATAAGCCGAGGCCCAGCGCCCCGCCTCCAGTTGCGCGCCCCAGACCGCCGCATGGGCGCTCGCGCTCGCCGCCGTACCGACGAAACAGATATCGAACCTCAAACTGTCGCCCGGATTGACGCCCGACACCGCCGTCATGGCCAACCGCCGCCAGCCATCAACGGCCGTGCTCAACGTCGCCCCGCTCGCCCCGGTCACATAGGTCACGCCGCCGCCGTCATGGTCGATCGACACCTCCAGCAGAGTGGCGGATGTGGTCATGTTCCGCAGGCGGAAGACATTGGCCTCGGCCGCGCCCGATCCCTTCTTTACGAAGACGCTGGCGGTGGCGACCGTCGCGCCGATGATCGCCGACTGCTGCACCGCGACCGAGGTCGTCGCCGTGCTGGCCACGCGATCCGCCGTCAGGGTTCCATCCGGCGCCATGACGGCGTCGGCGGTCACCGCCACGTTCGACTTGATCCAGCTCGCAGCGTCCAGCTCCTGTGATCGCAGGAACAGATTGGTCCGCGCCTCCTCGATCAACAGACCTCGGTCGGTCACCCGCGCCGCGCCGTCCGTGAAACTGATGATCCGTCCATCCGTCCGTCGCGCCGTAGACGCGCCGCTGCGTGCGAAGCTCACACCCGTCACCGCGCCCAGGCTCGCGAACGCCACGCCCTGCCGCGCATAAACGCTGTTGGCGAAGCCCAGCTTCAACCCCTGCACGGCCGGATCGCCGCCGGGTCTCAGGGCGCTCAGCCCCACTCCGACCCCCAACATCAGTCCGCCAGGGCTACGATGTACTGGGCCGTCGTCCCGGTCGCCAGCACGCGCCGCGTCTGGATCGGGACATAACCCGCCGGATGGTTCTTCAACGTCACCGCCGCCGCATCGTCCGCGCCGACCGGCAGCAGTTTCACGTCGCCAGCCTGACCGACGTACAACGCCTTGGCGTAGGACGTCAGATCGGTCGTGTCGTTGGGCGTCACCGCCTCGGCCCGGCGCGCGGGCGCCGCCGGGGTCCGCGAACTTGCGGCATAGGGGTCCAGGCCCGGATTGACCGGCATCGGCGTCTCTCCTCGTTTCAATCCTTCAAAGGGGTCTCAAGCGCGGTTCGCCCTTGGGTCCCAGCAATAGGTGGCTGACCGCCCAGACCAGGGCGTCGGCCCGGTCCGGGCTGTGCTCGCCCTCGCCGCCCAGCCTCAGAAGCTCGGCTTCCAGCGCCCGCATCGGGGCGCAGTGAATGACCCGATCCTGTTCGTACAGGGCGGCCACCGGCTCGGCCCGGACGCGCTTGGATCGGCTGGCGAAGACCGGTTTCACCCGCGCTCCGCAGTGGGCGATGCGCAGCAGGTCCTCGACCATCTGGCCGCCCTGGTTGACCTCGGCGATCACCCAGTCGGCCTCGAACTCCGCCACCACCTCGGCGGTCAACCGCGCCCAGGCCTGGGGTCTCAGACCGCGCACGCTCCGGTCGGCCAGAACATAGGCCCGTCCCTCGAACCGCCCGACCACGACGATGCCGCAGGCGTCGCCGTCGGCCGTCGCGGGCGGGTCCAGCCCGACCACGACCCGTTCGAACCGTTCCGGCGCCCGCCCCTGGCAGGCGTTCACCATGCTCTCGGTCCACAAGGCCCCTTCGTCCGACAGGACATGGCCTTCCAACTCCTGTTGCGCCAACCGCGTGCCGCCGTACAGAGCGTCCAGCCCCCGCAGAAAATTGGCCGACAGATTCCGGCGATTGACCGCCGTCGCCGCGCGCGTCGTCGCCGTGCCCGGCTCGGCCATCAGCGTCTTCAGGGCCGTGATCGGCCGCGGCGTCGTCGTGATCATCAGCCGGGGATCGTCGCCCAGCCTCAACCCCATCCGCAGCATCGCCAGCACCTCGCCCGGCCGTCGCCAGGCGCAGAATTCGTCGCACCAGGCTGCATGGAATTGCGGCCCGCGCAGGCTGTCGGCGTCCTCGGCCGAAAAGGCGTGGGCCGTCGCCCCGTTCGGCCATATCAGTCGCCGCCGGCCCGCCTCATAGATTGGTCTTCGCCACGGCGCGGCCACGGACCGCAAGCCCGAAGGTCCCTCGATCATCACCTCGCGCACATCGTGCAGGGTCGGCCCGACCAGGGCCAGGCGCGCGCCCGGTCTCGCCCGCCCGGCCAGCCATTCAGCTCCGGCGCGGGTCTTTCCCGCGCCACGCCCGCCCAGGAACAGCCAACTGCTCCACGCGCCGTCGGGCGGCGTCTGCGCCGGATGCCGCCAAAGCCGCCAGTCTGTCCCGATCAACCGCTCCAGGTCCTCCCGGATCGGCGCCAGCAGCTTCCTCCTCGTCGATGGCTCGCGCCAGCGCCACCAGTCGACGATAGAGGTCCTCGCGCAGTCGCTCCTCTCCGGCTGCGTCAAGCGCCTCGTCCTCCCCGTTCAACTGCGCTTCCCGGATCGTCGCCTCGACCAGCGTCTGTCTCAGCTTGACGCTCGCGGTCGCCAGCTTCAGCCGCCGTTCCGCCTCGTCCAGATCGGCGCCGGAGATCGGTCTCAGTATCTCGTCCGTCAGGGCGACCAGAACGGCCAGGCCGTCTTGCGCCGCCCCCTCTTTTCCGCCCATGCCTGAACTATAGGGGACCAGCGCCCCTAGGCGCGCTGAACGCTATGGCCGACCTTATCCTCCAATCAGATCAATGATTTACCTCGGACCACGCGCGCATTGATCCCGCCTGGTTTTCAGCCGCGCTCCAGCGCCCATTCCGGCGCTTCGTGATCCAGCGCGTCTTCCTCGTTTTCCAGATCCAGTTCCGAGATCGTCTGATTGCGCACCGACACGCCTGCCGTATGCACCGTCTCCGGGTCGCCCGACACCAGCGGATGCCACGCCGCCAGCGGCCGCCCCTCGTGAATCCGGCGATAGGCGCAGGACTTGGGCATCCACTCCAGCGCCTCGATATTGTGCGGGGTCAGCTTGATGCAGTCCGGCACATAGTGACGCCGGTTCTCATAGTCCGAACACCGGCACGCGACCGGATCGAACAGCTTGCAGTGGACCTTGGTCGGAATGACCTCGCCCGTGTCTTCGTCCTCGAACCGAATGACGCAGCACAGGCCGCATCCGTCGCACAGGCTCTCCCATTCCTCAGGCGTCATCTCCGCCAAGGTCTTGGTTTCCCAGAAGGCCATTAGATCCTCCCTCGCTTGCGGGGGAGGGGGACCGCGCGAAGCGTGGCGGAGGGGGCGGAAACGTGCAGTATCTGGACCATTCGAGCGCCGGTCCTTACGCAAAAACGCGCGAAAAGTCTCCGTCGGCAAATGTTTCTGCCCGAGGTTCTGGTCTGGACCCGCATCCGGGGACACGGCTTGCGTCGCCAACACCCGCTCGGCGCGTTTATTCTCGACTTCTATCGCGCCAGCCATCGCCTCTGCATTGAGATCGATGGCCAGCAACACGCACTGTCGAAGGATCAGGCGCGGGACGCCCTTCTGTTTGCACGAGGGGTCCGCACCGTCCGCATCCCCGCCGCTGATATTCGGCGCGATCCAGACGGGGCCGCTGAATTCATCCTGTCGCTCCAATGATCCGCCCCCGCCTATGGGCCGACGCAACCGCGCACCGGTGGAGGAAGCGAGCGGCACGCTCAACCTTTCCGCTGGAAACTCCGCTCCACCCCCCTTAGATCAGCGTTCGTTTCCGCCCCCTCCGCCACGCTTTGCGTGGTCCCCCTCCCCCGCTAGGCGGGGGGAGGATCGAGTATTTTCATGTCGGCTCGCCCCCCTCTCGTCGCTCTCAAGGACGTCCGTCTTCAGGACGGCCCCCGCCCCCTGTTCGAGGGCGTGGACATGGCGATCGAGCCGCGCAGCCGCGCCGCTCTCGTCGGCCGCAACGGCGCCGGCAAGTCGACCCTGATGAAGATCGTCATGGGTCTGGTCGAACCCGACGCCGGCGATCGCTCCGTCCAGGCCGGAACCCGCTTCGCCTATGTGCCGCAGGAACCCCTGATCACCGGCGAGACGCTGCTCGACTACGCCGCCTCCGGCGCCGCCGAGCGCTGGACCGCCGAGGCCTGGCTGTCCACCTTCGGTCTCGACGCGAACAAGCCCGCCACGAACCTGTCCGGCGGCGAGACCCGCCGCGCCGCCCTGGCCAAGGCCTTCGCCGAAGAGCCGGACCTGCTGCTGCTCGACGAACCGACCAACCACCTCGACATCCTGGCCATCGAGCTTCTGGAGAGCGAACTGCTCTCGGCCCGCTTCTCGGTCCTGGTCGTCAGCCACGACCGCGCCTTTCTGAACCGCGTCACAGACACCTGTCACTGGTTGGAAGGCCGCCGCGTCCGCACCCTCGACAAGGGCTTCGACGCCTTCGACGACTGGGCCGCCAAGGTCATGGAGGAAGAGGCCGAGTCCCTGCGCCGCCTGACCAAGAAGATCGAGGCCGAGACCTACACCTTCTACCGCTCCATCACCGCCCAGCGGACCCGAAACGAGGGCCGCGCCCGCGCGCTTCAGGCGATGCGCGCCGACCGCGCTGAACGGGTCCGCGACCTGCCGAAGGAGCTGAACCTCGGCGTCGATTCCGGCGCCCTGTCGGGCAAACTCGTGGCGGACGTGAAGGGCGTCTCCAAACGCTTCGGCGAGCGCACGATCCTCAAGCCCTTCACCACCCGCATCCTGCGCGGCGACCGGTTGGCCGTCGTCGGCCCGAACGGCGCGGGCAAGACCACCCTGGTCAAGATCCTGCTCGGCGAACTGGCGCCCGACACGGGAACCGTCCGCCTCGGCGCCAATCTGGAGCCGGTCTATCTCGATCAGTCCCGCGAGGGGCTGAAGTCCGACATGACCCTGTGGGACGCCCTGACGCCGGGCGGCGGCGACTCAATCCTGGTGCGCGGGCGCTCCATGCACGTCGCCGCCTACGCCAAGGACTTCCTGTTTCAGGAAAGCCAGTTGAAGCAGCCGATCTCGACCCTGTCGGGCGGTGAGCGCAACCGTCTGCTGCTGGCCCGCGCCCTGGCGAAGCCCGCCAATCTGCTCGTCCTGGACGAGCCGACGAACGACCTCGACATGGACACCCTCGACAAGCTGGAAGAGCTTTTGGAGAGCTACGACGGCACCCTGATCCTGGTCTCGCACGACCGCGACTTCGTCGATCGCCTGGCCACCTCGACCATCGCCCTGAACGGCCGCGGCGACATCGTCGAAACCCCCGGCGGCTGGACCGACTTCCTGCGCCAGAATCCGGCCTTCCTCGCACCGCCCCAATCCTCCCTCCAAGGCGGAGGAAGACCGCGAAGCGGTGGAGGGGGCCAGGCCCAGACTCCGTCACCCGCCAAAAAGCCCTCCAAACTGTCCTACAAGGACGCGCGGCGGCTGGAAGAATTGGAACGCCTCCTCGCCGACCTGCCCGCCGAGATCGCCAAACAGGACGCCCTCTTGGCCGATCCCGACCTCTACGCCCGCGATCCGAAGGCCTTCGACCACGCCATGACCGCCGCCGCCAAGGCCCGCTCGGACCTGGAATCCGCCGAAGTCGAATGGTTGGAGCTGGAGGAAAAGCGCGAAAACCTCGCCGACTGACGGTTTCGTCGAGAGGCTTCAGGCCGTTGTGGACGATCCGCAAGCCGCGCGATCAAAACAACAATCTTGCGTCGAGCGGCTATCCGCTCACTAACGACGCACAATCCATCCCCAATTTCGCCCACAGGCGATGGGTTTTGGGCGCTTGCCTCATAGCGGGTTTCGTCGGAACGTCAACGGGCCGAGGGACACGGCGGCGCGGAAAACCGGAGCGATCCGGGGATCAAGGCGAACCGGTCCGGCTCTCTGACCCGGCCTCCGGGCGCGGTCTTCGGACCCGAACGGACGACGCGGCAGGGCCTAGGCTCCCGAACGACGAAGGCTTCGGCCCCACAGCGTTCACGGAGAACCAGGCCGGGATCGACGGACGGCGCACGGCGAAGGCCGCGCGGAACGCCGAAGACCAGGAGCCGTCAGGATACAGCCGACCGCGGACGGGGTTCGCCCCGCCAGCGCCCAGGCCAAGGTCCAGGCCCTCAAAGGCCAAGTCCAACCCGGACTTGGCGAGGGGACGCAAGCAACGGTTCGACCGGGCTGGCGTCCCCTCGCTCAATTCCGGCGCCCGGTTTCGCGCAAGCGGCGCGAGCGCTTTCCTTCCCCCACGACGCACCCTAAACCAAGGCGCATGAGCGACTTCCTCGCCTCCCGCCGCCGACTGATGCTGGGCGCCGCCGGGCTAGCCGCCCTCGGCGGTCCTCTGGCCGCCTGCGGTCGGGCCGAGGCGCCGGTCGATGAACAGGGCCGCGTTCGCCTGCGCTTCGCCACCGACTGGCGCGCCCAGGCTGAGCATGGCGGCTTCTATCAAGCCCTGGCGTCCGGCGCCTACGAACGACGCGGCCTGAACGTCCAGATCATCCAGGGCGGTCCCGGCGTGAACGTGCCCCAGTTGCTGGCCTCGGGCGCCGTTGAACTGGGCATGGGATCCAACAGTTTCATCCCCCTGAACCTCGTCGCCGAGGGCGCTCCCGTGAAGGCCGTCGCCGCCTTCTTCCAGAAGGACCCCCAGGTCCTGATCGCCCACCCGGATCCGGCTCTGCGCACCATCGCCGATCTGCGCGGCCGCCCCATCTTGCTGGCTGACGCCTCGGTCACCGCCTTCTGGGTTTGGTTGAAGGCCAAATACGGTTTCACCGATGATCAGGTGCGCAAATACACCTTCAACCCCGCCCCCTTCATCGCCGATCCGCGCGCGGTCCAGCAGGGTTATCTGACCTCCGAACCTTATACGATCCGCCAGGTCGCCGGTTTCGATCCCAAGGTCTTCCTCCTGGCTGATGAAGGTTACCCCTCCTACGCCGCCATGGTGCTGGCTCCGAACGGCTTCGCGCGCGACAACGCCCAGGCTCTGCGTCATTTCATCGCCGCCTCGGCCGAGGGTTGGCGCGACTATATTCGCGGCGACGCCAAGGCCGCCGACGCCCTGATCCGCAAGGCCAATCCCGACATGACCCAGGACATCCTGAGCCAGGCCCGGGACAAGCTGCGCGCCAGCGGCATGGTCGATGGCGGCGACGCCGCCCTCTACGGCCTGGGCGCCATGACCAGCGAACGCTGGCAGGCCTTCTTCGACGTGACGTCCCAGGCGGGGGTTTATGATCCGGGCCTGAACTGGCGCTCGGCCTTCACCGACGACTATCTGCCGGGCCGTGGCTAAGCTTCCGACGTTCCACGATTCCGGCGAGGAATACGCGGCCTGTCTGTCGGGCGTGACGGTCGCCTATCCGGGCAGAGCGCCTCTCGGCCCCTTTGATCTGAGCATAGGCAGGGGCGAGATTGTCGCCGTTGTCGGCGCCTCGGGCGCAGGCAAGTCCACCATTCTGCGTCTGTTTGCAGGGCTTGAGCGAGGCCATGGCGCCGTCGCCCGGACGCCTGAGATCGTTTGCAGCTTCGTCTTCCAGTCCCCGACCCTGATGCCGTGGGCCACGGCGCTTCGGAACGTCGCCTTGCCGCTGGACCTCGCCGGCATCCCCCGCGCCGAGGCGCGCGACCGCGCCGCCGCCGCCCTGGCCGCCGTCGGTCTGGGCGACCGCCTCGACGCCCGCCCGCATCAGCTTTCCGGCGGCATGGCCATGCGCGTGGCGCTGGCCCGCGCCCTCGTCACCCGCCCGGCTCTGCTGCTGCTCGACGAACCCTTCGCCGCGCTGGACTCCATCACCCGTCGCCGTCTGATCGAGGACCTGCATCGCCTCTGGAGCGACCGCAATCCCCGCCCGGCTCTCGTCTTCGTCACCCACGATGTAGAGGAGGCCGTCTACTTCGCCGCCCGCACCGTGGTGCTGGACGCCGCGACCGGCGCCGTCGTCGCCGACCGACCCTCGCCGGGCGTCTTGCCGCGCCCTGCCGACTGGCGGCTTGATCCCGCCTATCGTTCAGCGGTCGAGACCGTCGCCGCCGCCCTGGCCGCGACCATGGAGACGGCGGCATGAAACGGCCGATCGACATCGCCGCGCCTTGGTTGCTGCTCGGCCTGTTGCTGGCCGTCTGGGAGACCGCCTGCCGCCTGTCGCACGTCCCGCCCTATTTCCTGCCCCCGCCCAGCGCGGTCGCCGCCGCCTTGGTCGAGACCGCGCCCGTCCTGGCCGCTTCGGCGGCCGTCACCTTCGGTATGGCGCTCCAGGCCCTGGTCGTCGCCTTCATTGTGGGCGGCGGTTTGGCGCTGCTGGTCTCGCTGAGCCGCCCGGTCGAAACCGCCGTGCGCCCCCTGGCCGTGGCGCTTCAGGTCACGCCTGTCGTCGCCATCGCGCCGCTCGTTCTGATCTGGTTCGGTCTCGACCACGCCGACCGCGCCGTCGTCGCCCTGGCCGCCGCCGTCGCCGTCTTTCCCTTGTTCTCAGGCGTCCTGACCGGGCTGAACAGCGCCGATCCCGATCTGGAGCGCCTGTTCGACCTTTACGGCGCCTCGCCCCTGCAACGCCTCCGTCATCTGCGTCTGCCCACCGCCCTGCCCTTCGTTCTGGAAGGTCTGCGCGTCGCCGTCGGACTGGCGGTCATCGGCGCCGTGGTGGCCGAGTTCGTCTCCGGCTCCGGCGCCACCCAGGGCTTGGCCTGGCGTCTGCTGGAGGCAGGCAATCGTCTGCGCACCGCCGACCTCTTAGCGGCCCTGACCTGGCTGACCGTCATGGGTCTGGTGCTGAACGCCGCCGTCGCCGCCGTCGAACGCGCCATCGCCCGCCGTTCCGGCCGCCCGTTAGCCGGGGGTTAATCGCTCCACCTCTATCGAGAAGCCATGTACCCTGTCGTGGGGAAGGCTGCCGTGCGCCACACCCTGATCCTGTCGATCGCCCTGACCGCCCTCGCCGGGGCCGCCGAAGCGCAATCTCGCCCACCCGCCAACGGCCAGGCCGCCGGTCTCCGTTACCTGACCTGGGCCGGCAAGGCCGAAGCCGACGTCCCCGAATCCGTCGCATCTGATCGCGCTGCGCCCGCCCCGCCCATCGCAGCCCAGCGCCCGACCCCGGCTCGGTCTTCGACGCCGCGCGTCATCCCGCATGGCGGAGGCGCCGCCGCGCCTGTTCCGACGCCGACTTCGCCCCGCAGCGGCCTGACCCCCGCCAATGCCTGGATGCGGCCGCCCGCGGCCCGCACCGTCGAAGCGCCGCAGCCCCCTCCTCCTTCCGTTCCCTCACCCGCGCCGCCTCCGGTCCCGGCGGCCAGGGTTCAGCCCGCGCCGCCGGTCGCGGCCGACCCCATGGCTCCGCGCCGCGACGCTCCCATTTTCCGCCTCGGCGCCGCCGCAGCTCCAGCCTCGACCCAGGACGCCGCCCCGCAACCCGTTCGACAGGCGGCTGCGACTTCTGGCCCTCAAGCCCGCTACTATTCTCTGCACCGTCAGAACGGCCGCCAACCCGACGCCATAGCCATGCCCGCGCCCGTCTATCTGGAAGCCCTGCCGGTCGAGTTGGAGCGCACGCCCCAATCCGAGGACCTGGCCGAGCCGCCCGCCGCTCCCACCGTCCTGCGCGACGCCAACGGCCGAGTGCGCCCAGCTCCGCAGACGAACATCGACGACATCCAATGAACGCTCCCGCCGCGCCTTCCTCGTCGCCCTCGCGATTGCCGGACCTGATCGCCCTGGCGCAAGAGCCGTCCAGCGAGACGCGCCGCGCCCTGTTGCGCGAACTGACCGATCATTTCTTCGGCGCCCCGGGCCATTCGCCGAACGAACAGGCCTTGTTCGATTCCGTCCTGTCCGACCTGTCGGCCGAGATGGAGACCGTCGTCCGCGCCGAGCTGGCGGCCCGTTTCGCGACCGCGCCCAACGCCCCGCCAACCCTGATCCGCCGCCTGGCCAATGACGAGGCCGCCGTGGCTGGCGCCGTGTTGCGGACCTCGCCGGTTCTCAGCGAGGCCGAGCTGATCGAGGTCGTCCGCACCCGCAGCCAGGACCACATCCTGGCCGTCACCGAACGCGCCGAAGTGTCCGAGGCCGTCTCGGACGCCATCGTCGAAAAGGGCGACGACGCGGCCCTGGGCAGCCTGTTGCGTAACGACGGCGCCCGCCTGTCGCGCACCGGGGCCGAAACCGCCGTCGAACGCGCCAAGGCCAATCCGGCCCTGCATGAGGCGGCCGTGGCCCGTCGCGGCCTACCCGCCGATCTGCTGAACGAAATGTATTTCGTCGTCGAGGCGCGTCTGCGTCAGCGCATCCTCGAACAGAACGCCGCCATGGACCCGACGTTGTTGGAAAGCGCTCTCGCCGCCGGTCGCGCGCGGATCGCCACCGTCGACGGCGCCCTGCCGGCCGACTACGCCGAAAGCCTGGCCTATGTGGAAGAGCTGAAGGCCGCGGGCCAGCTCACGCCTCAGATGCTGGCGCGGTTCCTTCGATCGGGCGGAAAGACGTCCTTCATCATCGCCCTGGCCCAACTGTCCGACGTGGATTTCCACACCGCCGCCCAGATCATCGAGCGGCGCGAACTGGACGCATTGGCCGTCATCTGCCGCGCCGCCGACCTGGATCGGGCCATCTTCCTGACCTACGCCGTCGTTCTTCTGAACACCGAGGGCGACGCCATGGGCAAGGCGCACGGCTACGCCCGTATGTACGCCGATCTGACGCGCGACGCGGCCATGCGCACCCTGCGCTTCTGGCGTATGCGCCGGGGCGTGCAAGCCGCCTGATCCTCCACACGCGCCTTCCCGGCGCATCGGGAGAAGCCCAACGAGAAACGCCCGCCTCCTTTCGGAAGCGGGCGTTCCTACCCGTTCGAGAACCGGCTTACTTCTTGCGCGCGCCGCGGGCGGGTTTGCGGCCGCCTTGGCCCAGGCCCATCTGCTTGGCCAGGTCCGAACGCGCCTTGGCGTAGTTCGGGGCGACCATCGGATAGTCTTTCGGCAGACCCCACTTGGCGCGGTATTCTTCAGGACTCATGTCGTATTTGGTGCGCAGGTGGCGCTTCAACGACTTGAATTTGCGACCGTCTTCCAGACAGATCAGATAGTCGGGGCTGATCGACTTGCGGATCGGCACCGCCGGTTCTTGCGGCTCCGGCTCGGGTTCGACGCCGCCTCCGGCGACCTGCGACAGCATCGAGTGAATGCTGGAGATCAGACCAGGCAGCGCATCCGCGTTGACCGTATTGTTGCTGACATAGGCGGAAACGATGTCCGCCGTCATTTCCAGCAGTTCAGGCTTTTCTTCCATTGGGACGCCCCGACCTTCCGTCATATGGGTTTTGCTCTGACCGGAATCGATCAGAAGTAATCGGCCGTCAATACGGAGCTTCGGGCTGAAAAGCAATGCGCACAGAGATTCAACTGAGCCGCGTCCCTATTCAGTTTAAACGCGCCCGGTTGCCGAATAGGACTAACGGCCGAAGTCCTGAGCCAGCGCCATCATCGCGGTGCGTTCGGGCGTCGAATATTCATCGACGGCTCCGTCTTCACCCTCCCTGATCGCGCGCATCAGGGCCGGAGTCATCGCCGAGGACAACGACCAGTTCCAGTATCGCAATACCGTCTGAGCGCGATCGACCGCCAACATATCGAAGGTGATCTGAACCCGCACCCAGGCCGGATCGACCACACCTGCCGGGGTCGTCTCGGGACGCCGCATCGACCGCCACAGATTGCGCAGATCGCCCTTGCCCAGACCCGTCGCCTTGCACAAAATCGCCACCGGCTCGCCGCCGACATCGCCCAGGATCTTGGCCCCGGTCAGAGGTTTGACCCCCGCCAGATAGGCGATCTCGGCCGCGATCTCGCGGCTCAGGCCTTGATCCCCAGCGGCCTGGACCGCCTCCTCCAGCCCACCGAAAGGACTTTTCTCGATCGCGGCGCGGTTGCGTTGCCGACGCTCGATGAATTGCAGCGCCTTTCTCGACACCGGGTCCTGCCAATTCTCGACCGCAGCCATGGGGAAGACATCATCGACGACCTCCTGCATCACCTCGCGCGACACGGCGAAACGTTGCAGGATGGTCCGGCGATCCTCGGCGTCGCACCACCAGAACATCGCATAGGCGCCCGACGGCCGCAGCTCGGGCCGCTTCAACAACAGATGGCACAGGCTGTTCGCCGTGCGGCTGGCCGCCACCACCATCTCGATCGCGCCTTGCGACAGGCGCGCCGTGGGGTTTTTCAGCACCGCCTCGATCACCACCGTTTCGCCGAAACCGACCAGGCTCTCGGTCACCACCTCCGACAGACCGCGCCGGGCGGCCATCATCAGACGGTGGTCCGGTCCCGTGTCGCGCACGCAGCCCACCAGATCGGCGTCGTTCAGCGAGGCGCACTGTTCGATCAACAGCCCCGCGATCGACGGTTCGTCGCGCAACAACAGCCGCGCCAGGCTGTTGGGCAGTTCGGACAGCGGCGCCAGGCGCGCCGCGACCCTCCGTCGCTCCTCCGGGGCGGCCAACCGCAACATCTCGACCAGAAGATCGCCAGTCACGGCCCGTTCGAAGGCGTTGATCCGGCTGGCGGGCAGGGAGACGACGTCAGCCAGACGTTTCAACAGCGCGTGCCGCGCCTTGAACGCCCCTGCGGGGGCGCTGTCCGTCATCGCCGGAACCGCCTCATTCATGAGACCCAACCTAGCCGCACACGGTTAACCGGGCGTGTCGGGCGCGCCGTCGACCTAGAGTCCCTCGAACAAGGCGGTCGACAGATAGCGTTCCGCGAAACTCGGCACGATGGCCACGACCGTCTTGCCCGCGTTCTCATCGAGAGCGGCCAGGCGGAAGGCGGCGGTCAGGGCGGCGCCAGAGCTGATGCCGACCGGAACGCCTTCGACGCGGGCGGCCCGGCGGGCCATGTCGAAGGCTTCATCGTTGGAGACGGTCTCGACCCCGTCGATCATGGCGCGGTCGACGACCCCCGGCACGAAACCGGCCCCGATGCCTTGAATCTTGTGCGGACCGGGCTGGCCGCCGGACAGAACCGGGCTGTCGGTCGGCTCGACCGCGATCATCCGCAGCGAGGGCTTCTTGGCCTTCAGCACCTGGCCGACCCCGGTGATCGTGCCGCCCGTGCCGACGCCCGCCACGACGATATCGACGGCGCCGTCCGTGTCGTTCCAGATCTCCTCGGCCGTGGTCACGCGATGGATGGCCGGGTTGGCGGGATTGTCGAACTGGGACGGGCTGACCGCGCCGGGCGTGCGTTGCATCAGCTCCTCGGCCATGGCGATGGCCCCCTTCATGCCCTTCTCGGCCGGGGTCAGCACCAACTCCGCGCCCAGCAGCTTCAACATCTTGCGCCGTTCGATCGACATACTCTCGGGCATGACCAGGACCAGTCTGTAGCCCTTGGCCGCCGCCACGAAGGCCAGGGCGATGCCCGTATTGCCGCTGGTCGGTTCGATCAGGACCGAGCCGGGACCGATCTTGCCGGCCTGTTCCAGCGCCTCGATCATGGCCACGCCGATCCGATCCTTGACCGAGCCGACGGGGTTGAAGAACTCCAGCTTGGCCAGCACCCGCGCCTTGGGCTTCAGCTCGGCCGAGAGGCGCGGCAATTCAACCAGAGGCGTGTCGCCGATCGTGTCCAGGATCGAGGCGTAGACCTTGCCCCGGCCGGACTTGAGTTGGCGCGAGGCGTCATAGGCGGCGTCGGACATGGGGCGGTCTCCAATCGGCTTAGGCCGCCTTCACATAGGCGGACCCGCCGCCCGGCAAAAGTGGCGCTTGGCGTATCGTCGTCTTCAGGACCCGCCCGCCAGATGCGTCCGCGCGGGATCGAAGCCGACCACTTCCCGGATCACGATCATGCTCTTGAAGGTCCGCACCTTGGCCTCGACGGTCAGTTCGCGCAGACAGAAGGCTTCGTATTCAGCCATGGACCGCACCGCCACGGTCACCAGATAATCGGTTTCTCCAGTCACGTCCCAGGCGCCCTGGACTTCCGGGCTGGCGGCCAGGGCGCGTTTGAACGCCTCCATGGCCGGACGCTCCTGGGTCGTCATTTCGACCAGCACGTGCAGAACGATGCGCGGTTCGACGCAGGCCGGGTCGATGATCGCCACATCGGCCTTGATCACCCCTTCGGCGCGCAGCCGCCTGAGACGCCGCAGCACGGCGGATTCCGACAGACCCACGGCCTCGGCGGTCACCCGCGCCGGCTCCAGATTGTTGCGGCGGACCCGGGCCAGGATGCGACGGTCAAAGACATCCAGATTGACGAAATTCGTCATAACACTACCATTGATGATGAAAACAGGCGTATCCACACCTGAAATCGCCGAGAAGCGCAAGCCGTCCTGCCCTAGGTTCGGGACATGACCGCCCTGCCCCTCCCCGACCGTTCCATCCGCGCCCGCTGGGCGCCGTTTACGCCCTATCTGGCCCTGTTCACGGCCATGACCTCGCTGGCCTTCGGCACCTCATTCGCCAAGCAACTGTTCCCCGTTGTCGGCGCCCAGGGGACCGCCGCCCTGCGGGTCGGGCTGGCGGCCGTGATGCTGACCGCGATCTTTCGACCCTGGCGCATCCGCTTGAGCCGCGCCGACATCGGCCGCCTGCTCGCCTTCGGCGGAGCCATGGGTCTGCTGAATCTGACCTTCTATATGTCGCTTAAGACCATCCCCCTGGGTCTGGCTCTGGCGATCGAGTTCACCGGTCCCCTGGTCTTGGCCCTGGTTCATGCGCGTCGCCTGGCGCATTTCGCCTGCATCGGCCTGGCCGCGGCGGGTCTGTTGATGTTGCTGCCTTTGCATCAAGGCGCGGGGTCCTTGGACCCGGTCGGCGTCGGCTTCGCCTTGATCGCCGCCGTCTGTTGGGCGCTGTACATCGTCTTCGGCAAGCGACTGGGCGGCGTTCCGGCAGGGCCTTCGGTCGCCATCGGCATGACCGTCGCCGCCCTGGTCATCCTGCCGTTTGGCGTGGCCGAGGCGGGAGCCGGCCTTCTGGCGCCCGCCGTCCTGACCACGGCGCTTCTGGTCGCGATCGCCTCCAGCGCCCTGCCCTATTCGTTGGACATGGTGGCCATGCGCGGTATGCCCAAACGCACTTTCGGCGTCCTGTTGAGCGTCGAACCCGCTATCGGCGCCCTGGCCGGAGTGCTGTTCCTGCATGAACTGCTCACCCCCCAACAGTGGGGCGCCATCGCCGCCATTGTGGCCGCCTCGGCGGGCGCCATCCTGACGACGGGTCGGGACGGCGCGGCCGCATCGGAAACGACCCCCGCCGAGTCGCCGCCCGCCTAAGCGGTTAATCGCCGGTTAACCACGACGGCCCAAAGGTTAACGCCTGTTCTGGGGCCTTCCGCTTGCGCAATCTTGTCGCCGCCGTCGAAGCGATCGATCCGCTGATCGTGACTGGTAAGGTCGCCGGCGTCAGCGGTCTGCTGATCGAATCCCGGGGCGGCCTGTCGCGTCTGGCCGTCGGCGCCCGGGCCGAGATCGGACGGCGCGGTCTGCCCGCCTTGCCGGCCGAGGTGGTCGGCTTTCGCGACGCCAAGGCCCTGCTGATGCCGTTCGGTCCGGTCGAGGGCGTGGCTCCCGGCGCCGACATCCGCATCATCGACGCCGCCGCCGCCGTGCGGCCCACCACCGCCTGGCTGGGCCGGATCATCGACGCCTTCGGCAATCCCATCGACGGCAAGGGTCCCTTGCCGCAAGGCCCGGCCCCCTACCCCCTGCGCGCGCCCCCGCCTCCGGCCCATTCGCGCGGCCGGGTCGGCGAGCGTCTGGATCTGGGCGTCCGCGCCATGGACGTCTTCACCACCACTTGCCGGGGCCAGCGTCTGGGCATCTTCGCCGGTTCGGGCGTCGGCAAGTCGGTGCTGCTGTCGATGCTGGCGCGTCAGGCGACCTGCGACGCCGTGGTCGTCGGCCTGATCGGCGAACGCGGTCGCGAGGTGCGCGAATTCATCGAAGAGACCCTGGGCGAAGAGGGGCTGAAACGCGCCATCGTCGTGGTCGCCACCAGTGACGAACCGGCCCTGAAACGCCGTCAGGCCGCCTATATGACCATGGCCTGCGCCGAGTTCCTGCGCGATCAGGACCTGGAGGTCCTGTGCCTGATGGACTCGGTCACCCGTTTCGCCATGGCCCAGCGCGAGATCGGCCTGGCTGCGGGCGAGCCGCCGACGACCAAGGGCTACACCCCCACTGTCTTCACCGAACTGCCCAAGCTTCTGGAGCGCGCCGGTCCCGGCCCGATCCGGCCGGACGGAACGACCGCGGGACCCATCACCGCCCTGTTCACCGTGCTGGTCGACGGCGGCGACCATGACGAGCCTATCGCCGACGCCGTACGCGGCATTCTGGACGGCCACATCGTCATGGACCGCAAGATCGCCGAACGCGGCCGCTTCCCGGCGATCGACGTGCTGAAGTCGATCAGCCGCACCATGCCCGCCTGCCAGACGCCCGAGGAGCGCGAGCTGAACCGCCGCGCGCGCCAGTGCCTGTCGGCCTATTCCAACATGGAAGAGCTGATCCGCATCGGCGCCTATCGCAACGGCGCTGATCCTGTCGTCGACCGCGCCATCACCCTGAACCCGGCGCTGGAAGGTTTTCTGACCCAGTCGCCCGACGACGCCACCCGGCTTTCGGATTCCTTTAACCGGCTGGAAGGCATCCTGAACGTCGGCATGATCAAGGAGTGAGGCGATGACCGCCTGGGCACAATCGCTGATCCGCATCTCAAACTATGAGGTCGAGACGCTGCAAAAGCGCCTGGCCGAGATCACGGCCCGCAGAGCGTCGGCCGAGATGCGCCTGGCCGTGCTGGACGCCGAAGCCGAGGTCGAGCGCGAGCGCGCCCGCCACGACGCCGAATCCGGTCTGCTGCTTCAGGCCTATCTGATGGGCTGGAAGGCCCGCAAGGGCGCGGCCGAAACCGATCTGCACGACCTGGATCTGGAAGAAGAAGGCGCGCGCGACGCCCTGACCGGCGCCTTCGAGGAACTCAAGAAGTTCGAACACGTGGCCGAGACCACCCGTCTGAACGCCATCCTCGCCGCCGGTCGGCGCGAAACCGCGGCCTTCGACGAACTGGGTCTGCGCCGCCGCGCTTCCTGACGCGGTGATCGACCGCCGCGCCTTTCTGGTCTCGACGCTCGCCCTGGCCGCTTGCCAGCGTAACGCCGCCGCCCAGTCCGCGCCGCGCGCCGTTCCGCCGCTGAAATCCCTTGCTCCCTTCCCGGTCGGGACCTGCGCCATGACCGGCCAGTTCGACGATCCGCAATGGGTCGATCTGGCCACGACGCACTTCTCTCAGCTCACCCCCGAGTGGGAGATGAAGATGGAGTACATCCTCCAGGACGACGGCCGCCGCCGCTGGGACGCCCCCGACCGCATCGCCGCCTTCGCCCGCGACCACGGCCAGCGGCTGCACGCCACCACCCTGATCTGGTACGCCCAGGACCACCCGTGGTTCAAAAGCCTGACGGGCGACCGGTTCGCGCGCGAATACGACCGCTATATCGCCGATGTCGCCGGACGCTATCGCGGCCAGGCTTCGGGCTGGGACGTGGTCAACGAACCGGTGGCCGAGGACGGGAACGGCCTGCGCGACTGTCTGTACAGCCGGGCGCTGGGCCGGGACGGCTACATGATCCGCGCCTTCGAGCAGGCGAAGGCCGCCGATCCTCAGGCCGTGCTGTTCCTCAACGACTACAACCTCGAGAACAATCCGACCAAGGGCGCCACCTTCCTGCGGCTGGTCGAGCGGTTGCTGAAGGCGGGTGCGCCGGTCGGCGGCATCGGAACCCAGTCGCACCTGGACATCGAAATTCCGGCGGGCCAGACCGCCGCCTTCATCCGCGAGGCCGCCCGTTTCGGCCTGCCGATCCATGTCTCCGAACTGGACGCCTCGCTGCGCCGCGACGGTCCGCTGGACCCCCGCACCCCCAAGCAGAAGCGCGCCCAGCAGACCGCGCGCGTCGCCGAACTGGCGCACGCCTTCATGGACCTGCCCCAAGCCCAACGTTACGCCTTCACCATCTGGGGCGTGCGCGACACCGACAGTTGGCTGCGCCGGGACGCCCGCGACGACGGCAAGGACAGCCCCCTGTTGTTCGACGCTTCCGGCGCGCCGACGCCGATGTTCGACGCGCTGGCGAGGGCGTTCGGGCGCTGACGCCGTCATTTTCTTGAGACAGTGCGGCGCCCTTGCGTGGCAAGGTACTTTATGATTTAAAGTACTCTTCACTGGAGAGTATCTATGAAAACCGTCCTCATATCCCTCGCCGCCCTGACCGCGCTCGCCGCTCCGCCAGCCATGGCCGCCGATGTCACCGTGACGCTCACCGGGGTTCAGGCGCGGGGCGGAACCGTTCTGGCGTCGTTGAACACCGCTTCGACCTTTCTGCGCGGCGCCGGACAATACACCGCACGCGTGGCCGGTGACGCCGCCGGTTCGGTCACCCTGGTCTTTCATGATGTGGCGCCGGGCGAATACGCCCTGATGGTCCTGCATGACGAGAACGACAATCACCGCATGGATTTCGGCGCCGCCGGACCGAGCGAGGGCTGGGCCTTCTCCAACAGCGCCAGGCCGATGACGGGACCGCCGACGTTCGACGATCACAAATTCGCCGTCGGCGACCAGCCCGTGCAACTGACCGAGACAGTCCGCTACGGGATCTGACCCGCCCCCGAATGCAAAACGCCCGCCGGTCGTCCCGGCGGGCGTTTCGATATCTGACGCGTGCGGCCGATCAGGCGGCGGCGGTCTGGGACCCTTCCTGCGGGTCGCGCAGCACATAGCCGCGGCCCCAGACGGTTTCGATATAGTGTTTGCCGCCCGCCGCCGTCGCCAGCTTCTTGCGCAGCTTGCAGATGAAGACGTCGATGATCTTCAGTTCCGGCTCGTCCATGCCGCCGTACAGGTGGTTCAGGAACATCTCCTTGGTCAGGGTCGTGCCCTTGCGCAGCGAGAGCAGCTCCAGCATCTGATATTCCTTGCCGGTCAGGTGCACGCGGTGGCTGTTCACCTCGACCGTCTTGGCGTCCAGGTTCACGGCGATCTCGCCGGTGTGGATGATGGCCTGGGCGTGCCCCTTCGACCGGCGAACCACGGCGTGGACGCGGGCGATCAGCTCATCCTTGTGGAACGGCTTGGTCATATAGTCGTCGGCGCCGCCGCCGAAGGTCTTCACCTTGGTCTCGATCTCGTGGGTGCCCGACAGGATCATCACCGGAGTGTTGATCTTGCCGACGCGCAGTTGGCGCAGAACTTCCAGACCGCTCATGTCCGGCAGGTTCAGGTCCAGCAGGATCAGATCGTAGTCATAGATCTTGCCCAGATCGATGCCTTCTTCACCCAGGTCGGTCGTGTAGACGTTGAAGCCTTCGGACTTCAGCATCAGCTCGATGCTTTGCGCCGTGGCGTGATCGTCTTCAATCAGCAGAACGCGCATTCATGCCCCTCCAGGCGAAGCTTGGTCGTTACACCCGCAGCAAGACGAACGGGTAACCTTGTTCGGACGTTAATCGGCCGAAGCCTTAAGAAGCGTTAACGCCACCCCATTGAGGCGAATCGTAGGCTGATTTGCGAATCGGCGTCGAGGCTCCTGAGTCAAGCGGACTCATTTTTTCCGCAAGTCACGCGCACCGCGCGCATTCGCCCGCTTAACCATGCAAGGTTGTCGGACGCTAGCGCCCGCCATGGCGGGCGATGCGACCGTTCTTGTCGCCACATAAGACTATATTCCTATCACGGTCGCCGCATCCATTAGGGTGCGGACGACGTTTAATCAGGGGAGTCTGGAGTGTCCGAACCGTATCGCGTGCCCGTCATGGAGACCGACCGGTCCAAGGCCGGCCTGGCCATTCATCTTATCGCCACCACCACCGGCCTGTCGGCGCGGCGCATCGCCTCGCGCGACCGGCTGCGCGACGGCCATTGCCGCGCGCGCTGGCTGGCCATGTATCTGAGCCACATCGCCTTCGGCTGGCCGTTGGAGCGCGTCGGCCACGTCTTCGGCGTCAACCGGGCCACGGCCGGGAACGCCTGTCGCTGGGTCGAGGACGAGCGTGACCGGCCCGAGCTGGACGCCATGCTGGATCGCCTGGAAGCCTTGATCTCCACCCTGTTCGAGGCGCCGCGCTGCGACCTGCCGCGTTGACCGCCTCGCCGGATCGCGCCCGGACCCTGCTTAACCGCCCCGGCGCCTGGCTGGAGGCGCACGGCGTCGCCTACGCCGTCCGTCTGGGACCCGACCGGCGCTCGCGCGTGGTCACGACCCTGGACGAAGCCGGTCTGCGCGCCCTGATCGCCCATCCGGGCCTGAGACCACGCGAGGGCGGCGGCTGGCGCTTGCGGCCAGAAGGTCAAATGACCCCGGACCGATCGGGCCGCCCCGGCATGGTCGAGGGTGAACGTCCGCTGGTGCAAACCGACGGCCGCCTGACCTCGCGCCGCGCCAATCTGGGCGAAAGCCCCATCCTGTGGCTGGCCCGCCGCGGCTTCTTGACCCCGACCCAGGCCGCCGCCGGCGAAAGGCTGCGCGCCGACGCCGAGACCGCCCTGGCCGGGCCGTCGCTGACCATGCGCTGGGACGCCCTGCCCCGTTCGGGCGCGGGAACCTCGGCCCGGGTCGAGCCGACCGACCGCGCCCTGGCCGCCGCCCGCCGCGTCGAAGCCGCCCTGGCCGCCGCCGGTCCTCGCCTACGACCCATGCTGGATCGCATCTGCATACGCGGCTCCTCGCTGCGCCTGGCCGAAGACGGCCTGGGCTTGAGGCGTCGCGCCGGTCGGACGGTTCTGGGCCAGGGTCTGGACGCCCTGGCCCGCCATTACGGCATCGGATGACGTTCGGTCTTCACCCGCACTCCGCGGGGATCGGACGCGCCTGGGCCTGGGCCGCCGCCTCGCGGATGCGTCCGACCATGCTGTTCAAACCGTTGGCGCGTTGGCGGGTCAGGGCCTGGGGCAGACCCAGCCGGTCCAGGGCCGCGCGGGCGTCGAAGCCGAGGATCTGCGACGGCGTGCGGCCGGAGTATAGCTTCAGCAACAGGGCGACATTGCCCTTGGACAGGGCGCTGTCGGAATCGGCCTGGAACCACAGCCGCCCGTCCTTGGCCTCTGACGCCAGCCAGACCTGAGCGGCGCAACCCGGCACCTTGTTGGTCTCGGTGCGAGCGGCCTCGGGCAACGGCGCCAGGCCCTTGCCCAGGTCGATGATGTATTCGATCCGCCCCTCCCAGTCGCCCAGCAGGTCGAATTCCTCGATCAGTTCGACCAGGGTGTCTTCAGGGGGCGCGGGCGTGTCCATCGCGCCGCCAGATAAGCCGTCCGGCCGTTAAGGACAATCGCCCGGTCCATCCCCAGGTGAACGCGGTTCAGGCCCAGGTCGGTCCTCGCCTGTCGCGGGAGCGGTCTTTAGGCGACTCGCCGGGAAAGCTAGGCTCGTGCGGCCTTTCCACCGCTCGGACCCTCCTGCTTGAGCCACGCCCCCTCCACCCCCGCCAAGGTCTCGTCGGGCGGACGCCCGGCTCTGGCCGCGTGGCACGCGGGTTGGGCGGCCGCGGTCGCCATCCTGGCGCTGGCCGGACGGCTGCTGGGCGCGCCGGGACTGGGCGATGCGGGATTGATCGGGCTGTTGATCATGGTGCTGCCCGGTTTGGTCGGGCTGCTCCTGTTGTGGTGGGATGGGCCGGGACCGCGCGCTCTGGTGCTGGCGGGGTGGGTCCTGGCGGCGACGGCGACGGCGGGCCTGACCGGCGGCCTGTCCGGCGCGGCGGCCGCCATGGTCTTCATGCCCCTGGCGGCGGGCGTCATGTTGGATCGACCGCGCCTGGTCGCGGCCGGGGCTGCGGGCGCGGGCGTCGCCGTTCTGTTTGGTCTGGCCTCGACCTGGCTGGCCGGACCGGGGGCGGCGGCTCCGCTGACGACGGCTGTGGCGGGCCTGCTGACGCTCGCCGCCCTGTTCGCCGCCCTGCGACTGACAGCCCAGGACCCTGCGGCCCGGCTGGAAGCGGCCGAAGAGACGGTGACGCGGGTCGAGGGCCTGTTGTCGGGACTGCCGGGCCTGAGCCTGGTGCTGGAGCCTTCGGGCCGGGTGTTGGCGGCCTATGGCGTCGCGCCGCCCGCCCTGCCGATCGATCCCCTGTTCGACCAGGGGCTGATAGCCGCCATCCACGCGCCGGATCGGCCCGCCGTATTGTCGGCCCTGGACAAGGCCCTGGCCGGCCAGACGATCCAGGCCCGTTTCGCGCCGCGGCTGGCGCTGGACCGTCGGGTTGTGCTGGCCCTGCGTCCTTTGGCGGACCCCTCAGGCGCGCGACGCATCATCGCCCTGGCCTTCGACGACACCGGCCAGTACGCCCAGGAGGTCGCCTTGGAGACCGCCCGCGCCGAGGCCGAGGCCCAGAGCGCGGGCAAGACCCGCTTCCTGGCCAATATGAGCCACGAGTTGCGCACGCCGTTGAACGCCGTGCTCGGCTTCTCGGACATGATGCGCCAGGGTCTGTTCGGCCCGCTGACGCCGAAATACGCCGAATACGCCGCTTCCATCCACGAGGCGGGCGGTCACCTGCTGGACCTGATCAACGACGTTCTGGATGTCTCCAAGATCGAGGCCGAACGCTACGAACTGACGCTGGAACGGTTCGACGCCCGCGAGGTCCTGTCGGCCGCTGTGGCCCTGGTGCGCGTCCAGGCGGCGGATCGAAACGTGGATCTGGCCGCCGTCCTGCCAGGCGAGCCGATCCTGGTCACGGCCGACCGTCGGGCGTTGAAGCAGATCGCTCTGAACCTGTTGTCCAACGCCATCAAATTCACACCCTCGACCGGTTCGGTCACCGTCACCGCCGACGCCGTCGGCCCTTATCTGGAGTTGGTTGTGTCCGACACCGGCGTCGGCATCGCGGCCGAGGACATCGCTCGCCTGGGGCGTCCGTTCGAACAGGCGGGCGGGTCCGAACAGCGCGCCCAGGGCACGGGTCTGGGCCTGTCGCTGGTGCGCGCCCTGGCTGAACTGCACGGCGGACGAATGAGCGTGGAATCGACCCTGGGCGAAGGCGCCGCCGTCACCGTGCGTCTGCCGGTCGTCGTGCTGCAACGCCCCGCCCCGCCGGATGGCGGCGGCGAAGTGATCCCGATAAGGACCGAAGTCTAGATCGGACCCATGGCCAGGAAGGCGCGCCCGGCGGCGAAATCACCCGCCTCTAAGGTCGCCGTCGCCACACTGTCGTCCCGGAAGACGAACTCGACGGTGAACCGTTCACGCGGGTCCAGTCGCGCCAACGCATCGGCCAGATCGGCCGGAAAGGCCCAGGTCTCGCCTTGCGCTTTCGGCGCGACCAGTCCAGGCGCCGCCGACACGAAACCCGACGACCAAACCGTCATGCGCTGGCTCTCGGGCGGCAGACCGCCGGGCCAGGGCCGCGAACCCAACCGCGCGTCGCGCAGAACCACCCGCGTCGCATAGGGCCGAGGGCGCCCGACGAACGAGACCACGGCGCTCATATCCGCCCCAGCGCTTTCGCCGGCATAGCCGAACCGCACCGGAGACGCGCCCGTGCGCGTCGCCTGCACCAGTCGCCAGCCGGGCCGGGTGAAGGCGTAACGGTCGGCCGCCCAGCCCGCGCTTCCGGCGTCGAACGTCATCCGCGCCAGCCGCGACCAGCCCATGAAGGCCTGATCGACCCTCTGTTTCACCGTCGCCAGATCGTTGTGACCACAGGGCGTCGTCGCCGCCCGCGACCGCGCCCGCGCCGCGCGCGCCGCCAGCTCGACCTCGCCGACCCCGCCTCGCAAGGCCGCGCCGCGCGCCTGCCAGGTCGCCGCGTCCAGGGCCGCCGCCACGGGGCGCGCGAACAGGCCGCAACGCTGATTGGCGGCCAATACGAAGCTGCGTTCATAATAGGTGGAGGCGGCGTCCGCCCAGGCGTGAACCGGCGCGGCCATGGTCATCATGGCGGCGATCAGGCTGGCGCGGCGGGCGTTTCGGCCTATCCTCATGCCGCGACCCTAGCCCGCCATGGGTTCCGGTCCGGTTTCCGAGCAGGGTTAGCGATTTGCTTCTTTCGTCAGACATCTGGGTCGCCGCCCTGATCCGCCGGGCCGAGATCGCCGGGGCCAACGCCGTGGTCGTCAAGCGCGGCGACGACCGCGCCGGAACTGTGATCGTCAAGGCTTATGATACGTCCACGCGCCAGGCGCGGCTCTATACCGAAGCCTTCGGTCCCGACGGCGAACGCTTGTGGATCCAGCCCGTGAGAAGCGAGTTCGAAAGCGAACTGGACGCCTATATCGAACGCCAGCGTCGCTTCGACCCCGACCTCTGGGTGGTCGAGATCGAAGACCGCCAGGGACGCCATTTCATCACCGAGACGGTTCAAGAACCGACATGATCCGCGCACTGGGCCTGCACGCCCCCTTGCTGGGGTCCCTCGCCGTGGGCGCGGCGTTCGCCCTGGCTCTGAACGGTCAGGACGCCGCCTTGCGCGCCGTGATCGGTTGGGACGCGACTTGCGTCCTTTTCCTGATCCTGGCCGCCGCACGGGCGACACGGGTTCGCGACATCGACGCCATCCGCCGCCGCTCCCAGGCCCTGGACCAGGGTGGTCGCTGGATACTGCCGCTCAGCGTATTGGCGGCTGGCTTCGCCCTAGGCGCGGTCGCCTTGGAGGCCGCCAGCGGCCACGGGCGGGCCTCCCCGGCGATGACGGGCCTGACGATCCTGACGCTCGCCCTGTCGTGGAGCTTCGTGCAGACCCTGTTCGCCTTTCACTACGCTCATGAATTCTACGCCGCGAACGACAAGGGCCATGACCGGCGCGGTCTGTTGTTTCCTGGCGAAACGACGCCGGACTATTGGGACTTCATTCACTTCGCGATCGTCATCGGCGTCGCGGCCCAGACCGCCGACATTCAGATCACAAGCCGCGCCCAGCGTCATGTCGCGACCTTGCACAGCCTGACCGCCTTCGTCTTCAACACCGTCATCGTGGCCATGGCGGTGAACCTGGCCGTCAGCCTGTTTTAGGCCTTCGCCTTGACGCCGCCTTATTCGCAGCCCATCTGATGCTGCATCGCACCATGCGATGACCGGCGTGCTCCAGCGCGTGAGGGTCCGTCTCGGACCTGTCTGTAGAAGCGCCCGGCTCCTTTAGATCATACGTCGCCGCATCACGCGGGGCGACGCCCGTTTCCCGCCCCGCCTCGGGGCTGGCGACGCGCGTCATCCCGGCGAAGCCCGGCCGCGCACGTCGTCGCACATTGAAAGACACACGTGAGCAAGATCACCTTTGAATCCATGGGCCTGAACCCGGCCCTGTTGCAGGCCCTCCAGTCGGAAGGCTACGCGACCCCCACTCCGATCCAGCAGCAGGCCATCCCCGACGTCATGGCCGGCAAGGACCTGCTGGGCATCGCCCAGACCGGCACCGGCAAGACCGCGGCCTTCGCCCTGCCGATCCTGCACCGGCTGGCGGCCAACCGCATCGCGCCCCGCCCGCGCACGACCCGCGCCCTGATCCTGTCCCCGACCCGCGAACTGGCCACCCAGATCGGCGAGAGCTTCAAGACCTATGGCAAACATCTGGGCTTCCGCGTCGCCGTCATCTTCGGCGGCGTGAAATACGGCGCCCAGGAACGCGCCCTGCAACAAGGTCTGGACATACTGGTCGCGGCGCCGGGCCGCCTGCTGGATCACCTCCAGCAGAAGACGCTGGACCTGTCCTCGACCGAGATCTTCGTGCTGGATGAAGCCGACCAGATGCTGGACCTGGGCTTCATCAAGCCGATCCGTCAGATCGTCAGCCGCATCCCGACCAAGCGCCAGAACCTGTTCTTCTCGGCCACCATGCCCTCGGAGATCGGCAAGCTGGCGGGCGAACTGCTGAAGGACCCGGTCAAGGTCCAGGTCACGCCCCAGGCCACCACGGTCGAGCGCATCAAACAGTCGGTCGTCTGGGTCGAACAGGGCAGGAAGCGCGCCCTGCTGACCGAGATGTTCTCGGATCCGGGCTATACGCGCTGCCTGGTCTTCACCAAGACCAAGCACGGCGCCGACAAGGTCGCGGCCTATCTGGAAGCGGGCGGCGTCGAGGCCGGCGCCATCCACGGCAACAAGAGCCAGCCCCAGCGTGAACGCACCCTGGAAGCCTTCAAGAAGGGCAAGCTGCGCGTCCTGGTCGCCACCGACATCGCCGCGCGCGGCATCGACGTGGACGGCGTGACCCATGTCGTCAATTTCGAACTGCCCTATGTGCCTGAAGCCTATGTGCACCGCATCGGCCGCACGGCCCGCGCGGGCGCCGACGGCACCGCCATCAGCTTCGTCGCCGGCGACGAGATGAAGCTGCTCAAGGACATCGAAAAGGTCACCCGCCAGAAGATCCCGACCCAGGACCGCCGCAACGACCGCGCGCTTCAGGCGCTCGACAGCTCGATCATGGCCTCGGGCGTCGGCAAGAAGGCGACCCTGCCGGAACGCGAAGGCGGCGACCGCCAGAACCAGCCGCGTCGTCGCAACCCGCATCGCGACGGCGTCCGCCCCGAGGGCGGCGGCCAGCCTCACCGTCAGCGCAAGGGCGGTCGTGGCGACGCGGCCCGCGCCGCGCCCCCGGTCCGCGCCTATGACCCCATGGCCGGCGAACGCCCGCGCACCGTCAACAACGACCCGCGCGTCGAACCCAAGCCGGTCGACAAGCTGAAGCGCCGCCGTCGTCGCCCGTCCAACGGCGGCCAGGGCTACGCCAAGGCCTGAATCCGACCTTGATCCCGAACCGAGGGCGGACGCTCCGTCCGTCCTCGGCGCAATGTGCTATATATCGCCCTTCGATCCCGAGACCCCCATGTACGAGACCCAGGACCTGGACACCGAAAGCTTCATCCGCTCGGCTGAAATCCGCGTGCACGACGCCGAGGATTTCGAGGGTATGCGCAAGGCCGGACGCCTGGTGGCCGAGGCCCTGGACATGATCGCCCCTCATGTCGTTCCGGGCGTGACCACTGGCGAGCTGGACGATCTGGTGCGCGAATTCACCCTGGACAACGGCGGCCTGCCCGCCTGCCTGGGCTACAAGGGCTACACCAAGACCATCTGCACCTCGATCAACCATGTCGTCTGCCACGGCATTCCGGGCGACCGGGTGCTCAAGGACGGCGACATCGTCAACATCGATCACACCGTCATCGTCGATGGCTGGCACGGCGATTCCAGCCGGATGTATTCGGTTGGCGAAATCAATCCGCGCGCCAGAAAGCTGATCGACGTCACCTATGAGGCCCTGCGTCTGGGCTTGGAGCAGGTGAAACCGGGCAACACCTTCGGCGACATCGGCTACGCCATCCAGAAATACGTCGAGGCCCAACGTATGTCGGTGGTGCGCGACTTCTGCGGCCACGGCATCGGCCGGATCTTCCACGACAGCCCCAACGTCCTGCATTACGGCCGCCGTGGCGAAGGCGCGGTGCTGAAACCGGGTATGTTCTTCACTGTCGAGCCGATGGTGAACCTGGGCAAGCCGCCGGTGAAGGTGCTGTCCGACGGCTGGACCGCCGTGACCCGCGACAAGTCCTTGTCGGCCCAGTGCGAACACACGGTCGGCGTCACCGAGACCGGCGTCGAGATCTTCTCGGTCAGTCCGGCGTGCCTGTTCCGCCCGAACTGAGCCGCTTGATCGGCGCGCCCCAGTCGCTACCGTCTGGGGCGTGACCGACGCCGCCGACACGCCCGCGAAAGCCAAGCCGCGCCATTCCGGCCACCGCGACCGCCTGCGCGAGCGCGCGGCCAAGGGCGGCATCGAGGCCCTGCCCGACTATGAACTGCTGGAGATGCTGCTGTTCCGCAGCATTCCCTACAAGGACACCAAACCCCTGGCGAAGGACCTCCTGGCCCGGTTCGGCAGTCTGGAGAGCATAGGCGCGGCCACCCATGAGGCGGTCGAGGATCTGGTCGCGAAATCCATGGGTTATGCGCGGGGCAAGGCGTCCCGCGCCGTGGCCCTGGACCTGCAATTGATCTTCGCGGCGGCCCAGCGCGTGGCCAAGGAACCGGCGGCGAAACGGCCGGTCATCTCGTCCTGGACGGCCCTGCTGGCCTATGTCCGCATCGCCTTGCAGCATGAGCCGAGGGAACAGTTCCGCGTCCTGTACCTCGACAAGAAGAACCAGCTCATCCTCGACGAAATTCAAAACCGGGGCACGGTCGACCACGCCCCCGTCTATCCGCGCGAGGTGGTGCGCCGCGCGCTGGAGCTGTCGTCCAGCGCCCTGATCCTGGTGCACAATCACCCCTCGGGCGACCCGACGCCCAGCCGCGCCGACATCGACATGACCCGTCAGGTGATCGCGGCGGGCCGCGCCTTGAACGTCGAGGTGCACGACCATCTGATCGTCGGCCGCGACGGCGTGGCCAGTTTCAAGCAATTGGGATTGATGTGACCGACCTGTCTCGCAGAACGGCCTTGGGCCTGACCGCCGCCCTAGCCGCCGCCCCGACCGAGGCGCGGGCCGACGACGCCGCGCCCATCATCATGGTCTCGACATGGGATTTCGGCCGCATCGCCAATCAGGCGGGTTGGGAGCGCCGCCTGGCGGGCGGCTCGGCCCTGGACATGGTCGAGGCGGGCGGGCGCGTGGCCGAGGCCGACCCGACCAACACCTCTGTGGGCCTGGGCGGCTGGCCCGACCGCGACGGCAAGGTCACGCTGGACGCCTGCGTCATGACCTGGGCCGGAGACGTCGGCGCGGTCTGCGCGCTGGAGGATGTCAATCACGCCGTCTCGGTCGCCCGCACGGTGATGGAGAAGACGCCCCACACCATGCTGGTCGGCGAAGGCGCGCGCCGCTTCGCCCTGGACCAGGGGTTCCAGACCGCCGTCATGCCCACGCCCCAGGCCGAAGCCGCCTGGCGGGAATGGCTCAAGACCGCCGACTACGCCCCGCGCATCAATCGCGAGAACCTCGATTGGCGCGCCACGCCGGGCGGACCGGGCAATCACGACACCATCGGCCTTCTGGCCATCGGCGCCGACGGCCATATGGCGGGCGCCTGCACCACCTCGGGCCTGGCCTTCAAGATGCGCGGCCGGGTCGGCGACAGCCCCATCATCGGCGCGGGTCTGTATGTCGATAATGAAGTCGGCGCCGCCACCGCCACCGGCGTGGGCGAAGACGTGGTCCGCGTCGTGGGGTCGCATTCGGTGGTCGAAGGGATGCGCGCGGGTCTGGACCCGACCACGGCCTGCCGTCGGGTGATCGAACGCCTGGCCCGGCTGCGCGGCGACAAGATCGCCCGATCTCAGGTCGCCTTCCTGGCCCTGGACCGACATGGCCGCGCGGGCGGCTTCGCCCTCCAGCCCGGCTTCACCTACGCCGTCACCACCGCCCAAGGCGACACGCGCATCGTCCGCGCCGACAGTCTGTTTTCATAGGCTGGCGTTAAGGTTTACAGGCGATCCTGCCCGGCGAACTCGAGTCAGGTCGTTCGCCCATGCCCATGTCCGCCGAAATGCTGCGTGACCATCTGGTCCAGGCCTTTCCCGACGCCGAGATCGAGATCGTCGATCTGGCCGGCGACGGCGACCATTATCGCGCGCGCATCGTCTCGACCGCCTTCGCGGGCGTCGCGCGCGTGAAACAGCACCAGATGGTCTATGCCGCCCTGAAGGGCCGAATGGGCGGCGAACTGCACGCCTTGGCCCTCGAAACCTCGGCGCCGACAGGAGGCTGAGCCATGCGTTACCGCCCCTTCGGACGCTCCGGCGCCGCCGTTTCCAACCTGACCCTGTCGCTGGGCTTCGAGGCCCTGTCGCGCGGCCCCGCCGAGGTCAAGGAGCTGATCTATTCGGCGCTTGAGGCGGGCATCAACGCCTATCGGCTAGAGACGGCCGATCCGGTGCTGGCCGAGGTCGTCGGCCAGGCCCTGTCGCACATCGAGCGCAAACTGGTCTGCGTCAGCCTGGCCATGGGCCGAGGCGACGGCCGCCGCGGTCATGAGCGCGACTTCACCGCCGAAGGCATGACCGGCGCCATCGACCGGGCGCTGCACGTCTCGGGCCTGGGCTGGATCGACCTGGCCCTGCTGGAAGAGCCTGCCGAGGACGAACTGCCTCAGGCGTCGCTGAACGCCTTGAAGGCCCTGCGGTCGACCGGTCGGGTCCGACTGCTGGGCGTCGCGGGTGACGGCGAGGTGATGGACGCCTATGTCTCGACCGGCGCCTTCGACGTGCTGGCCACGCCCTATCACGTCAACTCGGACTGGCGCGTGCGCAACCGCATCCGCACGGCGCGCGAACAGGATATGGCGATCTTCGCCTACGACTATTTCCCCGACAGCCTGAACACGGCCAAGAAGGCCGCCGCCTCCGATCAGGAGCAGAAGCGCGGCTGGTTCGGTTTCGGCGGCAAGAAGAAGGAAGGCCCGCTGGCGACCGCCGGCACCTTCGCCTTCCTGCACCAGACGCCCCATTGGGACGCCGAGAGCATCTGCCTGGGGTACGCCCTGACCGAGCCGTCCATTTCCAGCGTGGTGATACACGCCGACGACGCCGCGCGCCTGACGGCCCTGTCCGAGATCACCGAGCGCGATATGCCGCCCGGCCTGGCCGCCCAGATCGAAATGGCCCGGGTCAGCGCCAAGGCGGCCTGAGACCGAACCTTGAGACCGCACCCTGAGACCGCACGTCGCCTTGACCGCGCCCCCTCGGGCGCCTAGCTGACGAGCAGTCTTCCAAGAGGTTCCCCCGTGACCGAAGTCGCCGCCGACCCCGCACTCGCCTTCATCGCCCAGACCGTCGCCGAGCATCCGGTGGTGCTGTTCATGAAAGGTACGCCCGATGCGCCGCGTTGCGGCTTCTCGGCCCAGGCCGTCCAGATCCTGGACCATGTCGGCGCGCCCTTCGTCGGCGTCGACGTGTTGCAGGACGAGAGCCTGCGTGAAGGCATCAAGAGCTTCACCGACTGGCCGACCATCCCTCAGCTCTATGTGAAGGGCGAGTTCGTCGGCGGGTCGGACATCGTGCGCGAGATGTTCGGCGCGGGCGAGCTTCAAGCTCTGTTGGCCGAAAAGGGCGTGCCCCTCGGCGAAGCCTGATGGCCCGGCCGCATCTCGAACCGCGCCTCGACCGAGAGGTCTTCGAGCTGGCGCTGGACGTGCGGCCCGAGCACATCGACGAGAACGGCCACGTCAATAACGTCGTCTATGTCGGCTGGCTGCAGGATGCGGGCACGGCCCACTGGAACGCCCGGTTCGACGCCGATACGCGCAGCCGCTGGTCCTGGGTCGGAACCCGGCACGAGATCGACTATTTCCGCCCCATCCCGCCCGAGGCGAAGGGGGTCAAGGCCCGGACCTGGGTCGGCGATCCCCAAGGTCCGCGTTTCAGTCGTTATGTCCGTATCGAAGACGGCGAGGGGTGCCTGTGCGCCCAGGGCGTAACGGAATGGGTGCTGGTGGACGCCACGACCATGCGCCCCCACCGCATCCCCGCCGATATCCTGCCGGCGTTCCAGCGCTAGGCTGATCGACGATCCTCCCCCGTGAGCCGGGGAAGGACCTGTCGATGAGCGTCAGAGCCTCAACGGGTTCAGCAGCCGGAACGGGCCAGGCGCGGTGATGTCCAACGCCTGTAGCGACCAGCTCAGCTCGACGCCGTCCGGGACCAGGGCCTTGCACAGGTCCGGGTCTTCGCGCTCGACGCCCAGGCCGACCGCGCCGTCGTCGGAGGCGTCGATATGGACGGCGAAGTCCTCCGTGTCGGTGCAACCGTTGGACTCGACGCGAACATACAGGCGGCCATCGGCGATCCGCGCCGAGCGAACCGGTTCGAACTGAACGGTCTGGATCGAGACGCTCGCTGCCCGCTCCAGAACATGGGGTCCGTCATCGGCGACATGAACGACGCAAGCCGACAGCAGGAGCGGCAGAACCGCCCCCGCCAGCAGGATGCGAAGCCCCCTCACTGGGCTTCCGCCGGGGCCTGATGCACGACGCGCGTGGTCGGCTTGTCGGTGGCGATGATGATGCAGCCCGATAGCAGCGGAGCGGCGATGGCGATGGCGAGAACGAGGCGCAGCATGGTTTTTCCCCTTATGGTCAAGCTTGCCTGTTCAGAAGACGGGTCCGCACCTGAACCGAATATGAACGGCCGCTCAGGTCTGGGGCAGTTGCAGGGGATTGTTGACCGAGACCCGGTCGCCAGGGTTCAGGCCCAGTTCCTCGAACGACCAGGTCACCTCGACCCCGTCCGCTGACGGGTGGTCGCAACGGTCTTCGAACAGGCGGCGCAGGGTGATCACCGCCTCGCCGCCCTGGCGGCTGACGATGGGTTTCAGGCTGGTCTTGTCCGTGCACCCGTTCGACGTGACCCAGAACACCGCCCTGTCGTTGCCGAACGCGGCGGCGTGCAGCGGCTCCAACTGGCCCGGCATGGCCGCCTGAACGGTCTCGGCGCGGCTCCACGGCCAGTGGGCGCAAGCCCCCAGCAGCGGCGCGACGGCCAGGCCGATCACGACGATCCCTTTCACCGCTCCACCCTCCGGCTTCGGTTGCATCCTGCATACAGGATGCCCGGTTTCGCGCCGGAAGGGAACGGCCTGTTCAGGCCGCGCGACTGTCCCCGTCGTCCGCCGCCTCGACTTGCGTCTGTTGTCCGCGCAGGCCGGGACGGCCCAGCAGATAGCCTTGAACCTCGTCGCAACCCTGCTCGCGCAGGAAATCCAGTTGGCCGACCGTTTCGACGCCCTCGGCCAGGACCGGGATCTCCAGGCTTTCGCCCAAGGCCAGGACGGCGCGGATGATGGCGCGCGCCTGGGGGCTGCCGTCCAGCTCCGACATGAAGGACCGGTCCAGTTTGATCTTGTCGAACGGGAAGGCGCGCAGGGTCGACAGCGACGAATAACCGGTGCCGAAATCGTCCATGGCGATGGTCACGCCCAGGGCCTTCAACTGGCGCAGCACATGGGTGGTGCGCTCCAGATCGCTGATCATGGCCGTCTCGGTGATCTCCAGCTCCAGTCGACTGGGCGACAGGCCGGTCTCGATCAATATGGTGTGGACCAGCCGCGGCAGATCGACGTGCGACAACTGCACTGGCGACAGATTGACCGCGATCTTGTGCGGTTCGTCCCAGGCGGCGGCCTCGGCGCAGGCGTTGCGCAGCACCCATTCGCCGATCGGCAAAATCAGGCCGGTCTCCTCGGCCAGCGGAATGAAACGGTCGGGCGAGATATAGCTTCCATCGGCCTGGGGCCAGCGCAGCAGGGCCTCATAGCCAGTCACCGCCCCGGTCTCGACCGAGGCCTGGACCTGGTAATGCAACTGGAACCGCCCGGCGTCCAGGGCCTCGCGCAGGGCCAGGACCATGCGGCGGCGTTCGCGCACCGCCTGATCCATGTCGCTTTCATAGAAGCAGACATCCGCCGTCAGGGACGCCTTGGCCCGATACATGGCCAGGTCGGCGTTATTGATCAGGACCGAGGTCTCCTCGGCGTCGTGCGGCCAGAAGGCGACGCCGATGCTGGCGCCCGACGCCACCTCGGCGTGCTCCATCTCCATGGGCGTGGCGATGGCGGCGCGGAAACGTTCGGCGACCGCCAAGGCTTCCTCGCGCTCGGCTACGGGCGCAATGGCGACGAATTCGTCGCCGCCCAGGCGGGCCACGAATTCGCCAGGCCGCATCACCTGGCGCAGCCGATCGGCGACATGGACCAGAAACTGGTCGCCTACGCCGTGGCCGTAGATGTCGTTGACCTCCTTGAACCGGTTCAGGTCGATCGCGAACAGGGCGAACAGATCGTCATCCCCGGCCAGGGCCGCCTGGCGCGCCAACTTGTCCAGGAACGACGTGCGGTTCGGCAGGTCCGTCAGGCTGTCGTTGCGGGCCAGATGCGCGATGCGACGCTCCTGGGCCAGGCGCGCACGCAGGTCGCGCACGGCGAAGATGCGGTACTGACCTTCCCCCTCGCCGCCGACCTGTCGGCGCACGGCCACCTCGACCGGGATGGCCGGCGACTCGCCGAAACGCAGTTCGCTCTGAGCCAGGAGGCCGCCGTCCATGGAATCGGCGTCGTCGATCCAGTCAGAGACGCGGCGCCCCAGAAGATCGTCCACCGTCACGCCGCACAGTTCGGCGAAGGCGGCGTTGACCAGGACGACGCCGGTCTCGCCTTCCACCAGCATACCGTCCACACTGCCTTCGATCAGGTGTTTCAGACGCGCCAGGGAAAGGCCCCGCGCCCGCTCGTCCAACACATGGGCGGCCAAGGCGATGCCCAGGATCAGAAAGCCCACGGTCGCCACGCCCAAGGCCAGCAAGCCCTGGGCCGCCTCGCCGGTCAGCGCGCCCGCCGACGGCGCCAACGGCGACACCTCCATCGCGGCCATGCCGGTGAAGTGCAGCGCCACAATGGTCAGCACCAGCAGAACGGCGCCGACATGGCGCCTCAAGCCCGGCAGGGCGCGCGAGGTCACATCGAAGGCCACCGCGCCGCCCGCCAGGGCCGCCGCGACCGAGGCCGCGACATAGACCGGCGACCAGTGCACAAAGGCCTCGGCCGTGAAGGCGGCCATGCCCGTGTAGTGCATCCCGGCCACCGACGCGCCGAACACCGCGCCGCCGATCGCGGGCGCCCGTCGGCTCGGCCTGGCGCCCACGGCCATGGCGGCCATGCAGCCGATCGCCGCCAGGATCAGAGACAGCGCCGTCAGCAGCGGCGCATAGGCCACCTCGACGCCCGGTCGATAGGCCATCATGGCGACGAAATGGGTGCACCAGATGGTCGCGCCCCCGGCGATGCCGCCCAGGAATATCCAGACGTCTCGCCCCGCCGCCGGGGCGGTGCGGACACGTCGATACATATTGGCCGTCACCGCCGAACCCGCCAGACAGATGGCTGCGGCGAGCAAGGTCAGGACGTAGTCATGCTGGTCGACAAGGCAGGAGATCAGGCGCATCGCAGAAGAAAGTTCCGAGGATTGAACCCCTTCCCTTAGCTCACAGCCATTAATGATGACGGCAAAGGCTACGGTTAACCGCGGTTAGCAATCCGACCCGCGCAAACCCCTTGTCTCGGCCATGAAAAAAGGGCCTCGGATCGCTCCGAGGCCCCTGTTTCCTTTGGGGGAAACCGCTCGCCCTTAGGACGAGTAGTATTCGACCACCAGGTTCGGCTCCATCTTCACCGGATAGGGCACGTCGGCCAGTTCGGGCGTGCGGGCCACGCGAACCGAGAAGCCGCGATCGCCGAGTTCCAGATAATCCGGCACGTCACGCTCCGACGACTGCTGGGCTTCCAGCACCAGGGCCATGTTGCGCGACTTTTCCTTCACCTCGACGATGTCGCCGACCGAGACGCGGTAGGAGGCGATGTTCACCTTCTTGCCGTTGACGGTGACGTGGCCGTGGTTGACGAACTGGCGGGCCGCCCAGACGGTCGGCACGAATTTGGCGCGATAGACCACGGCGTCCAGACGGGCTTCCAACAGGCCGATCAGGTTCTCGGGCGTATTGCCCTTGCGGCGCGCGGCCTCGTCGTAGGTCTTGCGGAACTGCTTCTCGGTCATGTTGCCGTAGTAGCCCTTCAGCTTCTGCTTGGCCTTCAGTTGAAGACCGAAGTCGGAAACCTTGGACTTGCGGCGCTGGCCGTGCTGGCCGGGACCGTAGGAACGCTTGTTGACCGGGGATTTGGAACGACCCCACAGGTTTTCACCCATGGCGCGGTCGATCTTGTACTTGGCGCTATGGCGCTTCGACATATTCGCTCTCTATGCGGATGCGGCCCGGCCCCTTCACGATTGAAGGGACGATCTCAACGGCGGTCCACGCATCGTCCGTAATGGTTCGCGCCCCGGTTTGCGGCCGGGGCGTGAAGGCGCGGCTTATGAGTGTCCGCGCCGCCAGAGTCAAGGCAGGCTCCAAAAGCCGCCTTCCGGTCAGCGGCCGCGCAGCGCGCCAATCAGTCGGCTGTTTCCGACGCGGCCCAAGTCTCCGATCCCTTCGGCCCAGAGTACGGGATCGGCCGTCATCACATATTGTCTTGAGCTGTTGCTGTAGCCTCGGGTCAACAGCGTGACCGCGTTCACCGCAGCCTGGGTCGCCCGCATACCGCCTGACGTGGTGTCGGCGAAGGTTCCGAAATCGCCGCCAACAGCGATCGGCTGTCGAACCATGGCCGTGGCGACGCGGCCGTTCGGGGCATAGGCGAAGACTCGCGACGCTTCCGGCGTCAGCGACAAGCCCGCGGCGACATCCACACGCGACGAATAGGCGAAGGCGCCACCATAGGCGTCGGCCTGGGCGAAGTCGACCACATAGACGGCATTGACCACCGCCTGACCGGATTGCCGGGCGAAATTCTGGGCGCCCATGGCGAAACCGACGCCGCTGCGCCCCGCCTGGAAGCGCGGAAGATTGATCAGATTCATCGCCTCGCGCGGCACCCACACCCCATCCAGGGACGAAGGGGAAAAGACCCGGGAATCGGCATTGGAGTTGCGCCCCAGGATGACCTCATACTGGCCGCCGCTTTCGAACGGCGTCCCGTTCAGTCGCCGCACCGCCTCCAGTAAGGGCGCGCGATCTCCCAGCGTGAAGCCCGCCCCCTGGACCTGAGCCGTGAAGTCCGCGAACAGGGCGTCCGTCGCATTCTGAAAATCTGCGTCGCTGAGTCCTTCCAAAGCGGTGCGAGCCATGGAGTTGCCTCCTCCAGCGCTGCCCAACAGGCCGCCGCCCGCCCGCGCACGGTCGTCTCGGCTGGTCAGAAAAGCTACGGAGAAGGCCCCGATCACAGCCTGACCGACCCCGTTCAGGGCCGCGGCGTTGTCGATGCGGATATCCTGCGCCCGCGCCTGACCCGCGGCGCCGATCGCCCCAGCCGCCGCCAGTCCGCTCAATAGGTCTCGCCTGTTCATCGGCATCCTCGGTCTCCCTCGCTGGCAAGCGCGCGGTGCGGCGCTTACCGTTGCGAGAGAGTCTATGACCGCCGACAGACGTGATGGCCTGACGAAACCTGTTCGTTCATGACGGCCACCCCGGCCGGATCTCAGACCTTGGCGGCCGCGAACAGGGCGTTGACCTTGTTCCAGTTCACTACCGACCAGAAAGCCTTCAGATAGTCGGCGCGCCGGTTCTGGTACTTCAGATAATAGGCGTGTTCCCAAACGTCGGCCCCCAACACGACCGCGCCCTTGTCTTCGGCCAGATCCATCAGCGGATTGTCCTGATTGGGGGTGGAGGTGATCTTGAGCTTGCCGTCCTGCACGATCAGCCAGGCCCAGCCCGACCCGAACTGCGCCGCGCCCGCCGCGTTGAAGTCGGCCTGGAACGCTTCGAAACCGCCCAAATCGCGGTCGATGGCCGCGATCAGTTCGGCGGACGGCGCGCCCGTCTGGCCCTGAGGCGCCATCAGCTCCCAGAACAGGCTGTGGTTCCAGTGGCCGCCGCCGTTGTTGCGCACCGCCTTGGGCAGTTTGGAGATGCCGGCGAACAGATCCTCCAGGCTCTGGCCCTGTAGGGCCGGATCGGCGTCCACGGCCTTGTTCAGGTTGTCGACATAGGCCTGGTGATGTTTGTCATGGTGGAAGACCATCGTTTCCTGATCGATCGCCGGTTCCAGCGCGTCATGGGCGTAGGGCAGCGGAGGAAGGGTGAAGGCCATGACAGAACTCCTTGATCAGGCGGCGTTGGGGGAGGGTCTCCATCTAGGAAGCCGTTCGCCGAACCCAAGCTTGGCCGTGTCGGATTGTTCTGGTTGGGGCGGCGGAGGCGGCGCCAGTGCGGATCGAACCCGCCAGGCGTTCGGACGCGAAAAAAGCGAGTCTAAAGAGTCTATCGAGTCTAAAATCCCGGCCTCTTCGTCGCCCCGCACGATCACACCATAACGCGGACTTGCGCCGGATGCGGACGTATGAGTCGGCGAGACAGGAAGCGCCCCAGAACCCTTACGCGATGCAAGGTCCGCGATAACCGCTCTGCGCTTTGAGTTTGCCGGGTTCCTAGTCCGAACCCTAACCGACGCCCCTGGCGTGGGTCTTGATGCAGTCGCGCACGGCCCGCTTCAGATCGCCGGACGCCGAGATCAGGTCCATCCCGTCGGCCTGGAACACGGCCTTCACCGCGGCGTCCAACCCCTGCGGCAGGGCTTCGATCACCCGCCGCTGCCCCTTGTCGTGCAGACAAAAGCCCAGTTCAACGCACAGGGCGGTGAACATCGGACCCAGCCGGTCGTGCAGTTCCTCGTCATAGCTCATCGCGTCGGTCCCTTCAGTCGCGCCGCATGGAAGGCGACATGGTCGGCGATGAAGCTGGCCATGAAGAAATAGCTGTGATCGTAGCCCGGCTGCATCCTCAGGGTCAGCCCCTGCCCCGCCGTCTTGGCCGCCTGGACCAGCAGTTCCGGTTTCAACTGATCGGCCAGGAAGGGATCGGCGTCGCCCTGATCCACCAGGATGTCGTCATAGACGCCGCGCGCCGCGCCCATCTCGATCAAGCGCGCCGCATCATGCGCCGCCCATTGCGCGCGATCATCGCCCAGATAGGCCGTGAACGCCTTCTCGCCCCACGGGCATCGTGTAGGCGAACTGATCGGCGCGAAGGCCGAAACGCTGCGGAACAGGCCGGGATGGCGCAAGGCCAGGGTCAGGGCGCCGTGCCCGCCCATGGAATGGCCCATGATGGCGCGCGCCCTCGTCGTCGGGAACTCCCTGTCGATCAGGTCGATCAGCTCGCCCGTGACATAGGTCTCCATGCGGAAATGCGGCGCCCAGGGCGGCTGGACCGCATCGACATAGAAGCCCGCCCCCTGGCCCAGGTCATAGGCTGGATCATCCGCCGCCCCTTCGCCGCGCGGACTGGTGTCGGGCGCGACCACGATGACGCCATGCTTGGCCGCCGCCTGATACGCCCCGGCCTTGGTGGTGAAATTGTCCTCGGTGCAGGTCAGGCCCGACAGCCAGATCACCACCGGAAACGGTCCCTGGCCGGGCGGAGTGAAGACCGACAGCGTCATCGGCGTTCCGGTCGCGGTGCTGTCGTGTCTCAGATATCGGAGCACGCCGCCGTGAACGACGTGGGTCTTCAGGGTTTCCATGCCCCGTTCCTCAGGCCCCGCGCCCTCGCCGTCAACCGTCAGGTCAGCCGTCGTTCCATCATCACCAGATCGGTGCGCAACCGCGCGCCATCGTCGCCGATGCGGAAACGCAGATCTGGCAGGACCCGGTGGATGACCTGAAAACCGAGCCGCTCATAGAAGGGACCCGCCGTCTGGGTGCCCAAATGCACAGCGACCACGCCCGCGTCACGCAACGCCGCCTCCAGCGCCTGACCCAAGCGCATACCGACGCCGGGCGGCAGGCCGACACCCAGGGCCATGGTGGCGATATAGGCGAACCTGCGGCCCTCGCGTTCATGGATCGACCCCCAGGCCCCGCCGCGCAGACGGCCCTGGCCGTCGCGCAGCTCCAGCAGGAAGTCAGGCCGGATCTTGGGATCAGCCTCATCGACCGCCTCGATATAGAGGGTGCGCCCTGCCTCGGACCGGTCCAGCCGATAGGTCCAGGTCCCGTCTGGTCCCGCCGGCATATCGATGCGCTCGCCGCTCCATCCAGCCGTCGCCAGCGCCGCGCCGACCGCGTCTCCATAGGTGGTCAGGATCACCACCCGGCCGACCGGGTCGCCCCGCGCTTCCAACGCCGCAAGGCGCTCCGCCACATAACCCGGGGCATCGGCCAGGAACGGGCTGGCTGCGTCCGCCGTCAGGTCGGGATAGTCGACCACGATGTCCGGGTTGAAACCGAACTCTGGCTCGCGGGCCAGAAACAGGTCGAACAGCGCCGCCGCCCCCGCCGCCAACTCGGCTCGATCGACATGATCCGAGGTTCGGATCGTCAGCGTCAGCCCGGCGTCCGCAAAGCCCGTCAAGGCCGATACAGGGCGCAGATCTTGTTGCCGTCGGGATCGCGCAGATAGGCCAGGACCAGCTTGCCGAACGGGCCGTTGCGTTCGCCCGGCGGGTCCTCGATGGCGCGACCGCCTGCGGCGACGCCCGCGTCATGAAAGGCCTGGACCATTTCGGGCGTCTTGGCGTGAAAACCCAGGGTGCCGCCATTGGCGTGACAGGCCGGTTCGCCGTCGATCGGTTTGCCGACCGCAAAGGCGCCGCGATCCGTGCGCCACCAGTAGCGGCCCTTGGGGTCCGGTCCGGCGGCCACGTCCAAACCTAGCGCGCCGAGCGCGGCGTCATAGAAACGGCGCGACGCCTCGGGGTCGTTGGCGCCCAGAACAACGTGGGTGAACATGGTTTCCTCCTGCGGACCGTTCGCCCGAGCCTAACCCATGTCAGTTGCTTTATGCAACGGACGATCAGAACACCACCACGCTGCGGATGCTCTCGCCCGCGTGCATCAGGTCGAAGGCCTCGTTGATGCGCTCCAGCGGCAGGGTGTGGGTGATCATCGGGTCGATCTCGATCTTGCCGTCCATGTACCAGTCGACGATCTTGGGCGTGTCGGTGCGGCCCCGCGCGCCGCCGAAGGCCGAGCCGCGCCAGACGCGGCCGGTGACCAGTTGGAACGGGCGGGTGGCGATCTCCTTGCCCGCTTCGGCCACGCCGATGATGACGCTTTCGCCCCAGCCGCGATGGCAGGCCTCCAACGCCTGGCGCATGACCACGGTGTTGCCGGTGCAGTCGAAGGTGTAGTCGGCCCCGCCGCCGGTCAGTTCGACCAGATGGGCCACCACGTCCGGCACAGCCTTCGGATTGACGAAATGGGTCATGCCGAAGCGACGGCCCCACTCCTCCTTGTCGCCGTTGATGTCCACGCCCACGATCATGTCGGCGCCGACCATCTTCAGCCCCTGGATGACATTCAGCCCGATGCCGCCCAGGCCGAAGACCACGCAGTTGGCGCCCGGCTCGACCTTGGCCGTATTGACCACGGCGCCGACGCCGGTGGTCACGCCGCAGCCGACATAACAGGCCTTGTCGAAAGGGGCGTCCTTGCGGATCTTCGCCACCGCGATCTCGGGCAGGACGGTGTAGTTCGAGAAGGTCGAGCAGCCCATGTAGTGGGCGATGGCCTGGCCCTTATAGCTGAACCGGCTGGTCCCGTCGGGCATGACGCCCTTGCCCTGGGTGGCGCGGATGGCGGTGCACAGATTGGTCTTGCGGCTGAGGCAGGATTTACACTGGCGGCATTCGGGCGTGTACAGCGGGATCACATGGTCGCCGACCTGAACCGAGGTCACCCCCGGCCCGACCTCGACCACCACGCCCGCGCCCTCATGGCCCAGGATCGACGGAAATATCCCCTCGGAGTCCAGGCCGTCCAGCGTATAGGCGTCGGTGTGGCAGACCCCGGTCGCCTTGATTTCGACCAGCACCTCTCCGGCGCGCGGCCCCTCCAGATCGACCTCGACGATCTCCAGCGGGCGTTTGGCCTCGAAGGCGACGGCGGCGCGGGTTTTCATGGGGCGGCTCCTCTGCTGGCTCGCACGTCTCGCGGGCGTCTGAGGGGTCGCACCGGCGGCGGCGGCTTTCAACCCCGACGCGGGGAAAGTCCGGGAGATTCCGCAACGTGCCGGCGAACCGCGGCCACGGAACGGTGATTGGCGATCGTCGCGTACAGGCGTATCTTTGCGCGTCAACAATGCAGGGAGGCTTGTTATGACATCCAACCCCATCGCGGACTTCGGCCGCGGCCTAAGGGTAGTCAGTGCGCTTTATGGAATCTTGATGATCCTGTTCGGGGTCGCGGCGCTGGCGGCGCCGGTAATATCGACCATGGCCACGGTCATGGTCGTCGGCCTGGCTCTGATCGCCGGCGGGTTGGTGGGCCTTTACGCCTCTTTCACCGAGCGTAAAGGCTGGGCGATTCTGCTGAACGCCCTTTGGGCCGTCCTGGCGTTGGCCCTTGGGGTCTGGATGGTCATGAAGCCGGGCGTCGGAGCCGTGTCTCTGACGATGCTGCTAGGGGCCGTGCTCGTGGCGCGCGGCGTGACCGGTATGCTGCTGGCGTTCGACAGCAGCTTCGGTCAGTCGCGCATATGGCTCGGACTGGGCGGCCTGCTCAGCCTCGTGCTGGGCGGCATTGTGCTGTTCAACCTGATGGAGATGGCCGGGCTGACGTTGGGAACCATCGTCGGCATCGACTTCCTGGTGGCGGGCTTCAGCCTGCTGATCGCCTCCATCATGGGCCGAAGCGCGATCGGCTGACGATCTGGGCGACGCGCCGGTTAGGATGGGCCTGAATCTCGTCATCCTGACCGGCGCGGGCGTCTCGGCGGAGTCCGGCGTGCCGACCTTTCGCGCCGATGACGGCCTGTGGCTCGGCCACAGGATCGAGGATGTGGCGACGCCCGAGGCCTTCGCCCGCGATCCCGCCCTGGTGCAGGACTTCTACAATCGTCGACGGCGCCAGTTGGCCGAGGTGCGCCCCAACGCCGCCCATCGCGCCATCGCCGACCTGGCCGCGCGCTGGACCGGCCGTCTGACCCTGGTGACCCAGAACGTCGACGACCTGCACGACCGCGCCCATGCGGAAACCCCGTCCGCACCCGGCTTCGACCTGATCCATATGCACGGCGAGCTGTTGAAGGCGTCCTGCACCGCCACCGGCCAGGCGTGCGACTGGCGCGACGACCTCGATCCGCGCCACCCCAGCCCGTTCAGCCCAAACGGTCGGTTGCGCCCCCACATCGTCTGGTTCGGCGAGACGCCGCTTGAGATGGCCCGGATCGAGCAGGCGCTGGCCCGCTGCGACCTGTTCCTGTCCATCGGCACGTCGGGCGCCGTCTATCCCGCCGCGGGCTTCGTGCGCATAGCGCGCGCGGCGGGCGCCCGCACGGTGGAGATCAATCTGGAACCCAGCCTGGGCGCCGCCACGTTCGACGAAGGCGTCTATGGCCCGGCGACCAGGACCGTTCCGGCCTTCTTGGCGACATTGGACGGCTGACGATCCCTGACCACGAACGGCGTCCGCATTGGCGCGCGACGATAGGCGCGCGACAGTGCCGCATGGTCCTTCCGGTCGATATCCGTCGCCTGACGTCCGATCCCCGCTTGACGATCGCCGTCATCGTGATCGGCAATCTGATCCCCGTTTTCGGCGTGCTGTTTCTGGGCTGGGACGCCGCGCAGGTCTTGATCTTGTACTGGGCCGAGACTGTCATCGTCGGCCTTCTGACCCTGCCGCGCATCGTGGCCGCGCAGCGCCTGCCGGTCGGCGTCTCGGGCGGACGACTGGCCAATGCGCTCTTCGTCGCGGTCTTCTTCGTGCTCCACTATGGCGTCTTCTGCGTCGGCCACCTGACCTTCGCCCTGCCCCTGGCCGAAGACTTCATCGCGGCCGAAGGCGGCGGCGGGGTCTGGGACCGCACCTTCGGCGACCCAGCCTTCCTGTGGGCGGTGCTGGCCACGGCCGTACTCCACGTCGTGGGGCAGACGCGGGATTGGTGGATGCAGGGCCGCTGGCGCCAGGCCAGTCCGACGCTGGAGATGTTCAAGCCCTATGGCCGCATCTTCGTGCTGCATCTGACGGTGTTGATCGGCGCCTGGTTGATGCTGGTCTTCAAGGCGCCGGCCTGGGTGGTGCTGATCCTGTGCCTGGGCAAGGCGATGCTGGAGCTGGCGGGCGCTGTCCTGACCGGCCGGATCGACCCGCGTCGGCTCTAGCCCATCCACCCCATGTGATCGGCCAGGATCGACAGACCGATCAGGATCAGGGCGACGCCGCCCAGGAACTCCGCGATCTTGCCGAAACGGACGCCCACCGCCTTGCCGATCAGCATCCCCAGGGTGGTCAGCATGAAGGTCGAGATGCCGATCGACAGGGCGATGATCCAGATGTTCGCGCCGATGAAGGCCAGGCCCACGCCCACCGCCGCCGCGTCGATCGACGTGCCCACCGCCGTGGCGACCAGGGCCAGGGCGCCGTTTCGGGCCGCCCGGCTGTCGGCGCCGCCGCCTTCGGTCTCGACCGGCTGGAAGGCTTCCCACAGCATCTTGGCGCCGACCGCGCCCAGCAGGCCGAAGGCGATCCAGTGATCGATCCGTTCGACCAGGCCCGCCGCCATCAGACCCAGGCCCCAGCCGATCAGCGGCGTGATCGCCTCGATGACGCCGAACACCAGGCCGTTGCGGACGGCCGTCGCAAAGGCCGGGCGATGGGCGGCCCCGCGGCTGACCGCGGCGGCGAAGGCGTCGGTCGACATACTGAGCGACAGGACGGCGATGGACAGGGGGGTCATGAAACGATCCGCCGGACGCATGAGACAGCGCCTTCACGACCCCGCCGGTGAAGGGCCGCAAAGCACGCTGGTCTCGCTAGGCGGAATGAACCGCTGGCCGCGCCACGGGCCACGAAGGCCGCGAGTGTGTTGACGCGGTCCCGGCATGACAGGCGCCGGAAGCTACTCCCCAACGGGGCCGCGTCTAGCGGCTGAAGCGGTCAAGATCAATTCTGGTCTTCGCCGCGCTTGGCCGCCAGCTTGGCCAGAACCCGACCGCGTCCCTTGGCCAGGGCGTGGATCACGCCGCGAAAGGTCGCCACTTCTTGTTCGCTGAAGGCGGCGCGGCCCAGCATGACGCGCAGATTCTGGCTCATCGACCGTTTCTTCTCGGGCGGATGGAAGAAACCGCCCTCGTCCAGTTCACGCTCCAGATGCTCGTACATACCGACCAACAGAGCGTTCGACGCCGGCGGGTCGCCTTCGCGGAATTTCGGCGGCGGGGCGTCCAGCACCAGGGTGCGCCATTCATAGGCGTTGATCGCCACCGCCTGGGCCAGGTTCAGCGAATGGTGGCGCGGGTCGATGGGGATGGTGGTGATGCCCTGGGTCAGGGCGATGTCGGTTGTCTCCAGCCCCGCCCGTTCGCCGCCGAACAGCAGACCGGTCTTCAGGCCCGACGCCGTATCGTCCCACAGGATGTGCGCCGTCTCGCGCGGCGTGCGCACCGGCAGACGGGTCTCGCGCGCGCGGGCGGTGGTCGAAAAGACGGTGTTCAGATCGGCGACGGCCTCGGCCACGCTGTCGAACACCCGAACCTCCTCCAGCACCCAGTCGGCGCCCGAGGCCGTGGCCCAGGCTCGGTCCTGGGGCCAGCCGTCGCGCGGCGACACCAGGCGCAGCTCAGACAGGCCGAAATTGGCCATCACCCGCGCCACGGCGCCGATGTTGTCGGCCAGTTGCGACCGGTCGAGGATGACGACGGGGGGATGCATGAATTCAGCCGACGAGCGAGGAGTGAGGAGTGAGCGAAAGCGAGCACGGCGACAGCGGTCGGCTCACCTGCGGCTCACTACCACTATTCACCCGTCCGCTTCAGTCCTCGCCGACCATGGCTGTCCACGGATCGGCGGTTCCGGCCTCGACCTCGGCCACCTTGACCGCCGGCCAGCCGATCGAGACGTCGGCCGAGGCGCGCCAGGCCAGGACGATCAGGTCGCGCAATTCGGCGGCGCCCGCGCCCAGGCGGGCGTTCACGAACGCGGCCCCGCGCGGGTCCGTGTCGCGGAACGCGCCCGCCTTCTCCATGCGATAGAAGGGCGTCACCTCGGCCAGGGTCGTGCGCAAATAGGCGGCGATGCGGCCATTGATCTCGACCGCCTGATCGCGCGGCGCGGGCATGGCGGCCTCGACCGCGTCCAGACGCGCGACCCGGCTGGTGAAGGCGTTCTCGAAATCGCCGTGGGTCTGGCGCGAGGTGGTGAAGCCTTCCGGGTTCGGCGTGTTCCGATCCCAGCCATTGTAGTGGATGGTCGTATGGTGCGGCTGCGAGCCGTCGCCGACATAGTGGCCCAGAACGCCGATGTCGCGCAGGGTCAGGGCCTCGCGACGCTCGCGGTCGACGCGGTACCAAGCCCGGCGCTCCAGATTGGTCTCGCGCGCCTCGGCGGCGTTCAACACGCGGATATAGGCGAAGTCGCGCACCAGTTGCTGCCAGCCGTCCATGATGGCGTAGGGCAAATACCCGGCGTCGTTGACGTCCAGTCCGGCGGCGATCAGGGCGGCGTCATATTGTGACTTCAGGCGCGGCAGGGCGTCGACAGCCGGTCCTGCGGCGCCCATCACATGGCCCGTGTCGTCCAGATCGACAAAATGGGCGGTGTCGCGTTCGCGATCATGCGGCTGGCCGGCGCCCTTCCAGCGATCGGGTTCACGCGCCAGCTCGCCGACATCGGCCACGGCGCCCGGCGTGCGCAGGAAGGCCGGCAGGTCCGCGGGCAGGCCGCGCATGGCGGCGACGCCCACCAGACGGTGACCGGTGCTGCCCCAGGCGTCCACCTGGGCGGCGGGGGAGGCCAGGGCCAGAACGGCGACGGAGGCGAGGACGAGACGCTTCATGGAACGGTTCCGACTGCGGCGAACGACCCGTTTCGGTTAGGACGCGCCCGCGCCGTCGTCCAGTGAAGTCTTTGTCGCGCCGGTCACGGTTGGTCAGACGAAGATTGGGGCCGTCGTCGCGCGCCGCACGGCCGAAACCAAGGCGGCGCACCGCCCCCGCCGCCCGCCATGAAATCAAGGCGCGCGCTCCGACAATCCTCTTGAGTTGAACCAGCGATCATCTGATCTTCAAGTCATAATGATAGACAAAATGGCCGCACGTTTTCAGCATTTCGATCCAGTCAAGAAACGATAATCCACGAATACAGATTAAAATCTTGCACGATAATCCCCGCGCGCCCATCGCGACGCTCGCCATGATTTGGGCGGTTTCGACGCATCTGTGGACAGTTGGTCGCACGCACGGCGCTCGCCACTTTTTCGCCTCAGACGCACACCAAAAGCCCGCCCGCCGGACACGTCGGGACCGGTGTCGCTTGAGTCGAATTGATGCTGGGCACGGCCGCTGCGCTCGCCATGGTCTGGTCGCTCGCCTTCGGCGGGATGGCTGGGGAACCCGTCAGCTATCAGGCCGCCGTCGCGGCCGATGCGGCCGGGGTCGAGGCGAACAGTTCGGCCGACGACCTGGATCTGACCGACGAACAGCAGGCCTTCCTGGCCGCCGAACCCGACTGGCGCGCCCGCGCGACCCTGTATCATGCGGGCGGCGGCGGCGCGACGGGCGCCGATTCCCTGGGATGTCGCCCCGTGGCCATGCGCACCGTCGCCACTGACCCGCGCGTCATCCCGCGCCGCACCCGCCTGTTCATCCGCGAGACGGTCGGTATGCGTATGCCCGACGGCACGCTGCATGACGGCTATTGGTACGCTTCGGACACCGGCGGCGCGGTCAAGGGCGCCAAGGTCGACCTGTACACCGGCGACGGCCGCGGCTCGATGCGCCCGGCCATGCGCTGGAACACCCGCACCCTGACCCTCCAGAACGCGGGCCGTTTCGACGGCTGCCCGCCGTCGTGGGACGCCAAGCCCAGCGAACAGACCCTGATGGCCCAGGCCGCCACGGCGGCCGGCGCGCACTGACGGTCAGAAGCGGCGCTTGCCGCTGATCGTCTCGAAGAACAGCCGCCAGTCGCCCATCAGGCTCCACAGCGGATATTGGAAGGTCGCGGGCCGGTTCTTCTCGAAGACGAAATGCCCGAACCAGGCAAAGCCGTAACCCACGATCGGTATGGCCAACAGCCACCAGGCGTTGCGCGTGATCAGCGCCGTCACGGCGAACACGCACACCAGGCCCGTCCCCACCACATGAATCCGTCGGCAGGTCCGGTTGGAGTGTTCCCGGATATAGTACGGATAGAAGGCTGCGAACGAGGCGTAGCGTTCACCGGGCGCGGGCTGGACCATGGCGTCAGACTGCCTCCGCCGTCGACCGTCCGCAAGATCGCCGTTTCTCGCAGCGCGGGTCGCGCAAAATTCCCAGCGCAAGCGCCGCCGTCGCCCCGCATCGACGTTCGTACTGGATCATGCCGGGCCGCCGCGCTTTAAATCCTCCACCCGTTCGCCCTAGGAGGAGACGACCATGAGCTATGTCACCGGCTTCCTGACCCCCGTGAAGATCAAGGACAAGGACCGCTATATAAAATCCGCCGAGGCCGCCTGGCCGTTGTTCAAGGGCTACGGCTGCCTGGAGCACGTCGAGACCTGGGGCGAGGATGTGCCCGACGGCGTCAACACCAGCTTTCCCATGGCGGTGAAGAAGCAGGACGACGAGGTGGTCGTCTTCTCCTGGCTGCGCTGGCCCGACCGCAAGACGGCCGATGAGGCCTGGGCCAAGATGATGGAGGACCCGGCCATGAAGGACATGGATATGCCCTTTGACGGCAAGCGCATGATGTGGGGCGGTTTCGCGACCGTCTTCGAAGACCGGGCCTGAGGCTCTCGTCGCCGTCGTCGGACGCGGCGCCAGCCGCGTCCGACCGCATCAGGCGCGGCTCGGCGCTTCCTGGCCCAACAGACGGCGGATCACCGGCCAGGCGTTGACCCAGGCCGAGATGAAGCCGACGATGCTGGCCGCCCATTGGAAGGCCGTCCACAGACCATCGAGCACAGCGCCCAGGCCGAACCCCTGCGAGATCGGCCACAACACGTTCGACACCGCGATGCGGAAGGCGGCGTAGGCGCCGGAATATTCGATCGAGCGATCCGTGAAATAGGCGATCGCGACCGCCGCCGACACCGGCGCCCAGAGCAGCGGCAAAAGCAGCAACAGGGCCAGAACCAGCACGATGATCTTCGTCAACGGCGTCTCGTCCGAGAAGAAGCTCATCACCACCCCGACGCCCAGCGCCAGGCCGGTCAGGGCCAGCATGATCGGCAGCACCAGATCGGCCGCCTCCATCAGGTCCATCCGCATCATCAGCAGCAGGATCGCCGCCCCCGACAACAGGAAGGCCGACACCCAGATCCCCGCATACTGGCCGAACCGCCGCTTCAGATGCCCAATGCCGACCATGGCGCCGCTCCCGAAAGACCGACGTTCACCATGAGCCGGACACGACGAAGCGTCCAGCCGTCTGATCGTCCAAGATGCGGAGCCTCGCTCGGCGGATATGTTCGCAGGTCACGCCTTGTGCGTGGGACAAACCTTGATCATCCAAGCTTCGATCGCGGACGGCGCCCCGGCCCGCGTTGCGCGCATATCGAACCGCTCATCCTCGCCCAACTGGACCCTGCAAACGGTGAACGCCTCCTTTTTGGTGCGACTGTTGTCCAAGAACACCGTCGCGTCGGCTACGGGCGCGGCCAGGCGAATGGCATTCTGGGTGCGAGGAAATCTGTCGATCAGCTTTCTTATGTCCACGTCATGGCCGCCTTCATCCGTCCGGGTCGCGACACGCCCGATCGACACCTGCTCGCTGCTCAGCCCCACGAACAGCAGGACGACGAAATATCCTGCGGCTTGCATCTGACGAATCAGATCGACCTTGGTCTCGACGGTTCCATTCGGCAACACGCGCCAGTGCGAGAACACCGTCTCCATCGCGAACGGCACGCCTTGGGTCAGAGCCTGGGCGACAAAGGCCTGGACCCCGTTCTGGGCGACACGCATCCAGCTTTCGTCCGTATCACGCAGTTCCGCCGCCCAATCCGGCAAAAAGCCGTCGGCTTTAGCCTCCGGCAGGATAGACAGCATCATCCGGTCGGCGTTGATTAGAGGGATGCGAAGGGTTTCGGCCAACGAGCGGTACCACATCGTGGACTTGCCCGAGCCGTTGTGCCCCGCCACGACCACGGCCAACGGTTTGTCGGACGTGCGCTGGGCCTCGATCACGACATTCAGCGCATCGCCGAACCTGATCACCGGATGGCCTTGAACTCACCGTTCTCGAACACGCCGATCTCGGTCTTGCCCAGAAGTTCACGGATGACCCGATCCGGATTCTTCGGGTCGGCGCGATAGCTGGCGACGCCGCGCCGCTTCTGAAACCGAACCCCGGCGACCGACAGACGCTGGACGGCTCGTTTCAGGGCTTCCTGACCCTCGCGCACATTCTGTTCGAACACCTGCGGGTCCGCCGCATCGGCCCGAACCTCCACACGACCGAAGGAGACGATCCTGCGGTCGGAACCGCGCCCGATCCCATCGATCCTGACGGTGGCGCGCGGAAACCTGGGTTCGATGTCGCTCATACGCCGATGCTAACGCGAAAGCGCTAGCTGTCCAAGAAACTGCGCAGTTTGCGGCTGCGGCTGGGGTGCTTCAGCTTGCGCAGCGCCTTGGCCTCGATCTGGCGGATGCGTTCGCGGGTCACGCTGAACTGCTGGCCGACCTCTTCCAGGGTGTGGTCGGTGTTCATGCCGATGCCGAAGCGCATCCGCAGCACCCGCTCCTCGCGCGGCGTCAGCGAGGCCAGCACGCGGGTGGTGGTCTCGCGCAGGTTCGACTGGATGGCGGCGTCGATGGGAAGGACGGCGTTCTTGTCCTCGATGAAGTCGCCCAGGTGGCTGTCTTCCTCGTCGCCGATCGGCGTCTCCAGGCTGATCGGCTCCTTGGCGATCTTCAGGACCTTGCGCACCTTCTCCAGCGGCATGGCCAGCTTTTCGGCCAGTTCTTCCGGGGTCGGCTCGCGGCCGATCTCGTGCAGCATCTGGCGGCTGGTGCGCACGATCTTGTTGATCGTCTCGATCATGTGCACCGGGATGCGGATGGTGCGCGCCTGGTCGGCGATCGAGCGGGTGATGGCCTGACGTATCCACCAGGTGGCGTAGGTCGAGAATTTGTAGCCGCGACGGTACTCGAACTTGTCGACCGCCTTCATCAGGCCGATGTTGCCTTCCTGAATAAGATCAAGGAATTGTAGGCCGCGATTGGTGTATTTCTTGGCGATGGAGATAACCAGACGCAGGTTGGCCTCGACCATTTCCTTCTTGGCCTGACGGGCCTCGCGCTCGCCCTTCTGCACCGTCTGGACGATGCGGCGATAGTCGTCGATCGGCAGACCGGCCTCGGTGGCCACGGCGGCGATGTCGCCGCGAATGGCCACAACCTGAATCGATTCCTTTTCGCTGAACTTGGTCCAGCGCACGCCCATCACCTTGACCCGCTCCGACCAGGTCGGATCCAGTTCGGAGCCGAAATAGGCCTTGAGGAATTCGGGCCGCGAAATGCCGTAGCTGTCGGCCAGTCGCAGCAGGCGACCCTCCAGGCCGATCAGTCGCTTGTTGATGGCGTAGAGCTGCTCGACCAGGGCTTCGATGCGGTTGTTGTTCAGCTTCAGCGTCTTCAGCCGATCCGAGATCGCCGTGGTCAGGGCGTCATAGGCTTTTTGATCCTTGGCGCTCAGCACTTCGCCGCGCAACCGGGCCTCGACCAGCTTGTCTTGCAGCTTGCGGAAGGCGCCGAAGTCTGCGGCCACGGCGTCCAGAACCTCCATGACGCCGTCGCGCAGCTCGGCCTCCAGGGCCGAGATCGACAGGCCGCCGCCGTCGTCGAAATCATCGTCGTCGTCGTCTTCGCCTTCCGGCTTCTCACCCTCGGCGGCCGCCTCTTCCTCGGCGGGTTCCTCCTCGCCGTCGGCGGCGGTGGCCGCGCCGGGCACGGCCGAGGGGTTCAACACCGCATAGGTGGCGTCCAGGTCGATGACCTCGCGCAGCAGGATGCGGTTGTTGGCCAGTTCGTCGCGCCACACCATGATGGCTTCGAACGTCAGGGCGCTTTCGCACAGGCCCGAGATCATGGCGTCGCGACCGGCCTCGATGCGCTTGGCGATGGCGATCTCGCCCTCGCGGCTCAGCAGTTCGACCGAACCCATTTCGCGCAGATACATACGCACCGGGTCGTCGGTACGGTCATAGGCGGCCTTGGCCGGGGTTTCGGCGACCGAGGTCTCGGCCGGATTGGCGACCTCGCCGCCTTCGCCGTCCTTTTGTTCGGCGTCTTCTTCCGCCTCGACGACGTTGACGCCCATCTCCGACAGCATGGCCAGGGTGTCCTCGATCTGATCGGGGGTCACCTCTTCGGACGGCAGGACCTTGTTCAGCTCCTCCATCGTCACATAGCCGCGGGTCTTGGCCTGTTTGATGAATTTCTTGACGCCGGCGTCCGTCAGATCAAGCAGGGGACCGTCGGTGTTGACTTCGGCGTCCTGCTGTTCGGTCTGAGCGCTCATTCGTTGGTCTCCAGCGGGGCGGCCCGCCTAAATTTAGCAAACGTGCTTCACGGTCGAAGGTTACAGCCGCGTCGACACTTTCCAGATGGCCTCGGACGTGATCGCACGGCAAAGCGCGCCCCGTTTCGGCCTTCAGCCGAGGGAGCGTCTCATCCCGCCCCGACGCAACACGCGCCGAAGCCAAGGCGTTCGCCTAACCCGCGACGCGGGCAGGGCGTCGAACGCCTGCGACCACCGGATCCCCGCCTCGCCGAGGGGCTTGTCTACAGCCAGGAATGGCGCGCCGGACTTCGCCGCCGCCTTCTCGACCTCGTGCACAAGGCATCGTGACCCGTGTGCGCCAGATGGCGACGCACGGCCGCCCTGTCAAGCGTTCAGGTCCATTGAGCGGCGCTCGGCCGCGATTCAGTGCACAGCGGTCGAGGCCCAAATCTCTCCGCTGGCCAGCGCCCTGTTCAGGCCGTCGCGTTGCGACTTCAGATTGCTGAACGTGCCGGCGTCATAGTCGTCGCCCTGTTTCAACTCGTCCAATGCACGGCTCAGCGCCATGGCCTCCAGAAGAACGTCGATCGCCCGCGTCAGGTCTTCCTGGGCCTTGCGCGCCGAGGCGGCCGCATCGAGGAAGGGCGCGTGCGAAATCTTCGCCGTGCGGTCGATCCGTCTCAACGCCTCGTCATGGCCCAAGGCCCTCAGCCGCGCCCGAAGCAAGCCTTCGCCATAGGCTTCGACCTCGCTGGTGATCCGCACCAGATCGGCCACCAGACGATCCAGCCCGGGATCGCCGAACGCCTGACTGGTCAACAGCTCGGCGCGCTCCTGAACGACATCGGGATGGGCGATCAGGCCGTCCAGGACCGCCGCCGTCAGCGGCTTGGGCGCCTGGCCCAGGGTCACGGCCGCGGCTCGCGCCTCGGGCGTCACATCCATGATCGGCGCCGCCTTGCGGGCCTTCCGGTCGCGGTAGATGGCCTTGTGGGCGTCCCGCATCTGGGCCTTGGACGGCCGCACATTCTGGAAGAAGGCGCCGACCAGAAAATCCTTGTACGCTCGGGCCAGGTCCGGGTCCGTGATGGCGGCGGCGCATTTGCGCAGCCGCGCCAGCAGCGCCGCTTCCTTCTCGGGCGTGTCCAGAGGACCGACGGCGTCCGCCTCCTTCTCGAACACCATTCTGGACAGGGGCGTGGTCTGCCGCAGGGCCTCGCGCAGGTGCGGGCCGCCCTTTTCCCGGTACATATCGTCGGGGTCCATGCCGCCGGGCAGGCTGACGAATTGCAGGCTGCGATCCGGCTTGATCAGCGGCAAAGCCCTTTCGACCGCCCGATACGCCGCCCGTCGCCCGGCCGCGTCGCCGTCGAAACACAGCACCGGCTCGGACGAGACGCGCCACAGGCCGGCCATCTGCTCTTCGGTCAGGGCCGTGCCCATCGGCGCCACGGCCGGCACGTCGGCGCGCTGACAGGCGATGACGTCCATATAGCCCTCGACCACCACGATCGGCTGGTCGGACCTGGACTCCGCGCCCAGAAGCCGCCGCGCCTCGGGCAAGCCGTACAGGGTCGCCCCCTTGTGAAACAGCGGACTTTCCGGCCCGTTCAGGTATTTGGCCCGGTCGTCGGGGTTCATGGCCCGGCCGCCGAAGCTGACCAACCGTCCGCGCCCGTCCAGGATCGGGAACATCAGCCGGTCGCGGAACCGGTCATAGGGCGCCCCGCCCCCTTCCGGCGCGATCAGCAGGCCCGCCTCGACCAGATCGCCCGGCCGCGCCCCGCGCTGGACCAGGGCGGTCTTCAACCCCTCGCGGTCATTGGGCGCATAGCCCAGGCCGAACCGCTCCCATTGATCCTCGGGCAGGCCGCGTTTTTCCAGATAGGCGCGCGCCGCCTTGCCGGTCTGGCGGCGCAGATTGGCGGCGAACCATTTCTGGGCCAGGTCCATCCATTCCGACAGACCCTTGCGCTTCTCCTCGCGCTCGGCCGCCATCGGGTCCTCGGCCGGCAGGGCCATGCCCGCCTCGGTCGCCAGCCGCGCCACCGCCTCGACGAAGCTCAGCCGCTCGGTCTCTTGCAGGAAGCTGATGATGTCGCCGTGCTTGCCCGAGCTGAAATCGTGGAAGAAGCCCTTGTCGTCATTGACGAAAAAGCTGGGCGACTTCTCCTTGGTGAAGGGCGACAGGCCGACGTATTCGCGTCCCTGACGCTTGAGCTTCACCGACCGTCCGATCACGTCGGACGGGCGAAGGCGGGCCTTCAGCTCCTCGATATATCGCTCATCAAATCGCACTGCCGATGCATAGCCTTCGGGCCGGTGGAACGCGACCGCCGTTTATCTTTTGATAACCATTATGGCAGGGAAACCCGCCGAACCGTCTGGGTTCAAACATTTTTCCGACGCCTTGAGAAACTATCCACAGGACCTGTGGGAAAACCCCTCGATGTCGGGTGCAGAAGCGCCGCCTCCTCCTCACTTCCGCGAGAAACTCATGTTCGTCGCCATCGCCCGTCCGGCGGTGGAGCCGGTCGGTCCCGACGCCGTCGCCGTGCCCGGCTCTCCCGCCATCGCCATCGCCTCGCCGCGCGCCCTGCACGCCCGCTTGCTGGAGAACGCCGCCCAACGTCGCCTGCGCGGGTTGGAGCGCAGACGGTCGAACCGGCTGGAGGACGCCGACTATTGGCTGCACGCCGCCCCGGTCGCCGTGAGGAAGGCCTGCGCCCTGCGCGCCGAACTGCGCTTGGCGCCTCTGCCCTAGGCCATCATCGCCGCGAAACGGTCGAACAGATACAGGCTGTCGGTAGGGCCGGGCGACGCCTCGGGGTGGTGCTGCACGCTGAACACCGGACGGTCCTTCACGGCGATGCCGCAGTTGGTGCCGTCGAACAGGCTGACGTGGGTTTCGACCACGGTCGCGGGCAGGCTGTCACGATCGACGGTGAAGCCGTGGTTCATCGACACGATCTCGACCTTGCCGGTGGTCAGATCCTTGACCGGATGGTTGGCGCCGTGGTGGCCCTGATCCATCTTCACGGTCCTGGCGCCCAGGGCCAGGGCCAGCATCTGGTGGCCCAGGCAGATGCCCATCAGGGGCTTGCCGCTGGCGACCAGCTTCTTGATCTCGGGCACGGCATAGGCGCCGGTCGCGGCCGGATCGCCGGGACCGTTGGACAAGACCACGCCGTCCGGGTCGCGGGCCAGGATGTCCTCGGCCGAGGTCGTGGCCGGAACCACCGTGATCCTGGCCCCGGTCGAGGCCAGGGCGCGCAGAATATTGCGCTTCACCCCATAGTCGACGACCACCACCGACCTGCCGCCGGCCACGGTCGGATAGCCGTCCGGCCAATCCCAGACCCCTTCGTTCCATTCAAAGGCCTGTAGCGTCGAGGCGGGCTTGGCCAGGTCCAGGCCGACCAGGCCGGTCCAGGCGCGGGCCTTGGCGGCCAGGGCGTCCAGGTCGAAGCGGCCCTCGGGGTCATGGGCGATCACCGCGTGCGGCGCGCCCTTGTCACGAATGGCCTTGGTCAGGGCGCGGGTGTCCACCCCGGCCAGGCCGACGACGCCGCGCCGCGTCATCCAGGCGTCGAACGACCCATCGGCGCGCCAGTTGGCCGGATCGGTCGGCAGGTCGCGAAAGATCGCGCCGACGGCCGCCGTCTCGGCGCCGCCGCCCATCTGTTCCACATCCTCGACATTCACCCCGACATTGCCGACGTGCGGGAAGGTGAAGGCCAGGATCTGGCTCATATAGCTGGGGTCGGTCAGGATTTCCTGATAGCCGGTCATGGCGGTGTTGAAGACCACCTCGCCCAGGGCCTGGCCCGTGGCGCCGACGCCAATGCCTTGCAGGACGGTTCCGTCGGCCAGGACCAGAACCCCGGTGGCGCCTTTGAGAAGCTGTGTCATGGCGCGATCCTTAAAAGCTGATTCCGGCGGGCAAACGGCGGGGTGACTAAAGCTATGCCTGGGTCGGGTCAACCGATGGCCGGCGCAGCCATAGGAACCAGGCCCCGCTGACCATGGCCACGAAGCCCAGCGTGGGCAGGATGTAGCCCGGCGCTGCGGCGGCGACGGCGGCCACGCTGAAGATCAGGCCGATCACCGCCACCGTCTTGTCGCGTCGAGTTCGGGCCGTGCGCAACAGGCTGACGCAGCAGACCGCATAAACGCTGAGCGTCAGCACCGAGGTGACGCCGATCAATAGGCCGAACTGACCACCCAGGGTCTGCTGGCTGGACAGCACCGCCGCGATCGACATGATCGCCCCGCCCAGCAGCGGCGTGGCCCGCGTGGCCCGTCCGCCCTGGCCGAAACCCTTGGGCAGATAGCCGTGCTCGGCCCCGGCGCGGGCCGTTTCGCCCGCCATCATGACCCAGCCGCCCAGTGTGCCGGTCGCCTTGACGACGGCGCAGGCGGCCGCCACCCCCGCCACCGACGCCCCGAACACCCGCGCGATCAGATCGGCATAGGGACTGGTCGACTGGGCCAGGACGGCGGCCGGGATCACCCCGAACACGGCAGCCGAGGCGGCGATATAGATGACGGCGGCCAGGCTGACCCCGGCGATGGAGGCGCGGCCGACATCGTGGGCCGGGTCCTTCACCCGTTGCGACAGCACCGCCGCGCTCTCGACGCCCAGAAAGGCCCAGAAGATGACGGCCAGCGACGCCGGCACAGTCTTCGTCAGCGGTTCGCCGGACGGACTCCAGGAGGCGGCGAAGACTTCGGGATCAAAACTCACCGCCCCGGCCACGATGGCGACCACGATGGGGGCCAGACCGATGATCAGGGTGATGGCCGCGAACCGCGCCGCCGTCCGCACCCCCAGCACATAGGCGCCGGTCACCAGCCAGATCAGCGCCAGATTGCACAGCGTCGCCCCCACCGGCGTCTTCAGCGCCGGAAAGAAGAAGCCCAGGTATCCGGTCGCCGCCACCGCCACCGCGACATTACCGATCAGGGCCGCGGCCCAGAAGGCCAGGGTCGTTTGAAAGCCGAAGAACCGGCCCAACCCCCGCTCGGCGAAACCCGGCAGGCCGTCGGCGTTCGGCAGGGTTCGGCCCAGGGCCGCGAACACCAGGGCCAGGGTCACCGCCCCGATCGCCGCCACGACCCAGCCGACCAGGCTGGAGCTGCCGGTCGTCGCCAGGGTGGCGGGCAACAGATAGACGCCCGAGCCGATCATGTTTCCGGCCACAACCAGCGCCGCCAATCCCCAATGCAGCTTGCCGTCCAGTTTCATGATCCGCCTCCGCCTGTCGTCTCCGGCCCTGCTTCTTATGCCGGAAACATGGATTCGTATGCCGCATGGCCAAGCGCCGCCAGAGGCTTGTTTTCTCGGCCTGTATTTTGCTCGGCGAACAGCGTGTGTGCCATTGTGAGCCACGGAATGCGTCATGCCTGTCCGCCCTTTCCGCCCGTCCGATGAAGCCGAGGTTCGGCGTCTGCACCTGGATGTCGGGTGGCGTCCCCGGTCCGTCGAGGGCTGGCGTTGGCTGCGGTCGAATCCGGCGCACCGACATGACGCCGAGCCGTGTGGCTGGGTCGTCACCGACGACGATGATCGGGCGGTCGCTTTTCTAGGCAATCTTCTGCTGCGGTATCGGTTGAACGCACGCGATCTTGTCGGCGCGACGGGTTTCAACCTGATCGTGCCGCCCTCTCAACGTGGGCGCAGCCGCGACCTGCTGGACGCCTTCGTGAAGCAGCAGAACGTCTTCGCAACCTGGATATTCAACGCCAATCCCCTGTCTGCGCCGCTTTATGGGCGGTTCGATATGCTGCCTTGGCCCGAGACCCACGCGGTCAAGCTGTCATGGATGGTCGATCCTCTGGTCTGTATGGAAGGGCGTTTGTTGCGCACGGTCGCCAAGGCCGCGCCGAAACTGGCCCCCCGGCTGGGCGAGCGCCTGATGAATCCGCGCCTGGCCGCGACGCCGCATCTTAAACTGCCGCCGGGCGTGGCGGTGTTGAGCGACCTGGCCGACAGGTCCCGGTATGGCGACTTCTGGACGGCGCTGGAGAACGAAGGCCGACTGGTGGCCGATCGCAGTCCCGCGACGCTGCGCTGGCGGCTGTCTGATCCCGATCTGACCCGGCCGCCGCTGTTTCTGGGTTTCAACCGAGGACGGCGGATCACCGGCGTGGCCCTGGCCGTGCTGGGCAAGGGCGCGGCGATCGACCCGCCCTTCCTCGAAATTCTGGATCTGGCGGCGCTGGACGATGAAAAGGACGCGATCCCCGTGCTCGTGAAGACCCTGATCGTCAACGCCCGCTCGCTGGGCGCGGCCAAGGTGCGGCTGCCGCTCGTCGCGCCCCGCCTGATCGACCAGTTGGGACCGCTGGCGACCTCGGCGCGGCAGGAAGGCGGCTGGGGCCACTGTCATGTGAAATTCGCCGCCGACGCGCCGGATCCCAAACTGTGGTCGCCGACAGCCTATGACGCGGACTACGCCGTCTGCCTGCGTGAGCCGCCGGTCACCGTGACGGCGAACCCCAAATCGGGCCGCGCCGCCGCCTGAGACCGACGTGCGGACCAAACGTGTCCGTTCAGCCCTTGGGCCGCGCCTTCAGTTCGTCGCGGATTTCGATCAACAGGGCCTCGGTCGCCGTCGGAGCGGCCGGGGTTTCAGCGGGATCAGCCGCCTGATCGCGACGCATCTTGTTGATCGCCTTGACCACCAGGAAGACGACGAAGGCCACGATCAGGAACTGGATCAGGGTGTTGAGGAAGGCGCCGTATTGGATCGCCACCTTCTCGACGGCCTGCGTCGCGGGGTCCTCGGGCACCAACACCCATTCCAGGTTCGAGAAATCGACCTGGCCCAGGAGCAGACCGATCGGCGGCATCACCACCTGATCGACCAGACTGGTGATGATCTTGCCGAACGAAGCGCCGATGATGACGCCGACCGCCAGATCGACAACATTGCCGCGCGCCGCGAATTCCTTGAATTCACTGAACAGGCTCATGAAATCAGGCGTCCCCGGAGGCATTCAGCCGTTCGCGCAATTCCTTGCCGCTCTTGAAGAAGGGCACCGACTTGGCCGGCACCTCGACCGTTTCGCCGGTGCGCGGATTGCGGCCCACGCGGGCCGGTCGCGAACGCACCGAAAAGGCGCCGAAGCCGCGCAGCTCGACCCGGCCGCCGTCGGCCAGGGCCTGGGTCATCTGACCCAGCACGACATTGACCACCCGTTCGACCTCGGCATGGGTCAGATGGGTGTTCTCGACCGCCAGTTTCTCGATCAGTTCAGACTTGATCATGCAAAGGCCCCCGCCTTCTCCCGGACCCTGTCAGTCCACCGGGCGCGGCCGATTTCGACCGCAGCGGCACCCTAGCGGTCGCCCGCGACACGAAAAAGGGGCAGAGGCCGGATTCCCGACGATAATCGACTTTAATGTTGAAAAACATACAATGACACCGGTTTCATCCGCCAGCGCGGCCGCGCGACGGTTCATCAACCGCGTTTCGACGTCGCCATAGACGTCGCAATTCGCCGCCGCGGCGGCGTTCAGACCGCTGATGGCGACGGTCCCGCCAAGAAAAAGGGCGGCCGGATCGCTCCGGCCGCCCCAATTCATAGCCTTGAAGGTCGATTACTCCTTACCGGCCTTCTCGCGCAGGGCGGCGCCCAGGATATCGCCCAGCGAGGCGCCCGAGTCCGACGAGCCGAACTGTTCGATGGCTTCCTGCTCGTCCTTCATCTCCAGAGCCTTGATCGAGATCGAGACGCGGCGAGTGGCCTTGTCGACGCCGGTGATCATGGCGTCGACGCGGTCGCCGACCGAGAAGCGTTCGGTGCGCTGTTCGGCGCGGTCGCGCGACAGGTCCGACTTGCGGACGAAGGCGGTGACCGGGGCGTCGTCTTCACCGAACTTGACTTCGATGCCGCCGGTTTCGATCGCCGTCACGGTGACGGTGACCTGCTGGCCCTTCTTGTAGGTGTCGCCTTCCATCGGATCGCCGCCGAGCTGTTTGATGCCCAGCGAGACGCGTTCCTTCTCGATGTCGACGTCCAACACCTTGGCCTTGACGGTTTCGCCCTTGCGGTAGCGCTGGATGGCTTCCTCGCCCGAGACGTTCCAGTCCAGGTCCGACAGGTGCACCATGCCGTCGATGTCGTTGTCCAGGCCGATGAACAGGCCGAACTCGGTGGCGTTCTTGACCTCGCCCTCGACGGTCGAACCGACCGGGTGGTTGGCCACGAAGGCGTCCCACGGATTGTCCTGGGCCTGCTTCAGGCCCAGCGAGATTCGGCGCTTGGAGCTGTCGACGTCCAGCACGACCACGTCCACTTCCTGCGAGGTGGAGACGATCTTGCCCGGATGGACGTTCTTCTTGGTCCACGACATTTCCGAGACGTGAACCAGACCCTCGACGCCGGCTTCCAGCTCCACGAAGGCGCCGTAGTCGGTGATGTTGGTGATGCGGCCCGTGTATTTGGCGCCGACCGGATATTTGGCTTCCACGCCGTCCCAGGGGTCCGACTGCAGCTGCTTCATGCCCAGGCTGATGCGCTGGGTGTCCGGGTTGATCTTGACGATCTGGACCTTGACGGTGTCGCCGACGGCCAGGACCTGCGACGGGTGCGAGACGCGCTTCCACGACATATCGGTGACGTGCAGCAGGCCGTCGATGCCGCCCAGGTCCACGAAGGCGCCGTAGTCGGTGATGTTCTTGACCACGCCTTCACGCACTTCGCCCTCGGCCAGTTGGCCGACCAGTTCGGTGCGCTGCTCGGCGCGGGCCTCTTCCAGGATGGCGCGACGCGAGACGACGATGTTGCCGCGCGGACGGTCCATCTTCAGGATGGCGAACGGCTGGTCCTTGCCCATCAGCGGGGCGACGTCGCGCACCGGACGGATATCGACCTGCGAGCCGGGCAGGAAGGCCGAGGCGCCGCCCAGATCGACGGTGAAGCCGCCCTTGACGCGGCCGACGATGGCGCCGTTGACCGGCTCGCCGCGTTCGAACACGGCTTCCAGACGGGTCCAGGCCTCTTCACGACGGGCCTTGTCGCGGCTGATGACCGCCTCGCCCATCGCGTTCTCGACGCGCTCCAGATAGACCTCGACGTTGTCGCCGACCTTGGGCAGCACGGCGCCCTCGCCCTGGCCGAACTCGCGCAGGGCGATGCGGCCTTCGGTCTTCAGACCGACGTCGACGATGACGATGTCCTTTTCGATGCCGACGACGCGGCCGTGGACGACCTGGCCTTCGCCGAGATCGCGGCCCTGCAAGGTTTCGTCGAGAAGCGCCGAGAAATCGTCGCGGGTGGGGTTGAGGGTGTCGGTCATGAGGTTACGAGGTTTCTGAAAGGCTGATGGCGCGAAGCCGGACGGCCCGCGCGGGTGGGTTGAAAGGAAGTCAGGTCGTCGGGATGCGGGTCGCCTGAAATGGCGTCCGATATCGCCCGCGGAAGCCGAGAGAGACGCGTTGGATTTGCTTCCTCAGGAAGCGCGCGCCGCCTCGACGATACGGCGGGCCGCATCGAAGGCGGCTTCTATATCCAGATCGGTCGTATCCAGCAAGACCGCGTCGACCGCAGGCACCATGGGGGCGGCGCCCCGGCCGGCGTCACGCTCATCACGACGCAGGATGTCGGCCAGCATATCCGCAAAGGGAATGGCGTCGCCTCGGGCGGTCAATTGCAGCCAGCGGCGGCGGGCGCGGACCTCGGGACTGGCGGTGATGAAGAGCTTGGCCTGGGCGTCGGGGGCGATGACCGTGCCGATGTCGCGACCGTCCAGGACCGCCCCGCCCGGTTGGGCCGCGAAGGCGCGCTGAAGGTCCAGCAGGGCGGCGCGCACGCCGGGATGGCTGGCGACGCGGCTGGCCGCCTCTCCGGCCTCGCCGCCGGTCAAGAGATCGCTGGCGCTGATGTCTGCGGCGTCCAAGGCGCGGGCGATGCGCTCGGCCAGGGCCGCATCATCCAGCGACCCGCCGCGGGCGAGAACCCCCTGCCCCACGGCGCGGTACAGCAGGCCTGTGTCCAGATGCGGCAGGCCGTAGTGCGCCGCCAGGCGGGCGGCGATCGTGCCCTTGCCCGAGGCGGCCGGGCCGTCGACGGCGATGACGAGAGGACGGGTCATTTGTCCGTGAAGCAGCACATCGCGAGAGCGTGCGCCAGTCCCGTGATCTCAACACCCGCGCTCATCCGATGTCCGCCCCCAAGCCCCGCATCAGATCCACGAACCCCGGGAAGCTGGTGGCGATCATGCCCGGCTCGTCCACGGTCACGGCCTGTTCGGCGGCCAGACCCAGGACCAGATGGCTCATGGCGATGCGGTGGTCGCCGTGGGTCGTGACGCGGGCGCCGCCGCGCACCGGGCCGCCGACGACGGTGAAGCCCTCAGGCTCTTCCTCGACCCTGACGCCGCACGCCGCCAGGCCCGCCGCCATAAGGGCGATGCGGTCGCTTTCCTTGACGCGCATCTCGCCGATTCCGCGCATGACGGTGGGTCCTTCGGCGAAGGCGGCCGTGGCGGCCAGGATCGGATATTCGTCGATCATGGCGGCGGCGCGTTCCGGCGGCACGGTCACTCCGGTCAGTCGGGAGTGACGGGCGGTGATGTCGCCGACGGTTTCGCCGCCGCTCTCGCGCACATTCGCGACGACCAGATCCGCCCCCATCTCGCGCCAGGTCTCGAACAGGCCGGTGCGCAGAGGGTTCAGCATGACGCCGCGCACCGTCGCTTCCGACCCCGGAACGATCAGCCCCGCCGCCAATGGGAAGGCCGCCGAGGACGGGTCGCCCGGCACGGTGATGGCCGTCCCGCCCAGACGTTGGCCGCCGCGCAGGGCGATGCGCCAGCCCTGACCCTCTTCGACGACCTCCACCTCGGCGCCGAACGTCCGCAGCATACGCTCGGTATGATCACGGCTCTTCTCCGGCTCGATCACGACCGTCGTTCCGACGGCGTTGAGACCCGCCAACAGGATCGCCGACTTGATCTGGGCCGAGGCCACCGCCTGGACGTGTTCGATGGCGGTCAGGGTCCCGCCGGTCAGGGTCGCAGGCAGGCGATCGTCTTGCCCGGCCCAGGCGAGACGGGCGCCCATGGCGGCCAGCGGTCCGGTGACGCGCTTCATCGGCCGTTTCCGCAGCGAGGCGTCGCCGTCGAAGGTCGCCGTCAGCGGATATCCCGCCGCCGCCCCCATCAGCAGACGCACGCCCGTGCCGGCGTTGCCGCAGTCGATGACGCCCTCGGGCGTACGGAAACCGCCCCGTCCCGTCACGCGCCAGCCCCCGGGTCCCAGACGTTCGACACCCGCGCCGAAGGCCGCGACGGCGCGGGCCGTGGCCAGGATGTCATCGCCTTCCAAAAGCCCCTCGATCTCGGTCACGCCTTCGGCCATGGCGCCGAAGATCAACGACCGGTGCGACACGGACTTGTCGCCGGGAGCAGCGACGACGCCCTTCAACGGCGCGCCCCGACGGGCGGTCAATTCGGAAGGCGAGGACACGCCTGTCGGCTCCGGGAAAACGGTCTGCGGGGCAGGCGCGGCGGGGAGGCGCGCAATCGGGTTTTGACAGCGGGTCCGGGGGGTGGCAAGGGACCGGCCCGATTCCATCCCCGCCAAAGGTTCTCTCTCCGTGGCCAATCCCGAACTGGGCGCCAAACAGGTTTGCCCCAATTGCCAGGCGAAATTCTACGACCTGAACCGCCGCCCGGCCCACTGCCCGAAATGCGAAACCGAATTCGACCCTGAAGAGGTCCTGAAATCGCGCCGTACGCGCGGTCGCGGCGCCGGCTACGCTGCCGATGACGCCGAAGATCAGGTCGAGGACAAGAAGGCCGACGGCGACGACGAGGACGAAGAAGAGGCGGTCTCCGCCCCCGAGATCGACGAGGAAGGTCACGAACCGATCCTGACGCCGGACGACGAGGACGACGACGCATCGGGTCCCGACACGCCCGCGGACGCCGGCATGGGAACCAGCGACGGCGACGACGACGACGACGTGCTGGACGATGATGACGACGACTCTGTCCCCTTCATCGAGGACGAAGACGAGGACAGCTTTGACGAGGACATGGTCAAGCCGTCCAAGGACGACGAATAAACACATCAAGTCTCTGTTCCGGCGAGCATTTTGTCTCGCCGGAGCGGGGATGAAAAAAAACCCGGAACCGGGCTTGATCGCATCAAGACCCTGACATAGGTTCCGCCGCCTCGCCGGGGGCCATTCGCAAGAACGACCCGGCGGACCAGATCTTCGGATCCGGGGCTATAGCTCAGTTGGTAGAGCGCTTGAATGGCATTCAAGAGGTCAGCGGTTCGACTCCGCTTAGCTCCACCACGACGGCCGCTTCCCTAAAGGAAGCGGCCGTTTCCATATGCGGCGCGGCATGGCTATAGGACCTGACGTTCCTTGACCCGCCCGGCCCGACCCATGCGTTTCCTGATCACCGGCACGGCCGGATTCATCGGCTTTCACCTGGCCCGACGCTTGCTGGAGGCGGGCCATGTGGTGGCGGGCGTCGACAATTTCTCGGCCTATTACGATCCGGCGTTGAAGGAAGACCGCAACGCGGTGCTGGAAGACTTCGAGGGCTACAGCGTGCATCGGCTGGACCTGGCCGACGCCGAGGCGCTGAACGCCGCCTGGGACGCCGCCGCGCCGGACATCGTCATCCACCTGGCCGCCCAGGCCGGGGTCCGCTACAGCATCGACCACCCCGACACCTATGTGGCCTCCAACATGGTCGGCACCTTTCATGTGCTGGAGGCGGCGCGGCGGCGGCCGGTGAAACACCTTCTGTGCGCCTCGACCAGCTCGGCCTACGGGGCCAATACCGAGATGCCGTTCCGTGAGACGGACCCGGCCGTACACCCCCTGACCCTCTACGCCGCGACCAAGGGGGCGACCGAGCTGATGGGTCACGCCTACGCCCACCTGTTCGGGACGCCGACGACCTTCTTCCGCTTCTTCACCGTCTATGGACCGTGGGGACGGCCGGACATGGCGCTGTTCAAGTTCGCCCAGGCGATGCGGCGCGGCGAGGCCATCGAGATCTATGGCCAGGGCCAGATGTCGCGCGACTTCACCTATGTCGACGATCTGGTCGAGGCGATCGTGCGCCTGGCGGACACGCCGCCCGAGATCGGCAAGCCGGTCGGCCCGTTCGACACCCTGTCGCCCGTGGCCCCCTATCGCATGGTCAATATCGGCGGCGGCGCGCCGTCAAAGCTGATGGACTTCGTGGCCGAGCTGGAGCGGGCCATGGGCATGGAGGCCAAGAAGGTCTTCCTGCCGATGCAGGACGGCGACGTGCCGGCCACCTGGGCGTCGTCGGAGCTGTTGGAGGCCCTGACCGGCTACAGGCCCGCCACGCCGATCTCGGAAGGCGTGCCCGCCTTCGTGAACTGGCTGCGCGGCCGCAATGCTGCGTGACCGCCCTTAGAACGGCCGGAAGATCGCCAGGGCCGGAAGCGCGCCCAGAACGTCGCGGATCGTGGTGCTCATGGCCGAGCTGTCGACCACCACCACGTCATCGCCCAGGATCTGGGGGTCCTCGGCCTGGCCGCGTCGGATGGCGCGCAGATCGAACATGGCGACCATCCGCTGGCCGTCCACATTGCGGAACACCGCCACGCGCGTCAGTTCGGCGGTGCGGGCGGGACCGCGCGCCATGGCCACCGCCTGAAGCAGGCTGGTGTTGCCGGTCATCTGATAGACGCCCGGCTGGGTCACGGCGCCGTCGACGGTGACCTTCTGGCTGGCCGCCTCGGACACCACCACCGTCACCTGGGGATTGCGCAGATAGTCGGCCGCCAGGCGGGTGCGAATCAGTTCGGTCAGCTCGGCCGTGGTCTTGCCCTTGGCCATGACCGTGCCGATCAACGGCAGTTGCAAATTGCCGACGGCGTCGACCTGGACATCCTTCAGCGTCAGGTCCGCGACCTGGAAGACGGTGACGTTCAGCTTGTCCAGGGCGCCGATGCGGTACTCCATGGCCGGCTGGGTGACGGACCCGCCCGGCGTGCGCCAGTCGTTCAGGGTCGTCGTCGGCGCGGCTGTTCCACCGCCGCACGCCGCCAGCATCAGGCACGTCGCGGCCGGGATCATCATTCGAACCATCGACATCATCTACCCTCGTGAACCGAACAGGCCGGACCAGAAGCCGCGCTTGGCCGGGCCGCGCCCGACGGCGGGCGGACACTCGGACGGCGACGCATTCTCTATAACCGCCCATGGGCGGGTGACCACCATGTCTTGGGCCGCCTGCTCGCCCAGACGCTGGGCCACCGCCTCGACGGCGCTGGACAGCTTGGGAATGCGGGCGCGCAGATTGTGGGCGTCGCTGGCGATCAGATGCACCAGGCCCTCGTCCAGCATCCGTTCGGACCAATATTGCGCCCGCTTGCCGAAACGCCCCGTGATCGACCCGGCCGTAAGCTGCATCCAGGCCCCCGACTTCGCCAGCAGGGTCATGGTGTCGTAGTGGTCCTCGATCCACCGCAGCCGTTCGGGGTGGGTGATGATCGGGTGAAAGCCCGCCGCCATGGTGTCGAAGACCGCATCGGCCAGGCGCGGCGGGGCGGTGTTGTGCGGCGGCTCGAACAGGAAATAGCGGCCGTTGGCCAGGGTCATCAGCCGCCCCTCCCTGAGACCGGCCGCCATGTCGGGCACCAGATGGACGTCGGCGCCGGTGGTCAGTCGCAGTGCAACGCCCGCCGCGTCGAGTTGGGCCTGAAGGTCGATCACGGCCTGGCGGATGCCGGACGCGGTGTTTTCGTAATAGCCGGGCATCTGATGCGGCGTGCAGGCGATCAGGGTGACGCCGTCCTCGACCGCGATGCGCGCCATTTCCAATGACGTTTCGAGATCGGTCGCCCCGTCGTCGATGCCAGGCAGAAGATGGCAGTGCAGATCGATCACGCCGGGTCTCCCAAGACGTCGCCGTATATCGCGCCAGACGGACGCGGGTTCCCGAAACGTCTTGAAATTCCAAACGGCCCGGAGCGACTCACTGTGTCGCTGCTAATCCCCTGAAACGAATCGCGCCACCCTGGAATGGGAAAGTCATGTTTCATTCCCGGTCGCGGCGCGTCAGGCGCCCCGGTCGCGTCGTCGCGACAGCGCGCCCAGAACATCGCGCATCGCCGGTCCCGCCAGGCTCCACGGTTCAAGGCAATAGCGACGGAACAAGCGGCGCGGATCGTGCGCCAGACGATACAGCCATTCCAAGCCGACCCGCCCCATCCAGCGGGGCGCGGCCTTCTGGACCCCGGCCTCATAGTCGAAGGCGGCCCCGATATTCAGGATGACGCACTGCGGCAGAGCGTGAAGATTTCGCGCGATCCAAGCCTCTTGGCGCGGCATCCCCATGCCGACCATCAGGACATCGGGCCGAAAGGCCGTGATCGACGCCAAGACGGCTGTGTTGTCGAATGATCCCGGCGTGGCGTCGAAATAGCCCGAGCGCGCCTCGATCACCGCGCCGGGCCGACGGGCGGACAGGCGACGCACGGCCTCGGTCCCCGTCTTGACCGTGCCCCCCAGATAGAGGACGCGCCACCCTAGGCGATCGGCCAGGGTCCAGAAGTCCTCGCGCCAGTCCAGATAGGTGCTGCGGTGGGCGCGGCTGACCGGCAGGCCCAACAGACGCCCGAAAGCGATCAGCGGCGTGGAATCGATCTGCACCAGCTCGGCCGCGTCATAAAAGGCCCGCATCGCCGCATCGCCGCGGATCAGGTTCAGACTGTTCAGATTGTGGTTGGCGATCACGGCGCGGCGCTTGGCGACGACGGCGTCGCGCATATGCGCCAACACCTGCGCGGGCGTCAGCAGATCGACGCATTCGCCCAGCAGGCGCAGACGCGGCGCTCCCCGCAAGGGCGACGCCGCCGCGGGCGCGGATACCGGATCGGACGTCAGGACGGCCTGGTTCATGCCAGAGGCTTAGCCCGGCGCCCCTCAAGACCGCGTAAGCCGACAGGGTTAATACGAAGCCGGGTTCTCGACCAGGGCGCGGCGGGTGCGTTCGGCCCAGGCCCGACGGCTTTCCAGGGTCGAGACGAAATTGTCCTGAAGCAGGTCAGCAAACGGTACATCGCCGTGGCGTGCATAGAATTCTTCCAGCACGCGGGTCGCCTCCGCCAGATTCGCCAACAACCGGTCGGCCCATTCGACCCGTTCGGCGGGCGTCAGCAGGGCCAGGCACGACAGTTTGCTGCGCGCCGTGTCGGACAGGATCGCCTCTTCCTTGCCCACCTCCATCACCCACGCCTTCAAGGCGCGACGGCCGGTTTCCGTGCAGACGATGGTCTCGGCCCCGCGTCGGCTGCCTTCGACCGGCCGCGCGTCGATCAGACCGCGCGCGGAAAGCCGACGCACCACGGGATAGACCGTGCCGGTGCTGTTGGAGTAGCTGGCCACCGGCGCCTCGTCGTACAGCCGCCGCAGCCGATAGGTCGTCAGGGGTCCGAAGCGATAGGCGGTCATCAAGGCCATGGCCTCGGCATGGGTCAGGGACAGGTCTTCGGTCGACGATTGCGGTGCGGCCAAGAAACGGGTCCCCCACGACTGACGGCGGCGATTTTCAAAGGGGTAACGGAATTCGCCCGCCGCCGTCCACTTTACGCGGGAATCCCTGTTGACCGTCTTCGCCGCCTCCCTTAAGGGTCCGCGCCTTCCCGGGGGAAACCCCAGGGCCCAGATGGCGGAATTGGTAGACGCGCTGGCTTCAGGTGCCAGTGGCTGAAAGGCCGTGGAGGTTCGAGTCCTCTTCTGGGCACCATCTTCTGAAAAGCGTCGCACCGCAGGTGCGGCGCTTTTCTCTTTCTTGGCCCTAACGCTCGCGACGCGGTCGCTCGCTGCCTGAGGGCGTTGTCTGACCCTAACGTTCGCGACGCGGTCGCTTGCGGCTTGAGGGCGTATTTATTGTTCGCCCTAATGCTCGCGACGCGGTCGCTCGCGGCTTGAGGGCGCCTATCGCTTCCGGCGCGACGAAAAGGTAGTGAGTCCGCATGACCGTTCATCTTCACGAAGGCGACCTGCCCGACGGCCTGGATCTGGGTTCCGTCGTCGCGGTGGATTCCGAGACCATGGGTCTGCGCTTCCGGCGCGATCCGCTGTGCGTGGTCCAATTGTCGGCCGGCGACGGCGACGCCCACATCGTGCGGCTGAATCGGCCCGCCTATGACTGTCCGAACCTGAAGCGGCTGCTGGCGAACCCCGAGGTGCTGAAGATCTTTCATTTCGGCCGTTTCGACATCGGTATGTTCGAGCTGCACCTGGGGGTCGAGACCCGGCCCGTCTATTGCACCAAGATCGCTTCCAAACTGGCCCGCACCTATACCGACCGGCATGGGCTGAAAGACGTGGTGCGCGAATGCGCCGGGGTGGAGCTGTCCAAGGCCCAGCAGTCCAGCGACTGGGGGGCGGCCGTGCTGACCCCGGCCCAGTTGGACTACGCCGCCTCGGACGTGCTGTATCTGCACGCGGTCAAGGCGCGGCTAGACGAGATGCTGGCCCGAGAGGGCCGCACCGAACTGGCTCGCGCCTGTTTCGACTTTCTGCCCGTCCGCGCCCGTCTCGACCTGGCCGGCTGGGACGAGATCGACATCTTCGCCCACGCCTGAATTCCATGAGCGAACCCACGGACGATCGCATCAAACAGGACGAGGCCCGGGTCGCCCTGGCCGGCGAGCGTTGGCGCACGCGGTCGCGGCGTGTGAAACTGTATCGCCGGGTCCTGCCGATCGTCATTCTGGCGCTGGCGGGCGGCGCCCTGACCTGGACCGTGTTCCGCACCGTCATGTCGGGGGTGGAGCGCAAGGCGAACGAAAGCCAGGAGGTGCGGCTGGACAAGCCCCGCTTCCATGGACAGGACGCGCTGGGCCGCACCTTCGTCATCGGCGCCGAGGGCGCGGTGCGCGACGCCGCGACCGGCCGATTCCGCCTGCTGGGACCGGCGTTGAGGCTCAATCTGGGCGGACGCAAGGTGACCGAACTGACCGCGGACGGCGGCGTCTATGACGAGGCGAACGACCGCGTCATCATCGGCCCGAACGTGCGCATCTCCGACGGCGGATCGGGTCTTGTCCTGACAACCCCAGAGGCCGTGGTCGACACCAACACGGGCGTGGTGTCGGGCGACAAGGGCGTCCAGGCCTCCGGGCCGCTTGGAACCGTGACCGCTTCGTCCTATGTCATCCGGGATCAAGGGCGGCGCGTGACGTTCAGCGGCTCGGGCGACAACAAGGTGCGGGGAACCATCACCCCGCGATCCGGCGAATGACCATGGCGAAGACCAGACTGATCCTTCTCGCGGCGACCACGGCCGCCATGCTGGCTCTGCCGGGCGTCGGCGGCGCGCAAAGCACGCCGGGCGCGGCCATCGCGGGCGACCAGCCGGGTATGTGGACCGGGCGCACGGTCGAATACACGCCCTCCGGCATCTCTCTTATCGGCGAGGCGGAAGTTCTACAGGGCGACAACCGTCTGCGCGCCAACCGCATCGACATGACGTTGAGCGACGGCGCCTTGACCAAGGCCGAAGCGGTCGGCGGCGTCTATTTCGTCACGCCGGATCAGACGATGCGCGGCGACCGCGCCGTCTATGACATCGCCAACGACACCCTGACCGTGACCGGCGACGTGATCCTGAATCAAGGGCGCAACGTCGCGACCGGCGGGCGGCTGGTCTACAATCTGCGCACCGAGACCGCGCGCTGGGAAGGCGGCGCCGACGGCCGCGTCCAGGGCGTCTTCTATCCGCGGGGGAACTGAGCCTTCGGCTCGGGCGGACGTTTGGCGCGCAAGGAACTCTCAGCACTGAACCTGGAAGATGCGGCCGACGCCCTGGCCGCCAACGAGGTCGCGCGCGCCGAAAAGGGCCTGCGCGTCAACCATATCGCCCGCAGCTTCGGCCAAAGACAGGTGGTGCGCGACGTCTCCCTGACCGTCCAGCGCGGCGAGGTGGCGGGTCTGCTGGGTCCCAACGGGGCGGGCAAGACCACCTGTTTTTACATGATCACCGGCCTGATTCCGGCCGACAGCGGCTCGATCTGGCTGGACGGCGAGGACATCACCGGCCAGCCCATGTACCAGCGCGCCCGCATGGGTCTGGGCTATCTGGCCCAGGAAGCCTCGATCTTCCGCGGCATGACGGTCGAGCAGAACATCAAGGCGGTGGTCGAACTGCATCACCCGCGCGACAAGGTGGCGGCCGAGACGACCCGGCTGCTGGAAGAGCTGCGCATCGAACATCTGCGCCACGCCCCGGCCTCGGCCCTGTCGGGCGGCGAGCGGCGGCGCTGCGAGATCGCGCGCGCCCTGGCCGGACGGCCCAGCTTCATGCTGCTGGACGAACCCTTCGCCGGCATCGACCCCCTGGCCATCGCCGATATCCGTCAGGTCATCCGCTATCTGGCCGACGAGGGCATCGGCGTGCTGATCACCGACCACAATGTGCGCGAGACGCTGGACATCATCGACCGCGCTTCGATCATCTCGGGCGGGGCGGTGCTGTTCGAGGGCACGGCCGCCGAGGTCATCGCCGACCCCGAGGTGCGGCGCGTCTATCTGGGCGAGATGTACGGGTGACCTCGCATCCCTCTCCCGTTTGCGGGAGAAGGATTCAGGGCTTAGACCGCCGTTAACCCCTTTGGCGACAGAGTGTCCCAGCAAGTTCCGGGCCAGACCCCGGTTCGCGGATGGGGCTGGACGTGCTGGGTCAAAGGCTTGAGGTCAGGCAGGGTCAGGGGCTGGTCATCACGCCCCAACTGCAACAGGCCATCAAGCTGTTGCAACTGTCGAACCTGGAACTCGAAGCCTATGTCGAGGCCGAGCTGGAGCGTAATCCGCTGCTATCGCGCGACGAGCCGGACGGCGACGCCGCCGAGGCGCCCGAGCGGGTCGAGACGCCTTCCGAATCCGAGCTGAGCTTCAACGAAGACCGATCCGGCGAAGCCGCCCAGGCCATGGACGCCCGCGACGACGATCTCTATGGCGACGCCGCGCCGGGAGAGCGTTCGGGCGACCGGGCGCCGGACGCGGCTCATGACGCTTCTGTCGATCAGGTCGGCCTGTCCGACTGGTCGCGCGCCAGCCGCGGCGGCGTCGCCCCCGAAGGCGAGGGCGAGCGCAACGAACGCCGCGAGGCCACCCTGTGGGAGCATTTGCAGGCTCAGGCGTCGTCAGCCGGCCTGTCGGCCTCGGACCATGCCGTCGCCCTGGCCCTGATCGACGCGGTCGACGAGGGCGGCTATCTGCGCGGCGAACTGGCCGAGATCGCCGATCGGCTGGGCTGCGGGCTTGAGCGCGTCGAGACGGTTCTGGCCGTCTGTCACGGCTTTGAACCCACCGGCGTCATGGCCCGTTCGGTGCCCGAGTGCCTGAAGCTGCAACTGATCGAACGCAACCGCTTCGATCCGGCCATGGACAGCCTGCTGAACAATCTGGACCTGCTGGCGAAGCGCGACCTGCAAGCCTTGCGCAAGGCCTGCGGCGTCGACGCCGAAGACATGGCCGAGATGATCGCCGAGCTGAAGGCCCTGACGCCGCGTCCCGGCGCCGGATTCGGCGGCGAGACGCCCCAGACGGTCATCCCCGACGTTCACGTGCGGCCCGATCCGGCCGGCGGCTGGCGGGTCGAGTTGAACACCGACACCCTGCCGCGCCTGCTGGTCGACAAACGTTATCACGGCGTGGTCTCGGCCGGGGCGCGCAACGACACCGACAAGGCCTTCGTCGCCGACTACGCGGCCCAGGCCAGTTGGCTGGTCAAGTCGCTGGATCAACGGGCCAAGACGATCCTGAAGGTGGCGTCAGAGATCGTGCGCCAGCAGGACGCCTTTCTGGCCTTCGGCGTCGAATTTCTGCGCCCCCTGAACCTGAAGACGGTGGCCGAGGCCATCGGTATGCACGAATCGACCGTCAGCCGCGTCACCTCGAACAAATACGTCGCCACGCCGCGCGGGGTGTTCGAACTGAAATTCTTCTTCACCGCCGCCATCCAGGCCGTCGACGGCGGCGCAGCCCATTCGGCGGAATCGGTGCGCAGCCGCATCAAGGCGATGATCGACGGCGAAGGCGCGGACGGCGACGTCCTGAGCGACGACCGGATCGTCGAGATCCTGAAGGAAGCGGGCATCGACATCGCCCGCCGCACCGTGGCGAAATATCGCGAGGCGCTGCGCATCCCCTCGTCGATCGAACGCAAGCGGATGCTGCGGTTCGGTTAAGAATCGTCCCGGCCACGAATACCCGCGAGGCGAGGGAAGGCGGCCGTGTTCGCCCTGTCGGCGAACCGTCGCGTCACGATGTCGCGACACTTCAAAATGACCATGAAAAACCCACCACAAAATGGTGATCGGCGTTGACACCATTCGGCGGTGGGAGCGTTCTATTCGTATGCAAGTCCAAGTCAGCGGCAAGCACGTGGATGTCGGCGAAGCGTTAGGCTCGCGCATCTCCCAGGAACTCGAAGACGGCGTCGGGAAGTACTTCGAACGCGGCGGCCAGGACGCCGAGGTCGTGGTGTCCAAGGACGGTCACGGCTTCAAGGTGGACTGTTGGGTCCGACTGGCCTCGGGCCAGTCGCTCGTGACATCCGGTTTCGGCGGCGACGCCCACGCCGCCTTTTCGGACAGTCTGGACAAGCTGGAAAAGCGCGTCCGCCGCTACAAGCGTCGGCTGAAGGACCATCACATCGGCCCGCGCGGCCTCTCGCCCGAGAAGACCGAGGACGCCGCCCGCGACGTGGCCCGCAGCATCGTGCTGCGCGCGCCCGAAAGCGTCGAGGACGACGCCTTCGGCCAGGCCGGACTGCCCGGCGAACCGCCGCCGACCGGCATGGTCATCGCCGAGACCGAGCACGAGATTCGAACCATCACCGTCGGCCGCGCGGTGTTGGAGCTGGACATGACCGGCTATCCGGTCGTGCTGTTCCGCAACGCCGCGCACGGCGGCCTGTCGGTGGTCTATCGTCGGCCCGACGGCAACGTCGGCTGGATCGACCCGGAACGGACCGTCAAGTCCGCCACCAACGGGTCATTGAACGGACACGGTTCGGTAAAGGCTTAGTGGTAAGGCTTTCCCAACAGAGGCGAAGCGTCTAAACGGCGCCCGCCCAATCGGGATGTGAGTGCGAGTCGGGGTGATTATGGACATCGGTGAGCTGCTGACGCGCGACGGCATCGTCCTGCGGAGCGGAGCGTCCTCCAAACGCCAGGCGTTGAACGTGGCGGCTGAGACGGCGGCCCGTGTACTGGGCCGGGACGGCAATGCGATCTTCACGGCGTTGATGGAGCGCGAGGCTCTGGGTTCGACCGGCCTGGGCGGCGGCGTGGCCGTGCCCCATGCAAGGCTGACGGGCCTGGACCGAGTGTGCGCGGTCTTCGTGCGGCTGGACCAGCCCGTGGCCTATGACGCCGTGGACGACCGTCCGATCGACCTGATGTTCGCCCTGTTCGCCTCGCCCGACGCGGGAGCCGAGCATTTGCGGGCGCTGGCGGCGGTGTCGCGCGCCCTGCGCTCGCCTGAGCTGCGCGAGCGCCTGCGCCAGGCGCACACGCCCGACGCCATCCACGCCCTGTTCGTCAGGGACACGGCGGCGACGGCGGCTTGATCTTTTTGGCGCGCTAACGCTCGCGACGCGGTCGCTCGCTGCTTGAGCGCCTTCCTGCTGCGCTAACGCTCGGCTCGCGGAGCCTCGCTGCTTGAGCGTCAGTGAACCGACACCGGCTCCAGTTCGTGCGCGACGGCGGCGGCGAAGGCGGTTTCACGATCGGTCACGACCGCCAGGCGTTCTCCGTCGGCGCTGTGCACCGCGTACAGGGTCTGATCGGGATCGATCTTCAGCCCCTTGGCGGCGGCCACCGGCGTGCTGGCGATGATCTCGGCGCCCGAGATCTCGCGGACATAAACCAGATCGGGCGCGCCCAGTCCGGCCAGTTCTTCCTTGGTCATTAACGGCGTCATCAAGACCGCCTCCTTCAGAGTTCGACTGACGCCCGGCTCGCGGGCGGATTCGACGGCTGTGTCTGTCTGTCAGCCCGTCGTGATGGGGATTCGTTTGACGCTGCGCTCCTGATCCGGGCGGATCAGATCGACGTGCAGCAGACCGTGCTCCAGCCGCGCGCCCTCGACTTCCAGCCCATCGGCCAGAACGAAGTTGCGCAGGAAGCCGCGCGCAGCGATGCCGCGATGCAGAAAGGCCTGTTCGCCGCCCTTGCCCGCATCGTCACGCTTGCCGGCGATGGTCAACTGGCGCCCCTCCAGGGTGATGGCCAGTTCCTCGGGCGAGAAACCCGCCACCGCCAGGGTGATGCGCACGGCATGGTCGCCGCGTTGCTCGACATTATAGGGCGGATAGCTTTCGGCCGCGGCCTTGGCGGCGCGGTCGATCAGGGCGCGGGTGTGATCGAAACCCAACAGGAACGGGCTGTCGAACAGGATGGTGCGCGTCGTCATCGGTCTTGGTCCTTCGTCAAGCGACCCGGCCGATACGCCCCCCGAATGGGCGAACGCGCGGCCGATCCGTCAGATGGGGATGGTCGATGTCACGATCAACCGCCTTTCATGCATCTCTTTCCTTCGACCGGCGTTACGGCCTAGCTTGTAAGGAAAGCAGCGAGAGGTCGGATCATGCGTTGGCAGGGCGGAGAACGCGGCGGCGGCGTCGAGGATCGGCGCGGAATGGGCGGGGGCGCGGTCGCGGGCGGCAGTCTGGGCGTGCTGGTCCTGGCCGCCATCGGCTATTTCGTCTTCGGCATCGACCCATCGACGACCCAGCAGATCGCCAGTCAGTTCGGCGGCGTCGGCGCCCAGGAAAAGGGCCAGGTCGGCACGCCTCAGGACCAGGCCGGCCAGTTCGTCGATGTCATCGGCAACAACATCAACAAGGTCTGGGCGACCAAGCTGGACGGCTATCGCCCCCCCAACAACACCGTGATCTACGACGGAGGCACGGGCACCGGGTGCGGCTATGGCCAGGCGGCCATGGGTCCCTTCTACTGCCCGACCGATCAGACCGTGTATCTGGACCTCGGCTTCTGGACCCAGATGGAGCAGCAGTTGGGCGCGTCCGGCGCCGACTTCGCCCGCGCCTATGTCATCGCCCACGAATACGGCCACCACGTCCAGACCCTGACCGGCGTCAGCCAGCAGGTGCAGCAGGCCCAGCAGCGCGCCTCGGGTCAGGCCGAGGCCAACCGCTATTCCGTGGCGCTGGAGCTTCAGGCCGACTGCTACGCCGGGGTCTGGGCCAGGAACGCCGCCGCCGTCTCCAACGGCGAAGTCGCTCTGGACCCGGGCGACCTGGAAGAGGGGCTGAAGACCGCCAACGCCATCGGCGACGATACGCTGCAACGCCGTTCGGGCGGCCGCGTGGTGCCGGAAGGCTTCACCCACGGCTCCTCGGCCCAGCGGGTCGAATGGCTGCGGCGCGGGTACGATTCCGGCGATCCGGCGGTCTGCGACACCTTCGGCGCGGTCTAAGCCACGGTCAGGTCCAACGGCCGCGACGCCCACAGCTTGCCCGCGCCCAGATCCATCACCGCCCGCCGCCCGGCGAAGGCGCCCATGCCCAGCAAGGCGTCGGGCACGCCGGGCGCGACCGTATCGGCGAAGATGGACACGGGCCGGTCGCGGTACACCTGATCCGCGAAGGTCATCGTACGCGCGCGAACGATCCTGGCCGGCACGGCGCCGCCCAGCACGAGGCTGGACCCAGGCTCGACGGCGCGTCCATCCAGCAATCCCGCCGCTGCGGCGGCGGATCGACGCAAGGACAACAGGCCCGAGGCGCCGGTGTCGACCACGGCGTCGATCTTCACCCCCTCGACGGTGATCGCGGCGACCAGCGCCCGCCCCCGCCGCGTGACCGGCACAGGCGAGACGTCGGGCGGCAGGCGATCCGCACCGGGCGCCGTGAAGACCAGGCGACGGCGATCCGCATCGACCCCGAACCTCAGGCGGCCGAGCACGTCCTGGCCCAGCACCAGGGGGGTGTTCAGGCCCTCGGTTCCAGCCAGGGGTCCCAGAGCCAATATGCCGACGCGCAACCCGGTCAGCCGCAGCGATCCGACCGACAGATCCAGCACCGCGCCCTTGCCCATCTGCGGCGCGCCGCTGACGCCATAGGCCACCAGGGGCAGGTCGAACCCGCGCGGCGCCCCCAGGGCGGCGTACAGGGCGCGGTCGATGACAGAGTATTGCGCGCCGCTATCGACCAGGGCGTTGACCTGTCGCCCGCCGATCGTCGCGCGCACGGTCGGCACGGCGGTTCCGCGCACGGCCCAGGGCAGCCAGCCGGTCGTCTCGCCCGTGTCGAATGTCGCTTTCGGCGGCGCCCACAGCACGTGATCGCGCAGCCAGAAGGCCCCGCCGACGCCGGCGGCGCCCAAGCCCAGTCGAAGCAGAAGGCGGCGATCCATCCGACCTAGATGGCGCGGTCGGGCGTCAGACGCCAGCCGAAGCGCGCTTGCTGGCGAATGCAGGTGACGACAGCGGGCGGCCTCGGTACCAAGAGACGATGAGCCTCCGCCCCGATCTTTATGTCTCCACGCGCGGACAGGCGCCCGTCGCCGACTTCGCCGAAGCCCTGTTGCGCGGCATGGCGCCGGACGGCGGCCTGTATATGCCCCAGGCCTGGCCGCGCCTGTCGCCCGACGCCGCCCGGCCGGGACGCGCCTATGCCGAGATCGCCGCCGAGGTCTTGACCCCCTTCATCGGCGACGCCCTGCCCGACGGAGCGCTGGACGCGGCGATCGGACGACTGGTCGCGGGCTTCGACCACCCGGCGACGACGCCCCTGGTCGAGGTCGAGGACGGTCTTTACGTGCTGGAGCTGTTCCACGGCCCGACGGCGGCGTTCAAGGACCTGGCGATGCAACTGGCCGCCAGCCTGGCCGACGCCGCCCTGGCGGCCTCGGGCGAGCGGCTGACCTTGCTGACGGCGACCAGCGGCGACACCGGCGCGGCGGCCGTGGCGGCCTTCGCGGGGGCCGAGCGCATCCGCCTGATCGTGCTGCACCCGCTGGACCGGGTGTCGCCGGTTCAGCGCAAGCAAATGACCACGGTCGCCGCCGACAATGTGCTGAACCTGGCCGTACGCGGCGACTTCGACGACTGCCAGCGGCTGGTGAAGGCGCTCTTGGGCCAGGAGAGCCTGCGGGCGCAAGGACGGCTCAGTTCGGTCAATTCGATCAACTGGGCGCGGTTGGCGGGTCAGATTCCCTACTATGTCTCGGCGGCCTCGCAACTGGGCGGGCGAGCCGCGACCTGGGTCGTGCCAACGGGCAATTTCGGCGACGCCTTCGCCGGCATCGCGGCCGCCAAGATGGGGCTGCCCGCCAACGGTTTCGTAGCGGCGGTCAACAGCAACGACGCCCTGGCCCGCGCTATCAACGACGGTCTGTACGAACGCCGCGGCGCGGTCGAGACCGGCAGCGTATCGATGGACGTTCAGGCGCCGTCCAATTTCGAACGCCTGGTGTTCGAGGCTTCGGGCCGAGATGCGGCGGCGACCCGCGCGGTGTTCGAGACCTTCGCCCGCGACAGCCGGGTGCGGCTGGACGACGACCTGCTGGCCGCCCTGCGCGCCGAGGTCACGGCCGTCTCGGTCGACGAGGCGGCCACCCGGACCGAGATCGCCCACGCCCACGCCCAGTGGAGCCGGGTCGTGTGCCCGCACACCGCCGTGGCCCTGTCGGCGGCGCGTCGCATCGACCGTTCGAACGGGCCGGTGGTGGCCCTGTCCACCGCCCATCCGTCGAAATTCGGCGGCTTCGTCTCGGGCGTGCTGGGGATCGCGCCGGAACCGGTTCCGGTCGTCCGCGCCCTGGGCGACCGGCCCGAACGGATGACGGTGATCGATCCGACCGAGGCGGCGGCGCTGGACGCCGTGCGGGCCTTCTCGGCCTAGCGCCAGTAGTCGAGGCGAGCCAGGAAGGCCGCCGGGTCCTTGGGCGTCACCAGGTTCGACGGATCGTGAAACACCCGGTCATGCAGTCGCGTCAGGGTGAATCGCAGCGCTGCGGCGCGGCCCAGGCGCGGCAAGGCGGCGGCCTCGGCGGCGCTCAGCGGGCGGATCGAGTCATAGCCGCTCCGAAAGGCCCTCAGAATATCGGGCGACGGACGGCCCGCGCCGTCGAACCCCCAGGCCGACAGGGCGATGGCCAGATCATAGGCCAACGGCCCGGTGCAGGCGAAATAGAAGTCGATGACGCCCGACACCGCATCGCCCTGGAACAGCACATTGTCGGGAAAATAGTCGGCGTGGACGGCGCCGACGGGCAGATCGTCCGTGAACGGATCGCCCAATTCGATCAGGGCCGCCTCGACCCGATCCAGCATCGCCCGATCGTGGTCCAGACCCTGACCCCGGACGCGCGTGGCGATCCGCTGGGCCAGGGCGCGCCAGGCGACGGGACCGACGGGGTTGGCGCGACGCCCCGGATAGTCGGCGGCGCTCAGATGCATCCGCGCCAGCATCGCGCCGGCGGCCTGGGCCTGGACCGGCGACGGGTCACGCGGCCAGGCGCCGCTCAGCCATTCGACCACGGCGGCCGAACGCCCGTTCAATACGCCCAGCCAAGCCCCGGAACGGTCACGCACGGGCTGCGCGGTCGGCAGACCCGCCTGGGCCAGCCAGTCGGTCAGGCCCAGGCAGAACGGCAGGGCGGCGGCGTCCGTGCGTCCCTCGAACAGGGTCAGGACGAACCGCCCCGCCCCCGCCTGAAGCGCATAGTTGGTGTTCTCCACCCCTTCGGCGATGGGCGTCAGGGCGATCAGGTCGCCGAGATCATAGGCGCTGAGGAAATTCCGCGCCTCGACGTCGCTGACAGGGGTGAAGACAGCCATCCCCTCCCCTAGCCCGGCGAACGGCCGTTCGTCACTCGCCGTGACGGGCGCGGGCGATGTCGGCCAGGTCGGCCAGCAGGCTCTCGGTCGTGGCCCAGCGCCCGGCGCCGCGTCCGCGACAGCTCCACACCCGCCCGTCGGCGCCGACGACGCGCAGGGCGTTGCGCTCGCCTTTCAGCGCGCGGAACAACGGCTCGGCGCAGTCGGGGTCCAGCGCCACGGCGGCCGAGAGGGTCTCCCCCTCGGCCCGACACGCCCCAATCTGGCGGACATGAGGACCGACCGGCGTCGAGGGCGACAGCACGGCCTTGGACACCTTTTCGGGGGCGCGACCGAAGGCTTCGAAGGCCAGAAGGCGAACCTTGGCGGCCGAATCGTGCCCTTCCAGGTCCGACGACGGGTCCTCTTCGGCGAAACCGGCGGCGCGGGCGTCGGCCAGGGCCTCGTCGAAGGCCGCGCCCTGGCCCAACCGTTCCAGCATGAAGTTGCAGGTGCCGTTCAGAACCGCCTCGAAGGCGGCGATCGGCCCAGCGGCGCGGGCGGCGCGCACCGTCTCGATCATCGGCGACCCGCCGCCGACCGAAGCCGACCAGAACAGACGGCGGCCCTGCTGTTCGGCCAGCGCCAACAGTCCGGCGGGATCGGCAGCCACGGCCTGTTTGTTGGCGCTGGCCACATCGCAACCGGCCTGAAGCGCCGCACGGATCAGGGCGTGGCCCGCCGCCCCGTCGGACAGGGCTTCCAGGACCACGTCAGGCGCCCTGGCCAAGAGTGCGGCCGGATCCGAGACGAACAGGTCGGCGGGACAGTCCACATCGCGCGCCTTGTTCGGATCGCGCACCAGGACCCCGATGACCTCAAAGCGCGGATCGTCCAGCAGGCGGCTGATCGCCCCGCCGCCGACGACGCCGCACCCGGCCACGGCGACGCGGATCGGGGCCTGAGCGGGGGCCGGTCCCGGCGGCGCAGAGCGAGCGCCGATCACCGTGCCGTCGGCCCGGTCCAGGGCCGCGACCTCGATCTCGACGGCCCGATCCTGGCCCAGGTCGATGGCGTCACGTTGGACCAGTTGCCCGCCCAGCCGACGCGCGCCCTCCCAGTCGATGCGGCGATAACGCTGCGCCGGGGCGCCGGGCGCCTTGGGATCATGGTCGTAGAGACCGTCGACATCCTTGACCAGCCGGACCTTGTTCAGGCCCAGTTCGGCCGCCAGGAAGACCGCCGTCAGGTCCGAGCCGCCGCGCCCCAGCAGGGCCAGACGACCGTCCGGCCGCACCGCGCCGAAGCCCGGCACGATCACCGCCTGATGCCGATCCAGCGCGGCCCTCAACGCCTCGCCGCGCAGGGCCGAGGGCCGGGCGTGCTCGGCCGGGCCTTCCGCCACCACGCCCAGTTCGCGCACCGACAGGGCCGCCGCGTCCAGGCCGATGCGGTCACAGGCGATGGCGACCAGGGCCGCCGCCTTCTCCTCGCCCAGGGCGACATAGCCGGGCAGCAGTTCGTTCTCGTGCGCCAGACCCAGGCCGCGCGCATCGGCCAGCAGCCGGTCGGTCTGGCCGCCGAAGGCCGAGACGACCGCCACGACCCGCCGCCCGGCCCGGACATGAGCATAGACGGCCGAGGCCACGGCGGGCGCGTCGGCGGGCGAACGCAGGATGGAGGATCCGAATTTCAACACGACGATCGGCGCCTCGGCCTCAAGGCTGGCGGCCGGGGCGTCGGATACGAGGGCGAGAGCGGCTTGGGAGGGCATGACGGGGTCCGTTGGGAAAAGATCGAAGGGGGAGGAGGAATAGGAAAACCCCGCCTGGCGGGGCCGGGCGGGGTTCGGGTTCTGCGTTCTGGCCTGGTGCGACCGCGCTAACCTTTCCCCGCCCGCGAGGGCATGGTGGTGGTGGTCATCGAGGTCATGGTCATGGCGACGCTGGTCGCGAAAGCGACGGCGGCCAGGACGGTGATGGCGATCTGCTGGATCACGAGAACCTCGTTCGAACTCGCCGCCAGACTGAACCCGCCTGCCGCGCCGCGTCAAGCGGCCCGCATGAAAATTGCGACCGCCCAGTGCAAACACGCAACACCCGGCCCCGACAGGCGAAACTCGCCAACATCGCGCAATAATATTCCCCTTGACCGGCGAGCTTCGCATCCGCACCGTAAGGTCACTCATCAAGACCGGCTGAGGGATAGGCCCTTTGACGCCGGGGCAACCATCGGGTTCCGCCCGAAACGGTGCCAACTCCTGCGGGGGTCGCTTCGGCGATCCGCGAGAGATGAGTGGAGCGTCGGCAAGGCGATGCTCCACGGTCTGTCACCGCATCCGGGAGGCTTGAAGAGCCGAGGATGCGAACGACCGATGAGCCTGCTGGAACTCTCCCGCCCCGAAGATCCCTTCTGTCGCCCCGTGCGCCGTGAGGTGCGGCCGCTCGCCGTCATGCGCGGCGGGCGCGACAAGGTCGCCGACATCCCCGCCGACTTCCGCCTGGAATCCGGCGAGCGGCTGGGTCAGCGGCGGATCGTCGGGCGACTGCACGGGACGGCGGGCGCGCCGGTTGTGGTGGTGGCGGGCGGCATCTCGGCCGACCGCTTCGTGCACAAGACCGAGAACGGCGGGCGCGGCTGGTGGTCGAGCGCCGTGGGCGTGCGAGGGCCGGTCGATCTGAACCGTTTCCAGGTGCTGAGCTTCGACTACGCCCCCGAGGCGGGCGGCCGGGCGGCGGTGACCATCACCACCCGCGACCAGGCCCGTCTTCTGGCCCTGTTGCTGGACGAGGCCGGGATCGAGACGGTCGCGGCCTTCGTCGGCGCTTCTTACGGGGGCATGGTCGGCCTGGCCTTCGCCGAAATCTTCCCCGAGCGGATCGACAGTCTGGTGGTGATCTCGGCGGCGCATCGCGCGCACCCGATCGGCACCGCCTGGCGCGGGGTGCAGCGGCGCATCCTGAAGCTGGCGGCCGAGGCCGGGCGGGCCGAGGACGGCGTGGCCCTGGCCCGCGAACTGGCCATGACCACCTATCGCACCGGCGAGGAATTCGCCGAACGCTTCCCCACCGAGGCGCCGACCACGGCGGGCGGGACCTATCCGGTGTGCGACTATCTGACGGCCCAGGGCCGGTCCTATCGCGGTCGGATGACGGCCGAACGGTGGATCAGTCTGTCGGACTCCATAGACCGCCATCAGGTGACGCCCGAGGCGATCCGCACGCCCGTGACCCTGGTCGGCTTCACCACCGACCGGCTGGCCCCCATCGACGACCTGCGCGAACTGGCGGCGCGGCTGCCGACCCTGTGGCGGTTCGTCGAGGCGCCGTCGCTGTATGGCCACGACGCCTTCCTGAAGGAGGAGGCGCTGATCGGCCAGGTCCTGCGCCAGGCGCTGAAGGAGTTGGAGCAATGAGCCGCCTCTCGACCCGGATCGACACCCTGCTGGCCCGCGCGGGCGTGGACGCCGACCCGACCCACCGTGCGGTGATGCCGCCGCTGTACCTGTCGTCGAACTACGCCTTCGACGGATTCGATCAGAAGCGGCCCTATGACTACACCCGTTCGGGCAATCCGACCCGCGACGTGCTGGGCGAGGCGCTGGCCGCGCTGGAAGGCGGCGCGGGCGCCGTGGTCACGGCCACCGGCATGGCGGCGGTGGACCTGCCGCTGAACCTGATCAAGCCCGGTCAACGGCTGATCGCGCCGCACGACTGTTACGGCGGCACCTGTCGGTTGCTGAACGCCCGCGCGCGACAGGAGCGGTTCGAGCTAGTCTTCGTGGACCAGACCGATCTCGCCGCCCTGGACGCGGCCCTGGCCGAGGGCGCGGCCATGGTCCTGATCGAAACCCCGTCCAACCCCCTGCTGCGCGTCACCGACATCGCCGAGGTGGCGCGACGGGCCAAGACGGCGGGCGCCCTGGTCGCGGCCGACAACACCTTTCTGTCGCCGGTGCTGCAACGCCCCATCGAAATGGGCGCGGACATCGTCATCCATTCGACCACGAAATACATCAACGGCCATTCCGACGTGGTCGGCGGAGCCGTGGTGGCGGCGGATCGCGTCATTCATGACGACCTGGCCTGGTGGGCCAATGCGACCGGCGTGACCGGGGCGCCGTTCGACGCCTGGCTGACGCTGCGGGGCCTACGCACCCTGTCGGTGCGGATGGAGCGGGCGCAAGCCACGGCAATTGGCGTGGCCCAGGCCCTGGCGGCGCATCCCGCCGTGGCCCGCGTGCACTACCCCGGCCTGAACGACCATCCCGGTCACGCCCTGGCGGCGCGCCAACAGGACGGCTTCGGCGCCATGCTGAGCTTTGAACTGGCGGGCGGGGTCGAGGCGGCGCACATCCTGTGCGAGGCGGTCGGCGTCTTCACCCTGGCGGAATCTCTGGGCGGGGTCGAAAGCCTGATCGCCCACCCGGCCACCATGACCCACGCGGCCATGACGCCGGAACAGCGGGCCACGGCCGGGATCGGCGACGGCCTGATCCGCCTGTCGATCGGGTTGGAGCACGAGGCCGACCTGATCGCCGACCTGGAGGCCGCACTGACCAAGGCCAGTCTGCGGGTGGCGGCTTAAGCCGGCTTGGGCCGGTTCTGCATGGCCCCGGTCATGGGGATGAAGAAGACGCCGACGTCGCGGCGGCTGTGCACCCGGCCCTGGTCGTCCTTGGTGTAGACGTACAGCACCTGACCGCGACGAAACGGCTGGCCGATCGGAATGATCAGCTTGCCGCCCGGCTTGAGCTGGCGGAACAGCTCGGGCGGGGCGTACTGGGCCACACAGGTCAGCATGATGGTGTCGAAGCCGCCCTCGACCTCGGGCCAGCCGAAATAGCCGTCGCCGACCTTGGAATGGACGTTGTCGTAGCCTAGCGGACGGAAGATGCGGCCCACCGCCTGACCGATCGGCTGAATGATTTCGACGGTATAGGCGTCGCGCACGATGCGGCTGAGCAGCGACGACTGGTAGCCCGAGCCGGTGCCGATCTCCAGCGTCACATCGGTCGGCTTGGGGGCGGCCAACTGGGTCATATAGGCCTGACCCAGATAGTCGGAGAGAACCGAGCCGTGACCGATGGCCCAGGGCTTGGGATTGGCTTCGTAGCACTGGGTCGCCGTCGAGACGCCGGACGCATAGGCGTAGTGGAAATAGTCGCGCGGCACGCTGTCGAAGGCGGCCAGGACGTTGGGATCGGCGGTCCCGAACTTGCCGTCCAGATAGGTCTTCACCCGGTTCACGGCGCCGGGCTTGCGCGTCTGGATTTCGGCGAACTGGGCGGCGCTGACTGAAGGGTTGCGGCCGGACGCCGTCATGGCCTCGCGGAAGGCGTCATAGGTCCAGGGCCGAGCGGGCATACGCACGCCCGTGGCGACGACGCCGGGGGCGGTCGGCGCCGCAGCAGGCGCGCCCGGAGCGGCCGGACCCGACGGCGCGGCCGGGCCGCCGGTGGGACCGGTCGGGTTCAGGCGGGCCTGGATCTTCTTCATCGTCGCCTCGTCGCAGGCGGCGAGCGGGGCGGCGGCCAATGGCACGGCCGTAAGGGCGGCGGCCCCGGCGATCAGGCGGCGTCGGTCGAGCGTCATGCGGGCTGCTCCACGGGGAAGGGATCGAGGCCCTCGGCGTCCATGGCCGGGGCGTCTGCGAAGGACTCACGAGAGGGCGCCGTCGCTGTGCGGCGGGCGACGGGCAGGACCACGAAGGCGACGGCGTAGAGACCGGCCGCCAGGATCAGCAGCCACGAGAAGCCGACGTCGCGGCTGATCAGATTGGCCAGGGGCGTCGCCACGACGGAGAAGGCGCCGTTCAGGCCCCAGGCCCACGGTAGGGCGCGGCCGTCGCCGATCTGGATCAGGCCCAGCGGAAAGGGCGTTCCCAGAGCGATCGAGACGGGCGCGGCCGCCAGCAGCACCAGGCCGGCGCGCACGACCCAGGGCTGATCCAGCGTGCGCATCATGAAGTCTTCCGCCCCGATCAGCATGGCGGCGATCCAGCCCAGGATGACGACCAGGCCGATCATCGAGGCGAGCTTGGGCAGGCGGCCGACCTTCTCGGCGATCAGACTGCCGACGCCCGAGAAGATCAGCATGGCCGTCAGCACCAGGGCGAAGGCCGAGGAATAGTCCGCCAGATAGAAGGCCGCCTTGTCGATCAGCAGGATCTCGATGAACAAAAAGCCCAGGCCCAAGGCCGGGAAATAGAGGGCGGGCCACAGGCGTTTCGGCTCGGCGGCGCCGCTCGCACGGCGTCGGAACAGGGCGGGCGCGGCCAGCACCAACAGGGCGATGACCACCGCCTGGACCAGAACGGCGACGTTCACCAGGGCGCCGATCTCGGCCTGAGGCAGGACCTCCAGACGGCGGATCAGGGCGCCCGGATGCTCAAGCTTCAGCGACGAATAGAAGGCGGGCCGGTCCAGCGTCGCGGCCCGGATGTTGAAGGCGTCGCCCGAAGGCGTGGCGCGGCCCGCCAACACATCGGCGGCCTCGTTGGCGATGGCGTCATTGGGACCGTCAGAGGTGATGACGCCGGTGTCGAACGAGACGCTGGGCAGGTCGTTGAAAAGGGTCGCGCGGGCGGCGGCCACATCCATGCCCGGATGGTGGCTGACGTCGAACGAGCGCGCTTCGGCGAAGGTCTTCAGATCGACCACGTCGCTGGCGCTGAACGGCGCGGGCGAGATCAGGATGCGGGCGTTCCAGGCCGAGCGATAGACCATGACATGGGCGGCCGGATCGGCCACGCCCTGTTCCAGCAACGCCTGGCGCGCGGTGGCCAGAACCCGCAGCGCATAGACGGGGAAGTCGCGGATGGAGACCGAGACCGACACCATGCCGGTCGGCTCGACCGAGACCAGATAGGCGCTTAGCGCCTCGACCGTCAGGCCCGTGACATTAGCCGGGGCGGAATCGACGAAGTCGGCCGAGACATCGACCAGATCATAGCCCCCCCGCCCTCCGGCCCAGGCGGCGGCGATGGGACCGCCTTGCAGCAGGGTGACGCGGCGGTCGCGCGGCAGGGCGGGCGAACCGGCCAGGCCCGACTTCAGCGCCGCGTGCAGCACTGGCTCGGTCTCGACCACATCGACATGAGCGGCGCCCAGGGTCAGGGCCTCGGCCACGCGATAGCCGCCCGAGGCCCCCAGCAGCAGGACGCGCGGCTTTGGGCGCAGGGCGTAGGGCGCGGCCGACAGGGCCGAGGGCGCATAGGCGGCGTCCAGGGCGCCCGGCTTGGGCAGGGCGGCGATGCGGGCGCCGTCGCGATACAGGCCCCAGGTCGAGGGCGGCCCGGCCACCCCCATCATGCCGGCGTTGTTGGAGACGTCGGCGTCGACCCGTTCGGTGAAATTCTCCAGCAGCAGATAGTGGCCGCGCGGCTGGCGCAGTTCGGCGACCACGCGGGCGTCGGGCGTGTTCATCGGCGCATAGACCGCCTTGAACTCCGAGATCGTCGGCGCCGGACCCAGGAACAGGATGGCCTCGGCCGCGACCAGGGCCGCGCCCGCCAGCCCCACCCCCAGCCAGTTCAGCCGCCCCGGCTGGAACAGGGTCGATATCGCCAGGGGCGCGATCAACACCGGCGCCAACAGGAAGGGATGGACCACGAACATCAGACCCAGCGCCGCCGCCGCGCCCAGTCCCGCCCCGATCAGGTCATAGCCGTAGACCCGCCCGACCTCGCGGTGGTTCTGGATGAAGATCAGGGAGATGTAGAGACCCGCCAGGAAGAAGAAGGGCAGCAGGGCCGCGTAATACAGGCCGATGTTCCTGACCTGATCGACCCAGGTGGCGGGGTTCTGAAGTTGTAGCGGATTGAAGGCGTTGGTCGTCACCGCCTGATAGCCCAGGGCTGCGGCCAAGGTCATGGCGGCGGGCAGGACCGTGCGCAGGAACAGGCCGTGCCGCTGCATCGCGTCGCGGAACAAGGCCGCGGCCACACCCGAAAAGGCGAAACCGGCCATGACGATGGAGATGATCCAGTAGCCGTACTCCGACCATTTGGCGACGGCGAAATACCGGGTCAGGGCGTTCTCGATCCCGACCACGCCGAAGGCGATCAGGAACAGGGGGATCAGGGCCGCGCGGGCTTTTTTGATGACCCCGGTCATTGCGGCGCGTCCCAGTCGGCGGCGGTCAGGAAGTCGGCGGCCAGGGCGTTGAACCGCTCAGGCTCGTCGACGAACAGGGCGTGGCCCGCATCCGTGAAGATCTCGGCGCGGACATTGGGCCGGGCGGCGGTCAGGGCGTTCGCCTGGTCGCGCAGGCGGGGCCGGACGACATAGAGCACCGGCCGGTCGACGCCGTGCAGGATGTCGCGCCAACGTTCGCGCGGCGCGTCATAGACGCGCAGCCGCGCCTCGTCCGTCGGGTCCATGCGCAGGGCGGATTCGGTCAGCCGGGCGCGATAGTCGGCGCCCGGATCGTGGGCGAACAGGCCGTCGATGAAGGCGGCCCGACGGGCGCGACGCACGGCGGGGTCGGGCAAGGTCTCAGGGCTTGCTGTGCGTGCGCCCACGATCGGCGGCGGTCCCTCGCCCACCGAATTGTCGATCAGGATCAGCCCGGCGATCCGATCCTGGCCCCGGTCGCCGATCATGGACAGGATCTCCAGCACGCCCAGCGACCAGCCGACCAGAACGACGCGCCCGGACGGCGCGGCGTGGTCGATCAGTTCGGCGATGTCGCGGCCCCGGCGCTCGGCCGTATAGCCGAAGGGCGCGACCTGGCTTTCGCCCTGACCGCGCGGGTCCAGCGCCAGCACGCGCCAGCGATCCGACAGGGCGGCGATCTGGGCGTCGAAGATCCGGCCCGGCAGGGTCCAGCCCGGCACGAAGACGACCGTGCGGCCATCGGCCGGTCCCGCCTCGATATAGTGCAGACGGACGCCGTCGGTGGTGGTGAAGGCGCGGTCGACCGCCTGGGCCGAAACGGCGTCGGGAACGGCCAGGCAGATGCAGGCGGCCGCGATCGCGGCGCCGCCCCAGGCCTCGAAACGAAACGCCTGAACCCCCATCGGCCCATGTGAACCGGACGAACCGCCCCGTGTCGACCGCCTTCCCGCAGCAAGCGACGGGTTTGGTTAATCAACGTGGCCCGAACGGCACGACCTTGTTGTCGCCGTCATGGCCGATGTCGGCGGCGCCGAGATAGGGCACGCCCGAACGCGCGCACCAATAGCGGACGATCTCTTCGGGCGTCATGCCGAAGTCGGGATCATTGGGCGTGATGTCCGAGACCCGGCCCAGACGGATGCCCGCGACGCGCCGGATCGAGGCCTGGCCGGTCAGGTGGAACATCATCCGGTCGATGCGGTACAGGGCCTCCGACACCTCTTCCAGCATCAGGACATGGCCGGTCAGGTCCGGCTCCAGGGCCGTGCCGACCAGTTGGTCGATGATGGTCAGGTTGAAGGCGACGGCCGGACGGGGATCTGTGGCCAGGGACGGTTCAACCCCCTTCGTCCCGCCCTTGACCAGCCAGTCGATGGACCGTTGAACCGTTTCGGGTCCGGTGCGACGGTTGATGTCGGACGCCATCGGCCCGTGCGCCACGTGCGGAAAGCCCGCCTTGTACAGCGCCGCCAGGATCGAACCGGCGTCGGAATAGCCGAGATAGCGTTTCTTCCTGGCCTCGGGCGTCATCGCCCCGACCACGGTCTCGGCGATGCGGCACGAGCCGTAGCCGCCGCGCGCGAACCAGACGGCGTCGATGCGCGGATCATTGGCGAAGTCGATGAAGGCGCGGGCGCGCGCGGCGTCGTCCCCGGCGAAATGGCCGTGGGTCAGGAAACTGGCCTCGTGAAACACGGCCGCGACCTCGCCCGCCGGATAGCGTTCGGCCATGAAGCCGGTCAGGCGGTCGGCGCTTTCGCGGCTGAACCGCGACGAGGCGGCGACGATTCCGATCTTGAAGGTCATCTGGCGTCCGGCCCGGCCCGTGCTAGTCAGGCGATCCTCAGCCTTCCCGGTTTCGCCTCCATGAATCAAGACGCCTCCTATTTCTTCTGCGGCATCGGCGGCTCGGGGATGTTGCCCCTGGCCATGATCGTGCAATCACGCATCGCGCCTTTTGGGGGCCGCATCGAAGGCTCCGACCGGGCGCTGGACCAGGGTCGCACGCCCGAGAAGTTCGACTGGCTGCGCGGCCGCGGCGTGACCCTGCACCCCCAGGACGGCTCGGGCGTGACGCGGGCCGATCAGATGGTGGTGGCCACCGGCGCGGTGGAGGACACCGTGCCCGACATCGGCGCGGCGCGGCGCGTGGGCGCCACGGTGACGACCCGGCCCGAACTGTTGAGCCGACTGTTCAATGCGGCCCCGGTCTCGGTCGGGGTGGCGGGGACCAGCGGCAAGTCGACCATCACCGGCATGATCGCCTGGATCCTGCATTCGGCGGGCCGGGCGCCCACGGTGATGAACGGCGCCGTGATGAGGAATTTCGTCGACGCCGACCATCCGTTCGCCAGCGCCCTGATCGGCGGGCCGGACCTGTTCGTGGCCGAGGTGGACGAATCGGACGGCTCCATCGCCCGCTATGACCCGACGGTGGCCGTGGTTTCCAACATCAGCCTGGACCACAAGTCGATGGAGGAGCTGCGCGACCTGTTCGGCGGCTTCGTCGGCCGGGCGCGGGCGGCGGTTCTGAACCTGGACAACCCGGAGACGGCGGCCCTGGCCCAGACGATGGTCGCCGAGGGCCGGGGTTCGGAGGTCGTCACCTTCGCCCTTGGAAACGACGAAGCCGATCTGGCCGCGCACGGGCTGACGCCGACGTCGATCGGCATGACCTTCGACCTGGCCGAACGGGGCACGGGCGCGCGGCGGCGCGTGGTCCTGAACGTGCCTGGCGCGCACAATGTCGCCAACGCCTTGGCCGCCCTGGGGGCCGTGCGGGCCTTGGGGGTCGGGCTGGACCAGGCGGTCGCGGCGCTGGAGACCTTCGCCGGCATCCGGCGACGGATGGAGGTGGTCGGGACGAAGAACGGGGTCACCGTCATCGACGACTTCGCCCACAACCCGGACAAGATCGCCGCAACCCTGAAGACCCTGCACGCCTTCGACGGGCGACTGCTGATCCTGTTCCAGCCGCACGGGTTCGGGCCGCTGAAATTGATGAAGTCAGAGTTCATCGACGGCTTCGCCGGGTTGATGCGGCCCGACGACGTTCTGATCATGCCCGAGCCGGTCTATTACGGCGGCACGACCGACCGGTCGGTCGGGTCCGAGGACATCGCCGCCGGAGTGCGCGCGGCAGGGCGCCGGGCCGAGGCCCTGGGCGACCGGGCGGCCTGCGGCGACCGCATCGTCGACCTGGCCCGACCCGGCGATCGAGTCATTGTCATGGGCGCGCGCGACGACACCCTGTCGACCTTCGCCGCGGACCTGCTGGCGCGCCTGTGATCGGCGACGTCCTGCGGGCCGCCCCGAGCCGCCCAGGGATCGCCCTGCGACGCAGATGCACTTGCAAACCGTTCTCAACAATGGCACAGGCCGGGCGTGACCGACGCCGCGCCCGCCAAGCCCCAGACCGCGCTTAAGGCCGCGCCCCAGGCCGCGCCCAAGCCGCCGCGCCCGCCGCAGTGGAAGACGCGCCCCTTCTGGCTGCGCCAATTGCGCCAGTGGCACTGGATCTCGGCGGCCATCAGCCTGATCGGCCTGATCCTGTTCTCGTTCACCGGCATCACCCTGAACCGCGCCGCCCTGATCGGCTCCGATCCGGTGACGACCGAACAGACCGCCGCTCTGTCCGAGCCCGCCCGCGCCGCCCTGGCCCGGATGGGCCAAGAGACGACCGATCCGGTCCCCGCCCCCGTCGCCGCCTGGGCGGCCTCTGAACTGAAGGTTCAGATCGCGGGCAAGCCGACCGAGACCACCGCGAGCGAAGTCTATGTGGCCCTGCCCCGTCCCGGCGGCGACGGCGCCCTGACCATCGACCGCGTCTCGGGAGAAGCGATCGCCGAGACCACCTCCAACGGCTGGGTCGCCTATCTCAATGACCTGCACAAGGGCCGCAACACCGGCCCGGCCTGGGCCTGGTTCATCGACGTCTTCGCGGTCATCTGCATCATCTCGGCCCTGACCGGCCTGGCCCTGCTGTATCTCTTGGCGACGGGGCGCCGCTGGACCTGGCCGCTGGTCGGACTGGGCCTGTTGATCCCCGCCGTCATCGCCATCGTCTTCATCCATTGAGTGAGCGTTTCATGCACCCGCGCAGCCTGACCATCGCCCTGGCCGCCACCGGATTGACGGCGGGCGCCGCCCAGGCGGCCGACCTGACCGCCACGGTCGAGATTCCGCGCCTCTCCAGCGCCAGCTATCACCGCCCCTATGTCGCCGTATGGATCGAGACTCCGGACCAGACGGCGGTGCAGACCCTGGCCGTCTGGTATCAGCAGACCGCCAACAGCGAGGGCGACGGGACGGACTGGCTGAAAGATCTGCGCACCTGGTGGCGCAAGGGCGGCCGCGCCCTGCGTATGCCCGCCGACGGCGTCTCGGGCGCCACGCGCGCGCCGGGCCGCCACACCGTGACCGCCTCGGCCGCCCGTCTGCGCAACCTGCCCGCCGGACAGTACAATCTGGTCGTCGAGGCCGCCCGCGAACTGGGCGGGCGCGAGGTCGTGCGCGTGCCCTTCCGCTGGGGCGGCGCCAACACCGGCCGCGCCGCCGGAGCCACCGAACTGGGCGTCGTCACCGTCGCCGTAAGCCGCTGAGGAGCAGCCTGATGAAGAAGACCGTCTTCGCCCTGACCACCCTGGCCGCCCTGATGGCCGCGCCCATGGCCGCCCAAGCCCACCGCGCCTGGCTGGCCCCGACCTCGACCGTGCTGTCGGGCGCCGACGCCTGGGTCGGGTTCGACGCCGGTATGTCGAACGGCGTCTTCATCCCCGATCACGCCGCCATGCGGCTGGACGGCCTGGTCATCACCGCGCCGGACGGTTCGGTCGCCCAGCCCGAGAACATGATGCGCGGCCGTTATCGCGCAACCTTCGACCTGCACCTGACCCAGCCCGGCACCTGGCGGATCGCCAATGTCATGAGCGGTTTCGGCGCCACCTATAAGCAGGGCGGCGAAGAGAAGCGCTGGCGCGGGTCCGAGGCCGAGATGGCGACCGCCATTCCCGCCGACGCCACCGACGTGGTGCGTATGCGCTCGATGAACCGGGTCGAAACCTTTGTCACCCTGGGCGAACCGACCGACATCGCCCCGACCGGCCAGGGGCTGGAGCTGGTTCCCGTGACCCATCCGAACGACCTGGTGGCGGGCGAGGCCGCGACCTTCAAGCTGATGCAGGACGGCAAGCCAGCCGCCGACCAGACGATCACCGTGGCCCGCGGCGGCACGCGCTATCGCGACAATCCCGAAGAGATCACCGTCGTCACCGGCGCCGACGGCGGATTCAGCGTGACCTGGCCCGAGGCCGGGATGTACTGGATCAATGCCTCGGTCCGCACGCCGAGCGCCGGAGACCAGATCGCGATGAACGCCCAGTACAACGGCGTGGTGGAAGTGCTGCCCTGAGCAGTTTCGACCCCACCTGGAGAGGCTCCAAGGCTGCGCCGCCGGTCGTGACGATCGGCGAGCCGGAGGATCGCGCATCCAACCGCGTGCTGATCCCGCCCATGACCGGCGCGCCGCAGCGCCCGCCGGGCGACGTGGTCTGGAGCCTGACCGGCGAGACCATGGGCACGGAATGGTTCGTCCGCGCCGCCCCGCCGCCCAACACCAACCGCACCGAGATCGCTGCCGCCGTCCAGACCGAACTGGACGCGGTGGTCGGCCTGTTCAGCCCCTGGGTGCGCTCCAGCGAGATCAGCCGGTTCAACACCGCCCCGGCCGGTCTGTGGGCCGTGTCGCCCGAGTTCTGGAGCTTGGTCGATCAGTCCATGGACCTGGCCGACGAGACCAATGGCGCGGTCGATCCGACCCTGGGCGCCCTGGTCGACCTGTGGGGTTTCGGGCCGCCGGGTCTGAGACCCGAAACCGGTCCCGCCATCCCCAGCGATGAAGAGATCGCGGCGGCCATGGCCGTCAGCGGCTGGCACAAGCTGCGGATGCACCGCGACGGACGCGGCCTGATGCAGATGGGCGGCATGAAGCTGGACCTGTCGGGAATCGCCAAGGGCCATGCCGTGGACCGCGTCTCCGATCGCCTGACGGCCCTGGGCTTGACCTCGCACCTGGTCGAGATCGGCGGAGAACTGAAGGGGCGCGGGGTCAAGCCGGACGGCCAGCCCTGGTGGGTCGAGATCGAGCGCTCGCCCGACAGCGGCCAACCCAAGACGGTCGCCGCCCTGGTCGATATCGCCGTGGCCACCTCGGGCGACTATCGCCGCGCCTTCGAGGCGGACGGGAAACTGTATCCGCACAGCATCGACGGCTGGACCGGACGGCCCATCGACAACAACGTCACCTCGGTCACCGTCTTCCACGACAGCGCGATGAAGGCCGACGCCTACGCCACGGCCCTGACGGTCATGGGCGCGGCCGAAGGCGCCGACTACGCCGCCATGCTGGGCCTGGCCGCCCACATCGTCGAGCGCACGCCGGAAGGCCCGGTCGAGCGCGTGACCGCCGCCTTCGCCGCCATGATGGACGACGAGACCGAGGCGGGCGGCTAGACCTCGGTCCAGCGGCGCAGGAGGTTGTGATAGACGCCGGTCAGTTCGACCGTCGCCGCGCTGCCCGCGCCCTGCTCCATCGCCACCCGTTGCACCCCCACGTCGAGGCGGAACAGCAGTTCGCGATCGGCGTCGTCGCGGATCAGGCTCTGGATCCAGGTGAAACAGGCCACGCGCGCGCCCCGGGTCACGGGCGTGACCTCATGCAGGCTCTTGGACGGATAGAGCACCGCATCCCCGGCCGGCAGTTTCACGGTCTGGGGACCATACAGCCCCTCGATGACCAGTTCGCCGCCGTCATAGCTGTCCGGCTCGGACAGGAAGAGGGTCATCGACAGGTCGCTGCGAATACGTACGCCCGAACCCTGGCGGATGGCGTTGTCGACGTGCAGCCCGAACGCCTCGCCGCCCTCATAGCGATTGAACAACGGCGGAAAGATCGTGTGCGGCAAAGCGGCGGCCATGAACATCGGATCGGCGTTCAACGCCTGAACCACGGCCGCCCCGACCTCTTTCGCCTCAGCCGACTCGGTCGGCAGTTGCTGGTTGCGCTTGGCCAGGGCCGACTGGTGGCCCGAGGTGACGTTGCCGTCGGCCCAAGGCCCCGCGTCCAGCCGCGCGCGAAGCGCCTCGACCTCGGCCTTGGAGAACACCTCGGGGATATGCAGCAGCATGATCGTCTCCTGAGCGTGCGGCCCGCCCCCGGGGTTCGGGCCGGGCCGCGCAGCCTTTAGAAGCGCAGGTTCAGGGTCAAGATCGCCTGGCGGGCGGGCGCCACGTCGGCGTGATGCACGCCGTTGGTGCGGATGATGTACTCCTCGTCGCCCGCATTCTGGATGTTCAGTTGCAGGCTGGCCCGCTCGTTCAGATCCCAGGAGCCATAGAGGTCGAACCGGGTCCAGGCCGGAGCATAGACGCGGTTGGCCCCGCCGCCCGCGCCGCCCTGATTGCCGCCGAAGCTGTCGGAGACGTAGTAGACGCCCCCGCCCAGGGTCAGCCGCCGGGTCAGGCGATAGGTAGTGAACAGGCTGGCCGAATGCTTGGGCGTGTTGGCCAGCGGGTCCCCGACGTTGATGTTGTTGTAGGCGCCGCGAACCAGCTCTGAGTCCATCCAGGTATAGCCGCCGAACACCTGCCAGTCGGGGGTGATGTTGCCGGCGATCGCCAGCTCGGCGCCCTTGACCTCGGCCTCGCCGATCTGGGCGTAAACGCCCGGCGCGACCTGCACCTGGGCGTTCTCGCGCCGGGTGTGGAACAGGGCGGCCGACAGCGACAGGCGTCCGTCGTATAGCGACGCCTTGGCGCCGATCTCGGCGTTGGCGGTTTCTTCCGGCTCCAGCAACACCAGGGCCAGATTGCCCGCGCCCGTGCCGTTGCCCGCGTTCTGATCGCCCGCGGCGATGGTCGGCGGGGTCGAGGCGGTCGAATAGGAGGCGTAGACGCTGGTGTCTTGCGTCGGCTTGAAGACCACGCCCGCCTGATAGTTGAAGAAGCTCCACGATCCGTCGCGGGCCACCGGAACATTGGACACGATGTCCACGCCAGTGACGGAATAGTCGTCATAGCGGGCGCCCAGATTGAACACCCAGCGCTCGCCCAGCTCCACGGAGTCGAAGACGTAGAGGCCGACCGACTTGGCGGTGTTGCGCGACACCGGCCCGCGCAGGATGGTTCCGGTCCACGGATCAGACGGGTTCGGATCGTAAACGCGGGTGCAGTCCAGCCCCGTCAGCGGCGCCGGGCAGGCCGCGCCGGTCAGGGTCGTGACGACGTAACTGGCGTTCCTGTTCTGCTCGCGTGCAACCTCCAGACCGATGTCATAGGTATGGACCAGGCCGCCAGTGCGGAACTCGCCATACAGGTCGGTGACATTGGCCAGGGTCGTGGTCGGATTCCAGCGCGACTTCACCCCCCGCTTCATCCAGTATTCGCCGCCGATCAAGGCCACGCCGCCGGTGTCGATCCGGCCGCCGTCGCCGGGATTGGTGACGACATAGTCGTTCAACGTCTGGCCGTATCGCGTGACGTTGCGGACGGTCAGGGCGTCGGAAACCCGGTGCTCGATCTTCAGGGTCGCGGCGTCGGCCGTGGTGGTCAGATAGTCGCGCGCCGTCACGCCGTAGAAGCTGTCGTAGGGAACATCCAAGACGCCGCTGTCGGTGGTGCGCACGCCGATCTTGGTGAACAGCGGGATGCCGTAGTCGGGCATCTGGTTCGAGGTCAGGTGATAATAGAGCGCCGTCACCGTGGTGTCGGTCCCCAGGCCCGCCGCGAAAGCGGCGCCGACGCCCCAGCGGTCGAAGTCCACCGCCTCACGACCCGCCACGTCGCCTTCGGATGTCATCAGGTTCAGGCGCAGAGCGGCGGTGTCGCCGATGATGTGGTTCACATCCGCAGTCGCCCGCAGATAGCTGTCCGTGCCGACGCCGACCGAGACGCGCGAGAAGTCGGTCAGGCGCGGGGTCTTGGACGACAGGTTGATCGAACCGCCGCCCGATCCCCGGCCGTTATAGACGCTGTCGGGACCCTTGATGACCTCGACCTGCTCCAGGTTGAAGACTTCACGCTGCTGGCCGCCCGAGTCGCGCAGACCGTCGACGAAGACGTTGTTGGCCGAGGCCTGGCCGCGAATAAACGGCCGGTCGGCCAGGGGCTGGCCGCCCTCGCCCGCGCCGAAGGTGATGCCCGGCGAGGTGCGCAATATGTCCTGCAACGAAGTGGCGGCGGTCTGTTCGATGATCTGCTGCGGGATGATGACCACCGACCGCGGCGTGTCCTCCAACGGGGCGGTGAACTCGGGCGCCGTCGGCTCGCGCTTCACGGGCTGACCGATGACGTTGACCGTGCCCAGATTGGTCGAGTCCTGCGGATCGGCCGCCGCCGCCGGAACCTCCGACGCCATGGCCTGGCCCGCGCACAACAGGCCGGCGGCGCTGGAGGCGAAAATGAGAGAGCGCAGGGCGGCGGTCGGGGAAGCGGACATTGATGAACTCAGGGTGATATTGCGATGCGCTCGCATTATCGGCCCTCAACGCGCTGCACAAGCTGAATTGAGAATTATTCTCAGTCTTGAGCGACGGATTTCATCGGTTGCGCCGTTTCGGCCAGCCTGACGACATCGATCGGCGTGCGACGCGCGATGAACAGCTTGCCCGCCATGAACTCGGCCGAAGCGTTGACCGCCTCGACGCAGACGATGCGGTCCCCCGCCATGTGGAAGACGGCGAAGCCCGGCGCGGATGGATCGCCGCGCACGATCTGGCGGTCGGCGGCGAAGGGCAGACCAGCGATCTGAAGCTTAAGATCGTACTGGTCCGACCAGAACCAGGGGACCTCGGGCGCGGGCGCCGGGCGGCCGGTGATGGCGGCGGCGGCCTGTTTGGCCTGCTCCAGGGCGTTGGGCACGCTTTCCAGCCTGAAGACGCTGTCGTGGACCGGCACGGGGCGCCGGGTCATGTCGCCCAGGGCGTAGATCGACGGATCGGACGTGCGCGCCGCCTCATCGACGACCACGCCGTCAGCGCAGACCAGCCCCGCCTCGGCCGCCAGCGCCGCATTGGCCAGGGCGCCGACGCCGACCAGAACGACATCGGTCTCGATCCGCCGACCGTCGGCCAGGCGAACGCCCGCATCCTCGAACCCCGTCACCTCGACGCCGGTCAGAATCTCGACGCCCTCGGCCCGGTGCCGGGCGGTGAAATGGTCCGAAAGGGTCGCGGACGCCACGCGGGCCAGCACCCGATCCATCCGCTCGATCACCACGGCCTCGGCGCCCAGCGCCCGGGCCGAGGCCGCCGCCTCCAGCCCGACATAGCCGCCGCCGACCACCGCCAGGCGCCGCCCCGGCCCTAGCGCGGCCTTCAGCCGTTCGGCGTCTTCCAGGGTGCGCAGCTCCAGCAGGTCGGGGCGGTCGGCGCCGGGAAGCGCCAAACGCCGCGCCGTCGAACCCAGGGCCAGGATCAGAACGTCGTAGGGTTCGACCGTGCCATCGGCGAAGGTCACCGTCTTGGCGTCGCGGTCGATGGCCGTCGCCATGACGCCGGTGCGCAGCGCGATGTCCTTTTCGACGTAGAAGCTTTCGGGCCGCAGCAGCAGGTCTTCCAGATCCGCCTCGCCCTTCAGCCAGGCCTTGGACAGGGGCGGCCGTTGATACGGCGGCGCGGTCTCGGCGCCCGCCAGAAGAATCGGTCCCGCGTGGCCGTACTGGCGCAGCAGGGCCGCCGCCGCGCCGCCCGCGTGTCCCGCCCCGATGATCACGATCCTGCTCATGCTTCGCAGATAGAGCGAAGCTGGGCGCTTCGCCAGCGGCCGGAACCGCCCATGCGCGGCGGCGCTTTTCTTTCTGCGACGGCGTCACATGGTGTTTCATCGGCCCGCGAGCGGTTGGCGGACGGCGCGGGAACCGCCAAACACGAACGGAAGCGGCGCCGCACCGGCCCGCGCAAGGAAAGGGAGCGGATGGCGGCTCTGGTGCTCTTCGGCGGCGGCGGCGACCTGGCGATGCGAATGCTGCTGCCCTCTCTCTATTTCCTGGAGCACGACGGCCTGTTGCCCGACGGCCTGAAGATCATCGGCGCGGCCCGATCCGACGACAGCCGCGACGACTATGTCGCCAAGGTCCGCGCGGCGGTCGAGGCGCGCGCCAGGGCGGACGGCGCGTGGGACGAGGCCGCCTGGATGCGGTTGGAGCCTCGGCTCGACTATCTGGCCGTCGACGCCACAAGCGCCGACAGTCTGAAACCGCTGAAGGCCAAGGTCGGCGACGACGGCGCGACCAGCTTCCTGGCCGTGTCCCCCTCGCTCTACGCCCGCATCGTCACGGCGATGAAGGCGGCGGGCTTGGCCGGGCTGAACGATCGGGTGGTGCTGGAAAAGCCGGTCGGCCGCGACCTGGAGAGCTTCCGTCAGATCGACGACGCCGTGTCCCACGCCTTCGCCGAACGGCAGGTGTTCCGCATCGATCACTACCTGGGCAAGGAGACGGTGCAGAACCTGATCGCCCTGCGCTTCGGCAACGCCATCTTCGAACCGCTGTGGAACAATCTGACCATCGACCATGTCGAGATCACGATCGGCGAGACCGTCGGGGTCGGCGACCGTTGGCCCTATTACGACGAGTACGGCGCCCTGCGCGACATGGTGCAGAACCATATGCTGCAACTGCTGTGCCTGGTCGCCATGGAGCCGCCCAGCGACCTGGACCCGGACTCTGTGCGCAACGAGAAGGTCAAGGTGCTGCGCTCGCTGCGACCCGTCACCCCCGAGGATGTCGGCCAGGTCACTGTGCGCGGCCAGTATCGGGCGGGCGTCGTCGAGGACAAGCCGGTCCCGAGCTACGAAACCGAACGCGGCCAGCCGTCGGACACTGAAACCTTCGTCGCCATCCGCGCCGACATCGACAACTGGCGTTGGGCGGGCGTTCCCTTCTTCATGCGCACCGGCAAACGCCTGCCCGAAAAACGCACCGAGATCGTCATCCAGTTCAAGCCGGTGCCGCATTCCATCTTCGATCATGGGGATCGCGGCCAGGTGTCGGACAACCGCCTGATCATAGAGTTGCAGCCCGAAGAAGACATCAGCCTGACCGTCATGAACAAACGGCCCGGCCTGGATCAACGGATGCAGTTGCAGCCGATCCAGATGAGCCTGTCGTGGGGTGTGGGCGGAAAAGGCGAGGCCGCGCCACGCCGCCGCATCGCCTATGAGCGGCTGTTGCTGGACGCCATGGCCGGGGACTCCACCCTGTTCGTGCGCCGCGACGAGGCCGAACAGGCCTGGAAATGGGTCGACGAGGTTTCCGAGGCCTGGAGCGGCGCCCATATCAAACCCCTGCCCTATGCGGCCGGGACCTGGGGTCCCGAGACGGCGGATCTGCTGCTGTCGCGAACCGGCCGCGCCTGGAACACTGATGACGCCTGAGATCCAGACCTTCGCCGCCGGTTCGACATGGGCCGCGGCCTGCGCCGAGCGCCTGACCGACGCCCTGTCCGACGCCGTGGCCGCGAACGGACGGGCGACCTTCGCCGGGTCGGGCGGATCGACGCCCGCGCCCATCTACCGCCTGATGTCCGAGACCGACCTGGACTGGACGGCCGTCGCCGTCACCCTGGTTGATGAGCGCAATGTTCCCGAAACCGACGAACAGTCGAACGCTCGCCTGCTGAAACAGACACTGCTGGCTGATCGGGCCGCGGTCGCGCGATACGTCCCCCTGTACCATCCGGCCGTGACGGTGGACCGGGCCGCCGCCATGGCGACCGTGGCCTTGCGGCCCGAAGGGCGGCTGGACGCGGTGCTGCTGGGCATGGGCGAGGACGGGCACATCTGCTCGATGTTCCCGGACAGCCCGACCTTGAAGACCCTGCTCAGCCCCGATCTGAACCCGGCCGTTCTGGGCGTGCCCGCCGGGCGCGAAGGCCGACCGCCGTCCCTGGAGCGCCTGTCGATCAACCTGCCCTATCTGATCCAGGCGGGCCGCGTGGTTCTGGCCCTGACCGGAACGCGCAAGCGGGCGGTGTTCGAGGAACAGGCAGCGGGCGATCCGGCCGTCACGCCCATCGCCGCCCTGATCGCGCACAAGGTCCCGCTGGAGGTGCTGTGGACGGAGACCGCGCCATGACCCTGAATCCCGTCGTCGCCGAAGTCACCAACCGCATCGTCGAACGCAGCGGTCCGACGCGCGCGGACTATCTGCGCCGCATGGACGCCGCCCGCGAACGCGGCGTCGCCCGGGCCAAGCTGTCGTGCGCCAACTGGGCGCACGCCTTCGCCGGTCAGACCCCGGCCGACAAGCTGGCCATGCTGGGCGGCCAGGCCCCCAACCTGGGCGTGGTCACGGCCTATAACGATATGCTGTCGGCGCATCAGCCGTTCGAACGTTTCCCCGACATCATCCGCCGGGCGGCGCGCGAGATGGGCGCCACGGCCCAGGTCGCGGGCGGTGTTCCCGCCATGTGCGACGGCGTCACCCAGGGACGGCCAGGCATGGAGCTGTCGCTGTTCAGCCGCGACGTCATCGCCATGTCGACGGGCGTGGCGTTGAGCCATGACGCCTTCGACGCCGTCCTGGCGCTGGGCGTCTGCGACAAGATCGTGCCAGGCCTGTTCATGGGAACCCTGGCCTTCGGCCACCTGCCGGTCGTCTTCGCCCCGGCCGGGCCGATGCCCTCGGGTATTCCCAACGCCGAGAAGGCGCGGGTGCGCGCCCTGTACGCACAGGGCCTGATCGACCGTCAGACCCTGTTGGCCAGCGAGATCGGCAGCTATCACTCGCCCGGCACTTGCACCTTCTACGGCACGGCCAATTCCAACCAGATGATGATGGAGATGGTGGGACTGCATCTGCCGTCCACCGCCTTTGTCCACCCGGAGACGGGTCTGCGCGACGCCCTGACGGCGGCGGCGGCGAAACGCGCGGCAGCGCTGTCTCACAGCGGCGAGGGCCGGATGGCCCAGATCGTGGACGAGAAATCCATCGTCAACATGATCGTGGCCTTGCTGGCGACCGGCGGCTCGACCAATCACGCCATCCATCTGGTGGCCATGGCGCGGGCGGCGGGGGTCGTCATCGACTGGACAGACATGGACCGGCTGAGTTCGGTCACGCCTCTGTTGGCCCGGGTCTATCCGAACGGCTCGGCCGATGTGAACGCTTTCCAGGCCGCGGGCGGCACGGCCTTCGTGACCCGCGAACTGGCTGGGTCCGGCGCCATCCACACCGACGTGACCACCATCATGGGTCGGGGGATCGAAGCCTATTTCCAGGAGCCGATGCTGGAGGACGGCGAACTGGTCTGGAAGGACGGCGTGGCCGAAAGCCTGGATCGGGACATCCTGCGTCCCGCCTCGGACCCGTTCCAGAGGGACGGCGGCCTGCGCCTGGTCCAGGGCGACCTGGGACGGGCCGTCATTAAGGTCTCGGCGGTCAAGCCCGAGAACCGCATCGTCGAGGCGCCCGCCGCCGTGTTCGAGACCCAGGAAGACGCGCTGCAAGCCTTCCAGGACGGCAAGCTGGATCGCGACGTGGTCGTGGTCCTGCGCTTCCAGGGTCCGCGCGCCAACGGGATGCCCGAGCTGCACAGTCTGTCGCCGGCCCTGTCGGTGCTTCAGGACAAGGGCTTCAAGGTCGCCTTCGTCACCGACGGCCGGATGTCGGGCGCCAGCGGCAAGACCCCCGCCGCCATTCATGTGTCGCCCGAGGCCCTGGCCGGAGGTCCCCTGGCCCACGTGCGCGACGGCGACATCATCCGGCTGGACGCCGAGGCCGGGGTTCTGACCACGGTCGGCGCCGACGACCTGGCCGCACGCCCGGCGGCGCATCGGTCGCTGGCGCACGCCCAGGGCGCCAGTTGGGGATATGGCCGCGAACTGTTCAGCATCTTTCGCAACACCGTCGGCGCCGCCGAGGCCGGGGCCTCGGTCTGTTTCGCGCCGCCCATCGGCGCGCAAGACCCTCAGGACACGGCGTCCGATCCGAACATCGTCGATCGGACCGTCGACGCATGACCGAGGCGAACGATCCCCGCACCTTGCTGGTCGGCGATGTCGGCGGCACAAACGCCCGCTTCGCCGTCGCCCGCTGGACCGACGGCGGCCCGGTGCTGGACCATCACGAAAGCTTCCCGGCCGAACGCCATCCGACCTTCCTGGAAGGGGTCCGGGCCTTCATCGACGGGTGCGCGGTCAAGCCTTCGGGCGGGGTCATCGCCGTGGCGGGACCCGTGACGGACGGGAGCATCGACCTGACCAACTCGCCCTGGCGGGTGTCGGAGGCGGAGCTTCAAACCCTGGGCCTGAACCCTGTCCGCCTGATCAACGATTTCGAAGCCCTGGCCTGGGGCGCGCCCATCGTGCCGGGGCAGGCGCTTGAGCGGCTGGGCGGACCCGAGGCGGGCGATCCGCACGCGGCGCTGGCCGTCCTGGGACCGGGTACGGGCTTCGGCGTCTCGGGCCTGGCGCGCGACGCCGACGGCCGCCAGATCGCCCTGCCGTCCGAGGGCGGCCACGCCTGTTTCGCCCCCAATGACGCAATCGAGGACGAGGTTCTGCGCATCCTGCGCCGCCGTTACGAACGGGTGTCGATCGAGCGCCTGATCTGCGGTCCCGGCCTGTTGAACCTGCACCGCGCCCTGGCCGAGATCGACGGCCGCGAGAGCCATATCGACGATCCGGCAGCGATCACCCGTCAGGCCCTGGCCGAGCCGAACAGCGCGTGCGGCGCCACTTTGGCGCGGTTCTGCGCCATCCTGGGATCGGTGGCGGGGGACATCGCCCTGACGCTGGGCGCGCGCGGCGGGGTCTATGTCGCGGGCGGCATCGCCCCGCGCATCCTGCCCTTCCTGAAGGCCAGCCCCTTCCGCGAACGGTTCGAGAGGAAGGGCCGGTTCCAGCCCTATCTGGCCGAGGTCCCGACCTGGGTGATCACCCACGAGCACGCGGCCCTGCTCGGCGCCGCGCGGGTGGCGTTCGACCGGGACTGAGGATCACGAACACACCGCCCCGCCGCCAGGCGAGACGGGGGGCGCTGTCTGGAGCTAAACCTTTTTCGGCGGCCAGGGGATGAAGGCGCTGGTTCGCACCACATAGTCGGCATAGCCCGGCCGAGACTTGTGAATGGCCTTCTCGGTGATGCCGATGCCCGACCAGCGGGTCAGGGTGTAGGTCAGGAAGATCGGTCCTGCGATCGACCACAGGCCCGGTCCCGTCTCGGCCGCGATCAGATACAGCCCCCACCAGACGCAGGCGTCGCCAAAATAGTTGGGATGGCGGGTGTAGCGCCACAGACCGGCGTCCAGCACCTTGCCCGTGTTCGCCGGGTCCTTCCTGAAAGTCGTCAATTGGGCATCGCCGATGCTCTCGAAAGCGATGCCGATCACGGCCAGCGCCGCCCCGGCCCAGGCGATCCAGCCCAGCGGCGGATCATAGGCCACCTGCCCCAACTGAACCGGCAGACTGGTCAGCCATGCCAGCACGGCTTGCGGCAGGAAGACGAACAACAGGGCCGTCTTGTTGAAGCTCCAGCCCTTCGCCGTCTTCGTCCGTTCGATCAGATCGACATAGCGGCCGTCCGCCCCATGCGCCCGCCAGCGGCGGAACAGGTGCCAACCCAGCCGCAGCGCCCAGATGGCGACCAGCCACAACAGCAACCCCTTGCGCACGGGATCGCCGTCCGTGCGCGGCCATGTCGCCAAGGCCAGCAACAGCATGGCCATGGGCCAGACGGCGTCGATGAAGCTGACGTCCTTCAGACGCACGGCCAGGGTCCAAAGCGCCGTCATGACGACGACGATCAGCAGCAGGTTCACGCCCAACAGGGCGGCGATCTCAGGCAGGGTCATGAGACAGGAACGATCCCGCATCGCCGCCGGATGCGCAACTCAGTCGATGCAGAGCGTCGCCTCGGCCTTGCCGCCTTTGATGGTGGTGAAACAGCCGAAGCGGTTGCTGGTCGCCTGGCACACGCCGCGCGCGGACTGGCCTTCGCGCAGGGTGACGGCGGGATCGGCGCGGCAGTCGCCCTGGCATTGCGCGCCGTCCGTGCACGCCTTGCCCGCATCGGCGTAGGTCACGACGCACTGCATCGTCTGCATCCGCCCGACTGGCGTCATGGTCCCGCCGCGCGCGGCGCAGGCGGACGGCGACAGGCTCTGGATCGCGCCGGGCGCTCCGTCCTGAACCGGCGCAGGCGCGCAGGACGCCAGCGTCAAGGCCAGGACGGCGCCCAGCGCGCGCATCAGGACACCCGGCCCTTGTCGAAGCCGCCCCAGACGTCGTCATAGTCCAGTTGCATGGTCGGCGCTCCCTCGGCCCAGGCGGTGGTGCGGATGGGCATCCGGGTCTCGAACATGAAGGCTAGGGTGTTTTCGATCTTGACCGGCTTCAGCTCGGCCTTGATCGCGCCCTCATAGCTGGCCTTGTCCGGGCCATGGCCGCTCATGCGGTTGTGTAGGCTGGCGCCGCCGGGGGCGAAGCCGCCCGCCTTGGCGTCGTATTCGCCATACACCAGGCCCATGAATTCGCTCATGACGTTCCGGTGGAACCACGGCGGACGGAAGGTGTCCTCGGCCACCATCCAGCGCGGCGGGAAGATGACGAAGTCGATATTGGCCGTGCCGGGGGTGTCCGACGGACTGGTCAGGACGGTGAAGATCGACGGATCCGGGTGATCATAGGAGACCGTGCCGATGGTGTTGAACCGCGCGGTGTCATAGCGATAGGGGACCAGATTGCCGTGCCAGGCCACCACGTCCATGGGACTGTGGGCGAAGGTGGCGGACCACAGCTTGCCGCCGTATTTCTGGATGCACTCGGTGGAACGCTCGGCATCCTCGAACCAGGCGACGGGCGTTTCGAAGTCGCGCGGATTGGCCAGGCCGTTCGCCCCGATCGGTCCCAGGTCCGGGATGCGGAAGGCGGCGCCGTAGTTTTCGCAGACATAGCCGCGGATCGGCTCATCCGCCTCGACCCGGAAACGAACGCCGCGCGGGATGACGACGATGTGGCCGGGCGCGGCCTCGATCAGGCCGAACTCGGTGACGAAACGGTGCGCGCCCTGCTGCGGCACGATCAGCAGTTCGCCGTCGGCGCAATAGAACACCCGATCGACCATCGACCGGTTGGCGACATACATATGGATGCCCGAACCGCCGCCCGAATCCGCGTCGCCATTTCCGCCGTAAGTGACCAGTCCCTCGACCCAGTCGGTCGGCGCCTGCGGCATGGGCAGGGGGTCCCAGCGCATCCGGTTGGGATTGGGCGGCGTCTCGTTGAACGGGCCGGAGCGCACCTCGCCCTGGGCGAACGGCACATAGGGTCCGTGCTGTGCGGTCGGCCGCAGACGATACAGCCAGCTCCGACGGTTTTCGCTTCGCGGCGCGGTGAAGGCCGTACCCGACAACTGTTCGGCGTACAGGCCCATCGGCGTCTTCTGCGGCGAGTTGCGGCCTTCCGGCAGGACGCCCGGCGCGGCCTCGCTGGCGAAATGGTTGCCGAAGCCCGTCAGGTACAGAGGCGCATTGATTCGCGTCGTCATGGTGCGTCGTCTCCCGTTGCGGCAGGTTTTAGCCGCCGACCGGCCTAGCGTCACCTGCGCCGGGTCGGGATTGCGCTGGAACAATCGCGAAAGATCAGAAGCCGCGCGCCCGCGCCATCCGCTCTTGATGGAAACCCGCATCGCCCAGCAGTTCGTTCAGCACCCGCACTCGTTTCATGAACAGGCCGATGTCGAATTCGTCGGTCATGCCGACGCCGCCGTGCATCTGAACGCCCTCCTGCACCGCCAGTTCGGCGACCCGGCTGGCCTTGGCCTTGGCGACCGAGGCGATCAGGGGCGCATCCTCGCGCCCGGCGTCGATCGCCTGAAGCGCCGCCAGGGTCGCGGCCCGCGCGATCTCAAGTTCCGAGAACAGATGCGCCGCGCGATGTTGCAGCGCCTGGAATTCGCCGATCAGTTTTCCGAACTGTTTGCGGGTGCGCAGATAATCCAGCGTGATCTGGAAGGCCTGATCCCCCGCCCCGACCAGGGACGAGGCGACGCAGCCCCGACCCAGGGTCAGCACGCCGTCCAGGACGGCGTCCCCGCCGCCGACCGGGCCGATCACGGCGTCAGCGTCGACCTCGACATTCGTCAGGGTCAAGCGCGCGGCGTTGTGGGCGTCGACCATGACGGTGCGCTCGATCTCGACCCCCGCCGTCTTCGGATCGACCAGGAACAGGGTCGTCCCCTCTTCCGTCTTCGCCGCCACGATCAGGGCGTCGGCGACATGGCCGTCCAGAACCATGGCCTTGGCGCCGTTCAGACGAAAGCCGTTGCCGTGGCGCTCGGCGGTCGCGGCGATCCGGTCGGGCCGGTGCTTGGCGCCCTCGTCGACAGCCAGCGACACGATGGTCTCGCCCGCCGCCATGCGCGGCAGCCATTCGGTCTGCTGCTCCTCGGACCCCGCCGCCAACGTCCGCGCAGCCAGCACCGCCGTGCCGAGAAAGGGCGACGGCGTCAGGGTGCGTCCCAGGCTTTCGGCGATGACGCCCGCCTCGACGGCGCCCAGGCCCAGACCGCCATACGCCTCGGGAATCAGGACCCCGGCGAAACCCATCTCGCCAAAGGCCCGCCACAGGTCGCGCGAGACGCCGTCCGGGTCGCGGCCGTCGCGCAGGCCGCGCAGATGGGCGATGGGGGCGTTTTCGCGCAGAAAGCCGTCGGCGGCCTCCTGCATCATCGTCTGTTCTTCGGTCAGGATCAGGGGCATCGGCTCACGCTCCCGGCAACTGGAGCAGATGTTTGGCGATGATGTTCAGTTGCACCTCCGAGGTTCCGCCTTCGATGGAGTTGGCCTTGGTGCGCAACCAGTCGCGGGCGGGGGTTCCGTTGTTCGACCGTTCGCCCTCCCATTCCAGGGCGTCGACGCCGCCCGCCGCCATCAGCAGTTCGTGGCGACGTTTGTTCAACTCGGACCCGTAGTATTTCAACATCGAGGCGATGGCCGGATGGGCCTGTTTCGCCTTCACCTGATCGCCGACCCGCTCCATCGCCAGGCGGAAGGCGGCGGCGTCGATCTCGAACTCGGCGATGCGCGCGCGCAGCATGGGGTCGTCCAGCCGCCCGGCGTCATCCAGGCCGATGTGGTCGGCCGCGACCTGGCCGATCGGGCGTCCTTCCCCGACAGCGGTCATGGCGCCGATCATGGTGCGTTCGTGGGCCAGCAGATGTTTGGCCACGTCCCAGCCGCGGTTCAGCGTTCCGACCAGGTTTTCCTTCTCCACCCGCACGTCGTCGAAGAAGGTCTCGCAGAAGGGCGACTTGCCGCTGATCAGGGTGATGGGCCGCGTCGTCACGCCCGGCGTCGCCATGTCGAACAGGACAAAGCTGATGCCCAGATGTTTGGGCGCCTCGGGATCGGTGCGCACCAGACAGAAGATCCAGTCGGCCTTGTCGGCATAACTGGTCCAGATCTTCTGACCGTTGACGATCCAGTGGTCGCCGCGGTCCTCCGCCCGGGTCTGGACGGCGGCCAGATCGGACCCCGCGCCGGGTTCGGAATAGCCCTGGCACCAACGAATCTCGCCGCGCACGATCTCGGGCAGGAAACGCTGTTTCTGCTCCTCGGTCCCGAAGGCCAGAAGCGCCGGACCCAGCATCCAGACGCCGAAACTGTTCAACGCCGACTGGGCCTGGATGCGGCGCAGTTCGGACGCCAGCACCTTGGCCTGTTCGCGCGACAGGCCGCCGCCGCCGTATTCGACCGGCCATTCGGGCGCGGTCCAGCCGCGCGCGGCCATGCGGTCGAGCCAGAGCCTGTGGGCCGGGGTCTTGAAGACGGCGTTGCGGCCGCCCCAGATGGCGGCGTCCTCCTCGGCCGGACCGCGGCACTCGGGGGGACAGTTCGCCTCCAGCCAGGCGCGGGTTTCGGCGCGGAAGTCGTCCAGCTCGTTCATGGGCGAAAGCCTAGCAGGGATTTCACATGGCGCCACGACCGCGCCCGGCCGATCAGCGGCTGGGCGTGAACGGCGAGAAGGTGATGACGGTGAAGGTGTCGCGGACGTGCGGCCGGGTCTGGACCGACTTGGTCACGAAGGTGCCGATGTCCATGTCCCTGGGCAGGTTGAACTTGGCCAGCAGATCGTACTGGCCCGAGGTCGAATAGCATTCGGACACGTGTTCGACATTGTCGACGATGTCGGCCGCCACGTCATTGGCGTGGCCCAACTCGCATTTGATGAAGACGAAGATGGCGGTCATCATGGCGGCGGGTCCTTCCGGCGGTCGTGAAGGCTGTCTAGCGGATGGATGCGTGGCGGGTAAGGTCGATCTGAAGGCCGAGTACGACAACCGCGCCCGCGTGCCCGATCATCCGGCCGTCATGGCGATGTGGCGCGACCGGGCCGAGGCGGCGCGCGCGGCCCATCCGCCGGTCGAGATCGCCTATGGACCGGGCGTCCGCGAGGTCTTGGACCTGTTCGAAGCGGGACCCGACGCGCCGGTCGCGGTCTTCATCCACGGCGGCTACTGGCAGGCGCTGGACAAGGATTGGTTCAGCGGCGTCGCGCCCGCCTTTCTGGCGCATGGGATCAGCGTGGCGATCCCCAGCTATGACCTGGTCCCCGCCGTCCGCATCGGCGACATCGTCGGCCAGATGCGCCGGGCGATGGAGATGATCTGCGCCCGGAACGGGCGACGTCCGCTGGTCTTCGGCCATTCGGCGGGCGGCCACATGGCGGCGGCCATGCTGAGCGAGGGCCGGGCCTGCGCCGCCATGGCGATCTCGGGCGTGTTCGACCCGGAGCCGCTGATCGAGACCCCGCTGAACACAGCGCTCAGGCTGGATGTGCTGGAGGCGCGCGCGCTGAATATCCTGCGCTGGCCCGCGCCGAACGGGTCCACGCCCGGCGGCACGGTGCTGGACTGCTTGGTCGGCGGCGACGAGAGCGCCGAGTTCCTCCGCCAGAGCCGCGACATGGCCGAGGTCTGGGGCGCCCAAGGCGTCGAGACGCGGTTCGAGGCTCTGCCGGGCCTGAACCATTTCACCGTGCTGGACCCGCTGTTCGACACGGACAGCGCCATGGTGAAGCGGATCGTGGACCTCTGCCGAAACAATTCGTTCCGCCCATCCCCGTGAAAGCCGACACGCGGCGCTTTCGTGATGCCGAGCGTGTGGGATAAGCATGGGGCGCGCATCGGTTCGTCTGATCGCCCATAGAATTGGGTCCCGGCTTTCGCCGGGACGAGCGGGATAAGAGATATGCCCCACGACCGCCTGACCGTCCTGACCGCCCTGGAGACCCAGGGGATCGCGCCGGTCTTCTATCACCCGGACCCGGAAGTCTGTCTGAACGTCATCCGCGCCTGCGCGCGCGGCGGGGCGCCGGTGGTGGAGTTCACCAATCGCGGCGACTTCGCCTGCGACCTGTTCGGCGAGATCGCGCGCGAACTGCAACGCACCGACCCCGAGATCGTCCTGGGCATCGGCTCGGTGGTCGACGCGGGCACGGCGTCGCTGTTCCTGAACCGGGGCGCGCGCTTCGTGGTCAGCCCGTGTCTGGTGGAAGAGGTGGCGCGGGTCTGCAATCGGCGCATGACCGCCTACTTCCCCGGCTGCGGCTCGGTCACCGAGATCGGCCGGGCGCATGAGCTGGGCTGCGAGATCGTGAAACTGTTTCCCGGCGCCAGCGTCGGCGGGCCGGACTTCGTCAAGGCGATCCTGGGACCGATGCCGTGGACCAAGATCATGCCGACAGGCGGGGTCGAACCCGACGCGGCCTCGATCGCCAAATGGTTCGGCAGCGGCATCGTCGCCGCCGGCATGGGGTCCAGGCTGATCACCGACGGGGCGGTCAAGGCCCGCGACTGGGCCGCCATCGAGGACTCGGTGGGGTCGGCCGTCGAGGCCGTGCGGGCCTTCCGCGCCCGATAGGCCGCCGGGGACGGCGAACCGTCCCCGTCGCCGTCGTCAGGGTCGAACCAGGCCGGGGCTGGCCAGGTCCAGGTCGGCGGCGCGGATCACCTGCACCTGCGGGTGGGCGGCGCGCAAGGCGTCCAGGAACTGCGAGGCGTCGCCGACCACCACCACATAGGCCTTGTCCGAGCCGACGTGGTCGATCACCGCCTGGCGCAGACTGGCCGCATCGGTGGCGGCGATCCGTTCCGGGTAGGCGGCGACGTCGGACAGGGGCAGACCCTGCTGGACCGTGCTCGCCAGGACCCCCCCCAGGCCGCCCGTCGTCTCCAGCGCCCGCAGATAGTTGCCGGTGACGAAGGTCTCGCGTTCGCCGACACGGACCTCGGTGACGGCCTCGGTCTTCAGCCGGTCGAACTGGGTCAGGACCAGATCCACCACCTCGGCCGCGCTTTCGTTCTTGGTCTGGGTGGCGGCGGCCAGCAGGGCGTGGTCGGCGCGCGAACCCAGGCTGGAGCGGGCGCCGTAGCTGAGACCGCGCAGACTACGGATCTCATGGAACAGGAAGCCGCCCTGACCGCCGCCGATCACGGCGTTGGCCACGGACAAGGGATAGAAGTCCGCCTCGGTGCGGCGCGGCGCGCGAACCCCGGCGGCGATGGCGGCCTGACCGGCGCCCGGCAGGTCGATGACCACGATGCGCGGCGCCTCGCCCGACCCGGCGCGGCCGGTGACGGTCGGTAGGGCCTCGGCGGGCTTGTCCCAGGCGCCGAAGGTGGTTTGGGCGAAGGCGAAGGCCGCCTCGGCGTCCATGCCGCCGGTGATGATCAGGGTGGCGTTGTCCGGCCGCCACCAGCGGTCGTGATAGGCCTGAACTTCGTCTCGGGTGATGGCCGCCAGAGACGCCTGGGTGCCGCTGGACGGCGCGCCATAGGGGGCCGCGCCGAAGGCCACGCGCTGAAGCACGGCGTCGGCCAGATAGGCCGGATCGCGCATGGCGACCCGCAGGCCGTTGGTCGCCTGGGTGCGCGACCGCTCCAGCTCGGCGGGCGCGAAGTCGGGGCGTTCGATCATGTCGGCCAACAGGCCGCCCAGGGCGTCGGCCGAGGCGATCGGGGCCGAGGCCGACACGGTGACCGCATCGGGACCGGCGCCGCCGAACACCTGGGCGCCCATGGCCTCCAGCCGTGCGGCGATCTGGGGGGCGGTCTGACCGGCCGCGCCGCGACGCGCCAGACCGGTGGTGAAATCGGCCAGGCCGGGGCGATCGGCCGGATCGGCCGAGGCGCCGCCGTTGATCACCAGTTGCGCGCTCATGATCGGCAATGCGGTCGACTTGGCGACGATGACGCGCAGACCGTTCGGCAGGGTGCGCTCGGCGATCGTCGGCGCCTGGATCGCCCGCGCCTGACCCAGCGGCGGCGGCGCCATGCGCTGATCTTCCGGCAACAGTTCATTGGGCGGCAGGATCGCCGGCGGCACGGTCAGATAGGTCGGCACGGGGGCCGGATTGCGCCAACTGTCCTCGGCGACATCGGCGGGCCGCTGGCTCTCGTCGCGATATTCGACGGTGACGCGGACGGTGTCGTTCAGGAAACGCCGAGCCACGCGCTGCACGTCGGCGGCGGTGACCCGCTGGATGGCGGCGACCCGTTCGTCCGGCGCATTGGGGTTGTTTTCCGACACCAGCGCCTGACCCAACAGGAAGGCGCGGCCGTCCGGCGTCTCACGCGAGCGCAGGTCCTGGGCCAGCAGTTCGGTCTTGGCCTCGGCCAGTTCGGCCGGGGTCACCGGTTCATCGCGAACGCGGGTCAGTTCGGCGTCCAGAGCGGCCTGAACGGCGGCCGGTTCCTTGCCCGCGGCGGCCACGGCGGTGACGTCGATCGAGCCGTCCTCCTCCATGGAATCGACGCCGAAGCTGGCGTTCGTCGCCAGTTGCTGGCGATAGACCAGCGACTGATACAGGCGCGAGCTTTGGCCCCGGCTCATGATGGCCGACAACACGTCCAGGGCGGCGTTGTCGGGATCGTCGGCCGCGACGCCGGGATAAAGGGCGCCGACGGCCGGCAGGGGCACGTTCGGCGCATAGGCCGTGACGTGGCGCGGTCCCGTGCGCGGCGCCTCGACCGGGCGTTCGAACACCGGCACCGGCCGATCCGGGTTGCGGATGCCGCCGAAATACTGATCGACCAGTCGATCCAGCTCCGCCGGATCGAAATTGCCCGAGACGATCAGGGTCGCCTGGGCCGGGCGGTAATAGGCTTCATGGAAGGCGCGGGCGTCGTCGATGACGGCCGAATCCAGCTCTTCGATCGAGCCGATCACGCTACGCCGGTAGATGGAGTTGTCGAAGCTGTTGTCGCCGATGACGAAGCGCTGGAAGCGGCCGTAGGGCGGAGCCAGGACGCGCTGGCGCAGTTCTTCCTTCACGATCGAACGCTCAGCCTGGAACACGGCTTCATCGACCACCGGCTCGGCCATGCGTTCGGCGTGCGCCCACAGCATCCGCTCCAGATACTGGGGCGGCACGGTCTCGTAGTAGTTGGTGAAGTCCTGGCCGGTCGAGGCGTTGCGGCTGCCGCCGGCGTTCTCGACCATGGTCGAGATCATGCCGTAGGGCAGATTGGTCGTCTTGCGCGACAGGATGTGTTCGAACAGGTGGGCGAAGCCCGACCGGCCCTGGGGGTCGTCCTTGCCGCCGACGTTGTACCACATCTGGATGGTCACCGTGCCCGCCGAGGGGTTCGGCATGGCGTAGACATCCAGGCCGTTCGCCAGTTCGCGGTGGGTGAATTGCAGCGGTGGCGGCGTGATGGCGGCGCCCATCGCGGCGTCATGGGCCAGGGCCGGGGCGGCGGTGGACAGGGCGAGGATCGAGGCGCCGATCAGGGCGAGACGTTTCATGGCGGCGAGTCCGTTTCTGGATGATGCGGGCCGCACCCTATCAGCGCCGGACCCAGGTGACAGTTACGAGACGTTAATGTGGATCGGCCGGGGGCGGCGCCTCGGGCCGGTGGCGCGGCGGTTGACCGCGCGCGCCGCGACGCGCCAGCATCGGCGCCATGGCGGCGCGATCGGCGGGCGACAGCGAGCCGAGCACCACCAGGGCGTCGCCTTCCAGCCGGGCGCGTCCGCGCATCTCGGCCAGACGCGACTGCTCCAGCAGGGACTGCACGGCCACGGCGTCAAACTCAGCGGCGCCCGCACGGCTCACGGCTTCGCGGCGGGCGGCGCGGGCGGCTTCGAAATCGGGTTTGGCGGCTGCGGCCGAGGCGCGCAAGGCCATCCGCACACGCTCACGCTCCGCCTCGGGCAGGCGGCCCGCCATGACCATGACCGACTGGCCGCGGCCCGGCCGAGCCTGAGCCTCCACCTGCCGTTCGACCTTGGCGCGCGAGGCGTACAGCGCCACCCCGCCCGCCACGGCGAACAGGTTCAGCGCCACCGAAATCCCCAGCAGGATCTTCAACACACGTCCGCTCACCCCAGCACCTCCGCATCGTCGATGACGCCGAACGCGGCCTGGGCGTACACCGCCTCGGCGCGCGCATCAGCGGTCATGTGCGTGGTCAGGGCCATGCCCGACAACGCCCCCGCACACGTCGCCGCCGCCAGTCCGGCGCCCGCCAGCCAGGCCAGCGGCCGCGACAGGCCGAACACCGACGACCGCCGTCTTCCGGCCTGGATGGCCGAGGCCAGCACCTGATCATGCAGGGCCATGGACGGGCGCGGGTTCGGGACGGCGTCCAGCCAGTGGTCGAGATCGAGTGCGGCCTGATGCGACGCGCGCAGATCAGGACGCTCGGCCAACAGCCGCTCGGCCGCCGCCCGTTCGTCCTGGGGCCAGCGGCGCGGCGACGCACCATAGCTCTCGATCAGCCGTTCCAGCCGCTCGGCGTTCATCTCAACCTCCTCCGGCGCCCGGCGCGATATCCGCCAGGGCCGTTCGCAACGCTCTGCGTCCACGCGACAACAGACTTTCCAGCGCCTCGACGCTGACCGTCATCAGGCGCGCGGCCTCGATGTTGGACAGCTCCTGATAATGGCACAGAACCAGGGCTTCTCGCTGACGATCCGGCAGGGCGGCCAGGGCGACCTGAACCCGGCGCCCCGTATCGGCGGCCATCAGACCCCGGTCCGGCGCCGGACCCTCGTCGGGCCGTTCGGGCGGCGCCTCGGTGGGGATTTCGCGCCGCCGCCGCAGCCGATCGTAGCAGAGGTTCAGCCCAACCCGGTGCAGCCAGGTGTCGAAGCGCGCCGCCCCCGGCCGCCATGACGGCGCCTGTCGCCAGGCCCGCAACATGACTTCCTGGGCCACGTCCTCGGCCTCGGCCGGATCGTTGAGCATACGCTGGGCCAGGGCCAGCATTCGCGGCAGCTTGCGCGCGACCAGGGCCTGGACGGCGGCGGGGTCGCCGCGTCCGACCCGACGCACCAGATCCTCGTCTGGATCTTCCACCGCCAAACAGGCTGACCTCATCCAGAGCCGAAAAGGTCGGCCCGCCCTTGCCGGCCGACCGGCGCATCATCCTACTCCGAAGCGGGCGCCGCCGGCGACGGGCGACGCATATCGCGGCGATGCTGGCCGCGCTCCATCCGGCCTGCGCGGCGCTCTTCGGCGGTCAGATAACCGTCGTTGTCCTTGTCGAGGCGGGCGAAAGCCTGGCTCATCCGCTCGCGGGCCTGGGCGACGTCGATCGTCCGTTCGCCGCGCGGAGAAGTCGCCCCCTCTGGGCTGCGGTGCATTCGGCGCGCGCCATGACCGCCCATGCGGGCGCGGGACGCGCGGTCGACGCCTTGGGACCGCGCCTCGAACTCAGCGCGGCTGATCGACCCGTCGCGATCAGCGTCTAGACGGGTGAAGGCGGCGTCACGACGCTGGGCGACACGCATCTGCATCGCGGCGCGGCGCTCGTCCGGCGTGATGGAGCCGTCGTGGTCGGCGTCAGCCGCGGCCATGCGGTCCAGTCGCGACAGGAATTCAGCCCGGCTAACGCGGCCGTCGGCGTCGGCGTCGATGCGAGACGCGCGTTGCGGCGACTGTGCGGAGACAGCGCCAGCGCTCAGCAACAGGGCGGCGGCGCAGGCGGTGATCAGAACGGTCTTCATGGACAGGTTTCCTTTCAAGGAAACGCCCCCCCGAGGGCTTTGCATCAGGTTGAACGTCGCCCGGTCAAATCTCCGTCGCGGAGCGCGGCAAGGCGGCGTCGAAGGCGGCCAAGGCCGCCTGGCGGGCCGCGATCAGCCGAACCTTCAAGGTCTCGAAATCCGTACAGTCGACGGCGGCGGCCAGCCTCTGGCGGAACTCTTCCGGCTCACCCTCGGGATCGATGTCGTCGTCCGATGCGCAGGCCAGAAGTTGTCGAAGACCCTGTTGCAGACGCCAGGCCCCCGCCGCCTCGGGATCTTCGGCCAGGGCCTCCAAGGTCGAAACCGTCAAGGTCCCGCCCGCGGGGGCCGTTTGAAGCTGGCGGAACTGGGCCAGGAATTCCGCGTCGATCTGCCCGCCGCGCGACAGTTTCAAATCCCAGAAGCCCCAAGGTCCCCGCTCGCGCGCCATCAACTCGCGCATCCGCCGGATGTCCCCCGCCAGGTCGGCGTTCGGTCTCGGTCGCCGCAGGGCCTGTTCGATGGAGGTCTCGACCGCCGCGCCGAAGGCGGCGTCCGACGCCCAGACCAGCCGCGCCCGCGTCAGGGCCATGAACTCCCACGTATCGGCCTCGGCGGCGTAATAGTGGTCGAACGACGACAGCCGCACCGCCACCGGCCCTTTCGATCCCGTCGGCCGCAGCCGCATATCGACCTCATACAGCCCACCCTCGGCCGTGTGCGCCGACAGGGCCGCGATCAGTCTCTGAGTAAAGCGGACGTAGAAGACCTCGGGACTCCAGCCCTTGTCGGCCGACATCGCCTCGGGCGGCGCGTCGTACAGGGTGATGAGGTCCAGGTCCGACCCCGCCGTCATTTCGCGCGAGCCGGTCTTGCCCAGGGCGACCACGGCGACCGAACCGGCGATGGGGCCGCCCTGCCGCTCGACATCACGCAGGGCGGCGGGGGCCAGGGCGCAGATCACGGCGTCGGCCAGATCGGCATAGGCGCGGCCCACGGCCTCGGGTTCGGCCAGGCCGGTGATGGTCTGCATTCCGATGCGGAACACCTGCTCGCGGTGGATGCGGCGCACCGCGTCCATGGCCCCCTCGAAATCCCCGGCCGAGGCGGCGTCGGCGGCCAGTTCGGCGATCACGCCCGAGTCCTGATCCAGGTCGCGGATGAAGCGGGCGTCCAGCATCCCGTCCAGCGCCGCCGGACGGCGCCCCAGCATCCGCGCCAACCGAGGTGCGAAGGCCATGACCTGCACCACCAGCTCGAACAGGTTCGGCTGATTCAGGAACAGGGCCTGGACCTGAACCCCCGCCGACAGGCCCGAAAAGAAGACGGCGAAACGGCGGAAGGCCGCGTCGGGCGCGCCGGTGTCGGCCACAGCGGTCAGCAGTTTCGGGGCTAGCCGGGTGAACAGCTCCCGCCCCTGGGCCGTGCGCGTCGCGGGAATGCGGCCATGATGCCAACTGCGGATGGTGTCCGCCACCGTGGCGGGTTCGGCGAAACCCATGCGGCCCAGCGTCACCAGGGTCTCGGGGTCGTTCTCCACCCCGGTGAAGACCAGGCTGCCATAGGGCGAGGACAGGTCTTCCTCGTCCTCGAACAGCTCCCCGTAGCGACCATTGACCGCCGTCAGCAGGGTCTCGACCCCAGCGTCGAAGGCGGCCAGGTCGCCCTCGCCAGCCAGGGCGGCGACGGCGGCGCGGCGCTCGGGATCGACCGGCAGGGTGTGGGTCTGTTCGTCGTCCAGCATCTGCACCCGATGCTCCAGCGCCCGCAGGCGCCGATAGGCGGCGGTCAGTTCGTCGGCCGCCTCGGGCGACACATGGCCCGCGACCACCAGGGCGGCCAGGGCCTGAAGCGTGCGGTTCGAACGCAGCGCCGGGTCGCGCCCGCCCAGGATCAACTGCTGGGTCTGGGCGAAGAACTCGATCTCGCGGATACCGCCCCGGCCCAGCTTCAGATTGGCGCCCGCCGCCTCCAGTCCCTCGCCGGTCTTGTGCACATGGATCTGACGCTTGATCGACTGGACGTCCAGCACCGCCTTATAGTCCAGGGTGCGCCGCCAGACGTAGGGGACCAGGGCCTTCAGGAAGCCTTCGGCGGCGGCCCTGTCGCCCGCCACGGGCCGGGCCTTGATGAAGGCCGCCCGCTCCCAGTTCTGACCGACGGATTCATAATAGGCCAGGGCCATCGGCGCGGCCACGACCGGCGGAGTCGAGGATGGATCGGGCCGCAGCCGCAGATCGACGCGAAAGACGTATCCCTCGGCCGTCCGCTCGCTGAGCAGCCCGGCCCAGGTCTGGGCCAGGCGGTCCAGGAAGCGCTGCGGCTCCACCCCCTCGGCCAGGGCGGGGACCAGGCGCTCAGGGTCGTAGAACAGCGACAGGTCGATATCGCTGGAATAGTTCAGTTCGTTGGCGCCGTGCTTGCCCATGGCCAGGCCGAACAGGCCGGGCACGGGTCCGGCCGGATCGTCGGGCGAGGAGATCAGCTTTCCACGCTCGCGTTGCTCGTCCGCGACCGAGACCAGGGCGACCCGCACCGCGGCGTCCGCGAACCGGCTGAGCGCGCCGGTGACCGCATCCAGGTCCCAGACCCCGCCCAGATCGGCCAGGGCCGTCATCAGGTGCAGCTCCGCCTTCAGGCGCCGCAACGGTGCGCGGATGTCGTCGGGGCGACCGGTCAGGGCGCGGGTGCGATCCAGAAGATCGTCCAGCCACGCGTCCGGCTCGCTCTCCAACCCCTCGTGCAGCATGGCGGGCCACCGACGCGCCAGTCCGGCCAGATAGGGCGAGGCCGAAAACACCGGCGCCAAGGCCGCCCACGACCGCTCCAGCAAGGGCGCCCAGCCGCCCTCGGCCGCCGCCTCGGCCAGGCGTTCGCGCACCCGTTCCGCCGCCGCCGCATCGACGACCGGTCCACAAGGCTGAAGTCGGTCCGCCAGGGACGTCACGGCGTCGCAGCCGCCGTCGGCGCCGCAGCAGGCGGCAAGACCATGGCCACGCGCAGGCCTGGCCCGAAACCGTCATGGACGCCCGGTCCCTCGTCCAGCATCAGCCGCCCGCCATGCGCCTCGATCACCGCCGTGACCAGCGACAAGCCCAGGCCCGACCCCGCCTCGGTGCGGCTGTTGTCCAGGCGCACAAACCGTTGGGTCACGCGCTCGCGGTCCTCGGCCGGGACGCCCGGCCCGGTGTCGGTGACCGAGAATTCCACCTCGCCCGACGAACGTCTGCGCGCCCTCAGCTTCACCGCCCCGCCGGGCGGCGTGTATTTGACGGCGTTGTCGATCAGATTGGCCAGGGCCTGGGCCAGGAAGGGCTGATTGGCCTCGATCATCAGACCGCGCTCGATCTCGGCCGAGAACTCCATCTGCTTCTCCTCGGCCGCCGGTTCGTACAGCTCGGCCATGTCGGCGGCCAGGTCGGCGGCGTCGAACACCGCCGGGTCCGGCGTGCGGCCCGCCGCCGCTTGCAGCCGGGCGATGGCCAGAACCGTGTTGAAGGTCTTCAGCAGCGCATCCGCTTCGTTCAGCGCGATGTGCAGCGCCTCGACCCCGTCGGTCTTGCCGGATTCGGCGTCGATCAGGGCCACCTCCATCTTGGCCCGCATCCGGGTCAGGGGCGATCGCAGGTCATGGGCGATGGCGTCGCCCGCATGGCGGATCGAGGCCATGGACACCTCCAGACGGTCGAGCATCTGGTTCAGCCCGGCGCCCAGCTCATCCAGTTCGTCGCCCGAGCGCCGCACGTCCGCACGGGCCTTCAGGTCGCCGTTCTGCACCGCCTGAACGACGCGGTTGAGCCGTCCCATCGAACGTTCGACGTTGCGGCTGACGATCAGCCCCCCGCCCGCGCCCAGCAACAGCACCAGCAGCATGGCCGCCCACAGGGCCTGGGTCAGGCGGCCCAGATAGGCCTCGGTGTCGCCGATGTCCTGGCCCACGAACAGGATTTCGCCGCCCGACATCTGCATCTCGATGCCGATCGACTGGCGGTTTTCGACGCGCCCCTCGTCGTCGGTGGCGGTCAGACGGAAGGTGCTCCAGCGCCCGGCACCCGCGCCGTCGGTGCCCTCGAAAGGGGATTCCGAGACATTGCCGGTGATGACCTTTCGCTGGGCGTCCATCAGCAGATAGAGATTCGCTCCGCCTCGGATCGACCGCTCGACCAGGGCCTGGTTCAGGGCGTCGACCCCGCGCGCGCGATACAGCGAGGCCAGCACCCCCACCTCGCTGCGCACGTCGGCCTCGGCCCGCGCCCGCGCCTCGGTGGCCGAAGCCACATAGACCCAGGCCAGAACCGATCCCGCCGCCGCCACGAACAGCGCCAGGAACAGCAGGGTCAGCCGGAAGGGCGTGCGGCGAAAGAGCGAGGGGAACTTCATCGAGAGGCTCTAGGCCTCCAGCCGGTACCCCGCGCCGCGCACGGTTTGCAGCATGGCCTTGTCGAAACCCTTGTCGATCTTGGACCGCAGGCGGCTGATATGGACGTCGATGACATTGGTCTGGGGGTCGAAATGATACTCCCAGACCTTTTCCAGCAGCATGGTGCGGGTCACCGACTGGCCCGCATGGCGCATCAGGAACTCCAGCAGTTGGAACTCGCGCGGTTGCAGGTCGATCTCGCGGCCCTCGCGGTGCACGGTGCGGGCGATCAGATTCATCTCCAGGTCGCCGACCTTCAGCATGGTGGCGACCGAGCCGGTCTCGCGGCGGCGCGACAGGGCCTCGACCCGGGCGATCAGTTCGGCGAAGGCGTAGGGCTTGACCAGATAGTCGTCGGCGCCCGCCTTCAGGCCCGTGACCCGATCCTCGACCTCGCCCAGGGCCGACAGGAACAGCACCGGCGTCTGGTCACCGTCGCGGCGCAGGGTCTCGACCATGCCCACCCCGTCCAGGCGCGGCATCATCCGATCGACGACATAGACGTCATAACCGCCCTTCTGGGCCTCCAGCAGGCCGAAGGCGCCGTCGACGGCGTGCACCGCCTCGTGCCCCGCCTCGCTGAGACCGCGCATCATGGCGGCGGCCGCCTCGGAGTCGTCCTCGACCACCAGAATACGCATCGTCCCAGCCCCAATTGCAGAATCGCCGCCGATGTTAGCGCATCGGCGGCGATCCCGTCAGTTACGGCTTTGTCAGCCCTTATCGCGCCTCAATTGGCGTCGGTCGGCAGTTCCAGGACCACCGAGCGGTTGCCCTGGTCGGTGCGCACCAACAGAAACAGGGTGTCGCGTCCGGCGCGGCGCGCCGCGGCGACCTGGGCCTTCATGTCCTCGACCGAATTCACCCGCACCTGCCCAGCCTGGAAGATGACAAGACCGGCGGTGAAGCGGCGGTCGCCGCCCCGCGCCACACCCGTCACCGCCACGCCCTCGACATCGGCCGGGATGTTGTAGCGTTGACGCAGCGTCGGGGTCAGATTGGCCAGGTTCAAACCGGCCACGACCTCGCCAGAGGGCGCCGACGGCTTGGTCGGCTCGACCGTCCCTTCATCCGTTCCCGCCGCGCGATTGTTCAGTTCGCTTTCCGACGGGCGCGCCGCGGCGCGGATGTTGACGGTCTGACGCCGCCCTTCGCGCAATACCTCCAACCGCACCGTCTGGCCGGGCGCGATCTGTGCGATCTCGCGGGTCAGCTCGGTATTGCTGCGCACGCGACGGCCGTTGACCATCATGACGATGTCGCCATCACGCAGGCCGCCCCGGGCGGCCGGGCCGTCCGCATTGACATCCATGACCAGGGCGCCGCGATCCTCGGCCGTCAGACCGGCGCCCAACGCCTCCTCGCGACCGAAATCGGCCACGGTGACGCCGATGTAGCCGCGCTGAATTTGCTCACCGCGCATCAGCCGTTCGACGATGGGCTTGGCCACCGACACCGGGATGGCGAAGCCGATGCCGACAGAGTTGCCGGTCGGCGAATAGATGGCCGAGTTCACGCCGATGACTCGACCATAGATGTCGAAGGTAGGGCCGCCCGAATTGCCGGTGTTGATGGCGGCGTCGATCTGAAGATAGTCGACGTAGTTGCTGCTGCGCTCCGCCGGGATGTTTCTGCCCCGCGCCGAGACGATGCCCGCCGTGGCCGTGCCGCCCAGGCCGAAGGGGTTGCCCACGGCGATGACCCAGTCGCCGACGCGCGGCTCGTTCTGCTCCTCGAAGGCGACGAAGGCGAAGTCGTCTCCATCCACCTTCAGCACCGCCAGGTCGGTCGCTTCGTCGCGGCCGATCACCCGCGCCGACAGTTCGCGCTGGTCCGACAGGACGACGGTGATCTTCTCGGCGTTCTCGATCACATGGTTGTTGGTGACGATGTAGCCGTCGCGGCTGATGAAGAAGCCCGATCCGGCGCCGCGCCCCTCGATCGCATCGTCCTCGTCCGCGCCGTCCTCGCCTTGCGGCGCGCGCGCGCCCGGCGGGATCGGCACCGGAAAGGGGATGCCGGGAATCTGCATCGCGCCGCCCTGACCGCGCGGGCGTTCGATGCGGGTCTCGGTGTTGATCTGCACCACGGCCGGGGCGACCTGGTCGAAGATCTGGGCGAAGGACAGGGGCGCGCCCTGCGGCGGCGCGAAGGCCAGACCGGCGGCGCCCGCCGAGGGGACGATCCGTCCCGCCTGCACGCTCTGGGCCTGGGCGCCCGGCCACGAGATGACGCCTCCGGCCGTGGCGGCGGCGGCGAAGGTCAGGCCGACGGCGGCCCCCAGGATGAACTCCTTGCGCTTCAGCATACTCGTCCTTCGATCCCTGACTTGGCGGGCCGTCCGGGCCGCCGCTCCTGTTCATATAGACCGCCGACGGCGCAAGCCAACCGACGAACGTCGAAGGCTTGGGCCGCGTCAGGGTTCGTCATAGGGCGAGGATGAGGCGGTACGGCGCCGAATACGCGCACGGGTGTGTCGCCGTTGAAACAAACGGCGACGGTTCAGGCTGTCGATGTTGGGGAAATGGTGGACGCGACAGGGATTGAACCTGTGACCCCTACGATGTCAACGTAGTGCTCTCCCGCTGAGCTACGCGTCCGCCGAGACGGCCCTGGAGACAAGCCCCGGGGCGGGAAGGCGCGGTCTATAACCCGGTCTCTCGGCCCACCGCAAGCGCGAAAGACGCGACCCGGCGCGGAACGCGCTCAAGCCGCGAGCGACCGCGTCGCAAGCGGTAGCGCCAGAATAATGGTCAGGCCGCCGCCACCATCTTCTCGACCTCGGTGACCAGGTCGCGCAGGTGCACGGGCTTGGACAGGACCTTGGCCTGGGGGCTGGCCTGAGCCGCCGACAGGGCCACGGCCGCGAAACCGGTGATGAACATGATGCGCAGACCCGGCTGGCGGGCGGCGGCGACGCGGGCCACCTCTATGCCGTCGGCGCCGGGCATGACGATGTCGGTCAAGAGCAGGTCGTAGGGACCGGCGTCCAGGGCGTCGATGGCGTCGTCGCCGTTCTCGCAGTCGATCACCTCATGGCCCGCGCGCTCCAACGCCCGAGTCAGGAATCCGCGCAGCGAGGCGTCGTCCTCGGCCAACAGAATGCGCGCCATGCGATGGTCCCCCGAAAGTCCGAACGGAGACTAGGGCCGGAACGGTAAACCAGCCATGAAAAACAACGCCTCGGCGACTTCCCGCCCTGTTGAAAGCGGGTATGAGGGACCATGAATCACGGGGACGGCGCGGCCGCAGATTCGGACTGGACGGTTTTCGCCCTGACGCCGCCCGTCGGCGCGGCGGCGCCGTTCGTCTTCGCCTCGCCGCATTCCGGGACCGTCGTTCCCGACGACATGGGCGCCGATCCGACCCTGTCGGACCTCCAGATCAACAGCGCGGGCGACGCCCTGATGGACCGGTTGATCGCCGTCGGGCCGATGCACGGCGCGCCGCTGATCGCGGCGCGGATCACCCGGGCCTATGTCGATCTGAACCGAGCGCCCGAGGCGCTGGACCCCAGGCTGATCGATGGCGCGGACGCGGCGGACGGTCCCAAGACGGCGGCCGGATACGGCGTCGTTCCGCGCCTGACGGGTGCGGGCGAACCGCTTTACGCGCGACGGCTGACGCTGGCGGAGGCGCACGAACGGATCGTCCGCGCCCATGCGCCGTATCACGCCGCCCTGACCGAGCAGATGAAGGCGGCCAAGGCGACGCACGGGCGGGCGGTGCTGGTGGACTGGCATTCGATGCCCGGCCGCGCGGGCGGAATCGACGTGGTGCTGGGCGATCGGCACGGGACCAGTTGCCGCCCCGCGCTGACGCGTCGGCTCAAGGTCCTGTTCGAGAAACAGGGCTTCAGCGTGGCCCTGAACCACCCCTATGCCGGCGGCTGGTCGACGCAGGCGTGGGGGCGGCCGGACGAGGGGTTCGAAGCGATCCAGGTCGAGATCAGCCGCGCCCTGTATCTGGACGCGGGCGGCGGGCCGTCGGCGGGCTGGGGACGGTGCGCGGCGGCGCTGAATCAGGTCATCGCCGAACTGCTGCGCCCCGGCGGATGAAAAAAGAGCCGCGCCCTGAGGCGCGGCTTTGAAAAGTCTATAGGGAGGAAACGCCCAGGAAGGGCATGACGCCCGAAAGCGTCACCCTCACGTTAGGTTGCAGCGCACAATCCGTCAAGCGCAACTTCCGCTCCCGAAGTCACCAAATGTAACCAAACTCAGCCCAAAGGGCGCTGTGTAAACGATTTCAGCGGTCGAATTTGGCGCAAACCGCCAGTATCGCAGTTGCGAAATCTAGGGGTGGCTCAGCAACCGGCGGGCGTCTCGAATGGCGCGGGCGGCGGGCGATCCCTCTTGGCGCCACAGCATCAGGGAAAAGGCCGCCACGACCCCGAGCGCCAACCAGAGCGGCCCGAACAGCCAAGCCGCCGCCGCCAGCGAGAAATAATAGGCCCGCACCCCTTGGCTGAAGGCCGACAGGGCGGGGTTCAGCACCCGGCTGACCGCCTCGCCATAGGCCGTGCGGTTCGGCCCCTCGGCCACCTCGGGCGCCGAGCCGATCAGGGCGATGGTGTAGTTCATCTGACGGATCGACCAGATGAAATCGAGCAGGCCGCGCGCCAGACAGGCCATGACCAGGGCCAGTTTGCCCTCCAGCAGCTTGACCGGCACTCCTTCGGCCCCGACCGCCGCCAGGCCGCGCAGGGCGCTCTCGCCGCCGAACAATATGCCCGCCACAGCCGCGATCAGCAGCAGATTGGTCGAGGCGAAGAAGGAGGCCGAATTGATGGTGTGGCCCATCAACTGACTGTCCAGAAGGCGGATTTCGCGGTGGGTCATGGCCGTCATCCACGCCCGCCGCACGTGCACCATGTCGGCGTTCAGCGACCCGGCCCAACGCGCGACCAGAGCCAGCACCGGCCCATAGCCGAGCCAGCAGAAAAAGAAGAGGATCAGGGCGGTCCAGTCCAGCGTGGTCATGTTCTTCTCCTGCCGTCAGGACGGGTCTCAAGGCAAGCGTCACGCTTGCCTGTCGGAGCGGGGAAGCCTATCACGGCCGCCTCCCCTTTCGCAGTTGCACAATACAGAGTCCGCCATGAACCTCGACGCCATTCCGGTCGGCCCGAACGCTCCGTGGGACGTCAACGTCGTCATCGAGATCCCGGCCGGCGGCCTGCCGGTGAAATACGAGATGGACAAGGCCTCCGGCGCCCTGTTCGTCGACCGTTTCCTGCACACGGCCATGTACTATCCGGGCAACTACGGCTTCGTGCCGCACACCCTGTCGGACGACGGCGATCCGTGCGACGTGCTGGTCATCAACCCGACTCCTGTGGTGCCCGGCTGCGTCATCCGCGCCCGTCCGATCGGCGCCCTGATGATGGAAGACGAGGCGGGCAAGGACGAGAAGATCCTGGCCGTGCCGGTCGACAAGCTGAACCCCTTCTATTCGGGCGTCGCCAGCTATCGCCAACTGCCCGCCATCCTGATCGAGCAGATCGAACACTTCTTCACCCGCTACAAGGATCTGGAGAAGGGCAAGCGCGTCGACGTCAACCGCTGGGCCGACGCCGGTGAGGCGGCCGAACTGATCGCCGCCGGTATGCGCGCCGCCGAGGCCAAGCTGCGCGGCGAAGCGGCTTAGTTTCTCCCTCTCCAGAGGGAGAGGGCTTGAGCGCCTGAGAGCCGAAGGCGATCAGACTTGCGCGAAAGGGTGGGGGGGTTCGCTCTCACCCGGTCTGCACCGTAACCCCTCACCCTTTCGGCTACCCGCATCGCTTCGCTCTGCGAGCCTCAAGCCCTCTCCCAATGGGAGAGGGATGCCGCTATGCCTGACCTCATGTCCGCCGACACGCCCGTCGAGATCTTCAAGCGCGCCCTGGCCCATGCCGCGCGGGCGCTGGCCGAACAGTCGGAGCTGGAGGTGGCCTTCGGTTCGGACGGTCCCCGGCTGACCAACGGCGTCCTGACCCTGCCGCATCCGTCGCGCGATCCGTCGGGACCCGAGAGCGCGGCGTTGCGCGGCCAGGCCGACCGGCTGGCCTTGCGGCTGGCCAATCACGACGAGACCCTGCACGCCCGATTGCGCCCCGCGGATGCGCGCGCGGCCGAGGTGTTCGAGGCGGTCGAACAGGCGCGGGTCGAGGCCGTCGGCTCGCGGTCCCTGGCCGGGGTGCGCGCCAATATGGACGCGGCGCTTCTGACCCGGCTGGAGAAGACCGGCGCCCTGCGCGCGGACGCCGAACACGTGCCTCTGCCGGAGGCGGTGGCCCTGATGCTGCGCGAGCGGGTGACGGGCGAAAAGGCGCCGGGCGGCGCCGGGACCATGGTCGATCTGGTCCGGCCCGAGATCGAACGGAAGGCTGGCAAAGCGCTGGACGCCCTGGCCGAGGCCGCCGCCGACCAGGGCGAGTTCGCCCGACGCCTGAAGGACGTGCTGCGCGACCTGGAGCTGGATCCGGGCGACGCACGCGGCGACGACGCTTCCGACGACCAGGGCGACCAGGAACCCGACCCCCAGGAGCCGGACGCGGCCGACGACCAGGACGAGGAGGAGGACGGCGGCGAGGGCGGCCAGTCGATGGACGGCTCGGCCGACGACCAGAGCGCCGAGCAGGAGCGCGACAGCCGCCCCGACGGCGCCCCGGCCGAACCCGACGGCGACGCTGCGGACGAAGGCCCGGATCTGAACGAGGGCGCCTTGCCCAACCGCACCCAGACCACCGACGACGGACGCGTGATCGACGCCTATCGCGTCTTCACCACCGCCTATGACGAGGTGGTCGAGGCCGCCGACCTGTGCGACCCGATGGAGCTGGACCGGCTGCGCGCCTTGCTGGACCAGCAACTGAGCATCCTGTCCTCGGTCGTGGCGCGCCTGGCCAACAAGCTGCAACGCCGCCTGATGGCCCAGCAGAACCGCAGTTGGATGTTCGATCTGGAAGAGGGCGTCCTGGACACCGCCCGCCTGACCCGGATCATCACCGACCCGACCAGCCCGCTCAGTTTCAAGGCCGAGAGCGAAAGCCCGTTCCGCGATACGGTGGTGACCCTGCTGCTGGACAATTCCGGCTCGATGCGCGGGCGGCCGATCATGGTGGCGGCGGTCTGCGCCGACATTCTGGCGCGGACGCTGGAGCGGTGCGGGGTCAAGGTCGAGATCCTGGGCTTCACCACCCGCGCCTGGAAGGGCGGCCAGAGCCGCGAGGCCTGGATCACCGCCGGAAAGCCCGCCGGTCCGGGCCGCCTGAACGACCTGCGCCACATCATCTACAAGGCCGCAGACGCGCCCTGGCGGCGGGCCAAGAAGAACCTCGGCCTGATGATGCGCGAGGGGTTGCTGAAAGAGAATATCGACGGCGAGGCCCTGTTGTGGGCGCACGACCGGCTGATGGCCCGGCCCGAGGCCCGGCGCATTCTGATGGTCATCTCCGACGGCTCGCCGGTCGATGACTCGACTCAATCGGCCAACGCCGCCCTGTACCTGGACAAACACTTGCGCCAGGTCATCGCCGAGATCGAGGACCGGTCGCCGGTCGAGCTTCTGGCCATCGGCATCGGCCACGATGTGACCCGTTGGTATCGCCGCGCCGTCACCCTGGTCGATGTCGAGCAACTGGCCGGGGCCATGATCGAGAAACTGGCCGAACTGTTCGACGCCGAAGCCGGTGCGCCGTCCGCGCGCCGTCCGCAGAGGAAACGCGCCGCATGATGTCGCTTCGCCGTCTTGCCGGGGTCGCCCTGGCCCTGTCGCTGGCCGCCTGCGCGGGCGGGCCGACCACCGGCGTCCTGCCGTGGAGCGGCGTTCAGCCCGGCTGGACGGCCGCCGCCGCCGAGAACCGTCCGGTCGGCCTGGGCCTGGCCGGGGGCGCCGTCCTGGCCGACGGCGTCGCCTTCGCGGGCGGGGTCGAGATCGTGCTGGCGCCGGATTCGCCGCTGCACAGTCTGTCGGACCTGAAACTGACCGGCGAGGGCGGCTTCATCAGCGTCACCGACGCGGGCGATCTGGTGCGCGGATCGCTGCGGCTGGATGCGGCCGGGCGGCTGATCGGCGTCGGCGGACTGCGCTATCGTCGGCTGACCCTGCGCGACGGAGCGCCCATCGTCGAGAAGGCCGACGGCGACGCCGAGGGCCTGGCCTTCACCCATGCCGGGGACCTGCTGATCAGCTTCGAGCGCGACCACCGCATCTGGAACTACGGCCGGGCCGAGGCGCCCGCCGCGCGGCCCGCGCCCGTCGCCATCCCCGATTTCGCCTTCCCCCTGAACGACGGCATGGAGGGCGTCGCCGCCTCTGACGCCGGCTGGGTCGCCGCCGGAGAGAACGGCGGCGTCTGGACCTGTGGCGGCTCCGGCTGCATCACCCTGACCCCGCCGCCCGAGACGCCCCTGACCGATCGCGACTTCCGCATTACGGGCATGGACGAAAATCCGTTCGGCGACGGCTGGTACGTGGTCCAGCGGTCCTTCACCCCGCCCATCGACGCCCGCGCCCGGGTGCGCCGGATGCGGGCGGACGGCGAACTGGGTCCGGTGCTGATCGAACTGAAACTGCCGGGGACCACCGACAATTTCGAGGGCATAGCCGCCCAACGACATGGCGACGGCGTGCGGCTGTATCTGCTCAGCGACGACAACGGCAACCCGCCGCAACGGACGCTGCTGCTGGCGTTCGACCTGAGACGCTGATCCTTCGGCTAGACCTTCTCGCTGATCTTGATCGCCGCGCGGCATCCCACCTTGATGACCGCACTCAGCAGACGGTGGCCCGGCGCGTCGCGGCTGCCGTGTTCGACGGCATGGTCGTGGTGCTGAAGCTCCTCCAGCCGGAACCGTTCCAGTTCGGCGGCCAGGTCGGGGTCGCTCTCGGAGACTTCGGCGACCTGATCGGCATAGTGTTCCTCGATCACCGCCTCGACCGCCTCGGTGCAGGCGTGGGCCGCCTTCTCGCCCATCAGGGCGGTGCCCGCGCCCAGGGCCGAAGCCGCCAGCCGCCAGATCGGCGTCATCGCCGTGGGCCGCACCTGGCGTTCGTTCAGCAGGGCGTTGAAGCGATCCAGATGGACTTGTTCCTGAGCCTCCATCTCGGCCATGTCCGCGCTGATGGTTTCGCGGCCGGACCGGCCCTGGAAGACGGCGCGCTGGGCGCGATAAATCTGGACCGCCGCATATTCCCCCGCGTGATCGACGCGCAGAATCTCGGCCATGCGTCGGCGGCTCTCACCCCGACCGGGGCGGGCCAACGGAATTCGACGGGCGGCTTCAATCGACATGGCGCGGCGCTCGGGCGTCCTTGGGGCGCTTGGCGGCCAGCAGGCTGAACACCGCCAGGGCGAGGGAGATCAGGAAATTCCATCCTGCCATCGATACGCCCAGCCAGCTCCATGCCACGGAGTCGCACATGGCGACCTTGGGCGCCGACCCGACGCCCAGCGCCAGGGAGGTCAGGCCTTCCAGGCTGATATCGCCCCCTGCGGCGCAGGCGGCCGGCAGATCCCACCACTTCAGCTCGCCGCCCGCGTGAAAACCGGCGGTGATCGCGCCGGTGGCGAAGACGGCGGCCAGCAGGAAGGCGGCGATGCGCGGCGTACCCCGGCTGGCGCGGCTGATCAGCGCCCACAGGGTGGCGATCAGGGCGATAGCCGCCGCCCCCCAATAAACCTCGCGTTGCTTGAGACACAGGTTGCAGGGCGCCAGCCCGGCGAACCGTTCGAAGGCATGGGCGGCGCCCAGCATGGCCAACGACGCCGCCAGGGCGAAGGCGGTCCACCAGCGGGTCAGGAGGCGGTACAAGCCGATCATACGCTCTTCCTAGCCGAGACCTCGCCCGCCGTCGATCAGATGAAGCGCACTGCGACGACGGCTCCGACCAGAACCGCCACGAAGATGAAGGTCCACAGCGCCAACCGCTTCTCGACCACCTCCAGCATCGCCGGGCCGAAGGTCTTGACCACGAAGGCCACCAGGAAAAAGCGCGCGGCCCGCGTGATCACCGACAGCAGGATGAAGAGCGGCAGGTTGAAGGCGAAGATTCCCGCCGCGATGGTGATGAGCTTGTAGGGGATGGGCGTCAGACCCTTGATCAGGATCACCCAGGCGCCGTGTTGCTGGAACAGGGCCTTGGACGCCTCGAAGGTGTCCGCCTTGCCCATGACGGCCAGCAGCCACATACCCGCCGGCTCCAGGAAATGGCCGATGGCGTAACCCAGCAGCCCGCCCAGAACCGAGGCGACGGTGCACACCATGGCGTAGAAATAGGCGCGATCCGGCCGCGTCACGACCATGGGGGCCAGCATCACGTCCGGCGGAATGGGGAAAAAGCTGCTCTCGGCGAACGAAACGGCGGCCAAGGCCTTGGTCGCGTGCTTGTGGCGGGCCAGGCCCATGACCCAGTCGTAGAGTTTGCGAAGCATCCGTCGATCCCGGTTGAACGGCGGCTCTAGCAGGCGCGAGGGCGGCTTGCATCCCTGCTTGCCCCGAACATCGAACGCGGTCCCCTATGACGGACCTGAGGCCGCCTCGCCCAGGAGGCGCGTGTATACGGTCTTTCCCCCATCGGGCCTCGCGCGTCGGCGGATCGGTGTGAGAGACCTCGTCTTGGCTTTCCGGTCCCAAATCCCTAGGTTCCGGCCGACCGCAAACCCAGGAGGCCGCCATGACCGCCAATCCAACCGATCCGATGGGTCTGGACGGTTTCGAGTTCGTCGAATTCGTCAGCCCGGACCCCGCCGCCATGCAGGCGCATTTCGAAAAGATGGGCTTCGTCGCCTCGCACGCCCGTCCGGACGGCGCCGTGGTGCGGATGAAACAGGGCGACATCAGCTTTCTGATCAACACCTCGGACGGGCCAAGCGCCGTGGCCTTCCGTGACGCCCACGGCCCGTCGGCGGCCGGCATGGCCTTCCGCGTCAAGAACGCCGCCGACGCCTATGCTCGCGCCATTCAGAACGGCGCCAAGTCGGCCGAGGCGCCCAATAATGCGCTGGGCGACTATCCCTATGTGCTGCAAGGCATCGGCGGATCGCTGCTGTATCTGGTCGATCGGTGGGGCGCAGAAACCCTCTATGACGGCTGGACCGAGACCCCCGGCTGGCGCGAGGCCGAGGCCGAAAACAATGTCGGCCTGACCCTGCTGGACCATCTGACTCACAATGTCCGCAAGGGGCAGATGCGGACATGGTCGGGCTTCTACGGCGATGTGTTCGGCTTCTCCGAGCAGAAGTATTTCGACATCAAGGGCAAGGCCACGGGCCTGTTCTCCCAGGCCATGGTCGCGCCCGACGGCATGATCCGCATCCCGCTGAACGAAAGCCAGGACGAGCAGAGCCAGATCGAGGAATTCCTGCGCCGCTACAACGGCGAAGGCATTCAGCATATCGCCCTGCACACCGATGACGTCTTCGAGACCGTCGAGGAGATGAAGCGACGCGGCATCGCCTTCCAGGACACCATCGAGACCTATTTCGACCTGATCGACAAACGTCTGCCGGGTCATGGCGAAGACGTGGCGCGGATGCGCAAGAACCGCATCCTCATCGACGGTTCGGATGAAGACGGCCTGCTGTTGCAGATCTTCACCCAGGACACTTTCGGCCCGATCTTCTTCGAGATCATCCAGCGCAAGGGCAATCAGGCGTTCGGCGAGGGCAATTTCCAGGCCCTGTTCGATTCCATCGAGCTGGACCAGATCCGCCGCGGCGTCATCAAGGTCGACGCCTGAATGAAACTGCGGCCGCCGATGTGGCTGCCCTGGCTGGGACCGGTCGCCGCAGCGGCGGCCGGCGCCCTGGCGGGCGAACTGTGGCTGGGCGGCGGTTTCTGGACCGTGCTGGGCGCGGGTCTCGTCTGCGGCTTCACGCCGATCGTCGCCTATCGCATCTGGAAACGCCTGCACCACAGACGATAGGCGGGATCAGGCCTCGACCAACTCCATCCGCCGCTCGAGACGCTGGTCGAAATTATCCATCCGACGGTTCAGGCTGTTCACATTGGCTTCGAGTGAAGTCAGACGCACCTTGATGTGATGCGTGTCTTCCTTGAGGTTGCCCATGTCGGTTTCCAAGCGCATGAGCTGCGCCTGGATTTTCTGAAGCATCGGCACAACGATGTCAGTGACCTCGGACATGAGCCAAGGATAGTCGAAATGCGCGAACATACAATGAACGCCGCGATCGCCCTCGTAGCTGCGCTGCTGTCCGCCTCGCCCGCGATCGCCCAGGAATCGCCCCGCTGGTCCCTGGCCATCCACGGGGGCGCCGGGGTCATCGAACGCGACAGTTTGACCCCGGAACAGGACGCCGCCTATCGCGCCGCCCTGAACCGCGCGCTGGAAGCCGGAGCCGCCGTGCTGCGTGACGGGGGCGCGGCCCTGGACGCCGTTCAGGCCGTTATCGAGGTGATGGAGGACGATCCCCTGTTCAACGCCGGACGCGGCGCGGTCTTCACCGCCGCCGGAGGCAACGAGCTGGACGCCGCCGTCATGAGCGGGACCGATCTGAAAGCCGGTTCGGTCGCGGGCCTGACCCGCACCCGCCACCCCATCGCCGCCGCCCGCGCCGTCATGGAGCGCTCGCCCCATGTCATGCTGGCCGGTGAAGGCGCCGACGCCTTCGCCGCCTCGGTCGGGTTGGAGCAGGTCGAACCGTCCTGGTTCTTCACCGAACGTCGCTGGCGGCAACTCGAAACCACCCTGCACGAGCGTGGCGACCCGGTCCCCTCGCGCCCGGTCGGCGCGCCCGCACCCGGCGGAGCCATGGCCGAGGCCGCGCAGCCGCCGCTGAACGAACGCAAATACGGCACGGTCGGCGCCGTGGCCCTGGACGCCCAGGGCCGCCTGGCGGCGGGCACGTCTACGGGCGGCACCTCCGGCAAGCGTTGGGGCCGCATCGGCGACGCCCCGATCATCGGTGCGGGCACCTATGCCTCCAACGCCGACGGCTGCGCCGTCTCGGCGACCGGCACGGGCGAATATTTCATCCGCTCGACCGTGGCCCGCGACATCTGCATCCGCACCCGCCAGGGCGCAACGGCGCAGCAGGCCGCAGAGGCTGAAATCGCCGACGTCGGCTCCATTGGCGGCGACGGCGGGGTCGTCGTCCTGGGCCGCGACGGATCCGTCGGCTTCGCCATGAACACCTCGGGTATGTATCGCGGCAGCGTCGGCCAGGACCGCCCCGCCGCGGTCGCCATCTACGGCGACGAGGCGCCGCGGTGAGCAATCAGAACCATCCCGGCGTCATCGCCCCGCCGCCGCTGATCTATTTCGGCTTCCTGTTCCTGGGCTGGGGCCTGGGACAGGCGGTCGGCGACCACGCTTTGGGCCTGGCGATGGAATGGCGGCGCGGCGTGGCCGTCGTGCTGATCATCGGCGGCCTGGTGCTGGACGGCATGGCGGCGGGAACCTTCCGCCGCTTCGGCACCCCGCCCGAGCCGTGGAAACCGTCGACGGCCCTGGTCGAGAGCGGTCCCTATCGGTTCAGCCGCAACCCCATCTATGTCGGTTTCGCCGTGACCTATGCGGGTCTGGCCGTGGCGATGGACAGCCTGTGGGCGCTGGCCCTGTTGGTCCCCTGTCTGGTCGTGGTCGATCGCTGGGTCATTCAGCGTGAGGAACGCTATCTGGAATCGCGTTTCGGCCAGCCGTATCGCGACTACAAGGCCCGCGTGCGTCGATGGCTGTGAACCCGGAAGACGCGGCGACCGAATTGACGGAAATGGCCGAGGAAGAGCTGGCCGCCGCCTGCGCCCTACCGTTCGCCGAGATTTTGAAGATCACGCCCTGGGGCGACACCTTCACCGGTTTCGCCCCCTCTGGCCGCGAGGTCGAGGTCGAGCGCCGCTATCTCTGGACTCATGCGCAGCAAGACGCCGTCTCGGTCGAGGTCGAGGTGCGCGATCTGGTCGGTTGCACCGGCGCCGAGGCCCGCAGGACGCTGGCGCGTTAAGCTTTTCCTTGCGGCCAGCGGGCCGCCGGGCATGATGGCTCCCGTAAAGGGAGTACCGGCATGGACGTGCCAGTGAACGGAGCGGACTTCGACGCGGACCGGGGCTTTGAGCCGACAGGTCCCGACATCCTGTTCAGCCTGCCGCCGATGATGCTGGCGCTCTTGGTTCTTCTGGGCCTGGCCCTGTTCGCCTTGGGCTGGTTCCTGAAGGACGCCCAGTCGCCGCGCCGCCGCGACGCCGCCGATTCGATCTGGAAGGCCGTCGACGACGCCCTGAAGGCCGCCATGAAGGCCGACGGCGGGTCCCTGGTCGGCAAGGCCGAGGAGATCCAGCGCGTGATCGAGCGCCGCCTCGGCGCCACGGTGAAGATCGCGGGCGGATTGGCGCCGGGTCTCGACGCCCTGAAGCGCGCCCTGGACGGCCGCCCCCCCGATGCTCACGCCGCCGATGCTCACGACCATGACGACCACGGCAATGACGACCACGGCCACGGTCACGGCCATGACGAATCCCACGGCTCGGGCCATGACGAACACGGCGCGGCGTCCGGTCACGGCGCCGTCACCCAGATCACCATCGTCAACGGCGCCGCCAGCGGTGCGGGTGAAGGCGGAGGCGGCTCGCACGGTCCTGCGCCCCTGACGCCGCGCCAGCGAGACCACGCCATCCGCGCCGCCGTCTCCGACCTGAACGAGCGGTGGCGCGACAAGACCGCCCGCATCGATGAAATGCGCGCCGCCCACCGCGAACTGTCGGCGGACTGAGGCCGACCGATCGAAATCCGCGTGCGGAGGCGCTCGCATCCGAACCGATTTCGCTCTAAGCCGATCTCATGAAGCTCGCCTCACTGAAACACGGCCGCGACGGCCGCCTGGTGGTCGTCTCGGACGACCTGAACTGGTTCACCGACGCCTTCCTGATCGCCCCGACCCTACAGGCGGCGCTGGACGACTGGGATCGCTGCGAACCGCGTCTGCGCGCCCTGGCCGAAAGCCTGGAGCACGGCGCCGTGCCGCGCGGCCGCTTCCATGAGCGCGAGGCCGCCGCCCCCCTGCCGCGCGCCTATCAGTGGGCCGACGGCTCGGCCTATGTGAACCACGTCGAACTGGTGCGCAAAGCGCGCGGGGCCGAGATGCCCGATAGCTTCTGGACCGACCCCTTGATGTATCAGGGCGGCTCGGATTCCATGCTGGGTCCGCGCGACGACATTCCCCTGGCCGATGAGACCTGGGGTTGCGACCTTGAGGCCGAGATCGTCGTCGTCACCGGCGACACGCCCCAGGGCGTGAGCCGCGAACAGGCGCTGGACCACATCCGCCTGGTCGGCCTGGTCAACGACGTCAGCCTTCGCAACCTGATCCCCGGCGAACTGGCCAAGGGCTTCGGCTTCGTCCAGTCCAAGCCCGCCAGCGCCTTGTCGCCGGTCTTCGTCACGCCCGACGCCCTGGGCGACCGCTGGAAGGACGGCAAGCTGCATGGCGCCTTGTCGGTGCGGATCAATGGCCAGGACTTCGGCCGCGCCGACGCCGGGGTCGACATGACCTTCGATTTCGGAACCCTGATCGCCCACCTGGCCAAGACCCGCTCGCTGGGCGCCGGATCGGTCATCGGCTCGGGCACCGTGTCCAACCGCGACGCCGACGGCGGGCCGGGCCGACCGGTGGCCGAGGGCGGCCTGGGCTATTCCTGCATCGCCGAAGTGCGGATGGTCGAGACCATCCTGCGCGGCAAGCCCGAGACCCCGTTCCTGAAGCACGGCGACACGGTGCGCATCGAAATGCTGGACGACCGCCACCACTCCATCTTCGGCGCCATTGAACAGACGGTGCAGTCGGCGGGCTGAGCCTCTCTGCTTTTCCCCGCCTCTGGAACCGCATAGGCTCGACTCTCAAGACTGGAGAGAGAGCCGGATGGACCCGCAACACTACATCCCGCTGATCGTGATCGCGGCCATGCTGCCGTTGATCCTGTTGCGCAATCGGCGTCCGCGCGTCCTGCATCCGCAGCGGATGTGGATCATGCCGGTCCTCATGTGCGCCCTGATGGGACTGGCCATCTGGGGAACCTGGATGCAACCGGGCCTTTCGCACGCGCCCTTCACGCCGCTGGACTGGACCCTGCTGGCGGCCGGGGTTTTGCTGGGCGGCGCGGCCGGCTGGTGGCGGGGCAGGATGACGACCATCGAAAAACACGCCGACGGAACGCTCAAGGCCCAAACCTCGCCGATCGGCCTGATCCTGATCATCAGCCTTTTGCTGGGCCGCCGTGCGCTCGACGCCTGGATGGAGCCGCACGCCGCCTCCCTGGGTCTGAGCGTCATGGCGGTGACCGACGCCTTTTTGCTGTTCGTGGCCGCCATGATCGTGATGCAGCGGATCGAAATGTATGTCCGCGCGCGCCGGGTCGAGCGGGGCGAAACCGACGCCCATGTGGAGGTCTCGGCATGAAGACGTTTGCGACCCTTCTGGCGATCTCCGCCGTCGCCCTTCCCGCCTTGCCCGCCCAGGCTCAGGACGCGGGGGACGACTGGGACCTGCATTAAGCTTCGCAAGGCGGTTTGACTCAGGCCGTGCTGGCCTATGAAGGCGCGCCCATCCTGACCGCGCGATGCGCCTCCGGGTTACTACAGGTGATCATCGGCGACCTGCCCCCTGTCACGAGCGAAACACGAGAGTTGTCGCTCGAATACGGCGACGCAAAGCTTACGCACTGGCGCGTAATGGGCGGCAGCGGCGTCACGGACCTGAACGCCATGACCATGCGCACCTTGATGGCGGGCGGCGAACTCATTCTGACGGTTCGGGACAGTCAGCCGCCTCGCCGATATCGACTGCACGCCCCGGTTATGTCGCCAGCCATTGGCCGTGTGTTGAGCGCCTGTGGCGCAGCCCTGTCGAGTGATCGCGACGCCGCCGTGCGCGCCCGACTCCTGATGGCTGAGCAGGCCGAAAATCGTCCATCCGACTTCGCACCGATCACTTGGGTGCGCCGCCCGCTGCCGCAATATCCCGAAACCGCCCTTCAACGCGATGTCATAAGCGGCCTGATCGTCTTGAACTGCTACGCCAAGGCCGACGGCGGCCTGCGTGACTGCGTCGTGGACACTGAATACCCTGTCGGCTTCGACTTCGGCGCCGAAGCTTTGCGCAGTACGCGCGACGCCCGAATGACGCCCCGACCGGCCGATCCGAACGGAACGGACCCCATGGTCAGCTTCTCTCTGTTTCTACAAGCTGATCTTCCGAAACGCGACCGCGCCGGTCATTGACCGCTTGCGCCACGGCGCGCCATCGCTAGATTGCGCCGCCTTGAGCCGGACCTGTGCGGGTGTGGTGAAACTGGTAGACGCGCCGGACTCAAAATCCGGTTCCGCAAGGAGTGTCGGTTCGAGTCCGACCACCCGCACCAACCGCCTTTCGCGCGATTTCTTCGCCGTCGCCGCCTTGCGGCGCATGGCGAACGGCCACATCTGGTTCCGATGACCCCGCCCATCGCCGACGCTCCGCCGAAAGGGCCGGGCTTTCCCGAATTCGTCTGCCTGATCGCCTGCCTGATGGCGCTGAACGCCCTGGCGATCGATTCCATGCTGCCCGCCCTGCCGATGATCGGGGAAGCCCTGGGCGTCGTGCGCGAGAACGACCGGCAATGGATCATCACCGCCTATCTGCTGGGCTTCGGCGTAAGCCAGGTGGTCTATGGGCCGCTGGCCGACCGCTATGGCCGCAAGCCGATCCTGATGATCGGCATCGGACTCTATGTGCTGTTCAGCGCCTTGGCCGCCTTCGCCCCGACCTTCGAAACCCTGATCCTGGCGCGCATCGGCGCCGGGATCGGGGCGGCCTCCCTGCGCGTGCTAGCCGTCTCCATCGTCCGCGACCGGTATGAGGGGCGGACCATGGCGCGGGTCATGTCGTTGAGCTTCCTGGTCTTCCTGGGCGTGCCGATCTTGGCGCCCAGCGTCGGGGCGGCGGTGTTGACCGTCGCGCCCTGGCCGTGGATCTTCGGCGTGCTGGCCCTGGCCGGGTCGGCGGTGATGATCTGGGCCGCCCTGCGTCTGCCCGAGACCCTGCATCCCGAGGACCGCCTGCCGATCCAGCCTGCGCGCATCGCCGACGCCTTCCGCCAGGCGCTGACCAACCGGCAGTCCATCGGCTACACCTTGGCCATGACGGCGATCACCGGAGCCTTGTTCGGCTTCATCAACTCGTCGCAGCAGATTTTCGAGCACGTCTTTCACGCCACCGACGTCTTCCCGCTCGTCTTCGCCGGAATCGCCGGAGGCATCGCCGTGGGCACGCTGCTGAACGCGACCTTCGTCGAGCGGCTGGGCAGCCGACTGATCGCCCATTCGGCCCTGATCGCCTTCACCAGCGTGGCGGCGATCCACGCCGTCGTCTCGGCCCTGGGGTTCGAGACGATCTGGACCTTCGCCCTGCTGCAAGGCCTGACCATGTTCTGCTTCGGCTTCATCGCCGGAAATCTCGGCGCCATGGCCATGGAGCCGATGGGCCATATCGCCGGCACAGCCAGTTCGGCCCAGGGCTTCGTCTCGACCACCTTCGGCTCCCTTCTGGGTTTCGCCATCGGCCAGCAGTTCGCGGGTTCGGCCACGCCGATGGCGACGGGCGTCGCGATCTGCGGCCTGATCGCCATCGGCTTCTCGTTCTGGGCCGAAGGGGGGCGGCTGTTCACGGCGCGCCACGCCCGGCCTCACGCGCCCGCGACTTGATCTTTCGTCCGGTTCGGGGCGTTGTCCGCACCGAACGAAGACGAGGAAACGCTCATGCTCCGCAAGACAGTCGGTCTGGCCTCCGCCCTGATGCTCTCCACCAGCCTGGGGGCCTGCGCCCAGTTGAGCGGTCTGATGCCCGCGCGGGGCGACGTGACCGCCGCAACCGCCGCCGCGACACCGACGCCGACGCCGTTCGAATACGTCCGCGACATCCATTCCCACGCCCGGCCCGAGATCGCCCGCGTGGTCCATGTCGATCTGGATCTGACCGCCGACTTCGACGCCAAGACCCTGTCGGGCGCGGCGACCCTGGACGTCACGGCCGAGCCGGGCGCGACCGAGCTGATCCTGGACGCCCGCAATCTGGACATCCGCTCGATCAAGGACGAGCAGGGCCGCGCCCTGACCTTCACCACGGGCGAGGACGACCCCATCCTGGGCCAGGCGGTGCGGATTCATATCCCGCCCTTCGCCGCCGGGGAACGTCGCCGCATCGTCGTCGACTACGCCACCCGGCCCGACGCGGCGGCCCTGCAATGGCTGAACCCCAGCCAGACGGCGGGCGGGCGGCGACCGTATCTGTTCAGCCAGGGCCAGGCCATCCTGACCCGCACCTGGGTCCCGACCCAGGACAGCCCCGGCATCCGCCAGACCTGGAACGCCCGCATCACGGCGCCCTCGGACCTGAAGGTGGTCATGTCGGCCGAGGCCCTGACCCCGAACGGCGAGAGCGCCGGCTCGGGCCGCACGGCCTGGCGCTTCCGCGAGCCGAATCCGGTGCCGCCCTATCTGATCGCCATCGGCGTCGGCGACATCGCCTTCGAGGGCATTGACGAGCGCACTGGCGTCTGGACCGAGCCGTCGCGCCTGCGCGCCGCGCACGATGAACTGGTCCCCACCGCCGACATGGTCGACAAGGCCGAGGCGCTGTACGGCCCGTACCGCTGGGGCCGCTACGACCTGCTGGTCCTGCCGCCCAGCTTCCCGTTCGGGGGGATGGAGAACCCCCGCATGACCTTCGCCACCCCGACCATCATCGCCGGGGACAAGTCGCTGGTCAGCCTGGTGGCGCACGAACTGGCGCACAGTTGGTCGGGCAATCTGGTGACCAACGCCACCTGGGCCGACTTCTGGCTGAACGAGGGCTTCACCGTCTATTTCGAGAACCGGATCATGGAGTCCGTCTACGGCCGGGATCGCGCCATGCAGGAACAGGTTCTGGGCTGGGGCGATCTGCAACGCACCCTGGCCGCCCTGCCGGCCGCCGACACCCGGTTGAAGATCGACCTGACCGGCCGCGATCCCGACGATGGCCTGACCGACATCGCCTATGAAAAGGGCGCGGCCTTCCTGCGCACCATCGAGCGCATCGCCGGGCGAGACCGGTTCGACGCCTGGCTGCGCGGCTATTTCGACCGCCACGCCTTCCAGCCCATGACCACGGAAGGCTTCCTGAAGGACATCCGCGACAACCTGATCAAGGGCGACGCGGCCCTGGAAGGTCAGTTGATGATGGACGCCTGGATCTATCAGCCGGGTATGCCGTCCAACTGGGTCCCGCCGACATCCGACGCCTTCGTCGCGGTCGACGCCGCCGCCCGCGCCTTCTACGCCGACAAGGGTCCGGCCTCGGCCATTCCGTGGGCCGGTTGGAACACCCAGCAGCGCCAGCGTTTCCTGAACTGGCGTCCGCAAGGTCTGGCGGCCGGAACCGACTGGCTGACCGAGACCCAACTGGCCGATCTGGAGCGCACCCTGAACCTGGCCGACGAGGGCAACAGCGAACTGACCTTCGCCTGGCTGCAGATCGCCCTGGCCCACCGCTATCAGCCCTCGGTCGTCACGGCCGAACGGTTCCTGACAACCATGGGCCGACGCAAATTCGTCCTGCCCCTGTTCACCACCCTGTGGAACGAGGGCGACTGGGGGCGACCGATCGCCACCCGCCTCTACGCCGAGGCTCGGCCGCTGTATCACCCGGTCACCGTCGGCTCGGTCGACGCCGTTGTAGGCAAGCCGCAGTGAGGTCCGCCGTCGCCCTGACCGCCATCGCCCTGCTGGTCGCCGCTCCGGCGGCGGCGCAGGATCTGCTGATCCGGGGCGGGCCGATCTATACCGGCGTTGACGGCGCGGCGTCGGCCGAGGCCGTTCTTGTGCGCAACGGCCGCATCGCCTGGGTCGGCGCCCTGTCCGACCAGCCCGCCGTTCCCGCCGACATCCCGACCGTCGATCTGAACGGCGCCGCCCTGTTTCCCGGCTTCACCGACGGCCACGCCCACCTGGACGGCGTCGGCTGGCGCGAGCTGACGCTGAACCTGGAAGGCGCCGCCTCGATCGCCGAGGCCATGCAGCGGCTGAACGCCTGGGCCGCGGCGCATCCGAACGGTCCCATCGTCGGCCGCGGCTGGATCGAGACCCATTGGCCCGAGGGCCGCTTCCTGAACCGTCACGACCTGGATGCGGCCGCGCCGGGCCGGGTCGTTCTGCTGAGCCGGGCCGACGGCCATGCCGTCGCCGTCTCGACCCCGGCGCTGGAGGCCGCCGGGATCACCGCCCAGACCCAGGCCCCCTTCGGCGGCGAGATCCATCGTGAAGCTGACGGCGCGCCGACGGGCCTGCTGATCGACGCGGCCGAACAACTGGTCGCCCGGCTCATGCCCCAGCAGGACGCGGCCGCGAAACAGAACGCCTATCGCGCCGGTTTCCGGGTCGAGGCCGCCTACGGCTGGACCGGCCTGCATTTCATGAGCGCGCCCTGGGGCGACATCCCGATGCTGGAGCGAATGGCCGAGGCGGGCGAGGCCCCGATCCGCGTCTACAACAGCATCACCCCCGATGGCGCTCGCGACCTGATCGCCCAGGGTCCGCGCAGCGTCGCCGATGGCCGGGTCGTCACCCGGGCGATCAAATTCTACGCCGACGGCGCCCTGGGTTCGCGCGGAGCGGCCCTGTTCGCTCCCTATTCGGATGCGCCCCACACCTCGGGTCTGATGCAGACGACGGAGGCGGAGATCCTGCCCCTCTATCGCGACGCCCTGCGCGCGGGCGTCCAGATCGCCACCCACGCCATCGGCGACCGGGGCAATTCCGAGGTTCTGAACTGGTATCGCGACGCCATGAGCGAGGTTCAACCTGACGACCGCGCCATCCGCGATCCGCGCTGGCGCATCGAGCACGCCCAGATCGTGCGGCCACGCGACTATATGATGTTCGTCGCAATGGGGGTGATCCCCTCGATGCAGCCCAGCCACGCCATCGGCGACCTGCATTTCGCCTCGGCCCGGCTGGGCGATGCACGACTGGACGGGGCCTACGCCTGGCATAGTCTGGCGGCGCTGGGCCTGCCGGTCGTCGGCGGATCGGACGCCCCGGTCGAGCGCGGCGATCCCCTGATCGAATTCTACGCCGCCGTCGCCCGCCGCGACCTGAACGGCTTCCAGGGACCAGACTGGCGCCCGAGCGAGGCGGTGGACCGCGCCACGGCCCTGAAGATGTTCACCCTGTGGCCCGCCTACGCCAGCTTCCGCGAAGACGAGCTGGGCACCATAGAGGTCGGCAAGCGCGCCGATCTGACCGCCTTCTCGGTCGATCTGATGACCGCCCCCTTCGCCGACATCCCCAAGGGCCATGCGGTGCTGACGGTCGTCGACGGGACGGTGGTGTATCGGCGCGAGCCTTGACCCTTCAGCCGATGCGGGCGCGGCGACCAGAGCGCGTTGCCCCTGATCGTCGCATCGTCTAAGCCCCACTCAGAATTCGTGGGAGCGCATGATGGCTGTTTTCGGTTCGGGTCTGGTGACCGTGTTCGGCGGCTCGGGCTTCATCGGCGCCCAGGCCGTGCGCGCCCTGGCCAAGAAGGGCTGGCGCATCCGCGTCGCCGTGCGCAACCCGGTCACCGCCAACGAGCTTCAGCCGCTGGGCGACGTCGGTCAGATCCAGTTGATGCGCTGCGACGTGACCAGGCCGGAAGACGTGGCCTTGGCGTTGCGGGGCGCCGACGCCGCCGTCAACCTGGTCGGCACGCTGTATGAAGCGCCCGGCCGCAGCTTCCGCAAACTGCACGTCGAGGCCGCCGAGACCATCGCCAAGGCCGCCCGGACGGCCAAGATCGACCGCTTGGTCCAGGTCTCCTCCATCGGCGCCGACAGCCACAGCCCCGCCGCCTACGCCCGCTCCAAGGCCGAGGCCGAGATCCTGACGCGCCGCATCCGCCCCGATGCGGTGATCCTGCGTCCGTCGATCGTCTTCGGCATGGGCGACGGCTTCCTGAACCGTTTCGCCTCCATGGCGACCTGGTCGCCCGCCCTGCCTCTGATCGGCGGCGGCGAGACCCGGTTCCAGCCGGTTTATGTCGGCGACGCCGCCGAGGCGATCGCCCAGGCCGTGATCCGCCCTGACGCCGCGGGCCAGACCTATGAACTGGGCGGTCCGGCCGTCTACAGCTTCAAGGCGCTGATGCGGTTCATCCTGCGCGAAACCAATCGCGATCGGCTCTTGCTCCCCATGCCCTTCTTCGTCGCACGCATCGTCGGCTCAGCCGCGCAGATGAGCGCCCTGGTGGGCGTCGCGCCGCTGCTGACCCGTGATCAGGTGGTGATGCTTCAAGCCGACAACGTCGTGGTCCCCGGCGCCAAGGGTCTGGCCGAGCTGGGCATCCAGGGCACGGGTCTGGAGGCGATCGCCCCGTCCTATCTCTGGCGCTATCGCGTCGGCGGCCAGTTCGCCGAACGCCCGGCCCTGTAGTTTTCTTCTCCCCCGAAAGGGAGAAGGCTTCCTCTAAAGCGTTCCGGTCCAGATCAGGGCCAGCCCCAGCACGCCGACCACGATCCGCCACCAGGCGAAGGGGGTGAAGCCGTGCTTGCCGACGAAGTCGATCAACGTCTTCACGATCACCAGACCGCTCAGAAACGACACCACGAAGCCGATCGCCAGCGTCGGCAGGAAGTCCGCCGTCATCAGATCGCGGCTTTCCCAGAAATCCAGGGCGAAGGCGCCGACCATGGTCGGTATGGCCAGAAAGAAGCTGAACTCGGCCGCCGCCTTCTTGTCCACGCCCTGAAGCAGGCCGCCGACGATGGTCGCGCCCGAACGCGACACGCCGGGGATGATCGACAGACATTGCCACAGACCGATGCTCAGCGACGTCTTCCAGCCAAAGGCCATGGCGTCATGGCTTCTTGGCGGCGGCGCCCAACGGTCCACCGCCATCAGAACGAAACCGCCGACGATCAGACTGACGCAGACCACCGTCGGACTGAACAGCACCGTCTTGATGAAGTCGTGGAACAGCAGGCCGACGACGGCCGACGGCAGGAAGGCCAGCAACACCGAGATCGTGAACCGCCGCGCCGCCGGGTCCTTGCCCGGCAGGCCGATCAGCACCTTCCACAGGCGGCCGAAATAAAGCACCACCACCGCCAGGATGGCGCCGAGCTGGATCATGACGATGAAGGTGTTCCACGGCTCGTCGGGCAGGCTCATCAGGGCTTTCGCCAGCAACAGATGGCCGGTGGAAGAGACCGGAATGAACTCGGTCAGGCCCTCGACCAGGCCCAGGATGATCGCCGCCAACCAGTCCGACATGACGCCCCGCTATCGTGGAAAGGCCCGGCTCAGTTAGCGCCGGGTTCGGGTCCCACATAGCGCAGTCGCGCCCGAATAGGCGAGCCGTCCGCCGCCTGATCCAGCGCATGGGCCAAAAGCCCAGCCAGTCGCGCGATCAGCAGCAGATCCAGCGCCCCTTCACGCGGCAGTTCCAACTTCCTGCCGACCAGAGCCAGGGCGAAGGCCAGGCCCGAGGGCCGCCCCGCCAAGGTCTCCGCCCGTTCGCGCACCGCCGCCAAATCGGACGGCAGGGCGGCGTGCGCCAGCAGGGCCGCCGCGCGCGGATCACCCTGGGACCAGGCCGGATCGATGAAATCCAGGCCCGCGATTCGCTCGACCTCCAACCGTCGACCCGCATCGCGACGCGCGTCGACGACCACGGCGGTCGCCGCCTCCACCGCTGAGGCGGTCGGACATCCGGCCAGGGTGGTCAATCCGGCCAGGGCGGCCCCGGCCAGGGGCGCGCCTCCAGCGGCGGCGGCGCGCGCGGCCACCACCGCATCGCCGACGGGCGCGTCGGCGGCCAGCACCAAGGCGCGGCGCAACAGATCCTGATCCCGTTCCGCGACCTTCCAGCCGCGCGCGAGCCGTTGATGGAAATGCAGACGCGGGCCGGGTCCGGCCACGACATCCACGGCTTCGTTCAGCACCGAGGCCGCCTCGGCGCGCATGACGGCCGGGTCCAGGCCCCGGCTCGATCCACCCTCTACGGCCCGTCGCGCCAGCACGGCGAACAGCCTCTGGCGCGGCTGGGCGCCGCCCACGGCGTCGACGCGCGGCTTGACCAGGGCGAAGGGGTTGTCGCGCGCGTCCCACAACAGCCGCGCCGTAGTCTCCAGCGTCGCCTGTTCCGACAACTGGACCGCGTCCAGCCCACGATAGAACAGCCGCCCGTCCGCAGCCACGCTGACGGCGGAACGCATCTCGGCCTCGCCGCGACCGGCCGCGCGGGCGAAGGGCATGGGCCGGGGCGCCTCGCCCTCGGTCAGACGGGCCACGTCCTGGGCGTCATACTGGCTGCGGCGGGGGTCGACGGGGTCAGGACGGGCGGCGATGCGGCCGCGACTGACATAGGCGTACAGCGTCTGGGTCTTGACCCCCAGACGCATCAACGCCTCTTCGCGTGCGATCCAGCGTTCCATCGCCATCCGTCGCCGTGACGCCAGTCCCCCGAGACCGGCGGTTCATCAGCGCCCGACCATGCGGCGGTTTCATGACGCGAGGGTTAATCGCGCCTTGCACGCGCCATTGGCAAGACTTCGGCTTTCGGCGAGAAGGACGGCGATGACCGCTGACGCCGCACCGCCCGCCGCCGACCCCCACGCGTTGAACCGCCAGGTGACGCAGTTGTCCGTGATCGTGGCCGTGATCCTGATCGCGCTGAAGGCTTTCGCCCTGGGCGCCTCGGGTTCGGTGTCCATCCTGGCCTCTCTGGCGGACTCGGCGCTGGACCTGGCCGCGTCCCTGGCCACCTTCTTCGCCGTGCGCTGGGCCGCCCAACCGGCCGACGACGACCATCGCCACGGACACGGCAAGGGCGAGGCCATGGCCGCTCTGGTGCAGTCGGGCCTGATCTTCGCCTCGGCCGTCTTCATCGCCTGGGAGGCGGTGGCCCGCATGGTCGAACCCCGGCCGGTCACAGGCGGAAGCTGGAGCGTCGGCGTCATCGTGATCTCCAGCCTGCTGACCGCCTGGCTGATCTGGCGTCAGAGCCGCGCCGTGGCCGCCACCGGCTCCATGGCCGTGGCCGCCGACCGCACCCATTACGCCGCCGACATGGCCGCCAACGCCGTGGTTCTGATCGGCGTCGTTTCCGGCGCCTGGTTGAGCGCGCCGGGGCTGGACGCCGCCGCCGGCCTGGTGGTGGCCGTCTGGTTGTTCTGGGGCGCCGTCGGCCTGCTGCGCGAGTCGGCCGACCACCTGCTCGACAAGGAGGCGCCCGATGCGGACCGCATCGCCGTCACCACCGCCGTCCTGGCCGATCCGCGCATATTCGGCGTGCACCAGTTGCGCACCCGCATGGCCGGAACGACGCTGATGATCCAGATGCACGTCGATCTCGATCCGACGCTCAGCCTCATGGCCGCCCATGACATCGTCGTCGAGGCCGAGCGCCGCATCCTGGCGGTCCGCCCCGGCGCCGACATCCTGATCCATCCCGATCCGCACGGGCCGCAGACAGCGGTCCCCGCGTCAACGCAGTAAACGACCGCTTAAGGCCCTGTGGGCCATGACGGGCGAATGGCGTCGACCGTCCTGTATCATTTCGCCTTCGATCCCGGCTCGCGCGCCGTGCGCCTGGCGCTGGGCGAGGCCAAGACGGCCTTCGACGAAATCCCCTGCCGCCCGTGGGAGCCGGACTGTCCGCTGCACGCGCTGAACCCCTCGGGTATGCCGCCGGTGGTGCAGACCTCGATCCAGGGCAAGTCGGTCACCCTATGCGAACCCGCCGCCATCCTGGGCTGGTTGGAGGATCAATCCAAGGAGCCGCTGCTGCTGGCCGCCGACCCGGCCGAACGGGCCGAGGCGCGCCGCCTGACCGGCTGGTTCGACCGCCGCTTCACCGACGATGTCGGCGCCGTCCTGCTGCATGAGCGGATGGAGAAGCCCCTGCTGCGTCTCGGCCCGCCCGAAGCCCGTATGCTGCGCGAAGGCCGCGAGGCGCTGAAGGGTCATCTGATCGTGCTGGAGACCCTGGCCGGCGCCCGCGACTGGCTGGCGGGCCGACGTCTGTCGCAGGCCGATCTGGTCGCCGCCGGTCATCTGTCGGTGCTGGACTATTTCGGCGAGGTGTCCTGGGCGAGCTATCCGGCCTTGAAGACCTGGTACATGAAACTGAAATCCCGGCCCTGTTTCCGCCCCCTGCTGGCCGACCGCTTCCCCGGCGTCGCCCCCGCGGCGTGGTACGCCGAACTGGATTTCTGACCTCCATTACCATCGTCATCCTCGGGCTTGTCCCGAGGACCCATGGTAAGAGCGGGTTCGACCACAGATATCGGCCCTCATTCGTGCTCCATCGTCTGACCCTCAGCCACGCCCGCGATGGGTCCTCGGGACAAGCCCGAGGATGACGGATGTGAGGGATCACATCCGCAAGGCGGCCCAGGGTCTGGGCTTCGACGCCTGCCGCTTCGCCTCGGCGTCCGAACCGTGGACGGCGGGCGACCGTCTGCACGCCTTCGTCGAAGCGGGCCGCCACGGCGACATGGGCTGGATGGAGACGACCCGCGAACGCCGCGTCCACCCCACCGCCATGTGGGACGGCGCCCGCTCGGCCGTGGTGCTGGGCCTGAACTACGGACCGGGCGAAGACCCCCTGCCGCAACTGGCCGACCGGTCGGCCGGTTATCTGTCGGTCTATGCCCGCGGCGACGACTATCATGAACTGATCAAGGGACGGCTGAAGACGCTGGCGGGCCAGATCGCCGCCCGCACCGGCCAGGACGTCAAGGTCTTTGTCGACACCGCCCCCCTGATGGAGAAGCCGCTGGCCCAACGCTCGGGCCTGGGCTGGCAGGGCAAGCACACCAATCTGCTCAGCCGCGAGCACGGCAACTGGCTGTTCCTGGGCGTCATCCTGACCGCCGCCGACCTGACGCCCGACGAACCGGAGACCGAACATTGCGGTTCGTGCCGCGCCTGTCTCGACGCCTGCCCGACAAACGCCTTCCCCGCGCCGTTCCAGCTCGATGCTCGACGTTGCCTGTCCTACCTGACCATCGAGTTCGCGGGGCCGTGGCCGACCGCGTTCCGCACGGCGACGGGCGCGCGCATCTATGGCTGTGACGACTGTCTGGCCGTCTGCCCCTGGAACAAGTTCGCCCAGGCGTCGCATGAAGGTCGGCTTCAGGCCCGCGACGCCCTGGTCTCGCCGCGCCTGGCCGACCTGTTGACGCTGGACGACCCCGCCTTTCGCGCCCTGTTCAGCAAAAGCCCGGTCAAGCGCATCGGCCGCGACCGCTTTATCCGCAACGTCCTGTATGCGGCGGGCAACAGCGACGATCCGGCCCTTATCCCGTCCGTCGTCGCCTTGCTGGACGACCCCGCGCCGGTCGTGCGCGGGGCCGCCGCCTGGGCCTTGTCGCGGTTGTTCCCGGAAGGCTTCGAGACCGAACGGGTGGCGCGCGAGACCGACGAGACGGATGCGGACGTGCGCATGGAGTGGCGCACGCCTTCTCCCTCCCCGTTGGGGGAGGGTGTCTGAGCCGAAGGCGAAAACGGGTGGGGGGCGTTTCGGCACGTCAGGCTCGGTGCGTATGTCGCCGCCCCCTCCCCACCCGGCGTTACACGCCGCCCTCCCCGAATGGGGGAGAATCTCCGCCGTCACCCCATCGCCGTCGGGCCGCCGTGACGGCCGCCCGGCGTCGGGGCGATGGCCAGCAGGCGGATGCGGAACACCAGGACTGCGTTGGGCGGAATCACCGGCGGCCCGCCGCGTTCGCCATAGCCCAGGGCCGGCGGCACATAGAGAATCCACTCGTCGCCGACCTTCATGCGTTGCAGCGCCTCGGTCCAGCCGGGCACGACGGAGTCCGGGCTGAAGATCGCGGGCGCGCCGCGGCCGAAGGAACTGTCGAACACCGTGCCGTCGGTCAGCTTGCCCTCATAGTCGACACGGACCAGATCATTGCTGTCCGGGCTTTTGCCGCCCGCCGGTCCCGACTGCGTCACCTCGTACTGTAGGCCAGACGGCAGGGTGACGACCCCTTCCTTCCTGGCGTTGGACTCCATGTAGAAGGCCGCCGCGCGCGCCGAAGCCTCCAGCGTCTTGGCCGAATCCTGGCCCTGCCCGCAGGCCGACAGCAGAAGCGCGGCCGAAACGGCGCTAACCCATGCGAAGCGCATAACCCTTGTCCTTCAAGGCCTGGCCGATCTCGTCGGCGTGTGCGCTGTCGCGCGTTTCCACCATAATGTCGAACTCGGCGCCCTTGGCCGGCACGTCCAGCGCCAGGCGGTTGTGCACCACGTCGATGATGTTGCCGCCGACGCCGCCGATCACCGCCGCCATGGCCGACAGGATTCCCGGCCGGTCGTCCGACAGGATGCGATAGACGGTCAGTCGCCGCTCGCGCACCAGTTCTCGGTTCAGCACCACCGCCAGCATCCGCGCGTCGATGTTGCCGCCGGTCAGTTCAATGCCGACCTTCATGCCCTTGAACCGGTCGGGATAGGCCAGCAGGGCCGCCAGACCGCCCGCGCCCGCGCCCTCGGCCACCGTCTTCTCCAGGGTGGCCAGAAAGGCCACGCCCTTTTCGAAATCGGCCTCCTGACAGACCAGGACATCCTCGATCAACGGATTGCCCAGCGCATAGGGCACATCGCCCGCCGCCTTGATGGCGATGCCCTCGGCGATGGTCTGGCCGCCGCATTTGGGCGGCTGGCCGGCGCGCCGGGCGCTGAACGAGGGATACATGGCCGCCTCGACGCCGAAGATGCGGATGTCGGGCTTCATGGCCTTGGCCGCGATGGCGCATCCCGCGATCAGGCCCCCGCCGCCGATCGGAATGATCAGGACGTCCAGATCCGGCGCATCCTCCAGGAATTCGATGGCGCAGACCCCCTGGCCCGCCACGATGCCCGCATCGTCGAAGGCCGAGACGAAGACGAAGCCCTCCTCGTCGCGCAGCCGATGCGCCTCTTCGGTCGAGCCGGAGAAGTCCAGGCCGTGGATGACGACATTGGCCCCATGCGCCCGGGTCCCGTCGATCTTCACGAAGGGGGTGCCCTCGGGCATGACGATGGTCACCGGTACGCCCAACCGCCCGCCGTGATAGGCCAGGGCCTGGGCGTGGTTGCCGGCCGAGGCGGCGACCACGCCGCGTTTGCGCTCATCCGGGGTCAGTTGCAGCAGCCGGTTCAAGGCGCCGCGCTCCTTGAAGCTGCCGGTGAAATGCAGATTGTCGAACTTCACCCAGACCTCGGCCCCGGTCAGTTGCGACAGGCGGCGTGAATAGCGCGTCGGCGTACGGTCCACCTGGCCCGCGATGCGGACGCGGGCGGCCTCGATGTCGGCGAAGGTGACGGTCATCGCTGCTCCCAAGCGCCGGGTCTCGCGCCCGGTCGAGGTCTGCTTGTGGCGCCGTGTCGTGATCGTCGCAACCTTGACCTTCGGCGTTGCGTTAGGCGTCATATCCTTGTCTTAGGCTAGGCCCCGATCCCGACCTCCCTGGAGCGCGCCGATGTCCGTCCGTCCGATTCTCCTGATCTCCGCGCTGGCCGCCGCCGCGGCCGCCTGCGCGCCGACGCCCCCCGTCGGCGGTTATGGCGCGCCCGCCGCCGCCGTTTTCAAGGCCGAGGATTTCGCCTGGTCGCAGCGGGCCGGCCCGGCCGCCATCGACGGCCGCGTCGATTATCGCCGCGATGGTCGAGCCTACGCCTGCACCGGCTCGGCGGGTCTGACGCCGGACACCCCCTATACGCGCCAGCGTTTCGCCGCCCTGTACGGCTCGACCGACCGCGCCGCCGTGCCCGAGGCCGTGGTTCGCGCCCGCAACGTGCCCGATCCCAACGCCGACTACCGCGCCTATGTCCGCTCCGAGCGGTGCGAGAACGGCCGCTTCCGCTTCGTCGGCCTGCCCGACGGCGGCTGGTTCGTCATCGTTCCCGTCAGCGCCGACAGCGACCGCGTCGTCCTGATGCGGTTCGTCCAGACGCGCGGCGGGCGCGTCACCAATGTCGTGATGTGAGCAAGGAGACCGCCATGCGCCTGATCCTGATCGCCGCCGCCGTCGCCGCCTCGGCCGCCGCCGGAAACGCCTCGGCCCAGAGTTGGACGTCGCACGGCGAGCACGGCGAACGCCCCTATGGCTATGAAACCGGCCGCTATTACAGCAATCCCTACGACAGCGGCCGCCGATCCTATGGCTATGACCGGTCGTACAACGGCCAGGCCGACCGGCCCGGCGACTATCGCTGCGACGCCTTCTGGGACGCGAACCGCACCGACTGCGGCGCCGCCTGGCGCGACCAGCGACGCGGGTACAGCCGTTACGGCCGCGGACGCGGCCATGGCTCATCCTATTCCAGCTATTCCAGCGGCGGTTCGGCCTATCCCGGCGCCTATGGGCGACCCGATCTGGTCTATCCGGCCGGGCGCGGCGGCCACGACGCGGGCGGACGCAACCAGGCCCGCATCGACTGGTGCCGCTGGAACTACCGCTCCTACGACCCGGCCAGCGGCTATTACCGCGCCTATTCCGGCCATCTGGTGTGGTGCGGCTAGACCCCGCTGCGACGCGAACGACGTCTTTCGCTCACGAGATCGTGCCCTATCGCCGTTCGCCATCTTTCGGCCTCGACTGACCCGCCTGTCGGCTATCGCCCGCGCATGGGCGTCAGTCGGGGAGCGCGTCCATGTCCCAGCACAACATCGTCGGCTCTGAAGCCTTCGAGAAGCGGCCGCACGTCTATATCCGCTCGTTGAAGTCGGGCGGCTGGCGGCGACGCAGGGCGCGCCTGGCCCTGGCCTTCATGGCCGGGATCGTCGTGGCGGTGATCGGCGGCGCGGCTGCGGCCGTGGCCGCCTTCGGGCCGTTGCTGGCGGGCGGCTGACGCTCAGGCCAACCACACCATCCGCCGCGTCGCCACCTCCTGGCCGCGCGCCTTGGAATAGCCCTTCCTGACCTCGCCCGTGTAGAGGAAGCCCGCCTTCTCCAGCACCCGGCCGGACGCCGGATTGTCGGCGAAGTGACCGGCCATCAGGGCGCGCCGCCTCCATTTGCGCGACGCCCAGACCATGCCGGCCTCAAGAGCCTCGGTGGCGAAGCCCCGGCCCCAGAAGTCGCGGCCGATCCAGTAGCCCGCCTCCGGCGCCGGATCGGCGTCCTCGAACAAGCCCAGCACCCCGACCAGGCCGTGGTCCTCGTGCTCGATGACAAAGGTCGCCGACCGGGCCGGGTCTTGCGCCGCCGTCTGGAGCACGAACGCCTCGGCGTCGCCGACCCCGAACGGGTGCGGCATACGCAGGGTCATGCGGGCGATCTCGGATTCATTGGCCAGACGCGCCAGGCGCGTCACGTCTTGCAGGCCCGGCGCGCGCAAGGTCAGGCGCCGCGTCTCGATGACGGGGGAGGTTTCGATGATGCACATGGCGTCGCCTCGCTTCATTCTCGCCGCCTCCTTGGAAGGCTCGGGCGGCGTCGAGGCGGGGAAACGAAAACGGGGAGCCTGGTGATCCAGACTCCCCGCGGAATAATTCCTTGGTCCAGATCGGCTGCTTTTTCCAGCAACACGATCCGGGAGATTTCTTCGGATCGCTTACTCGGCGGCTACGGCCTGTTGGTCGTTGGCCGGTAGAATCGACACGTAACAACGGCCGCCGCGCTTGGTGGTGAATTTCACGGCGCCGTTGACCAGCGCGAACAGGGTATGGTCGCGGCCCATGCCCATGTTGTCGCCCGGATGCCACTGGGTGCCGCGCTGACGAATAATGATGTTGCCGGCCAGCACCTGCTCGCCGCCGAACTTCTTCACGCCGAGGCGCTTCGATTCGGAGTCGCGACCGTTGCGCGACGAACCGCCGGATTTCTTGTGAGCCATAACTCTGCTCCGTCCTCTTGCGCCGGACCCGCAGGTCTCAGTCAGCGCCTATTGTAGCGACAAACGCCCCGCTTGGGCGCCCGTGAATTCTTTAGTCTTCAGCCTTGGCGGCGGCGGCCTTCTTGGCCGGAGCCTTCTTGGCCGGAGCGGCCTTGGCTTCAGCCTTGGGCGCGGCGGCCTTCGGAGCCTTGGCGGCCTTGGCCGGCTTGGCTTCGGTTTCCGTCGTGCGCGGGGCCAGGCCGCGGGCGCGGGCGTTGATCTCGGCCTTGGTCAGCAGCGAGGCTTCGCCGTCCCACTTGGCCTTTTCGCCACCGCCTTCGATGCCGGTGATGCGCAGAACCGATTCCATCTGGCGATGGCCACGGGTGCGACGATAACCCTGGCGACGGATCTTCTTGAAGATCTTGACCTTCTCGCCCTTGCGGGTCTCGACTAGGGTCGCGGCGACCGAAGCGCCCGCGATCAGCGGCGCGCCCAGGGTCACGCCCTTGTCGCCGCCCAGCATCAGCACGTCGCCGAAGCTGACGTTCGCACCGGCTTCGCCGTCGAGCTTCTCGACCACGATCACATCGCCCGGTTGAACCCGGTACTGCTTGCCGCCGGTCTTGATCACCGCGTACATATTGAGCCTCGGCATAACGCAAAAAAGAGTGCGCCCGCAGGAACCCCGCGGGCGAAGAGGGGGCGGCATAGACGGACCGGGGGTCGGAGTCAACGCAAACGGGGCCGAAAACGCCGTCCAAGACGCGAATTCCCCCGCCGGTCTGGTCCGGCCGCTCGCGTCGTGCGAAGCCGGGCCGCTGAACCATCAAGAGACTGTCTTATGACTGACCGCCGCGTCGAGGCCGCCCGCAGAATCGTCGCCCATCTGGCCGAACACCTTGGCGCCGACCTGTCCCTGCGCCTGTGGACCGGCGAGGTCCTGCCCCTGGGACCGAACGCGCGTGACGACATCCAGATCGTGGTGGCCCGCCCCTCGGCCGTGCGTCGCCTGCTGCTGAAGCCCGGTTTGATGACGGTGTTCGAACTGTTCGCCGCGGGCGATTTGCGAATCGAGGGCGGCGATCCTCTGGAGGCCGCCGATCGCTGGGACCACGGCCGCGCCATCCACCTGGCCAGGAATGTCGACAAATGGCTGGTCGCGCGCGAGGCCGTTCCCTTCCTGTTAAACGGCGGCGACCAGGGCGCGACCCAGCTTCCGGCCTGGGACGCCACCGGCGACGACGGCGTCGGCGCCGCCCGCTCGGGCCGCCGGGATCAGGACTTCATCCAGTTCCACTACGACGTCGGCAACGACTTCTACGCCCTCTTCCTGGACCCGGAGATGGTCTATTCCAGCGCCTACTTCCCCTCGCACAAGGCGACGCTGGAAGAGGCCCAGCGCGAAAAGCTGGATCGCATCTGCAAGAAGCTGCGCCTCAAGCCCGGTCAAAAGCTGCTCGACGTCGGTTGCGGCTGGGCCGGTCTGTCGTGCTGGGCGGCCCAGAATTACGGCGTCACCGTGCACGGCGTGACCCTGTCCCAGGCCCAGCTCGACTACGGCCGGGCCAAGGTCGAGCGGCTGGGGTTGCAGGACAAGGTGACCCTGGAACTCAAGGACTATCGCCAAATCGAGACGTCCGGCGCCTATGACGCCATCAGCCAGGTCGAGATGTTCGAACACGTCGGCTTCGCCAATCACGAGACCCACTTCCTGGAGATGCGGCGCCTGCTGAAGCCCGGCGGCCTGTATTTCCACCAGGCCTCGGTGCGCCGCGGCGGCCGCGACGCCATCCGCCCGACGCCGACGACCAGGGTCATCACTCGCTTCATCTTCCCCGGCGGCGAACTGGACACCATCGGCATGACGGTGACCAATCTGGGCCGCCTCGGTTTCGAGACGCTGGATGTCGAGGATATGCGCGAGCATTTCGAACTGACCCTGCGCGAATGGACCCGTCGCCTCTACGCCCGCCGCGAAGAGGCCTACAAACTGGCCGGCGAGGCCCGCACCCGGCTGTGGCTGATCTATTTCGGCCTGTTCGCCAAGGGCTTCGAGCGCGGCTCTGTGTTGGTCTATCAGACCGTCGCCCAGAAACGCCGACCGGGGGCGAGCGGCCTGCCGCTGGATCGGAAGAGTCTATATGTCTGATCTCCTCTCGACCGTTACAAAGTAACACGCTATACGGGTCGGTATGTCGCCGCCCGACCTTCAACAGCCGGTCCTCGCCTCACTTCTGGGGGCGGGATTCGCAGCAGCCTTCCTGCACGCGGCCCTGCCGACCCACTGGCTGCCCTTCGTCCTGGTCGGGCGCGCGCAGCGCTGGACCCTGCGCAAGACCCTGGGTGCGGTGGTCGCGGCCGGTCTGGCGCACATCGCCACGACGGCGGCGGTCGGCGGCCTGATCGTTCTGGCGGGCCTGGCCCTGAACCAGTGGATCGCCGGTCTGTTGCCTCATCTTTCGGCGGCGCTGCTGATGATCTTCGGCGCCTTCTATCTGGCGCGCGCCACCCTGAAGCGACCGGTCCCGGTCGGCGGCCCGCCGCTGGAGACGCCCGAACCCACCGTCTCCGACAGCGCCGCCTTCTGGGGTCTGGTGGCGATGATGGCCGTTTCGCCGGGCGAGGTGCTTCTGCCCATCTATCTGTCGACGGCCGAGGAGGGTCTGCCGGTGCTGGCCCTGCTGACGATGGTGTTCGCCGCCGGCACCGTGGCGGGCATGGCCTTGCTGACGACCCTGGCCCGCGCGGGGGCCTCGATCCTGCGACTGGAACGGTGGGCGCGCTATGAGGGAATGGTGCTGGGCGTAGCCCTGATCGGCCTGGGCCTTCTCGTGATGACGCACCAGCACTAGGGTGCCCCCATGGGCGCGCACCACAGCCATTCTCACGACCATGATCACGCAGGCCATGCGCACGATCACGGCCATCCTCACGGCCCGGTGGATACCGGAGACTGGCGCTACGCCGTCGGTCTGATCGTCAATCTGATCTTCGTCTGCGTTGAGTTCGGCGCCGGTATGTGGAGCGGCTCCACCGCCCTGATGGCCGATGCCGGGCACAATCTGTCCGACGTGTTGGGCCTGGCCATGGCCGGGGGCGCGGCCTGGCTGGCGCGCCGCAACGCCGGGACCCGGCGCACCTATGGCTATGGCAAGGCGACGGTGCTGGCGGCGCTGGGCAATGCGCTTCTGCTGATCTTCGCCTGCGGGGCCATCGCCGTGGAGGCGGTGCGGCGCCTGACCGAACCCGCGCCGGTCGCATCCGGCGTCATCATGGTCGTGGCCGGGATCGGTTTCGTCATCAATCTGGGCACGGCCCTGCTGTTCATGCGCGATCAGCATTCGGACCTGAACGCCAAGGGCGCCTATCTGCACATGATGGCCGACGCCGCCGTCTCGATCGGCGTGGTGCTGTCGGGCGCCCTGATCCTGTTCACCGGCTGGTCGATCGTCGATCCTCTGGTCAGCCTGGTCATCGTCGCCGTGATCCTGATCGGCACATGGGGCCTGTTGAAGGACTCGGTGAACCTGGCCTTGGACGCTGCGCCGTCCGGCATGGACGTGGCCGCCATCCGCGACGCCCTGCTGGCCCTGCCGGGCGTCAGCGCCGTCCACGACCTGCACGTCTGGGGCCTGTCGACCACCGAGACGGCCCTGACCGCCCACCTCGTCCACGACCGCGAGGATTCCGCCGCCCTGCTGGCCGAGGCGCAGGGAATGGTCCGCGAGCGTTTCCGTATCGGCCACACGACGCTTCAGCTCGAGACGGGACAATTGCCGGACTGCCCGAACTGTTGACCTTCGTCTTTCGTCACCTCCCCGGCTGCGCCGCTGCGCGGCTTGCCGAAGGATGACGAAAGGAATGGGCTTTGCGCGAGCGCGCGCCGTCACTAGATGAGCGGCATGGAAAAGACCCCCGTCACCGTCCTGACCGGCTACCTCGGCGCCGGCAAGACCACCCTGCTGAACCGCATCCTCACCGGCGACCACGGCAAGCGCTACGCCGTCATCGTCAATGAGTTCGGCGAGATCGGCATCGACAACGACCTGGTCGTCGGCGCCGACGAGGACGTGTTCGAGATGAACAACGGCTGCGTCTGCTGCACCGTGCGCGGCGACCTGATCCGCGTCGTCGCCGGCCTGATGAAGCGCCAGCGTCCTGGAAAGCCCGCCTTCGACGCCATCATCGTCGAGACCACCGGCCTGGCCGACCCCGGCCCGGTGGCCCAGACCTTCTTCGTCGACGAGGACGTCAAGGCCAAAACCCAGCTCGACAGCGTCACCGCCCTGGTCGATGCGAAGCACGTCATGGCCCGGCTGGACGACTCGAAAGAGGCGCGCGAACAGGTCGCCTTCGCCGACCAGATCATCCTGAACAAGGTCGACCTGGCCTCCGCCGACGACCTGGCCGCCGTCGAGGCGCGGCTGCGCGCTCTGAACCCCCTGGCCCCGATCCTTCGCGCCGAGCGCGCCGATGTGGACCTGGACAAGGTGCTGGGCCGTCACGGCTTCGATCTGGAGCGCATCCTGGAGGTCCGCCCCGACTTCGTGAACCCGCCCCACGGCGCCGAAGGCCACGTCCACGACGCGCACTGCGGCCACGACCATAACGATCACGGTCATGACCATCACGGCCACGATCACCACGACCACGGCCCGCGCGGCCACGCCCATCAGGACGACATCAAGGGCGTCTCCCTGTCGCTGGACCGGCCGATGGACGGCGCGAAATTCACCGCCTGGCTGGACCGCCTGTTGGCCGAAAAGGGCCAGGACATCCTGCGCGCCAAGGGCATCATCGACGTCGCGGGCGAGGATCGCCGCCTGGTCTTCCAGGCCGTGCACATGATCCTGGAAGGCGACCTGCAACGGCCATGGGGCGACAAGGAGCGTCGCTGGAGCCGCGCCGTCTTCATCGGCCGCGACCTGGACGAAGCCGCCCTGAAGGCTGGGTTCGAGGCCTGCGCCGCGTGAAGACCCTCGATTTCGACGCCCAGGTCACCGCCGCCCTGTTCGACCGCACCGGCGCCGTCTTCGCCCTAGGCGACGGCGCGGTGGTGTTCGAGAGCGGCGAACGGGCCGAGGCTCATGACGGCGCCGTCCTGTGCGCCTGCGTCCACCCGTCCGGCGACGGCGTCGTCACCGGCGGCGACGATGGCAAGGTGGTCTGGAGCCGCCGCGGCGAATCCATGCTTCTGGCCACCGCCAAGGGCCAATGGATCGACGCCATCGACGCCGCGCCGGAGACTGGCCTGATCGCCTTCGCCTTCGGCAAAACCCTGTCGGTCATAGACGTCGCCGACATCGCCTTCCGCCGCGACTTCGTCCACGAACGCACCGTCTCGGGCGTGGCCTTCGAGCCGAAGGGGCGCCGCGTGGCCGCCTCGACCTATGGCGGCGCGGCCCTGTGGTATGCGCGGATCGCCCAGCAACAGCCGACGCTGCTGAAATGGGCCGGATCGCACACGGGCGTGGCCTGGTCGCCCGACGGCGCCTTTGTGATCACCACCATGCAGGACAACCAGTTGCACGGTTGGCGGCTGAAGGATCAGCGCAATATGCGGATGGGCGGCTATCCGGCCAAGATCCGCAACACGGCCTTCCTGTCCAAGGGCCGCCTGCTGGCCACGCCGGGCGCGCAGGGCGTCGTGCTCTGGCCCTTCGAGGGCGCCCAGGGTCCCATGGGCCGCGAAGCGACCGAGATCGGCTTCGACGAGGCCAGCCTGGTGAATCTGGTCGCCGCCCAACCGAAACACGGCCGCGTCGCCGCCGGGCTGACCGACGGCCGCGTCTGGGTCGCCGATCCGGCCGGTCAGGGCCTGGAGCGCATCAAGGCCGAGAAGGGCGCGTCCATCGTGGCCCTGGCCTTCGACGCCGGGACCACGCGCCTGGCCTGGGCCGACGAGGACGGCCAGGCCGGGATCGCCGACCTCTGAGGCTTGCAACCTTGGCCTTGATGACGGAACCCTGACGCATGACCGGAACGTCCCAGATCAAGGCGCGCGGGCGGCCGATCCTCATGGCCCTGCTGATCCTGGCCATGCTGCCGATCGGGGCGGTGATCATCCACCGCTTCGTGCCGCCGCCGACCACCCTGCTGATGGTCCGACAGGCCGTGGCGGGCGAAGGGCTGACCTATGAGTGGCGCGGACTGAACGATATCTCCCCGCGTCTGGTCGAAGCCGTCATCGCCGCCGAGGACGCCCGCTTCTGCGAACATCGCGGCTTCGACTTCGCGGCCATAGAAAAGGCGCTGGATTCCAACGCCCGCGGCCGCAAGGTTCGCGGCGGTTCGACCATCAGCCAGCAGACCGCCAAGAACGTCTTCCTGTGGCCAGGCCGCGACTGGATCAGAAAGGGTCTGGAGGCCGGTTACACCGTCCTGATCGAGACCCTGTGGGGCAAGCGGCGGATCATGGAGGTCTATCTGAACGTCGCGGAATGGGCCCCCGGCGTTTACGGCGCCGAAGCCGCCGCCCGCCGCTGGTACGGCAAGAGCGCGGCCGACCTCAACGCACGCGAAGCCGCCCGTCTGGCCGCCATCCTGCCCAGCCCGCGCCGCTACAAGGCGGCCAGCCCCGGTCCCTATGTCCGCAGACGGGCCGGCCGCGTCCAGGCCGCCATGGGCACGGTGCGCGACGAAGGTCTGGCCGCCTGCGTTCTCAAGTAAAAGGCCAAGCTTGACGCGGCGGTTCCGCTTGCCTCCCATGCGCGCCGACAAGACCGCCGTATGCGGCGGCGTCAGCGGGAGTGAGAGACTATGAAGCGTCAATTGATGGCGGCGGTCGCCGTCTGCGCCCTGGGCCTGACGGGCTGCGTCACGGTCAAGTCCTGGGCCACGGAACTGCCTGCCCCGGCGTCCGCCGCTCCGGCGACCGCCTCGGCCTTCCCCGTCACGACCGAAGGCGCGACCGCTTTCGTCGCCGACGCCGAAAAGCGGTTGATGGAGATGGGCGAATACGTCGCTCGGGTGCAGTGGGTGCGCGCCACCAACATCACCTTCGACACCATGTGGCTGGAAAGTCGGGCCAACGCCCAGTCGACCGAGATGTCGGTGCAACTGGCCAATGAGGCCGCCCGCTTCAACGATGTCCAGGTTCCCGCCGACGTGCGGCGCAAGCTGAACCTGCTGCGCCTCGGCCTGGTCCTGCCTGCTCCGAATCGTCCCGGCGCCGCCACCGAACTGGCCGAGATCACCACCCGTCTGGACTCGACCTACGCCACCGGCAAATTCGCGTTCAAGGGCGAACAGATCACCCTGGACGACGCCAACATCAAGATGGCCGAGAGCCGCGACCCGGCCGAGACCAAGGCCCTGTACGAAGGATGGCGCACCATCTCGCCCGTCATGCGAGACGACTACGCCCGCATGGTCGAGATCGCCAACGAGGGCAGCCGCGAGCTGGGCTATGCCGACACCGGCGCCATGTGGCGCGCGGGCTACGATATGTCTCCCGACGCCTTCGCCGCCGAGACCGACCGTCTGTGGAACCAGGTCAAACCCTTCTATGTGAACCTGCACTGCTACGTGCGCGGCCGCCTGAACGCCAAATACGGCGACGCGGTCCAACCCGACCACGGCCCGATCCGCGCCGACCTCCTGGGCAATATGTGGTCCCAGCAATGGGGCAACATCTATGATGTCGTCGCCCCTCCGGGCGTGCCGGAAGGTCAGGGCTACGACCTGACCCAGCTCCTGACCCACGCCAACTACGACGCCACGCGGATGGTGAAGACCGGCGAAGGCTTCTACACCTCGTTGGGCCTGCCCGCCCTGCCCGACACCTTCTGGGAGCGCAGCCAGATCACCCGCCCGCGCGACCGCGAGGTGGTCTGCCACGCCTCGGCTTGGGATGTGGACAATGTCGATGACCTGCGCATCAAGATGTGCACCCAGGTCAATGCCGACGACTTCTACACCGTCCACCATGAGCTGGGACATAACTACTACCAGCGGGCCTACAACCAGCAGCCCTTCCTGTTCCGCAACGGGGCCAACGACGGCTTCCACGAAGCCATCGGCGACTTCATCGGCCTGTCGGCCACGACCCCGACCTATCTGAACCAGATCGGCCTGCTGGACACCGTGCCGGGCGCCGAGGAGGACATTCCCTTCCTGCTGAAGATGGCGCTCGACAAGATCGCCTTCCTGCCGTTCGGCCTGATGGTCGACCGCTGGCGCTGGGACGTGTTCAGCGGCAAGACCGCGCCCGCCGGCTACAATGACGCCTGGACGGCCAATATGCTGAAATACCAGGGCCTGACGCCGCCCGGCCCGCGCCCGGTCAACGCCTTCGATCCGGGGGCCAAGTACCACATCCCCGGAAACACGCCCTACACCCGCTACTTCCTGGCCCACATCTATCAGTTCCAGTTCCAGCGCGCGGCCTGCAAACAGGCGGGCTGGACCGGGCCGCTGCACCGCTGCTCCATCTACGGAAACACCGAGGTCGGCCAGCGCTTCAACGCCATGATGGAGATGGGCCAGTCGCGCCCGTGGCAAGAGGCCATGGCCGCCTTCACCGGCGAGAACGGCAACGACGCCTCGGCCGTCGCCGACTATTTCGCCCCGCTGAACACCTGGCTGATCCAACAGAACCGCGGCAAGTCCTGCGGCTGGGACAACTGACCCCGGCCTGACGACGTCAAGCCCGTTGGCCGCGTCCGACCACCCTCCCCGAGCAGGAGGGTGGCGGATCGGCCTTATTTGGCGATGCGCAGGTTCTCGATGGCGCCGGCGATGCGATCAAAGGCCGCGCCGATGTCGGCGGCGTCGGTGACGTTGAAATAGTTCGCCGGTTGGGTGGCGCAGCCGCTGAGCAGGTCCTGGGTGCGCGTGTCGACCTGGACGCCCACCGTATAGACGATGATGTCACGGTTCCGCAGGTTGACGCACAGCTCCTCCAGGCGGCCGTCCATGACATTGCGCCGTTCGGTCCCTGAAGAACTGACGCCGACGCCCAGCCGCTCCTGCCAGACCAGGCCCGCGCCCGAATAGACCGAGTTGTCGGGATTGCTGGTGGTCGGGTTCACGTTCTCGCCGTCGGTCATCAGGATGACGATCTTCTGTAGACGCTCGGTTCCATAGGGCTGGCCGTCGCGGAACGGCGCGTTCGGGGACAGGGCGTGCCAACCCCACATCAGACCCATGGGGATGTTGGTGTTGCCGGTGGCCCTCATCCGGTTCACCGCCGCCTTCAGGCTGGTGAAGTCGTCGGTCAGACGCATGACCGGCTCCAGGCTACAGCCCTGGTTGGGACCCAGGTTCGTGCCGATGCCGCTGCGCAGACGGCTGCGCGTGTATTTCGTGGCGTCCTTGGTCAGCCGGTCCCACGCCTGGATTCGCAGCGCGTTGTTCAAGCTTCCCAACAGATTGCTGATCAGGCCGCTGAGACTGGTGGTCGGCTCGTCGATGTAGTCGTTGGGATAGTAGAAATTCTCCCAGCGATTGTCGTTGGGGAAGGTGTTTTCATCCGGCGAGTCGGGCGAGAAATAGGGTACGAACATCGTCGCCTGGTCGCCGCTGTTCGGCGCCGTGTCCCGAACGTCGTAGGGATAGGCTCGGCTTTCGATACAGCCGCCCCAGCCGATCTGGAGCGTGTCCAGCAGGGCGAAACGGTCCTGGCCGGTCGAGAACAGTCCGGTCGTCCCGGTCGAGCCTGTGTGATTGGTCGAGCGGCTGAGCCAGCCCAGATTCGAGGCGCTGGTGCGGTTTGCGGTCGTGCCGAACCCCGAATTGACCCGCACGGTCATGGAGAAGGGCACCAGGGCGATCTTGACCGCATCCTCCTCGACGCTGCGGGCGTCGGCGGCGGCCAGACGGTCGATCAGATTGACCGCCGCCGCCTTGGTGTTGGTCAGCTTGGACCCCGACATCGAGCCGGTGTTGTCCAGAACCAGGGCGATCTCGACCATCTTGTTCGAGCGGAACACCTCGGAGTGCGCCCCGACCGGCAGCTTGTCGTCCATGAACTTGCCGTAGGGCGGCAGGAAGATGTTGGCGACCAGCGCCTTCACGTCGACCTTGGCGTCGGCCACCACCACGCCCTCGTTGTTCAGGACGAAGGTGGTGCGGTCCTCACGCAGGGTGATTTCGGGATAGGCCTGAAGGTTGGCCTTCAGCGCCGCCAGGCCGACCGTCGTGATCTCGGCGTTGGTGGTGTAGGGCGAGCGGGCGGCGGCCAGGGCGGCCGCGTCCAGCGCGTCTTGCAGATTGACCCGCACGGTCGAGGCGCGGTGAATGTCCACGCCGCCCAGGGTCATCAAGATCAACGGCGGCAGGCTCAGGGCGAAGATCATCGCCACATTGCCCCGGCGCGCGCGCGCGAACCGGCCCGCAAAGCCCTTCAGCGTGCGTCCCCAGTCGGCGATGGCGTCTGCGATGGCGCCCATTGGTCCATATCTCCGCGCGCGGACGCAGGGTCCGCCACGACGAAAATGGCACGGCGACAGTTAAGGGAAGGCCTATCGGCGAGGGTTAACGGGCCACGGTGAACGGCCCGGCGGTCAGATCAGCCGGATTTCCTTCAACCGCTCGGTCAGGAAGTCCTCGGCCATGATCGAGCGGCCTTCATAACGGTCGGGATTGTCCGCCGTGATCATGGTCGGCAGGGTCTCGATCACGAAGTCGGGGTTGAAGTGCAGGAAGAAGGGCGTCGAATAACGCGCATAACCGCGCCGCTCGGGCGCCGGATTGACCACCCGGTGCGTCGTCGAGGGCAGGACGTGGTTGGTCAGCCGTTGCAGCATATCACCGATGTTGACCACCAACGCCCCCGGCGGCGGGGCGATGTCCAGCCATTCGCCATCCGCGTCCTTCAGTTGCAGGCCCGCCTCTTCCGCGCCCAGCAACAGGGTGATGACGTTGATGTCCTCGTGCGCCCCGGCGCGCACGCCCGGCGCATCGGCCGGAACCGGCGGATAATGCAGCGTGCGCAGGATGGAGTTCCCCAGCTCGACCTTGTCCTCGAAATAGGCATCCCCCAGGTCCAGATACCGGGCGATGGCGCGCAGCACCTTGGCCCCCAAAGCGTCCATGGCCTCGAACATCCCGTACTGGTGCGCCCGGAACCCGGGGATCTCGGCCGGCCACAGGTTGTCGCGCATATATTTGCGATAGGGGTGCCCCTCGGGCAGTTCACGGCCGACGTGCCAGAATTCCTTCAGATCGACGGTCGCGGCGCCCTTGGCCGCCTCGACCCCGAACGGCGTCAGGCCGCGCGCCCCGCCCGTGCCCGGCACATGGTATTGTCTCTTGGTCGGCTCCGGCAGGGCGAAGAAGGCCTTGGCGTCGTCCAGGGCCGCGTCCAGCGTCGCCTGATCCAACCCGTGATCGGCGATGACGGCGAATCCATAACGTTTGAACGAAGTTCCCAAGGCGTCGGCGAAGGCCTGGAAGTCCTGGTCGTACAGCGTCATCGAGACCGGCTCGATGGCGGATTTGGCGGTGCTCATGGTTTGGCTCGCGGACGAAGGCTCGAAGATATGGCTCTGTCCATACGCCCAGTGACCGCCTGATGGCAAAACGGACAGGCGCATTCATATACGGTACAGCTTGGAACCTTCACCGTAAGGCGACGTTTCAGCGCCGACCACCCCGTAACTAAGGACCCTTGCCTCATGCGCGCCAAGCTCGCCCTCGTCACTACCTCGATCGCCGTCCTCGTCGGCGCCGCAGCCTGCACCACCACCGACCCCTACAGCTCGACCCCGCGCCGCAACAATACCGGCACGGGCGTGATCGCCGGCGCCCTGGGCGGCGCCCTGCTGGGCTATCTGACCAACACTTCGGACGGCGAACAGGGTCGCAAGAACGCCCTGATCGGCGCCGGCATCGGCGCCCTGACCGGCGGCGCCGTGGGCAATTACATGGATCGTCAGCAACGCGCCCTGGAAGCCGAACTGTCCGGCACCGGCGTCGGCGTTGCGCGTCAAGGCGACAACCTGATCCTGCGTATGCCGTCGGATGTCACCTTCGCCACCAACCAGTCTTCGATCGACCCGCGCTTCAACGCCGTGCTGGACGATGTGGCGGGCGTGCTGAACGAATATGATCGTTCGGTCATCGACGTCATCGGCCACGCCGATTCCGCCGGCTCGGATGAGTACAATCTCGACCTGTCGCGCCGCCGCGCCTCGTCTGTGGCCGGCTATCTGGTCAGCCGCGGCGTCATGGCCGATCGTCTGTTCGTCGACGGCCGCGGCGAGAGCCAGCCGATCGCCTCCAACGACACTCCGGCCGGCAAGGCTCAGAACCGTCGCGTGGAGATCCTGATCCGCCCCTTCACCGGCTGATCGACCGATCGGGACTGAATCTGGCGGGCGGCTCGAAAGAGCCGCCCGTTCGCCTTTTACGGCACACCGTTCCGTGACTTGCGCCCAGGACGCGAAAATGGCTTAACGCCGTATCGACGCACGGGGGGCACGGTGGGCGATCACGATTTGGCCGAGGGTTTGAAACTGGCGGCGACCGCCGTCGCCTCAGCCGTCCTCGTCGCCGCCCTGGTCATCACTGTCGGGGGTTCGGTCATCGACCGAAAAGCCCAGACCTCCGCCGTCGAAACCGCCCCCGCACAGGTCGTCCTGGTCCGCGCCGACGGCTGAGGACATCAGCTTCGGCCGATCGAGCTGTAACGGAAGCCCCGCGCCCGCATATCGTCAGGCTTGTAGACGTTCCTCAGGTCGACCATCACCGGCGACTTCACCAGGCGTTTGACACGGTCCAGGTCCAGGGCGCGGAACTGATCCCATTCGGTCAGGATCACCACCACGTCGGCGCCGTCCACGGCCTCATAGGGTCCGTCCTTGAACACTACTCCGTCCAGGAGTTTGGACGCCTCGTGCATACCTTCGGGGTCGAAGGCCTGGACCGTCGCCCCAGCCGCCAGCAGGGCCGGCGCCACGTCCAAGGACGGCGCGTCGCGCATATCGTCGGTGTTCGGCTTGAAGGTCAGGCCCAGCAAGGCGACCGTCTTGCCCTTCAACTCGCCGCCCAGGGCCGCCTGAACGCGCCCGGCCATGGCCTTCTTGCGCGCGTCATTGACGGCCACCGTCGTTTCCACCAACCGCACCGGGCTGCCCGCGTCGGTCGCGGTGCGCACCAGGGCCAGGGTGTCCTTGGGAAAGCACGACCCGCCATAGCCCGGCCCGGCGTGCAGGAATTTCGACCCGATGCGGTTATCCAGGCCGATGCCGCGCGCCACCTGCTGCACGTCGGCCCCGACCTTCTCACACAGGTCGGCCATCTCGTTGATGAAGGTGATCTTCAAGGCCAGGAAGGCGTTGGCGGCGTATTTGATCAGCTCCGACGTGCGCCGCCCGGTGAACAGGATCGGCGTCTCGTTCAGGTTCAGAGGTCGATAGATCTCGGCCATCACCCCCCTGGCCTGATCGTTCTCGACGCCGACGACAACGCGGTCAGGGCGTTTGAAGTCGCCGATGGCGGCGCCTTCGCGCAGGAACTCGGGATTGGACACCACGGCGAACTGGGCGTCGGGGCGGCGCTCGCGAATGATGCGCTCGATCTCGTCGCCGGTGCCGACCGGCACCGTCGACTTGGTCACCACCACGGTGAAGCCGTCCATCAGCTCGGCGACCTCTTCGGCCACCGCATAGACGAAGCTCAGGTCCGCATGGCCGTCGCCTCGGCGCGACGGCGTGCCCACGGCGATGAAGACCGCATCGGCCGACCGGATCGCCTCGGCGCCGTCCACGGCGAAGGACAGCCGTCCGTCGCGCACATTGGCCGCCACCAGATCGTCCAGCCCAGGCTCATAGATCGGCATCTCGCCGCGGTTCAGCCGCTCGATCTTGCCGGCGTCCTTGTCGACGCAGACGACGGTGTGGCCGAAGTCGGCGAAACAAGCTCCAGACACCAGGCCGACATAGCCGGTGCCGATCATTGCGATGCGCATGGCGATCCCTTTGAAGGCGTGCGGCCCGAATACCGCCCGCCCGCCCTCTTGTGAAGCGACGCCGGGTCTGCGACGGACGGAGCATGACGATGGGGCCGATCCCTTGACCCGCCTGAAGCGGCTGGAGGCCGAAAGCATCCACATCCTGCGGGAAGTGGCGGCCCAGTGCGCGCGGCCGGTGCTGCTCTATTCCATCGGCAAGGATTCGGCCGTCCTGCTGCATCTGGCCCAAAAGGCCTTCGCCCCCCTGCCCCCGCCCTTCCCGCTGCTGCACGTCGATACGACGTGGAAATTCCGCGATATGTATGCGCTGCGCGACCGTATGGCGGCCGAAAGCGGCATGGAGCTGCTGGTCCACATCAATCCCGAAGGGGTGCGGCGCGGCGTCAACCCGTTCGACCACGGCTCGGCGGTCCATACCGACATCTGGAAGACACAGGGGCTGAAACAGGCGCTGGATCTGCACGGTTTCGACGCGGCCATCGGCGGCGCCCGCCGTGACGAAGAGGCCAGCCGCGCCAAGGAGCGGGTGTTCAGCTTCCGCGCTCCCGGCCACCGCTGGGACCCGCGTCGCCAGAGACCCGAGCTGTGGAGCCTGTACAACGCCCGGGTCCAGCCGGGCGAGACCATGCGCGTCTTTCCGCTGTCCAATTGGACCGAGCTGGACGTGTGGGACTACATCGCCGCCGAGACCATTCCCGTCGTGCCGCTTTATTTCGCCGCGCCAAGGCCGGTCGTCCGCCGCAACGGCGTCTGGATCATGGTCGATGACGAGCGGATGCCGCTGGACCCCGGCGAGACGCCTGAGATCCGCTCGGTACGTTTCCGCACCCTGGGCTGCTATCCCCTGTCCGGCGCGATCGACAGCGAGGCCACGACGCTGGAGACCGTCATCGCCGAGATGCGCGCCTCGCGCAGCTCCGAACGTCAAGGACGGCTGATCGACAGCGATCAAGCCGGTTCGATGGAGAAGAAGAAGGCCGAGGGCTATTTCTGATGGCCGTTTCCGACACCCTTCGCTTCATCACCTGCGGCTCGGTCGATGACGGCAAGTCGACGCTGATCGGCCGATTGCTGGCCGAGGCCGGGGCCGTGGCCGACGACCAACTGGCCGCCCTGCCCGTCGGGCCGCACGGGCCGGACTGGTCCTTTCTGGTCGATGGCCTGTTGGCCGAGCGCGAACAGGGCATCACCATCGACGTGGCCTATCGCTACTTCGCCACGCCGCGGCGCAAATTCATCGTCGCCGACACGCCGGGACACGAGCAGTACACCCGCAACATGGCCACCGCCGCCTCGACCGCCGATGCGGCCGTGGTGCTGGTCGACGTCAGAAAGGGCGTGCTGGTCCAGACGCGCCGCCACGCCTTTCTATGCGCCCTGCTGGGCGTGCGGTCGGTGGTGCTGGCCGTGACCAAGATGGACCTGGTCGGCTGGGACTGCGCCGTCTTCGACGAAACGGTCGCCGACTTCACCGACTTCGCCGCCCGCATCGGTCTGGAGACGGTGACGCCCATCCCGCTCAGCGGGCGCGACGGCGACAATGTGCTGACGCCCAGCGCGAACACCCCCTGGTTCGACGGGCGCCCGTTGCTGGAGACGCTGGAGACCCTGGCGACCGCGACCACGGTCTTGGACGCGCCCTTCCGCATGGCGGTGCAACTGGTCCAGCGGAACGGAGAGGCGCGCGCCTATCTGGGCCGGATCGCACAAGGCGCCGTCGCGGTCGGCGACCGTCTGCGGGTCGAGCCGTCGGGACGCGAGGCTTCGGTCAAGGCCCTGACCCTGTCGGGCGAAGCGGCGGATCGGGCGGGCGACGGCGCTTCCGTCGCGGTGATCCTGGACGCCGATGTCGACATCGCGCGCGGCGATGTTCTGGCCGCGGCCTCGGCGCCCCTGGAGAGCGCCGACCAGTTCGAGGCGACGGTCGTCTGGATGGCCGAGGCGCCGATGCTGCCGGGGCGGGTCTATGACGTTCAGGTCGGGACGGCGTCCCGCAGCGGCCAGATCACCGACATCCGCCATCGGATCGACGTCAACAGCCTGGAGCCGCTGGCGGCGCGGACATTGGGCCTGAACGAGATCGGCGTCTGCCACTTGTCGCTGTCGCGCGAGGTCGCCTTTACCCCCTATGACCAGAACCGCGAGTTGGGCGGCTTCATCCTGATCGACCGCGAGAGCCGCGCCACGGTCGGCGCGGGCATGATCCATTTCGCTCTGCGTCGAGCGCACAACATCCACCGCCAGGCCGTCACCGTGGACCGCGCCCGCCGCGCCGCCGCCAAGGGCCAGAAACCCGCCGTGGTCTGGCTGACCGGCCTGTCGGGCGCGGGCAAGTCGACCATCGCCGACGCCGTCGAGGCGCGGCTGACGGCCCTGGGGCGGCACTGCTATCTGATCGACGGTGACAATCTGAGGCACGGATTGAACCGCGACCTGGGCTTCACCGCCGCCGATCGCGTCGAAAACGTGCGCCGCGCGGCCGAGACGGCGCGGATGATGGCCGACGCCGGTCTGATCGTTCTGGTGTCGCTGATCTCGCCCTTCGCCGCCGAGCGACGCATGGCGCGCGAATTGATGGCCCAGGGCGAGTTCCTGGAGGTCTTCGTCGATGCGCCCCTGGCGACGGTCGAGGCGCGCGACGTCAAGGGTCTCTACGCCAAGGCCCGGTCGGGTGCGCTGAAGAATTTCACCGGCATCGACAGCCCCTATGAGGCGCCTGAGACGCCCGAGGTGCATCTTGACGCGGCGTCCCTGTCGGTCGAGCAGTCGGCGGATCGGATCATCGCCGCCCTGCACGCCGCCGGGCGTCTAGACCCCTGACGCCCGACTTCGCCGAGCCGACCGCCCAAAAGAAAACCGCCGCCCCGTGAGGAGCGGCGGTTTCCGAAGTCGTCATCGACGCTTCCAGTCCAGGATCGGCGGCCGGACAGGACCGGCCGCCTTGTCTTGGGACTTAGAAGTTGATGTCGATGGTGGCGCGGCGGTTCAGAGGCTCGCGCACGCCGTCGGCGGTGGCGCGGGCCAACTGGGTTTCGCCCTTGCCGTCCAGCGAGACGACGCCGCCGTTGACACCGTTGGCAACCATGGCGTCAGCCACGGTGCGGGCGCGACGGTTCGACAGGCCGACGTTATAGGCCGCGGAACCCGAGGTGTCGGCGTGGCCGACGATCAGGACGCGGGTCGGACGGCCCGACTTGGCGTAGTTGGACGCCTGGGTCACCACCGAGCGGGCTTCGGCCGTCAGGTCCGAACGATCCCAGTCGAAATAGACCACGAACTGACGCGCGGTCGGAGCCGGCGGAGGCGGCGGCGGCGGCGGCGGAGGCGGAGGCGGCGGCGGGGGAGGCGGCGGCGGGGGCGGCGGCGGCGGCGGAGGCGGAGGAGCCTCTTCGGCGCCGAACGCATAGCGCAGGCCCAGGGTCACGGTGTGACCGGTGTACTCACCATCCAGCGTGCCTTGACCGCCCGAGGTCGAGGTGTCGAGTTCGACATCGCTCGTCATATAGCGGTAGGTCAGGTCGATGTTGGTGCGGTCGCCGACAGCCCAAGCCAGACCAGCGATCGCCTGAGCGGCGAACTTGGTCGAGTGGTCGTCGATGGCGAAGCCGGTGGTGCGGGCGCCGCGCAGGGTGCCGACGGCGTCGCCGTTGACGCGGTTCACGCCCATGCCCAGGCCGACGAACGGACGAATGCCCCACGACTCCCAACCGAAGTCATAGATGACATTGGCCATCAGGGTGACCGAGTCCAGGTCGCCGTCCGGCGAATAGCAGGGACCGGTCGCCGGGTTGATGTTGCACAGGCCCGACGGGGTCACGTTCGAATCGCGACGGACACGGCCGATATCGCCCGAGCGATAGCCGCCTTCCAGTTCGACGCGCCAATTCGGGTTGAAGCGATAGCCCAGACGCGCAAAGGCGGCCCAGCCATCGTTGACTTCCCAATTCCAGGCCACACCCGTGGTCTGGGATTCCAGTTCGACGTCGTCGATGAACTGGTAACCGGCGTCTACCGCGCCGTACCAGCCATCCGGCTCAGCCGAAGCGGCGCCAGCCGACAGGGCAAGAGCCGCCGCCGCGCTGGAAGCCAGGATCAAACTTTTAACTCGCATGGGTATGAGCCCTCCGCAGCCATAATTATTTATGCGGCGGTCTCGCCGCCTACCGGGTTCATAACAGTGTTGCTGGGGGAGGTCGAGCATCAAACTCGGCCATATTAAGCCGATAAGTTGGAAGCGTGGCGTTGAAGCTACACGAGAAAAACACAACCTCGACCGCATCGCGGCGGAATCGGGGCGAAGCGCGACCGTTGAGCCGCGCGCGGGTCACGGATAGTTTCTCCCGATGAGCGAATCCCCCCCAGCCTGTGAGATCGTCGCCGAGGCCGGGGTGAACCACAACGGTCGCGAAGACCTGGCCCTGGCCCTGGTCGAAGCCGCCGCCGAGTGTGGCGCAGACTGCGTGAAATTTCAGACCTTTGACCCAGACGACCTGACGGCGGCCTCGGCGCCGACGGCGGTCTATCAGGCCGAATCGGGCGCGGGCGACAGCCAGAAGTCCATGCTGGAGAGCCTGGTCCTGCCCTATCCGGCCCTGCGACGCGTCGCCCGTGCGGCCGAGAATGCGGGAATCGCCTTCCTGTCCACCCCCTTCGACCGGGCTTCGGCGCGTTTCCTGGTCGAGGAGCTGGGCATGGCGCGGATCAAGGTCGGGTCAGGCGAGCTGACCAACCTGCCCCTGTTGCTGGACCTGGCGCGACTGGGGCGGCCGATTCTGCTGTCGACCGGCATGGCGACGATGGACGAGGCGCGACGGGCGCTGGGCGTCCTGGCCTTCGCCCGCCTGGCCGACGCGGGCGAGACGCCGTCTCTGGACGCCTTCGACGCCGCCCTGGCCGCGCCCGAGGCCGCGCCCGTGCTGGCCGAGACGGTGGTCATGCAGTGCACGACCCAGTACCCGGCCCCGCACGATCAGGCGAACCTGAGGGTGCTGGACGCCTATGCGGCCCTGGGCGTGCGGCCCGGGTATTCGGACCACACCCTGGGCGTCGACATCGCCCTGGCCGCCGTCGCACGCGGCGCTCAGGTGATCGAGAAACACCTGACCCTGTCGCGCGATATGGAGGGACCGGACCACCGCGCCTCGCTGGAGCCGGACGAGATGACGGCCCTAGTCGCCGGGGCGTGGCGGGTGAGCCAGGCCCTGGGGTCTTCGATCAAACAGCCCCAACCCGCCGAGATCGCCAATATGGTCGTGGCCCGCCGCGTGCTGGTCGCCGCCCGGCCGATCCGGGCGGGAGAGGTCTTCAGCCCCGACAACTTGACGGCCAAGCGAGCGGGCGCGGGGCTAGAGCCGGGCCTGTACTGGTCGTTGCTGGGCCAGGCCGCAGCCCACGACTTCGCCGCCGACGAGCCGATCCGGTCATGAAGCGGATCGGCGTCTTCACCGCGACCCGTGCCGAGTTCGGCCTGTTGCGCCCCGTGATCGCGGCGCTGGAGACCTCCGGGACGCTGGAGCCGGTCGTGATCGTCTCGGGCGCCCACCTGTCGGAGCGTCACGGCCTGACGGTGCGCGACATCGAGGCCGAGGGCGTGACGATCGCCGCCCGGATTCCAGTCCCGCTGCGCTCGGACCGACCGGTCGACATCTCCGCCGACATGGCCGCGACCCTGAAGGGCTGCGCCGAGACCTACGCCGCGCTGGAATTGGACGCCGTGCTGATGCTGGGCGATCGGACCGAACTGCTGGCGGCGGCCGCGGCGGCGGTCCCGCTCGCCTTGCCCATACTGCATATGGAGGGCGGCCATCTGACCCACGGGGCGGTGGACGATTCCATCCGACACGCAGTCTCCAAGCTGGCGGCCCTGCATTTCACGGCGGCCGAACCCTATCGTCAGCGCCTGATCCAGATGGGCGAGGCGCCCGAACGGGTCTTCACCGTCGGCTCGACGGCGGCGGACAATTTGAAGGCTTTCGGCGCTCGGACCCGCGCCGAGGTCGAGACCGAACTGGGCGTCGACCTGTCGCCGGGCTTCATTCTGGCGACCTTTCACCCTGAAACGCTGGGCGCGATGTCGACCGAGGCCCAGATCGAGACCTTTCTGGCGGGGCTGGAGACCGGGCGCCAAGGACGCAAGGTGCTGATCACCCTGCCCAATACCGACGCCGGGTCGGACGCCGTCCGCGCGCGGATCGAAACCTGGACGGCGAAAAATGCGGACTGGGTCACGGCGCGGACCTCGCTGGGGGCGCGGCGGTATCTGGCGGCGCTGACGGCCTGCGACGCGGCGGCCGGAAACTCCTCCAGCGGGGTGATCGAGGCGCCGATCGCGGGGGTCCCTTGCGTTAATGTCGGCGAGCGGCAGGCGGGTCGGCTGCGTCCGCCGGGCGTGATCGACGCGCCGCTGGAGGTTGGAGCGGTAGCGGCGGCCCTGAAGCAGGCGCTAAGTCCCGACTTCCAGACCGAGGCGGCGAAGGCTCCGCCTCCCTTCGGCGACGGCCATGCGGCCGAACGGATCGCGGCGGCGCTGGAGGCCACGGATTTCGTCGGTCTGGCGCGCAAGCCTTTCCACAACGCCTGAAGCCGCGCTTAGATCGCGAGACACGACGTAGGAGGACCGCGATGCGCGCCATCAACGCCCAACTGAGCAAGGGAGCGGACGCCGCCCTGGCCGCCCTGCGGCTCTACCTGGGCGGCTTCCTGATCTGGGGCGTGTGGGACAATATCGTCTCGGTCGAGCGGATGCGCGAGTTCGAGGGCTTTCTGACGGCTCTCAACTGCCCTTTTCCGGCCGTGGCGGCGCCGACTTCGGTGTGGGTGCAGTTCCTGATCGGCGTGCTGTTGATCCCCGGCCTGCTGACGCGCTGGGCGGGACTGTTGTTGGCGGTCAACTTCCTGGTCGCCGTGGCGTTGATTGCGACGTCGCAGGGAGTTTTCCAGGATGTGACGCGGGAACTGTTCGGGCCGATGATGTGCGTGCTGGTCGGACTGGTCCTAGCCACGCAAGGGCCGGGACAATGGGCGGTCGACGCCTGGCTGGAGCGACGCCGCTAGGTCGCCAGAAGGGTCTCGGCCGCCGCGAACTCCGGCGCCGTATCGATGTCCCAGCCGCGTTCGACCGGCATGGACCAGGCCAGGGCGCCGGGAACATCGAAACGACGGTCGGTCAGCAGGCGATCCGGGCGGCCGACATAGATCGCGCCATTGATCACCACCAGATCGTCGAGATCTCCGGCCGGGCCGATCGCGTCCGCAGACAGGCGACGATGGAAGGCGGGCGGCTTCAGCGGCGGCGAGACGCCGACCACGGCGGGGGCGGACCGGGCGTGACACAGGGTCAGGGCGCCGTCGACATCCGCCGCCGTGCGCAGGGGCGAGGTCGGTTGCAACAGGACCAGATAGTCCCAGTCGCGGCCCAGCACGCCCAGGGCGTGGACGATCGCGTCGTAGATCGAGGCGTCCGGCCCCGCCAGTTCGGCCGGGCGGTCGATCACCGTCACCCCACGCGCGGCGGCCAAGGCGGCGGCGGGATCGTCGGTGGTCACGGCGACGGCGTCGAGCAGGCCGCTGCCCAAGGCGGCGTCCAGGGTCCAGTCGATCAGGGGACGACCCGCGAACGGCCGGGTGTTCTTACCGCTCAGCCGTTCGGACCCGGCCCGGGCGGGGATCAGGCCCAAGGCCCGTGCGCCGTCGATCATGGCCGTTCCTCCGCGCCCGGTGACTGATAGACTCGATTCGTCTGAGAATCAGGGGGCGGCCCGAGGATGGCAAGCAAGGGCGTGGAACTGACGGGTCGCCGGGTGCTGGTCACCGGAGCGGGCGGCTTCATCGGCAGTCGGCTTTGCGAGCGTCTGGTCGAGGCGGGCGCCGAGGTTCGCGCCCTGGTGCGCTACACCTCGGACGGAGAGGCGGGCTGGCTGGACCGGTCGCCGATCCGCAAGGACATCGAGGTCAAGCGCGGCGACCTGGCCGACCGCGACAGCGTGTTCGACGCGGTCAGGGGCTGCCAGATCGTGCTGCATCTCGGCGCCCTGATCGCCATTCCCTATTCCTACCTCGCGCCCGAAAGCTATGTGCGGACCAACATCCTGGGCACGTTGAACGTGCTTCAGGCGGCGCGCGAGCTGGAGATCGGGCGGCTGGTCCACACGTCGACCAGCGAGGTCTACGGCTCGGCCCAAACCATACCGATGAGCGAAGATCATCCGCTGGTGGGCCAGTCCCCCTATTCCGCGTCCAAGATCGGCGGGGACAAGCTGGCCGAAAGCTATCACCGGTCGTTCGGCACGCCGGTGACGACCCTGCGGCCGTTCAACACCTTCGGGCCGCGCCAGAGCGCGCGGGCGGTGATCCCAGCGGTGGCTGTCCAGGCCCTGGCCGGGCGGGTCGTCAGGATGGGCGACCCCCGGCCGACGCGCGACTTCGTCTATGTCGACGACACGGCCGACGCCTTTGTGCGGGCGGCGACGGTTCCGGGGATCGAGGGCGAGACCATCCATTTCGGCGGCGGGCGCGAGATCAAGGTCGGCGACCTGCCCCGTATGATCGGCGAGGCGGCGGGGATCGCCGTGGAGGTCGAGCATGATCCCGAACGGATGCGCCCCGCCGCCAGCGAGGTCGAACGCTTGATCGCCGATGCGACGAAGGCCCGCGCCCTGCTGGGCTGGGCGCCTCAGGTGTCGGTCGAAGAGGGCCTCAGACGGACGATCGACTTCATCCGCGAGAACCCGCACCTGTATCGCCCCGAGGAGTATGCGGTGTGACCCGTCCAGGCGATCTCGGCGCCAATCTGATCGGGCCGGAGACGCCGATCCTGGAGGCGATCGGCCGGATGGACGCGGCGCGCCGGAAGCTGCTGCTGGTGGTCGACGACGAACGACGGCTGCTGGGCGCCTTGACCGACGGCGACATTCGCCGGGGCCTGATGCGGCGGCTGCCGATGGAGGCGCCGGTTCGCGAGGTGATGAACCCCGACCCGGTGGCCCTGACGGCCGGATCGTCGGACCTGACCGCCCTGGCGCGGCTGGAGGAACGAGGGGTGTCGCTGGCGCCCGTCGTCGATGGGCGCGGACGGGTGGTGGGCCTGTATCCCGACGCGGTCATAACGGCCTCGGCGCGCGACAATCTGGTGATCATCATGGCCGGAGGGCGCGGGGCGCGGCTGGCCCCCCTGACCCAGACCTGCCCCAAGCCGATGCTGAAGGTGGCGGGCCGTCCGCTTCTGGAAACCATCATCGAACGATTGCAGGCCCAGGGGTTCGGCCGCTTCCGCCTGGCGGTCAACTATCTGGCCGAAGTGATCGAGGACCATTTCGGCGACGGATCGTCCATGGGCGCCGAGATCCGCTACCTGCGCGAGGATCATCCGCGCGGCACGGCGGGCGCCCTGTCGCTGCTGGACGAGCCGATCGAGGGACCGCTGCTGGTCATGAACGGCGACGTCCTGACCCGGGTCAATTTCAGCGACCTGATCGACTTTCATTCGGACCTGGGAGCCGAGGCGACCCTGTGCGTGCGCGAACACTCGTTCCAGTCTCCGCATGGTGTGGCCGAAACGGATGGGCCGCGCCTTGTGTCCCTGCGCGAGAAGCCGACCTTCCGCTGGCTGGCCAACGCCGGAATCTATTGCCTGGATCCCGGCGTGCTGGACCGCATCCCGCGTGAGGGACCCTACGATATGCCCGAACTGCTGGCGGGGCTGGCGGCCGAACGACGCACGGTGGGGGCCTTTCCGATCCACGAATATTGGCTGGACATCGGCCGACCGCCCGACTTCGAGACGGCGCAGACGGATTTCCAGGCCCTGTTCGACTGAGGCCGCGCGCCCTGACCGCTTGCAACTGCGAGGGGTGCGTCTATGGTCGCCGCCGACGGCCGGTCCTGGCTGAGAGCGTCGCCGAACGACGCCCGACAGGCCCGACCGCCAGTCTCATTCGCCGTGCTGGGGCGTCGGTTTTTTCATGAACGCCATCCGATCCGGCGCCGACTTTTTCTCCAAACAGACCCGCATCATCGGCGCCCTGATGATGCGCGAACTGGCGACCCGGTTCGGACGCCAGGGCCTGGGTTTCGCCTGGCTGGTCGGAGAACCGCTGGTGTTCTGCCTCGGCGTCATCCTGTTGTGGAGCCTGACCAAACCCGCCTATGAGCATGGCGTTCGCCTGGCTCCGTTCGTCATGAGCGGCTATATGTGCCTGCTTCTGTTCCGGCACCAGATCGCGCTGAGCCTGGGCGCCCTGCAAGCCAATATCGGGTTGATGCACCACCGCCAGATCGCGGTCTTGCACCTGTTCCTGGCGCGTAACCTGCTGGAGATCGTGGGCGCCACAGGAGCCTTCATCGTCGTCTACGCCGCCCTTCTGGCCCTAAGACAGGTCGGCCTGCCCCAGGATTGGCTGCTGCTGTATGCGGGGTGGGCGATCTTGGCCTGGATGGCCATGGGGTTCGCCTTGATCCTGGCTGGGCTGGCGCTGAGGTTCGAGGTGATGGAGCGGGTGGTTCCGGTGCTGTCCTACATCCTGATCCCGGTGTCGGGGGTGTTCTTCATGGTGGCCTGGCTGCCGCCCGCCTATCGCGAACTCTATCTGCTGGTGCCCTTCCCTCATCCGGTGGAGATGATCCGAGCCTCCATCTTCGGCGAATTCACGCCGACCTATTACGACGCGCCTTACGCCCTGGCCTGGGCCGCTGTATTCAACATTCTGGGCATGGCTCTAATCTACGGCGCACGGGATCGCGTCGATGTGGAGTGATCCCTTGAACCACCCCCTATCGCCCCCGTCGGCTGAAACGAAATGACCGATTCCAAGCTGAACTATCTAGGTCCCCTGCCCAAGGCCCTGACTTTCGATCGGCCGCGACCCGGCTGGATGCAACGTTTGCCGTTGCCGTTCCTGATCGTCGTCGGTCTGCCGACCTTGCTGGCGGCGATCTATTTTCTGCTGATCGCCAGCCCGTTGTACGTGTCCGAGGCGCGGTTCCTGGTGCGGGCGCCCAACCAGAGCCAGCCGTCTGGCCTGGGCATCGCCTTGCAGGGCGTGGGCCTTCCGGGCGCCCAGACCGACGCCTTCGCCGTCCATGAATATATCCGGTCGCGCAGCGCGGTGACCGACCTGCAACAGCGTTTCAACCTGCCGGCGATCTTCGGCCCGGCGGGGGCCGACATCTTCTCGAAATATCCGCGACTGGGCGAGAACCGCACCACGGAGGGGCTGCATAAGGGTATGCAGCGGTTCGTGACCGTCGGCTACGACGCCACCACCGGCATTTCGACCCTGCGCGTCGAAGCCTATCGCGCGCGTGACGCCCAGGCCGTCGCCAATGAGTTGCTCGTCGGCGGCGAACGACTGATCAACCAGATGAACACCCGCGCCGCCATCGATGCGGTTCGCGACGCCGAACGCTCGCGCGATGAGGCGCAGACGCGCCTGGCCTCGGCGCAACAGCAACTGACGGCCTTCCGTAATCGCGAACGCATCATCGACCCGGCGCGGACGGCCAATGAAGGCTTGCAGATGATCGGCGACCTGATGACCACGGTCGCCCGCCTGCGCGCCGAACGGGCGCAGTTGGCGTCAGAGGCGCCGAACAGCCCGCAACTGCCGCTGCTGGACGCGCGCATCGCCGCCTTCCAGCGTCAAATCAACATCGAGCGCGCCAACATGGCCGGCGCCCAAGGGTCCTTGGCGCCCAAGATCGGCGCCTATGAGGACCTGGTCCTGAACCGCGAGGTCGCCGACAAGCAGTTGGCCGCCGCCACCGCCGCCCTGACCACCGCCGAACAGGAAGCGCGCCGTCAGAAGCTGTACCTGGACCGCATCGTCGATCCGAGCCTGCCCGACGAAGCGCTGGAGCCGCGCCGCTGGCTGGCGTTGCTGACGGTCTTCGCCACCTGCCTGCTGATCTACGGCGTGGGCTGGCTGGTGTGGGCGGGCATCCGCGAGCATAGGCAGGACTGATGGAGTCGGCGGCCGACGATATCGGGCTGCGCGTCGAGAACCTGGGCAAGACCTATCACGGTCGCAGCCAGCCCCTGTTCTCGGCCCTGAACCTGGAACTGGAACGTTCGGGCCGACTGGCCATCCTGGGCCGCAACGGCCAGGGCAAGTCGACCTTCATCAAGATGCTGGGCGGCGTGCTGCCGGTGTCGGAGGGCCGCATCCGCTGGGCCATGTCGTCGTCCTGGCCGATCGGTTTCGGCGGCGGCTTTCAGGGCAGCCTGTCGGGTCTGGACAATGTCCGCTTCCTGTCACGCCTGTACCAGAAGGACTATGAGAGCACCCTTGAGCGGGTCGACGACTTCGCCGAACTGGGCGCCTCGCTGAAACTGCCGGTGAAGCACTATTCGTCGGGTATGCGGGCGCGCCTGGCCTTCGGTCTGTCGCTGGCGATCGAGTTCGACTGCTATCTGATCGACGAACTGGTGGCGGTGGGCGACGCCCGCTTCCAACAGAAATGCCAGGAAGAGCTGTTTCAGGCGCGCGGCGATCGCGCCTTCATCATGGCGTCGCACGACACCCATCTGATTTCGTCCTACTGCGACCGCGCCCTGATCATCGAAAGCGGCAAGGCCAAGCTGTTCGAAGACGTGGCCGAAGCCGTCGATATCTACACCTGGCTGCGCGCGGCATGAGCGAGCGGCCGCTGAATATCCTGTTCACGCCGTCGCTGCGCGAAGGTCCGTGGGAGGACGGTATCCGCGAGGCGGCGGCGGCCAAGGGGCTGAGCGTCGGCCGTTGGGGCGCCGACGAGGCCGACATCCTGATCGCCGACCACATCCCCGACACCAAGGTCATGGAACAGGAGCCGCGCGACTGGGTCATCCTGGGCGACGCCTCGGCGGCGGCCCTGACGGCCTACAGCGCCACTTTCCACGAATACCCCCCCGCCGGGCAGTCGTTGCTGTACGCCAGCCACCGCCTGGTCAGCGCCGCCTGGCTGGCCGAACGCGGGGCGGCGGTCCTGGGCCAGCCCGCCATGGCCTTGAGCCTGCCGAAACTGGGGCTGGTCTCGCCCAGGCGGTGCGAGATCCCGGCCGACGCGCCGGGACCGCTGGCGCCGTTGTTGACGCTGTACGACGGCCTGCCGGTGCGGGTCGGGGCCAGGTCGATCTGGGGACCCGAGCAGTTCGCCTTCCCCGCCAATGGAGAGGACGACGGCGGCCCGTCGCGCATCGATCTGACCGGTCGCGCCCGTATGTTGCTGCATGGCGGGCATCTGTGGCTGCCGCCGGGGCATTGGCGCGCGACCGTGCGCATGGCGATCAACCCCGAGGGGCGCGAGGCGCCGTTGAAATTCGAATGGGGCGTCTTCTGGGGCGTCGGCCATGACGCCGCCAACGACCTGGTTTCGGTCGCCGAGGTCGTCGAGGAGGCGGGCTTCTATACCGTATCCCTGGAACGACTGTGGGAGGTCCCGGGTCCCGCCATGTTGCGGATCAGCGTGACCCAGCCCCTGTTCCAGGGGGTGCTGGAATTCCTGGACTGCACGGTCGAACGCCTGCCCGATCCGGCGCCCAAGCTGAAGCTGGAAGCCGAAACCTAACCCAGGCCCAGACGGCGCGTCGCCGCCCCGTCCGCGACGATGGGCCGCCACCAGTCGCCATGGTCCAGATACCAGCGCGCCGTCTCGCCCAGGCCCGTCTCGAAATCGGTTTCGGGCCGCCAGCCCAGCTCATCGCGGATACGCGCGGGGTCGATGGCGTAGCGACGATCGTGGCCCGGGCGATCCGTGACGTGCTCCAGCGCCGTCGCGTGCGGTCGCCCATCGGCGCGCGGCGACAGGGCGTCCAGCGCGGCGCAGATCGTCTGAACCACCTCCAGATTGGTGCGCTCGGCCTCGCCGCCCACCGCATAGGTGCGGCCGATCCGACCCTGCTCCAGCACCCGAACCAGGGCGCGGGCGTGGTCCATGACGTGCAACCAGTCGCGCACCTGCAACCCGTCGCCGTAGATCGGCAGCGGCTGACCCGCCAACGCGCGCAAGATGGTCAGGGGAATCAGCTTCTCGGGGTGCTGACGCGGGCCGTAGTTGTTCGAGCAGTTGGTCAGCAGCACCGGCAGGCCGAAGGTATGGCCCCAGGCCCGGACCAGATGGTCCGACGCCGCCTTGGACGCCGCATAGGGCGACCGGGGATCATAGGCCGTGGTCTCGTTGAAACGACCGTCGGGACCCAGGGCGCCGAACACCTCGTCGGTCGAGACGTGCAGGAAACGGAAGGCGGCGCGAGCCGATGCGTCGAGCGTCTCCAGATGTCGGCGCGCGGCCTGGAGCAGGACCAAGGTCCCCACCACATTGGTGTCGATGAAGGCGGCGGGCGCGTCGATGGAACGGTCGACGTGGCTTTCGGCCGCCAGGTTCATCACCGCCGAGGGACGATGCGCCTCAAAGACGCGGGCCACCGCCGCCTCGTCGGCGATGTCGCCCTGGACGAAGACATAGCCGGGGCGACCCTCGCACGGCGCCAGGGACGCGCGATGGCCCGCATAGGTCAGCTTGTCGAACGCCACCACCGGACGCCCGGCGTCCAGCAGCACCCGCACCAGGGACGAGCCGATGAAGCCCGCCGCCCCCGTGACCAGAACCGGGCCGGTCACGACGCCGTCTCCAGCGCCATGGGCCGTCCGTCATAGGCGAAGGGTGCGCCGATCTGGGCCAATGGGGACCAGGCCCGGTCGCGGTCGGACAGGATCGCCCCCGCGACCTGAAGCTTGCCGAGACCCAAGGCCGGGTCGTCCCAGGCCAGGCCGTCCTCGGCCTGGGGCGCATAGGGGGCGGAGACCTTGTAGGCGACGCGCGCATCAGCGGTCAGGGTGATGAAGCCGTGGGCGAAACCGACGGGAACATAAAGCTGATCGCCCGCCTCGGCGTCGAGGCGGATCACCAGGGCCTGGCCGAAGGTCGGCGATCCGTCGCGCAGATCCACAACCACGTCGTCAACGGCGCCGGTGACGCAGCGCACCAGCTTGGCCTGGGCGTGCGGCGGGCGCTGGAAATGCAGACCGCGCACCGTGCCAGGCGACAGAGACAGGGACAGATTGTCCTGAATGAAGTCGTGGTCCAGCCCCAGGGCGGCCAGACGGGCGGCCGAGAAGCTTTCCTCGAACCAGCCCCGCCCGTCGGCGAAACGCCGCGCGCGGATCAGGGTCACGCCCAGGCTCATGTCGGGATCGCGCGAGAGATCAGGCGCCGCCTTCGGCGGTCGGCGCCGACGCGGTTTGGGCGGCCTGGCCGCTGACGAGGGCATAGGCGCGATCCAGCGCGTCGTTGCGCACCCAGATCAGGCCGTTGCCGGGCCGCGCGGGCGAAGCCGCCTCATTCGCGCCGGGGTTCGAACCGTTCAGGGGCGCGCCATAGAAGATGTGCGCCCCGATCTGACGCACCCGCTCCAGCCGTCGACCCCAGGCGGGGCGGACATAGTTCGCATGATAGTTGACCGAGCTTTTCGGCAGTTGGATCGAAGAGCGGCCGTCATGAACCTCGCGCGCGATGCGTTCGGCGCGGCGCCAGGCGGTCAGATTGACCCGCCCCCGACCGATCGAGCCGTCGCAGGTGAAGGTGAACTGGCAGGTGCGGCTGTTGCGCTGATAGACCACGGCGCAGATCGACTTGGGATAGGCCCCGTGGCGCGAGCGGTTCATGACCACCTGGGCCACCGCCGCCTGGCCCTCCTCGCTCTCGTTGCGGGCTTCGTAATAGACGGCCTGGGTCAGGCATTCGATGTCGCTGTCGGGAATGCGCGGCGCGGAGACCAGGTCCAGGCGCGGGGCGACGTAGCGCCCGTCGCGGTTGGCGCTGGGCCGGGCGAAGGGATCGGCCGCGGGCGGAGCCAGGGTTCCCGCGGGTTCGGCGCGCGACGGCGTCTCGGCGCGGACGGCGGCCGGTCGCACGCGCGGGCGCGCGGCGGCGCGCGGCGCAGGGCGGCGAACGGGATCAGCCAGACGGCCGCCCTTGCCGTCGTGAATCATCCGCTGAAGCCGGGCGTTCAGTCGGGCGCGGCGATCGGCGTCGGTTTCGACCGGGACCGCCGGAGCCGCCTGGACCACCGGCTGGGCGACCGGACGCACCCGCGCCGACTGGGCCGCTCCGGCCAGACCGACGACGCCCAGAAGGCAGGCGGCCCCCGCCGCTGCGACTGTCCGAAAAGAGGCCTTCAAGACGCGGTGTGCTCCCCGACGAGGCTTCAGAAATACCAGTGCGGCGCCGCAACGCCAAGCGAAGCCGCGTTTCAGCATGAAATCCGGGCCTTTGTTCGGCCGCAAGCGGGACGCTAGAACAGGCCCATGCTCCGTTCGCGTCGCGCCGGATTTTCGCTGATCGAAGCCCTGGTGGTCCTGGCCGTCGGGGGGCTGGCGCTGGCCGTCATCTTCTCGATCGGGACCAAGGCGGGCGACACGGGGTTCAAGCTGGGGCGCGGCGCCATGGCGGCGGCGGATCGGGACGTGGCGGTCGGCGATGTGCGCGCCACCGTGCGCAGCATCGCCCTGCGCCCGCCCGCGACCTTCCTGCCCGACATCGACCGGCCGATGGACGGTCAGGCTCAGCGGCTGGAGGCCGAGGTGGTGATGGAGCGCGCCACCCAGTGCGCACCCCAGGGCTGGACCGGGCGGCTGGTGCTTGAAATCGTGAACCAGGGCGGCGAACGGGTGTTGACCTGCCAGGCCGGCGACCGGCCGCGCACACGCCTGATGACCCTGTCGCCGGGACAGGCGGGCTTCAGCTATTCGACCGACGGCGTGCTGTGGACGCCCGCCTACGCCAATACGCCCGCGCCACGCGGGGAGGGTCCCTTGGCGCCGGTGAACCTGTGGGTGCGGGTGTCGACGCCAGGGCTGGACATCGTGGAGCTGGCGACCTCGGGTCAACCCGAAACCTGGATCAGGGCGGGGTCCGATGGCCTGCTGTAAACGCAAGCGGCCCGGTTTCGCCCTGCCCGCCGTGCTGGCGGTGACCGGCGTGGTGACCATCGTCTTTCTGGTCGCCATCACCGCCCTGTCCAGCCTTCAGGCCGAGGCCGCCTCGGCCCGCTCGCGGGTGCGGTTCCTGCAACGGGCCATGACCGCCGAGGCGACCCTGGCCTATATGCTGTCGACCGAGCCGTTCCGCACCAACGCCGTGCTGACCGGGGCGCCGCGCAACGCCAATGAAATCGCCGGGCCGGCCATGACGGACCCGGTCGTCTCGGGCCTGCCGACGGCCGAGGTCCGCCTGGACGGACGGCCCTATCTGATGGACCTGCAAGGGCCGCTGACGGTCTCGGTTCAGGACGCCTCGGGCCTGATCAATCTGGCGCGCACGACGGAGGCGGTTCACCGACGGCTGGCGGCGCGGCTGGGCCTGCCCTCCGCGACGGCGCAAACGGCCTATCCCCTGTATCTGGACTATATCGACCCGGACGATCTGCGGACGTTGAACGGCGGCGAGCGGAGCGACTATGGCGTCGCGGGCGGCCCGGCCGACCGGCCCATGCTGCGCCCGGCCGAGTGGCTGGCGTTGAAGGGTATGCGGGACGGCGTGGACCCCCGGCGCTGGAACGCCGTGCGCCAGGCCATTGTGATCGAGCCGGCCATGACCGCCTTCAACGTCAACACGGCCCCGGCCGCGGCGCTGGAGGTGATGTTCGACATCGGTCCGGCCCAGGCCGAGGCCGCCATACGCCGTCGCGAGACGACGCCGTTTCAGTCGCTGGAGGAATTTCTTCAGACGGTGGGTTCAACCTATGTCGACGATCCGGAGCGGCTGTACGTCTTTCCGGGGGGGCGGATCGTGTACGAGATCCGGGACGGGCGTTCGGCCTGGACCTGGCGCGGCATGATCGTGCTGACCCCCGGCGGGCTTGTGCAGCCGCTATGGATCAAGCAGACCGAACTGATGGAAGCGCCCCGGCGGGCCGCGGCGGATACGACGAATGCGACTCGATTTCCTTACGCCCCGCATTGACCGGCTGAGGGCCGACGGCGCCGTGGAGACGGTGCACTCCGGCGCCCTTCTGGGGCGGGTGTTCCGGCGGCCCGTGGTGTTGCTGGCGCGCGACCTGTGCGCCTTCGCCCTGTTCGAGACGGCGGGCCTGCCCAAGAACCGGCGACGGCAGGCGACGCGACTGTATGCGCGCACGGCCTCGCCCTATGTCGCGGGCGGCGCGGCCCTGGTGAAGGCCGGGGATGATTTCGGCGTCTGGTGGTGGGACCTGGCGCGGGTGGCGCCGATGATCGCCGGGCGCGGCGCCGTGTCCCTGCGGCCCGAGACCCTGGCCCAACCGGCCGGTCGAGACTGGCGGATCGTCAAGCTGGGCCGGGGCTATGAGGCCCAGCTCTGGCGCGACGGCGCCCTGCGCGCCTCGGCCTGGCGGCCGACGAAATACGATGAGGCGGCCTGGACCGCCTTCGCCCGCACACAGCGCGACACGCGCGTCGAGCCGCCCCGGACGGCGCCCCCGGCCGAGACCCTGCCGATCGATCTGGCGGGAGAAGCCTTTTCACTGGCGCGAGCCGAGATCACGCGCGAACAGGCGATCGGCCTGGGACTGGGCGGCCTGGCCCTGGTCTCGACCACCGTCTTCGCCCTGGTGCTGGGCCAGACGGTGCAGACCGACGCCGAAACCGGCAAGGTCGAGACCGAGATCGCCGAAATCCAGGCCGCGACGCCGCGCCAGGCCGACACCATGGCGCTTGAAGGCGAACGCCGCAGACTGGCCTCGTTCCGCGAGATCGAAGGCCGGACCAGTCCCCTGACCGCGGCGGGCGCGGCGATCGGCATCGTCGCCATCCACGACCTGACGCCCCTGGCGCTGGACGCCCAGGAAGACGTGGTGACGGTCACCCTGCCCTATGACGCGGTGCGGATCGCCGACGGCCTGGTCGCTGAGTTCGAGGGGTCGGGCTATTTCTTCGACGTTCAGCCGCGCACCGACGCGGCGGGCCAGCGGCTGATCATCGAGGCGAAGGTTCGCGAGGCGGCGCCGCCGTTGTCGCCTGGCGGATGAAGCGGCAGTCGGCGTCCTGCGCCCTCAGGGTCATGACCACCCGGTCGTCCTTCAGCAGATTGGCCGTCGTCGGCGAACAGGACCCGCCCGGCGCGATGTCCAGCGCCGGGGCCAGGGTGTAGCGCCACGGTTCGCGCAGGGTGACGGTGCGTTCGCCCTCGCTCGGCGTCGCGGCCGGATCGACCAGGCGGATCGCCTCGCCGGTGCGGTTGGCCTCGCGACGCAGGTCCGAGACCTGGCGCTGGAACTCGAAGAAGACGGCGTGGGCCGTGGCCTGATCCAGCATCCGCGATGTCGACGGCATGATGACCGCCGCCGCCAGGGCGAAGATGGCCAGGACCACCAGTATCTCCACCAGGGAGAAACCGGGGCGGCGGGATCGTCGCGTCCTAACGGGCCTGGTCCGAGCTGACATCGGCGTTGACGCCCGCGCCGCCTTCCTGACCGTCCGCGCCATAGCTGAGCACGCGCGCGGCGCCGCCGCCCGACGGGGTCGCCCCGCTGGCCTCGGCCGGGGCGACATAGACATAGGGTCGGCCCCAGGGATCGGACGGCAGCGTCTCCATATAGGGACCTTGCCAGCCGGCCACTGCGGCCGGATCGCCCTGAATCAGAAGGTTCAGACCCTCCTGCTGGGTCGGCAGGCGGCCGATGTCGATGCGCATGGTGTCCAGGGCCGCGGCCACGGCCTTGGCCTGGATGCGGGCCGTGGTCGTCTTGGAACGGTCCAACTGGGCGAACAGACGTGGTCCCACAACCGCCGCGATCAGGGCGATGATGGCCAGGACGACAAGGATTTCGAGCAGGCTGAAGCCGTCGCGACGAACGCGCCGGACCTGTCGGCGGAGACGATTTTGGAGACGGAACGTCAAGGTCTGCCTTGGTAAATCTGTTACGAACCTTTGTCGGTTGCTATAGCCCAGCCCCGCTGGGCGGTCGAAGAAAAAACGAAACCCCGCGCGGGGGCGTGCGGCGTATGGAGCGGATTTGAGAGCTGTCCTGGCGAACGTGAGAACGGCGTGGACCGTGCGTGGCCGCGCCCTGGTCGTCCGTTTCCAGCGGACGACGCCGCGCGAGCGCCTGTTGCTGGGCGCGCTGGCGTTGGGGATTTTTCTGTATGCGCCCATCCTGGCCATGGATCGGCGAGCCGAGGCGTCGGAACGCTATGTCGACGCCGTGACCGAGCGCGCGGCGGCGCGGCTGACCCTGAACGCCGCGCGACGGGCGGCGGCCGATCCGCTGGACCGCGCCGTGTTCGAGGATATGCGCGGCTGGGGCGTCGAAGCCTCCAACCCGGCCACCGCCCAGGTGTTGCTGGAGCGGCGGCTGTTCGAAGCCGTCAACCGCGCCCAACTGGTCAACGCCCAGATCACCACTCGGCCCGAGATCGAAACCCTGGGGGCCACCCAATGGGTCGAGGGCGAGGTTCAGGCCGATCTGCGTTGGACCCCGGTCTTCGCCTTCTTGGACGCCGTCGCGGCCTGGCCCGAGGGGTTCCGCATCACCAGCTTCCAATATGAGACCACGCCGCCGCCCGCCCCCAATGCGGGCATCCCGCCTGAAGTGCTGGCCGCCGTCATGGCCACCCAGCCGCTGGGCCGGGTGCGGATCGGCGTGGCCGTGCCGGCGCGCATCGTCGGTACGGCGGCCACGGAAGGCGGCGCCTGATGCGGTTCCTGCCCTTCCTGTTCGCCATTCCCGTGATCGCCTTCCTGCTGGGCATGGCCTTTCCGGGCCTGCCGGAAGACCCCCCTGCCGTGACGCGCGGCATGGGCGGCCAGAGAGCCGAGATGCTGCGCCCCGGCGAGACGGCCGCCGCGGCCGTGCGTTTCCTGCGGACGTTGAAATCGGACCCGCCGCCTCCGCCGCCGCCGCCGCCGCCGCCCGTCTATGTTCCGCCCCCGCCTCCACCCCCGCCCGATGTGGCGGTGGTGTTCAAGAGCCTGCTGGCGGGCGTCGAGAAAGACCCGGCGACCGGCCGCCTGTACGCCCTGGTTCGGGATTCCGCCTCGCCCACGCCGCAAATCGCCCGCATGGCTGTCGGACACAGGTTCGGCGACGGCTGGCGGATAAGTGAAATTTCAGAGACCGCCGTCACACTGCGTAAGGGTCGGGAGACCCGCGTGGTCCGCCTCTACGGCTGATGTTCGGGAGAGCCGCATGATCGACACGACCTCCAGCCGCCGCATCGGACCGGCCGCGTTCCGCGCGGGCCGCCGCGCCGCCGCCCTGGCTCCCCTGCTGCTGGCGGCCGGGTGCGCGGCCTTCCCCTATATGGCGGCCACGGCCACGCGGCCGGACGCCACGACCTCGGCCGACGACGAGATCACGGTCTCCCGCGGGCAACCGACGGATCAGATCAGCGGCGAGCGTCGTCCGACCGAGATTCTGACCCTGCCCGGCAATGCGCCGTCAGCCCAGTCGACACGCCAGCCCGCGACCGAGGCGGAGATCGCCGCCCTGGTGTCGGACGAACAGGTCGACGCCACCCTGGCGCCGCAGACGATTCCCCAGTTCACGGCCACGGTCTTCGGCGGCGTGCTGGGCGTGCCCTACACGATGACGCCCGACGTGGCGCAAAGGGTCGAGACGATCGCCGGCGGAACCGGCGGCACGGTGTCGAAACGCAACCTGTTCCGCATGACCCAGTTGGCGCTGAAGCAATACGGCATCGAAGTCTATGTCGAGAACGGCTTCGTCACCGTGGGCGATCCAGGCGGCGCGGGCACGCCGGGCGGTTCCGAGATCGTGCGCGGCCGTTCGATCCCGACCAGCAGCGGCCGGGTGGTCCAGGTCTTCAATGTCCAGACCATCGAAGTGAACGCCTTGCAGGCTCTGTTGAGCCAGACCTTCAATTCCACCGCCCAGGCCCAGGTCACGCCCGACGTGGCGTCCAACAGCCTGATCATCTCCGGCAATGGCCGCGACGTGGCCCAATTGGTGCGCCTGCTGCGCGAGATCGATCAGCCCCGTTTCGCCGGGGCCAATGTCTTGCGCGTCGAACCCGCCTTCATGTCCGCCGAGGCCCTGGCCGCCGCCGTCGATCAGGCGCTGACGGCCGAAGGCTATATCGTCGGCCGTCAGGCGTCGGCGGGCGTGACGCGTTCGATCATCATCCTGCCCTTCCCCGCGGCGAACCAGTTGCTGATCTTCGCCAAGGACCCCGAACTGGCCGACCGCGCCAACTTCTGGGTCGCGAACCTGGATCGCCCCGCGTCCATGGGGGACAAGACATCGACCTTCGTCTATCAGGTGCGCAACACGGACGCGGCCTCTCTGGGCCGCCTGGCCATGGGCCAGGCGCCGCAAACCATGCAGGCCCAACCGCCCACCGGCGTCCCCGGCGCTCCGCCCGCCGCAGCGCTCGGCGGCGGCGGCGGCCAGCGGAGCCAGGGCGGCGGATCGACGTCCGAGACCGGACAGTTCCTTCAGGGCCGACTGCTGACCGATCCGGTCGGCAATCGCATCCTGTTCATGGGTTCGGCCTCGGACTACGCCCAGTTGCGCACATTGCTGGCGACCCTGGACACCCCCGCGCCTCAGGTGGTCATGGAGATCATGATCGCCGAGGTCACCCTGACCGACAAAACCGCCCTGGGCGTCCAATTGTTCGGCGAACATAGCGGCGGGGACGGGGACTGGACCGGCAATACGGGCGGCATCGCGATCGGCTCGACCGGCGCCTCCTTCACCTTCACCGGACCTGATCTGAGGGCCGCGATCAACGCCAACGCCTCGAACAACCGCGTCAATGTGCTGCAACGTCCGCAATTGGTGGCGCGTAGCGGCGAAATGGTGCGCTTCCAGGTCGGCACCGACGTGCCCATCATCACCTCGCAACGCGCGACCAACACCAATACGGGCAACAACGGCTCGGACGTACTGCAAAGCGTGCAATACCGTCAGACTGGCGTGATCACCGAGGTCACGCCCATCGTCTACGGCGACCGCATCGACCTGACGATCACCCAGGAAATCTCATCGGCTGGAGAACCGCCCGCCGGCACCAGCATCGGCAGCCCGACCATATTGAACCGCAGCCTGACGACACGCATCCAGGTCGCCAACGGCTGGACCGGCGTCCTGGGCGGTCTGATCGCCAACAACTATTCCAAGACCAACAGCGGCGTGCCCTTCTTGAAGGACCTGCCGCTGGTCGGCTCGGCCTTCCAGGCCAACAGCGTCAGCGGGGATCGCACCGAACTGCTGATCCTGGTCACGCCGCATATCGTCCGCAGCGACCAGGACATGGCCGACCGCGCCGACCGCTACGCCGCCGACATGAACGCGGCCTTCCGTACCGGAGCGGGCTGGTCCTACACCCTGACGCCGTTCGGCGGCGGACCCGCCGTGAGAGGCATCGGCCTGAACCTGCCCAGCGCCGCGCGCGCATCTGAACGGCCCCCGCTGATCCCGCCCCGCACGCCCCGCGCCGCGCCGCAAGCGGCGGAACCCGAGGCCGCGCCGCCCGAACCGCCCGCCCAGCCGGACACGCCGCCTGAGACGCCGCCGCCGCCCGCCGTGGTCATGGCGCCGCCGAACGGCCGCCCCTGATCAGAAGGGAACGCCCGCCGCGCCCGTGCTCATCCGCCGCCAGCCCATGCGGTCGAAGGTCAGGGGCGCGGGAGGCGGGTCGGCGACCGGCTGGATGCTGACGGTCATGGTGTAGAGCTGCACCTCGAAAGCCCCCTGCCCCACTGGGAAGCCGGCGTTGGTCACCGCCCGCCCCTTTGGAACCGACACCCAGCGCACCGTCTCGCCGCCCGGCAGGGTGATCGCCCCATCCGGCCGTTCCATGGGGTTCACGGTTTGCGTCAGGGCCAGGGCGTTCTCCTGCATGGCCGACTGGGCGATGGCGCGCTGGGCGCGCTCCTGGCCGCGCGCCATCTGTTGTTGCAGTTCGAAGATGGCCATCAACATGATCGCGGCGATCGTCAGGGCCACGATGGCCTCGATCAGGCTGAACCCCTCGCGGCCGGGCCGCATCAGCCGACGGCCTCGAAGGTGCTGGACAGGGCCAAGACCAGAGACAGGGCCACAAAACCGACGATCAGCGAGATGAAGGCGATGGCCAGCGGCTCGATCAGGGCCGTCAGCCGCTTCATCCGATCGCGCAGCCGATCTTCATAGTTGTCGGCGATGAAGCCGAACATGGCGCCGACCGCGCCCGACTTCTGACCCGCGCGCAGCAGGCTGAGGTCCATCTGCTCCAGATGGGTGTGCGAGGCCAGGGAGGCGTCCAGCGTCACCCCGGCGCGCAGGTCGCTGTCCAACATATCCAGACCGCGCCGGAAAGACCCGATCGGCACGGCGGCGCGCGACAGGGCCATGGCTGACAGGATCGGCACGCCGCTGTTCAAGGCGAAGGCCGACAGACGCGCCCAGGCGGTGATCTCGCGCGCCTGGATCACCGGCCCGATGACGGGCGCGACATGAGCCAGCGCATAGGCGCGGGCGCGGATCTGGGCGTTGGCGGCGATCGCCACGCCCAAGGCGATCAAGGCGCCCACGGCCAGGCCGACGATCGGCAGATTGGCGTTGGCGAACTCTCCCGCCGCCAGAACCCAACGCGACATGGCCGGCACATTGGACCGGTCGTCGCCGATCATGGCCCCGAAGCGCGGCACCACCTGGGTGAAGATGAAGCCGACCGCTGCGAAACCGGCGAACAACAGAAAGGCCGGATAAGTCATGGCGTTGGCGAAATCGCGCCGCAGCCGGTCTTCATAGGCCATCTGTTCGGCGGCCTGGCGCAGCACCTCGGCGATCTTGCCCGAGGCCTCGCCGACGCGGGCCATGGCGTAGACGTAGTCGGGGAAGCCCAGAACATTGTCTTCCAGCGCCTGACCGAAGGAATCACCACGGCGCAAGGCGGCGATGGCGGCCTGAAACTGGACCTTGCCCTTTCGCGCCTGGATGCCTTGGGCGACGGTGTCCATCGCTTCCAGCAGCGACACCCCCGCCTCGATCATCAGGGCCAGTTGGCGCAGCACCAGCACACGTTCGGCAGGTTTCAGGTCGCGGTCTCGGCCCTGGGATTTCACCACCGCCGGGGCGATCTTCACCACCGTCAGCCCATCGGCCGACAGGCGGCGCACGGCCGCCGTCTCGTCCGGCGCCATGACCTGGCCCTTCAGGGTCAGCCCATCACGGCCCACAGCCTCATACTGGAACGGCAGATCGGTCATGGCCGATGGAAGGCCGCTATGCGCTGACCGCGCGGATGGTCCCAGTCGCCGATGGGTTCGAAATCCCATCCGGTCTGGCGCGCGGCCCAGTCCAGATCGGTCAGCCGGTAATGGTAGGGGTCGCGGTCGTCGCGCGTGACGACGCCGGCGGGCGCATGAGTCAGGGGCTGGTAAAGGTCGGCCTCGGCCGGACATTCGAAATAGGTGAACAACGCCTGGCCGCCGCCGTGCATCGCGTCCTTCAGCTTGGCCAGGCAGCGCCGAAGATGGTTCAGCGGCAGGTGGGTGAAGACCGACTGGGCGATGGCGAAATCGACCGGTTGGGGCAGGAAGCCGAAGTCGAAGTCGTCATTGACGGCGAAATGCGACCGCGGCGCGCGGGCGCGCAGGTCGTCGTCCAGCTCTGTCGCGTAGCCCGCATCGATCAGCGCCTCGGACAGATCCGTCCCGAAATACCGGCCAGGCTCCAGCCAGCCGATGGCGCGAACGCCCAGGCGCAGAGACCCACAGCCGATATCCAACAGCCGATGCTGCGGCTGAAGGCCCCGTGCGATCAGGAATTCCATCTGATGGGCGCCCATTTCGTCCCACAGACCGCCGATCAGGCGGCGATGATCCCCGGCCTGGGCGCCGCGGGTGATCGCCTCGATGTCGTAATAGGGACTGGGTCCGCCGCTCACGACAGGTCCCCGCCGCCGACGATGCGGTGCACCTCGGTCAAGGCTGTCTCGCCACGCCGCGCCTTCAGGAAGGCGTCGTCGCCGAAGCTGGCGAAGCCCTCGGCGCGGGCCACGGCCGTCAATTGGTCCTCATCGGCGCCCTGACGCAAGGCGGCGGTCATGGCGGAGGACATGGGGGCGACCTCATAGACGCCGACCCGGCCGCGGAAGCCTGACTGGCCGCATTTCGGGCAGCCGACAGGCTCGTGCCAATTCGCCTTTTCCTTCTTGACCAGAGCCTTGGCCGTGGCGGGCAGTTCGGCCTCGTGGACGGCCGCCTCATCCGGCGTGGACGGGCGTTTGCAGTCGGCGCACAGGCGGCGGACCAGACGTTGTCCCTGCACGCCGCGAATGACGTCGGCCAGCAGATAGTCCTCTATGCCCAGGTCCAGCAGACGCGGAACGGCGGCCAGGGCCGAGTTGGTGTGTACGGTCGAAATGACCAGGTGGCCGGTCAGGGCGGCCTGGACCGCGATGCGCGCCGTCTCGGGGTCGCGAATCTCGCCGACCATGATGACGTCCGGGTCCTGACGCAGGATGGAGCGCAGGCCGGCCGCGAAGGTCAGCCCGATCTCGGACCGCACCCGCACCTGAACCACGCCCGGCAGGTCCAGCTCGACCGGGTCCTCGACCGTAATGATCTTGCGTTCGCCGTCATTCAGATGGGTCAACAGGCGATAGATGGTCGTCGTCTTGCCCGAACCGGTCGGGCCGGTGACCAGAAAGACCCCGTTCGGCTGTTCCGACAGCTCCAGCAGGGTCGCCTCCTGATCGGCCGACACGCCCAGTTCGGCCAACTCCGGCAGACGGCTGGTCTTGCCTAGCAGACGCAACACGATCGATTCGCCCCAGGAGGCCGGCAGCGACGACACCCGCAGATCGACCTCCTGGCCTGAGACACGGATCGACTGGCGGCCGTCCTGCGGCAGGCGGCGTTCGCCGATATCCATGCCGCTGAGCAGTTTGATGCGCGAACAGACAGCGTCATAGCTGGAACGCGGCGCCGAACGGACGGTGGTCAAAACGCCGTCGATACGCATACGGACCAGAAAACGATCCTCGAACGGCTCGACGTGCACGTCTGACGCCCGCCGGGTCAGGGCCTCGGCGAAGACGGCGTTGACGAAATCGATGGTCGGGGCCTCCTGCGCCAACTCGCGCAGCCGGGCGGCGTCGGCCCCGCCGCCCATGATGTCGATCTCCAGCGCGCTTCGGCCCTGATGCATCAGGTCGCCGTTCAGCCCCTCGATCGTCGAGCGTTGCGCCAGAAGGAAGGTCACCGGGTCGACCGTCGCCTGACCGATGCGTTCGCCCAGCAAGGTGTCCAGCGGCTGCACGGCCGCGCAGAAGATGGGCGAATCGACCTCTTCGCCCGCACGCCAGGCCACCGCCTCGCGCTCGGCCCACCAGGAGACGGGCGAACCGATTTCAGCCAGGAAGGCGGCGATGCGGTCGGGCGCGGGCGCGTCCTCGGACGCCAGGACGGCCAGACCGAGTTGATCGGACAAGACCTCCAGCAATTGCGCCTCGGACAGGGCGCCCAGGCGCACCAGGTTCAAGCCGATCAGTCCGCCGTTCTGGGCCTGCAACGACAGGCCGTTTTGCAGATCCGCCGGAGCGATCATCTGCCGTTCGAGCAACAGTTCGCCCAGCCGACGGCGGCCGGCGGCGGGAAAACGGATCTGGACGGAATCGGTCGCGGACACAGTCACACCCTGGATGAACGCCTGGTGCGGCGTCGTCAGGCGTTTAGCTCGGGCATCAGGCCGTCAACGATAAAACGCATATTCGTCGAAGGGTGAGCCATGGAGCGGAGAAAGGCCAGGGTGTTTCCCGCCTGCTCCTGGAAGGTGAAGCTGCAGCCCTGGGTGAAGGTCGTGTTCTGGAAGATCGGCGGCTTGCCGCCTTCATAGAACAGGGTCGCCCCGTCAAAGACGACGTTGACATAGCTGTTGCCGTCGAGATCGACGCGGCCGGTGAGGGTCTGGTCTTTGATTTCCGCCAAGGTCAGCGCTCCTGATTGGGTGTCGGCCGTTGATAGCCGGTTTTGCCCGTCGAAACAGCCTGCGCGCCTTGGCGGCGAAACCATGGCGCGCCAGCAATTTCGCGCCAAGGACTGGGCTTGGCGCAAAAGAAAAGAGGGAGGGCCGAAGCCCTCCCTCTCGTCGAACCATCCGAGGATGGAGCGAGCGTTTCTTACGGCACGTTCAGTTGGTTCTGGTCGCTGGCGACCGTGCCGCTTTGGAACTCGGTGATCGAGCCATTCGACAGGGTGGCGTAACGACGGGCCGTGATCGTGTTCGAGGGAGCCTCGATCGAGATCTGCACGTCGCCGCGGCCCCAGTTGCCCAGAGCGGACGACAGGGTGGCGGTGTTGATGACCAGTTCGCTGTTGCCAGCGATCGAGGCCGCGATCTGAACCGGAGCCGGAGCCGCAGTGTAGCCCGAGGCCGAGCTGGCCGCGTTCAGCACCTGGGCGAAGACCGGACCCGTCGACGCCGAGCCGGTGTTGCCCAGACGGATCAGGTTGGTGGTGCCCGTGACGGTCTGGATCGAGGTCGAGTTCATCCACGGGAAGATCACGTTGGTGCCGTCGCGCTGGATGGTTTCCAGAGCGCCGGTGGCCGGGGACTCTTGGTTATAGAAGGTGCCGTCCAGCGTGTAGGTCACGGTGGCCGAGTAGGTCGAGCTGGGGATCACGCCGCCGGTTTCGCGGGTCACGATGAACGGAACCGCGCCAGCCGTCAGAGCAGCCTGCTGGTTGTTGATCGTGGCCGTAGAGGCGGTCATGGTCGCCGCAGCGGCCAGGGTGGCGCCGCCGCCAGCACCGTCGAAGGCGGTGAAGTTGCCGCTGACGACCGTGTCGGCGTCCGTCACATGAGCGGCCGTGGCGAACACGACGCCGCCCAGGTCGGCGTGCTGGGTGGTGTCCACAGTGATGCGGATGGTACCCAGTTGACCAACCGTGGCCGATTCCGGAGCGCCGCCAGTGTGGCCGCCGGTGGTGCTGAAGGTCGTGTAGACCGGGGTCACCGCCAGGGTGGCGAAGGTGTCGGCCAGGGCGCCGGCGCCGATGCCAGCGTCGAACACGACGTCAAAGGCGCTGCCGCGCGTCACGATGTTGCGCGAAGCGGTCAGGCCGTCGATCGGGGTGCCGGCTTCGGTGGCCAGGGTGGTGGTCACGGTGGCGGTGCCGGCGCCCGGGGTGATCGGCAGCAGCAGGTTCAGAGCCGAGCAGTCCGGAGCCGAGTTCGAGATCACGAACGACACCGTGGTGCTGCCCGAAGCGCCGCCCGACGACAGGGTCGAGGTGAAGGTGGTGCAGCCAGCGGCGCCCGTCACCACGCCAGCGCCGACGGCCGACGCGAAGGTGGCGCCCGTCAGGTTGACGGTCAGGATGACGTTGCCCGACGGCAGGTTGCCGCCCGACAGGGTGTCAACCAGGGCGAAGTTCGCCGATCCCGGCGGCACCTTGGCTTCCGAAGCCAGCTTGTACGCCGAGGTGGGGCCGCCGGTTTCGGTGGCGTCGATACCGGCGACGGGGCCGGTCTGGAAGGTCAGGGTGTGAGCGCTGGCGGCGCCCGCAAAAGCCATGACCGAAGCGGCGGTCGCGGCGAGAAGGATGTTCTTAGTCATTTGGATATGGTCCCCCAAAGAAACCCGTTGTGTGGACGTAGCCAACGTTGAAACGCCTTTCGGCCACAGTTCAAGTCTGAAAACTCAGGCTAGGCTGCGCCCACGGCAAGCGCTTTCTATCCTGACGACTTTCGCCGGGTCAAGGGTATTTGCGCGGCGACGCCCGTTGTCACATTGGTGAAACGTCAGCGCTGACGGGTGTTTAGGGAAGCCGTCCGGATTCGTCATTTCAGGCTCCGCGCCGCAACCCCCGTACCGACGATACCGCCCCTCACGCGAACTGGGGACGCGCAGCGGCGTCCCGTTCGAGACCGAACTCGCGGGCATCATCGGTATGGAATTCAAAGCATAAGGTCATTCGAGTGGGCGCCGAACGGAGATGTTTCCGACCCGCCGGCCAAAACCAGCACCCATGTCGTCGTCCCCTGTGGGTTGAGCGCTTCGAAGGCTTGGACGCGGTCTTCTCGAGGAATCGCGCCCGTGGCGAAGGGCGGTCGTCGGCGTTCCGCCATGCAAGAGGACCCGCGTCACGTGGCGCGGAAGCAACACCCGGCGACGCAACCAGGGATTCGGCGCCCGGCTCGGCGCAAGGACGTGATCCGTGGCGAGGCGACGCCCGAAGCCCGAGCCTTCGACTGGGTCGGCGAATGGGGCCATCCATGCGGCCAGCAGATGATCCGTCTGACGCGGCGTTAAGCCGTCTCGGCCAGGACCCGTCGCAGATAATCGCCATAGGCGTTGCCCATGTCCGCGGCCAGGCGTTGCAGGGCGTCGGCGTCGATGAAGCCCTTGCGCCAGGCGATTTCTTCGGGACAGCCGATCTTAAAGCCCTGGCGCTGCTCCAGGGTGCGCACGAACTGGCCCGCCTCGATCAGGCTGTCGGGCGTGCCGGTGTCCAGCCAGGCGAAACCCCGGCCCAGACGTTCGACCGACAGCCGCCCGCGCTCCAGATAGGCGCGGTTCAGATCGGTGATCTCCAGCTCGCCCCGCGCGGACGGCCTCAGATCGGCGGCCAGGTCGGGCGCCTGGGCGTCGTAGATATAGAGGCCAGTCACGGCCCAGTTGGATCGGGGCGCCGACGGCTTCTCCTCCAGATCGACGGCCCGGCCCGCCGAATCGAAGGCGACCACGCCATACCGCTGGGGATCGACGACGTGATAGGCGAAGATGGTCGCCCCTTCGCGGCCCATGGCGCGGCCGAACACCTCGCCCGCGCCGCGCCCGTAGAAGATGTTGTCGCCCAGGATCAGGGCCGAGGGTCCCCCGGCCACGAAGTCGGCCCCGATGACATAGGCCTGGGCCAATCCCTCGGGCCGGGGCTGTTCGGCGTAGGACAGGCTGAGACCCCACTGGCCGCCGTCTCCCAGCAGACGCTCGAAGGCGGGCCGGTCGTGCGGCGTGGTGATGATCAGGATCTCGCGCACCCCTGCCAGCATCAACGTGCCGAGCGGATAGTAGATCATCGGCTTGTCGTAGACCGGCATCAGTTGCTTGGAGACGACCTGAGTCATCGGGTGCAGCCGCGTGCCCGCGCCGCCGGCCAGGATGATGCCCTTCATTGGTCCCCTCCCCGCGTCATGCGGTCGACCAGCGCCTCCACCGCCTCGCGCCAGGGCGGCGCGACGAGACCATAGTCGCGCGCCAGGGCGTCCGACGCCAGCGACGAACGGCGCGGACGCGGAGCGCGGCCCGGTCCCGTATCGGCGGGCCGTCCGGCGACGGGCGGCGCGGCCGGGCCGCCCGCCGCTTCGCGCGCCTCCAGGATCGCCTGGGCCAGGTCGCGCCAACAGGTCTCGCCCGCTCCGGCGAAATGATAGACGCCGCCGGGCGCGGCCGAATCGGCGGCCAGGCGCGCCGCGACGGCGACCAAGGCCCCGGCCAGGGACTCGGTGGTGGTGGGCGAGCCGACCTGATCGTCCGTCACGGCCAGGGCCTGGCCCGAATCGGCGCGATCCAGGATGGCGGTCAGGAAATTCGGCCGATCCGGCCCGATCAACCAGGCCGTGCGCACAATGACGGCGTCCGGCGCGGCGGCCAGGACGGCCGCCTCTCCCGCCTGTTTGGTGCGGCCATAGACGCCGAGGGGGCGTACCGGATCGGTCTCGACATAGGGGCGGTCAGACTCGCCGTCGAAGACGTAGTCGGTCGAGACGTGGATCAGGCGCGCGCGCGTCTCGGCGGCGGCGCGGGCCAGGGCGGCGGGCAGGTCGCGGTTAAGACGGCGCGCGCCCAGGGGGTCGCGCTCGGCGCCGTCCACGTCGGTCCAGCCCACGGCGTTCAGGATCACGGCGGGACGATGCGCCCTCAGGGCGGCGGTCAGGGCCGGGCCGTCCAACGGATCGAGGTCCGCGCGGCGGGTGAAGACCGGCGTCAGCCCTGTCGCCCAGTCGGCGCGCGACAGGGCGCGTCCCAGCCGCCCGCCCGCGCCGATCACCAGCACCGAGGCCGAATCGCTCACGCCTGGATCGGCGGCGGCGGCCGCAGCCGGTCGAACGGGCGGCCGTCGCGCGCGAAATGGGGATTGAAGCCGGGGTCGTCGGCGAATCGTCCGCCCCAGCGCTCCCAGACCCGCCGCGTGGCCTCCATCGAAGCGCGCAGACGCTCGCCGTCCAGGCTGAGACCGCGCGACCGCGATTCCAGATGATAGAGGGTCGCGCCGGGTTCGTAGATCACCGACAGCCCTTCGGCCTGAGCCTTCAGACACAGGTCCACGTCGTTGCCCTCGACCGGCAGACGGGTCGCGTCGAACCCGCCCAGGCGTCGGAACACCGCGTTCGACGCCGCCATGCAGGCCCCGGTCACGGCCACGCACCGATGGGCCAGGGCGTGGCGGCCCAGGTTTCCGGGATCGGCGCCAGGCAGGCCCACCCCCTCATGGATCAGGAAGGCCGTCGGCCGGGGTCGGGCGACCATGCCCGCGTGCTGAATGGCGCCGTCCTGATAGACCAGCCGCGCGCCCACGACCCCGACGCCGGGCCGCATCGCCTGGGCCGCCAGGGCGTCCAGCCAGTCGGGACTGATGACCACGGTGTCGTTGTTCAGGAACACCAGGACATCGTCGTCGCTCTGGGCGGCGGCGAGATTGTTCATCAAGGCCCAGTTGAATTCGCCGTCATAGGGCAGGACTTCGATCTGGCCCGCCGCCTGACGCTCCATCAACAGGGCGCGGGTCTCGGCCTCGCGGCTCAGATGGTCGACCACCACCACGCGCATGGCGCAACGATTGGCGGCGCGATGCGCCTCCAGACTGTCCAGGCACGGCCGCAACAGGTCCAGCCGGTCGCGCGTCGGTATGATCACCGTGGCCGAGACGCCTTCGGCAAGCGCGTGACGCACACGAACCGCGCCGGGCGCGGAAGCCCCCAAAATGTCGGCCTGGGGCGCGACCTCGGCCGCTTCGCCCATGCGGGCCAGATGGGCGCGGACGATCTCGCCCCACCCTTGAGCGTCCGGGGCCGAAACCGCCTCGCTCCGGCGCGTGAACAGGACGCGCGGCGCCGCGGCCACGACGGCGCCCGCCTCGGCCGCGGCCAGAGCGGTTCGCGCGCCTGCCGGAACCCCGTCGCCCGCAAAGGCCAGGCAGTCGCCGATCCAGGGCGACTGACGCACGAAATCGAGATCGAAGGCGGGCTTCAGCATGGGCGCGACATGGTCGCGCAGCCGCCAGTCCGCGTCTCCGTCGGCCTCACGGGCCAGCACGTCTTCATCGACATAGGCCAGCACGGCGTCCGGCCGCGCCTCGAACAGGGCTTCAATCGTTTCCACAGCGTCGGGCGACAACAGGCCGGAAGCGGGAAAGGCCAGGACCGGACCAACGCCCGGCGTCGGTTCACTGACCGCGATCGCCGGGCCGTTCGCGCCCGCCCATCCCCGCCGGACGGCCAGATCCTGGATCAGGCGACGGCCCTGATCGTCCAGCCCGACGACGAACACTCCGGCCGGACGGCGGCTCTGTTCCAGAGCGCTGTCGATCGCCTCTTCGACCCAGGCGGGCGAACACCCGGCGGCGTCGATGCGGACGCGGGTCCGCCCCGGCGCGGCGGCGACAGGCAGGGCCGCGCGGATCGCCGCGTGCGCGGGCCGGTACCAGGCGTCGAAATAGGCGGACCAGTCGCTGGCGCGGCGGGTCAGGGCCGGTTCGAGCGCGGGCAGCATGGTTTCCAGCCGCGCCAGAGTCTCGCGCACCGTCGCCAGTTCTCGCCGAACCGCTTCATAGGCGGGTATCTCGGCGGGATCCGGCGGGGCCAAAACGCCCAGGCCCAGCGGCGCGGGATGGCCGGTCTCGCGCACCTCCAGCCTCAAGGTCGTGTCGGAAGCCGCCAGACCACGCGGGATCGGCAGGCTGTAGCCCGCCCCGGTCGCGCCGGGAAAACGATCCTCCAGGTCGCGGCGGAAGGCGCCGGTGGCGGCCGCCGAAACGAAGGCGCCGTCGGCCCACAGCTCGACCGCCAGCAGGCGGCCCGGATCGTTCAGATCGACGGCCCAGCCGACGACCCGCTCGCTGTCCACGGACTCCACCGCCCCGGCGACGCGCCGTTTCGCATCGGCTTCGGCCTGCGCCAGAACGGCGGCCCAGGCCGGACCGTCGAACGGCCGCGCGTCCATGCCCATGCGAACGGCGACGTGGGCTTCGGCGAAAAGCGCGCGGTAAAGTTGCGCCCAGGATCGCGCCGCGACAGTCGCATCGGCGACCGGTTCCGACAGGTCGAAGGCGGCGACGGCCCAGCCCTTCAACGCCTCGGAAGGCGGATAGTCGAACAGGGCGTCACGCGGCTCTGCGCCTTGCGTGAAGACGTCGGCGACGCGTTCGCGGAACTCGGGCGACTGAAAGAAGATCGCCGTCAGTTCGGACAGAGACTTGTCCATGAAGCCGGACAGGTCGGCGCCCGGCTCGGGCGCGCGGCCCAGGGCCAGGGCGTAGAGCCGTTCGATCCGGCTGCGCTGTTCGGCCTGGTCCAAAGGCCCCTCCTTCGCCCTTATCTCTTGGGTCTAGCGGCGGGCGGGAGCGACCGCAACGCACGCGAGAAAAAGGCCCCGGAGCGTTCGCGCGCTCCGGGGCCTTGGAGAAGGATCTTCCGCGATCAGCCGAGCAGGTGATCGGGGGCCTGGCCGCCTTGACCATTGTGGTGGATGAGGGCGGGCAAGTCGTCCATGGGGTCGAACCGAGCCGTGTCGCCGCCATGCAGCCAGGCCAGGGTCGTCGGCGTGGTCGGCAGGGCCTCGTCGGACGCCCCAGGCAGGACCTCGGCCGTCGGCGCGTCGCCGGCCAGGACGAAGGCGTCCTCGGTCAGCATGATCTCGCCCGTGCGGTCGAAGGTCGCCGGAGCGGGGTCCGAGGTCTGGCCCGGCAAGATCTCGGCGACGAAGCCGTCATCGACGATTCCCGGCAGGACCTCGGCCGTGAAGCTGTCGTCGGCCGTCGGCGACACCTCGGCTGCGACTTCGGTTTGCACCGCCTCGTCGCCGCCCAGGCCGTCGAAGGCCGAGGCGTCGCTGACCGTGCGAACGATGTGCGCATTCCAGGCGTCGACCGCATCCAGCGCGCCCGGCAACACTTCGGCCGGAAGCGAGACCTCGGCGACGAGACCGTCCTTGTCGTGGGCGGCCAGGCCCGGCAGCACCTCGGCCGCGAAGCCGTCGTCGCCCGCTTGAACCTCATGATGCGCGGGCAGAACCTCCGTATGGATCTTGCCGTCCTCGTCGGGCGAGAAGGCCGGATACAGGCCGTTCTCCAACGTGCGGACCTGGGTGTTCCAGGTGCGCTGATAGGCGACGGCGTGCTCGATCGACTGGGAGAAGCTGACCAGCAACTCGGCGCGGCTCAGCCCGCCGTTCAACTGCGCCGTCCAACTGGCGACGCCGCCGGTGTCGCCCGCCCTGTTCAGGATCACCTGATACATCTTCTCGACGAACTGTTGGTTCGTCAGGCCGCCGTAGATGGCGGCGTACTCAGGCTGGTTCATCAGCAACTGGGCCACCTGGAGCAGGGTCGCCCCGGTGTCCATCTGGTTGCGGTAGCTGCGCAGGCCCGCGATGTCAGGCAGCTTGTCTAGGATGGAGTCGTACAGCCGGGCGATCGAGATGGTGTTCTCGTCCTGAATCCACATCCCTTCGGCCAGGATGCGGGTGGTCATGACGTTCTTGTGCTCGATCGATTCCGAGAAATGGTACAGCACCTCGGCCCGGGTCATGCCGCCGGCCATCAGGTTCTCCCAATGGGCCAGCCCCGGAGCGTCCGCCTCGCGGTTCAGCGAGAAGCGGTACATCTCCTTGATGAAGTTGGTGTTGTTCAGGGCGCCGTAGCGGGTCTGGAACTCGGCAGAAGCCTCAAAGGTGTCGGACAGGACCCGCAGGTTCATGCCGCCGGCCAGGGCGTCGGTCCAGGTCACCATGCCGAACGGATCGGGTCCCCGGTCGAAGGCGGCGTCGTACATACGATAGACCACCGACTGCCAGGTGTCGGTCTCGTACGACAGGGCGCCGTCCAGGAACTGCACCGTCTCGACGCCGGACACCGTGTCGGTTCCGCCTTCCAGCCCCCCGCGAACCGTCATTCCGTTGAAACCGCCCGAGGTCTGGGCATACCCCAGATACAGGCCGTTATACACGGCCCGGTCGATGCCCGCGCCGCCCGTGATCGTGTCCGAACCCGCGCCGCCGACCAGCAGATCCGCCGCATCCCCGCCCGTCAGAATGTCATCGCCCGCCTCGCCGTAGAGCGAGGACCCGACCGTGCTGGTCGCCACGACGGCGTGATTGGGGATCGACACGTGCAGGGTGTAGGTCCCGCCCGCCGGGGGCGGCCCGCTGGTGAAACCGCCGCCGGTCGGATTGGTCAGCCACTGGGCGACCTGGACGTAATAGGTTCCGGCCGCCCCGAAGGTGAAGGTCAGGCCCGAATCCGTCGATGAACCCGAGGAGTCGCCGGGCGAGGCGTCGTCATTGCTCGCCATCTCGAGGCCCGAGGCGTTGAACACCCGCAAGGTGGTGTCGAAGGTCGCGCCGTCGATGTCGAACGTCACGGCCGCGCCCGCCGCGACGGTGAAGGCGTAGTATTCGACGCCGCCATGGGTCGTGGCCGTGATCGTGGCGTGCGGGATGGTCGTCGAATTGACGATGGTCGCATCGCCCAACAGGTCGAAGCCGCCGTCGATCGACACCGCCGTGGCGATGCTGGCGTTGGCCGTGCCCGCCGCCTTGACGATGTTGGGCGCCCCGCCGGAAATCCCGCCCGCGCCCGCGATCAGCGTGTCGCCGCCGCCGCCGCCGCGCAGGGTGTCGATGCCGCCGTTGCCGCGCAGAATGTTGGCGTTTCCGTCGCCGGTCAGAGTGTCGGCGCTGGTCGAGCCGTTGACGTTCTCAATGCCTGACAGGGTGTCGGCGCCATGGCCGCCCGACGCCTGGCCGGTAGTCAGGTTCACCGTGACGCTTGATGGCGCGCCCGAATAGTCGGCGGTGTCGTTTCCGGTTCCGCCGTTCAGGGCGTCGACGCCCGCGCCGCCGATCAGGCGGTCGTCGCCGTCACCGCCGTTCAGTACGTCGTTACCCGAGCCGCCGTCCAGGGTGTCGTCCCCGCCCAGGCCGTTCAGGGTGTCGTCGCCGCCCAGGCCGCTGAGCGAATCGGCGAACACCGTGCCGTCGATGGTGTTGGGTCCCGAATCGCCGCTCAGGGTCACGCCGCCGGTGACCGGCGCGGTCGGCGCCGCCACGGTCTGGTCGGCGAACTGCAGGAATTCGCAGTTCAGGACGGTGTCCGTGCCGTCCGGGCCGGTCACAGTCGCCGTCGTGCCGCTCCAGGTGATGGTGTAGGCGGCGCGATTGCCGCTGAACACGGCGGTGTCGGACCCCAGTCCGCCGTCGATGGTGTCGTTTCCGGCTCCGCCGCGCAGCAGGTTGGCCGAGCCGTTGCCGCGGATGGTGTCGTTGCCCGAGCCGCCGATGGCGTTCTCGATCACCACGCCCATGGCGATGGCCACATTGCCGGTCAGGGCGCCGACGCTGGAGAAAGCCCCCTGGCGCAGGTCGATGACCTGGTTCTGGGTGTAGCCCGAGAAGTCGAAGGTGTCGGTCCCGCCCGCGTCCCACACGGCGAAGATCAGCACCGAGCCGATGCCGGTGGCGCTATACCACTGCTGACCAGCGTTGGAGTTGAAGCCGTAGGTGGTGTCGCCCGTGCGGGTCGTCATGTTCGGACCATACAGACGCTGGACCGCGACGATGTCGTCCAGCAACGGCACGGCGGAATAGGAGCCGGCATGGTTGGCGCCGGTGTTGGTGGCGCTGAAATAGCTCATTACCGTGTATTGACGACTGTCTTCGTAATACTCGGCATTGGCGGCATAGGTGATGCTCACGCCCTCGCCGGCGTTGTAGGCGCCGGGGTGCCGCAGGCCGATGGCGTGGCCGATCTCGTGCGTCAGCGTCTGATAGCCATAGCCGAGATAGGTCGGGTTGTTGTTGTTTCCCTGGCTGAAATTGACCCAGACGTCGCCGCTGACCGACGAGACGGCCGTATTGCCTGCGCCGTAGGCGAAGGCCGCCGCACCGGACGCCCCGGTCGCATAGTTGCCGAACAGCATCGTGGCGTTGTTGGAATAACCGTCGCCGTCGTCCACGCGCGTGAAGGTGATGTTGGCGACATCGGACCAGGCGGCCAGGGCGGACAGGGTGGCGGTGATCTGCTGCGCCGTGAAACGGGTGAAACCGCCCGTGTCGTCCGGCATGGTGGTCGGCGCCGTCGACCGGAAGGAGAAGGTGACGTTGGCGGCCGTTCCGCCCCCCGCACCCCAGGGCGAACCCGAGCGGGTGATGTGGGCGCCCGCCTGAGTCGGGTCGAACGAGGTCTTGCCGTTGACCGTCACGCCGCCGCCCCGGTCGTCCGCATCCAGCCAGTACTCGGCGACCACGCCGTTCTCGACCACTGGCGCGTGGAAGCCGCCGCAGCAGCCGCAGATGGCGTAGGAAGACACGTCGCCGAAGAAACGATTGTCCAGCGTCGCGTCCGGGTTCTTCGCGGCGTCGAAACTGACTTCGCCGAAGGCGCGACGGCCCAGAATCTCTGCGTCAAACATGGATTGCCCCACTCTCGATTAGGATTTCGCCGCAAGATGACCGCCAGCTTGCGAAGTGGCAAGCGTCACAAGCGAACACCGTCACCCCTTCTCGCCTGGCGCGTGCGGTCGCGAAATTTCGCCACGCGCGCCGGAAAAACGCGGTGTTGAGAAGATCGGCCGGTCTGATATGGCGAAGTCGCCTCTGAAGGACGCGCGGATCGTGATGAAGATGCTGAAGCGACGGCGGGTGTCCGACAATCCCGTCAAACGACTGCTGACCGACGCCGACCGCGCGCGCGACGCGGGCCGGAGCGCGGACGCCGCGCGCGCCTATGCCGCCGCCCTGGAACTGGACCCGAACATGGCCCCGATCTGGGTTCAGTACGCCCATATGCTGAAGGACATCGGCCAGTCGGAGAAGGCGGTCGACGCCTATGTCCGCGCCACGACGCTGAACCCCGACGATCCCGACCCCTTCTACCATCTCGCCCATCTGCTGAAGCGGTTGCGCCGGTTCGAGGACGCCGCCGCCGCCTTTCTGAGCGCGTTGGAGCTGAACCCCGGTCAGGCTTCGGCGATCGCCGAACTGACCACCCTGGCTGGACGAGGAATCGCGATCGACGAGGCGCGCCTGGCCCGGGTTCTGCCCCGCCTGCGCCGCCCCGTGCACACACCGCGTCGGGCTGACAGTCTGGGCGACCTGAAAAGCCGGATGCACAGCCTTTTGGCCCGCTCTCGCGCGGCCAAGACCGTCGAGGCGCAAGGCCTGATCCAGGCGCTGGCGGCTGGCGTCGATGCGGCGGAGCGGCTGGAGACCCTGGAGGCCGAGGCCGCCGGGGCGACCACGCACGTCGTCTTCGACGTGTCCGACCTGCTTGGCTATTTCGACAACGCCCGTCTGCCGACCGGCATCCAGCGGGTGCAGATCGAGGTCATCACCGCCCTGCTGACCGAACCCACGCCGGGTCTGGAGGTCCGCATTTGCGCCTTCACCAGCGGCCGGGATGTCTGGGTCGAGGTTCCCGAATCGGTCTTCATGTCCCTGGCCGAGCTGGCCCTGGTCAGCGGCGAATTGAACGACCCGGTGTGGCAGAGCGCGCTGGACGATCTGAAGCTGCTGCTGGCCATGTCTCCGGCCCTGGCCTTTCCGCGCGGGGCCTATCTGATCAACCTGGGCACGTCGTGGTGGCTGCAAAACTACTTCCTGCACGTGCGTCGCGCCCGGGCGGCCCATGGGGTGCGCTACATCCCCTTCGTCCATGACCTGATCCCGATCATGACGCCGGAACACTGCGTCAAGCGGCTGACCCAGGACTTCATCAGTTGGGCCTCGGGCGTCTTCGCCCACGCCGACCGCTATCTGACCAATTCCGAGGCGTCCAAACGCGACTTTCTGGCGGTGGCGAAACGGCTGAACGCCCAGGTCGATCCCGACGACGTGCACGTGGTCCGCCTGGACGCGGACTTCCGCAAGCCCGCCGCCGAGGCGCCGATGGCCGAGAGCCTGGCTCGCTACGGCCTGAGCGAGAACGGCTTCGTGCTGTTCGTCTCGACCATCGAGTCGCGCAAGAACCACCTGGCCGCCTTCGCCGCCTGGATCGAACTGGCGCGCACGCACGGCGTCGAGTCCTTGCCGACCCTGGTCTGTGTCGGCAACCGCGGCTGGCTGAACGACGCGGTGTTCGCCAAGGCGGCTTCCGATCCGGTGCTGCGCGAAAAGGTGATGATGATCTCGGGCGTGTCGGACCCCGATCTGGCCAATCTGTACCGCGCCTGTCGTTTCACCCTCTATCCCAGCACCTATGAAGGCTGGGGCCTGCCGGTCACGGAATCGCTCTGTTACGGCAAGGCGGCGCTGCTGTCGGACAGTTCGTCCCTGCCCGAGGCGGGCGGCGACCAAGTCGTCTATTTCCCGGTCGGCGATCAGGAGGCCCTGGTGCGCGAACTGGAACGCCTGATGTTCGACGACGCCTGGCGCGCGGAAATCGAGACCAAGGCTCGCAACTTCCGGCCGCGCCCGTGGCGCGCCCTGGGACTGGAGATCGCCGATCAGGTGCGCGCCTGGGCCGCCGCCGACATGGCCGCGGGCGCCGTCGAGGCCCCCCCCTTGCCCCCGGCTCCGGCCGAGCCGGGCCGATATTATTGGATGCGACGGATCGTCGAGACCCGCATCGCTTCCGGCATGACGGCGACCGAGATCTTCCGCATCGGCGACGGTTGGTGGCAACCCGACGACTGGGGCGTGTGGACCAAGGCCCAGGGCGGAACCCTGGCCGTGAGCCTGCCCGCCGATCTCGGCGCGGCCCGGCTGTATCTGGGCCTGAGGGGACTGCACGAGACGGCGCTGACCTACACCCTTTCCATCGCCGGTTCGGTGGTCGAGACCCGCACCCTGGAGGCGGGCGGCGAGCAATGGCTGTCGCTGGTCGTCGGACCGGATCAGGCGCCGGGTGACGTGCTGCGCATCGACATCAAGGGCGACAAGGTCGAGGACTTCTCGGTCGCCACCAAGGGCGCCGATCCGCGCGTGGCGGGGGTCGGCCTGATCGGCTTCATGATCTGCGCCGAGGACGACGCCGTCGCCCGCGCCGACATGGTCGACGCCATCACTTTCGGAACCTTGCCCGACCTGGCCGACCGCTATCTGACGACGGGCTGAGAACCGACGATTGCCCCGGCGCCGTTTCTCGGCTTACTTCCGCCACCAGGGAGAGGAACCGCCATATGACCGACGCCGGCACGCCCGCATCCACGGGCAAGCGCATCGAATTCACGCCCAGGGCCATCGTCCTGGGCTGTTTGCTGGCGGTGGTCTTCACCGCGGCCAACACCTATCTGGGCCTGCGGGTCGGCCTGACCTTCGCCTCGGCCATTCCGGCGGCGGTCATCTCCATGGCCCTGCTCAGGGCGTTCCGCTCCTCGACCATCTGGGAGAATATGACGGTTCAGACCGTCGCCTCGGTCGGTGGGGCGATGAGTTCCATCATCTTCGTCCTGCCCGGCCTGATCATGATCGGCTGGTGGCGCGAGTTTCCGATCTGGGAATCGATGGTCATCTGCGTCCTGGGCGGCGTACTGGGCGTGACCTTCTCCATCCCCCTGCGCCGCGCCCTGGTGGTCAATGGCGGCCTGCCCTATCCCGAAGGCGTCGCCGCGGCCGAAGTGCTGAAGGTCGGCTCGCCCGGCGCGGATCAGGACGAGTCCGCCGTCCGTGAGAACAAGATCGGCCTGGGCGTGGTCATGGTCACCTCCATCATTTCGGCGGCCTATGCCTGGTTGGCCGCCGCGAAGGTGTTCGCGGGCGAGGCGGCGCGGTTCATCAAGCTTCCGGCCTCGCTGGGCGGCGGCGCGACGGGCATGGGTCTAGGGATGCAGTTCGCCCTGTTGGGCGCGGGCCACCTGATCGGCCTGACCGTGGGCCTGGCCCAGTTGTTCGGCCTGATGATCGCCTGGCTGATCGCCGTGCCTATCATGACCTCGCCGGACTATGTGGCCTGGATCACGGGCCTCGGGCTGGATTCCGTCGCTGGAAATCTGCCCGCGGCGGGTCAGCAAGTCTGCGAAACGGTTGCCGGGATGGGGTCGTCCGTCAACACAACCAATTGCTTCATCGCTCAGGCTCCTTCCGCAGAAGAGTTGGCCACCGCCGTCTGGCGCAATGAGGTGCGTTTCATGGGCGCGGGCGTGATCGGCGTCGCCGCCGTCTGGACCCTGTTGAAACTGGCCGGTCCCCTGATCGGCGGCCTGACCTCGGCCCTGGCCGCCCAGGCCCGGCGCAAGTCGGGCGAGGTGCTGGACCGTACCGAACAGGACATTCCGATCACCCTGGTCGGCATCCTCTCGCTGATCTGCCTGGTCGGCATCGCCGGCGTCCTGACCGCCTTCGCCCAGGCGTCTCCGGCCCTGGCCGGTTCGACCGCCGTGCTGGTGGCGGGCGGCGTGATCTATGTGGTGCTGATCGGTTTCGCGGTGGCGGCTATCTGCGGCTACATGGCGGGTCTGCTCGGGTCGTCGAACAGTCCGGTGTCGGGCGTCGGCATCCTGGCCGTCGTCATCGCCTCGGTGTTCATGCTTGGCGTCATGGCCGCTGCGGGCGCCCCGGCCGATCCGGCCTTCGTCGCCTACGCCCTGATCATCACCGCCATCGTCTTCGCCGTGGCCGTGATCGCCAACGACAATCTGCAAGACCTCAAGACCGGCCAGTTGGTCGCCGCGACGCCTTGGCGGCAACAGGCCGCGTTGATCATCGGCGTCGTCGCCGGCGCCATCGTCATTCCGTTCGTGCTGAACGCCCTGAACAAGGCCTTCGGCTTCGAGGGCGGGCCGATCGGCATCGCTTCGGAACCGCTGGCGGCGCCGCAGGCCACCCTGATATCGGCCCTGGCGCGCGGCGCCATCAGCGGCGACCTGCGCTGGGAGCTGATCGGCGTCGGCGCCCTGATCGGCGTGGCGGTGATCATCCTGGAAATGATCCTGAGCGGTCTGTCCAAGGGCAAGGTCAAGCTGCCGCCTCTGGCTGTCGGCATCGGCTTCTACCTGCCGGCCGCCGTGACCATGATGCTGGTGGTCGGCGCCGTCTGCGGTTGGATCTACGAGAAGCGCGTCGCCCGAACCGCCTATGCCGAGGTCGCCAAACGCATGGGCGTGCTGATGGCCTCGGGCCTGATCGTCGGCGAAAGCCTGTTCGGCGTGTTCAACGCCGCGGTCATCGGCGCGACCGAGAACGAGGCGCCCTTCGCCGTCTTCAACCTGGGCGAGTCCTGGCCCGACATGACTGTCGGCCTGATCGCCTTCGCGGTGATCACCGTGGTCATGTACCAATGGACGCGCAGCCGCGCATCCAAGGTTTGAGGCGGCGGGAGGCGAGGTCTTGACCCGCGACGACGGCCGCGTCCGCGCGATCGGGCGCGGTCTCATCGGTCTGGTCCCCGGCCTGGGTCTCAGCCTGGCGGTCGCAGGCGCAGCCGTGCTGCTGGGCGATCTGGAGGCCGCGCTGTTCGGTCGAGCCTGGATCGAGCCTCTGGTTCTGGCCATCCTGCTGGGCGTGGCCGTGCGCGCGGTCTGGACGCCCGGTCCGCGTTGGGTCGCCGGGATCGCCTTCTGCGCCGGACCGCTGCTGGAGGCCGGCGTGGCTCTTTTGGGCGCGACGGTCAGCGCCCAGGCCATCGCCGCGGCCGGACTGCCCCTGCTGCTGGCGGTCGTGGTCCTGGTGTTCGGCGCCTTGGCGGGCGGCTATCTGATCGGGCGAGCGGTGGGCCTGACGCCGCGCCTGTCGCTGCTGATCGCGGCGGGCAACGCCATATGCGGCAACTCGGCCATCGTCGCCGTGGCGCCGGTCATCAAGGCCGAGGCCAAGGACGTGGCCGCCGCCATCGGCTTCACCGCCGTTCTGGGCGTGGCGGTGGTGCTGCTGTTGCCGTTGGTAGGCGCCGCCCTGCATCTTCGGCCCGAAACCTACGGCGTGGTCGCCGGACTGACGGTCTATGCCGTGCCCCAGGTTCTGGCCGCCGCCGCGCCCATGGGACCGGTGGCGGTGCAGGTCGGCGCCCTGGTCAAGTTGATGCGGGTGCTGATGCTGGGACCGGTCTGCGTCGTCATGGGGCTGATCGCCCCGCGCCTGACCGACCAGGCCGCCGTCTGGCCGCGCCCCAAATTGACGCTGAACAGACTGATCCCCTGGTTCATCGTCGCCTTCCTGCTGTTGATGGGCGCGCGGTCGCTGGGCTGGATCAGCGCCGACGCCGCCGCTCATATCGGGCCGATCGTCACCGCCATGACGGTCACGGCCATGGCGGCGCTGGGCCTGGGCGTCGATCCGCGCGCCCTGTTCCGCGCCGGGCCGCGCGTGGCGGCGGCGGCCAGTCTGTCGATCATCGCCCTGGCCGCCGCGGCGATCGTGCTGGCGATGCTGTTGACCTGACCCGCCGCGCTGGCCTTTCGGCGCGCGGACCTGTATGAGGCGCGGCCTTCCCCGCAATCACGCCCTGTCCTCGCGGCCCGAACCGTTCCGGCCGCCCTGTCCGCGATATCGAAATGAACCTGCGCAACGTCGCCATCATCGCCCACGTCGACCACGGCAAGACCACCCTGGTGGACCAACTGCTGGCCCAGTCGGGCGTGTTCCGCGCCAATGAGGCGACGACCGAACGCGCCATGGACTCCAACGATCAGGAGCGCGAGCGCGGCATCACCATCCTGGCCAAGGCGACCTCGGTCGTCTGGAAGGACACGCGCATCAACATCATCGACACGCCCGGCCACGCCGACTTCGGCGGCGAGGTGGAGCGGATCCTGGGCATGGTGGACGGCTGCGTCCTGCTGGTCGACGCCGAGGAAGGCGTCATGCCCCAGACCAAATTCGTGCTGACCAAGGCGCTGAAGATGGGCCTGCGTCCCATCCTGTGCATCAACAAGGTCGACCGCGCCCACGCCGACCCGGACCGGGTGCACCTGGAGACCATCGACCTGTTCTCGGCCATCGGCGCCACGGATGAGCAGTTGGACTTTCCGCACATCTACGCCTCGGGCCGCAGCGGCTGGGCGACGCTGGACCTGAACCAGCCGTCCGACACCCTGGCCCCGCTGTTCGACCTGATCGTCAGCCACGTGCCGTCGCCGAAACAGCAGGCCAATGTCGACAAGCCGTTCCAGATGCTGAACGTGCTGATCGAATCCGATCCCTTCCTGGGCCGCCTGCTGACCGGCCGCATCGAGAGCGGCAAGGCTGTGCCGGGCATGGCCATCAAGGCCCTGTCGCGCGACGGCAAGCAGATCGAACAGGGCCGGATCACCAAGGTTCTGGCCTTCCGCGGCCTGAAGCGTCAACCGGTCGACGAAGGCGCCGAGGCGGGCGACATCGTGGCCATCGCCGGTATGTCCAAGGCGACCGTGGCCGACACCCTGTGCGCGCTGGAACTGACCGAGGCCCTGCCGGCCCAGCCGATCGACCCGCCGACCATCTCCATGACCGTCTCGGTCAACGACAGCCCGCTGGCGGGCCGCGAGGGCGACAAGGTGCAGAGCCGCGTCATCCGCGACCGCCTGCTGAAAGAAGCCGAGGCCAATGTCGCCATCCGCATCACCGAGACCCCGGGCGCCGACGCCTTCGACGTGGCGGGCCGCGGCGAGCTGCAACTGGGCGTGCTGATCGAGAATATGCGCCGCGAGGGCTTCGAAGTCTCCATCAGCCGCCCGCGCGTGGTCTATCAGACCGGCGAGGACGGCGACCGACTGGAACCGATCGAAGAGGTCGTCATCGACGTCGACGACGAGCACACCGGCGTGGTCATCGAGAAGCTGTCGGCCCGCAAGGCCGAGCTGAAGGACATGGGTCCGTCGGGCGCGGGCAAGACCCGCATCGCCCTGGCCTGTCCGTCGCGATCGCTGATCGGCTATCAGGGCGAATTCCTGACCGATACGCGCGGCTCGGGCGTGCTGAACCGCGTGTTCAGCCACTACGAACCCTACAAGGGCGCCATCGAGGGCCGCCTGAAGGGCGTGTTGGTGTCCAACTCGGACGGCGACACGGCGGCCTACGCCCTGTGGAACCTGGAAGAACGCGGCGTCATGTTCGTCGGCGCCGGCGAAAAGACCTATCAGGGCATGATCATCGGCGAGAACTCGAGATCCGATGATCTTGACGTCAACCCGATCAAGGGCAAGCAACTGACCAACGTCCGCGCCTCGGGCAAGGACGAGGCCGTGCGCCTGACCCCGCCGCGCATCATGTCGTTGGAACAGGCCATCGCCTATATCGAGAGCGACGAACTGGTCGAAGTCACGCCCAAGTCGATCCGTCTGCGCAAGCAGGTGCTGAACCCGTCTTTCCGCAAGAAGCGCGTCCGCGAGGACTGATCGGCTTTCAGCCCCGCCTCAACAGGCCGCGCCAGCCGCCGCTGGTCAGCAGGGCCACGTCCAGCAGAGCCAGGGCCAGGGGCGTGGACGGCGGCGCGGCGATGAAGCGCGGCCGCCAGTTCGGAGCGAATTTGGCCTTGTAGGCCCTCAGGCCCGAGAAGCCGTACACCGCCTCGCCCTCGTCGAAGACCAGGGCGCCGACCCGCGCGAACACCGGCGCCAGACGCCGATCGTCCAGCCCCGCCAACGGCGCCAGGCCCAGGTCCAGCACGGCCCATCCCTGGTCTCGCGCCCACTGGATCGTGCGTACGAACAGATAGTCCATCACCCCGTGCGGCGCATCCGGCGCATGGCGCATCAGGTCCACGGCCAGACCGTCCCGCGGCCGGACGCCGGGCATCAGATTGGCGAAGGCGACCACCTGTCCCTCGACCCGCACCACCGCCAACGGCATGAGATCGAGATAGGCCGGGTCGAACCGACCCAGGGAGAAGGCCTTTTCGGTTCCCCGGTGCGCCTGCAACCAGGCATCGGATACGGCTTTCAACTCACTCGCCAGGGGCAGGGCCGATCCGGGCGGCGAAACCTCGAACGTCGCGCCCTCGCGCTCGGCCCGGTTGACGGCGGTGCGCAGATTCTGGCGGGCCTTGCCCTCCAGGCTGAAGGCGGCCGTGTCGACCGCCGCCGTCTCGCCGATCTTGCGCATCGCCAGGCCCAGGGTGGCCAGATCGGCCAGCAACCCCTCGCCCACGGAATAGAAGACCGGCGCCGCGCCGTATCCGTCCGCCGCTTCGGCGAAGGTCCACAACAGGTCGCGGCGTTCGTCCGCCGCGCCGGCCGGTTCGCCCATGGCGATCCAGCGACGGCCGATGACGCGATAGGCCAGAAAGCTGCGCCCCGACGGACTGAACATCAGCGCCTTGTCGCCCAGCGCCGCCAGCCAGGCCTCCGGCTCGGCGCGGTCGGCTTGCCGCAAGACATCGAGCGCGCGCGCCACATCCTCAGGTCCGGCCGAGCGGTGACTGCGGGCGCCCGGCGCCGCGAACAGGGAACGGCCCGCGATCAGCAGGGTCAGCAGGGCCAGAACCGCCGCCGCGCGCAGAAAGCCCGAGGCCTGACTGTCGGTCAGGAAGGTCCACCACAGCTCGTCCTGGTAGGCCACGTCGCGATAGGCGAAGAAACCCAGCCACAGGCTGGCCGCCACCACCGCCGCCACCAGCAGCATCCAACTGGGCCGCAACGGCTCGCTCAGACGCGACGACCGGTTGAAGGCGGCCCGGCACGGCGCCAGCAAGGCGGCGACGACAGCCAGTTCGACGGCCTCTTCCCAGTCCAGCCCCTTCAGCAGGGACAGGGCCGCGCCCCCGAGCAACACGATGAGGGCGGCCCAATAGGCGCCGCGCCGCCGCCGCCACAGGCCCGCCGACAACGCCAACAGCAGAAAGCCCGCCACGCTGGCCGCGAAATGCGACAGGTCGATCAGGATCGGGTGCAGCGCCCGGTCCAGAACGGCCAGACGGCTGGAAAAGGCCGGGGTCGCGGCCGAAGCCAGGACCACGGCCCCCGCCATGAAACAGGCCACGGCGAACACCTGGGGCGTCAGCTCGAAGGCCAGGCCCGCCAATCGCCTCGTCAGACCTTGAGATCGCTTCGCCGTCACGCGCGCGATCCTAGACGATTATCGGCTGGAAGGGACTCCGTCGGAACCCATAATGAGCGTCCCACGCCCTGACATCGGATAGAATCCCAACGGCGTTCGTTTCGTTTGCCAGTTCGCCTGTCCGGGCTGGCGAGATGCGTTCGGCGCGGTATGGTTCCGCCCGCGCCCGCTGGGGGCGTCATGAACCGTTCCGAGATCGCGAGATGACCCGCACCGCCGCCTTCGCCGCCCTGGCCGTCCTGGCCCTGGGCGTTCCCGCCCACGCCGCCGTCGCCCAGACCGCGACCGCCGAGGCCCCGCCGCCGCCGATCAGCCTGGAGCCAGGCGCGCCCGTGAGGGGCAAGGACGGCGTCGTTCTGGGCCATCTTCAGGACGTTCAGGTCAATGCCGCCGGGGCGCAGGAACTGCTGGTGCGCGGCGCCGATCGCCGCCTGCGGGCCGTGCCCCTGAACGGCATCCGTCAGGACGGTGCGGGGGTGGCCGTGGACTGGACCATGGCCGACTTCATGGCCGCGCCGCCGATCGTGGAGACCCGGCCCGCTCCAGCTCCGGCTCCCACGCCGCAGGGCTGAATCCAGCCGCCGATACTCAACCGGCGCACAGCCAAAGCAAAAGGGCGGTCCATGGACCGCCCTTTCCTCGTTCCGGTCAGCGCGCGCTTATCGGCGCTTCATCAAGCCCAGCAGATACAACAGGATCACCGCACCGATGGTGGCGATGATGATCGAGGTCACGAAGGCGTTCACGATCACCGGAAAGCCTGTGAGACCCGCCAGCCAACCGCCGATGACGGCGCCCGCGATGCCGACGACCAGATTGACGACCAGGCCGTGATTGCGGCCCATGATCTGTTCCGCGAGCCAACCGGCCACGATGCCGATGATGATCCAGGCGATGATGCCCATTTCCATGGTGAATTTCCTTTTTTACTAACCGACCCTCACGGCCAGGCCGTGGGGAGGTAATGCACGGCCGCGCGCCAGGTTGCGTCACAAATAACACCGTCACTCCCTCATCACGGGAGTCCGGCACGCCCCTTGAACCTGTCCAGGCGAGCCGTTCCGTTTCGGGACAGCCCGCAAGAACAAGGGGTATGGGGCCATGGCCACCGACATCGACCTTCACCTGGGCCGCCGCCTGCGCCGTCGCCGCCGCCTGTTGGGCCTGACCCAGCAGCAGTTGGCCATGCAGGTCGGCATCCGCTTCCAGCAGATCCAGAAATACGAGTGCGGCGCCAACCGCATCTCGGCCGCCCGCCTGTGGCAACTGGCCGAGGCGCTGGAAACGCCGGTGAACTATTTCTACGACGGCCTGGCCGAGGCCATGGAGCGCCAGGAAACCGCCAACGGCGCCAATGGCGAGATGTTCTCCCGCAAGGAGACGCTGGACCTGATCCAGGCCTATTACCAACTGGGCGAGCGTCCGCGCCGTCGCCTGCTGGACCTGGCCAAGTCGCTGCACGCCGAGGGCGATGCGCCGACCGCGGCCTGAGCCTCCGTTTCGGCCGTGACTTGTCGGCGGGGCGTGAGTATGCCCGCCGACGATGACCGAGCTTGAAGCCTTCACAGTCGAACTGGCCCGCGCCGCCGCCGCCGTGACAGCGCCCGTGTTCCGGGGCGCCTGCGAGGCCGAAAACAAGGCCGGCCCGCATGGATTCGACCCCGTCACCCAGGCCGATCGCGACGCCGAGGCGGCGATCCGTCGACTGATCGGCGAACGCTATCCGCACCACGGCGTCATCGGCGAGGAATACGGCGAAGACCGGCCGGACGCCGACCACGTCTGGGTGCTGGATCCCATCGACGGGACCCGCGCCTTCATCGCCGGCCTGCCGTTGTGGACCACCCTGATCGGCCTGAATGTCGAAGGCCGCCCGACAGTCGGCGCCATCTCCCAGCCCTATATCGGCGAGCTTTTCCTGGGCGGGCCTTCGGGCGCGCGGATGCTGTCGCGCGGCCAGGACCAGGCCATCGCCTGTCGCCCCTGCCCCAAGCTGAACGACGCGATCATCGCCACCACCGACCCGGACATCTTCACCGGCGCCGAACGCGGCGCCTGGACCCAGGTGCGGGCGGCGGCCCGGCTGGCCCGTCTGGGATGCGACGCCTACGCCTACGCCATGTTGGCCTCGGGACGGATCGACCTGGTGGCGGAAAGCGCGCTGAAGGTCTGGGACTGGTCGGCCCTGGTTCCGGTGATCGAGGCGGCGGGCGGGCGTGTCGTCAACTGGCGCGGCGCGACGCCGGACGACGGCGGTCAGATCCTGGCCGTCGGCGACGCCGATCTGATCGACCAGGCCCTGGTGACGCTGAGGCGGGCGGCCGTCTAAGGCGCGGTCGGATCGACCAGCAACGGATCGAGAATGTCGCGCATCCGCGCCTCAACCTGATCCAGGGCCAGGGGTTCGGCGTCGACGGGGCGCAGCACGAACAGGCTCTTTCGCGCCGGGGCGCGCACGGCGAAGAATTCGGCCAGACGCGCCTGGATCAGACGCTCGGCGTCGCGGTCTCGGACCAGGCCGTGGCGGGCGAACAGGGCCTCCCACCACTGCGGCGCGGCCCAGACCAGATGACCGTGCGCCGGCCAGCCCTGGGCGTCGCAGTGCAACTGGGTCCAGAACACGTCAGACCCGGCCTCGCGCCAGGCGGGCAGATACTGCTGGAACACCTGGCCGAAGACGTCGTCCTCCCCGAACATCGGCGAGTTCACATAGGCGAACCCCTGCGGCCCGATCAGTCGAGCGATCCGGGCCACATAGGCGTCCAGATCCAGCGGGTTCAGATGCTCCAATATGTCCATGGCCAGGAAGGCGTCGAAACCCTCTGGCGGCAGGTCCAGCGTCAACAGATCGCCGAAACGGATGCGGTGATAGATCGACGGATGGGCGACCAGGAAGGCGCGGTGGCTGATCTCGACGCCCGTGACCTCGACCCCAGCGTCATCCAGCAGTTTCAGCACCGACCCGGCGAAACACCCCAGCTCCAGCACGCTTCCGGCGCCGAGACAGCGGATCACCGCCGCCGTCACCCGCTTGTCCAGGTCGATGACCGGATGCCAGGCGACGAAGCTGTCGTAATAGCGGTGCTCGACGATCATCCGCTCCATCAGGCGCAGGCCCTCGGCGTCGCGGGCCTCGTAGATCAGGCTTTCGCCCCCGCCCTGGCGGTATCGTTCGGGCATCAGCGTCGAAAGATCGGGCAGTTTGACCGCATAGGCGTCCGGCACGCGGGCGCGGAACTCGTCAGAGCCGATCAGATGCCGGGTCAGACCCGCGACCCCCGCCGTCTCCAGAAGACCTACGCTGGCCGCCATCTGCTCGCCGGGCGCTCGGCCCAGCAGACTCTCGAACAGGGCGGCGACCACGGCCTCGGGGTTCAGATCGGCGCTCGGCGGGGGGGCGACAGAGCGGGCTTTCACGGGCCTTCGCCGACGCAGCGGGCTGATCACGGCGCGACGGGCGCGATGTGCGGGGGCGCGCCCAGGTCGTCCGCCGCCGTCGCCGACAAGGGCGGAACGGACGTCGCGACGGAGGCGACCGGCGACAGATCCTCGACCGGCGACACATAGTCGGCCATGGCGTCGAATTCGGTCAGGAAGACCGCGCGCATATCGTCGGTCTCCATGATGACCTCATGCTTGGCCCCGGGGACCTCGACATAGCGCCCGCGGCCCAACCGTTTCGCGGCCCAGCGGCTGGTCTGTTTCCACACGCGGTCGTCGTCGCCGGACTGGACGATGCAAACCGGAATACGCACCAATTTCAGCGCCTTGGGTTTCAACGCCCGTTCACCGGCGTCGATGGCGAAGGCCAACCAGCCCCAGGTCGGGCCGCCCACCGCCAGGTGCGGGCAGGCGTACAGTTGCTGTCGCCACAGTTCGTAGCGGGTCTCGTCGGACGTCAGGGCGTCCTTTTCGAAGGTGTGGTCGAACGGATCGTCGGGGTCGTCCAGCACATAGTCGCCGCCCTTGCCGTGCCGCAGGTTCCAGCGCACCGCCAGCTTGACCGACCACATCGACCGCTTGCCGGTGCGGATCTTCAACATCGGGCTGGACAGGACCGCGCCCGAAAAACGGCTCTCGTCGGCCTCCAGGGTCAAGAGGTTCAGGACCGCGCCCATCGAATGACCGACCATGATCCAGGGCTTGGGCGCACGGGTCTCGAAGGCGTCAAGAAGGCGGGCGTAGTCGTCCAGGAATTCCTCGACCGCGCGGGCGTGGCCCTTCAGCCGATCCGGCAACAGACGCGCCGACAGGCCCTGGCCGCGCCAGTCGTGGGCCAGGACGCACCAGCCGCGCGCCAGGAAATTGCCGATCAGCTCGAAATATTTCTCGATCGGCTCGGTGCGGCCAGGCGACAGGACCACGGTGCCGCGCGGCTTTGGCGCCACCAGGGTCGATGGCGTCCAGAAGGCGGCGCGCAGACGCAGTCCTCCGGCGCCCCGAAACCAGTCCCCCTGACCGCCGGGCGGGGCGGAGGCTCCGGGCACGCCCATCAGGGGGGCGTTGGCGGCGAAGGCGGCGGCTCGGTTCACTCAGGCTTCCTGAATTTCAAGGTCATGCGATCGCTTTCCCCGATCGCATCGTATTTGGCCCGGTCGAACGCCGGATTCGGCGGCTGGCCCTGCGGCGCGGATAGACGCACCGGCGGCAGGGTTTCGACGCCGAAGGGATGATCCTTGCTATCCCTTTCATTCGCGTTGATTTCCGAGGCCGCGACGAAAACAAATCCGGCTTCGGCGGCCAGTTGTTTGACGAACGCCTCCTGGACGTATCCGTTCGCCGCCGCCGGGTCCTGATCGTCTTCCGGCGCCAGGCGGTGTTGTTCGATCCCCAGGACGCCGCCCGGACGCAACGCCGCGAAGGCGTCCGCAAAGCCCTTTTCGACCAGGCCGGACGCCATCCAGGAATGCAGCGTGCGCAGGAACAACACCATGTCCGCCGTGCCCGCCGGGGCGATGGGACCGGTCAGGGGTCCAAAAGCGGTGAACTCGATGGCGCCGTACAGTTTCCGGTCGGCGGTGAACCGTTCCTGGAACGCGGCGTTCAAGGCGGCCTGGGCCGGATCGGAGCCTGGACCCGAGGCGAACAGGGCGGCGGTGTATTTGCCGTCGCCCTTGGCCAGATAGGGGGCCAGGATTTCGGTGTACCAACCGCTGCCGGGCCAGACCTCGACCACCGTCATGCGCGGTTGCAGGCCGAAGAAGCGCAGCGTCTCCAGCGGATGACGGTAGGCGTCGCGCGGTCGGTCCTTCGACCGCCACGGCCCGGCCACAGCCCATTCCAGCGAACCCGGGGGAGGTCCCTGGGGCGCCTCGGGCGTCGGGGCGACGGCTTTTTTCTCGCGGTTGCAGGCGGACAGGCCCATCAGGCCGCAGGCCGCGGCGCCCGCCAGCAGGCCGCGACGCGACGCGCCCCGTCCCCTGTCCGCGCTGAATTCAGCCATGCAAAACCCTCGCCCAGCGCCCGTCATCCGCCTGGGCCGCAATCGGTCGAACGGGCTTAACGGCGTTCGACAGCGGGGTCAAAGTCAAGCCGGCTTGCGCAGCCGCAGGGTCATGCGGTCGCTTTCGCCGATGGCGTCGTAGGCCGCCCGTTCGGCGGCGCTTAGGGTGCGGCCGTCCTGACTGTCGCGACGCACGGGCGGCAGGGTCCAGACGCCGAAGGCGTGGTCCCGGTCATCCTTGGGATTGGCGTTCAGCTCGCTGCGCGCATCCAGGGTGAAACCCGCCCGCTGAGCCGACTGGATGACGTAGCTTTCGGGAACATAGCCGGTGGGCGCGGTGTCGGCGACGTTCAGCCCTTCGGCGCTGCGGTGCTGTTCCACGGCCAGGACGCCGCCCGGCTTCAGGGCGCGATAGGCGGCGGCCAGAACGGCGTCGGTGCGGCCCTGTCGCGCCCAGTTGTGGAAGGCGCGCGCGATCAGGACCATGTCCGCGGACCCCGGCTCCACCGCCTCCAGCGCCGCCAGATCGTCGGCCGCGACATACCGGCCGCCGGTCGCCTGGGCGTAGGGGCGCAGGATGGCCGTCCACCAGCCGCCGTTCCCAGGCTGGATTTCGACCACGGTCGTGGCCGGAGACAGACCCCAGAAGGTCAAGGCCTCCTCGGGATGACGAAATACGTCGCGGGCGCGGTCGGCGGCGGGGCGCGCCGTGGATTCGATCGCCGCCCTCAAGGCCGCGTCGGCCTGATACTCCGGCATGGCCATGGAGACGGCCGAGCGCGCCTGGCGCGGCATGGCCTGGGCCTCGGCCGCGACGGGAACGGCCACGACAGCGGCGGCGAGGATCAGGGCGAGGCGCATGGGCGGACTCCAAAAACACAAGGACCTTCACCCTACCGGCCCGGCCCGCACGGGCAAGGCGACACGCCCGTACGGCGACGATTCCACGCACCGACGAGCGCCTCTTGACGCATCGAAACGCCTTCCCATCTCAGTCTTCGAAAGCGCCGATCCACGGGCTTTCGCGGAACGGTCGGGGCCTTCAGGGGACCGGACGGGCCGGAACCCCAACGCCGACCGGGGGCCGAAAGCGCCGGGCGGCTCGACCTTGCTGATCCTCAGGAGGATGATATGCGCAACTATGATTTCTCGCCCTTGTACCGCTCGGCCGTCGGTTTCGACCGCCTGGCCAATCTTCTGGAGAGCGCGGCGCGCGGCGGACAGGAAAGCGGCTGGCCGCCCTACAATATCGAGACCACGAGCGAGAACGCCTATCGCATCGAGATCGCCGTCGCCGGCTTCAAGCCCGATGAGCTGAATATCGAGGTGAAGGAGAACGGCCTGACCGTCACCGGCCGCAAATCCGCCAATGACGACACGACGCCCGAACGCACCTTCCTGCATCGCGGCCTGGCCGAGCGCGACTTCGAACGCCGCTTCCAACTGGCCGACCATGTCGTGGTGACCGGCGCCGACCTGACCAACGGTCTGCTGTCGATCACCCTGGAACGCCAACTGCCCGAGGCGCTGAAGCCGCGCCGCATCGAGATCGGCGCCGGTTCGAAGTCGGTGATCGAAGGCAAGGCCAAGAAGGCGGCCTGATTCTTCCGACTTTCGTTTGATCCCCCAAGCCTCAAGGGCGGCGCTCGCGCCGCCCTTTTTTCTTACCGTCAGGCCGCCTGGGTCAGGCCGACGACGCGGTCGAGCCGGGTCGTGTCCAGATCGACGCCGTCCAGGTTCGCATGGTGCATTTCGGCGCCCGACAGGTCGGCGCCCGGAAACTTAACCTGGGCCAGGTTGGCGTTGTCCAACCGCGCGTAGCGCAGACGACTGCTGGCCAGGGTCGCCGACATCGACCGTCCGCCGCCCAACGGCAGGGGGCCCAGATCGGCCTGGCGCAGGTCGGCGTTGGACAGGTTCGCCCGGCTCATGCGGACGCCCCGCAGGTCGGCCCCGCGCAAGTCGGCCCCGCGCAGATCGGCGCCGTCCAGACAGGCGCCCTGCAAGGCGACCCCGCGCAGGTCCATGCCGACCAGGCAGGCGCCCTTGGCCGACAGGGCCGTCAACCGCAACCCCTTCAGCCGGTCGCCGAGCGGACGCAGGTCCTCGTTGTCGAACACGGCCGGATCCCCCAGAATTCCGCCGCTCTCGGCCCAGGCGTTGCCGTCCAGAGCGCGTTGGTAAAGGCCCTCGGCCTTGGCGACCGCCGTCGGATCGGGGTCCCGCAGCGCTCCGGCCATGTCGGTCTTGTCCAGTTTGGCGGAATTGACCGCGACGCGCGTCAGCACGGCGCCGACCAGACGCGCGCCGGCCAGGTTGGCCCCGGCCACCTCTGCGCCGTCCAACATGGCGCCGGTCAGGTCCGCATCCTTCAGATTGGCCCCGGTCAGCCGCGCGCCGCGCATCGAACAGTCGGTGAAGTCGGCCTTGAAGGCGCTGAGACCGTCCATCCGCGAACCGTCCAGGGTGGCGCCGGAAAAGACGGCGCCGTCGGCGACGCCCTTGACCATCTCGTTCTTGACCGCCGACAGCCCCTTGGTGGCGTGCGGAATGGCGATGACGCCCTCGCGGAAATCGGCCTGGGTCAGGTCCGCCTGGCTCAGATTGGCGCCGCGCAGCGAGACGCCGCGAATATCGGCCCGTTTCATCCTGGCGCCGCTCATGTCCGCCCCGCGCAGGTCGCAGCCGAACAGCAGGGCGCGTTCCAGACTGGTGCCCACCAAACTGGCGTTCTCCAGCGACGAACCCGACAGGTCGGCGTCGTCCAGCATCCGACCCGACAGGTTCAGGCCGGTCAGATCGACGAACTTCAACGACAGTCGGCGCCCCCCCGCGCGCCCCTCGACGAAGCGCTGATGCGCCACGATGAAGAGGTCCAGGTCGCCCTGGCTGAGACGGCGGCGGACAAAGTCGGTCATGCAGCTCCTTTGAGGGGTTCAAGCCCTCGGGCGCCCGTCAGGACCGCCCCCTCGAATTCGGCTTGGCGCGTCTGGGCGCCATGAAAAAGGGCGCGGGAAGCGTCGACGCCGTTCAGGACGGCCCGGCGCAGGTCGGCGCCCGACAGGTCGGCGCCGCGCAGATTGGCCCCGGTCAGGTCGGCGGGCAGCAGGCGTTCCGGCCCGATCAACAGCGGCCCAAGCTGGGCCTCGCGCAGGTCCGCGCCGGTCAATTTGGCCCGGGCCAGACGCGCGCCGCGCAGATCGGCCCGACGCAGCCGGGCCGAGCGCAGATCCGCGCCCTCCAGGTGCGCGCCCTGAAGCTGCACCCCCTCCATGTCCAGCCCATAGAAGACGGCGCCGCGCGCCGACAGAGCCGTCAGATTATAACCCGTGATGGAACCCAAGGCTCTTAGGTCCACGCCATCAAACGCGGACGGCCTGCCCTCGATCCCGCCGGTTTCGCACCACAGGGCGTGCGCCTTCAGCATATCGGCGGCGGGCAGGCGTGCGACGGGCGCCCCCGTGGGCCGGTCGTCGGTCAGGGCGCCGGTCATGTCGGCCCCGTCGGTGCGCCACATGGCGGCCTTCACCCCCACCAGCACGGCGTCGCGCAGATCCGCGCCCGACAGGTCCGCGCCCGACAGATCGGCTCCGGCCAGATCGGCGCCGCGGAAGCTGGCGGCCTTCAGATTGGCCCGGACCAGTTTGCAGTCCTTCAGGACCGCGTCCGAGAAGTCCGCCGACTGGGCCACGATGCCCGACAGGCGCGACCGTTGCAGATTGGCCCCGGCCAGACAGGCGCCGCGCGCCTGGGTGTCTTGACGGCTCTGGGCCTCGACGATGCGGAAACCGGCCTTGGCGTCGGCGGCGGCGATAGCGCCCTCGCGCAGATCAGCCTCGAACAGATCGGCCCCGGTCAGGTCGGCGGCGCGCAGACAGGCGCCGCGCAGATCGGCGCGACGCAGACTGACGTCGCGCAACACCGCGTCTTGCAGGTCGGTCCCGAACAGATTGGCGTTGTCCAGCCGCGCGCCGGTCAGGTCGCAGCCGATCATGCAGGCGGCCGCGAAGTCAGCGTCGGCCAGGTTGCGGCCCTTCAGGCTGAGACCCGACAGATCCAGCCAGGCGAAGACGGCGCGCGCGCCGCCAGGGCGCGCTTGCCACAGGCGTTCGTGCCGGATGCAGACGGCATCCAGTTCTTCCTGGCTGAGCCGTCGCCTGACGACGGCCTGTGAGCGACCCGACATGACGCCAGCATACGTCCGTCGCGCTTAAGGAAGGTTTGCGAAAACGCCGTTCCGAAGGCTCTCTATTCGGTCAGCAGACCCTGCGCCCTCAAGGCCTCGGCCAGTTCGCCCGGCGCGGTCCACAGGCGGGTGTAGCCCGCCTCGCCCAGGCGTTTCAGCTCGGTGGTCAGATCGGCCTTGGGCGAGGCGGCGAAGCGGCCGTCGAACCCTGCGCCGTCGTCGGCGACGCGGACCATGGGTCGTCCCGTCTCCAACCGGTGCAGATAGCCTTCGTAGAGCACCGCCGCCCGGCCGGACAGCAGGCCCGTCTCGACCTCCAGCCCGGCCTGGCGCAACCGTTCCACGCCCCGTCCCGAGGCGAAGGGCGAAGGGTCGACGCAGGCCACCACCACCCGTTTGATCCCCGCCTCGGCCAGGAAGTGCGAGCACGACTTGCGCCCCGACGAGCGCGCGCCGCACGGCTCCAGCGTCACATAGGCGGTCGCCCCGTGGGCGCGGTGACCGGCGGCGGGCACGGCCTGTTCCTCGGCGTGGGGCCGCCCGCCCGGCGCGGTCGCGGCCTCGGCCACCACCTGACCGTCGTTGACGATGACGCAGCCGACAGCCGGATTCGGCCAGGTCTTGCCCATTTCGCCCAGGGCCAGATCGATGGCCCGGTTCATGAAGGCGGCGTCGTCGGCGCTCATCCGATCACCGGCAGCGGCTGGGCGCGCTGGGCGTCCAGATAGCGGGCGGCCGTCGGCCGCAGCGTCGCGTCCAGGTCGATCTCCAACGGATTGCCGGTCGGGATCTCGACCTCGACGATCCGGTCGTCCGGCACGCCGAACAGCAGTTTGACGATGGCCCGCAGCGAATTGCCGTGGGCGGCGATCAGCACGTCCTCATCGGCGCGGAGACAGGCCGCGATCTCGGCGTCCCAGAACGGCCGCACCCGATCCAGCGTCGTCTTGAGGCTTTCGGTGTCGGGAATGGGCTTGCCCGCGTAGCGCGGATCCGCGGCGAAATCGAACGGGCCGCCCGGCGCCAGCGGCGGCGGCGGAATATCATAGCTGCGGCGCCAAATCCTGACCTGATCCGCGCCGTGCAGAGCCGCGGTCTCGGCCTTGTCTAGTCCGGTCAGGCCGCCGTAATGCCGCTCGTTCAGCCGCCAATCCTCGATCACCGGCACGCCCGTCAGCCCCGCCTCCTGAAGCGCCAGGGCGCCGGTGCGTTTGGCGCGCGTCAGCACAGAGGTGAACATGACAGCGGGCCTGAACGCGGCCCGGGCGATCAGATCGCCGGCCCGCCGCGCCTGGGCCTCGCCCTCGGCCGTCAGATCGACGTCGACCCAGCCGGTGAAACGGTTTTCCAGGTTCCACTGGCTCTGGCCGTGGCGCAGCAGGATCAGGCGGGGCATTCGGGACTCCGGCGGTTTCCGTTCGGGGGTAGGCCGGGCGCCGGAACCGGTCAAGCCGCGTCGCCTGGCGTTATCGTGCGTTGTCGGCGGATGTTCGCCCCGGCTATAGCCGGGCCAAGACGCTGTTCAGAAAGCCCCCCATGCCCAAGCCTCGCGCCGATCTGGTCCCCAATACCGCCGCCTATGAGACCACGCCGCTGGTCAAGGCCACGGGGTTCCGGGAGTACGACGCCCGCTGGGTGCTGGACAAGGAGATCAACCTTCTGGGCGTTCAGGCCCTGGGCCTGGGCCTGGCGACCTATGTCCATGAAATCGGCCAACGGCCTCGCATCGTCGTCGGCCACGACTTCCGGTCCTATTCGCTGGCGGTGAAACAGGCCCTGACCCTGGGGCTGCTGGAAGGGGGCATGGAGGTGCTGGACATCGGTCTGGCCCTGTCGCCGACGGCCTATTTCGCCCAGTTCGCCCTGGACGCCCCCTGTGTGGCCATGGTCACGGCCAGCCACAACGAGAACGGCTGGACCGGCGTCAAGATGGGCGCCAATCCGCCCCTGACCTTTGGTCCCGACGAGATCGGGCGGTTGAAGACGATCGTGCTGGAGGACCAGGGCGCAGCCCGGCCCGGCGGCCGTCTGGAACGGATCGAGGACTTCCGCGAGCGCTATCTGGACGAGGTCGCGGCCAAGGTGAAGCTGTCGCGCCCGATCAAGGTGGTGGCCGCCTGCGGCAACGGCACGGCCGGCGCCTTCGCCCCCGAGGCCCTGCGCCGCATGGGCGCCGAGGTGATCGAGATGGATGTCGAACTCGACTACACCTTCCCCAAATACAATCCGAACCCGGAAGACCACGCCATGCTGGTGCAGATGGCGGCGCGGGTGAAGGAGACGGGCGCCGACCTGGCCCTGGGCTTCGACGGCGACGGCGATCGCTGTGGGGTGGTCGACGACACGGGCGAGGAGATCTTCGCCGACAAGATCGGCCTGATGCTGGGCCGCGACCTGTCGGCCCTGCACCCGAACGCCGTCTTCGTCGTCGATGTGAAGTCGACGGGTCTGTACAAGACGGACGAGGTCCTGGCCGCCAACGGCGCGACCACCGTCTATTGGAAGACCGGCCACAGCTATATCAAGCGCAAGACCGCCGAACTGGGCGCCCTGGCCGGGTTCGAGAAGTCAGGCCATTTCTTCTTCAACGCCCCGATCGGCCGCGGCTATGACGACGGCATCGTGGCGGCGGGCGCGGTTCTGGCCATGCTGGACCGCAACCCAGGCAAAAAGCTCAGCGAGCTGAAGGCCGCCCTGCCCGACGCTTGGACCAGCCTGACCATGTCGCCCCACTGCGACGACGAGCTGAAATACGAGGTGCTGGAGCGGATCGTGGCCGAATACCAGGCCCTGGCCGACGCGGGCGGCGAAATCCTGGGCCGAAAGATCGTCGAAGCGATCACCGTCAACGGCGTGCGCGTGCACCTGGAGGACGGATCATGGGTCCTGGTGCGCGCCTCTTCCAACAAGCCTGAACTGGTCGTGGTCGTGGAATCGATGCGATCCGAAGCCGATATGCGCGCCTTGTTCCGCGACGAGGTGAAGCCGCGCCTGGCGAAATACGCCGAGATCGGCGCCTACAACCAGGAAATCTGACCTCTGGGCGATCCCGTCATCATCGTCGGCGGCGGCTTTTCGGGCGCCATGCTGGCCGCGCGTCTGGCCGAGCATGGGCGAGCTTCGACGCTGATCGACCGCACCGGCGACTTTGGTCCCGGCGTGGCCTATGCGACGCCGTTCGCGGGCCATCTGCTGAACGTCCGCGCGGGCCGGATGAGCGCGGTCGAGGGGCGGCCCGGCGATTTCGTCGACTGGTTGAGGGCGAACGCGCCCGACCAGGCCGATCCGATGGGGTTCGCCCCGCGCGCCCTTTACGGCCGCTATGTCCGCGACCGGCTGGCGGGCGTCGAGACCGCCCACCCGGGCCGGGTCCGGCGCGTGACGGGACACGTCGCGGCGATCACCGCCGACGGCGTGCGCCTGGCGAACGGAGAGACGATCACGGGCGCCGCCGTGGTCTTGGCCACCGGCAATCCGCCGCCGCGCACGGCCGGGGGCGACGACCGGGTGCTGGCCGATCCCTGGGCGCCCGAAGCTCTGGACCGGATCGGCGACGAGGACGACATCCTGATCATCGGCAGCGGCCTGACCATGGTCGATGTGATCCAGGCGCTGGATGCGCGCGGCTGGCGCGGGCGGGCCACGGCCTTGTCCTTGCGCGGCCTTCTGCCCCGCACCCATGGGGCGCCGCCCGATGTCCACGCCGATCTGCCCGAGACGGCGACCGTCGGTCCCCTGTCACGGCGGTTGAAGACGGCCCGCGCCCTGTCCCGCAACACGGGCTGGCGCGCGGTGATGGAGGGTTATCGGCCGATCACCGCCCGGCTCTGGGCCGAAATGACGACCGTGGAGCGTGCGCGTCTGATGCGCCATCTCCGCCCGTGGTGGGACGTGCACCGCCACCGCATCGCGCCCGAGATGGGCCGGATGCTGGACCGGCTGTCGGCCGAGGACCGGCTGACGCTGAAGGCCGGGCGGTTGGAGAGCGTCGAGGCGGGCGACGGCAAGAGCCTGGCGCGCTGGCGACCCTGGCGTCAGGTGGCGGCCGAACCGCTGACGGCGGACTGGATCATCGACTGCACCGGGCCGGGCCACGATGCGGCGGCCCACCCCCTGACCGGCCCGTTGATCGCCCAGGGCCGCGCCCGCCTGGACCCGCTGGGCCTGGGTCTGGATCTAGACGACAACGGCCGCGTTCTGGATGCGCAGGGCCGCGCCGACGCCCGCCTATGGACGCTCGGCCCGCCCGCCCGGGCCGCCTATTGGGAAACCATCGCCGTGCCGGACATCAGGAAGCGGATCGAGGCGATGGCGGCTGACCTGGCCTGAGGATCGACCGCACTCGCCCGGCCGACAAATTCATCCCGCCGCCTTCACGGCCCCGACGATGTCGCCGACCACACGCTTGACCAGGGCGGCGTCGTCGCCCTCGGCCATGACGCGGATCAGCTTCTCGGTGCCGGAGGGGCGCACCAGAACCCGGCCCGCGCCCTTCAGCGCCGCCTGGCCGTCGGCGATCGCCGCCTTGACCGCCGCATCGTCCAGCGGCTTGCCCGCAGTGTAGCGCACGTTCTCCAGCAGTTGCGGCACGGTGTCGAACTGACGGGCCAACTCGCTCATCTTGCGGCCGCTCTCGACCATCACCGCCAGCACCTGCAAGGCCGCCATCAGGCCGTCGCCGGTGGTGGCGTGGTCGTGCAGGATGATGTGCCCCGACTGTTCGCCGCCCAGGTTGAAGCCGCCCTCGCGCATCCGCTCCATGACATAGCGGTCGCCGACCTGGGTCCGCTCCAGCGTCAGGCCCTCGGCCAGCATGGCCCGCTCCAGCCCCAGGTTGGACATGACGGTGGCGACCACGCCGCCGCCGGTCAGCAGGCCCTGGCGCGACCAGTCGCGGGCGATCATGGCCATGATCTGATCGCCGTCGACGACCTGGCCCTTCTCGTCGCAGATGATGACCCGGTCGGCGTCGCCGTCCAGGGCGATGCCGATATCGGCGCGGAAGGTCTTGACCGCCTCGGTCAGGGCGCTCGGATAGGTCGAGCCGCAATCCAGGTTGATGTTCATGCCGTTCGGTTCGACCCCGATCGGGAAGACCTCGGCGCCCAGTTCGTACAGCGTCGTCGGCGCGACGCGGTAACCGGCGCCGTTGGCGCAGTCCACGGCCACGCGCAGCCCCTTCAGGCTCAGCCCCTTGGGGAAGGCGCGCTTGGCGATCTCGATATAGCGCGGGGGAGCGTCGTCGATGCGCTTGACCCGGCCCAGTTGGTCCGGCGCGGCCAGGCCCTCGCCCAGGCCTTCATCCATCATGGCCTCGATCTTCAGCTCGATCTCGTCGGACAGCTTGTAGCCGTCGGGACCGAACAGCTTGATGCCGTTGTCGGTGTAGCTGTTGTGAGAGGCCGAGATCATCACGCCCAGATCGGCGCGCATCGACCGGGTCATCATGGCCACGCCCGGCGTCGGCAGCGGCCCGAAGGTCAGCACGTCCATGCCCACCGAGGCGAAGCCCGCCACAAGGGCCGGTTCGATGGTGTAGCCCGACAGGCGCGTATCCTTGCCGATCACGACAAGGTGACGGCGGTCGTCGTGCGACATGAACAGCTTGCCCGCGGCCAGCCCCACGCGCAGCGCCACTTCGGCGGTCATCGGATGACTGTTGGCCCGGCCGCGAATGCCGTCCGTTCCGAAATACCGCCTGTCGCCCATGCGTCTCTCCCCGCGAAATCATCCGAAACCGCTTTTTAGGTGTCGGCGTCGTAACGCCGTCCTAGAGCAGACGATCAACGCCGTCATCCTCGGGCTTGTTTCGGGATCGGACGCGCCGGTCCTCCATGGGGCGAATGGGCGCGAACACGGCGAAGGCTTCGGAGAGACACACCATGTGCGGCATCATCGGCGTCAGCGGCGAAGGCCCGGTCGTTCCCCGGCTGATCGACAGCCTGAAGCGGCTGGAATACCGCGGCTATGATTCCGCCGGCGTCGCGGCCCTGGTCGACGGCCGCATCGAGCGCCGCCGCGCCAAGGGCAAGATCCGCGAGCTGGAGACGGTTCTGGTCGACGATCCGGTCAAGGCCACCGTCGGCATCGGCCACACCCGCTGGGCCACCCATGGCGCCCCGACCACCGCCAACGCCCACCCGCACAAAGCGGGCCGCGTTACTCTGGTCCACAACGGCATCATCGAGAATTTCGCCGAGTTGAAGGCCGAGCTTCAGGCCGCGGGCCGCACCTTCGAGAGCCAGACCGACACCGAGGTCGTGGCCCATATGATCGACGCGGCGCTGGAGACCGGACTGGACCCATTGGCGGCCTTCAAATCGGTTCTGGACCGACTGACCGGCGCCTATGCCTTGGCGGTGTTGATCGAGGGCGAGGACGAACTGATCCTGGGCGCGCGGCGCGGCAGCCCGCTGGTCGTCGGCTGGGGCGAGGGCGAAATGTACCTGGGTTCCGACGCCCTGGCGGTCGGTCCCTTCACCCAGTCGATCAGCTATCTGGAAGAGGGCGACTATGTCGCCATAGACCGTTCGGGCGCGCGGATGTTCGACGCCACCGGCGCCGCCGTCGAACGGCCGGTGGTCAAGGTCTCGGCCTCCTCAGCCCTGGTCGAGAAGGGCGAGTACCGCCACTTCATGGAAAAGGAGATCCACGAGCAGCCCGACAGCGTCCAGCACACCTTGTCGGCTTATCTCGACCTGGTGACCGGCAAGGCCAAGGTCCAGCCGGTCGATTTCGCCGCCGTGGACCGCATCCAGATCATCGCCTGCGGCACCGCCTTCTACGCGGGCCAGATCGGCAAATACGCCTTCGAGAAGATCGCCGGCCTGCCCTGCGACGTCGAGATCGCGTCGGAGTTCCGCTATCGCTCGCCCGCCCTGACCAAGGGCACGCTGGCCGTCGCGGTCAGTCAGTCGGGCGAGACGGCTGACACCCTGGCGGGCCTGACGTGGTGCAAGAAGGAAGGGTTGAAGACGGCGGCCGTGGTCAATGTCCACTCCTCGTCCATGGCGCGCGAGGCCGAGACCCTGTGGCCGACCCATGCCGGACCCGAGATCGGCGTCGCCTCGACCAAGGCCTTCACCGCCCAGGTCGCGGCCCTGCTGTCTCTGGCGGTGGCGGCGGGGGTGGCTCGCGGCAAGATCGACGGCCAGACCGAGGGCGAACTGGTCAAGGCCCTGTTCGAGGCCCCGCGCCTGATCGCAGAGGCCCTGGCGATGGACATGGACATCCGCGCCGTGGCCCAGGACCTGGCCAAGGCTTCGGACGTGCTGTTCCTGGGCCGGGGGTCGATGTTCCCGCTGGCCATGGAAGGCGCGCTGAAGCTCAAGGAGATCAGCTATATCCACGCCGAGGGCTACGCCGCTGGCGAACTGAAACACGGTCCCATCGCCCTGGTCGACGAGGAGACGCCGATCATCGCCTTGGCCCCGCTGGACGAGGTGTTCGAAAAGACCGCCTCCAACCTGCAAGAGGTCGCCGCGCGCGGCGGGCCGGTGGTGATGATCGCGCCCAGCGCCGCGCCCGATCCGCACGGCGCGGGCATCGCGCGGGTCGACGCGCCCGACTGTCACCCGCTGATCGCGCCCCTGGTCTATGCCGTGCCGGTGCAACTGCTGGCCTATTACACCGCCGTGCAGAAGGGCACCGACGTCGACCAGCCGCGCAACCTGGCCAAGTCGGTGACGGTGGAATAGGGCGCTTCCGACGCGCGCAGGGCGCCGCTATGGTCCGGCTCCGTCCCCAACCGGAGCCAGCATGACCGCCACGCCTCGCCGCCTTCGCAAAGCCGTCCTGCCCGTCGCGGGCCTGGGCACCCGGGTCCTGCCCGGCACCAAGACCACGCCCAAGGAGCTGCTGAACGTCGTCGACCGCCCGATCCTGAGCTACATCGTCGAAGAGGCGCGCGAGGCGGGGATCGAGCACATCGTCTTCGTCACCGGCCGCGCCAAACAGGCGATCGAGGACTATTTCGACCACCAGGTCGAGTTGGAGGCCCAGCTCCAGGCCAAGGGCAAGACCGACATCCTGGACGCGCTGAACGCCGACCTGGCCCGCCCCGGCGAGATGAGCTTCACCCGCCAGATGCAGCCCAAGGGCCTGGGCCACGCCGTGTGGTGCGCCCGCGACATCATCGGCGACGAACCCTTCGCCGTCATCCTGCCCGACGTCATCGTCGACGCCGCGCCCGGCGCCTTGAAACAGTTGGCCCAAGTCTATGAACAGGTCGGCGGCAACGTCATCGGCGTCGAGGCCGTGCCCGAAAGCGAGACCCACAAATACGGCATCGTCGATCCCGAGGCGCGCGACGGCCGTCGCATCACCATGAAGGGCATGGTCGAGAAACCGGCCCAGGGGACCGCGCCGTCGAACCTGTCGATCTCGGGCCGCTACATCCTGCAACCGGAAATCTTCGGCATCCTGGCCACCCAGGAGCGCGGCGCGGGCGGCGAGATCCAATTGACCGACGCCATGGCCCGGCTGATGGGATTACAGAGCTTCACCGCCTTCGAATACGAGGGCGTGACCCATGACTGCGGCGACAAGATCGGCCTGCTGCGCGCCAATGTCGCCCTGGCCCTGAAACGGCCGGACCTGGGCGCCGCCGCGCGGGCGGCCTTGACCGCCCTTCTTTGAGGCTTGGCGCAGCGGTGACGCGCTTGCTCTGAACTCAGCGCGGAATGCGGGTGGCGTCGGTCAGTTTGCAGTAGTTGTCGGCGGCGGCGTGACCGGTGTGCGAACCGGTGGCTTGCAGGATGCCGCCGCGCGACTGGCAGTCAGCGGCCAGCCGCTCGACCTCATTGGCATAGGCGTTGCCGTGGGTGGTGGTCGCGCAGGCCGAGGCGGCGACGGCGAGGACAGTCAAGGTCAGAACGGTCAGGGTGCGCATGGCGCTCTCCTTCAAGGACACGGGGCTATTTTAGCCTAACGCCGAAACCGCTCAACCGCTGCGATCAATCGCGCCAGATCGGCCGGAGACGACAGGCGGTGATCGCCGCCCTCGATGCGCTCCAACGTCACGTCGCCGCCGCGCAGCCGCGCCAGCAGTTCGAGTTGATGCCGCCACGGCACCACGTCGTCGGCCGCGCCTTGCAGGATGTGGATCGGCGCCGGAATGCGAACTTCGCCGTCCAGCAGCAGCCAGCCTCTGGCCTCCTCGAACATGGCGCGGGTCAGGACGTAGTCGCCCAGTCCGTCCTCGGTGATCAACGCCTCGCCGTCGCGCATGATGGCCTGACGCACGTGATCGGCCAGGCCGGGCCACATCAGCCGTTCGGTGAAGTCCTGGGCCGGATTGACCAGCACCAGCCCCGCCATCCGTTCGGGCCGCGCCAGGGCCAGAAGCAGGGCGACCCAGCCACCCATCGACGATCCTACCGGGGTCACCGGGCCGTCCAGGCTGTCGATCAGGGCGATCGCATCCTCGCGCCAGCGGCCGATCGTGGCGCGACGCCAGTCGCCGGATGAGACGCCATGGGCGAAATGGTCGTAGCGGACATAGGCCCAACCGCGCTCACGCGCGGCGACGTCCAGGGCCAGGGCCTTGGTTCCCTCCATGTCCGAGCGGAAACCGCCGATCCAGACGACGGCCGGGCCAGAGCCTTCGACCCTCTTGAAGGCCAGGGTTTCGCCGTCGGGGCGGGCCAGATGTTGAATCTCACTCATGTGTCTCTTGTGCAGACTTCCGCCCCATCCGTCATCCTCGGGCTTGACCCGAGGATCAGAGGATAGGACGGACTGGGCGTGGCCCGTTTCGCGCGCGGCCAGACTTCCATGACCGTTCGCCGGACGATCCGATCCTCGGGTCAGGCCCGAGGATGACGGTGGAGCGAGAGCCAGACGTGAGCGCACCGCAAGTCCTGTTCGTCACCTCGAACCGCATCGGCGACTGCGTCATCTCCTCGGGCGTGATCCGCGAAATCGGCCGCCAGATTCCCGGCGCCGAGATCACCGTCGCCTGCGGCCGCCCGCCCGCGCCCTTCTTCCGTTCGGCGCCCGGCGTGACGCGGACCATCATTCTGGACAAGAAGAAGCTGGCCGGACATTGGCTGGACCTGTGGCGGCAGGTGCGCGGAACCCGCTGGGATCTGGTCATCGACATTCGCGGTTCGGCCCTGGCGTACCTGATCCCGGCGCGACGGCGCGTGGTCTATAACCGCCGCTGGGAGACAGGGCTGAAAAAGGTCGAAATGGTCAGCCGCCTGATGGGCGCCGACCGGCCGCTGGACCCCGAACTGTTCATCGACGCCCAGGCCCGGACCGAAGCCGCCGCCGTGATCGACCCGCAACTGGCGGCCGGTCCGGGTCCCGGGCCGATCATCGCCCTGGCCCCCATCGCCCATCAGCCGGGCAAGAGCTGGCCGGCCGACCGCTGGGGCGAACTGGTCAGGCGGCTGAAGGCCGAACCGCGCTTCGACGGCTGGCGCTTCATGGCGGTGGGCGGACCCGGCGACCATCCGCCGGCGGCCCCGGCCCTGGCCGAGGCGGGCGATCGGGCGATCGACTTCGTCGGCAAGGGCGACATCCTGGCCTCGGCCGCCGCCATCGACCGGGCCGACCTGTTCGTGGGCAACGATTCGGGCCTGATGCACGTCGCCGCGGCCGCCGGACGGCCGACCCTGGGCCTGTTCGGCCCGACCGAATGGTGGCTGTACGGTCCATGGGGTCCCAAGACCCGCACCGTCGCCTCCAATGAGACGCGCGGCGAATTCGCCCCCATAGAGGCTCTGACCGTCGATCACGTGTTCGATGGTGTTCTGGCGCTACACGACGCCTTCATAACGTCGCCGGACGCCCGCCAGCCTTGAATTCCGGCCTTTCGGCGGTCATATGGGGCCGTTCGGGAAACGCGGCCGCCGGTCGCGGCCTTTCCCTTGCCAGACACGTGAACAACCAAGGAAACGACGCCCATTCGCCGTCCGATGCAAACGCCGCCCGTCAAGGACGGGCCGCCCATGAACAACGACATCCGCGCCTCTCGCGTGCTTCTGATCGATCAGAACGGCGAGAAGCAGGGCGTCATGCCCCTGTCGGCCGCCCTTGAGGCCGCGGAGGAAGTCGGACTCGATCTGGTGCAGATCGTCGCCAACGCCGAGACCCCGGTCTGCAAGATTCTGGACTACGGCAAATTCCGCTTCCAGGAGCAGAAGAAGAAGGCCGAGCAGCGCAAGCGTCAGAAGGTCGTCGAGCTGAAGGAGATCAAGCTCCGGCCGAACATCGACACCCACGACTATGAGGTGAAGGCCAAGGCCATGCACCGCTTCTTCGAGGAGGGCGACAAGGTCAAGGTGACCCTGCGCTTCCGCGGCCGTGAGATGGCCCACCCCGAGCTGGGCATGAAGCTGCTGAACAAGGTCCAGGCCGACTTCGAAGAGGTCGCCAAGGTCGAATACGCCCCGCGTATGGAAGGCCGCCAGATGATCATGATCCTGGCCCCGAAGTAGGCGCGGACCTTTATCCACGAACAGTGCGGGCGGCTGGGCATCCGGCCGCCCGTTTTCATGTCGCCTGCCCGCCCGCCCCAAGCTAAGCAGGGGACATGAGCCAAACTGTCGCACCCCCGCCCGCCGCCGGACGCCCGCGAACCTCCGCCCTGGCGGTGCTGTTCGCGGTGGTCTTCATCAATCTGGTCGGTTTCGGACTGGTGGTGCCGCTTCTGCCCTTCTTCGCCGACACCTTCGGCGCCAAGGCCTGGCAGATCACCCTGATGTTCTCGGCCTATTCGCTGGGCCAATTCTTCGCCGAGCCTTTCTGGGGGCGGCTGTCCGACCGGATCGGCCGCAAGCCTGTTCTGCTGATGACCCTGGTCTCCAACGCCGTCGGCTATCTGGCCCTGGCCTTCGCCCCCGACGTCTGGACCGCCATCGCCATCCGTCTGTTCACCGGCCTGGGCGCGGGCAACATCTCGACGGTCCAGGGCTATGTCGCCGACGTCACCCCGCCCGAACAGCGCGCCGGCCGCATGGGGCTGATCGGCGCGGCCTTCGGCCTGGGCTTCATCGTCGGGCCGGGCCTGGGGGGCCTGTTGACCCAGCCGCAACTGGGTCACATCGGCTTTCAGCTACCGATCTTCGTCGCCTCTGGTCTCGCCGCCCTGGCGGCGCTTGGCGTCGTGATCTTCCTGAAGGAAAGCCGGGCCAAGGCCGATCCCGCCGCGCCGCGTCCGCCTTTCCTGTCTGGCCTGAACGATGCGCGCGCCAATCCCGTGGTGTCCCGGGTGCTGCTGGTGACCCTGATCTACATGGCCGGCTTCTCGGCGATGGAGAGCGTCTTCGGCCTGTGGGCCCAGGACCGTTACGCCTGGGGCGCGCGCGAAGTCGGCTTAAGCTTCATGATCGTCGGCATCGTCTCGGCCCTGAACCAGGGCATATTCACCGGCAAGCTGGCCCGCCGCTTTGGCGAAGTCCGGGTTCTCGCGACCGGTATGCTGATGTTCGGATCGTCGCTGGTGCTTCAGGTGTTGGCGCCGCCGCACTGGTTTCCGGCCATGACCTTGGACCTGGGTCTGTTCCAGGCGTCGCTGCCGAACGGCTGGATCATTCCCGTCATCATGATCCTCGGCGCCGGGGGGATGTCGCTGGCCATGCCGAACATCTCGGCCATCATCAGCCGGGCGACGCCGCCGGACCGCCAAGGGGCCATGCTGGGACTGAACATGGCCTCCGGTTCGATCGCCCGGATCTTCGGTCCGATGGTCGCCGGCGCCTTGTTCTCGGGCCTGGGTCACGACTGGCCCTATCTGGTCGGGGCCGCCCTGACCGTGCCCGCCGCCGTCATGGCGATCAACGCCGGCAAGGCCCAGCGCCGGATGAATGCGGCTACGCTTGCAAGCCAGTAGTATTCTGCTAGGTTTCGGCAGATACAACAACAGGTTGTGATGCAATGTATCGTTCCGCTTTCGCGGCGGCGGCGCTTATCGCCGCCGCCGTCGCTGCGCCCGCCGCCTCGGCTCAGACCAATGCGTCCGACGCCATCCAGACCGCAGCCGCCCCGATAGAGGCCTTCGCCGCCCTGCCGCTGATGAGCAGCCTGTCTGTCTCGCCCGACGGCGCCGAACTGGCCTGGATCGACCGTTCCGAGGGCGGAACCCGCGTCCGCGCGCGCAGCCGGACAGGCGGCGACCTGCTGATCGACGTGGATGTGTCGGACCGCACGGTGCGCGGCGTCTTCTGGGCCTCGCCCGACCATGTCGGCATCCTGACCACCGTGCTGGACCAGACGCCGCTCGGTTACGGCCAGTGGACGCTCATGGATCTGGTCAATGTGCGCACTGGCCGCGCCGCCCGCGCCCTCAGCGAGGCCGAGCGTCCGACCTTCCCGCTGATCGGCGGCTATACGACCGGAACCTATCGCGGCGAACCGGTCCTCTATGTCGAGGGCCTCGGTCAGGTCGCACGCGGCGGATACGCCTACAACCTCTATCGGGTCGATCTGAATAACGGCCGCGCGCGTATGCATGAAGAGGGCGTCGAGAACGTCCGGGGCTTCCTGGTCCGCCCGACCGGCGAGGTCGCCGCCCGCGTCACCTATGTCGCCGAGGACGGCCGCTGGAAGCTGGCCGCCCGCACCGGCTCGGGTTGGCGCGAGGTCTACGCCACCCGCGCCCTTCTGGACCCGCCGTCCCTGATGGGCTTCGGCCGTACGCCCGACACCGTGGCCTTCGCAGTCGAGGTCGACGGAAAGGCGACGGTCAACCATGTCGGCCTGCTGGCCGATCATCAGGTCGAACCCATCATCCTGCCGGACCAGCCGAACGCCACCTTCCGAGATACGGCGGGGACCATCGTCGGTCTGGGTTTCTACGGCTCGGGCCAGCAGTACGTCTTCTTCGATCCGGCCATCCAGGCTTCCTGGTCGCGCGTGTCGGGAGCCTTCGCCGGCAAGCAGGTGACGATCAGCGACACCAGCGCCGACTACAAGGTCTTCACCTTGTTCGTGACGGGACCGAACGAGCCGGGTTCCTATTATCTGTTCGACGTCGAGCGCGGCGCCGTCTCTCTGGTGCGCCGGACCATGCCGGGGGTGACCCAGGTCGCCGAGGTGCAGGCGGTCAGCTACACCGCCGCCGACGGCACGCCGATCGAGGCCTTCCTGACCCTGCCGCCCGGCCGCGATCCGAAGAATCTGCCGCTGATCATGCACCCGCACGGCGGACCCCAGTCGCGCGACGAACTGGGCTTCGACTGGTGGGCGCAAGCGATGGCCGCGCGCGGCTATGCGGTTCTGCAGCCCAACTTCCGCGGCTCGGAAGGCTATGGACAGGCCTTCGTCGAGGCCGGCTTCGGCGAATGGGGCAAGAAGATGCAGTCGGACCTCACCGACGGCGTCCGCTGGCTGGCCCAACAAGGCGTCATCGACCCGTCGCGCGTCTGCATCGTCGGCGCCAGCTACGGCGGTTACGCCGCCCTGGCGGGCATGACGCTGGATGTCGGCACCTATCGCTGCGCCGTCTCGGTGGCGGGCGTCTCGGACCTGCGCGCCATGCTGCGTGAGGAGGAGCGTCAGGGCCTGGCGGGCCGCAAGAACCCGACCATCCGTTACTGGAACCGTTTCATGGGCGGGACCGGCTCGGGCGACCGCACCCTTGACCAGCGCTCTCCGGCCATGCTGGCCGACAAGATCGAGGGTCCTATCCTGCTGATCCACGGCCGCAACGACACCATCGTGCCGTACGAGCAGAGCGAGATCATGGAGCGGGCCATGCGCGCCGCCGGCAAGTCGGTGCAGCTTGTGCCGCTGGAGGGCGAGGACCACCACCTGACCTACGCCCCCACCCGCCTTCAGACGCTGGAGGCCGCCATCGCCTTCCTGGAGCAGCACAACCCGCCCCAATAATCTTGCATTGGGCGCGCGCTTCCTCTAGAAGCCGCGCCTTCGCGTACTGACCGCCGGGCGAACAGGCATGCCTGGGCGGTCTTTCAAACTCCGGGTCCAGAACCCGGCAAAGGAGAGAAAATGCCGAAGCTTAAGACGAAGTCGGGCGCCAAGAAGCGCTTCAAACTGACGGCCACTGGCAAGGTGAAGGCCGGCGTTGCGGGCAAGCGTCACCGCTTGATCAGCCACAACTCGAAATACATCCGCCAGAACCGCGGCACCTCGGTCATGGCCGACGCCGACGCCAAGAAGATCAAGTCCTATATGCCCTACGCCTGATCGGCGCGGCGCATCACGAGATCTCCAACCGCATCAGTTTGAAACTCCGCCCCTCAAGCAGTGAGCCGCCGCGCGGCGAACGTTAGGGGCGCTTCTCGAAGAGAAATACATCATGGCTCGCGTCACTCGGGGCGTTACGTCCCACGCCAAGCACAAGAAGGTTCTGAAGCAGGCCAAGGGCTTCTACGGCCGCCGCAAGAACACCATCCGCGCCGCCAAGGCCGCCGTGGATCGCGCCGGGCAATACGCCTACCGCGACCGCCGCAACAAGAAGCGCTCGTTCCGCGCCCTGTGGATCCAGCGCATCAACGCCGCCGCTCGCGCCGAAGGCTTCACCTATTCGCAGTTCATCCACGGCCTGTCGAAGGCCGGCATCGAACTGGACCGCAAGGTCATGGCCGCCATCGCCGCCGACGAAACCGGCTTCAAGGCGATCGCCGACAAGGTCCGCGCCGCCCTGGCCTGATCGCGCTCGAACCGTGAGCCGCCCCGCGGCGAACGCTAGGACGCAGAAGAAACCAACGCCCGCTCCGGTCGCCGGAGCGGGCGTTTTCGTTTGCGCCGGGATGGACACGGGCTAGGGTGTGTTGGTCGGGAAAAACCAAGGGAGAACCGTCATGTCCGTCGCCAAGGTCACCGAAATCACCTCGTCCTCGACCGTCAGTTTCGAGGATGCGATCAAGACCGGCATCGCCCGCGCCGACAAGACGCTGGACAATGTCGCCGGCGCCTGGATCCAGGAACAGAAGGTCGTCGTATCGGCCGGCAAGATCGTCGAATATCGCGTGAACATGAAGGTCACCTTCGTCCTGAAGGACTGATCCGGCAGCGAAGTCTGGCGGTCGCCGTCACGGCCTGGCTGGCGGCGGCGACCGCGTCTGGATTGGGCGCGCGGCTATCGTTTCGTGACCCTGGAAGAGGCCCTGAGCGATCCGATCTATGCTCACGCCGACGCCTATGTGCGGGCCAACGGCGTCTCGTGGCTGCATCGCTGGACCCGAACCGACGGCCGTCCCATCCGTTGGGAGCCGGACCCGCCGCAATGGATCTCGGACCTGAACGACGCCCGTTGACCCCTTCCGAGCCGTCCGGGGCCGACACCGGGCTTTGCTCCGCCTCGCCTGTCCGCTAGACGGAGCGCGACATGACCGACCTGGCCCAACTCGAACTCGATCTGATCAACGCCGTCGGCGGCGCGACCGCCGTCGCGACGCTGGAAGAGGTGCGCGTGGTCGCGCTGGGCAAGTCGGGCGCGATCTCGGGTCTGCTCAAGGGCCTGGGCGCCATGACCCCCGACGCGCGTCGCGAACAGGGTCCGATCATCAACGGTCTGCGCGACCGCGTCACCGCCGCCATCACGGCCAAGAAGGCCGAGCTGGAGGCCGCCGAACTGGACGCCCGGCTGTCGGCCGAACGCGTCGATCTGACCCTGCCGGCCCGGCCGCGCAGACAAGGCGGCGTGCACCCGACCATGCAGGTGATGGACGAGATGATCGCCATCTTCGCCGACATGGGCTTCGCCGTGGCCGAAGGCCCGGACATTGAAGACGACTTTCACAATTTCACGGCCCTGAACTTCCCGCCCAAACATCCGGCGCGGGAGATGCACGACACCTTCTTCCTGAAACCCGATCCCGAGACCGGCGAGCGCAAGGTGCTGCGTACTCACACCAGCCCCGTGCAGGTGCGCACGATGATGAGCCAGCAGCCGCCAATCCGCATCATCGCGCCGGGCCGCACCTTCCGTAAGGATTCCGACGCCACCCACACCCCCATGTTCCACCAGATCGAGGGTCTGGTGATCGACCGCGACATTCACATGGGCCATCTGAAGACGACGCTTCAGACCTTCATCGCCCGCTTCTTCGAGCTGGACGATGTGCACGCGCGTTTCCGCCCGCACCACTTCCCCTTCACCGAACCCTCGGCCGAGATGGACATCCGTTGCGACCGCTCGGGCGGCAAGCTGGTGCTGAATCAAGGCGACGACTGGCTGGAGATCCTGGGCTGCGGCATGGTGCACCCGAACGTGCTGCGCGCCAGCGGCATCGACCCGGACCAGTGGCAGGGCTTCGCCTTCGGCATGGGCGTCGATCGCCTGGCCATGCTGAAATACGGCGTGCCGGACCTGCGGCCGATGTTCGAGGCCGACACCCGCTGGCTGGCCCATTACGGCTTTTCGGCCCACGCCGTCCCCAATCCCGCGTCCGGCCTGAGCTGACGCCGATCTTCGTTACGAGACCGATCATGACCGACGCCAATCCCGCCGCGACCGCCGAGCAACTGGTCACCCGCACCGCGTTCGAAAAGGCCGCCATCTGGCTGCCTCGCATGGCGCTGGAGCACCTGCGCCAGGGCCTGACCTTCATCGAGAACAAGACTTTCACCGACTGCACCCTGGAAGGGCCAGCGGTGGTCCTGATGGGCGACGGCGTGACCATGGACGGCTGCCACATGGGCGCGGCGTCGGACCCGGCCATGCTGCTGTTGCGCCCAGTCGGCAAGACGGTGAACGGCGTCATCGGCTTCAAGAACTGCAAATTCATCCGCTGTCGCTTCGCCCAGGTCGGTTTCGTCGGCGACGACCGCTTCATCGAAGAGTTCCAGCAGAACCTGGCGAACGGCCGCCCGGCGAAGGACGCCCAGTGAAATTCACTCTCGGCTGGCTGAAGGATCACCTGGACACGAGCGCCGACGTGGCGGCCGTGGCCGAGGCCATGACCATGGCCGGGCTGGAGGTCGAGGAGGTCCACGACCCGATCGCCGCGCTGGCGCCCTTCACCGTGGCGAAGATCGTCTCGGCCGAGCGGCACCCCAACGCCGACCGTTTGCAGGTCTGCCAGGTCGAGACCGTCGACGGCATGAAAGAGATCGTCTGCGGCGCGCCCAACGCACGCGCGGGCCTGACCACCATCTACGCCCCGATCGGCGCCTATGTGCCCGGCCTGGGCGTGACCCTGGTCGAGAAGCCGGTGCGCGGCGTGGTGTCGAACGGTATGCTGTGCTCGGCCTCCGAGCTTGAGCTGGCGGACGAGTCCGACGGCATTCAGGAACTGCCCGACGATCTTCAGGTGGGAACCCCCGCCGCCGGCGTCTTCGGCGCCGAGCCGGTGATCGATTTCGAGGTCACGCCGAACCGACCCGACTGGCTGGGCGTGGCGGGCATCGCCCGCGACCTGGCCGCCGCGGGGGTGGGAACGCTGACCACGGCGCCGATCGCGCCGATCACCGGCGGCTTCGCCTGCCCGATCACGATCCGTATCGAGGCGCCTGAGCTGTGCCCCGTCTTCGGCGGCCGTTTGATCCGGGGGGTCCAGAACGGCCCGTCGCCCGACTGGCTGAAACACCGGCTGACCGCCATCGGCCTGCGCTCGATCAACCGGCTGGTCGATGTCACCAATCTGATCGCCTACGACCGGGCGCGGCCCCTGCACGTCTATGACCGGGCCAAGCTGGTCGGCGATGAAATCGTGGCGCGCGGCGGCCAGGCGGCCAAGGACACCGGCCAGCCCGAACATCTGATCGCCCTGGACGGCAAGACCTATACGGTCGGCGCCGCCGATTGCGTCATCGCCGATGCGGCGGGCGAGCGCCCGATCGGCCTGGGCGGCGTCATGGGCGGCGAGTCCACCGGCTGCTCGGACCAGACGACCGACGTCTTCATCGAATGCGCCTGGTTCGACCCCATCGCCACGGCCCAGACCGGCCGGTCCTTGGGGATCAGTTCCGACGCCCAATATCGGTTCGCGCGCGGCGTCGACCCCGCTTCGATCATTCCGGGCCTGGAGCTGGCGACCCGGCTGATCCTGGACCTGTGCGGCGGCGAGCCGTCGGACATCGTGGTGACCGGCCTGGCCCCGGCGAACCCGCCCGCCTTCGTCTTCGATCCGGCCTATGTGAAACGCCTGTCCGGCCTGGACCTGAGCCAGAACCGAATCGCCCAGATCCTGACGGACCTGGGTTTCGCCGTGACCCGCGACGTCTCGCCCTGGACCGTCACGCCGCCGTCCTGGCGCCGCGATGTCGAAGGTCCGGCCGATTTGGTTGAGGAGGTCGCCCGCATCGAGGGTTTCGACGCCCTGCCCGACACCCCTCTGCCCGGCGTCGGCGCCCTGTCGAAAGGCGTGCTGAACCCGCGTCAGGCGCGTGTGCGGATCGCCCGCCGCGCCCTGGCCGCCCTGGGGTATGCCGAGGCCGTGACCTGGTCCTTCACCAATCGTGAGACGGCCACGTTGTTCGGCGGCGGCGGCGAGACCCTGGTGCTGGAGAATCCGATCGCCAGCGATCTGGACTGTATGCGGCCGTCGATCCTGCCCAATCTGATCCAGGCCGCCGCCCGCAACGCCGCGCGCGGCCACGCCGACGCGGCCCTGTTCGAGATCGGTCCCATCTATCTGACCGACCGGCCGGACGGTCAGCGCACGGTCATCGCAGGCCTGATCGCGCCCCACGCCGCGCGTCACTGGAGCGGGCCGGGCGAAGACCCCCTGTTCGCCCTCAAAGGCGATCTGATGTCGGTGCTGGATCAGATCGGCGCCCCGACCGGGTCGCTGCAACTGGTTCAGGGTCAGAACCGCGACTGGTGGCACCCGGGTCGGTCGGCGCGCCTGCAACTCGGTCCCAAGGTCGTGATGGCCGAGTTCGGCGCCCTGCACCCGCGCGTGCTCAAGGCGTTGGACGCCGACGGACCGATGCTCGGTTTCGAGATCGTTCTGGACAGCGTGCCCGAACCCAGGGGCAAGGCCGGAAAGGCGCGCGGCGCGGCCGATCTGCCCAACCTGATGCCCCTGACCCGCGACTTCGCCTTCCTGGTCGAAGACGAGCGAGCGGTCGGCGACCTGGTCCGCGCGGCGGCCGGGGCCGACAAGGCGCTGATCGAAACGGTCCGGGTCTTCGACGTCTACCGCGGACAGGGCGTGCCCGAGGGGATGAAATCGGTGGCGCTGGAAGTCGTCGTCCAGCCGCGCGAGGCGACCCTGGGCGAGGCCGAGATCGAAACCCTGTCGGCCAAGGTCGTGGCGGCGGTCGAGAAGCTGGGCGGAAAACTCCGCGGCTAGGCGCGTCTTGCGCGCTCAAGCAGCGAGCCGCCGCGCGGCGAGCGTTAGCGCCAGAAAGATGTCGTTAACCTTGCCGCCGCAAGGCTGACTCAAAGGGGGTGAAGGTTCGCGTCGAACCGATTCATCGCTGGGAGCCGCCGTCATGCACCGCCGCCAACTGCTCGCCACTGGTCTCGCCGCCACCGCCCTGCCGGGCCTGAACGCCTGCGCCACCAGCCCCGGCGCCGATCCGCGCTTTCCGGTCGGCGCCGACGAACAGGCCCGCGTCTATACGGCCGACGAACTGGTCGCCGCCGGGTCGCGCGAACTGGGCATCGCCGCCGAGGCCATGGGCGGCGCCATCGAGCGCATCTTCGCCGACCAGGGCGACAGCCCGACCGCCTATATCGCGGGCGAGGAAGCCGCGGGCGCGGCCGGCGTCGGTCTGCGCTACGGCCGCGGCGCCCTGCACATGAAGGACCTCAGCGCCTCTCAGGAAGTGTTCTGGCAGGGCGTCTCGATCGGCTGGGACGTGGGCGGCAACGCCAGCCGCGTCTTCACCCTGGTGTACGGCCTGTATCACCCCGACATGATCTATCGCCGTTACCCCGGCGTGGAAGGGTCGGCCTATCTGGTCGGCGGCCTGGGCGTGAACTATCAGCGCGCCGACGGCATCGTCCTGGCCCCCATCCGCACCGGCGTCGGCCTGCGCCTGGGCGCCAACGTCGGCACCATGGCCTACAGCCGCCAGCGCAACATCCTGCCGTTCTAGGATGCGCTAACGCTCGCGCCGCAGGCGCTCGCTGCTTGAGCGCGAATTAGAAGTCGGCGGCGATCAACGCCTCTATGCCTTCGCGGTAGGACGGATACTTCGGCCGCCAGCCCAGCTCGGCCTTGGCCCGGGCGTTCGAGAGGCGTTTGGAATCGAGGTAGAACCGCCGCATCCCATCCGACACGGACGGGTCGGTCCAGTCGACCTCGGGCGGTTGCGGCAAACCCAGCCGACGCGCGCTCCAGGCCGTGACGACATGGGCGGGCGCCGGTTCGTCATCGACCAGATTATAGGCGCGGCCCGGATGGGGCCGGTCCATCGAGGCGAACAGGCCCGAAACCACATCCTCGACATGGATGCGGTTGAATACCTGCCCCGGCTTTCGGACCATCCGCGCCTCGCCGTCGCGCAGCCGGTCCAGGCCCGAACGACCCGGTCCATATAAAGCCGGCAGCCGAAAGATCTGCACCGTCAACCCCATGCCGCGCCCGGCGTCCAGCCAGTCCCGCTCCGCTCGCACCCGCCGCGCGCCCTGCAAGGTGGCGGCGTTCAGGGCGTCGTCCTCGAAGGCCCAACCGCCGTCGCGGTCGCCATAGACGGCGGTGGACGACACGTATCCGATCCAGTCCGGCCAGGCGCCCGAAGCGGTGATCGCCGGGATCAAGGTCTGGAGACCGGGGCATCCTCCCTCTGTCGGCGGGGCGGTGACCAGTATGGCGCGGGTCTCGCCGACCGCCTTGGCCATCGCCGCCGCATCAGCCGGATCGACCGCCGTCAGCCCCTCCGCCTCCAGCGCCGCCCGCGTCTCGGGATCGCGCGACGTCGCCGTGACCGCATCGCCGCGCTTCAGGGCCTCGGCCCCGACCGCGCGGCCCAGCCAGCCGCCGCCGAAGATCAGAGGGGGGCGGCTCACGCCGTCCGGGCGGCCGCAGCAGCAGCCTTGGGCGCCGACACCGGCTCTCCGCCCAAGGCTTCGGCCCGTCGCCCGTTCCAGGCCGAGACGCAAGGAATCTTGGACCGATCGGCCCGGTCGGCGTAGCGGCGGGCGATCTCGGTCACATCCTGCATCAGCCCCTCGGCCAGGGTGATCGGCTTCAGCCCCAGTTCGCGGAACTGGTCATTGGCGACGACCAGTTCGTTCTCGTCGGCCTCCTGGCGCGGATTGGGCACGAACTGCACCTCGGCGCCGGTCATGTCGGCGACCATATGGGCCAGGTCGCGCACGCGGCGGCTCTCGGTCATCTGGTTCAGGATCTTGACCCGGTCGCCCGCCTTCGGCGGATTCTTCAACGCCAGCTCGACGCAGCGCACCGTGTCCTGGATGTGGATGAAGGCCCGGGTCTGGCCGCCCGAGCCGTGCACCGTCAACGGATAGCCGACCGACGCCTGGATCAGGAACCGGTTCAACACCGTGCCGTAGTCGCCGTCATAGTCGAAGCGGTTGACCAGCCGCTCGTCCTTCTTGGTCTCTTCAGTCTCGGCGCCCCAGACGATGCCCTGATGCAGGTCGGTGATCCGCAGGCCGTCGTTCTTGGCGTAGAACTGAAACAGCAGGGCGTCCTGCGTCTTGGTCATGTGGTAGATCGAGCCGGGGTTCGGCGGGAACAGGATTTCCTGCTCGGCGGGGCCGAAGTCGGTGTCCACCGTGACCTTCAGATAGCCTTCTGGGATGCGCAGGCCGGCGGTGGTGTAGCCATACACCCCCATCGTCCCCAGGTGCGCCAGGTGCACGTCCCGCCCGCTCTCGACGATGGCGGCCAACAGGTGGTTGGTGGCGTTCAGGTTGTTGTCGACCGTGTACAGCTTGTGGCGCGCCGACTTCATCGAATAGGGGGCGGCCCGCTGTTCGGCGAAATGGACCACGCTGTCGGGTTTCCAGTCGCGGATCAGGGCGACCAGGCGATCGAACTCCTTGCCCACGGTCATGTTGACGAAGTCGATGGTCCGGCCGCTGACCTCCTTCCAGGCGGCGATGCGCTCGCCCATGGTGCGAATCGGGGTCAGGGACTGGACCTCCAGCTCATTGTCGATGTTGCGACGGCTGAGGTTGTCGACGATCATCACGTCCCAGCCGCGCGCCGACAGATGCAGCGCCGTGGGCCAGCCGCAGAAACCGTCTCCGCCCAGAACCAGTACGCGCATCGTCCCTAACCCCTGTGTGTTCTTGTTTGTCCCTGCCTAGCCCAAGCGGGCCTCGGGTCAAAGCGACGCCGTGACGCGGTCAGGCCGCGTCAGCCGCCTCCAGCATGGCCCTCAGGGCGTCGCGCACGACGTCCGGCTGAAGCATGGGCAGGAAATGGGTGCTGCCGGGAAGGGTCTCGACCGTGACGTGGGGCAGGCCGCGCGGCGGCTGCGGCACATGACAGGCCAGGCCCGCCTCGGCCTTCAGGATATGGATCGGGCAGGTCAGCCGCCGCATCGCCCGCCAGGGATCATGGGCCTGGGCCGCATAGTTCGACGCCTCCCATTGCGACGTGCAGGCCAGCGTCAGGCCGCCGTCTGGAGCGGGAACCAATCCGTCGGCCAGATAGTCGGCCAGCACCGCATCCGGCCACCCCTTGAAGGCGCCGCGCCCCCGATAGGCGGCCAGGGCCGCCGCGCGGCTGTCGAACTCCGACCGGCGCTTCAGGGCGTTGACGACCAGGGGCGAGCGCCGCGGCAGGTCGCGCAACAGCGGCAGGTGGAAGGCCAGGACCGCCTGGCGGGTCATGATCACCGGATCGGCCAGCACCAGTCCGCGCATCCGTTCCGGTCGCGCCGCCGCCGCCAGCAAACCGGCCGTTCCGCCCATGGAATGACCGGCCAGCACCATCGGCGGGCCGTCCGTCGCATCCAACAGGGCGGCCAGGTCGGCGCCGTGATCGTTCCAGCCGCGTCGCCCTTCGGTCGCGGTCGGCAGGGTCGTCGCCCCGTGGCCGCGCAGATCCGGCGCCCAGATCCTGTATCGATCCGCCAACGGCGCCAGCAGGTGACGATAGGTCAGGGCGTTGAACCCATTGGCGTGGGCGAAGACCAGATCGACCGGCCGGTCCAGGTCGCCCCAGTCCAGCACCGCCATGGCGCCGCCGCGCGCGGGCAGGTCGACGGTCAGGCGGCGGGGTTCGCTCACGACGGTCAGGCCGGGACGCGGCATTCGGGGCACCGTCCGTGCGCCTCGATCGTGGTGCGTTCGATGGCGTAGCCCGCGCCCTCGGCGGCCTTGCGCAGGCCGTCGCCCATCGGCGCGGCGATCTCACGCGCAGCCCCGCAGCAGTCGCAGATCAGGAAGGCGGCCGCATGGTCGTCAGCGCCATGGCTGCACGCGACATAGGCGCTGATCGAAGCGATCCGGTGGGCCAGGCCGCGCCGCTCCAGAAACTCCAGCGCGCGATAGACGGTCGGCGGCTTGGCGGCCTGGCCGTCCTCGCCGAAGCGGGCGATCAGGTCATAGGCCTTCATCGGCTCACCCGCCCGCAGCAGCAGGTCCAGCACGCGTCGGCGCGGCGCGGTCATCCGCTCGCCGTCGACGGCGCAGGCGGCTTCCGCCGCGGCCAGGGCGCGTCGGGCCTCGGCTTCGGCGAGACCGGTTCCGGCATGATCGTGACCGCAGTGGGCGCCCATGCGCCACAGCTAGTGCCGGATCGCGTGCGCCGCAACCACGGCGGCTTGACCTGATGTGATGTTATCTCATAACACTCACGCCGAGTTGAGCAGGAGTTCCCCATGACCGTCGCCCGCCGTTCCCTGATGCTGGCCGCCGGAGCCGCCGCCCTGATCGGTCCGGCGGGCGTCGCGCACGCCCAGGCCGCGCCTCAGGCGGCTCCCGCGACCCAGGTCGAGGACGTGATCGTCACCGGCCGTCCCTTCGGCGTTTCCGAACGCGCCAGCCTGTTGGCCACCGACGTGCTGGACGAACAGGCCCTGGCCGTCGCCCCGGCCGCGACCCTGGGCGATCTGGTCGCCGACATCCCCGGCGTGCGCAGTTCGGCTTTTGCTCCCGGCGCCAGCCGCCCCGTGATCCGCGGCCTGTCCGGCCCGCGGGTTCAGGTGCTGACCAACGGTCTGGGCCAGATCGACGCCAGCTCCGTTTCACCCGATCACCAGGTCGCCTCGGACCCCGCCGAGGCCCGGCGCGTCGAGGTGGTGCGCGGCCCGACCACCCTGGTGTTCGGCGGTTCGGCCATCGGCGGCGTGGTCAACATCATCGACGACCGCATCGCCTCCGAACATCCCGACGGCGGCGTCGAGGGCCACATCGGCGCCCAGATCTCCAGCGTCGACGGCGGCCGCAGCCTGGGCGGGCGGCTGAAGATGGATGTCGGTCCTCTGGTCCTGTCGCTGGACGGCTTCAAGCGCGAGTCCGAGGACTATGATGTTCCCGTCTACCCGGAATCCGCCCGTCTGCTGGCCGAGGAGGGCGAGGCGCCCGGCGATGAACGCACGGTCGAGAACACCTTCGCCGACATCGCCCAGTATGGCGCGGGACTGAGCTGGATCGGTTCGCGCGGCTTCGTCGGCCTGTCGGTCAAGAAGCTGGACACCACCTACGGCGTGCCGGGGCACGACCACGAACACGAGGATCACGGCGCGGGCGGCCATGACCACGGCCATGACGGCGTCTCCATCGGCCTGGAACAGACCCGCTGGGATCTGCGCGGCGAACTGGCCCTGGACAGCGGCCCGTTCGAGCGGCTGAAGGTCTCGGCCGGCTGGGCCGACTATCATCACACCGAATTCGAGGGCGACGAGGTCGGCACCCAGTTCTTCTCGGACGGCTACGAGGCCCGCGCCGAACTGATTCAGCGCCAGCACGACGGGCACCAGGGCGTGGTCGGGGTTCAGCTCTTGGACCGGAGTTTCGACGCCGTCGGCGCCGAAGCCTATGTGCCGCGTACCCAGATCCAAGAGCAGGGCGTCTATTCGGTGCAACGCTACGACCTGGAGCGGTTCGGCTTCGAGGGCGGTCTGCGCCTGGATCACCGCACCCTGGACAGCGCCGTCGGCGAACGCGACTTCACCAACATCTCCGGCTCGCTGGCGACCTTCGTGCGCCCCTCGCGCGAGACCTTCCTGGGTCTCAGCCTGTCACGCACCTCGCGCGCCCCCAGCGAAGTCGAGCTGTTCGCCCAGGGACCGCACGCCGCCACCGGCGCCTTCGAAGTCGGCGACCCGGACCTGGACAGCGAATCCGTCTGGACCCTGGAAGGCACGGCCCACTACGCCTCCGGCCCGTTCAGCGCCGACCTGCATCTCTATGCCGCGCAGTACGACGGCTTCATCGACCTGCGCGCCACCGGCGCCGAAGACGACGACCTGCCGGTGTTCGCCTATGTCCAGACCGACGCTGATTTCCGCGGTTTGGAAGCCGAAGCGGCCTATGACCTGTGGACCGACGGCGACCGGACGCTGACGTTCAAGGGAACCGCCGACTGGGTGCGCGCCGACACCGACCTGGGTCCCGCCGCGCGCATTCCGCCGTGGTCGGCGACCGCCGCCCTGGACTGGACCTCCACGGCTTTCGACGCCGGGATCGAGGTGCGCAAGGTGGGCGAACAGGATCGCACGGCGGCTTTCGAACGGCCCACCGACGGCTATGTCGTCGTCGGCCTGAACGCCGCATGGCGTCCGTTCGCCGACCGCAACGTCACCCTGTTCGCCGCAGCGTCCAACCTGACCGACGAAGAGGCGCGTGAACACGCCTCGTTCCAGAAGGACATCGCCCCTCTGCCCGGCCGCAACATCCGCATGGGCGTCACCTACCGTTTCTGACGCTTGCGCGTGCGCGCGTTTGCGGCGAACGCGGGCATGAGATAGAAGGCCCGCCTTCCCTGTTTTCCGAGCCTGTCTCCTCCATGACCGACACGACCCAAGCGCCCGGCCAGATGGCTGGCAACGTCCTCTTCTACAACAAGCCGGAGCCGCTGAATCTGGATCAGCACGGCAAGCTGGGCGTCAACCCGGTCGACAAGCCCTATGGCTTCGTCGGCAAGTCGAACCTGGTGCCGCTGACGGTCACCGAATTCGCGCCCGCCGCCCTGTCCTATCCGGTGATCTTCATCGGCGAGACCCAGAAGCAGCCGGTCGCCGTCATGGGTCTGCGCCAGGACGAGAATTTCTACATCGACGAGGCCGGTATGTTCCGCGCCGACGCCTACATCCCGGCCTATGTCCGCCGCTATCCGTTCGTCTTCGCCAACGACGACGTGCAAAAGCGCCTGATCCTGTGCATCGACCGCTCGGCGCCCTTCCTGACCGAAGGTGGCGACACGCCGCTGTTCGTCGACGGCCAGCCCAGCGACTACACCAAGCAGGCCATGGAGTTCTGCAACAATTTCGAACAGGAGCGCCAGCGCACGGAAAGCTTCGTCAAGCTGCTGACCGATCTGGACCTGTTCGAGGTGCGTGAGGCCAACTTCACCCCGCGCAACCCGGACGGCTCGGCGGGCGAGCCGCAGAAGCTGGCGGAATATTTCGCCATCTCGGAAGACAAGCTGAAGGCCCTGCCGGCCGACAAGCTGGCCGAACTGCGCGACAACGGCGCCCTGGGTCAGATCTACGCCCATCTGGTGTCGCTGCTGGGCTGGGACCGACTGATCGCCCTGGCCTTCACGCGCCAGGCGCCGGTCGCCAACGCCTGATCGACCGCAAGGTCCAAAGACAAGCGCCCCGCCGGTCTCCGGCGGGGCGTTTTTCTTTCTTTCGTCATCCTCCGGCAAGCCGCGCAGCGGCGCAGACCGGGGGACCCAGCGGCGCCGAACCGTAGCGAAGGCGATGTCGAACGAGACCTGTGTGCGTGACAGGTTCGCGCTCTCGCGCGCCGCTGGATCCCCCGGTCTCGCTACGCTCGCCGGAGGATGACGAAAGGGATCGGTGACGCCGTGACACCCCGGAACAAATCAGGCACTAAACCGCGATGCCCGCCGACTCGCTGACCGTTCCGCCTAGCGCCAAGACCGAAGGCGATCTGACGGCCGCGCACGACCTGCTGAAGCGGGTCTGGGGCCATGCCGACTTCCGCGGTCTCCAGGCCGGGGTGGTGGCCGAGGCCCTGGCCGGGCGTGACGTCCTGGCCGTCCTGCCGACCGGCGGGGGCAAGAGCGTCTGCTATCAGATTCCCGCCATTCTGCGTCCTGGGCTGGGCCTGGTCGTGTCGCCCCTGATCGCCCTGATGACCGATCAGGTCGAGGCGCTGAAACAGCAGGGCGTCCGCGCCGCCCGGCTCGATTCCGGCCTGTCGATGGACGACCGCGCCGCCGTCTGGCGCGCCGCCCGCGCGGGCGAACTGGACCTGCTCTATGTCTCGCCGGAAGGTCTAGCCCAGCCGCATACCCAGGACCGGCTGCATGAACTGCCGCTGTCCCTGATCGCCATCGACGAAGCGCACTGCGTGTCTCAGTGGGGGCACGACTTCCGCCCCGACTACCGCACCCTGGGCCGTCTGGCCGAACTCTTCCCCGGTGTGCCGCGCATGGCCGTCACCGCCACCGCCGACGAACGCACGCGCGACGACATCCTGGCCTCCCTGCGCCTGCCCGACGCCCGCGTCTTCGTCGACAGTTTCGCCCGCCCCAATCTCCAGCTTTCGGCCGTCGCCAAGGAGAGCGCCTCGCGCGCCCGCACCGACGCCGCCGTGGTCGATCTGGTGCGCGAGCGCAAGGGCAAGCCCGGCGTGGTCTATTGCGGCAGCCGCGACGGCTGCGAGCGCGTGGCCCAGTCCCTGCGCGACGCCGGGGTCAACGCCATCGCCTATCACGCCGGTCTCGACGCCGGGGAACGCGACCGACGGCTGGAGCGGTTCCTGTCCGAGGACGCCGCCGTCATGGTGGCGACCATCGCCTTCGGCATGGGGGTCGACAAGCCGGATGTCCGCTTCGTCATCCACGCCGACCCGCCCGGCTCGCTGGAAGCCTATTGGCAGGAGATCGGCCGCGCCGGACGCGACGGCGATCCGGCCGAAGGGATCACCCTGTACGGTCCCTCTGACATCGCCTGGAGCCTGCGTCGCCTGGAGGGCCGTCCGATGGACGAGGCGGTCAAGGCGGTTCAGGTGCGCAAGGTGCGCCAGTTATTCGCCATGCTGGACGGCGCGATGTGCCGCCCCCAGGCCGTTCGCCGCTATTTCGGCGAAACGGACGCCGAACCTTGCGGCGTCTGCGACATCTGCGGCGACCCGCCCGCGCTCGACGACGCCACCGTGCCCGCCCAGAAGGCCCTGGCGGCGGTGCAGCGACTGGGCGAGCGTTATGGAAGGGGCCGCGTCATCGACCATCTGACCGCGCGGACCAAGGACGTTCAGCCGTGGGAGACCGAACTGTCGACCTGGGGCATTGGCGCGGACCTGTCGTTGAACGCCTGGCGCGCCGTGATCGATCACCTGATGTTCGAGGGCCTGCTGGCCGAGGATCCGAACGAGGGCAAGCCCCTGCTCATGCTGGGCGATCCCGCCGGGGTCCGCGCCGTCTATCGCGGCGAGCGCCCCATCGCCGTGCGTCGCGCCGCCGAACGCGCCCGGCCCGAACGCCCGCGCCGCAACGCCGGCCGCAACCTGGCCGCCGAGGCCCTGGACGGCGAGACCCGCGCCCGCTTCGACATCCTGCGCGCCTGGCGCCGCGAGCGGGCAGCCGAACAGCACGTTCCGCCCTACGTCATCTTCCAGGACCGCACCCTGCTGGAGATCGCGGCGACCCAGCCGTCGTCCCTCGACGCCCTGGCCCGGGTTTCCGGCGTCGGCGCCGGCAAGCTGGAGCGCTACGGCCGGGCGGTGCTGGACGCGCTGAAGGCCGCCTGAGTTCCTTCTCCCCTCGAGGGAGAAGGTGGGCCGCAGCGCGGCTCGGATGAGGGGGCTATGTCAGACACTCTGACGGACTGACAATGAAGTCGGATCAAGCTCACCCCTCATCCGTCTCACTCCGCGAGCCGCCTTCTCCCCCAAGGGGAAAAGGACTCCAGTCTCAACCCAGAAACCGGTCCACGGCCGCCTGAAAGCGGGTCGGCTGATCGATCATGACCATATGTTCGGCGCCCTCGATCCGTTCGAAACGGGCGGGCGGCCGCAGACCGCGATAGGCGGCGCGGAACAGGGCGTCGACCCGCGCCCTGGGATTGCGGTCGTCGGCGCTCCAGCCATAGACCACGGTCACCGGCGCGGCGACATCGCGCAACCGCCCGCGTAGGTCGATGGTCATCACCTCATACAGGCCCTGAGCCAACACCCGCCGGTCGCCGCCCTGCCAACCCAGGGTTCCGAACAGGGCGTCGGACGCTCCGCCCAGACCCGCGCCCAGATCGGCGCCCAAATTCGCGCCCAGGGCCGCCCCCCGGTCCTTCAGAGCGTCGTCGCCCAACAGCAGCAGGGCCGAATAGGCGATCTGCGCGATCGGCTCCACGTCCTGAGACCGGGCGCGCTCGCTGATCAGCGAGGGGAAGAAGGGTGCGGCGTCCACCACCATCACCCGGCCGACCCGCCGTCCTTCCGCGGCCGCCACACGCAGTGCGATCTGGCCGCCCAGCGAATGACCGATCAGAGCCGGACGCTCCAGCCCGGCCTGGGCGATATAGCGGCGGATCTCGTTGGCCGCCGGGCCGCTGAGCGCGCCGTTCGCATTGGCGCCCGGATCGGTCGCCCCGAAACCGCGCACCGTGATCAAATGCACCCGATAGCGGTCGTCCAACCGATCCGCAGTGCGCCGCCAGACGGTCGCGGTGGAGGCCAGTCCGGGGATCAACACCACGTCCGGCCCGTGTCCGCGCGTTTCGACCAGTATCCGATCCGAGCGAAAAGACGCCTGGGTCTGGGCGGGCGCGGCGACGAAAAAGGCCAGCAGGATCAACAGATACGGCCTCATGGCACCCAGACCCTGAACGCCGAAAGGGGCCAAGAGTCGGCACCGTGGTTGAAATCTCGGTTCGGATTGTGTGACATCGCGGAAATCTTCATGGTCGAAAATCCGGGAAGGCATTCCATGAAAACCGTCATCCGCACCCTGGCCGTCGCGGGTCTCGCCGTCGCCGCGCCCGCTGTTGCCGAGGACTGGAACCCCATCTCGCGCAGTTCGCAATACGTCTATATGGCCGATGGCGATTCCATCGCCTCGGTCGGCGCCGACACCACCGTTCTGGTCGCCCGCGCGCCGGTGGCCAAATCGGCCCGCGCCTATCGCATCGAGACCTATGCCTTCGACTGTCCGGCGGGCCGTTTCAAGATCACCCGCTCGGTCGAGTACGGCGACGACGGCGCCGAAACCGACGCCTTCGACGACACGGCCGCCGACTATGAGTCGGTTCCGCGCAATTCGATGATCGAGTCGATCAAGGAAGTGGCGTGCGACGGCAATCGCGCCGACCCGCCGACCTATCCGTCGATCGCGGCCTATCTGGACAGTCGCCGGTAGGGTTTAGGCGTCGACCGCCGCATCTAGGGCGTTCGCCTGGATGAACTCGCGGCGCGGTTCGACCACGTCGCCCATCAGTTTGGCGAACAGGTCGTCGGCGTCGTCGGCGTGGTCCACCTTGACCTGCAACAGGGTGCGGGCGTTGGCGTCCAGCGTCGTCTCCCACAACTGTTCGGGGTTCATCTCGCCCAGACCCTTGTAGCGCTGAATGGTCAGGCCCTTCTTGCCCGCCTCCAACACGGCGTTCAGCAGGTCGATCGGGCCGCGCACGGTGGTCGACTTGTCCTTGCGACGGAACACGGCGGGCGTGTCGAACACGCCCTCGAAGGCGGCGGCCCGTTCGGCCAGACGGCGCGCGTCCAGAGACCGGATCAGGGTCTCTTCCAGCACGATGCGTTCGGTCACCGCGCGACGCGACCGCTCGAACTCGACCGAACCCTGCGAAGCCGCGACGCCGCCCCACGGCCCGTCGCCTTCTTCGGCATAGAGGTTCAGCCGGGCCGCCGCGGCCGCCGGATCGCCCGCCACATCGCCGAACAGGCCAGCCAGGGCCGCCTGTTCGATGGCGAAGGCCGGGGCGCGTTGGCTCAGCCGGTCGACCCCGGCCTTGAAGGCCTTGGCCTCGCGCACCAGGGCTTGCAGGTCCATGCCTGTGCGACGTTCGCCATTGGGCAGGTCCAGCTCGGCCTCGCTGACGCCCTCCTCGATCAGATAGGCGTCCATGTCCGCCTGATCCTTCAGATAGCGGTGCTGCTTGCCCTTCATCACCTTGTACAGCGGCGGCTGGGCGATGAAGACGTGGCCGCGTTCGATCAGCTCGGGCATCTGCCGATAGAAGAAGGTCAACAGCAGGGTGCGGATGTGGGCGCCGTCGACATCGGCGTCGGCCATCAGGATGATCTTGTGATAGCGCAGCTTGTCGGCGTCGAAATCGTCGCGGCCGATGCCCGTGCCCAAGGCCAGGATCAGGGTGCCGATCAGGTCGGACGACAGCATACGGTCAAAGCGCGCCCGTTCCACGTTCAGGATCTTGCCGCGCAGAGGCAACACCGCCTGGTTCTCGCGGTTGCGCGCCTGTTTGGCAGAGCCGCCAGCGGAATCGCCCTCGACGATGAACAGTTCGGACTTGGCCGGATCGCGTTCCTGACAGTCGGCCAGCTTGCCGGGCAGGGAGCTGATCTCCAGCGCCGACTTGCGCCGGGTCAGTTCGCGGGCCTTGCGCGCGGCCTCGCGCGCGGCCGCGGCCTCGACGATCTTGGAGACGATCATCTTGGCTTCGACCGGGTGCTCCTCGAACCACTGGGCCAGGCCCTCCTGGCACAGGCCCTCCACCGCCGGGCGAACCTCGGATGAGACCAGCTTGTCCTTGGTCTGAGAGCTGAATTTCGGGTCCGGCACCTTGACCGACAGGACGCAGGTCAGACCCTCGCGGGCGTCCTCGCCGGTGACCGAGACCTTCTCCTTCTTGGCCGCCCCGGCCTGGTCGATATAGCCGCCCATGACCCGCGTCAGGGCCGCGCGGAAGGCCGACAGGTGCGTGCCCCCATCCCGCTGCGGGATGTTGTTGGTGAAGCACAGCATGGTCTCGTGGTAGCCGTCGTTCCACCACAGGGCCAGGTCCAGCTCGATGCCGTCCTTCTTGCCGCGGATGGTGATGACGTCCTTCAGCAACGGCGTCTTGGACTTGTCGAGATGGCGCACGAAGGCCTCGACCCCGCCCTCGTAATGCAGGATCTCCTCGAACGGCTCGGCGCCGCGATTGTCGGCCAGGCGGATCACCACCCCCGAGTTCAGGAAGGCCAGTTCGCGCAGGCGGTGTTCCAGCGTCTTCAGGTCGAAATCGATGTGACTGAAGGTCGTCAGCGACGGGAAGAAGGTGACCTGGGTCCCCGTCAACGGTCGGCCCGCCTTGTCGCCGCTCTCGCGGATCGGGGCGTCGCCGGTGACTTTCAGGCTCTCGGCGGTGTCGCCGCGCTCGAAGCGCATCTCGTGGCGCTTGCCGTCACGAAAGATGACCAGTTTCAGCCAGTCCGACAGGGCGTTGACCACCGACACGCCCACGCCGTGCAGACCGCCCGAAACCTTGTAGCTGTTCTGGTCGAACTTCCCGCCCGCGTGGAGCTGGGTCATGATGACCTCGGCCGCCGAGACGCCTTCGCCCTCGTGGATGTCGGTCGGGATGCCGCGTCCGTTGTCGGTCACGGTGACCGAGCCGTCGGCGTTCAGGATCACCTCGACCAGATCGGCGTGCCCGGCCAGGGCCTCGTCGATGGCGTTGTCCACCACCTCATAGACCATGTGGTGCAGGCCCGACCCGTCGTCGGTGTCGCCGATATACATTCCCGGCCGTTTGCGCACGGCATCCAGGCCCTTGAGAACCTTGATGGAATCGGCGCCGTATTCGGGCGAGGCGGCGGTTTCGTCGGTCATGAAGTCGTCGGTCAAAAGTCCCGCGTCGGGGACGGCCAAGGGCGGCGAGCAGGCCGCACGAATCGACGGCGGAATCTCCCGCGCCGATCGCATCGAAATATAGGAAATTCCGACTCAAATTGCGAGCCGAAAGGGGGCTTATTCCGTGTCGGCCAGCAGGGCGTTCGGCACGTCTCGATGCGCGTGCAGGAAGCGCACGATCTCGACCTCAGCGTCATCCTCCAGGTAGAGAACCAGATACGGAAATCCCATGATCTTCCAGACGCGCAACCCGTCTATCGCCATCTGCTGACCAAGCTCTGGCGCGCCAGCGCCGGGCGCATCCGCGATCAAGGCATGGGCGTCCTCGACCGCGTTGAGGAAACGCTGGGCGACCGTCGTTCCCGCTTCCAGCAGATAATGATCAGCGCCTCGTCAAACTCCGCATCAGCCTTAGGCCGGATGGAGAAGGGCTTGGCCGTCATCCCGCCTTCTTGACCGCCTGCCGGAGACGCTCTCGCTTACTCTCGAAATAGGTCTCATCCATCGGAATGGTCGGCCCTGAACTCATCCCTTCAAGAATCATCGCGCGCAGCTTGGCGACTGCGTGCTCCTTGCGCACCAGCGAGCGGATATACTCGCTGCTGGTCATGAAACTGTTCTCGGCGACCTGCTGATCGATGAATTCCTTGAGGTCGTCCGGCAGGGAGATGTTCATCGTGGGAATGACATGAGGATGCGCTTCGTGGCAAAAAATGGCAAGGATCAGGCCTCTTGCAGCGCCCCGCCCGCCACCTGCACGAACTGCGCCCGGCCCTCCAGCGCCTCGAACAGGGACCGTTCCGTGCCGGTCATGACGGCGGCCAGGCCCAGGGTCGCGATCTCGTCGAACAGGGCCGCGCGCCGCCCCGCGTCGAGGTGCGCCGGGGCCTCGTCCAGCAGCAGGACGGGCGCCGCTGCCTGGTCTTTCAGCCGCGTCGCCTGGGCCAGGATCAGGTTCAGGGCCAGGGCCTTCTGCTCGCCCGAAGACCCTTCTGCGGCGGGGCGGTTCTTCTCGCGGTGCAGGGCGGTCAGATCGCTGCGATGCGGGCCGTACAGCGACCGCCCGGCCGCCGCGTCCCGGCCCCGGGTCTTGGCCAGGCCCTCGCCGATCAGGCCGACCAGATCGGCCTGATCCGCCCCCTCGCCCGCCAGCCGTTCGGCCTCGCCGTCCAGCCCCAGATCGGCCTGCGGAAACGGCCGGTCGGCGCGCGCGTCGATGGCCGCCTGCAACGCCGTCAACGCGCCCGCCCGCGCAATCGCCGCCCGCGCCCCGGCCTCGGCCAGGCGCTGCTCCAGCGCGTCCAACCATAAGGGATCGGCCGCCCGCCCCTCGGTCCCTTCGGTGAGCAGCCGCAACCGTTCCCGCAGCGCCTTCTCATAGGCCGCCACCGTCGCCGCGTGGTCCGGGTCCGCCGCGAACACCAGCCGGTCGAAGAATTTCAACCGCGCGGCTCGCGCGTCCGAGAACAGCCGGTCCTGCTCCGGCGTCGCCCAGACCGGCCGCAGAAAGTCCAGCAGCCGTCCCGGCTGGGCCGTCTCGCCGTCGATCCGCACCACCCGCCGCGCCGCGCCCGCCGCCTGCACCCCCGTGCCCAGCCTCGCCTCGCCCTCGGCCGTCTCCAGCGTCAGGGCCACGGCCCAGGCCCGGCCGATGCGCTCCCCCGGCTCGCGCCGCCCGATCTCAGCCGCCGTCGCCCCGCGTAAGCCTTTGCCCGGCGTGAACAGGCTTAAGCCCTCCAGCACATTGGTCTTGCCCGCCCCGTTGACCCCGAACAGCACCAAGGGCTGGCCGTTCAGGGTCAGGGACGCCCCGGCGTAGGAGCGGAAGTCGGTGAGGGTGAGGGAGGTGGGCCGGGTCACGCTAAATTCCGCTCATCCCGGCGAAAGCCGGGACCCAGTCCTTTCCCACGACGCCGGTCAGACGAACAGGCTCGGAAACAGATCATCCCAGCCCGGATTGCTGCGCTCGATCATCTCCAGCTTCCAGTTCCGCTTCCATTCCTTGATCTGGCGCTCGCGCTTGAACGCGGCTTCGCGCGTCTCGTGACCTTCGAACCAGACCAGAATGGCCACGCCATGCTTGGCCGTGAAGCCCGGCCGCACCTTGTCGCGGTGCTCGCCCACCCGCTTGCCGATGTCATCGGTCGAACCGGTGTAGAGGGTTCCGTTCCGCCGACTGGCGACGATGTAGGTGTAGAAGGACAAACCAGTCTCCGGTGCGAAACGAAAGGACTGGGTCCCGGCTTTCGCCGGGATGAGCGGGGTTGGAGCTTGAGCTTTAGACGCGTAGCGGCATCAGCACATACTGAACGCCCGGGTCGCCCGGATCGAGCACCAGCGTTGGCGAGGCCGGATCGGCGAATTTGAACATGGCCGTCTCGCCGGTGATCTGGCCGGCCACGTCCAGCAGATAGCGGGCGTTGAAGCCGATCTCGAACGGCTCCTCGGAATAGCCGATCTCGACCTCTTCCTCGGCCTGGCCGGCCTCCATGTTGCGCACGGTCAGCTTCACCCGGTCGTTGTCGAAGGCCAGCTTCACGCTGCGGCTCTTTTCGGCCGAGATGGTGGCCACGCGGTCGACGGCCGAGGCGAAGACCCCGTTGTCGATGTCGGCCTGTTTGTCGTTGCCCTTGGGGATGACTCGCAGATAGTCGGGGAAGGCGCCGTCGATGACCTTGGAGGTCAGGCTGGCCTGGCCGAACTCGAAGCGGATCTTCTGGGCCGAGACCTGAACCTCGACCGCGCCCGAGCCGTCGTCCAGCAGGCGGCGCACCTGATCCACGGTCTTGCGCGGCACGATGACGCCGGGACCGCCCGCCGCGCCTTCCGGCGCCGGGGTCTCGGCCAGGGCCAGACGGTGGCCGTCGGTCGCCACGGCGCGCAGCAGGGGCACGCCCGCCTCGGCCACCGTGTGCAGATACAGGCCGTTCAGATAGTAGCGCGTCTCTTCCGTCGAGACCGCGAACCGGGTCTTGTCGATCAGACGGGCCAGATCCTCCTTGGCCAGGCTGAAGCGCGCGCCCGAGGCGTCGGCCGACATGACCGGGAAGTCGCCCGCGGGCAGGACCGGCAGGTTGAATTTCGAGCGCCCCGCCGACACCACCAGGCGCGGATCGTCGCCATTGTAGCTGAGCGAGACCTCGGCCCCATCCGGCAGTTTGCGGACGATTTCGTAAAGCGTGTGGGCGGGGGCCGTGATCTGGCCCTCGACATTCACCTGGGCCTCGGCCTCGTCGACCATCTCCATGTCCAGATCGGTGGCGGCGAAGGCCAGCTTGTCGCGACCCGCGCTGAGCAGCACGTTGGACAGGATCGGAATGGTGTTTCGGCGTTCGACCACGCTCTGCACATGGCCCAAGGCCCGAAGGAGAGCGGATCGTTCGATGGTCAACTGCATATCGTCTTCGCCCGAACCGGCGACTCAAGCGTCACCGCAAATAGAGGGCCTTCGACACTAGCGGATTGACGGCGCGGGGCAAGGAAGGGCGTAGGGCTTAGGGCGTAGGGCTTAGGTCTGCCGCGTCACCCACCGTGGATAACCGGTGGACAGGTCATCGCCCCTAAGCCCTAAGCCCTAATTCCTACCCCCTGAGCTTGCGTGTCAGGGCCTCGACATCCCGCGCAATCTGCTCGTCCGAGACCAGCAGCTCCTCGATCTTGCGAACCCCGTGCAGGACCGTGGTGTGGTCGCGCCCGCCAAAACGACGGCCGATGTCGGGATAGGAACGGGTCGTGTGCTGCTTGCACAGATACATGGCGACCTGGCGCGGGCGGGCGACCGAGCGGGTGCGGCGTTCAGACAGCAGGTCGGCCTGTTTCAGGGCGAAATGCTCGGCCACCGTCTTCTGGATCTCGTCGACGGTGATGCGGCGCTCGGGTCCGCCGCGCAAGGCGGCGCCGAGCAGAGCCTGGGCCTCGTCCACCGTCAGTTCCGACAGGCGGCGTCCGGCGGCGGCGGCCAGGGTGTTCACCGCCCCTTCCAGTTCGCGCATCGAACCCGGCGTGCGGTCGACGACGCGCTCCAGCACCTCGGGGCGGGCCTCGCCGACGACCACGCCCAGACGAGCCAGGGCCGACAGGCGGTTGCGCGCCACCGCCAGTTTCAGCTCGCGCCCGCCCGGCTCGACCGGGCAGGTCAGGCCCGCGGCCAGATGGCTGCGCAGGCGCGGTTCGATCTCGGTCATGGCCATGGGCGGCCGGTCGCCCGACAGGACGATGCGCTTGCCGTCCTCGATCAGGGCCGTCAGCGTCGACAGAAGTTCTTCTTGAGTCGACGCCTTTCCGCCGACGAACTGCACATCGTCCAAGAGCAGCATATCGGCGCCGCGCAGGCTTTCCTTGAAGGCGGCGGTCGAGCGGTCCTGCATCGCCTTGACGAAGGTCGACAGGAAGCGTTCGGCGGTCAGATAGACGACCTTGGCGTCCGGCCGCAGCCGCTGGGCCTCCCAGGCAACGGCGTTCAGCAGGTGCGTCTTGCCGTAGCCGTAGGGACCGCAGAAGAAGATCGGGTTGAAATGGCCGTCGGCCCAACTGGCTGTCTGGCGGGCGATGGCCAGGGCGAAGGCGTTGCCCTCGCCTTCCACGAAACTGTCGAAGGTCAGGCGCTCCTGAAGGCCCGCCGCGCGCACGGCGCGGGCGCCGTCGGTGACCGGCGCCACCGCTGTCATCTGAGCGCCCGAAACCGGGATCTGGGCCGTCACGGCCGACGCCGGGGGGACCGAGCCGACCTCGGCGCGGCAGCGCACGTCCAGCCGACGGTTCAAGCCGTCCAGGCCCAGCCACAGCTCGTTCATGCGCCGCAGGACGTTCTTGCGCACCCAGTCGCGGGCGTAGGCGGTCGGAGTCACCAAGACCAGTTGGCCCGCGCCGTCCACGCGCACGGCCGAGGGGGCGATGTAGGAGCTGAACGGGCCTTCGCCGATCTCGGCGCGCAGCCGCAGCGCGGCCTCGCTCCAGATGCGGTCAGGATCCGTCATGCTCGCCATGGCCACAGCCCCTCCCGTCATGGTCACCCGCCCTCCAGCGTAGAAGTCATCCCAACCGAACCCGACGCCCTTCGAGGACCGTACCGTCGGGGACGACTTCTCCTGTCCGGCGAAATGGGTTTCGCCGGAGGGGCCGCACTCTCGATCAGACAGTCCCTTGCGACGCGAAAAATCATTCCGCGCCGTCTTCATCCGTAAGAGGATGGAAGGGCGTTAGGAGGCTCAACTTACGCCCGGCGAGAGAGCGGTCAACGCTGATTCTCGACGTGATTCGAAGTTAAATTTGTTGACTCCGGTAAAGCCCCCCACGGCATGGGAAAATGGCTCTTTCGCCACAAAGGCGAGTACGGAATTCAGTGAATTCGCTTAGCGGCGGATGTGCGAACGGCGAGGGAGCCGATGCACCCTCGCCGTTGAAATCACTGCATATTCATACAACGAAGCGGTGAAGCTTCGTCCGGTCGCAGCCTGATCAGGCTGCGGCCATCTTCTTCAGTTGGGCGGCCAGGCGCGACACCTTGCGCGAGCCGGTGTTCTTGTGAACCACGCCCTTGGAGACGGCGCGCATCAGCTCGGACTGGGCCTCGATGAAGGCGGTCTTGGCGGCCGCGGCGTCGCCGCCCGAAACGGCTTCCTGGAACTTGCGCAGGAAGGTGCGGACGCGCGTGCGGCGCGCCTTGTTCACCTGGGTCCGGGCTTCGATCTTGCGGATCGCCTTGCGGGCGCCGGGGTTGTTGGCCATCGTCAAACCTTCGAACGGAAAGCGCCGCGGAACACCGTCCACGGCGCGGAAATCTCAAGAGCGCGCGGCTATAGCGGAAGGCGGCGCGGGGATCAAGGGCGGGAGAAGGGCTTAGGGAGTAGGGCTTAGGTCTTAGGTCGACTGCATCCCCTTCTAAGCCCTACTCCCTAAGCCCTACCTCCCCTTGAACTCCGGTTTCCGCTTCTCGACGAAGGCGCTCATCCCCTCCTTCTGGTCCTCGAAGGCGAACAGGCTGTGGAACAGGCGGCGTTCGAACTGGACGCCCTGGGTCAGGGTCGTCTCCAGCGCGGCGTTGACCATTTCCTTATTGGCCATGACCGCCAGCGGGCTTTGCGCGGCGATCTTGGCGGCGATCTTGCGCGCCTCGTCCATCAGGGTCTCGTGCGGGAAGACCCGCGACGCCAAGCCCGAACGTTCGGCCTCGGCGGCGTCCATCATCCGGGCGGTCAGGACCATGTCCATGGCCTTGGACTTGCCCACCAGCCGCGTCAGCCGCTGCGAACCGCCGATGCCGGGCGCCACGCCCAGATTGATCTCCGGCTGACCGAACTTGGCCTTGTCCGAGGCGATGATGAAGTCGCACAGCATGGCCAGCTCGCAGCCGCCGCCCAGGGCGAAGCCGTTGACCGCCGCGATGATCGGCTTTCGGAACCGCGTGATCCGGTCGTGGCCCAGGGCGAAGAAATTGCCGGAATACATCTGGGCGTAGGTCTGGTCCGCCATCTCCTTGATGTCGGCGCCCGCCGCGAAGGCCTTGTCGCCCGAGCCGGTCAGGATCAGGCAACGCACGCCGTCGTCGTGCTCGACCGCGTCGAGGAAGTCCGCCAGGTCCTTGAACAGCGCCGAGTTCAGCGCGTTCAGCGCCTCGGGCCGGTTCAGGGTCACTACCGCATAGCCGTCGGCGTGACGGTCGATCAGCAGATTGGCGTAGCTGTCGCTCATGGCGGGTCTCCTCAGATATGCGCTTCACATACTGACCCGTTCATTCTGGCGAAAGCCGGGATGAACGGAATGCTAGTTGCGCGGCATCAGGGCCAGGGTCAGTCCCGCCCGCGTCAGTTCGGCGATCACCACCATGGCCAGAAGGCCGTTGGCCAGCACCACCTGCCCCCTCGGCCCGGCCAGGCCCAGATCGACGCCCAGTCCGGCGGCGAAGGCCATGACGCCCGCCGTCAACAACATCATGCCGACCAGCAGCATCAGGGCCAGGTGTCCGGCCTTCAGGGCCGCGGTCAGCGTCGGGCCGTCGTCCAGCGTCCGCGCCCGCCGCCGGAACAGCCAGGCCACGGCCCCCGCCACCACCGTCTCGGCGATCAGCACCGCCGCCAGCGCCCCGACGAACCAGAACACCAGCCCGCCCAGGTCGCCCGACCTCACCGACTGCACGAAATGGGTGAAATAGGCGCCCCAGACGACGACGCCGACGACGAGACTGATCCAGAGGTGGGTTTTGCGCATGAGACGTGGCCTACGAGCGTGCGGGTGACATAGGGTTGACGCCTTCATGCCTCGGAGACCGGCCGGATGCACGCCGTCGAAATTTTTGAACTTGTGCTGGCGCTTCTGGCCCTGGTTCTGGCGTTGCACTGGGTGGCGCTCAAACTTCGATGGCCGCCCGCCACCGTTCTGCTCGTCGGCGGCGGCGTGCTCGCCTTTCTTCCCGGTCTGCCGGCCTTCTCGCTCGACCCGGAGCTGGCGCTAGTTCTGTTCTTGCCGCCGATGCTGGTCGACGGGGCCTTCTACACGCCGCTCGTGCGGTTTCGTCGGCAGTTGCCGGGCATATTGTCGCTTGCGGTGGGCGCCGTGGTCTTCACGACGCTTGTGGTCGGGGTCGTGGTGCATTGGCTGGCGCCTCAACTGCCCTGGGCCGCCTGTTTCGCCCTGGGCGCGATCGTATCGCCGCCCGACGCCGTCTCGGCGCGGGCGGTGCTGAAAGGCGTCACCCTGCCGCGACGCCTGACGACTCTTCTCGAGGGCGAAAGCCTGCTGAACGATGCGACCGGGCTGATCCTGTTCCGGTTCGCGGTCGCGGCGACCCTGACCGGCGTGTTCGACGCCGGAGCGGCGGCGCGCGAGTTCGCCATCCTCGCCATCGGCGGCGCGTTGGTCGGGCTGGCCGTCGGCGCGGCCTGGGTCTTCGTGGTCAAACGCCTGAAGGACCGGATGCTGACCATCCTGGCGACCGTCCTGCTGTCCTGGGTCGCCTATCTCGCCGGCGAAGCCGTCCATGTGTCGGGCGTCATCGCCGTGGTCGTCGCCGGTCTGGTCCAGGGCTGGTGGCAACACACGGTGGTGTCCGCCGCCGTGCGCTTGCAGGGCCGCAGCGCCTCGGAGACCATCAGCTTCGTGCTGGAAGCCCTGGTCTTCATCCTGATCGGCTTCTCCTTGCGCGGCGTCATCGACAGAGCCGGCGGGGTCGAGGCGTTGGGACCGATGGCGCTCGTGGTCCTGGCCGTGGTGATCACGGTGACGGCGGCGCGTTTCGTCTGGATCCTCGGCTCCGACAGTCTCGCGGCCCTGGTGCGCCGAGCAGGTTTCAAGGGCGTGGCGCCATTGGGCTGGCGACAGGGCGTGACCCTGGGCTGGGCCGGAATGCGCGGCGTGGTGACCTTGGCCATCGCGCTGACGCTTCCGCTCGATATGCCGGGGCGGGACCTGATGCTGGTCTGCGCCTTCGCGGTCATCTTCGCCACCGTCATCGTGCAGGGGTCCAGCCTCGGCTGGGTGATCCGCAAGATCCGCCCCGTCGATGAAGAACCGCCCGCGCCTGTCCACATGGCCGGGGCCGAGGTCGCCATCGCGCGCGCCAGGGCCGCGGTCGTGGAAGGCCTGGCCCATGGTCCCGACGGCGAGGTCCTGCATCCGGTGATGCTCGAGGTCACCCGCAGACGGCTTGAGTTCATGGAGCGCTACGCCAAGGACGCCGAAACCGTGATGGAGGACCTCCAATCCACATTCGACATGACCCTCAAGGCTCACGCCGCCGGTCGCGCCGAGTTGATCCGGCTGCATCGGGCGGGACAGATCGAGGATGAGGTGCTGCACAATCTCGAACGCGATCTCGATGTCGAGGAAATGGGCATCCTCTTCCAACGCGGGGACTGACCTACAGCCCCGCCATCGTCGCCAGCTTCAACACCGTGTTCCAGTTGCGCCCCGTCCCCATGCCCAACATTCGGGGCGTGGCCTTCTTGAAGATGCCGCTTTCGCCCTGTCCGTTCGGGAACCAGAAATACAGCACCCCGTCGATGGCCTCGACCCGCTCGCCGTCGGCCGCCAGCTCGCGGCAGGTTTCGACAGCCCCGGCCCTGATCCCATCCTTCATCACCATGGCCAGCGCCCTGGCTGGTTGCGCCTTCGCCTCCTCGACGAAGGGATTGGCCGCGATCAACGCCGCCCATTGTTCGGGGGTTCGCGCCATGGCCGCGATCTTCAGGCCGAAGGTCGCCTCCATCGCCGTCTCGATGTCGGTTTCCAGCTCGGCGGGCGTCGCGTCGCTTTCGACCACCAGATTGCCGCTGGCCTGAAGCGTGCGCGGATTCTTCAGCCCCATCCTCTCGGCCATGGCCCGCTGCTCGCCCACGGGGGCGCGCACCCCGCCGGTGTTCATGCCGCGAAACAGGATGATGCGATGGCTCATGTCAGCGTCTCATGTCAGCGTCTCTGGCACGACGGACAGAAGAAGGTCGAACGCCCGCCCTGCACGACCCGCGTCACCACGTCCGCACATCCTTCGGTCCGGCACGGCTCGCCCTCGCGGCCATAGACGTCGAAACTGTGCTGGAAATAGCCCTGGCCGCCCTCGGCGTTGGCGAAGTCGCGCAGGGTCGAGCCGCCCGCCGCGATCGCGTCCTTCAGCACCTCGCGGATCTGGACGGTCAGGGCCTCAAGTCTGGGCCTGGACACCTTGCCCGCCGCCGCCAGCGGCGAGATCCGCGCCCGGAACAGGGCCTCGCACACATAGATGTTGCCCAGACCGGCCACGATTCTCTGATCCAGCAGACTGACCTTGACGGTCTGTTTGCGCCCCGTGAACGCCGCCGCCAGATGCGCCGCCGAAAACCCATTGCCCAACGGCTCTGGTCCCAGGTCGGCGAACCAGGGATGGGCGTCGATCTGATCGGTCGCGATCAGCCCCATGAAGCCGAACCGCCGCGCGTCGGCGAAGCCCAGCCGGGTCGCGGCCCCGTCTTTCATCGCCGACAGGCTGACGTGCTCGTGCTTTCCGCCGAAGGGCGCGTCCGCATCGAACGCGCCGATCTCCTGATCGTCCAGGGTGAAACGGCCGGTCATGCCCAGATGGGTCACCCAGGTCTCGCCGGTCGACAGGGGAAACAGCAGATATTTCGCCCGCCGATCCAGCCGCAGCACCGTCGCCCCCTCCAGCCGTTCGACGAACCGGTCGGGAAAGGGAAAACGAAGGTCGGGCCGGTTCTGGCGCACGCGGCTCAGCCGCGCGCCTTCCAGCACAGGCGCCAGGCCGCGCCGTACGGTCTCGACCTCAGGAAGTTCGGGCATGGCTCAGGCTTAGCCCGCTCGGTCGCCGCCGGAAAGCGTCAGTCCGCCTTGTAAACGTCGTGACAGGCCTGGCAGGCGGCGCGCACCTCGGTCCATTGGGCGGCGAAGCCCGCCGCGTCGTCGGCCCGCGCCAGGTCCTGCAACCGCGTCGCCGCCGCCGCGAACGTCGCGGCCCTGGTCTCGAAGTCGGCGCGGGCGGTCCAGATCGCGGCCCTGGCGTCGGTGGCGTCCTCGCCCAGTTCGGCCTGGCCGCTGCCCGCTGGAAAGACCCCCGGCATGGCCCGCCCCCACCGCGCCAGCGACCCCGCCGCGAACGCCTGGCTCCGGGGCGAGACCTGGGCGTCGATCGACGCCTTCATCGCCGACATCAGCGCGCCCGACATCCCCATACCGGCCTTGCGCGCGGCGACCGCCTGCTGGGGCGAGATGGAGACCGTGTCCTGCGCGCCCGCCGCCCCGGCCAGACACAACAACACGGCCGCTGAGGCGATGACGATTGCGCGCATGGCCGGTCTCTCCCCGTCGGCCGTCGGGCGACCGCATTCCGAGTTCGCGCCAATTCCGTCGCCTGGTCAAGTTCGCGGGCTTTCTTGCCCGAAGCGGCCCGAGCCTCTAGGCAATGCACGCGGTCGCGCGCCGGGCCGCGCCACGGAGCCGTCTGATGTCGATGAGGGAAACGGACGCCGACTGGGCCATTCTGGGCGACGACGAACCCTTCTTCGGCGTCTTCAGCCATGAGAAATTCCTGCGCCGCAACCTGACGCCGGAGGTCATGGCCGAGTTCTGGGCCTCGGGCGTCGAGGAAATTCAGTATCTGCGGCGCGTCCTCATCACCCATTTCGGCGACTTTCACGCCGGGCACGCGGTCGATTTCGGCTGCGGCGTCGGCCGCCTGACCCGCGCCCTGGCCGAGGTCTGCGACCGGGTCACCGGCGTCGATGTCTCGCCCGGTATGTTGGCCGAGGCCAACCGCCATCGCCTGCCCAACATCGCCTATACGGATCGGTTGAGCGACCAGACCTTCGACTGGATAAACTCAGTCATCGTCTTCCAGCATATCCCTCCGGCGCGCGGCTATGGCCTGTTCGCCGACTTGCTGGACCGACTGAACCCCGGCGGGGTGATCTCGGTCCAGTTCACCCTGTTCAAGGACGAGGCCTTCATCGGCGCCGTTGCGGAACCAATCCGCCGCGCCAGTTGGGACGGCGAGACCCTGCGCGTCATGGACCAGACCCCGCATCCGCCGGGGGCCATGATGATGTACGACTATGACCTGAACCGGCTGACGTCGCTGCTGGTCGACCACGGCGTCGAGAAGCTGTTCCTGGAACACACCGACCACGGCGGTTGCCATGGCGTGCGCCTGTTCGGCCGCCGCGAGGGCTGAGCCTCCCCTAGGCCTATTGCAGGGTTCCGGTCTGCGGCCGATCCGCCTCGGTCTCGAAATCCAGCCGCCCGGGGGCGACGGCCTTCAAAGCCTCGACCACCCCCTTGACGTCCTGGGCGCGGTTCAGGTCGCAGACCAGGACCGCGTCCTTTTCGACGATGATGGCCAGGCCGCTGACGCCGACGGCGGCCACCACCACGCCCTCGGGCGCGCGGATCAGGCAGTTCTCGCTGTCGCCCACCACCTGCGCCCCGGCCGAGCCGGCGCCGGTCGCGGCGATGGCGTCCCAGGCCCCCAGGTCCGACCATTCGAAATCGACCTCCAGAACGCTGGCGGCGTCGGTCTTTTCCATCACGGCATAGTCGATCGAGATCTTGGGCGACGTGCGAAACACCTCGGCCAGTTTCGTGGTCTCGCCTTCGGGCAGGGCGGCGCGAGCGGCCTTCAGCACCTCGGGTTCATGCCGCTCCAACTGCTCGACCAGGGTCTGGGCCGAGACGATGAAATTGCCGCTGTTCCACAGATAACCCGCGCCGATATAGGTCTCGGCCGTCGTTGCGTCGGGCTTCTCGACGAAGGCCTCGACGGCGCTCAGACCGCGTCCGGCGGGCTTGATGTAGCCATAGGCCGATGACGGCGACCGGGGGCGCACCCCCAGGGTCACGATCCGACCCGTCTCGGCCGCCCCCGCCGCCTCGCGCACCGCGCGGCGGAAGGCGTCGTGATCGGGAATGAAGTGGTCCGAGGCGACGTAGGCGGCCACGCCTTCGGGATCGCGTTGGGCGATCCAGGCCGCCGCCGCCGCCATGGCCGGAGCGGAATCCCTCGGTTCAGGCTCCAGCAACACCGCGGCCTCGACGCCCAGGTCCGCCAACTGGCGGTCGATCCAGCCCGCGTGCTGAACGCCCGCCACCACGATCAGCCGCCCGGCGCCCGAGGCCAGGGGCGCGCACCGCGCCACCGTTTCCTGGAACAGGGACCGCTCCCCGGCCAGGGCCAGAAACTGTTTGGGCCGAGAGGGACGCGAGGCGGGCCACAGACGGGTGCCCGCGCCGCCGCACATGATGACAGGGTACAGAGCCATGGCGGGTCTTCTACTCCTCGTCGATGACGGACGAAAGACGACGACGCCCGTCAGGCGTTGCACGCCCCTTCCGTCTCTGCGATCAGGCGAACGAACGGGCGAGGAGGAACCATGACCGACAGGATCGCCTATGTGGTGCTGGGGATGCATCGCAGCGGGACCTCGTCGGTCGCCGGGACCCTGGCCCTGCTCGGCGCCGCCGCCCCGCGCACCCTGATGCGGCCGGCCCAGGACAATCCCAAGGGCTTCTGGGAAAGCGAGGTCGTCACCGCCTTCAACGACCGTCTGCTGGCGGCGGCCGGATCGTCGTGGAACGACTGGCGGCGTCTGGACGGCGCGGCCCTGTCCGATCCCGCCTGGACCGAAGAGGCGGCGCGAGTGCTTCAGGCCGAGTTCGGCGACGCCGAGGCCATCGTGCTGAAGGACCCGCGCATCTGCCGTTTCTTCCCCTTCTGGCGTCGCGTGCTGGAAGACGCCGGATACGCCCCCCTGATCGTCGCGCCGGTGCGCGACCCGCGCGAGGTCGCCGCCAGTCTGAACGCCAGGAACGGCATGGACCCGGCGCGGGGACAGCGCCTGTGGCTGCGCCATGTGCTGGACGCCGAGGCCGCCTCGCGCGGCCTGCCGCGTCACCTCATGGCCTGGGGCGGCTTCATCGCCGACTGGCGCGGCGAGACCGCCCGCATGGCCGCCCGCCTGAACCGCCCGTTGACGCCGACGCCGGACCAGGCCCAGGCGGTCGACGCCTTCCTGACCGCCGATCTGCGTCGCCAGACCCCCGGCGAGACCCGCCTTCCGGCCCTGGTCGCCCGCACCCATGCGACCCTGCTGGATCTGGCCCGCCACGGCGAGCACGCCGATCCGCACCGCACGCTCGACGCCCTGCGCGCCGAGTTCGAACGCGCCTGCGCCCTGTTCCCCGACGCGGGCTAGGCGACGACGGTTCCCGGTTTGATCGTGACTTCGCCGCCCCCCGGCGCTATCGCACCGCGATGCAAGAGAGCGAACGTCAATCCGAGGAGCGCGGCTGGGCCACGGCGAAGACGCTGGCCGAGGCCCTGCCCTATATCCAGGTCTATGACCGCGAGACCGTGGTCATCAAATACGGCGGCCACGCCATGGGCGAGAGCGCCGTGGCCAAACAGTTCGCCGCCGATGTGGTGCTGTTGAAACTGATGGGCGTGAACCCGGTCGTGGTCCACGGCGGCGGCCCGCAGATCAGCGCCATGCTGGACAAGGCGGGGGTCAAATCGTCCTTCGTCGACGGCCTGCGCGTCACCGACGCCGACACCATGCAGGTGGCCGAGATGGTCCTGTCCGGCGCGGTCAATAAGGAGATCGCCGCCTGGATCTCCCTAGCGGGCAAGGAGGCCGACGTGCGCGGCGTCGGCCTGTCGGGCAAGGACGCCGGTCTGCTGACCGTCGAAAAGACCCGCCGCACCAAACGCGACCCCGACAGCATGATCGAACACGAGGTCGACCTCGGCTTCGTCGGCGAACCGACCAAGGTGGACACCAAGCTGGTCCAGCGCCTGCTGGAATCCGACGCCGACTGGGTCCCCGTCATCGCCCCCATCGGCGTGTCCGAGGAAGGCCAGACCTTCAACGTCAACGCCGACACCGTCGCCGGCGCCGTGGCGGGCGCGCTCAACGCCAAGCGTATGCTGCTGCTGACGGACGTGCCGGGGGTCAAGGACGCGAACGGCGAGCTGATCCGCCAGATGACCCTGTCCGAAGCGCAGGCGCTGATCGACACGGGCGTCGCCACCGGCGGCATGATTCCCAAGCTGGAGACGGCCATGGCCGCCGTCCGCGCGGGCGTCGAGGCCGTGGTCATCCTGGACGGCCGTCGCCCCCACGCCATGTTGGTCGAACTGTTCACCGAACACGGCGCCGGGACCCTGGTGAAGGCGTCTTGATCGACCTGTCTCATGTCTCGGTCTGGGTGTTCGACGTCGACGACACCCTGTACCCGCGCGAGCAGGGACCGATGTCGTTGGTCCAGGCGCGGATCAACGCCTATGTGGTCGAGGCCGTGGGCCTGGACCCAACCTCGGCCCGCGTGCTTCAGCGACAGTTCCTGGACGAGCACGGCACCACCCTGGCGGGGCTGATGGCCAACTACACCATCGACCCGGAGCATTTCCTGCACGATGTCCACGACGTGCCGATGGACGGGCTGGAGCCGAACCCGCGTCTGGCCGAGCAGTTGCAGCGTCTGCCGGGGCGCCGTTTCGTCTTCACCAACGGCGCCCGGGACTATGCGGGTCGGGTGCTGGACCGGCTGGGGATCACCGACTGTTTCGACGGCGTCTTCGCCATCGAGGACGCCGACCTGACGCCCAAGCCCGCGCCCTCGACCTTCCGCCATATGATCGAACGGTTCGGCTTCGAACCGCGTTCGGCCGTCTTCTTCGAGGACACGCCGCGCAATCTGGAGCCGGCCAAGGCCCTGGGCATGGCCACCGTCCTGATCGGAGACGGCCACGGCAAACCCCTGGGCGACCATGTCGACCACGTGACCCCGGATCTCCTGGACTTCCTGACCGCCCTTTCCTTCAAGGACGCCGCCACATGACCGAGCTGACCCGCCTGGAATCCGTCATCGAGACCGCTTGGGAAGACCGGGCCGAAATTTCCGCCGCGACCCAGGGCGAGGTCCGCCATGCGGTCGATCAGGCCCTGGGTCTGCTGGATTCGGGCCAGGCCCGCGTCGCTTCGCGCGGGACCGACGGCGTCTGGACCACGCACCAGTGGCTGAAGAAGGCCGTGCTGTTGTCCTTCCGCCTGAACGACAATCAGATCCTGCGGCCCGGCGATCGCGGCCCGACCAGTCACGCCCCCGGCGTCGGTCCCTGGTACGACAAGGTGCCCAACAAATTCGGGGACTGGATGGCCTCGGACTATCAGGACGCGGGCTTCCGTTCGGTGCCCGGCGCCATCGTGCGACAGGGCGCATTCATCGCCAGGAACGTGGTGCTGATGCCCAGCTTCGTGAACATCGGGGCCTATGTCGATGAAGGTTCCATGGTCGACGCCTGGGCCACGGTCGGCTCCTGCGCCCAGATCGGCAAGAATGTGCATCTGTCGGGCGGCGCGGGCATCGGCGGGGTGCTGGAACCGCTGCAAGCCAATCCCACCATCATCGAGGACGGCTGTTTCATCGGCGCCCGCGCCGAGGTGGCCGAGGGCGTGATCGTGCGCGAGGGCGCGGTTCTGGCCATGGGCGTCTATCTGTCCGGCTCGACCAAGGTCATCGACCGCGCCACCGGCGAAGTCTTCCGCGGCGAGGTCCCGGCCTATTCCGTCGTCGTGCCGGGCGCCCTGCCCGATCCGAACGGCGGCCCGAGCCTGTATTGCGCCGTCATCGTCAAACGCGTCGACGCCCAAACCCGCGCCAAGACCGGCGTCAACGAACTGTTGCGGGACTGATCAAACGAAAGGGCCGCCCGATCTCCCGGAGCGGCCCTTCGATCTTGCGATCCCTGTGATCAGGCCGCGAAACGACGGCGCACCAGAACCACGCCCAGACCCGCCAGCATCAAACTGGCCAGGATCATGCCCCATTCGCTGAGGGTCGGCACATTGGCCGGGAAGGCGAGCAGCACCATGCCGCGAACATCCTCTATGGTGGCGGCCTGCACGTCGCTGCGGGTCCCATTGGGCGCCCAGGTCTGCATGGTGCTGGAGATATTGTGGACCAGGAAGGCGTTCTTGGAAGGATCCCAGACGGCGCCGAAGACTTCGCCGCCGACCCCGCCGACAATGGGGATGTTGGTCACGGCCCAGGGGGCCGTCGCCTGTATGCTCTCGAATACGGGGACGCCGTTGCCCGACCAGTGATAGATCAGACCATCGACCGGGTTGAAGGCGATGACCTCGCCGTCGTCGCCGTTGCCCAGCGGCGTCGCCAGGGTTTTCGCCGCCGTCGCCTTGTTGATCAGATACAGGGTCTCGGGAACGGTCGCGCCGTCGCCTGTCACGCCGAACATCTGGCCGTCCGCACGGAAGGTGATGCTGGAGAAACTGTCACCCAGATTACCGACCTCGATACCGACCCCCGTCGCCAGGTTCAGGGTGATCAGCAGACGGCCTGGCACCGCAGCGGCCCGGGCGATGGCGTAGACGGTTCCGGTGGCCGGGTCCTGCGTCAGGCCCTGAAGCCCGGTGATGGTCCGGCCCGGTACGGTGACGACCTGGCCGCCGGTGATGGCGCCGGTCGTAGTGTTCAGGTTGTACAGACCAAAGCTGCCCGGCGGCGTACCGGCGTTATTGCTGAAAGGGTTCACCCCATACAGGGTCTGGGCGCTCGCCATCCCCGCGAACGACAAAGCGGCCAGCGCCAACAACAGACCGCTCAAGCGACGAGCAAACGTTCTCATGACGACGCCCCCCTCTCATGAAGACGCTCCCCGTGGGTCATCATAGGCCTGAATCGTCACATTAGTATACCGATGTTTTTCGACTGGAGCGCTCGATCGAGACCCCATCCATCCCTGCCGTGAGCCACGGACAGCGAACATCGGCGACGAGGTCAGCGCCGCCCCAGGCGCGGGCGAACGCGATTCCTCCTTCTTCCGTCGAGGAGAGATAGGCGCATCAGGGCAAGCGCGCCGCGCCTACATCTTCGGGATCGGATTGGTTCGGGGGTCCGGCCCGTTGGTGACCACGCGGTCGCGGTCGGACAGGTCCTTGACCACCTTCACATCGGCGAACCCGGCCGCGCGGAACAGGGCCGCGACGGCTTCGCCCTGGTCCCAGCCGATCTCGACGGCGAAGACTCCGCCCGGCTTCATCACCCGGGCGATCTCGGGGACCAGTTCGCGATAGGCGGTCAGGCCGTCGGGACCGCCGTCCAGGGCCAGGCGCGGGTCGTGATCCCGCACTTCGGGGTCCAGGCCGTCGATGGCGTCGGACGGGATATAGGGCGGGTTCGACACCACCAGATCGAAGCTGTGGTCGGCCAGGCCCGCCGCCCATTCCGTGCGCAGGAAATCGCAACGCCCGTCCAGCCCGAGATTGGCCGCGTTCTCGCGCGCCACGGCCAGGGCCTCGGTCGAGACATCGGTGCCCAGCCCCGTCGCCCCCGCCCGCTCGGCCAGGATGGCCAGCAGGATCGCGCCCGATCCCGTGCCCATGTCCAGAACGGTGAAGGCCTCATGCGGCGCATGGTGCAGCAGGGCGACATCCAGGATGGCCTCGGTGTCCGGCCGGGGGCTGAGCACGTCGGGCGTGACGTTCAGCATGATCTTCCAGAAGCCCTTCTTGCCCAGGATGCGCGACACCGGTTCGCGGCGCAGACGGCGTTGGACATAGCCGTCCAGCTCGGCCTGCTGTTCGGGCGTCACGGCGCGATAGGGATCGGTCAGGATGTCGGTGCGGCTGGCGCCGGTCGCGGCCTCCAGCAACAGGCGGGCGTCGATCGACGGGCTGTCGATGCGGCCGGCCTTCAACTGGGCTTGCGCGCCCTTCCAGGCGGTCAGAAGCGTGGGCGTGTCGGTCATGGGCCGCACTTGGCGCGGCGGACGCGGGAATTCAAGCGGAACACGGTATAGGCTCGGTCGTTCAGGACGGGATGTCGGGGATGAGTCGCGAACCGAAACCGGGGAAACCCATCGGACCCTGGGCCTGGGTCGCCGCCATGGCGGGCGGGCTGGCGGCGGGCGCGGGCGCGGCCCACCTGCTGTATCGGCACGGCCATCGCTATGGCGTCGACCTACGCCGGGAACGCCCGGCGCCCGCCCCGCCGCCCGCCCCCACGCCGGAGGATTTCGACGCCGCCGAGCCGGGTCGGGGACGGCTGGCCGCCCGCCCCGAGCAGATTCCGCGCAAGGGCTGGACCGACATCCTGTGGCGCTGGGGGGCCAGTTATTTCGGGGATCGGGTCGGTTTCGTCGCTGGCGGCGTGACCTTCTTCGTCATGCTGTCGCTGTTTCCGACGCTGGCGGCCCTGGTCACGATCTATGGACTGTTCGCCGATCCCACGGACGCGGCCGCGCGACTGCATTTCCTGTACGGCGTCCTGCCGCCCGGCGTGGCCGAGTTCATCGGCGGCGAGATGCAGCGCCTGGCGCGCGATTCGACCGGCCAGTTGACCTTCACCCTGATCTGGACGCTGCTGCTGTCGCTGTGGACCGCCAACGGCGCGGTCAAGGTGCTCTTCTATGGCTTGAACGTCGCCTATCACGAGGTCGAGAAGCGCAACCTGTTCGCCTACAATCTGGTGTGCATGGCCTTCACCGTCTCGGGCATGGCGGCGGTTCTGATGGCGGCGGCTCTGGCGGTCGGGGCGCCGTTGGCGCTGGGCGCGTTCGGCCTGACCGAAGGGTGGGCGCACCTGGCCCCGCTGCGCTGGCCGTTGCTGTTGTTCGTCTATGGCGCGGCCCTGACCCTGGCCTATCGCATCGGACCCAGCCGCGAGCGGGCGCGTTGGCGCTGGCTGACCCCCGGTGCGATCCTGGCGGCCCTGCTCAGCCTGGTGCTGTCGCTGGCGTTCAGTTGGTATCTTCAGACCTTCGTGCGCACCGCCTCCTACGGTCCGCTGGCGGCCATGATGGGTTTCCTCTTGTGGACCTGGCTGTCGGTGCAGATCGTGCTGATGGGCGCCGAGCTGAACGCCGAGATCGAACACCAGACGGCGATCGACACCACCACCGGCGCGCCCCGTCCCATCGGCGAACGCGGGGCCGTGGTGGCCGACACCGTCGGACCCCGGCGCGGCAACCCCGCCGCCCTGGCCTTCACCCTGAAACACGCCGAGGCCCTGTCGGACCGCTTGTTGAAGCGGCGGGCCAAGCTGCGGCGTTAGCCCAGCTCAGCCTCCAGATCGGCCAGACGCGCCGCCTGATCCTCGGCGATCAGGGCGTTCAGCATCGGATCGAGGTCGCCTTCCAGGATCTGCGGCAGGCTGTGCAGGGTCAGGCCGATGCGATGGTCGGTCACCCGCCCCTGTGGGAAGTTGTAGGTGCGGATGCGCTCGGACCGGTCGCCCGAGCCGACCTGCGACTTGCGCGCGTCCGAACGGGCCAGATCCTTGGCCTGACGCTGCTGGTCATACAGGCGGATGCGCAGGGCCTTCATCGCCTTGTCGCGATTCACGTGCTGGGACTTTTCCGAACTGGTGGTGACGATGCCGGTGGGCAGGTGGGTGATGCGCACCGCCGAGTCCGTCTTGTTGACGTGCTGGCCGCCGGACCCAGAGGAGCGGAAGGTGTCGATGCGGATGTCCTTGTCGTGGATTTCGATCTCGACATCCTCGACCTCGGGCAGGACGGCGACGGTGGCGGCCGAGGTGTGGATGCGCCCGCCCGCCTCGGTCACCGGCACGCGCTGAACGCGGTGGACGCCGCTTTCGAACTTCAACCGGCCGAAGACGCCTTCGCCAGTGACGGTGGCGATGATCTCCTTGTACCCGCCGGCGTCGCCCTCCGAGATGCTGTCGATCTCGACCCGCCAGCCCAGGGTCGAGGCGTAACGCGAGTACATACGGAACAGGTCGCCGGCGAACAGGGCGGCTTCATCACCGCCCGTTCCGGCCCGAACCTCCAGAACGGCCGAGGCGTTCTCGTCGGCGTCGCGCGGGGCCAGCAGCAGGGCCACCTCGCGCTCCAGCAACGGCAAACTGTCCTTCAGGTCGTCCAGTTCAGCGGCCGCCATCTCGGCCATTTCGGGATCGGCGGCCATGACCTCCAGATCGGCCATCTCGGCCCGCGCCTTGCCCAGCCGGGTCACGGCGTCAGCCACGGGCTTGATCTCGGCGTGCTCCTTGGACAGGCGCACGATCTCCTGGCCGTCCGTGGCCGCGCCCATGCGCGCCTCCACCTCGTGGAAACGGTCGAGCACCTGATCGAGCCGGGCCTGGGGCAGTCGCAAATCGCACGTCCTGAAAGATCGGAAGGCGCTTCCTAGCGGGCGGTCGGGGCGCTGTCGAACGTGTGATCGCAACCGTCGCCGTAACCGGTCATTCTGCGCTCTGGCGATTCCCTCTCCGGTCGCCCCAATCGAGGGTGCGGCTTGGACGTCTTTCTTCTTTTCCTGGCGGTCGGCGTGCTGGCTCAGGCCGTCGACGGCGCCCTGGGCATGGCCTATGGCGTGATCTCGTCATCGGTCCTTTTGGCCTTCGGCGTGCCCCCGGCCATGGCCTCGGCCAGCGTGCACGCCGCCGAGGTCTTCACCACCGGCGCCTCGGCGACCAGCCATATCATGCACAAGAACGTCGATTGGCGTCTGTTGCGGCCGCTGGTCGTCGCCGGGGTCATCGGCGGCGTCCTGGGGGCCTATGTGCTGACCGGGATCAACGGCGCCGTCATCAAGCCCTTCGTCGTGGCCTATCTGGCCCTGGTCGGGGCGTGGATTCTGTGGCGGGCCGGGCACGACATCCGTCCGCGTCGCCTGCCGTCTCTGATCACCTGGCCGATGGGCCTGGTCGGCGGCTTTCTGGACGCCGTCGGCGGGGGCGGATGGGGATCGACCGTGTCCTCGGCCATGGTCGGAGCGGGGGGCGAGCCGCGCCGCGCCATCGGCACGGTCAATACGGCCGAATTCTTCCTGACCGTCGCCATCTCGGCCACCTTCGTCTGGAGCCTGGCGACTGGCCATTGGGAAGAGGCGGGGGCGTTGAAAAGCCAGGGCGCGGCCGTGGCCGGTCTGGTCGTCGGCGGCCTGATCGCCGCCCCCTTCGCGGGCTGGATCGTCAAACGGATTCCGCGCAAGGCCCTGACCTATGCGGTCGGCGTGCTGCTGATCGCGCTGGCGGCCTTCCAGGGCCTGCAATTGGCGGGCGTGCTTTAGGGCCTCAGGCGTCGGGCCGGGTGTCGGCGAAACTGGGCCTGGCCTCCAGTGCGGCTTGCAGGGCGACCAAGCCGGGTCGTCCGGCCCGCCAGTCGAACTCGGGGTGACGGAAGCCGATCCAGGTGACGGCGCAACCCGCCGTGATCACCCCCATGTCCAGCCTCTGGGCCGACAGGTCGGCGGCCTCCAGCGCATTCAGGCAGCGGCCCATGCGGTTCGCCCAGCGGTCCATCCAGGCCTGCGAGCGTTCGCCCTCGGGCCGACGCTTCTCCAGCACCCATTTGACGCCCATTTCCAGGGCGGCGTTCCCCAGGGTCTCGATCCGCTTGACCGCCAGGCGTTCGGGACCGCTCTCGGGCAATAGCCGCGGCCCCGCGCCGATGGCGTCCAGATATTCGCAGATCACCGGGCTGTCGTTCAGCGGCAGTCCATCCTCGGCGATCAGGCTGGGCACCTGGTCGATCGGGTTCAACGCCGTCAATTCGGGCGCGGCGCCATACAGATCGACCACCACCTCCTCGACCCGATCCGCCAGCCCCTTCTCACGCGCGACGATCCGGCATTTGCGGGCGTAGGGCGACGGGATGGTGATGAAGAGCTTCATGGCGTTCCTATTCGGCGGCGGCCGGGGCCGGGGCCTTGGCGGCGTCCAGTTCGGCCGCCTTCTGCTCGACCAGTTCGACGATGCGGTCGATCATGCCCGCATTGTCCTGTTTGAAGGCGATCGCGCCATTCAGATAGACCATGCCCACGCCCTTGCCGCCGCCGGTGAAGCCGACGTCGGTGTACAGCGCCTCGCCCGGACCGTTGACCACGCAGCCGATGATCGACAGCGACATGGGGGTGGTGACGTGCGCCAGCCGCTCCTCCAGCACCCCCACGGTCGAGATGACGTCGAAACCCTGACGCGCGCAGGACGGGCAGGCGATGATGTTGACGCCGCGATGGCGCAGACCCAGCGACTTCAGGATGTCGAAGCCGACCTTGATCTCCTCGACCGGATCGGCGGCCAGCGAGACGCGGATGGTGTCGCCGATCCCGGCCCATAGCAGATTGCCCATGGCGATCGACGACTTGATCGTGCCGGTGCGCAAGGGTCCCGCCTCGGTCACGCCGACGTGCAGCGGACAGTCGATGGCCTCGGCCAATTGGTGATAGGCGGCCACGGTCAGGAAGGGGTCTGACGCCTTCACCGAGATTTTGAACTCGTGGAAGTCGTGGTCTTGCAGGATGCGGGCGTGGTTCAGGGCGCTCTCGACCATGGCCTCGGGGCACGGCTCGCCGTATTTTTCCAGCAGGTCCTTCTCCAGCGAACCGGCGTTGACGCCGATGCGCATGGAACAACCGTGATCCTTGGCCGCCTGGATGACCTCACGCACGCGGTCGGGCGAGCCGATGTTGCCGGGGTTGATGCGCAGACAGGCCGCGCCCGCCTGGGCCGCCTCGACGCCGCGCCGATAATGAAAATGGATGTCGGCCACCAGCGGGACCCTGGCCTCGCGGGCGATGGTTTTGAAGGCGGCGGTGGACTCTTCGTCGGGGCACGACACGCGCACGATGTCAGCGCCCGCCTCTTCCAGTCGACGGATCTGATCCAGGGTCGCCCCGGCGTCGGAGGTCGGCGTATTGGTCATCGACTGGACGGTGATCGGCGCGTCGCCGCCCACGGGCACGTCGCCGACCATGATCCGGCGGCTCTGACGGCGCTCGATATGGCGCCAGGGACGGACGTGGCCAAGGGCTGAGGGGTCGCTCATGTCGCCGCGTCTATAGGCGATCCGGCGGCGCGCGGCCACCGGTCACGCAATCTCACCCGACGGGTTGGGCCACGGAATTATAGGGCACGGGACCCGACGTCGCCGGAGCGCGGGGGGCGGGCGTGGCGGCCTGGGCCGTGGGCGCGATGGCCGACAGGGTCGCCTGGGCGGCGGCGGCGCGGGCCGCCTCGGCGTCGGCGGCCATCTGGCGGGCCATGGCGCTGGCCCGGGCGTTCAACTGCTGCAGCGACGTCTTCGCCGCCGGAAGGCCCCCGCCGTGCTCGCCGTTCAGATAGACATCGAAGGCGGTGGGTTCCGAGGCGGCGATCGTGGCCGTCACCCCGGCCGGGGCGCGATAGGCCTCGCCCGCGCTCAGTTGGCGCGCGAACAGCACCCGGCCGTCGGCCATGCTGACCACCAGATTGGCGGCCCTGCGGGCCTGGATCACCACCTGAGAAGCGGTGGCCGAGGCGCCATAGACGGCGCCGCGCGGATTGAAGGCTTTCTGCACCGGCCCGGCGTTGGCCGCCGCCGCCGCAGCGGCGGCTTCGGCGTCGGCCGGATCGACGCCGGTCAACTGGGCCTCCAGGCCCGGCGTGACATAGAGGGCGGGGATGGTCTGGTCCGGCGGGGCCGCGCGCGGGGCCGTCAAATCGACCGCCTGGCCGGGCACGGCGCCCAGGGTCCAGCTTTCGGGAATGGAGACGATGTCCGACGGCGACGGCGCGCGCATCAGATTGACGCGCTGCAAGACGTTCCAGCCCAGCACCGCCACGGCGATCATGGCCGCCGCGCCGATCACGCGGGGGGAATAGCGGCGCACCTCCTCGAAGGCGACGCCGACGGGCGGCTGCAACGGCACGGACGGATCAGGGCATTCGCGCTTGAACCGCTCGACCGCCAACTGCTCGTCCAGGCCCAGGGCGCCGGCGTAGGCGCGCACATAGCCGATCGAGAAGACGCGCGACGGCAACGACGACCAGTCGTTCTGCTCCAGGGCGATCAGATACCGGGTGTGGACGCGGGTGGCGACGGACAGTTCGGCCAGCGAGCGGCCCGACAGTTCGCGCGCCTGACGCAGGCCGTCCCCCAGAGTCGCGGCGTCGGTCACGGACGGCACGGGGTCCTTCCAGTCGGGATGGTTCCGAAACTCTTCGGGGACAGTCCCCGTATCCAGCGCCATGACGCCCGACCCCACACTCGGCGCGGGAATGGCGAAACCCATCCGCGCCGTACTCGACCGCAACCCGTCATTCGATAGCACGCCATCGTGACGGATCGGGTCTCCCCCCGGAGACCCCGAAAAACGGTCTTGTGGATAACTCATTTCAGCCGCCCGATCAACGCTCTGTTAACCGCGTTCCACAGCCGCACAGCCTGTGCCGGAGCGGGACGCCTCAGAGAGCGACGTTCAACTTGCGGGCCAGGCTTTCCAGTTCGTTGCGGATCGACCCGGCCGACGAGCCGAGCAGGGTCTGCATTCCCTTCTTGGCGGCGGGCAGATCGGCCGACAGAATCATGCGCTTGACTGGCCCGACCCCGCCCGCGGGGGCCGACAGCCGTGTGAAGCCCAGGGCGACCAGGGCGAAGGCCTCCAGCGGCCGTCCAGCCAGTTCGCCGCACACCGAAACCGGCGTGCCCGTCTCGGCGCAGGCGGTCTGAATGGCCTGAAGCGCGCGCAGGGCCGGGGGCGACAGCGGATCGTAGCGGTCGGCGACCAGCGGATTGGTCCGGTCGGCGGCGTACATATACTGGAACAGGTCGTTGGACCCGATCGAGACGAAGTCCGTCAGGGGCAGAAGGGCGTCCAGGTGCCACAGCAGGCTGGGGCATTCGATCATGGCCCCGACGCGCAGCAGCTCCGGCAGGGGGCGGCCCCGGCGACGCGCCCATTCGCATTCGATATCGACCAGTTCGCGCGCGGCGCGGAACTCGTCGACCGTGGCGATCATCGGGAACATGACGCGCAGTTCGCGCCCCGCCGCCGCCGACAACAGCGCGCGAAGTTGCAGACGCAGCAGGCTGGGCCGATCCAGACCCAGGCGAATGGCGCGGCGGCCCAGGGCCGGATTCTCCTCGCGCTCGGTGGTCTCCATGTACGGCAACACCTTGTCGCCGCCGATATCCAGGGTGCGGAAGATGACGGGCCGGTCGCCCGCGGCGTCCAGCACCAGCTTGTACAACGCCGTCTGGCTGTCGAGGCGCGGCAGTTCCTCAGAGACCATGAACTGGAACTCGGTGCGGAACAGGCCGATGCCCTCGGCGCCCGTCTCCCTCAGATTCTCCAGATCGACAGCCAGGCCGGCGTTGGTCATCAGGGCGATGCGGGTGCCGTCGCGGGTCACCGCCGGTGTGTCGCGCAGGGCGGCGAACTCGGCCTGGCGCTGGCCGCGCACGACCATGCGCGACTTGACCGCCGCGATCATGTCGGGCCGGGGCCGCAGATAGGTTTCTCCCGTCTCGCCGTCGACGATGACCAGATCGCCCTCGGACAGGCGGTCCCGCACCCCCATCAGGCGGCCGACACAGGGAATTTGCAGCGCCCGGGCCACAATGGCCGCATGGCTGGCGGCCGAGCCTTCCTCGAGCAACAGGCCGCGGATGCGGTGGCGCGGGTACTCCAGCAGATCGGCGGGACCCAGGTTGCGCGCCACCAGAATGGCGTCGTCCGGCAGATCGCGATCGCCCGGCTTGTCGCCCGCCAGCACGCGCAGCAGCCGGTTCGCCAGGTCCTCGAAATCGTGCAACCGTTCCTTGATGTAGGGGTCGCGCGCCTGGGCGAAGCGGGCGCGGTGTTCGTTGCGCACCCGGTCGACCGCCGCCTCGGCCGTCAGGCCGCCGCGCACCGCCTCCTCCAGCGACCGGTTCCAGCCCCGGTCGTCGGCGAACATCCGATAGGTCTCCAACACCTCGAACGACTGGCCCGCCAGCTTGCCCTGGCCGCCGTCCAGCATGGCGTCGATGCCGGCCTTCAGCGTGATCAACGCCTCGCGCAGGCGGATCTCCTCGACCTGCTGGTTCTCGGCCAGCAGGCGTTCGGGCGGCAAGGGGGCCTCGTGCAAAACGACGTGGCCGATGGCCAGCCCTTCCGCGAAGCGCTGGCCCTTCAGCCGTTCGGGCCGGTGCGGCGCGACCTCGATGTCGCGCAGCTCTTCCTGCCCCAGCAATTCGCCCGAGGCGACGGTTTCGGCCAGGACCATGGCGATGGTCTGGATGTCCTCGACCTCGTCCTCGTCATAGCGGCGCTCGGACTTGTTCTGCACCACCAGCACGCCGATGGCCCGGCCGCCGCGCAACAGGGGCGCGCCCAGGAAGGCATGGTACGGATCTTCGCCCGTCTCGGGGCGATAGGAGAAGCTGGGGTGGCTCGGCGCGTCCGACAGGCTGATCGGCTGGGCCAGACGCGCCACCTCGCCGACCAGGCCCTCGCCGGGCCGCAGCCGGGTGTTGTGCACGGCCTCGGGGTTCAGGCCCTGGGTGGCGAACAGCTCAAGCTCGCCCGAGGCGCGCCGCAGATAGATGGAACAGACCTCGGCCACCATCGACTGGGCGATGGTGCGCACGACCATGTCCAGACGCTCCTGCGCGGGACCCGCGCCAGCCATGGCCTCGCGGATCTGGCGAAGGAGGTTTCTCGGCCCTCTCGTCGTCAATCCGCCAACCGGCACTGGCCCCTCCGTTCCTGCGACGCCAAGATGGGCGTTAAAGCTCTGCCTTTCTAGGGCCTGATCGGTTGAGGAAGTATCGCCTCAGGATACCGCCGACGCCGTGAAACAGGCTCCAGATTTCATTCTGGACCGAAATCCGAACCGGATTGGACAGCGTCTGACGCGGCCGAGTCCGGTCTAGACCGTATCCAGTCCATAGGCCGAATGTAGGGCGCGAACCGCCAATTCCGCATAGGCGGCGTCGATCAGGACGCTGATCTTGATCTCCGAGGTCGAGATAGCCTGGAATTTGATGCCCTTGTCGGCCAGGGCGCGGAACATGGTCTGGGCCACGCCCGCGTGGCTGCGCATACCGACGCCGACGACCGAGACCTTGGCGACGTCTTCGTCCAGGCGCAGTTCCTCGAAACCGATCTGGCCTTGGGCGGCGCGCATCAGCTCGGCGGCGCGCGCGGCGTCACGGCGGCCGGTGGTGAAGGTCAGGTTGACCGCGCCTTCGGTGCGCGCCTGGCTCTGCACGATCATGTCGACGTTGACGCTGGCCTCGGCCAGACGGGTGAAGACGTCGGCCGGGGCCTCGGTGCGGTCGGCCAGCCCCAACAGGGTGATGCGGGCCTCGTCTCGGCTCATGGTCACGCCGGATACGATGCGTTTTTCCACGATCTCCTCCTCGTCGCAGATCAGGGTGCCGGCGGCCGTCGGCAGATTTCCATTCTCGTCGGGTTCGATGAAGCTGGACAGCACCCGAACCGGGACCCGTTTCGCCATGGCCAGTTCGACCGAGCGCGTCTGCAACACCTTGGCGCCCAGGGACGCCATCTCCAGCATCTCTTCATAGGACACCCGCTCCAGTCGCCGGGCGCGGCTCTCGATGCGGGGGTCGGTCGTATAGACGCCGTCGACGTCGGTGTAGATGTCGCAGCGGCAGTTCATGGCTGCGGCCACCGCCACCGCCGAAGTGTCCGATCCGCCCCGGCCCAAGGTGGTGATCCGGCCTGCGCGCGTGACGCCCTGGAAGCCCGGCACCACCGCCACTTCGCCCGCGTCCACGGCCGCGCCGATGACCTCGCCCGGCACGTCCTCGATACGGGCGCGGCCATGGGCGTCGTCGGTCAGGATCGGAATCTGCCAGCCCATCCAACTACGGGCGTTCAGCCCCATGTTGCGCAGCGTCAGGGCCAGGAGACCCGCCGTCACCTGCTCGCCCGAGGCGACCACCACGTCATATTCATCGTCCGACAAGGCCACGCCCTGGCCTGGCTTGCCCGCCCCGTCGGTCCAGGCGACCAACTCATTGGTCTTGCCGGCCATGGCCGAGACGACCACGGCGACCTGTTTTCCGGCGTTCACCTCGGCGGCGACGATGCGGGCGGCGCGACGGATGCGTTCCAGGTCAGCCATGGAGGTGCCGCCGAACTTCATCACCAGTCGAGAAGTGTCGGGCCGCGTCATCGTGGCGTGCGCCTCCGGCTTGCATGGACGGGCCGCCAGGTTCATCCCTCGGGCCATGACCGCTTCTAACCCGCAAGGCTCGGCCCGCAACCCCCGAACGGCGCCAAGCTCCCCAAGCAGCGTGGATTTCGGAGCCGAAGGCCCGTCGATCGACCCCGCCGATGTCGCACGCTTCTCGGCCCAGGCGGCCGAATGGTGGGACGCGCGCGGGCCGTTCGCCCCGTTGCACAGGTTCAACCCCGCGCGGTTGGGCTTCATCCGCCGTCGGGGGCTGGAGCGGTTCGGGCGCGACCCGAAGGCGATCCGCCCGTTCGAGGGGCTGAGCCTGCTGGACGTCGGCTGCGGCGGCGGCCTGGTCGCCGAACCGATGCGGCGGATGGGATTCGACGTCACCGCCCTGGACGCCTCGGCGGAGAACATCGGCACCGCCCGCGCCCATGCCGAACAGGTCGGGCTGGATATCGCCTATCGCAATGTGACGGTGGAGCAGTTGGCCGCCGAGGGCGCGGGACCGTTCGACGTGGTGTTGACGCTGGAAGTGGTCGAACACGTGGTCGATCCGGGCGCCTTTCTGCGCACGGCGGCGGGGCTGGTGAAGCCCGGCGGGCTGATGGTCGTCGCCACCCTGAACCGCACGCTGAAATCGCTGGCCCTGGGCAAGATCGCGGCCGAATACATCCTGCACTGGGTCCCGGCGGGCACCCACGACTGGAACCAGTTCCTGAAGCCCGACGAGGTCGCGGCCATGCTGGACGGGACCGGCCTGACGATCCAAGGCCCGTTCGGCCTGGCCTATGACGTTCTGAACGACCGCTGGAGCGAAGGCGACGCCGACATCAACTTCATGATGGTCGGTCTGCGCGACTGAGGCGTCAGACCGGGCGAACCATGTAGCGGGCGTCGGCGCCATAGGCGGCGGCCAGCTTCTGGGTCAGGGCGGGCGTGTCGTGCGGCCGGAAACCGTGGCTGCGCCAGAAGCCTTCCGCCGCATTGACGGCGACCAGGGCGATCGCGGGCAGGTCCAGGTCGCGGGCCAGATCCACCAACCGCGTCACGATCGCATGGGAACGCCCCCCGCCCCGCACCGAGGGGTGCAGCGCCAGGTCATGCAGATACAGGACGGCCGGATCGTCCGGCAGGGTCTCAATGCGGGCGTTCACCGCCGGAACGGCGTCGGCGATCCACGGATAGGCGAGGCAATATCCCAGCGGCGCGCCATCCTGTCCGGCCAGGATGAAACAGCCTTCAGGGTGCAGCGCCAGCCGGTTCTCGAAACAGGCGCGGTCCTCGAAATGGTCGGGGAAGGCGATCAAGGCGATGGCGGCGACGGCGTCCAGATCGGCGCCGGTCATCGGCCGCCAAGTCAGGCGGTCGGGCATCGGGCGTTCAATGAGCGCCGGTCGAAGCGCCATTCCATGCTCTGCTCCCGCCCGTCGATGGCGCCCTCGATGCGGGCGATCATGAGGTCGGCACCCTGGCGGCGATAGAGGATTCGCTGCGGAAAGTCGTTCTCTAGATTCTGAAAGACCACGTGGTCGCCGTCGCCTTCGACCAGCTTGAACACCGTCGGCGCCTGGCCGCGCGGTTGGGCGTGATAGGCGGCGACGCCATCGACCATGGCGATGCGCAGCATCTCGAAGTCGACGCGGCCGCGCGGGGTCAGGGTGACGCTGTGGCCGACCATCTGGCCACCGCGTGGATCGGTCCAGGTCTCGGCCACCTCACCCTGAGGCCCACAGGACAGCCAATACCCCGCCATCCAGCCCAGATCGTCGACGGTCGGCTGGGCGGCTTGCAGCATGGCCGCGATCAGGGCGGTGGCGAACATGGTGAGAAATCCCCTCGGTTTCACCCTGTCTAGAAGATCGCGCCGTCCGTCGTCTTGTATGATTCCGTCGCCAGGGCGCGGGCCAGTTCGACCTGTTCGCGCGCCCATTCGGTCGCCGTGCAGCCCAGGAAACGGCGAAAGTCACGGGCCATCTGGGGCTGGTCGAAATAACCCGCCGCCAGTCCGGCTTCCAACCACCCGGCCGTGTCGCCGACGAGCGCATGATCGAACACGCCGCGAAAACGGAGCACGGACCGCAGAGCGCGCGACGAAACCCCCGCCCTGTCCAGGAATCGACGTTGCAGGGCGCGTTGTTCGGCGGGGCTGCGCGTGGGCGTCGGCCGCTCGGCCCGGATCGCCGCGATCTCGGCTCTTACGTCGGGTTCGACGCGCCAACCGCCCTGACGCCGTTGGGTCTCCAGCCAGTCGGCGACAGCCGCCGCCTGCCCTTCTGGATCACCCGCCGGGACGCTCAGGTCCGCCAGCCTGTCGGTCACGTCCAACCGTCGGTCGGTGGCCGAGACCAGCGGCGCGCCCAGCCAGTCGCGCGCGCCGTCCGGCTCGAACCGAACGGCGACCAGCTCCACCGACCCAACCGGGCGAATGGCCAGGGGGCGCGTCATCTGTCCGGCAAACAGGCGCGACGGCTGAAGCCGAAAGACGCCGTCGTCGTGCAATTCCTCGTAGGGGGCGCCGACATCGATGACCAGTTCGGGGCAGCCGTCTGGGGCGATGCGTTGAACCGTGCGGCTGGGGCGCGGCGCGGCATAGGTCCAGATGACCCGCACCCAGGGTTTCAGAGCCTCGGGCGGCGCGAACTCCCGATACCGCTCCGGCTCTTCCATGACGCGGTCAGTTCAGCTTGGCGGGATCCGGCGACACGGCCGGAAGCGGGGCGCAGGGCACGCCGTCGTCCTTCAGCTTCCTGACCTCGGCGGGAGTGGCCTCGCCGTAGATCTCGCGCTTCTCGGACCGACCCTCATGGATGTCGCGCGCCTCGCGGGCGAAAGCGTCGCCGACATAGTCGAAATTCTGCTCGACGTGGGCGCGCACCTCGCGCGCGGCCTGCATCATCAGGGTCTGCATCTTCGCCGCCGCATCCGGCCCGGCCGCCGTCTTCGTTCCCGCGACGGCCGGCGACATGATCTGTTTGCGGATCACGCCCGAACCACAGACCGGACATTCGATCAGGCCGCGTTCGGCCTGGGCGTCATAGTCGGCGGATGAGCCGAACCAGGCCTCGAAGCCGTGGTCGTGATCGCAGATGAGGGCGTAGCGGATCATCGGACGGGCGGGGTGAAGTCTCGGTCGTGGGTCAGGGCGGGAATGGCCCGGCGCGCCGTGTCGACGGCGTCCAGATCCAGCGTGGCGAACAGCACGTCGGGGTCGTCGTTGTCCAGCTTTGCGATCACCTCGCCCCAGGGACTGACGACGGTCGAGCGGCCCCAGGTGCGGCGGCCGTCTTCATGCAGCCCCCCTTGCGCAGGGGCCAGGACGAAGGCGCCGGTTTCGATGGCGCGAGCGCGCAACAGCGTCTCCCAGTGCGCCTCTCCGGTCGGGACGGTGAAGGCGGCGGGTACGGCGATCATCGCGGCGCCCGCCTGAGCCAGTTGGCGGAACAGGTGCGGAAAGCGCACGTCGTAACAGACGGTCAGACCCAACCGCCCCCATGGCGTGTCGGCCACGACGGCGGCGTCGCCCGGCCGGATGTTGGCGCTCTCGCGATAGACCTCGCCATTGGGCAGATCGACATCGAAGACGTGCAACTTGTCATAGCGGGCGACGATGTTCCCGCCGTCGTCGATCAACAGGCTGCGATTGGCCGCCCGATCATCGCCCGTCCCGCCCGACCTCACGATCGCCGAGCCGATCAGCAGCCAGATCCCCAACTCGGCCGCCAGGGCGCGCAGACCCTGGACGCAGGGATCGTCGCTCTCGTCGCGGATCACGTCGCCGCGACGGTCGCGGCGCTGTTCCAACAGATTGGTCCCTTCGGGCGTCAGGACGAAGCGCGCCCCGCCCTCGGCGGCCCGGCGGATCAGGGGCGCGACATGGGCCAGGGCCGCCTGAGGCGTCGCGGGCGTCCGCGTCTGGATCAAGGCGATGTCCAGCGTCCGGCCCATTCAGGCGGCCAGAAGCGCGTCCAGCTTCCCCTCGCGCTCCAGGGCGTGCAGGTCGTCCGAGCCGCCCACATGGTCGCCGTCGATGAAGATCTGCGGAAAGGTGGCGCGGCCGCCCGCGCGTTGGACCATCTCGGCCTTCTTCTCCGGGTCGTTAGAGGCGACGATCTCGGTGTATTTCGCGCCCTTCTTCATCAGCAGCGACAGGGCCGCATAGCAGTAGGGGCAGCCGGGTTTGGTGTAGATGACGACGTCGGCCAATGCGGATCTCCTGTAGGCGAATCCCTAGATAGTCAGTTCACGCGCGCTTCGCACCCGCGCCACCACCGCCAAATCGACCGCCCGCGCCCCGGCCGCCAGCAGGGCCTTGGCGCAGGTCTCGCCGGTGGCGCCGGTGGTCAGGACATCGTCGATCAGAAGGACGCGTCGACCCCGGATGCGACGCGCGCCAGTCTCGGTGACGGCGAAGGCGGATCTGACGTTCTCGCGCCGCCCGCGCGCCGACTTGCCGCCCTGGCTGGCGGTCGGCTTCGCCCGCACCAGGGCGTCGGGGACATAGTCGCGTCCCGCCGACCGGGCCAACGGCCGGGCGATTTCGGCGGCCTGGTTGAAACGACGCGACAGCAACCGCGACCGATGCAGGGGCACCGGCGCCACGACGTCGGCCTCGGCGATCAGATCGGCGGCGGCGCGGCTGATCCAGCGGGCGAACAGGGGACCGAACTGCTGCTGATCGCCATGTTTGAAGCGCAGGATCAGGTCACGGCTGGCCGCATCATAGACGCAGGCGGCCCGGGCGCGCTCGAAGGCGTAGGGCTGGGCCGTGCAGGCGGCGCAACGGTCGGCGGCGAAGGCGCCGCCGTCGGTCTCGAAAGCCGCGCCGCACCCGTCGCAGACCGGCGCCTCCAGAAACACCACCCGGCTCCAGGCGCCGGGGGTCAGCCCCGCCGAGGCCGTCGCCTCGGGGCTGTCGTGGGCCATGGGCGGCAGGATCAAATCGGCGACGCCCCGGCCCAGGCGGCGCAAACGCAGCCCCGCGCCTTTCAAAGCTTCACCCCAGCCGTCATCTTGCACGCGATGAGTCCCCTTGCGCCCCGTCTGTTCGATCCCGTCCGCCGCGCGTCGCATCTGGCGCGGGCCGGGCGGCGTTTCGATGAGGCCGACTTCCTGCACCGGCGCGCCGCCGCCGAGGCGGTGAACAGCCTGGAGGCGATACTGCGCGGCTTTCCGACGGCCGTCGACCTGTCGCCGCATTCGGGCGTCTTCACCGCCGCCCTGGCCGACAGCGGCGCGGGCGATCGGGTCGGGCCGGTTCGAGCCGTCGCCGCGACGCCGGGCGAGGCCGCCCTGCCGATCGCCGACGGATCGGCCGACCTGATCGTCTCGATCCTGGGCCTGCACTGGATCGACGACCTGCCCGGCGCCCTGGCCCAGATCAGGCGAGCGTTGAAGCCGGACGGCCTGTTCCTGGGCGCCCTGTTCGGCGCGGGGACGCTGAAGGAGTTGCGCGGCGTGCTGACGGAGGCGGAGCTGGACGTGCGCGGCGGGGCGCAGGCGCGCGTGTCGCCCTTCGCCGACGGGCATGACGCGGCCGCCCTGATGCAGCGCGCCGGGTTCGCCCTGCCGGTGACCGATGTCGACCGGGTGACGGTGCGATATCCCGACCTGTTCGCCCTGGTCCGCGATCTGCGCGCCATGGGCGAGACCAATGCCCTGGCGGGCGCGATCCGGCCCCTGACCCGCGACATCGCCGCCCGCGCCGCCGCCCTCTACACCGAACGCCACGCTGAGGCCGACGGCCGCATTCCCGCGACCTTCGAGATCGTCCAACTGGCCGGATGGGCGCCGCACGAAAGCCAGCAGAAGCCCCTGGCCAGAGGCTCGGCCAAGATGCGGCTGGCGGATGCGTTGGGGGTCAAGGAACAGGGCCGGGATTAACCGCCATATCTAGCCCGCGGTCGTCGGCCCTTCGGAACCTGCCGACCCGACGCGGGCTAGCCGCCCATCGCGCCCCTGAGCGTATTCATCGCCTTGTTGAAGATGCCCGACGACGTCCCGCCGAAGGCCATGACGGCCGACAGGATGACCAGGAACATCAAGGCCAGGATGATGCCGTATTCGATGGCCGTGGCCCCGGCTTCGTCACGCAGGAAGCGGGCGAGGAATCGTCTCATCCGGCCCTCCCTTCCAGACGGCGCGCCTCAGAGCAGGTCGCGCAGCCAGGCGACCAGCGGTTCGTCGGCGGGAGGCATGGGATAGTCCGAAAACTGGTTCGGTCTGACCCATTTCAGAGCCGCGTGCTCCTTGCGGACCACCTGCCCCGACCATCGCCGACACAGATACAGTGGCATGAGAAGGTGAAAGGTTTCGTAAGCGTGGCTGGCGAAGACGAAGGGCGCCAGGCAACTCTCCTGCACGTCGATGCCCAGTTCTTCCTTCAGTTCGCGGATCAGCGCCTGTTCCGGCCGCTCGCCCGGATCGACCTTGCCGCCCGGAAACTCCCACAGCCCCGCCAACTGCTTGCCCTCGGGCCGCTGGGCGATCAGCACGCGGCCGTCGGCGTCGATCAGGGCGACGGCGACGACGAGGACGGTCTTCAGACCCTCGCTCACGAGCGATAGTCGCCGTTGATCTCGACGTAACGTTTGGTCAGGTCGCAGGTCCAGACGGTGGCCGAAGCGCGGCCGGAGCCGACGTCGACGGTGATGTCGATCTCGGGCTGCTTCATATAGGCGCTCATCTCGGCCTCGTCGTAATGGGGCGACGGGGCGCCGTCGAAGGCGGCGACGTGCGGGCCGAACCTGATCGCCAAACGGTCGCGATCGACCGGCTCCTCGGTCTTGCCGACGGCCATGACGACCCGGCCCCAGTTGGCGTCTTCCCCCGCCAGGGCGGTCTTGACCAGGGGGCTGTCGGCGATCGACTTAGCCAGTTTGCGCGCCGACGCCGGGCTGGCGGCGCCGTCGACGGTGACCTTGACGAATTTCGTCGCTCCCTCGCCGTCGCGGACCAGTTGGTGCGCCAGGTCCAGCATCACCTTGTCCAGCGCGGCCGAGAATTCCTTCAGCCGCCGATCCCCGACCCGGCCGATGCGCGGCGCGCCCGAGGCGCCGGTGGCGAACAGCAGGCAGGTGTCGTTGGTCGAGGTGTCGCCGTCCACCGTCACCGAGTTGAAGGTCGTGCGCACGTGCACCCCCAACAGGGCGCGCAGCACCGGCGGGGCGATGGCGGCGTCGGTGACGATGAAGGCCAGCATGGTGGCCATGTCCGGGGCGATCATGCCCGACCCCTTGGCGACGCCGGCGATGCGCACCTTGACCCCGTCGATGCGGCATTCCGCATAGGACCCTTTGGGGAAGGTGTCGGTGGTCATGATGGCCTGACCGGCGGCGGCCCACTGATCGGCGTCCAGACCGGTCTCGACGTCATGCAGCCGAGCCGCGATCTTCTTGTCGTCCAGCACCACGCCGATGACGCCGGTCGAGGCCAGCATCACGTCGCGCTGACGGCAGCCGAAGCGTTTGGCGACCTCGGAGGCCGTGCGGCGGGCCGCATCGGCCCCGGCCTTGCCGGTGAAGGCGTTGGCGCATCCGGCGTTGACCACCAGCGCCCGCACGTCCGAACCGCCGCCCTCGGCGTCCAGATGCCGCTTGCACCAATCCACGGGCGCCGAGCCGACCTTGTGGCGCGTGAACACCCCCGCGCAGGTCGTGCCCTTGGCGAAACGGAACACCACCAGGTCCGAGCGGTCGTGCTTATAAAAACCGGCCCGCGCGGTCGCCATCTCGACCCCGCCGATGGGCGGAATCTTCGGAAACGGCACCGCCAAGGGCGAGACCTGCAGTCCCGGCTTGCCCGGCGCCGCGGCGGGCGTCTTATCGCCGGCGCGGCGCGCCAACGGCTTCAGGGCCGAGGCGAGCGGGTCCAGCGCCTTTTCGAAGGCGGCCTTGGCGGCGTCGGTCGGCTTCTTGCTCAAGACTTGGGTGATCCCTTGACGGCGGGGGCGGGTGCGGCGGCGGGAGGAGCAGCGGCGGGGGCGACGGTTCGCGGGGCCGAGGCGGGTTCGGCCGCCTCGCCTTCCGCGGGACCCGGCAGCAACATATCCACCTCGGCCTTGCCGCGAAGCTGCTCCAGAAGCTGGCGCACGCCTTCATAGGTCAGATAACGCACGATCTGGGGACGGGCCTGTTCCAAGCTCGGCGGACTTTCGCGGCGGCGGTCCTCGACCCGCAACACGGCCCAGCCGCCCTCGGTCTGGAACGGTCCCACGGTCGACCCCGCGGGCTTGTCGCGAAGGGCGACGGCATAGGCCTGGGGCATGACGTCGGGCGTCGAATAGCCCAGGTCGCCGCCGGAATATTTGGTCGCCTCGTCGATCGACCGCTCCATGGCCACGGCCTCGAACTGAGCGCCCTGGCCCAGCATACCCATGACGGCGTCGGCCTCGGGCTTGGTCCGCGACAGGATCAGACGCACCCGGATCTCTTCCGAGGCCCGGGCCAGACGCAACTGCTCCTGATACAGGGTCTGAACGGCCTGGTCGGTGATGGCGCCGTTGACCACCGTCTCGACCAGCATATCGCCCAGGATGCGCTCGCGCGTGGCTTGCAGCCGACGTTGGGCCAGGGGCGAATTGTCCAGGCCGCGTCGTTCGGCCTCATGGGCCAGAAGTTTCTGGTCGACGACCTCGTCCAGCACGCGACGGAACAGACCCGAGGTGACATCCAGGGGTTCGCCCTCTCCGACCAGGCCCTGGGCCACCGCCTCGCGTCGGACGTCAGAGGCCCAGATGGTCTGGTCCTGAACCTTGGCCACGGCGCGGTCGCCGGGTTCGGGCGCGCGGCCCTCGCCTCCACCGCCGCCGCAGGCGGCCAGAGCCGCGCACAGGGTCGCGGCGACGATCAGGTTCAGGCGCGGATTTCGCATCGGCGGGGCGCTCCGTCGGGACGGTTCCGAGGCCCTCGACGCCGGGCGTTCGCCCCGCGTCGCAAAGCCCCTTGCGTTGACAGGGGTAAGGCCGGTGCTTAAGTCCCGCCTGCGCCCAAGTCGAGGGGTTTTCGATCGTACGCGCGGCCCTTCGCATACGCCATTCGTCGGCGCGGCGACCGCCGTCGGTCCAGACCCCTCTGCGGCGCTGCAACGGTCCTTGACGGACCACAGTCCAGAGCCTTCACCCGCTCGACCGCCCTACCGGATCGCCCATGCTCGGCTTCGCCAAGAAACTGTTCGGCTCCTCGAACGACCGCAAGGTCAAGGCCTTCATGGCCCAGGTGCAGAAGATCAACGCCCTGGAGGCTCAGTTCGAGGCTTTGTCCGACGACGAACTGCGGATGATGACCTTCGCCTTCAAGGACCGGCTGGCGGCGGGCGAAACGCTCGATTCCATGCTGAATCAGGTCTTCGCCGTGGCCCGCGAGGCGTCCAAGCGCGTGCTGGGTCAGCGCCAGTATGACGTCCAGTTGGCCGGCGGCATGATCCTGCATGAGGGCGGCATCGCCGAGATGCGCACCGGCGAGGGCAAGACCCTGGTCGCCGTGGCCCCGGTCTATCTGAACGCCCTGGCCGGCAAGGGCGTGCACGTCATCACCGTCAACGACTATCTGGCCAAGCGCGACGCCGAATGGATGGGCCGCGTCTATCGCTTCCTGGGCCTGGAGACGGGCGTCATCGTCAACGGCCTGAGCCAAGGCCAGCGCCAGCAGGCCTACAACGCCGACATCACCTACGGCACCAACAACGAATTCGGCTTCGACTATCTGCGCGACAACCTGGTCTATGACCGGCGCGAGATGGTCCAGCGCGGCCACCACTTCGCCATCGTCGACGAGGTCGACTCCATCCTGATCGACGAGGCCCGCACGCCCCTGATCATCTCGGGTCCGACCGAGGACCGGTCCGAGCTGTACAAGATCCTGGACGTCATGGTGAAGGAGCTGATCAAGGACCCCGACACCTACGAACTGGACGAGAAGCAGCGTCAGTCCCTGCTGACCGAACTGGGTTCGGAGCGGATGGAGGAGATGCTTAAGGCCGGCGGTCATTTCGCGCCCGACACCACCGACCTCTATGACGGCCCCAACGTCAGCCTGGTGCACCACACCAATCAGGCCCTGCGCGCCAACACCCTGTACACGCGCGACAAGGACTACATCATCCGCGCCGGCGAGATCATGCTGATCGACGAGTTCACCGGCCGCATGATGCAGGGACGCCGCCTGTCGGAAGGTCTGCACCAGGCCATCGAGGCCAAGGAAGACGTCAAGATCCAGCCCGAGAACCAGACCCTGGCCTCGGTCACCATCCAGAACTACTTCCGCCTGTACGGCAAGCTGTCGGGCATGACCGGAACGGCCGCCACCGAGGCCCAGGAATTCCACGACATCTACAAGATGGACGTGCTGGAGGTGCCGACCCACCGTCCGATCCAGCGCATCGACTACGACGACGAGGTCTATCGCACCGAGGCCGAGAAGAACCTGGCCCTGTGCGCCCAGATCGCCGACTGCCACGTGCGCGGCCAGCCCATCCTGGTCGGCACCGTCTCGATCGAGAAGTCCGAGGCCCTATCGGAACTGCTGAGCCGCTACGAGTACAAGGTCGCCAAGACCCGCACGTTGAAGCCCGAATACGCGGGCCGCGACAAGGACGCCCAGAAGGTCGGCGACGACGCCTATGACATCGAATGGGCCGCCGGAAAGGGCATTCCGCACAATGTCCTGAACGCGCGCCAGCATGAGCAGGAAGCTTTCATCGTCGCCGACGCCGGTCTGCCGGGCGCGGTGACCATCGCCACCAACATGGCCGGTCGCGGCACCGACATCCAGTTGGGCGGCAACCTGGAAATGCGCCTGCAACGCTGGCGTCAGGACCAGCGCAACATGGCCGTCGAGATCACGCCCGAGGCCGAGGCCGCCATCGAGACCCAGTACAAGGCCGAGATCGAGGCCCAGAAGGCCGTCTCCCTGGCTGCCGGGGGCCTGTTCGTTCTGGGCACCGAACGCCACGAGAGCCGCCGCATCGACAATCAGTTGCGCGGCCGCACCGGCCGTCAGGGCGACCCCGGCACCTCGAAATTCTACCTGTCGTGCGAGGACGACCTGCTGCGCATCTTCGCCGGCGACCGTCTGGACGCCATCATGCGCAGCTTCGGCGTGGCCGAGGGCGAGGCCATCACCCATCCCTGGTTGAACAAAGCTATCGAGACGGCGCAGAAGCGGGTCGAGACGCGCAACTACGATATGCGCAAGAACCTGCTGAAGTACGACGACGTCGTGAACGATCAGCGCAAGGCCGTGTTCGAGCAGCGCCAGGAGTTCATGGACGCCGAGGATCTGTCGGGCCTGGTCGGCGAGTTCCGCAACGACGTGATCTCTGATCTGGTCGAACGCTATATGCCGCCCAAGGCCTATGCCGAGCAGTGGGACATCGACGGCCTGCACGAGAAGGTTCTGTCGACCCTGGGTCTGGACCTGCCGCTGCACGACTGGGCCGCCGAGGAAGGCGTGTCCAACGAAGAGGTCGAGGAGCGTCTGGTCGCCGCCGCCGACGCCCGCGCGGCCGAACGTCTGGAGATGATCGGCGCCGAACAGACCCGCGGTCTGGAAAAGCAGTTCCTGTTGCAGATGATCGATATGCAGTGGCGCGAGCATCTGACGCATCTGGACCACCTGCGCGGCGTCATCGGCCTGCGCGGCTACGGCCAGCGCGATCCGCTGAACGAGTACAAGACCGAAGCCTTCAACCTGTTCGAAAGCCTGCTGTACGATCTGCGCCACAACGTCACGCGCTGGCTGATGACGGTCGAGTTCCGCTTCCAGCCGCCGCCCGAACTGCCTGAGTTCCAGGAAATCCACCTGAACCCCGGCACCGGCGAGAACGAAATGGCCGACCCCATGGCCCAGTTGCCGGAGGGCCGTCTGGAAGGCGACGACCGCGCCCGCCTGCCGATCGGCGCCCTGCCCGTCGGATGGGAGCGCACGCCGCGCAACTCGCTGTGCCCGTGCAATTCGGGCCGCAAGTTCAAGCATTGCCACGGCGCGCTCATTTAAGAGCGCTAACGCTCACGACGCGGTCGCTCGCTGCTTGAGCGGGTTCTTGCTGCGCTACCGCTCACGACACGGTCGCTCGCTGCTTGAGCGAGTTCTTGCTGCGCTAACGCTCGCGACGCGGTCGCTCGCTGCTTGAGCGCGGGTCGCGGGGCGGGCTAAGGCTGGGGCATGGACACCAAATCCCTGTTCTCGCGCGCCCTGGCCCTGGCGCCCGGTCGGCTGCATTTCGCGGCGCACAGTCATCATCTGTGGCCCGACGCCGCCTTCGACGCCCAGACCCGGGCGTGGGAGGACGCCAACCGCCACGCCGACCGCAAATGGGATCTGATCTTCGGCGAAGTCATTCCCGAGGCCCAGGGCCATGTCGCCGCCGAGCTGGGCCTGCCCGATCCGGCCAGCGTGGTCTTTTCGCCCAACACCCATGACTTCCTGTTGCGACTGGTCTCGGGCGTGGCGCGCAAGCCCGTGCGCATCCTGTCGACGGATGGCGAGTTCCACTCTTTCCGGCGTCAGGCCCAGCGCTGGGAAGAAGTCGGCGAGGCGCTGGTGACGCGGGTTCCGCTGGCGCCGTTCGAGACCTTCGATCAGCGTTTCGTCGAGGCGGCGAAACAGGGCGCGTTCGATCTCATCGTCATCAGCCAGGTCTTCTTCCGCACCGGCCAGGCGTTCGGGGCGATCGAGGCGCTGGCGGACCTGGCCGACCCGGCCGGGCCGTGGGTGGTGATCGACGGCTATCACGGCTTCATGGCCACGCCGACCGACCTGTCGACGGTGGCCGACCGGGTCTTCTATCTGGCGGGGGGGTATAAATACGCCATGTCGGGCGAGGGCTGCTGCTTTCTGCACGCGCCGCCTGGATATTGTCCGCGCCCGGTGGCGACGGGCTGGTTCGCCGAGTTCGGCGATCTGGAGGGACCGCCCGGCGGGGTCGGATATCGCACCGACGGCGGCCGCTTCTGGGGCGCGACCTTCGATGTGACGCCGCTTTACCGGTTCAACGCCGTGCGGCGGATGCTGGCGGGGGCAGGGCTGACGACGGCCGACGTCGCCGCCCGTGCGCGGGATCTGATGACGGCCTTCCAGGCGGCGGTCGCGGATGGGCGGGCGGGGCGTCTGGGCGAGGCCGAGCTGATCAATCCCGTCGTCGCCGACGCCGGACCGAGGGCGCGTTTCCTGGCCCTCCGCCACGCCGAGGCGGGCGCCTGGCAGAAGGCGTTGGCGGCGGAGACTGTCGTCACCGATGTTCGCGACGACGTCATCCGTTTCGGTTTCGGCCTGTATCAGGACCCAGCGGACGTGGAACGGCTGATCGCGGTCTGCGCCGGAAGCCTGAGCTAGAAGAAGGTCGCGTCTTCCTGTTTCTTGGCCACCGGCGGAGCGCGGACGACGGGCGGACGAGCCGGAGCGGGCGCGGCGCCGGGCGTCGTAGGCGCGGCCGCGTCGTCTGCCGGGGCGGCGCCGTTCGCGGGCGGGATCGGCGGCAGGGTCGGATAGGGCAGACCCTCTGGGCTGCCGTCGCCGGGCGCGACGAAGGGCGGCGGAGCATCGGGATCGGCCACCGTCGTATCGACCTTGTCGGGCGCCCCCAGATCATCCCGGATGAAGGCCCAAGAGCGTTTGTCGGAACAGGCGCAGGCCTTCAGGAAGCCCGCGCGGTCGCGCCACAGGATCAGCGGATATTGGGTCGACACCCCGGCGTCGCGCAGCAGGGACCCCAGGCGATCGGCGAACTGGCGACTGGCCTCGACCACGGCCGAGCGGGCCAGGTTGCCGTCGGCGACGGGCAGGCCCGCGGCGGTCCACTGGCGGCTGGGGGTGGCGGTCCAGCGCTGATACAGGGTCCAATCGCGGCTGAGCCACAGCTCGGCCACGGTGGCGCGTTCGGCGGCGGTGGACTGGGCCAGGCCCTCGCGGTCGGGTCGGGCGAACATGACGACGCGCGTCTCGACCCCCGCCGCGCGCAGCTTTGGCGCCTCTTGCTGCTCATAACCTTGCGTGGCGGCGCTGTCGCGATAGCCGACGACGTACAGCGGCTGACCTCCGCCGCCGCCCGAGACCCACGACGCCTCGTCCAGCAGGCGCTGAATCTCGGCCTGATTGCGGGTGATCGTCACCGGCTGGAACCGGGCGTAGAAATTCCAGTAGGCCCAGTAGCCCGTTCCCGCCAGGACCAGACCGATCAGGGCCGCCAGGGCCGACCAGATGAAAAACCGACGCATCGGCACGCGCACTCCAGCTTCACCGTTCACAGGTTAACGCCTAACACCGAAAAGCGTTGTTACGAAATCGGGCCGTCCAGGGCGGCCCGGCGCAACCTCAGCCCATCGTCGGAATCACGAAGCTGGAATCGGCGTGTTCCAGGGCGCTGTCGGGCCAGCGGGCGGTGACGGTCTTGGTCTTGGTCCAGAAGCGGACGCCCTCCATGCCGTGCTGGTTGATGTCGCCGAAGGCCGAACGCTTCCAGCCGCCGAAGGTGTGATAGGCCACCGGCACCGGGATCGGCACATTGATGCCGACCATGCCGACATTGACGCGGGCGGCGAAGTCGCGGGCGGCGCGGCCGTTCTGGGTGAAGATGGCGACGCCGTTGCCGTACTGGTGCTGCGACGGCAGGCTGAGCGCCTCCTCGAAGCTTTCGGCGCGGACGATCTGAAGCACTGGGCCGAAGATCTCCTCGCGATAGCTCTCCATCGTCGGCTTGACGTGATCGAACAGCGACGGACCGACGAAATAACCGTTCTCATGGCCTTGCAGGGAGAAGCCGCGCCCGTCGACGACCAGTTCGGCGCCCTCTTCGACCCCCTTGGCGATCCAGCCCTCGACACGGGCCTTGTGCTGGGCGGTGACGACCGGGCCGTAGTGGGCGCCCGCATCGGTCGAGACGCCGACGCGCAGCGTATCGATCTCGGCGACCATGCGCTCACGCAAGGTCTCGGCGGTCTTCTTGCCCACGGGAACCACGACCGGCAGGGCCATGCAGCGTTCGCCCGCGCTGCCATAGGCGGCGCCCGACAGATCCTTGATCACCTGATCCATATCGGCGTCGGGCAGGACGATCCCATGGTTCTTGGCCCCGCCCATGGCCTGGACCCGCTTATGATTGGCCGCACCCGTCTGATAGACGTAGTGGGCGATGTCCGAGCTGCCCACGAAGCTGACCGCGTGGATCAGCGGGTGGGTCAGGATGGCGTCCACGGCGGTCTTGTCGCCATGGACCACATTCAGAACCCCCTTGGGCGCGCCCGCCTCCATCATCAGTTCGGCCAGGCGGATAGGCACGGAGGGATCGCGCTCGGACGGTTTCAGGATGAAGGTGTTGCCCACCGCGATGGCCACGCCGAACATCCACATCGGGATCATGGCCGGGAAGTTGAACGGGGTGATGCCCGCCACCACGCCCAGCGGTTGACGCATCGAATAGACGTCGATGCCCGGCCCGGCGCCCCAAGTGTATTCGCCCTTCAGCGCATGGGGGACGCCGCAGGCGAACTCGATCACTTCCAGGCCGCGCTGGATGTCGCCCTTGGCGTCGGCGATGACCTTGCCGTGTTCGGACGACAGCAGATGGGCCAGTTCGTCCATGTTCGCCTCGACCAGGCGTTTGAACTCGAACATCACGCGGGCGCGACGCTGCGGATTGGTCGATGACCATCCTTCGAAGGCGGCCTGGGCCGACTGGACCGCGCGATCCACGTCCGAGACCGAGGCCAGTTGCACGCGCGCCTGGATCGCGCCGGTGTTCGGATCGAACACATCCGCGAACCGGCCCGAGGCCCCGACGAAGGCCGCGCCGTCGATGAAATGAGTGATGTCGCGCATGGTCGAGCGTCTTCCCTGAAAGCGGACTGATCTTGGCTTGGGCGCGGTTTAGACCCGGCCGCCGCCGGGGGCTAGGGGCGGGCGGCTCGAAACGGGCTTTCGGCGGCGCGGGGTCGGGGTCAGACTGGGGATCTGGACCTCAGGCACGGAGCCGCCCATGCCCCGCTATCTCGCCGTCTTCACCATGGACAAGGCCGGGCCGAAATTCCGGGCGTGGAAAGCGATGAGCGAGGCGCAGCAGGCCGAAAAGGCCGAGGCCGGGGTGGCGGCGGTCAAGGCGTGGGAGGCGGCGCACGCCGACGTCATCCTGTACGCGGGCGGTCCGCTAGGCCCGACGAAACGGATCGATGACGCGGGTCGGGTGACGGACGGGGTCAACCTGCTGACCGTCTTCATGGTGGTGCAGGCCGACAGCCATGAGGCGGCGGCTCGGCTGTTCGACGGCCACCCACATATGGCGATCTTCCCCTGCGAGGGGGTGGAGGTGATGCCGGTGTTGGGGGATTAGGAGTGAGTCACGCTTGCTACAGCAGCCGCTCTTCTCGTGGACGACGGCCCGAAATCTTCGGAATGTCTTAATCGCCGAATAGGCAGACATGGTTAACGGAGGTGATTCCATGTTGTCTACGATTGGATATGAGGGCGCTCGACCCGAAGATTTCGTGGGCACCCTTCAACTCGTTGACGTGCAAATCGTCGTGGATATCCGTGACCGTGCTCAGTCCCGGCGTCCAGGTTTTTCAAAATCTGCGCTCCGCGAAAATCTTGAGCAAAATGGGATTGGCTACGTCCACTTGAAAGAACTGGGTGACCCCAAGGAAGGCCGTGATGCGGCCCGTAGCGGAGATCTAGCCAAGTTCAGGAAGATCTACGCCGCTGTCCTTGAAACTCAGCAAGCCGTCGACGCGCTCGATCAAATCGTGGATCTCGCCAAAGGGATGAATGTTTGCCTGCTTTGCTATGAGCGGGACCACCACGAATGCCATCGTAAGATCGTTGCAGATCGTCTCGAATCGGTTGTCGGTTCCAAGGTTCGCCACCTAGGAGTGCAGACCCATGTCGCGCTTGGTAAGCACTCCGGACGAGTGCGTCATGCTGGTGAAAGCGCTCCCGCATAGGAGCAGCAACTATTTCGAGACCGTCTGCTGCGCCGGGGTTGGTTCAGACCTGAAATGGCGCAGACTTTATCCGGTGGCGTTTCGTGTCTTGGACGACGCGAAACAGTTCCGACGATGGGATCGCATCTCATACCGCTTCACCTCGCCTTCTGACGATCAACGATGGGAAAGCCAGAAGGTCGATCCAGAAAGCATCAAGGTGCTTGGCGGCATTCCTTCAGCCGAACGGTCTCGGATCGCTCGCTTGTTGACGCGTGATTGCCAGAAGCACGCGGAGTCATTTGGCGAGAGCCTAACCTTGGTACGGCCTGCGAACATTGGCTTCTCTTGGAAACGCAAGTCCGACGCAGCATTGGACCGAGAGCGACAAAAGCACGGAGAATTAACTGCTCAGTTGTCCGCATTCCAAAAGCAGGTTCAGCCTCTGGACCCGTGCCCATATACGTTCAGATTCGCGTGGACTGACGGATCAGGTACCGCCCGTAGGCATACCTGTGATGACTGGGAAACCTCCACCGCCTTCTTTCGCCGAAGGTCAGCCTTGAGTAGCGAGATCGAAGCGCTGCAATCATTGCAGGCTACTTACGAGCACGACTACGCGTCCAAAGGTATTCGCTTCGCCCTAGGCACTCATAAGCGCAGGCAGGAGCAGTGGCTGCTGGTAGGTGTTTTGCGCGTTGATGAGAGCGACCAAACCGAACTAGCGCTCTAAATCATCACGATCGACGATCCCGCACCCCTGGGTCCCATGTCTGCGATCCGCAAGCGAGCCTTCGCCCGGAATGACGAAAGGAAAGGGGTTAGTGCACCCGCGCCTTCCCGATCTCCAGCCCCTCCCCGCCCGCTGACACGGCGATGACCGCCCCGTCCTCGATCTCGCCGGCCAGCAGTTTCCGCGCGATCGGGTCGACCAGATCCTTCTGGATGACGCGCTTCAACGGCCGCGCGCCGTACACCGGGTCGTAGCCGCGGTCGGCGAGCCACGCCAAGGCGCTGTCGTCCAGCGACAGGGTCAGGCGGCGGTCGGCCATCAGCTTTTCCAGACGCTGAAGCTGGATGCGGACGATGCCCGCCATCTGTTCGCGGCCGAGGCGGCGGAACAGGATGATCTCGTCGATGCGGTTCAGGAACTCGGGCCGGAAATGGGCGCGGACCTGCTCCATGACCAGGGGACGCACGACCTCGACATCCTCGCCCTCGGGCTGGTTGGCCAGATATTCCGAACCCAGGTTGGAGGTCAGGATGATAAGGGTGTTCTTGAAGTCGATCACCCGGCCCTGACCGTCGGTCAGGCGGCCGTCGTCCAGCACCTGAAGCAGGACGTTGAAGACGTCGGGGTGGGCCTTTTCGACCTCGTCGAACAGCACGACCTGATAGGGGCGGCGACGCACCGCCTCGGTCAGGGCGCCGCCCTCGTCATAGCCGACATAGCCCGGAGGGGCGCCGATCAGACGCGAGACGCTGTGCTTCTCCATGTACTCGCTCATGTCGATGCGGGTGATGGCGTTGTCGTCGTCGAACAGGAAGGCGGCCAGGGCCTTGGTCAGCTCGGTCTTGCCGACGCCGGTCGGTCCCAGGAACAGGAAGCTGCCCAGCGGCTTGTTGGGATCGTTCAGCCCGGCGCGGGCGCGGCGCACGGCGTCGGAGACGGCCATCAGGGCCTCGTCCTGGCCGACCACGCGGCGCCGCAGGGCGTCTTCCATGGTCAGGAGCTTCTCGCGCTCGCCCTCCAGCATCTTGTCGACTGGCACGCCGGTCCAGCGCGAGACGACGGCGGCGATCTGTTCGGCGTCGACGACTTCGGGCGTCAGGGGGCGGTCGGCGGCGGCGTCCTCGGCCGCCTCGGCGGCGTTGAGCTGGCTCTCGATCTGCGGGATCTGGCCGTAGGCGATCTCGGACGCGCGGGCCAGGTCGCCATTGCGCTGGGCCGTCGCCAGCTCGACGCGCAGACGGTCCAGGGTCTCGCGCAGTTGGGCCGACTGACCGACCTTTTCCTTTTCCGACTTCCAGCGGGCGGTCAGATCGTCGGACTGGCCTTGCAGGCCGTCGATCTCGTCGTCCAGTTTTTCCAGGCGGGCGACCGAGGCCTTGTCGGTCTCCTTCTTCAGGGCCTCGCGCTCGATCTTGAGCTGGACCAGGCGGCGGTCGATCTCGTCCAGGGCCTCGGGCTTGGAATCCACGGCCATGCGCACGCGGCTGGCCGCCTCGTCGATCAGGTCGATGGCCTTGTCCGGCAGGAAGCGGTCGGTGATGTAACGGTTCGACAGGGTGGCGGCGGCGACGATGGCCGAATCCGAAATGCGCACCCCGTGGTGGACCTCGTACTTCTCCTTGAGACCGCGCAGGATCGACACCGTGTCCTCGACCGACGGCTCCTCGACGAAGACCGGCTGGAAGCGACGGGCCAGGGCGGCGTCCTTCTCGACGTATTTGCGGTACTCATCCAAGGTGGTGGCGCCGACGCAGTGCAGCTCGCCGCGGGCCAGGGCCGGCTTCAGCAGGTTGGAGGCGTCCATGGCCCCGTCGCCCTTGCCGGCGCCGACCAGGGTGTGCATCTCGTCGATGAACAGGATGATCTGCCCCTCGGCGGCCGAGACCTCGTTGAGCACGGCCTTCAGCCGCTCCTCGAACTCGCCGCGGTATTTCGCCCCGGCGATCAGGGCGCCCATGTCCAGGGCCAGGACCTTCTTGTCCTTCAGGCTCTCGGGCACGTCGCCGTTGACGATGCGGGCGGCCAGCCCTTCAGCGATGGCGGTCTTGCCGACGCCGGGTTCGCCGATCAGCACGGGGTTGTTCTTGGTGCGGCGGGCCAGGACCTGGATGGTGCGGCGGATCTCCTCGTCGCGGCCGATGACCGGGTCGACCTTGCCGTCGCGCACGGCCTGGGTCAGGTCGCGGGCATAGCGTTTCAGGGCGTCGTAGCCCTCTTCGGCCGAGGCGCTGTCGGCGGTCTTGCCCTTGCGCAAATCGGCGATGGCGGCGTCCAGCTTGTCGGCGGTGACGCCCGCGGTCTTCAGCGCCTCGGCGGCGGCTCCGCCCTCGCGCGCCAGGGCGGCCAACAGGCGTTCGGTGGTGACGAAGGCGTCTCCGGCCTGTTTCGAGGCGGCTTCGGCGGCGGCGAAGGTGCGGGCGGTGTCGCCGTCCAGATAGAGCTGACCGGACCCGCCGGTGACCTGGGCGCGCTTGGCCAGGGCGGCCTCAGCGGCCTGATCGGCGGCCTGGGCGTTGCCACCGGCGGCGGTGATCAGGTTGCGGGCCAGGCCGTCGCGCTCTTCCAACAGGACCTTGAGCAGATGCTCGGGGGCGAATTGCTGGTGGCGGCGGGCCAGCGCCAAAGACTGGGCCGATTGGACGGCCTGTTTGGCGCGGTCGGAATAGAGATCGAGATTCATCGTTCGGGCATCCCCTTAGAGGCGGATTCCAGACCACGCGCCCTCTGATCACAAGCCTGGCGCGCGCGGCGCATTTCCGCCTGAACGGAAATGACATGGCTCGCGGCCTGAGACCGTGCAAGCGACGCGCCGCCTGGTCTGGACCCGAAATGGGTGTGTCCGAAAGACCACGCAAGAGGACCGAGGTCCCTTTCGGATCAGTTGCCCTGTTGGCCGGTCGAGAAGTCGAACTGCTCCTGGCGCGGGCGGCCGTTGCCGAAGTTCCATGTCAGGCCGATGAAGACCATCCGGCCGCCGAACAGGCTCTCTGTCCGGTCGCGCAAGGTCGGAGTGTCGATGATGGTGGCGTTGTGGAAATCGTCAAACAGGTCGCGCACCGTGACCTGAAGCGACAGCTTCTCGGACAGTTTGCGGCGATAACCGAGGTTATACAGCGAGGACGCCTCGCGGTGGCCCTGGGCCAGCAGTTGATCGCCGGTCCACAGACCCGAGACCTGCAAGAAGTCCTGCGGCGTCGGTTGCCAGGTCAGGCTCAGACGGCCGCCGACGGTCGTGCCCGAACGGTCTTGGGCGCCGACCAGACCGGCGGCGTCGATGCTCTGCTCGGCGATCGTCAGGCTGGCGTTGTAGCGCAGGCTGGGGTGCAGTTTGCCGTTGGCGACCACTTCCAGTCCGGTGGCCGTGCGCCCCCCTAGGTTCTCGGGCCGGGTCAGGAAGACGCCGCCGCCGATGTCGGAGGTCACGGGCGTGAAGGCGCCGGTGGTGTCGCGATAGAACAGGGTGGCCTGGTAGAAGGTCTGCTCGACCCGACGTTGCCAGGTGATCTCGAACGAATCCGTCTCTTGCGGTTTCAGGTTCGGATTGCCCGAGCGGTAGTTGATCGGGTCCTGATAGCTCAGGAAAGGGTTCAGGTCCTGGGCGCCCGGACGCTGGACCCGGCGGCTGTAGCTGGCGCGAAGCGTTTGGTCGGCGGCCAGCTCATAGCCCAGGTGCAGGGTCGGATAGGCCCGGAAATAGTCGTTGGACGCCTGGACGCCCGAGGTGATCTGATCGAGGTCCTGGAGCGTCTGTTCCAGCCGCAGGCCGAACTGGGCCGTCAGCTTGCCGAAGGGCCGCTCGTAGGTGGCGTAGACGGCGTGGGTCTGTTGATCGGCCTCGAACCGGTTGGTCACCGTCGGATCGGGAACCGCCGCGGCGAACGACGGACCCCGCGCGACGCGGTTGTCGAAGCTCATGTCGGCCGCGTCCAGTTCATAGCCCAGACGCAGTTTGGCGTTGTCAGCCAACGGCCGGACATAGGCGCTGGTGAAACCGACCTGTCGGTTGTTCTGGCCGTTGTTGATGATCTCGTTGATCGAAGGGGCGACCGGACGGGTGAAGTCGGCCTGGACCCGCTGAACCATTTCGAAATCGAAGGTGTCGAGGCGAACCTCGTTGGACCATTCGTGACCCTTGTCGTCGAAGCGGTGCAGGACGCGCCCGGTGACCCCGGCGAAATTCCCGTCGGGTCCGCCGACGCCGCTGCGGCGATAGGCGGCGGCCAGGGCGCCCGAGGCGTCGTCGAACTCATACAGAGAATCGCCGAAGGCCTCGCTCTGGAAATGCCCGCCGCGAACCTCGACGTTGAACTGGGTGGCGGCGTTCAGCCGGTACTCGGCCGCCAGGCGCCCGAACTGATTTTCCGAGGGGCCGGAAATGTCGAACCGGTTGCGCGACGCCAGGAAGCGGCCGGAGCCGACATCGTAACGGGCGCGGTCGCCGTCGACCTCTTGCAGGAAGGTGTCGTGACGCAGCGAAAGGTCGCCCGACAGGGTCAGCTTGTCCTTGGTGTAAACGGCGCTGACGCCGAAATTATAGCGTTCGTCGTTGCCGATGTTGGCGCGCACCGAGCCGGTGGTGGTCGCGCCGGGCCGGGTGCGGTTGGGCTTCGAGATCAGGTTGATGACGCCGCCAGAGCCGTCGGGCCGATAGGCGGCGGACGGATTGGTCATGACCTCGATGCGGGCGTACTGGTCGGCCGGGATTTGCAGCACGGCCTGGCCGCGATTCTGCCCCTCGAACAGGGCCGAGGGGCGACCATCGACCAGGATGGTGACATTGGCGTCGCCCCTTAGGCTGACATTGCCTTCGGGATCGACCTCGACCGAGGGAATGGCGCGCAAAGCGTCGGCCAGCGATCCGGTGGCGTTCTGCAAATCCTCGGCGACGCTATAGCTGACGGAATCGATCGAGGTGCGGATGTCGTTGGCGCGACCGGTGACGGTGACGCCCTCGACCGTCGCGGCCGGGGCTTCGGCGGGCGGCGTCTGAGACTGGCCCTGGGCGGGCGCCGGAGCTTGAGCCGGACCTTGCGTCGGACCTTGCGCCGGACCCTGGGCGGGCGGCGACGCGGGGCGCGACCCGGTCTGGGCCGGGGCGGTCTGGGCCAGGGCCGGACCGGCCAAGGCCGTCAGGGCCGCACCGAGAAGAAGCACAGTTCGGGTCGTGGTCATGACTTGGCTCATGAATGGGTGGCGGCGCCCAGGCGGCCGTTCAAACCTACGCCGCCAGCAATCGACAGGCTGCGAGACATGAACGAGACCCGGGGCGAGGCGGAAAAGGCATGGAGCGGTCGTCTCCCCCGAAACGCCCCATGTTCCGGTCTGGATTATCAGCCTAAGTCGACAAACCCGAGTTACTTCTTTTTCATGCGAAATCCGGCGAGAGCCGCCGGGCCGTCGCCGGGCCGCTTTCGGGATACTCGTTCACGTCAGCCCCATGGCGGCCGTCGCCGAGCGTGCTAGCGTCCGCGCCGCGAACATTTCAGGAGCGTCGCCATGTCCATCCGCCTGACCCGCCGTGCGGCCCTGTTCACCAGCGCGGGCGCGGCCGCCCTGCCCGGTTCGGCGCTGGCCCGCCAGGCGGCGACGGCGACGCCCGACGACGCGGCCCTGGTCGATCAGGTCGACGCCTATGTGAAGCGGGCCATGGCCGGATTCCCCGACCAACCCGCCGTGTCGATCGGCCTGGTCAAGAATGGCGAGACCCTGATGGCGCGCGGATACGGCGTGCGCGAGATCGGCGGGGCGGCGGCCGATGAGAACACCCTGTTCGCCATCGCCTCGAACACCAAGGCGGTGACGGCGGCGGCCCTGGCCATCCTGGTCGACGAGGGCAAGGTGAAATGGGACGCGCCGGTCCGCACCTATCTGCCCGACTTCCGCCTGTCCAAGCCCGAGCTGAACGACATGGTCACGGTGCGCGACACGCTGAGCCACCGCATCGGCTTCGGCCTGGGCGCCGGAGACCTGTTGTTCTGGCCCAACAGCGACCGCACCCGCGCCGAGGTCATGGCGGCGGTCCAATATGTGCCGATCGAGGACCAGTTCCGGGCGCGCTACCACTACTGCAATCTGATGTTCGTGGTGGCCGGACAGGTCGTCGCCGCCGCCTCGGGCATGACGTGGGAGGATTTCGTCCAGACGCGGATCCTGGATCGTCTGGGCATGAACGAAACCGTGCCCCTGGCCAGGCTGGCGGACCCGGCCAGGTCGGCCCTGCCGCACGGGCGCGTCGGGCCGCCGCTGCGTTATCAGGGCGCCATGACGGTGCTGGACCGGTCGATCGCGGCGGTGTGGAATTGGGATTCCGCGGCCGCGGCGGGCGGCGTCTGCACCACGCCCGGCGATTGGGCCAAATGGATCGCCTGCCAGTTGGCGGGCGGCGCCCTGCCCGACGGGTCGCGCCTGTTTTCGGAAGCGGCCGGCCGCGAGATGTGGCGGCCCAACATCATCGTCTCCTCCTCGGCCGGGCCGACCGGCGAACTGCCGGGCCGGGCCATCGCCTCGACCTATGCGATGGGCTGGCAGGTGCAGGACTATCGCGGCGAACGGATGATCACCCACGGCGGCGGGGCGCCGGGGTACATTTCGGGCACGGTGCTGATCCCCGGCCGGAACGCGGGCTTCTCGGTCTTCACCAACGCCGAAGAGAGCCTGCTGCTGCGGGCGCTGCGCAGCGGCATCGCCGACATCGTCATGGGCAAGGCGGGCTTCGACTGGGTCGCCGACGGCCAGAAGCTACAGGCCGAGGGCAATACACGCTCCATCGCCGCCGCCGCCGAGATCGACGCCAAACAGGCGGCGGGGGCGTCGCCGTCCCTGCCGCTGTCGGCCTATGCCGGGACGTGGCGCGATCCCTGGTACGGCGACATCACCATCGAACAGCGCACCGAGGGGCGCGGCCGCGGCCGCAAGACCGGCCTGTGGCTGGCCTTCAGCCGAACGCCCGCGCTGAAGGGCTGGCTGGAGCCGTATGACGGCGACACCTTCCGCACCCGTTTCGTCGATCGACGCGAGGAGGACGCCTTCGTCACCTTCGCCATCGCGGGCGGTATGCCGGTGACGGCGGCGCTGAAGGGCGTCAGCCCCGACATCGACTTCAGCTACGACTATCAGGACCTGCGGCTGACGCGGGTGCTGGCGGGCGTGGCCGGTTAGCGGGGAACGGCGCGGCCGGCTTCCAGCACCGGCATACCGGCCTCGGTCGGGATGTAGATGGTCTGGCGGCCTTCCTTGCCGGCGGTCTCTTCCAGCATATGGATATAGGCCCAACGCAGATAGTTGTCGGGACCGCCCAGGCTGTCGGACATGATGCGGTTGGCCTCGTTGGTGCCGCGCGCGCGCTCGACCTCGGCCTGGGCCGTCAGGCGGGCGGAATCGAGCGCGGCCTGGGCCTCCAGCACCCGGATGCGGCGGTCCTGGACCGCCTGTTCATAGGCGGCGCGACCGGCCATCTGTTTGGAATAGACGTTGTAGGTCGGCAGTCCGACCAGGGCGCCGGCGACCAGCACGATCACCACGCCGAAAAGCGTCAGCCATGATCCAAGAGGGGTCATCCGCATCCTCCAAAAGCGATTGAGCGATCAGGCTCGCAAGACAGGACCGCACGGTCAATGTGGCGTTAGCGCACGAGCATCGACACGCACGTCCGGCCGCGGGTCGAGCAACAGGCCCGAGACAGTCGCGGCCAGCAACCGCGCCGCGCCCGGCAGACGCGAGACAGGGCCGAGGATGTGATCGCGAATCAGGGGCAGCGCGCGCCCGTCGGCCTGGTAGAAGGGGGTGAAGACCAGGCTCAGCGCCTGATACAGCCGCAAGTGCCAGCGCCGTTCGGCGGCATAGGCGTGCAAGGCCCGATCCAGGTCGTCATGACGGTCCAGCGCCTCGGCCAGGGCGAAGGCGTCCAGCAGCCCCATATTGACCCCCTGGCCCAGTTGCGGACTGGTGGAATGGGCGGCGTCGCCGATGACGGCCAGTTTCGTCGCGACCGGCAGGGGCAGGGTGTGGTGGCCGTAACGGGCCATCGTCAACTGATCCGGGTCGGTCAGCGTATCCAGGATCGGCGCCGTCTCGGGCCAGAAGCCCAGAACCCGGGCCTTCCAGGCGTCCAGACCCTCGGCCCGCCAATGCTCGTGGTCGGCGTGTTTCAAACTCCAGAAGAAGGTCGCCAGCAGCGCCGCGTCATACGGACGGCGGCCCACCGGCAGCACGCCGATCATGGTGTCGGCCCGGCGATAGACCTGTTGCAGGGCGCGCGGATCGAAATGCCGGTCGTCGGGCCAGGGCGTCGTGGCCCACAGGGCGCCGAAAGCCAACTCCATCCGGCGATGTCCGGCGGCGGCCAGCAGACGCCGGGCCACCGGCGAACCGGCGCCCATGGCGTCGACGATCAGGTCGTGGGCCGAAGAGGTCACGCCGTCCTGGCGCTCCAGCCGCCCCTGAACGGCGTCGCGCACCGGCCAGTTCGTCTCGAAGGCGACGCCCGCCCCGACCGCCGCCCGATGCAGGACGTGAAACAGGGCGGCCCGGTGGACGCCCAGCGCGGGCCGGGGGTTCGCCAGGTCGGCATAGCGCACGTCCAGCACCACCCGGCCCGACGGATGCGCGCGACCGAACAGGTGGTCGATGGGTTGCGCCAGGGTCTCGACCTCGGCGGTCAGACCCATGCGGTCCAGCACGGCCAGGCCGGTCGGCTGAAGCATGAAACCGGCCCCGACCGGCCGCGGTTGGTCGAACCGCTCGTAAACGGTGACGCGCCGCCCCTGCCGGGCCAGCATGACCGCCAGGGCCAGACCCGCCGGTCCGGCGCCCGCGACGGCGATATCGGCCGGGCCGCTCAGTTCGGAACCAACTCGATCAGGTCCAGATTCGATTCGTTCTGGGGCCAGGGGATGACCAACCGCCATCGTCTGTCGCCGATGCGTTCCAGCACCGCGACCAGATCACGGTCGGGGCGCTGCCCATAGGAGTTGGCGGCGGGTTCGGAGGCCAGAGCCATGGACCCCAGCATGACCATGTGGCGGTCGGTCTCGGGAAAGAACAGGCCCGAGGGGCGCTGGCTGCCGGTCGTCTTGATGAATTTCAGCCCCTTGGGCGTTTGTTCGATGCGGCAGTCGAACCAGTCGTAGACGACATAGCCCAGACCGCCCTCTCCGCCCTGGGAGCCGAGCTTGACGGTGCGGCAACGATAGTCGCCGACCGGCGGCGTGACCGGGGCGCGGGCGGCGTCGGCGTCGATCAGGTCGCCCAGCCCGCTCAGGTCGCCCGACCCCTCCTGACGCCGGGCCTGTTGCAGCGCCAGGGACCAGGCGGCGTCGCGTCGCTGATAGCGGTCACGGTCGGTGGCGGTGATGATCCCGCGCCAGTCGCGCAAGACCCCGCCGCCCGATCCCGGCGGCGGCGGCGGTGCGGGCGTGGCGGCGCAGGCGGCGACCGTCAGGGCGGTCGCGCAGACCAGGACGGGACCGAGGCGAAGGCGGGACATGAAGCGTGTCGTGCGGGTCACGGACCCCACAGGGCCTGTCCGGGACGACGGCGTCAAGGCCGTTCGCCACGCCAGGTGGCTGCGACCGAGGAGATCAGTCCTCGGTGGCGACGGTTTCGGCCTTCTTGCGCGGCGCGCGGCGCTTGGGCGCCGGAGCCTCTTCGGCGTCGGCGACAGGCGCGGCCGAACGGGTCAGGAAACCCGGCAGGGCGGAGGCCGTGTCGACGGCGGCCGCGCGCGGGGCGCGGGGGCGACGGGCCGGACGGTCCTCGACCAGGGGCGGCTGGTCGTCTGAAGCGGACGGCGTCTCGGGAGGTGCGGTCTCGGTCACGGGGTCAGCGGTCTGACCGGCGGCCTCGGCCTCGCGGCGCAGGCGCTGCTCCTCGCGGCGGCGGTCGTGATATTCGTCGCGTTCGCGTTCGACCAGATCTTCGGGTGTCGCCACGCCGTCGGCGATGCGTTTGTTGCGCTCCTCGCGACGACGCTCCCAGCGGTCGCGACGGGAATCGCGCTGGTCGCGGGTCTCGCGCTGGCGGTCGTTGCGGTCGCCGGTCTCGCCGTCCATGCGCGGCTGGTCGCCCTCGCCGCGATCGCGGGCGGCGGCGCGCTCGGCCTCTTGCTGGGCCTGACGATCGGCGGCCTGCTGAGCGGCGAGGAAGGCGGCGGCCTGGGCGCCGGATTCGTCCTCGAAATCGATGTCGAAGCCCTGGTTGGACAGTTCGCGCTGAGCGATCTCGCTGACCGGACGGGCGGGCTGAAGCGCGCGCAGCACGCGGAAATAGTGTTCGGCGTGCTGAAGATAGTTCTCGGCCAGAACCCGGTCGCCCGCCGAGGCGGCGTCGCGGGCCAGTTGCATATAGCGTTCATAGACGGTCTGGGCGTTGCCCCGAACCTTGATGTTCTCGGGACCTTGCGAATCCCACGAGCGGTTCGGATTGGCGCTGTTGGCGCCGTTGCCGCCGCCGGGCTTGCGGTTGCGCCCGCGCTGGCGCTTCATGCCCTTGAAATCTCTCATCGAACTACCGTTTTGAAAGCCGCGCTCGCCGGTCGCCGGGGCCGATCCCCGTGGTGCAATGCCGGAAGACGCCGTGCCGCCCGCGTGGTGCGTTCGGAAGGGACCCGAACCGTCACGCAAAACCCGACCGCCTGTGACCAGACAACGGGTCTGGAACGCTGCGAAAGGGTGGGAGACACGCGAAGACTTAGCGCGCCGCCGCGCGGTTTCCAAGCGGTTTGTTCGCGCCGCGCCGCGGCCTATTGCGGCCGTTGCATCGACGGCAGGGCCTGGGCGGCGGCCTGCTGGGCGGCCAACTGATCGGCCGGAAGCGGCACCAGGCCGCGATCCTGAAGGTAGCCGCCACGACCGGCCGAGCCGTTGGAGACGAACTCCTGCACGAACTGCTGCAAGCCCGGCGTCACGCCGATGTGGGCCTTCTTGACGTAGATGTAGAGGCTGCGCGCCAGCGGGTAGGAGCCGTCCGCGATGGTGTCCAGCGTCGGCGCCACGCCGTCGATGGTCTCGGCCTTCACCGTGTCGAGGTTCTGTTCCAGGAAGGAATAGCCGAACACGCCCAGGGAGCCGGGGGTGCGGGTCAAGGTCTGGACGATGGCGTTGTCGTTCTCGCCCGAGTCGATCCAGGCGCCGTCCTCGCGCAGGGTGTGCGACAGGCTTTCGAAACGGTCCTTGTCGGAGGCCGCGATCGCGGCCAGGGCGGGGTTCAGCTTGGCGCCCGGCGCCATGCCCAGCTCCAGGAAGGCGTCGCGGGTGCCCGAGGTCGGCGGCGGGCCGTAAACCTGGATGCGCTGGGACGGCAGGCCAGGATTGACCTGGTTCCACATGGTGTTGGGATTGGCGGCGAACTGGCCGTTCGCGCCGGGAATCTGGGCGGCCAGACCGGTATAGAGATCGGCCAGGCGCAGGTTGAAGCCGTTGCCCGTGCGGGCTGTGGCGATGACGATGCCGTCGAAGCCGATCTTGATCTCGACGATGTCGGTGACGCCGTTCTTGGCGCACAGGTCGAACTCGGATGCCTTCATCGGACGCGAGGCGTTGGCGATGTCCGGCGTCTGCGGGCCGACGCCCTGGCAGAAGGCCTGGATGCCGCCGCCGGTGCCCAGCGATTCGATACGCGGCGGCGTTCCGCCCTGGGCGCGGTTGAAATTCTCGGCCGCGCGGGTGGCGAAGGGGAAGACGGTCGAAGAGCCGGCGGCCCAGATGCCCGACCGGGTGGCCGAAGCGCCCCCGGCGTTCTCGCCGCAGCCGGCGACGGCGATCAGAGCGACGGCGCAGGCCGTGGTCGTCAGGGTGCGGATCATGGGCGGGCCTCCATTTCGAGAGGCCCGCTTAGAGCAGAGGATTGCGACAGTTCGGCTGAAGCTGCGTGACGATTAGAGCAAGCGCTTGCGCATGATTTGCGACAGGGTGTCGATCAGGGTCACGGCCACGACGATGATGATGGCGATGGTCGAGACGGTGCGATAGTTGAAGGCTTGCAGGTTCTCGAACAGCGCCTGGCCGATGCCGCCCGCGCCGATCAGACCCAACACGGTGGCCGCGCGGCTGTTCGATTCGAAGCGGTAGAGGGCGAAAGAGGTCCACAACGGGGCCACCTGGGGGATCACGCCCCAGACGATCTCATGCAGACGGCCTGCGCCGGTGGCCTTGACGCCGTCGACCGGTCCCCTGTCGATCGATTCCACCGCTTCCGAGAACAGTTTCGCCAGGACCCCGGCGGTGTTCAGAGCGATGGCCAGGACCCCGGCCAACGGTCCCAGGCCGACCGCGACGATGAACAGGGTGCCGATCACCAGGTCGGGGATGGAGCGCAACAGGTCCATGACCCGGCGCACCGGCCAGACGATCCAGCCCGGCGCCATGTTGCGCGAGGCCATCAGGCTGAGCGGCACGGCCAGGAAGACGGCCAGGAAGGTGCCCCACAGGGCGATCTGCACCGTCAGCCACATCTGTTCGACCAGCAGACGCCATTGCGAGAAGTCGGGGTTCAGGAAGTCCCGGCCGTAGTTTCGGATGTTCTCGGAGTTGGAGAACAGATTGACGATATTGGGCAGGTCGACCTTGTTGAAGGCGGCGATCAGCATGACGGCGAAGCCGCCCCACAACAAAAGGTCCAGCGTCTTTGCGCCCAGAGACTTCACCGGCGGAGGCGGGATCTCACCCGCCTCGACCGGACCCGACGCCCGACTGGGGATCAGATTGGCGAGCAGGGCGAGCAGGGCCAGGGCGCCGATCACCGCGAAGGGCGCCCAGTCCTTGACCGACATCGCCCGTTTGGGCGGGGCGACCTCACTGGCGCGGCCTTCGCGTCGGGCCTGGTCGGCCTTCATTTCGCGAATGGGGTCCAGATAGCTGTCGTCGGCGGCGCGGAACTGGGAATAGTTCAACCCGTCCATGACCTGGCGCTGGCGCTCAGAACCGGGACCGGCGCCCTGGCCGTAGGTGACGAAGAATTCGCGAATCTTGGCCTTCAGACCTTCCGGCAGGTCGCGGCGCAGCAGGATGCCCGACTCGGGGATCGGCGGGGATTCCCAGATGGTCTCGATCTGGTCGGCGATCGCGGGATTGTTGCGGCGCAGGAAGATGGTGTTGACCGAGTTCGAGGTGGCCACGTCGATCTGGCCGTTGGCCACCGAGAAGGAGTTGGCCTGATGGTTGGCCGAGCGCACGGTGGCGAAACACTCGCTGGGCGTGATGCCGCGCGGGCCGAAGAAATAGGTCATCGGGGCCAGGGTGCCCGAGGTCGATTGGGCGTCGCCCAGGCCGAAGTCATAACGTTTGCCGCAACGGGCCACGTCATCGACCGTGATGCCCGACCCCTTCTTCACGATCAGGGTCGAGGTGTAGGAATCCTTGCCTTCGGGATCGACGATGCGAGCGATGACCTGGGCGTTGGAGCGGTCGATGGCCTGGACCGCCGGCAGGGCCGAGAACCAGCCGATCTGGGCCTGATTGGCGCGCATCGCCTCGACCAGCACCGAATAGTTGGTGGCGAAGATGGGCCGCACCGGAACGCCGATCTCGCGTTGCAGGTCGTTCAGCAACGGCTCCCACAACGGGCCGGATTCGGCCTGCCCCTCGGCCGACAGGATGGTGAAAACCAGTTCGCGCGGTGCGGCGTTCGCGCCGTCCTGGGTCTGGGCCGCGGCCGGATTCGCGTGCAGGGACAGCAGCAGCGCCGCCGTCAGCGCCGTCAGGGCCGTGAACAGGGAACGGAAGGTCATTCTGGGGGTCTTTCCCGCAAGGGTGTTCGACGGGGTCATGGCTGCACCTCGCGATTGGCGCGCAGACGACGCAGTTCGGTTTCGGCGGCCCGGCGCGCGGCCTGGTCGCCGGGAACGCGGGCCTGGGCCAGGGTCTGGGCGGCGATCATCTCGCGCACCGGATCGAGATAGGCCGCGTCGGCGGCGCGGAATTGGGAATAGTTCAGGGCCGCCAGCACCTGGCGCTGACGGTCGGCCTGGGCGCTTTCGCCCTGGCCGTAGGTAAGCAGAAAGCTGCGCAGCTTCTCCTTGACCGCCGGATCGAGGTCCTGACGCACCAGGACGCCGCCTTCGGGCAGGGGCGGCGAACGCCAGATCTCCTGAAGCTGTTCGGCGATCTGGGGGTTCTGAACGCGCAACTGGGCCAGGGTCACGGTGTTGACCACCGCCACGTCCAGCGTGCCCACGGCCACCGCATAGGCGTTGGTCGGATAGTCGCCTGACCGCACCGAGGCGAAACAGGTCCGGGGATCGACGCCGCGCGGGCTGAACAGAAACGTCATCGGCGCCAGGGTGGCCGAGGTCGAGACCGCGTCGCCCAGACCCAGGCGCAGATCGCGGCCGCACGCCAGGACGCGGTCCAGGTCACGGCCCGACCCCGCGCGGGTGATCATCACCGAGCGATAGCTGTCCTCGCCGCTCCGATCGACGGTGCGGGCCACCAGTTCGGCGGCGCCGGAATCGATCACCTGGATGGCCGGGCGCGGCGACAGCCAGGCGGCCTGGACCTCGCCCGCCTCCATGGCGCGGACCAGTTCTGCATAGCTGGCGCCGAAGCGAGCCTGGACCGGCGCGCCGACGGCCTGGGCCATGTCGTCCAGCAGGGGCCGCCACAGGGGTTCGGCGGCGGCCTGGCCTTCGGCGGACAGGATGGCGAAGGTCACCGGCGCGTGACGCGCCGCGTCGCGGCCCGCATCGCCGCAGGCGGTCAGGGCGACCAGGGCCGCCAGGACTCCGGCCCGGCGAAACCCCCGCCCGAGCCGACGGGCCGATGTCACGCCTGCGTCTCCCAGAAGGCGTCTTCGAACTCCGGTCCATAGATGCCGACCAGGGTCTTGTGATCCAGGCCGGTGGAAGGACCGTCATAGACGATCTTGCCCGCCTGCAACGCCACGACGCGCTCGCAATAGCGGATGGCGTAGTCGACCTGGTGCAGCGTCACGATGACGCCCAGGCCGTCGCGCTTGTTCAGCTCGACCAGTTGCTCCATCACCTTGCGGGCCGAGACGGGGTCCAGCGAGGCCACCGGTTCGTCGGCCAGGATGGCCTGGGCGCCCTGAAGCAGGGCGCGGGCGATGGCGCCGCGCTGTTGCTGGCCGCCGGACAGGGTGTTGGCCCGCTGGGCGGCGTAGTCAGAGACGCCGACGCGATACAGGGCGGCCATGGCCTTGGTCTTGTCCTCAACCGGCCAGACCCCGAACAGGCCGCGCCAGCTCGGCAACCGACCCAGGGCGCCCAGCATGACGTTGGAGAACAGGCTGAGGCGGCCGACCAGATTGAACTGTTGGAAAATCATGCCCAGCTTGCGACGGGCGTCGCGCACCGCGCCGGTGACGCGGCCGTTCTTCTGAACCACTTCGCCGAACACCGTGATGACGCCCTTGCCGCCGTCGATCGATTGCAGCCCGGTGATCGAGCGCAGCAGGGTCGACTTGCCCGAACCCGACGGCCCGATCAGCGCGACCATTTCGCCAGCGGCGATCTCGACGGACACGCCGTCCAACGCCTTTCGGGCGCCGAAGGTCTTGGACACGTCCCGGACGGAAGCGACGGTAGCGGAGGTCATGGCTGCGCGGTCGGCTGTTGCAGGGGGGCGCGCCGCATGGCCCGGATGGGACCAGGGAGCAAGTCTTAATGACACGTGGGCGGCGATTTCGTCCAGCGGCGGATGACGTCGGGTCGTGTCACGAAAAAACCCCTTTACATGACAGGCCGATGACCTCATATCGCGCGCTTCCGGCGGACCCCGTAGGTCCCACTTGCGCCGCTAACGCCGGGTCTGGGTTAACAATCATCAGGGGGTTACGTGAATTGCGCACGTACCAGCTTCCCCTGGACCTGGTCCGCGAGCGGTCCCCTGAGCGTCCTGTCGCCCTCGTGCGGCCGCGCTCGGTTTCCGTAGCGGCGCGCTGGTTCCAGGACAATCTGAAGGCCGACGTCTTCTACGCCGTGAAGGCGAACCCGTCGCCCTGGGTCATCGAGACCCTGGTCGAGGCGGGCGTGACCGGCTTTGACGCCGCCTCGATCGCCGAGATCGAGCTGGTGCGTTCGGTCCTGCCCGAGGCGCGCATCGCCTTCATGCACCCGGTCAAGAGCCGGGCCGCCATCACCAAGGCCTATTTCGAACACGGCGTCCGCACCTTCGCGCTGGACTGTCATGAGGAGCTGGCCAAGATTCTCGACGCCACCGGCGGCGCGGCCGACCTGAATCTGGTCGTGCGCATGGCCGTGTCGGCCGACGGCGCGGCCTACACCCTGTCGGGCAAGTTCGGCGTCTCGCCGGATCAGGCCCCTGCCCTGCTGCTGGCCGTGCGCCAGGCGGTCAAGGACGGGCTGATGGGCGTGTCGTTCCACGTCGGCAGCCAGTGTATGCGTCCGACCGCCTATCAGGCGGCCATGGCCCAGGTCGGCCGGTCGATCAGCCGCGCCGGCGTGATCGTGGACATCGTCGATGTGGGCGGCGGCTTCCCCTCGGTCTATCCGGGCATGGTGCCGCCGGACATGAGCGAATACGCCGAGGCCATTCATCGCGGCTTCGCCGATATGCCCGTGTCGGAAACCACCGAGCTGTGGTGCGAGCCGGGCCGGGCGCTGGTGGCGGAATCGTCGTCGGTGCTGTGCCGGGTCGACCTGCGCAAGGGCGACGCCCTGTATCTGAACGACGGGTCGTACGGCTCGCTGTTCGATGCGACCCACAGCCGCTGGCCCTTCCCGACCAAGTTGGTGCGGGACGGCGCGGCCTCGTCCGAGTTGAAGCCCTTCCGCTTCTACGGCCCGACCTGCGATTCCATCGACCATATGCCCGGCCCGTTCTGGCTGCCGGCCGATGTCCGCGAAGGCGATTTCATCGAGATCGGTATGCTGGGCGCTTATGGCGTGGCCATGTCGACCGGCTTCAACGGCTATGGCGAGCACGACCTCGCCTTCGTCGAGGATGCGCCGATGGCGTCGCTCTACGGACTGGCCCCGCGCTCCATCCCGACCGTGCGCACCACGGCCGAGGAGGCCGCGCGCAAGGTCGTCAGACTGTCGCGGCCCAAGGGCAAGGCGGGCGTCAGGAAGCAGCGGCGCCGCTGACCGGCGCCCTGCCCTGCAAGTCATCGAGCAGGCGCGAGAGACGGATATCGAGTTCGGCTCGCGCGCGGGCGTAGTTCGCATTGAAGGAGGGAAAGTCAGTCCAATCCCGCGTCGGCTTCGAAACGGCGGTCGGCAGGCTGTCGAACAGGACGACCAAGGTCGCCGCCCGTATGTCGCTCGCTTGCAGCGGCAGGCGAGGCTCGCTCCAGATGTCGACGCCGTCGGCCCGGAGCGCCTGGGCCAATCCGGGCGAGACCTGGTCTTCGATGCTCAGACCCCTGGAGAACGCGGTTAGGGCGAAGCCGCGCTCTGCGGCCTGGCGTCTCATCAGCTCGCGCGCGATGGGGCTTTTCACCGTGCCGTGCCGGCAGACGAAAAGCACGTTCGGCGTGACCCGGCGCGCTGCATGAGACACCCCTGGTACGGCGAGCACCGCGCAGGAGGCCGAAAGGACAAGGCCGCGACGTGACAAGAGATTGGAACCAACAGGCATGACGATACGCTCCTCCCAAAAGGGACAGCGCGGTCGTTGGGCCGTGGCCTGATCGGGACACCGCTTCACCCCGAAGACGACTTCATGCCATGAAGAGAAGACGAACGCCAGACGTCGCCTATGCGGCGCTGAGTTGATTGAACAAACCCCGCCAACCGGTCGCTCCGTCCCGGTTCGCGGTCGCTTTACCGACGGGCGCTCAAATCCAGGGAAACCCCGAAATGAACGCTCCCGCCAATACCAAGGCCGAACTGCTTCAGAACACCGTCGAACACATCGACATCACCAGTTTCGACGCGCGCCCGATCATCGATTCGATGCGCAAGATGAGCTTCTCGTCGCGCGACACCGCGCGCGCCGCCGACATCTTCAACATGGCGCTGGAAGACACATCCTGCTCGCCGTGGCTGATCCTGGCCGGTTCGACCTCGGCGGGCGGCTGTATGCACGTGTACCGCGACATGGTGAAGACGGGCATGATCGACGCCGTAGTGGCCACCGGCGCCTCGATCGTCGACATGGATTTCTTCGAGGCCCTGGGCTTCAAACACTATCAGGCCGCCGGTCCGGTGGACGACAACGTCCTGCGCGACAACTACATCGACCGCATCTACGACACCTATATCGACGAGGAAGAGCTTCAGGCGTGCGATCACACCATCCTGGAGATCGCCAACCGTCTGGAGCCGCGCGGCTATTCCAGCCGCGAGTTCATCTGGGAGATGGGCAAGTGGCTGTCGGAGGGCAACGCCAAGAAGCCCGGCTCGCTGATCCAGACCGCCTATGAAGAGGGCGTGCCGATCTTCTGCCCGGCCTTCGTCGACTCATCGGCCGGCTTCGGCCTGGTCAAGCACCAGAAGGAGCGCGCGGCCGCCGGCCAGCCCTATATGATGCTGGACGCCATCGCCGACTTCCGCGAACTGACCGACATCAAGATCGCGGCGGGCACCACCGGCCTGTTCATGGTCGGCGGCGGCGTGCCGAAGAATTTCGCCCAGGACACCGTGGTCTGCGCCGAGATCCTGGGCGTCGAGGCCGATATGCACAAATACGCCGTGCAGATCACCGTCGCCGACGTGCGCGACGGGGCCTGCTCGTCCTCGACGCTGAAAGAGGCGGCCTCGTGGGGCAAGGTGTCGACCACCTATGAGCAGATGGTCTTCGCCGAGGCGACCACGGTCGTGCCGCTGATCGGCTCTGACGCTTATCACCGCGGCGCCTGGAAGAGCCGCACCAAGCCTCGCTGGGCCAAGCTGTTCGGCAAGTGACCGCTCAACCAGCGCGGCTCCGCGAACCGCGCGTTAGCGGAAACAAGAATGCAAGGGGCGCCTCGCACGAGGCGCCCCTTGTGCATTTGGGGAACTCTCGCGGCGCGGACGGCTTTCACACATCAAAGGAGCCTCTGCATGACCGACGATCCTGAGACCCGGACGACCCGCCAGACCGATTCGACAGGGGTCGACCGTGACCGCCAGACCGACGCCCTGATCCAGGCCCTAAGCGGCACGGACTCCGGCTCGGACACCCGCGCCGGGTCGTTGCAGGGCGGTGCGGCCACCGGCTCGGATCGGGACCCGGACCAGGACGCGGTCAACGCCGCCCTGGCCCGACAGGGCGTCGCCATGGCGGACGGCGCGGCCACGCCCGAGGGCGAACCCCGCCAGAAGGCCGACGATGAGACCGCGCCCTAGAGATCTCGCGTTCTATTCGTCCCTGGCGAAATCCGTGACGGGCCGACTTCCGTTCCCCCCCTTTCTTCGCCTTGCCGAGGCCACAGGCTTGCGCCACCTTGCGCGTCGGTTTCATCAGGACGCTTCGCATGATCCGCCGCCTATCGGTCGCCTGCCTCATCGTCACCCTGGCCGCGTGCGGCCCGGCGCCCGAGACGAAGACGGCCGAAGCCGAGGCCGCCGTCGCACCACCCGCGGCGGAAGCGCCCGCCGCCGCCCTCGCCCCGGCCCAGCCCGCCGCGCCCGGCGCTCCGGCCTTCGCGGTGCTGTATCCCGGCGCCCGCGTCGATAGCGCGCCGACCCAAGCCGACGGCGCCGACGGTCCCGGCGGAATCATGGCCTTCACCGTGGACGCGACCCCGGATCAGGTCGTCGCCTTCTACAAACAGCGCGCCGAGGCGGCCGGCCTGACCTCTGTCATGGGCATGAACCAGGGCGACGCCCACGCCTATGGCGCCGCCGGATCGGGCGAAGGCGCCGCGGCCTTGCAGGTGGTGGCCTCGCCGACCGAAGACGGCGGCGCATCGGTGCTGTTGACCTGGAGCGCCGGACGGTGATCCGGGGCGCGGCCGGTCTGGCCGCGACGGGGTTGGCCGCGACGGCCCTGATTCTGTCGGCCTGCGTCACCTCGCCCGAGGTCGCTCAGCCGCGAGCGGGGGGCTATTTGTCGGCCGAGGCGATCCGCGAACTGGCGACGGCCCTGCCCGCGCCGCCCGAGATCGGGTCGCCCGAGGATACAGCCGATCGCGCCGCGTCGGACGCCCTGAAACGGTTCGAGGATGGCGACCGCTGGCTGATGGCGACGGCCCATTCGGAACTGAACCCGCCCCTAGCCCTGCAACATTTCGACTGCGCCCTGGACGTACGGACGGCGGACGCCGAGACGCCGACCCTGAAACGCCTGGCCGAGCGATTGATGCGCGACGCGGTGGTCCTGGCCGAGATCTCGTCGGCGCGGTTCCATCGAGCGCGGCCCATCGCCGACGATCCCCAGCGCCGCGCCTGTGTGCGGATGGAGGCGGACGGGACGGCGCGTTCGGCCTGGCCGGGGCGGGCGGGCCTGTACGGCGCGGCCTATGCCGAGGCGCTGGCGGCTGCGGCGCCCGATCGCGCCCAGGCGGTGCGGCGCATCGGCCAGGCCCTGGGCGACAGCGCCGCGATCTGCGCCCTGAACCGGCCCGCCGATATCCAGATCGGGCGACGGCTGGGCGCGACTCTGGCCGCCGCCCAGGCCCTGTCGCCGGAGTATCGCGCCGATGCGGCGACGGCGGGCGAGGAGATCGTGCGTCTGCGGGCCACGGGCCGGACCAATCCCGGCTGTGCGGCCGAGCGGCGGGCGTTGAGCGAGACGCCCCGATGATCGGCCTGATCCTGTTTCTGGCGACGCAAGCCGCCGCCCTGCCCGCTGCGCGGCCCTGCACGGCGGCCGAAACCGCAGAACTGACCCGTGCGACCGACGCCCCCTATGGCCTGTCGTGCCGCGCCGTACTGGCGCCGGGCGCGCAGGTGACGCGGCGGATCGTTATCGAGGGGTCCGAGGCCTCGGGCGCCGGAATCGATTGCCGGGGCGGCGCCCTGGGCGTGCCGGGACGACAGACCACCACCCGCACCCCGACCGTTGCCGTGTTGTCGCGGCGGCTGGAGGAACCGAGCTGGAGCCGACCGACCGACATCGAGCTGACCAACTGCGTCGTTCACGGCGCGGTGCGCATCTGGGGCATGGGGGCGAACGGCCGGATCGAGGACCTGCGCGCCTCGTCGCGCACGGCGGACCACACCGCCGCCGCCCAGACCGCAGCGCCCACGCGCGTGCGCCTGACCGACGTGACCTTTTCAGCCACCGGCTCGATCCCCCTGTATGTCGGACCGGGCGTGACGGCGGTGACGGTCGAGCGGCCGCGCTTCACGGGCCGATCGGTATCGACGGCCGTCTATCTGGACGCCGAGAGCGCGGATAACGCCGTGACCGACGGCGTCTTCGACATCCGCACCGGCCGCGAACAGATCGCCGTGGACGGTTCGGCCCGCAACCGGATCACGGGCAATCGCTTCGACCTGCGCGGTCGAGGCGGCGTCTTCCTGTACCGCAACTGCGGCGAGGACGCGGTGATCCGCCACCAGACCCCGTCGGACAATCAGATCACGGACAATGTCTTCACCCGCGCCGGCTGGTTCCGGCCGCGCGCCGTGGTCGTGGGCGCGCGCGAGGGAAATCGGCTTTACTGCCGTGATGATGCGGGCTGGCCGTTCGGGTCCAGCCTGGACGACGGCGACCACGCCACAGGCAACATCACGACGCGCAACGCCGTGCGGCGCTAGCGGCCCAGCAGCGGCCCGTAGAGATCGGTCCTGCGGTCCCGGAAGAAGCCCCAGGCGGCGCGGTGGCGATCCAGGAAATCCAGGTCGAAGCTGTGCACCAGCACGCCCTCTTCGTCCCGCCCCAGGCTCTCGACCAGATCGCCGCGATGATCGGCGATGAAGGAATGGCCATAGAAGGTCTGGCCCGCCGCCGTCACCTGCTCATGGCCGATGCGGTTGGCGCCGACCACCGGCACGATGTTGGATACGGCGTGACCCTGCATGGCGCGTCGCCAGGGTTCGGCGGTGTCCAGGCTGTCGTCATGCGGCTCGGTGCCGATGGCGGTGGGATACATCAGCACCTCGGCGCCCATCAGCATCATGGCGCGCGCGGTCTCGGGGTACCATTGGTCCCAGCATATGCCGACGCCGATGCGGCCGAAGCGGGTGTTCCAGACGCGGAAGCCCGTGTCGCCGGGGCGGAAATAATATTTCTCCTGATAGCCGGGACCGTCGGGGATGTGGCTCTTGCGATAGACGCCCAGGGCCGAACCGTCCGCGTCCAGCATGACCAGGGAATTGTAATACTGCGGCCCGTCACGCTCGAAGATCGAGACCGGGATGGCGACGCCCAATTCCTGGGCCACCGGCGCGAGCTGGGTCACGCACGGGTGCTCGCGCCACGGATGGGCGTGGGCGAACCACTGCTCTTCCTGGCTGACGCAGAAATACGGACCCTGGAACAGCTCGCTGGGCAGGATCACCTGAGCGCCTCTGTCGGCGGCCTCGCGGATGAAGCCGATCGTCTTGTCGATATTGGCCTGCAAGTCCTCGCCATAGGCGGTCTGGATCGCGGCGACGGAGATTTTGCGAGTCATGTGGCGGCCTGGTGACGAGTGCGAGTGAGCGAGAAGTGAGCGATCATCGACGATCCTGCAATGAACGTAGAAGACCGGTCGCCATCCGGCCTAGCTCCAGCAAATCGTCGAACAGGGCGCGGTGCGTGGCCTCGTCGATATAATCGAGCCGCCGCGCGATGATGAGTAGGGTTTCAAGCTCGGCCAGCGATCCTCGCGCGATGCCGATGAAATGGAGGAACTCGCCCGATGTCCTGCGGCCAGCGCCTTCAGCGATATTCGCGGGCACGGACACGGCCGCCCGGCGGACCTGGTTCACCAGTCCGTATTGCTCGTGCTTGGGCCAGTCGTTTGTGACGCGATAGAGTGTTTCCGTGAGATCCAGACTGATTTGCCAGACCTTCAGATCACGGTGGCTGCGGGTTGCGCATTCGCTCAACCCTTGCTCACTCGCACTCGTCACCCCCTTGGCTCCTGCTGAGAGATGCAGTGAAACGATCCGCCGCCGGTCAGGATGGCGGTCGACGGCAAGGGAATGATCTCACGGTCGGGAAAGACCGTCTCCAGGGCCTCGCACGCCAGGCGGCCGGCGACCGCGTCGCCATAGGTCGGCACGATGACGGCGCCGTCGGCGATCAGGAAATTCATGTGGCTGGCCGGAACCGGGCGCTCGTCCTCGTCCAGGATCAGGCCCGGCGAGGGAATGTGCAGGACGCGGATTGGACGGCCGTCGGCGTCGGTCATGGCCGAAAGCGCACGGGCGGTCTCGTCATAGACGTCCGCATTGGGATCGTTCGGGCCGAAGGCGATCGGACAGGCGACGACGCCCGGCGCGACGAAACGAGCCAGATTGTCGACGTGGCCGTCGGTATGGTCGTTCAGCAGGCCGTCGCCCAGCCAAAGCACCTTTTGCGCGCCCAGGGCGGCCGCCAGGGCGGTCTCGGCCTCATCTTGCGTCCAGCCGGTGTTGCGGTTGGGGTTCAACAGGCACTGGCGGGTGGTCAGAATGGTCCCCGCGCCGTCATGGTCCAGGGCGCCGCCTTCCAGGATGAAGGCGTGACGATCCAGCGGCGTGTCGGCATGGGCGGCGATCTGGTCGGCGACCGTGTCGTCGAACGGCAGGTCGTATTTTCCGCCCCAGCCGTTGAAGCGGAAGGCGGCGGCGCGGGCCGAGGCTTTTCCGAAGATCGGGCCGGTGTCGCGCAGCCAGATGTCGCCGAAACGGCCGGACACGACCTCGACCCCCTCCACGCCGTCGAACCGGGCGCGGGCGTCGGCCAGGGCGTCGGCGTGGCCGACCAAGAGGCGCACCTGCTCGCGGCCGGGACCGGCCAGGGCGCGGACCAGGGCCTCGACCTCGGCCTGGGCGGCGTCCAGATCTTCCCGCCACAGCTCGGCGTGGCTGGGCCAGCCGACCCACATGGCCCGGTGCGGGGTCCATTCGGCGGGGATGACGGTCATCGGCGGCAGGTCCTGAAACGACGGCGGGGACGAAAGCGGGCCAGATAGCGATCCCGCCGCCCCGCTTCAACCGACCGGGACCGGAAAGGCCATAGCACAAAAGGAAAGGGCGGCTCCTTTCGGAACCGCCCTGACCGATTTGGATCGCCGTGCGTCGCTTAGAACTCGAAGCGGACGCCCAGTTTGATCTGCCAGGTCGAGGCCGGCAGGATCTGCTGCGGACGACGGGCGACCTGGCCGGTGTCGACCGTGGTGTTGCCCGACACCAGGTTCGGCGTCTGCAGTTGCGAGTAGTTGAACACCGCGTTCGGGGTGGCGCAGCTCGTGGCCACGCCGCCCGGGGTCTGACAGGCCAGGACGACCGTGCCGACGCCGCGATAGAACGGATACTGCTCGGTCACGCCCCACTTCGGGTTCAACATATTGCCGAAGTTTTCGACGTCCATGTAGAATTTCAGCTTGCCGGTCGGGACGAACGGCACCGGCAGTTCCTGCGACAGACGCAGGTCCACGGTGGTGACGTCGGCCGAGCGGAAGGCGTTCCTGGGCGCGATCGAGCCGGCGTATTTGATCAGGCCGGTGCTGCGCAGGAAGGCGTTGAAGTCCGTCAGGTTGACGCCCGTGTAGGTGATGCGCGGGTCCGACGTGGCGGTGACGTTGCCCGAGCTGTCCACTTGCGGGACGTAGAACAGTTGGTTCGAGGTGCCCAGGGCGCCCGAGTAGGATTGCGGCACAGCGTTGCCGAAGTCGTTGTCGAAGCTGCCGCTGCGGCTGTTGTGGAAGACGTAGGAGAACGGCAGGCCCGAACGACGCTGGGCGAAGACGTTGACCGAGGTCTGGTTGTCGCCGAACAGCTCACGCGCCCACGACACATTGACCGAGAAGCGCTCGCGCACTTCGTAGTCCGAGGTGGCCAGGACCGGGTTGTTGTGGTCGGCCGAAGCGAAGCGGACGTACGAGGAGTCCGGCTGCGACGAGGTCAGCGGGTTGCCGTCCTCGGCCTCGGTGTAGGTGTAGGACGCCCGGACATCCAGGCCGTCGAAGACGCCTTCGTTCCACGACTTCGAAGCCGTCAGGGCCGCCGACATCGACGAACCGCCGTCGTCCAGGTTGGTCAACATCAGATCGAAGACGTTGGCGCCCGTGACGCCCGTGGTCGAGCGGCCGTAAACCGGGCGGCCGTCCGGCGCGGTGCCGATCTGCACGGCGCGCAGGTCGGTGTAGTACAGGGCGTTTTCGAACGCATTGTACAGGAAGTCCGCTTGCAGGCGGAAATCTTCGATCAGCGGCAGCGAGAAGTCGCGGCCGATGGTCAGATTGTACTTCCAGGCCGAGGGGATCTCGAAGTTCGGATCCATGGCCACCACGTTGCCGTTGCCAGGCGTGAAGGTGCAGTTCAGACCCGACGGCGGCGTGGTCAGGCTGGTGATGCCCGTGACGGTGCCAGTGCAGACCGAGTTGGTGATGCGGGCGCCGTCGTTGCCGAAGGGGTTGCCGATCTGAACGTTGGTGCCGATCGTCGAGAAGCGGCCGACGCCGCCCGAGATGGTCCAGGCGCCCGGCGTCCAGTTGAAGCCCAGGCGCGGCATGAACAGGTCCTTGCCGTCCAGGTTCGCGGTGTTCTCGAAGCCCTGACGCGACACGAAGTTGGTGTTCAGGACCGGACGGTCGTCCATCGAGTACCACTCGTAGCGCAGACCGAACGACAGACGCAGGTCCGAGGTCGCCTGCCAAGTGTCTTCGCCATACAGCGAGGTCAGGTCGTAGCCGAAGTCCACGGCGCCGTTGCGGGCGGTGCCCATGGTCGCCGGAACCGTGCCGCCGGTCGGGTCGACCGCGCCGCGGATGAACAGGTTCGAACCCGAGATGCGGCCGGCCAGGAAGTCGGCGTAGCTGGCGAAGGTCCAGGAACCCAGCGACTGCGACACGAAGACGTTCAGGAAGTCGCGACGCTCGTTGCGGGCGCCGAACATGAAGTCGTGCGCACCCCAACTATAGCGGGCGATGCCTTCGTAGGCCGTGGTTTCGCTGTACAGATAGTTGTCGTGACGGAAGTTATCCGCGCCGAACTGGATCTGCGGCGAACCGGTGCCGGCCAGAACGCCCGGCAGGTCCGAGACGTTGACCGTGACCTGGCCGACCGACAGGCCGCCGACCGGACGCGATTCCGTTTCGGTTTCCTTGTAGGCGTAGCGCAGTTCGGTCGAGAAGTTCGGCGTCCACTGCGAGTTCAGTTGGGCGTTGTAGGTGGTCAGGCGCTCGTCCTTGATCCACTGGGTCGATTCCAGACCCACGCGCGGCTGCGACAGGCTGTCGCCGTTCGGGAAGGCCGAGGTCGACGAGCCGTTGAACGAGGTGCCGGTCGTTTCCTGATAGGTGATGGCCAGGCGGTGATCGTCGTTGATGTTCCAGTCGATCTTGGCCAGGTATTTCTCGTCGTTCACCGGCGGGGCCGCCGTCACCCACGAACCGGGATCATAGCCGTAACGGGCCAGGGCCGCGGCGCGGAAGGTGTCGATCGCGGTGGTGGTGATGCGCGGCACTTCCGACGAGAAGCCGCCGCCGACCGGACCTTCGTCCAGCGAGAACTGCGATTCGAACTTCTCGTACGACAGGAAGAAGAACAGGGTGTCGCGGATGATCGGGCCGCCCAGGGTCGCGCCCCAGGTGGTTTCCTCGAAGGTGCGGTTGTACGGGATCAGGTTGTTGAGACCGTAGGCCGGGTTGCGGGTGCCGTCGGGCAGACGGGTGCGGTTGTCATAGCCCCAGTAGCGGTCGCCCAGCATCGAGTCGTCGGACTTCTCGTAGAAGGCCGAACCCGAGAAGCTGTTGGTGCCCGACTTGGTCACGGCGTTCACGGCGCCGCCGATGAAGCCGTTGTTGATGACGCTGAAGGGCGAGGCCGACACGTTCACCGCCTGGACCGAGTCCAGCGAGATCGGCGACCGTTGGGTCGGATAGCCGTTGCCGTTCAGGCCGAACTCGTCGTTCTGACGGATGCCGTCGACGGTCAGTTGGTTCAGGCGGGTGTTGGTGCCGGCGAAGGACAGGGCGTCCTCGTTCGACGGGTCGATCGAGGCGAACGGGTCCAGGCGCGACACGTCCTTGATGTCGCGGCTGATCGACGGCAGCGACTGGATGGTGCGGGCGTTGTAGTTGGTGGCCGAACCGGCGCCGAAGTCGTTCGAGATGCGCGCGCCGGAGACGACGATGTCTTCGACGGCCGAGCCGCTGTCGGCGTAGATCACCACATCGCCGTTGGCCGGGTCGCCGACGCCGATGGCGCCCAGTTCCGCGACGGTCGAACCTTCGCTCGACGAAATGGCGATGGTGTAGGGACCGCCGACGCGCAGGCCGCGCGCGGTGTAGAAGCCGTTGCCGTCGGCCACGGTGGTGGCCGAGGTGCCGGTGGGCTGGTGCGTCAGGGTGACGGTCGCGCCGGCGACGGCCGCGCCGGCCTCATTAGTGACACGGCCACGGATCGAGCCGGTCGTTTCCTGCGCGTGCACGGCCGTGGCCGAGACGAGCGCGATGGCCGCGAGGGAGACCCCACAGCTGAGCTTTTTCATGAACATCTGAGATCCCCTAGATGGCGGCCGCGCGGAGACGACAGGGCGTCGAATCCTTTCCGACCTCGCCGGATTGAGGCCGCTCTAAGCCTATGTTTAAACGTGTCGGCGACAGATATGTGACAGAAGCGTGACGGCGACCAGGGGTTGCGCGCCCGCCACACCCACGTTCGGCCCTTCAGCCGCCCCAGACCGCGCGCAACCGGGCCGCGCGACCGCAGAACCGCGAATAGCCCGCATAGCGCACCGGATTCCGCCGGGCGAAATCCTGATGGTAGGTCTCGGCGGGCCAGAAACGCGCCGCATCCAGCACCGGCGTCACGAACCGTCTTCCCGCCAGGGCGGCGGCGGCGGCGGCGCGCGAAGACTCGGCGGCCGGGCGCTGGGCGGCGGTGGCGAAGACGGCGGTGCGATACGAGGCGCCGCGATCACAGAACTGACCCTGGGCGTCGGTCGGGTCGATGGTGCGCCAGAAACGGTCGACCAGTTGGCGATAGGTGATCCGCGCCGGATCGAAGACGACCTGGACCGCCTCCAGATGGCCGGTCCCGCCGCGCACCACCTGTTCATAGCTGGGATCGGCCACACGTCCGCCGCTGAAGCCCGAGACGGCCGAGACCACGCCGGGCATATGTTCGAAATTGGCTTCCGTGGACCAGAAACAGCCGCCGGCGAAGACCGCCGTCTCCAGCCGGGCGGGCGCTGCGCGCGGCGACGCGGGCGTGCTCTGGGCCGACGCGCCTATCCCGGGGGAGAAGACGGTCAGGACAACAGCTAGAACATAAGCGCAACGCATGGCCGCCTCCTGGAGGGTCGGCCCTATATATAGGCGATCCGACGTCAGCGCGCGTCAGATTCGGCGTCGGTCAGTCGGCGCGGGTCAGGAAAATCTGGGCCAGACCTTCGGCGGTGGGACGCAGGGCCGCAGGCTCGTGATAGTTGCCGTTGACCTGGCTTCTGGCGATCACGTGCGCCCGGAAGCGGGTGAACAGCTCGGCGTCCGGCGCGGCGGCGCGGGTCCAGAAGGTGTCCAAGGGCGCCTGATGGGTCAGCCCCTCCATGTCGAAGAAGGCTTCGCCCAGCACCTTGACCGGGGTCTGGAAGCCCAGGGCCGACAGGGCCGCCGAGGAATTGTTGACCACCATGCCCCGCGACGCGCGGCACAACTGGGCCAGATTGCCGCCGTCGATGAAGTCGACACGGTCGGCCAGGCCGCGCTCGATGGCCAGGACGCGGGTCATCTTGGCCAGATCGACCAGACCGGGGTCCAGCGGATGGTTCTTGACCACCAGCCGCGCCTGAGGCGGGGCATACCGGGCGAAGCTGGTCATCACCTCGGCCAGGAAGGCGGTGTTGTCGGCGAAATGCGAATAGCGCAGCAGTTGGGCGTCGCCCTCGCGCTGAAGGCAGGCCAGATAGAAGGGACCGCGCGCGGCGATGACCGCGGCGTCGGCGTCCGTCTTGCGACGGAAGGCGAGGCTGAAATAGCGCCGGATGTGGCCGAAGCATTGCAGCCACGGCGGCTGGGTGTAAGGCGCGACATAGCGCGGATACAGGAACCGGCCCGGCAGCAGGGCCAGATGGTACAGGCTGATGTTGACCACGTGATGCGGCAGCACCTTGCCCGTGGGGCGCACGTCGGGCAGCTCGGGCGCGGGGGCCGCATAGGCCGAGGGATGGCGCGGCAGACCGCTGGAAGCGTTGACGCCGTTCCGTTCGATGGTGATCCAGTCAGGCCGGAAATAGCCGTTCTCCAGCACCCATACCCGGGCCTGGAGCTGTTCGGCCTGGGTCAGGACGGCCTGGTTGTAGGCGCCGCCCTCGCCGAAGACGACGATGTCGGTGAAATAGGGCGCCAGCTCGGCCACGCGGGCGGGCCAGCGGCGCACCGAAGCCTTGAAACGGATGCCGCCCGGGCGGCGCCAGTACATATCGTCGCCGATGTTGAACAACATACGCGAAACCTGGGCGCCGCGCGCCGTCAGGGTTTCGGCCAGCACCCGGCCGAACGGGCCGAAGGGGCAGGTGACGATCAGGAAGCGACGGCCCGAAAGCGGCGCGTCGGGATCGACGGCGACGCGGGCGGCGGTCGACAGCTCCAAGTCGGTCGGTTGCAGCAGGCCCAGGGAAGACCGGAAGGCGGTCAGGCGGCGCGACCGGGCGGCGCGGCGGGTCGGAATCGGAAACGGGTCCGCCGGCGTGCGTAGATCCACCATGATCAGACCAGGCCCCCATGCCGGCCGAAAGGACGCCGCCTGTCCCAGCATCGCTTGAACGCGATGTCAGGGTCGATCCGACGGCTGTCCGCAACAACCATGGCGCCCCTTGTCGCCGTCCTTGTCGTTCGGATCAACCGACTTGTCCTAAAAAGCGAAACAGGCCCGACCTCAGATACCGTTTCGGTATCAAACACCCGTCCGCCAATCAAGCGAAACGGGCAGTCGATGGCCGCCGCCGACAGATGTAGGGATCGGTCTGCGGCGGCCTTCAACGGGCATCAAATCCTCAAGGGTCCAGGATCGGCGGCCGGACAGGACCGGCCGCCTTGTCTTGGGACTTAGAAGTTGATGTCGATGGTGGCGCGGCGGTTCAGAGGCTCGCGCACGCCGTCGGCGGTGGCGCGGGCCAACTGGGTTTCGCCCTTGCCGTCCAGCGAGACGACGCCGCCGTTGACACCGTTGGCAACCATGGCGTCAGCCACGGTGCGGGCGCGACGGTTCGACAGGCCGACGTTATAGGCCGCGGAACCCGAGGTGTCGGCGTGGCCGACGATCAGGACGCGGGTCGGACGGCCCGACTTGGCGTAGTTGGACGCCTGGGTCACCACCGAGCGGGCTTCGGCCGTCAGGTCCGAACGATCCCAGTCGAAATAGACCACGAACTGACGCGCGGTCGGAGCCGGCGGAGGCGGCGGCGGCGGAGGCGGAGGCGGCGGCGGGGGAGGCGGCGGCGGGGGAGGCGGCGGCGGGGGCGGCGGCGGAGGCGGAGGAGCCTCTTCGGCGCCGAACGCATAGCGCAGGCCCAGGGTCACGGTGTGGCTCTGGTCATAGTCGCCGACCAGCGTGCCCTGTCCGCCCGAGGTCGAGGTGTCGAGTTCGACATCGCCGGTCAGGTAGCGGTAGGTCAGGTCGAGGTTGGCGCGGTCGCTGACCTGCCAGCTCAAGCCCGCCAGGGCCTGGGCGGCGAATTTGGTCGAGTGGTCGTCGATGGCGAAGCCGGTGGTGCGGGCGCCGCGCAGGGTGCCGACGGCGTCGCCGTTGACGCGGTTCACGCCCACGCCCAGACCGACGAACGGACGAACGCCCCACGACTCCCAACCGAAGTCATAGATGACATTGGCCATCAGGGTGACGGAATCGAAGTCGCCGTCCGGCGAGTAGCAGGGACCGGTCGCGGGCGTGATGTTGCACAGGCCCGACGGGACGTTGTTGTTAGCCCGGCGAACCGTGCCGATATCGCCCGAGCGATAGCCGCCTTCCAGTTCGACGCGCCAATTCGGGTCGAAGCGATAGCCCAGACGCGCGAAGGCGGCCCAGCCGTCGTTGACTTCCCAGTTCCAGTTCACGCCCGTGGTCTGGGATTCCAGATTGATGTCGTCGATCACCTGATAGCCGGCGTCGACGGCGCCGTACCAACCCGGCGATTGCGCGGCGGCGGCGCCGGCGGTGAAAAGGCTCGCGGCGGCGACGCCGGCGAGAAGCTTGAGTTTCATAAGACCCTCACTCAGAAAAAATTGCTCGATGCCGACGCGAATCCCGCATTGGCGCTCGGTGAGCCGAACGGCATATAGCCGGGTCGGTTCCGCCTTAAGCCCGTTGATTGTGGCGACTGTGGCGCCGTTCCAACATAAAGTTTCAACAATCGTCGTTCGTCGAATAGGCGGATTCTGCAAGGAGAAATCGGCATGACCCTTCGTTTCGACGGCCAGGTGGCCATCGTCACGGGCGCGGGCGGCGGCCTGGGCCGCGAACACGCCCTGGCCCTGGCGGCGCGCGGCGCGGCGGTGGTGGTCAACGATCTGGGCGGCGCGCGCGACGGAACCGGCGGATCGTCGGCCGCGGCCCAGGCGGTCGTCGCCGAGATCCAGGCCCTGGGCGGCCAGGCCATGGCCGACGGCGCCTCGGTGACGGACCCTCAGGCCGTTCAGGCCATGGTCGACGCGGCCATGGCCCGCTGGGGGCGGATCGACATCCTGGTCAACAACGCCGGGGTGCTGCGCGACAAGACCTTCGCCAAGATGACGCTGGAGGATTTCCGCTTCGTCGTCGACGTGCACCTGATGGGAGCGGTCAACTGCACCAAGGCGGTGTGGGAGATCATGCGGAACCAGAATTACGGCCGCGTCGTCATGACCACCTCGTCATCGGGCCTGTACGGCAATTTCGGCCAGGCCAACTATGGCGCGGCCAAGATGGCGCTGGTCGGGCTGATGCAGACCCTGGCCATCGAGGGCCAGAAGACCGACATCCGGGTCAACTGCCTGGCCCCGACCGCCCATACCCGCATGACCGAGGACCTGGGCGCGGCCCTGCCGCTGGAGGCCCTGGGACCCGAACTGGTGACGCCCGGTCTGTTGTATCTGGTCAGTCGGGACGCGCCGACGCGCTGCATCCTGGCGGCGGGGGCCGGCGGTTTCGAACAGGCCCATGTCACCCTGACCCAGGGCGTCCGCATCGTCGGCCCGGACGCGCCGGAACAGATCGCCGCCCACTTCGCCGAGATCGGCGACCGCGTCGGCGAGATCGTGCCCGAAATGGGGGCGGCGCAGGGCATGATCGAACTGGCCAAGGCACAGGCCGCGACCAAGGCCTGACCATCCAGGTTCGGCCTTTCGGCGCGGCGCGCGGCTGGAAACCATTGCACTGACGCCGCGTCAGGCGCCTAAGTTGACCCTTCCCCCGCGCTCAAGCCGCGAGACGCCGCGCGTCTAGCGCTGGCGCCACAAGAAATGGAGCATCGCCGATGCGCGAAGCCGTCATCGTCTCCACCGCCCGCACGCCGATCGGTCGCGCCTATCGCGGCGCCTTCAATGACACCCAGGCCCAGTCGCTGGGCGGCCACGCCATCCGACACGCGGTCGAACGCGCCGGGATCGAACCGGGCCAGGTCGAGGACGTGATCATGGGCGCGGCCCTGCAACAGGGATCGACGGGCACCAATGTCGGGCGCCAGGCGGCCCTGGCGGCGGGCCTGCCCGTGACCGTGGCCGGCATGAGCCTGGACCGTCAGTGCGCCTCGGGCCTGATGGCCATCGCCACGGCGGCCAAACAGGTGACCGTCGACGGCATGACGGTCGCCGTCGGCGGCGGGCTGGAATCGATCTCCCTGGTCCAGAACCAGCACATGAACCTGTACCGGATGAAGGACGAGGCGCTGCTGGCGCGGGTTCCGCACATCTATATGTCGATGCTGGAGACCGCCGAGGTGGTGGCCGCCCGCTACGGCGTCAGCCGCGAGGCCCAGGACGAGTACGCCCTGCAATCCCAACGCCGCACCGCCGAGGCCCAGGCCGCAGGGCGGCTGGACGCCGAGATCGTTCCCATGACCACCGTCATGCAGGTCATGGACAAGGCCACCGGCCAGGCGTCGGCGAAAGAGACGACCCTGTCCAAGGACGAGGGCAACCGGCCGGACACCACGCTGGAGGGCCTTCAGTCGTTGAAACCGGTTTTCGGCGGCGGCGAGGAGATCCAGCAGGGCCGCTTCATCACCGCCGGCAACGCCTCGCAACTGTCGGACGGGGCCTCGGCCAGCGTCATCATGGAGGCCAAGGACGCCGAACGGCGGGGGCTGACGCCGCTGGGCGCCTATCGCGGCATGGCGGTGGCGGGCTGCGAGCCGGACGAGATGGGCATCGGCCCGGTCTTCGCCGTACCGAAACTGCTGGAGCGGCACGGACTGACGATCGACGACATCGGCATCTGGGAACTGAACGAGGCCTTCGCCGTCCAGGTTCTGTACTGCCGCGACCGGCTGGGCATTCCCAATGACCGGCTGAACGTTTCGGGCGGCGCCATCTCGATCGGCCATCCCTATGGTATGTCGGGCGCGCGCATGACCGGCCACGTGCTGATCGAAGGCAAGCGGCGCGGCGCCAAATACGGCGTCGTCACCATGTGCATCGGCGGCGGCATGGGCGCCGCGGGTCTGTTCGAGATCTACTGAGCCGCCTTCTTCGCCTCCCAGGCGGCGCGGCGATCTTCCATCTGGCTGAACCACCGCGCCCTTAGCTGGGCCGGGCGGCCGGGGTAGCGGTCGTCAAGGAAGTCCGCCTCGGCCACGCGATCTGTGCGGAAGCTGCGGAAGTCCTCGCGCGTCTCGCACCACGCCACTAGCAGCCGCGTGGACTCGCGATAGCCGACCAGACAGGGCCAGACGATGCGCTGGGTTTCCGACCCGTCCTCGGCGACATAGCGCAGACGCAGCTTGCGGCCTGCATGGATCCACGCCCGGACCTGCGCCATGTCGAGACCCTCGACGGCGTTGTGCCAGGCCGGGGGCGTGGATACGGCCGGCTCCAGCACCACGGTGCGCAGACGTTCGGGCACGGTGGCGGCGATCTTGGCGATCAGGTCGCGGGCGGCGCGGACAAGGGCCGGATCGCCGCGCCCGGCCACCCACTGAGCGCCCAGCACCGCCGCCTCGATCTCGTCGGAGGTCAGCATCAGCGGCGGCATATCGAAGCCGCCCTCCAGCACATAGCCGATCCCCGCCTCGCCCCGGATCGGCACCCGCTGAGCCATCAGGTCGGCGACGTCGCGATAGATGGAGCGTTTCGACGTCTCCAGCTCGGCCGCCAGGGCGTCGGCCGTCACCGGGCGCGAGGCTCGGCGCAGGACCTGAATGATCTGGAACAGGCGGTCGGCGCGTCTCATTCGGCCACTCTTGAGGATGACTGCTGACACCATGCTGGCAGTAGGGTGGCAGTAGTCAATCTCTCACCGACGGCGAGGGGCCGTCATCGTCCTCAAGCCGCGAGGCTCCGCGAGCCGACCGGCAGGACAAGCAAAGGAGGTTACAATGCTCACCCTGTTTCACGCCGCCTGGTCGCGTTCGAGCCGCATTGTCTGGCTGCTGGAGGAGCTGGAGGCCGATTACGAGATCCGCCACGTCGACATCTATCGCGCCATGAGCTTGTCGGGCGCGCGGGACCCGGCCAATCCGCATCCAGACGGCAAGGTTCCGGCCCTGATGCACGACGGCGCCCTGATTACGGAATCGGCGGCCATCGCCCTGTATCTGACCGACCTCTATCCCGAGGCCGGGCTGGGCGCGCCAGTCGGCTCGAAAGACCGCGGGACCTATCTGACCTGGCTAGCCTGGACGGCGGGCGAGATGGAGCCGGCCGTGTGGGGCAAGATCACCGGCGCGGTCGAAACCGATCCGAACATCCGCAAACGCTATGACGACGCCGTGGCGCGGCTGTTGAACGCCTTGGCCCAGGGACCGTATCTGATGGGGGACCGGTTCACCGCCGTCGACGTGATGATCGGCGCGACCCTGGCCTGGGGCCGGGAGCATCTGCCCGAGAGCGCCGTCATCGACGCCTATATGGAACGGGTCTCGAATCGCCCCGCGGGCGCCCGGGCGCAGGCCAAGGACGGGACGCCGCCGAACGTGGCGGCGGCCTGATACTTCAGGCGGCCCGATCCTCAGACGGCATGGGCGGCGGTCGAAGGACCGTCGCCGGTCGTCACGGGCGTAGTCTTCAGCGCGCGGACGAAAGCGTCGCGCCAGTGGGCCACGTCGGTGTCGCGCACCACCTGCATCAGCGCCTCCCATTTCCGCTTACGTTCGGCCAGCGGCATGGTCAGGGCCTTGAGGATCGCGTCCGACAATTCTTCGCGACTGAAGGGATTGACCAGCAGGGCCTCGCCCATCTGTTCGGCCGCCCCGGCGAAACGCGACAGGATCAGCACGCCGGGGTCCTCTGGACTTTGGGCCGCCACATATTCCTTGGCCACCAGATTCATGCCGTCGCGCAGCGGCGTGACCAGGCCGACCCGGGCCGCCCGATACAGGCCCGCCAACTGATCGCGGCGATAGGTGCGGTTCAGATAACGGATCGGCTGCCAGTCCATTTCGGCGAACTCGCCGTTGATCCGCCCGGCCAGGGCGTCCAGGCGCGCGCGCATCTCCTGATAGGTCTCGACCTCGTCACGGCTGATCGGCGTGACCTGCAACAGAAAGACGCCGCCGCGCCACGACGGATTGTCCTGCAAGAACTGCTCATACCCCAGCAGCCGCTCCTCCAACCCCTTGGAGTAATCCAGGCGGTCCACGCCGACGACCATGGCGCGCGAGGCCGAGGATGCGACCATGCGGTCGTAGGCGCGTACGCCTCCCGCCGAATTCCACGCCTTCAGAAAGCCCTCCACGTCGATGCCGATGGGGAATATCCCGGTTTGAAGTCGGCGGCCGAAACACTCCAGCCCGCCGCGCCCGTCCAGCTCGCCGCCCGCCTCGGTGACCACATAGTCGCGAAACAGATCCAGCCACTCCTCGGTGTGGAAGCCGATCAGATCATAGGCGAACAGCGATTCCACCAGCCGCCGGTGATGCGGCAGGGTGACCAGCAACTGCCGCGCGGGCCACGGCGTGTGCAGGAAGAAGCCGATCCGGTTGGCGATCCCCAACCGCCGCAGCTCCCACGCCAGGGGGATCATGTGATAGTCGTGGATCCAGATCAGATCGTCCGGCTGGATCAACGGCGCCAGAACCTCGGCGAAGCGCCGGTTCACCCGCTCATAACCCTCGCCGTACGACCGTTCGTAGGCGGTCAGATCGACCCGATGGTGAAACAGCGGCCACAGGGTCTTGTTGGCGTAGCCGTTGTAATATTCATCGACATCCTGGGCCTCCAGATCGACCAGGGCCACCTTCACGCCCGCGCGGTTCTGGAAATTCGGCTCGCCGGTGAAGACCTCGACCGTTTCTCCGGACCAGCCGAACCACAGGCCGTCGTAGGTCTTCAGCGCCGCCGACAGGGCCATGGCCAGACCCCCCGCTGAACCAGCGGCCGGATCGGCGGGGGCCGAAACACGATTGGAGACGACGATCAGGCGGCTCATCGCACGTCCGTCCAGGAGCGGCTCAACAGGACGGCGCAGTTGATGATGCCGACCAGGGAATAGGTCTGGGGGTAGTTGCCCCACAGTTCATCCGTTTCCACGGCGATGTCCTCGCTGAGCAGGCCCGCGTGGGTGCGGCGGCCCAGCATCTGTTCGAAGATTTCGCGCGCCTCGTCGGTGCGGCCGTTCTGGTGCAGGGCTTCGATGAACCAGAAGGTGCAGAAGTTGAAGGCCGTCTCCGGCTCGCCGAAGTCGTCCGGCTCGACGTAGCGGAACAGATAGGGTCCCTTCTTCAGATCGCGTTCGATGGCGTCGAAGGTGGCGACCTGACGCGGGTCCATCGGGTCCAGAAAGCCGAGATCGGTCAGTTGCAGAAGGCTGGCGTCCAGTTCGCGCCCGCCGAAGCTGGCGCCGAAACGGCCTTCATCGGGCAGATAGGCTTCGGCCTCGATCCGTGCGCGAATAATGTCCGCCCGCCCGCGCCAGACCTCGGCGCGTTCATGCAGGTTCAGGTGATCCGCCGCCTTGGCCAGGCGATCGCAGGCCGCCCAGCACATGACCGAGGAATAGGTGTGCACCCGGGCGATAGTGCGGAACTCCCACAGGCCGGCGTCGACCTGGTCGTGCATGGCGAAGGCGCGCTCGCCGACCTTCTCCAGCGCATGATAGTCGGCCAAGGAGCCGGGCCGCAGCAGCCGATGGTCATAGAAGCTCTGAACCAGCGGCAGGACGATCTGTCCGTACACGTCATGTTGCAGATGCTCGCGCGCCTGATTGCCGATGCGAACCGGCTTCATGCCGCGGTAACCCTGAACCGTCTCGACGATGTATTCGTCGATGTCCTCTTCCAGACCCACGCCATAGACGGGCTGGACATGGCCGCCGGCCGAGGCGTCGACCAGGTTCCTCAGATAGCCGAGATAGTTCTCCAGGATATCCACGGCGCCCAGCCGGTTCAGGGCGCGCACGACGTAATAGGCGTCGCGAATCCAGCAGTAGCGATAGTCCCAGTTGCGGCCGCTTTCGGGGAATTCCGGCACCGAGGTGGTCATGGCCGCGACGATGGCGCCGGTCTCTTCGTGCGCGCAGAGCTTCAGGGTGATGGCGGCGCGGATCACCGCCTCCTGCCAGTCCAACGGAAGATAGAGTTTCCTGACCCAGTCCTGCCAATAGGCGACCGTGCGGTCCAGGGAGGCGGTAACGCCGGGGCCGACATCCTGGTCATAACCCTCGTCGGGACCGAAGAAGAAGGCGTAGGGCCGCTCCAGTCGGAACAGCCGTTCTTCGGTGACGTGCGACACCGGACAGTCCGTGGTCAGCCGAAAGGTCGCCCCGGTGCACAGATAGCGCACATGGTTCGAGCCTGAGGTGCGTTCAGCCGGGCGCGCGCCCCAGTCCGCCGAAGGCCGCAGCCGCACCCGGATGCGCGGCGTCCCCCGCAGCGGCCGGATCAGTCGACCGAAGGCCAGGGGGCGATAGGTCCGACTGTGCTGAGGATGACGCGGGGCGAAATCCAGGATCTCGACCTCGGCCCCGTCGTCGGCGGTCAGGACGGTGCGCAGAACCGGGGTGTTGCGGACATAGGCCTGGGCGACGTGCCTCAGCCCCTCCATCCGCACGTCCCAGAAGCCGTGCTCGGGATCGTCGCCGTTCATCAGGGCCGAAAAGACCGGATCGCCGTCGACGCGCGGGGCGCAGGCCCAGACATAACGGCCGTCTCGGTCGATCAGGGCGCTGATCGCACAATTGCCGACGGGGGCGAGATCGAGATTCGGCCGGGTCACGTCGGCGCCTCGATCAGGGACTCCAGCCAATCGAGCACCTGGCTCTGATCGGCGATGCGCCAGGCGGCGGCCGTCGGTCGCGACGGACCGACCAGCACCCCGTGACCGCCAAGGTCGGCGGCGGCGCGGAAGGCGTCTTCGTCGGTCAGGTCGTCGCCCAGCATGACCGGCGTCGCCCCCGCGAACGGCGCCAGGGCCATGAAGGCCCGCAACGCGGCGCCCTTGTCGGCGCCGGGGGTGCGCAGCTCGACGACCATATCGCCGCGCTGGAGCGTCAGCCCGGTGGCGGCGGCCAGGTCCAGAGCCAGGTCCAGGGCGGCGTGGGCGTGGTCGGGAACCTGGCGATAGTGCAATGCGGTCGACAGCCCCTTGTCCTCGACCCGCGCGCCGGGACGGGACCGGGCGAAGTCGCGAAACGCTGCGACCGCATCGCCCAGGGCGGGGTCTGCGACGCTGCGCCGAACCTGGCCGAACTCGCGCCGCTCCAGCCCATGCACCCCGGCGACCGAGGCGACGGCGCCGTCGGCGATGCGGTCGATCTCGGCGATCGTCCGACCACTGAGGATGGCCAGCCGCCCCTCAAGCCTTCGCGTCAAGGCGGTCAGCACCGCCGTGCGGCGCGGATGAGCGACCACGGCTTCGGGCGTCGCCGCGATCGGGGCCAGAACCCCGTCCATGTCGAGAAACAGGGCGACGCCGTCCAGATCAGGCGAAGGCGGGGGCAAAAGATCGGCGTGTCCGGCTGGCGTCGGCATGGTTCCTTCGATGATGCGGGGGGTTCAGGATGCAGAACGCACCAGAACGGCAAAGGTTGTCAGAAAAATTCGCCCCGGTTGTGAAACCGGCCGCCCTGGTGCAATTCGCCCGCATGAACGGCGACATCCCCGCATCGAATCCCGAAACCATCGCGGCCATGACCGAGCACGCGCGCGAGGTGGTGCGACTGAACATCGCCGCGCTGGAGGCGCTGGAGCGGTCGATCGACGCCAGTCTGGCGCGGGCCTGCGACATCATCCTGGCGCGCCCCGGCTATGTGGTCGTGACCGGCATGGGCAAGTCGGGCCACATCGGCGGCAAGATCGCCGCCACCCTGGCGTCGACCGGCACCAACGCCTTCTTCGTCCATCCGGCCGAGATGAGCCACGGGGACCTGGGTATGTTGCGGTCGGACACGACCCTGCTGGCCATTTCGAATTCGGGCGAAAGCCGCGAATTGCGCGATCCGCTGATCTTCTGCCAACGAAACGGCATTCCGGTGATCGGCATGACCCAGAGGGGGTCCAGCTTCCTGGCCCGCCACTCGGCCGTCACCCTGCTGATGCCCAGCGTGGCCGAGGCTTGTCCCAACGGCCTGGCGCCGACGACCTCGACCCTGATGACCCTGGCGCTGGGTGACGCCCTGGCCATGGTGCTGATGGACCGGCGCCAGTTCTCGGCCATGGATTTCGGCCTGCACCATCCGGGCGGGGCGCTGGGCATGAGCCTGCAAAGCGTGCGCGAATGGATGGGCGACAACCACGCCGCGCCGGCCAGCGTGCCGGCCTCGGCCAGTTTCGCCGAGGTCGTTTCCGCCATCACTGAAGGGCGCAAGGGCGCCGTGGCCGTGCTGCGCGGCGACGGGACCCTGGCCGGAATGATCACCGACGGCGACTTGCGTCGCGCCTTCGCCCAGGACATTTCGGCCATGACGGCGGCGGACATCATGAGTCCCAATCCGATCACCGTGGGTCCCGACGCGCGGATGAGCGACGTCGTCGATCGGCTGGCCGCCAACAGAATCAACAATCTGTTCGTCGTCGACGAGGGGCGCCCAGTGGCGATCGTCCATATTTCGGAACTGATTCAGGCCGGCTACGTCGCCTGACGCGCGGTTGACCGCCTTCCGGCGCGATGGGATACCGTCAAGGTCCGAAAGGGATGCGTGTCGAAGACCGGTTCTGTATGAAATCCATCTGCATTGACGGCTTCAACCTGGCCCTGGCGAAGGGTTCGGGCATCGCCACCTACGGGCGCAACCTGCTGATCAACGCCCAGGCGATCGGCCTGGGGACCCAGGTGTTGTACGGTCCCACCGCGCCCTACCGGAAGAATCCGGTGTTGAACGAGATCGCCCTGATCGACGCCGCCAAGGCGAAGAAGCAACCCTGGCTGACCCGCCACGCCCAGATCTACGGCACGCGCTTCGGCCGCACCGCGCGGCCGATCCGACCGACCGGCGAGGTGATCTGGCCGCGCGCGGCGGGCGGAATGCCCAAGGCCGACTTCTTCTGGACCTCGCGCGACCTGTTCCGCCAGGCCAACGCCGCCTTCGCCCGCCACCGCACCTTCACGCCGCTGAGCTTCGACGGGCAGGCGGCGGGGGGCGCGACCGAGCGGGCGCCGGATGTGATGCACTGGACTGCGCCCCTGCCGCTCGAAGCCAAGGGCGCGCCCAACATCTACACCATCCATGACCTGATCCCCCTGCGCCTGCCGCACACGACGCTGGACAACAAGGCCGCCTTCCTGGCCCAGTGCCGCCGGATCGCGCGGCGGGCCGACCACATCGCCGTGGTGTCCGAAAAGACGCGCGAGGACGTGATCCGCCTGCTGGACGTGTCCGAGGATCGGGTCACCAACACCTATCAGGCCGTCAGCGTGCCGCCCGAACTGGCCGAGCGGCCCCAGACGGAGGTCGCCCGCGAGCTGGAGGGGGTCTTCGGCCTGGGATGGAAGAGCTATTTCCTGTATTTCGGCGCCATCGAGCCGAAGAAGAACCTGGGCCGGATCGTCGAAGCCTATCTGGCCTCGGGCGTCGACAGCCCGCTGGTCGTCATCGGCGGCCGGGCCTGGCTGGAGCAGGGCGAGACGGCGCTGATGACCCAGATCAAGGCGTCAGAGAGCATCGTGGCCAGCAAGCTGCTGCCCTATGAATATATGCCCTTCGCCATGCTGGTCAGCCTGATCCGCGGCGCCAAGGCGACCCTGTTTCCATCGTTGTACGAAGGGTTCGGCCTGCCCGTTCTGGAATCGATGGCCCTGGACACCGCCGTCCTGACCTCGACCGGCGGCAGCCTGCCCGAGGTGGCGGGCGACGCGGCCCTGGTCGTCGATCCCTATGACGTCCCGGCGATCACGCGCGGCATTCGGGCGCTGGACGCCGATGAGGCGCTGCGCGACGATCTGGTCCGGCGCGGCCGGGTCCAGGCGGCGAAATTCTCGCCCCAAGCCTATCAGGCGCGACTGCGCGAGCTGTACGCCAAAGTCGGGGCCTGATGCGCGGGGAGGTCCTGTTCGACGCCAGCCGCCTGCTCAGCCGAACCGAGCGGGCGGCGCCGACCGGCGTCGACCGGGTCTGCCTGGCCTATGCCGAATGGCTTCTGTCCCTGCCGGGGGTCAAGCTGACGCCGGTGCGGTCCAAGCGCGACGCCCTGATCGTGGTTGATCCCGCGTGGTTCGCCGAAAGCGTGGCCGAGATGCGCGAGAAATGGGCCGGAGCGCACGCGGCCCGCGCCCTGACCGCCCATGAGCAGCGCCTGTTCGAAGTGCTGCGCGCGCCGACGCCGCCTGCGCATTCCTTGATCAGCCCGCCGCCCGAACCGGAAACCGAGACCAAGGTCGCGCGCCCCCGCCGGGTGTGGCGCCAGTTCCTGAACTCGCGGCCCATGCCCTGGGATCTGAAAGGCGAGCTGTATTTCAATGTCGGCCACACCAGTCTGAACACGCCCGGCATCCTGACGGGCCTGGCCGCCCAGGGCACCGAGCGGGTGGTGATGATCCACGACCTGATCCCGGTCACCCATCCTGAGTTCTGTCGCCCCGGCGACAGCCTGAAACACCGCCGCCGCGTGCGCATCGCCCTGGCCCACGCCTCGCGCATCCTGGTGAACTCGCAATACACGGCAGACGCCGTGACGGCCTTCGCCGCCGCCGAGAGCCTGTACGCCCCACCGATCACCGTGGCCCATCTGGGCATCGAGCCGGTCTTTCATCGCAACGGCGGTCCCAAGGGCCTGCCGCCCTATTTCGTGCACATCGGCACCATCGAGGCGCGCAAGAACCTGGCCTTCCTGCTGACCGTCTGGCGGCGGTTGCGCGAGCGGATGGGACCGGACACGCCGCGTCTGGCCCTGATCGGCCGGTACGGCTGGGAGAATGAGGCGGTGCTGGACCATCTGGGGCGCTCGCCGGCGATCCAGGGCCTGGTGCACCAGGCCTCGGACCTGCCCGATGCGGCCCTGGTCGAGCTGATGCGCGGGGCGCGGGCGGTTCTGGCCCCGTCCGAGGTCGAAGGGTTCGATCTGCCCGCCGTCGAGGCCAGCGCCCTGGGCGTGCCCCTGATCGCTTCGGACATTCCGGCGCATCGCGAGCTGACGCCCCACGCCCAACTGATCGACCCCCTGGACGGTCCCGGCTGGATCCGCGCCCTGGAATCGGCCACCCGCCGCGCGCCCAAGACGCCCCAGCCCCATGCCGCCCCGACCTGGGACGATCATTTCGAGACGGTGCGGACGGCGCTGAAGCGGCGGCGCTGAAACGAACCTTCGTCACGCCACTGGTCCCTCGCCGGAAAGGCGATTAAGCAAGGGACCGAGCGAACTCCCGAGGCCGTATGTCGCGTTCCATCCTGACCTTGATGATCCTGGCCGCCCTGGGCGGCTGCTCCACCTTGCCGCGCGACGGGCCGTCGGGCCGGGCCGTGGACCGGGGGGCGGCGACGCCTGACGCCCTGGGCGGCTACGCCCTGGTCGATCTGGACTATGCGGTCAGCGAGCGGATCAAGGCGATCCCGCCCCGGTTCCTGGGCAGCCTGGCCGAGGCGACCAGCGAGACCCCGCTGGACATCATCGGCATCGGCGACGCCCTGGCCGTGTCGGTGTTCGAACCCTCCGGCGCCTTGTTCGGCCGCGGATCATCATCCGGCAGCGCCAACGCCAGCGCGGCCGGAGTGCAAGGCGCGTCCGGCAATCTGCCGGCCGTGGTGGTCGATCGCGACGGCTCGGTCGGCATCCCCTTCGCCGGACGCATCCGTGTCGCGGGCATGACCCCGCCCCAGGCTTCGGAGACCATTCGCCGCGCCCTGCTGGGCAAGGTCGGCAATCCGCAGGTCATGGTCGCCGTGGCCCAGAACAACTCCAACACCGTGACCGTGCTGGGCGAGGTGCGCCAGCCCGGCCGCGCGCCGCTGGGCGCCGCCGGCGATCGCATTCTGGACGTACTGGCCGCGACCGGCGGGGCGATCCGTCCGGTCGAGGACGCGGTGGTCAACATCCAACGCGCCGGGCGCACCTATTCGGCCCCGCTCAGCGTGGTTTCGACCGACTTCAACGAGAACGTCCGGCTGACGCGCGGCGACGTGGTCAATGTCACCTACCGTCCGCGCCGCTATTCGACCTTCGGCGCCCTGGGCGCCGTGCGCCAGAACGACATGACGCCCGGTCCCCTGAGCCTGACCGGCGCCCTGGGCGGGGCCGGCGGACTGGATTCGAACCAGGCCGACGCCCGCCGGGTCATGGTCTTCCGTTTCGAACGGCCCGAGGTGGCCCAAGCCCTGGGGATCACCCAGGCGGCCACGCCGCGCGGCGTGCCGGTGGTCTATCAGTTGAACCTGGCCGAGACGTCGGGCTTCTTCGTCGCCTCGAATTTCATGATCCAGCCGGACGACATCGTCTACGCCCCCCGCTCGGGCACGGCCGAGGCGCGGAAATTCTTCGAGTTCGTTCAGACCATCACCCGCGTCGTCTATGACATCTCGGTCACCAGCGCCCTGAACATCGACTAGGGCCATGACGGGGGGCTGGCGCGGCCTGTTCGGGCGACGGCGGCATGGGACCGCCGTCGCCCTCCTGACCGACCCCTTCGTCGACGCCGAACGCATGACGCCCGAACCGGACGCCCTGTCTCTGCGTCTGGACCGGATCGAGACCCTGGCCCTGGCCGTCTACGCCGAGTACGGCCTGCCCACCCGGCGCGGCCATTATCGCAAGGGTCCCCGCGCCGCGCATTGGCGCTGGGTGGCCGAACGGTTGAGCGCCGAGGAACGCTTCGCCCTGGTCCTGGCCCGGCCGCCGGAAAAGGGCTGGCGGCACGGCGCGCTGGAGGACATCGGCGCACACGAAACGCGCAAGCCCAGACTGGTCGAGGCGGCGCGACTGCTGGCGGGGGTCGCGGCGCTGCGCCGACGGCTGCGCGAGGGCGCCATGGCCGAGGACATCGCCGCCGCCCTGACGCTGGGCGACGACTGGCGCGCCCTGCATGACGCCCAGACGCTGCGCGCGGCCTCGCGTCTGTCGTTGCGCCCGCCCGCGTCGACAGGGCGCGGGCGAACCCCTAAATCGCGCGCATGACAGAATCCCAGACCGAAGCCGCCGCGCCGCCCGAACTGCCCCAGGGGCACCCCGTCGGCCGCCTCATCGCCATGCCCGCCGACACCAACCCCGAAGGCGACATCTTCGGCGGCTGGCTCCTGGCCCATATGGACCTGGCCGGCGCGACCCCGGCCTTCGAACGCGCGCAGGGGCGCTGCGTCACCATCGCCCTGGATGGGATGATCTTTCTTCAGCCGGTGGCGGTCGGAGACGAGGTGTCGATCTACGCCCGCGTCCTGAAGACCGGCCGCACCTCGATCCGCGTTCAGGTCGAGGCCTGGAAACGCTCACGCAACCAGGCCAGCGCCGCGCCGGTGAAGGTCACCGAGGGGGTCTTCACCTATGTCGCCATCGACGAGGAACGGCGACCCAGGCCCCTGCCCTGATCCGGCCCGCGCCTGGCCGCGACATTGGGGAATCTTGACCCTGACCCCGCTCAGCCCTACCTGACCGACCATGGCCATCCGTCGCATCCTGACCGTCGACAACGCCGCCGATACGGCGATCCTGAAGCAGGCATCCGCGCCTGTCGCGGGCGTCGATGCGCCCTTGCGCGCCCTGATGGACGATATGTTGGAGACCATGTACGCCGCGCCCGGCATCGGTTTGGCCGCCGCCCAGGTCGGCGAGCTGAAGCGCGTCATCGTCATGGATCTGGGCGACGGCGAGGTCGGGGGCGAGGTTCAGGAGAGCGCCGAGGACGACGAGAAGCGCCGCAATCCGCGCTATTTCGTCAACCCCGAGATCGTCTGGAAGTCCGACGAGCTGTTCTCGTATGAGGAAGGCTGCCTGTCGGTGCCGGAATATTATGACGCCGTCGAACGCCCGGCCCGGGTGCGGATCAAATATCTGAACTACGACGGCCAGACGGTCGAGGAAGAGGCCGAGGGCCTGTACGCCGTGTGCATCCAGCACGAGATGGATCACCTGGAGGGCGTATTGTTCATCGATCACCTGTCGCGCCTGAAGCGCGAACGGGCCGTCGCCAAGGTCAAGAAACACGCCCGGATGGCCGCCTGATGCCTCGTCATCGCATGAAAAAGGGCTTCAACCGCGTCATCGACGCTTCGGGCCGCCGCCGCCTGACACGCGGCGAAAAAGTCGGCGTCGCCTCCCTGGCGACCATGATCGGGGTCGTCGCCGTGGGAGTGATCGCCGGCTTCCTGATCGACCGGCTGCTGGATTTCGACGATGTGCTGGACGCCGGCGGCGAATGGGATGAGGGCGGCGGCGTCTTCACCCGATGGGATTGAGCGTTTTGCGCGCCCTATCGCTCGCGACGCGGTCGCTCGCTTCTTGAGGGGCTTGGTTGCTTGCCCTATCGCTCGCGACGCGGTCGCTCGCTTCTTGAGGGCGGGCCTGTAGCCCGGATCAGCCAATGCGTCTCGCCTTCATGGGCACCCCCGAATTCGCCGTCCCGTCCCTGGCCGAACTGATCGCCGCCGGGCACGAGATCGCGGCCGTCTATTCCCAGCCGCCGCGCCCCAAGGGCCGGGGCCGGAAGCTGACGCCCTCGCCCGTGCACGCCTTCGCCGAGACCATGGGCCTGCCGGTGTTCACGCCGGAATCGATGAAGGCGGCCGAGGCCGTCGAGACCTTCCAGAGCCTAGACCTCGATGCGGCCTGCGTCGTCGCCTACGGCCAGATTCTGGGGGGCGAGGTGCTGGAGTCGCCGCGTCTGGGCTGTTTCAATCTGCATGGCTCGCTGTTGCCGCGCTGGCGAGGCGCTGCGCCGATCCAGCGGGCCGTCATGGCCGGGGACGCCCAGACCGGGGTTCAGATCATGCGCATGAGCGAAGGGCTGGACGAAGGTCCGGTCCTGCTGTCCGAGGTGCTGCCGATCCGCGCCGACGACACCGCCGCTTCGCTGGGCGACCGCATGGCGACGGTCGGCGCCGCCCTGTGGTCCCGCGCCCTGGCGGCCATCGAACGCGGCGCGGCGACCGAGACGGAGCAGACCGGCGAACCGACCTACGCCCGGAAGATCACCCCCGCCGAGGCCCGCATCGACTGGACCCGCCCGGCGGCCCAGATCGACGCCCATATCCGGGGTCTCAGCCCCTTCCCCGGCGCCTGGTTCGAAGCGCCGTCGCCCGAAGGTCCGGTGCGGATCAAGGCGCTGATGTCGGCCGTGACGGCCGGATCGGGTGCGCCGGGAACGGTGTTGGACGACGCCCTGACCGTGGCCTGCGGCCAGGACGGGGACAGGGGCGCGGTGCGTCTGATCCGAGTCCAGCGGGCGGGCAAGGGCGCCCAGACGGCCGAGGAGATGCTGCGCGGCTTTCCCATCGCGCCGGGAACGGTTCTGGATTGATGCCGCGCTATCGCGCCACGGTCGAATACGACGGATCGGCCTACAACGGCTTTCAGGCCCAGGCCGATCAGCCGACGGTTCAGGGCGCGATCGAGACGGCCGTCACCGCCTTCTGCGGCGAGATCGTGCGCATCGCGGCGGCCGGGCGCACCGACGCCGGGGTCCACGCAACGGGTCAGGTGATCAGTTTCGACCTGGACAAGGACTGGCCCGCGCGCACGGTGATGAACGCCCTGAACGCCCATATGGTCGAGACGCCGACGGCCGTTCTGGACTGCGTGATCGTGGATGGCGACTGGCACGCGCGCTTCTCGGCCACCGGGCGACGCTATCTGTATCGCGTTCTGAACCGCCCCGGCCGCCCGGCGCTGGATCGCGGACGCGTCTGGCACGTGCGGGGCGACCTGGATGTGCCAGCCATGAACGCGGCGGCCGCGCATCTTGTGGGGCGGCACGACTTCACCACCTTCCGCGACGCCGGTTGTCAGTCGGCCAGCCCGGACAAGACCCTGGACGTAGCGCGAGTGGAACGCGCGGGCGCAGAGGTTCATCTGCATTTCGCCGCACGCAGCTTCCTGCACCGCCAGGTGCGGTCCATGACCGGGTCGCTGGTTCAGGTGGGCCTGGGCCGCTGGACGCCCGACGATCTGAAGGCGGCGCTGGACGCCCGCGACCGCGCCGCCTGCGGGCCGGTGGCGCCGTCGGACGGCCTGTATCTGACGGGTGTCGCATACGACTGAGGCCCCGGATCGCTCCGGGGCCTCGTCATTTCGGATCGTGTCCGAAGCCTGAGATCAGGCTTCGTCGCCGGGGGTCTCGGCCTTGCCGGTTTCCGGCACCACCGCGCCCTTGGGCGCGCGGGCGGTCTGGCGCTCGGCGATACGGGCCGACTTACCGCGACGGTCGCGCAGGTAGTACAGCTTGGCGCGACGCACCACGCCGCGACGCTTGACCTCGATGGATTCGATGTTCGGGGACAGGATGGGGAATTTCCGCTCCACGCCCTCGCCGAAGGAAATCTTGCGGACCGTGAAGGTCTCGTTCACGCCGCCGCCGTCACGGGCGATGCAGACGCCTTCGAAAGCCTGAACGCGCTCGCGCTCGCCTTCCTTGATCTTGACGTTGACGCGCAGGGTGTCGCCCGGCTGGAATTCCGGGATCTTGCGGTCGCCCAGGACGCGGGCTTTTTCTTCGGCAGCAAGCTGCTGAACGATATTCATGTGTCTTCTCCTCGGGCTTTTCCGCCCTTTAGCTGTGAGTTGGCGGAATACGTCGTCCAGAGATCCGGCCGCCGTTCCCGCGTGGTCGTCTCCCGCTGTTCCTGGCGCCACCGTGCGACCTTTTGATGGTCGCCCGACAGCAGGACCTCGGGAATGTCGCGCCCCTCGAACGTCCGCGGTCGCGTGTACTGCGGATGCTCCAGAAGCCCGTCCTCGAAACTCTCGGACGACAGGCTTTCGCCTGAGCCGAGCACTCCGGGGATCAGTCTTACGCACGCCTCGATCGCCACCATCGCCGCCGCCTCGCCGCCGGCGAGAACCGCGTCGCCGACGGCGACCTCCTCGAACCCGCGGGCGTCGAGCACCCGTTGATCCACCCCCTCGAACCGGCCGCACAGAACGACGACGCCGTCCGCCTTGGCCCAGTCCTTGACGCGCGCCTGGGTCAGGGGCCTGCCCCGGGCGCTCATGTACAAAAGCGGCCGACTGGGACCCGACAGGCTGTCGACAGCCCGGGCCACCACGTCCGCTTTCAGCACAGCTCCAGGACCGCCACCCGCAGGGGTGTCGTCCAGGAAGCCGCGCGTATCATTGGAAAAGGCCCGAATGTCAACCGTATCCAGGCTCCACAGCCCCTTCTCGCGCCACGCCGTGCCGATCAAGGACACGCCGAGGGGACCCGGAAAGGCCTCCGGGAACATGGTCAGGACGGTGACGGCGTATGTCATGGCGGCGGCTCATAGCGCATTTGCGCGTATGGGCGGACCTATTTCAGCGCCAACGTCACCTGTTTCACATCCACGTATTCGTCGATGCCGTGGATCGAGCCTTCACGGCCATAGCCGGACTGCTTCACTCCGCCGAACGGGGCCACGGGGGTGGAGATGAGACCGGTGTTGACCCCGCACATCCCCGCCTCGATCCCGCGCGCCATCCGCATGGCCCGGTCCAGATCACGGGTGAAGACATAGGAGGCCAGGCCGAACTCGCTGTCGTTGGCCTTGTCCAGCGCCTCACTCTCGGTCCTGAACGGGAAGACCGGGATCAGGGGACCGAAGGTCTCTTCGTGTCGGAAAAGGGCGTCGTCGCCGCCCAGGGTCACGGTCGGCTGGAAGAAGCGGCCGCCCAGGGCGTGTCGGGCGCCGCCGGTCAGGACGCGGGCGCCCGAGGCGACGACCCGCCGCAGATGCGCCTCGACCTTGTCCAACGCCTTGTCCTCGATCAGAGGGCCGACCTTGACGCCGGGTTCGAAGGCCGGGCCGACCGGAATTTTCGCCACCTCTGCAGCCAGCTTCTGCGCATAGACCTCGGCCGCCGACGCCTCGACATAGACGCGGTTGGGGCAGACGCAGGTCTGGCCCGAGTTCCTGAACTTGCCCTTGACGGTCTCGGCCACGGCCAGGTCCAGGTCGGCGTCGGCGAAGACGATCAGGGGGGCCGCGCCGCCCAGCTCCATCGACACGCGCTTCAGCGTCGGGGCGCACTGTTCGGCCAGCAGACGGCCGACCGGAGTCGAGCCGGTGAAGCTGAGCTTGCGGATCAGGGGCGAGGCGGTCAACACGCCGCCGATGACCACCGCATCACCCGTGACGACGCTGAGCGCGCCCTTGGGCAAGCCCGCCCGATAGGCCAGTTCGGCCAGGGCCAAGGCGGTGAACGGCGTCTGGCTGGCGGGCTTGACCACCGCCGTGCAGCCGGCCGCAAAGGCCGGTCCCAGCTTGCGGGTCAGCATGGCCGCCGGGAAATTCCACGGCGTGATCAGGGCGCAAGGACCTACGGCCTCACGGAAGGTCAGGACGACATGGCCCAGGGGGCTGTCCTGGGTCTCTCCGATCAGGCGCTCGGCCTCGCCCGCGAACCATTTGATGAAGCCGTTGGCGTAGACGACCTCGCCCTTGGCCTCTTCGAACGGCTTGCCGTTCTCCAGGGCGATCAGGGCGCCCAGACCCTCGACGTTCTCGTCGATCAACCCGGCCCAGGCGCGCAGGAAGGCGGCGCGGGCGTGCGGATCGGATCGGGACCAGGCCGGAAAGGCGTCATGAGCGGCCTGGACGGCGCGTACGGTCTCGGCGGCGCCGAGCTTGGGAACCTGGCCCAGGACATCGCCCGTGGCCGGGTCGTCGACGGTGATCGTTTCGGTCGCGGTCACGGCCTCGCCCGCGATCAGGGCGTGCTGGCGCAACAGCTTGAGTCCGGCGGCGCGAGGGTCAGCCATGGGAAAAGCTCCAAAGGCGGTGATGTCAATCAGGCGACCGTAGCCGCCCCAGGTTCAATGCGCATCCGGCGTAACGGCGGCCGACGACCATAGGCGGCCCAACGCCAGAGCCACTCGGCCGGTCCGAAACCATACCGGGCCAGCCACCAGCGACTGAACGCGATCTGCACGGCGAACAGGGCGACGGCTAGGCCCAGGCAGACGGTCGCCCCCGCATAGCGCAGCCAGCCCAGGCCGAACCCGTTCAGAACAAACATATAGAACAGGCTCTGCATCAGATAGTTGGTCAGCGCCATCTGACCCACGGCGCCAAGGCCCGACAGACCCCGCCGCCACTTCGGCGACTGGCACAGCACCACCAGGCCGCAGGCGTAGCCCAGCGCCAGAACCAGTTGGCCCAACTGGTTTTGGAAGGCGAGGACAAGCTCGGCGCTCTGCGGATATTCGATCTTCATAAGGTGGATCGCCGGGTTGACGGCGGCGATCGCCAACCCCCCGAACCCTAGCCAGGGCAGGGCGCGCCGGAAGCCGAGGGCGTATCGCGCCGTGTCCTGCATCCAGCCCTGGCGATAGATCCAGGCGCCCAGCAGAAACCGCCCCAGGATCGTGCCAATAAAGACATAACCCAACGGAGTGCCGTAGAATTCCTGCCCGATCATGGCCCACAGCTCGCGCACATAGGCGGCGTAGTCATGACCCAGGAAAACATCCCAACGCCGCTCCATCCCAGTATGCAACAGCCCCACAAAGGCGGGTTGCCGCCCCTCGGGCGTAATCGCCGCCAGCCACAGGTCGCCTGCGACGGCTGCACCCAAGGACAAGGCCAGACCCAGGCCCAGCAACCGCCGCGACGGCCACTTCCGCGTCGTCATCAGCACCAGGCCCATCAGGGCGTAGGCGTGCAGGATGTCCCCGGCCCAAAGCAGCAGCACATGGGCCACGCCCACCGCCAACAGGATCAGGATGCGCCGCAGATACAGCCGCCGCGCATCCAGGCCGCACGCCTCGGTCCTGTCGCTCAAAATGGCGAAACCGAAGCCGAACAACAGGGAAAACAGGGCTTGGGCCTTGCCGTAGGCGACCCATTCGGTGAACGCGCCGACATAACGGTCGATGGACTCGCCCCACAGATGGACGATGCGGTCGCCCGTCACGATATACTCGGGATAGCTGTACATATTGACCCACAGCACGCCGAACAGGGCGAAGCCGCGGATGATGTCGAGTTCGCCGATCCGCTCATTCGCGGCGGTCGGCGCCATCTGCACCTCGGTCATGACGCCTCCCCCGACCGGCAGGGTTTCATGAACACCGTTCGGTGTCGATCAGGTCTCGATGGCGTCGAGGTCTCGATCCTTGGTCTCAGGCAGCCAGATCAGGCTGACCGCCACGGCCACGGCCGTGAAGACGATCGAATACCACAGGCCGAAGTAGATGTTGCCCGACCAGGCCACCAGGGCGAAGCTGGCGGCGGGCAGAAGGCCGCCGATCCAGCCGGTGCCGATATTGTAGGGCAGGCTCATCGCCGTATAGCGCACCCGCGTCGGGAACAGTTCGACCAGGGCCGCCGCCTGCGGGCCGTACAAGGCCGTGGCCGCGACGATGAAGATCATTAGTATGCCGAACGTCAGCCAGAAGTTCAGCCGCGCCGGATCGGCCTTTGACGGGTAGCCGGCGTCGGTCAGGGCCGCCTTGATGCGGGTCTCGACGTCGGCGCGGGCGGCCTTCAGTCCGGCGGCGTCCAGACCCGCCCCCTCGACCGAGGCGACTTCGGCGGCGCCGATGCGGACCAGGGCGACCGAGCCGGGTTCGGCGGCGATGTTGGAATAACTGACCCCGGCGTTGGACAGGACGCTCTTGGCGATGTCGCAACTGCTGGCGAAGGCGGTCTTGCCGACCGGGTCGAACTGGACCGAACAGGCGGCGGGGTCGGCGACCACGGTGACGGGCGCTGACGCCTGGGCTTCCGCCAGGGCCGGATTGGCGGCGCGGGTCAAGGCGTGGAAGCCGGGGAAGAAGGCGACCAGCGCCAGGATCATGCCGAACAGCATCACCGGCTTGCGGCCCACCTTGTCCGACAGCCAGCCGAAGAAGACGTACAGCCCCGCCGAGGCCACGGTGACGGCCAGCACCAGTTGGTCCACCGTCGCCACATCGACCTTCAGCACCCGCTCCATGAAGAAGCGGGTGTAGAAATAGCCGCAGTACCAGACCGCGCCCTGGGCGATCATGATGCCGAACAGGGCGATCAGCACGAACCGTCCGTTGCGCCAGGTCAGGAAGGCTTCCTTGTAGGGCGCGCGACGCTCGCCGCCCTCTTCCTCCATGCGACGATAGGCCGGGCTTTCGTTCAGCTTCAGCCGGATCCACAGCGAAATGGCCAACAGCAGGGCCGACACCAGGAAGGGGATGCGCCAGCCCCAGGCGTCGAAGGCTTCGACGCCCAGAATCTGGCGCGTGATCAGAATGACCGACAGGGCGCCGATCAGGCCGAAGGCGGCGGTGGTCTGGATCCAGCCGGTCAGGAAGCCGCGCGCCTTGGGCGGCGCGTGTTCGGCGACATAGATGGCCGCGCCGCCGTATTCGCCGCCCAGGGCGAAACCTTGCAGCACCCGCATGGTCAACAGCAGGATCGGGGCGGCGATGCCGATCTGGCCGTAGTCGGGCAACAGGCCGATGGCCACGGTCGCCAGGCCCATCAGGATGATGGTGACCAGAAAGGTGGTCTTGCGCCCGGTCTTGTCGCCGTACCAGCCGAACACCAGGGCGCCCAGCGGCCGCACCACGAAGCCGACCCCGAAGGTCAGCAGGGCCAGGATATAGGCGGTCGCCTCGCCCACATCGGCATAGAAATGCTTGGCGATGATCGTTGTCAGCGAGCCGAAGATGAAGAAGTCGTACCATTCGAAGGCCGTGCCGGCCGCCGAGGCTCCGACCACCGTCTTCAGGCCCGGAGCCTTCTTTTCCGCCTCGGCCATTTCGCCTCCCCGCGATTTCGCCCGCGCCTCTGACGGGCGCTGTGGCGGCGAGACTAGCGACGGCTCAAAAAAGCGAAAGCCCCGTCGGGCGAACCGACGGGACCTTCAATCACCCAGCCCGGAACTGGATCAGGTCTTGGCGTCCTCGGCCGCGCCGGTGACGGCGGAACCGGCCGCCGAGGCGTCGCGGCCAAGGCCCGCAACGGTGTTGCAAGCGGCCGTCGTCAGGGCGGCGGCGGCGGCGAAGAGAATGAACAGCTTGCGCATCTTGAGGCTCCTGTCATCTGCGGGGAGGCGACATCGAGGACACAACGGCGCAGACGGATTCAGGTTCCAGCTTCGGAACGGGCGACGTCCGACGGATCGGCCGGAACGGCGGCTTCCGGCGTGGCGAAGACCATGCGCGCGATGGTGCCGCCGCCCGGCGCCGGGATCAGCTCCGCCTCGCCCCGCAACTGTTTGGCGAAGGCGCCCATCAGGGTCCGGCCCACGCCCTCGGCCTGATCGTTGGAGGTCCCAGGACCATCGTCCTCGACCTCCAGCACGCTGGTCTCGCCCTGGACGCGGAACCGCACCTGCAACCGCCCTCCCCGCCCGGCGAAGGCGTGCTTCTGGGCGTTGGACACGGCCTCGACCAGCCACAGGGCCAAGGGCGCCAGCTTGTCCGGGTCGATGATCAGGCTGTCGGCCTGGACCGAACTGGTCACCAGCGGCCCGCGCAGGGCTTCGCTCGCCACCAACTGCCCGACCAGATCGTTCAGAAAGACGTGTGCGTCCGCGTAGCGCAGGTCGGCGCTCTGATAGAGGGTGCGATAGATCAGGGCCAAGGCCGCAATCCGTTGGCGCGTATCGCCGATGGCCGCCCTGGCCGGTTCGTCCCTCAGCGTGCGTTGCTGCATCGACAGCAGGGACGAGATGATCTGGAGATTGTTCTTCACCCGATGATGGATCTCGCGCATCAGCGCGTCTTTCTCCTTCAGGGCGTCCAATAGGGCCTTGTCGCGGGTGGTGATGGTCTCGGCCAAATCGTCCAGGGTGTCGGCCAGCACGCGGATCTCGGTAGGGGCGTGGACCGCCTGAACGGGCCGGATGCTGAACCGGCCCCTGGCGTAGACGGCGGCGATGCGCTCCAGATAGTGCAACCAACGCACCACGACCCGCTCGGACACCAGCATGACGGCGGCGAAAGCGGTCAGCCAGGCCCCCAGGGGCAACAGCAGATTGCCGATCGGGTTCAACACCGCCCATGACCAAAGCCCCGGCGACGGCGCCGACAGCACCACATAGACATCGCGTCCGGTCAGGGGGGCGGCGCTGAAGACCCGACGCTCGCCCGAGCCGACCCTGGTCTCGAACAGGGCGGCGCCGGCGCTGTCTGCGCGGACGTGGGCGACCCAGCCGCCAAGCCGTCCCTCCTTCAGGGCGAAGGCCGCCGGGTCGGTCAAGACCAGGATGTTGCCGTGGGCGTCGGTCAGGGCCGCCTCGGCGCCGTCCGGCAGGGCGGGATCGGCCACGTCAGGCTGCAAGATCTCCAACGGAATGGTCGCCGTCATGGCGCCGTCGAACCGACCCATGGGCCGTTCCGCCCGCACCGCCACGATCACGGCGGGGACGTCCGTGACCCGGGGTGAGACGGCGCGGGCGATGACGGAGTGTTCTCCGGCCCGCACACGCTGAAACCAGGAGCGCGCACGAACGGCGGCGGGCGTGCTGCTCGCCAGAGGCGCGCGCGAACTGCACATGATCGCCCCCGTCGCTGACATTCGATACAGGGCGATGTAGCCGTCCAGGCGCTGTACCAGGGCGGCGAGGCGCGGCCCGCAATAGGGTCCCAGCGTTTCAGGCGTCAGGGCGTCCAGCAATACGACCGTGCTGTCCAATCGCGCCTTGGCCGACAGGGAGGCGCGGCTGGCCGCCAGTCGCAGCGACTGGGCGCGCGCCTCGGACTGTTCGCGGAAACCGGTCTGCATCTGGACGATCGCCAGAACGATGACCGGCAACAGGGCGAAGGCCATGGCGACGCCGAGCCGGAAGCGGATGCCTTGGAACCTGGGCCGCGCCAGGCCGCGGCCCAACGACCGCCCCAGACGGATCATGGATCAGCCCTGTCGACCGCTGAGTCGGTCGGCCTCGCCCAGAATGGCGCGCATGGCGTCGCCGGCGGATTTGCCGTCACGTTCGTAGCCTCCACGCTCCAGCGTCGCCAACAACGCCTTGCGGGCGCGGCTGACCCGACTCTTCACCGTGCCGACGGCGCAACCGCAAATCTCGGCCGCCTCCTCATAGGCGAAACCGCCGGCGCCGACCAGGATCAGGGCCTCACGCTGTTCTTCCGGCAGGGTCCTCAGCGCCTGGCGCAACTCGTCCAGGGCCACGGGCGCCTCAGGATCGTCGACGGCGACCAGGGTGCGTTCAGCCGCCTCCTGATCCAGTTGCGACTGTCGCCAGGAGCGGCGTTTTTCCGAATAGAACTGGTTGCGCAGGATCATGAAGGTCCAGGCCTTCATATTGGTGCCCATCTGATAGCTGGCGCGGGCGTCCCAGGCCTTCATCATGGCGTCTTGCGCCAGGTCGTCGGCGGCGGTCGGATCACCCGTCAGGGTGCGCGCGAAGGCCCGCAGATGCGGGATCAGGGTCACCAGTTCTCGCTTGAATCCTTCGTCGTCCGACGACGGCGGCTTGGCCGCGCCCGACTTGCTCATGCGTCGCTTCCGCGCGTTTCGTCGGCGCGACGCAGGATGTCCAGGAATGCATCGGGCACCGGCTCATTGACCACTTCGTCGAACAGGTGACGCAGCTTCATGCCGATCGCCTGTTGTCTCAGCCGCGCCTCTTCCAGCGCGTGCAGATCTTCCGGCTTGCGCCGCTTGTCGTTCTCGTTCGCCATCAGTCGGACGTCGCCACCCCGAATTTCCCCTTCGCCCAAAACTCCGAGCCTGCAACGCCAAAACGCGGCGGCGGTTCCTGACCTGGACGAAAAATACGCTCAAGCTTGCTAGGGCGGCGGGAACCGCGACAAGACCAGGGCGTTGAGCTTGACGGTAAGGCGTTCCGTGCAAGCGGGGCGCGGCCGCTTACGTCGGGGACGATCCATATGAGCCTTCTGGCCAGACTCGCACCGCACCTGCCCTATGTGCGCCGTTATGCGCGGGCGCTGACGGGGGACCAGACATCGGGCGACACCTATGTCCGCGTCGCGCTGGAGGCCCTGGCGGCCGGGGATCGACAGTTGCCGCCGGACATGACGCCGCGCGTGGCCCTGTATCACGTCTTCCACACCATCTGGACCTCGACCGGCGCCCGACTGGAAGAGACCGACGGCGGCGAGATTCGCGACGACGCCACGCGACGACTGATGCAGATCGCGCCGCGGTCTCGCCAGGCCTTCCTGCTGACGGCGCTGGAGGGTTTCACCCCCACCGAAGCGGGCCAGATCCTGGACGCCGACCCGGCCGAGGTCGAGCACCTGATCGCCGAGGCCCAGGCCGAGATCGACGCCGAACTGGCCACCGATGTGCTGATCATCGAGGACGAGGCCATCATCTCGGCCGACATCGAAAGCCTGGTGCGCGAACTGGGCCATACGGTCGCGGCCACCGCCACCACCCACAGCGAAGCCGTCGAGGCGGTGGCCAACCGCTGCCCCGGTCTGGTGCTGGCGGACATCCAACTGGCCGACGGGTCGTCCGGCATCGACGCGGTCAAGGACATCCTGAAACGGTTCGACGTGCCGGTCATCTTCATCACCGCCTTCCCCGAACGGTTGCTGACCGGCGAACGCCCCGAGCCGACCTTCCTGATCACCAAACCCTTCCAGCCGGAGACGGTGAAGGCGGCGATCAGCCAGGCTCTGTTCTTCCACCCGGCGGGACGCAGGCGGGCCGCCTGAGACCGGGCCTCGAAAACGGCGGAAGGTTTCGGCCAAGAAAATTCTCGTCGCCCGGGAACCTCCGCTAGCCCTAACGGTTATCTGGGTCGCGGAGACGGCGACGCCCCCCGACTTGAGACCGGCCGCAGCCGGTCAGCCGCCTCCGCGCCTCATTCTCGATGATGCCACTTCAAGGGCGGGTTTCAGGACCCGCCCTTTTTCTTCGCCCGCCCCCTCGACACGGCCGCGCGCCTTCGATCCTATGCGCGTCCAGAAAGAAAACGCCCAAAAGCAATTGTGGGAGGTCGCCATGAGCCGGATGAACCGTCAGTGGGTGCTGCGTCAGCGACCGAGGGGCGACATACAGGACGGCGACCTGGAGCTGGTCGCATCCCCCCTGCCCGAGTTGAAGGACGGCGAGGTGTTGATCCGCACCGTCTATCTGTCGCTGGACCCGACCAACCGCACCTGGATGAACGATTCCGAGGGCTATCTGCCGCCCGTGGGCCTGGGCGACGTGATGCGCGGCCTGACCCTGGGCGTGGTCGAAGAGACGAAATCGGACCGATGGGCCGTCGGCGACATCGTCTCGACCGCCGCAGGGGGGTGGGCCGACTACGGCGCGGTCAACGAGGCGGCCGTGTCGCGCGTGCACCGCGCGCCGGGCCTGCCGCTGACGGCCAATATGTCGGTCATGGGCATGACGGGCCTGACCGCCTATTTCGGCGTCACCGATGTGTTGCGCCCCCAGCCGGGCCAGACCATGGTCGTCTCGGCCGCCGCCGGGGCCGTCGGCTCCATCGCCGGCCAGGTCGCCAAACAGAAGGGCGCGCGCGTCATCGGCATCGCCGGCGGGGCCAGGAAATGCGCCTGGCTGACCGACGAACTCGGCTTCGACGCCGCCATCGACTACAAGAACGAGGATGTCGGCGCGGCCCTGGACCGGCTGGCGCCCAACGGCGTCGATCTGAATTTCGAGAACGTCGGCGGCGACATCATGATCGCCGTCTGGAACCGACTGAATGTCGGCGCGCGCATGGCCGTGTGCGGCATGGTCTCGGCCTATAACGTCACGCGGATGCCGCCCTCGCCCAACTTCGCCCGGTTGATCACCCACCGGCTGCACGTCCAGGGCTTCCTGGTGCTGGACTACGCCCCGCGCGCCAGAGAAATGGTCGCCGAGATGGGTCCGTGGCTGGCCGAAGGGAAGGTGAAGTGGAAGGCCCATGTCGACGACGGCCTGGAAGGCGCCCTGACCTCGCTGAACCGCTTGTTCACCGGCGATCACGACGGCAAGCTGCTGGTGCGGGTCTCGGAAGAACCCGCCTGACACGAGGCGGCGCATGAGCGAGTCCCTGAACATCCATTTCGAGGATCTGGGCGTCGGCCAGGTGGTGCCCCTGGGCGCCTGCGCCGTCGATCAGACGTCGCTGGATGTCTTCATCGAACGGTTCTCGCCCGGCTGGGACCCGGCCTATGGAGCGCCGGACGCCATGGTCTATGCCTTGTGGAGTCGACTGGCGGCGGAAAAGGCGGCCGGTTGGGCGCAGACCAAGGTTCTGGCCGTCGACGGCCTGCGTTTCATGCGCAACCCGCCCGTGGGCGAACTGCTGCGCGGCCGACTGACGGTGATGGGCAAGGACCCGGTCGGCGACGACAAGGGCATCGTCATCGCCCAGCACGATCTGTTGGACGAAGGCGGCCGTCTGGTCTTTTCGTGTCTGATGCGGACGGTGCTGACGCGCCGATAAGGTCCGCCCTTCCCTCGGAGGGAGAAGACCTAGGCCGCCGCCCGGCGCCGCAGACGCGCGATACGGCGCAGACGGCGCCAGAATTTGCCGCTTTCCGGTTCGGGATAGGGTTCCAGATTCTCGACGAACTGTTCGGCCGAGGCGCGCCAACTGAATTTCTCGGCATAGGCCCGCACATCGGCCCGATCCATCTCCAGCGCCTTGAGGCAGGCCGTGCGCAAGTCGTCGTCGATGGCGCCTGCGTTCGAACCCGGAATGATGTCGATCGGCCCGTGCGCCGGATAGGCCGCGACGGGCGTGCCCGTGGCCATGGCCTCCAGGATCACCAGGCCGAAGGTGTCGGTCCAACTGGGGAAGACGAAGACGTCGGCGTCGCGGAAACACCGCGCCAGGTCCTCGCCGAATTTGGCGCCGAGGAATTTCGCCTCGGGGTATTTCTCTTCCAGTTCGGCGCGGGCAGGGCCGTCGCCGACGACAATCTTGGTGCCCGGCAGGTCGGTCTCCAGAAAGGCCTCGATGTTCTTCTCCACCGCCACCCGGCCGACGTTCAGGAAGAAGGGCCGCGGCCAGTCCTTCCCGCCCAATTCGTCATAGATGCGCGGCAGGTCGGGGTTGAACTGCTCGGTGTCCACGCCCCGCGACCAGGGCGAGACGTTGCGGAAGCCGTGTTCGACCAATTCGTCGCGCAGGGTCGGGGTGGCGACCATCAGCCGACCCGACGGCTTGTGGAACCATTTCATATAGGCGTAGCCGACCCCCACGGGGATCGGAAAGCGGGCCGAGACGTACTCGGGGAATTTGGTGTGGTAGCTGGTCGTGAACGGCAGCTTCCATTCCACGCAGATGCGCCGCGTGGCGATGCCGATCGGCCCTTCGGTGGCGATATGAACGGCCTCGGGTTCGAAGGCGCGCAGCCGCTCGCGAATCTCCTCCTCGGCGCCCAGGGCCAGACGAATTTCGGGATAGGTCGGGCAGGGAATGGTCTTGAACTGGCTGGGTTCGATGACCTCGACCTCATGGCCCATGGCGCGGCATTCGCCCACGGTCTTGGTCAGGGTGCGGACGACGCCGTTGACCTGGGGTTCCCAGGCGTCAGTGGCCAGAACGATACGCATGGAGGGCGCAGAACCTCGCCGTTGATCAGCAGGATGCTCTAGCCGGTTGCGCGCGCGAAGGCGAGAGCGCTGAAACGCCTCTCCCGTTCCGTCGCGGAAGGGTCTAAGAGGCGCGCCATGAACGCACACGTCGCCACGCCTGTCGCCCTCACCCAGGACTGGGACGCGCTGGATCGCGGCAAATTCGCCGACGAGCAGGCGACCGTGCGCGCCCTGCTGGGCAACGTCCCGCTGGACGGGAACGGCCGCAAGGCGGTGCTGGACCAGGCGATCGATCTGGTCGAGCGGGCGCGGGCCAGCGTCAAGAAGCAGGGCGTGGTCGAAAGCTTCCTGCAAGAGTTCAGCCTGGGCACCCGCGAAGGCCTGGCCCTGATGTGTCTGGCCGAGGCCCTGCTGCGCACCCCGGACGAGGACACCCGCGACCGGCTGATCGCCGAAAAGATCGGCTCGGCCGACTGGGCCAGCCACCTGGGTCAGTCCGACAGCCTGTTCGTCAACGCCTCGACCTGGGGCCTGATGCTGACCGGCAAACTGGTCGACGCCGACGACCAGGCCAAGACCGACCTGTCGGGCTTTTTGAAGCGCATCGCCGGTCGGCTGGGCGAACCGGTGATCCGCCAGGCGGTCGCCACCGCCGTCAAGATCATGGGCGAACAGTTCGTCGTCGGCCGCACCATTGACGCCGCCCTGAAGCGCGCCGACCGTGAAGGCTGGCTATGCAGCTTCGATATGCTGGGCGAGGGCGCCCGCACCGCCGACGACGCCGAACGCTATGAGGCGATCTACGCCGGGGCGATCGAGGCGGTGGGCAGGACCGCCAAGGGTCAGGGACCCGAGGCCGGGCACGGCGTCTCGGTCAAGCTGTCGGCCCTGTCGCCGCGCTATGAGGCGACGCACGAGGGTCGGGTCTGGAGCGAACTTTACCCGCGCGTGAAGCGGCTGGCCCTGATCGCGGCGAAACACGACATCAACTTCACCATGGACGCCGAAGAGGCGGACCGTCTGGCCCTGTCGCTGAAACTGCTGGACGCCCTGGCGCAAGAGGCTGAGTTGGGCGGCTGGACCGGTCTGGGCCTGGCCGTGCAGGCCTATCAGAAGCGCGGACCCGAGGTCATCGCCCGCGTCGCCGAACTGGCCAGGACACGCCGTCGGCGGCTGATGGTGCGTCTGGTCAAAGGCGCCTATTGGGACACCGAGATCAAGCGCGCCCAGGTCGGCGGTCGCATCGACTATCCGGTCTTCACCACCAAGGCGGCGACGGATCTGAACTATCTGGTCTGCGCCAAGGCCATGATCGCGGCCTCGCCGCACCTCTATTCCCAGTTCGCCACCCACAACGCCCATTCGCTGGCCGCAGTGCACAAGATGGCGAAGGACGCCGGGGTCAAGATCGAGTTCCAGCGCCTGCACGGCATGGGCGAGGCCCTGTACGACGCCGCGCGCGACGCCTTCGGCCCGGTGACGGTGCGCGCCTACGCCCCCGTCGGCGGCCATGAGGACCTATTGCCCTATCTGGTGCGACGCCTGCTGGAGAACGGCGCCAACTCCTCCTTCGTCCACGCCCTGCTGGACGAGCGGGTGCCGGCGTCCGCCGTCGCCGCCGATCCCATCACCGCCGTCGAGGCCCACCCCGACCGCCACGCCAAGATCCCCACGCCCAAGGACATCTACATGGACCGCCAGAACTCGCTGGGCCGCGACTATTCCCAGGCCGCCGACCGCGAGCGCCACGCCGCCGCCCTGTCGAAGGCGGATTCGGAGACCCTGACCTCGGGTCCGATCATCGGCGGCAAGCTGCGCGCCGGAGAGAACCCCCAGGAGGTCCGCAGCCCCTGGGACGGGCGTCTGCTGGGCCACGTGTCCGAGGCGTCCGCGGCCGACATCGACGCCGCCGCCGAGACGGCCCATCGCGCCCAGACCGCCTGGGACCGCAAGGGCGGCTCGGGCCGCGCGCCGGTGTTGCGCGCCATGGCCGATGCGTTGGAGGCCGACATGGACCGTCTGGTCGCCCTGCTCAGCCGCGAGGCGGGCAAGACGCTGAACGACGGCGTCGCCGAGGTGCGCGAGGCCGCCGACTTCTGCCGCTACTACGCCATGCTGGCCGAGCGCGACTTCGGCGGGGCGAAGACGCTGGACGGGCCGGTGGGCGAGATCAATCAACTGGTCCTGCACGGACGCGGCGTCTTCGCGGCGATCAGCCCCTGGAACTTCCCCCTGGCCATCTTCACCGGCCAGCTCGCCGCCGCCCTGGCCGCCGGAAACGGCGTCCTGGCCAAGCCAGCCGAACAGACGCCCCTGATCGCCGCCGAGGCCGTGCGCCTGTTCTACAAGGCCGGGCTGGACCCGGATCTGCTGGCCCTGGTTCCGGGGCGCGGCGAGACGGTGGGCGCGGCCCTGGTCTCGCACCCGCTGATCGACGGCGTGGCCTTCACCGGCGGCACGGACACGGCGGCGGCGATCAATCGCGCCCTGGCCGCGCGGCCCGGCGCCATCATCCCCTTCATCGCCGAGACGGGCGGGCTGAACGGGATGTTCGTGGACACCACGGCGCTAAGGGAACAGGTGATCGACGACGTCATCCTGTCGGCCTTCGGCTCGGCCGGGCAGCGCTGTTCGGCCCTGCGGCTGCTCTATGTGCCGCACGATTCCGCCGACGCCCTGATCGAGGGGCTGAAGGGCGCCCTGGCGGCCCAGGCGGTCGGCGACCCGGCCGATCCCGCGACCGACATCGGCCCGGTCATCGACGCCGACGCCAAGGCCATGCTCGACGCCCATCTGAAGCGGCTCGAAGGCGACGCCAAGATCATCGCCCGCGCCGCCCTGCCGGAAGGCTCTGACACTTCCGGCAAGGGGGGCCACGTCTTCGCCCCGACCGTCGCCGAGATCCCGACGCCCGACTATCTGGAGCGCGAGGTGTTCGGCCCGATCCTGCACATCTGCCGCTATCACCCGAAAGACCTCAAACAGACGGCGGCCAAGCTGGCCGCGCGCGGCTATGGCCTGACGCTGGGCGTGCACAGCCGGATCGAAGCCTTCGCCGAAGAGGTGACGCGCCTGGTTCCGGCCGGCAACGTCTATATCAACCGCTCGATCATCGGCGCGGTCGTCGGCGTCCAGCCCTTCGGCGGCGAGGGCCTGTCGGGCACGGGTCCCAAGGCGGGCGGTCCCTACAGCCTGATCCGCTTCGCGGCCGAAAAGGCGATCTCGAACAACATCTCCGCCCAGGGCGGCGACCCGGCGCTGCTGAACCTTTAGGGGTGAACCTTCGGCCACCCCCCAGAGCGGCTGAGGGCGCTGGGGGCTGGGCGGCCGATCTTTTCGCCGATCCAGCGCGCCGTGTCGATCAGGGCGTCCAGGTCGTAGCCGGTCTCGAAGCCCGCGCGCTCCAGCATATAGACCAGGTCCTCGGTGGCGATGTTGCCGGTGGCGCCGGGCGCGAAGGGGCAGCCGCCGATGCCGCCGACCGAGGCGTCCAGCACCGTCACCCCCGCCTGTACGCCCGCATAGGCGTTGGCCAGGCCGGTGTTGCGGGTGTCGTGGAAATGCAGACGCAGGGCCGCCCCTGACGCCGCCTTCCGCGCCGCCTCGACCTTGCGCGTCACCGCCCAGGGGTCGCCCACGCCGATGGTGTCGGCCAGGGCGACTTCGCGCACGCCCAGTGCCGCGACCCGGCCGACCAGATCGGCGACCTGATCCACGCTGACCTCGCCGTCGAAGGGACAGCCCCAGACGCAGGACAGGGTCGCCGACAGTTTCGGCGCGGCGCCCGAATCCGCCCCCGCATTGGCCCGTCCGGCCACGATCGACGCCAGCATCTCGACCTGTTGATCGACCGACAGGCCCTGGTTCTTCAGGCCGAAGCCGTCGGTGACGCTCATGGCCACATTGACCTCGTCCACCGCCGTGCCCAGGGCGCGGTCATAGCCCTTGCCGTTCAGGACCAGGCCGATGCGGCTGCGGCCCTGGGCGGGCGGCAGGTCGGCCATGACCTCTTCGGCGCCCGCCATCTGGGGCACGTATTTGGGATGGACGAAGCTGACCGCCTCGATGCGTCGGGCGCCCGCCGCTTCCAGCCGCCGCACCAGCTCGGCGCGAACGCCAGGCTCCAGCACGACCTTCTCGTTCTGAAGGCCGTCGCGGGGACCGACTTCGACGATTTCGATGAAGGGCTTCATCGGTCGGCTCCGGGCGGGGCGTAGACGGTCAGGTCGACCTCGTCGCCGGTCGAATAGTTGTGGCCGCGCACCTGGCCCACGGCGCGGCCGGTCACGCCGCGCGCGGCGGCGGCCTGACGGAAGGCCGCGTCGTCCGCGCTCTCGACGACGGCGGGGCGGCCTTCGGCCAGGGCCTGGGCGGCGCCCGCGGCGTCGGTCAACTGGGTCGTGGTTCCGGTCAGGAAGACGAAGCTGGGTTCGTGGAAACGGGTGATCGCCACCGGGCCGGGCGTGCGGCCCTGATCCGGGTGCAGATCGGCGGCGCGCAGGACCTTCTCCAACTGGACCGAGACCGCCAGGGGCCGCAGTTGGCGGATGGTTCCGGCCAGGGCCGCGTGCGACACGATGCCGAAGGCCAGGGCGAACAGCACTGCGGTGACCGCCGCGCGGTTCAGCAGCAGGAAGCCTCCGAACAGGGCCGCCCCCAGCGCACCCAGCATGGTGATCGCCGCCCATGTCTGGGCCGTCGAGGTGCCGAACTGGGTCAGGCCATAGAGCACGATCAGACAGATCAGACCGGCCGCGAACAGGCCCAGTCCGGCGCCGACGCGCCGCGAGACCACGCCGATCGGTCGGGTCAGGGCGGCGGCGGACAATAGGGCCAAGGCCCCGAAGGTCGGCAGGGTGTAGTGGATCAGCTTGGTCGGGGTCAGTTCGAACATCAGCCAGGCCGGAACCAGCCAGCAGATCAGGAAGCGGATCGCCGGTTCGGCCCGTCGACTCCAGGCCCCGGACAGAGCGGCGGGCAGCATCAGGGCGGCGGGGAAGAACAGCAGGGGCGCGGCCAGCAGATAATAGCCCGGCGGCGCGCCATGGCTTTCGTGCCCGCCCGCCACCTTGGGCGCCAGGTCGCCCATGACGGCCTCGCGCCAGAAACCGCCGTCGGTGGCGATGGTGATGGCGATGGCCCAGGGTCCGACGATCAGGGCCAGCAAGGGCAGGCCCCAACCCCAACCCAGACCCTTGATCCATTTCCAGTCGCGGTCCCACAGCGACAGGGCGATCATCGTCAGGGCCGCCACCAGCACCCCGATCGGTCCCTTGATCAGCACCGAGACGCCCAGGGCGGTCCAGAACATCAGCTTGTGCGGCCGTCGCCCCTTCTCGTCGGCGCGCGCGGCCATATAGAGGCGCGCCAGGGCCGCCATGGCCACGGTCACGGCCGCGCACAGGGCCGCATCGGTCTTGGCGATGCCCGCCTCGGTCGACAACAGGAAACAGCCGCCCAGCATGGCCCCCGCCAGGAAGCCCGCCCGCGCCCCGAACAGGGCCGCCCCCGCCCAGGCGCAGGCCGCCGCCGCGATCATGGCGGCCAGGAGCGAGGGAATGCGGTAGGGGGCGATGACCCGATCCTCGACCTTCGAGGTCGCCGAGACCGCCGCCGCTTGCAGCCAGTAGATGCCGACCGGCTTCTTCCAGCGCGGCGTATCCTGGAAACGGATGTCGACGTAGTCGCCCGACTCCAGCATCTGGGCGGTGGCCTGGGCGAATCGGCTCTCGTCGCGATCCAACGGCGGCATCAGCAACAGGCCGGGCAAGCCCGCGATCAGCGCCACCAGGGCCGCGAACGCGGGACCGCGCCAGCCCTGGATATACCGGTCGAGATCAGGTCGGTTCATCCGGTCTTCCTATCACGGCGTTTTCGACGGCGTCAGCCGCTGCTAGAGATCGGCGCATGGAAGACACCCCCGACATCTCCGTCGTCGTCCCCGTGCATGACGAGGCCGGCGCCGCCGGTCCCCTGGCGCGCGAGATCGCCGCCGCCTTCGCCGGGCGATCGTACGAAATGATCTTCGTCGATGACGCCTCCAAGGATGCGACCCTTGCCGAGCTGCGCGCCCTAATGGCCGAGCTTCCGGCCCTGCGGGTGCTGGCGCATTCAGCCAATTCTGGCCAGAGCCGGGCCGTGCGCACCGGCGTTCTGGCCGCGCGCGCGCCGATCGTGGTCACCCTGGACGGCGACGGCCAGAACCCGCCCGCAGATGCGCCGAAACTGGCCGACGCCCTGATCGCCGCCCCGCCGACCGTGGCCCTGGTCGGCGGACGCCGCGCCAAACGCCAGGACAGCGAGGCCAAACGCTGGGCCTCGCGCTGGGCCAACCGCATCCGCAAACGGCTGCTCAAGGATGACGCCGACGACACCGGCTGCGGGCTGAAGGCGTTTCGCCGCGACGTCTTCTTGCGGCTGCCCTATTTCGATCACGTGCATCGCTATCTGCCGGCCCTGACGATCCGCGAGGGCTATGAGAACCGTTATCTCGATGTCGATCACCGCCATCGCGAGACGGGGCGGTCGAAATACACCAACTGGGGGCGGCTGACGGCCTCGCTGTCGGACCTCCTGGGCGTGATGTGGCTGAAGTCCCGGTCGCGTCAGCCCGGATCGATCCGCGAGTTCTGAACCAAGCCCGGGCCGCCCCGCCAATTCGCCTGACGCGCGAGCGGGCGTAGCGGCAAGCCGCGAACGGAGGTATTCAGGGCGCAAGCGCGGCTGTTCCGACGCCGCCCGTCGCGAAGGATCGACTCATGCTGATCGCCCTGCCGCTGCTGCTGATTCCGGTGGTGCTCTACAACATCGTGGTGCTGACCAACGGCCTGTCCGGGGCTGGCGTGGTGGCGGCCGACGCCGCATTGCGCGAGCCGATGTTCTCGCTGCCCATGGCCTCGGGCGCCAGTTGGAACGTCGGGTCGGGCGACCTGATCCTGTTCCTGTCGCTGATCCTGTTGTTCTTTGAACTGCTGAAATCGACGTCAAGCCAGAAGGTGGCGATCGTCAATCACGCCCTGTCGATGATCCTGTTCGTGGTCTGCCTGGTCGAGTTTCTGCTGGTGCGCGGCTTCGCCACCTCGACCTTCTTCCTGATCGTGACCATGGTCATGTTGGACGTGCTGGCCGGTTTCATCGTGACGATCATATCGGCGCGCAAGGATCTGGACTTCGGCGGGGCCTGACCTCGCCTTTCCCTGACCGGTTCACGGCCTCGCATCGCCCGGGCGTTGAATATCGGCGGCTGGCCCGCCCCATGCCGCCGACAGTCGAGCCTTTACCGCAACCGTTGTCGTCGTGTTCGGTGGCGCGTTTGTCCCCGATCGCCGTCTTGCCGACGTGACCGCCGCCTGGGTCAGGGCGCCCTGGAAACGGAGAGGCCCGAGTCTCGGACTCGGGCCTCAGCGTCGTCAATCGTCCAGGGCTTGCGACGACCTGTGCTTGACGGTTTTGGCCGCGAAGGTCGGCAAGACCAACAGGGTCAGGGCCGTCGCGGTCAGCAGCCCGCCGATCACGACGGTGGCGAGCGGCTTTTGCACCTCCGCCCCGGCGCCGTGAGCCAAGGCCATCGGGATAAAGCCCACGATGGCGACCAACGCGGTGGTCAGGACGGCGCGCAGTCGACTGAAGGCGCCCTCGATCGCCGCCTCGCGCGGGGCGAGACCGGCGGCCAGTCGCGCTCGAATGGCCTGCATCAGAACCAGGCCGTTCAGGGTCGCGACGCCAGAGACGGCGATGAAACCGACCGCCGCTGAGACCGAGAACGGCATCCCCCGAAACACGAGGGCCAGAACACCGCCGACCAGGGCCATCGGCACGCAGGCGAACACCAGGCCGGCCTCGGCCAAGGAGCCAAGCGCCATGAAAAGCAGAGCGCCGATCAGGACGAAGATGATCGGGATGACCAAGCCCAGGCGCTGTTCGGCCCGTTTCAGGTTCTCGAACTGCCCGCCCCAGTCCAGGCGCACGCCCGGCGGCAGGGCGATCTCTCCGACCCTGCCTTGCGCATCCGTGACGAAACCGCCCAGGTCACGACCGCGGACGTTGGCCTGGACGACCATGCGTCGGCTCCCGTCATTGCGGCTGATCTGGTTCGGTCCCTCTGTGACCTGAATACGCGCCACCGAGGACAGGGGCACGATCACCCCCGTGGGTGAGACGATGGGCAGGGCGGCGAGGCTGGCCGGATCGTTACGGGCGTCGTCCGGCAGGCGGACGACGACATCGAACCGACGATCGCCTTCGAAGATGCGTCCGGCCTCGGCGCCGCCGATGGCGGCCGAGACCGTTTCCGAGATGTCGGCGGCGGACAGACCATAGTTGGCCGCCGCGAATCGATCGACCGTGACGGTCAACGTCGGCAAGCCCGACGCCTGTTCGACACGCACATCCGCCGAGCCGGACGTTTCACGCAGGGCGTCGGCGATCTGGTCCGCCACCTTCTGCAAGGTGTCGAAGTCGTCGCCATAGACAAGGACGGCGAGGTCGGTGCGGACCCCCGAGATCAGTTCGTTGAACCGCAGCTCGATCGGCTGACTGAACTCGAAATTGTTGCCGATCTGTTGGCTGGCGACCGTTTCGATTCGGTCGAGCAGGGCCTCCTTTTCCAGGTTGGGATCGGGCCAGTCCTTGCGGTCCTTCAACACGATGACGCTGTCGGAGATGTTCGGCGGCATGGGGTCGACGGCGGCCTCGGCCGTACCGGTGCGCGAGAACACCGTCTCGACCTCGGGCTGCGCCTTGATGACCCGTTCGAGCGCCATCTGCATCGCCAGGGACTGCTCCAGCGAAGCGGAGGGCACGCGCAAGGCCTGCATGGCGATGTCGCCCTCATCGAGGGTCGGAATGAACTCCCGGCCCAGGGTCGAGAAGGCCAGCCCGCCGACGATCAGGGCGCCGATGACCGACACCACGACAATGCGCGCGTGACCGACGGCCGACCGGATCGCCGGTTCGATCCAGCACCGGGCGAAACGAAGGATGAAGGTCTCATGCTCCTCGGGGCGGCCCTCGCTATCGAGTTGGACGGTCTTGGGATCACGCACCAGCAGCGCCGTCATCGCCGGAACGAAGGTGAAGGAGAAGATGAAGGCCCCGACCAGAGCCAGCATGACCGTCGCGCCCATGGGCACGAAGGTTTTGCCTTCCACGCCCTCCAGCATCAGCAGGGGGGTGAAGACCAACAGGATGATCAACTGACCGAAAGCTGCCGGTTTGACCATCTGACGGGCCGACTGGATCGCCACGTCCAGACGCTCGCGTCGTGTGAGCATCCGATTCAGCGCCGCCCGCCTCTGCGTCAACAGAAGCAGGGTGTTCTCGATGACTACGACGCCGCCATCGACCATCAGGCCGAAATCCAGGGCGCCCAGGCTCATCAGGTTTCCGCTGATGCCGAAGCGGTTCATGCCGATGACCGCGAACAGGAAGCTGAGCGGGATCATCAGGGCCGTGATGGATGCGGCGCGCAGATTCCCAAGCAACAGGAACAATACGACGACGACCAGGAGGGCGCCTTCGGTCAGGTTGCGGGCCACGGTCGCGATGGTCGCGTTGACCAGGGCGCTGCGGTCCAGAACCGTCACCGCCTCTATGCCAGGCGGCAGGGTCGAACGGATGGCGTCGAGACGTTCGCCCGCCGCCTGAGCCACCGTGCGGCTGTTGCCGCCCGCGATCATCAAGGCGGTCCCGAGCACGGCCTCGTGGCCGTCACGACTGGCCCCGCCCAGGCGTGGCGCCTGGCCGATCTCCACGGTCGCGACATCCGCGACTCGAACGACCAGTTTGCCGCGATTGACCACGGGCGCCTGGGCCAGATCCTCGATGGTCGAGGCCAGGGCGTCGGTGCGAACCGTCAGCGCTTCGCCGGCCCGCTGGACATAGCCGGCCCCGGCCTGGGTGTTGGCGCGATCCAGGGCCTGGATCAGGTCGTTCATGCCCAGACCGTAGGACGACATTCGCGCCGGGTCCGGCCTGACCGCATACTCCTTCACATAGCCGCCGACCGTATCGACGCCGGCGAGACCGGGCGTCGTGCGCATCTGCGGCGCGACGATCCAGTCCTGGACCGTGCGGAGATAGGTGGCGCGGGCCTGAGGCGTCGTCAGGAGATCGCCCTCGGGCGTCAGATAGCCGCCGCCCGCCTGCCACCCGGCCTGTCCGGGTTTGGCGATGTTGGAGGTGCTGAACGGCTTATAGTCGACCGTCCACATCAGGACCTCGCCCAGCCCGGTCGTGATGGGGGCGAGGTTCGGCTCAACACCTTCAGGCAGACTCTCGCGCGCCTGAGCCATGCGTTCGGCGACCTGCTGGCGGGCGAAATAGATGTCGGTCTGGTCGGTGAAGATGACCGTGATCTGACTGAAGCCGTTCCGGCTCAGGGACCGGGTCGATGTCAGGCCGGGGATGCCGGCCATGGCGGTCTCCAGCGGATAGGTGACCTGTCTTTCGATCTGCTCGGGCGCGAGCGCCGGAGCGACGGTGGTGATCTGGACCTGCCGGTTGGTGATGTCCGGCACGGCGTCGATCGGAAGCTTCGTCAGTTCGAGCAGACCCAGGGCGGCGACAAGCGCCGTGACCAGGGCGACGGACCAGCGAAAACGGACGGAGATTTCTATGAGGGCTTTGAACATGATCAATGACCGTGCTCGGCTTCGCCCTTGGCCATTTCGGCCTTGAGCAGGAAGGCGTTCGGTCCCGCGACGCGGTCTGTCGCGGACAAGCCCCGCAGGATTTCCGTGCGGCCGCCGGCCGAGCGCCCCGCCAGGACGGGCGTCATGCGGAACCCCCTAGGCGTGCGCACGAAGACCACGGTGGCGGTCTCGACGGTCTGGACGGCTTCGGACGGCACGGTCATGCCGCCAGTCGCTTCGCCGGTGACCACCAGCCCCGTGACGGCGGACCCGGTCGGCGGAAGCGAGGTCCCTATCGGATGCGCGCGGATAAGGGTCGCCCCGCTCTCCGCGCCCGCCCCGGCGGCGACGCCGGTCACCCGAGCCTCGAATTCCCCGGCCGACCCCCGGACGCGGATCGACGATCCTGTGCGCACCTGTGAGGCCAGGGCCGGCGGCGCGTTGAACACGATCTCGACACGCGCCGGGTTGGCGACTTCGGCGATCACCGTCCCTTGGGCGGCGAACCCGCCCGGCCCGACCCGCACGGTGGTCACGACCCCGGGTATCGGGCTTGTGACATTGATGCGACCGGCGGCGTTGGGCGCCCCGGCGGCCTGTGCGCGAGCGCGCGCGGCGCGCGCGGCGGCCTCGGCGCCGAGCGCCTGGGCATGGGCGACCTCCGCGTCGCGGCGGGCGACCACGCCCTGATCAGCGAGGCTTTCCTCGCGGGCGTGTGCTTGCTGGGCGGCCACGGCGTTGGCTTGGGCGGCGTCGGCGTCGGCGCGCAGGCTGGCGGCGTCGCCGCTGACCAGGACGGCGAGCGCCTGTCCAACGCGAACCGATTGTCCCGTGGCGACGAGCACGCGCTCGACCCGTCCGCTCACCGTCGCGGCGACAGCGGCGCGGGCGTCCACCATCGGCTCGATGCGACCGGACAGGCGCGTCTCGCCGCCGCCCCCGGCGGCGACGGAGACCACACCGATCCCAGCGGCCTCGATCTGAAGGTCGGTTAAAGCGACTTCGCCCTCGCCGCCCGCTTCTTCGGCATGATCGCTTTCGGTTTCGGCGGCGGGCGGCGGCGGCGGCGGCGAGGGCCGGGTCACGGCGTAGATCGCGCCGCCGACGGCAAGCACGATGACGGCGCCCCCAGCCATGAGCCAGGTCCGGTGGATTTTAGGAAGGCGGTTCATTGTGCGACTCCAAAGGGGGCGCGGCCTTGCAGGCGCGCGAGGTCGATCTCTGCTCGGGCACGCGCCAGACGGGCGTCCACGGCGGCGTTGCGAGCGGTGATGAGGGCGGTGCGAGAAGAGCGCAGTTCGAGTTGAGAGATGCGCCCGGCCTCAAAGCCGATGCGCGAAAGCCGGTAGGCTTCCTCGCCGGCGCTCACCCCAGCGTCCGCAGCGGAGACGCGGCTGGCCGAGGCGCGAAGCCTGGCCTGGGCCGCATTGCGATCCGCCTCCGCGTCCTGCCGCGCGCTGAGCAGTCGCGCATCGGCCACACGAAAGTCAGCCTGGGCCGCCTCGATGTTTCCCCGGTTCCGGTCGAACAGGGGCAGCGGCAGACTGAACCCGAAGGTCAGGGCTGTCTCGCCCTCGGTCTCAAAGCGACGCACGCCCACGGACGCCGTCACATCGGGCGTCGCACGAATGCGTTCGACGGCGATCCGAGCCTCGGCCGCCGACCGTTCGGCCTGGGCGACCCGAACCTGAGGCGACGCGGACGCGCTGACGGGCGTCGAGGGGGTGCGATCAATCAGACTTGTCTCGATCGAGGTCACCGGCGTCGACAGCATGGCGACGGCGGTCAACCGCGCGAAGGCCGCGTCCCGTTCCGCCTCGGCTTCGTCGAGACCCGCCTTCGCAGCAGCAGCTTCGCTTTCGCCCTGAATGCCGCGCAGCAGAGGCTCGCGGCCTTCCTCGACAAGCGCCAAGGCGGCTCGCGTGTCCGCTATGATGACAGTCAGCGCTTCGGCGGCGAGACCGGCGCGGCGCTCGGCGGCCTCAGCCTCGGCATAGGCCAGGGCCAGTCTCGCGGCGGCTTCGACGGCCGCCTGATCACGACGAAGCGCCGCCGCGCCTGCGTCCGCGCGCGCCGCACCGACACGCGCGGATCGGCGACCCCACAGTTCCAGATCCTGGCTGAACGACAGGGTCGTCTCGGCATTGGCGTAGCCGCTGAAGGAGCCTCGGCCAAAGGCGTTCTCCGCCTCCAGGCCCAGAACAGGGTTCGGTCGGACGGCGGCTTGCCGCACCCGCGCCTCGGCGGCGTCGAGCAGGGCTTCGGCCTCGGCGGCGGACGGGGTCAGCCCGATGCGGTCGAGCAGAATCTCGAACGCAGGGGCGGGATCGGCCCAGGCGGGACCGGCGGTTAGGACCGCGAACGCGGCCCAGGCGCAACCGACCGCGAACCGCGGCGGGCGGCGATATGGGGATGTCATGATTTATCTTTCCAGAGGTGTGACGAGAGCGTGCGCCGTCATCGGCGCGAACGTCGCGTCAGGCTCTGGGAGGGCGTTCCAGGCCGTCTGGCCTATGCGCGACGCGCATATCGTCCATCGGCGGGGCAAGTGCGGAACTCGCCATCAGACTGGGCGTCGCGAGCGAAGGCTCGGACGCCGTCAACGATCCCACAGCGTGACAATGACCGTGTGAACAGGCGCCATGGATCGGTTGCGGATCCGGCTCATGATCCTGACCGATATCGATCACCTGATAGGCCGAAGGCGGTTCGACGCCGCACTCGGCGGCCTCGGCGATGGGCGCCAGAGCGAACATGGCGAAGAGCGCCATCATCCACCGAGTTTTCGCCAACCAGGACACCATCATGGTTCGTATCAGATTTGATGGCGGCAGGCCACCGGCGTCTGAATGTCGGCCGATGTGAAGCCTGCCGTTGCCGACGCCCATGATCCGCGGACGCCGCAGCCGAGGCGCCGCTCAACACGGCCCGCCCGGCCTCAAGCCCAAGCTCGACCGAGTTTCAATGCGGCCTAACGCACCGCGGCCTCGGTGGAAGGGGAGGTCAGGAAAACGCCATGAAGATCAAGGCGACGACGGTGACATCGAAGACGCGGGCGGCGAGCGAGAAAAACTGGGACATGGGCGTTCCGGGAAGCGACGATCTCCCGTCGTCTCAGCAAGGCCCGTGCCGATCCCGGCGTCGGCGTCAGATCTCGGTCTTGGTGGTCTTTCCCGCCGATGGACGACGCTCTTTCGCGCCCGAATATTCCCGCCCCAGATAGGTCGAACGGGCCGCGTCCAGCACCGGCGCCCCCCCTTTCAGGCCGCGTTTCTGCCCGCCCTGTCCCATCAAATGGACAGAGAAGGCCGGGTCGACGGACGGCGGGGGGGCGGCAGGGCTTGCCGGGCGGGCGGCGGTTTCGGCCGGGGCGTCCAGCGGGACCAGATCACGACTGTTCTCCCGGCGCTGGACCTGGCGACGGTCGCCCTGACGCTGTTCGTCCTCGCCGCTCATCCGCCCTTCGCCAAACGGTCGATTTGGGCGCGCATCTCGTCCATCTGGCGGCGCATCTCGTCCAGAGGATCGGCGGCTTTGGACGCTCCCGCCGGAGACGGCGGCGCCTCGCCCGCGCGCTGGGCCGGGGTCATGCCGGGCCACATACGCATGGCCTGTTCGAACATGGCCATGTTGCGCTTGATCGCCTCGTCCATGATGCCCGCGCCCGGCGTGGCGCCCAGGACCTTGGTCATCTGGCCCCGGAACTGCTCCTGCTGACGGGTGAAATTCTCCAGCGACATTTCGAGATAGCTGGGCAAGACGCCCTGCACCGGATTGCCGTAGAAGCCGATCAACTGACGTAGGAACTGCACCGGCAACAGGGCCTCGCCGCGGCTCTCTTCCTCGAAGATGATCTGGGTCAGGATCTGGCGGGTCAGGTCTTCGTTGGACTTGGCGTCGAAGACTTGGAATTCGATCCCGCCCCGGACCATTCCCGCCAGGTCGTCCAGGGTCACATAGGCGCTGGTGGCCGTGTTGTAGAGCCGCCGGTTGGCGTATTTCTTGATGATCACGACGCCGTCGCCGGTCTTGCCGCCTTCGGATTTCCTGTCAGCCACGCCCATGCTCGTTCTGTTGCGACCCCGTCCTTATCCCGCAGCGCGGCGCGATGCGCCAGCCGTTCTTCAGGTCATCGTCGGCGCCAACACCACGCCGACCAGCACCGCCGCCCAGTGGACGCCCGCTCCGGTCACGACGAAACCATGCCATATGGCGCGCCGGAACTTCACCTTGGGGCTGATGAAGACGAAGACTCCCGCCGTATAGATCAGCCCGCCCGCCACCAGCAGGCCCAGAGCGATCGGGTGCACCGTCTCCAGCATCGGCTTCAGGGCGATCACCGCCAGCCAGCCGAACAGGGCGTAGACCACGCTCCAGAACCCGTCCGACAGACGCGGCGCCACCAGCTTGGCCCCGACGCCGCCCAAGGCGATGACCCAGACCAGCAGGGTGAAGCCGACCGACCACCAGCCTTCGAACCTCTGGGTCGTGAAGGGCGTATAGCTGCCGGCGATCATCAGGAAGATGGCCGCTTCGTCCAGCCGCCGCAGCACCGGCCGCACCGGCGACGGCCGCGTCAGATTGTAGACGGTCGAGGCCGACAGCATGGCGATCAGACACAGGGCGTAGACCGCCGTCGACACCGCCGTGCCGACGCCGCCGTAAACCGCGGCCAGCACCGCCAGCACGACCCCGCCGATCCCCGCCAGAATCAGGCCGACCAGATGCACCCAAAGGTCGGCCAGCCGCTCGGCGCGAGAAGTATAGTGTTCGATCATGTCCAGGGCGTCGGCGACGCAAACCCGGGCGGACAACTTCTTCATCACGTTCAGCATGGCTTCTCCAAACCGGAAGGCGCGTGATCGTTCCCGTAAACATTAGGCAAGCTGGATGACCATCCGCTGAACACGGACGATATTCGGCGTTGTTCCGGGCCGGTGCGGCGATTCGGCAACAGGCGGATTTGCGGGGATCGGCGGCCGAGCGTATTCAGCCGGGCTGATTTCCGGCCTGCCGCGCGTCGCGCTATCTGAGGCCATTCTCCCGGAGCTTCTCATGACCGACGTCGTCATCGTTTCCGCCGCCCGCACCCCCGTGGGGTCCTTTCTCGGCGCCCTGTCCGGTCTGAGCGCCGCCGACCTGGGCGCCGTCGCCATCAAGGCGGCGGTGGAGCGCGCGGGCGTGAAGCCGCATGAGGTGGACGAGGTCATCCTGGGTCACGTGCTTCAGGCCGCGACCGGTCAGGGTCCGGCGCGCCAGGCCGCGATCAAGGCCGGTCTGCCGATCGAGACCCCGGCCTGGAGCCTGAACCAGATCTGCGGCTCGGGCCTGCGCGCCGTGGCCATCGCCTATCAGCAGATCGCCCTGGGCGACGCCAGGATCGTGGTCGCGGGCGGCCAGGAGAGCATGAGCCAGGCCCCCCACGCCGCTCAGATGCGCAACGGAACCAAGATGGGCGACGTCTCCTTCACCGACACCATGATCAAGGACGGCCTGTGGGACGCCTTCAACGGCTATCACATGGGCCAGACGGCCGAGAACATCGCCGACCGGTCGTCGATCAGCCGCGCCGACCAGGACGCCTTCGCCGTCGCCAGCCAGAACAAGGCCGAGGCCGCCCAGAAGGCCGGCAAGTTCGACGCCGAGATCGCGGCGGTGACGATCAGCACCAAGAAGGGCGACATCCTCGTCGACAAGGACGAATACATCCGCCACGGCGCGACGATCGAGGCGATGGAGAAACTGCGTCCCGCCTTCACCAAGGACGGATCGGTCACCGCCGCCAACGCCTCGGGCCTGAACGACGGCGCCGCCGCCCTGGTGCTGATGCGCGCCGACGAGGCCAAGGCGCGCGGGCTGGAGCCGCTGGCCCGCATCGTCTCCTGGGCCACGGCGGGCGTCGATCCGGCGATCATGGGCACCGGCCCGATCCCAGCCTCGAAGAAGGCGCTGGACAAGGCGGGCTGGACCGTCGCCGACCTGGACCGCGTCGAATCCAACGAAGCCTTCGCCGCCCAGAGCCTGTGCGTACTGCGCGAGCTGGGGCTGGACCCGGCCAAGGTCAACGTCAACGGCGGCGCCATCGCCATCGGCCACCCCATCGGGGCCTCGGGCGCGCGCATCCTGACCACCCTGCTGCACGAGATGAAACGGTCGGACGCCAAGAAGGGCCTGGCCACCCTGTGCATCGGCGGCGGCATGGGCGTGGCCCTGTGCGTCGAACGCCCCTGACGCGGACGTGACCGACATCCTCTATGGCCGCCCTCCGGCGGTGTTCGATCCGCCGACAGGGGCGACCCAGACCTCGCCCCTGATCCCCGGTTCGACCGCGCTTGAAGACCTCGCGCCCGGTTCGGTCGAGACGGCCACGATCTACGCCCCGCCCGGCGTGGTCGAGCGCCGCTATACGTTGGCCCTGGCCCTGCGCGCCCTGAAGCCCGGCGGGCGGCTGGATGTCATGGCCCCCAAGGACAAGGGCGGCTCGCGCCTGAAGAAGGAGCTTCAGGGCTTCGGCCTGACCTTCGAAGAGACGGCCAAGGCCCACCACCGCCGCGCCATCGCCGTGCGGCCGGAAACGGTCGTCGGCCTGGACGAGGCCGTCGCGACGGGCGGCCCGCGCCGGATCGCAGAGCTGGACGCCTGGACCCAGCCGGGGGTCTTCGCCTGGGACCGGATCGACCCGGGCAGCGCCCTGTTGCTGCGGCGCCTGCCGGAACTGTCCGGCGCCGGGGCCGACCTGGGCTGCGGCTGGGGCGCGCTGGCCCGCGCCGTTCTGGTCTCGCCCAAGGTGACGGGCCTGCGGCTGGTCGATCTGGATCGTCGCGCGGTGGAGGCGGCGAAACGCAACATCGACGACCCGCGTGCGGCCTTCGACTGGACCGACGCCCGCCTGCTGCCCGACAGCGGCGACCTCGACTTCGTCGTCGCCAATCCGCCCTTCCACGACGGCGGGGCCGAGGATCGACGACTGGGGCAAGCCTTCGTCCGCAAGGCCGCGGGCCTGTTGAGACCCGGCGGCGTCCTGTGGGTCGTGGCCAATCGCCACCTGCCCTATGAGAATGAGATCAACGCCGCCTTCAAGCGCATGACGCCCGTCGCCGACGCCGGGGGCTACAAGGTGCTGGAGGCGACGCGGTGAAGACCAGAACCGCCCGGCTGGACAAACTCCTCGGCTCGCTGGGCTACGGCTCGCGCCAGGAGATCGCGCGACTGGCGCGGGTGGGCGGCGTCGAGCTGGACGGGGTGGAGATCACCGACGCCTCGACACGCATCGCCCTCACGCCCGACCTGCCCCGGCGGATGATGATCGACGGGCGGCCGGTCGATCCGCCCCAGGGTCTGCTGCTGATCCTGAACAAGCCGTTGGGCATGACCTGTTCGCACAAGGAGGACGGGGCCTTGGTCTATGACGTTCTGCCCGACCGCTGGCGGCGGCGCGACCCGGCCATCTCGACCGTCGGGCGGCTGGACAAGGACACCTCGGGCCTGTTGCTGCTGACCGACGACGGCGATCTGCTGCATCGGATCATCAGCCCCAAGCGGCACGTCAGAAAGACCTATCGCGCGACCCTGGCCCGGCCCTTGGCGGGAACCGAGGGGGTCCTGTTCGCCTCGGGCGAGCTGATGCTGGAAGGCGAGGGCAAGCCCCTGGCGCCCGCCGCGCTGGAGGTCGTATCGCCCGCCGAGGCCCGGCTGACGGTGACCGAGGGGCGCTATCATCAGGTGCGGCGAATGTTCGCGGCCGTCGGCAATCACGTCGAGACCTTGCACCGCGAAAGCCTGGGCGAACTGACGTTGCCCGCCGATCTGGCGCCGGGCCAGTGGCGGCTCGCCACGCCCCAGGAAGCCGAGGCGATCTTCGCATGAACGCCCAGGCCAAGATCTGCGGGCTGACCACGGTCGAGACGCTGGAGGCGGCCCTGGACGGCGGGGCGGCCTTCGTCGGCCTGGTGTCGTTTCCGAAAAGCCCGCGCCATCTGTCGCTCGACGCCGCCGCGACCCTGGCCCAGCGCGCACGGGGGCGGGCCAAGGTGGTGGTCGTCACGGTCGATGCCGACGACGCCCTGCTGACCGAGATCGGCCTGAAGGTGCGGCCCGATCTGATCCAGCTTCACGGCCGAGAGGCGCCGGATCGCGCCCATGCGGTGCGGCGGCTGACGGGCGCGGGCGTGATCAAGGCCCTGCCGATTTCCGGTCCCGAGGACTTCGCCGTCGCCGTCGACTGGGCGCCGGTGGTCGATCACCTGATGTTCGACGCCCGCCCGCCGAAGGACGCGATCCTGCCGGGCGGGGTCGGGGCGGCGTTCGACTGGTCTCTTCTGACCGGTCGCCGCTTCGAACGGCCGTGGTTCCTGGCCGGGGGGCTGACGCCCGAAAACGCACCTAAGGCCGTGCGCCTCACCGGCGCTCCCTTGGTGGACGTGTCCTCTGGCGTGGAAAGCGCGCCCGGTGTTAAGGACGCGGGCCGGATCGCAGCCTTTCTGGAGGCGGTGCGACGGCCGTAATTCCGACGCCTCCCCGCGTGAAAGCTTGATCCGTGAACGCCCTGCTTCCCAATGACTACGCCTGGCCCGACGCCCAGGGCCGCTTCGGTCCCTACGGCGGCCGGTTCGTGGCCGAGACTCTGATGCCGCTGATCCACGAGCTGGACGCGGCCTATGAGGCGGCCAAGGCCGATCCGAGTTTCCAGGCCGAGCTGGACGGCTTCCTGACCGACTATGTCGGCCGCCCCAGCCCGCTCTATCTGGCCGAACGGCTGACCGCGCATCACGGCGGCGCGAACATCTGGTTCAAGCGCGACGAGCTGAACCACACCGGCGCGCACAAGGTGAACAACTGCATGGGCCAGATCCTGCTGGCCATGCGCATGGGCAAGACCCGCATCATCGCCGAGACCGGCGCCGGCCAGCACGGCGTGGCGACGGCCACCGTCTGCGCCCGCTTCGGCCTGCCCTGCGTGGTCTATATGGGCGCGACCGATGTGGAGCGGCAGCAGCCCAACGTCTTCCGCATGAAGCTGTTGGGCGCCGAGGTCATTCCCGTCACCTCGGGCCGGGCGACCCTGAAGGACGCCATGAACGAGGCCATGCGCGACTGGGTCACCAATGTCGAAGACACCTATTACCTGATCGGCACGGCGGCGGGTCCGCACCCCTATCCGGCCATGGTGCGCGACTTCCAGGCGGTGATCGGGCGAGAGGTCCGCGCCTCGATGCTGGCCCGCAAGGAAAAACTGCCCGACGCCTGCGTGGCGGCCATCGGCGGCGGCTCGAACGCCATCGGCCTGTTCCACCCGTTTATCGAGGACGCCGACGTGCGCCTGATCGGGGTCGAGGCGGCCGGGCGCGGCCTGGACGGGCCGGACCACGCCGCCAGCATTCAGGGCGGCCGCCCCGGCGTGCTGCACGGCAACCGCACCTATCTGCTGCAAGACGACGACGGCCAGATTCTGGAGGGCCACTCCATCTCGGCAGGTCTGGACTATCCGGGCATCGGGCCGGAGCACGCCTGGCTGAAGGACATCGGCCGCGCCGAATACCGCGCCGCCACCGACGCCGAGGCTCTGGAGGCGTTCCAGCTCTGCTCGAAACTGGAGGGGATCATCCCCGCGCTGGAACCCAGCCACGCCCTGGCTCGCGTCGGCGAGATCGCGCACGAAGTGGGCAAGGGCGGCGACGTCGTGCTGAATATGTGTGGGCGGGGCGACAAGGACATCTTCGCCGTGGCGAAACATCTGGGAGTGGAACTGTGACTGCCAAGACCCTTCTGATCGCGGCCGTCGCCGCCTTCGGCCTGACCGGCGCCGCCGCGGCGCAAACGCCCTATACGGCGGCCGCGCCCGCCCAGGCTCAGACTCAAGCCCAGGCTGCGCCCGCCGCCGCGCCCGCCCGCCCCCAGGGACAGCCCTGGACGGCGGCGCCGATTCTGACCGGCGCCTCGGCCGCGCCCGATTGCGGCAATCTGCACAACCTGGCCGGTCGCGCCTTCTGCGTCACCGCGCCCCTGGGCCAAATGGAAACCCTGGCCGAGGCCTACATCACCTCGTTGCAGGGCCTGGGCTGGATCGTCGCCGACGGCGACGCCAACCGCGTCGTCTTCATCAAGCGCACTGGCGACGGCGTCTGCGACGGCTTGCAGATGATCGCCTTCTACGACACGTCCAAGCCCGCCGTGCCCGAGTCGCCCGCCTGGCTGGGCTTCGCCACCATCCCCGGCAACATCTGCGCCCCGCGCCCGGCGGCCGCGCCCGCTCCGGCCCAGTAAGCACGCCCGTGACCACCGCCCGCATCGACGCCCGTTTCGCCGCGCTGAAGGCCCAGGGCCGCGCCGGTTTCGTCGCCTATGTCATGGCTGGCGATCCGACGCGCGACCAGGCGCTGGAGATCCTGCGCGGCCTGCCCGCCGCCGGAGCCGACATCATCGAGCTGGGCTTTCCGTTCAGCGATCCGATGGCCGAAGGCCCGCCGATCCAGCGCGCCGCCCTGCGCGGACTGAAGGCCGGGCTGACGCTGAAGGGCACGCTGGAGCTGGCCCGCGCCTTCCGCGACGGCGACGCCGACACGCCCCTGATCCTGATGGGCTATCTGAACCCGATCGAGACCTATGGCTATGACGCCTTCGCCCGCGACGCGGCGGCGGCGGGCGTGGATGGGGCGATCGTGGTCGACTGCCCGCCGGAAGAAGCCGGACCCTTGAACGATGCGCTGGACGCCGCCCAGGTGTCGCTGATCCGCCTGGCCACGCCGACCTCGGATGACGCGCGCCTGAAGGTCATCGCCGAACGCACCTCGGGCTTCGTCTATTACGTCTCGGTCGCGGGCGTGACGGGGGTCAAGGAGGCCGACGCCGGTTCGGTCGCCCCGGCCGTCGAGCGGGTGCGCCGAGCCTCGGGTCTGCCGGTCGCCGTCGGCTTCGGCATCAAGACGCCCGAACGCGCCGCCCAGGTGGCCCAGGTCGCCGACGCCGTTGTGGCCGGTTCGGTTCTGGTCGATGCGGTGGCGACAGCGCTGTCGCAGAACGCCGACCCGGTCCGGCGCGTTCTGGATCAGGTGAAGTCCCTGGGCGACGCCGTCCGGGGTGCACACGTCGCGGAAACGGTCTAAAGGCCCGCCATCATGGTCGACAAGAACAAGCCGCAGGAACGCCAACGCGGGGGCTGGCTCAGCCGCTTCGCCCCCGGCGTGCGCAAGATCGTCAGCCGTCGCGACACGCCCGACAACCTGTGGGTCAAGGACCCCGACACGGGCGAAATGCTGTACCGGTCGGACCTGGAGACCTCGCTGTGGGTGACGCCGAGCGGCCGCCATATGCGCATCGGCGCCCAGGCCCGCCTGCGCTACACCTTCGACGACGGCGAGTTCGAGGCGATCGACACGCCCGAGGTCGTCGAGGACCCGCTGAAATTCTCGGACGGCAAGCCGTACAAGGATCGCCTGGCCGCCGCCCGCAAGGCCCAGAACGCCAAGGACGTCATGTCGATCGGCGTCGGCCTGGTCGACGAGGTCGAGACCGTGGTCATCGTCCAGGACTTCGCCTTCATGGGCGGATCGCTGGGCATGGCAGCGGGCGAGGCCTTCATCGCCGCGGCCCGTACGGCGGTCGAGCGCAAGCTGCCGCTGGTGTGTTTCACGGCCGCCGGCGGCGCCCGGATGCAGGAAGGCGCCCTGTCGCTGATGCAGATGGCCCGCACCACCCTGGCCATTCAGGAGTTGAAGGCGGCCAAATTGCCCTATGTCGTGGTCCTGACCGATCCGACCACCGGCGGGGTGACCGCCAGCTACGCCATGCTGGGCGACGTGCACCTGGCCGAGCCGGGCGCCCTGATCGGCTTCGCCGGGCCGCGCGTGATCGAGGCCACCATCCGCGAGAAGTTGCCGCCCGGCTTCCAGCGCGCCGAATATCTTCAGGAAAAAGGCATGGTCGACCGGGTCGTCACCCGCGCCGAAATGCCGGTCATCCTGGGCCGCATCCTGTCCATGCTGATGGATGGTCGCGCACGCGCCGCCTGAGGCCCCCCAAGGAGCAGACGCCGTGCCGTCCAAGGTCGTCCGTTTCCTGCTCGCCCTCCTGCTGGCCCTGCTGGTCGCGGCGGCGGCGACCTTCGGGCTGAACTGGGTGTGGACCGCCGTCATGGGCGGCGGCGACATGACGATCCACGGCTGGATCGCCTTGGGCCTGGGCCTGTTCGGGACCTGCGGCCTGGCCTGGGCCTTGATGGCCCTGGCCTTCAAGTCCAGCCGTGAAGGCTGGGACGACCGCGTCGACAACAGCCTGGACCCCGGTCGCGAGGATCGGGAAGAGGATTAGGCCGCCCGCGCCGCGCCGCGCCCCAGGGCGGGCAGCAACAGTCCCTCGCTCAAGGCCCGCACCACCGGCACGGCCACGGCGTCGCCCATCAGCTTCAGCGCGGCGCTTTCTGATGGCGGCAGCACATAGCCGTCGCCCACCCCCATCAGCCGCGCACACTCTCTCGCCGTCAGCCGCCGCGCGCGGACGCCGCCGCCTTCGCAGACGATCGCATACTGGCGTGACGACCCGCCCGACGGCGTGCGCAGACAGCCCGCCAGCCCATCAAACCGCACTTCCAGCCGCTGGACCTTCTCGCCGCCTTCGACCCGTACGCGGCGGAAGGCCGCCCCGACCGCCCGGCGGCCCGAGGCGACGGCCGCGTCCAGCCGGGCGCGATGGCGCGGGGCCAGCAGGGACAGAAGCCGATCAGTCTCGCCCGGCGCGAACCAGTCGACCGCTGCGTCCGGCTGCAACAGCGCGTCCAGATCCAGATTGCGGCGCGGCGGCGCGGGCAGGCGCCACCAGGCCCAAGCCTCACGCACAGCGCGCGGCAGCCGTCCGTGGGCGGCGACCAGCCGCGTCGAGTGGAAGGCGGCGTCGGGAGCGGCGCCTTCGGGCGCGCCGCCGCCGCGCACGCCGACGATGAACAGGCGCGGCCGCGACTGAGGCAGCCAATGCGCGGCGTCCATTTCCAACGCGCCGACACGATAGCCCGTCTCGGCCATGGCCGCACAGACGGCGGCGAAATCGGTCCCTCCGCCCGAGGTCAACAGGCCGACGACGTTCTCGATCACCACCACACGCGGGCCGCGCCCCTCGGCGTCCAGCCCACGCATCAACCGCCAGAAGCCCCAGAAGGCGCCCGACCGCCGCGCCTCCAGCCCCGCGCGCGCGCGCGCCAGGCTCAGATCCTGACAGGGAGAGGACGCCCAGCACAGGTCGGGGCGGCCCGGCAGGTCAGCCGGGGTCAGGTCCCAGACATCGCCCACCACCGGCGCGATCTCATGGTTGGCGGCGAAGGCGCGGGCCTTGGCCGGGTCCAGATCATTGGCGAAGACCGTGCGGAAGCCCCGCCCCCCCGCGGCCAGCCCCAGCCCCGCCAGCCCGCCGCCGGCGAAGAATTCGAACGCTGTCGGGGCGGATCGATTCGACATTGGCTCAAGCTAGCGCAGTCCGCTCCTCTTGGCGCCCCCGACAACAGCCTTGACCCCGTCGTCGCCTTAACCCTTCCATGCGAGACAAATCGGAGCCACGGTCCATGCGCCTGATCCCCGCCTTCGCCGTCCTGTCCCTGCTGGCCGCCTGCACCCAGGACCCGCCGCAAGGTCCCGACCGGCCCGAGCCGCCCGCGCCGCCGCCCGTGCTAGGCGGGGTCGATCTGGGCCAACCGCTGCGCGCCCTGGGCGCCGAGCCGTTCTGGGGCGTCGACATCACCCCGACCGCGATCAAATACGCCGGCGTCGACCGACCCGAACAGACCGCCCCCAATCCCGGCCCGACGATCACCGGCACGACGGCCGCCTATGCGACCCAGACCGTTCAGGGCGACAGGCTGGAGATCACCCTGATCGCCACCGAATGCTCGGACGGCATGAGCGACCGAACCTATCCCCTGACCGCCCGTGTGGTGATCGGCGCCGAAACGCTGCAAGGCTGTGCGGCCTCGACCGCCGCCATCATGGGCGGAGGCGAGTCCGGGCCGGTTCAGTAGCCTTCGTCTGTAAATCGCCGTCGTCTTCAGCCATAAGCCGACGATGAAATTCCTCGACCAGGCCAAGATCTACATTCGCTCGGGCAACGGCGGCGCCGGTTCGGTGTCGTTCCGGCGCGAGAAATTCATTCCCAACGGCGGTCCCGACGGCGGCGACGGCGGGCGCGGCGGCGATGTGTGGATCGAGGCGGCCGACGGGCTGAACACCCTGATCGACTTCCGCTACCAGCAGCATTTCAAGGCCCAGACCGGCGCCCACGGCCAGGGTCGCAATATGCACGGCGCCAAGGGCGAGGACGTGGTGCTGAAAGTGCCCGTCGGCACTCAGGTGCTGGACGAGGACAAGGAGACGGTCCTGTTGGACATGGATACGCCCGGCAAGGTCGAACTGCTGCTGAAGGGCGGCAACGGCGGCTGGGGCAACGACCGCTTCAAGGGACCGATCAACCAGGCGCCGCGCCACGCCAATCCGGGTCAGGAAGGGCAGGAGCGGTGGATCTGGCTGCGGCTGAAGCTGATCGCCGACATCGGCCTGGCGGGCCTGCCCAACGCCGGAAAGTCGACCTTCCTGGCCGCCGTCAGCGCGGCCCGGCCCAAGATCGCCGACTATCCCTTCACCACCCTGACGCCCAATTTGGGCATGGTGGACCTCAGCCCCTCGGAACGGTTCGTCATCGCCGACATTCCCGGCCTGATCGAGGGCGCCAGCGAAGGCGCCGGTCTGGGCACGCGCTTTCTGGGCCACGTCGAACGCTCGGCCTCGCTGATCCATCTGGTCGACGGGACCCAGGATGACGTGGCGGGCGCCTACGCCACCATCCGCCACGAGTTGGAGGCCTATGGCGGCGGTCTGGGCGAGAAGCCCGAGATCGTGGCCCTGAACAAAATCGACGCCCTGACCCCCGAGGCGCGAGAGGAGAAGGCCGCCGAGCTTGAGGCCGCCTGCGGCCATCGACCGATGCTGGTGTCCGGCGTGTCGGGCGAGGGCGTGCCCGAACTGCTGCGCGCCGCCTGGGCCGAGGTGCGCAAGACGCGCGGCGAGGCGGCGCCGACCGAAGATGAAGAGGTCGTGATCGAAACGCCCGGCGGCTGGCAGCCCTAGGCTGACGCATCGCCCCGTGATAGGTCCGTTTTGAGCATAAGCCCGCGCGAGCCTCGTTCTCTTGCCCTTTTTCCATGCCGGACCCGCGCCCAGGCGCTTCGGTCCCCGCCCAGGCGGGGTGCGTGACGGGCTGGCCCTGACTCCCGGTATGCGGGTCGGCCTGTTCGGCGGATCGTTCAATCCGGCGCACGAAGGCCATCTGCACGTCGCCGAAACGGCCATGCAGCGGCTGGAGCTGGACCGCATCGTCTGGATGGTCTCGCCGCAGAACCCGTTGAAGGACGCCGCCGAGACCGCGCCCCTGGCCGCGCGCATGGACTCGGCCCGCGCCATGGCCCGCGCGCCCGGCATGGTCGTGTCGGACGTGGAGACGCGCCTGGGCACGGTCTGGACCATCGACACCCTGCGCGCCCTGACCGACCGCTATCCGAGCGTGCGTTTCGTCTGGGTCATGGGGTCGGACAATCTGGCCAGTTTCCACCACTGGCGCGGCTGGACCGACATCATGCGGCTGATGCCCATGGCCGTCGTCGCCCGACCCGGGTCGCTGCTGGACAGCCGCACCGCCCCGGCCGCCGCCCGCTTCGCCTCGGCCCGCCTGTCGCCCGAACGGGCGCGCCTGTTGCCCGAGTGCGAGGCGCCCTGCTGGACCTATCTGACGGCGCCCCTGAACCACCAGTCCTCGACCGCCCTTCGGCGCGCGGCGGCGGCGGCGTGACCTCCAGGCCCGTCCGTGCTAGAGAACCGCTTTAGTATGTCCTTCGGAGCCGTAAGCTGACCCCCTCGCCCGCGCACGACGCGCATGACGCCGCCGTTTCGAACACGGCGCATGAGATGGAGCCGATCGCGTCCATCCGCACCGAAGACGGCGCTCCCCTGCCGACCGGCGGCACGCCGCTGGAACAGGCCATCCTGGACAAGCTGGACGAGGACAAGGCCCAGGACATCGTCCTGATCGACCTGCGCGGCAAGTCGCCGATGTCCGACGCCATGATCGTGGCCTCGGGCCGTTCGCACCGCCACGTCGGCGCCCTGGCCGACCACCTGCTGCGTCTGCTGAAGGACCACGGCCTGGGCAAGGCCAAGGTCGAGGGCCTGCCGCACTGCGACTGGGTGCTGATCGACGCGGGCGACGTGGTCATCCACCTGTTCCGCCCGGAAGTCCGCAGCTTCTACAACATCGAGAAGATCTGGTCGGTCGACAGCGGCCATCGCGTCGACAGCCGCGCCTGACTGCGACAGCAACAGCGACAGACCTGTGCGCGGGGCGCGGACTGGCGCATAGCGGCGCCCTCAAGCCGCGAGGTTCCGCGAACCGAGCGGTAGGGCGAACATCATGAAGCTCTCCATCGTCGCCATCGGCAAGCCGGGTCGCGGACCCGAGGCTGAACTGGCCGACGACTATGCCCGGCGCGCGACCCTGACCGGCAAGGCCCTGGGCCTAGGCCCGCTGGATCTGATCGACCTGGAGCCGAAGAAGACCGGCAAGGCGCCGGAGGCGGATCTGATCCTGACCGCCGCCGAGGGCGCGCACCTGATCGCCTGTGACGAACGAGGCAAGACCTTCTCCAGCCGCGCCTTCGCGGACCACATCGCGACCCTACGCGACCGGGGCGAACGGCGCGTGGTCTTCGCCATCGGCGGGGCGGACGGGCTGGACGAACGGGTGCGCGACGCCGCCGCCTCGACCCTGGCCTTCGGTCCCCAGACCTGGCCCCACGCCCTGGCGCGCGCCATGCTGGCGGAACAACTGTATCGGGCGGTGACCATCCTGGCCGGATCGCCCTATCATCGCGATTGATGCGCGCCCTGCTGCCCGTTCTGATCCTGGCCCTGGCGGCCGGACCCGCCGTCGGACGACAGTCCGCCGCGCCCGACGTGCGTCGTCTGGAAAGCGAATACCGCGACGAGGCCGTCCGCGCCCGCCGCCTGCGCGCCGAAGCCGCCGCCGCAGGCCGCGAGATCGCCGGACTCGAGGCCCGACTGGCGACCCTGCGGGCCGAGGCCGACGGCGGCGACGCACGGATGCAGGCCCAGCGTGCACGGCTGAGCGAACTGACCGTGCGCGAAACGGCCCTGGTCGTCGAACTGACCCGCGAGCGCGGGCGTCAGGGGCGGATGCTGTCGGCCTTGCAGATGATGAGCCGACGTCCGCCGCCGCCCCTGCTGGTTCCGGCCGAACGCGCGGTCGATACGGTGCGCGCCGCCATACTGATGAAGGCCATGGCGCCGCAGATCGAAGCCCGCGTCCGCGCCTTGCGCGCACGCCAGGACGAACTGATCCGCGTCCGCCGCCTGGCCGTCCTGTCCAGCGAGGCGCTGCTGACCGCCGAGAGCGAGCAGGGCGATCGCCTGGCTGAGATCGAATCCCTGAGCGCCCGTCGAGCCGCCCTGGCCGCCGTTCTCAAGGCCGAGGCGACCGAGGCCGAACGGGCCGCGCGCGTTCTGGAGACCCGCCTGCGCGCCCTGGGCGGCGACACCGCTGTGCCGGACGCCGCGGACGAAACGGTCCAGAGCCTGCCCGCCGGACGCTCGCGCCTGGCCCGGCCGTTGGCGGGCGAACCGGCCCAGACCTTCGGCGACGGCTCCACCGGCTGGCGCTGGCGGGCGGACCGACGCATGGCCGGGGCGCCGGCCGCCGGGCGCGTGGCCTATGCCGGGCCGTTGGCGGGGTGGGGCCAGGTGGTGATCCTGGATCTCGGTCCCGGTTGGCGCGCCGTCGTGGCGGGTCTGGACGACCTAACCGTCGCGGTCGGAGCGCGGGTCGAGGAGGGCCAGGCCCTGGGCCGCAGCGGCCCGGACGGCGAGGTATATTTCGAACTGCGCCGCGACGAGCGCCCCATCGACCCGGCGCCCTGGCTGTCGTGATGTCCGCAGAAGACCTGCGGCCGGGGAATCCGCTTCCCTTCCCCGTCTGACGCTGATTTTATCGACGAGGGGCGGCTCGGCCACGATTCAGCCGCGACCGCCTCGCCTGATGCCCGCCTGTCGGTTCCGCCGGACCCAAGAAAGAGATCGAATGCGCAAATCGCTCGTCGTCGGCGCCGCCGTCCTGGCGCTGGCCGGATCGGCCGTCGCGGTGCAGAGCCAGACGCCCCGCAACGAAACCTTCCGTATGCTGGAGATGTTCGGCGACATCGTCGGCGCGGTCGAACAGGCCTATGTCGTTCCGGTCGACAACAAGAAGCTGATCGAAGCGGCCTTGCGCGGCATGATGTCGTCGCTGGACCCGCACTCGGACTATCTGCCCCCGTCCGGTTACGGCGAACTGCGTGAACGCACCGAGGGCCAGTATTCGGGCGTCGGCATCGTCATCACCTCCGAGGGCGGGCTGATCAAGGTGGTTTCGCCGATGGACGGCGGCCCGGCGGTCAAGGCGGGCATTCAAGCCGGGGACGTCATTTCCCAGGTCGACGGCGTCAATACCGCGGGCATGACCAATTCCGAAGTGTCGGACAAGCTGCGCGGCCCGGCGGGCACGGCGGTCAAGCTGACCATCCTGCGCGACGGCGCGGACTCGCGTGAGGTCGAGCTGGTCCGCGACGTGATCCGCATCGATTCCGTCACCGGGCGGCTGGAAGGCGACCTGGCCTATGTCCGCGTCTCCAGCTTCAACCAGAACACCGGGACGGAGCTGACCACGGTCATCGAACGGCTGCGGCGCGAGAATCCGAACATCGCGGGCTATGTGCTGGACCTGCGCAACAATGGCGGCGGCCTGTTGCCGGCGGCCATCGCCGTGTCCGACGCCTTCCTGGAGCGCGGCGAGATCGTCAGCCAGCGCGGGCGCCGACCCGACCAGATCGAGCGCTATGCCGCCACCGCCGGCGACCTGACCGGCGGCAAACCGATGGTGGTGCTGATCAACTACGGCTCGGCCTCGGCGTCCGAGATCGTGGCCGGCGCCCTGAAGGACCATCAGCGCGCGACCCTGGTCGGCCTGACCAGCTTCGGCAAGGGGTCGGTTCAGACCGTCTTCCCCCTGCGCGGGGGCCAGGACGGCGCCCTGTATATGACCACGGCGCGCTATTACACGCCGTCGGGACGCTCGATTCAGAAAATCGGCATCGAACCGGACCTAGAGGTGTCGCGCTCGGCGGCCGAGGCGCGGATCATCTCGCGCTCCAACTTCGTCTATTCGGAAGCCGCCTACGCCACCGCCCTGGACGCCTCGATCGGGGCCGAACGGCGCGGGCCGCACGCCGCGCACGAGGCGCCGGGCGCGAATTATCCGGCCGACAAGGACTATCAGTTGGAACGGGCGTTCGAACTGCTCCGCGTCGGCGGCGAGCTGAGCCGCCTGCCCGCGCCGGGGGCTGATATCGTCATCGACGGAAACGTGCCCGAGACCGCCGCCGAACCCGCCGCCCAGCCCTAGGCGCGAGCGCGTCCAACGTGGTGAACGGCCCGTTAGGCTTTCTTAACCGGGCCGCCGCACACTGACCTCGCAAGAGGTCCGTTCGTCCCGCCATGTTCGCCAAACGCCAGTCCGCTCTCGCCGCCGCCGCCGGGTCGCCGCCCGCGCCGAAAGGCCCGCTGATTCCCGCCGGTGCGCTAAAGGCGCTGGTCAAGAAGCCGCCGGTCATCGTCGGCGCCGCGGGCCTGTTCCTGCTGGCTGCGGTGGCCCTGTTCGTGGTGGTTCTGGGCGACCCGCGCGCGGGCGCCCCCTCGGCCCGCGTGGCGCTGAAGCGCGCGCCCGCCGAGGCTGCGCCCGTTCCGACCGGTTTCGAGGCCTTCTCAATGGGCGCCATGGACCTGTATCAGGACCTGACCGGGACCGGCGATCCGGCCCTGACGGGCGCGTCCGGCGGCGAGGCTCTGATCACCCTGCCGGACGGCGCCACCATCGCCGGGGGCGCGCCCGTCGCCGCGCCGCGCCAAGCGGCCTCGCCCCTGCCCGCCGCGCCGATCGCGGGTCTCAGCCAGCCCGGTCCGAACGGTCCCCTGCCGGTCATCGCGCCCGACGGCCGCAGTCCCGCGGTGGCCTACGCCCGCCCCTTCCGCTCGAATGGCAAACCGCGCGTGGCCCTGATCGTCGGCGGCCTGGGTCTGAACGCCGTCACCACCCGCGCCGCCATCGAGCGTCTGCCCGCCGAGGTGACCCTCAGCTTCGTGCCCTATGCCGAGGGGCTGCAAGGCTGGATCGACCTGGCGCGCGCCCAGGGCCATGAGGTGATGATCGAGATCCCAATGGAGCCGACCGGCTATCCCGACACGGTCGATCCCGGTCCCCAGACCCTGCTGGCCGCCTCGACGCCGGACGAGGTTCAGGCGCGCATGGCCTGGTTGCTGGGCCGCGCCACCGGCTATTTCGGCGTCACCAACTATCTGGGCGACCGGTTCGCCCCGTCGGACAGCGGCATGAACGCCTTCCTGGCCGTGCTGCGCCAGCGCGGCCTGAGCTTCGTCGACGACGGCTCCATGCGGCGGCGACCCGGCGCCTTCGCCCGCGCCAGCGCCGACCGCATCATCGACGAGAGCCAGACCCCCGCCGCCATCATGGGTCAGTTGAATGCTCTGGAGGCCGCCGCCAAGACGCGCGGTCAGGCCCTGGGGACCGGATTCAGCTATCCGGTCACGGTCGAGGCCGCCGCCCGCTGGACCGCCGGTCTGGACGCGCGCGGCCTGCAACTGGCCCCGGCGTCGGCGATCACGGCGCGACCGGGACGGTGACGCGCCAGACGTGAAAGGTGCTAGTGAGCGAGAGGTGAGCTTCAGCCTGTTCACCCTCGCTCGCTTTTCACGTTTCACTCTCGCTCGCTTGATCCCATGGACCTTTCCCAGCACCGTCCCAACGTCGGCGTCGTCCTATTCCACCGCGACGGCCGGGTCTGGTACGGGCGCCGCGCCGGGACCCAGGGGCCGCATGACTGGCAGTTCCCGCAGGGCGGCGTCGACGATGGCGAAGATTTCGAGACCGCCGCCCGTCGCGAACTGTTCGAAGAGACCGGCGTCCGCTCGGTCGAACTCTTGGCCGCCACGCCCGGCTGGATCGCCTACGACTTCCCGGCCGACTACATCGGCTCCAAGGCGGCGCGCGGCTGGCGCGGCCAGAAGCAGAAATGGTTCGCCTACGGCTTCACCGGCGACGAGACCGAGATCGACCTGGACGCCCATGAGCAGATCGAGTTCGACGCCTGGCGCTGGGGCCGTCTGGGCGAGGCTTGCGACCTGATCGTGCCGTTCAAACGTCCGGCCTATGCCCAGGTGGTGGCCGCCTTCTCGGGTTTGGAGACGATGCTGAAAGGCGGCTGAGCGGCCGCCGCCCGATCAGCGACCGTCGCCCGACAGCTTCATCAGCACCAGGCCCGCGACGATCAGCACCGCCGCCGTCACCCGCATGACGCTGAGCTGTTCGCCCAGCACCACGACCCCGACGATGAAGGCGCCGACCGCGCCGATGCCGGTCCAGACCGTATAGGCCGTGCCCAGCGGCAGGGTCTTCATGGCCACCGACAGCAGGCCGAAGCTGACGAACATGGCGGCGAAGGTGGCCAGCGTCGGCCACAGCCGGGTGAAGCCCGCCGATTGTTTCATCAGATAGGCCCAGACGACTTCGAACAGTCCGGCGAGAAAGAGAAGAGTCCAGGCCACGGTCGGCCCTCCTTGCAAAGGGCCGGGCCGTCCCGGACTTGGCCCGGCGAACCGGGGCGAGGACGTGGCCTCGTCTTGATGCGTATGCAACGCCGTCCGGCGGCCGATCCGGCCGCCGACGGGTCTTTAGGCTTCGGTCAGTTCCGCGGCCTGTTCGGCCAGGATGGTCAGACCGGCCGGGGTGACGTCGGCGAAGCCGCCGTGCACCTCAAAACGACGACGCGAGCCGCCGTCGATGACCGTCACCACGCCTTCGCGCAGAGCGGTCATGAAGGGGGCGTGATCGGCCAGGACGCCGAAGTCGCCCTCGGCGCCGGGCGCGTCGACCTGATCCACGAGGCCCGAAAAGACCTCGCGTTCAGGCGAGACGAGCGAGAAGGAGAGTTTCCCGGCCATGGATCAGGCGGCGTCCGCAGCCAGCTTCTGGGCCTTCTCGACCGCTTCCTCGATGGCGCCGACCATGTAGAAGGCGGCTTCCGGCAGGTGGTCGTATTCGCCGGCCACGATGCCCTTGAACGAGCGGATGGTGTCGGCCAGTTCGACGAACTTGCCCGGCGAGTTGGTGAACTGCTCGGCCACGAAGAAGGGCTGCGACAGGAAGCGCTGGATCTTGCGCGCGCGCGACACGACCAGCTTGTCCTCTTCCGACAGCTCGTCCATGCCCAGGATGGCGATGATGTCCTTCAGCGCCTTGTACTGTTGCAGCACTTCCTGAACCGAGCGGGCGACCGAATAGTGCTCTTCGCCGATGACCAGCGGGTCCATGATCCGCGAGGTCGAGTCCAGCGGGTCCACGGCCGGGAAGATGGCCTGGGCGGCGATGTCGCGGCTCAGCACGGTGGTGGCGTCCAGGTGGGCGAACGAGGCGGCCGGGGCCGGGTCGGTCAGGTCGTCGGCGGGCACGTAGATGGCCTGAACCGAGGTGATCGAACCCTTCTTGGTCGAGGTGATGCGCTCTTGCAGGTTGCCCATCTCGGTCGCCAGGGTCGGCTGATAGCCCACCGCCGACGGGATGCGGCCCAGCAGAGCCGACACTTCAGAACCGGCCTGGGTGAAGCGGAAGATGTTGTCGACGAACAGCAGAACGTCCTTGCCTTCCTCGTCGCGGAAATACTCGGCCTGGGCCAGGCCGGTCAGGGCGACGCGGGCGCGGGCGCCCGGCGGCTCGTTCATCTGGCCATAGACCAGGGCGCATTTCGAACCTTCGGTCGAGCCGCCGTTCTTGGTCGGGTCCACGTTCACATTGGACTCGATCATCTCGTGATACAGGTCGTTGCCCTCGCGGGTGCGCTCGCCCACGCCAGCCAGGACCGAGTAACCGCCATAGGCCTTGGCGATGTTGTTGATCAGTTCCTGCATGGTCACGGTCTTGCCCACGCCGGCGCCGCCGAACAGGCCGATCTTGCCGCCCTTGGTGTAGGGGCACATCAGGTCGATGACCTTGATGCCGGTGACCAGGATTTCCGACGAGGTCGACTGCTCTTCGAACGACGGAGCCTCGCGGTGGATCGGGCGGAACATGGTGGTCTTGATCGGACCCTGTTCGTCGATCGGCGCGCCGACGACGTTCATGATGCGGCCCAGGGTGCCCGGACCGACCGGGGCCAGGATCGAGTTCCCGGTGTCGATGACCGGCTGGCCGCGCGTCAGACCTTCCGAGGTGTCCATGGCGATGGTGCGGACCATGTTTTCACCCAGGTGCTGGGCGACTTCCAGGACCAGGGTGAACGGCTCGCCCGTCTTCTGGTCGACGTTCTGGGTCTCCAGCGCCGACAGGATGGCCGGCAGATGGCCCTCGAACTCGACGTCGACGACGGCGCCGATCACCTGGGCGATACGGCCCGTGGCGACGGCGGCGGCCTTCGGCGCAGCGGTCTTGGCGGCGGCGGCCTTGGGAGCCTTGGGGGCGGCCGGCTTCTTGGCGGCGGGTTTCTTGGTCGTGTCGGTCATCGGTTCGTTCCGTTCGGAATGTCGTGTCGGTATCGGATCAGAGCGCTTCGGCGCCGGCGATGATCTCGATCAGTTCGGTGGTGATCTGGGCCTGGCGCTTGCGGTTGTATTGCAGGGTCAGGCTGTTGATCAGGTCGCCCGCGTTGCGGGTGGCGTTGTCCATGGCGCCCATCTGGGCGCCGAAGAAGCTGGCCTGGTTCTCGTACAAGGCGGCCAGGATCTGGGTGGTGATGTTGCGCGGCAAGAGCGTTTCGAGGATCTCCTCCTCGGACGGCTCGTACTCATAGGTCGCGCCGTTCAGGTCGATCGGCGCGGCGTCGCCGTCGACGACGGCCGGGATCAGTTGCTTGGGCGTCGGCACCTGGGCGATGACCGACTGGAAGCGGCTGTAGAACAGGGTCACCACATCGGCGTTTCCGGCCTCGAACTCTTGCGCGATCAGGGCCGCGATCGGCTCGGCCGCCGGCAGGCCGATGACCTTGTGGTCCGACATTTCGAAGGTGCGCACGATGCGGTCGCCGTACAGGCGCGTCAGGCCGTCGCGAACCTTGCGGCCCACGGCGATGATGCGGACATCTTTTCCGGCGGCGATCAGGCCGTTGATGCGCTCGCGCGCCGCACGGATGACATTGGTGTTGAAACCGCCCGCCAGACCCTTGTCGCCGGTGGCGACGACGATCAGGTGTTTCTGATCCTTGCCGGTGCCGGCCAGGAGCTTGGGCGCGCCGTCGCCCGAGACGCCGGCGGCCAGATTGGCGATGACCGCGGCCATCTTCTTGGCATAGGGGCGGGCGCTTTCGGCCTGATCCTGGGCGCGCTTCAGCTTGGCCGCGGCGACCATGTTCAGGGCCTTCGTGATCTTCTGCGTGGACTTCACGCTTCCGATCCGATTGCGCATTTCCTTGAGGCTGGCCATCCGGGCTGCTCTTCCTAGTCCCTAATGATCAGCGATCAGGCGAAGGTCTTGGTGAAGGCTTCCAGCACCGACTTCAGCTCAGCTTCCAGCTCGGGCGTCAGGTCCTTCTTGGTGTGGATGCCTTCCAGCAAGCCAGGGTTCGACGACTTGATGCGGGCCAGAAGTTCGGCCTCGAAGCGGCCGATGTCGGCCACGGCGATGGCGTCCAGATAGCCGCGCGTGCCGGCATAGACCGACACGACCTGCTCTTCCATGGTCAGCGGGCTGTACTGGGGCTGCTTCAGCAGCTCGGTCAGGCGCGCGCCGCGGGCCAGAAGCTTCTGGGTCGAGGCGTCCAGGTCCGAACCGAATTTGGCGAAGGCCGCCATTTCCCGGTACTGGGCCAACTCGCCCTTGATGGTGCCGGCGACCTTCTTCATCGCCTTGGTCTGGGCCGAGGACCCCACGCGCGACACCGAGATACCGACGTTCACGGCCGGGCGGATGCCCTGATAGAACAGGTCCGACTCCAGGAAGATCTGGCCGTCGGTGATCGAAATGACGTTGGTCGGGATATAGGCCGACACGTCGTTGGCCTGGGTCTCGATCAGCGGCAGGGCGGTCAGCGAACCCGAGCCGTAGTCGCCGTTCAGCTTGGCCGAACGCTCCAGCAGGCGGCTGTGCAGATAGAAGACGTCGCCCGGATAGGCTTCGCGGCCCGGCGGGCGGCGCAGCAGCAGCGACATCTGGCGATAGGCCACGGCCTGTTTGGACAGGTCGTCATAGACGATCAGGCCGTGCATTCCGTTGTCGCGGAAATACTCGCCCATGGCGGTGCCGGCGAACGGGGCCAGGAACTGCAACGGGGCCGGTTCCGACGCCGTGGCGGCCACGACGATGGTGTATTCCAGCGCGCCCGACTCTTCGAGCGTCTTGACGATCTGGGCGACGGTCGAACGCTTCTGACCGATGGCCACATAGATGCAGTACAGCTTGGCCGATTCATCGGTCGTGGCGTTGACCGACTTCTGGTTCAGGATGGTGTCGATGGCGACGGCGGTCTTGCCGACCTGACGGTCGCCGATGATCAGCTCGCGCTGGCCGCGGCCGACGGGGATCAGGGTGTCGATCGCCTTCAGGCCGGTCTGCATCGGCTCGTGCACCGACTTGCGCGGGATGATGCCCGGAGCCTTCACGTCCACGCGACGGCGCTCGGTGAATTTGATCGGACCCTTGCCGTCGATCGGCTCGCCCAGCGGGTTGACGACGCGGCCCAGCAGGCCCTTGCCGACCGGCACGTCCACGATCTCGCCCAGACGACGGACTTCGTCGCCTTCCGAGATGGCGGTGTCGGCGCCGAAGATCACCGCGCCGACGTTGTCGCGCTCCAGGTTCAGGGCCATGCCCTTCACCCCGGCCTTGGGGAATTCAATCATCTCGCCGGCCTGGACGTTGTCCAGACCGTGGATGCGGGCGATGCCGTCGCCGACCGACAGCACCTGGCCGACGTCCGAGACGTCCGCCTCGACGCCGAAGTTGGCGATCTGCGACTTCAGGATGGCCGAGATTTCAGCGGCGCGGATATCCATGGGGATCTCTCTGTCTTCGTCTTCTGGGGCGGGCCGTCAGGCGCGCTGCATTCTTGTTGTCGGTGCGTGCTTACGCGCGCTTGAGGGCGAACTTCATTTGGTCGAGCTTGGTCTTCAGCGAGGCGTCGAACAGTTTCGAGCCGACCTTGATCTTCAAGCCGCCAAGGATCGAGGGATCGACCCGGACGGTGGTTTCGGGGTCCTTGCCCAGCGCCGTGCGCAGGGCCGACTGAATCGACGTCAACTGGGCGGCGCTCAGCGCCTGGGCCGAGACGACCTCGGCGGCCACCACGCCCGCCTTCTTGGCGTACAGGGCCTCGAAGGCGCCGATGACGGCGGCCAGGTCGCGGGCGCGGCCGTTGGCGGCCAACAGGCCGAGAAACTTCTTGGTGGTGGCGTTGAACTTCGCCTTGTCGGCGATCGCCGTCAGGCCCTTGCCCTGATCCTCGGCGGCGATGACCGGCGACAGGGCCAGACGACGCAGGTCCGCGCTCTCGCCCCAGGCGGCGCGCAGCGACCTCAGATCGGCGCGAACGGCGTCCAGCGCCTTGGTTTCGTCAGCGAGGTCGAACAGCGCCTGTGCGTAGCGCTCGCCGACTTCCGTCGTCCTGAAATCATCAGCCACAGATATAATGTCCGCGCGGGTTAGCGTTCGGGTCATGGCCGATGCGAACTCCCGCACCAACCAAAAGCTTGAAATGCTTATAGAAAGCACACCAAGGACGCGCCTTGCGACGCGCCCCTTGGCGAAGCCGGGCGCCGGATAGCACCTATCCCCCCAAACCGCAACCGAGGCAGCAGGCCGCAGGCTCAGTGATCGGCGCCGGTCGCGGGCGTCGTCTTGCGCGGCAGAAGGTGCAGAACCGCGACGATGATCGCGCCCGCCGCGAGACCGACGAGCGCCGAAGCGAAGGCCTGCGCCAACCACCCCGTCACTGGACCCACGACGGGCGCGCCCGCGGCCCAATGACCGAAGGCCTCCACCCAGGTCGGGATCGGTCCCAGGTGATACTGGTGCATTCCGTGAACCAGAATCCCGCCCCCGACCCACAGCATGGCTGCGGTCCCGATGTTCGCCAGGGCCGCCAGAACCACAGGCATGGCGTGGACCAGCCCGCACCCCAGCGCCCGCGTGGCGGCGGATCGCCGATCCGCCAAATGCAGGCCGATGTCGTCCATCTTCACGATCAGGGCCACGACGCCATAGACCCCGATGGTCATCAGCAGGGCCACGACCGCCAACGCTCCGGCCTGGGTGACGAGCGGCAGGTCCGACAGATCCGCCAGGGCGATGGCGGTGATCTCGGCCGACAGGATCAGATCGGTGCGCACGGCCGATCCGACCATTTGCGCCTCTCGCGCCTCCGACGCCAACGCCAGATCCTCGACCGGCGTGTCGCCGTCGCCGTGGCCGTGCAGCGCCTCCCACAATTTCTCGGCCGCTTCGAACGCCAGATAGGCGCCGCCGACCATCAGAATCGGCGTGAGCGCCCAAGGCGCGAAGGCGCTGATCAACAAGGCGCCGGGCAGCAGAATCAGGAATTTGTTGCGCAGCGACCCCAAGGCGATCCTGCGAATGATCGGAAGCTCCCGCTCTGGCGTGAACCCCATGGCGTATCCGGGGGTGACGGCGGCGTCGTCGATCACGACCCCGGCGGCCTTGGCGCTGGCCTTGGCGGCGGCGGCGGAAACATCGTCGACCGAGGCGGCGGCCATCCGGGCGATGGTGGCGACGTCGTCGAGAAGGGCGGCAAGACCGGAAGGCAAGGATGTTCACCCGCGTCGAAGACTGTAGCCTTTCCTGCTACGGGAGCCGCCCAGCGCGGTCCAGTGAATCGACGCGACCCCTGCGCCCTACGGTCGCGTTGCTGGATTCGACGAGCGCCGCTAGTCAGCGAGAATGCAAGATATCGCCCCTCTCCTGACTGATCCCGCCGCCTGGGCCGCCCTGATCACGCTTGTGGTCATGGAGGTGGTGCTGGGGATCGACAACCTGGTCTTCATCTCCATCCTCTCGAACAAGCTGCCGCCCGAGCAGCGTCAGCGCACGCGCCGCATCGGCATCAGTCTGGCGTTGATCATGCGGCTGGGCCTGCTGATGACCATCGGCTGGATCGTCGGCCTGACCGCACCGGTGTTCGACCTGGGAATCTCGGGTCCGGTCAACAGCCATGGCGAACCCAGTTTCGACATGGCCTTTTCCTGGCGCGACCTGATCCTGATCGCCGGCGGCCTGTTCCTGGTCTGGAAGGCGACCAAAGAGATCCACCACACGGTCGATCCGACCCCGACCCACGACATCCTCGACAAGAAGGATGTGATCATCAACAACATGGGCGCGGCCATCTTCCAGATCATCCTGTTGGACCTGGTCTTCTCGGTCGATTCCATCCTGACCGCCGTCGGCATGACCGATCACGTGCCGATCATGGTCGTGGCCGTGGTCACAGCCGTCACGGTCATGCTGCTGGCCGCGGACCCGCTGGCGAACTTCATCGAAGAAAACCCGACCGTGGTGATGCTGGCGCTGGGCTTCCTGCTGATGATCGGCACGGTGCTGATCGCCGACGGTTTCGGCGTCCACGTGCCCAAGGGCTACATCTACGCCGCCATGGCCTTCTCGGCCCTGGTCGAGGGGTTGAACATGGCGGGCCGGGCCTCGGCGGCCAAGAAGACAGCGGCGGCGGCGGCGGCCGACGCCGCCCTGAACGACCGCGAAAAGGCCGAACCGGGGGTCTAGCCCCCGGTCGTCTCGGCCACGCGCTTGCGCTCGGCCTCGGTCGCCTCGGCGCGGGCGCGCTTCTCGGCCGCCAGACGATGCTCGATGGCGACCAGGTCGCGGTTGTTGTCGGCCGAAGCCTCGGCCCGGCTTTGACCCGCCTTGCGGCCGGTGATGTCGGCGATGGCGATCGGGGTGACGCATTGCCGCTTGTCAGCCCACCACCAGCGGCCGCCCTTCTCGCAGCGGTCGCCGGGCTGCGCCCAGTAAACCTGATAGATTCCGGCCCCCGTCGCCAGCACGGCGAAGATGGCGAAGAACAGCACGCCCAGGCGGGCCGGCGTCAGGAAGCGGTTGATCATGGCGTTCCGTTCGATGCTCCGGGCGTCGGTTTCCCCGGCGTTACGTTGACAGGCCGGATGCGGCGGTCCAATCCCTGCCGCAACAATCCGACGCTTTCATGGATAGGACAATGAAGGTTCTCGTCCCCGTCAAACGGGTGATCGACTCCAACGTCAAGGCCCGCGTCAAGGCGGATCAGACCGGCGTCGATCTGGCCAACGTCAAGATGAGCATGAACCCCTTCGACGAGATCGCCGTCGAAGAGGCCGTGCGCCTGAAGGAAGGCAAGGAGCACCACGCCGCCGGCACGGCCGACGAGATCGTGGTCGTCTCCATCGGCGTCAGCCAAGCCCAGGAGACGATCCGCACGGCCCTGGCCATGGGCGCCGACCGCGGCCTGTTGATCCAGTCGGACGCTGATCTGGAGCCTCTGGCCGTCGCCAAAATTCTCAAGGCCGTGGTCGAAGACGAGAAGCCCGACCTGGTCCTGATGGGCAAGCAGTCGATCGACGGCGACAACAACGCCGTGGGCCAGATGCTGGCCGCCCTGCTAGACTGGCCCCAGGCCACCTTCGCCGGCAAACTGGTCATCGACGGCGGCAAGGCTGTGGTGACGCGCGAGGTCGACGGCGGTCTGCAGACCGTGGCGGCGACCCTGCCGACCGTGGTCACCGTGGACCTGCGCCTGAACACGCCGCGCTACGCCAGCCTGCCCAACATCATGAAGGCCAAGAAGAAGGAGATCGCCATGAAGGCGGTCGCCGACTACGGCGCCGACACCGCGCCGCGCCTGAAGGTGCTGAAGGTGACCGAACCGCCCAAGCGGTCGGCGGGCGTCAAGGTCGCCGATGCGGCCGAACTGGTCTCCAAGCTGAAATCCGCGGGGGTGCTGTAATGGCCGTTCTCGTCATCGCCGATCACGACGGAACCGTCGTCCGCGACACCACCAACAAGACGGTGACCGCCGCCCTGGCCCTGTCGGGCGACGTGGACGTGCTGGTGCTGGGCAAGACCGCCAAGGGCGTGGCCGAGGCGGCGGCCAAGATCGCGGGCGTGCGCAAGGTGCTGCTGGCCGACGGCGACGCCGTGGGCCACGGCCTGGCCGAAGCGGTCGAAGCGACTGTCCTGCCCCTGGCCGCCGGGTATGACGCCGTCCTGACCCCGGCCAACACCGATGGCAAGAATTTCGCGCCGCGCATCGCCGCCAAACTAGACACGGCGCCGATCTCGGACATCGTCGAGGTCGTCTCGCCCGACACCTTCGTGCGCCCCATCTATGCCGGCAACGCCTTGGAGACCGTCCAGTCCTCGGACGCCAAGAAGGTGATCACCGTGCGCCCGACCGCCTTCGCGGCGGCGGCCGAGGGCGGCTCGGCCCCGGTCGAGACGGTGACGGCGGGCGACGCGGCCAAATCGGCCTTCGTTTCCGAGGAAATGGTCAAGTCGGATCGCCCGGAGCTGGGCGCCGCCAAGATCGTCGTCTCGGGCGGCCGCGCCCTGGGTTCGGCCGAAGAGTTCCAGGCCGTCATGGACCCGCTGGCCGACAAGCTGGGCGCCGCGGTGGGCGCCAGCCGCGCCGCCGTCGACGCGGGTTACGCCCCCAACGACTATCAGGTCGGCCAGACCGGCAAGGTGGTCGCCCCCCAGCTCTACATCGCCATCGGCATCTCGGGGGCCATCCAGCACCTGGCGGGCATGAAGGACTCCAAGGTCATTGTGGCCATCAACAAGGACGCCGACGCGCCGATCTTCCAGGTCGCCGATTACGGCTGGGTCGCCGACTACAAGACCGCCGTGCCGGAACTGATGAAGGCGCTGGGGTAGGCGCCTGGCGATGACGCTGAACCATACGGGCCGACGGGAGCGATCCGGTCGGCCCGTCTCCTTGTCTGAGGGTCCCCGACCGACCCATGGAGGCGGCGACGACATGAGCGGTTCGCGCGCTCTTTCGAGGCGGCCCGCCGGTGCGACGACCGACGTCTCATACCCACAGATCTCTGATCATGCGCCGCCATGGCCACGCTCCACATCCGCCTGACGCCCGGCGCCGCCCATGACCGCATCGACGGCTGGGATGTGGACGCCGACGGACGCCCGGTGCTGAAATGCCGTGTACGGGCCAAGCCGATGGACGGCCAGGCCAACACCGCCCTGATCGCCCTAGTGGCCGAGGCGCTGGACCTGTCCCGCGCCGACGTGACCCTGGTGCGGGGCGGTCAGTCGCGGTTGAAGCGCCTGTCGATCGCCGGGATCGATGAATCGGAAATTCGCCGCAGATTGAACACAACGTGATCGTCGGCGATTGACGGCGACGGTCGCGGCCTTTTCTAATCCCCCTCGCTGTACGCGCCGTAGCGCGAGAGGGGGCTTTCCGATGAGATCATTTCGCCTGACCGGCGCAAGCATGGCCGTACTTTCGGCCCTGGCGCTGTCCGCCTGCGCCACCACCGGGTCTTCGTCAGGGTCCGATGGTTCGTCCACGGCGCCGCGCCAACGCGAGGCCATGGCGAAGGGTCTCGACTACGCCGCCAACCCTGACCCCTACCCCTCGACCTACGCCGCCCTGCCGCGCGAGAACATGGCCATCGTCGGCGCCACGGTCCTGACCGGCGCGGGCCAGAAGATCGAGAACGGCGTGGTCGTGGTCACCGACGGCCGCATCACCGCCGTCGGCGGGGCCGGAACCGCCGTCCCCGCTGGACACCGCGTGGTCGATGCGCGCGGTCGCTATGTCACCCCCGGCGTCATCGACGTTCACAGCCATCTGGGCGTCTATCCCTCGCCCGGCGTCCAGGGCATGAGCGACGGCAACGAGGCCACCAACCCCAACACCGCCCAGGTCTGGGCCGAGCACAGCCTGTGGCCCCAGGACCCCGGTTTCAACACCGCCCGTGCGGGCGGCGTCACCACGCTTCAGATCCTGCCCGGTTCGGCCAATCTGTTCGGCGGGCGCGGCGTGACCGTACGCAATGTGCCGTCCATCACCATGCAGGGGATGAAATTCCCCGGCGCCCCCTACGGTCTGAAGATGGCCTGCGGCGAGAACCCCAGCCGCGTCTACGGCGGCCGCAACTCTTCGCCCGCCACCGGCATGGGCAATGTCGCCGGGTATCGCGCCGCCTTCATCGCCGCGCGCGAATACAAGGCCAAGTGGGACAAGTGGCGCGAGACCGGCGAGGGCAGCCCGCCGACCCGCAACCTGCAACTTGAGACCCTGGCGGGCGTGCTGGACGGCTCGGTGCTGATCCAGAACCACTGCTACCGCGCCGACGAGATGGCGGTCATGATCGATATCGCCAAGGAGTTCGGCTACCGCATCACCGCCTTCCACCACGCCATCGAGGCCTACAAGATCGCGCCGCTGTTGGCGCGCGAAGGCATTTGCGCCGATATGTGGACCGGCTGGTGGGGCTTCAAGATGGAGGCTCTGGACGGGCTGGAGGCCAACGCCGCCATCGTCGACGCCCAACCCAATAGCTGCGCCGTCATCCATTCCGACGACGCCCAACTGACCCAGCGCCTGAACCAGGAGGCCGCCGCCTCCATCGCTGCGGGGCGCCGCATCGGCATGACCATCCCCGAGGAACGCGCCATCGCCTGGATCACCCTGAACCCGGCCCGGTCGTTGGGCATCGCCGATCAGACCGGCAGCCTGGAGACCGGCAAGCGCGCCGATGTGGTGATCTGGTCCGCCGATCCGTTCAGCGTCTACGCCCGCGCCGATCAGGTCTTCATCGACGGCGCCCTGACCTTCGACCGCATGAACCCCGCCTACCAGCCGGTGTCCGATTTCGAACTGGGCCAGCCTGGCTTCGGCATGACCGCCGCCACCGTCGATCAGGGAGCACGCTGATGCGCCTCAAGAGCCTTTTCCTGGGCGCCGCCGTGTCCGCGTCGCTCGGCGCCCTCGCCCTGACCACGCCCGCCAACGCTCAATCCCTGACCGCCATCACCGGCGGGCGGGTGCTGACCGGCGCCTCCGTCATCGAGAATGGCACGGTGGTGATCCAGAACGGCCGGGTCGTCTCGGTCGGGTCCGGCGCCGCGCCGTCCGGCGCCCGCATCATCGACGCCCGCGGCAAGACCGTGACCCCTGGCCTGGTCGCCGTCGACGCCGTTCTGGCGGTGTCCGAGGTCGGTTCGGTGTCCGGCACCGGGGATTCCAGCAACAGCGCCAACTCCATCTCGGCCTCGTTCGATGTCTCCTATGGTCTCGACCCCTGGTCGATCGGCCTGCCGGTGGCGCGCCTGGGCGGCATCACCCGCGCTGTCGTCACCCCCAGCCATTCCGGCGGCGGCGACGGCCATGACCACCAAGACGACAGCGACTTCGCCGGCGTCGGCGAGGGCGGTCTGCAATCGCCGGGCCTGTTCGCGGGCCAGGCGGCCATCATCGACCTGGGCCAGGGCGGAGACATCCTGGTCAAGCCGCGCGTGGCCATGGTCGCGCCGTTCGGCGAGGCGGGGGCCGGCATCGCCGGCGGCGCCCGAGGCGCCGAGTTCGTCCAGTTCAAGGAGACCCTGGCCGAGGTTCGCCTCTACGCCCGGAATCGCGCCGCCTACGACCGCGCGGGGCTGCGCGATCTCAGCCTGTCGCGCGCCGATCTGGAGGCCCTGATTCCGGTGGCCGAGGGTCGGATGCCGTTGATCGTCACCGCCCGCCGCGCCGCCGACATCCGCCAGGTCCTGCGCCTCGCCCGCGAGGAGGGGCTTAAGATCATCCTGGACGGCGCCGAGGAAGGCTGGCTGCTGGCCGACGAAATCGCCGCCGCCCAGGTTCCGGTGTTGCTGGACGTGCTGAACAACCTGCCGTCCAATTTCGAGATGCGGGCGGCGCGGATGCAGAATGCGGCGGTCCTGAACGCCGCCGGGGTGGTCATCGCCATCAAGGGGTCTGACGGCGGCGGTCGGGTGCGCGAAATGCGCTACAACGCCGGCAACGCCGTGTCGCACGGCCTGCCCTATGCGGCGGCCATCCAGGCGATCACCGTCAACCCGGCGCGCATCTTCGGCATGGGCGGCCAGTTCGGCGAACTGCGCCCCGGCGCGGCGGCCGATGTGGTGGTCTGGTCCGGCGATCCGCTTGAGCCGCTGACCATCGCCGAAGCCGTCTTCATCGACGGCCAGGAGCAACCGATGACCAGCCGCCAGTTCCTGCTGCGCGACCGCTACGCGCGGCCGGGAACCCTGCCGCCGGCGTATAATCGGTAGGACGCAATGGCCTCACTCTCCCCCCGCGGGAGAGGGGGCGCCAAGCGCCGCGTGGGGGGAAGAGGGCGACACTTACACCGTGTCCGCCTCACCGCGCCGCCTCGCCCGTCTTCACCTTCGGCTCAGACACCCTCCCCGACCGGGGAGGGAGAGGCTATAGCGCCCTCATGGCGACCACCCTCTACATCGACGCCGACGCCTGTCCGGTGAAGGACGAAGTCTATCGCGTCGCCCGGCGATGCGGGTTGAAGGTGTTCGTGGTCTCCAACGCCTGGATCAACACCCCGCGCGAGCCGCTGATCGAACAGGTGGTGGTCGACGCCGGTCCCGACGCGGCCGACGACTGGATCGCCGAGCGGGCCGGGCCGGGCGACATCGTCATCACCGCCGACATTCCGCTGGCCGACCGCTGTCTGAAGGCGGGGGCGCAGGTGCTGAAGGCCAATGGCCAGCCCTTCACGACGGACTCTATCGGTTCGGCCCTGGCCGGGCGGATGATCGGCGAGCATCTGCGGTCGATGGGCGTGGCCACCTCCGGCCCGCCGCCGTTTTCGGCCGCCAACCGCTCGCGCTTTCTTCAAGCCCTGGACGCCGCCGTGGTGCGGGCCATGAGGGTCGCCCGATGATCCGCGCGCCCGAAGAGGAGCTGGAGTTCCGCTTCTATCGCGCCGGGGGACCCGGCGGACAGAACGTCAACAAGGTCGCCACGGCCGTGCAGATGCGGTTCGACGTCAGGGCCTCGCCCAGCCTGACCGAGGCGGTGAAGACGCGGCTGCTGAAACTGGCCGGATCGCGGGCCACGCTGGACGGCGTCATCCTGATCAACGCCGTGCGCTTCCGCACCCAGGAGCGCAACCGCGCCGATGCGATCGAACGGTTGCAGGGCCTGATCGACAAGGCCGCGGTCGCGCCGACCTATCGCGTTCCGACCCGGCCGACCCGCGCCTCGAAGGAGCGGCGGCTGGAGTCGAAATCCAGACGGTCGGGCCTCAAGAGCGGCCGGGGCAAGCCCGACCTGGACTGATCTCAATTTCCGCGTGGCGCCTGGACCGGCGCGGCCGCGGGAGACGACGGCGTCGTTTCGGCCGGAGCCGGGCGGAACAACAGCAGGGCGATCTCGTCCTCGGCGTTGAAGCCGATGATCCACTGGGTGCGGGCGTTGGCGAAGTCGAGGGCGAACAGTTCGGCCCCCTGCTCCTGCCCGACGTAGACGACATCGGTCAGCCCGCCGAAGCCCTTGATCAGCGGCCCGATGGTCGCCGCCTGGCCGCGGATGCGGTTCCCCAGGTCTTCGCTGAACATGGCGTAGTTCAACGTATCGCCTTGGACCCCGGCCACGACAGCGCGCAGGGCGTCTTCGGCGCGTTTGACGTCCGGCCCGACCTCGGCCGCCGGAGCCGGCATGGCGGCGGTCACATCGGGCGGCGCCGTGCGCACATGATCGCCGATGGGCGGGCTGGGACGGTCAAACGCGTTCGGAAGCGTCGCCGCGGCGTGCGGGCCGTCAAAGGTGTTCGGAATGGCGCCGGCCGCGGCGCTCGTCGGACGAGGCGCGGGCGGGGTCGGGTCGCTCGACTGCGCCAGGGCGGGGGTCGCGGCCAACGTCAGGCCAAGGACGGCGATCAGGGTCTTCATGGGCGGGGTCTCCCTGGTTCTCAGGACAGAATGCCCGGCCAAAGCGACAAGACAAGGGCGGCGGTCGCCGCGCCCAGCAACAGCGACAGAACCGCCACGACCCAACCCGGTCCCTGTGACCGCTCAATCACCACCGTCTGCGGCTGGGGCGGGTCCTGCACCAGGCGCGACAAGGCCTTCAACGCCGCCACGACCTCCTCGACCGTCGCCTTCGCCTGGGCGGCGGGTCCCAGTTCGCGACGGATCCAACGCTCGACCACCGGCCGGGCCGCTTCCCACAGGTCATGGTCGGGGTTCAGGCGTCGCGCCACGCCCTCCACCGAAACCATGGTCTTCTGCAACAGGATCAGCTCGGGCCGCAGATGCATATCGAACAGGGCGGTGATCTCGAACAACTGGCCCAGCAGACGGCCCATCGACACCTGCGACGCCTGTTTGCCGATCACCGGCTCGCCCACGGCGCGCAGGGCCTGGGCGAAGGCCTGGACCGAATGCTGCGGCGGCACGTATCCGGCTTCGAAATGCACGGTGGCGATACGGTCGTAGTCGCGGCTCAGGAACCCCCACAGGATCTCGGCCAGATAGCGTCGCTCGGCCGGGCCGAGCCGCCCGACGATGCCGAAATCGACCGCCGTCACCTCGGCCGGAGCGCGCGCGAACAGATTGCCCTCATGCAGGTCGGCGTGAAAAGCGCCGTGGTCCAGGGCCTGGCTGAGGAAGGCGCGCACGATGTTGTCGGCCAGGGCGTTGCGGTCCAGCCCCGGCTGCTCCACGGCGGCGGGATCGGTCATCGGCAGGCCCGGCGCCCATTCCAGCGTCAGGACCCGCTTGCCGACCCCGTCCCAGACCACGGCGGGCGCCGACATATGGCCGCCGCCGTCCTGGGCCGAGGCGCGCATGATGTCGCCCAGCTCCGACGCCGCCGCCGCCTCCAGCCGCATATCCAGTTCCAGTTGCAGCGCCCGCGCCACCGTCTCGACGAAGGCCGCCGGCTCCAGCCGCCGCGCGGGTGGCACGAAACGGTCGGCCAGACCGGCCGCCAGCCGCATGGACTCCAACCCCTTGGCCACGCGCCGCTCGACGCCGGGCCGCAGCACCTTGACCGCCACCTTGCGCCCGTCGGTCAGATAGGCCGGATGCGCCTGGGCCAGAGAGGCCGCAGCCACCGGCTCTCCAAATTCGACGAACAGGGCTTGAACCGGGCGGCCCAGGGACCGCTCGACCTCAACCTTCGCCTCGGCGGTCGGAAACGGCGCCAGACGGTCCTTCAACCGTCCCAGGTCGGTGGCGAAGACCGGCCCGAAGATATCCGCCCGCGTGGCCAGCACCTGACCCAGTTTGATGGCCACCGGTCCCAGCCGCTCGCAGGCCCGGGCCAGCCGCTCGCCCGGCCGCCCCTGGCGCGACTCGCGTCCGGCGAACAAATGCAGCAGATGGGCGATCCAGCGCCCCCAGACGGGCAGCAGGGGCGTGATCTCGCGCGGCGCCAGGGCGTCATAGCGGATCAGAACGCCCAACCAGCCGACCAGGCGGAAGGACGCGCCCAAGGGATCGCGCACCGGCAGGGCGCGCGGCTTGTCCGGCGGCGTCTTGGCGTAGATCCGGCTCAGATCGCCCACCCGTGGTGGATGGCGGCGATCCCGCCCGACAGATTGGTGTGGGTCACGCGGCTGAACCCCGCCTGCTGAATCATGCGGGTGAAGGTGGCCTGGTCGGGGAAGCGTCGGATGCTCTCGACCAGATACTGATAGCTGTCCTTGTCGCCCGCGACCCAGCCGCCGATGCGCGGGATGGCGTGGAAGGACCAGGCGTCATAGGCCCGGCGCACCGGCTCGGCGACAGGTCGCGAGAACTCCAGGCACAAAAGCCGCCCGCCGGGTTTCAGGACGCGCCGCGCCTCTTTCAACGCCCCGGCCACGTCGGACACGTTCCTGATGCCGAAGCTGATCGAATAGGCGTCGACCGAGGCGTCCGGCAGCGGCAGGGCCATGGCGTCGCCGACGGTCCAGCTCATCTCCGGCTCGCCGCCCTTTTCGACGCCCGCCAGGATCATCTCGGCGTTGTAATCCAGCACGATGACCGAGGCGTCCTCGCCGCCCATCCGCGTTTGCGCCGCCCGCGCCATGCCGGAATAGCGCCGCGCCATGTCGCCGGTGCCGCCCGCGACATCCAGGATGACCTCGCCCGGACGCGGGTTCAGCTTGGCCGCCGCCGCATCCTTCCACAGCCGATGCACGCCCGCGCTCATCAGGTCGTTCATCAGATCGTATTTCGACGCCACGCTGTCGAAGACGCCGCGCACCATGCGCACCTTCTCGCGCGCATCCACGTCCTTGAAGCCGAAGGGAGAGGTCGCCGTTTCGTTCATGCGCGCGGTCTAGCCTGTCGGCGCCGTCCCGTCATCCTTCCGCGTGGCCGCAGGGCGTGTCGCGTAGGCGGCGAAACGCCGGACCGCCGCGACCGGCGCCTTGCGATCAGAGGCGCGGGCGCGCTACGGCAAGGGGGCCAACCGCGTCGGAGCCTCGCCATGCCCAGTCCCGTCATCGCCGTCTCCGACGCCCTGGCCGACCTGCCGGACTGGCGCCGCGCCGACGATCCGCGTCCCGCCATCGCGCGCAGCCTGATCTTCGTCGACTTCAACGCCGCCTTCGGCTTCATGAGCCGCGTGGCCCTGAAGGCCGAGGTCATGGACCACCACCCGGAATGGTCCAACGTCTACAACCGGGTCGAGATCGTGCTGACCACCCACGACGCGAACGGGGTGACGCAGAAAGACCTGGACCTGGCCCGCTTCATCGACGCCGTCGCGGGAGCCGCCAAGTGAAGGGTCGTGTCGCTGGCAAGAACGCCCTGATCACCGGTGCGGCCGGAGGACTGGGCGAATCCATGGCCTGGATGCTGGCGCGTGAGGGCGCCAGGGTGGCCGTCACCGACATCGACGGCGCGCGCGCCGCCGCCCTGGCCGCCGCGATCAACGCCGAAATCCCCGGCGCCGCCTTCGCCCACGCCCACGACGTGGCCGACGAGGGCCAGTGGGCCGCCGTCATCGCCGCCGCTGTCGATCAGATGGGCGGCCTGTCGGTGCTGGTGAACAACGCCGGCATCGGCGGCGATCTGGTGTTCGTCGAGGGCGACACGGCCGCCAACTGGGACCGCCAGTATCAGATCAACCTGCGCTCGGTGATGTTCGGCTGCAAACACGCCATGCCGCATCTGCGCGCCTCGGCCCCCGCCTCCATCATCAACATCTCGTCGATCGCGGCCCTGGCCGCCGGGCCGGGCATGGGGGCCTACAACGCCACCAAGGCCGGGGTGTGGATGTACACCAAGACCATCGCGCTGGAGGCCGCCAAGGGCGACTGGAACGTGCGCTGCAACTCGGTGCATCCGGTCTTCATCAAGACCGCCATCCTCGACCCTTTCGTCGCCCTGAGCGGCGGCGACGAGACCAAGGCCCACGAACGGCTAGCGCGCGGCATCCCGCTGAAGCGCATCGGCGAGCCGGACGATGTGGCCTATTGCGTGCTCTACCTGGCCTCGGACGAGTCGAAATTCGTCACGGGGTCCGAGTTCAAGATCGACGGCGGCCTGACGGCGCAGTGAGCCTGAATTCCTGTCCCGAAGGCGGGAGAGGGAGGGGTCAGAGACCCACGTCCCACACGCCCGCGTCGCGCATACGGCATTCGCGCGCCTCGTCGGCGCGACCGCTCATCTCGCAAGCCATCTTGCAGATCGAGGACGACACCGTGGCCTTGTGCACCCCCGGCACCAGGGCGTGGGTGAAGGCGCAGGCGGACAGTTTCAACAGGCGAAATCCGAACCGTGACGAAGCCGCCATATGTTCGAAATAGGTTTCCTTCACCTGGCGCGGGTGTTCGAGGAACAGGCGGTTCAGCGTCTGGATCATGGGGTGGGATTGTAACGCCATCCGCCCCGCCCCTCTACCCTCGCACGGCGATTTGGCCTAAAGCGCGCCGTTTCCGCGACGCTTAGGGACTTCCGACATGGCCGACGGCTCGAACGCACCCGCCAAGACCTTCCGCTGGGAAGACCCGCTGGACCTCGACGGCCGCCTGACCGACGACGAGACCATGATCCGCGACGCGGCGCGCGCCTATGCCCGCGACCGCCTGTTGCCGCGCATCGTCGCCGCCTTCCGCGACGAGACTTTCGACCGCGCGATCATGGCCGAGATGGGCGAGATGGGCTTTCTGGGCGCCATGCTGCCCGAGCAGTACGGCGGCTCGGGCGCCAGCCACGTCGCCTACGGCCTGATCGCGCGCGAGATCGAGGCCGTCGACAGCGGCTATCGCAGCGCCATGTCGGTGCAGTCGTCGCTGGCCATGTATCCGATCTACGCCTTCGGTTCGGAAGAGCAGAAGATGCGTTTCCTGCCGCGCATGGCGGCGGGCGAACTGATCGGCTGTTTCGGCCTGACCGAGGCCGACGGCGGTTCCGACCCGGCGGCGATGAAGACCCGCGCCGTGGCCGTCGAGGGCGGCTATCGCCTGAACGGGGCCAAATACTGGATCACCAATTCGCCCATCGCCGACCTGGCCGTGGTCTGGGCCAAGCTCGATGACGTCATCCGCGGCTTCATCGTCGAACGCGGCATGGACGGCTTCACCACCGACAAGATCGGCGACAAGCTGAGCTTGCGCGCCTCAATCACCGGCGACATCGGCCTGAACGACGTCTTCGTGCCGGAAGAGAATCTGCTGCCGGGCGTGAAGGGTCTGCGCGGGCCGTTCTCGTGCCTGAACAAGGCCCGCTACGGCATCGCCTGGGGGGCCATGGGGGCGGCCGAATTCTGCTTCCACGCCAGCCGCGACTATGTCGCCGAGCGTATGCTGTTCGGACGGCCCTTGTCGGCGCGCCAACTGGTGCAGAAGAAGCTGGCGGATATGCAGACCGAGATCGCCCTGGGGTTCGAGGGCGCCTATGCCCTGGGTCGCCTGCTGGACACCGGCGCCTGGGTCCCCGAGGCCATCTCGATGATGAAGCGCAACAACTGCGGCAAGGCCCTGGCCATCGCCCGGGAAGCCCGCGATATGCACGGCGGCGCCGGCATCACCGGCGAACTGCACGTCATGCGCCACGCCATGAACCTGGAAACGGTCAACACCTACGAGGGCGCCCACGACGTCCACGCCCTGATCCTGGGCCGGGCCATCACCGGCGAAAGCGCGTTCTGAAGCGTCAGCAACAATCAGGCGCGCCGCTTCCACGTCCGCGTTAGACCGACCCACGCTCCGCGACTTGTCGTTTCGGCCCATGGCCGTATCGTCGCGGGCAGGCTTGGGAGGTGGTTTTGACGGACGCAGCGACGGATGCCGGAAACGATCCCTTCGCCCAGTTGCGTGCGGTCTTCGCAGACCGGCGCGCCTTGGTGCTGGAAGACGATCCGGCCCTGTCCGAACACGTCGCCGGACGGTTGTTGGGCGCGGGGTTCGCCGTCGTGGACCGGTTCGATCGCGGCGAGGACGTGCTGACGGCCGCCGCCGCCCAGACCTATGATGTGCTGATCCTGGATCGACTGACCGCCGGGCTGGACGGGCTGGAGACCCTGCGTCAGTTGCGCGAGGGCGGCGGACCGTCGGCCGATGCGCCGGCCCTGATGCTGACGGCCCTGGGCGGCGAGCGACAGAAGGTCGAGGGGCTGCTGGGCGGGGCCGACGACTATCTGGCCAAACCGGTCGGCGACGAAGAACTGCTGGCCCGGATCGCGGCCCAACTGCGGCGCGCGGCGCGGCCGGTGAAGACGGCGGGCGGAGACGTCTGCAACGGGCCGTTCCGCCTGGCCCCCGGTCCCCGCACCCTGAAGTTAGAGATCGACGGCGACAGCCGCCTGATCGACCTGTCGCCGCTGGAATTCGCCATCGTCGCCGAATTGATGACGGCGCGCGGCCAGCCGGTGACCAAGACCATGCTGTGGGATCGGTGCTGGGTGGAGTGGAATTTCCTGCCCGACAATTTCGTCAACATCATCGACGCCCGCATCTCGGCTCTGCGTCGCCGACTGAAGGAACAAGCCCCGGAACTGCCCGAGGAATGGCACCCGCTGATCGTCTCGGCGCGCAGCCAGAGCCTGGTGTTCCGCGACCTGGGCGGGTCCTGAGGTGAAGCCCCTGGCCGCCGTCCGCCGCTGGCTGGCGGGGCGCACCACGACCCAGTTGTCGGCCGCCCTGGCGGTCATGGCGGCCGCGGCCCTGTCGGCCTCGCTTTTCGCCACCGGCCTGGCGGCGCGCATGGACCAGCGCGAGCAGGCGGCCCTGGCGGCCCTGGACGACTACGGCGCCATGGTCTCCAAACTGGGCGAGCAGGCGACCCTGACGGCCGAGGCCCTGACGCCGGGTGACGCCGCCTTTCTGTCGGCCTGGCTCAGCGCCTTCCAGAACGGCCCGACCCGCGATCAGCGGACCCTGGAAGAGACCTGCCGCACCGGCCGGGGCGGCGCCGGGGTTCGTTTCATCCGTGCACCGGTCGGCAAGCCTGCGGGTCTGACGGACCTGGAGACCGCCCGCGCCGAACGAATGCCCCGGCTGGGCGCCGACATCTATCTGGTGCGGCTGAAGGCCGGGACCCTGTGCCCCAACCGCGCGGTCGAGGCGGTAGTGGTCAGTCGCACCGCCGGATCGCTGAACATCATCGTCGGCCGGGTGGTCGAGCCGTCGGGCGAGGCGTGGGGCTGGGCCGTGCTGGCGGTTCTGGCGACGGGGGCGATGATCCTGATCTCGGGCCTGACGGCGGCCGTCTTCGCCCGGCGTCGTCTGACCAGCGCCCTGGCCGAGGTCAGCCTGGCGCTGGATCGGGCCGCCGTGGGCGACTTCTCGCGCCGCGCGCCCGAGGTCGGGGTGGCGCCCGAGTTGACGGAACTGGCGTCGCGCGTGAACCGGACGCTGGATCGGCTGCAAGAACTGCTGAGCTGGCTGCGCGATTCTTCGGACCAACTGGCCCATGATTTCCGCACCCCCCTGGCGCGGGCCACGGCGCGGCTGGAGCAGTTGAAGGAGGCGGGGACCGCCGCCCGGCGCCGCGCCCTGGCCGAAGAGGTCGGCGCGGATCTGCACGCCCTGACCCGGGCCATGAACGACGCCCTGGCCCTGCGCGACGGCGAGGCCTGGGTGTTCGAGGACGTGCGGCTGGACCGGCTGCTGCATCAGGCGGCCGAACTGTACGAACCCCTGGCCGAGGCGCGCGGCGCGGTCCTGACCGTCGAGACCGATCAGGCGGTGACGGTGTTGGGCGTTCGAACCCTGTTGCAACGCGCCCTGGCCAATCTGGTCGACAACGCCGTCAAACACTCACCGCCCGGGGGGCGGATCGTGCTGAAAGCCTGGTGCGAGACCGACGGGTGCGCCCTGTCGGTGGCCGATCAGGGACCGGGTTTCGACCCGGCGGCGCCGCGTCCGGCCGAGGGCGTGGAAGGCCACGGCATGGGTCTGCCCTTCGTCCGTGCGGTGGTGCAGCGGCACCGAGGGCGGCTGACGATTGATGACGCCCGTCCAGGGGCAGTCGTCACGGCGCGTTTCTATCGCTAGTCTGGCCCAGACTCATACGAGGATCGCCATGCGTCTGCTGACCGTTTCCACCCTGGCCCTGCTGGCGATGGCGGGCGCGGCCCCGCCGACCCTGGCCCAGACCCCCTATCAGCGCGCGATTCAGAGCGGCCCGGCGACGGGGGAATTCCCCATGCCCTACGACAGCCGACGCGGGGTGTTCAGCTTCGCCGCCGGGCTGGAACGCAGCCTGCCGGCCGTGGTCCAGGTGACGACGCTGGGCGTGTCGCAAGGCCCGACCAGCGGCGCCAATGAGCCGACCCCGATCTCGGGCGGTTCGGGCGTCATCGTCGATGCGGCCCAGGGGATCATCGTCACCAACAATCATGTCATCAAGGGCGGTCAGAAATTCACCGTCGACATGACCGACGGCCGCCTGTTCGACGCCACCCTGGTCGGCGCCGACCCGGCGACCGACATCGCCGTGCTGAAGATCGAGGCGACCGGTCTGAGCCAGGTCGAGACGGTCGATTCCGACACCCTGCGCACCGGCGACCTGGCCTTCGCGGTCGGTTATCCGCTGGGCCTGGACCAGACCCTGACCATGGGCGTCATCTCGGGCCTGAACCGGTCGGGCATGGGCGATGCGGTCGAGGACTATATCCAGACCGACGCGGCGGTGAACTCGGGCAATTCCGGCGGGCCGTTGCTGGACAGCCGGGGTCGGCTGATCGGCATCAACACCTCGATCCTGTCGGGCGGCATGGGCGGCGGCAACGACGGCATCGCCTTCGCCGTGCCCACCCGGATCATGCGCTATGTGGTCGAACAGTTGCGCGAGCATGGCGAGGTCAAGCGCGGCCGCACCGGCGCCATTCTGGGGTCGCTGAACGCCAAGCGCGCCCAGGCCCTGGGTCTGCGCATCGTGCGCGGGGCGGTGGTCGATGATGTGGCCCCCGGGTCTCCGGCCGAACGCGCGGGCCTGCGCCGCAACGACGTCATCATGCGGATCGAGGACCGGCCCGTGGCCAACGCCGGTTCGGTCCAGGCCAGCGTGGGCGTGGCGGCGCCGGGATCGTCTCTGCGCATCGTCTATCTGCGCGACGGTCGTGAAGCCTCCACGACCCTGGGCGTCGAGGCGGGCGATCCGCCCCGCGTCATCGTCGGCCGCGACGTGGTGCGCGCCCTGGGCGCCCAGTTCGGCGACGGCGAGGGCGGGGTCCTGGTGCTGACCGTCGAAGGCGGTTCGCCCGCCGCCACGGCGCGCCTGAAGGCCGGGGATACGGTGACAGCCGTGGCCGGGCGTCCCGTCGCGGACCGCGCGGCCCTGGCGGCGGCGCTGGAAGCCGAAACCGGACAGGTCGCGATGACGGTGCGTCGCGGCGGCGAGACGATCGAACTGGCGATCTGAGACCCGGCCCCGGCAGGGACCGGGCGGGCTTCAGGCGATCATGACCGTGCCGAGCAGCAATCGCGCGCCGGGCCGCCCCAGAACCCGGTCGGTGGCCGCCTGGAGGTCGCGGGACAGGGCGTCGATATTGGGCGGCGCGCCGGGCAGCAGGGCGTTGGCGGCGCGTTGGCAGGTCTCGGCATAGGCGGCGCGCAGGCGCGGCGCGGACTGTTCGGCGCGCGTGCGCAGGGCGGCGTCGGCCACATCCACCCCCGTCTCGACAGAAAAGACCCCGCGTCCGCCGCCAGGCCGAATGACCGTCGCCGTCACCGTGGGAAAGCGCACATAGGTGTTTTGGGACCCGCCGCCGCCGCCGCTCGTCTTGAGGGGCGCGGGCTTCGACAGTCCGATCAGGGCGCGACGTTCCATGCCCGCAGCATGGTCAACGCCCGTTAAGGGCCGGTTACGCCGCCGCCTCGTGCGCGGTCGTCGTCGGCTTGAGATCCAGCAGGGCGAACAGGGCGGCGTCGGCGTCCTGTTCCGGGTTCGGCGTGGTCAACAGCTTGCCGCCCACGAAGATGGAGTTGGCCCCGGCCAGGAAACACAGGGCCTGCATTTCGGCGCTCATGGTCTCGCGTCCGGCCGACAGGCGCACGCGGGCCTTGGGGCAGACGATGCGCGCGACGGCGACGGTGCGCACGAACTCGATCGGGTCGATCTCTCCCTGGCGTTTCACCCGTTCCCCCAGCGGCGTGCCGGTGACGGGCACCAGGGCGTTGACGGGCAGGCTGTCGGGATGTTCGGGCAGGGTCGCCAGGGCGTGCAGCAGGCCCGCGCGGTCTCGGCGGCTCTCGCCCATGCCGACGATGCCGCCGCAGCAGGTCGCCATCCCCGCTTCGCGCACGTGCCGCAGCGTATCCAGACGATCCTGATAGGTGCGGGTCGTAACGACCTCGGCGTAATAGTCCGGCCCGGTGTCGAGGTTGTGGTTGTAGTAGTCCAGGCCGGCGGCCTTCAACTGTTTCGCCTGGTCGGCGGTCAACATACCCAGGGTGGCGCAGGTCTCCAGCCCCAGGGCCTTCACCCCGGCGATCATGGAGGCCAGCTTGGGCGTGTCGCGATCCTTCAGCTCACGCCAGGCGGCGCCCATGCAGAAGCGGTCGGCGCCGCCCGCCTTGGCCGCCATGGCCTCGGCGATCACGGCCTGGGCGTCCATCAGTTTTTCGGCCTTCAGGCCCGTGTCGAAACTGGCCGACTGACTGCAATAGCCGCAGTTCTCGGCGCAGCCGCCGGTCTTGATCGACAGAAGCTGGCTCTTTTGCACCTCGGACGGATCGAACCAGCGCCGGTGAACGGTCGCGGCGTCATAGACCAGCTCCATGAAGGGCCGAGCGAACAGGGCCTGAACCTCGTTCAAGGTCCAGTCATGGCGGGGCGTGGTCAGATCGAGCGTCGGGTTCATGCGCGCTGTGTCGGCCGAACCGGCGCCGCTGGCAAGATCAGATCTCGAAGGTCAGGTCGCGACGTTTGAAATCGATCACCACGCTCTGGAACACGCCCAGCAGGTCGACGCCCAGCAACATGGCGGGCCGGTCGGCCAGGCCCCACACGTCGAAAGTGTGGAAGTCGCCGACCAGAACCGGCACCCGCTCCAGGCTCAGCGGGCCGAAATTGAGGTCGCGCACCACCATCATCCGCGCCTCGGCGACGGCGCCGGTGGCCGACTGGACCGGGCGGGTGCGCGATCCGTCGGGGGTCTGGCTCGGCTGACCGCCGACAGCTCGGATCAGGGCGGTGTTGGCGATCGAGGACTGCGCGCCGGTGTCGACGATGGCGGTGACCGGGCGACCGTTGACCCCGGCGTCGACCATGATCAGGTTCTGGAATCCCGGCCGATCCGGCGACCGGAAAGGGACGCTGCGGTCGGTGGCGAACTCCGACCGTCCCCTGGCGCGCGAGCGGCCGATGGTCATGCGGTCGCCTCGAAAATTCATCAGCACGCGGTTCTGGTCCAGCACAGAGGCGCTGATCAGGCCGTCCAGCCCGGCCAGGCCCACGCGTGAGCCGACCGCCAGACGCGGCTTGATCTGGTACAGAGCGCCGCAACGCAGACGCTCGGCCCGAACGGTACGCGCCCGCTCGCCCGCCAACAGGGTGTGCAGGGTGACATCGGCGTCGCGGTCCAGACCCAGGGGCGCGATCAGGTCCTCGGCGACCATCGACATGGAAGCGGCGCTATCCAAGGCGAAGCGGAAGGGTCCTCGCTCGTTCAGAAAGACCGGCAGCGTCATCCGCCCCAGACGATCGACCTGCATCACCGACGTATCGACGGCCGCGCGCACCGAGGCCGCGTCCAGCAGCGACAAGGCCCCTGCGCCCAACAGCGCCGTCCTGCGGTCAAGCCCGATCGACATGGCGTCCTCCCCCTGGGAGCCTACGCTGACAGGCCGCCGACATGGTGGCAAATGAACCCTTCGTAGGGTTTTATATAAAGATATCCTTATGTGTTTATTGCTCCGCCGTGACGGGCGGGCTATAGGGCCGCGACCCTTATCCCGAACGACGACGAAGGCCGGCCCAATCATGACCGACTACATCATCCGTGACATCGCCCTGGCCCCGTGGGGCCAGAAGGAAATCGCCATCGCCGAAACCGAAATGCCCGGCCTGATGTCGGTGCGCGCGGAATACGGCGCGGCCCAGCCGCTGAAGGGCGCGCGCATCGCCGGTTCGCTGCACATGACCATCCAGACGGCGGTGTTGATCCAGACGCTGGAAGCCCTCGGCGCCGAAGTGCGCTGGGCGTCGTGCAACATCTTCTCGACCCAGGACCACGCCGCCGCCGCCATCGCCGCCGCCGGCACCCCGGTGTTCGCCGTCAAGGGCGAGACGCTGGAAGAATACTGGGACTACGCCCACAAGATCTTCGAATGGGCCGACGGCGGCTATCCGAACCTGATCCTGGACGACGGCGGCGACGCCACCCTGCTGTGCGTGCTGGGTCCCAAGGCCGAAAAGGACCCGTCGGTCCTGGACAATCCGCAGAACGAGGAAGAGGAAGCCCTCTACGCCGTCATGAAGCGGTACCTGAAGGAGAAGCCCGGCTTCTATTCGGCCATCCGCGACGCCATCGGCGGCGTGTCGGAAGAGACCACCACCGGCGTGCACCGCCTGTATCAGATGGCCGAGCGCGGCGAGCTGCCCTTCCCGGCCATCAACGTCAACGACAGCGTCACCAAGTCCAAGTTCGACAATCTGTACGGTTGCCGGGAATCGCTGGTCGACGCCATCCGTCGCGGCACCGACGTCATGCTGTCGGGCAAGGTCGCCGTGGTCTGCGGTTACGGCGATGTGGGCAAGGGTTCGGCCGCCTCGCTGCGTCAGGGCGGCGCCCGGGTGATCGTGACCGAGATCGACCCCATCTGCGCGCTGCAAGCCGCCATGGAAGGCTATGACGTTCAGACCCTGGACGACGTTGCGGACAAGGCCGACATCTTCGTGACGGCGACCGGCAACAAGGACGTCATCACCGTCGACCATATGCGGCGGATGCGGAATAACGCCATCGTCTGCAACATCGGCCACTTCGATTCCGAAATTCAGGTCGCGGGCCTGAAGAATTTCAAGTGGGACGAGATCAAGCCGCAAGTCCACCACATCGAATTCCCCGGCGGAAACAAGATCATCCTGCTGTCGGAAGGCCGTCTGGTGAACCTGGGCAACGCCACGGGCCACCCGTCGTTCGTGATGTCCGCGTCCTTCACCAACCAGACGCTGGCCCAGATTGAGCTGTGGACCAACGCCACGGCCTACGACAAGCAGGTCTACACCCTGCCCAAACACCTGGACGAGAAGGTCGCCTTCCTGCACCTGGCCAAGCTGGGCGCCAAGCTGACGACCCTGTCGAAGGAACAGGCCGACTACATCTCGGTGCCGACCCAGGGTCCGTTCAAGCCGGAACACTATCGCTACTGATCCGCCCGCACGGCGAGCATCAGGGCCAGAACCACGTCGCCCTCAAACAGCGAGCCGCCGCGCGGTGAGCGTTAGGGCCAGAAACAAGGGCCGACGGATCGCTCCGTCGGCCCTTTCCTTAGACGCGCACCCAGGTCAGGAGGAGAGCGCGCGTCCGCGGTCGGTCAGAAGGTCGCCGTCACCGAGACGAACAGCCGTCGCGGCTCCTCGTTGTTGGCGTATTCGGGCGTGTATTGCACCGGCGTCCCATAGGGCAGCAGGCTGACGAAGTCGGTGTTGAACAGGTTGTAGATCGTCGCGTTCACCGTCACCCTGTCGGTGACGTCCACGGCGCCGCCCAGATGGACAAGGCCATAGGCCTTGTAGTCGCCCCAGACGGCGCGGGCCGAGCTGACGGTGCTGAAGCGTTCCGTGCGGAAACGCTCCGACCGGTACTCTCCGCGCGCCCACAGGTTCACCCGATCGGTCGCCCGCCAGCGGACGCTCCCGTTCAGCATATGCTCGGGCGTGTCGGTCAGCGGCAGCCCCGCCGAGGCGCCCGACTTCTGCTCGGAGTCGGTATAGGTGTAGTTGCCCTGAACGCTCCAGTCGGGACCCAGCCGCCGGTAGGCGGTCACCTCGACGCCCCGGGTCTCGGCCTCGTCGATGTTGATGCTCTGACCGAAGGTCGCCACGGCGGGATAGAAACCCACGTCGACGCAGCCCGTCCGATTGTAGGTTCCGGCGTCATAGACCGGACGGCTGATCCCGGCGGTGCAGTTGGCCACAGGCACGCCGGTGGCGATCTTGTCATCGAAGGTGTTGCGGAAGACGGTGATGCTGGCGCGGAAATCGTCGCGGTTGTCGTAGAAGACGGCCAGTTCGGTCGAGACGCTGGTCTCCGGCGTCAGGCTGGGCGTGCCGATCAAGGGAATGCGCCCCTGCCCGCCGAAGCCGATGACGCCCGGCGCCAATTGTTCGACGCGCGGCGCCTTGTAGCCCGAGGAGACGCCGCCCTTCAGGGTCCAGGTGTCGGTCGCGTTCCACACGGCGTAGGCGCGCGGGCTAAGCTGGTTGCCGAAGGTCGAATGGTCGTCCTGGCGCAGACCCAGGGTCAGGGCGAAGGTCTCGGTGAACCGCCACTCGTCTTCGGCGAAAACAGCCCACTGCTCAAAGGTGAAGGGGACCGGGGCGACGCCGTCGATCATCTCAGCGTCCCAGTACTGACCGCCCACGGTGAAGGTGTGATTGCGCCACTGGGAATACATTTTGGTGTCGAAGATCAGACTGGTGCTCTCGACCGTGCGCGGCTGACCGCCGGTGACGGGCACCAGGGCCGGAACGATGCGGCCCCGCTTCTCGGTGGTGTTGCGCGACAGGGTGCTTTCCAGCACGCCGAAGGGCAGGCGCCAGTCGTGGGCCAGGACCTGCTGGTCGCGGTTGAATTCCAGCGCCGGGCCATAGCCGCCCGCGACGCCCAGGGTGCCCATCTGACCTTTGCTGTTGTCATACCACTGGCTGGCCGTATCCACATCCAGCCACAGGTCGTGATCGGGGTGCGGCGTCAGCGACACCCGCCCGCCCAGAGACCAGATTTCATTGGCGGTGGAACTGCGGCCGAAGCCCGCCACCGGCGCCTGAACGCCGCCGACCTGTTCGAAGGTCAGGGAGGACTGTCCCCGCTCGGACCAGGAGCCGCGCAGCGCCAGGCCGACCAGGCCTGGGACCAGGGGACCGGCGGCATAGAGGTTGCCGCCCCAGATCGCGCCGAAGGCGTCGTCGCTTTGCAGGGTGTAGTGGGCCGTGCCCGTGCCGGTCCAGGCGTCGCCAACCTTGCGGGTGATGATGTTGACGACCCCGCCCATGGCGTCCGAGCCGTAAAGGGTGGAGACGGGACCGCGCACCACCTCGACCCGCTCGATGGCGCCGACGGGGGGCAGGAAGCTGGTCGAGGTCTCGCCGAAGCCATTGGGGGTGACGTTGCCCGCGGGGTTCTGCCGGCGACCGTCGATCAACACCAGGGTGTAGTCAGACCCCATGCCGCGGATGTTGATGGTCTGGCCGCCAGTCTTGCCGACCGGGGCGCCGACATCGACGCCTACGACATCGGCCAGGACTTCGGTCAGGGACACCGCGCGAATCTCCTCGATCTGAGCGCGCGAGATCAGCGTAATCGAGGCCGGCGCCTGTTCGATGCGTTGTTCGAAGCCAGCGGCGGTGACCACCACCTCTTCCAGCTCATGCGTCTCTCCGTCGGGGTCCGGGGCGGGACCTTCGCCCGCCATGACCGGACCGGCGATCGCCAGGACGGCGGCCCCGCAAAGCCAGGACGCCTTGCGGCGAAGAGAGAGACGACCGTTCATGTTCAAACCCCCAGGTACTGGCGGGGCGTCGACACACGCCCCTTTATGCGAGTGCCTCTCAATAGCTTTTTTGCATCGAGAGCAAGCGGGTGTGCGATTAAGTCGCAATAACCAGCGCCCCGCATCCCGCTGGCGCGGCCCGCCCGCCGGGCCTATCAAGACGGCATGAATCTGTTCGACATCCTGTTCCTGGTCACCATCTGCGCGGTGACGGTCACCCTGGCCTTCGGTCTGAAGACCCTGTTCACCGAAGGACCCGAGGCGCGCAGCCGGTCCAACAAACTGATGCGGCTGCGGGTGGCGCTTCAAGCTGTGGCGGTGATCCTGCTGATCGCGGCCATGTGGTGGCGTTCGGCCCACGGAGGCTGACATGGTCACCCTGAACCGCATCTACACCCGAACCGGCGACGGCGGAGAGACGCGGCTGGCGTCCGGCCAGCCGGTGTCCAAGAGCGACGCCCGTGTCGAGACCTATGGCGTTGTGGACGAGCTGAACGCCGTGATCGGGATCGCCCGACTGCACACGGGCCAGAACGAGCGCATCGACGCCATGCTGGGCCGCATCCAGAACGAGCTGTTCGACCTGGGCGCCGACCTGGCCACGCCATATGCGCCCGAGCCGAAATGGGAGGCGCTGCGCATCGTCGCCTCGCAGGTCGAGCGGCTGGAGACCGAGATCGACTGGATGAACGAGAGCCTGAAACCGCTGGACAGTTTCATCCTGCCCGGCGGCGCGCCCCTGGCGGCGCACCTGCACATGGCGCGCACGGTGGCCCGCCGCGCCGAACGCGAGGCGGTGCGTCTGATGGAGGGCGGCGAGACGGTCAACGCCGAGGCCGTGAAATACCTGAACCGGCTGTCCGACCATCTGTTCGTCGCGGCGCGGCGCGCCAACGTCAACGGCGTCGGCGGCGGCGATGTGCTGTGGAAGCCCGGCGCGACGCGGTAAGCGATCTCCACTCCGTCATCCTCGGACCAGGCCCGAGGGTGACGACGGATTTTGCTGAGCAGGGTTAGAGGAAAGAGTACGGGTCCACGTCCACTGTCAGCCGCACGCTGGCCGGAACCTTCACCCGCGCCAGCCAGGCGCGCAGGAAGCCTTGCAGGTCGACGTCGCGGTCGGCGCGGACCAGCAGCCGCTTGCGCCGTCGTCCGCGCACCAGGGCCAGGGGCGCGTCGGCGGGACCATAGACCTCCAGCCGTTCGGCGTTGGGGATGGCGGCGGCCAGGTCGGCGACCGTCTTGTCCAGCGCGGCGGCGTTCTCGCTGGACAGGATCAGGGCCGCCAGCCGACCATAGGGCGGCAATGATCCCATCTCGCGCTCAGCCGATTCGATTTCGGCGAAGCCGTCACGGTCGCCCGCGGCCAGGGCCTGAAGCACGGGGTGTTCGGGCGTCCAGGTCTGCAACAGGGCGCGGCCTGGCCGGTCGGCCCGGCCGGCCCGGCCCGTCGCCTGGGTCAAGAGCTGGAAGGTGCGCTCGGCCGCGCGCAGATCCCCGCCGCGCAGGCCCAGATCGGCGTCGACCACCCCGACCAGCGTCAGGCGCGGAAAATTGTGGCCCTTGGCGGCAGCCTGGGTGGCGACCAGGATGTCGATCTCGCCGTCGATCATCGCCTGGATCAGGGCGCGCGCGGACTTGGCGTCGGGCACGGTGTCGGAACTGAACACGGCGGTGCGGGCGTCGGGAAACAGCAGGCGCACCTCCTCCTCGATCCGTTCGACGCCGGGACCGACCGACACCAGCGTGTCCTCCGCCCCGCAGTTGGGGCAGGTCCGCGGACGCGGCATGGAAAAGCCGGTCAGATGGCAGACCAGCCGCCCGGTATAGCGATGCTCGACCAGCCAACTGTCGGTGTCGGGCGCCGTCAGCCGGTGGCCGCAGGCGCGGCACAGGACCACCGGCGCATAGCCGCGTCGGTTCAGAAACAGCAGGGTCTGCTCGCCCCGCGCCAGGGTTTCGGCGACGGCCGTGCGCAGCGGCGCCGACAGCCAGGTCTCGCGATCCGGCGGCGACTGGCGCAGGTCGATCAGCGCGATGTCCGGCAGCACCGCCGTCCCGTGCCGGGCGCGCAGCTTCAACCAGCCGTAACGCCCGGCCTGGGCGTTCGCCAACGTCTCCAGCGACGGCGTGGCCGAGGCCAGGACCACGGCGGCGCCCTCGATGCGCGCGCGGGCCACCGCCAGGTCGCGGCCGTGATAGACCAGCCCCTCGTCCTGTTTGAACGATCCGTCGTGCTCCTCATCCACCACGACCAGGCGCAGATTGACGAAGGGCAGGAACAGGGCCGAGCGGGCGCCGACCACGATGTTGCAGCGCCCGGCGCGCACCGCCTCCCACACCCGCCGCCTCTGCGGCGGGGCGACGACAGAATGCCATTCGGCGGGGGCGGCGCCGAAACGATCGGCGATGCGCGCGATCAGGGCCTGGGTCAGGGCGATCTCGGGCAACAGGATCAGGATCTGGGCCGCCGGGTCGGCGCTCAGAATGCGGGCGGCGGCCTCCAGATAGGCTTCGGTCTTGCCCGAGCCGGTGACCCCGTCCAGCAAGAAGGGCGCGAACCCTTCCGCCGAGGCGACGGCGTCGGCGGCCGCCGCCTGGTCCGGGTTCAGGGTCGCGGGGGCGTGGGCCGGGTCCGGCCCGTCGAAGGCGGCCTCGGCCGTGATCTCGACGATCTCCAGCACGCCTTCGTCGATCAGCCCCTTGATCACCCCCGCCGAAACCCCGGCCGCGCGGGCCAGGTCGGCGGCGGTCGTCGCCCGGCCGTCCAGGGCGTCCAGCACGGCGGTTCGCGCGGGCGTGGCCCGGGCTGGGTCGCGGCCGGGAACCCGGCGCACGCGACGCTCGGGCCGGGGCGGCGGGGCGCGCAGTCCTTTCAAGGCGGCGGCGGCCATTTCGCCCGGCGGCGACAGGGTCCAGCGCGCGGCCCATTCGATGAAATCCACCGTCCGTTCCGGCAGGGAGGCGTCGTCCAGCCGCTCCTCGACCGGCCGCAGGCGCCGGTTCGAGCCGGTGGTCTCGCGCACCTCGGCGACCACGCCGTTCAGAAGGCGCGGTCCCAGAGGAACCACGACCCGATCGCCGCGCGCCAGATCCAGCCCTTCGGGCGCCTCATAGTCGAACGCCTCGGGCACCGGCAGGGGCAGAAGAACAGAGGCGACCTTCATCAAATCCTCCCCCAACAGGGACGGGGGACCCGCCGAAGGATGGCGAAGGGTTGCTGATGGACGAGGGGCGCGCCGCGTCGCCTGTCCGTTGCGTGGACAAGAGAAAGGGAGTCGCGCTTGGATCGGGCTGACGGTAAAAGCCGCCTCATGAAACTGTTTCTCGACACGGCCGATGTCGCCGTCATCAAAGATCTGCTGCCCACCGGCATGGTGGACGGCGTCACCACCAATCCGTCGCTGATCGCCAAGTCGGGCCGGAACATCGCCGAGGTCATCGCCGAGATTTGCGCCCTCGTCGAGGGTCCTATCTCGGCCGAGGCCGTCGCCATCGACTTCGAGACCATGGTCAAGGAGGGCGACAAGCTAGCCGCCATCGCCCCGAACGTGGTCGTCAAACTGCCCCTGACCTGGGACGGTCTGCGCGCCGCGCGCGTGTTCGCCGACAAGGGGGTCAAGACCAACGTCACCCTATGCTTCTCGGCCGCCCAGGCCCTGCTGGCGGCCAAGGCGGGCGCGACCTTCATCTCACCCTTCGTCGGGCGGCTGGAGGACCACGGGGCCGACGGCGTGGGCCTGCTGGAAGAGATCCGCACCCTGTACGACATCCATGGCTTCGAGACCGAGGTGCTGGCCGCGTCCCTGCGCAATCCGTCGCACGTCTCGGCCGCGGCCCTGGCCGGGTCCGACGCCGCGACCCTGCCGCCCGACGTGTTCAAGGGGCTGATCAAACACCCGTTAACCGACAAGGGGCTTGATGCCTTCCTGGCGGACTGGGGCAAGACCGGTCAGTCGATTCTGTAACACCTGATCTCCGGGAGAGGTCTGTTGAGCGGCTCATTGGACCTCGACCCCACGACGGAAGCGGACGCCCTGTCCGAGTCTTCGCTTCACTGGCCGCGCGTGCGGGCCTGGATGCAGGCGCATCCCGACACCCTGACCAGCGACGCCGCCCTGCTGGAGGAGATGGGGCTGGACGTGCGCGGCAAGGTCGTGGACCTGGGCCGCGCCGCCCTGACGAAGCTGGAAGCCGTGGCCGAGCGCGAGGCGGGCGCCCGCAAGCAGATCGAAGCGGTGGCCCGCGCCAATTTCGCCGCCCAGACCCAGACTCATGCGGCGGCTCTGGACCTGATGGAGGCGCGCAGTCACGCCGACCTGGCCCGGCGGCTGGATGCGGCGGCCCAGGCCCGATTCGGCCTGGTGGCGGCGGCGATCGCCCTGGAAAAACCCGGCGGCGTGCCCTTCGGCTGGCGCGGCCTGATGGCCGGTAAGGTGGATCGACTGGTCGGCGACGACGGTCTGCATTGGCTGGGCGAGAATTTCGAAGGTCTGGACTTGTTCGGCCCGGCCGAAGATCAGGTGAAGTCCGTGGCCCTGATCCGCATGGCGCCCCAGTTCGCGGGCGGCGCGGCGCGCAACGCCCTGTGCGCCTTCGGTTCGCCCGAGGTCGACGGCTTCACCCCGGCCATGGGCTGCGAACTGGCGGCCTTCATCACCCGCGTCGTGGAACGGATGGCCGAGCGATGGCCGGTCCTGGGATAGGCGCCGATCACGCCGCGTCCGGGGCGCTGGCCGACTGGCTGGCGCACCTGGCGCACGAGCGGAGACTCTCTGGGCGCACGGTCGAGACCTATGGCCACATCGGGCGGCTGTATCTGGCCTTCCTGCAACGCCACCGCGGCGAAGGCGCGTTGAGCGCCGCCGACCTGGGAACCGTCACGGCCGCCGAGGTCCGCGCGCATCTGGCCGAACGACGCAGCGGCGACCGGCCGCTGAACGCCCGGTCCCTCAGCCAGACCCTGGCGGCGATCCGCGGGTTTCACGTCTTCCTGGACCGGCGCCTGGGGGTCGCCGCGCCTCAGTTGGCCCTGGTGCGCGGCCCGCGCGTCAAGCCGACCCTGCCGCGTCCGCTGAGCGAAGATCAGACGCGCGGCCTGTTGCAGGAGACCGAGGCCGACCCCGACGCCGAACCCTGGGAGGCGGCCCGCGACCGGGCGGTGCTGACCCTGCTGTACGGGTGCGGCCTGCGGATTTCGGAGGCCCTGTCCCTGACCCGCGCCGACGCGCCCCTGCCCGAGACCCTGCGCATCACCGGCAAGGGCGGCAAGACGCGCATGACGCCGGTCTTGCCCGCCGTCCGCGCGGCGGTGGACGCCTATCTGGCGGCCCAGCCCTTCGTTTCGACGCCCGACGATCCCCTGTTCCGGGCCAGGCGCGGCGGCCCCTTGAGTCCGCGCCACATCCAGGCGGCCGTGCAACGCCTGCGCGGACGGCTGGGCCTGCCCGCCTCGGCCACGCCGCACGCCCTGAGGCACAGTTTCGCCACCCATCTGTTGGGCGCCGGGGCCGACCTGCGGTCGATCCAGGAGCTTTTAGGCCACGCCAGCCTGTCGACGACCCAGAAATACGCCGCCGTCGACGCCGCCGCCCTACTCAGGGCCTATTCAAATGCGCACCCCCGAGCTTAACATGACGCCCTAACCTCGGGGGGAGACGAGGATGGGCGTGGACCAGGGCTGGGACCGACGGACGGTATTGGCCGTATTGGCGGCGGCCGCGGCGGCGACGCCCGCCTCGGCCCAGGTCTTCTCCGCCATTCCGCGCACCGGCGACGAGCACCGCATCCTCAACAACATGGTGACCCGCATGGCCGCGCGGGTCGGGGTCAACGGCAGGGAACGCTACGCCTTCGTCATCGACACGGGCGCGGGCCGCACCTCGGTTTCCGACCGTGTGGCGGCGGAGATGCGGCTGCCGCCAGGTCCCGAGGTGCTGGTCCATGGGGTGACCTCGGCCGTGATGACGCCGACGGTGCGCCTCGACCGGTTGCAGTTCGGCGGGCGGATGTTCAACGATCTGGTCTGCCCGGTCTTTCCCGCCGAGCAACTGGCGGCTGACGGCCTGGTGGGGCTGGACGTGCTGTCGCGGTTCCGCCTGACCTTCGACCTGGGCGCCTTGCGGGTCACCCTGGCTCCGTCGGGCGGCAGCGTGGTCGAGACTTCGGAAACCTTCTACGAAGCCACGCGGATGAACCGCCAGGGTCGCTCCAGCGCCGTGGCCCAGTTCGGGCAACTGGTGCTGCTGACCGCTCGGGCCGAAGGGCAGCCGGTCAATCTGTTCGTGGATTCCGGCGCCCAATACTCGATCGGCAATCCGGCCCTGATGGAGATGATCGACCGATACGTCCCCCGCTCGGCGCCCCGCGAACGCATCCAGGTGTACGGCGTGATCGGCCAGAGCATCGAGGCGCGGATCGGCGAGGTGCGCGACCTCCAGATCGGTCGTTTCAACCTGGGAACCACGCCCCTGCTGTTCGCGGACCTGCACGCCTTCCGGGTTCTGGGCCTGGCCGAGCGGCCGGCCCTGCTGATGGGGGCCGATCTCCTGACGCGCTTCCGCCAGGTCGGACTGGACTACGGTCGCAACCGGATGGTGTTCGCGGGCCTGCGCCGGGCGCGGCCTTTCGCGGGCTATCCGACGGGATAGATCCGTTCGATCAGGCCTGCATCGTCCAGCCCTCGACGCCCATGGCCGCCTGGCGGACGGCTTCCGAACGGGTCGGGTGGGGATGGCAGGTGCGGGCGATGTCTTCGGACGCGCCGCCGAAGGCCATGGTCACCACGGCCTCGCCGATCAACTCGCCGGCCTGGGGACCATAGATGTGAACGCCCAGAACCCGGTCGGTGGCCGCGTCGGCCAGAACCTTCACAAAGCCCTCGGTCTCGTGGTTGATCTTGGCCCGGCTGTTGGCGGCGAAGGGGAATTTGCCCTTCTTGAAGGTCACGCCCGCGGCCTTCAACTGCTCTTCGGTCTTGCCGACCCAAGCCACCTCGGGGGTGGTGTAGATGACGCTGGGAACCAGGTCGTAATCGACGTGACCGGCCTTGCCCGCGATCAGCTCGACGGCGGCGACAGCGTCTTCCTCGGCCTTGTGGGCCAGCATCGGGCCATGGGTCACGTCGCCGATCACCCAGACGCCCGCCTGGCCGGTCTTCAGATGGTCGTTAGCGATGAAGCCGCGCTTGTCGGTCTCGATCCCGATCGCCTCCAGACCCAGACCCTCCGTGTACGGACGACGACCGATGGCGACCAGCACCACATCGCCGTGCACCGTCTCGGCGGCGCCGCCGGCGGCCGGTTCGACGGTCAGTTCGACGCCCGCGTCATCGACCTTGGCGCCGGTGACCTTGGTCCCCATGCGGAAGGTCATGCCCTGTTTGGTCAGGCCGCGCTGGAAGGCGGTCGCCACCTCAGCGTCCATGCCCGCGCCGACGGCGTCCAGATATTCGATCACCGTCACCTCGGCGCCCAGGCGGCGCCAGACCGAACCCAGCTCCAGCCCGATCACACCTGCGCCGATGACGATCAGCCTTTTGGGCACGGACGGCAGCGACAGGGCGCCCGTGGAATCGATGATCCGCCCGTCAACGAAATCGACGCCCGGCAGGGGGGTCGGCTCCGAGCCGGTGGCGATGATGATGGCCTTGGCGGCGGCGACGCTTTTCGACCCGTCGGCGGCCGTGACCTCGACCTGACCGGCGCCGACGATGCGACCGCGCCCCTTGATCCAGTCGACCTTGTTCTTCTTGAACAGGAATTCGATGCCCTTGGTCAGGGCGGCCACGCTGTCGGCCTTCTGGGCCATCATCTGACCCAGGTCGAGTTCCGGCGTTCCCACCTTGATGCCCAGACCGGCGAATTCCTTGCCTGCCTGCTCGAACAGCTCCGAGGCGTGCAACAGGGCCTTGGACGGCATACAGCCGACGTTCAGACAGGTGCCCCCCAGGGTGTCGCGCATCTCGACGCAGGCGGTCCTCAATCCCAATTGCCCGGCGCGGATGGCGGCGTTGTAACCGCCCGGTCCCCCTCCGATGATCACCACGTCATAGGATTGGGCGGCGTCGGCCATGAAAGTCGTCCTTAGGTGTTGAGCGGCGCAAAAGGCGCGCGGACACTAGCGTTCAACCGGCAAGGGTCAACCGCCGCGCCGGATATGGGCGCTCAACTGCCGTGACGCGAGGTTTCAGTCGGCCAGACGGCCCGGCGCCCGCGCGCGGCCTCGACGGCGCGACACCGCCAGGACCAGCACGCCGATCAGCAGCAGGACGCCCAGCACGATCCAGGTCGGGTCGATCCCGCCGACGCCCGGGGCGGCCATGGTGGTGGCCTCGATCGACCGTTCGGCCACGCCGTCGGCGGCCGGGTCCCCGCCGTTTCGGCTATCGAGCGCCAAGCGCAGCACGGCGTCGGCGATGAAGCCCAGGAAATAGGCCGCCGCCGCCTTCGGATTGCCCGAACCCAGCATCAAGGCGGCGATCAGATACAGGACGATGGCGCCGACCCACAGCAGGGTCTGGGGGGCGGTCAGGTCAAAGCCGCCCGAAGCGAAGTCCGAGACTCCGCCCTGCAGCATCGGCCCAACGATCGGCCAGGCCAGCCAGCCGACATAGCCGACCACGACCAGCACCAGGAGGAAACGCAGGCTCTTCATCACGCCGCTCCGTCAGGATCGCAGCGAGATTAACACGGCCGCCCCGCGAACGGCGACAGATACGATCAGGCCGCCCGGTCCTCGGCGCGGACGACAGGCAGGGTCACGGCCACCTCGGCGCCTTCGCCGGGACCGGAATCGATCGACAGCTTGCCGCCCGTCTGACGGGCGAAGGCATAGGCCTGCGACAGGCCCAGACCCGCCGCGCCCGGCTTGGTGGTGAAGAAAGGCTCCAGCGCGCGCGCGGCCAGCTCGCGGTCCATGCCGGGTCCGTTGTCACGCACCGACAGACGCAGGCCGCCCTCCATCAGGGTCTCCAGCCGCACGGCGACCGATCCCGCGCCGCCCACCGCCTCTATGGCGTTGGCGGTCAGGGCCTTGACCGCGCCCTCGAAGGCGACGGGGTCCAGGCGGACCGGCGCGGCCTCGTTCGGCGCCTCGATCATCAGGTCGACGCCGGGACCAGCCAGGGCGCGCAGGCGGCTTTCCATCGCGGTCAGCAGCACCCCGGCGTCCAGAACCTGCATCGACGGCGTCTCGTCGTCGCCCTGGGCGAAAGCGGTCAGGCGACGGGTCAGGGCCTCGCCCCTCTGGCCGGCGGCCAGGGCGGCCTGACCCAGGCGACGCACGCGCGACGGATCGTCGGCCTGGCGCAGCATCATGTCCAGGGCGCCGGTCATGACGCCCAACAGGGCGTTGAAATCGTGGGCCAGGCCGCCGGTCAGACGACCGACGCTCTCCATGCGACGGCCTCCGGCCAGGTCGGCCGCGGCGCGGGCCTCGGCCGCTTCGGCGGCGCGCCGTGCGGCCTGGGCCTCGGCGTGGGCGGTCTCGGCCTGTTTCAGGGCCTCGTCTCGTTGGGCCGACAGCTCGGCCTCGCGAGCGGCGGCGGCCAAGTCAACGCCCACGAGCGGGGTCGCCGTCTCGGTCAGCGGCGCGGCCGGTTCGGACGCATCCTTGGCTTCGGTCGCCACGGCCTCTCCCGCCAGCAGCAAGGCGTCCACAGTCCCGGCCGCGTCGGTCAGACGCAGGATCGACCAGGCCACGCCGCCCGACACGATGGGCGCCGGTTCGGCCTCGGCCGAGACGCGGGCGACGTGCAGGGCCTGGCGCGCCGCCCCGCGCGCCGCCTCGTCCAGGAACCGTTCGGCGAAATCCTGATCCGGCGTCGCGCCGCGCTCGGCCGACAGGGCCAGGGCCACAGGATTGGCTTCGCGCACCCGCCCGTCGGTCCCGACAATCACCAGGGCGCCGGGCGCCGCGTCGAAGACGCGCCGGGTCAGGTCGTCGGCCGCCGACAGCGGCGGAAAATTGTCGACCGGCTGCATCGCCTCGGGCATGGCCAGACCCTCGGTCTCGACGATGGCGGCGGTCGAGCCGATCACCTCGCCCAGGTCGTTCTCGATCGGCATGGCGGTGACCGAGACCAGCATCTTGCGGCGCGTGGCCGGATTGGACAGCAGGTGCTGGAAGCCCTTGACCGTCTGGCCGCGCAGGGCGCGGGCGCTGGGCAGCAGGTCCGGCGGCACCGGACGGCCGTCGGGATAGGTGATGCCCCAGGTCGCCGAGTGGAACCTCAGTCCCAGAAGTTCGGCGTCGCGGCGGCCCAGAAGCTGGTGCGCGGCGCGGTTGGCGAAGACGAATTTGCCCGACCGGTCAGTCTCGACCAGGGCCACGGGAATGGCGTTCAGCGTTTCGAACAGACGTTTGTCGGCGGCCTCGGCGACCTTCTGGACCATGTCCAGCTCATCGCTGGCGCTGGCGTGGCGCACGCCCCGCGTCACGGCGAAGAAGGAGGCGACAAGCGCGATCAGCGTCGTGACGCCGGCCGTGATCGCCAGAACCAGAACCCAGTCCACTTCGCCTTCCAGAAACATCGAACGCCTTCACCGATCCCGTTTCGGGACGCCTGGGTCCCCTCGGGAAATACTTTGCAAGGAGCGAACCGTTTCAGGTCCGCCTCTCCCGAAAGGCGAGTAGAGGGCGCGCCGTCGGGCGTCCAGCGTCCGATGGTCACTTTGCGGCGACCAGAGCCGCGTCGCGTCGACGTCGATCAGGCCGGGTCGTCGGGGACGGCGGCCTTGCTGCGGGGTCGCAATATGCCCCGGCCGTGACGGCGGCGCTCGAACAGGTTGATGAAATACAGGCCGAACGGGATCAGCCAATAGGTGAAACCCGGAATCCAGGGCAGGTCGCGCAGGGGGATGATCCAGGCCAAGGCCGCCGACAATAGGCCCGCGGCGGTGATGACGCCCCAGATGGCGCGGCTCTCCTCGGCCTCCTCGCGATCCGCCTCGGCCAGACCCGCGATCTCGCCGCGCTTCAGAACGTGGCCGTAGAGCAGGAAATACAGCCAGCTCAACACGGCGAAGCCGATCCCGTAGATCGTATAGACATCGCGCAGTTGACTGATTGACCCGATCAGTTCGCGGCCCGGCAGGCGTCCGCCCGAGAAATAGGCCATGCCCGCCTCGGTCAGCAGCCGCAGCGGGAAGACGTAGATCAGGATCATGAAGACGATGGCCAGGCTCAGCGTCGCCGACCAACTGTCGCGGATCGGGGCCAGACGGCCATAGTTGCGGTGCCCCAGCCAGAACATGACCACCAGGCCGAACCCGGCGGCGAAGGCCGGGATTCGTCCCAAGGCCCGCAGCAGGTCGCCGAAGTCGTTCAGCGGTTCGGCCCCGGCGATGATCAGCAGGGTCACGGCGAAGGCGAAGGAGGCGTCGACGAAGGCGTCCATCCGCTCGGTCTCGACCGGTCGAATCCCGGATGTCGATGCGCCTTCGGCCATGGCGTCCTCCCCCGCCGCGACTATGCGCGAGATCGCCGAGACGACAAGGGCCGCGCCCGGCCTGCGCGCCCCGTGGAGACTGTTGATGACCATCAGGCCAGACGGCGACGCTGGATCGTCACCGTCGTCCCGCCGACCCACAGCAGGCCGAACAGGATCATGGCCCATTCCGACAGCGTCGGGATAGGTGCGGTCGGCCGCGGGGCTGGGGCAGAGGCGTCGGTCAGGGCGCAATTCGCACGCCCGGCCCTCGGCTTGGCGATCTGGGCGGCCCATGACGCCAAAGCAAAAGGGCCGATCTTGCGACCGGCCCTTTAGAGGCTTCGACTGGAGCGGGCGAGGCGATTCGAACGCCCGACCCTCACCTTGGCAAGGTGATGCTCTACCCCTGAGCTACGCCCGCGCTTCAGTCGAGGGCGGGCCTATACCGGACCCTCGCGGCCCCTCGCAAGCCCCCTTCGCAAGAATTCCGCGACAATGCGCTCAAGTCGTGAGCGACTGCGTCGCGAACATGGCGCCAGAGGCGAAGCCGATCGCCCTGGCGATCAGCGCGGCGCCAGCCGGATGGCCCCATCCAGGCGGATGCATTCGCCGTTGATGTAGGTGTTTTCGGCCAGGTGCAGGGCCAGGGCCGCGTAGTCGGCGGGCGTGCCCAGGCGTTTGGGGAAGGGGATCATGGCGGCCAGGGCGTCCTGCACCTTCTGGTCCATGCCGGCCATCATCGGCGTCCACATGATGCCCGGCAAGATGGTGTTGACCCGCACGCCCTCGTTCATCAGGTCGCGCGCGACCGGCAGGGTCATGGCGTAGACGCCGCCCTTGGACGCCGAATAGGCCGCCTGGCCGATCTGGCCGTCCTGGGCCGCGACCGAGGCGGTGTTGATGATCGCCCCGCGCTCGCCGTCTTCCATGGGATCCAGGGCGACCATGCCCGCCGCCGACTGCGACAGGACGCGGAAAGTGCCGAACAGGTTGATCGAGACGGTGCGCTCGAACTGGGCCATGTCGTGGGCGCGGACCTCGCCGGTGTCCTTCTTGCGGCTGACGGTCTTCTGGCCGGTGGCGATCCCGGCGCAGTTGATGGTCAGGCGCTCCTGGCCGTGGGCGGCGCGAGCCTTCTCGAAGCCGGCCGCGACGCTGTCGTCCGAGGTCACATCGACCTTGCAGAAAACCCCGCCGATCTCCGCGGCGATGACCTCTCCGCGCTCCTGGTTCAGGTCGAACAGGGCGACCTTGACGCCCTTGGCCGCCAGCGCCCGCGCCGTGCCCTCGCCCAGGCCCGAGGCCCCGCCCGTCACCACCGCCGCGATCGACCCGTCGAGTTTCATGGCCGAAGCCCCTATGTTGTATGAACCAATAGTCAGTCGCGGGGTTTAGCGGCCATGTCCGCCAAAGCCAAACCTATCCGTCCAGACGAGGCGCTGGACCCCAACAAGGCCCTGGTCCCGTCGGTCCAGCGCGTCAACGAACGTCGCGTGTCGCGCGGCTTCTGGCCCAAGATCACGCGCACGGCGGCGCGCATCCCCTTCGCCGACCAGGCCCTGGCGGTCTGGTACGCCGCGCGCGATCCGCGGACCCCGGCGGCGGCCAAGGGGATCATGCTGGGGGCCTTGGCCTATTTCGTCCTGCCGGTGGACGCCATTCCCGATGTCTTCGCCGGCATCGGCTTCACCGACGACGCGGCGGTGATCGCCGCTCTGATCGCCACCCTGGGGGCCAATATCCGCCCGCGCCACCGCGACCAGGCGGCCGAGGCGCTGAAGCGGCTGAAGGATCAGTAAATCCTCCCCCGGCGGGGGAGGAGGGTGTTCAGTAGGCCCGTTTCGCCTCGTCGCGCGTCTGCGGCCCGACCGTCTGGTTCGAACGCACCCAGCCGACGATAGAATAGCGAAAGCGCGGGGCGAAGCTGGCGATCTCGGTCACCGCGTGTTTCGTCGGCACGTTGAACAGGTTCAGGGCGTTGAAGGCCGGAACCCAGCCGTGTTCGATATGGCCGTCGGACCCGTAGAACAACAGGTTGCCGCCCCAGTCCGGTCGCCACTCGCGGGTGAAGTTCAGCACATAGGCATAGAGCCGGTTCTTGCCCGCGGAGACGTCGTTGTGCGCCGTCAGGACGTGGCCGGGGCGATAGCGGCTGGCCTGGGCGTCGATCAGGTCGATCCGGTCGTCGCCTGTCACCGCCCGTAGAAAGGCGATGAAGTCAGGGCTGTTCAGAAAGGCGTGGACGGCGTCGGCGGCGTCCTGCGGTCCGTCCGTCTGTTCGGGACCCAGGCGGCGGGTGTCGAAGATGTACTGGGTCAGGGGGCTGGACCCGTCGACCGCCGCCGCGTCCAGCCAGGCCTGTTTCGACGGATCGGCGGCGCGGGTTCCCTCCAACGGCATCTCGAAGAAGGCGCCGCCCGCCGCCACCGTGGTCTTCCAGCGCGTCTCGGCTTCCAGAACATCGGCCACGGCCTCGGCCGAGGCCGGTTTCAGGATCGACGGAATGTGCAGACGCCGACTCGGAGCGAAGGCGGCCTTCAGCGCCTCGATGTCCAGACCGGGGTTCAGTTCGATGGGGGACGTGCTCACGGCTGGCCCGCCTCCGGCGGATTGATCCGCCACCAGCCGGTGATCGACAGGCGCGGCGCGGCGGCATAGGGCGCGACCATCGACACCGAATGCCAGGCGGGCACCTTGAACACGTTCAAGGTGTCGAACTGGGGAACGAAGGTCTCGGCCACCTGGCCGTCGGGATCGGTGAACATCAACAGCCCGCCCCAATCGGCCGACCATTCCGGCGAGACGTTCAGCACATAGGCGTAGAGGCGCCCGGCCCCCTCGTGTTCGTCGGTGTGGCCGTTCAGGAAATGGCCGGGCAGGTAGCGGGTCGCCTGGGCGTCGACATAGGCGATGCGGTCGTCGCCGGTCAGGCGCCGGGCGAAGTCCAGCCAGGCCGCGCCGTTGAACACGGCGTGCAGATCGTACAGGGCCTGGGGGATGGCCAGGCCCAGGCCTCGCGCCTGACCCAGACGCAGTCGGTCGAAGATGAACTGAAAGTCGCGCGTCGCCTCCGCATAGGCCATGCCGATCAGCCGGGCCTGCTCCTCGGGCGGCTCGTTCTCGAACACGGCCACGGGAACGTCGGCGTTGTAGGGGTTGCGTATGGCCCGGTTCCACAACATGGCCGGATCGGTCATGGCCGCATGGACCGCCGCCGACCCTGGGCCGAAGAGTCCATGCAGACGCGTGCGGCCCGTCGCGGCCAGCCGATCGGCCGCCGCCGCCACATCCAGGTCGGGCGACAGGGTGAAGCTCACGCCGGGTCGTCCACGGTGACGACGATCTTGCCCACGGCCTGACGGTCGCCCAGGGCCTTGATCGCCTCGCCTCCGCGTTCCAGCGGGAAGGTCCGGCTGACGCGCGGGCGGATCTTGCCCTCGGCGTACAGACCCATCAGTTCCGCCATGTTGACGGCGTGGGCGGCCGGATCGCGCATCACCGCCGCGCCCCAGAAGACGCCGATCACCGATACCGATTTCAACAGGGTCAGGTTCAGCGGCAGGGACGGTATGCCCGCCGGGAAGCCGACGACCAGATAGCGGCCGTTCCAGTCCATCGCGCGCAGGGCCGGTTCGCAATAGTCGCCGCCGACGGCGTCATAGACCACGTCCGGCCCGTCGCGTCCGGTCGCCAGCTTGAACTCGCCCGACAACTGCTTCTGGGCCGCCTTGTCCATCGGCCCTGACGGATAGATCAGGCCGTTGTCGGCCCCCAGGTCCAGGGCGAACTCGACCTTGTCGTTGGTCGAGGCGGCGGCGACCACGCGCGCGCCCATGGCCTTGCCCAGCTCGACGGCGGCGGCCCCCACGCCCCCGGCCGCGCCCAGCACCAGCAGGGTCTCGCCGGGCTTCAGCCCGGCCCGGTCCTTCAGGGCGTAGTAGCTGGTGCCATAGGTCATGATCAGGGCCGCGCCTTCCTCGAAGGACATGGCGTCGGGCATCTTGATGACGATCTGGGCCGGCACGGCGATGCGCTCGGCCAGGCCGCCCCAGCCGGGAACGGCGATGACGCGATCGCCCTTGCGCAGGCCCTTGACCCCCTCGCCGACGGCGTCGATCACGCCCGCCACCTCCGCGCCCGGCGCGAAGGGGCGTTCGGGCCGGAACTGGTATTTGTCCTCGATGATCAGGGTGTCGGGGAAATTGATTCCTACCGCCCTGACCTCGATCACCACCTGGCCGGGCTGGGGCGTCGGGTCCAGCACCTCCTCCAGCGACAGGGTTTCGGGGCCGCCGGGGGCCTTGGACAGAAGGGCGCGCATTCGGGGTCTCGCATTCTGGGCGTGGCGCCCGAGGTCGGGTGACGCTAATCAGGCCCCGGCCCGTTTGCAAAGAGGCCGAATATCTCGATCGGGAGACGACAGGCATGGGCCGACCCGCCCTTATCCTTCACGGCGGCGCCGGAGCGCGCAAAAGCGTCAACTACGACCGCGAAATCGCCCATATGCGTCAGGTGGTCGAGGCGATGAAGCCGCGCCTGCTGGACGGCCTGTCGGCGGCCGACGCCGTGGTCGAGGCCACAGTGATGCTGGAGGATTCCGGCCTGTATGTCGCCGGACGCGGCGCCTCGCCCAACGCCGCCGGAACCTATGAGCTGGACGCCAGCCTGATGATCGGACCCGACCGACGCGCTGGAGCGGTGGCGGCGCTGCAAGGGTTTCGCAATCCGATCCGCGTGGCGCGCGCGGTGGTCGAGCGGACGCCCCATGTGATGCTGGCGGGCGAAGGCGCGGCCCTGTTCGCGGCCGAGCAGGGGTTCGAGACCATCGCCGACGAACCGAGCTGGTTCACCCAGGCCGGTCAGGGCGACGACAATCATCCGCCGGGCGTGCTGGCCCACGGCACGGTCGGCTGCTGCGTGCTGGACGTCGACGGGCGGCTGGCGGCGGCGACCTCGACGGCGGGGGTGTTCGGCAAGATGCCGGGCCGGGTGGGCGACACCCCCATTCCGGGCGCCGGGTCCTGGGCCGACGCCCGCGTGGCCGCCTCGGCGACCGGCCAGGGCGAATATTTCATCCGCGTGGCGGCCTGCGCCCAGACGGCCTGGCGCGTCGCGGCCGGGGCGTCGCTGAACGCGGCGGCGCGCGCCGCGATCGACGAGATCGGGACCCTGGGCGGCGACGGCGGCCTGATCGCCCTGGACGCCGAAGGAAACATCGCGGCCCCTTACAACAGCCAGGGCATGAAACGCGCCTGGCTGACGGTCGAGGGCGAGATCGGGGTGGATGTCTTCGGCCGTTGAGACCGGATTCAATTCAGCCGATCGCGCAGGGTCTCACGCGAATCGGCGATCAGCTTTTCCGACGCCTCGGCCGCCGTCGCCTGCCAAGGCGCATTGGCGGGGCGATAGTTCATCACCGCCCCCACGACGCCCAGACCGACCAGCAGACAGGCCCCCGCCAGCATGGCGCGGCGCACCCAGCGCACCTCTTCGATGCGCCGCTGGCGGGCTTGCAGCGAAGGTCCGCGACGGCGCACAAACACCGGCGGCTCATAGGCGCGTGACGGCCGGATCGGGACGCGGACCATCCGTTCGGCGTCCAGGCGCGCGCGTCGGGCGGGATCTTTCAACAGGGTGAAGGCGGCGTTGATGGCCTGGGCGCGGTCCGCGTCGGCCCCCGCCCCGGCGCGATCCGGGTGGTGTTCGCGCATCAGACGGCGATAGGCGGCCTGAATGGCGGCGAAATCCGCCGTCGGTTCAACCCCCAGTACGCGATAGGGATCACTCATTCAGGTCTCTCCCCCTGAGATCCCGTCCGTCATCCGACCGCCCCCGGAGCGAAATCCTTATTCGGAACAATAATCGAGTCCGGTCTCGCGCGAAAGGGTGTCAAGGCTTGGCGATGATAGGGGGCTGAGGTAAGCGTCGAGCCGTCGGACCGGCTGGGCTGGAGCCGAAACCTGACTTTGGCGTTTGCGGTTCGCGGCTTGGCCGGGAATCGTGAAGGGAATGGCGCGACGCATGGCGGACGACCGGATTTTCGGCGAGGACGACGAACCTCGACGCCTGCCAGGCGCGGGTCGCGGCCTGACCCCGCGCGGACCTGACGGGGTGGTCGATGTCTGGCGGCCCGAGCGGGTCGTCGAGGAACCCGCCATCGACCTGGCCCAATACTGGCGCCTTCTGTTCAAATACCGCTTCGTCATCGCCGCCTGCTTCATCGGCGCGATCGTTCTGGGGGTGGCCGCGACCCTGTTGATGACGCCGATCTATACGGCGACCACGACGATTCAGATCGACCGGGAATCGGCCCGCGTGCTGGAAACCAGCGATGTCTCGCCCAACGCCGCAGCCATGCAGGCCGAGGAATTCTTCCAAACCCAGTACGGCCTGATCCGCAGCCGATCCCTGGCCCAGCGCGTGGCCGAGAGTGAAGGCCTGGCCGCCGACGCCCAGTTCCTTGAAGCCATGGGCATGACCTCGGGCGACGGCGCCGCCACCGGCCCGGCCAGCCTGGCCCGGCGTCAGGACGCGGTGGTCGGTATGTTGCAGGCCAATCTGGGCGTCCAGCCGGCGCGAGGGTCGCGCCTGGTGAACATCACTTTCGACAGCCCGGACCCGGCGCAGTCGGCGCGGATCGCCAACGCCTTCGCCGTCAACTTCATCCAGGCCAATCTGGACCGCAAATTCGATTCCTCGTCCTACGCCCGCGACTTCCTTGAACAGCGCCTGGCCCAGACCAAGACCCGCCTGGAAGAGGCCGAACGTTCACTGGTCGCCTACGCCCAGCAACAGGGCATCATCAATGTCGACGAGACAACGGCCGCTGGCGGCGATCCGTCAGGCGCGGGATCGCGCTCGCTGGCCGCCAACGACCTTTTGGCCCTGAATTCCTCCCTGGCCCGCGTACGCGCCGATCGGATCGCGGCCGAGCAGAAATGGAACCAGGTCAATTCGTCCAGCCTGATGAGCCTGCCCGAGGTGTTGCAGAACCCCGCCATCCAACGGCTGACCGAAAACCGCGCCACCCTGAACGCCGAATATCAGCAGAAGCTGTCGATCTACCGGCCCGAGTTTCCCGAGATGCTCCAGTTGAAGGCGCGTATCGACGAGACCGACAGCCAGATCCGCACCCTGGCCGGCGAGATCCGGTCTTCGATCCGCCAGAACTACCAGGCCGTCCTGGGCCAGGAACGCGCCCTTCAGGGCCAGGTCAACGGCCTGAAGGGCGATGTGCTGGATCTGCGCAGCCGCAGCATCCAGTACAACATCCTGCAACGCGAGGTGGACACCACCCGCAGCCTCTATGACGGCCTGCTGCAACGCTACAAGGAGGTGGGGGTCGCTGGCGGCATCACCGCCAACAACATCTCCATCGTCGATCGCGCGCGTCCGCCCGGCGGACCGTCCAAGCCGAACATGATGCTGAATCTGGCCATCGCGGCCATCCTGGGCCTGGGGTTCGGCGTGCTGCTGGCCTTCGCCATGGAGGCGCTGGACCAGTCGCTGTCCACGCCCGAGGACGTCGAGTCCAAGCTGGATGTGGCGGTGCTGGGCGCCGTGCCGATCCTGCCCAGGGGGCAGACGCCGGTCGAAGCCCTGGCGGACCTGCGATCCGGTTTCGCCGAAGCCTATTATTCGCTGCGCACCGCGCTGCAATTCTCCACGCCCAACGGGGCGCCCTCGACCCTCTTCATCACCAGCGCCCGGCCGGGCGAGGGCAAGTCGACGACCGCCCTGGCCATCGCCGAAAATTTCGCCCGCATCGGCCACCGCGTGCTTCTGGTCGATGTCGATCTGCGCAAGCCGTCGATGCACCGCCTGCTGGGCGCCAACAACGACCGGGGCATGAGTTCGATCCTGTCCGGTTCGGCGACGCTCAGCGACGTCGTCCAACGACCCGAGGACGGCGGCCTGTGGTTCATTCCCTGCGGACCCTTGCCGCCCAATCCGGCCGAACTGCTGAGCGGCGCGCGGGTCCAGGGCTTCCTGGACGAGAGCCGCCGTCGCTTCGACATCGTCGTCATCGACGGGCCGCCGACCCTGGGCTTCGCCGACGCCCCGGCCATGGCGGCCAATGTCGCGGGCACCGTCTTCGTCATCGAGGCCAACGGCACGCGGCGCGGCCAGGCGCGCGGCGCCCTGGCCCGGCTGAGGATGGGCCGCGCCCGGATTCTCGGCGCCGTCCTGACCAAGTTCAACGCCAAGTCCAGCGCCTACGGGGCCTATGACTACGCCTACGACTACGCCTATGGGGCGGATTCGAACGCTGACAGGAAGGCTGACGTTTGAGCCGCCGCGCCGCCCCTGATGCGAGGGCGGCCAAGCAGGCGGCCGGACGGCCGCCGGACGCCTTGGTCTTTCTGGTGATCGTGGCGGGCGTCTGGATCACCTGGCAGATTCTGCGCAACGCCCTGGTGCTGACGGTCCCGCCAAGTCTGGCGTTGCGGCTCGGGCCGGACTCGCCCACGGCGCTGACCCGTATGGCGGAGACCGAACTGGCGGCGGGGCGCATAGACGCGGCCCAGCGCCTGGCTCAACGCGCCCTGACCCGCAAGCCGTTCAATGTCGCGGCCCTGCGCGTGGCCGGTCTGGCCGCGGCGCGCGAAGGCGATCTCGAGGCCGCGAACCAGATGCTGACCCTGGCCGGCAACTGGAGCCTGCGCGACGATCCCGCCCAAAGCTGGCTGGTCAAGCACCGACTGGAGCAGGGCCGTTCCGCCTCGGCCCTGGCCCATGCGGACACATTGATGCGTCGGCGGACGGATCTTCGGCCGATGTATTTCGACCTGATGATCAATCTGGCGCTGCGCAACGACGTCGAGGCCCAGGCTGCGCTGGTGGCCTTGTTGCGGCGCGAACCGCCCTGGCGGATCGACTTCTTCATCCATGCCCTGGAGCGGCCCGAGGGCCTTCCCGTGGCCGTCGCCGCCCTGGCGGCGCTGAAGGACGGTCAGGGCCGGGCGACCGACGAGGAAAAGGCGCGGGTGTACGGAACCCTGATCGCCCAGGGCCGGATCACGACGCTGCGCGCGGTGATGGCCCACGTCGAACCGCGACCGCAGCCCATCCTGACCAACGGCGACTTCAGCGACGGCGTCGGCGCACCGCCGTTCGGATGGAGCCTGCCCGCCGGCGCCGGGGTCCTGGCCGAGGTCGCGAACGATCCCGAGGGCGGCGGTCTCGCCCTTCACGCCCTGGTCTCTGAAACAACCGAGCGGACGGTCGCGGAACAGCTCGTGCTGTTGACGCCCGGCCGATGGCGGTTGTCGGGGCGGTTCCGCGTCGATCAGGGCGACCTGACCGGTCGCGTGGCCTGGGTCCTGGCCTGCGCGGCGGGCGGACAGGTCTTGGCGTCCGCCCCGGTGTCGGCGGCCGCACGCGGAGACTGGACGCCCTTTTCGGCGCTGATCGAAACGCCTCCCGACGCCTGCGGGGCACAGCAGCTTCGACTGGTCAGCCGCGACCAGGATCGCCGATCGCCGGTCGAAATCTGGATGGATGACGTGACTCTGACCCGCGTCAGATGACCCGGAAAACACGCTGAGGGGGAAAACTCACATTCCTATTATTGCTCCGGGAACTATTTTGGCGCATAGCGTTTAGGAACTGTGCGGCGGTTTCCGCAAAGTCGAGAGGGTTATGAGATGCGTAAGATCATCGCAGCTTCGGTTGTCGGACTGGCCCTTGTCGCCGGTCAGGCCGTCGCGTCGAACGGCGCGGCCCAGTCGCTGCGCGTCGGCGACCGCGTGGGCGCCGCTCTGGGCGAGCGCGAGGATTTCGCGTTCGGCTCCTGGCTGGCGAACGGCGGATTCTTCGGCGGCATGGGTGGGGCCGGCTCGATTATCACGATCGCGGCCCTGACCGGCATTGGCGTCGGCGTCGCCAACGAGGTATTCCGCGACAACGAAAGCAGCCCGTCCTGATACGGCGCTGATCTCGTCCGATCCCACTTCGGGCCAGAAGCGGCTGTTGGCGATTTTCGCCAGCGCCCTTCTGGCCTTTTCAATTCTAGTCGGCGGCGCGGCCCCGCCCCGCCCCGTTTTCCTGGCGATCCTGGAGCTTTTGGGTCTTGTCGTCCTGGCCCTGACCGTCTTGCGACTGGGCGGCGACGGGGACTGGCGGCGGCACGGATGGGCCTTGGGGCTGGCCCTGGCGGTGATCGCGGTCCCCCTGATCCAACTGATCCCCCTGCCCGCGCCGCTGTGGGCGCGGCTGCCCGGCCATCAGGAAGCCGCGCTGGCGCCGGCCCTGGCCGGGGCGACGCCGGGCTGGGCGGCCCTGTCCCTGACGCCCGACCGAACATGGGCCACGGCCCTGGGACTGATCCCGGCCCTGGCGGTCTTCGCCGCCTGCCTGATCCTGGACGCGCGGCGACGTTTCACCCTGGTCGTCATTGTCCTGATTGGCGCAACGCTGAGCATCCTTCTGGGCGCCTTGCAGGCGGCCAGCGGCGGCGACGCCCTGCACATCGACGCCCGAACCGCCGATGGCGCCATGGCGGGCTTCTTCGTCAATCGCAATCATTTCGCGACCCTGATCCTGATGAGCCTTCCCTTCGCAGCGGCCCTGGCGGCGGCCAACCGACGTTGGCCTGTCTCGCCCAGGTTGCTGAGCTGGGTCTGCGTCCTGTTCGGTCTTCTGGCGGTCATCGCCCTGGCCGCCATACGGTCGCGAGCGGGCGTTGTGCTTCTGGCGCCCGCCATGTTGCTGAGCCTGCTGATCGTCGCACGATCGGGCGAGGCCGGGCGCTCGATCCGCGCCCTGCGCCTGTGGGTGCTGGGCGGCGTCGCCGCGGGACTGGCGGTGCTGGCCTTCGGTCTGTCGCCGCTGATGAGCCGCTTCGAACAGGCCGGCGGAGGGCAGGAGCGACTGGATCGCTGGCCCGACGTGTTGGAGGCCGCGGGCCGTTATCAGCCGCTGGGTTCGGGGCTGGGTTCGTTCGACGCCGTCTATCGTTCGATCGAACCCGTGGCCTCTCTGGACGCCACCTATTTCAACCACGCCCACAACGACTATCTCGAACTGTGGCTGGAGACCGGCTGGCTGGGCATGGCCGTTCTGGTCTTGGCCCTGATCTGGGCCGCACCGCGGTGGCTGAAGAGCTGGAGCAACAAGGGCGAGACGCGCGGCGATCCCCTGGCGCGGGCCGCGGGCGCGGCCCTGGTGCTGCTGGCGCTGCATTCGGTCGTCGACTTCCCGATCCGATCGACCACCATCCTGGTCCTGACCGCCCTGTGTCTGGGCCTGATCGCGGCGGCCGATCCTTATCGAGCCGCCCCGACGCGCAAGGATGTCGTCACGGCCTGAGCGGACGCCCCGCCCGTTGCTCGGCCACGATCCAGACGTGAAGCCGCTCCAGGGCCGCGGCGCGGGCCGGGGTCGGCGGATGCCCGTCGAACAGCCGACGGCCCTGGCTTCGCCCCAGCCGGGTCACGAAGGCGGCGGCGCCTGACGTGTCATAGCCCGCGAGGGCCGCCAGGATCAGGCCCGCCCGGTCGGCCGCCTCCTCACGCGCACGCGAACCGCGCCGCGCGCCGGCGTCCTCGGGACGGCGCAGATTGTGCGCCATCTCATGGGCGATGACGAAGGCCAGATCGTCGTCGCGAACCGCATAGTCGGTCAGGGCGCTGGACACCGAGATCCGAACGCCGTCCGAGGCCGCGAAGAGCTGCGACGAAGGTTCGACCTGGACGGGCCAGGAACAATGGTCACGCGGCCGCACGACCAGATCGATGACCTGCCCGTGGCGACGGACACGCACAGGGATCGGCGCGGCGACGGCTTCCGCCTCGATGTCGTGCAGCGCCATGGCCATCGGCGCATAGTCCGCCTGCCGCGTCGTCGTGCGCGCGGCGTCGAAGCGTCGATGTCTGAAGCTCAGCACCACGTCGCCTTCGCGCACCCCCGCGCGCGCCGCCGGGCCGTCGGGCGCCAGGGCCATGACGCCCAGGTCCCCGTCGGTCAACCCGAAGGCCGAAGCCACGGCCGGGCGCAAGCCGGGGCGATACTGATCCAGATTGTGCAAGGTCCAGCCCAACCCCGGCCGGGCGTCGTCGCACAGAGCGGCCGCGGTCTCGCTCAGGCGCCACGCGATGTTCAGGACGCGACGGTCCTGGTCGCGCAGAGCGTGCAAGGCCGCCTGGGGACCGCCCGTGCGCGCGGCCGCGTCGACGACGCCCGGGGCCATGACCACGGCGGCGCTGATCGCCCAAACGGCCTGCACGCGCTTCAAGATCGACCGCCTCGGATCGGATCGGGCGCCGCCGCCAGAGACGACGGCTGACGCATCGCCTGTTCCCGCGCCATGGTCGCACGGGACTGGGCGGCGCGGTCGCTGTAGCGCTGAAGCGCATCCCCGGCCGTGGTGCTGGCGGCCGAGAACAGCAACAACCAGGCGAAGAGGGGGTGAACGTGCTCGAACCAGCCGACGCCTTGATAGCTGGTGATGAAGGCCACGGTCCAACAAGCGCCGGCGATGGCGATGGAGCGCACGTTCGAGCGCGGATGCCGACGCGCGGTCCTGATGGTCTTCAGCGCACGGATGATCAGCAGGCCGCAGAAGGACAGCAGCAGGACAAAGCCGATGGTCCCCGTCTCGGCCAGCGTACGCAGGAAACTGTTCTGGACCTGACCGACATCCCAATACCGGGTCATGCCGCGAATACCGGCCAGGTTCTGGGCCTCGGCCTGTAGGCCGATCATGGACTGGTTGATGCCGACCCCCCAGACCGGACTGTCCTGGAAATGCCGCCAGCCGATCTCATAGGACAGCAGACGCGTGTTCCAGGAATAGACCAGATGGTCGGACTCCAGCACCGAAGCCACGGTGGGATAGAGCCACAGGCCGATGACCACGAAGGCGATCAGGCCCAGAATCACCACGAAGGGCCGAAACCGGGTCAGCGGTATCAGAAGCAGCCCCAGCCCCAGCATGACCAGGGCCGCCTTGCCGCCGGTCAGCCACAGGGCCAGCAGGCAGGCGCCCGCCCAGAGCAGGCGTCGCGACAGGATGAAATACAGCGTCGGGAAGACGATGACCGGCGAGATGGAATCGCCCAGGTAGCCGAAATACCGCCCCCCCGAACCCGAGAAGGTCTCGCCGAGACCGAACAGTCGCGACAGCAGACTGTTGACCACGATCACCACGGTGATGACGCGGATCGCCAGATCCCACAGCCGCTCGATACGGTTCAGGTCCCAGGGAACGGCGGCCAGTGTCAGGGCCGGCAGGAAGGCCGCCACCATGACGACCGCATATTGCAGGCCGAAGACGAGGTCGCCGTTCGGGATCACCAGTTGCTGCAAGGTCAGCAAGGCCCCGTACAGCATCAGGAAAATCATTTCGGGACGGACCCTGTATCGCCCCGCCATCACGAAGCCGAAACACAGGGCGACAACCCCCACCAACACCACCTTGGGCGCACGCAGCAGGTCGTTGTCGTCCGAATAGGCGAACGGGATGAGGAACAGAAAAAAGACCAGCGGCGGCGTCAGGCGCGCCAGCATGGGGCGCGAACCCGGGTCGGACACTGAGACGGCGGCGGTCATGATCCAACCCTGTCGGAAGGCGTTCAGGAAGACAACGCCTAACGCCGCACCTGACGCGTCAGTAACCGAGAGTTTCTGAATGTAAGTTTCATATTCGTAGGTTATGCGTTTCAGAGGGATGAAAGACCCCGCATTTACGCCGGGGATTTCGACGGGATAGGAATGGCCGAGGATCACGATCCGCCCAGCGAGCGGCGCAGGAGCAGCGACCGTCGCGTCGCGGCGCCTTCGCACGCGGGTGCGATCCGCCTGGGCCTGTTGGTGGCGTTGGACGCCGCCTGTGCGCTGGCGGTGCTGTACGTCTCGGTAGCCTGGCAAAGGGAAATCTATCCGCAGTGGTCGTTGCCCAGCCCCGCGCTGAGCGCCGCCCTGCTGGCGATCATCACCGTCGGGTCGGCCCTGATGCTGCGGCCGGGACGCAGTTGGTCCGCCGTGACGGAAAGCACCATCGCCAGGCTGATCATCCTGGGCGGCGTCATCACCCTGTTGTGGCTGGTCGCCGAATTCTTGCTGAACCGCGGCGCCGAACTGCCGCGTCAGGTGCTGCTGCGATACGGGGTCAGCCTGCCCCTGGCGTTGATCGCCATGCACTGGCTGACGGCGACCGTGGCCCGGCTGTTGCATCTGACGACGCAACCGCCGCTGGGCGCGCCGGCGGCGGTGGTTCTGGGGCGGCCGGGCGACGCCCGCGCCCTGGTCGAATACATCCAAACCCTGCCGGATCGAGGGGGGCTGGTCATACTGGGCGTGGTCACCGACGAGACCGTGCCGGTGCGCACCCTGGCGCTGAAGGAGGTGCTGGGCGCCGGGTCCGATCTGGTCGTCATCTGCGAGCGGCTGGCCACCGAAAGACGACTTCCGCCCGTCGTCCTGTTGGCGACCCGGCGCGACAACCTGCGCGCCGCGACGCGAGCGGCCCTAGACATGGCGGCAGAGGGACGCGGCCTGACGGTCATCGACGTGGCCGCCGACCTGACCCGCAGTTTCGAGACGGTGACCCGGCGCCACATCGTGCGCCGACGCACGGTTCCCATTGGGCTGCAACCGCCGGGCGGCGGCCTTTCGGCCGCGGCGCGACGCAGCCTGAACATCGGCCTGGCCGCGGCGGGCCTGATCGTCGCCGCCATTCCCATGCTGGCGATCGCCGCCCTGGTGCGGGCCGCCCTGGGGGCGCCGATCCTGTTCCGTCAGGAACGGGTGGGCCGTGACGGCGAGCCGATCGTCGTGTCCAAATTCCGCACCATGCGTTTCGCCTCGACGGACGGCGGCGACGCCCTTCCCGACGATGACCGGACCAATCCCATCGGCGCCTGGCTGAGGAACTGGCGCCTGGATGAGACCCCCCAGCTCTGGAACATCCTGGTCGGCGACCTGGCCTTCGTCGGTCCCAGACCCCTGGTGATCGAACAGGTGGCGGGGCTGCCCGATCGCGGACAGTTGCGCGGTCAGGTCACGCCGGGCCTGACCGGCTGGGCGCAGATCCATGGCGGACAAGCCCTGTCCATGGAGGATAAATTCATCATGGACGCCTGGTATGTGAAACACGCGAGCCTGGGTCTGGACCTGAAGATCCTGGCGTTGACGGCGATGCGCCTGCGACGGCTGGAGCGCGTGGACGCCGCCGAGGCGGCGCGATGCCGCGCTGAGATCAAGGGCGACATAAAAGCCTGGCTGCAAGAGGCGCGAGCGTGACGACGGCCGACCGCGCCTTGGCGTCCGCCCTCTTCGTCGGGGCCGATCTGAAATACATGATCGACTTCCGCGCGCCCCTGATCGCGGCCCAGACGGCGCGCGGACGGCCGGTCACGATCCTGGCCGCGCCGACGCCGGGCTTTGACGAACGCATCGTCGAACGGCTGGGCGCACGCTTCATTTCCTGGCCGCTGCGGCGCACGGCCCTGAATCCGATCGCCGACCTGTCGGCCCTGGCGGGCCTGTGGCGGGTTCTGCGCCGTGAGCGCCCCAGCCTGGTCTTCGCCCACGCCATCAAGCCGGTCATCTACGCCATGGTCCTGGCGCGGCTGGCGGGCGTTCGAACCCGGGTGGCCATGATTCCGGGTCTGGGTTACGCCTTCGGTCGCGACGGCGGTCTCAAGGCCCGACTGGTGTCGGCGGCGGCCCGGAGCGCCTATGCCCTGGCCACGCGATGCGCCAGCCTGGTTATCTTTCAGAACACGGACGACCGGGACGTGCTTCTGGCCAACGGCGCCTTGTCGTCACGAACGGCCACGGCGGTCGTGGACGGTTCCGGCGTCGATATGGAACGGTTCCCCCAGGCGCCCTTGCCGGACGGACCCATCGTCTTCCTGATGGTGGCGCGCCTGATCCGCGACAAGGGGGTGCACGACTTCGTCGCCGCGGCCCGGCGGGTGCGCGCCGCGGCTCCTGAGGCGCGCTTCGTCCTGATCGGCGCGCCGGACGCCAATCCGAACGCCGTCACCACGGCCGAACTGGAGACCTGGCGACGCGAGGGCGTGGTCGAGGTCCGGGGCCAGGTCGCCGACCCGCGCCAGGCCTTCGCGGACTGTCACGTCTTCGTTCTGCCGTCCTACTACCGCGAGGGGGTGCCGCGCACCAATCTGGAAGCCCTGGCCACCGGCCGCGCCGTCATCACCTGCGACACGCCCGGTTGCCGCGAGACGGTGCGCGACGGCGTCAACGGCCTGCTGGTCCCGCCGCGCGACCCGGTCGTCCTGGCCGAGGCCATGCTGGAACTGGCGCATGATCCGGCGCGAGTGCGGGCCATGGGCCGGGCGGGCCGTCTTCTGTGTGCGGAGCGGTTCGAGCTGGGAACCGTGACGCGGGCGACGCTTTGCGCCATGGATCATGCCGAGATGTCGCAAGGCCGCACCCATGCGTGAGACCCTGAACCAGCGAAACGACTCCCAGGCGCTGATGCAGGCGATGATGGCCCCGTGTCTTACGCCTGAGATGACGTTGTACGATGTCGGTTGCGGCGAAAAGCCTTTCGCCGACTTTCTGAGGGGGCGCGTCGCCGCCCATGTCGGGGTCGATGTCGACTACGGCTTTTACGACACTCGCCATATCGACCTGATCGGCAGCGCCGACGCCCTGCCGATGGCGAACGGATCGGTCGACGCCATCCTGTCCAGCCAGGTGATCGAACACCTGCCCGATCCCGAAAAAGCGATCGCCGAGGCGGCCAGGGTTCTGAAACCCGGCGGCCTGCTGTTCCTCAGCTACCCCTATCTCTATCCGATCCACGCCCCGCCCTGGGACTTCGCCCGGCTGAGCGAATTCGCCATGGATCGTATGCTGACGGCGCATGGGTTGGAGTTGGTCGAGCGTCGCACCCTTGGCGGATTCTGGTACCTGCTGGGCGCGGTGACGCCAGTCTATCTGAGCGGCCTGCCCCCCTTGCGGGCGCTTCGACTGAGCGGGGCGTTCGGCTGGATCGCCCGAACCGTGTGCCGGGGTTTGCACGCTCTGGAGGCGGCGTCGCTGCGGCTGATGAAGCGCGATGTCGCCGCGTCGCGCATGGCCTGGGCCGTCACCTATGTGCTGACGGCGCGCCGGTTGGAGACAACGACGACATGACGCTCGCGGGGGGCATCATCGGTTTCGTACGGCAGGAGGGGCGGGTTCTGCGGCGTTTGGCCGGGGACATGGGCAGCCTGACGGCGCAACGGGTGTTCCAGCGCGCCGTGGGCCTGGTCAGCCTGTATTTCGTCGTTCGCCATCTCAGCCAGACGGACTTCGGCCAGTATCAATTCGCCGCCGTCGCCGTGGCGGCCGTGGCCTTCATGGCCCTGCCCGGTCTGGACAATGCGGTGATGCAGTCGGTCGCCCGCGGGTCCGAGGCCCTGTACCGTCGCGCGACCCGCGCCGCCCTGCTGGGCAGCCTGCTCGGCTCGGTGCTGCTGGTCATTGCAGCTTTCGTCCTGCGGTCGCACCGACCCGAGGCCTTCCTGCCTCTGCTGGTCGCCGCCGCCCTGTTTCCCGCCTACACCGGCCTGACCCAGTGGAAGAGCGTGCTGCTGGCGCGGACGCGATTCTCGGTCTGGGCGCTGACGGAAAGCCTCGTGTCGCTGACGACGCACGGCCTGCTGATTTCGGCCGTGCTGCTGGACGTGCAGCCGCTCTGGATTTTCGTGGCCCTGTATTTCGGGCCGGGCGCCGTGATGAACGTCTTCGCTAGCGGCCTGTGCTGGGCGCGGATGGACGAACCCGGCGACGCCGCCGAGAATGACCGGCTGTTCCGTTACGGCCTCGGGGCCTCGGCGGTCACCATGGTCAGCATGGTCGCCGAACAGATCGAGCGGATCGCCATCTTCCTGCTGCTCAGCCCCGCCGTCCTGGCCATCTATTTGGCGGGGGATCGCCTGTCCGAGCTGGTGCGCAGCGTGGCCCAGGACGGGGCGGCGGTTCTGGCGCCCCGGTTCGCGCGGATGAACGCCTATGAAGGCAAGGTCGAGCGCGCGATCTGGCTGATCTGCATGGTCGCCGGGGTCGGCATCGTCGTCTTCGCCTTCACCCTGGCCCCGCCTCTGTTGATCCTGGTCTTCGGTCACGCCTATGCGCCGTCGATCCCTTTCGCCCAGGCCCTGTTGTGCTCGGTCGCGATCGGCAACGTCGGCCAGTTTCAGTTCCGCTTCATCCGCTCGCAGTTGGACGCGGAGTCGTTCCGCACCGTGACCCTGTGGACCTCGGGTCTCCGCATCGTCGCGGGGATCGGCCTGGTCTATCTTTTCGGCGTCTGGGGAGCGGTGGCGACGGTTTTCCTGCACCGAGCCGTTTTGAGTCTGCTTTCCTCCGCCGTCATCCGGCGACGCTATCGCTCCGCCACGCCTGAGGTCGGCCATGGGTAGTCCCCCCAGCAACCACCTGAAGAACGTCGACCCGGCGACCGTGCGCGACTTCGGCCGCGAATGGGCCGCCTATGATCAGTCGCCGATCGCCGCGGACGAATTGGCCGTCCATTTCGGCCAGTATTTCTCGCCCTTTCCCTGGGAGCGGTTGCCTGAGGGGGCCGAAGGGTTCGACCTGGGCTGCGGCTCGGGGCGCTGGGCGCGGTTCGTGGCCCCGCGCGTCGGCAAGCTGCATTGCCTGGACGCCAGCCCCCAGGCCCTGGAGACGGCGCGGCGCAATCTTGCGGGCCACGACAACATCACCTTCCACAACGCCAGCGCGGGCGATATGCCCTTCGCCGACGCCAGCCTGGACTTCGGCTTCTCGCTAGGCGTGCTGCACCACATCCCCGACACAGCGGGGGGCGTGAAGGAATGCGGTCGGGTGATCCGACCGGGCGGGGTGTTGCTGTTGTATCTCTACTACCGGTTCGACAACCGGCCCTGGTGGTACGGCGGCCTGTGGGCGCTCAGCGAGATTCCCCGCTGGATCATCAGCCGACTGCCGTTCGGCCTGAAGCACGCCGTCGCCTACGCCATCGCCCTGACGGTGTACTGGCCTCTAGCGAGGCTGGCCGGATGGCTGGATCGACGCGGCGTCGATGTGACGAACTTCCCCCTGTCCAACTATCGCTGGCAGGGCCTGTATTCGCTGAAGACCGACGCGCTGGACCGGTTCGGCACTCGGTTGGAGCAACGCTTCACCCGGCCCGAGATCACCAAGATGCTGACCGACGCGGGCTTTGGGGAGATCCGCTTCCGCGAGGAAGGCCCCCCCTTCTGGTGCGTCTCGGCCATACGGCGGGCCGGATGAGACGAGCTGTCGCCGAGACCCTGCGGCGTCACGCCGACCGCACGGCCCTGGTGGCCGAGGGCGGCGACGTCTGGACCTATGCGCGACTGGAGACCGAGGCGCGGGCCGTGGCCGCCGAACTGCCCGGACCCTGCCTCACGGTGATCGAGGGCGGCAATGCGCCGACCACGATCGCGGCCTATCTGGGCGTCCTGCTGAACGGCGGCCTGGCGCACCTGGCCGAGAGCGGCCGTGCGGACGCCTTGCGGGCGGCCTTCGGTCCCCTGGCCCTCATCCGGTGCGGCGACATGACGAGGGCGCTCGAAGTCGGCGACGACGCGGTTTCGAGCGAAGGGGTCCATCCCGACCTGGTGCTGCTGTTCTCGACCTCGGGCACCACCGGCGCCAGCAAGATGGTCAAGATCACGAACGGCGCCATTCGTTCGAACACCGAAGCCATCGTCGACTATCTGGGCCTGACGGCTGAGGATCGGGCGATCACCTCGCTGAAGCCGACCTACACCTATGGCCTGTCGGTGATCCATTCGACCCTGCTGTCGGGCGGCGCCCTGTTGCTGACCGATCGGTCGGTGCAGGACCCGGCCTTCTGGCGTTTCGCGCGGACGCACGGCGCCACCACCCTGTCGGGCGTGCCCCACACCTGGGAGGTTCTGGCCGACAGCGACGACCTGGAGCGGACGCCCAGCCTGCGGCTTCTGACCCAGGCGGGCGGCAAGTTGCGGCCCGAGCTGGTGCGACGCTTCGCCGAGCGCGGCCGCAAGGCGGGATGGGATTTCTGCGTCATGTACGGTCAGACCGAGGCCGCGCCGCGCATGGCCTATCTGCCGCCGCAACTGGCCGAGACGGCGCCCGAGGCCATGGGGGTGGCCATTCCCGGCGGCGCGCTGTCGCTTCAGGACGAACAGGGGCGCCTGATCGACACCCCGGAGACCGAGGGCGAACTGATCTATCACGGGCCGAACGTCATGGCCGGCTACGCCACGCGGCGCGCCGACCTGGCGGCCGCCGAATCCCTGGGACGCCTGGCGACCGGCGACCTGGCCATGCGACGGCCCGACGGCCTGTTCGTCATCACCGGGCGACGGTCGCGCTTCATCAAACCCCTGGGGATCCGCATCGGCCTAGACGAGGTCGAACGGCTGCTGGCTGCGCGCGGCGTGACGGCCGCCGCCGTGGCCCAGGGCGAGGGCCTTCTGGTCGTCTGCGAAGGTTGCGAGGCGCCGCACTCCGCGTCGCTGGCGGACGAACTGGGCCTGCCGTCGACCCTGGTCGAGACCCGGCGCGTGGACGCCCTGCCCCGCCTGGCCTCGGGCAAGCCGGACTATGGCGCGTTGCGACCGACGCCGCCGGGCAAGATCTGGCTGCCGGCCCATCCGCTGCGTTTCGCCCGCGACACGGCCGAGGAGACCTGGCGGCTGCTGGTGGGCGGGGGCGATCGCACGCGCCCCGTCGTCGACGTATTCAGCGACGTGCTGCGCCGTCCGGTGAAGCTGGACGACAGCTTCACCTCCCTGGGCGCCGATTCCCTGAACTACATCGAACTGACCGTCGCCCTGGAAGACGTCATGGGCCGACTGCCCGACGGCTGGATCCATATGTCGGTCGAGGCGCTGGAACAGCGCCGCGAGGCCTGGTCATGAAAGGGATGCGCTCGGTCGAGACCGTGGTCGTGGCGCGGGCGGCGGCCATCGTCCTGGTCGTGGCCAATCACGTGGTGTTCGGCGTCAATATGCACGGCGGCCTGAACGCGCTTCTGGTCGTCTCGGGCCTGGCCATGGCGCAGTTCGGTTTCGGCTCGACGACGCGCGAGGCCGTGCGCGCCATGTTCCGGTTCGGGGTGCGTCTGATCCTGCCCAGCTTCCTGCTGGCCCTGGTCTGGCAGATCGGCGTCGGGCACATCAGCCTTCCCGAACTGGGGTTCTGGAGCAACTGGCTCTACAAATTCCGGGTCGCCCTGTTTCCCATTTGGTACGCCCAGGCCGTCGGCCAGATTCTGGTCGTGTTGATCCCCCTGTTCCTGCTGACCGACATGGGCGCACGGATCGCGCGTCGCCCGATCCTTTGGGTCGGCGCTCTGTATCTGGTCAGTTGCGGGCTGGCCCTGGTCTCCTATGCGACGTGGGACACGACCTATTGGGCCGACAAGCTGCCGCATCTGATCCTGTGGAACCTGATCTTCGGTTGGTTGATCTGGGCCGTCCGCGCCTCAAACCTTCCCACGCTGACGGGGCGCTGGCTGCTGACCGGGGTGCTGGCGGCGTCGGTGGCCGTCCTGTTCGTGGGCATGGACGCCTTCGGCGGCGAGACGCGGGCGATCTATATGCCGTTGATCATCCTGCCGGTGATCTGGCTGGATCGGATCAGCCTGCCGACCGTCGTGGCGCGCGTCACGATCGTGATCAGCCAGGCGACCCTGTTCATCTTCCTGTTCCACTACTACGCCTTCTGGGGGATATGGCGCATCGGCCGTCTGATCGGCTTTGAGGTCGAGGCCCAGAACCCCTTCCTGCGCCTGTTCGCGGGCATCGTGGGACCGGTCGTGCTGTGGGCGGTGTGGACGGCGGCGCTCAGGGTCTATCGCCGAGGCTATCACCTGGGACTGGCGGCGTGAGCGCCCGCCTCGCCTTGTCCGGCGCGGACCCGGCGCCTAGGGTGTCGGCGTCGTTCGGTCCCAGGAGCGCCCCGACCATGGCCAGGCCTCTGGCGACCGTCGCCATGACCGCCTTCAACGCCCAGGACACGATCGAACGCGCCCTGGTCTCGGCCCTGGCCCAGGACTGGCGGCCCCTCGAAATCCTGGTGGTCGACGACGCCTCGACCGACGCCACGGCCGATCGCATCACCGCCATGGCGGCGCTTCATCCCGAGATCCGCCTGATCCGCCACCCCCGCAACCAGGGGGTCGCGGCGGCGCGCAACAGCCTGCTGGAGGCGGCGGCCGGAACCTTCATCATCTTCTTCGACGACGACGACGAAAGCGTTCCGCACAGGATCACCCGCCAGATCGCCCGCATCGAGACCTATGAATCCCGCTTCGCGCCGGATGGGCCGGTGATCTGTCACGCGGCGCGGCTGCAAACGGCGCCGGACGGGAACCAGCGGATCGAAGCCACCATGGGCGGGCGCGAGGCCGTTCCCGCGCCGCAGGGTCGGGCGGTGGCCGAGCGCATCCTGATGGGGCGTCCCCTGGTCGACGGCTATGGCGCCTTGGCGACGTGCAGCCAGGCCGCACGGCGATCGACCTATGACCGCGTCGGCGGATTCGATCCCGCCTTTCGGCGCAGCGAGGACACCGACCTGTCCATCCGCCTGGCCCTGGCGGACGCCCATTTCGTCGGCGTGGCCGAACCCCTGGTGCGCCAGACCCTGACCCTGGCGAGCGACAAGACCCTGACGGCCGAGCGCGAGGCCATGCTGGCCCTGCTGGACAAGCATCAGGCCGTGTTCGACAGCGTGCGCGCCCACGCCTTCGCCCGTCGCTGGACGGCGTTGAAATTCGACTGGCTGGCCGGGCGCCGTCGTCGGTTCGCCACGGGTCTGCTGGCCCTGGCCCTGCGGCGACCGGTCGAGACCATGAAACGGCTGGCCTACGCCCTGCCGATGTCGGCCTCGCGGGCCGGGGTGCGGGACCTGCACCGCCCTGGCCCGACGCCGGGAGAGGCGCGATGAACTGGCGCCTGAAGATCGCGGCCAAGGTCGCCCTGTCGCGCCTGGGCCTGCCCTATGATCGCTGGCGCGAGCTGGGCCTGTTCCGGCTGGGCCGCATGGACCGGCCCGACTACGCCATGAGGACCTTCGACCTGCATATCCGCCGCGCCTTCCCCGACGGGCGTCTGGACGGAAAGACGGTGCTGGAGATCGGGCCGGGCGACAGCCTGGCCTCAGCGGTCGCCGCGCGCGCCCATGGCGCGACCGAAACCCTGTTGGTCGACGCCGGAGCCTATGCCCGCCGAGACGTCGATCTGTACCACGCCATGGCGCTCGCCCTGGCCGAACGCGGACAGGCGCCGCCCGACCTGTCGGACGCCCTGACTCTGGACGAGGTGCTGTCGCGCTGTTCGGCCCGCTATCTGACCGCCGGGGTCGACGCCTTCGCCACGCTGCCGGACCGGTCGGTCGATCTGATCTGGTCGCACTCGGTGCTGGAGCACATTCCGTTGAAGCAGCTTCCGCTTCTGATGGCCGAGATGCGTCGGGTGCTGAAGCCGGACGGGCGGATGTCGCACAACATCGACTTTCAGGACCATCTGTCCCACGGCCTGAACAGCCTGCGTTTTTCCGAAGCGGTCTGGGAATCGCCGACGATGCGGAACGCGGGTTTCTACACCAACCGCGTGCGCGCCCGAACCCTGCACGAGATGATCCGCCAAGCCGGGTTCGATCTGATCGTCGAGGATTTCGGCCGTTGGCCCGAGCTTCCCCTTGCGCGGCGCGACCTCGATCCCGCCTTCCGCGACCTGACGGACGACGAACTGTCGATCTGCACCTCGCACCTGCTGGCGAGACCGTCGTGACCCGGGTGACCGTGGGAGTCACCTGCTATGAGGCGCGCGACACCATCGCCCGCGCCGTCGCCAGCGCAGCGGCCCAGACCTGGCCGGATGTCGAAATCCTGGTCGTCGACGACGCCTCGACGGACGGGTCGGCCGAAGTCGCCGAGGCGGCGCTGCGCGACTTTCCCAACGGTCGGCTGATCCGGCGGCCGGTCAACGGCGGCGTGGCGGCGGCGCGCAACACCCTGCTGGCCGAGGCGACCGGCCGCTACATCGCCTTCTTCGACGATGACGACGAAAGCGCGCCCGACCGGATCGCGGTCCAGGTCGCGCGGATTCAGGCCGAACCCGCCGCCGACGGCGTCCCGGTGCTGTGTTTCGCCTCGGGCGCGCGCCGCTATCCCAACGGCTATGAGATTCAGGCCCCGGCCATCGGCTCGCAGGGCCGACCGCCGCAAGGCGATGAGGTCGTCGGCTATCTGCTGGTGAACCGGCGCGCGCCCGACGCCTTCTACGGCGCGGGCACGCCCAGTTGCGCCCTGTTGGCGCCGGTGGCGGCGCTGCGCGCCGTCGGCGGCTATGACGAGACCCTGGGCCGCGCCGAGGATGTGGACATCGCCATCCGCCTGGCCCTGGCCGGCGGGCGTTTCGTCGGCTGCCGCGAGCGTCTGTATCTGCAACACGCCACCCCCGGCTCGGACAAGACCCCGGCGCGGAACCTGGCGGCCGAGCTGGCGGTGGTCGACAAGCACCGCGCCTGGCTGGAACGGCAGGGCCTGTATCGACACGCCCAAGCGTGGTTCCAGTTCCGCGAGGCCTGGTTCTCGCGGCGACGCGGCGAAGCCTTGCGGCGCGCCCTCGGTCTGGCGCTGGACCGGCCGGTTCTGACCGTCAGACGCCTTGTGCAGTCCGGCCCGGCCCGGTTGGCGCATGAGGGCCGCATGAACCGGGACGCCGGTTCGGCATGAGGATCCTGTTCAACAGCCGCAAATATGACGGGATCGCGGGCGGCGTGGAGCGGATGTCCGTACTCCTGATGAACGAAATGGTCCGGCGCGGCCATCAGGCGGCCCTGACGTCGCTGGACCCGCCCGAGGCGCGAACCTTCTATCCGCTGGACCCCGCCATCGACTGGACCCGTATCGACATCGGCGACCCGGCGGGCCGGGCCTCGCCACGCGAAATCCTGACGCGGCTGGCGGCCATGCGCGGCGTGGTGCGACGGTTTCAGCCCGATGTGATCATCGGCTTTCAGCACGGCGCCTTCGTCGCCATGGCTGCGGCGGCCCTGGGCATGGGGGTTCCCGTCATCGCGGCCGAGCGCAACGCACCCCAGCGGTTCGTTCATCAGAAGGACGGCCATGGCCGGACCTTCCAGTTCCAGAGCTTCCGTCTGGCGCGGTTCGTGACCGTGCAGTTCGACAGCTATCGCGACGGCTATCCCGACTTCATCCGGGATCGGATTGTCAGCATCCCCAACCCCGTCCAGCGTATCGCGCGACCGGCCGACCCGGCGGGTTCCGAAACCGGCCGCAAGTCCCTGCTGTGCGTCGCCCGGCTCAGCCGCCAGAAGAATCCGGCGGTGCTGGTCAAGGCCTTCGGACAGTTGGCCGCCGTCTTTCCCGACTGGGATCTGACGCTCGTCGGCGACGGCGAGGAACGGGCCGAGATCGAGAGCCTGGCCGCGTCCATCGCCCCGACTGGCCGTATTCGCCTAGCGGGGACCGAGACCGACGTCGGGCGCCACTATCGCGACGCCCACCTCTTCTGTCTGCCCGCGCTATGGGAAGGGTTTCCCAACGCCCTGGCCGAGGCCATGGCCCATGGCCTGCCCGCGGTGGGTTTCGCCGACTGCGCCGGGGTCAACGCCCTGATCCAACCGGGCCGCACCGGCCTTTTGGCGGCGCCCATGGGGGATGAGGCGGCTCTGACCCAGGCCCTGGGCGCCCTGATGGCCGACCCCGATCGTCGCGCCGCCATGGGATCGGCGGGCCGAGACGCCGTCGCCGCCTATGCGCCCCAGGCCGTGTTTGATCGCTGGGAGATCCTGTTCGCCGAGGCGGCGCGGCGATGAGGCTGCTGTTCGCCATCAAGCGGCTGGAACGGGCCTCCGGCGGGTCGGAACGGGTGCTGGCTCATCTCACGTCCGCCATGGTCCGGCGCGGTCACGCGGTGACGGTTCTGACCTGGGACGCGCCCGACGCCCGACCCTTCTATCCGTTCGACCCGGCGGTGCGGCTGATCAACCGGGGCGTCGGCGACAGCGCCCGACCCACCCGTCCCGCCGAGATGTTGGCGCGCATCCTCGACCTGCGGCGCGCCGTCCTCGGAGAAAACCCGGATGCGGCCATCGGCTTCGGCCATTCGATGTTCGTGCCCCTGGCTCTGGCGCTGGTCGGCGGCGGCGTTCCGGTGATCGCCAGCGAGCATGGCGCGCGCGCCCATTACCGCGACCGGCCGATCGACTACGCCCTGTTCCGCCTGGCCGCCCGTCTGGTCCGGCGCGTGACCGTCACGACCGAGGCGGTCGGCGCCGAATACACCTCCGATGTCCGTCGCCGCATGGTGGTCATGCCCAACCCCATCATGATCGCCCCGCCCGCGCCGCCGACGCGGTCCGGCCGTCTGATCCTGAACGTGGGCCGACTGGAGCCGCAGAAGGATCAGGCCCTGCTGATCCGCGCCTTCGCCCGCGTCGCACCGCGTTTTCCCGACTGGCGATTGTGCATCCTTGGAGAAGGGCGGCTGCGCCCGGACCTCGAAACGCGCGTCGCCGAGACAGGACTGGGCGACCGTATCGCCCTTGCGGGCGTCACTGACGACATTGTCGCCGCCTATGCCGCGGCTGACATCTTCGCCCTGTCGTCGTCCTATGAATCCTTTGGACTGGCGATTCTCGAAGGCATGGCCCAGTCGCTGCCCGCGCTCGCCTTCGCCGACTGCCCCGGCGCCAATGAGGTGATCGTCGCCGACGAGACCGGCTTGCTCGTCGCGCCGGGCGACGACCGCGTCGCCGCCTTCGCCGCCGGGCTGGAAAGACTTATGGCCGACGCGATCTTGCGCGAGCGGCTGGGACAGGCGGGGCGAGCGCGGGCCGAGACGATGGCGGCGGCGGACGATTCGGCCGATCGCTGGGAACGCTTGCTCTGCGCCGCCGTGGGATTAGCCTGAGACCATGTCCAGCCCCCGTCGCCGAATCGCGATCGCGCCATGTGCGGCATAGTCGGCGCCGTCTCGGCGCGGACGCCGCCCGAAGGCCTGGCGCGGGCCATGATCGCCACCTTGCGGCGACGCGGGCCGGACGGCGTGGGCCTGTGGGCCGCTGATGGCGCGGCCTTCGGCCAGGCCCGACTGGCGGTGATCGACCTGACCGAGGCGGGCGCCCAGCCCATGCTGTCGGCGGACAGACGGCACGTCATCAACTTCAACGGCGAGATCTACAACGCCGAGGACCTGCGCCGCCGCCTGGACGCGGAAGGCCCGGCCATCGCCTGGCGCGGCCGTTCGGACACCGAGGTCTTTCTGGAATGGATCGCCCGGCACGGCGTGGCCTCGGCCCTGGAAGCGTCGGCCGGGATGTTCGCCTTCGCTGTCTGGGACCGAGTGCAGCGGCGCCTGACCCTGGCGCGCGACCGGGCGGGCGAGAAGCCGCTTTATTACGGCTGGGCGGGCGACGCCCTGGTCTTCGCCTCGGAGCTGAAGGCCCTGCGCATCGCGCCCGGCTTCGATCCCGCCGTCGATCCCGAGGCCGAGGCCGCCTTCGCCGAGCGCGGCTATACGCCCGCGCCCCTGACCCTCTATCGCGCGGCCCGAAAACTGCCCGCCGGGTCTTGGCTGACCTGGTCGCCCAGCGAGGGCCGGGTCTGGCCGACGCCCGTGCGCTGGTGGTCGATCGAAGCTGTGGCGGCGCGGGGCGCGGCCGACCCGATCACCGATCCCCAAGCCGCCGACGCCGCCCTGGAGGAGGCGCTGGGCCGCGCGGTCGAGCGGCAGATGATCGCCGACGTGCCGCTGGGGGCGTTCCTGTCGGGGGGGATCGATTCCTCCCTGATCGCAGCCCTGATGCAGGCGCGCTCGACCCGGCCGGTGAAAACCTTCACTGTCGCCTTCGACGAGGCCGCCTTCGACGAGAGCGGCCACGCTCAGGCCGTCGCCGATCATCTGGGAACGGAGCATCACGCCTTGCGCGTCTCGTCGGACCAGGCGCGGGCGGTTGTTCCGACCCTGGCCGATATGTATGACGAGCCGTTCGCCGATGCGTCGCAGATTCCGACCTCGCTGATCGCCGCCCTGGCGCGACGCCAGGTGACGGTGGCCCTGTCGGGCGACGGCGGCGACGAACTGTTCGGCGGTTACAACCGGCATCGCCTGCTGCCGCGCATCCAACGGACCCTGGGACCTTGGCCCCGCCCCTTGCGACAGGGTGCGGCGGGCCTGTTGCGCCACGCTCCCACCGGCCTGGTCGAGCGACTGGCGGCCGGGGCGGGCGCCTCGGCCTCGGTCGCGCGTCGGCTGAACGACCTGGCGGCAATGCTGGAAGCGGCCGACGATCCGCGCGCCCTCTATGCGGCGGCGTTGCGGGTGTGGCCGGGGCGGATGGCGCCGGATGCGCCGTCGTCGGACGAGGGCGACTACGCCCGCTGGATGATGCTGGCCGACTATCTCGGCTATCTGCCCGATGACGTCCTGACCAAGGTCGACCGCGCAGCCATGTATCATTCGCTGGAGACCCGCTGCCCCTATCTGGACCCGGATATCGCCGTCCTGGCCTGGCGGCTGCCGATGGCCCTGAAACTGTCCGGCGGGGTCGGCAAGCGGCCGTTGCGACGGCTGTTGGACCGGTACGCCCCCGCCGCCCTGACCGACCGACCCAAGGCCGGTTTCACCCCGCCGATCGGCGACTGGATTCGCGGGCCGCTGGCGGACTGGGCCGAACATCTGCTGACGCCCGAGCGCCTGGCCGGGCAGGCAGCCTTCGACCCGGCGACGGTTCAACGCCTGTGGCGGGCGCACCGGGCCGGACGGGCAAATCACGGACGACGGCTGTGGCCGGTGCTGATCTATGGCGCCTGGCGCGAACGGTGGGTGACGACATGACCGGACGGTTGGCGATCCTGGGGGCGGGCGGCCATGCGCGGGTCGTCGCCGACGCGGCCGAGGCGGCGGGCTGGACCGTGCCGGGCCTGTTCGACCGCGAGGCCCCGCCCGTCGATCATCCGTGGCCGGTGCTGGGCGACGCCGAGGCCCTGTTTTCGCGGGCGGCGGAGTTCGACGGCGTCGTCGTGGCCCTGGGCGACAACGCTCTGCGCCTGGACTGGACGCTGAAACTGGCGGCGCGGGGCCTTCCCCTGGCGACCGTGATCCATCCGACGGCCTGGGTCAGCCCCAGGGCGGAATTAGGCGGCGGGACCGTGGTCCTGGCCCAGGCCGGAATCGGAACCGGCGCGCGGCTGGGCCGGGCGGTGATCGTCAATACAGGGGCCAGCGTCGATCACGACTGCGCCCTGGGCGACGGCGTCCATGTCTCGCCCGGCGCGCGTCTGGCGGGCGGGGTGACGGTTGGCGAACGCGGCTGGATCGGCATCGGCGCCGTGGTGCGCGAGGGGCTGGCGCTGGGCGCGGCGGTGCGCGTCGGCGCCGGGGCCGCCGTGGTCGGACCCGTCGAGGGCGGCCAGACGGTGATCGGCGTTCCCGCCCGGCCGATGCGAGGACCCGGATGCTGAACACCCCCTTTTCGCCCTGGCCCAGCTATTCGGCCCAAGAGGTCGAGGCGGTCGCCGCCGTCCTGGTCTCGAACCGCGTCAACTACTGGACCGGCGACCTGTGCCGCCAGTTCGAGCGCCGCTTCGCCGACTGGGTCGGAACCCGACACGCCGTGGCCCTGTCGAACGGCACGGTGGCGCTGGACGCGGCGCTGGCGGCGCTGGGCGTCGGGCCGGGCGACGAAGTGATCACCACGCCGCGCACCTTCGTGGCCTCGGCCTCGTCTATCGCCATGGCCGGGGCGACTCCGGTCTTCGCCGATGTCGATCCCGACACCCAGGGGCTGAGCGCGGCGACGATACGGGCCGTGCTGACGCCCCGGACCAAGGCCGTCGTCTGCGTCCACCTGGGCGGCGCGCCCTGCGACATGGACCCGATCATGGCCCTGTCGGCCGAGCACGGTTTCAGGGTCATCGAGGACTGCGCCCAGGCCCACGGCGCGCGCTATCGCGGCAAGAGCGTGGGCGGCATCGGGCATATCGGCGCCTGGTCCTTCTGTCAGGACAAGATCATGACCACCGGCGGCGAGGGCGGCATGATCACCACCGACGATCCTGATCTCTGGGCGTCGGTCTGGTCGTACAAGGATCACGGCAAGACCTGGGAGGCGATGTATGAGCGCGAACATCCGCCCGGCCCGCGCCTGGTGCACGATCGTCTGGGAACCAATGGGCGGATGATCGAGATGCAGGCCGCCATCGGCCTGATCCAACTGGACCGCATGGCCGACTGGACCCGGCGACGGGCCGAGATCGCCAGCCGTGTTCTGGACGCCTGCGCTCGCTGGCCCGCCTTGCGCGTCCCGCCCATCGCCTCCGACACGAGCCACGCCTGGTACCGCGCCTACGTCTTCGTCGCGCCGGATCGGCTCAAGCCCGGCTGGAGCCGCGACCGGATCATCGCGGCGATCAACGAACGCGGCGTGCCCTGCCTGCAAGGTACGGCGCCCGAAGTCTATCTGGAGCGGGCCTTCGACCCCGTCGGCCGCCCGGCCCAGCGTCTGCCGATCGCGCGTCTGCTGGGTGAGACGGGTCTGTGCTTCCTGGTCCACCCGACCCTGACCGAAGACGAGGTCGCCCAGACCGCCGCCGCCATCGACACGGTGATGGCCCAAGCCTCCGCCTGAACGCAGCCATGAAAAAGGCCCCGGTGTTTCCACCGGGGCCTCGGGTCTTTCAGCGATGCTCGCCGTCTATTCGCGGTTGCCGCCCATGAAGGCCAGCAGGAACTGGAACAGGTTCACGAAGTTGATGAACAGGTTCAGGGCGCCGAAGCCGGTCGCCACACCCATCGCCGCGCGGTCGCCGCCCAGGGCGTAGTAGGTCATCTTCAGCCGCTGGGTGTCATAGGCGATCAGACCCGAGAAGATCAGCACGCCCAGACCCGAGATGATCAGGTACAGCATCCCCGACTGCATGAAGATGTTGACGATCGAGGCGATGATCAGGCCGATCACCCCCATGATCAGGAAGGTGCCCATGCCGGACAGGTTCTTCTTGGTCGTATAGCCGACCAGGCTCAGGGCGCCGAAGGCGGCGGCCGTGACGAAGAAGGTCGAGGCCAGCGAACCGCCGGTGTAACGCAGGAACAGCACGCCCAGGCCCGCGCCGATCGAGGCGACCACGGCCCAGTACAGCATATTCACCCCGCGCGCCGTCGGATTGCGCATGAAGAACATCGAACCGAACAGCAGCACCAGCGGCGCGAACTGCACCACCATGCCCAGCACGGTCATGCCCAGGCGGCCGTCGGCGGTGCGGACGAACAGCAGTTGCTGCACCTCGGGCACGTTTCCGGTGACCCAGGCCAGGGCGCCCGCAACCACCAAGCCCAGGGCCAGCTTGTTGTAAACGCCCAGCATGAAGGCGCGCAGACCCGTATCGATCGACATATCGAGGCTGGCCGACGCCGGACGGGCGTAACCGTTGTTGAAATCGCTCATCGCGCGTTTCGTCTCCCAATCGCGGGCGGTCGTCCGCCCGGCGTAAGCGGGGAATATCGGGTCGGCGCCCGGCGGGCGCAAGCGAATCCGGCCTTTGCGGACCTGATCAGGGCCGCTACCAACGGTCGCATGGTCCGCCTGTTCGCCGCCCTGTCGATCCCGCCGGATGTCGCCGAGACGCTAAACCGGCGTCAGTCCGGCCTGCCCGGCGCCAAGTGGCGGCCGCTGGACGCGCTGCACGTCACCCTGGCCTTCTACGGCGAGACGGACGAGCGGACGGCCGACGAGGTCGCCTCGGAACTGGCCCGCGTCACGGCCGATCCGTTCGACCTCGAACTGAGCGGCGTCGGCGCCTTTGGCGAGGGACATCGCACCCATGCGATCTGGGCCGGGGTGACGGCGAGCGAGCGGCTGACCGTGCTTGCCGGTCGTTGCCGCGCGGCGGGCGAACGCGCCGGGCTGACGTTGGAGAAACGCGCCTACAGGCCGCACGTGACCCTGGCCTATCTGAAGCCCCAGGCCGACCCGGATCGGATCGGCGCCTGGATCACCGGCCACAACCTGCTGCATTCGCCGCCGTTTCGGATCGACCGGTTCGGACTGTACAGCAGCGTGCTGACCCATGACGGCAGCCGCTACGCCTTGGAACGGGAGTACCCCCTATGACCGTCGTCCCCTACGCGTCGGCCGACGGCCCAGTGATCGAGACGGCGCGCCTGACCCTGCGCCCGCCACGCATGGAGGATTTTCCGCGCTGGGCCGAATCCATGGCGCATGAAAGCGCGAAATTCATCGGCGGCCCGATGCCGCCCGAAACCGCCTGGCGAGGCTTCATGACCATGGCCGGGGCCTGGAGCTTGACCGGCGTCGCCATGTTCAGCCTGATCGAGCGCGACACCGGGCTATGGATGGGCCGGATCGGGCCGTGGCGGCCCCTGGGCTGGCCCGGCAACGAAGTCGGCTGGGGCGTCCATCCCGACGCCGCCGGCAAGGGCTATGCGCTGGAAGCGGCGACCGCGTCGATGGACTACGCCTTCGATGTGCTGGGCTGGGATGACATCATCCACTGCATCGATCCCGAGAACGTCCCGTCCCAGCGGCTGGCGGAAAAATTGGGTTCAAAGGTCCTCGGCATGGCCCGCTGCCCGCCGCCCTATGACCACATCGAGGCCGAGAAATGGGGCCAGACCCGCGCGGAGTGGGCCGTCAACCGGCTACGGCTGGCGCCCTGACGCTCAGCCCGCTTGACCGGCGGAACACAAGCGGAACATAAGACCGGATGCCCGACGCCGTCGCCGATCTGGAGCTGGTCTTTTCGCGCCCCGAGACGACGCTGGGCGTCACGCGCGGGGCGGCGCGGTTGATGATCGACATGGGCTATGCGCCCCTGTGCGAGGTGACCCTGCCCAATGGGCGGCGCGCCGACGTCATGGCCCTGGGACCGCGCGGCGACATCGTCATCGTCGAGGTGAAATCGGGCGTCGAAGATTATCGCGTCGACCGCAAATGGCATGAGTACGGCCCGTTCTGCGACGCCTTCTACTTCGCCGTCGCGCCCGAGTTTCCCGAAGGCGTCCTGCCCGACGAGCCTGGCCTGATCGTCGCCGACGGCTTCGGCGGGGCCGTGGTCAGGGACGCGCCGCTCACCCCCCTGGCGCCCGCCCGCCGCAAGGCCCTGACGTTGGCCTTCGCCCGCCTCGGCGCGATGCGGACCATCCGAGATTAATCCGGCCTCAAGCCGCGAGTCGCCGCGCGGCGAACGTCAGGCCGAAAACGAAGCGATAGCCGCACAGCGCCTATCGCGGCGCGCGTTTCGCCAATATCCGCTGCAACGTCCGCCGGTGCATACCCAGGCGCCGCGCCGTCTCCGAGACGTTGTGGTCGCACAGTTCATAGACGCGCTGGATATGCTCCCAGCGCACCCGGTCGGCGCTCATCGGGTTTTCGGGCGGTTCGGGCGCGTCGCCGACGGCCAGCAGGGCCTTGACCACGTCGTCGGCGTCGGCGGGCTTGGACAGATAATCGACCGCCCCGGCCTTGACCGCCGCCACCGCCGTGGCGATGGCGCCATAGCCGGTCAGCATGACGATGCGGGCGTCCTCGCGTCGGTCGCGCAGAGCTTCCACCACCTTCAGCCCGTTGCCGTCCTCCAGCCGCATATCGAAGACGCCGAAGGCCGGGGCCTGGTCCTTCAGGATCTGCATGGCCTCGGCCACCGACGACGCCAGCAGGACCGTGAATCCGCGTGATTCCAGCGCCCGGCCCATGCGGGTGCGCAGGGCCTGGTCGTCGTCGAGCAGCAACAGCGACGTGTCGGGCAGGGCGGCGATACGGGCTTCGAGGTCGGGCATTCGAGTCTCCTGGGCCGCAGTTCGAAGGGCGGCTCCTCACTTACAGGGTTCAGTGAGCGTCCCGCGACGTTTCGGCAAGGGCTTCGGGCGACGCTTCCAGACTCTGGCGCGACCAGCGCACGGCGACGCGCGCGCCCTTGTTGCCGCGTCGACCGGCCTCGGGCGCGGCGGGACCGACGCTGAGCGCGCCGCCGGTTCGCTCCAACAGGGTGCGGGCGATGAAGAAACCCAGGCCCATGCCGCCCTGGCTGGGGGCGATCGGCGCGGGTTTGGGCGGCGTCTTCTTGCCCCGGAACGGGGTGACGGGGCGGGCGGCGGCGGCGATCTGGGCCGCCAGGGCCTGGCGCGCCTTGCCGTGCGGACGGCTGGTCACATACGGCTCGCCCAGGCGCGGCAACACCTCGGACGCGAAGCCGGGACCGTCGTCGATGACCGCGATCTCGATCCAGCCCGCATCCACGGTGGCCTGGACGATAACCCGACTTTGGGCGAAGTCGGCGGCGTTCTCGACCAGGGTCGACAGGCCGTGGATGATCTCGGGCAGGCGTTTGATGCGCGGCGCGGGACGGCCGGGCGGGGTCAGAACGGCGACCTCGAATTCCAGGTCGAAGCCCCGGTGCGGCTCGACCACCTCTTCCAGGAACGCCTTCAGGCCCACATCGGCGTACAGGGGATCGCCCTGTTCGGGTCGCTGGGACAGGCGCTTCAAGATGGTGCGACAACGCTCGGACTGTTGCAGGATCAGCGCCGCGTCCTCGGCCGCCGGACTGTCGGGCGGCGAGGCGCGCAACAGCTCCTTGGCCACCACCTGAATGGTCGCCAGCGGCGTGCCCAGCTCATGCGCTGCAGCCGCCGCCAGCCCGCCCAGGGCCGCCAGTCTCTGTTCGCGTTGCAGCACATCCTGGGTCGTGGCCAGGGCCAGTTCCAGCTTCTCGGCGTCGGTCGCCACCCGCCAGGCGTAGGCGGCGGTGAACACCACCCCCGTGACCAGGGCCAGGCCCATGCCGAAGCGATAGAGCGGCGGCAGGTCCAGATGCTCGCCCTGGCGCCATGGCAGGGGCAGCGACCAGTAGAACAGCACGCCGGTGGCGATCATGGCCATCAGGCCCAACAGCATGGCCTGGCGCGACGGCAGGGCCGCCGCCGCGATGGTCACGGGCGCGACCAGCAACAGGCAGAACGGATTCTCCAGCCCGCCGGTCAAGGCCAGCATGGTCGCCAGTTGCACGATGTCGAAGCCCAGTTGCGTCGCCGTCTGTCGCCCGTCGGGCAGGCGGTTGTCGGTGCGCTTCAGATGCGAGGTGGCCGCCAGGTTCATCAGCACGCTGGCGCCGATCACCCCCAGGCACGGCCACAAGGGTAGGGGGAAATGCAGGGCGAAATAGGCCGTCAGCACTGTCGCCGTCTGGCCCAGCAAGGCCAGCCAGCGCAGCACGATCAGGGTGCGCAAGGTCAGACCGCGCCCACGCCGGGGCACGTCCCGCCAGCCGGTGATCGGCTGCGGCCCGGTCTGCGGCGAACTGAAGGCTTCTTCGAAACTCACCGGCCTTCTATAGACCGGTGCGAACCGAACCGTCAGGGGACCTCATGCCACGTCGCTCCATTCTGATCTTCGCCGCCGTCTGTGTGGCCCTGGCCGCCGTCATCGCCGTGACGACCATCGTCCTGTCCGGCCGCAATGACGCGACGCGCAACGTCCTGGAGGTCAGCGAAACCGGCCAACCCCTGGTCGGCGGACCGTTCCAACTGGTTGATCAGGACGGTCGGACGGTCGATCAGACGATCCTGAACAGCAAATGGAGCCTGGTCTTCTTCGGCTTCACCTACTGCCCCGACTTCTGCCCGACCACGCTGGGCGTGCTGAAGGCGGTCAAGGAGCAGTTGGGCGATCAGGCCAAGGACGTGCAGATCCTGTTCGTCACCGTCGATCCCGAACGCGACACGCCCCAGGCGCTGAAGGACTATCTGTCCAGCGACGGCTTCCCCCAGGGCGTCATCGGCCTGACCGGAACCCCGGAACAGGCGGCCGCCGCCGCCCGCGCCTATCGCGCCAGCTACGCCAAGGTCGGCCAGGGCGCCGACTATACGATGCAGCATTCGCTGACCATCTATCTGATGGGTCCCGACGGCCGCTTCCGCGCCGCCCTGGCCCACGACCTGGGGCCGCAGCGCTCGGCCGAGGTGATCCGCCGGTCGATGGCGCGGGGTTAGGCGCGGGCCGCGAACCGACAGCCGCGTTCATAATCTCTTTGCAGCCGGTGGCGTTTCATGCTGCCTTGCCGCATTCGGCTGGGGCCGCGTACAGGATTCCATGCTTTATTCGCTACATGAGCTGGCCTACCAGTCGGCGGCTCCCTTTCGGATCGGCGCGCAGGTGGCGCGGACGTTCTGGACCTCTCCTCTAAATCCCTGGTCCGACACGGCCATCGGGCGCACGGCCTACGCCTCGGCCGAACTGTTCGAGAACCTGACGCGCCGCTACGGCAAGCCCGACTGGCGACTGGAGACGATCGAAGTCGGCGGCAAGACCGTCCGCACGACCGAACGGGTGGTCTGGTCCTCGCCCTGGTGTCGTCTGGTGCGGTTCGAGCGCAGCCTTTCGGACCTGCGCAAGGCGGGCAAGCCCACGGCGGCCCCCGCGGTGCTGATCGTGGCGCCGTTGTCGGGCCATTACGCCACCCTGTTGCGCGGCACGGTCGAGACCTTCCTCCAGGATCACGACGTCTATGTCACCGATTGGGAGAACGCCCGCAACGTGCCGATGCTGGAAGGCCGCTTCGACTTCCACGACTATATCGACCATGTCCGCACCATGCTGGGCCGTGTGGGACCGGGCGCCCACGTCGTCGGCGTCTGCCAGCCGGGACCGCCGGTTCTGGCGGCCTGCGCCCTGATGGCCGAGGACGAGGATCCGAACCGGCCCGCCTCCATGACCTTCATGGGGTCGCCGATCGACGCGCGCCTGTCGCCGACCGCGACCAATCAACTGGCCGAGGAACGGCCCTTCGCCTGGTTCAAGTCGAACATGATCCACACCGTCCCCCTACCCTATCCGGCGGTCGGGCGGCGGGTCTATCCGGGCTTCGTCCAGCTCTACAGCTTCATGTCCATGAACGAGGACAAGCACGTCGACGCCCATCAGCGCTATTTCGGCCATCTGGTCGACGGCGACGGCGATAGCGCCCAGAAACACGCGGAATTCTATGACGAATATCTGTCGGTCCTGGATCTGACCGAGGAATTCTATCTCCAGACCATCGACATCGTCTTCCAGCAGCATCTGCTGCCGCGCGGCCTTCTGAAGCATCGCGGGCGCACCGTCGACCTGACGAAGATCGCCGACATTGGTCTGATGACGGTCGAGGGCGAGATGGACGACATCTCCGGCGTCGGTCAGACCCAGGCGGCGCACGGCCTGTGCGCGAACATTCCCGACGACCGGCGCGTGCTCTATGTCCAGCCGGGCGTGGGCCACTACGGCGTGTTCAACGGCCGCCGGTTCCGCGACGAAATCTATCCGCGGGTCTGCGACTTCATCGCCCTGAATGAGGAGGCCGTCGGTGGCCTTTCAGCACGGCCAGCGGCTGCGGCTTGAGGGTCTGACGCAGACGCCGCTGACCCTGCGGCTGTCGGTCAATCGCCGGGCGCGCCGGGTCTCGATCCGCATCGACGCCCGCGTCGGCGAGGCCGTGGTCACCGCGCCCAGCGAGCGGCGGCTGAAGGACGGCGTCGATTTCGCCCGCACCAAGGCGGTGTGGATCGCCGAACGTCTGGCGGCCCGCCCGTCGTCCTCGCCCCTGGCGCCGGGCCAGACCATCCCGCTGCATGGCCGAACGGCGCGGCTTCAGGCGACCGGCGGCGCCGGGGCGGCCCGCCTGGTCGAGACGCCGGACGGCCCGACCATCCTGTCCGGCGGCGAGGGCGAGAGCTACGCCCGCCGGGTCGAGAACCTGATGAAACGGCTGGCGCGCGAGGCCCTTACGGCCCGCACCGAGGTCCATCTGAAGACCCTGGGTCAACGCCCGGTCAGGCTGTCGATCGCCGATACGAAGTCGCGCTGGGGCAGTTGCAGCCCGCACAACCGCTCGATCCGCTATTCCTGGCGGGTGATCATGGCCCCGCCAGCGGTGCTCGACTACCTCGCCGCCCATGAGGTCGCCCACCTGGTTCACGCCGACCACAGCCCGGCCTATTGGTCGGTGGTCGAGCGGCTGGTCGGCGACCATCGACCCTATCGCAAATGGCTGCGCGACCACGGGGCGTCGCTGCACGCGGTGGGACGCTGACGTGTCTTCCCTATTAGAAGAACAGCGGGTCGGCCTTCTTCTCGGGCGCGGGGCGGCCCTCGGGCTGCTGGTTCGGCGGATCGCGCCGGTCCGGCTGAGGCGAGGTCGGGCGGATCACGGGCTGGGCGGGCGTGGTCGGGCGCTCGGGTTCGGGACGATAGGGTTCGCCCTGGGCCGGATCGACCGGTTCGGACGCGGTTCCGCCCACGGCGTCGCCGATCTGGCCGATCAGGTCGCCGATGGGGTCCTGGGGCTGCCAGCCCTCGGGCATGGCCGGACCGTCGGGAATGCGCGGGGCGTTCAGGCGCGGCAGGGCCGCCTCCATGAAGCCCTTCCAGATGGCGGCGGGCGACGAGCCGCCGGTCACGCCGCGCATGGCGCTGTTGTCGTCCTTGCCGACCCAGACGGCGGTGACGAAGCCGCCGGTGTAGCCGACGAACCAGGCGTCCTTGTAGTCCGAGGTGGTGCCGGTCTTGCCCGCCAGGTCGCGTCCGCCGATGGCCACCGATCGCGCCGTGCCCGAGGTGATCACTCCGCGCAGCATCTGGTTCAGATAGTAGAGCGGCGGATTGTTGATGGCCTGACCGGTCGAGCCTTCGCGCACGCTGCGCTGATAGATGACCCGACCGCGCGGGGTGCGGATGCGGTTGATGCCATAGGCCTCGACCCGGCGGCCGCCGTTGGCGAAGGCGTCATAGGCCGTCGCCATGTCGATCGGCGACACCTCCACCGCGCCCAAGGCCATGGCCGGCTCCAGGCCGATGCGGCTGGTGATCCCCAGGCGGCGGGCGGCGCGCGCCACGCTGTCGCGGCCGATCTGGTCGGCGACCGAGGCGGCCACGGTGTTGGTCGACTGGGCCACGGCCTGGGCCAGGGTCATCTGCCCGGCGAAGGTCCCCGAATAGTTGCGCGGCGACCAGTTGCCGATGCGGATCGGCTCGTCCACCACCGGGGTCTGGGGCGTGTATCCCGCCTCCAGCGCCGCCAGATAGACGAAGGGCTTGAAGGCCGAACCGGCCTGGCGCTGGGCGTCCACGGCGCGGTTGAACTGGCTGTCGGCGTAGGAGGCCCCGCCGATCATGGCCCGCACCCGGCCGTCGCCGTCCAGGGCCACCAGGGCCGCCTGCTGCACCCCGCGTGAGCCGTCGCGGTCCAGGATGCGGCGCACGCTGCGCTCGGCGGCGGTCTGAAGGGTCAGGTCCAGCGTGGTTTCGACCACCAGGTCCTCGGTCGGCTCGCCGACCAGGCCGCGGATCGACTTGTCCAGCCAGTCGATGAAATACTGGGCGTGCTGGGTCGCCAGCGTCCGCGACACCCGCACCGGCTCCAGCACGGCGGCGGCGCGCTGTTCGGCCGTGATGACCCCCATGTCCTCCATCTCGTTCAGAACCACGGTGGCGCGCGTGGCGGCGCGCTCGGATTCCGACACGGGGGAATAGCGCGACGGCGCCTTCAGCAGACCGGCCAGCAACGCCGCCTCGCCGACGGTCAACTGTTTGGCGCTCTTGTCGAAATAGCGCTGCGAGGCCGCCTCGATGCCATAGGCGCCCGCACCGAAATAGACCCGGTTCAGATAGAGGGCCAGGATCTCCTTCTTGCTGAACTTCATCTCCAGCCAGACGGCCAGCATCAGCTCCTGGACCTTCCTCTTGAGGTTCTGGTCCGGCGTCAGGAACAGGTTCTTGGCCAGTTGCTGGGTCAGGGTCGAGCCGCCCTGAACGACGCGGCCCGCGCGCATATTGGCGACGATGGCGCGGCTCATGCCGATAGGGTCGAAGCCGGGGTGCCACCAGAAGCGCCGGTCCTCGATGGCGATGAAGGCCGCCGGCACATAGTCGGGCAAGGATTCCAGATCCGCGGGCGGGGCCTGCTGGGTTCCGCGCGTGGCGATCAGGGCGCCGTTGCGGTCCAGATAGGTGATCGAGGGTTGGCGGTCGATCTCGTACAGGGTCGAGGTGTCGGGCAGGTCGCGCGCGAAAACGGCGAAGAAGACGACCAGGAAGATCAGACCCCAGACCGCCGCCACCGCGCCCCAGTACAGAAACTGTTGCAACCGGGTGCGCCCCTGCGCCCCGCCGCCCTGACCGCCTTGGCCGAATCCCGCCATGGAAACCTCAATCCTGATCCAGCGACCGATCTAGCCGAACGGCGGTCGCGCGGAAACGGCCTACTCGCCTCACGCGACCGTGAAGGCCGTTTCCGCCGAAAGCATGACCGTGCGGGCGATTAATCTAAAAAGGCGTTCACCTCGGTCTCGAACCGCGCGGGCTGGTCCAGCATGATGAAATGGGCGCTGTCGTCGATGCGTTTCAACGTCGCGCCGGGCAGGTTGCGGAACGCGGCGCCGTAGATGCCGTCGACCATCGCGTCGGTCATGCGCGGGTCGTTGAACTTCACATAGAGCACAGTGGTCGGGGCCGTGATGTGGGCCAACTCCGGCGTCAGGTCGGTGACGATCAGTTCGCGGAAGGCGGTCGAGGAGACGGCGCGGTCGCTGCGGGCGGCGTCGCGCAAGGGACCGGCGCGTTCGCTCTCGGTGTTGATCATGCCGGTCACCGAGGCGGCGGCCTGGGCGCGATAGCCCTCTTCGGGTCCGGCGGTCATGCCCGTGTAGATCTGGTCGGCCATCGGCGTGACGCTGGCGGGCGTGGCGCCCGGCCCGCCGAACATGGCGCCCATGAAGGGGACCATGTCGACGACCATCAGCTTGCCGACGCTGTCGGGGTGGCGGGCGGCCAGCATCATGCCGATGGTCCCGCCCATGGAATGGCCGATGACGGCGGGTTTGTTCAGTCCCTGTTCGGCGATGTAACGGGCCACGTCCTCGGCCACCGGGGCGGCCACCGGACCCGAGGCGTTGTCCATCGGCTCGGCCCCGGCGAAACCCTGAACATGGAGGCGATGGACGCGATAACGGTCCTTCAGGCTGTCGGTGATCCGATCGAACACGTGCGGCGAAGACGATAGGCCCGGGATCAGGATGACGTCGCCGATCGGATGGTCCGGCCCGTCGACGCGCACGTGGAAACGGCCCGAGACGAAATTCGCATGAGCGTGGCCGTGGTCGGCCGTGGGCATCGCCGGGGCGGACTGGGCGGCGTGGGCGGCGTGGTCGTGCTCTTGCGCCATCACAGGCGCGGCGGCGGTCAGAAGGGTCGCGGCGGCGGCGGCGGCGAAACGTCGGATCATGGAGTCCCCCAGAGAATGCGGAACGGGCCGGATCGCCCGTCTTGTCTGTATGGTCGTAACCGATGACGGCTTTGGTTGCGCCGGGTCAAGACTTCCGTCCCGCGCGTCGCTAGGATCACCGCCATGACGTCCGCCGACCGCGCCCAGACCTCCCCCTCGACGCCCGAGGCCAAGGCCCCGCCGACCGCCTTCGGCAAGGGCTTCGTCATGGACGCCTGGTATTTCGTCGCCCTATCGCGCGAGGTGACGCCCGGCTCCCTGCGTCGACAGGAGCTGATGGGCGAGCCGGTGCTGATCGGCCGCACCCGCGGCGGTCAAGTCTTCGCCCTCAGGGACATCTGCCCGCACCGGGCCGCGCCCCTGTCGGCCGGGCGCGTCGTCGACAAGCCGGGCGAGGGCGAGACGGTCGAGTGCCCCTATCACGGCTGGCGTTTCCGCCCCGACGGCGCCTGCGCCTCCATTCCCTCTCTGGTCCAGGATCAGGCGTTCGAGACCGATCGGATCCGCGTGCGCGCCTATCCGGTGCGCGAGAGCCAGGGCCTGGTCTTCGTCTGGATGGCTTCGGACCCGCGTAGCGCAGCCGAGCCGGATCCCGAGCCGCCGGTCTTTCCCGGCGTGGTCGGCGGCGAGGCCAAACTGGTCGAATGGATGGATTTCGACAGCCATATCGATCACGCCGTCGTCGGCCTGATGGACCCGGCCCACGGTCCCTTCGTGCACCAGCAGTGGTGGTGGCGATCCGAGCATTCGATGCACGAAAAGGCCAAGGCGTTCGAACCGCGCGAATACGGCTTCGCCATGGCCCGCCATGCGCCGTCGTCGAACAGCCGCGCCTACAAGATCCTGGGCGGCGCCCCGGCGACCGAGATCACCTTCCGCCTGCCCGGCTATCGCTGGGAGCATATTCAGGTGGGCGCCAGACAGGTCCTGGCCCTGACCTGCCTGACCCCGATCACCGAGACCCGGACGCGGATCACCCAGATCTTCTGGTCCGACCACTGGGTCTTCGACCTGGCCAAACCCTTCTTGCGACGGGGCGTGGTCGCCTTCCTGAAACAGGACGGCGGCATGGTGAACCTACAGAACGAGGGCCTGCGCTACGATCCCGCCCTGATCTGGATCGACGACGCCGACAAACAGGCCAAATGGTACCAGCAGCTCAAACGGGAGTGGACGAAGAGCCGCGCCGAGGGGCGCCCGTTCGTCAATCCGATCCAGCCCACGACGCTGCGCTGGAAGAGTTGATGCGAAAAGGGCCTCCTGGTCGGGAGGCCCTTCTCGATTTCGGGTCTGGTCCGAGGACTGAACGTCCTACCTCGCCAACTGGCCAGCCAGGATCATGTCCATCTGCTTGCGCGTATGCGGCTCCAGCCGGGTGATGTCCCAGCCGTCATAGGCGGCGAAGCGGAAGTTCGAGACATACAGATCCCAGATCATCCGGCCCAGCAGCGGCAGGTTCAGGTCCTGGCGCAGCTCGCCCGACCCGACGCCGTCGCGCAGGATGGCGACCAGGGTTTCGATGATCGGCTTGATGAAGGCGCGCGACCGCCTGTCGACGTCGTCCGGCTGGAACCAGGAGCGGGCGATGGTCGCCTGCATCAGGGGCAGTTGGTCCAGCGAGCGATGATAACCCGCGGCCAGGGCCGCGGTCAGGCGTTCGGCCACGGCTCCATCCTTGGGAACGCCGGTCTGGACGGCCAGCAACAGGTCGCTCATCTCGTCGGCCAGAACGGTCTCGAACAGTTCGGCCTTGTCCTGAAAGTTGGCGAAGACCGCGCCGGTCGACATACCGGCGGCCTTGGCGATGTCGCGGATGGTGGCGGCGTCATAGCCGCGCTCCGCGAACAGGTTTCGCGCCGCGTCCAGAACCTTGCCGCGGGTGCGGATCTTGGCGGCCTGGCGGCGGTTCATGCGGGGTTCGCTCGAACCGGCGTCGGCGGCGGCGGGGATTACGGTGTCTCGCATCGAAAAGCGTACTCGACTCAATACGACGGCCGGGTTTCCGACGAGCGGAGCCGGGCCGGACTATGGGGAAATGGCCGGGAGAGGAGGGCCTGAAGGCGCTCCCTGACCATGCAACGGTGACGAAAATGGGTCTTTCATCTTAACGGAGGCTTTCCGTGACGATCCGTCGCGCCTCACCTCGGGTCGCGCCCCAGGTTGCTGCGCAAGGCCCGACTGGGCCGGACAGCGCGGTCCTTGGGCGCCGCAGCCTGGAAGACCTTGCGGAATTGTTCGCGCCTTTCATGCACCGACGCCAGAACCAGGCCCATGGGCACGCCCAGGTCGACCAGGGTGTTTTCGGCCAGTTGCAGGCTGGCCTCGGTGGTCTCGGGCACGGCGTCGGTGACCCCAAGGGCGTAAAGCCGCGCCGCGTGACGATCGTCACGGGCGCGGGCGATCAGGATCAGGTCGGCGCGGGCGGCCCGTGCGGCCTTGGCGACCTCGTCCACCTTGCCGGGCGAATCCATGGTCACGACCAGGGCGCGGGTCGTGTCGATGCCGCAGTTGCGCAACAGCTCGGGCCTGACGGCGTCGCCGTAATAGGCTTCGATGCCGTCCCGGCGCGCCTGGGCCACGGCGGCGGGATCGGTGTCCAGGGCGATGAACCTCTGGCCGTGTTCGGTCAACAGCTCTCCCACCAGACGTCCGACCCGGCCGAAGCCGACGATGATCACCGCGCCCTCGGGCCGCGCGCCCTCGGGCGACAGGCCGACGGCGGAGACGGCGCCGTCCGCGCCCGCACCCGCGCGATTCAGTCTCTGCCCCAGCAAGGCCATCAGGGGGACGGTGAACATACTCAGGGTCGCGGCGGGCAGCACCTGGTTGGCGAAGGCGGGCGAGACCACGCCCTCGACCATGCCCGCGGTCAGGATGACGAAGGCGAACTCTCCGGCCGGACCCAGAACCAGGGCGGTCTCGGCCGCCGAGCGGACCGACAGGCCCCACAGCCTGGCCAGGTTGAAGATGATGGCGATCTTGGCCCCGGTGATGACCGCCGCCATGCCGAACACCGCCAGGGGATCGGCGGCCACGGCGTCCAGGTCCAGGCTCAGTCCGACGCCGACGAAGAAAACGCCCAGCAAAAGGCCCTTGAACGGCTCGATCGAGACCTCGACCTCGCGCCGATATTCGGTCTCGGCCAGCAGGATGCCCGCGACCAGGGCGCCCAGACTCATCGACAGGCCCGCCGCCTGGGCCGCGACCCCGGCCCCCACCACCACCAGCAGGGCCGCCGCCAGGAACAGTTCGCCGCCCTGGCCCGGTTTGCGCGCGCGCGCCACCGACCGGAACATGGGCCGCAGAACCAGTCGGCCCAGGATGATCAGCAAGGCCAGGCCGATCGCCGCCGGCACCAGGGTGAACAGGGCCGAACCTAAGGCCGGCGGGTCCAGCTCTCCGCCGGATTGAGCCAGGGTCGCCATGACCGTCACGGTGATCAGGATCGGCGCCACGGCCAGGTCCTGGGCCAGCAGCACGGCGAAGGTCGAACGCCCCACCGTGCCCTTCAACCGTCCCTTTTCGGCCAGCACCGGCATGACCACGGCGGTCGAGGACAGGGCCAGGCCCATGCCCAGGACGACCGCCCCGACCCAGGGCTGGCCGATCATCATGAAGCCGCCCGCCAGCACCGCCGTGCAGGTCGCGATCTGGGCCAGGCCCAGGCCGAAGACCAGTTTGCGCATGGCGCGCAGCCGTCCCCACGACAGCTCAAGCCCGATCATGAACAGCAGGAAGGCCACGCCCAGCTCGGACAGTTGGCGCATCTGCGCCTCGTCGTCGATGGTCAGATAGCGCAGCCAGGGCACGGCGTCGGCGAAGCGCGCCAGACCATAGGGACCCAACAGGACCCCCGCGGCCAGAAATCCCAGCACGGGACTGATCTTGAACCGGTTGAACAGCGGCACCACCACCCCGGCGGCGGCCAGAAAAACCACCAGATCCTTGTAATCGCCCGCTCCGTGTTCGGTCATCCGCCCTCCCGATTTCGCGCCATCATGACAGGCGCAGCATCGGTCACGCTAGATCGAAATCGGCGGGCGAAAACGCAAGAAGGGTCTCAGGTCACCAAGGGCCGCAGCAAGGGGGCGGCATTGCGCCCGCTGAAATCGGTCAGGGCGCGCGAGGAGATCGGTCGGCTGAAGGGGTCCGAGGCGAAGCTTTCGATCTCGAACGCCTCGGGTTCCAGGCCTTCGGGTTCGGGCGCGTCCTGCACAGGCTCCGGCCCGGCCGACGGCGTCAGCTCGACGATCGTGATCTGGGTCGACGAGACCGGGGCAGGCTCGACCGACACGGGGATGTCGAACGCGGTCTGGGGCGCAGCTTCGGGCGCGGGTTCGGGCGCGAGGGTTTCAGGCGCGGCTGGCGTCGGCTCCGCGACGAAAGCGGCGATCTGGGCCAGGGGTTCCGCGACGGGCGGCGCATAGATGGCGGGCGGCGTCTCGAAGCCCTTGCCGCGCTCGGGCGGCAGATCCGCGCCGACCGTCCATGACGACTTGCTGCGGAAATGCAGCGCCAGAACGGGCGACAGGGCGCCGCAGCGTCGGCACACGTCCGCCTGGCGCTTTCGCGACCAGTAGAAGTCGTGACTGCAGATCAGACGAGAGATCGGCAACGCGGTCATGATGGTCCCTTCCGCCGCCATCCAAGCCGTTAACCCATTGTTGTCAACCGGCGTTCGTCGGAATACCGCTATTTTTCAACGATCATGATCTTTCGGTGACTCGCTCTCGCGTCGCAATTCAGTCGATGACGGTGAAGCGGCGGCCGTCGAAGACGCGCAGCACCTGGCCCAGATCGCGCCCGCGTTTCAGGATCTGCCCGCCCTCGCCGAACACCGCCCACTGGCCCTGGCGCGCCTGGAGCGCGGGGCGTTTCTCGATACGCCAGGCGGGGGCGTCGCCGCTGCGGCGAAAGACGGCGAATTCGGCCGCGTCGCGCCCATCGGCCAGGGCGTAGTCCCGCGCCTCGGCCGCCGCGACCAACCGCCCATAGACCGACAGAATCTGCATCAGCTCGCGCCGGTCGAAGAAGACCGGGCCGGGCAGGGGCGGCGCGCCGGAAACGTCGAGACTCATCGGCGATCAGACTAACCGCGATCCCCGTCCGCGCAACCGGCGGGCGGGCGTCTGAATTCGGCGTTCGCGAACGACATGAAATGGCCCTGTTTCGGTCCTTCGCCCGCCTGTTTGAGGGGTGAAAAGTCGATCATCGGCTCGTCGGAGTTCGGAACGTCCCGGATCCTGAACAGCCCCCCCAGCCCCCCTGGATTTTCCGACAGGGCTTCGGCGGGCCGATGCTTCCTCCAAGCGAGACGCCCGCTCCGCCTCCTCCCCCTCCGGCCGAGCGGGCGTTTTGCTGTCTGGGTCCCGGCGTCAGTCCCTGGTCGGGTCCGGTTGCGAGGCGTCGCCATAGGTCATGGCCAGGAAGACATCCTCCAGATCGGGGTCCTCGGTGGCGATATCGCCGATGGTCACGCCCGCCGCGCGCACGGCGTTGATGACCTGCTCCACCGATGACCGACCCTTGCGATAGGTCACCGCAAAGGCGCCGTCGGCGCGCGGCGCGACCTCGAAACCTTCCAGCACGGGCGGAGAGATCAGATCGCCCTCGGGCGTGACCACCACGTTCCGCGTGTCCATGCGTCGCAACAGTTGCGACGTCGGTTCGCAGGCGACGATCTCGCCATGGTTGACGATGGCGATGGTGTCGCACAGCGCCTGCGCCTCTTCCAGATAATGGGTGGTCAAGACGATGGTCACGCCGTCGGCGTTCAGCTTCCTGACATAGTCCCAGAGCTGGCGGCGCAGCTCTACGTCCACGCCCGCGGTCGGCTCGTCCAGAATCAGGACCGGCGGGCTGTGCACCATCGCCTTGGCGACCATCAGCCGTCGCTTCATCCCGCCCGACAGGGAGCGGACATAGGCGTCGGCCTTGTCCGACAGGCCGACGGCGGCCAGCAATTCATCCGACCGCCGCTGGTCCTTGGGCACGCCATAGAAGCCGGCCTGGACCTCCAACGCCTCTCTGGGGGTGAAGAAGACGTCGGCGACGATCTCTTGCGGCACCACGCCCAGGGCCGCGCGGGCGTCGCGCGGCGTGCGATCGATGTCGCGATCCCAGATGCGGACCTGCCCCTCCGACTTGTTGACCACCCCGGCCAGGATGTTGATCAACGTCGACTTGCCCGCGCCGTTGGGACCCAGCAGGCCGAACACGGAGCCGCGCCGGATCTTCAGGTCCACGCCCTTCAGCGCCGTCTTGGGCGGCGACTTCTTGGAGCCGGCGTAGGTCTTTTTCAGACCTTCGATCTCGATGGCGTTTTCTGGGGCGCTCGCGGGCGGGGTCTCGGCTTCGGTCATGCGGGTCCGGGTGTGAAGGTTTGACGCCCGACGGCGCGCCGCATAGGTATGCCGCCGACCCTTCACCGCCAAGGCCGGACTCTCCGAAAATGCCGCCTCGCCTCACCGACACCATCCCGTCGCCGCCCGAGGAGATCAAGGTTCCGACCAAGCGCGTCGCCTGTGACGGCGGCGGCGGCGTCCTGGGCCATCCGCTGGTCTATATGGACATGGGCGAAGAAGACTTCGTCGAATGCGGCTATTGCGACCGCCGCTTCGTGATTCGCGGCAAGAAGGCCAAGCCCGAGAGCGACTACCTCGATCCGGCGGCCCGTCCGCCCGAGGCGCACTGAGTTTTTCGGCTGCATCCCCGCTCAGTGCTGGCGGCTGGCTTCGGCCCGTTGATCGCCGCCGGGGCGAGCGTCATGTCTTTTTACCCGAATTGAGTCGGGTTCTTACCCGCTTGTCGCTATAGGAACGCCGCCTGCCCCTCCCCGGGACCGGAGTTGTCGCCATGCGCTATCTGCACACCATGGTCCGCGTCTCGGACCTCGACGCCTCGCTGCGCTTCTGGCGCGACCTGCTGGGCCTGGTCGAGACGCGCCGAATGGAAAGCGAACAGGGTCGTTTCACCCTGATCTATCTGGCCGCGCCCCAGGACCGGGACCGCGCCGAGGCCGAGCAGTCGCCCGAGCTGGAGCTGACCTACAACTGGGACCCCGAAACCTATACGGGCGGCCGCAATTTCGGCCATCTGGCGTATCGGGTCGATGACATCCACGCGGCCTGCCGTCGGTTGATGGACGGCGGCGTGACGATTAACCGCCCGCCGCGCGACGGCCGCATGGCCTTCGTCCGTTCGCCGGACGGCATCTCCGTCGAACTGTTGCAGGACGGCCAGGCCCTGGTCCCGGCCGAACCCTGGACCTCCATGCCGAACACCGGAGCCTGGTGATGAACCGCCTGATCCTCGCCGCCGCCCTGGTCGCGCCCCTGGCCCTGTCGGCCTGCGCCTCGACCACCGAATCCAACACCGGCCGCACGGCGACCGAACAACTGCTGCTGGCCCGGGCCGCCGATCGCGCGGCCGAGGGGCTGATCCTGCCGATCGCGCAGGGGTCGCGCATCTTCGTCGACGACGTCTATTTCCGCGTCGACAGCGGGGCCTACGCCGTCAGCGCCATTCGTTCGGCCCTGTCGGACGCCGGTTATCGCCTGTCGACCGACCGCAACCAGGCCGACGCCATCTTCGAGATTCGCGCCGGCGCCCTGTCGCTGGAGCAGATGCGCCGCGTCGTCGGCCTGCCCGAGATGCGGGTGCCGATCAATGAGAATCTGAACGTCGTCTCCCTGCCGGAGCTGTCGGTCTATTCCCGCCGCGACCGCATCGGCGTGGCCGAGTTCTCGGGTTTCCTCTACGACGCCCGCACCGGCGCGCCCCTGGGCGCGGTCAGCCCGATGATCGGCCGCTACCGCATCCGCAGCCACAAGGCGCTGATGATCGTCGGCTGGGGCCAACAGTCGGCCAATCCGGGCGAGCGCGACCCCGGCTCGTCCTGGAAGGAATTCTAGCCCCCTTGCGTCCGTATCCGGCGCAGGCGGCCATTACCGTGCGCCGGTCGCAATTCGGCGGGGACGGGACCTAGACTCGATAGACTCTTTAGACTCGCTTTTTTTCATCCGGTCATCCGTCGTGCGTCGTCTGGGCGGCGGCGGCGCGACAAGGAAATCTGGACGCGGTCGTCCCGGGCGGCCTTAATGGTCCCATGCGTCCGCTGATCCTCGCCATCGACCAGGGCACCACCTCGACCCGGGCCATCGCCTTCGAGCTTGAGACCGACGGCGGCCTGTCGCCCGTCGCCGTCAGCCAGATCGAACTGGCCCAGCATTTCCCCGCCTCGGGCTGGGTCGAACATGACGCCGCCGAAATCTGGACCGCCGCCCTCCAGACCTGCCGCGAGGTGATCAAGAAGGCCGGAGGCGTGACCCGCTTCGCCTGTGTCGGCATCACCAACCAGCGCGAGACCTCCGTCCTCTGGGACCCTGAGACCGGCGAGCCGCTGCACCGCGCCATCGTCTGGCAGGACCGCCGCACCGCCCCCGTCACGGCCGCCCTGGCCGAGACCGGTCACGAGCCGGAGGTCCAGGCCGCGACGGGCCTGATCCTGGATCCCTATTTCTCGGCGACCAAATACGCCTGGCTGCTGGACGCCGTCCCCGGCGCCCGCGACCACGCCGAGCGCGGCAAGGTCAGGCTGGGCACGATCGAAAGCTGGCTGATCTGGAAACTGACCGGCGGCGCGTCGCACGTCACCGACGCCACCAACGCCAGCCGCACCTCGCTGATGGATCTTCGCGCCCGCGAATGGCGCGACGACCTGTGCGCCCTGTTCAAGGTTCCCGGCCAGGCCCTGCCGCAGATCCGGGGATGCGCCGAACCCCTGGGGATCTGCGACCCCGCCCTATTCGGCCTGGCCCTGCCGATCACCGGATCGGCGGGCGACCAGCAGGCGGCCCTGGTCGGGCACGGGGCGCTGAACTCCGGCGACGCCAAGATCACCTACGGCACTGGCGCCTTCCTGGTCGCCAATGTCGGCGCCGCGCCGGTTCGCTCGACCCGGCGGTTGCTCGGCACGCTGGGCTTTGAGGCGGGCGGGGTGGACGCCTATGCGCTGGAAGGCTCCATCTTCTCGGCCGGATCGGCCGTCCAGTGGTTGCGCGACGGGGCGAAGATGATCTCCGAAAGCCGCCAGTCTGAGGCCATGGCCCAGTCCCTGCCCGACAACGGCGGCGTCTATCTGGTGCCCGGCTTCACCGGCCTGGGCGCGCCGTGGTGGCAGGCGGACGCCCGCGGCGCCGTGCTCGGCCTGACCCGAGATTCCGGCCCGGCCCATTTCGTCCGGGCGGCGTTGGAGAGCCTGGCCTATCAGACCCGCGACCTCCTGGACGCCCTGGCCGACGACGGGGCGCCGCGATTGAAGACATTGAAGGTCGACGGCGGCGTCACCGCCAACGCCTTCGCCATGCAATTCGTCGCCGACATCTGCGAGGTCGAGGTCGAACGTCCGGCCTTCCAGGAGATGACCGCCCTGGGGGCCGCGCGCCTGGCCGCCCTGGGCGCGGGGCTGATCCCGGACCTGTCGGCGGCTCCGTCCCAGGCGCCCGCCCGCTGGACCCCGCGCATGGGGACCGCTGAGCGCGAACGTCTGCTGAAGGGCTGGCGCGCCGCCGTCCAGGCCGCCATCATCGCCGCGACATGAGCGACGCCCAGAACCAAGCCCAGAACCAAGCCCAGAACCAGGCCCTGAACGATCCCCAGGCCGCCTTCTCCGGCACCCGCGAGGTCGATCCCCGCCATGCGCTGGACGCCGACCGGCTGGACGAATGGATGCGCGCCAAGGTCGAGGGCTACATCGGTCCCCTGGCGATCCGCCAGTTCAAGGGCGGCCAGTCGAACCCGACGTACGAGCTGACCACGCCGTCCGGCGCCTATGTGCTGCGTCGCAAGCCGCCGGGCGTTCTGCTGCCCAGCGCCCATGCGGTGGATCGCGAATACCGCGTCATCTCGGCCCTGCACGGTCGGGGCTTCCCCGTCGCCCGGCCCTATGCCCTGTGCCTGGACGAAACGGTGATCGGCTCGATCTTCTATGTCATGGACCGGGTCGACGGCCGGGTCTTCTGGGATCTGAAACTGCCCGGCCTGACGCCCGACGAGCGGCGGGCGATCTATCACGCCCAGACCGATACGCTGGCCGATCTGCACGCCTTCGATCCGGCCGAACTGGACCTGGCCGACTATGGGCCGCCGGGAAACTATTTCGCCCGCCAGGTCGGTCGCTGGACCAAACAGTATCGCGCCTCCGAAATCGATCCGATCCCGGCCATGGATCGGCTGATCGCCTTCCTGCCCGAAAGTCTGCCGCCCGAGGCGCCCGCGCGCATCGTCCACGGCGACTTCCGCCTGGACAATATGATCCTGACCCAGGACGCGCCGCGCGTGCTGGCGGTTCTGGATTGGGAGCTGTCGACCCTGGGCGATCCCATGGCCGACCTGTCCTATCTGCTGATCGCCTGGGCCATTCCGGCGAGCCTGCGCAATGGCCTGGCGGGCGCCGATCTGGAGGCGCTGGGCATTCCCTCGGTGGATGAGACGGTCGATCGCTACGCCGCCCGTGCAGGCGTGGCCCGGCCGACGAATCTGGACTGGCTGACCGCCTACAACCTGTTCCGCCTGGCCGCCATCTGTCAGGGCATCGCCGGCCGCGTCCGCGACGGCACCGCCGCCTCAAGCCACGCCAAGATCATGGCCGCCCAGGTCGAACCGCTCAGCGCGGCGGCCTGGGCCTTCGCGAAACAGGCCGGGGCCTAGTCCAAATTCACCCGCACGACTCGCGCATGGCGGCGCCCACAATCAGCGAGCGTCCGCGCCGCGAACGATAGGGCCAGGAAAATGATCAGCCCGGCTCACCGACAAGCGTGAACGGCGCCCAGAAGGCGGGGTGGGTCCAGGCGCGATTGGCGCGCACGGCCCGCATCCCCGCCTGAAGCGCCCGCGCCCGGTCGCCGACGTCGCCGCCCGGCGCATCCAGGGCCGCAAAGCTGGCCGTGATCAGCTCGGTCGTGGCCGCGTCCGACACCTCCCAGTGCGACACCAGCACCGACCGCGCCCCGGCGTAGAAGAAGGCCCGCGCCAGGCCCGACAGGCCCTCTCCCCCCGGCCGACCGTCCGACGCCGCCGTATTGCAGGCCGACAGGACCACGAACTCGGCGTTCAGCCGCAATTGGGCGGCTTCCGAGGCGCTCAGATAGCCGTCGTCGGCCTCGGTCGCCTGATCGGGCGGCGTCATCACCAGTCCCGGCTCGGCCGCGGTCGACCCGGCCATCAGACCATGGGTCGAAAAGACCACGAACCGGGCGTTCGACAGGGCGGCGGCGTCCCCTCGACGCACCGCCGTTTCGGTGGCCTCGGTCCCGATGCGCACCAGGGCGCGCGGATAGCGGGTCTTCAACGCCTCCAGCTCGGTCTTGGAGCCGGGCAGATAGGGCAGGGCCTTCAGCCGCGACACATCGGCCAGCCGCCCCTCGCCCAGGATGGAATCCGCCGCCGGCGCCCCGCGTGAGGCATAGTCGGGCGCTCCCGCCAGGATCGGCGCCCCGAAGGCGGCCAGGGTGAAGTCGCGGCTCCCGGCCCGCGCCGCCTGTCGGGTCGTCGGCGCCGAGGCGGAGGGCGGACAGCCGGGGCTGCGCAAGGCCGGGTCGGACACCAGATGGCAGCGCAGGGCCTTCAGGCTCGACACAGACGGCAGGGTGGCCAGGGCGTATCGATCGATCAGCCAGGGCGTCGCCGCCAGGGACTCGGTCGTATCGGGACCGGTCGGCGCCTCGGTCGACAGCACCGCCAGCGGCAGGGTGGTCAGGGCGCCGGTGACCACCGTGATCAGCGTCGACTTGCCTTCGAACACGCCCTCCACCGGCTTGACCAGTTCGGCATAGAGGCGGTGCGCCTCGGCGCGGTCGAAGGCGGCGACCGGACGGCCCGCGAAGATGGAGGGGTCCAGATCGCTGCGGTTCTGGGCCGCCGTGGTCAGGGATTCGCGCAGTTTGGCGACGGCGGCCGTCATGCCCGCCTCGCCCAGTTCTTCGGCCCGCGCCCATTCCACCCGGTCGCGCGACACGCCCCAGACATAGGCCGCCTCGGGATTGACCAGCACCAGCAACAGGGCCTCGTCCGGCTTCAGCAGGGCTTGCGTCTCCGCCACCGTCAGGGCGCGCGGACTGGTCAGTTCGGCATAGGCGGGAAAGCGCGTCTCCAGATCGGCGTCCACGGCAGTCAGTCGGGCGCGCACCTGCTCATAGTCGGCGCGAGCGGCGGCGCGGCGGTCGCGCCCCTCGTCGCCCTGGACGGCGTAGAGCCGCTCCAGCTCAAGCTCCAGCGCGTCGCGGCGGCCCAGCAGGGTCTCGCGTTCCTCGGCCAGCCGCCCCAGGGCGTCGTCGCCCTGGGCGAACCGGGCCGAGACCTTGGCCAGGGCGTCGGCGGCGTCCGAGGCGATGGCCCACTGCGCCGCCTCGAAGGCTTCGGCGCGCAGGGCTTCGGGCGTGTCCTGGATCCGCGCCGAACCCGATCCGGCCAACAGCAGACCCGCGCCCAGGGCGATCGCCGCGGCCGCCCGTCGTCCGATGCCCCTCATGCCCCGGTCTCCCTTCCGGCCCTCAGTTGGTCAGGATCTGGACCCGCGTCCAGACCTCGCCGCGATTGACGATATCCACCCGCATCCGCCCATCGGCGCGCGGCTGGGTCGTGCAGACCGGATAATGATCGCCGAAACCGTCGCGGCAGACCAGTGTTCCGGTCGCGTCCCGCAGGGTCAGGTTGATGTCGGTGTCGCCGTCGCCGATGGCCGCGACGCGCAACACTTCGCCGCCCCTGGCCTCGACCTCGAACCAATAGGTCTCGCGCGGCTCGATCTGTTTGACGGTGAACACCGGCCCGCGCCCGAACGGCGAACTCAAAACCCCGCGCGTTCCGCCCGCCTTCAGCCGCGCCACCGCGTCCAGCACCGCGGTGTTTCCGTCCGCCAGGCCCGCCGCCTCATCCAGCAGGGCGTCGGGGGTCAGGACCGAAGCGTCGCCGCCGGGACGCACCGGCACTTCGGCCAGAAGCCGCGCGGCCATGATCAGGGCGCCGGGATCGCGCCGTTCGCGGCCCCAGCGGGCCAGCTCCGCCGCCGTCACCGCCTGGGCCACGCCGCGCGCCTCGGCCGCCGGGTCGGCCTGGATCGGCTCCTGCGCCGCCGCCTCGGCGGCGGCGGACACCAGCAAGACCATCCCCAAGACCTTGGCGAACTGACGCATGATCACGGACTCGACCCTCGCTCCCGAACCGCGCGCGGCGGCTTGTCGGGATCATGCCCCGGATCGCGTGGGTCGAAAACTGATCGAAGATGATCGCCGCGCGACGTTCAGCCCACCGCGGCGCTCAGGATGCGGCGGTCGGCCTTGGCCTGGACCAGAACGGCCACCGCCTCGCCTTCGGCCGCGTCGTCCGGCAGGCGGAAAAACATCGGCCGTCCGCGCCAGTCGCCCAGCCGGGTCAGACTGCGCACGACATTGACGTGGCGAACGCGCTGGCCCCGGTTGTCGCCGCGCGCCACCGTCACCTCCTGGGCGCCAGGGGTGAAGATCACGGCCCAGACCTCGGCCCCGCCAACCGGGGCGCGCCCCGATCCCACGCCGACGGCGTCGCCGCTGTCGCGGAATTCGATCTCGGGCGGAAAGACCCGGCGCTCGGCCTGGGCGTCGATGGCGGCTTGCAACGGCTCGGGCCGCGCCTGGGCCTGGCGCGCGCCGTCCAGAATGACCTGGGGCGTCGGCAGGGCGCGCAGCTTCAGCGCCGCGCGATAGGCCCGTTGCCGCGCCGCGAACTCGGGCTTGGCGAAGGTGTCGGTCCAGCCCAGATAGTCCCAGTAGTCGACGGCGTAGGTCAGGGCGATGACCCCCGGCTCGGCCGCCACGGTCTCGACCGCGCGATTGGCCTCGGGGCAGCCGGCGCAGCCCTGGGCGGTGAACAGTTCGACCACCACCGGCTCGCCGTGAGCGGGCGTCGCCTGGGCCGCGCGCGCGCGGCTGGGCTGGGCCGATCCGCCCGCCGCCAGGACGCTGATCGCCATCGCGACCCCGCCCAAGATCCAGCCCCGCGCTTTCATGGCCGGGACTAAATCACCTCCCAGGCGACCCCGCCCCTCATTTTCGCGTGAGGGCGGCCGCCTCAATCCATCAACTGCTGCGCCAGATAGACATAGTGCCGCGCCCAGCGGCGGGCGTTGGCCACCGGATCGGCGTCGTTGGAGTGCCCGCCCGCCGTCTCTTCATAATAGAGATGGTCCACCCCCAGATCGCCCAGGCGCGCGGCGAATTTGCGCGCATGGCCCGGATGCACCCGGTCGTCGCGGGTGTTTGTGGTGATGTAGACGCGCGGATAGGCCACGCCCGGCCGCAGGTGCTGGTAGCCCGAATAGCGGGCGATCCAGGCCGCCTCCTCAGGGATGCGCGGGTCGCCGTATTCGCCGATCCACGACGCCCCGGCGGGCAGTTCGTGATAGCGCAGCATATCGATCAGCGGGCTTTCGATCACCGCCGCATTGAACAGTTCGGGATGCTGGGTCACCGACACGCTGGTCAGCACCCCACCGTTCGACCGGCCGTAGATGCCTAGGCGTTCGGGGCTGGTGATGCCCCGCCGGATCAGGTCGCGCGCGACGGCGGCGAAATCGTCGAAGGCCAGTTGGCGGTTCTCGTTCAGCACCGCCTGGTGCCAGGTCGGGCCGAACTCGCCCCCGCCGCGGATGTTGGCGTTGACATAGACCCCGCCCCTTTCCAGCCACAGCTTGCCCATCTCGGGGATGTAGACGGGGGGCTTGGAGACCTGGAAGCCGCCATAACCGAACATAATGGTCGGCGCCTGGCCGTTCATGGCCAGGGTTTTGGGCCGGACCACGAAATAGGGAATCATGGTCCCGTCGGACGAGGCGACCTGGAACTGCTCCACCACATCGTTCGAGGCGTCGAACCGCGCCGGACCCTGTTTCAGCACCCGCGTCGCGCCGTCGTCGACATCCGCCAGGCTCAGGGTCGGCGGCGTCAGAAAGCCTTCGACCGAATAGAAGAAGCGGCCCGAACCCTTGGAGGAATCGCCCAGGTTGACGCTGACGTTCGCGGGTGTGGCGATGTCGGATCTCGGCCAGCCGAACTCGCCCCGGTTCTGAAACACCGCCAGTCGACCCACGACATTGTCCGAAATCGCTACGACCACGCGATCGTCCATCACCCGGACGCCGCCGATCGACTGGCGCTCGGTCGGTTCGAAAACGACCTCGGCCTGGTTGGAGGTCGGCGCAGGTCCGGTCGTGTCGCGAACGCAGGCCAGACAGACGGCCAGCAGCGCGCCGGCCTTGCGGGTTCCGCCGGGCCGCGCCCAGTCTTCGTCCGGCGAGACGATCAGCGCGCCGTTCTGCACGCCATAGATGGCGACGCGCGCGGGCAGGTTCAGCTTGACCGGGCGTCCGTCGACCAGCTCCCAGGTCTCCTGGCGATAGGTGTCCAACGGACGGCTGATGATGACCGCCAGCGCCTTGCCGTCGCGGTCGCGGTACACCGACGGGCTGACGCCATAGCCGCCGTCCGAGATGTCGCCGCGATAGACCTCGGTCGCCTGGTCCAGCGTCTGGCCGCGCCTCAACGCCTTGACGATGAAGGGATAGCCCGACTCGGTCAGCGTTCCCGCGCCGAAGTCGGTCGCCACCAGCAGGGTGTCGCGGTCCAGCCATTCGATCCGGTGCTTGCCCTCGGGCAGGCTGAAACCGCCGTCGATGAACCGTTTCGTCACGGTGTCGAACTCGCGCACGACCACGGCGTCCTTGCCGCCGTCCGACAGCATGATCAAGCAACGGGTCTCGTCCGGCGCCAGGCAGTCCGACCCCTTCCACACCCAGTCGCGGCCTTCGGCGCGGGCCAGGGCGCCGATATCCAGCAGCGTCTCCCAGCGGGTGTCGGCCGAGGCGTAGCCGTCCAGCGTCGTGCGCCGCCACACGCCCTTGGGATTGGCCGCGTCCTGCCAGAAATTGCCGATGCCCTCGCCCAGGAAACCGGGTCCCGGAATGCGGTCGGTGGCGGTCAGGATCGCCTCGGCCTCGCGGCGATAGGTCTCATAGCGCGGGTCGCCGGTCAGGGCCGCCAGCGACCGCTGGTTCTCGGCATGGACGAAGGCCATGGCCTCCTCGCCGTTGACCTGTTCCAGCGCCAGATGGTCGTCGGCGGCGCGTACCCCGGCGGGCGACAGGTCGGTCGGCAGATACGGCGACGGCGATGGCGCGGCCTGGGCCATGGGGGTCGATGTCGGCATCGGCGCGGCTTCCATCGTGGCGCACGCGCTCAGCATCAAGGTCGGCAGGGCGGCGGTCATCAGTAGACGACGCATGATTCAGTCTCCGTCATTCTCGGGCTTGACCCGAGGATCAGATTGTCCGCGCGCTGGGGTCTGACGGGCGTGGCGCGGGCGCCCGAAAAGCGTTTCCGCCCCTGGTCCTCGGGTCAAGCCCGAAGACGACGGTTTTGTCAGTCCATCAGGCGGCGCGACAGATAGGTGTATTCCAAGGCGATGCGCCGCGCCGTCTCGCGCAGATTGGCGCCCGCCGCATGGCCACCGTCGGTGTTCTCGTAGAACAGGACCGGATAGCCCAGTTCCTCCAGCCGCGCCGCCGCCTTGCGGGCGTGGCCCGGATGCACCCGATCGTCCTTGGTCGAAGTGTGGATGAAGACCTCGGGATAGGGCTGGCCCGCTCGCAGGTTCTGATAGGGCGAGTATTCCGCGATCCAGGCGCGCTGTTCGGAGATGTCCGGGTCGCCGTACTCGGCCATCCACGACGCTCCGGCCAACAGCTGATGATAGCGCATCATGTCGAACAGCGGCACCTGGATGACCGCGGCGTTGATCAGGTCCGGCCGCTGCGTCAGCATGGTCCCCATCAGCAGGCCGCCCTGGCTGCCGCCGATGACGCCCAGGCGGCGCGGGCTGGTGACCCCGCGCGCGATCAGGTCGGCGGCGACGGCCTGGAAATCCTCATGGGCGCGCTGGCGGTTCTGTTGCAGCGCCGCCTGGTGCCAACGCGGGCCGAATTCGCCGCCGCCGCGGATATTGGCGCGGGCGTAAACGCCGCCGTTCTCCAGCCACAGCTTGCCGATCGTGCCGGAATAGCCGGGCAGTTGCGACACCTGGAAACCGCCATAGCCGCCCAGCAGGGTCGGGTTGGAGCCGTCCAGGGTCATGCCCTCGCGGTGCACGACGAAATAGGGGATCATCGTCCCGTCGGCCGAGCGCGCCTGAAACTGTTCGACCGTCAGGCCGGTCGCGTCGAACATCGGCGGCAGGCTTTTGATCTGTTCGACCGCGCCCGTCGCGGCGTCGGCCAGCCACAAGCTGGACGGGTTCAGATAGCCGGCCAGATTGACGAAGATCTTATCGTCGATCTCGCTGGCCGAACCCAGGCCGACCGTGACGTTCTGAGGCAGGTCCAGGCGCGAACGGTCCCAGCCGCCGCCCTCACGCGGGCGATAGACGTAAACCCCGCCGCGCACATTGTCGTACACGGCCGCGACCAGGGTGTTGCGGGTGGCCGTCACCGCCTCGACCGACTCGCGCTCGCCGGGGCGGATCACGACCTCGCCCGGCGCCATCGGATCGGCCAGCCAGGCGTCGGCGTCATAGGCGGCCACATCGCCGATGCGGAACGCCTGGCCCGAGGGCGAGGTCCAGTCCTGCAACATGGTGACGATCAGATGATCGCCGACCATGCCGTCGATGCTGGATCGCGCCGGCAGGGCCAACCGCGTCGTCGCGCCGTCGGCGTTCAGGCGCCAGGTCTCGCTTTCCCAGGTGGTGACCCCCCGATGCAGCAGGGTCGCCTTCAGGGCGCCGTCCGCGTCGCGCAGGGTGTAGGCCCCGACCGAGACGTCCGTGGGCTGGCCGGTGAAGACGATCTCGGCCTGGTCCAGGCTCTGGCCGCGCTTCAGCCGCCGCACCGTCATCGGATAGCCCGAGGTGGTCAGCGACCCCTGGCCGAAATCGCGCGCGATCAACAGGGTGTCGCGGTCGATCCAGGTCGCCCCGCCCTTGGATTCCGGCAGGACGAATCCGCCTTCGACCCAGCGCCGTTCGACCGTGTCGTATTCGCGGATGGTGATCGCGTCCTTGCCCCCGTCCGACAGGCTGACCAGGCAGTAGCGCTCCTCGGGCTGCAAGCAGGCCACGCCCTTATAGACCCAGTTGGCGCCCTCGGCGGCGGACAGGGCGTCGATATCCAGAACCGTCTCCCAAACGGGGTCGGCGCCGCGATAGCTGTCCAGGGTCGCGCGCCGCCAGACGCCGCGCACATGGTCGGCGTCCTGCCAGAAATTATCGACCGTGCCGTCGCGATTGAACCCGGCCGAGGGAATCCGCGCCCGCGACTGGCTGATCGCCAGCGCCTGGTCGTAGAAGCCCTGATAGCGCGGGTCCGATTGCAGCACGCCCAGCGAATGGGCGTTGTGTTCGCGCACCCAGGCCATCGCCCGTTCGCCCTCGACCTGCTCCAGCCACAGATAGGGGTCTTCAGCCTCGGCGACGGAAGCGGCGGGCATGGCGGGGGCGGACGCTGCGGTCTGGGCCATGGCGGTCGTGCTCAACAGGGAAAAGGCCAGCGTCGCCAAGGCTGTCGCAGGCAGGGCGGCGCAGGCGGCGGATCGGAGCATGACGGTTCCCTGGATGGTTCGGGCCGCACCTTATCCATCCTTCAGCCAAGCGCACATTACGGGTTTGTCATGATCCTTCGTCGGGGATGCACAGCGGATTGCCGCACGCCTTGCAGTGCACCGCGTCCGGGTCGTGCTTCTGCAAGCCGCAACGGTCGCAGGGGAAGCGTACCTTGTGCGGCCGCATCAACGTCTGCGCCAGACGCAGGAACAGGGTGATGCCGGTCAGCATGACCACGATCGACAGCACCCGCCCCCAATTGCCCGGCAGGGTGATGTCCCCGAATCCCGTCGTCGTCAGGGTGGCGACGGTGAAATACAGCGCGTCCAGATAGCCGCTGATGCCCGGGTGGCTGCCCCCGAAGGTCGCATAGACGAAGCCGGTCACCACGAAGACGAAGGTGACCAGGGCCGCCAGGGCGCGGGTGACCTCCTCCACGCGCGTGTCGTCATAGCGGCGCCCGACGGTGCGCCAGAAGAACTCCGAGTCCAGCAGGGTCCACAGACGGATCAGCCGCAGGAAGCCGAAATTGGACAGCCAGGCCGGAAACAGCAGGGTCGCCAGGATGAACAGGTCGGCCCAGGTGGCCGGCTTCTTCAACCAGTCCTTGATGTCGGTGTGGGCATAGGCCCGCGCCGCCAGGTCCAACGCCAATATGACGGCGATCAGATAGTCGATGACGTAGAAGACCACCCCCGCCTGTTGCAGGATCGGCGCGGCCAGAAAGAAGCCGATGATGGCGAAGTCGATGACGATGACCGCCAGCCGGAACCGCACCGCCGCCGGGCGGGCGCCGAAATACAGATAACGCAGACGCGCGCGCAGGCGCAGTCCGCCGGACTTGTCGAGGACGGAAGCAGGGACGCTGGATTCACGGCGCATACCCAAGCGATAGCCTGATTGAACCGCCGGGCCTATATCCACGGGGTGATGAGCAGACCCTTCGTCAAGATGAACGGCGCCGGCAACGACTTCGTCGTGGTCAACGCCCTGACCGCGCCTTTCACGCCCGACGCGGACCAGGCGCGCGCCATCGCCGATCGGGCCACGGGCCAGGGCTGCGATCAGGTGATCGCCATCGCGCCGTCTGATCGCGCGGACGCCTTCATGCGGGTCTGGAACGCCGACGGCGGCGCGGTCGAGACCTGCGGCAACGCCCTGCGCTGCGTCGGCTGGCTGCTGATGCAGGCGAACGGAGCCGATCGCGTGGTCATCGACACCCTGGGCGGCCTGACGACCGCCTGGCGCGTCCCAGGCCGCGTCGGGTCGGGAGATCCCGAAGGGTCGGCCAGCGCGGCTCAGGTGAAGGTGGACATGGGCGCGCCCCGACTGCGCTGGGACGAAATCCCCCTGGCCGAAGAGATGGCGACCTTCGGCGTCGAGCTTCAGATCGGTCCCATCGACGCGCCGGTGATCCACACGCCGGGCGCCGTCTCCATGGGCAATCCGCACGTGGTCTTCTTCATGGACCACACGCCCGACGACGGTTTCGTGCGCGGCTCCGGCTCGCTGATCGAGCGCCACCCCCTGTTTCCCGAAGGCGTCAATGTCGGCTTCGCCCACGTTCTGGCCCCCGACCGCATCCGCCTGCGGGTGTGGGAACGGGGCGCGGGCCTGACCCGCGCCTGCGGCACCGGCGCCTGCGCCGCCCTGGTCGCCGCCCATCGGCGCGGCCTGACCGGCCGTTCGGCCGTGGTCGAGGTCGACGGCGGCGAACTGTTCATCGAATGGGATGCCGAAACCGACCACGTGCTGATGACCGGCCCGGTCGAGATCGAGCGGACCGGAATGTTGGAGTTCTAGCCTCCTCTCCGCCGCATGGAGAGGAGAAGCGGTTGTCCCTGCGGAACGCTCGCTCTAGGAACAGTGGCGAAGCTCAAGAGACCCGCGAATGCCCGACATCACCGACAAACAGACCTTCTCCGACGACGACGCGCTGGAGTTCCACCGCGTCCCCACGCCGGGCAAGATCTCCATGGCCCCGACCAAGCCCATGGCGACCCAGCGCGACCTGTCGTTGGCCTATTCGCCGGGCGTGGCCATTCCGGTCCTGGCCATCGCCGAAGATGCAGACAAAGCCTACGACTACACCTCCAAGGGCAATCTGGTCGCCGTCATCTCCAACGGCACGGCCATCCTGGGCCTGGGCAATCTGGGCGCCATGGCCTCCAAGCCGGTGATGGAGGGCAAGTCGGTCCTGTTCAAGCGCTTCGCCGACGTCGACAGCTTCGATGTCGAGGTCAAGACCACCGACCCGGACGAGTTCGTCACCGTGGTCAAGAACATCGGCGACACCTGGGGCGGCATCAATCTGGAGGACATCAAGTCCCCCGAATGTTTCGAGATCGAGAGCCAGCTTCAGGACCTGCTCGACATCCCCGTCTTCCACGACGACCAGCACGGCACGGCCATCATCTCGACCGCCGGCCTGATCAACGCCGCCCATATCGCCGGCAAGCGGCTTCAGGACATCAAGGTGGTCCTGGTCGGCGCCGGGGCCGCGGGCCTGTCGTCGATCGGCCTGATGAAGGCCGCCGGCGTCAAGCACGAGAACACCGTCATCATCGACCGCGACGGCGTGGTCTATCGCGGCCGCGACAATGTCGATCAGTGGAAGGCCGCCCACGCCACCGACACCCCGCACCGCACCCTGGCCGAGGCCATGGTCGGGGCCGACGTGGTCATCGGCCTGGCCGCCAAGGGCGCGATCACCAAGGAAATGGTCGCCTCCATGGCGCCCAATCCGATCATCTTCGCCATGGCCAACCCCGACCCGGAGATCACCCCCGAGGAGGTGGCGGCCGTGCGTTCCGACGCGATCGTCGCCACCGGCCGCTCGGACTATCCCAATCAGGTCAACAACGTCCTGGGTTTCCCCTACATCTTCCGCGGCGCCCTGGACGTACGCGCGCGCCAGGTGAACCACGAGATGAAGGTCGCCTGCGCCGAGGCCCTGGCCGCCCTGGCGCGCGAGGACGTGCCTGACGAGGTCGCCGCCGCCTATCGCGGCCGCAAGCTGAAATTCGGTCCCGACTACATCATCCCGACGCCGTTCGACCCGCGCCTGATCTGGTACATCCCGCCCTTCGTCGCCCAGGCGGCGATGGATACGGGCGTGGCCAGAAAGCCCATCGAGGACATGGACGCCTATCGCGCCCAGCTCCGTCAGCGCGTCGATCCGTCGGCCTCGCTGATCCAGAAGATCTCCTCGGCCGTACGCGCGGCGCCGAACAAGCGCATCGTCTTCGCCGAGGGCGAGGAGCCGTCGGTCATCCGCGCCGCCTGGGGCTTCAAACAGGCCGAGCTGGGCACCCCCATCCTGGTCGGCCGTGAGGATCTGATCCGCCAGAACGCCGCCGAGGCGGGGCTGAATTTCGACGAACTGGGCATAGAGATCGCCAACGCCCGCCTGTCGCACCTGAACGCCGACTACACCGACTGGCTGTACGAACGGCTGCAACGGCGCGGCTATCTGCGCCGCGACGTGCAGCGGATGATCAACCAGGACCGCAACTATTTCGGCGCCGCCATGTGTGCGCGCGGCCAGGCCGACGCCATGGTCACGGGCGTCACCCGCAATTTCAACATGGTGTTGAAGGAGGTGCGGCGCGTCCTGGACATCACCGACCGCATGATCGGCGTCTCCATTGTTCTGGCCAAGGGGCGCACCCTGTTCGTGGCCGACACCTCGATCCATGAACTGCCCGACGCGGCCGAACTGGCCCAGATCGCCATCAAGGCGGCCGCGACGGTGAAGAAGCTGGGCCGCACCCCGCGCGTGGCCTTCCTGTCCTATTCCACCTTCGGCAATCCGCCGGGCGACCGCGGCGAGAAGGTGCGCGAGGCCATCCGCATCCTGGACGGCATGGAGGTGGATTTCGAATACGAGGGCGAAATGCCGCCCGAGCTGGCGCTCGATCCCGACCAGCGCGCCAACTATCCCTTCATGCGCCTGTCGGCCGACGCCAACGTCCTGGTCATGCCGGCCATCCATTCGGCCGCCATCTCGACCCGCCTGGTCCAGGCCCTGGGCGGCGCCACCGTGATCGGCCCGCTGCTGGTCGGACTGGAGAAGTCGGTGCAGATCGTGTCCCTGGGCGCCTCGGTCTCGGAGATCATCACCGCCGCCACCTTCGCGGCCTATGAAGAAGGCGCCGAGAACGAGGGGTGACCCCCCGGCCCATGGGCCTGACCGCCCTCGGCGGCTGTCCCCCAAAGGGGGCGAAGCCCTGATCAGGGCCTTGGCGCGTTGTCTTCCGCTTCCGCCTCGAACACCTGCGCGCGCGCCGCGTCCGCCTGCATGGCGCGCTGCCGTCTGGCGACATGGAAAGCCAAAAGGATGGCGAAGACGCCGATCGCCGCCGAATAGAGGAAGAAGGTGATGTAACCGGCGCCCAGGCCTGCGGCCGTGGTCCCGCTCTTGGCGGCGCCCTCGACCAGAGAGCCTTCGGGCAGGCCCGCGAACAGCCCCTTCAACGACGCCAGCGGCCCGCCCGCGTCGGCCGCCCGGGCCGAGGTCTCGACGATCCGGCCCGATTGCGAGGCCACGATCTTGCCCGGCAGGGCGTACAGCGAGCTGAACAGCGCATACTGCGTCGCCGTGAAGCCGATCGAGGTCAGGCTGGACATATAGGCGATCAGGGCCGTGCCCGCGATGCCGGTGGCGACGTTGTCTATGCCGATGGCGATCATCAGGGCGCCCATGTCATGCCCCTGGGTCGCCAGCCAGGCGAAGATCAGGTTCGACACCGGACTCATGAAGGCGCCGACCACCATGGCCCGGATCAGGCCCAGCCGCGCCACCATCCAGCCCCCGGCGAAGACGCCCAGGGAGGTCATGATGACCCCGAACACCTTTCGCACCTCGGCGATCTCGATCTTGGAGAAGCCCAGGTCTTGATAGAAGGGGTTCATGATGTTCAGGACGAAGTCCGACAGCCGGTACAGGCAGATCAGCGCCAGGATCGGCAGAGCCAGCTTGCCGAACCGCACGAAGAAGTCCGCCAGCGGCGCCCCGAACGATCCGGCCAGATAGGCGCCCGGCCGCGTCCGCACCCCCGGCACGGGCCAGCAGGCCGCCGTCAGGATGGCGAATCCGACGATGACATAGGCGAACTGGATCAGCACGCCGGTCAGTTCCTTGTCCTCCAGCCCGGCCTTGATCGCCGCGACGGTCGGTTCGCCGACCAGGCCGCCGAAGGCCCAGACGAAGGCGTCGGCCTTGTCGGTCAGTCCGGTGCCGATGACGACGGCGGCCACGAAGATCAGCGCCAGGCGCACGACCCATTCCGTCACTTCCAGCGGCGGCCGCGAAGGGATGTCGCCGACCGGGATCGGCCGCACCACGTGCTGCGTCTCGCGCGGGGCCAGGACCACGCCCAGCACGCCGACGCCCATCAGCGCCGCCATGATGGCGTAGGACAGGTTCCAATTATACAGCTCGGCCAGCACCAGAGGCACGGCGCCCGCCACGATGGTGGCGACGCGGTAGCCCAGTTGATAGGAGGCGGCCATGGCCCCCTGGCGGCTGTCGTCGGCGACCTCGATGCGCCAAGCGTCGATGGCGATATCCTGGGTCGCGCCGAAGAAGCCGACCATGACGGCGAAACCCGCCACGGCCATCAGCGACGTCGCCGGATTCGATCCCGAGATCAACCAAAGGCCCAGGATGATCAGCCCCTGGGTCGCCAGCATCCACGAGCGGCGATGGCCCAGCAGCCTGGTCAGGCCGGGGATGGAGGTCCGGTCCAGCAACGGCGCCCAGACGAATTTCAAGGCATAGGTCAGGGTCGCCAGACCGAAGAAGGCGATGACCTCCAGCGTCACCCCCGCGTCGCGCAGCCAGGCCGACAGGGTGTCGAAGATCAGCAGGTTCGGCAGGCCGGCCGCAAAGCCCAGCAGCAGCATGGCCCCCACGCGCCGCTCGCCATAGACGGCCAATCCGCCCAGCCGATTCGTCGGCCGTTCCTTCATCGCGTCCGCCATCTGGGCCTCCCCGCAGGAGCGCCCCCCGGCGCTATCCGACGGCGACCTTGGCGCGGATGTCGCGCTTCGTCCAGCGGGCCAGGGCGGCCTTCAGCGCCTCCGGTTCCAGCGGCTTGATCAGATGGTCGTTCATACCCGCCTCTAGACACGCCCTGCGGTCTTCGGCGAAGGCGTTGGCGGTCAGGGCCAGGATCGGCGTGTCGTCGCCGCGCGCCCGGATGGCGCGGGCCGCCGCCGGACCGTCCATGCCCGGCATCCGCATATCCATGAACACCAGATCATAGCGCGCGCGCTTCAGGGCCTGGACCGCCTCCTCGCCCGTGCCCGCCGTCTCGACCACGCAGCCTTCGCGCCGCAACAGGGTCTTGGCCAACAGGGCGCCGACCGGATTGTCCTCAGCCAGCAGCACCCGCACGCCCGCGAACCGGGCGGGCGTCACGCGGTCATCCTCGGGCGGCGCCGAGGTCGGAACCGCGCCCGCACCGATGGCGGCCAGAACCCGTTCGGCCAGGGACGCCCGTCGCAGGGGCTTGATCAGATAGCCGTGGAAGCCCGCCGCGCGATAACGCGCGATCAGGTCGCGCTCGGACGGTTTCAGCAACACGATCGACCGGCCCGACGACGCCGCCGCCGCCAGCGGCCGCCCGGCGCGAGCGCCCTCGGCGTGGTCGACAAGGGTCACCGGCGCCGCCTGGCCGATCTCGGCTCCGCACGCCTCCAACTGCGTTTCGGCGGCCGCGCGCACGAAGGGATCGGGCGAGACCACCGCCACGACACGACCTTCCAGCGGGCGCCCGCGCGGTTCGCGCCCGGCCGTCGCGAATTCCGCCTCGACCCGAAAACGCGCGCCGCCGCCGTCCGGCCGGTCCTCGACCGAGGCCGTTCCCCCCATGGCCGCCATCAGCCGCCGCACCACCGCCAGGCCCAGGCCCGCGCCGTCGTGGCGCACGGCGTCGCCGCCGACGGCGTGGCCGAACTCCTCAAAAACGCGCGCGCGCGCCTCGGCCGGAACGCCCGGTCCGGTGTCATCGACGATAAAGGCCAGACGCGGCCGCGCCTCGCTTCCGCCCGCACGCTCGACGGCGATCCGCACCCCGCCGGTCTCGGTGAATTTCACCGCGTTTCCCGCCAGGTTGAACAACACCTGGCGCAGCCGTCCCTCGTCGGCGATCACATCCGGCGCATCGGACGCCACGGACCAGACGATCTCCAGCCCCTTGTCGTGCGCCCTGGGGCTGAGCAGTTCGGCCACACCCTTCACCAGGGCCTCGACATCGACCGGCGCCGGATCGAACTCCAACCGCCCGGCCTCCAGCCGCGCATAGTCCAGCAGATCATTGACCAGGCCCAGCATATGCTCGGCCGAGGCCTGGGCCGCCTCCACATAGGCGCGCTGCGCCCCGTCCAGCCGCGTGCGCGACACCAGGCCCAACATACCGATGACGCCGTTCAGGGGCGTGCGCATCTCATGGCTCATCAGGCGCAGGAACTGGCGCGGCCCGTCGTCGGCGGTCGTGTCCGCCGCCGCCCCGTTCTCCGCCCCTCGCTCGCCCCGTCGCGCCATCGCCGTCTCCCGCAACCGACTTCGATCTAGAGACGGCACCTTGGCCCAGCATGGGTTAAGGCCGGTTCAACCCGCCCGCCTCAGAACGCGCCCGTGCGGTGCGCCTGGCGGCGCTCGAAATCGCCTTGGGCCGCCAGACCGGCGCGACGATAGATCAGGGCCTCGGCCACATGGCGGCGCAGAACCCCGTCGGCGCCTTCCAGATCGGCGATGGTGCGGGCCAGCCGCAGGGTCCGGGTCCAGCCGCGCGCCGTCAGCCCCCCCGCCTCGCCCGCCTTCATCAGCAAGGCGCGACCCGCCTCGTCTGGCGTCGCGAAGCGATCCAGAGGGTCGCCGTCGATCCGGGCGTTGATCGCCGCGACCGGGTCCAGCCCGGCCGCCTCGGCGCGCTCGGCCTGCATCGCCCGCGCCGCCGCCACCCGGGCGGCGGCCTCGGCCGTGCCCTCGGCGGGACGCGGCAGGGCCATATCGGCGGCGGTGACCGGCGGCGTCTCCACCGTCAGGTCGATGCGATCGAACATCGGCCCGGAGATGCGGTTCTGGTAATCGACCTGGCACCGAGGGGCCTTGCCGCAGGCGCCGCGCCCGGCGCCGCCCAGGCCGCAGCGGCACGGATTCATCGCCGCCACCAGTTGGAAGCGCGCCGGATAGCGGATGTGGTGGTTGGCCCGCGCCACCACGATCTCTCCGGTCTCCAGCGGCGCGCGCAGGGAATCCAGCGCCTGGGCCGAATATTCGGGCAGTTCGTCCAGGAACAGCACCCCATTGTGCGCCAGCGACGCCTCGCCGGGCCTGGCCCGGATCCCGCCGCCGGTCAGGGCGGCCATACTGGCCGAATGGTGGGGACTGCGGAACGGCCGGGCGCGGGTCAGGGCGCCGCGCTCGATCAGCCCGGCCATCGACCAGACCATCGAGGTCTCCAACAGTTCGGGCGGCGTCAGCGGCGGCAACAGGCCGGGCAGACGCTGGGCCATCATCGATTTGCCCGACCCGGGCGGCCCGATGAACAACAGGTTGTGCCCTCCCGCGGCGGCCACCTCCAGGGCGCGCTTGGCGCTCTCCTGGCCCTTGACCTCGCGCAGGTCGGGCGCCGCGCCTCCGGCCGAGACCGGTCCCGGCTCGGGCGCGCGCAACACCTGGCTTCCCTTGAAGTGGTTGATCAGGCCGATCAGCGAGCGCGGCGCCAGGATGTTCGCGTCCCCGGCCCAGGCCGCCTCAGCCCCATTGGCCTCCGGGCAGATCAGGCCCAGCCCCAGGGCCGACGCCGCCACCGCTGCGGGCAGGGCGCCGCCCGTGGCCGCGATCCGCCCGTCCAGCCCCAATTCGCCGATCGCCGCCCAGCCCTCCAGGTCCGCCGGGGCGATCACCCCCATGGCCGCCATCAGGGCCAGGGCGACGGGCAGGTCGAAATGCGATCCCTCCTTGGGCAGGTCGGCGGGCGCCAGACTGGCGATGATCCGTTGCGGCGGCAGGGCCAGACCGATGCCGGCGAAGGCGCCGCGCACCCGTTCGCGGCTCTCGGCCACCGCCTTGTCCGGCAGGCCGACCAGGGTGAAGGTCGTCGGTCCCGCGCCGCCGACCAATTGCACCTCGACGTCCACACGCCGGGCCTCGACCCCTTCGAAGGCGAATGTCGTCACCCGCGCGACCATGCCGACCTCTCCCGCTCTGGGAGAGAACGAAGCACGAACATCAACGTTCGGTCAAGTCGATGGTCTCAGCCGCCCCGCTTCGCCTCAATCACGTCCCACAGCATCGCCCCGGCGTCGACGCCGGTGAACTGCTTCAACTGCACCGCGCCGGTCGGCGAGGTGACGTTGATCTCGGTCAGATAGTCGCCGATCACGTCGATGCCGACGAACAGCAGGCCGCGCCGCTTCAGCTCCGGCCCCAGAATGGCGCAGATCTCGCGGTCGCGGGCGGTCAGTTCGACCGGCTGGGCCGTACCGCCGACGCGCAGGTTGGAGCGCACGGCCCCCTTCAGCGGCACGCGGTTGATGGCCCCGGCGACCTCGCCGTCGACCAGTATGATGCGCTTGTCGCCCGCCGAGACGGCCGGGATGAATTTCTGGATCACCAGCGGATCGCGCGAACCGGTCACATGAATTTCGACCAGGGCCTCCAGGTTCGGGTCCCCGGCCTTCAGCCGCACCACCCCCGAACCCGCCGCCCCGTGCAGGGGTTTCAACACCACGTCGCCGTGCCGTTCGTGAAAGTCGGCCAGGGCGACCACGTCCGACGAGATCAGGGTCGGCGGCTGCAAGCCCGCGAACCGGGTGGCGAACAGTTTTTCCGGCGCGCCGCGCACCTCGGCCGGATCGTTCACGACCAGGGTTTTCGGGTGCACCGTCTCCAGCAGATAGGTCGCGGTCACATAGGCCATGTCGAACGGCGGGTCCTGGCGCATCAGGATGACATCGATGTCCTGACCGAGATCCAGCCTGACCTCTTCGCCCAAGGTCACGTGGTCACCCAGAACTTGACGCACCTGGGCCGGACGCGCCCGGCAGAACAGCCGTCCATCCTCCAGCGCCAGGGTGCGGAAATCATAGACCCACAGGCGATGCCCCCGCGCCTGGGCCGACATCGCCAGCAGGAAGGTGGTGTCCCCTTCGATGTTGACCGCCTCTATGGGGTCCATCTGGATGGCGACTCTAAGCATGATGCTGGCCCTAACGCTTGCGACGCGGTCGCCCGCTACTTGAGGGCGCTCGGCGCCTGACGCAACCCTCTCCTCGCCCGTCACGAGGGCGACGCCGACGAGACGAAAAGGGGGTAGGGACGCGCGCGGTCCCTAGTTCAGCCGCAGCCGCACCCGTTCATAGCTGCGTTGCCGCCCGGTCTCGTCGGGCGTGTCCAGGCCGCGCGCCCGGTCCAGCGCCTCCAGCGCCCCGGCCAGGCCGCCCTGTTTCTCGCGCGCGGCGGCCACGTCCAGCCACGGCCGGTGATCGTCAGGGTCCAGCAGGGCGCGACGCAGGGCCGAGCGTTCGGCGGCCTGATAGTCCCCTGAACGAATAGCGCGGTTGAACAGCACGTTTTGCAAGCGGATCAGGGCCTGACGATCCGACACCGGCGCCATCAGCAGGTCCAGCCGGTCGGCCACATGGGGCGTCAGCCCGGCACGCAACGCCCGGCGCGTCAGTTCGCTGGGCAAGACCAACCGCCCCTGGCTGAACGGGTCCAGGGCCACCGGTCCCTCGGGCGTCTCGACCCGCACCATGAAATGGCCAGGGAAGTCCACGCCGCGCGCCTCGATTCCCGCACGCCGTCCGCAATGCAGATAGAAGACCGCCAGGGCCGCCGACAGGCCGCGTCGGCGCTCGGCCACGTCGATGACGTCGGTGTTGGCCGGATCGTCGTGGTGCATCAAGTCGCCGTTCAGCCGCAGGTCGGCGGCCATGGTCTCGGCCAGGGCGTCGTCGGGGCTTTCGCCGTCGATACGTTCGCCCAGCCGCGCCACGGCGTTCCGCGCCAGGACGCGCACCGGCTCGGGATCGCGCAGCGGATGATCATGGATGGCGCAGGCGATGGCGGCGTCAAGCAGCGGAAAGGCGTCGTCCTCGGCCCGACCCGCCGTCTCCAGAACCTCGACCGCGTCGTTGCGCGTCACAGTCCGCTTCCCCCTACGAACCCACGCCTCGACGATGGCGCGGAAACCGGCCGGGCGCCAGCGCCACGATGTCCAGGCGGATGTCCAATGACTGCAAAGCTTTACGTCCATGCGCCACCTGTTGCGCGGCGGCCACGAGGCGGGCCGTCTGGCGGGGGGTCAGGGCGCTCAGGGCGGCCCCCAGCGTCGCGCGCCGCTTGACCTCGACCACCGCCAGCACCCGGCCGCGCCGGGCCAGTATGTCGATCTCGCCCGCCCGGTTCTTCAGCCGGAAGCCCAGGATGCGATAGCCCTTCAGCATCAGCCACAGGGCCGCCAGCCATTCCGCCCGATGGCCCTCGCGCCAGGCCCGGCCGCCCCGCTCCCCGCGCGACGGCCGCCCGCTCATCCCCGACCCTTGATGGCCAACGCCCGCTGATAAAGCGGCTTTCTGGGCAGGTTCAACGCCTTGGACACCTCGGCCGCCGCCTCGCCGGGCGGCAGGCGCGTCAGGGCTTCGCTCAGGGCGGCGTCGATGTCGGCCTGGCCCGCCGTCTCGATCTCGCCGGGTCCCACGACGATGACGATCTCGCCCTTGGGCGCCTGGCAACGCGGATCGACGGCCAGCTCGGCCAGGGTCCCGCGCACCGCCTCCTCATACAGTTTGGTCAGTTCGCGCGTCACCGCGGCCGGGCGCTCGCCCAGCACCTCGGCCATGTCGGCCAGGCTGTCGGCCAGGCGCGGGCCGCTTTCGAAGAAGACCAGGGTCTGACGGCCGGGCCGCAAGCCCTCCAGCACAGCCTTTCGCGCCGCCGACTTGGGCGGCAGAAAGCCCTCGAACAACACCCGATCCGTCGGCAGGCCCGCCAGGCACAGCGCGGCCAGCAGGCTCGACGCGCCGGGAATGGGATGCACCGGCAGCCCCGCTGCGATCACCGCCCGCGCCACGACATATCCGGGGTCCGACACCAAGGGCGTGCCCGCGTCCGAGACCAGGACCACCACCTGACCGGCCGCGATCCGTTCCACGGCCGTTTCGGCGGCGCGGACCGAGGCGTGGTCGTCGCACCGCTCCAGCCGGGCCTTCAGGCCATAGGCGGCCAACAGCTTGGCCGTCACCCGCGTGTCCTCGGCCAGCACCACGTCGGCGGCGGCCAGCACGTCCAGCGCGCGCAGCGTCATGTCGCGCAGATTGCCGATCGGCGTGGCCGTCAGATACAGGCCCGGCGTCACCGCGCGCGGCGGCGGGGCGGTCGGCGGAAAGAGGGGACGCTCGGTCATCGAATCCCTCCTACCACGGCCCACGCCCGGCGCTTAGGCCAACAGGGCGCGCGTCACCCCGTCCAGCACCGGCCGCGCCCTGGCTGTCGCCACGACCCGCCCGTCGCGCCGGACCAGAAAGCCGTCCTGGATCAGCCCCTCGACCCGGCCGTCCAGGCCCAGCCGCGTCAACGCCGCCTCCTGAACCCCCTCGACGGTGCGCAGGCCCAGCAGCGCCCGCTCTTCGTCCGCCTCGGTCGCGCTTAAGATCGTCCGGTCGGCCCAGGGCGCCCCCGCCTCGGCGCCGGCGGCGTAGTCGGCGATCGCTCGGTGCGCGACCGTCGCCGTTCGGGCGTCGCCCAGGGTCAGACGTCCGTGCGCGCCCGGCCCGACCCCGACATAGTCGCCGCCGCGCCAGACGTGCAGATTGTGCGTTGAGCGCGCCGCAACGCCGTGCGCATGGTTGGACACCTCATAGGCGTCGAATCCGGCGGCTTCGAGCACCTGCTGGGTGGTCTCGTACAAGCCCGCCGCCGCCTCTTCGTCCGGCGTGACCAGGGTTCCGCGCGCCGCCGCCCGGCCGAAGGCCGTACCCCCCTCTATGGTCAGTTGATAGGGCGAGACGTGCTCGAACCCCAGGTCCAGGGCGCGGGCCAGTTCATCGGCCCAGCCCGCTCGCGTCTGGCCGGGCCGGGCGTAGATCAGGTCGATCGACAGCCGCTGGAACGCCGCCCGCGCCACGCCGACGGCGCGAACCGCCTCGGCCGCCGAATGATTGCGGCCCAGGGTCTTCAGACTGGCGTCGTCCAGGGCCTGAACGCCCATCGACAGACGGTTCACCCCCGCGTCGGCCAGGGCCGAGAATCGACCGGCCTCGGCGTCGGTCGGATTGGCCTCCAGCGTGACCTCGATGTCGCCCTGCGGCGCCCACAGCGCCTTGGCCCGTTCGATTACGGCGGCGACAGCGGCGGGGTCCATCAGCGATGGCGTGCCGCCGCCCAGGAAGATCGACGCCAGCCTTCGGGGACCGGTCAGCGTCCGCTGCGCCGCCATATCGGCCAGGATCGCCCGGACCAGCCGCGCCTGTTCCTCGATCCGCCCCCGGTCGCGCACGACGTTGAAGTCGCAATAGGGGCAGATGCGCGAACAATAGGGCCAGTGGACATACAGGCCGACCGCCGAACCGGGGTCGAGCGGATCAGTCAATCAACGCCGCCTTCAGCTTCTCGAACGCCAGCGCCCGGTGGCTGAGCCGGTCCTTCAGCGCCGGGTCCATCTCGCCGAAGGTTTCGGCGTGGCCGTCCGGGATGAAGCAGGGATCGTAGCCGAAGCCCCGTTCGCCGCGCGGCGGAAAGGTCAGCCGTCCGTCCACCCGCCCCTCGACCGCCACCACGGGTCCATGGGGCCAGGCCACGGCCAGGGCGCTGGTGAACCAGGCGTGGTCGTCGCGGCGGCCGGTCTCGTCGATCCGCTCCTCGACCCGGCGCATGGCCATGGCGAAATCCTTGTCCGGCCCGGCCCAGCGCGCCGAATAGATCCCCGGCGCCCCGTCCAGCGCCGCGACCGACATTCCGCTGTCGTCGGCCAGGGCGACCTCGCCCGAGATGTCGGCCGCGTGGCGCGCCTTCAGCACGGCGTTGCCGACGAAGGTGCTCTCGGTCTCGTCCGGCTCGGGCAGATTCAGCTCTCCGGCGGTTACCACGACGTAATTTCCGTCCAGGAGCGCAGCGATCTCGCGCGCCTTGCCGGAATTGTGCGTCGCGGCCACCAGCCGCATCCCCTTGATAAGTCTAAGCTTCGTCATCGATCACGCACCTGAAACAGTCCATTACCAAGGTTTAATATCGTTAAACGATACGTAACATGACTTCCCATCGAGCAAGGTCTATCTATCACCCTCAAGAACGGAGGCCGCGACGTTCCTAACATTCTCGTAACGAGCAATGAATGTGCGGCGTAAAACAAGATCGGAACAAAAAATGACCCCGATCAATCGACGGAGAAACACGATGTATACGATGAACGTCTCGCAGTGGATGGACAAGGTCGGCAACGCCTTCGTCAACACGGTCCTGCTGGCCGCCCTGCCGACCGCCATGGTCGCCATTCTGGTCCAGGCTTTCTGACATCCCTCCCTTTCCCGACACCGCGGCCCACGCCGCGTCGGGTCGAGAAGGCGAAGCCTTCTGACCGCGGCGCACAAGGACGTCCGCGTCGGGTCGGGAGGTCCAGAAGGGCCGACGCCTATGGCCCGCATACAAGAAAGCGTTTTGACCTCATGGGTGAACACCGCGAAGAATGACGTCGCGTTCGGACCGGCCGGGTCCGACGCGGCGATCTCGCCCTCCCCCCGGCTTTTGAGGCCGAATCTCATGCGCCTGCCGAACCTGACGCCCGTCGGCATCCGCAAGCTTCGCATTCCCGGAGTCCGCGCGCTCGGGCCGGGTTCTGTGTCCAGCCTTCTGAAGATCGCCCTGGACGTGGCCTATTGGCTGCTGGCCCTGATCACGGGCGTGCTGGTGGTCATCTTCTTAGTCTCGATGTTCATCCCGCTGGAGAATTTCAACGTCACCGTCGCGGACGATTCCGGCGGCATGGCGTTGCCGCTGACGCGACCGCTGCTGCTGTTCGCGGTCGGCGCCTTCTCGGCCTATTTCGGCGGCTTCATGCTGATCCTGCGGAACCTCAGGATGATCTTCCGCACCCTGACGATCGGCGATCCGTTTCAGCCCGGCAATGTCCGGCGTCTGCGCCAGATCGGCCTGATCCTGGCGATCGTCACCGGCGGCGTGTGGATCGCCCAGGGTCTCGTCGCCACGCGACTGGCCAAGGGGGTGATGGAATCCCAGGGACTGGGCGACCTTTTGACGCCCGGCTTTTCGGTCATGATCGTTCTGGTGCTGGCCGAGGTCTTCCGCGAGGGCGCCCGTCTGCGGCGCGAGGCGGAGCTGACCATATGATTCGCAACGCATCCAAAAGGCTCCGCCTTTTCGACCCGGCGCGCGGCGGGTAGAGACCGTTCCATGGCCATCCGCGTCCAACTCGATCGAATGCTCGTCCAGCGCCGTATGTCGTTGACGGAGCTGGCCGACCGCGTCGGCGTGACCGTGGCCAACCTGTCCATCCTCAAGACCGGCAAGGCGCGCGCCGTGCGGTTCTCGACCCTGGACGCCCTGTGCCGCGAGTTGGACTGCCAGCCCGGCGACCTTCTGGTCCACGTCCCCGGCCCGGCCGAGCCGGTCCAGGACGATCCTGACGCCGACGCCTGATGGCCCGCCGCGGCCCGCCGCTGATCTCTGACGACGACCACCGCATCTGGGCGCGGGTCACCGGCACCGTCACCCCGCCTCGCGCCCGCAAGGCCGTCAGGATCGCCATCGACGCGCCCGACGCTCCGCCCCCGCCGCCCGCCGTCGCGGCCAAGGGCGCCCGGCCCGTCCGCCCCACGCCGCCCAAATCCCCGACGCCGCCGCCTTCGGTCCCGCCGCGCCCGCCCAGCCTGCGCGTCCCCGACGTACTGGAGCCGCGCCGACAGCGGCGCCTGTCGCGCGAACGCGACCCCATCGAGGCCAGCCTGGATCTGCACGGCTTTGGCCGGTTCGAGGCCGAGGACGTGCTGCGCGCCTTTCTGTCTTCGGCTCAGGCCCGGGGTCTGCGCGCCGTGCTGGTGGTCACCGGCCAGGGGCGGCGCGGCGGCGGGGTGATCCGCGCCTCGATCGTCGAGTGGCTGCACGCCCCGGCCCTACGCGCCGTCGTTTCCGGCTTCGCCTCGGCCCACCGTCGCCACGGCGGCGACGGGGCGATCTATGTGACCTTGAAGCGCCGGGCCTGACTCAGCCCAGGGCTAGGCCGTTCGTCTCGGCCAGGGCCTTCAGCTCCGTCATCGGGCGCGGTCCCCAGTGGGCGATGACCTCCGAAGCCGCCAGCGAACCCAGTCGCCCCGCCGCCTCCAGCGGCAGGCCGCGCGCCAGGCCCAGAAGGAAGCCGGCGGCGTACTGGTCGCCCGCGCCCGTCGTATCGACCACCTTGGCGACCGGATAGGCCGGAACCGCGACCCGCTCGGCGCCGCGCAAGATCACCGAGCCTTCGGCCCCGCGCGTTACCGCCGCCGTATCGACGACGGCCGCCAGCCGGTCGCAGGCGGCGTCGAAGTCGTCCGTCTCGAACAGGGCCGTCAGCTCGGCGTCATTGGCCAGGACGATGTCGGCCGAGGCGGTGATGAAATCCAGCAGCTCGGCGCGCCAGCGGCCGACCACGAAACTGTCCGACAGAGTGATGGCGACCTTGCGGCCCGCCGCATGGGCGGCGGCGGCCGCCTTTTCGAACGCCGCGCGCGCCGGGGCGGGATCGAACAGATAGCCCTCCAGATAGACGATGGCGCTGTCGCCGATCAGACCCGTGTCGATGTCATCGACGGTCAACTGGTTGGCGGCGCCCAGGAAGGTGCACATGGTGCGCTGGCCATCGGGGGTGACGTTGATCAGGCAGCGGCCGGTGCCCGCGCCGCCGATCAGCGCCGACGTGTCGAAATGCACGCCCGCGGCGCGGATGTCATGGGCGAAGACCTCGCCCAGAACGTCGTCGGCCACCTTGCCCAGATAGGCCGCGCGGCCGCCGAACGAACCGACGCCCGCCACCGTGTTTCCCGCCGAACCGCCGGAGGCCTCGACCCCGGCCGCCATGGCGTCATAGAGGGCCGCGCTCTGGACCTCGTCGACCAGTTGCATCGAGCCGGGCGTCAGGCCCTGCGTCTCCAGGAAGGCGGGTTCGCACGGGGCCAGGACATCGACGATGGCGTTGCCGACGGCGCAGAGATCGAAACGGGCGGAGGCGTTCTGTGTCATGGCGCGCCCCATACCCGGCCTTTTCCACCACGGCAAACGCCCTTACGCACCTGGGCATGACACGTATCGCCGTCCTGACGCCCGATCCCGCCGATCCGTCCTACGCCGGCCAGTGGCCGGGCGTGCTGGCCCGCCTGTCCGACACCCTGGCCGCCGAGGGGATCGAGACCGTCGCCAGCCCCTGGACCGACCATGCCGACGACGCCGACGGCCTGGCCGAGTTTCCGCTGATCCTGCCGGTCATCGCCTGGGGCTATCACCGTGACCATGACCGCTGGCTGCGGGCCTGTGCGACCTGGGCGGCGGCGGACCTGCCGGTCGCCAATCCGCCCTCGGTCCTGGCCTGGAATTCGGACAAGGCCTATCTGGGCCGCCTGGCGGACCGGGGCGTTCCCATTCCGACGACCGTCTGGACCGAGACCGTGACCGCCGACCGGGTTGCGGCCGCCTTCGCCCAGACAGGCGCGCCGCAACTGATCGTCAAGCCGACGGTGTCGGGCGGGGCCTGGCGCACCCTGCGTCTGTCGCCCGGCCTGGCCCTGGTCGATCCGCCGGTCGGACGCGCGATGATCCAGCCCTATCTGCCGACCATCGAGAGCGAGGGCGAAACCAGCCTGCTGTTCTTCGGCGGCCGTTTCAGCCATGCGGTCAACAAGCGGCCGACAGACGGCGACTTCCGCATCCAGGTCCAGTTCGGCGGTCTCTACACGCCCCTGACCGTCCCCCCGCCCGGCGCGTTGGCGACGGCCGAGCGGGTGCTGGCCGCCATCGACGAGGACCTGCTCTACGCCCGCATCGACCTGGCCCCCGACGGGACCGGCGGCTGGCTGCTGATGGAGGCCGAACTGATCGAGCCGGACTTCTATCTGGCCTACGACCCAGGCAAGGGCGCGGGCTTCGCTCGGGCGGTGAAGGCCCGGCTCAACGCGCCTCTTTCATAGACCAAAACCGGTTGCGCTGGGCGCGGTCCGACTCGGCTCAGATTTCGGTCCGGCATCATGCGAGAGCCGCCAGCCCGGCCCGAGACGGGCACAGGTCCGAGATCACGCATCCGGCGCAATTCGGCTTCCTGGCCGTGCAGACATAGCGTCCATGCAGGATCAGCCAGTGGTGGGCCTTGGGCAGGAAGGCTTCGGGCACGACGCGATGAAGCTGGTCCTCGACCTTGTCCGGCGTCGCCGCATTGGCCAGGCCCAATCGGTGCGAGACGCGAAAGACGTGGGTGTCCACCGCGATGGCCGGTTCGATCCCCAGTTCGTTCAGCACCACGCTGGCCGTCTTGCGCCCCACGCCCGGAAGGGCCTGCAAATCCGCCCGGTTCAGCGGAACCTGGCCGCCATGCTGTTCAATCAGGATGCGGCTCAGGGCGATGACGTTCCGGGCCTTGTTCCGGTACAGGCCGATGGAGGCGATGAAGGGGATCAACCCCGCCTCGCCCAGCGCCAGCATCGTCTCGGGCGTGTCCGCGACCGCGAACAGCTTCGCCGTCGCCTTGTTGACCGACACGTCCGTCGCCTGGGCCGATAGGGCGACGGCCACGACGAAGGTGAAGGGGTTCGAATACTCCAGCTCGGTTTTCGGGTCCGGCATCACCGCCGCCAGCCGCTCGAAGATCGCTTCGACCCGATCAGGATCGGGCGGCCAACGCAGCGTCGGAATCGGCGCGCCGGTCATGACGGCGGGGCGTTTTGGCGGACGTTTGGGGGCGCGGCTCACGGGCCGAAACATGACGTGTTCGTGGCCTTGCACAAGCCGGGTTGATTTTTAGACGGCTGCGTCCATTTTACGCACCACATTCTTCCCCGACCTGTGTTCCGTCGAGACGACCCCATGAGCCTGCCGCCCGAAATCAAGAAACGCCTTCCCCTGATCGCCGCCGTCACGGTCGGTGTCGCATTGCTTGTCGGGGGCTTCGTCTGGTGGCAGGGCAAGCAGCGTTGGGAGGCCACCGACAACGCCTTCGTCCAGGCCGACACCACCCTGATCAGCCCCCAGATCGACGGCTATGTCGTCCAGGTGCTGGTGCAGGACAATCAGCGGGTCCAGCCCGGTCAGGTCTTGGTGCGGCTGGACGACGCCGACGCCAAGGCGCGCCTGGCCCAGGCCGAGGCCAATCTTCAGGCCCTGATCGCGGCGGTCGGCAATGTCGATGCCCGCGCCGTCCAGGAACAGGCCGCCGTGGCCGCCCGCGCCGCCGCCGTCGGCCAGGCCGAGGCCCAGGCCGGTCTGGCCCAGGCCCAGGTCGATCGCTATGGCCGCCTGGCCCAGCAGGGCTGGGTCTCGCAGCAACGCATCCAGACCGAACGCGCGGGCGCCCAGACCGCCCAGGCCGCCGTGGCCGAGGCGCGCGCCGCCCTGACCGCCGAACAGCGCACCGCCGCCGTGCTCGGCTCGTCTCGCGAACAGTCGGTCGCCGCCGTCGAACAGGCTCGCGCCGTGGTCGAACAGGCGCGCATCGCCCTGGACCGCACCGTCATCCGCGCACCCGTGGCCGGCGTCGTCGGCGCGCGCGGCGTGCGATCCGGCCAGTATGTCCGCCCCGGCGGGCAGTTGATGTCGATCGTGCCCCTGGCCGACACCTATGTCGTCGCCAATTTCAAGGAGACCCAGGTCGGCCGTCTGCGCATCGGTCAGGAGGTCGAGGTCACGGCCGACGCCTTCCCGGGGCGCCGCCTGCACGGCCGTATCGACAGCTTCGCCCCGGCCACCGGGTCCGAGTTCGCCCTGATCCCGGTCGAGAACGCCACCGGCAACTTCACCAAGATCACCCAGCGCGTGCCCGTGCGCATCGTCATCGACGACGCGGGGGCCGCCCTGCGCCCCGGCCTGTCGGTCGAGGTCAAGGTCGATCTCAAGAGCGGCGCGGCCGGTCCCACCTTCGCCGAGGCCGCCGTGGGCGAGACCCGCCTGGCCGAGATCGCGCCCGCGCCGTCCACGACAGGTCAGGGACGCGCCCGCTCGTGAGTCCCGCCCCGACCAAGGCCGACGGCCAGGTTGACTGGACGATGCTGCTGCTCGGCTTCGCCGGCATGGTCATCGGCCAGTTCATGGCCATCCTGGATATCCAGATCGTGGCCGCCAGCCTGCCGCAGATCCAGGCGGGCGTCGGCGCCTCGGCCGACGAGATCAGTTGGGTCCAGACGGCCTATCTGATCCCCGAGGTCGTGATGATCCCCCTGTCGGGCTATCTGTCGCGCCTATGGGGCACCCAGAAGGTGTTCCTGGTCAGTTGCGCAGGCTTTCTGATCATGAGCGTGGCCACCGGCCTGTCGTCGTCGATCGACATGATGATCGTCTTCCGGGCGCTGCAAGGCTTCGTCGGCGGAGCCATGATCCCGACCGTCTTCGCCGTCGCCTTCACCGCCTTCCCGCCCGAGAAACGGGTCACGGCCAGCGTGGTCATGGGGCTGATCGTGACCCTGGCCCCGACCGTCGGCCCGACCCTGGGCGGCCATCTGACCGAATGGCTGAGCTGGCGTTGGCTGTTCTTCATCAATGTCGTGCCCGGCGCCCTGGTGCTGTTCCTGGTCGGTCGTTACGCCCATTTCGACAAGGGCGATCCATCGCTGGCCAAGGGGTTCGACTGGTGGGGCCTGGGCCTGATGGCCGCCTTCCTGATGAGCCTGCAATTCGTGCTGGAGGAAGGGGCCAAGAACGACTGGTTCGCCGACGACCAGATCCTGTTGCTCGGCGTGGTCGCCGCCGTCACCGGCCCGGCCTTCATCTGGCGCTCGCTGACCTACCGCAATCCGATCGTCGAGCTGCGGGCCTTCGCCAATCGCAACTTCAGCGTCGGCGTGGTCATGACCTTCACCGTCGGGGCGGCCCTGTTCGGGGGCACCTTCCTGTTGCCCCTGTTCCTGGCGCGGGTGCGCGACTACTCCCCGGCCGAGGTCGGCACCACCATGGTCGTCTCGGGTCTGGCCATGTTCGCCACCGGACCCTTCGCCGGACGGCTGGTGCGGCGTCTGGACCCCAGGGTCCTGATGTTCGTCGGCTTCATGATGTGCGCCTGGGGGATGTGGGACGCCCACGCTCTGACCGCCGAGTGGGGCTTCTGGGAATTCGCCGGGGTTCAGGCCATGCGCGGGGTCGGCGTCATGCTGGCCATGATCGCCTCGCAGCAGGTGACCATGTCGACCCTGCCGCCGCACATGGTCAAGAACGCCTCGGGCCTGGTGAACCTCAGTCGCAACGTCGGCGGCGCCTTCGGCCTGGCCTTCCTGAACACCTCGCTGATCACCGGCACGGCCGTCCACTATGGCGAGCTGACGTCGCGCATCGACCTGACCAACGGCCGGATGGCCGAGCTTCTGGCCGGCATGACCGAACGGTTTTCCAGCTCCATCGACCCCCAGGGCGCGGCGATGCAGGCCCTTAGCGGTATGCTGCGGCGTCAGGCGACGACCCTGGCCTTCGGCGACGCCTTCGCCATCCTGGCGGTCGCTTGCGCCTTCGCCGCCTTCGTGACCCTGCTGTCCCGGCCGGTGAAGGTCCAATCCCGCGCCGCCCCTTCGGAGATTCACTGATATGCCCCGCGTGGCCGGACAGATCGACGAAGCCAAGACCGAGGCCATCCTCGAAGCCGCCGCCGTCCTGTTCGGCGAGAAGGGGCTGAGCGCCTCGATGGACGAGATCGCGCGCCGCGCCGGGGTGTCGAAACAGACCCTCTACAACCGCTACGCCTCTAAGGCCGAGATCGGCCGCGCCCTGGCCGCGCGGCGCAGCGACGCCATCACCGCCCCCCTGCGCGCCGGGGGCGACATGGAGACCGTTCTGACGGCCATGGCCGCCTCTCTGATCCGGCGCGTCCGCGATGCCGACAAGGGCGCCTCGCTGCGCGGGGTGGTCCTGATGTCGCCCGAGGCGCCGGACCTGGCCTGCGCCATCTACGCCGCCGGGCCTGGCGAATCCCTGCGCCGCATCTCGGCCTGGCTGAGCGAGCAGGACCGGGCGGGGCGTCTGACCGTGCCCGATCCCGATCACGCGGCCGAGATGTTTTCGGGCATGGCCGTGGGCCACGGACATCTGCGCAGTCTGTTGGGCGTACCCCATCCCGACGCCGACAAGGTCGAGACCCGCGCCCGCGAAACCGCCCGCCGCTTCATCCGCGCTTTCGCCCCCGAAGGCTGACACACCGGCCGGATCGGCCTAGACCGGACCCCTGTTCCAAGGAGTCCCGCCATGCTGATCCACCTGTCGTCCTGGCCCGAGATCGACGCCCGGCTGAAGTCCGGCGATCCGCTGGCGAAGACCGTAGTCGTGCCGATCGGCTCCAACGAACAGCACGGGCCGACCGGCCTTCTGGGCACCGACTGGCTGTGCCCCGAGATCATCGCCCACGATCTGGAGGCCCAGGCCGACCAACTGATCGTCGCCCCCACCTTCAACATCGGCATGGCCCAGCATCACCTGGGCTTTCCCGGCACCATCACCTTGCGGCCCTCGACCTTCATGGCCGCCATTGGCGACTGGGTGTCGTCTCTGAACCGGCACGGATTCGAGCGAATCTATTTCCTCAACGGCCACGGCGGCAACATCGCCTCCATCGAGGCGGCCTTCGCCGAGATCCACGCCGAATGGTCGTTCGCGTCGCCCCTCAAGCAGCGGAGCGCCGCGCGCGACGCGATAGGGGACAGGGCTGCGCCCATGGGCTTCGCCTTGAAGCTGAAGAACTGGTGGGACCTGCCGGGCGTCACCGCGCTGTGCAACAGCCTGTTCCCGACCGGCCACGGCTCGCACGCGACCCCGTCCGAGATCGCCGTGACCCAGGCGGCCTATCCCGATCGCATAAAGACCGCCGACTACAGCCCCAGGATCGCGCCGACCGGCCCGATCCGCGACGCCGCCGACTATCGGGCCAGATTCCCGGACGGCCGCATCGGTTCCGATCCGGCCCAGGCCAGCCCGGAAAAGGGCCGTCAGATCATAGACGTGGCCAAGGCCGGCCTGCTGGACGACGTCACGGCCTTCGCGGCGGAACGCCTGCCCGCCCTGTCCTAGGCCGTGCGGACGATCCCGCCCTCGGCCCTGACCGGCCAGGGCGTCAACCGCCCGCCCGCGCACGGCCCGGCCACGCACAGCCCCGTCAGCGGCTCGAACGCCGCCCCGTGCCAGGCGCACAGGATCAACGACCCGTCCGGCGTCAGATAGCGGTCCAGTTCGACCGCCAGCGGATTTCCGGCGTGGGGACAGCGATCGACGTACCCGGCCACCTGGCCGTCCTTCCTGACCACGAAGCCGTGGAAATAGCTCTCGCCGATCTGCAAGACGAACGACCGCGCGCCCGGATCGGCGATGTCGCCCTCGGCGCACAGGGTCACATTGGGCGGCGTCTTCCAGACGCGTGGCCGGTCGGCGGGGATCGGCTGGTTCATTCCCGCTCGGTCTTCAGCGGCCGCGACAACAGGTCGTCGATCACCTGGTCCACCGTCGTCTCGCCGCTGAGCAGGTGCGAGACCGCCAGGCAGATCGGCATATCGACGCCCATCTTGGCGGCCAGTTGGCGCACGGCGGGCGCGCTCTCATAGCCCTCGGCCACCGACCGTTTGCCGGCCAGGGCCTCCTGAACCGTCTGACCCTGGCCCAGGGCCAGACCCAGGCTCATGTTCCTGGACTGGGGGCTGGAGCAGGTCAGCACCAGATCGCCCAGGCCGCACAGGCCCGCCACGGTTTCGGCCTGACCGCCCATGGCCACGCCCAGCCGGGTCATTTCGGCGAAGCCGCGGGTGATGATGGCGGCGTGGGCGGATCGGCCCAGGCCGCGGCCCTCGCTCATGCCGCAGGCGATGGCCAGCACGTTCTTGATCGCCCCGCCGACCTCGGCCCCGATCAGGTCGGCGGCCAGATAGGGCCGGAAGCCGGGCGCCGACAGGGTCCACATCAGCTCCTCGCCCAGAACCTCGTCGGCGCAGGCCAGGGTCACCGCGCTGGGCAGGCCGCGCGCCACCTCTCCGGCGAAACTGGGACCCGACAACACCGCCTGCGGCGCCGCGGGGATCGTTTCCGACAGCACGTCGGTCATCAGCTTCAGCGAGCCGCGCTCGACGCCCTTGGAGCACAGGACGATCGGAACCTCCGCCCGATAATGCGGGGCGAAGGCTTGCAGCGTCGAGCGCATGAACTGGGCCGGCGGCACCGCCAGGATGACGTCGCACGCCCCCAGGTCGGCCAGGTCGGCCGTCACCTGGACCCGGTCCTCCAGGATCACGCCGGGCAGAAAAGCCTCGTTGACGCGGTGCTCGCGGACGCTCTCGACCACCTCCGGCTCGCGCGCCTGCAACAGCACGTCCAGCCCCGCGCGCGCCGCCACCTGGGCCAGGGCCGTGCCCCAGGCGCCCGCGCCGATCACCCCCGCCGTGCGAAACTCCATCCGGTCTTCCCCGCTCACGCCTTGGCGCCCTTGCGCCCCGTCTTGGCATGGACAGGATCGGCTGTCGCGCGCGCCTCGTCCAGCGGCCATCGCGGACGGGCCGCCACATCCAGGTCCGAGACCAGTCCCTTCGCCAGCCGTTCCGCCCCCGCCAGGGCGATCATGGCGGCGTTGTCGGTGCAATAGGCCAGGGGCGGGGCCACGAAGTCGAAGCCGTGCTTGGCCGCCGCCGCCTCCAGCGTCCGCCGCACCGTCTTGTTGGCCGCCACGCCGCCGGCGACGACGAAAAGCATCTTGCCTGGCCCCATCGCCTCGCTCGCGGAGCGAGGTGGCTTGAGGGCGGGGGCGTGTCGTTCCGCATAGGCCTGCATGGCCCGTTCCGAACGTTCGGTCAGTTGCCGGGCGATGGCGGTCTGGACGGCGTCGGCCAGGTCGGCGCGGTCCTGATCCGTCCGGCAGGTCTCGACCAGGCGCGAGGCCGCCGTCTTCAGGCCCGAAAAGGAGAAGTCGCAGTCCTTGCGCCCCAACAGGGCGCGCGGCAGGGCGAAACGCGATCCGTCGCCCGTCTCGGCCAATCGCTCCAGCGCCGGACCCCCAGGATAGCCCAGGTCCATGGCCTTGGCGATCTTGTCGAAGGCTTCTCCGGCCGCATCGTCGATGGTGGTGCCCAATCGGCTCATGTCGCCGATCCCGCGCACCTCCAGAAGCTGGCAATGGCCGCCCGAGACCAGCAGTAGCAGAAAGGGATAGGCGATCTCGGCGCCCAGGCGGGCCGACACGGCGTGCCCTTCCAGGTGGTTGACCGCGATCAGCGGCAAGTCCCGCGCCAGAGCCGCGCCCTTGGCGAAGCTCAGCCCCACCATCACCCCGCCGACCAGCCCCGGCCCGGCGGTGGCGGCGACGCCGTCCATGTCGCCATAGTCCAGCCCGGCCTCGGCCAGGGCGCGGGCCGCGACCCCGCCGATCATCTCGACATGGCTGCGGGCGGCGATCTCGGGCACCACCCCGCCGAAGGCCGCGTGTTCGGTGATCTGGCTGTACACCACCGACGACAGCACCTCGGCCCCCGTCGCCGACAACCGCACCACCGAGGCGGCGGTCTCGTCGCAACTGGTTTCGATGCCCAGCACGGTCAGGACCTCGGTTGCCGCCCCGTCCGCCCTGCTGTAGTCCGCGCCTGTGTTCATCGGGTCGAGGTAGCGACCCCCCACCTTCAGCGCAACGGTTCGGGCGACGCCCATGATCCCCACCCACGGTCCCATCCGCATCGGCACGCGCCGCTCGAAACTGGCCCTGGCCCAGTCGGGCATGATGCAGCGCGCCGTGGCCGCGGCGGCGAACCTGCCGATCGAGCAGGTTTGCCTGGTCGAGATCGTCACCACCGGCGACCGGGTTCAGGACCGTCGCCTGCTGGAGATCGGCGGCAAGGCCCTGTTCACGAAAGAGATCGAAGAGGCGCTGCTGGACGGCCGCATCGACCTGGCTGTCCATTCCATGAAGGACGTGCCGGCCGAACAGCCGCCGGGCCTGGCCATAGCCGCCATCCCCGAGCGGGAGGACCCGCGCGACGCCTTCATCGGCCGTCATGTCGCCGCCTTCGACGACCTGCCGCCGGACGCCGTTCTGGGCACCGCCTCGCTGCGGCGCCAGGCCCAGGCCCTGGCCCTGCGCCCGGACCTGAAGATCGAGATGCTGCGCGGCAATGTCGACACCCGTCTGCGCCGCCTCCAGCAGGGCGACTTCGACGCCATCCTGCTGGCCTCGGCCGGCCTGTCGCGGCTGGGCCTGGCCGAGGCGATCGGCGAGCGGCTGTCGGCCGACGCCTTCCTGCCCGCGCCGGGTCAGGGCGCCCTGGCCCTTCAGAGCCGGGCCGACGACGCCGACGCCCCCTGGCTGAAGGCCCTGAACCACGCCGACACCGCCCTGTGCGTCGCCGCCGAGCGCGGGGCCATGACGGCGCTGGAAGGCTCGTGCCGCACCGCCATCGGCGCCCTGGGCGTCATCGCCGACGGCCGTCTGCGCCTGACCGTCGAGATGCTGGCTCCCGACGGCTCGGCCCGCTGGCGTCGCGTCGGGGAGATGTCCGCCGACGCCGGACCCGAGGCCGCCCACGCCCTGGGCCTGGAGCTGGGCCACGCCGTCCGCGCCGAGGCGGGCGACCAGCGGATAGACCTCTGAGACCGATCCGCCAGGTCTGGATCACCCGCGCCGAACCCGGCGCCGCCCGCACGGCCGCCCGGCTAGCGGACATGGGCTTCGAACCGATCGTTCGGCCGTTGCTGCGGATCGAGACCCTGTCTCCGCCGCTTCCCGCCGCCGCGCCCGACGCCCTGGTCTTCACCAGCCGCAATGGCGTCGCCATCTGGGCCGGGCTGGACCCGCGCCGCGACACCCCCGTTCTGGCCGTGGGCCAGGCGACCGCCCAGGCCGCGCGCGCCGTCGGCTTCATCGCCGTGCGCGCCGCCGGGGGGAATGTCGCGACCCTGGCCGCCCTGATCCGCTTGGACCCCGGCCTGGCGGGCGCGCGGCTGTTGCACCCCGGCGCCGAGATTCCGGCGGGAGATCTCGGGGGCCTCGTCGCCCCCCATGCCCGGATCGAGACCCTGTCCGTCTATCGTGCGGTCGAAACCGGCGACGCCCCGCCCGAAGCCTTCGACGCGATCCTGATCCACTCGCCGCGCGCGGGCCGCGCCCTGGCCGAGACGGCGGCGCGCGGATCGCTCGCGGGCCGTATCGCCTGCGCCATCTCCGCCAATGCGGCCGCGCCTTTGCAGGGCCTGGGCCTGGCCGAAACGCGTACCGCCCGCACGCCGGACGAAACGGCGTTGCTGGCCTGTCTTGGCAAGCCGCCCGCCGCCGTATAAAGAGCGCGGCTCGCGCCGAGGCTCGCCCCGGCGATCCGGGCCGCTTTAGCTCAGCCGGTAGAGCACCTCATTCGTAATGAGGGGGTCGCGTGTTCGAGTCACGCAAGCGGCACCACCCCTCCCCACAAGGCAATGACATTCCGCCGCGGGGGGAGGCCCTCGTCGGCGAGGCGGCGATGGGTTCAGCCTGAACGCGCCCTGCGTGCCGATCACGGCGCCCGATCTCAAAGCAAAAGGCCGACCCTTGGGAGGCCGCCCCTTGCTTAACAAAACACGCCACGCTTAGGCAATGCTTTGATTGATAGCGGTATTCCTACCCCAGGAAAAAAGCGGCGTATATTCGCGATACAAGCGGAACCACAACTGCAACCAATCCAGGAATCAAGAGCCATTTGGACTTAGTCTTTCTAAGAAAGAATATCATTCCAATAAATAGGGCATAAAGAACCCAGAGAAAAATGGCATCTGCCACCCATCCCTTCCACTCAAAATATACAATCGTGGCCGCCAAAATGTAAGCAACCGCCAAACCTATTCGTTCATACCTCATCGACACGCTTCCCAGCTTCCGCGAACACATCCGCCCCCATCGAGCCCATAGCTGCGAAGCATCCTTCTGGCACGAGCGTCGATCGAGCTATGGATAATCCAATTATCAACAAATGGTACACCAAACACGTGACCAGTTTCGTGAAGCATTATCCTGGCGATGTCGGAGGCCGAGCTAGGAGTAACGCCTTGCCGCCAGACTCCAGTGAATACGATGCCGTTATTTCCGTAAGGATCTTGGCCGTAACCAGCAATCGGATCGAGAGCCCCACCCCTTGATCGTATTTCAATGTAGTCAATCTCCGCCCATTTTTCTGCGAAGCGCCCGCCTTCTTCGGATGCTGCGGCGCCTACGAACTGAGAAGCAACACGGACCATCGTTGCGTCAACGTGGCTGACGCCAACACCTCGCACTACGCGCTTTCCTTTTCTCGACAGGTCCGCCCCGTTGTTGCGCCTTATGAAACGTCGGTAGTGTGTTGCAATGATCGACTCTTGTTCTCGGGTTAAATCATCATCGCGCGTATCGCCGTCACCATTCCCATCGACCCATACGCAGGATTCGCCGACACAAACATCGGCTTTGAGGCCTTTGGGATCGGTCCGATTCATCGGATCCAGCCCGACATAGGCGTACAGGTTCATCCCCTGCTCGTAGCCCACCGGATCGGTCTGCATGAACCGGCCCAGGCCCGGGTGATAGGCGCGAGCCTTGTAGTGGTAGAGGCCCCAGTCCGGCAGCCACAGTTGGCCCGTGTACATCAACCGTCCAGCGTTGCCCGCCCTGGGCTGGCCGTATTCGTCATAGCCCAGGGTGTAGGGCGCGGTTCCCGCCGCGTCGGTGATGGCGATGATCGAAGCCTGGTGGTCCTGCAGGCTCCACAGCGGCGTCGAGGCCGTATTGCCCTGATAGGCCACCAGCAGCTCGTCCGGCCACGGACCACGCACGATGCGGTTGGCGATCGTGGTCCCGGTCGAGGCCGCCACCACCCCGGCGATCTCGTCGCCGTCATACAGATACCGCGCCCCCAGGGTCCCGACCATCTGCGTCATCCGGTCCAGCGGGTCATAGGCCAGGGTCGACGACCCCGCGCCGGTCAGGCGGTTGGCGCTGTCGTACACGAAGCTCCTGACCCCGTCCGACGTCAGATTGCCCCGCGTATCCGAACTGGCCGCCACGCTGTTGACCGCCGTCGGCTGGTTCAGGCCGTTCCTGGTGATCGTCTGGGACCCGGCTGTCGGCGCATACAGATAGGCCGGCGTCGCGTGCCCGTCTCCCTGCTGCCCCGCCTGGCCCGTGCGCTGAAAGTGCCAATCGACAGCCTGGTCGATGAGGACGCCCCGTCCTCAGCCGCTTCCAGTCGCACCCGGCGGGGTCCGCCCTCACGCCTGGAACAGCAGCTCGAACAGATCAGCCAACTGCCCAGGGCGCGCCAGAAGTTCGTTTCTCAGATGCTCGACACGGTGCTGGCCCAGCACGCCGGCTGACCCCGTCGCCACCCGCCGATCGACGGCGACGGCGACGGGAGAACATCGCAGCGATCACCTCCGGGGACGGCCTTAGCCGAGCCTCTGGCGGAGCCGTTTCAGCAGCTGAAGAACAGATCCATTGCAGCGCCAATCGCAAGGAAGACCGCCCCCAAGACCCGGCTGACGGCCCTCAAGGAGCACCCTTGGCGCAAGGCGTGAACGCTTACTGCTACAGGATCGACTCCAGAAGTGGGCTAAAAGTCGCCCACCGCAACACCCGGCAATCTAAAGGTAAATCGGAGAAGCCAAGAAAGTGGGCTAAAAGTCGCCCACCCTGCGCCCAATATTTTCTCAGTGATTACATATCATTAGACGAACCGCAGGTGTGCGTAAGGTGTGCATCGTTCCCACTCCGGAACGATCCCTTCAATCGGCCCCCTCCGGGGCACTGTAATTTTGATCTGTAGGCGGAAGTGATTCCACGCTCGGCGAACCGACCCTCTAGGCGTCCATGCACTCCCCACCAGGACCACGACCCGGCGCCCCAACCGGGACGACCTCAAGGACGGATCAGCTGAGAGGATGTTCGGTCGTGCACGGGGCGGCGACGCCCGACCGGAGCGGCAACCCCATCAGCCCGTGCATGAAGCCGTGGAACAGCGGACCCAGCACCAGCCCCCACAGCACCAGCGCCGTCAGGCCGCCCAGCGCGAACATCACCACGTCCATCATCGGATCACCCTCCGTTCCGCTCGATCAACGAGGCCGATCGCCGGCCGTTCCGACCGGCCTCACGGCCAAGCCTGTCAGACAATGCCGGCGCAAAGCCTATCCTGCGCTCGTCGCCCTACAACATTTCGATCAATTTAAACTTAGCCGCAATGAACACAGCCACCGCAGTCAGAAGTGCGACAGAGGGCCCCACTATAATCCCCAAGACCATCGTACGAGTGGCGCTCCAAGCGTAAGGACCACCATAACTTACGTCCAACGACGTGGTCATGTATGGATGCAAGAACCCATAGACGATCATAAATATAAAGGCGCAAAAGGATGCAACTAAAGGCTTTTGATGCCCCCTCGGGGAGAATATTAGCAATGACGCTACCAAGAATGACGCCATAGACAACATCTCAGCAAACCATCCGGATGCCTCATTCACGCGATATCCAAACATCAACTCCACAACAAGAGATATTGCAATTATTGATACGGACCATGTGTTCAGCGATTTTTTGGATGCGCGAAGGCTCATTTCATTGTTCCTTACATTAATGTGGGCGCACGTTCGCGTTCTGCCCGACGCCTGGCCCTCTCTTGCCTTTCCTGCTCTTGAGGAAGGGGTACTTCTCGCCAGTTTGGATCCCTCCTCATGTGGGATCGTGTTGAGGCAGGATTTGTTGTTTGGGGAAATCTATCATCAACACCGCCAGCAGCTACCGCGCTCGACACCACATCTCCGCAGTTGCAGCGTAGAACATCATACGGCTCAGTTGCGACCTCAGCTCCTGCCTCTCGCATGCGGCTGTCTTGTTCAGCCGTTGCCTCCCGTCGCCATGCCTTTTCATACCTGGTCAGATCGGAGGTTCGGAGAACTCGATCTAGCGGCATTTTGAACGTCCTTATGGTGAAGGTCGCGGGGCCTTGAGCGCCTCCGCCCACGGCACCATCCTTGGAAATATAGGTCCAGACGTCACCGCTACCGACTAGGATTGCTTGGTGATCAAGTCCGACACCGTTCACCCCCACAAACGTGTCGTTGAGTACTACGATGTCCGTTCCGCGTGGGTCGACCTTATTCACCGGATCGTTTGCGACATAGGCATACAGGTTCATCCCCTGCTCATACCCCACAGGGTCGGTCTGCATGAACCGGCCCAGACCAGGGTGATAGGCGCGGGCCTTGTAGTGGTAGAGACCGAAGTCCGGCATCCACAGCTGGCCCGTGTACATCAGACGTCCGGCGTTGCCTGAGCGCGGCTGGCCGTATTCGTCATAGCCCAGGGTGTAGGGCGCCGTTCCCGCCGCGTCGGTGATGGCGATGATCGAGCTTTGGTGGTCTTGCAGGCTCCACAGCGGCGTCGAGGCCGTATTGCCCTGATAGGCCGCCAGCAGCTCGTCCGGCCACGGCCCGCGGATGATGCGGTTGGCGATCGTGGTCCCGGTCGAGGCCACCACCACCCCCGCGATCTCGTCGCCGTCATACAGATACCGCGCCCCCAGGGTCCCGACCATCTGCGTCATCCGGTCCAGCGGGTCATAGGCCAGCGTCGACGACCCCGCGCCCGTCAACCGGTTGGCGCTGTCGTACACGAAGCTCCTGACCCCGTCCGAGGTCAGATTGCCCCGCGCATCCGAACTGGCCGCCACGCTGTTGACCGCCGTCGGCTGGTTCAGGCCGTTCCTGGTGATCGCCTGGCCGCCCGCCGCCGGGCAACGAAAGGCTAAAGACCGGCCTCTGGGAGACCGGCCTTAGCCCTAGCTTACCACTCAACTTGAAAATTCGCGTTCCACCAATGATCGACAAACACGTCCGGGATCATTGGCATTCACGGCCTTTGCGAAAGAGCCTCAAAAGGGCGCAGCATCCTCAGCAAAGCCACTGAACGCCGGGCCAATTCACGGCAACAAGACAACATCAACCCTACCCACGGAACCGAAAGTTTCTCCTACCGGGACATAAAGCACAGATGAAAACGGACGGCCGAATTCTTCATCTGGCTTAATATTGCTCAAAAAGTACTGATTGCCTAATAGCTCTCCACTAATTTTTCTTATAGAGTAGCCTGAATGGAGCATAATTTTTGTGTATTCAATTTCTAGCTCATTGTCCTTTTCCTTGTGATCGCCGATAATTATAGGAATCTCACTGCCTTCAAAGGCATAACAATCATGAGCAAACTCCTCCGAGTTAAATTTGATTGTTGCCTTAATCATAACTCATGACTCCTTCAGTACATTTGCAACCAGACTATCTACTGCCTCATTCTTGAAGGTCCGCTGTACCTCCGGGTCGTCGTAGACTGCGGATTTCTGATGCCGATCTGATTTCCGCCTCCGAATAAGCAGCGCCATCCGCTCCGCGCTCAGGTCCAGCAGTTCCGTTATAAACGATATTCCTTGGGTATACCCACACGACAAGGATATTGTCCATTGTGTTACCCCATTCCCGGATCAATGAATACCTGTCACGTGCTTCATTTTTGTGTAAATTCTAGGGTCCTCTAACGTGAAGCAGTGGCCACCGCCACAGTTAGTTTGTGGCGTCCCCCATTCTGAAGCTCGTCCCCCATAAAGTCTGAATGCAGGCACCTGTCCCTGTGCACGCCTAACAACAAGGTCATCCAAGAGCAGGGCAAGAACGTCTCTTAGAGCACCAAGGCGATTTATGTTCAGGCCTGATCTAGATTGGGTGCCGGAGTATCCGCCCGGGGGAAAGGTGGTCGTAGCACCAGACCCAGCTTGGCTGTTCGAGTAGATGAAGTAGTTGTTTTCATCACTCTCCGCCCCGGCACAGTTCATCATGCATCCGGAACTCCCGTTGGAATACAGCAGCATCCCCGTCGGATCCGTCTTATTCACCGGATCCAGCCCGACGTAGGCGTACAGGTTCATCCCCTGCTCGTACCCCACCGGATCGGTCTGCATGAACCGGCCCAGGCCCGGGTGATAGGCCCGCGCCTTGTAATGATACAGACCGAAGTCCGGCAGCCACAGTTGGCCCGTGTACATCAGCCTCCCGGCGTTGCCCGCGCGCGGCTGGCCGTATTCGTCATAGCCCAGGGTGTAGGGCGCCGTTCCCGCCCCGTCGGTGATGGCGATGATCGAGCTTTGGTGGTCTTGCAGGCTCCACAGCGGCGTCGAGGCCGTATTGCCCTGATAGGCCGCCAGCAGTTCGTCCGGCCACGGACCGCGCACGAAGCGGGCGTTCAGCGTCGTGCCGTCATTCCTCGAGGCCGCAGCTGGGACACCGGGTGCCCGGAAGGAGGGACACGCCCCAAAGCTTCCTGTCGCCGAACGCGATGTATCGCCTCACGATGCTGGATCCGCAGCGAGGACATTTGAACCGCCACAGGGCGGCGTAGAACGCCAGCAGCATGATGATCCATACGAAAACGTAGAGGCCGCCGACGATCCGGTATCCCAGCGGCGTGAACCCAAACAGGATAAACAGCAGGAAGCCGCCGACCAGCGTCAGATAGTATCGAGCGAGCACGGTCTTCATCTTTGGCCTTTGTCACGGGCCGCGCCGGAGAACGGAGGGATCGGTCCTGGGGTGGGCCGAGCCGCATCCTCATTCGTCCAGTAGCGGCGTTCGTCCCTCCGCGATCTGGAAATACGGGGCACGGGCGTCCACGTAAAGAACGGCGGCGGGCGACGGCGCCAGGACGGTCTGTCGGTGATCCGATCCCTCTATTCGAAGATGCAGGTCCAGTTCGGCGTCCGATTTCAGCCGAACCGCCCCGGACACGGAAGACGAGCGGTCTCGCGTGTCGAGCTTGCCGCCCTGGATGGTCTTGCCCCCCACCGAAAGCTCGACCGTTTCCCCGGTGAATCCGACGAAGGCGACGGTCAGGTCGATGGACGAGGCGCCAGGAGGTCTGGGCGAAACACCGGCGTCCTCGCACGCCACGAGCGCCGGGACCGACAGCAGGGTCCCCACCATCGCGAGGGTCCAGATCACGGCGATCTCCTGATGTTGACGAGGACGCAGAGACATCATCAGGAAAAGCGCGTCTGGATTTAGGCCGGATCAATCGGCGCACGCCGCCACGCTGTTGACCGTCGCCGTCTGGTCTAAAAGAAAGGTCGGCCCTCAGGAGGACCGGCCAAACCAATGTGGATTATGCCGACTGTCTGTCTCACGAGTCAGACTTAACTGTATACCAGTCAACTCAGCTTGCTTTGCCACCAGCGGTCGGACTTGAAAATGTCTGGCACGCCATCGGGATCATCGATATAATCTATACCCATGGAATCTAGCTCTTCGTAAAATTCACTAGAAAGATCTTTCGGAAATTCCTTTCCTGTCCAAGGACAAAAATTAATCTGCTGATATGACATTTCATTACTTAGTCTTATTCCGAAGATGCGCAGGTAGTCTATATAAAGAACGTTCACCTTCCCTTCGTCAAGGAATGCGAAAAATTCGGGAAATTGTTCTCTCATGTTTACCATGACTCTATCTTTCGACCACGAACTGCAGGTTTGATTATATCGCCGCTGCGGGCATCCGCCACACCAATATGTTCTCTTCTCGAATTATATACTTCTACTTCACCGTGGCGCCGATCATACTGGTAAAATCTCGTGGATCTGCCCTCCCCGCTCCGACGAGTTCTGCCGCGATAACGATCCAAACTCTTCCAGAAAGTTGCCTCCGCCGGAGGCGTAGGTCCCGAGGCACGCCCATCATCTCGAGAAGCATAATAGCGCCCAATCGTGCCAATCGGATCCACCAGCAACTGTGGATTCGGCAACATGATAGGGATTGGTGGATGAATCGGATGCCCCTCGTAGGTCACGGCGATCCGATATCGCATCGTGACAATAATCGGAGGCAGGGTCGTCGGCGGATCATTGTCCGGGAGAGGTAGAACAGGGCTCTCACAGTTTGGCCTGTCTTCCGGACAAGCAATCATCCCCCCCGGATCCGTCGCATTCACCGGATCCAGCCCGACGTACGCATAAAGGTTCATCCCCTGCGCGTAGCCCACGGGGTCGGTCTGCACGAACCGGCCCAGGCCCGGGTGATAGGCGCGGGCCTTGTAGTGGTAGAGGCCGAAGTCGGGCAGCCACAGTTGGCCCGTGTACATCAGCCGCCCGGCGTTGCCCGCGCGCGGCTGGCCGTATTCGTCATAGCCCAGGGTGTAGGGCGCCGTTCCCGCCGCATCGGTGATGGCGATGATCGAGCTTTGGTGGTCTTGCAGGCTCCACAGCGGCGTCGAGGCCGTATTGCCCTGATAGGCCGCCAGCAGCTCGTCCGGCCACGGACCACGCACGATGCGGTTGGCGATCGTGGTCCCGGTCGAGGCCACCACCACCCCGGCGATCTCGTCGCCGTCATACAGATACCGCGCCCCCAGGGTCCCGACCATCTGGGTCATCCGGTCCAGCGGATCGTAGCTGAGCGTCGACGACCCCGTGCCGGTCAGCCGGTTGGCGCTGTCGTACACGAAGCTCCTGACCCCGTCCGAGGTCAGATTGCCCCGCGCATCCGAACTGGCCGCCGCACTGTTGACCGCCGTCGGCTGGTTCAGGCCGTTCCTGGTGATCGTCTGGGACCCGGCCGTCGGCGCATACAGATAGACCGGGTTCGAGGTCTGGCGCACGAACACCTGGCTGGCCGGATTGTAGCTGAAGGTCCAGGTCACGTCCGACGCCGTCCCCGCCAGGTCGTGACCCAGGGTGCGCAGGCGCGAGGCCCCGTCGTAGGTATAGCTGGTCGCCGCCCCATTGCCCCGCACGACCGAGGTGCGCCGACCCAGGTCGTCATAGCCATAGGTCGCGATGGTCGTCAGACCCGCCTGGGTCACCGTGCGCAGGCTGTCGTCGAGATCATAGCTGTACCGGATCTCAAACCCGTCGGGATAGAACAGGTTCGTCCGCCGACCCGCCAGGTCATAGACCATGGTCATGGTCCCCAGGGCCTGCTGGTCGGTCAGTTGCCGACCCAGGGCATCCCAGCTCATGCACACCGCCGTCACCGTGCCGCACGACGGGGTTCCCGAGGCGTGGCTGGCGTAAAGCCGCCGGTTCAGATTGTCATAGCCGTACCAGACGTCGTTCGAACCGACCGGCGCGTCGATGGCCGAGATGCGGTTCAGGGCGTCGAAGTTGGTGGTGAACAGTCCGTTCGAGCGCGTGCGCTTGGTCGTCGGATTGTCGTTGGCGTCGTAGCCGTACTCCTCATAGTCGGACAGGTTGGGCGCATGGGCGCCCACCGTCGCCGACGGATAGTTCAGCCGCAACACCCGGTCGAAGCCGTCATAGACGAAGGTCGAACGGTTGCCCTGGCCGTCCTCCATCCACGCGACCTTGCCGTTGGACGTCCAGTCCTGGGCCATCAGGGTGCGCAGGGCCGAAGCCCCGTCGCCCTGGGACACCTGGGTCAGACGATCGGCGGCGTCATAGAGGTTGGAGGTGATGCGGTCGCGGCCGAAGGCGCCGGGGGTCGAGACCGCCGTGCAGGCCGAGGCCGGCAGGCTGGCGAAGGTCGCCGGGTTCATCCGCGTGGCCGTGCAGGTCAGGCGGCCTTCACCGTCATAGCTGTAGCTGGTGACCAGCGGATGGGTCGACCCTTCGAAGGCCGTGTCGCGCACCTTGCGGCCTTGGAGGTCGTACAGGGTGGTCGCCGTCTGCAACGGGCTGAAGGCCGCCCAGTTGGAATCGCTCTGACCGGCCGTCGTGCCCTGCTGGACCTGATCGACCTGGCCGTCGGCGTTGTAGCGGGTGCGGGTCGCCGGATAGGCCCGGCCGCCCGCCCCGTCGGGATCGGGACCGATCTCGCCCACCGGTTGGCGCATGGCGTCATAGACATAGCGGGTCACATCCGCCGATCCCAGGGGACCGGTGACGCGCAGGATGTTGCTGAAGACGTCATAGGCCGTCGTCGTCGTGGCCAACAGCGCATTGTCGCCGGACCCCGTGGTCACTGTGGTCGGCAAGAGGTTGCTGCGGGTCGAGGCGTTCCCGGTCTCATAGCTGGTGGCGGTATAGACCTCGTCCGCGCCATTGACGCAGGCGGCGCCCGCCGCCGTGGCGCAGGCCGAGGTGCGGGTGCGCCGCCAGACGGCGTTGGCGTTCTGCACCTGGGTCGTCGCGGCGCTGGTCCGGTACCAGGCGTTGAACTGGGCGTAGCTGTGCCGCGTCTGGGGCCGCACGCCGTTGGGCGCCGTCGGCAGGGTCTCGGACAACAGGCCGCCGTGGGTCGCGCTCCAGCTATAGTCGGTCACATTGCCGCGCGCGTCGGTGATGGCGGTGGGCCGACCGCAGAGGATCTCATTGGTGCAACTGGTCGGATAGGTCGCCGTCACACTGGTCGAGGTCGTCCCCGCCTTGTCGGTGCGCACGATGCTCTCGACATCGCCGCGCGCATTGCGGTTGACGACGATGGCGTTCCCTTCGGGATAGATGATGGCGTTCAGACCGCCGCCGTTCTGATTGATCTGGGTTCGTTCGTTATCGCCATTGGTGATGGCCAACAGCGACGGCAGCAGCCGGTTGATGTCCAGCGCCTGCCAGCGGAACTCATAGCTGGTGACCTGGCTGTTCGGGTCGGTCACCGTCGAGGTGCGGTCGCCGCCTTGGGTCGGCTTGACCGGGATGCTGTAGGTCCAGGCGCCCGCCCCGTCGCTGACGCTGGAGACGCGATTGTCCGCCCCCGCAGCGTAGCTCACGCTGAGGCTGGGCGTCGTTCCCGTCGCGGTCGGTCGGAAGATGGCGCTTGGTCCCTGGCTGCTCACCGTGAACCGCATCTGGCGGTTCAGATTGTCGGTGACGCTGTAGCTCCCGTTGACCGCCGTGCGGGCGAAGGTCAGGCTGGGCCAGGTCTGGGTGGTGGTGCAACTGGTCGCGGCGGGCGCGCAGTAGTCGACGCCGTTGTTGACCGCCGTGACCGTCCAATTGCCCAGCCGGTCGCTGTTCGGATAGGTGAAAAAGAGCTGATAGCCGAGGCTGCTGTTGACCGACTTCGGGTGCCGTTGAACGGTCGGACCTGAGCTGACGACCTCATAGGTGAAGCTGATCCGCTCGCCGTCCGGGCGCACGATCAGGTCAATGACCCCCTCGTTCGCTTCGTGGCCATACAGGCTCTTGTTGGCCTGGGTGAAGGTGGCGACCGTGCCGTCCAGGTCGGTGAAGGTGTAGATCCCGCCGCTCAGCGTCAGCTTGCCGTGACCGTCCACAGGGGCGAAGGCCGAGCCGACCTTCTCGAAGGTCACGGACCTGCCCATGACGGTGACGGTGTAGCCCGGCAACGGGGCGTTGGGATCGGCCGGGTCGCGCTGGACGCCGCCCCAGACGCTGTGACGCCAGCCGCGCGCCTGGCTGTCGTAGCTGGCGCTATAGTTGAGACCGCCCTGGCCGCCCTGGCCGGCCTGACCGACCGAGATCTCGGCCGAGGAGATTGACAGTGAACCCGTCGCCAGGTTCACGCCGCGCTCGTCGGTCGGATTGTAGGACTCGGGCGGCTTGATGATGTCCTGGGCATAGGTCGGCGTTGCGGCTGCGAACGCAAGGACCACCGCCACCGGCAGCCCCCAGCCGGCGGTCCCCAAAAGAGCCGCCTTGATCGTGTTGCGTGTCATGAAAGCCCCTCAGTGGCAGCAGGTGTTGGTGGACCAGAGCGGCGTCGCGCCATCGAAGATGACCGCATTGCCGTCGTTCTGGAGGACGAGTTTCGCGCCGGGATTGCCGCCGGTGCCGGACGACCAGACGACCGCATTGGCCGCATCGTACAGAGCCAGGTTCCCGCCGCTCTCCATGCGCAGGGTCAGGCCGCGGCCATTCATGGTGTTGGAGGCCCACAGCGGCGTCGCGCCGAAGTACAGCACGACATTGCCGTCAGCCTGGAACAGGAAGCTGAACCGCCCGTCGGTCGAGGTCAGTTTTTGAAACGGAACCAACGTCTCGCCGGACCGCAGCTCATTGACGACAGCCAGCGCGGGCACTGACGTCACCGAGCGAGACAGACGGTTGTCCGCCGCGTCATTGCCGTAGGTGGTGTAGGCGCCGGTCGATCCGGTCACGGACCGCGCAACCGCCAGAAGTCGGCCGAAGGCGTCGTACTGGTAGGTCGCCTGCTCCTGGGCGAGCGCCGGACCTGACGCCAGGGCGGCGCACAAGGCCGCGCCCGCCAGACGTCCCGCCGCGCCAAACCCTCCCCAGCCTGGACCACGCAGGCCCCAGGGGCGGTTCTCGCCAGCAGAGAAGCTTCGTCCCTTGCGTCGCGCACTCGATGTGCCCGACGGTGCATTTAAGCGCGCCATTTCAGGTGTTCCTTGGTTGATGGGTGGCCACGCGCGAGTATCAGGTTCGGCCAAACCTAGGCGCGCAGACCGCGCCTACAAACAAGGAATCTTTTCTATTTCAGTGACTTAAATTTCCTCGCGTTCACAACGAAGGGTTTTACCCTGACGTTGGCTTCGCGCGCGCGTCGATGGAGCTTCGCAACGAGGGGGCGTTTTCAAATCACACAGGCGGCGCCCCTCCCGCTGATCAGATCACCTCGTCTCGGATGAAGGCGCGCGCCTTGGCGATCAGGGGCGAGGCCGCCGCATCGAAGACGAAGCCGTCGGCCAAGGCCGCGTCCAGGCCGTCGTAGGCCGCCGCGACCGTCGCCTCCAACGGCGTATCGGGCAGGCCGGGGCGGCGATAGGCGGTTCCGCCCTTCAGTCCCACCCGCTCGGCCAGTTCGGGATAGACCGGCCAGATCCCGCCCCCGACCAGGCGATCGGGGGGCCGATGGGACGGGACCGCCTCCGCCCGCAGACCGGCGCCGGACAGCAGTTGCCGGGCCACGTCCTCCAGCACGGCGGGGATCGGGTGGTTGATCGTGTGCATGAACGGCTCGGCCCGCGGCGCCAGCCAGGGCGACGGATCAAGCCCCAGCGCCGCCCATTCCTCGCGCATCAGGTCCAGACCGGCGCCGTAGGCGTCGAAATAGCCCAGCCGCGCATAGACATAAGCGTTGTAGAGCCGCAGCGCCCGCGCCTGCGGCAAGTCCTCCAGCCGGGCCGCCAGGGCGATGGCCGACTGCAACGGACCCGCCGCGCCCGGCATCGGCGCGCCCCGGTGAAACAGATAAGCGCAGTCCGGGTGGAAGCCGCGAAAGATGATCCACGGCGCCAGGGTCACGCGCCGTCCCTCGGCGCGCAGAGCCTCCGGCTCAGGCAGGCCGAAGCGCGCCCTGTGCTCCGGGCCGGTCTGCATCACCACCCAGTCCGAACGGTCCAGCAGGGCGCGCCATCGCGCCCCAGCCTCGGGATCATCCGGCTGGATCCCGGCCACGCTGAAGGCCTCGATCCTCAGGCCCGGCGACAGCACGCCCAGCCAGTCGGCCAGGCCGTCGGCCTGGCAGTTGCCGATGACGCAGGCGCGGGTCACGGCTCGATCGCCTCTTCGTCGCAGATCACCTGGGCCAGGGCCGCCTGTTCGGCGCGCTGGTCGGCGCTGGGCGAGGCGGACGGCGCCCTGACGGCGGGGGCGGGGGCGGCCTCCTGCGTCTCGGCCTGTTCGAGGTAGGACCGAGCCAGTTCAGCCATGACCCGCGACACCCCGTCGGCGGTCACAGTGCGCAGATCCTCGGCCCAGATTCCCGATCCAGCCTGAATTCCTGTCACGATCTCATAGCTGGGGAAGTAGTCGACCCCGTCCAGGGCGTCGCAGACCATGCCCGCCGCCACGCGCAGCACCGCCTTGCTGTAGCCGGTGGAGACCAGAACATGACGGTCTTCGAACGTCGCCTTCAGCGGCACCGGCGACACCGTCAGCAGCACCCTCAGATCCGGTCGGATCGCCCGCGCCATGGCGATGACGGACATCAGGTCGGCGACAGTCTCGGCGACGGTGAAATTATGCGGCCGGATATGCGTGGCGTCATCCGGCCCGCCCGCCACGCCCGGCGCCAGCGGGAAGACCGCCCCGTCGCGGTCCGACACCCAGGCTTCCGTCAAACCCAGGGTGAAGACCAGAACGTCCAGGGTCTCGAACATACGCCGCACAGCCGCCAGATGGATCTCGCGGTCGGCCAGCATGGCCTCAGCATCGGCGAAACCGTCCGGCTGGACGCGTGGGCGGAAGGGATCGACCACCCGCCCGTCGGCGGTGCGCCAAGCGGTCTCCTGAGGGTCGAACAGGCCATAGGCGCGCTGGAACACCTGCAAGAGTTGGCGCGCGTAATAGATGTTGCCGAACCGGGCCGGAAAGACGCCATAGCCCTGATCCTCGGGTCCCGGCTCGGTCACCAGATAGCCGTAACCGCGCGCGGTCAGGGCGCGGCTGATGTGTTGGGCGAAACAGCTTCCGGCGGTGGCGACGCGGTCTTCGGGTCGGATCGCGAAACCCGGCCGGGCCGCCGGGCGCACCTGATCCGGCGAACGGCCCGCAACCGCGCGCGACCAGAAGGCATGGTCCGGCAGGCCGGAGTAGGGATTGGCCATGCGCGTGCGTCAGCCCTTCAGAGCGGCGTCGAAATGGGCCAGCAGACGACGCCAGCCGTCGGCCGCCGCCTCCGGCCGATAGCTCGCGCGATAGTCGGCGTGGAAACCGTGCGGCGCGTCGGGATACAGACGGATGTCGCTGCCGACCGCCCCTTCGCGGGTCAGGGCCGCGCGCATGGTCTCGACCGTGGCGTTGGGAATGCCCTGATCCTGGCCGCCGTACAGGCCCAGCACCGGCGCTTTCAGATCGCCCGCCAGATCGACCGGCCATGGGCGGCCCGCCGCGACCTGTTCGTCCGTGGCCGTGGCCGACGGGGCCAGGCGGCCATACCAGGCGACGCCCGCATCAATGGCCGCGAACCGGGCCGCGGCCTGCCACACCACCTTGCCCCCCCAGCAGAAGCCCGTGACGCCGACCTTGTCGGCGTCGGCCCACAACTGTCCGCTGGCCCAGTCCAGGGTGGCGGCGATGTCGCCCATGACCTGTTCGTAGCTGGCGGCGGCGACGATCTCCTGGATGCGCCGTATATCGGACAGCGGCGCCGGATCTTCGACGCGAACGAAGAAGGCGGGAGCGATCGCTGCATAGCCCGCCCGGGCCAGACGGCGGCAGACATCGCGGATGTATTCATGCAGGCCGAAGATCTCGGACACCACCACGACCACGGGGAAGGGACCGTCGCCGGCGGGTCGCGCCACATAGGCGGGCAGGTCGAAACCGTCGGGCGCCGGATAGGTCACGATCTCGGTCGTCAGGCCGTCGGACGGCGTGGTGATCGGCTGGGCGTCCTGGGCCAAGGCGGCCGTGGCGTAACCGGCGAAGACCAGCCCGCCCAACAGGCGGCGACTGATATGGAAGTCTTCAGGCTCGGTCCCGTCGGGACGGGTCAGAACGGTCATGACGGCCTCCTGCGCGATGGAGGCGGGACCTTGCCTCCCGCCTCGCCCCCCGTCGAGTCACGATGCGCGGCGCAGCGTCAGGTTCAGCCGCCCGCCGCCGGGGATCAGGGCCGACGATCCGCCCAGCACCCGGTCGATCCCATGCCGCGCCAGGCGCGCCGGGCCGGTCAGGGCGCAGACATCGCCGGATCGCAGCCGGAAAACCCGCGTCGCTCCGCGGCCCGGCGGCCCGATGCGAAACACCGCCTCGTCGCCCAGAGAGACCGACAGCACGGGCGCACACAGATCGGTCTCGTCACGGTCCTGATGCAGCCCCATGCGGGCCTCGGCGTCGTACAGATTGACCAGACAGGCGTCTGGCGGCGGATCGCCCAGCAGCGTGGCCCACAGATCAGTCAGCCGCGACGGGATCGGCGGCCAGGGGCGGCCGGTTTCGGGGTGGGTCGTCTGATAACGGTAGCCGCCGCGATCCGTGACCCAGCCCAGAGGTCCCAGATTGGTCATCCGCACCGACAACGGCTTTCCGCCCGGCGTCACCGGCCGATAGAAGGGCGCCGTCGCGACCGCCGTCCGCACCTCGGCGGCCAGCGCCGCCTGTTCGGCAAGGCAAAGGGCTTCCGGCCACAGCCGAAAGCCCTCGAAGCCGGTCTCGATTTCACGCCGCACGCCCATGCCCAAAGCATAGACGCGCGCAATACGCGCTCAACAGCGAGCCGTCGCACGGCGAGTGTTAGCACCCGACAATGGCGCTCAAGCAGCGAGCGCCCGCGGCGCAAGCGTTAGCGCCCTTAATATGACCCGCTCAAGCAGCGAGGCTCCGCGAGCCGAGCGTTAGCGCCCAAAGCAAGCCAGGCCGCGCGGCGGCTTAGCGCGTATAATAGTAGTCCGCGATCTGACAGACGTTGATGTTCATCCGGGTCAGGACCTGGCCGTTGGTGAATTCGGCGCGGAAATCATAGACGCAGGCGCCCGAACCGTCGTCGATATTGACGGTCACGCTGCGGCCGTTGTTCAGCACGCTGTCGCCCAGGATGTCTTCTTCCCAATCCGACTTGCGCGAATCCGACGCATAGAAGCGCAGCATGGTCCAGCCGGTCTGGTTGTGTATGCGGACGCGGCGATTGTAGCCGTCGCGCGACACTTCGGTCACGACGACCTTGGACTCGGGCGCGGGCGCAGCGGGGGCCGGGGCGAAGGCCATGGCGCCCAGGGCCGTGGCGACTGCGGCGGCGCACAGGGCCGCGGACTTCAGGCGGATCATCTCGTTCTCTCCAAACGGCTTCCCCCGATGCGGAGAAGCGATGACGTTGTTATGCCGCACTTTCGGGACCGATGCACCTGACGCGGCCTGACGAGGATTCCGAGGTTCCGCGACGAAAGCCCTTGCGAGGTCTGCGGACTTTCCCATATCGGGGCCAACCCGGTCGATCAGGCCGACATACCGACTTAACCCCTGGGGGCGGTCACGCGCGGCGCTTCTTCGAAGGCCGCCGCATCGCCCGCCGATACGAAGAGAGAAACAGAACGCCCATGGCCAAGATCATCGGCATCGACCTCGGCACGACCAACTCGTGCGTCGCCGTCATGGACGGCAAGAATCCCAAGGTCATCGAGAACGCCGAAGGAAACCGCACCACCCCGTCGGTGGTGGCGATCCAGGACGGCGGCGAGACCCTGGTGGGCCAGCCCGCCAAACGCCAGGCGGTGACCAATCCGTCCAACACCTTCTTCGCCATCAAGCGCCTGATCGGCCGCAATTACGACGACCCCGTCGTGGCCAAGGACAAGGGCATGGTGCCTTACGAGATCGTCAAGGGTCCCAATGGCGACGCCTGGGTGCGCGCCCACGGCAAGGACTATTCGCCCCAGCAGATCTCGGCCTTCATCCTGACCAAGATGAAAGAGGCCGCCGAAGCCTACCTCGGCGAAAAGGTGACCCAGGCGGTCATCACCGTCCCGGCCTATTTCAACGACAGCCAGCGTCAGGCCACCAAGGACGCCGGCAAGATCGCCGGCCTGGAAGTGCTGCGCATCATCAACGAGCCGACCGCGGCGGCCCTGGCCTACGGCCTGGAGAAGAACGACGGTCAGAAGATCGCCGTCTATGACCTGGGCGGCGGCACCTTCGACGTCTCGATCCTGGAGATCGGCGACGGCGTGTTCGAGGTGAAGTCCACCAACGGCGACACCTTCCTGGGCGGCGAGGATTTCGATCTGCGTCTGGTCGACTATCTGGCCGACGAGTTCAAGAAGGAGCAGGGCGTCGACCTGCGCCAGGACAAGCTGGCTCTGCAACGCCTGAAGGAAGAGGCCGAAAAGGCCAAGAAGGAACTGTCGTTCACCACCCAGTACGAGGTGAACCTGCCCTTCATCACCATGAACGCCTCGGGTCCGCTGCACCTGAACATCAAGCTGACGCGCGCCAAGCTGGAATCCCTGGTCGAGGATCTGATCACCCGCACGATCGAACCGTGCAGGAAGGCCCTGGCCGACGCCGGGATGAAGGCCTCGGACATCGACGAAGTGGTCCTGGTCGGCGGCATGACCCGTATGCCCGCCGTGCAGGAAGCGGTGAAGAAATTCTTCGGCAAGGAGCCGCACACCGGCGTCAACCCCGACGAGGTCGTGGCCCTGGGCGCCGCGGTCCAGGCGGGCGTGCTGCAAGGCGACGTCAAGGACGTTCTGCTTCTGGACGTGACGCCCCTGACCCTGGGCATCGAGACCCTGGGCGGCGTCTTCACCCCCCTGATTGAGCGCAACACCACCATCCCGACCAAGAAGAGCCAGACCTTCTCGACCGCCGACGACAATCAGTCGGCCGTGACCATCCGGGTCTTCCAGGGCGAACGTCCGATGGCGGCCGACAACAAGATCCTGGGTCAGTTCGATCTGATGGGCATTCCGCCGGCTCCGCGCGGTATGCCCCAGATCGAGGTCGCCTTCGACATCGACGCCAACGGCATCGTCAACGTCTCGGCCAAGGACAAGGCGACCAACAAGGAACAGTCGATCCGCATCCAGGCCAATGGCGGCCTGTCGGACGCCGACATCGACAAGATGGTCAAGGAGGCCGAGGCCAACGCCGCGGCCGACAAGGAGCGCAAGGAGCTGGTCGAGGCCCAGAACGCCGCCGACGGCCTGATCCACTCGACCGAAAAGGCCCTGGCCGAACACGGCGACAAGGTCTCGGCTGAGGAGAAGTCGGCCATCGAGACTGCCGTTCAGGACCTGAAGTCGGCCAAGGACGGAACGGACGCCGAGGCCATCCGCGCCAAGACCACCACCCTGGCCCAGGCCTCGATGAAACTGGGCGAGGCCATGTACGCGGCCCAACAGGGCGGCGAGGCTTCGGCTGATCAACCCGCCGACGACGGCGTGGTCGACGCCGAGTTCGAGGAAGTCTCGGCCGACGACGACAAGAAGAACGCCTGATCGGTTCAGGCCTCATGGGACCCCCGCTTGCCACGCAGGCGGGGGTTTCGTTTTCGTGAAACTTGCATCAAGCGCCCCGGTCCCCATGTCTCGGTCGGGTCGGAAGCCTTTCGATCAGCGCCCGGCAAGAGGTGCGCAGGAAGGCGGGGTAAGAGGATTAACGCCGAATGGCGATGCGTGATTATTACGAAATCCTGGGCGTCGAGCGCACCATCGACGCTGCGGGCCTGAAGGTCGCCTACCGCAAACTGGCCATGCAGCATCACCCGGACCGAAACGGCGGCTCCGAGGACTCCATGGCCAAGTTCAAGGAAGTGTCCGAAGCCTACGGCGTCCTGTCCGACGACAACAAGCGCGCCGCCTACGACCGGTTCGGCCATGCGGGCGTGAACGGCGGCGGGGCGGGCGGCAACCCCTTCGGCGCTGGCGGCGCGGGCTTTCACGACATCAACGACATCTTCTCCCAGGTCTTCGGCGACGCTTTCGGCGACGTCTTCGGCGGCCGGGCGGGCGGCGGGCGCCAGCAGCAGAGCGGCCCGCGTCGCGGCTCGGACCTGCGCCACGATCTGGAGATCACCCTTGAACAGGCCTATCGCGGGGCCGAGGTCGAAATCTCCGTCCCCTCGACCGCAACCTGCGAAAGCTGCGACGGCTCGGGCGCCAAGAAGGGCGCCAAGCCCCAGACCTGCGGCGCCTGCAACGGCGCCGGACGCATCCGCCAGGCCAACGGCTTCTTCCAGATGGAGCGCACCTGCCCCCAATGCGGCGGGGTCGGCCAGCGCATCGCCGCCGCCGATGTCTGCACGACCTGTCACGGCCACGGCCAGGTGCGCAAGACGCGCAAGCTCAGTCTGAAAATCCCCGCCGGAGTCGATGACGGTTCGCGCATCCGCCTGTCGGGCGAGGGCGACGCCGGCCAGCGCGGCGGACCGCGCGGCGACCTGTACGTCTTTCTGTCGGTCAGGCCGCACGAGTTGTTCGAACGCGACAACCTGGACCTTCTGGTCACCGTGCCTGTGCCCATGACCACCGCGGCCCTTGGCGGGATGGTCGACGCCCCCTGCCTGACCTCCGAGGCCTGCGACGGCAAATGCAAGGCCGCCGTGGAGGTGCCCGCCGGCGCCCAGACCGGCAAGACCGTGCGCATTAAGGGCAAGGGTATGCCTCATCTGAACGGCCGCCAGCGCGGCGACCTGGTGGTCGAACTGTTCGTCGAGACGCCCACCGACCTGACCGCCCGCCAGAAAGAACTGCTGGCCGAGCTGGCCGCCAGCCTGGGCGAAACCCAGACGCCGCGAAACACCAGTTTCACCGGCAAGGCCAAACGCTTCTGGGCCGACATCCTCGGCGCCGATCAGGACAAGGCGGGCACGGTGTGAGCGATCTTTTTCACGTCGGCATCTCGGGCGCCCGGGGCCGTATGGGCCGGGCGGTGTCCCAGGTGCTGGACGCTCGCGACGACGTCATGGTGGCCGTCCGTTTCGACTGGGGCGAGACGCCGGATTTGTCGCTGTGCGACGTGGTCATCGACTTCTCGACCGCCGAGGCCTCTGTGGCCCTGGCCAGACAGGCGGCCGAGCGTGGCGGCCCGGCCCTGGTTATCGGCTCGACCGGCTTCACCCCCGAGCAGGACGCCGAGATCCTCAAGGCCGCGGAAAAGGTCGCCATCGTCCGCAGCGGCAATTTCTCACTGGGCGTCAACATATTGATCGGCCTGGTCGAACACGCCGCTTTGCGGCTGGACGCCCGCGACTGGGACATCGAGGTCCTGGAGACCCATCACCGGCGCAAGGTCGACGCCCCCTCGGGCACGGCCCTTATGCTGGGCGAGGCCGCCGCCAACGGTCGCGGCGTCGATCTGGCCGCGGTGCGCGGCGCACCCTATGACGGCGTCGGCGAACCGCGCCAGACGGGCAAGATCGGGTTCGCCTCGCTGCGCGCCGGCGGCGTTGTCGGCGAACATACGGTGATGTTCGCCTCCGAGGACGAGGTCCTGACCCTCAGCCATTCGGCGATCGACCGCAGCCTGTTCGCCAAGGGCGCGGTCGCCGCCGCCGCATGGGTCCGCAATCGTCGCCCCGGTCTCTACGATATGCAGGACGTTCTGGGCTTCAGACAGGCGTAAGCCTGGGCAGGCGGCGATTGTGGACACCGCCGTCCGCCGTCAATGCGCGGGGCTGTGTTTGCGGCCGGTCAGCAGGCTCTTGATGAAGAAGAAGACCGCGATCACCACGGCGTAACCCAGGAACAAGGCCAGGGTCGCCATCCAGAAGCTCAGCGTCAGCAACGGCGGCAAGGCGAAGGCGCCGCCGTCCAGCATCGGCCGCACCGCATTGATGAGATGATGCACCAAGGCCGCGCCCAGAGCCGTGGCCCACAGCCGGTTCCAGGTCGGCATGATGAGGGCGGCGACCACCGCGATCAAAAGGCCCATCACCTGATTGACGCCGTCGAACCCCGCCTGGGTCAGGTTGAAGACCCCGCCCAACAGGGCGCCGACTTGACCAAAGAACGCTTCCACACCGACCTCCTTAAAGAGACGATCAAGCTTGACCGCTACGGAGGGTTAACGCCCCAGGGCCGGAAAGGCTGCTTCAGCGCCCGGTGGACCCGAAGCCGCCCGCGCCGCGCGCGGTCTCGTCCAGGGTTTCGACCTCGGCGATCCGCGCCTGTTCGTGGCGGGCGACGACCATCTGGGCGATGCGTTCGCCGCGCCGGATCACGAACGGCTCCTGGCCCAGATTGACCAGGATCACCCCGACCTCGCCGCGATAGTCGCTGTCGATGGTGCCGGGCGTGTTCAGGCAGGTGATCCCGTGCTTCAGCGCCAGGCCGGAACGCGGCCGGACCTGGGCCTCGAACCCCGGCTCCAGCGCGATCTTCAGTCCCGTCGGGATCAAGGCCCGCGCCCCTGGCGCCAAGGTGACGGCCGCGTCTTCGGCCACCGCCGCCCGCAGGTCCATGCCCGCCGATCCCGCCGTCTCATAGGCGGGCAGGGCCAGGCCCTCGGAATGGGGCAGGCGCTGGATGCGGAGGGTGGTCATGCGGGGGTCCTGAAGTGATCGGCGATACGGGCGGCCAGGGCGCGGGCCACGGCGGCCTTGGACTGACGCGGCCAGGCGTCCTCTCCCGACGGGGTGATCAGGGTGACCGCATTGCCCTCGGCCCCGAAGACGTCGTCGGATACGTCGTTGGCCACGATCCAGTCGCAGCCTTTGCGTGATCGTTTGGCGCGGGCGTTGGCGATCAACGCCTCGGTCTCGGCCGCAAAGCCGATGACCAGGGCCGGGCGCTCGGGACCGGGCTTGGACAGGGCCGCCAGGATGTCGGGGTTCTCGATTAGCCGCAACGTCGGCGGGCCGCCCGGCGCTTTCTTGATCTTGCCCGAGGCGACGCCGTCGACCCGCCAGTCGGCTACGGCGGCGGTCAGAACCGCGATGTCGGCGGGCAGGGCGGCGCGAACCGCCGCCTGCATCTCCAGGGCGCTCTCGACGTCAACACGGCTCACGCTCGGCGGTGCGCTCAGGGCCGTGGGACCCGACACCAGCGTCACCTCCGCCCCCAGGGCCGCCAGGGCGGCGGCGATCACATAGCCCTGTTTGCCGCTGGACCGGTTGGTCAGGCCGCGCACCGGGTCGACGGCCTCAAAGGTCGGCCCGGCGGTGACGATCGCACGCCGCCCGCGCAACGGTTGATCGGCCGCCCCCGCCAACAGGGTTTCGATCGCCTCCAGGATGGCGGCCGGTTCCGCCATGCGGCCGGGTCCGAACTCGCCGCAGGCCATCTCGCCCTCATCCGGCCCGACCCAGTGAACGCCGGTCCCGCCCTCGAATCCGTCCAGCCGGGCGACATTGGCCCTGACCGCCGGATGCAGCCACATCCGCACATTCATGGCTGGAGCCAACAGCACCGGCTTGTCGGTGGCCAGAAGCGTGGTCGAGGCCAGGTCGTCAGCCAAGCCGTTGGCCGCCTTGGCGATCAGACCGGCGGTGGCGGGCGCCGCCACCACCAGATCGGCCCAGCGCGACAGCTCGATATGGCCCATGGCCGTCTCGTCGTCGGGGGTGAACAGGCTCTCGCGCACGGGAAGGCCGGTCAGGGCCGCCAGCGACAGGGGCGTCACGAACGCCGCCCCCCCCGCCGTCAGAACCGCGCGGACCTGCCCCCCCGCCTTCTTGATCAGGCGCGTCAGCTCCAACGCCTTATAGGCGGCGATGCCGCCGCCGACGATCAGCAAGACCTTGCGGCCGTTCAACGCGCCCCTGCTCATGGCGACGGTTTAGCGGCCGGCGACGCCAGCGTCGAGGCGAGGCGCGAATTGGAACATTGCAAGAACATCGTTCCTGTGCCTAGATGCCCCCTGGTGGGACGAAACAGGAGGGTGGGATGACCATCAGGATGATGACGACGGCGGCCGTCGCGGCCCTGGTTCTGGCGGGCTGCGAGCGATCCTCGGCGGTCGAGACGCGCGATCGCGAGGCTCCGGCGGTGCAAGCCGTCATGACGGCCGATGCGACGGCCCAGGCGGCTCCGGCGCAAGACGCCGCCGAAACCCGGCCCGCCGTGACCGCCAATCGCCGCGAGACGGTCGACGCCAAGATCGAGCGTCTGTATCGCCGCAACGGCGCGGCCTTCGGCGCCCGTTCGGCCCAGGACTATCTGGACAAGGTTCAGGCCTTCACCACGCGGCCGCCGCGCGACGCCGAGACAGTGAAACGGCCCAATGGCGACACCCTGATCTATCAGGCCTCGACCAACACCTTCGCCGTGGTGACGCGCGACGGCACGCCGCGCACCATGTTCAAGCCGGATGACGGCGCGGCCTATTGGGCCGAACAGAAGGAACGCGCCCCGACCTTCGGACGGCGGCGCAACGGCGGCGAGAACTAGGTCCGGCCTAGGCAGGGACCGCCGGTCAGGTCTCGTCTTCGCCGTCTGGAACGCCGGCCATTTCCCGCACCATCTCCAGCACCAGCTTCTGTTTGCGCGCCGGCAGGGCCGGAGCCAGGCGAGAGATTTCTATGGTGTAGCGCGTGGCCGGAAAGTCATGATCGAAGGCCGGGGCGTCGCCCTCGCCCACGCCCGGCTGAACGGCCAGGCCCTCGAAGAAATAGCCGATATCGACCTTGAAGAACCGGGCGATGTCCCAGAGTTTGGACGCCGAAATGCGGTTGGCGCCCTTCTCGTATTTCTGGATCTGCTGAAAGGTCAGACCCAAGGCCCGACCCAGATCGCTCTGGTTGTATCCCAAGCCGATTCGCTTTTCGCAAACGCGGCGACCGACATGACGGTCGACCGGATGGGGGCCGTCTTCCCCGCCTCTGGGCATGATCGTCGTTCCGTCCTGCTATAGAAAAACGCGATGTCGTTTTGAAATGCGCCCGAAAAACGGCCCTGTCACGGGAATTTGCCGGGTTGGGACGGTAATTGCCCTTTTATGGCTAAGCTTGTCGATCCCTGGAGGAATCGAGTCTCGCTTTCAACCAGGAGGTCGCCCTTGACCACGGCGCCAGGGCCGAAAGTCCAGAGAGAATCAGCAACCAGAACAGGCCGTCGCCGAAACGGCCGTACAGGGTCGCACCGGCCGGACGGGGCAAACGCGCATCGATGACCCCGCTCTCGCCCGAAGCCAATCTGTGATCGCCGACCCCCCGCCCCCACGGATCGATCATGGCCGAGATTCCGGTCGGCGTTGACCGCACGATCGGCAGACCGGTCTCGATGGCGCGATAGCTGGCCAGGTTCAGGTGCTGGATCGGGCCGGAGGTGGCCCCGAACCAGGCGTCGTTGGAGATGTTGACGATCCATTCCGGCCGTCCGCGTCCGGCGGGCGTGAACCCCGGATACAGGCCCTCGTAACAGATCAGCGGCTGCACCGGCCCGACGCCCGGAACCGGGATCGGCGCAGGTCGGGGACCTGGGCTGAAATCGGCCGGCACGTGCACCAGGCTGCGCACGCCCAGTCGGCTCATCAGCGACCCCAGCGGCAGGTATTCGCCGAACGGCACCAGCCGGTATTTGTCGTAGACGGCGGCGATCCTCAGGCCCGGCCCGCCCTCGTCGGTCAGCACGAACAGACTGTTGAAATACCGCGCTCCGCCTTCGGCCGTCGCATCCGCCTGGCCCCGGCTCAGACCCATGATAAGGCTCTGACCCGGTCGCAGCGCCCGCGCCAGCGCCGCCGCATCGGGCGAGCCGTCGCCGAAGACGTCGGCCGCCGTCGCCGGCAGGGCGCCTTCCGGCCAGACGATGATGTCGGGCGTCTCCGCCGCCGACTGAGCTGTCAGACCGATGTAGCGGTCAACGATTGAGCGATAGGCGTCCGGCGACCATTTATAGCTCTGATCGATGTCGGCTTGAACGATGCGCACCGTGGTGTCGGTGAAGCTGAGTCGCGCCTGGCCCAGACGCACCGCGCCGCCGATCACCAGGGCCGCCAGGACGGCCGCGCCCAGTCCCGCCGCCACGATCCGCCCGCGTCGTTCGCCCGCCACGGCCAGCGGCCCGAAGGCCGATACGGCGGCCACGGTGACCACGCCCAATCCATAGACGCCCGCCACAGCCGCGAACTGCGACGCCGCCGATCCAGCCTTCCATCCAGCGCCCGCCGGATTCCACGGGAACCCCGTCAACACATGGCCGCGCAGCCACTCCATCAGGCCGAACAGGGCGGCGAAGACCAGCACGCGCGCGACGCCCGACGGCGCATATCGGCGATACAGCCCCGTCGCCGCCGCCCAGAACAGGCCCAACCCCATGGGCAGCAGGCTGGCCGCAAAGGGCGCCATCCAGGCCTGGGCCGGATTGACCAGAAAGGCCTCGGCCACCCACCAGCAGCCGATCCCGAAATAGGCGAAACCCGCCAGCCAGCCCATCCAGACCCCGCCGCGCGCGCGGGTCGATCGTTCGGCCAGCAGCATCAGCAGCGGATAGCCCAACATCCCCGGCAGGACGCCGAACGGGGTATGCGCCAACGCCGCCCCCGCGCCCGCCGCCAGGGCCAGACCGATCCGCGCCCAACGATGGGCCAGCGCCGTCTCGATGCGTTCGTTCATCGCTGCCCCGCATAGGGATCGGTCACGCCCAGGGTCGCCAGAATGGCCCGCTCCCTGGTCTCCATCGCCTCGGCCTCGGTCTCGTCCTCATGGTCGTGGCCCAACAGGTGCAGCACCCCATGCACGACCAGATGGCTCAGATGATCGCCGACCGTCTTGCCCTGTTCGGCCGCCTCGACAACGCAGACGCCCCGCGCCAGGACCAGATCGCCCAGATGCGGCCGCGCCGTCTCCGGGGCGGGAAATGACAACACATTGGTCGGCCGGTCCTTGTCGCGGAATCGAGCGTTCAGATCCTGCACCGTCGCGTCATCGGTCAGCAGCACCACCACCTCGCCGTTCAGACCCGCCAGGGCCGCCTGGGCCGCCGCGACGACCCGCGCCTCGGCGTCGGCTGCGGCCGCCGTCCAAGCCTCGTCCTCGATCTCGACCCAGATCATAGGCGTCAGTCCGCGTCTTCCAGGTCGGGCGCGGGCCGACGCTTCGCCGCATCGGCGTCATAGGCGCGCACGATCCGCTCGACCATGGCGTGCCGCACCACGTCCTCGGCCTTGAAGGTCTCGACGCCGACGCCCTTGACCCCCTCCAATATGCGCAGGGCGTGGACCAGGCCCGAGTCGCGCGGGTTCAACAGATCGACCTGCGACGGATCGCCGGTCACCACCATGCGCGAGCCTTCGCCGATGCGGGTCAGCACCATCTTCATCTGGAGACGCGAGGTGTTCTGGGCCTCATCGACGATGATGAAGGCGTGGCTCAGGGTGCGGCCGCGCATGAAGGCGATGGGGGCGGCCTCGATCTCGCCCTTGTCGCGGCGGCGGCGCACCTCGTCGGGTCCCAGAATGTCGTCCAGCGCCTGCCAGATCGGGGCCAGATAGGGGTCGACCTTCTCGTTCAGATCGCCAGGCAAAAAGCCCAGCTTTTCGCCCGCCTCGACCGCCGGGCGGGTGACGACCAGTCGGTCCACCTGGCCGCGCTTCAACAGACTGGCGCCGTAGGCGGCGGCCAGGAAGGTCTTGCCTGTGCCCGCCGGACCGACGCCGAAACTCAGTTCGCAACGCGACAGGGTGTCCAGATAGCGGGCCTGGGCGGCGGTCTTGGGCACGATGGCCCCGCGCCGTCCGACCGGCAACGCCACGGCGCCCGCCCCCGTCCCCGACATCGCCTCCGGCCCGCCGCCGCGCGTCGAAGGCATGGCCCGGCCCATGACGGCGCCCACGGCGGCGCGGACATCGGCCTCGGTCACCTCGGCGCCCATGGCCGCACGCGAGGCCAGATCTTCGATCACTCGCCGGGCCTGCGCCCGGTCGCGCGCCGAGCCGTTGACCGAGACCCCGGCGCCGGGCTGTTCGATCAACACCTTGAAGGCGTCCTCGACCAGGGCGATGTGACGGCTGGTCGGGCCGATGACGGCGGCCAGCTCGGCGGTGTTCAGCGGGATGAAGTCAGTGTCGCGGGCCATCAGGCGGCGGGTCCGCCAGACGCGGCCAGCACGCCGGTCAGGCTGTTCTGCTGACCGTTGATGATCGTCACCGGCGCGATCGTTCCGATCAGATGGCGCGCGTCCTCGACGTGCACCGATTGCAGATAGGGCGACCGGCCGATGGCCTGGTCGCGATGCCGTCCGACCTTTTCAAACAACACCGGCAGGGTCCTGCCCGCCTGGCCTTCGTTGAAGGCGACCTGCTGTTCGGTCAACAGTTGCTGCAACGCTTGGAGTCGCGTCTTCATGACCTGGGCCGGAACCTGGGCCGCCATGCCCGCCGCCGGGGTGCCGGGCCGTGGCGAATACATGAAGGAGAAGGCGCTGGCGTAGTTCACCCGCCGCACCAGATCCAGCGTGTCCTCGAAATCCCGATCCGTCTCGCCGGGGAAACCGACGATGAAGTCGCCCGATATCGCCATGTCGGGGCGCGCCTGTCGGATGCGGTCGATCAGTTCGAAATATTTCGCCCGTCCGTGCTTTCGGTTCATCAGCCGCAGGATGCGATCCGAACCCGACTGAACCGGCAGGTGCAGATAGGGCATCAGAGCGTCCAGATCGCCATGGGCGGCGATCAGTTCATCAGCCATGTCGTTGGGATGGCTGGTCGTGTAGCGGATGCGGTCCAGTCCCGGAATCTCGGCCAGGGCGTAGGCCAGACGCGCCAGGGTCGAGGGCTTTCCGTCCGCGCCTTCGCCATCATAGGCGTTGACGTTCTGGCCCAGCAGGGTGACCTCGCGCACGCCTCGGTCGGCCAGGGCGCGGGCCTCGGCCAGCACCGCCGCCACCGGCCGCGACCATTCCGCCCCACGCGTATAGGGCACGACGCAGAAGGTGCAGAATTTATCGCAGCCTTCCTGAACCGTCAGAAAGGCCGTCACTCCGTCGCCGCCGCGCGCGGCGGGCAGGGCGTCGAACTTGTCCACCGGCGCGAAGTCCGCTCCGATGCGCTCGCCGCGGGCGCGGGCGGTGCGGGTCAGAAGCTCGGGCAGTTGGTGATAGGCTTGGGGTCCGACCACCAGATCGACCGCGGGCTGGCGGCGCATGATCTCCTCGCCTTCGGCCTGGGCCACGCAGCCGGCCACCGCGATGGTCATGGCGCCCAAGCCCTGGGCCTGTTTGGCGTCCTTCAACTCGCGCATCTTGCCGAGTTCGGAATAGACCTTCTCGGCCGCCTTCTCGCGGATGTGACAGGTGTTCAGAATGACGAAGTCGGCGTCCTCGACCGTCTCGGTCGGCGCATAGCCCAGCGGACGCAGGACATCGGCCATGCGCTCGCTGTCATAGACGTTCATCTGACAGCCGTAGGTCTTGATGAACAGGCGTTTGGTCGCCTGTCCGACCTGGGGCTTTTCCAGGGTATCGGTCATCGGCCGCTTATGGTCGCCGACGGCGCCCTTCGCAAGGCGACGGTCCAGCCGCTCAAGCGTCGCCGTCGCGCGCGCCGTGGCGCTTGAAGATCAGACCCTCGCGCGCGCCCGGTTCGGCGCCGTCGATCGGCACGCCGTAAAGCTCCAGCTTGTGGCCGATCAACTTGAAGCCCAGCCGGTTGGCGATCTCGTCCTTCAGCTTTTCGATCTCGGCGTCGAAGAACTCGATCACCTCGCCGGTGCGGGTGTCGATCAGGTGGTCGTGGTGATCGTCGCCCGCCTCTTCATAGCGGCTGCGGCCATCGCCGAAGTCGTGCTTCTCGACCACGCCCGCCTCTTCGAACAGGCGCACGGTGCGATAGACGGTGGCGATCGAGATATGCGGGTCTATGCTCGACGCGCGACGATACAGCTCCTCCACATCGGGGTGGTCCTCGGCGGCGGACAGCACGCGCGCGATCACCCGCCGCTGTTCGGTCATGCGCATACCGCGCTCGGCGCAGAGTTTCTCGATCCGGTCCATCGCGGTTGAAGATAGGGCGCGCCTCCCGTCGTGGGAAGTCATGCCGACAAGTTAAGCGCCAACGTCAGCGCATCGGCCGCCATCGCGCCCGGTCGGGCGTAATACCCCCGCCTGCGCCCGACCTCGACGAAGCCGTTTCGGGCGTACAGACCCCTGGCCGCCGCATTGTCCTGGGCGACCTCCAGGAACAGGCGCGCCGCGCCCAGGGCGGCGGCGCGGGCGGCGGCGGCGGCGACCAGCCGTCCGCCCAGCCCCTGGCGGCGCGCTTCGGGCCGCACGGCCAAGGTCAGAATCTCGGCCTCGTCGGCGACGACCCGGATCAGGATGAAGCCATCATCCGCCGTCTCGGCCACGACGCCGGGCTGGATCAGCAGATCGGCCAGGGCCGCCGCCGCCCACGGCGCCGGAAAGGCCGTCGCGTGCAGGGCCGCCAGGGTCTCGGCCAGAACCTGGGCCTGAGTTTGGGCCTCGGGCGGGGTCATGTCGTCGGCCGGGGCGCGCCAGGCCGCCGCGTCGGCGGCTTGGCGTCGGGCGCGCGCAGATACAGCGGCCGGGGCGGCGCCGTCTGCGGATCCGCCGCACGGGTCAGCCGCGCCAAGGCCGCTAGTGACGGCGCGGTCAAGGTGACGGTCTCCGGCCGATCCAGCGCCTCGGCCAGCAAGGCGGCGCCCGATCCGACCAGGCGCGGTCGCGGTCCCAGGGCCGCCGCCCGCGCCGTCGCCTCCGCCAGGGTCAGAGCCTCGGCCGAGCCGACGGCCGCGCCGTCGCGGAAGACGCGCGCATAGACTTGGCCGCGTCGGGCGTCGATGGCGGCCATGACGGCGCCTTGCGGCGCCGCCGAGGCGGCCAGGGCGTCCAGGCTGGACAGGCCGATCACCGGCCGCCCCAGGGCCGCGCCCAGTCCCTGGGCGAAGGCCAGCCCGACGCGCAGACCGGTGAATGAGCCGGGTCCCGTGGTCACGCCGATGCGGTCCAGACTGTCGAACCCGACCCCCGCCGCCCGCATCAGGTCCCGGGTCAGGCCGACGATCCGCTCCATGCCGCCCTGCTCCATCGGGCGGTCCAGAACGGCCAGGACCGTGTCGCCGTCGAACAGTCCCGCCTGACAGGCGCCCAGGGCCGTGTCGAGAACCAGCACCCTCATCGGACGCGCCCGTTCACTCGGCCAGGGCCGCCACGATGCGCGTCACCGCTCGCCGCACCGGCGGGGCCGGAATGCGTTCGAAGGCCGCCAGCAGCGCCCGCCCCTCTCGGCCCAGTCCTGGCGGCGGCTCGGGCCTTGTCGGGTCGTCGCGCTCGGGTTTCGGAAACAGCTCGCCCACCGGCACGCCCAGCAGCCGGGCGATATGATGCAGCCGCGACGCCGAGACCCGGTTCAGACCCGCCTCGTATTTCTGAAGCTGCTGAAAGCTGATCCCCAGATCCTGCGCCAGGGCGGTCTGCGACCGGCCCAGGGCGGCCCGGCGTTCGGCGATGCGCCGACCGACCACGCGATCCACGGCGTCGGCGTTCCTCTGCGTATTCCGGGCCATCGGCAGTCCTCGTCCGGCTGTTACGAGAATGTTTCATGAAACGAAACTGATGGCAACCATTTCGTTTCATCGATCTTCCAATCGGCCGACAACGGCTGAAATTTCAAGGATATCGACGCGGGCGACCCGTTGGCTATCGCCGGACGCCAGGCGGACGTGAAGACTCTGGGCGTCCTCGGTGTCGTACAGCCGCACCATCAAACGCCCGTCGGCCAACCGCAGGACGCAGCCCTGGCCGGGACGCGGCGTCTGACCTGGCCGATAGGCCACCGTCACGCCGGCACCCGCCCAGGGCGCCATGTCGTCAGACGTCAACTGCATCATCCGCATCTCGCCCGGCGTCGGCGCCGGGCGGAAGGCCCGCGCGCCCGCCTCGACGCCCGATGCGGGAACCGGGGGGATCGCCTCATCGGGCTGAAGCCGCAGCGCCAGCGCCTCTGGCGTAGCGTCCAGGGCGGCGGTCAGGCGCCGCTGGACATCCGGGCGAAACAGACCGGAGCGGCGGCCGGATTCATACAGACCCCAGCCCTGGCTGGTCATGCCGAGACGGGCGCCCGCCTCGGCCTGGCTCAAACCCTTTTCGCGCCGCAGCTCGGCCAGGGCCTCGCCCAAGCGGCGGGCGTCGTCATCGGAAAAGAAACGAACCATGCCCGCATCATGGCGCCGCGCGCCGCCCCATGCGAGAACGAATTCGTTTCAGCCCGCCCACGACCAAACGGTGCGTGCCGGGATCACGGCGCAGGCGCGCGCCTCAAGCCGCGAACCGCCGCGCGGCGAGCGTCAGGGGCGCTAGATGACCTGTTCCACCCGTTCCACCTCGGGAACATAGTGACGCATCATCTGCTCCACCCCCGCCTTCAGGGTCGCCGAGGACGAGGGGCAGCCGGCGCAGGCGCCGCGCATCCGCAGGTACAGGACGCCGGTCTCCGCCTCGAACCGGTCAAACAGGATGTCGCCGCCGTCCTGGGCCACGGCCGGTCGGATGCGGCTGTCCAACAGGGCCTTGATCTCGGCCACGATCTCATCGTCCTCGCCGGTCTCGCCCTCGACCTCGGCGCCTGTATCCGTCACCAGGGGCGCCCCCGAGGTGAAATGGTCCATCACGGCGGCCAGAACCGGCGCCTTCATCTCGCTCCACGACGGACCTTCGGCCTCGCGTGTCACCGAGACGGCTTCGGCCCCGAAGAAGACGCCCGCCACCCCATCGACGGCGAACAACGCCCGCGCCAGGGGGGAGACTTCGGCCTCGGCCTTGGTCGGAAAATCCAACGGCCCATCCGCCGACACGACGCGGCCGGGCAGGAATTTCAGCACGTTCGGATTGGGGGTGGCTTCGGTCTGGATGAACATGAGGTTCAGATGCGCTCGCGCCGCCATCGGTTCAAGTCCGCAAACACATCGCGCTCAAAACCTCAGGACTCAGCAAACCGGGCGTTAGCGCGGCGCAAGGCGCCCTGGCGTCACGCCAGGTCTTCGATATCCGTCTCGGTCAGTTCGCCTGGCACGATGGTCACGGGCAGCTTTCTCCCCGCGAAGGTCGCGCCCTGTTTGAGCACGGCCGTGACCAGGGGACCGGGACCGCGCGCGCCGCTTCCGGCCGCCAGGACCAGAATCTTGATCTCGGCGTCCTCGCCCACGACCTTGCGGATCGCCTCGGGCGCCTCGCCCTCCTCGATCAGGAACAGGGGTTGGGCGCCCGAGCGTTCGGCCGCCTCTTCGCCCAGCCGGGCCAGAAGCGCTTCAGCCTCTTCCCGCTGCTCGCGCTCGATCGCCTCGCGCACGCCAGACCAGTGCTCGTCCGAACCGCGCGGAATGACCCTGAGCAGGGCCACCCGCCCGCCGGTCGAACGCGCCCGGCGGCTGGCGTACCGCAAGGCCGCGTCCAGTTCCGGGCTGTCGTCGACGACGACGAGGAATTTTCTCGGCACGGCGCCCTCCCCCGGCTCGATCCCTACAGCGCGGCCATGACCGAACGGATGGCTCCGTTGGCGATGGTCAGTTTGGCGAAGGTCCAGCCCGCGCCCGAGGCCTCGATCTCGTCGACCGAGGCGCGCACGCCTTCGACCACGGCCTGGCGCGGCCCGATCCAGGCGTCGACGGCGGTCTCGGCCTTCTTCTCGCTGGCCCCGGCGGCGGCGGTGGTCGACTGGGCCACGGCGCGGGTCAGGACGACCTGTTCGGCCATCAGATCCTCGATCAGGCGACGCACGGCCAGCCGGTCGAAATGGTCGCCCGACGGCGTCTTGCCCGCGGCGGCGCGCAGCCGGTCGAAGTCGAAGGCGGCGCCGACCTGATGGTACAGCATGGCCATGGCCGGTTCGGCCCAGCCGGTCTCACGCGCCAGGTCGCCGATATCGGCGGTGGCCACCATGGGCCGCAGCATGGCGAAGTCGCGCGCCATGTCGTCGGCCGCGCCCAGGCCGCGGAAGGCGTCGATGCGTTCGCCCAGCCGCGCCTGTTCAAACCGGCTCAGCACCCCGGCGCCCGCGCCGCGCAGGGCGTCGGCGACCGGCCGATAGGCGGCGATCAGGCCATCGACCGTCGCCCCCTCGCGCGCCGCCCGCTTGGACAGCCAATAGGTCTGGCGGCGCAACACGGTCGAAATCTCGCGGTACAGGGCCGTCTGGGCCTCGGCCGGAATCTTCAGGTCCAGCGCCGACACCTGATCCCAGGCCTCATCCAGGCGGAAGATCTGACGCGCGGCCTCAAAGGCCACGGTCATCGGCCCAGTCTCGACCTGGGCCGACAGGCGCAGACGTTCCGGGAAGGTCGCCCCGCACATATTGACGATCTCGTTCGACAGCACGGTCGAGATGATCTCGCGCTTCAGCCGGTGCCGCTCCATGTCGGCGTCGAACTTCGCCAGCGGGCCGGGGAAGTAACGCACCAGGGTCTGGTGGAAGAAGGGGTCGTCCGGCGCGGTCGAACCGACGATTTCGTCGAACAGCTCCAGCTTGGAATAGGCGGTCAGCACCGCCAGCTCAGGCCGGACCAGGACGGCGCCCGAGGCCTTCATCTCGGCCAGTTTCAGGTCGTCGGGCAGGCCCTCGACCTTGCGGTCCAGCTTACCCTTGGCGCCCAGCCACTGCATGAACCGTTGCTGGGCGTCCAGGGCGGCGGCGCCCTCCGCCTGTTGCAGGGTCAGGGCCAGGGTTTGGTCGTAGTTGTGGACCAGGACCTTCAAGCCCACCTCGTCGGTCATCGAGGCCAGCAGGGCGTTGCGGTCGGCCTGTTTCAGCGCGCCCGAGGCGATGGCCGCCCCGGTCAGGATCTTGATATTGACCTCGTGGTCCGAGCTGTCGACCCCGGCCGAATTGTCGATGGCGTCGGTGTTGATGCGTCCGCCCGCCTGGGCGAACGAAATCCGGCCCGCCTGGGTCAGACCCAGGTTGGCGCCCTCGCCGACCACCTTGACCCGCAGCTCCGGCCCGTCGACGCGGACGGCGTCATTGGCCTTGTCGCCAGCCTGGGCGTCGGTCTCGTGCGGGGCCTTCACATAGGTGCCGATGCCGCCCAGGTAGAGCAGTTCGGCGGGAGCCTTCAGGATGGCCTTCATCAGGGCCGCCGGGTCCAGGGCGTCCTCCGAAATATCCAGCGCCGCCTTGATCTCGGGCGACAGCGCGATCGACTTGGCGCTGCGCGAAAAGACGCCGCCGCCCTTGGAGATCTTCGACGTGTCGTAATCCTGCCAGGACGAGCGCGGCGCTTTGAACATCCGGTCCCGCTCGACCCAGCTCGACGCCGGATCGGGATTCGGGTCGATGAAGATGTCGCGATGATCGAAGGCGGCGACCAGTTTGATGGCCTTGGACAGCAACATTCCGTTGCCGAAGACGTCGCCCGACATATCGCCGACGCCGACCACGGTGAAGGGTTCGGTCTGGATGTCCTTGCCCATCTCGCGGAAGTGGCGCTTGACCGCCTCCCAGGCGCCGCGGGCGGTGATGCCCATGACCTTGTGGTCGTAACCGACCGACCCGCCGCTGGCGAAGGCGTCGTCCAGCCAGAAGCCGTAGTCGGCTGAAATGCCGTTGGCGATGTCCGAGAAGGTCGCCGTGCCCTTGTCGGCGGCCACGACCAGATAGGGGTCGTCGCCTTCCCAGCGCACCACACGCTGGGGCGGGATCACCTTGCCGTCGGCGCCGATGTTGTCGGTGATGTCCAGCAGACCCGACAGGAAGGTGCGATAGGCGCGCACGCCCTCGGCCTGAATGGCGTCGCGATCGGTCGTGCGCGGCAATTGTTTGGGATAGAAGCCGCCCTTGGAGCCGACCGGCACGATGACGGCGTTCTTGACCTGCTGCGCCTTGACCAGGCCCAGCACCTCGGTGCGGAAGTCGTCGCGACGATCCGACCAGCGCAGGCCGCCGCGCGCCACCGGGCCGAAGCGCAGGTGCACCCCCTCGATGTGCGGCGCCCAGACGAAGATTTCGCGATAGGGCTTGGGCAGCGGCAGATCGACCAGCTCGCGCGAGGCGATCTTGATCGAGATGTGCGGCTTGAAGCCGCCGTCGGCCGCCGTCTGATAGAAGTTGGTGCGCATGACCGCCTGGATCAGCAGCATCAACCGACGCAGCACCCGGTCGTGGTCCAGCGACTTCACGTCCTGCAACAGGGCCAGGCCCTTTTCGACCAACTCAGACGAGGCCTTTTCACGCCCCGCCGCCGAGCTGTCCGGGTCGAAGCGGGCGGCGAACAGGTTCAGCAACAGCCGCGCCATGTCGGGATATTCCCGCAGGGCTTCCTCTTGCACCGTCTGGCTAGGGTCCAGGCCAGTCTGCTGGCGATAGCGGGCCAGGGTGCGCACCAGGGCGGCCTGACGCCAGTCGACGCCCAACTCCAGGACCAGGCGGTTGAAGCCGTCGCTCTCGGTGCGGCCGTCCCAGACGGCGCCGAAGGCGTCCTCGAACGGTCCCCGGACAGCGTCGAAGCTCAGTGTTTCGCCGCGCGGGTCCTCCAGCAGGAACTCGTGGACGTGGATCTCCGGGTCGCCGACCGGGCGGATGGCGTGACCCCACTCCTCCAACGTCTTCAGCCCCATGTCGGCCAGGATCGGCAACACATCCGACAGCGGCACGGCCGCGCCCCGTCGATACAGTTTGAAGCGCAGTTGCAAGGCGTTGTCGGCGGCGGTGCGGAAGGCGCGCACGGCCACCGGTTCGCCGCCGTTCCGGTCGCCGGTGGCGTTCAGCCGATCGACGGCCTCAAGGTCGCGCACGGCCTCGGCGGCGTCATAGCGGTCGCGATAACCGGCGCCGAAGGCGTTGGCCCATTTGGCGCTGGTCGGGCCGATGGCGGCCTCGTCGAACGCCGCGTCGCCCAGGGCGCTCTCGAACCGGTCGACCCAGCCGCGCCCGGCCTCGGCCACCTGGGCTTCTAGGGTCGCCAGGTCGGGGTTCAGGTGTTTGCCCGGCTCGACGCCGATGATGTAGTGAATGCGCACCAGCGGCTGGTCCGACAACTGCGGATACCAGGCCGACAGACGCCCGCCATAGGCCTGAGCCAGGATCTGGCCGATCCGTTCGCGCACCGAGGCGTCGTAGCGTTCACGCGGCACATAGGCCAGAACCGAGACGAAGCGGTCGAACGGGTCCTGGCGGGTGAAGATGCGGATGCGCGGCCGGTCATAGAGGTGCAGAACGCCCAGGGCGATGTTCAACAACTCGTCCTCGGTGATCTGGAACAGCTCATCCCGGGGATAGTTCTCCAGGATGTTCTTCAGCCGCTTCTCATTGTGGCTGCCCGGCGCCTTGCCGGCGCGGATCAGGGCGTTCTTCACCTTGCGGCGGACCAGCGGCATCTCCGAGGCGGCCTTGTCATAGGCCTCGGCCGTGAACAGGCCGACGAAGCGGGTCTCGCCCGAGGGCTTGCCGTCGTCGCCGTACCGTTTGACCCCGACGTAATCCATATAGGCGCGGCGATGCACGCGCGACCGGGCGTTGGCCTTGGCCACGGTGACCGGATCGCCCAGGTCCAGTTGGCGCTTGATCTGTTTGGTCAGCACCGCCGGTTCGTTGGAGCGGCGCAGCACGGTGCGGTTCGGGTCGCGCAACACGCCCAGGCCCTCGCTCGCCAAACTCAGCGGAGCCTCGGCCTCATAGGCGCCGTCGGACTTGCGCGGATAGTCGTAGTCGCGCGCGCCCAGGAAGACGAAATGGTCGGCCTTAAGCCAGCGCAGGAACTCCACGTGCTCGCGCACCAGCTCCGGGTCCGTTTTCGGCGCCGTGGCCTCCAGCTCGGCCACCGACCGTTTCATCAGCTCGGCCATGGCGGCGTGGTCGCTCACAGCGGCGCGGACATCGGCCAGGGTGACGGCCAGGGCTTCGGCCAGGGCGTCGCGGCGTTCCTGCGGCAGGGAGTCGATGATCACCAGGATGACCGATTCCAGCCCGCCGGTCTCCGGCGTGACCGGGTGGAACAGGGCGCGCACCGACACGCCGGCCTCGGCCAGCTCGCCCATCACGCTGTCGACCAGGAAGGGGCAGTCGTCCTGAATGATCTGCACCAGGTCATAGGCGGCGCGTCCGCCCTCGACCCGCAACGGGCGCACAGAGATTTCTGCGGGCGCGCCGCAGACGCGAGCCTCGGCCGCACGCCAGGCCTCGGCCAACAGGGCGGCGAAGCCCTCGCCGTCCAGTTCGGGCGTCTCGTCGGCGGCGTAATCCTCGTGCGCCTGGGCCGCGAACAGGCCCTGACGCTCGTCCAGCGTCTTGACCCCCAGCCGGCGCGCCATTGCGGCCCTCAACATCTCCAGATCGACGGTCTGAGCGAGAGCGGGGCGCGAATCGGCGGCGGTCATGATGGACAGGGTCGGCTGACGCGGCGGAACGTGCCGCAACCGCTGACTAGGCCAGCAAGGCGTTTCGGGGAAGGCCGAAAAGCTTCTGGGCGCCGTTCCCGGGCCTACAAACGACAAGGCCGCCGGGCGCGGGGCGCTCGGCGGCCTGGCGGGCCGTCTCCGGGAGGGGAGGGAGGAGGCGGCGCTCGCTGAACGGCGGGGCTTGAGGGGGAGGGAGTCCCCGTCGTCTCGAATGTAGATAGGCGTTCGCTCGGGGCCTTCAAGCGGCCGGGGGGGTCTTTCCGCCCGCCCCGCCCCGCGACACGGCGCCGCGCCCCTTTGACGCCGTCCTGGACTCCTCGTCGGCATAGGGCGCGCCGTCGCCCGACAGCAGGATGGCCATCCAACGCGACCCCCTGAATTCAGCCAGGATCGCCATGGCCATGACCGCCAGCGGCGTCGACAGGAACATACCGACCACGCCCCACATCTTGCCCCACAGGGCCAGGGACAGCAGCACCACCACGGGGTCGATGTTCTGGTTGTCGCCCTGCATCCGCGGCTGGATCAGATTGCCGCTGATGAACAGAATGGTCTGCAAACCCACCAGCAGGATCAACGCCGGCCAATAGGTGTCGAACTGGACCAGGGCGAACAGCGGCGGCGCACAGCCCGCCACGGCGCCGCCCAGCACCGGAATGAAGCCGACGATGAAGATGACGAAGGTCCAGAACTCGGCGTTCTGAAGCCCCACGGACCGCATCAGGATCCACGCCGCCAGGCAGATCATGGCCCCGGTCACGGTCTGGACCCATAGATAGCCCTCGACCCCGCCGCGCACCCGTTCGAACACCTCCATGGCCTCCGAGCGCGCCTCGCGCTGGGGGAACATACCGACCAGCTTGCGCCGGAAGCCGATCTGCGAGGCCAGGAGAAAGCCCAGATAGACCATGACGAAGAAGGCGCCCGAGGCCGTGCCCTGGGCCTGAACCGCCAACTGGGTCAGATACTCCCGCAAATCCAGGCGCGCGATCAGGTCGCGCGCCGTGGGCGCCGTGGTCACGCCGAAGACGCGCGAGACGTCGGCGATGATCTGGTCCAGTCGCGGTCCGATATTGGCGCTGACCCCCGAGGCGTCGGTGAAGAAGTTCGCTGCGCCGTCGATGATGATCCAGATCGAGCCGATGAAGCCCGCCACCACCACCAGCAGGGCGGCGACCGCGGCCCAGCGCGGGCTTAGCCGGGTGCGCCTTTCAATCGATCGTTTCACCCCGTCGATCATGATCATCAGGAAGATGGCCATGGCCAGCGGGGTCAGGATGTCTCGCAGCCAGTACAGGGCCGCACCGCCGGCGACGGCGGCGATCAGCACCAGGGCGTTGCGGGCGACGGTCGAGTTCGGGACGGCGATGGCGGGTCTCATGCCGACGGTTGTCGGGCCGGTCGGGTCCAGCGTCAATGCGGTTTGACGAACGTCGTGCGGCCGCCCGGTTCGAGACCGGTTCCGGCTCACCCGCGAATACGCTAAGTCGGACCTGATCCACGGAGACCTTCATGCCTGACGCCGCCTTGCCCGGCCTGTTCCTGGGCCAATCCCTCGCCGACGACGGCGCCCAACCCCAGGTCCTGCGTTTCGACCGCGCCAACCGGCATGGCGTGGTCGCCGGGGCGACCGGCACGGGCAAGACGGTGACGCTTCAGATCATGGCTCAGGGCTTCTCCGACGCCGGGGTCCCGGTCTTCTGCGCCGATGTGAAGGGCGATCTTTCGGGCATCAGCCAGCCGGGTTCGCCCAATGAGAAGCTCCTGGCCCGCGCCGCCGAAATGGGCCTGACCCTGACGCCCAAGGCCGCGCCCGTCGTCTTCTGGGACCTATACGGACAGAAGGGCCACCCCATCCGCACGACGGTCAGCGAGATCGGTCCCCTGCTGCTGGCCCGGATGCTGGACCTGAACGAGGTGCAGGAAGGGGTGCTGGCGGTCGCCTTCCACGTCGCCGATCAGGAAGGTCTGCTGTTGCTGGACCTGGACGACCTGCGCAGCCTTCTGGCCTATGTCGGCGAGAACGCCGAGCGTATCGGCCGCGAGGTCGGCGCCGTGGCCCCGGTCTCCATCGCCGCCATCCAGCGGGCGCTGCTGCAACTGGAGCAACAGGGCGGCGCGGCCTTCTTCGGCGAACCAGCGCTAAAGCTGGAGGACATGATGCGCACCGGTCTGGACGGCCGGGGCCAGGTCAATGTGCTGGCCGCCGACAGGCTGATGTCCAGCCCGCGCCTGTACGCCGCCTTCCTGCTGTGGCTGATTTCCGAGCTGTTCGAACAGCTTCCCGAGATCGGCGACCCAGAGAAGCCGCGCGTGGTCTTCTTCTTCGACGAGGCGCATCTGCTGTTCCGCGACGCGCCCAAGGCCCTGCTGGAGAAGGTCGAGCAGGTGGTCCGCCTGATCCGCTCCAAGGGCGTCGGCGTCTATTTCATCACCCAGAACCCGGCCGATATTCCCGACACCGTCCTGGCCCAGTTGGGCAACCGCATCCAGCACGCCCTGCGCGCCTACACCCCGGCCGAGCAGCGCGGCCTGAAGGCGGCCTCCGAAAGCTTCCGCGCCAATCCCGCCTTCGACACGGCCGAGGCCATCCAGGCCCTAGGCGTCGGCGAGGCCGTGGTCTCGGTGCTGGACGAAAAAGGCGCGCCGAGCGTCGTGGCCCGCACCCGTATCCGTCCGCCGGATTCGCGTCTGGGCGCGGCCACCGACGCCGAACGCGCCCAGGTCATGGCGACCAGCGTGGTGCGCGGCGTCTATGACGCCCCGGTCGATCGCGAGTCGGCCCAGGAGGTGCTGGACGCCCGTCGCGGCCAGGCCGACCGCGCCGCCGCCGACGCCAAACTGGCCGAAGCCAAGGCCAAGGCCGACGCCGTCGCGGCCAAGGAGGCGGAAAAGGCGGCCGAGGCCCGCGCCAAGGCCGAGGCCCGCGAACAGGCGCGCTACGACCGCGAACGCGCCGCCCCGCGGCCGCGCGCCTCCAGCCGCCAGACGCCGATGGACGCCTTGACCAAGTCGGTCCTGCGCACCGCCGGATCGACGATCACCCGTGAACTTCTGCGGGGCATACTGGGCGGTATGCGTCGGCGGTGATCTGAATCCTTCTCCCCTCGGGGGAGAAGGGTCACAGCCCCAACCGCCGCGCCCGGCTGGCGATCTCCAGCAACAGGCGTTCGGCGATCAGATGATCGGGCGAGCCGGTCGTCTTGGTCGCCACATCGGCGGTGTTGATGCTGACTAGGGTCTCGTCCAGGGCCGTCAGGCTCCAGTTGCGGGCCTGGCGCAGCATCTCGGCCTCCTGTTTCCAGAACACCCCGGCCGCCTTGGCCGCCTCCTTGGCCCCGGCGCCCGAGGCTTGCAGCACATTGATGCGCCGCAACCGGCCCAGGTGCAGGGCCGCCTGGCGCACCGCCATGACCGAGGATTCGCCCTCGGCCAGCGCCCGGCGCAGGCCCGCCTGGGCCGGGGCCGGGCGGCCGCCGAAGGCTTGCAGCGCCGCGTCCTGCAAGGAGGCGTCCGGCTCGACCCCCAGATGTTTGTCCAGTTCGTCGGCGTCGATGGTGCGGCCCGAACCGGGACCGATATACAAGGCCAGCCGCTCGATCTCCTGGCGCATCAGGCCGCGCTCCTTGGGCAGGCGGCCCACGAACCGCTCCAGGGCGTCCGACGTCAGCCCCACCTTGTCGGCGGCCAGGGCCTCGCGCGTCATTCGCGCCATGTCGCCGACCTCGTCCTCGTAGCAGACAATGCCCGCCGCGCCCGCCGCCGTCTCGGCCGCCTTGCGCAGGGCGGAGTCGCGGCCCAGGCTTCCGGCCTCGATCACCAGCATGGCGTCGGGGTTGAAGCCGCCCTCGGCGTGGGTCTTCAGCGCGCCCGCCAGCCTCTTGTCGACGGACGCCTTCTCGGCCCCCAGCCGCACCCGCACCAGCCGCCGCCCGCCGATCATCGACAGGGCGGTCAGGGCGTCCTCAAGCCGCCCCTCGTCGCCATCGACGTCGCTGTCGGTCAGGACCGTCACATTGAAGGGGTCGTTCAGGTCCGGGGTGACCGTCCTGCACAGGATCTCGGCGCGCTCGGCCACGCCCGAGCGGTCCTTGCCGTGGATCAGCACCGCCCGCACCCCCGTATCGGGCGATTTCAGGAAGCGGTCGATCTCCGGCCGTTTGGAGAGGTTCATTTGGTCCCTCCCCACAGTGAGAAGGAGACCCTCCGAAGGGCGGGGAAGGGTCTGGGACGGCGGGCCGTCATCGGCTCGACAGCGCCCTCAGGATATCGATCCGCAACAGACGCGCCAGGTCGGCGGCGGCGCGGTCTTCGCCGTCCTGCTGGGCGGCGATGGCGGCATAGGGCTGGTCGGCGGCGGCGTAGGTGACGGTGGCCGTCTCCACCCCGCCGACAGGATCGCCTCCGCCGGGCGAAGTCAGGGTCCAGGCCGCGCGCACGGTCAGCTCATAGCGGGTGGCCGTATCGTCGATGCGGCGCCCCAGGGGACGGCGCGCGCTCTCGACCTGGATATCCAGAGTCCGCGTCGGCGCCGCCGACCGGTTCACGGCCAGGGCGTCTTCAAGCTGTTCGCGCAGGCGATAGCCCAGCCGGTCGTCCGGCGTGTTGACGGCGATGCGCGAGACCTCGGTTCCGGCCACGCCCTCGGCGTACAGGGGCGTGAAGCCGCAAGCCGACAGGCCGACGGCCGCCGTCATCAGCAGCAGGGCCGCCGCGCGCATCAGCCGACCACCAGATTGACGATCCGATCAGGCACCACGATCACCTTGCGGACCGATTGTCCGTTGGCGGCAAGGTAGGCCTGAACCGCCGGATTGGCGAGGGCGGCGGCTTCGACGGCGGCGGCGTCGGCCCCGCGCGGCATGGCGATCTCGCCGCGCCGCTTGCCCCCGACCTGGATCGGCAGAACCACCGCGTCGTCGGCCGCCAGGGTCGGCTCATAGTCCGGCCAGGGCGCGTCCAGGGCCATTCCGGCCTGGCCCAGGCGGGTCCAGCCCTCTTCCGCCAGGTGCGGGGTGAAGGGCGCGATCAGCCGGGCGAAGGCCGACAGGGCCTCGGCCTTGGCCTCGCCGCCCGCCTCGCCATGGGCCTTCAGCACGCCCAGGAAGGCGTAGAGCTTGGCGATAGCCGAGTTGAAGCGGAAGGTCTCGACCCCCTCGGTCACCGCCATGATCGTCTTGTGCGTCTCGCGGCGCAGCGAGGCGTTCTGTTCGGCGTCGCCGGGTTTGGCGGCGTCGAAACCGTCGAATTCGGCCCAGGCGCGCTGGACGAACCGACCGGCGCCCTCGACCCCGCCCGAGGTCCATTGCACGTCCCGTTCGGGCGGACTGTCCGACAGCACGAACAGACGTCCGGCGTCGACGCCGTGGCTGCCCAGGATCTCCTGCGGGGCCACGACGTTCTTCTTGGACTTGGACATCTTCTCGATGTCGCCGATGATCAGGGCCTGGCCGGTCGACAGTTGACGCGCACTGCGCTTGCCGTCGGTGTTGGTCAGTTCGACGTCGGTCGGCTCGACCCACGCCCCATCGGCCCGGCGATAGGTCTCGTGGACGACCATGCCCTGGGTGAACAGACCCGCGAACGGCTCGCGCACGTCCATCAGCCCCGCATCCGACAAGGCCCGGCTGATGAAGCGGGCGTACAGCAGGTGCAGCACCGCGTGCTCGACCCCGCCGATATACTGGTCCACCGGCATCCAGCGGTCGGCCGCCGCCTTGTTGATCGGCTCGACCGCCTTGGGATCGGTGAAACGGGCGAAATACCAACTGGAGTCCACGAAGGTGTCCAGGGTGTCGGTCTCGCGCACCGCTGGGGCGCCGCACGACGGACAGGCCACGTGTTTCCAGGTCGGGTGTCGGTCCAGCGGATTGCCTGGAACGTCGAAGGTCACGTCCTGGGGCAGTTCGACCGGCAGTTGGTCGGTCGGAACCTCGACCGGGCCGCAGTTCGGACAGTGGATGATCGGGATCGGGCAGCCCCAGTAGCGCTGGCGCGACACGCCCCAGTCGCGCAGGCGATAGATGGTCGCGCCCTGACCCTGACCGGCGGCCTCGATGCGCCGGATCGCCTCGGCCTTGGCCGCCTCGATGTCCAGCCCGTCCAGGAAGTCGGAATGGAAGATCACGCCCGGCCCGACATAGGCCTCGTCGGTCACCGTGAAGTCGTCATCGGCGCCTTCGGGCCGCACCACCGGGATCACCGGCAGGCCGTATTTGCGGGCAAAATCGAGGTCGCGCTGGTCGTGGGCCGGACAGGCGAAGATCGCTCCGGTCCCGTACTCGGACAGGATGAAGTTGGCGATCCACACCTCGACCTCGCGGCCGTCGAACGGATGCACGACCTTCAGTCCGGTGTTCCAGCCGATCTTCTCGGCCTGTTCGATCTCGGCCTGGCTGGACCCGCCCTTGCGGCATTCGGCCACGAAGGCGGCCACGGCCGGATCGGCGTCGGCCAACTGTTTGGCGATCGGATGGTCGGGGGCGACGCCCATGAAGGACGCCCCGAACAGGGTGTCGGGTCGGGTGGTGTAGATCTCCAGCCCGTCCGGCGCCGCCTCGGGCGCGGTTCCGGCCCAGGCCCAGGTCATCTGCAGACCCTTGGACCGACCGATCCAGTTCTCCTGCATCAATCGGACCTTCTCGGGCCAGCGATCCAGGGTCGCCAGGCCGTCGATCAGCTCGTCGGCATAGTCGGTGATGCGCAGGAACCACTGGTTCAGCTTGCGCTTCTCGACCACGGCGCCCGAACGCCAGCCGCGCCCGTCGATCACCTGCTCATTGGCCAGCACGGTGTTGTCGACCGGGTCCCAGTTGACCACCCCGTCCTTGCGATAGACCAGGCCGCGCCGATACAGCTCCAAGAACCAGGCCTGCTGCTTGCCGTAATAGGTCGGGTCGCAGGTGGCGAACTCTCTGGACCAGTCCAGCGACAGACCCAGCAGCTTCAACTGCTCGCGCATGGCCGCGATGTTGGACCAGGTCCAATCGCCGGGATGGACGCCCCGCTCCATGGCCGCGTTCTCGGCCGGCATACCGAAGGCGTCCCAGCCCATCGGGTGCAGCACGTCATAGCCGCGCGCCCGTTTGAACCGGGCCACCACATCGCCCATCACATAGTTGCGCGCGTGGCCCATGTGGATGTTGCCCGACGGATAGGGGAACATCTCCAGCACATAGTATTTCGGCCGCCCGGTCTCCCCGGTCGGGGTGACAAAGGCGTCGGCGGCCGCCCAGCGGGCCTGCTGGCGGGGTTCGGCGATCTTAGGCTCGTAGCGGGCCACGGGTCTTTATCCTGAAGCAAGCCTCAGGGATCAGGCCCGAAGAGGCGTTTTAGTCGGGGAGGGTGTTCAGCTCGCGTTGGCGAGGTTGAGTTGGCGCGCCTTGGTCAGGATGGCGTTTTCCAGGTCGGTCTCGGTCTGGGCCGCGACCGGGGCCGAGACCCAGGCGCCCGAGGCGTCCTTGACCTCCTTGGTCACCGACACGTTCAGGGCGTCGGCGCGCAGCCGCGTATCCAGGATGAAGACGGTCGCCTTGAAACGCTCGTTCGGCGTCTGGGGGTTCACGTACCAGTCGTAGTTGACCACGCCGCCCCACGGGTCGGCGGTCAGCAGCGGCATGAAGCTGAGGGTGTCCAGGGTCGCGCGCCACAGGAAGGCGTTGACGCCGATGCCCGTTTGGGCCGCCGGACGCGCCTTGGCCTCGCCGCCCGTGAAGGGCAGGCGGGGACCCCCGCCGCAGCCGGCCAGGGCCAGGCTGGAGGCGATCAGGGCCAGGGCGGCGCCGCTGGCCGCGCGGTTGAAGGGAACCATCAGAGCCGTCTCCGTTCGAAAGTGCGCCTGGGCGGGGACCGTCCGGCGGACGGCGCCGCGCCGCCGAAGCGCCGCAAGGAGGCTCTATAACACGGTGAAAAGGGGCGATGACAAGGCGAAGCGCCGCCTTCTCGCCTGATCCCCGCCGCACCCGCCCGACTCTCGCCCTGGGCGAGTCCCGATATGGGTCTTTTCCCGTGACGCTTGCGCCACAGGCGCGATCCAGAGTCGCCTTTAACGCCGTCCTCGTCGCCGTGTTTGATTGACCGGGCCGTTCAGGGGTGTCTAATCGCGAGTGATATCAGGCGGCCGCGCTCGTGCGGCGGCTCCAGGGGACTGGAAATGCGTTTCGGCGGCGTCGCAGCAACGCTGGTTCTGGCGGGGACCCTGTGCCTCGCCGACGCCGCCTTGGCGCAATCCCGCTCGACCGCTTCGACCCTCAGCCTGACCGACGCCCAGCGCGCCCAGCCTACGACCGTCCAGCCCCAGCGTCGCAGCCTGCGCTGGATCGACGGCGGCCGCTGGGGCCTGGATTTCAATCTTAATCAGCCGGTCGGCCGCGAGACCGACTGGGGCGATGTCGAGGCCGGGGCCTATTACCGGCTCAGCCCACGCCTGCGTCTGGGCGCCTCGGCCGGCCTGGGCGCGCCGCGCGCCGACCCGGCCCGCGCACCCGAGACCGACGGCCGCGCCCAGCCGCGCGTGCGTCTGGAATCGATCTTCAAATTCTGACTTCCGTTTCCGGTCGGGGGCGCGTCGCGCCGCAGACTTGGAATGGCGAAACAGGGTTCAGTCCCCGCTGAAGGCGTTCCGCACCGCCTCCACGGCCGCCAAGCCGCAGACGCCGCTGCGCGTCAATCGCCCGGCCGTCTCCGCGTCGATCCCACCTAGCGCATAGGTCGGCAGGCCCAGAGCCGTCACCCGCGCCAACCCGTCCAGCCCCAAGACCGGCCGCGCCGAGGCGCTGGTCGTGGGAAACACAGGCGAGGCGACCAGGGCGTCCAGATCCCGGACCGGAAACTCCGCCCGCGTCTCGTGAATCGCCGCCGTGATCAGCCAGTCCGGGTGCGCCGCCCGCAGCCGCGCCGCCTCGCCCGCCAGCCGCTCCGGCAGGTGAATCCCGTCGGCCTCGACCGCCGCCGCCAGATCGGCGTCCGCCCCGATCAACAGTCGAATCCCGGCGTCCCGAGTCACGGCCCTCAACCGTTGCGCCGCCTCGACCGCCTCGACCTGTCCGAAGCCGCGAAACACCACGCCGGACCCCGTCGGCATCCGCGCCGCCGTCTCCCACGGCCGAGGCGTCCGCTCGGGGTCGGTGAAGAACAGCAGGGGCGGCAGCCGTCCCGTCGCCGGGCTGACAGCCGCCGCCCGCAGGTTTAGAGCCTGAGCCTGGCGCCACAGCCGCCGCGCGTTCTCGCCGAGATCCTCCGCCGTCATGACCGTCTCTTCGCCCGCCGCGCCCTTTTCGTCCATCGCCGACCGGTTGGCGGCCGCCCGCGTCCGCATCGTCGAAGCCTGTATCGCCGCCGGACGCGCGCCCGACGCTGTGACGCTGACCGCCGTGACCAAGACCCAGCCGCCCGAGACCGTCGACGCCGCCCTGGCCGCCGGTCAGCGCGTCTTCGGCGAGAACCGGGTGCAGGAGGCGCAAGGCCGCTGGTCCGGTCGCGACCGGACCGGCCTGGAGCTTCGCCTGATCGGCCCGCTCCAGACCAACAAGGCCGAGGACGCCGTGCGTCTGTTCGACGTGATCGAAACCCTGGACCGGCCGAAACTGGTCCAGGCCCTGGTCCGCGCCGCCGACAGGACCGGCCGACGCCCCCGCTGCCTGATCCAGGTCAACATCGGACTGGAGCCGCAGAAGGCCGGGGCCGCGCCCGAGGACGTCCCGACCCTGCTCGACCTGGCCCGCGACCACGGCCTGACGATCGAGGGCCTGATGTGCATTCCCCCGGCCGATGAAGACCCCGCATCCCATTTCGCCCGACTGCGCGACCTCGCCGCCCGCCTGGGCCTGGGCGCCCTGTCGATGGGGATGAGCGGCGACTATCCGGCCGCCATCGCCGCTGGCGCCACCCACATCCGTCTGGGTTCGGCGTTTTTCGGAGACCGAAACCCGCCCCGCGAGACCGCCGAGGGCTGAAATCTCGTCCTTTCGCCTTGCGTCAGCGGCGCGGGTCGCCATTCTCTGCCCATGCCCACGCCCAAGACCCTGCTCATCATCGACGACGACGACGACCTGCGCGAAGCCCTGGCCGAGCAATTGGCCCTGCACGAAGAGTTCCGCACGGTCCAGGCCGCCACCGCCGGAGACGGCGTGCGCCAGGCCCGCGAAGTCCGCGCCGACCTGATCCTGCTGGATGTCGACCTGCCCGACATGGACGGGCGCGAGGCGTGCAAACTGTTGCGCCAGAGCGGCCTGTCGGCCCCGATCATCATGCTGACGGCCCAGGGGTCCGAGGCGGACACCGTGCTGGGTCTCGATTCGGGGGCCAACGACTATGTGACCAAGCCCTTCCGCTTCGCCGTGCTCCTGGCCCGCATCCGCGCCCATCTGCGCAGCCACGAACAGTCCGAAGACGCCGTCTTCGCCATCGGTCCGTATGAGTTCCGCCCGGCCGCCAAGGTGTTGCTGGACCCCAAGGGCAAGAAGATCCGACTGACGGAAAAAGAGACCAACATCCTGAAATACCTCTATCGCGCCGGGGCCAAAGCGGTGTCGCGCGAAGAGCTGCTGACCGAGGTCTGGGGCTATAATGCGGGGGTCACCACCCACACGCTGGAAACCCACATCTATCGCCTGCGCCAGAAGATCGAGCCGGAGCCGGGTCAGGCCCGCCTGCTGCTGACCGACGCGGGCGGATACCGGCTTCAGCCCTGACCTAGACGTCCAGCTCGACCGTCACCGGAGCGTGGTCCGAGGGCCGCTCCCATTCGCGCACGTCGTCATGAATCCTCGCCGCGCCCTTCACCACCGCGGGCGTCAGGCCCGGCGAGGTCCAAATGTGGTCCAGCCGCAGCCCCCGGTTCGACTTGCGGAAGTCCTGGGCGCGATAGCTCCACCACGAGGCCAGCTTCTGCGGCTCCGGGAAGGCGTCGCGGATCACGTCGGCGAACCCGCCCGCGTCCTGAAGCCGGTACAGGGTCTCCACCTCGATCGGCGTGTGGCTGACGATCTTGGACATATACCGGTGGTTCCAGACATCGTATTCGCTGGGCGCGATGTTGAAGTCGCCCGCCAGCACCAGAGGTCGGCTCCGGTCCCGACGCGCCATCTCGGCGGTCAGCCGCTCGTAGAAGTCCATCTTGTGATCGAATTTCGGGTTCAACGCCCGGTCGGCCACGTCGCCGCCCGCCGGGATGTAGAAATTCTGCATCTCGACCCCCGCCACCGTCACCGAGGCGCAGCGGGCGTGGCCCTCGCGGCAGACGTCCAGCCCCGGCGTCTCCTCGATCGGCAGGCGCGAGGCCGTGGCCACCCCGTGCCAACCCTTCTGCCCCTGCACGTTCAGATGGGGCAGGCCCATGTCGACGAAGGCCTGGCGCGGAAACTGGTCGGTCGTGCATTTGATCTCCTGCAACATCAGCACGTCGGGTCGCCGCTCGGCGACGAAGCGAGCGACCTGATCGATGCGCAGGCGGACGGAGTTGATGTTCCAGGTGGCTATTCTGAGGGTCATGCCCCGCCTCTAGCACGCTCTGGTTCGAGGCCAGAAAAAAGCGCCCGGCGGTGAAGCCGGGCGCTCAAGGTGTCTTTCTCGCCGCCGGGAGGGGGATGAATCCGTAGCGGTCGGACGGCCGCCGCCGTCCTGTGTTCAAAGTGTCACGTCTGTCGAAAAACGTCAATGGGCGCGCGTCGGATTCTGGCCTGTGCCCGGCGGAACACGGATCGCCTGGTCAGTTCCGTCCGGGACGCCGCGTCGGATCGCGCAGTTGGAACAGGCTGGCGGCCAGGCCCGACGCGGGGGTCAACGAGGTCAACTGGGTTCGCGTCCTGGCGCCTTGGGCGTCGGTGATGGTCCATTCCTGCAAACGCAACGGACTGCCGGCGAAGGCCAGGATCACCGAGCCTTCATTGGGGCGTCGGGCGTCGCGGGCGGTGATGGCGAAGGCGCCGGACTGCATCCGCGTGACCCGGTCGATGCGCACCCCCTGGTCCAGCCGCACGGTGCGGGCCAGGAAGGTCGACAGGGGCGTGGCCGACAGCGGCACCTGGCGGAACACGTTCAGACGCGGATCGTAACGATTGACGTTCGACCCGTCCGACACCACCAGCAGGCCCGCCGGATCGCTGTATTCGAACCGCATCTTGCCGGGGCGTTGCAGCCAGAAGCGGCCGCGCCGCGTCTGGCCGCCCGGTCCCGTCTCGACGAAGTCGCCCTGGGCCGAGGTCAGGCCTTGCAGATAGGCCTGGGCGCGCGCCAACACGGCCTGATCCTCGGCCGACAGGCCGGATTGGGCCAGGACGGGCGCGGCGGCCAGTCCGGCGATCACGGGCAGGCCGAAGGCGAGGGCGCGGCGGGTCAAGGTCATCAGGGTCTCCCGTGGGAACGACGGATCCAAGCAGGTCTCTTAGCCCAGGGCCGGGGCGAGGGCGTGACGCCAGCCTGACCATATTCCGGCGCCGCGATGAAGCGTCGTTCATCGTTCCGGGCCGTGAATTTCAGTCGTTGCGTCGGTGGCGCGCGACGGAGCGGCGCCCTACCAACGTGGATATCAGGTGTGTTCTGGGGGAGTGACCATGCGCGGACGGCGAATCTGGACGGCCATCGGCCTGATGACGGCGGCTCTGCCCGCCCCTCTGCTGGCCCAGACGCCAGACGTCGCTCCGCCGTCCGCCGAGCGGCCCCAGGCCTATCGCCAGCCCCAGGCCGTGCTGGCCCGCCTGGCCGACGTTCCCATCGCCCTGGACGCGCCGGGCCTGGTTCCGGGCCGCACCACCTTCACCAGCCAGGACGAGATGCTGGCCCATCTGGCCGCCATCAAGGCCCGCGCGCCCGGCGTCTTCCTGGGATCGTTGGGCCGCACGGCCCAGGACCGCGACATCCCCTGGCTGATCTTCACCAAGGAAGGTCTGCAAGACCCGGCCGCCGTCCGCCGCCTGAACCGCCCGGTCGTCTGGCTGGTGGGTCAGCAGCACGGCAATGAACCGGCGGGGGGCGAGGCCATGCTGGCCCTGGCCTCGGCCCTGGCCGATGGCGAGTTGAAGCCCCTGTTGGACCGCGTCGCCGTGGTGGTCGTGCCGCGCGTCAATCCCGACGGCGCCGCCGCCTTCCAACGTCGCAACGGCCTGGACTACGATCTGAATCGCGACCATCTGCTGGCCGCCCAGCCGGAAACCCAGGGTCTCCAGCGGGCCATGACGATCCTGCCGCCCGACGCCGTGGTCGACGCCCATGAATACGGCGCGACCGGTCCGTTGCGCCGCTTCAACCGTCTGGCCGCCGCCGACCAGACCATATTGGACGCCACCCATCCGGGTGTTCCGACGCGCAGCACGGCCCTGGCCCGAGACGCCTATCTGCCGGCCATGGAAGCGCGTCTGGCGGCGGCGGGACTGAGTTCCGCCGTCTATCTCAGCGGTATGCCCCAGACCGGTCCCATCCCCACCGGCGGCACGGCGCCAGGCATTTCGCGCAACTATTACGGACTGACCGGGGCGGTGTCCTTCCTGTTGGAATCGCGCTCGGCCGGGGAACGCGACGCCTTCCAGCGCCGGGTCGCCAGCCACTATCTGGCCGCCGCCGCCGTATTGGAGACCGCCGCCCGCGACGGCCGCACCCTGCGCCGCACCACCGCCCAGGCGCGGCGCGACCTGGCCCGCGCCCGCGCGCCAATCCCCGTCGCCTATGAGCCGCCGGTCCTGCCCGGCGAACTGGCCCTGATGGATCGCGAAACCGGCGAACCCAGCCATGAGACCATCGACCTGCTCGATTCTCGCCAGCTCCGCGTCACCGAGACCCGCCTTCGGCCGCGCGGCTATCTGCTGGCGCCCGACGCCCAGTCCGCCGTCGACGCCCTGCGCCTGAAGGGGGTCAAGCTGTGCGAGGCCGCGCCGCAGACGATCACGGCGGTCGCCTTCCACGTCACCCGCACCCAGCCGGTCACCCGCGCCACGCGTGAGGCTTCGACCCTGTCCGAAGCCCTGGAGGTGCGGCTGGAGGCGCGCGAGGTCGCGCCGGGCGTCGGCTGGCTCTGGGTTCCGATGAGCCAGCCGACCTCATCGATCATCGCCGCCTCGCTGGAGCCGGACTCGGTCGGCAGCCAGGTCCATGTCGGCCTGGTTCCGATCGCCGACGACGGCGTGGTTCCGATCTACCGCGTGATCGACCGCGCGCCCCGCACCGTCGGACGCTGCTGACCTTCCGGGCGCGGACGCGCGCATAGCGGCCGCGTCAAGCAGCGAGCGCCCGCGGCGCGAGCGGCGGCGCCCTAAATGATGGGCGGCGGTCCGGCCAGGATGTCGCGCTTTCCGGCGTGGTTGGCCGGGGTGACCAGACCTTCCTTCTCCATCCGCTCGATCAGGCTGGCGGCGCGGTTGTAGCCGATCTGGAGCCGACGCTGGATATAGCTGGTCGAGGCCTTGCGGTCGCGGGTGACCACGGCCACGGCGCGGTCGTACAGGTCGTCGCCGGACCCGCCCTCGCCGCCGCCGAAGTCGCCGCCTTCATCTTCGTCGTCGCTGTCGGTGACCGCGTCCAGATAGTCGGGCGAGCCTTGGGCGCGCAGATGGGCGCAGACCTGTTCGACCTCCTGGTCCGTCACGAACGGCCCGTGCAGGCGGGTGATGCGGCCCCCGCCGGCCATGTAGAGCATATCGCCCTGACCCAGAAGCTGCTCGCCGCCCTGTTCGCCCAGGATGGTGCGGCTGTCGATCTTGGAGGTGACCTGGAAGCTGATCCGGGTCGGGAAGTTGGCCTTGATGGTGCCGGTGATGACGTCGACCGACGGCCGCTGGGTGGCCATGACCAGATGGATGCCCGCCGCCCGCGCCATCTGGGCCAGACGCTGGACCGCCCCCTCCACGTCCTTGCCCGCGACCAGCATCAGATCGGCCATCTCGTCCATGACCACGACCAGATAGGGCATCGGTTCGGGCCGGATCTTCTCGGACTCGTAGACCGGACGCCCCGACTCGTCGAACCCGGTCTGAACCGTGCGTTCGAAATGCTCGCCCTTCGCCTGCGCCTCGCGCGCGCGCTCGTTGTAGCTGGCGATGTTGCGCACCCCCAGCTTGGACATACGGCGATAGCGGTCCTCCATCTCGCGCACCGTCCATTTCAGGGCCACGACCGCCTTCTTGGGGTCGGTGACGACGGGGCTGAGCAGGTGCGGAATGCCGTCATAGACCGACAGCTCCAGCATTTTGGGGTCGATCATGATGAAGCGGCATTCCTCGGGCGTCAGCCGGTACAGGATCGACAGGATCATGGCGTTGACCCCGACCGACTTGCCCGAGCCGGTGGTGCCCGCGATCAAGAGGTGCGGCATACGCGCCAGATCGGCGACATAGGGTTCGCCGCCGATGGTCTCGCCCAGGGCCAGCGGCAGCAGGTGCCCCGGCTTGTCGTATTCGGTCGAGGCCAGGAGGTCGCGCAGATAGACGGTCTCGCGTTTCGAGTTCGGCAGTTCGATGCCGATGGCGTTGCGGCCCTGGACCACGCTGATGCGGCAGGCGCGGGCGCTCATCGAGCGGGCGATGTCGTCGGCCAGGGCCACGACCCGGCCATGCTTGACCCCCGGCGCCGGGACCAGTTCGTACAGGGTGACCACCGGGCCGGGGCGAATCTGGTCGATCACCCCGCGCACGCCGAATTCCTGGAGCACCCCCTCCAGCATCTTGGCGTTCTGTTTCAGGGCCGCTTCGTCGACGGCGGCGGCGCGCGCCTGGGGCTTGGCCAGAATGCCCAGCGACGGCAGGTCGAAGCCGCCCTCGCCGCCGAAGTCGAAGGCGACCTGGCGATCGTCGACCTTGCGCGGCTTGGGCGCCTTGGCGGCGGCCACCTTGGGTTCGACCTCGGCGGGGCCGCGCCGGATCGCGGCGGGCGGCGCGGCGACCGGCTCCGGCGCCCACGGCGGCGCGTCGTCGATGTCGTCCGCAGCGTCGAAGGCGTCGGGTTCCGGCTCCGCCCGGGGGCGGCGAGCGACGGCGGCGGCCTTGTGGGGGCGCGGCGCGGGCGGCTCGGCGGGCGGGGCGCGCAGAGACCGGGTCCAACCGGCGGCGTCCGACAGGTCCGAGACCCGCAAACCCACCACCCAGCCTATGGCCCACAGACCGATCACGGCGAACAGGGCGCCGACGATCCAGCGGCCGCCGGGCAGGCCCAGGCCCTCGATCCCGCCCCCGGTCAGGCCGATCACCGCATCGCCCCAGATTCCGCCCAGACCCGTGGCCAGGGGCCAGGCGGCGGGCGCCGTCGGCGACGACAGGGCGGCGGCCAGGACCAGCACCCCCACCACGGCCGTCAGGGCCTTCAGGGGCGTCGGCTTCAGCCGTTGCTGAAGCGCGTCGCCCAGGGCCGAAGCCAGGCCGAAAGCGCCCGTCAACAGGGCCGCGATCCAGGCGGTCAGACCCAGCGACTGCATGGCGATGTCGGCGAAGACGGCGCCCGATCCGCCCAGCCAGTTGGTCGGCGCCTGGGTCGAGGCGGCGTTCAGACTGGGATCGGCCGGGTTCCACGAGGCCATGGCGACCAGCAGCAGGGCCGCCAGCAGGGCCTGGAGCATCCCCCGGAAACGCACCACGATCGGCGCGCCCCAAAGGATGCGGGCGCTGAGCCAGGCCTGGCGGCCGAGGACGAGGGCGGCGGACATGGAGGCGGCGTCTCCGAAACGGACGGAATTCGCCGCCATCCTCGCCCGCACAGGGTTAAGGGGTTGTTCACCACGCAGCGATTGACGGGCGGGTCGGGCGGTGCAACCCCAGGGTGATGAAACGCGCGCTTTTCGTCTTGTTCGCCGTCCTGGCTCTGACAGCCTGCAACGACCGCCCGACCCCTTCGGGGTTCGAGGTGGGCGGCCACCCCTATCAGTGGAACATGATAGGCTTTCCCGGTCAGGGCCGCCTTGTGCTGTCGCGCATGGAAGGGCCAAACCGGGGCAGGGCGGTTTTAGAAGTCATTTGCACGGATCCCGGATACGGCGGTCTGACGCTGAATTTCGGAGATCTAACGGACGGCTCCCTTTCCCTGACTGCTGGCGGCAAGGTTTTCGCTCTGGACGCAAAACGCAAAGAATCTCACGGCCGGATCAGTTTGGGCGGTCAGGGGTATATTCCCGACGGGTGGTATGAAGCCTTGGGCGCCGCTGAGCAGGTCGTCATTACGCACGGGCGCGACCATTGGGCTTTTGACGGTCCAGGGAAGAACCTGACACGGCATTTCGCCCGTTACTGCCGCCGGAAGTCCTGACCGCGTCGAGCTGTCCACTGGACGCGCGCGCCTCGCGGCGCGAAGAATGCAGCATGACCGTCACCGAACGCTACGACATCGTCATCGCCGGGGCCGGACTGGCGGGGGCCAGTTTCGGTCTCGCCGCGGCCCAGGGCGGGCTGAAGGTGGTGATGATCGACCCCCAGCCGTTCGACGCCCAACTGGCGCCCAGTTTCGACGGGCGGTCCACCGCCATCGCCTTCGCCACCTTCCGTATGCTGGACGCCATCGGCGTGGGCGCGTCCATGCGGCCCCACGCCTGCCGCATGGACCGCATCCTGGTCACCGACGGCCGCCGCCCCGGCGCCGCCAGCCGCGCGCCCTCGTCCGCCTTCCTGCGTTTCGACGCCGACGAGATCGCCGACCGAACCGACGGCGAGCCGCTGGGCTATATGGTCGAGAACCGCCGCATCCGCGCCGCCCTGGCCGAGGCGGTGGCCCGCACGGGGCTGGAGGTGCGCGCGCCCGCCACCGTCGCGGCGGTCGAGACCGAGGCGGGTGTGGCGACGGTGATCCTGGGCGACGGATCGCGGCTGCGCGCCCCGCTCGTCGTCGGGGCCGAGGGTCGCGGGTCGCGGGTCCGGGCCTCGGCCGGGATCAACACCCTGGGCTGGGGCTACGACCAGTCGGGGGTGGTGGCGACGGTGGCCATGGCGCGCGACCACGGCAATGTGGCGCATGAGTATTTCCTGCCCGACGGTCCCTTCGCCATCCTGCCGCTGACCGATCAGCGCGCCAGCCTGGTCTGGACCGAGAGCACGCGCCGGGCCGAAGCCCTGAAGGCCGCGTCCGACGAGGCCTTCCACGCCCATCTGATGCGGCGGTTCGGCGATTTCCTGGGCGAGGTGACGGTTCAGGGTCCGCGTTTCGTCTATCCGCTGTCCCTGTCGCTGGCCGAACGGCTGACGACGCACCGCATCGCCCTGATCGGCGACGCCGCCCACGGCGTGCATCCCGTGGCGGGCCAGGGGCTGAACCTGGGGCTGAAGGACGCCGCCGCCCTGGCCGAGGTTTTGATCCAGGCCGCCCGCAACGGCGAGGACATCGGGTCCGAGACCGTGCTGGACCGCTACGCCCGCTGGCGCCGGTTCGACAACATCGCCCTGGCGGCGGGTTTCGACGCCTTCGTGCGGGTGTTCTCCAACGATCTGCCGCCCGTGCGGTTGGCGCGCGACCTGGGCATGGCGGCGGTCAACCGCATCGCCCCCCTGCGCCGCGCCTTCATGCACGAGGCCGGCGGGGCGACAGGCGACCTGCCGCGGCTGTTGAAGGGCGAACCGGTCTGACGACCGCTCAGTCCAGCGTCCGCGCCTCTTCCGGCAGCATGATCGGCACGCCGTCGCGGACCGGATAGGCCAGTTTGGCCCCCTTGGAGATCAGTTCGTTGGTCGTCCGATCCCAGGTCAGCCGCCCGCGCGTGACCGGACAGACCAGCATCTCCAAAAGGCGCGGATCGACGGTGATCGGGGTGTTGAAGGCGTCGCTCATGCGGTCTTCTTAGCGGCCCAAGACCCGGCGCGCCACTCGGCGCCGATCATTGCAGGCGGGCGTCGTCGTCCGATCCCGCCGCGTCGATGCGCAACAGGGTGGTCAGAACCAGGGCGCGATCCTCCACGGCGACGGCCTCCAACAGGGCCTGTTTCTCGGCCGCCTCGAACGGCAGGGCCATGGCCAGGCTGTTGATCAGGGCCTCGCTGGGCGCAGCCTGGGCCGCCTCCCAGTCGATCTCCAGCGCCCGGTGCTCCAGATAGGCCTTCAGGGCCTCCAGAAAGGGACCGCGTTCGAAGCTCCCCACATCGGCGGACGCCAGGTCCGCCTCGAAGGGCTGGAACAGGGCGCGCACCTGGCGATAGGGCGCGGCGCTGGGGAGTTCGGACACGATGCCGAAGCGACTGATCCCCGTCAGGGTGATCAGATAGCGGCCGTCTGACGTCTCGGCGAAACTGGTGATCCGCCCCGCACAGCCCACCGGCGACAGGGCGGGCGTGGCCCTGAGACCGCCCATCGGCTGGATCATGCCGATGATCCGGTCGCCCGCCATGGCGTCATCGACCATATTCAAATAACGCGGTTCGAAGATGTTCAAGGGCAGTTGCCCCCGCGGCAGGACGATGGCTCCGGCCAGGGGAAAGACCGGTATGACCTGGGGCAGGTCCGATCCTTTCACATAGCCTTGAGGCAAGTCTTTCTCCCTGGTCTGACGCTCACGTCGCGGACGCTCGCGGCTTGAGACCGTTTTCCTTATGCGAACAGTATGGAGGACAAACGACGGCGGCCGTCGCGCGCCACGTCGCTCATCGCTCCGGCGGCCTCGAACACGGTCAGCAGTTGCTTGCGCGCGGCCTGGTCGTTCCAGTCGCGGTCGGCGGCGACGATGGCCAATAGGCTGTCCGCAGCCCCCTTCAAGTCTCCCGAAGCGGCCTGGGCCTGCGCCAGGTCGAAGCGGGCCTGGTGGTCGTTCGGATTGGCCTTGACCCTCGCTTCCAGCTCGGCCGAAGCGCCGACAGGCGCCGAAGAGGCCAGGGCCAGTTGGGCGCGCACGCTCTGAACCGCCGGTTCCTTGGAATCCTCGGGCGCCATGGCGATGGTCTGGCGCGCCTGATCGGCGTCGCCGCCCGCCAGATAGACCCGCGCCATGCCGGCGACGGCCTTTTCATTGTCCGGTTCGATCGACAGCACATGAGCGAAGGCCTGGGCCGCGCCGCCCATGTCGTTGAGCGCCAGAGATTCCTCGCCCAGCGACAACAGTTGCTCGACGTCGGCGTTGACGCCCGATCCGCCCGTCAGCTTGTCGATGAAGGCCTTCAACTGGCTGTCCGGCACCGCGCCCTGGAAGCCGTCCACCGGCTGGCCGTCGACGAAGGCGTAGACCGTCGGGATCGACTGGACCCGCAGTTGCTGGGCGTAGGCCGGGTTCTTGTCGATGTCGATCTTGACCAGTTTCACCGCGCCTTGCGCCGCGCGCACGGCCTTCTCCAGCGCCGGGGTCAGTTGGCGACAGGGTCCGCACCAGGTGGCCCAGAAGTCGACGATGACCGGCTGGGTCTTGGACGCCTCGACCACGTCGGCCATGAAGCCGGCGTCCGAGCCTTCCTTGATCAGGTCTTCGAGCGGGCGGGTCGGGTCGGCGAAGGTCATGAAGGCTCCTATCGGACGATAACGCGGTAGCGCCTAAATGGTCGCGCGCGCGTCGCTTCTCAAGCCGGGTCGGCGACGAAGTCGATCACGCGCGGCTCACGCTCGATCGCCTTCAGAAAGGCGCGCAGGGCCGCCTGGTCCAGCGCCGTGGTCGCGGTGTTGGTCAGGGGGTGGAAGTTGACGACGTCCGCCTCCCACAATCGCCGGTCCAGCACGAAGCCGACACGCCGTTCCGCATCGTTGATCAGGCCCAGGGCGGTGACCGAACCCGGCCGCACGCCCAGCGTTTCCCACATCAGGCCCTCATTGCCGAACGACAGCCGATCCGAGCCGATGACCCTGGGCGCCGCCTTCAAATCGATGACCGTGTCCTGCCGGGCCGAGATCAGCCACAATCGGCCCTTCTTGTCCTTCAGGAACAGGTTCTTGGTGTGGGCGCCGGGCATGGCGGCCTTCAGCTCCAGCCCTTCCTCGACCCGGAATACGGCCGGATGATCCGTCGTCGTCTGGGCGATCCCCCGCTCGGCCATCCAGGCCAGCAGACGGTCGCGGTCATAGGGCGGGGTGAAGGGGGTCATCGGGGTCTTTGACGCGGGCGCGGCGGCGGGGCTAGGGAAGAGGTCCGTTCGTCGATACCGCCCGGAGCGCCGCGTTGGAACTGGAATGCTATCCCATGATCTCCCAGCCGCCGGACCTGGCGCCCGGTCGGCAGTCGCGCGACTGGATGGACGCCTTCGCCAGTCGCCATCCCTATCGCTGCCTGCCGTTGAACATGGCCAACACCACGGGCTGGGAGATCCTGTGCCCCTACGCCTTCACCGCGGAATGGACCGGCGGTCCCAGCCAGGATGACATCAGCATCAAACCCGACCGGCCGGTGCCGGACCTGAAATCCTTCGTCGTCTCGCATTTCTCGCGCGGGGTGCTGACCATGCATCCCCAGTATCTGTTCCGCACGCCGCCGGGCTGGGACCTGATGGTTTCCGGCTCGCCCAATCACGTGAAGGACGGCATCCAGCCCCTAGTCGGCCTGGTCGAGACCGACTGGCTGCCCTTCCCCTTCACCATGAACTGGATCTTCACCCGGCCCGGACGAATTCGTTTCGAAAAGGGCGAACCTTTTTGTTTCATTCTGCCCGTTGAACACAAGAAAGTCGAGCAGATGCAGCCGGTTATCCGGTCGCTGGAGTCGAACCCCGTCATGCATGGCCAGTTCGAGGCCTGGAACCGCCAACGCACCGATTTCAACAAGCGCCTGGCCGGCGGCGATCCCGATGCGGCGAAGGAAGCGTGGCAACGTTTTTATTTCAAGGGCGAACTGCCCGAGGACATGGGCGCCGCCCCGGACACCCACGTCAACAAGCGCCGCATGAAAACGCCCCGGCTGGGCTAAGCCCGGCCGACCCCTTGCGCCCTAGCGCCCGCGTCGCGGATGTTCGCTGTTGAACACCGTCACGCCGGGTCGGCGCCGAGCAACCTTACATCGCGCGCGCGACGCGGCCCCGCAGGTTCTCGATCACCTCGCGGGCGTCAAAGGCGTCGGGGTCTCCCGCCGGCTTGGCGCCCCGACCCATGACGATCTCGGCCGAGGCCTCATAGCGGTCGATGCGCTGGACATTGATGTCGCGACCCCAGAACGGGTCCCATCGGCTCCAATACCCCCCGCTGTAGAAACGCCAGTAGGGACTCCAGACAGGGTAGAGACCGCCGTAACTGGGGGCGAACGGATCGGCCGAGTAACGGCTGTCCCGTTGCGTCGCGCGATTGGCGGTCGAGAACCAGTCGTAACCGCTCTGCGTCGTCAGTTCGGCGGCGCGCAGCAGCAGCGACATCTCGACCTGCTCGCGCGAGGTCACCGAATTGCCGGCGAAGGTCACGCGATAGCGATCCCCTTCCACCCGCTGTTCGGCATAGCCGTAGCGGCTGCCCGGTCCCATGGGCTGATAGGGGGTCGCCGTGGCGCAGGCGCTCAGGGCCGTGGCGGCCAGGGCCAGGACGAGCGCGGGGCGGACGAACGAACGGCGGGCAGACAAGGGTCGGGCGAAGGGCGACATGGCGGTCTCCTGTACGGCCAGGACCAGAAACAAAGATTTCAAATGGACCGGCGGCCGACAGCCGCAGCTCCACCTGACAGCAAGTCTTTATAATCCCGACGCAATCAACGCCAGCCAGATGCAAACACGTCCCCGTGAGCCAGGCTGACGGACCACAGCCTAGGCGTACGGACGCCAAGCGTCCATGTCGTTCATCGCACGATGCCGACGGCGGGATCAGTTATCGGCGTCAGCCGCGTCCTCGTTCGCTTCACGGGACGCCTGGTCCAGGGCGTATTGGGCGACCAGGCCATAGGTGACCATCTGCTCCGGGTCGTTCTGCGCCCAGGCGCCATTGGCGGCCATGGCCACGCCGGTCGTGACGGCCCGTTCGACCCCGACACCGATCTTCTCGTCGGCCAGGGCGTCGGCGATCTCACCCTCGATATCGGCTCCTTCCAGCGCTTCGGCGACCAGGGCCTCGATGTCCATCTCGGCCAGGGCCGAGGCGGCGACGACGCCCGCCTGTTCGCTGACCGTGGCGGTGAAGGCCGCGACATCGGGCGCGTACTCGGCCCACAGGGTCTTGATGCGGACCTCGCGCTGGGTTTCGGTCAGGCTTGCATCCTGGGCGATGGTCTCGGCGCGCTCGCCAAAGGCTTCCATCCGCGCCTCGAAGGACGCCGCCGCCTTCTCGATGGCGGTTTCGGCCTGGGTCTTCTCATCCGCCGCGACGGCGGCCGAAACCGGCAGAACGGCCAGGGCGGCGGCCAGGGACAGGGCGCGGATCATCGAACAGCCTCCGGTGTTGCGGACAGGCGAACACCGTCTGTCGAACCAGACGCCTCGACAAGTGAAATCGCGGTAAGGCGGATCAGGCCGAGGGGACGGCCGGGGCGGCTTCGGTCTCGGGCGCCGGTTCAGCGGAGGCGGGGGCGGCTTCCTCCGCCGCCAGGGCGTTTCCGCGCGCCACGGCCTGGTCGACGGCGCTGCGAATGAAGGCGGGCAGTTCGCGCACGAAACGGACGCCCCGCGCCGCTTCGGTCAGCAGCTCTTCCCGCTTGTCGGCGTTTTCCGGCCGGTCGGCGTTCGCCAGCAGGAAGGCGCTCATGCGGTCGGCCAGAGCGTCGGCCTGAGGCTGGTATTTGGCGACGACGGCGTCGGCTTCCTCTTGCGTGGTCGTCTTGACCAGCTCGTCCTGCATGACCCTCATGGCGGCGCTGAAGGCGGCCGCCTCGGTCTCGATGGCCTGCTCCTCGGCCGACTTGGCCGGGGCGGGGGTTTCAGGCGCAGAGGCTTCAGGCGCGGCGGGCGCCGGCGTCTCCTGCGCCAGGGCGGGCGAGGTCAGGACGGCGAAGGCGGCGGTCAGGATCAGGCGGCGCATGAGCGACTCCATAAACAGACGAACAGTCTATCAGCCCGCCGATCGCACGTCGCGGCGGGCCAGCACGCGCAGACGCAGGGCGTTCAGCTTGATGAAGCCCTCGGCGTCGCGGTGGTCATAGGCCTGAACGCCCTCCTCGAAGGTCACCAGGTCCTGATCGTACAGGCTGTCGGGGCTTTCGCGGCCGATCACCGTGACATTGCCCTTGTACAGCTTGACCCGCACGGTTCCGTTCACGCGCTGCTGGCTGTGATCGATGGCCGCTTGCAACATCTCGCGCTCGGGGCTGAACCAGAAGCCGTTGTAGATCAGATGAGCGTATTTGACGGCCAGCTCGTCCTTCAGGTGCATGGCTCCGCCGTCTAGGGTGATGGACTCGATCCCGCGATGGGCGGCCAGCAGGATGGTTCCGCCGGGGGTCTCATAGACGCCGCGCGACTTCATGCCGACGAAGCGGTTCTCGACCAGATCCAGACGGCCGACGCCGTTGTCGTGGCCCAGACGGTTCAGCTCGGTCAGCAGGGCGGCCGGCGACAGGCGCAAACCGTTGATCGACACGGGGTCGCCCTTTTCGAAACCGATCTCGATTTCCGTCGGCCGGTTCGGCGCATCCTCGGGGCTGAGGGTGCGCTGGTGCACGAATTCGGGAGCCTCGACGGCCGGGTCTTCCAGCACCTTGCCCTCGGACGAAGAGTGCAGAAGGTTGGCGTCGACCGAGAACGGCGCCTCGCCGCGCTTGTCCTTGGAGATCGGGATCTGGTGCTTCTCGGCGAAGTCCAGCAGGGCTTCACGTGAGCGGAACTCCCATTCCCGCCACGGCGCGATCACCCGGATGTCCGGCTCCAGGGCGTAATAGCCCAGTTCGAACCGCACCTGATCGTTGCCCTTGCCGGTGGCCCCGTGACAGACGGCGTCGGCGCCCATCTGGCGGGCGATCTCGATCTGGCGTTTGGCGATCAGCGGCCGGGCGATCGAGGTGCCCAGCAGATACTGGCCCTCGTAAACCGCATTGGCCCGGAACATCGGGAAGACATAGTCTCGCACGAACTCTTCGCGCAGATCGTCGATGAAGATGTTCTCGGGCTTGATGCCCAGCTTCAGCGCCTTCTCGCGCGCCGGTCCCAACTCCTCGCCCTGGCCCAGGTCGGCGGTGAAGGTGATGACCTCGGCGCCGTATTCGGTTTGCAGCCATTTCAGGATGATCGAAGTGTCCAGCCCGCCGGAATAGGCGAGGACGACCTTTTTCGGGGAGGCTTTCGACATGGCGGTATCCTTGGGCGAACGCGGGGAGGCGTCGCGCTTAAAAGGCCAGACGCCCCCTGATGCAAGGGCAGGATTGAGGCAGGGGCCGGATCAGGGCCGCATCAGGCGGCGGAACAGGTCGTCCAACTGCTCCAGGGCGTCGTAGCGGATGGTCAGATCGCCCTTGCCGCCCCTGTAGGTCAGGGCGACCTTCAGGCCCAGGGCGTCGGACAGGTCCTGCTCCAGGGCGGCCAGGTCGGCGTTGGCGGCGCCGGTCGCGGCCGATTTCGCCTTGGCGGCCTTCGGACCCTCGGCCGAGCGCCGGGCCAGGGCCTCGGTCTGGCGCACGTTCAGCCCGTCCTTCAGCACCGCTTCGGCCAGGGCCGAAGGGTCGCGCGCGGTGATCAGGGCGCGGGCGTGACCGGCCGACAGACGCCCGTCGGACACGTGTTCCAACACCGCCTCGGGCAGTTGCAACAGGCGGATGGTGTTGGCCACGTGGCTGCGGCTCTTGCCCACCACCCCGGCCAGGGCGTCCTGGGTGCGGCCGAAACGCTCCATCAAAAGACCGTAGGCCTGAGCTTCCTCGACCGGATTTAGGTCAGCGCGCTGGACGTTTTCGATGATGGCGACTTCCAGCACCTCGCGGTCGTCCATCTCGCGGACCACGATGGGAACCTGGGTCAGGCGCGCCTGTTGCGCGGCCCGCCAGCGGCGTTCCCCGGCGATGATCTGCCAGACGCCGTCCTCACCCGGTTGGGGGCGGACCAGGATGGGCTGGAGCACGCCCTTGTCGCGGATCGAGGCGGCCAGCTCCTCCAGCTCCTCGCGCGCGAAGGCCTTGCGCGGCTGATCCGGGTTGGGTTTCAGGCTCTCGATCGGCGCAAGCTGAACGCCTGCGCCGGGCGCCGCGGCGCCCTCGGCCGCCACCGGCTCGCCCAAAAGGGCCGACAGACCGCGACCCAGACCTCTTTGACGTTCAGACAATTCAGCGTTTCCGTTTCATTCAGGCGGCGCGACGCAGGCGCTCGCGGGCCACCACCTCGCGGGCCAGCCGCAGATAGGCCTGGCTGCCCGCGCATTTCAGATCGTAGATCAACGCCGGCTTGCCGAAGGACGGCGCCTCGGACACCCGCACGTTGCGGGGAATGACGGCGTCATAGACCTTGTCGCCGAAATGGCTGCGCACATCGTTGGCGACCTGGCCCGACAGGGCGTTGCGTCGGTCGTACATGGTTAGGACCAGGCCCTGGATCTCCAGCGCCGGATTCAGGCTCTGACGCACCATGTCGATGGTCCGCATCAACTGGGTCAGGCCCTCCAGGGCGAAGAACTCGCATTGCAGCGGCACCAGAACCGCATCCGACGCCGCCATGGCGTTCAGCGTCAGCAGATTCAGCGACGGCGGGCAGTCGATCAGGACATAGTCATACCCGGTCTGACCCGAACGGGCGTGCGCCTCCAGGGCGTCGCGCAGGCGGTACGAGCGCCGATCGGCCTGGCTTAGCTCGATCTCCACCCCCGACATATCGGCGTCGGCGGGCACGATGGCCAGGCCCGGCACGGCCGTCTCGACCGCCGCGTCGGCGATGGAGCGCCCGTCGACGACGACGTCATAGATGGTCACCCGCCGCGTTTCACGTGGAACGCCCAGACCGGTGGAGGCATTGCCCTGGGGGTCCATGTCGACGATCAGCACCCGCTCGCCGATAGCGGCCAGGGCGGTGCCCAGGTTGATGGCCGTGGTGGTCTTGCCCACCCCGCCCTTCTGGTTCGAAACGGCCAGGACCCGCATGGGTTTTCGTTCAGCGGACACGACGCACACTCCCGACCTTGACGACGCGGCCCCGGGGATCGCTCAGCGACGGGACCCATTCGCTCTCGAAACGCCAGGATTTCCGGGCCTCGGTCAACTCCGTCTCGACGCTCTCTCCCTTCAGGAACAGGCCTTGTGCACCGCGATCGAAATAGGGCTGTGCATAACCCAGCAGCTTGTCCATCGCGGCCACGGCGCGGGCGGTGACGACGTCGACCGTCACCGTCTGCGCCTCCGCCCGGCCCCAGATCACCGTCGCGGGCAGGTCCAGCTCGTCGACCACGGTCTGAAGAAAACGGCAACGCTTGCCCAGGCTGTCGATCAGCCAGACGTGCGCATCCGGCCGTCCCTTCAATAGTATGGCCAGGACCACGCCGGGAAAGCCCGCCCCCGCGCCCAGATCGGCCCAGGTCAGGGCGTCCGGCGCGTGATCCAGCAGTTGGGCGCTGTCCAGCACATGACGGCTCCAATAGTCGGGCATCGTCGCCGGGCCGACCAGGTTCATGTGCTCGTTCGCCTCGGCCAGCCTGTGACGGAAGGTCTCCAGGTCGGCGACGGCGGCGTCGGACGCGCCGGTCTGGGTCTGGAACTGGGCGGCGTCCATCAGGCGGCGTCGCGGCGTTTCACATGGCCCAACAGGGCCGTCAGGGCGCCCGGCGTCATGCCTTCGATGCGGTTGGCCTGGCCCAGGGTCTGGGGCCGGACCAGGCTCAGCTTCTCGCGCAGTTCGTGCGACAGGCCGGCGATGGCGGCGTAGTCGATGTCGGTCGGCAGGCTCAGCGCCTCCTCCTTGGCCAAGGCCGCGATGTCGGCGGCCTGGCGGTCCAGATAACCGGCGTAGCCCGCCTCGATCTCGACCTGTTCGCGCACGGCCGCGCTCCAGTCGGCGATGGCGGGATAGGTCCCCTCGAACACCGTCAGGTCGACGCCCGGATAGGCCAGAAGGTCGCGGATCGACCGACGCTGGCCGTCGTTGTTGACCGCCACGCCGAGACTTTGCGCCTCTTTCGGCGTGAAGCGCGTGTCGCGGGCCAGAGCCGAGGCCGCCGCCAGGGCCGTCGCCTTGGCCTCATAGGCCGCGCGGCGTCCCAAACCGACCAGTCCGGCATTGACGCCCAGCGGAGTCAGCCGTTGATCGGCGTTGTCGGCGCGCAAGGTCAGACGGTATTCGGCCCGGCTGGTGAACATACGGTATGGCTCGGTCACACCCCGTGTGACCAGGTCGTCGATCATCACGCCGATATAGGCCTGGTCGCGCCCCAGGATCAGCGGATCGCCGCCGCCCGCCGCCCGCGCGGCGTTGGTCCCGGCGATCAGCCCCTGGGCGCCCGCCTCCTCATAGCCGGTGGTGCCGTTGATCTGACCGGCCAGCCACAGGCCGGGCAGGCGTTTGACCTCCAGCCCCGGCGTCAGTTCGCGCGGATCGACATAGTCGTATTCGATGGCGTAGCCGAAGCGGAACACCTGAACCGCCTCCAGCCCCGGAATGGTGCGCAGGAAGGCCATCTGCGTCGCCTCGCCCACCGAGGTCGAAACGCCGTTCGGATAGACAGTCGGGTCGTCCAGCCCCTCCGGCTCCAGGAAGATCTGGTGGCTGGTCTTGTCGGCGAAACGCACGACCTTGTCCTCGATCGAGGGGCAGTAGCGCGGCCCGCGGCCGGACAGGCGACCGCCATAGACGGCGCTCTCGCTCAAGGCTCCGGCGATGATGGCGTGGGTTTCCTCGGTGGTGTGGGTGACGCCGCAAGCGATCTGGGGAACCGTGATCCGATCGGTCAGGAAGCTGAAGGGCACGGGTTCGTCGTCGGCCGCCTGCATCTCCAGCCGCTCCCAGGCGATGGTCCGGCCGTCAAGCCGCGCCGGGGTGCCGGTCTTCAGACGGCCCATCGTCAGGCCGGTTCCATACAGGTCCGCCGCCAGACCGGTGGAGGGCGCGTCGCCTTCGCGTCCGGCCGCCCGCCGCTCGTCGCCGCGATGGATGACGCCGTTCAGGAAGGTGCCCGTCGTCAGGACCACGGCTCCGGCGGTCAGGCGACGCCCGTCGGACAGTTCGACCCCGGCCACGCGGCCGCCGTCGCGGATCAGGCCCTCGGCCGTGCCCTCGACCAGGGTCAGGTTAGGGGTCGCCGCTATTTCGGCCTGCATGGCCTGGCGATAGAGTTTCCGGTCGATCTGACTGCGCGGTCCGCGCACGGCGGCGCCCTTGGACCGGTTCAGCAGGCGAAACTGGATGCCCGCCTGATCGGCCAGGCGGCCCATGACGCCGTCCAGGGCGTCGATCTCGCGCACCAGATGGCCCTTGCCCAGGCCGCCGATGGCCGGGTTGCAGCTCATCTCGCCGATGGTCGCCAGCTTCTGGGTCAACAGGGCGGTGCGTGCGCCCAGACGCGCCGAGGCCGCCGCGGCCTCGCAGCCGGCGTGTCCGCCGCCGATGACGATGACGTCGAAGGTGCTCATGGCGCGCACATAGGCGAAACGGGCCGAAAACGCCACCTGGGGCGATGTTTCACGTGAAACAAAGAGACGGTCGGGGAGAGGGCGAGCGGAGGGAGCCAGGTGAGCGGGCCGTCACATGGGCGGCCGCCCCTGCACTTACGTTTCCCCCTCGTTACTTGCCGATGCAGAAGCTGGCGAAGACCTCGCCCAGGATCTCTTCCACCCCGATGCCGCCGGTGACCCGAGATAAGGCATCGATGGCGCGGCGCAGGTCGTCGCCCGCCATTTCCGGCGCGCGGTCCAGCACGGCCCGCCCTGCCCGCACGGCCTCCAGCGCCTCGGTCAGTCGGCGACGGTGGCGTTCGTGGGTCACGGCCGGGAAGTCGGCGCCGGACAGGTCGCGCGCCAGACGGGCCGCGATCCAGTCATGCAGCGCGGACAGCCCCTGCCCTGCCTCGGTGCTGACGGTCAGGGTCTCGAACCCCTCGACCGGATCGGCCCGGCCCAGATCGGCCTTGTTCAGAACCACCAGATCGCCGGGGCGCGCATGGTCGGCCGCCGCTCCCGCCGGATCGCCCGGCGCACGCACCCACAGCCTCAGATCGGCCGCCTCGGCCCGCGCCCGCGCCCGGCGCACGCCCTCGGCCTCGACCGGGTCGGCGCTGTCACGCAGTCCCGCCGTGTCGGACAAGGTCACGGCATAGCCGCCGATCACCAGTTCGGCGTCCAGCACATCACGGGTGGTGCCGGCGATGGGGGTGACGATGGCCGCCTCGCGCGCGACCAGGGCGTTGAACAGCGACGACTTGCCGGCGTTGGTCTCGCCGATCAGCACGATGCGATAGCCCTGGCGCACCCGTTCGCCGCGCCGCCCGTCGGCCAGGGCCGCCTCCAGCCGCGTGATCACCCCGTCCAGCACCGGCCCGGCCGTGCGCGCCAGATTGTCGGGGACCTCCTCGTCGGGAAAATCGATCTCGGCCTCGATCAGGGCCAGAGCGCGCAGCAGGTCGGCGCGGAATCCGGCATAGACCTGGGACAGGGCGCCGCTCAACTGACCCAGGGCTTGGCGCGCCTGGGCTTCGGTTTCCGCGTCGATCAGGTCGGCCACGGCCTCGGCCTGGGCCAGGTCCATGCGGCCGTTCTCGAAGGCGCGGCGAGTGAACTCGCCCGGTTCGGCCAGGCGCAGACCCAGGTCCAGCAGCGCCCTCCCCGCCGCCTCGACCACCGCCCGGCTTCCATGCAGTTGCAGCTCGGCGCAATCTTCGCCCGTATAGGAGGCCGGGCCGGGGAACCACAGCACCAACCCCTGGTCGATATGGACGCCGTCATGGGCCAGGTCGCGCAGCAGGGCCGTGCGCGGTTGCGGCCGCTCGACGCCCAGCGCCGCCAGCGCCTGGCGGGTCTCCGGCCCGGACAGGCGGATGACGGCGATCGCGCCCCGGCCGGGCGGCGTCGCCAGGGCGAAGACGGTGTCGGTCACAGCCTCAGGGCTTGGCCGCGCCGGCGACGGCCGATTCCATCAGGCGGCGGAACTGGTCCTGGGCCTGGAGACCAAAGCTGGTCCAGGTCTTCATCAGCTCGTCGGGCTGCATGGCCGCGACATTGGCCTGCATCCGCTTCTGCATCTCGGCGACCATGGCCTCGTTCAGCGGCGCCACGTCGGGCAGGCCCAGAAAAGCCCGCGCCTCGGCCGGGGTGCAGTCGATCTCGACATTGACCTTCATCAAAACGCCTCCTGTTTCACGTGAAACACTCGAAGGGTGAAAGGTGAGGAGTGAGCAAGAGGTGAGCGATCCCCGCCTGGCTCACGCCTTGCTCACTCTTCACCCCTCACCCCGCCGCATCAGGTGTTCATGCTCTGGAAGAAGTCGGCGTTGTTCTTGGTCTGGCGCAGCTTGTCGAGCAGGAATTCGATGGCGTCCTGCGGACCCATGGGGTTCAGGATGCGACGCAGGACATAGGTCTTGGTCAACTGATCCTTGGGCGTGATCAGGTCTTCCTTGCGGGTGCCGGACTTCAGCACGTCGATGGCCGGGAAGATGCGCTTGTCCGCGACCTTGCGGTCCAGCACGATCTCGGAGTTTCCGGTGCCCTTGAACTCTTCGAAGATCACCTCGTCCATGCGGCTGCCGGTGTCGATCAGGGCCGTGGCGATGATGGTCAGCGACCCGCCCTGCTCCACATTGCGGGCCGCGCCGAAGAAGCGTTTGGGCCGTTGCAGGGCGTTGGCGTCGACGCCGCCGGTCAGCACCTTGCCCGACGACGGCACGGTGGCGTTGTAGGCGCGGCCCAGGCGGGTGATGGAATCCAGCAGGATCACCACATCCTTCTTGTGCTCGACCAGACGCTTGGCCTTTTCGATCACCATCTCGGCCACGGCGACGTGGCGGCTGGCCGGTTCGTCGAAGGTCGAGGCCACGACCTCGCCCTTCACCGTACGCTGCATATCGGTGACTTCCTCAGGGCGCTCGTCGATCAACAGCACGATCAGGAAGACCTCGGGGTGGTTGGCCTCGATCGACTTGGCGATGTTCTGCAACATCACCGTCTTGCCGACGCGCGGCGGGGCCACGATCAGGCAACGCTGGCCCTTGCCCAACGGAGCGACGATGTCGATGACCCGGCCGGACCGGTCCTTCAGGGTCGGGTCCTGAATCTCCATGTGCAGCCGCTCTTCGGGATAGAGCGGGGTCAGGTTGTCGAACAGAACCTTGGTCTTGACCGTCTCGGGGTCTTCCAGATTGATTGTGTCGACCTTCAGCAGGCCGAAATAACGTTCGCCCTCGCGCGGCGCGCGCACGGCCCCGTGGATGGTGTCGCCCGAGCGCAGGCCGAAGCGGCGGATCTGCGACGGAGACACATAGATATCGTCAGGACCCGGAAGATAATTGGCGTCCGAGCTGCGCAGGAAGCCGAAGCCGTCGGGCAGGATCTCCAGCACGCCGTCGGCGATGATCTCGACCTCTTCCTCGGCCAGGGCCTTGAGGATGGCGAACAGCAGGTCCTGCTTGCGCAGGTTCGAGGCGTTCTCGACCTCCAGCCCCTCGGCGAAGGCCACCAGATCGGCCGGCGACTTCTCGTTCAGTTCGGCCAGGGTGATGCGGCCGTTCGGCACGATGGGTTCGCCGTCGTCGTCCTCGTCGGCTTCCTGGTCGATGACGACCTGATCGGCGCGGGTGGTGTCGGCGTCGGCTTCGGGGATTTCGGTCGGGTCGGTCATGGTATGCGCTCACGGACACGGCCGCGGGACAGGTCTCGCGGCGCGGGCAGGTCTGACGATGTCTGGCCTCGCGGCCGGGAGAAACGATGGACTCCGCCTCGGCAGTCGAAAGAGGCGGCATCGCTGTAAGAGAGGGACCGTCCGGCAAGGCCAGGATCGGTTCGCCGCCAGCGAAACCACGCTTCAGGGGGTCAGGTCAAGCCGCAGGACCCCGCACGTCGAGCGATAGCGCGCCCAAACCGCGCCCAAACCGCGCTCAAGCCGCGCTCAAGCCGCGAGCGACCGCGTCGCGTGCGGTAGCGCCCCAAAAGAAACGCTCAAGCAGCGCGGCTCCGCGAGCCAAGCGGTAGCGCCCTTAAAAGGTCCACTGCGTCGTCACCGACAACACGGCGATGATGGCGATGACGAAGGGGATCTCATTGGTCATGCGCCAGAACCGGCCCGAGCGGGTCGAGGTTCCGGCGGCGATACGCTTCAGCTCTCCGGCCAGGAAGCCGTGCCAGCCGCTGAGCGCGGTCACGGCTAAAAGCTTGGTCGCCATCCACGGCTGGAGCACGAAACCCCACCCCTCGCCGAAGCCATAGACATGGATCAGGATCATCCAGACCCCGAACACCCAGGCCGCGGTCATCGAGGGATTGATGATGATCTTCAGCAGCCGCCGCTGCCAGCCACGCAGCAGACCGCGCATCTCCGAGCGCAGCGGCTCGGGCTTGTCGGCCTGTTCGGCGTCATAGGCGTAGAGCCGGGGCAGGAACAACATACCCGCCATCCAGGCGATCACCGCCAGGATGTGCAGGCCGCGCACGATCTCGAACACGCCGATGCTCACGCCGCCTCCTTCTGGCACGGACAGGCCGCCCATCGGCCCGCGCAGCCTGGACCATAGGGGCTGACCCCCGTCCGGCCCAGGGCTTGACCCACCGCCTCGGTCAGGGCGGCGATGAAGGCCGGGTCCACGCCCACGGCCGGGGCGCGCAGATAGGGGGCGACGCCCAGGCGATGCGCCAGTTCGGCGTATTCGACATCCAATTCGACCAGGGTCTCGACGTGTTCGGAAACAAAGGCCACCGGCGTCACCACCACGCCCACGCCGTCGGCGCCGGCCTGTTCGATGGCCTCGGCCGTCGACGGTCCCAGCCATTTCAGCGGCCCGACCCGGCTCTGATAGCAGATCGCCCAGTCGACCAGGCCCGCGGCCTCGGCGATGGCGGCGCAGGTCGTCTCGACCTGCTCCTGATAGGGATCGCCGCGCCCGGCGATGATCTTTTCCGGCACGCCGTGGGCCGAGAACAGCACCCGCACCGGGGCGTCGCCCGCCTCGGCCAGCCTGGCCCTGACGCCCTCGGCCTGGGCCGCGATCCAACCGTCCGCGCGCGGATAGCAGCAGACCGTCCGCGACCGGCCCGGCCCGCGATAGACCTCGTCCCAGCGTTTCAGCGACGATTCCGTCGTGGTGGTCGAGAACTGCGGATACAGCGGCAGCAGAACGATCTCGTCAGGCGCGAAGGCCGCCACCTCGGCCGCCGCTTGTTCGGTCAGCGGGTTCCAGTAGCGCATGGCGATAAAGGTCCGCACCGCCTCGCCCGGCCGCGTCGCCGCCAAGGCCGCCTCCAAGGCGTCAGCCTGTTTGCGGGTCTCCGGTAAAAGCGGCGAACCGCCGCCCATGACAGCGTAGTTGGCCTGGGCCGACCGCTCGCGTCGGGCGGCGATGAAATTCGCCAACGGCCGTCGGATCAGGCCCGGCAGGTCGATGATGGCCGGGTCGCTGAACAGATTGGCCAGAAAGGGCTTCACCGCCGCCGGGCCGTCGGGACCGCCCAGGTTGAACAGGACGACGGCGATCCTTCGTCCGTCCCGGCCGCTCATTCGGCGCCGATCCGCTTCAGGGCCTGATGGACATGGTCGATCGACACGTCCGGCAGGATGCCGTGGCCCAGGTTGAAGATCCAAGGCCCCTGCCCCCAGGCGTCCTTGAGCTGATCGATGCGCCGGTCCAGCATCGGGCCGCCGGCGCGCAGCAGCAGCGGGTCCAAGGCCCCCTGGATGGGCTTGATCGCCTGGACCCGGCGGCCGACTTCCAACGGACAGGCGGTGTCCAGGGCCACGCCCTGACCGCCCGCTTCACGCGCATAGCGTTCGGCCAGGGCCGCCGAACCGCGCGGGAAGCCGATGATCGGCACGGTCACGCCCAGGTCGCGTGCGCGGCGGATCAGGGCCTGGTGCGGCGCCAGCACTAGGGTTTCGAACAGGTCGTCGGGCAGACCCTCGGCCCAGCTCTCGAAGATCTTCAGCACCTGCGCCCCGGCGTCCTGCTGCATACGCAGATAGTGGGCCGTGGCCTCGACCAGCACGTCCAGCAGGGCCGCGACCGTTTCAGGCTCGGCATAGGCGTAGGTGCGGGCCTGGGCGCGTTCGCCCTTGCCGATCGTGCGGGCCTCGCCGTCCAGCATATAGGTCGCCACCGTCCAGGGCGCGCCCGCGAAACCGATCAGCGCCCGCTCCGGCTCCAGCGCTGCACGCACCCGGCTCAGGGTCTCGCCGACCGCCGACAGGGCCTGACCGGCGTCAGCCGCCCGTTCGCGCATGGCCTGAAGGTCCGGCAGGGCGCCTAGACGCGGTCCCTCCCCCGCCTCGAACCAGACATCCTGGCCCAAGGCGCCGGGGATCAGCAGGATGTCGGCGAAGACGATGGCCGCGTCGAAGCCGAACCGCCGCATCGGCTGCAAGGTCGCCTCGGCCGCCATCTCCGGGTTCAGGCAAAAGCTGATGAAGTCCGGCGCCTCGGCCCGAAGCGCGCGGTATTCCGGCAGGTAGCGCCCAGCCTGACGCATGAACCAGACCGGAGGCCGGGCCGGGGTCTCGCCGTTCAGAACGCGGATCAGAAGGGGGATGCTCATCGCCACGCTGGATACGGTCCCCGCCGTTCAGGCTCAACCCTAATCCAGTTCAAAGAAGAATTAGAAGAATGGAAGGGGTTGGTAGGGCGCGGGATGACGGGGATGACCGGCGGTTTCACCGGCCGCTCGAGCCGGTTTTGCACGCCCGACGCCCGGTTTGCGACCCGGTTTCGCCCAGGCTGTCGAAACCGGGGATAAGGGTTAAGGAAGTCTTAATTCGCGGGCCTTCGGGAGGCGCCCCGACCTGGGCGCCGTTAGGGTTTTGTTAAGCTTCTCCCCAGGCGTATCGAAGGCGACGGCGCCCAAGGGGATGAAGCGGGATCAAGAGGGGACGGCCGTCCCTATCGCTCCACCCTCGCCGCCGTCGCGGCCCGGCGCTATGGTCATCGGCGCCCAGGGACCCGCACGGACTCCCACAGCCCGCCCACAGGATTCTCGTCTCCGCATGACGCCCGCCCGCCCTTCCCGCACCGGCCCGAGCCGCCTGGCGACCTATTTTCATGTTCATCTGGTCTCGGACTCGACCGGCGAGACCCTGAACGCCATGGCCAAGGCGGTGACGGCCCGTTTCGACGGCGTCATCCCCATCGAGCACATCTACGCCCTGGTCCGGTCGCCCAAACAGATGGAGCGGGTGCTGGAAGAGGTGGCCGATGCGCCGGGCGTGGTGTTGCACACCATCGTCGACCGCGAACTGCGCCAACAGTTGGAAGACGGCTGCCGCCGCCTGGATATGCCGCAGATCGGGGCCTTGGACCCGCTGGTCGGCGCCCTGTCGCGCTATCTGGGCGCGGCCCTGTCGACCCGGGTCGGCGCCCAGCACGCGCTGGATCACGAGTATTTCAACCGTATCGCCGCTCTCGATTTCGCCATGGCCCATGACGACGGCCAGGGCGCGACGGACGAGCTGGAGGGCGCCGACGTGGTGTTGTGCGGGGTCAGCCGCACCTCAAAGACCCCGACCTGCATCTATCTGGCCCATCGCGGCATCCGCGCGGCCAATGTGCCCCTGGTGCCGGGCCAAGAGGACGGAGAACGGCTGACGGCCCTGCGCAATCCGTTGGTCGTGGGCCTGACGGTGTCGCCCGACCGCCTGGTTCAGATCCGCAAGAACCGCCTGGACGGGCTGAACGCCTCGCGCGCCTCCAGCTATGTCGACCATGACGCCGTGCGCGAAGAGACGGTCAAGGCCCGCCGGGCCTTCGAGCGACGCGGCTGGCCGGTCATCGACGTGACCCGCCGCTCGGTCGAAGAGACGGCGGCCGCCATCATCAACCTGTTGAGCGAGCGCCGCAGCCGCAGTCTGGCGAGCAACTGGTGACCCGGCTGATCCTGGCCTCCAAGAGCGCCGCGCGGCGCGATATGCTGACGGGCGCGGGCGTGCCGTTCGACGTGCGCGCGGCCGATGTCGACGAGGCGGCGGTCAAGGCGAGGTTCGATCCGGCCGAGGCGGCGGGCCTGGCCGAGGAATTGGCGCGGGCGAAGGCTCTGGCGGCGTCGCGCGCCGCGCCGGACGCCTGGGTTCTGGGCGCCGATCAGACCCTGGCCTTCGACGGCGGCCTGGTGTCCAAGGCCCGCGACCTGGACGAGGCGCGGGCGCGGCTGGCGGCCATGCGCGGCCGGGTCCATCACCTGCATTCCGGCGCCGCCCTGGCCCGGGACGGCCAGGTGGTCTGGTCCGGCGTCGACACGGCCGGACTGTGGGTGCGGGACTTCTCGGACGCCTTCCTGGACGCCTATCTGGCGGCCGAGGGCGAGGCGCTGCTGGCCTGTGTCGGCTCCTACCGGCTGGAGGGGATGGGGGCGCAACTCTTCGCGCGGATCGAGGGCGATTACTTCACCGTCCTGGGCCTGCCCCTGTGGGCGGTTCTGGATCAGTTGCGCCGTCACGGGATCATCGCGGCATGACCCGGATCGCCGGGGTCGTCGGCCGCCCGATCGGCCAGTCGCTCAGCCCGCTGATCCACGGGATATGGATTGCGGCGGCGGGCCTGGATGCGCGTTATGACGCCTTCGAGCCGATCGATGAGACCGCCATCGCCGCCCTGGCCGCGCGGGTGCGGTCGGGCGAGTTGGCCGGGCTGAACATCACCGCCCCGTTCAAGACGGCCGCCTTCGCCCTGGCCGACGGCGTGTCGGAGACGGCGCGCCGCTGCGGCTCGGCCAATCTGCTGGTTCGGCGCGATGGGGGTCTGTGGGCCGACAGCACCGACGGACGCGGCCTGATGGCGGCCCTGGTCGAACAGGCGCCGGGGCTGGACCTGGCCGGGGCGGCGGCGGTCGTGCTGGGCGCGGGCGGGGCCGCACGGGCGGCGGTCGCGGCCTTGAGCGAGGCGGGGGCGCGGGTCACGGTGGTCAATCGGACGCGGGATCGCGCCGAGGCCCTGGCCGCCGACCTGGGCGCGGCGGCTGGCGGGATCGAAACCGTCCGCGAGGCCCGGCTGATCGTCAACGCCCTCTCGGTACGGCCCGAGCTGGACATGGCGGGCCTGGGGTCCGACGCGGTGCTGATGGACATGAGCTATCGCCCCGTCATCACCCCCTTTTTGGCCGCCGGGCGGGCGCGCGGCCTGACGACTGTCGATGGGCTGGCCATGCTGATCGGACAGGCGCGGCCGTCGTTCGAAGCTCTGTTCGGTCTCGCCCCGCCCGCCGTGGACGTGCGGACCCCGGCCCTGGAGGCGGCGTCGTGATCGTGCTGGGCCTGACCGGGTCGATCGGCATGGGCAAGTCGACCACGGCGCGCCTGTTCGCGGAGGCTGGAGCCTTCACCTGGAACGCCGACGACGCCGTGCATCGCCTTTATGCCAAGGGCGGGGCGGCGGTCGGGCCGGTCGGCGCCCTGTTCCCCGGCGTGGTCGTGAAGGGGGCCGTGGATCGCGATCGGTTGGCCCAGGCGCTGGGGACCGACGCCCACGCCTTCGCCCGGCTGGAGGCGGTGGTGCATCCTCTGGTCGGCGCACACCGGCTGGAAGACCTGGCCCAGGCCGAAACCGAAGGGTTCAAATTGGCGGTGCTGGACATCCCCCTGCTGTTCGAAAAGGGGCTGGACGCCCTGGTCGATGCGGTGGTGGTGGTCACCGCGGACCCCGACATTCAGGCGGCGCGGGTCCTGGCCCGGCCCGGCATGACGCGCGAACGGCTGGACGCCCTGTTGGCGCGCCAGACGCCCGACGCCGAGAAACGCCGCCTGGCCGACTTCATCATCGACACCGGCCACGGGATCGAGGCGGCGCGCGAGGCGGTGGACCGGATCGTCGCGACGGTGACCGATCCGCTGTGGACGCCGCCGCGCCGGAGGCTTCACCCCGACGCCGAAGCGGGCCAATAGAGGGTCATGGCCCGCGAGATCGTTCTGGATACGGAAACCACCGGCTTCGACCCCAAGACCGGCGACCGGCTGATCGAGGTCGGCTGTATAGAGATCGAGGATCTGCTGCCGACAGGCCGCACCTTCCATCGCTTCGTCAACCCGGAGCGGTCGATCCCGCCCGGAGCCATCGCCGTGCACGGCATCACCGACGACAAGGTCAAGGACGCGCCGAAATTCGCCGCGATCGTCGACGATCTGATGACCTTCATCGGCGACGCCCCGATCATCGCCCACAACGCCCAGTTCGACCGCAATTTCATCGACTTCGAGTGCCGTCGTTGCGATCGCCCGCTGATCGACGGATCGCGCTGGATCGACACGCTGCAACTGGCCCAGAAGCGGTTTCCGGGCATGGCCAATTCGCTGGACGCCCTGTGCAAGCGCTTCAAGGTCTCGTTGGTCGAGCGCACTCTGCACGGCGCCCTGATCGATGCGCGGCTGCTGGCCGAGGTCTATCTGGAGCTGAAGGGCGGTAAGGAGCGGGCGCTGGACCTGTCGGGCGGACAGGCCGCACGCGCGGCCGCGACGGCGGCGGCCCAGGACGGCTATGCGCCGCGACCCCGACCGCTGGCCGTCGGCTCGACCGAGACCGAGAGGGCCGCCCATGCCGCCTTCCTGGCCGAACAGCTCAAGGACGGCTCGCTATGGGCGGGCTATGGCGTGAAGATCGCCGAGGCGTCTTGATCTCAGGCCTGGCCGGGTTCGGCCGGGCTGCGGGCGATCTGTTCCTGACGAGCCATGTAGATGGCCGCGAAGTCGATCGGATCGACCATGAAGGGCGGGTAGAAGCCGCCGTCGGCGGTGGCCGAGGCGATGATCTGGCGCGCGAACGGGAACAGATAGCGCGGGCATTCGATCAGCAGCATCGGCTCCATGTCCTGTTCGGAAACGCCCGACAGGGCGAACAGGCCGCCATAGACCAGCTCGATATGGAAGACCGGCTTGTCTTCGTGCACGGCGCGAACCGACAGTTTCAGATCGACCTCGAACAGGCCGTCGGGACGGCCCCCGGCGTTCATTTCGACGCCCATGTCGATCTGGGGCTTGCCGTCGGTGCGCAGGCTTTCGGGCGCGCGCGGGTTCTCGAACGACAGGTCGCGAACATATTGCGCCAGGATGCGGAAGCCGGGACCGGCGGGCTGGCCCTGCTCGGGAGCAGCGGGGGTTTCGGCGGGCGGCGTGGCGTCGGTCATGGGTGTTTCGGAGCCTGGAGGCGAAAAGGAACGAGGGCGGCGACTAGCACGGGGCGGCGTCACGCCGCAACGCTGCGCCTTGCGCCGGGCGAGACGGGCGCCTAATCCTGAGAACGCGCGCCTCCGCCGCTTTTGACCCCCCGCAAGCCCTTGCCCACACAATTCTCCATCGTCGTCTTCGCCGTGATCGCGGCCTTCGTGCTGTTCCAGCTCTATAATGTGCTGGGCAAGAAGGTCGGCCGTCAGCCCGAGGAGGATGCGAAAACCCCCCTGCCCGCCGGTCCCACGCCCGAGGCCCAGCGCCCATCGCCGATGGACGTCGGCGCCTTGTCGGTCGCCGCCGGGCTGAAGGCGCGCGATCCGTCGTTCGATCCGGCCCGCTTCCTGGACGGCGCGCGTCAGGCCTATGAAACCATCGTGCGCGGCTACGCCCAGGGCGATCGCGAGGCGCTGAAGCCGCTGTTGACCCCCGCCGTCATGGCCTCATTCGAAAGCGGCATGACCGCGCGTGAGGGTCGGGGCGAGACCGAACAGGTCGAATTCGTCCACCCGCCGCGCGCCGACCTGGAAACCGCCGCCGCCGAGGGCGATCGCGCCGTGGCCAAGGTGCGGTTCCTGGCCGAACTGCGCAACACCCTGGTCAAAGGCGGGACCGAGACGGTCGACGAACGGCGCACGGCCGAACACTGGACCTTCGAGCGGTCGCTGAACGCCAGCGACCCGAACTGGGTCCTGGCCCGCGTCGAGCCGGCCTCGGCGTGAGGGCCGCGCGGGTCCGGTTCGCCGCCGTCGCCCTGACGGCGCTGCTGGCCGCCTGCGCGACATCGCCCAAGCCGACGCCCGCCCGTCCCCACGTTCCGCCGCCGTCGCCGCGTCCGGTGATCCAGACGGTGTCGGTCGCCGACCTGCCCGGCTGGGATCAGGAGAACCATCTGGCGGCGCTGGAGAGCTATGCGCGGGGCTGCGGCGCCGCTCGCGAGGGCCGGGGCGCGTGCGATCTCGCCAAGGCCATGATGGCGGCCGCGCGCTGGCCGACTCCCACCGAGGCGCGCCGTTTCTTCGAAACCCATTTCGTCGCCGCCGAGGCCCAGACCGCCGACGGACGGTCCGGTCTGCTGACCGCCTATTTCGCCCCTGAGTATCCGGCGCGGCGCGCTTGGACGCCCGAGTTCGACAAGCCGGTTCTGGCCCGGCCCGCCGATCTGGAGCGGATCGAGGGCCGGTTCATGCGCCGTCGCCCGGACGGTTCGACGGCCCCCTATGACGACCGGGCGGCGATCGAGACGGCGGCGCGGCCCGAACAGGCGATCGCCTGGATGCGGGCCGAGGACCTGTTCTTCATGCAGATCCAGGGATCGGGCTATCTGTCCTTCGAGGACGGAGGCCGGGTCCGCGCCGCCTACGCCGCCGACAATGGGCAGCCCTTCGCCGGGATCGCCCGGCCGATGGCCGAACGCGGCCTGCTGCCCGCCAACGGGACCAGCGGCGAGGCCATTCGCGCCTGGCTGTCCGCCCACCGCGGGCCTGAGGCGGGCGAGATCATGGCTCTGAACCCCCGCTATATCTGGTTCCGGCTCGACGCCGACGACGGGGGACAGCCGAACGGGGCGGCGGGAATTCCCCTGCCCGAACGCCGCGCCATCGCCGTCGATCCGGGGCATTGGCGCTATGGCGACACGGTGTGGATCTCGGCAGACGCCGGGAATCTGGCGGGCGCGCGGGCGAGCTATAGCGGCCTGGTCATGGCGCTGGACACCGGCTCGGCCATCCGGGGTCCGGTGCGCGCCGACCTCTATCTGGGCCGGGGCGAACAGGCTGGGCTGGAGGCCGGGGCCGTGCGTCACCCCTTGCGGATGTGGCGGCTGGTCCCGCGCGATTGATCCTTCTCCCGCAAGGGGAGAAGGAAATCAGTGTCTGAACACCCGCACGCCGGTGAAGGCCATGGCCAGGCCCGCCTCGTCGGCGGCGGCGATGACCTCGGCGTCGCGCAGCGAACCGCCAGGCTGGATCACCGCCGTGGCCCCGGCGGCGGCGGCTTCCAGCAGGCCGTCGGGGAAGGGAAAGAAAGCTTCCGAGGCGCAGGCCGAACCCTGGGCCAGCGAATGGGCCAGGCCCTTGGCCGCACCAGCCTCGCGCGCGCGGATGGCGGCGATGCGGGCGGAATCCTTGCGGTTCATCTGGCCGGCGCCGATGCCCGCCGTCTGGCCGTCCTTGGCGTAGACGATGGCGTTGGACTTGACGTGTTTGGCCACCGTGAAGGCGAACAGCATATCCTGGATCTCGGTCGGGGTCGGTTGGCGGCGGGTGACGATCTTCAGATCGGCGGCCGTGATGCGGGCGGCGTCGCGCGACTGGACCAGGAAGCCGCCCGAGACCGAACGGAACACCCGGCCGGGCGCCAGCGGATCGGGCAGGCCGTCGGTCAGCAGCAGGCGCAGGTTCTTCTTGGCCGCGAAGATGGCCTGGGCCGCCTCGTCGGCGCCAGGGGCGATGACCACCTCGGTGAAGATGTCGGTGATCAGACGCGCGTCCGCCTCGGTCAGGGACCGATTGACGGCCACCACCCCGCCGAAGGCCGAGACCGGGTCGCATTCCAGGGCGCGGACATAGGCGTCGGCCAGATCAGCGCCGACCGCCACGCCGCAGGGGTTGGCGTGTTTGACGATGACGCAGGCCGGGGCTTCGAACTCGGCGGCTAGCTCATAGGCGGCGTCGGCGTCGGCGATGTTGTTGTAGCCCAACTCCTTGCCCTGAAGCTGGCGCGCATTGGCGACGCCGGGGCGCGATTCCGAGGTGCGGTAAAAAGCGCCCGACTGATGCGGGTTCTCGCCATAACGCAGGGTCTGGGCCAGGGCGCCCGAGATCGACAGGCGCGCCGGGGCGGCGTCGCCGACCTGATCGGCGAACCAGGCCGAGACGGCGGCGTCATAGGCGGCCGTGCGGGCGAAGGCGGCGGCGGCCAGGCGTTTGCGCTGCGCCAGGGTGGTTCCGCCCTGTGACGCGGCCTGGGCGACCTCTTCGGCGCTCGCGCGGTCGACGCAGACGGCGACATAGCCGTGGTTCTTGGCGCCCGAACGGATCATGGCCGGGCCGCCGATGTCGATGTTCTCGACCGCCGCCTCGAAACCCCCGCCCGATGCAATGGTTGATTCAAACGGGTAGAGGTCGATCCAGACGATGTCGATCGGGCCGATGGCGTGGTCCGCCATGGCCTGGGCGTGGGCCGGGGCGTCGCGCACGCCCAGCAGGCCGCCATGGACCACCGGATGCAGGGTCTTGACCCGGCCGTCCATCATCTCGGGGAAGCCGGTCAGGTCGGCCACGTCCTTCACCGGCAAGCCCAGCGCCGCGATGGCCGCCCGGGTGCCGCCGGTCGAGACCAGCTCGACCCCCGCCGCGTGCAGGGCGCGGGCGACGCCCTCCAGCCCCGCCTTGTCGGACAGGGAGATCAGGGCGCGCTGCGGCGCCACGCGGTCGGGCGCGGGCGGAAAATCGGGAGCGGCGGGCATGGGAGATGTCCGTTCGACAAGATGGGGAAGGGGAGACGCGGCGCGTCTAGCACTTTGATCCCCCTCCGAGAAGCACGGTGATCGGGATCGGTCCTCCCCATGCTGGCGAGGGAGGCGTTCCTACGCCGGATCGCCGGGCGCACCCGCCGGGCTAAGCTTCCAGCGGATTCGGGTCTCGGCGTCGGTGCGGGCCGAACCGCGCACGACGATCTGCAACGAGCGCCGCGTCAGGCCCTCGTCGATATGCACGCTGGGTTCGATGGCCACGTCCGGCCCGTCGGTGCGGAACCACCAGCCCCGGCCCGAGGCGCCGCGCAACAGGATCGAGCGCCGGTCCCGCGCCAAGCTGGCCGAGACGCCGGGTTCGAGCTGGAAGCGGATGGCGTAGGGGGCGGCGATGGCGCGCACCACGTCCTTCTGGCCGGGGACGGGGTGCAGCCGTTCCTCGGCGCGCAGTTCGTCCAGCCGCTGGTCCAGATAGAGGCGGCGCTGGTGCAGCAGGCCGTGGGGCGCGGCCCAGCCGTCGTGCTGCATCTCCAGCCACAGGGCGCCTTCGCCCTCGCGGCGCTCGACCTCGACATGAAGCGGTCGGCCGACCAGGCGCGGACCCAGCAGTTCGGCCCTCCAGCCGCCCAGAGGCTCGCCGGTCGACTGTTCGCCCAAAGTCAGGGTGGTGTGGCCGGGCGTCAGGCGCAGGCCCTGGCGCTCGGCGGCGCGGGGGGTCCAGCCGCAACCGGTGATCAAGCGGTCGCGGCCGCAGGCGATCTCCAGCGCCAGGGGCTGGGCGCAGGCGGCGCCGGACCAGGACCCGCGCGGCGGCGGGGCGGTATCGGCGATGACGGTCAACAACGGACTGCGCAACCGCACGAAGCCGCCGACGGTCTGCATACCCGGCGAGGCGCCGGGGGCGTAGGGATCGTCGCCATGGTCGTCATGGGCGCGAGCGGCGGCGACGCGGACCGCGGTCGAAGGCCCGCCGCCCTGGAAGGTCGCCATCCGGCCGTCGGGCAGGGTCAGCACGCGCAAGGCGGCGGTCAGGCGGGCGATGGCCTCGGACACCGCCTCGGGCGCAGCTTCGCTGAGCTGGGCCAGGGCGTCGTCCAGCGTCAGCAGATCGAGCAGCAGCTCCAGGCCGATCTCGGGCGCGTGCGTGGCGTGGGCGCCGTCGGCGGCCACGGCCTGGCGCAGGGCGCGCGGCAGGTCGCGCAAGGCCCCCTTGCGGACGCCCGCGCCGGGGCTTCCCGCCAGGACGCACCCGGCCACGGCGGCGGCGGTCAGACGTTCGGCTCGTCCGGCGGTTCCGCCCGGAGGACGCAACAGTTGACGCGCCTGACGGCCCAACAGGTCGGCGAGGCGCAGACGTTCAGGTTCGGCGGCGACCTGGCCCATGCGGCGCGCGGCGCAGGACAGGTTCATGACCCGGCGGGCCAGGATCTCGGGTCCCCAGGCGAAGGGCGACCAACGACTGAAATAATCGCCCCAGGCCAGGGTCAGGCGCAGGGCCTCGCGCGCGCCGCGCTCGCCGTGCAGCATCAGGCTGGGCAGCCAGGCGAAGGCGTGCAGTTCGACCGCGAAGGCGCGGCTGGGACTGGGCCGGTTCCAGGGGTCGCCGCTCGGCTCGATGTCCTGGCTCAGGCCCGCCAGGCTGAAGCGGTTGGACAGGATCAGCTTGCCGACGCCCGGATCGGCGGGCCGAAAATCGCGGGGCGTGGCGGCGAAGGCCGTGGCGACCGGCGGCTTCAGCGTCAGGGCGTAGCCGGGCAGGCCGTACAGTTCGATCCACAACTGGCGGGTCAGCATCCGGCTGACGATAGCGGGCCACAGGCCGGGACCGGTGACTGCTCCGGTCGGCTTGATCGGGGTGCGCACGGGCGCGCCGTGCAGGCCCGGAATCTGGTCCGGCCCGACCGAAGGCTCTTCGCGTGAGAAGGGACCGAACGGACTCATGCCGAGGATTTGGCGGCCTTCAGTCCCGCGATATTGGCGGCGTAGGCGCCCGGCCCGCCCCGGAACACGGCGGTTCCCGCCACCAGGGCGTCGGCCCCCGCAGCCACGCAGGCGGCGGCGTTGTCGGCGGTGACGCCGCCGTCGACCTGGAGATGCGCCTTGGAGCCGGCCCGATCCAGGATGGCGCGGGCGCGGGTGATCTTGTCCAGCGCCGAAGGGATGAATTTCTGGCCGCCGAAACCCGGATTGACCGACATGATCAGCACCAGATCGACCAGGTCGACGACCTCTTCCAGGATCGACAGGGGCGTGCCGGGGTTGAAGACCACGCCCGCCTTGGCCCCCAGTTCGCGAATGGCGCCCAGGGTGCGGTGCAGGTGCGGCCCGCTTTCGGGATGGACGCTCAGGATGTCGGCCCCGGCGTCGCGATAGGCCTTCAGCCAGGGATCGACCGGCGCGACCATCAGATGCACGTCGAACGGCAGGGCGGTGTGCGGCCGGATGGCCTTCACGATGTCGGGTCCCAGGGTGATGTTGGGCACGAAATGGCCGTCCATGACGTCGACATGGATCCAGTCGGCCCCAGCCGCCTCCAGGGCGCGCACCTCCTCGCCCAGACGGGCGAAATCGCTGGCGAGGATCGAGGGACAGATCAGGGGCGCGGCCATGTTGCGGGGATAAGGCGGGTCGCGCCGGGGGGCAAGGCGACTTGGACCACAGCACAATCCGTGTTCTACTCTTGTTCCATGAATGATGTCGACGATTCCATGCCCGTCCTGACAGGCGCAGAACCTGTCCGTGTATTTGAAGACGAGGACTCCGGGGACCGCTTTCTCATCTACAACACTGCAAAAGGCGTCCGGGCGGAGCTGAAATTCGACGGCGAACAGCTCTGGATGACCCAGGCGCAGATGGCGCAGTTGTTTGGCCGGGACGTGTCGGTCATCTCCCGGCATATCGCGAATATCCTTGAGGAGAATGAACTGGGGGAAAGTCCCGATTTGCATTTTTTGCAAATTAAGGGACCAGCCGGACGCACCGTAACGGCCTACAGCCTCGATGTGGTGATCTCGGTCGGCTATCGGGTCAGTTCCGACCAGGCGACGCTGTTTCGTCGCTGGGCCACGGCGGTGCTGGTGCGGTTCGCCACAAGCGGATTCGTGATCGATACCGAACGGCTGAAGTCGGGCGGCGAACAGGATCGCGTCGCCGAACTGCGCGAGATCGTTCGCGACATCCGCGGCTCGGAAGCGAATGTCTACGCCGAGATTCGCCAGATCTGCTCGCTATGCCAAGACTACGATCCGAAGTCGGATCGGTGGCGGGAGTTCTATCGCAACACCCAAGCCAAGCTCTGCTACGCCGTGACGAACCTGACGCCCGCACAGGTCATTGTGTCGCGTGCGGACGCCAGCGAAGAGAATATGGGATTGCAGGTTTGGTCAGGCGATGCGGTGAAGGCCGCGGATGTCACGGTCGCCAAAAACTACCTGCGTCCCCTAGAGATCAAGGAGTTGAACCGCCTGACGGACATCCTGCTGTCCATCTTTGAGGATCAGCTCGAGATCGGGCGGCTGACGACCATGACGGAAGCGGAAGTCCTGCTGGACAAGCAGTTGCGTCAACTGGGCCGCATTCCGCTGACGCACGGGGGCGAAGTCAGGAAGGATCGCGCCGATGTCGAGGCGCGCAGTCAATACAAACTCTTCGACCAAAGGCGGAAGGCCGCCGAAAAGATCCGCGTGGACCAGGAGTACGCAGAGCTAAGACGGCAGTCTGGGGAGCTGCCGAAACCTGCCCGGCGCAAACCGAAAGCCTAGGAGGCGCGCTCCAGCCTCGCCGCGAAGAAGCCGTCCAGGCCGCCGTGTTCGGGCCATTGCGAGGGCAGGATGCGCAGCCAGCCTTCGGGCGTCAGGGCCTCGGGCGGGGCGCCGACGGCAGCGGGGTCGGCCGGGACGGTGCGGAAGGCCGGGTTGCGGCGCAGGAAGGCCAGGATCTGGGTCTCGCCCTCCTCGCGCTCCAGCGAACAGACGCAATAGACCAGGCGGCCGCCCGGCCTGACCCGTTCGGCGGCGATGTCGAGCAGGCGGTGCTGCACATCGGCCAGCTTGGCCACGTCGGCGGGGCGGGTGGCGCGCAGCACCTCGGGATTGCGGCGATAGGTGCCGGTGGCGGTGCAGGGCGCGTCCAGCAGCACGGCGTCGAAGACGCGCGGATCGGCCCAGTCCTCGGCCGGGACGGCGACGGTCTCGGCCGAAAGGCCGGTGCGGGCGAGATTGGCCGACAGCCGCTTCAACCGGGTCTCGGAACGGTCCAGGGCGACGACCGAAGCCCCTGCGGCGGCCAGTTGCAGCGTCTTGCCGCCGGGCGCCGCGCACATATCCAGCGCGGTCTCGCCGGGTCGGACGGCCAACAGGCGGGCGGGAACGGCGGCGGCGGCGTCCTGGACCCACCAGTCGCCGCTGTCGAAGCCCGGCCATTGGGCGATGTCGCCGCGACGACCGGTGCGCACCGAACCGCCGGGCAAGACGAAGCCGTCGAGGCTTTCGGCCAGGGCCGGAGCGTCGATCCCCGGCTTGACGCTGAGATCGGTCGGCGGCTCGTCGCGACCGGCCAAGGCCAGGCCGACCACGGCGGGTTCGCCATAGGTCGCGCGCCAGCGGGCGGCGATCCAGTCCGGCAGGTTGGACTCGGCGGTGGTCAGGCCGGGACCCTCGCGGCCGATGGTGCGCAGCACGGCGTTGACCAGCGCCTTGTAGGGTCGGGTCTTGGCGTCACGCTCGGCCAGTTTCACGGCGGTCGAGACGGCGGCGAAGGCGGGCGTCTCCAGCACCAGGGTCTGGGCCAGGGCCACGCGCAATATGGTCATCACCGGTTCGGACGGTTTGGTCTTCAGGCGGCGCGCCAGGATCTGGTCGATCTCGCCCAGGCGGCGCAGGGCGGCCATGGCCGTGGCGCGGGCGAAGGCCCGGTCCTGGGGCGGCAGGGCGGCGACCTCGCGATAGGACAGGGCCTCGTCCAGGCCGTTGCGTTTCTCCAGCGCGGCGTTCAGCAACACCCCGGCGGCGATGCGCGCCTCGACGCCGATATCGGGACCTTCGTCCTCGCGCGGGGCGACCTCGCGGCGGGGCGGCCGCGGCCCGCGCGCCTTTTCGGCCATGCGGCGGCCGCGCGCGTCAGAGCTTTTCCCGCCTTGGGGGGGACGGCTCAAACCGACACCTGGGCGCCCATCTCGACCACGCGGCCGGGCGGGATGTGGAAGAAGTCGGTCGGATTGGCGGCGTTGCGCATCAGGAAGATGTACAGCCGGTCCTGCCACAGCGGCATACCCTGACGCGCCGACGGCACCACCGAGCGGCGGCCCAAGAAGAAGCTGGTCGACATGATGTCGAACTTCAGCCCCTGCTTGCGGCAGATGCCCAGGGCGCGCGGCACGTTCGGCGTCTCCATGAAGCCGTAGGTGACGACGATGCGCTTGAAGTCGTCGCTGATCGGCTCGAACGCCACGCGCTTGTCCTCGGGCACGCGCGGCCGGTCGGCGGTGCGGACGGTCAGGATGATGTTCTTCTCGTGCAGCACCTTGTTGTGCTTGAGATTGTGCATCAGGGCGACCGGGGCGATGTCGGGATCGGAGGTCAGGAACACCGCCGTGCCAGGCGCGCGATGCGGCGGCCGGGCGCGCAGCATCTCGATCAGGTCGGTCAGGGGCAGGCTGTCCTTGTGGGTCTTTTCGGACAGGATCTGGGAGCCGCGCACCCAGGTCCACATGATCAGCAGCAGGACCCCGCCCAGGGCGATGGGCATCCAGGCGCCCTGGGGAATCTTCAGCAGGTTGGAGGTCAGGAACACAAGGTCCAGCGAGACCATGGGGATGATCACCGCCAGGCTGATCGGCATGGACCACTTCCACAACCGCCTGACGATGAACCAAGCCAACAGGCTGTCGACGAACATCGAACCGGTCACGGCGATGCCATAGGCGGCGGCCAGGGCCGAAGAGGTCTTGAAGGCGAACAACAGGACCAGAACCCCGACCATCAGCATCATGTTGACCGAGGGCACGAAGATCTGGCCGGCCTGGCTCTCGGAGGTGTTGCGGATGTCGATGCGGGGCAGAAGACCCAGTTGCACCGCCTGCCGGGTCACCGAGAAGGCGCCGGTGATCACCGCCTGCGAGGCGATGACCGTGGCGATGGTGGCCATGACCAGCACGGGCCAATAGGCGGCCTGGGGCACCATCATCCAGAAGGGGTTGGCCGCCGCTTCGCGATGCTCCAGCACCAGGGCGCCCTGGCCCAGGTAGTTCAGGGTCAGGCAGGGCAGGACGAACCAGATCCAGCCAGCGCGGATCGGCGCCTTTCCGAAATGGCCCATGTCGGCGTACAGCGCCTCGGCCCCCGTCACGGCCAGGAAGACGCTGCCCAGGATGACGAAGCCCAGAAACCCGTTGTCGACCAGGAACAGCACGCCGTAGTGCGGCGACAAGGCCCGCAGGATCGAGAGGTCGTCGAAGATGTGGTACAGCCCCAGCCCCGCCAGGATCAGGAACCAAATGGCGGTCAGAGGACCGAAGAATTTCGCTACGCTGGCCGTGCCCCGCGACTGAACCATGAACAGGGCGATCAATATGCCCGCCGCGATGGCCAAGATGTAGGGCGCCAGGGCCGGACCTATGCCTGGCGCGTCCTTCAGGCCCTCGACGGCGGACAGAACCGACACCGCCGGGGTGATGACGCCGTCGCCGTAGAACAGGGCCGCGCCGCAGACGCCCAACAGGAAGATCAAGCCTGATTTCCGGCCGATGGCGTGCTGGGCCAGGGCCATCAGGGCCAGGGTGCCGCCCTCGCCCTTGTTGTCGGCCCGCATCAGGAAGACGACGTATTTCAACGTCACGACCAGAATCAACGCCCAGAAAACCAGGGACACGACGCCCAGAACGGCCAGTTCGGCCGCGCCGCCGCTGCGCGAATGATGCAGGGCCTCGCGCATGGCGTAGAGCGGGCTGGTGCCGATGTCGCCGAAGACCACGCCGATGGCGCCGATGACTAGGGCGCGGAAACCCGCGCCGCCGTGGCCGCCGTCGTGGCCGTGGCCGCTGTCGTGCGCAGTCGCGTCGCCGGGCGTCGCGGGATGCGACGGCGGCGAAAGGGGCGATGAGGAGGGGGAGGCGGCGGAGGTTTCGCTGTCGCCGCGGGCGTCTGGCCCGGCCATTCGGTATCTCCAGGCGTCGCCGGGGAAGGGCGGGCCGATCAAGAGCCGCGGGCTGATAGCCCCTTTCCGCGCCGGGTTCAATCGCGCTAAGGCGTGATTGGTTTCTTGCCCTAACGCTCACGATGCGGTCGCCCGCTGCTTGAGCGCGACGAACGTGCATGAAGCGCCCGATCGAGGCGTTTGTGAATCCCCCCGCGCGCGCCTAAGTTGGGATCAACGCCATGTCCGACAGTCAACGCTTTCCCGTCGCCGCCCACGCCCTGGCCTATCTGGCCCACAAGGGGGCGTATGCGCCTGCCCAGGCGGCGCCTAGCGCGGAGCTGGCGGCCTCAGTGCCGACCAATCCGGTGGTGATCCGGCGCGTCACGGCCATGCTGGCCAGGGCCGGACTGATCGCCACACGGTCTGGGGCGTCGGGCGGATCGTGGCTGTTGCGGAAACCCGAGAACATCCGCCTGGACGAGGTGCTGCGGGCTGTGAACGGCTGCGCCCACCTGGGTTCCCCGCCTGCGGGGGCCAAGGGCTGCCCGATCGGCGAACATATTCCGCGCCAGGTGGCCAAGGCCCTGACGGCGGCCGACCAGGCGGCGGCGGACGCCCTGTCCAAGGTGACCATCGCCGACCTTCTGGCCGAACAGCCCGCCAGCTTGGCCGGGATCAAGGTTCCGGCCCGGGTTCCGGCTTGAGGCGGACGGTCCTGATCACCGGCGCCTCGGCCGGGATCGGCGCCGACCTGGCCCGGGAAGCCGCCCGGCATGGACACGACCTGATCCTGACGGCGCGCCGTCAGGCGCCGATGCAGGCCCTGGCTGAAGAGATCGGCAGTCCCACGCGCGTGACCGTGCTGGTCGAGGACCTGGCCGATCCGGCGGCGCCCAGCCGGTTGGCGGCGGCGATCGCCGAACGCGGCCTGGTCGTGGACGGGCTGGTCAACAATGCGGGCTTTTCCCGCACCGCGGGTTTTCTGAACACCGACCCTGACGACCATGCGGCCATGGTGCGGGTCATGTTGTCGGCGCCGGTCGAACTGGCGCGGGTGTTCGCGCCGGGGATGGTCGAGCGGGGATACGGCCGCATCCTGAACGTCGCCTCTCTGGCCGGACGGATGCCGGCGACGGGCGGCGACACCCTGTACGGGCCGATCAAGAGCTTCCTGATCAAATGGTCCCAGGGGCTGCATCTGGAACTGGCCGGAACGGGGGTCCATGTCACCGCCCTGAACCCCGGCTACACCCTGACCGAGTTCCACGACGCCAACGGCACGCGCGAACAGGTGTCGACCGCTTATCCGGCCTGGATGTGGCAGACCTCCACACACGTGGCGCGCGTGGGCTGGGAAGCGGTCGAGACGAACCGGCCCAGCGTCACCCCGGGGGTGATGAACAACGTCCTGGCCGGACTGGCCAAACACCTGCCGGACAGCCTGGCCCTGCGCATGGTCGGCGGCCACGCGAAGCGGTTGGGGCGGGTCTGATCCGGGTCCGACCGGTCCCAATTTCGCCGATCTTCGAGCGCCCGATCCGGGGAGCGGGAGATGCCGATGATCCGGGACGAGCGTGAAATCCTGAGCAAGGTCCCGGCCGTCACGCTGGGGTTCTGGATCATCAAGATTCTGGCCACGACGTTCGGCGAGACGGCGGGTGACACGGTCAGCATGAGCCTCAATCTAGGCTATCTGACCAGTACTGCGATCTTTGCCGTCGTCCTCGTTGTCCTGGTCGGGACGCAGATCGCGGCGCGACGTTTTCATCCCTTCCTCTATTGGGCGACCATCGTCGCCTCGACCACGGCGGGAACGACGCTGGCCGACTATGTCACGCGGTCTCTGGGCATAGGTTACACCGGCGGCTCGGCCCTGTTGTTCGCATCCGTCATGGCGTCTCTGCTGGCCTGGCGTCTGGCGATCGGTTCGATCGATTCCGACACGGTGTCGTCGCGGCGGGCCGAAGCCTTCTATTGGCTGACCATCACCCTGTCGCAGACGCTCGGCACGGCCCTGAGCGACTGGGCGGCCGATACGGGCGGACTGGGGTATGTCGGGGCGGCCGTGGTGTTCGGGGGCCTGCTTCTGGCCGTGGCCGGTCTGGCCCTGTTCACGCGCGTCAACCGGGTGTTGTTGTTCTGGGCCGCCTTCATCCTGACCCGGCCGCTCGGCGCGGTGGTCGGGGATTTTCTGGACAAGCCGATCGACCATGGCGGGCTGGCGCTCAGCCGTCCCGTCGCCTCGGCTGTGCTGGGGGCCGTGATCGTGGCCCTTATCCTGATCCTGTCGCAGAAGCCGGGGTCGCATCCTGGGCGTGCGAGACCGGAGGCGGCGTGATCCCTAGTGCCCGCCGACGGGATAGGGCTTGGTCACGCCCGAGCTGATCATGCCGGGCAGGGCCTCGGACAGGCCCATCAGGATGAACTGGATGGCCAGGGCGCACAGGATCAGGCCCAGGACGCGCACGATGATCGACATACCGACCTCGCCCAGAATGCGGCTGAGCGGCCCGGTCAGGGCGAAGCACAGGAAGCTGGCCCCGGCGGCGGCGGCGATGGCGATCAGGCCCGCGACCTGACCGGCCGGGCCGACCTTTTGGGCCTCGCCCGCCTGGATGATGATGGTCGAAATGGCGCCGGGTCCGATCATCAACGGGATGGCGAAGGGCACCACAAGCCGCTGGAATCGCCGCCGGGCGTAGCCGCGCACATCCATGGCGTCATGGGCGGCGTCGGAATCGGTGAAGGACTTCAAAAAGTCCTCTCTGGTCATGTCCAGGCCCAGCAACAGCAACAGAACGCCGCCCGCGATGCGGAAGGCGGCCAGCGAAATGCCGAAGAATTGCAGCAGGCTGAGACCCGTGAAGAAGAAGAAGGTCAGGAAGGCCGCCACGAACAGGCAGATCAGACCCGCCACCGACAGGCGCTGACGCATCGAGGCTCCGGCGGTGGCCGCCGCGAAGATGGGGATGTTGCCGATCGGGTCGACCAGGGCGAACAGGGCCACGAACAGGTTGACCCCCAGATCGACCGCGTTCATGACCTGCCCCCGCCTCTAAAACCGAATTGCGCCGTTACCGCTGCTTAGCGGAGCGGACGGGAGCCGTCGATGACCTCGCCGCTGTTGCATGACCCGCGTCTGATCGTCGGACTGGACCTGCCCTCGGTCGAGGCGGCCCGGGACATGGTGGATCGCATCGACGACGCGGTCGGCTTCTACAAGATCGGCCTGACCCTTCTGGCGCGGCCCGGCGGCGTGGCCTTCGCCCATGCCTTGAGAGCCGAGGGCAAACAGGTGTTCCAGGACTGGAAGCTGCACGACATCGGCGCCCAGGTCGAAGGCGCGGCCCGCGCCGTGGCCGAGGGCGGCTGCGACCTCTTGACCGTCCACGCCCAGCCCCAGGTGATGACGGCGGCGGTCAAGGGGGCCGGGGGAACGGGGACCAAGATCCTGGCGGTGACGGTGCTGACCAGTCTGTCGGACGCGGACCTGAAAGACATCGGCTATGGCGCGATGGCGGCCGAACTGGTGGCCAGACGGGTCGGCCAGGCGCTGGCGTGCGGCGTGGACGGCGTGGTGTCCAGTCCGCTGGAGGCGGCGGCGGCGCGGGCCATGGCCGATGCGGCGGGACGGCCGGACTTCCTGATCGTCACTCCTGGCGTGCGTCCGGCGGGCGCCGACCGGGGCGATCAGCAGCGCGTGGCGACCCCGGCTGAGGCCCTGGCCGCGGGGGCCAGCCATCTGGTGGCGGCGCGTCCGGTGACGGCCGATCCCGATCCCAGGGCGGCGGCGGCGCGGATCGCTGCGGAGATGGCGGGGATCAGGCCGGGGGCGTGAGCAGGGCCGTCGAGGCCGTTTCCAGCCGGTTTTCCAGCTCGGCCATGAACTCGGCCCGCTTCAGACCAGGGGCGATGGGCGGCAGGAATTCGAACACCGCCACGCCCGGATGGCGTTTGAATCCATGGGCGGGCCAGTGCACGCCCGAATTGGTCGCCAGGGGCCAGCAGGGGCAGTCCAGGTCGCGGTACAGGGCGGCGATCCCGGGCTTGTAGTCGGGTTCGGCGCCGGGCGGCTTGCGCGTGCCCTCGGGGAAGATGACGATCTGGCGGCCCTCGTCGCGGCGGGCGCGGGCCTGTTTGACCATGTCCTTCAGCGCCTTGGCGTGGGCCGAGCGATCGACGGCGATCATCTTGGTCTTCCAGGCGAACCAACCGAAGAAGGGCAGGGGCATCAGCTCCTTCTTCATGACGATGCAGGGATCGGCCAGCAGGGCGAAAGGCACGATCACGTCCAGCATACCCTGATGCTTGCCCGCGATCAGGGCCGGACCCGCAGGACGGTGCTCAAGCCCCCGGAACTCGACGCGGACGCCCGCGATCCAGCGCAGGCCGAACAGGACGAAGCGCGCCCACAGCTTGATGACCCCCATGGCGTAGCGATGCGGCAAGAGCAGCGCCGGCGACAGACCGATGGCGAACAGCGGCATCGACAGATAGAGCCACAGGGTGAAGCCCAGCGAACGCAGCATGGTCACGATTTGGCGCCCGTCTTCACGCCCGCCGTTTGGGCGGCGGCCTCCATGGCCGGTTGGGGATCGACCGAGCCGCCGGTCAGCTTGCGCACGCCCTCGCGCGTTAGAACGGCCAAATACTTCATATATTCCAATGTCATGCGTCGTGCGGTCACGGCGGCGCGCCACCACCGGCTGTCGTCCAGGGCTGGGGTGGAGACGGCGTAGGGAGTCAGTTCGATCCCCGGCGCGGCCGAGCGGATCTCCACCAGGCTGCGCGGCATATGATAGTCGGAGGTGACCACGATCAGGCTGTCATAGCCCTTGGCGTGCGCCCAGGCGGCGATCTCTTGGGCGTTGCCGGTGGTGGTCTCGGCCTCGAAGCCCAGATCGACGCAGCAGTTGAACAGGCGGTTCGACCCGGGCGTCAGGGCGCGCAGCTCCTGGCGGCGGACCTCGCGATTGACGCCTGAGATCAGCACGCGGCGGCCCTTGCCTTGTTCCAACAGACGCACGGCGGCGTTGACGCGCTCGGCCGAGGGTCCGGTCAGGGCGACGATGGCGTCGGCGCGGGCCGGTTCCTGCGCCGGGGTCAGGCCGCGCACCCGCTCGGCGAAGGCGAACAGCCCCACCAGCCAGACCAGGGCGACGATGCCGAGGAGGGCGAGAAACTTCATCGGTCCTTCCTATCGCCCCCTATCGCCGGGGCCAAGGGCGCGCGGGCCGAGATCGCGCATCACGGCCAGATGTGCGGCGACCACCGCCACCGTCGCGGCGACCAGGGGAACCGGCGACAGCAGGATCAGATCGGACCAGGCCACCGGCAGGGCGGGCGTCAGCCCCTCGGACCCGCCCAGAAGCCGCAAGCCGGTCATCAAGGCGGCGGCCGACCCTGCGCCGATCAGGCCGGACCCGGCGGCCAGCAGGCCGTAACGCCGCATGAACTGTCCGGCGATGAAGCCGTCGGTCGCGCCGTTCAGGCTCAGGGTCTCGACGACCGCGCGATTGGCGGCCAGGCCGGCGCGGGCGGCGTAGACGACAGCGGCGCCCGCCGCCCCCGCGACCAGCAGGAAGGCGGCGGCGGCCAGGGCGGTGATCAGGGCGGCGGCGCCCTGGACCTCGCCGCGCCACTGGGAATGGTCGTCGACGGAGGCGTCCAACCCGGCCTGGGCCAGGGCGCGGCTGAGGGTCGGGGCGCTGGCGGGCGCGTCCGGGTCCAGCCTGACGGCCACCAGCATGGGGATGGCCAGGTCGGGCAGGATGGCGTCGCCCAGCCACGGCCGCAGCAGGGCTTCGGCCGCCTTGCGGTCCAGGGCCTCGGCCTCGGCGACGCCGTCGACGCCCGACAGGGTTTCGGCGGCGCGGGCCGCGGCGGTGTCGCCGCTTTCCCCCGCGCGGGGCCGGACCTGAACAGTGGCCTCGGCGCGCAGCCGTCCGGCCCAGCCGTGGGCCGCGCGGTCGGCCGCCGCTCCGCCGACGGCGGCCAGGCAGGCCAGGAAGCACAGCACGGCGATCACCGCCGCCAGCCACGGCTCGCCCGCCGCGTCGCGGGGCAGAAGGCTGGACCGAGAACGCGACGCGGTCATCGCACGGTCTCCAACCGCCCCTGATCCAACCGCAGCACGGCCGCGCCCGAGCGTCTGGCCAGGGTCTCGTCGTGGCTGGCGATCAACAGGGTGGTTCCCTGGCGGTTCAGGGTCTGGAACAGGCGCAGCAGTTTCTCGGCCATGGCCTTGTCGACGCTGCCGGTCGGTTCGTCGGCGATGATCAGCTCGGGCCGGGCCAGAACGGCGCGGGCGATGGCCAGCCGCTGCTTCTCGCCGCCGCTGAGGGTCGGCGGGCGGGCGTCCATGCGACGACCCAGGCCGACCCAGCGCAACATCTCCTCGACATCGGCGGCGTGGTCGCGGTCGCCCGCCAGCCGTAGCGGCAGGGCGGCGTTGTCGAAGGCGGACAGGTGATCCAGCAGGCGGAAATCCTGGAACACCGTGCCGATGCGGCGGCGAAAGGCGGGCAGAAGCGCGCGTGGCGCCTCGGTCGCGTCCTGGCCGAACAGGGTGATTCGCCCCGTCGTCGGCCGCTCGGCCAGGGTCAGCAGCTTCAGCAGCGTCGATTTTCCGGCCCCCGACGGCCCGGTAAGGAAGTGGAAAGAGCCGCGCGGCAATGTCAGGTCGATGCCCCGAAGCACGTCGGGCGCGTCCGCATAGCCGAAACCCACGCCCTGGAGTCGGGCGGTCACGGGCGAGGCGGCGGTCTCGGCGCGGCGGGGTTCGGGCGTCATGGGTTTCAAAATTTGGTCAGCGGGGCCGTCGCGCGCCGCAACGGGAGGGGGCGGATCGCCTCGCAGTCAGACGACATGATACTGACCTGCCCCGCTTGCGCCACCAGCTATTTCGCCCCCGACGAGGCGATCGGCCCGACCGGCCGCAAAGTGCGCTGCCAGTCGTGCGGCGAGACCTGGAAGGCGATGTCCGAAGAGCCGCTGGAGCTGACGGCCGCGGCGCCCGCACCCGGCTTCACCCCGCGCCCCGACCCGACGCCCAGTTTCGACGCCGAGCCGGAGACCCTGGCCGAGACGCCCGCGCCGGAACTGCCCCGGGCCTTCCGCGCCCGTGCCGAGCAACAGCGCCGCCTGCGCCGCGCCGCCGCCCACGGGGCCGTCTGGGCGGGGCTGGCCAGCGTCTTTGTGGCCATTCTCGGAGCCGGGTGGTTGTTCCGGGTCGATGTGGTTGAAATGTATCCCCGCGCCGCCAGCGCCTATGCCGCCGTGGGGGCCAAGGTGAATCCGACCGGTCTGGATTTCGAGGCCGTGGGCGCCCGCGCCCTGACTGACGATCCGGGCGTGGTTCTGGTGTCCGGCGCCCTGAGAAATGTGCGCGAGCGCGAGATCGTGGCCCCGGCCGTGCGCGTCGCCCTGCTGGACGCCCACGGGGCCGAGGTCGGGCACGAGGTGGTCAGGATCGATGCCGCCCCCGTACTGCCGGGCAAGGTTCAGGGCTTCGCGGTGCGGATTCCCGATCCGGGCGGCAAGGCGTCGGGCGTCGGCGTCGACTTCGTGCTGGCGTCCGCCGAGCCGGAACGTCGCGAGACGCCGAAGTCCGCGCCCCGTCCGGCCGTGCGTCGCCCCCCGGCGGCGGCCGAGGCGGGCCTGCGCCCGGCCATGGGCGAGGCGATCGAAACGCCCTTGGGCGCGCCGGTCGAAGCGACGCCGCTGGACGCGGCGCCGGTCGAGGCGGTATCCGCCCCCCATCATGGCTGACGCAATCCCTACGCCCACCGTCCTGCTTCCCGAAGCCGAGGTCCGTCGCATCGTCGACGACCTGGCCGTCCGCATCGCCCCCGTCATAGACGACGAGACGGTGGCGGCCGTGCTGCTGACCGGCGGCCTGTGGTTCGCCGCCGACCTGACCCGCGCCCTGTCGCGGGTCGGGCGCAATGTCCGCTTCGACGCCCTGTGGCTGGCCTCTTACGGCGATGAACAGTCGAGCCGGGGCCGGATCGACGTCCATGCCGACTTCCAGCGGCCGATCGCCGGGCGTCGGGTGCTGATCATCGACGATGTGTTCGACACCGGCCTGTCGCTGGCCGAGGCGGTGCGGATCGCCACGGAGAAGGGGGCGTCCGAGGTGCTGACCGTGGTCTTCGCCAAGAAGCCCTGGCCTTTGCCGCGCGCGCCCGAGCCGGACTTCGTCGGCTGGGAGGCGCCGAACCGTTTCCTGGTCGGCTACGGTCTGGATCACGCCGGGGCCTTGCGCGGCCTGCCGGATGTCTGTGCGCTGGACTGATTTTCCGGTCTCCTCTGCGGGAGACGGATCAGTTGAGGGTCCGTCGACCGCCGGGCACGTCCAGGCTGAAGGCGGGAATGGCGGCCTCGAACGGGCGGCCTAGGTCGTCGGTCATGGCGTAGCTGCCGACCATCGAACCGGACGGCGTCGACAGCGGGCATCCAGAGGCATAGGCGTAGCGGTCGCCCGGCTGGATCACAGGCTGTTCGCCGACCACGCCCGATCCGCGCACCTCCTCGACATGGCCCTTGGCGTCGGTGATGACCCAGTGGCGAGCGATCAGTTGGACCGGGCTTTCGCGGCGGTTCTCGATCTCGACCTGATAGGCCCAGACCCAGCGCCCGGCCTCAGGGTCGGATTGGCCGGCCAGATAGCTGGGCCGCACGCGCACGCGAATTCCGGCGCTTTCAGTCTCATAGGCGGGGTCGTCGTTCATGCCGTCATGGTCGCCGAGCCTGCGGCAAGGTCAAGCGCCGCCGCTCCGCGCGCGAGCCGGGGGGGCGTGACGCGCGCCAAAACCGTGTAAACGGGCCTGATGCACGTCTTTCATTCCGTTCGCTCGGGCATCCTGCCCTGTCAGTCCATCGAAACCCTGATCGCCGGCGGCGCGATCACCGCCGAGACGCCGTTCGACGCCGACCAGGTGCAGCCCGCCAGTCTGGACCTGCGCCTGTCCGACACCGCCTGGCGGGTGCGGGCCAGCTTCCTGCCCGGCAAGCGCAAGGTCGAGGACCGCATCGCCGACGTGGCCATGCACACGATCGACCTGTCGGACGGCGTGGTTCTGGAAAAGGGCTGCGTCTATATTGCCCGGCTGCAGGAGCGGCTGGCCCTGCCCAAGGGGCTGATCGCCCGCGCCAATCCGAAAAGCTCGACCGGGCGGGTGGACGTCTTCGTGCGCCTGCTGACCGACGCGGGGGCCAGTTTCGACGACGTGGACGAGGGCTATGAAGGACCGCTGTATCTGGAGATCGCGCCCCAGACCTTCTCCATCCTGGTGCGGCCCGGCACGCGGCTGAACCAGCTTCGCCTGAAGGCGGGCGAGCCGCCCAAGCTGGAGACCCGCAGCGTCGGCGTCGACCTTCAGGGGGGCGAGGTGGTGGGCTTCCGCGGCCGCCGCCACGCCGGGGTCATCGATCTGGACAATATCGACGGCCACGACCCGCGCGACTTCTGGGAGCCGTTGTCCTTACGTCGCGGCGAACTGCTGCTGGACCCGGGCGAGTTCTACATTCTGGCGTCCTCGGACGCGGTCGAGATCCCGGTCGATCAGGCCGCCGAGATGACGCCGATCGACCCCTCGGTGGGCGAGTTCCGGGTCCATTACGCGGGCTTCTTCGACCCCGGCTTCGGCACGGACGAGGCGCACGGCGCGGGTTCGCGCGGGGTTCTGGAGGTGCGCACCCACGACACGCCGTTTTTGCTGGAGCACGACCAGATCGTGGCCCGGCTGGTCTACGAACCCCTGACCGAACGCCCGACGCGCCTGTATGGCGAAGGCGGCAGCCACTATCAGAGGCAGGGGCTGAAGCTGAGCAAACACTTCAGGCCGTGGTGATCCGCTCGCAGTGGAGGTCAGAAGCGCCGGATCAGTGAGACGCTGAGCGAATACAGCGTCGGTTCATAGGAGAACCGGCTGCCGGTCCCGGCATAGGCGGGGGCGACCGTTTCGATCGCGTCGTAGCGCGCGAGGCTGGCCTCGCCGTTGATCCGCCAACCGCCGGTCAGTTGGACGTCGACCCCGGCGCCTACGACGGCTCCGACAAGGGTGTCGCTGTTCCGGCTAGCCACCGAGAACTCCCGCGTGCCCCCGTCGAATACGATGCGGCTGTGCAGGACATCCGTAAAGGGCAGGAGGCGAAAGACGGAACTGTTCTGACGTAAGCCGAGGTCGGCCTGGACAACCGACGGACCGGCGAAAGCCGAGACCAGTACGCGGTCGCTGACCGGAAGGCCGACCCTGGCCCGGATCGAAGCCTCGCCGCGGAGTTCGAAGTCGGCCTTCAGGACATCGGTCGTATCGACATAGCCCCAGGACAGGGGAACATAGGGTCGTTGGGTCAGAACATCCGTGCGGCGGAAACTTCCGGGCGCGACCGTGAAGGGCGCGTCGGGTCCGCCGGTCTGGATTTCCCCTTCAAAACCCCAAACCCACCGGCCAGTCTCCATCAACCGTCCGGCCTTGAGGTTGAAGACGTTCGCGCGGTCGAGATTGCGTTCCCGCGTGAAGGTGCGGCCCGCAACGGTCCCGAGATAGGTGATCTGGTTGTCGCGCGCGGGATCGATGGACGCCTCGATATCCCCGTTGCGACCTCCGGTTGTGGCGACGCCCACGCCGACATACCAGCCGCTCCAGCCGCCGTCCTGGGCGGAAGCGGGAAGGGCGAAGAGGGCCGGGGCCAGAGCCAGACCGGCGGCGACGGGCGCAAGACGCATGACAGGTACCATTGATTCGATGACGCATTAACCGGCGCCGACCAATCTGGGCATGATCGCGCGAGCGGTCGATCGGCACAAGCGCCGCGTGGGTTTTTCAGGAAGACCTCTGCAACCGGTCCGGCCGTCCGTCGTCAGCTCAACCGGTCCGCCTTCCTCAACGCCGGGAACATGGCCGCCCACAGGCCCGTCGCCGCCAGCGCGCCGATGCCGCCGAAGACCGCTGCGCCGATGGGACCCAGGATGCGGACCACGACGCCGGAATAGGCCTCGCCCAGTTCGTTGGACGCGCCGATGAACAGCATGGAGACCGAGCTGACGCGCCCGCGCATGGAATCGGGCGTCGAGAGCTGGATCAGGGTCTGGCGGATGTTGACGCTGACCATGTCGGCCGCCCCGCCCACGAACAGGGCCGCAGCGCTGAGCCAGACGATCTTGGACAGGCCGAAGATCAGGGTGCAGACGCCGAACAGGGCCACGGCCCCGAACATCCACAAGCCGCCGCGCCGCACGATGGGGAAGCGCGCCAGATAGACGGCCATGCTCAGCGCCCCGACCCCGAAGGCGGCGCGCAACAGGCCGAAGCCTTCGGGCCCCACGTGCAGGATGTCGCGCGCGAAGATCGGCGTCAGCAGGGCCACGCCCGCGAACAGCACCACGATCAGATCCAATGAAATGGCGCCCAGCACCACCTTGGTGGTCCAGACGTATCTCAACCCCTCGCGCACCGCCTGCCAGCGGCCGTGGGCGGCCTCGGGCGTGATCGCGGGGCGGCCGCTGGTCCTGATCAGCAAAAAGGCGATCAGGCCGAGCAGGAACATGGCCAACGACACGCCATAGGCCAAGGGCGTCGAGACGCCGACGATGACCCCGCCCAGGGCGGGTCCGGCGATGGCCCCGGTCTGGAAGGCGATCGACTGGGCGGCGATGGCGCGCGGCAGGGCGGCGCGGCCCACCACCATGGGCAGGAAGGCTTGGCTGGCCGGGGCCAGAAAGGCGCGGGCGGCGCCGAAGACGCAGGCGACCGACAGCAGGCCCCACAGCGGCGGCGAACCGTGCAGGGCCATGCCCAGGAAGGCCAGGGCGCACAGGGCCTCGACGGCGATGGAGGCGCCGACCGTGGTCTTGCGGTCGCGCCGGTCGGCCATTTCCCCGGCCGGCAGGGTCAGGGCCAGAAGCGGGATGAACTGCACCAGGCCGACCAGGCCCAGATACAGGCTGGCCTGTTCGATCGGATGGTCGCGGCGGGCGATCTCATAGACCTGCCACAACAGGGCCGAGGACTGAACCTGGATGGCCAGGACGGCCGCGATCCGTCCGAACCACAGCAGGCGGAAGTCGTTCAGTCGCCAGGGATTGTCGCCATGCGCCGCCTTCGCGGCCTCGACGACGGACGGGGTGATCGGCTGCGGCGCCTCAGGTGCGTCGGTCATGTTTGGGGTAGGGCGTTCCGTCGCGGTGGAGATAGCGGTCGACCCCGGCGGGCAGAACCATGTCGATATCGGGATAGTCGGCGCCGTCGCCGGTGGGATTGCGCGTTCCGACCTCCAGCAGAACGGCCTCGGCGTTGGAGCGGTTCTGGAGGCTGTGGCCGTTCGGAACCCCGGCCTTCCAGCCGGCGCAGTCGCCCGCCTTCAGCACCATCTCGCCGTCATTTTCGACCAGCACCACCTCGCCGGAGACGACCCAGACGAATTCGTCCTCGGTCTCGTGCCAGTGGCGCTGGCTGGACCAGGCGCCCGCGGGCAGACGCAGCAGATTGACGCCGAACTGGTCCAGCCCGACCGCATCGCCCAGCCGCCAGCGACGCCGCGGCTTGCACGGACCGGCGAATTCCTCGGGATAGGACGTGCCGTGGCCGGTCGGGGCGGCGTCGATGTCGATCTTCGGCATGGGCTTCTTTCCGCTGACGCTTCCCCCTAAAGCATAGGTCCATGAGCGCCGCCATCGATCCCGTCGAACTGACCCGAGACCTGATCCGCCGACCGTCGGTGACGCCCGTCGACGCCGGGGCCATGGATGTGTTGGAGCGGGTGCTGACGGACCTCGGTTTTACTTGCCGCCGCATGGTGTTCGAGGGACCGACCGGCCAGGGCCAGGACGCGCGGATCGAAAACCTGTACGCCCGACGCGGGACGGCCTCGCCCAATCTCTGTTTCGCCGGTCACACCGACGTGGTGCCGACCGGGACCGAGGCGGCCTGGACCGCCGCGCCGTTCGAGGCCGAGGTCCGGGACGGGGTGCTGTACGGGCGCGGGGCCGTGGACATGAAAGGCGGAATCGCCGCCTGGGTCGCGGCGGTGTCGCGGGTGCTGGCCGAGGGCGAGCCGCAGGGGTCTCTGTCCTTTCTGATCACCGGCGACGAGGAAGGACCGGCCCTGCACGGCACAAAACGAGTGGTCGAGGCCCTGACGGCCGAGGGCGAGGTCATCGACGCCTGCGTGGTCGGCGAGCCGTCGTCGCAGCAGGTGCTGGGCGACATGATCAAGATCGGGCGGCGCGGCTCTTTGAACACTTGGATCACGGTGCACGGCAAACAGGGCCACGTCGCCTATCCCGACCGGGCCGCCAATCCGGTTCCGGTCCTGGCCCGTCTGCTGGCGCGGCTCGACGCGCACGCGCTGGACGAGGGCTATCCCGAGTTTCAGCCGTCGAACCTGGAGATCACCACCGTCGACGTGGGCAATCCGGCGACCAATCTGATCCCGGCCGAGGCGCGCGCGCGGCTGAACATCCGTTTCAATCCGGCCCAGACGGGCGACGGGCTGATCGACTGGCTGAACCGCGAGGCGGGCGCCGAACAGGCGGCCTCGGGCCTGAGGATCGAACTGGAGCACCTGTGCTCGGGCGAAGCCTTCCTGACCGAGAAGGGGGCCTTCGTGGCGGCGGTGCAGGACGCGGTGGAGATCGAGACGGGGCGGCGGCCCGAGGCGTCCACGACCGGCGGCACGTCCGACGCGCGCTTCATCCGCGCCATGTGCCCGGTGCTGGAGCTGGGCCTGGTCGGCCAGACCATGCACCAGATCGACGAACGCGCGCCCACAACCGAGATCGAGACCCTGGCGCGGGTCTATCAGCGGGTGATCGAAACGGTGATGGGACGGCTTTCCTCCCCATGAAATGGGGCGGAAAGACTACGGCCGCTCCAGGAAGCGCAGCGCCGTCAGGACGTGCGCCCGGACGCCGACGGGCAGGACCTTTTCGTTGACGTCGAAGGTCGGCGAATGGTTTGGCGGGCTGGCCGCCGGGTCCACGCCGTCGGCCGAGGCGCCCAGATGGAAGAAGACGCCCGGAATCCTGTGCTGGTAAAAGCTGAAATCCTCGGCGACCGTTGTCGGAGGCGTCGCCGGATCGACGTTGTCGACGCCCGCCGCCTCGCGCAGCACCGGGGCCAGCCAGCCGGACAGCTCGGGGTCGTTGAAGACCAGGGCCGCGTTCTGGCGGACGCCGAACTCGGCCGTCGCGCCATAGGTGGCCGCCACATGGTCGACGGCGGCGCGGGCGCGCGCGACCAGGGCGTCGCGCTGGGCCACGTCGAAGGTTCGCAAGGTGCCTGACATCACGGCCCGGTCGGGAATGATGTTGTAGCGGACGCCCGCGTCCAGGGTGGCGATGGTGAAGACGGTCGGGGTGGTGGTCGGGTCGACGGTGCGGGCGGTCAGGGTGTTGATTGTCTGGACCACCTGGGCGGTGGCGGCGATGACGTCGACGCCCTTCCACGGCCAGGCCCCGTGGGTCTGGCGGCCGTTCAGGGCGATGTCGATGCGGTCAGAGGCGGCCATGAAACCGCGCGGACGATAGAAGATCGTCCCCGGCCGTCCCGGCACCACGTGCAGGCCGAAGATCGCTTCGGGGGCCGGGGCCTCCAGCGCGCCCTCGTCGATCATCAGGGCGGCGCCGCCCTTGGGTTCGCCGGGAGGGGCGCCTTCCTCGGCGGGCTGGAAGATGAAGACGACGGTTCCGGCGATCTGGTCCTTCATCCCGGCCAGGACCTCGGCGGCGCCCATCAGCATGGCGACATGGGCGTCGTGGCCGCAGGCGTGGGCGACGGGAACGGTTTGGCCCATATAGGTTCCCGTGGCGGTCGAGGCGAAGGGCAGGCCGGTCGCCTCCTGCACCGGCAAGGCGTCCATATCGGCGCGCAGGGCGACCACATGGCCGGGCCGGGCGCCGCGCAGCACGCCGACGACGCCGGTCTTGCCGACGCCGGTGCGCACTTCCAGCCCCAGGGATCGCAGATGATCGGCGACCACCTGGGCCGTGCGGGTCTCGTTGAAACCCAGTTCGGGGTGGGCGTGCAGATCGCGACGCCAGGCGACGACCCGAGGGGTCACCGCCTCGACGGCGCGAGCGACGGTCTCGACCGGGACGACGGTCTGGGCCAGGGCGGGCGGGGCGATCAGGGCGAGGGCGAGGGCCGTGGCGGCGGCGAGACGACGGGGCATGACGGCGATCCTTACGATGGCGACGGTCATCTGGTCAGGACGTCCACGCTTGCGCAAGCGGACGAACGCGGCGATGCGAAGGGGATGAAGCCGACCTCGCCCGCCTTCATGATGCTGTTTTCCGTCAGCCTGATCGCGGCGGCGGGGAACATGGGGCTGCAATCGGTGCTGCCGGCCATCGGCCGACAGTTCGAACTGGCCGACACCCTGGTGGCTGGGGCCTTCGCCATTTCGGCCCTGATGTGGACCTTCACCTCGCCCTTCTGGGCGCGGCTGTCGGATCGGTTGGGGCGCAAGCGGGTCGTTCTGATCGGTCTGGGCGGTTTCGTCGCCTCGATGGCCGGGTTCGGCGTGGCGGCGACGGCGGGGCTGGAAGGGTGGCTGGCGCCGCTGGTCGCCTTTGGTCTGATGGCGGTGGCGCGCACCCTCTATGGCGTGTTCGGATCGGCCGCGCCGATCGCGTCCCAGGCCTATGTCGCCGATCGGACGACGGCGGCGACGCGCACCCAGGCCATGTCGTTGCTGGCCTCGGCCCAGGGACTGGGCACGGTGATCGGGCCGGTGCTGTCGCCCTTGTTCGTCCTGCCGTTCGTGGGCCTGGCCGGGCCGTTGTACGCCTTCGCCCTGTTGGGCGCGGTCACGCTGGCGGCGGTGTGGCGCTATCTGCCCAGCGGCGAGGCGACCCGCATTCCGACGCCGACCAAGGGCGAGGCGAGGAAGGGATTGTGGCGGGACCCCAGGGTCAGGGACTATCTGCTCTACGGCCTGCTGATCGTCGGTTCGCAGGCGATCAACATCTCGGTGCTGGGCTTCCATGTCATCGACGAAATGGCGGCGACGGGCGTCGGCGTGGGTCAGGCCCAGAATTTCGTGGCCATCGCCATGTTCGCGGGGGCCGTGGGGACGTTGATGGTGCAGTGGGGGCTGATCCCTCTGCTGAAGATGGAGCCGCGCGCCCTGATCCGCTGGGGCGCGGGGCTTGCCCTGCTGGGCAATGTCGTCAGCATCGTCTCGCCCGGCTATTACGGCGTGGTGATCGGTTATGCGGTGGTGTCGATGGGGGTCGGTTTCGCCCGGCCGGGCTTCACCGCCGGATCCTCGCTGTCGGTGGGGGCCAGCGAGCAGGGCGCGGTGGCGGGGCTGATCATGTCGTTGGCCGGGATCAGCTTTCTGGCGCCGCCGGTGATCGGGGTGGCCCTGTATCAATGGGCCGAATGGGCGCCGTTCGTAGCCAATTCCGTGATGTTGGCTGCGGCCCTGGCTCTATGCTGGATCAGTCCGAGGCTGCGGAACGCCCCGGTCGGGTCGGCGGATCGCGAGGATGTCCTGTCGGCGGCCGCGCCGCCCGCGTCTCAGCCGGGTCCCGAAGGCGGAACGCGGACCTGCTGAAACGGTCGAGGCGAGGCGGTCGAGGCTGCGTCAACCCGGAGAACCGCAGCCTCGCCCCCTGGAGTCTCGCCGGCCGCTGACGCGACCGGCGAGTGGGAAGGCGGCCCCTCTACGGGGCGTCTGTAACGGCCACATGACGGCCGTTTGTTTTTCGTGCGCGTGGCACGAACGCGCGCATAGCGGCGCCCTCAAGCAGCGAGCGACCGCGTCGCGAGCGGTAGGGCCTTAAATGTAGCGACGCAGGCTGCGGGCCAGTTCGGAGGCGCCGTCCTTGCCGCCGCGCTTGACCTGGGGCTGGTAGGCGACGCGGGCGTGTTCGACGCAATAGACGCCTTCCGAGGCGCGGCGGCCGCAGAAGCTGAACTCACGCGACGACGGGTCGCCGATCGGCCATTTGCACATATGGGCGCCCAGGGTCATGACCGTGGCCGTGCCGGGCAGATCGGGCATGGGCGGCGGGACCGGGGCGGCCGGAACCGCCGGGCGCGGCTGGGCCGCCTCGATGCGGCGCGGGGCCGATGGGGCGCGGGTCACCGGCGCCTCGGGGCGCGGACGGGCGGCGCGGAAGGTGGTGCGCGCCGGTTGCGACGGCGCGGCCCGGCCCGACAGGCCCAGGCGGTGCACCTTGCCGATCACGGCGTTGCGCGTGACGCCGCCGCCCAGTTGTTTGGCGATCTGGCTGGCCGATTGGCCCTCCAGCCAGAGTTTTTTCAACGTGCCGACGCGGTCTTCGGTCCAGCCTGCGGTCATGACGTCCCCTCCCGGGCGGTGGATTCAATATGTGGGGTCGGGTGGCTTCCTCAGCGCCCGGCGCCCACCACTAATCGTAAACTAGACCTTAATGACCGCAAGATATGCGAATCACCCTGTCCACAGAAACAAGATGTTGAATCGCTGTTCGGCGAAACGGCGGCTCTCTGCATGAGCGACTTGCGCAAAGGGCCGGGCGCGCGCATCTGCGGGGCATGACCGACGCCGCGATCACGCCTCTTCAACCGCGCCGCTATGACGGGATTAATTGGATCGGGGTCTGGACCCTGTATCTGCGGGAGGTGCAACGCTTCTGGAAGGTCGGCGCCCAGACGGTGCTGGCGCCGGTGGTCACGACCCTGCTCTATATGCTGGTCTTCGTGGTGGCGCTGAAGGGCGCGCGGCCGCCGCTGCACGGCACGCCCTTCGCGGAATTCGTGGCGCCGGGCCTGATCATGATGGCCATGCTGAACAACGCCTTCGCCAACGCTTCCTCCAGCCTGATCCAGGCCAAGATCATGGGCACGGCGACCGATTTCTTGACCCCGCCGCTCAGCCCGCTGGAGTTGACGATCGGGTTCTCGCTGGGGGCGGCGACGCGCGGGCTGCTTGTCGGGCTGGTGACGGCGATCTGCGTGCTGCCCTTCGCCAAACTGGGCGTGGCCGACCTGGGTCTGGTCCTGTGGTTCGGCCTGATCGCCTGCCTGATGATGGGCATGGCCGGGGTTCTGGCCGGACTGTGGGCCGAACGGTTCGATCACCTGGCGGCGGTGCAGAATTTCGTCGTCATGCCGATGACCTTTCTGTCGGGCACCTTCTATCTGGTCGAGAACCTGCCGGCGCCGTTCGATGCGATCAGCCGGTTCAACCCGTTCTTCTATCTGATCGACGGGTTCCGCGCCGGCTTCATCGGCCATGCGGAGGGCAGTGTGGCGATCGGCGTCGTCATGAGCGGGGGCCTGACCCTGGTGCTGGCCTGGGCGTGCTGGGCGGTGTTCCGCTCGGGCTGGCGACTGAAGAGCTAGGATCAGTGGCGGCGCCCGAGGAGATCGGCCCGGACGCCGCCCGCCGCATGGCCCTGGCGGCCCAGAGTCTGGCCCGTGCGCGGCCGGACGCGGCGGGAACGCGACAGTTCAGGGATGCGGCGCGGCGGCTGGGCGTGATCCAGATCGACAGCGTAAACGTGGTCAGCCGCACCCATTATCTGCCGCCCTTCTCGCGGCTGGGCGCCTATCCGCGCGAGACGCTGGAGGCCGAGGCCTGGGGCAAGACCCCCAGCCTGTTCGAATACTGGGGCCACGAGGCCTCGCTGATGCCGGTCGAAACCCAGCCCCTGTTGCGCTGGCGCATGGCCCAGGCGCGCGAGGGCCGGATGTGGACCGGCCTGGCCCGTTTCGGGCGCGAGCGGCGCGACCATATCCAGCGGGTGCTGGCCGAGATCGAGCGGCGCGGGCCGGTGGTCGGCGGCGACTTCGCCGAGGGTCCGCGCGGGGCGCCCGGCTGGTGGGCCTGGTCGGACGGCAAGCGGGCGCTGGAATGGCTGTTCTGGGCCGGGGAGATCACGACCAAGACGCGGCGCGGCTTCGAACGGGTCTACGACCTGACCGACCGGGTCCTGCCGCGCGCGGTGCGCGATGCGCCGACGCCGGACCAGGCTGACGCCTGTCGCGATCTGGCGCGGATCTCGGCGCGGGCGCTGGGCGTGGCGACCGAGGCGGACATCCGGGACTATTTCCGCCTGCCGGTCGATCTGGCGCGGCAGGCCGTGCGCGATCTGGTCGAGGCGGGCGAGCTGACGCCGGTTCGGGTGCGCGGCTGGAGACATCCGGCCTATGTCTGGCCCGAGGCGAAACGGCCGCGACGGGGGCAGGCCCAGGCCCTGCTGTCGCCGTTCGACAATCTGATCTGGACCCGCGACCGCACCGAGCGGCTGTTCGGGGTCAGGGTGCGGCTGGAGATCTACACCCCGGCCGAGAAGCGCAGCCACGGCTACTATGTCCTGCCGTTCCTCGAGGGCGAGGCCATCACCGCCCGCGTCGATCTGAAGGCCGACCGCAAGGCGGGCGTGCTGCGGGTGCAGGCGGCCTGGCGCGAAGAGCAGACCGGCCCGGAGACCGCGGCGCGGCTGGCGCAGGAACTGGTCCTGATGGCCGATTGGCTGGGGCTGGAGCGGGTGGAGACGACGGGCAAAGGCGATCTGGCGGACGAGTTGGCACACAAACTGGCTTGATCTCGCAGCTCGGCCGCAAGCTGGACAATAAGAGGCATAGGTGCTCACCTCCGGTTGTGATCGGGAGGGAAACATGGGTGATCGCTTGATGGCCTTGGGGCCTGTTGCCCTAGTGTTGTTGAATATCGTGCTTGGGGTGGCTCAGCTCTTGGCCTTTGCTGAGGGGGTAGATGTCTGGCTCGGCTGGAACATCTTCGGGGCCGTGCTCGTCTTTTTCATTCTGAGCATGATTCCCTTCGGGACCATCGGCACGACAATTGTCGCATACATTGGCGCGACAAAGGGCTGGGGCTGGGAATGGTGGCAAGCCGTTCTATTGATTGCCCCGTACCTGATTTTGGGGATTGTGATGTCGGCTGCTGGAGGCATTGCAGGCGCGTTATCTCGATCCAGACGAGCGGCGTAGATGGAACGGAGCCGGTGTTGACCAGACGGGCCTAAAGTCCGACAAGGCCTGACGCCTTTTTCAAGCGGTCCCGACGCCTCCTGCGCCGGGGCCGTCTCGCTTTTCGGAGACTGTCATGTCCGACCATCTGATGGGTGTCTACAACCGCGCGCCGCTGGAGGTGGAACGCGGCCAGGGCGCCCGCCTGTGGGGCAGGGACGGGACCGAATACCTGGACTGCGTCATGGGCATTTCGACCAACGCCTTGGGTCACGCCAATCCGGTGCTGGTCCAGGCGGTCAAGGATCAGGCCGAAAAGCTGTGGCACGTGTCGAACATCTTCCGCATTCCGGGCCAGGAGGCGCTGGCTGACGCCCTGTGTGAAAAGTCGTTCGCCGACGTGGTCTTCTTCACCAACTCGGGCACCGAGGCGGTCGAGTGCGCGCTGAAGACGGCGCGCAAGCATCATGTCGCCAACGGCCAGCCGGAACGGATCGACATCTACGGCTTCGACGGCAGCTTCCATGGCCGCACCTATGGCGCGATCAATGCGGCGGCCAATCCGAACTACACCGACGGCTTCGGCCCGCCGATGCAGGGCTTCCACCAGCTCAAATGGGGCGACAGGGCGGCTCTGGAGGCGGCGTTCAACAGTTCGACCACGGCGGCCGTCATCCTGGAGCCGGTCCAGGGCGAGGGCGGCTGCCGCGAGACCCCGGTCGAGGAGCTGCGCTGGATGCGCGAAAAGGCCGACGAGACCGGCGTGCTGATCATCTTCGACGAGGTCCAGTGCGGCATGGGCCGCACCGGCCGCCTGTGGGCGCACGAATGGGCGGGCATGACGCCCGACATCATGGCCGTCGCCAAGGCCCTGGGCGGCGGTTTCCCCATCGGCGCCTGCCTGGCCACGGCGGACGCGGCCAAGGGGATGACGGTGGGCGTGCACGGCTCGACCTTCGGCGGCAACCCCCTGGCCATGGCGGTCGGCCTGGCGGCCTTCGGCGAGGTCTCCAAGCCCGAGACCCTGGTCCATGTGAACGAGGTCGCCGGTTATCTGAAGCAACAGCTTGTCGGCCTGGCCGAACGCTATCCCGACCAGATCGTCGACGTGCGCGGCAAGGGGTTGCTGATCGGGGTCAAGCTGATCCCCAACAACCGCGAATTCATGGCCCTGGCGCGCGATACGCAGCAGTTGCTGGTGGCGGGCGGCGGCGACAACTGCGTGCGCATCCTGCCGCCGCTGAACCTGACGCTGGACGAGGCGCGGCTGGCGATCTCGAAATTCGAGGGCGCGCTGGACGCGGCGCGGGCCAAGGCGGCGGCGGCCTGAACCAACACCCGCTCATCCTCTCTCGCCAAGCCTGAGGGCTGGGACGAGCGCCGAGCAATCCTTGTGGCGACACAGCGCCCAAAGCACTGAATCCCCGCCGTGTCGGGGGTCCGCGGAGCAGACGAATGGTGCGGCATTTCCTCGACATCCATCGGCTGGAGGAGGCCGAACTGCGGGCCATCCTGGACGACGCCCACGCGCGCAAACAGGCCCGCAAGGGCTGGCCGCAGGGTCGGGCCGACGCGGACGCCCCGGCGCGCGACCGGGTGCTGGCGATGATCTTCGAGAAGAATTCGACCCGCACCCGCTTCTCCTTCGACGCCGCCATCCGCCAGCTCGGCGGCCAGGCGATCATCGTCAACGCCGGGGATATGCAACTGGGCCGCGGCGAGCCGGTCGAGGACACCGCCCGCGTGCTCTCGCGCATGGTCGATGCGGTGATGATCCGCGCCAACAGCCATGAAGATGTCGAACGCTTCGCCCGCGTCTCGACCGTGCCGGTGATCAACGGCCTGACCGACCGGTCGCACCCGTGCCAGATTCTGGCCGATCTTCTGACCATCGAGGAGCATCGCGGACCGGTGGCGGGCAAGACGATCGCCTGGGTCGGCGACGGCAACAACGTCTGTCACAGCTTCATCCACGCGGCGCCCAAATTCGGCTTCCGGCTGAATGTCGCCTGCCCGGCGGAATACCATCCCGAGCTGATGGACCTGGCCAAGGGCGGCGACCACGTCATGCTGACCTCGGACCCCCGCGAAGCCGTTGCGGGCGCCGATGTGGTGGTCACCGACACCTGGGTGTCGATGGGCGATCAGGACTATGAGGCCCGGCTTGCCGCCTTCGACGCCTATACGGTCGACGAGACCTTGATGGAGACGGCGGCCCCGGACGCGGTCTTCCTGCATTGCCTGCCCGCCCACCGAGGCGAGGAGGTGACCGACGCGGTCATCGACGGCCCGCGCTCGCTGGTCTGGGACGAGGCCGAAAACCGCGTCCACGCCCAGAAGGCGGTGCTGGCGTGGTGTTTCGCGGGCTAGGCGAGGACTGACGCGCGCCCTAGACCCAGTCGGGTCGGCTCATGCCGCCCAGGGTCGCCAGGTGGATCAGCAGCAGCATGGCCAGGGCCGCGCCCATCACCATCAGGAAACGCCACGGCACCATGCGCGGACCCTTGATCAGGTTCGGGGGCTGCGCCCCGCGCCAGCCCGCGAAGACGGTCAGGGCCAGGCTGGCGGCGAGCAGGATCAAGGTCAGGGTCAGGTCCATGCCGCGGGAGGTGGCGGGTGCGGCCCGTTTGCGCAAGCGGAATTCCTTGCCGGGAAGTTAATCTTCACGCGCTGTTAACCACGTCCGGGCGATCCGTTGGGGCGGTCGGCGGGATTTCCACAGATCGTTGGTCGGCCCCAACATCTTGGGGTTAACGGTCCGTTTACACCCCTGATCTGGGCGATTAGCGTAAAGCGTATAGGTCGGGAGGCGAATCAGTGAGCGCAGCCGCTCCGTGGAGCGTGAAGGGGATCGACCCCAAGGCGCGCGAGATCGCCAAGGACCTGGCCCGCCGGTCGGGAATGACCCTGGGCGAATGGTTGAATTCCATGATCATCGAGGATGGCGACGACGACGGCTATACGCCGCTGCCGCGCCGCGCCCACGCCGCCGACAGCTATGAGCGTCGCGGCCGCAGCCGCCGGGTCGAAGACGCCTATGGCGCGGGCGAGGACGGCGTGCAGCGGGTGTCGGCCTCGGTCGAGGCCCTGGCGGCACGGCTGGAGGCGTCGGAACGCCGGGCGCAGACCGCCATCCAGGGCGTGGATCAGGCCGTGGCCGGTCTGGTGCGGCGCCTGGACGAACAGACCGTCGGCGAGCGCGCCTGGGGCCGCCGCATCGACGACATTTCGGAAGAGCTGAAGGAAGGCCACAAGCGCCTTCGCCGGTTCGAGACCGAGACCGGACCGAGGACGGCCGAGACCTTCGGCAAGGTCGAGACGACCCTGGGCGCCTTGGCGGGCCGCCTCTACGACATGGAGGAGCGGCAGCGCACCTCCGTCAACGAATTGCGCCAGCGGATGGATGCGGTCGAAAAGGCCGCGCCGGGCCAGGAGCTGCTGCATCAGGTCGGCGCGCGCCTGGACCAGGCCCAGCATCGCACGGCCGAGGCCCTGCGCGGCCTGGAACGATCGTTCGCCGACCTGGACCGCCGCCTGGGCGCCGCCGAGACGCGAATGGAGCCGGTCGGCGCGCGCGAGACCGCCCGTTTCGAGAAACTGGCCGAGACGCTTTCCCGGCAAGTCGAGTCCAACCGCGCCGAAATGATGCGCCGGATGGATGCGGCCGAGGCGGAAGGCCGAATGGACCGGTTGGAGCGCACCCTGCTGTCGGTCGGCGATCAGGCCAAGGCCGCTGAACAGCGCGCGGCCCAGTCGATCGAGACCCTGGGCCGCGAAGTGCTGCGCATCGCCCAGAATCTGAACGGGCGGATGCAACGCGCCGAGAGCACAGGCGCCGAGCAGATGGCCCGTCTGGGCGAAACCCTGTCCGGCAAGGTCGAGCGCGACCTGGGCCGCTACGCCCAGGCTGTCGAGCAACGATTGATTTCCGCCGACGATCGGCACGCCCTGGCGCTGGAGAAGCTGGGCGGCGAGATCACCCGCATCTCGGATCGCCTGTCCGAGCGGATCGCCCAGTCGGAACGCAAATCGGCCCAGGCCCTGGAAGAGATCGGCAAGCGCCTGGTCGACAGTTCGGACAAGATCGAGCAGCGCTACGACCGCGCCTCGGGCGAACTGGCCGAACGGATGCGCCTGTCCGAAGAGCGCACCGCCAAACTGTTGGCCGAGGCGCGGGACAGCATCGAACGGCGCGTCGATGGATCGCGGCCCGCGCCCTTGCCGGATTTTGAGATCGCCGCGCCGTCCTCCTTGGCGTCCACGACGTCGGCCGAGCCGTCGCCGACGCGCGATGAGACGGTGGTGACCCCCGACTGGCGCTCCGCGGCCTTCCAGGACCCGAGCTTCGATACGACCGGCTGGACCGATGAGGCGGCCGGGGACGCGGGGCCGACCGCCTTCGCCGAGGTCGAGACGACGCCTTTCGCCCCGGCGTTCGAGACCACGGCCGATCCGGTCGGCGAGACCGCGCCGTTCGGCGCGCCCCAGCCGTTCGCAGCCTTCGGCGGCGCCGATGTGCGGGACGTGCTGGACGCCACCGCCGAGGCGCTTGAAGCGCCGGTCGCGACGCCGCGCCGTGCGGCCGCCGCCTTCGAAGGACGTGACGAATTCAGCGACGACGATTTCGCCGCCGAGACCGACTTCGTCGATCCGCGCGCCCTGCGCGCCAGCATGGGCGCCGCCGCCGCCGCCGGACGCGCCGCGTCGGGATCGACCCGCAACGCCATCGACGCCGCCCGTGCGGCCATGGCGAGTGCGACGCCGGAAGCGCCCGCCCGCGCCTCTTTCGGCCTGAACCTGAAGAAGGGCGGCAAGTCCAAGCTGCAAGAACGGCTGGACAAACAGGCGGCCAAGGACGGCTCGACCGTGCGCAAGGCCCTGCTGGCCTCGGTCACGGCCGTGGCCCTGACCGGCGGGGTCTATGGCTATTCGCGCCTGACCGACGGAACCCTGGCCATTCCGGGCCTGGTCGGCGACGCCCCGGCCGCCGAGGCCGCACCCGTGGCCCTGAGCCTGACCCCGACCGAGGCGCCGACGGCGGCGGCCCTGGAACAGGCCCAGGGTCTGTACGCCCAGGCGCTGGAGCAGTTGGACGCCGGCGACGTGGCCGGTCTGGACACGATGAAGCGCGCGGCCCAGATGGGCGAACCGGCCGCGCAGCTTCATCTGGTGAAACTGTATCAGGACGGCGAGGCCGGGGCGCCCAAGGATCTGACCCAGGCCCGCGCCTGGGCGCGCCGCGCCGCCGAGAGCGGCGATCCGCGCGGTCGGCACGCCTACGCCATGTATCTGTATGACGGCATGGGCGGCGGACGCGACCGGCCCGAGGCCCTGCGCCTGCTGCTGTCGGCCGCCGAACAGGGACTGGTCGACAGTCAGTACAATGTCGCGCGCCTGTTCGAAATGGGCGACGAGGGCATCGCGGCGGACCCGGCCGAGGCCCTGAAATGGTACATGATCGCCGCCCGCGGCGGGGACGAAGAGGCCCCGGCCGCCGTGACGCGACTGAGCGAACGGTCCACGCCCGACGCCGTCCGCGCCGCCCGCCGCGCCGCCGAGGCTTTTCAGGTCGAACCCCTGACCGGGTGACGGGTTAACCCTGTCCCTAGCCTTGAGCGGGTATCGGCTGGCGGGCGCGGGCGACGCTCGCTAAGACCATAACGTCGCCTTCCGGCGCCTTGAGTTCCACCGTTCCAGCCGAAGGCGCGTCCTTTGGATATCTATCTGCCGATCGCCGAGGTTTCGGTGAACTGGCCGGTCCTGGTTCTGCTGGGAGCGGGGGTCGGATTCGTGTCCGGTCTGTTCGGCATCGGCGGCGGCTTCCTGATGGCGCCGGTGTTGATCGTGCTGGGCATACCGCCATCGGTGGCGGTGGCCAGCCAGGCCAGCCACGTCGTCGCCTCCTCCACCTCGGGCGTGATCCGCTATTCCGGCCAAGGAGCGGTCGACTTCCGCATGGGCGGGGTCATGGCCCTGGGCGGGGCCATCGGCGCCCTGCTGGGGGTCGAGCTGTTCCGTTATCTGCGCCTGCTGGGCCAGGCCGATCTGATGGTGGCCCTGTCCTATCTGATCTTCCTGGGCGTCATCGGCTCGTTGATGCTGAACGAGAGTCTGACCGAGATTCTGCGCCGCCGACGCGGCGAGCCGCCCAAGCGCAAGGATCGTCGCCGTCCCTTGTGGCTGTACGGCCTGCCGTGGAAGGTGCGGTTCCCGAAATCGGGTCTCTACATCTCGGCCATTCCGCCGCTGGGACTGGGCGTCTTCGCCGGGGTGCTGTCGGCCGTCATGGGGGTGGGCGGCGGCTTCATCCTGGTGCCGGTGATGCTGTACGTGCTGCGCATGAAGGCGAGCGTTGTGGTGGGCACCAGCCTGTTCCAGATCATCGTCACCACGGCCATCACCACCATCCTCCAGGCCGGACGCAACCAGACGGTCGATGTCGTGCTGTCGACCATATTGCTGCTGGGCGGAGTGGTCGGGGCGCAGTGGGGCGCGCGGATGTCGGGTCGGCTGCGAGCCGAGGAGTTGCGGGCGCTGCTGGGCGTCATCGTGCTGGCGGTCGGCCTGTACATGGGGCTGGAGCTGTTCGTGCGGCCCAGCGAGATCTTCCAACTGGCGCCGGGGATCGCGGACTGATGGCCGTTCCCCCGCCGCCGCCGCCGCCGCCGCCCGCCGTCATCGCCGAGACGGCCGCGCCCGAACGGTCGGTCGCCACGACCGGAGAGCTGCGGGTCGCCGCCGCCCTGACCGACGCGCGGGTGCGGGTCGATTCCAGCTTCCGGGGCGCGTCCATCGTGCTGTACGGCGCGGTGTTCAACCCGTCGGACCGACCCGCCGACGTGGTGGTGGTGGTGCGCGGACCGGACGAACCGATCCGCCTGGTCAAGAAGACCCGCAACATGGGCGTATGGCTGAACAGCCGCCCGGTGTTGTTCGAGGGCGCGCCCGGCTTCTACATGACCGCCTCGACCCGGTCCCTGTCCGACATCGCCGACTTCGGCCAGCTTCGTCGGCTGGGCGTGGGGGTGAACCACCTGCGCATCAACGCCCCGGAAGAGAGCCGCACCGTCACCCGCTATGGCGTGCGCGACGTGGTCGTCAGCCGTCTGGGCGAGGACTACCTGGACTGGCGCCGCGCCGTGATCCGGCTGAAGGAGGCGGCCCAGCTCTATGACACCGACCCGCAAGGGGTGGAGTTCGTCGATCGCGGCCTGTTCCGCGCCGAGGTGACCCTGCCGGCCACGGCGCCGACCGGGCGCTACTACACCGAGGTCTGGCTGTTCCAGGACGGCGAGCCGCTGTCGGTCAGCAACCTGACCCTGACGGTCGAAAAGGTCGGCTTCGAACGCGAGGTCTATGAGTTCGCCCATCGGCGGCCGTGGAGCTATGGCGTGCTGTGCGTGTTGTTGGCGGCCCTGACCGGCTATGGGGCCAGCCGGGTGTTCCGGCGCAGCTAGGCCGTTCGGCTCCAGGCGATGGCGTGGACCGTGTCCCTGCCGAGCGCCGCGATCAGGGGCGGAGTCTCGAACAGGGCGGCGATGGCGGGGTCGCGCACGTTCAGCCCGCCGGTGAAGGCGCCGAAGGCGGGCAGGATCAGACGCCGTCCGTCGGTGACGAAACAGGGCCGACGCACGCCTCGGCCATAGGCGGCGACGCGTACGGCGGGGTGCAGGTGGCCCGCGACCTCGCCCGGCTGCGGCGCGGCCGACGGTTCATGCGTCAGATGAAGACCGCCCAGCGTCAGATGGCCCAACACCTGTCCGGGCAGGCGGGCCAGAGCCGCGACATCGGCCTGTTCCAGCGCGCGGCGGTCGTGGTTGCCCTCGACCCACAGCCAATCTCGGCCCCGCGCCAGGGCGTCCAGCCGGGCGCGGTCGTCGGCGGCCATGCGGCCGATAGCGCGGCTGTCGTGGAAGCTGTCGCCCAGCAGAACCACCTTGCGCGGGTTCAGGTCCGCGATCTCGACCGCCAGCCGCTCCAGGGTTGCGCGGCTGTCATAGGGCGGCAACATCTGGCCGCGCGCGGCGAAGGCTGAACCCTTTTCCAGATGCAGATCCCCGGCGACCAGGGCCGAATGGTCGGGCAGCCACAACGCGCCCGAGCGACGCAGCACGCAGGTCTCGCCCGCCACGGTCAGGCGCAACGCGCCGCAGGGGCGACGCATCGGCGACAGGGCCTGGCGCGGGTCTAGGTTCATGCCGGGACCTCGTCCATCACTTCGGCGATCAGGGCCTGGGCGGAGTCTTCCAGGATCATGTCGGCCGCCTCGCCGCCGCCGACGCGCTCGCGCCCGATCTGGACCAGCACCGGCACCGAGAAGGGCGAAGGCCGCTCCAGCGCCCGGTGGACGACGCGCCCCTGGACGCGGGTCAGAAGCTGGCCCAGCCGGGCGACGTCCAGCAGGCCCGCCGCCGCGTCGGCGCGGGCGCAGCGCAGCAAAAGATGATCCGGCTGGTGACGGCGCAACACGTCGTAGATCAGGTCGGTCGAGAAGGTCACCTGGCGTCCTGTCTTTTCGGTCCCCGGCCGCCGCTTCTCGATCAGGCCCGAGATCAGGGCGCAGTTGCGGAAGGACCGCTTCATCATGAAACTCTCCTGCAACCAGGCCTCCAGGTCGTCGCCCAGAATGTCCGGTTCGAACAGGGCGGCGAAGTCCAGATCGTCCATCGGCCGGATCGACCAGATCGCCAGCGCATAGTCGGTGACGACATAGCCCAGGGGTCCCACGCCCAGTCGGTCCAGCCGCCGGGTCAGCAGCATGGCCAGCGTTCCGTGGGCCAGGGCGCCCTCGAACGGATAGGCGACCAGATGGTGACGCGCGCCGCGCCGGAAGGTCTCGACCAGCATATCCCCGGCGGCGGGCACGGTGGAGCGCGCCTCTTGCAGCGCCAGCCATTCCTGCACGTCGACGGGCAGGACGCGCCAATGGTCTCGATCCTGGATCATGGCCCGGACTCGGTCGGCCAGAGAGGTCGAGAGCGGAAATTTGGACCCGCCCCATGAGGGGATCTTCGGCTCCCTGTCGTCGGCGGGGCTGACCAGGGCGTCCATGCCGACGACGGCCTGGAAAGCCCAGACCCGTCCGGCGAAGGCGAAGGTGTCGCCCGGAGTCATCTGCTCGAAATAATGCTCCTCGGCCTCGCCGATCTTGCGGCCGCCGACCCACTGGCGGGTCGATCCGCTGCGGCGCGACGCCATGCGCACGTTCAGGGTCGCCGCGGCCGTGATCGTGCCGACGTTCATGCGGTGGTTCTGGGCGATCTCGGCGTCGCGCGCCCTCCAGCGGCCGTCGCGGCCGCGCACGATGCGGGCGAAACGGTCATAGGCGCGCAGGGCGTAGCCGCCGGTGGCGACAAGATCGACCACCTCTTCGAACGTCGTCCACGACAGGTCGCGATAGGGGGCGCAGCCAGTGATCTCGGCATGGAGGTCCTCCAACCGGAACGGTTCGGAACAGGCCACGCCCATGATGTGCTGGGCCAGGGTGTCCAGGGTTCCGATGTGATGCGGCTCCCAGTCGAAGGCGTTCTCGGCCACCGCCTCGCGCGCGGCCTGGCATTCCAGCATCTCGAACCGGCTGGCCGGGACCATCAGGGCGCGGCTGGGTTCGTCCAGCCGGTGGTTGGCGCGGCCGATGCGCTGGACCAGGCGGCTGGCTCCCTTGGGCGCGGCCTGCTGGACGACCAGATCGACGTCGCCCCAGTCGATGCCCAGGTCCAGGGTCGAGGTGCAGACCACGGCGCGCAGATCGCCCCGCGCCATGGCCGCCTCGACCTTGCGCCTCTGTTCGGCCGCCAGCGAGCCATGGTGCAGGGCGATGGGCAGGGCGTCCTCATTGATCGCCCACAGTTGCTGGAACACGAACTCGGCCTGCCAACGGGTGTTGACGAAGACCAGGGTCATCCGCGCGCGCCGGATGGCGTCATAGACCTCGGGGATGGCGTGCTGGCCGGTATGCCCGGCCCAGGGGGTCTGGCCCTCGCTGATCAGCATATCGACCACCGGCGGCGCGCCGGGATCGCCGCGGACGATGCGGACGTCACGACTTCCCCCCAAGGCCAGAGGAGGAGCGGGGCTGAGCCAGTCGGCGATCATCCGCGGGTCGTCGACGGTCGCGCTCAGGGCCGTCCGCCGCATCTCCGGCGCGAAGGATTGCAGCCGCGCCAAGCCCAGGTTCAGAAGATCGCCGCGCTTGCCGCTCCAGATGGCGTGGACTTCGTCCAGCACCACGCATTTCAGATCGGCGAAATAGGCCCTCGCCCCGTCCCAGGCGCAGAACAGGGCCAGTTGTTCGGGCGTGGTCAGCAAGATGTCGGGCGGTTGCTCGCGCTGGCGCTGTTTCTTCGACGCCTTGGTGTCGCCGGTGCGGCTTTCGACATGGATGTTCAAACCGATCTCGCGGATCGGCGTCATCAGATTGCGCTCGACGTCGGTGGTCAGGGCCTTCAGCGGCGACAGATACAGGGTGTGGACTCCGCCGCCCGGCCCGAAGGCGGGGCGTGGGCCGCGCTCGGCCAGGTCGATCAGACTGGGTAGGAAGCCGGCCAGGGTCTTGCCGCCGCCGGTCGGCGCGACCAGCAGGGCGTGACCGCCGTCCCCGGCCGCCGCGATCATCTCCAACTGATGCCGCCGGGGCGACCAGCCGCGCCGCGCGAACCAGTCGGCGAACAGGGGCGGAAGCGTTGCGGGGGCGGCGGGCGGCGGCACGGAGGCGATATAGCACGTTCCCGTTCCGTTTCACCCCGGCGCGCGCTATCTTCCGCAAGTGATTTCCGACCCTTCCACCACGACCCCCGCCGTCAAAGGCGCCGAACCCTGGCGGGACCTGCCGCCCGCGCTGGCGACGCCGCCGGGGGCCGGGGCCGTGTGCGACGATCAGGGTGCGCGCAAGATCGGACGCGGCGCGGCCGAGGGGCTGCTGACCGGCGGGCCGGTGCTGGTGGCCCATGCAGCCCTGACGGCGCGAAGACTGGGCTTGGCCCCGCCGCCGCGCAGCCGTGAGCGAATGGACGTGCTGGAGCTGTTCGCCTTCGTGCGCCCGGCGCGCTTCTGCGCCCCCTCGCCGACGGGGCTGGCCCTGGCCCTGGGTCTGGCGGAGCCGAGGGGGGCGGAAGCCCAGGCCGAGGCCCTGATGGAAAGCGCACGGCTGCTGCTGAAGGACATGGCCGACCCCGCCTATCCGGGGCGCGAGGCGGCGGTGACGCTGGCCGAGACGATGGACCGAGCCGGCTGGGCCTGGGGACCGCGCGTGCTGGACGCCCTGCGGTCCCAGCCGGTACGCGACCGCCAGCACCGCGGCTCGGGCCTGGATGTCTGGTCGCGTCTGCCGGAATGGGAGGACGAGGCGCCGCGCGGCGAGGCGGGTTCGGCCCCGGTGGACTCTGAGTCCGCCCGCATCCGGCTGGAAAGGCTGCTCCAGGCCTCGGGTCTGGACGAGGCCCGTCCGACCCAGTCCGACTATGCGGCCGAAGCGGCCTACGCCTTTTCGCCCCGCGACGAAGAGGGGCGGCCGCGTATGCTGCTGGCCGAGGCGGGCACCGGCACGGGCAAGACCCTGGGCTATCTGGCGCCCGCCAGCCTGTGGGCCGAGCGCAACGCCGGGGCGGCCTGGGTCTCGACCTACACCCGCGCCCTGCAACGTCAGATCGACCGCGAGAGCGCCGGTCTGTGGCCCGATCCGGCCGAGCGCAGGCGCAAGGCGGTCGTGCGCAAGGGGCGCGAGAACTATCTGTGCTTGCTGAACCTGCAAGAGATGACCCAGAGCGCCCAACTGGGGACCGGCGACTTGATCGGGACCGCCCTGGCCGCGCGCTGGGCTTCGCACAGCCGCGACGGCGACATGACCGGCGGCGACTGGCCCGGCTGGCTGCCCGGTCTGTTCGCGGTCGCCCCGGCGCAGCAGGCGGGGGCGGCCAATCTGGTGGATCGCAGGGGAGAGTGCGTCCACGCCGCCTGCCCTCACTACCGCACCTGTTTCGTTGAAAAGACCATCCGCGCCAGCCGCCGGGCCGATCTGGTCATCGCCAACCACGCCCTGGTCATGACGCAGGCGGCGTTCGACGGCGCGCGCACGGCGCGAGGCTTGAAACAGGACGGCGAGACGGCGGCCCTGAAACGGGTCGTCTTCGACGAGGGCCACCATCTGTTCGACGCCGCCGACAGCGCCTTCTCCGCCGCCCTGTCGGGGCAGGAAGCGGCCGAACTGCGCCGCTGGATACGCGGGCCGGAGGGTCGGGGCCGTCGCGGGCGCGGGCTTGAACAGCGATTGGGCGACCTGTGCGCCGACTCCGAGGCGGCGGCGAAAGCCCTGAATGACGCCATCCGCGCGGCGGCCGAACTGCCGGGCGAAGGCGTGTCGGCGCGCATCGCCCCGGCGACGGGAGAGGTCAATCCGATCGGGCCGATCGAGCGGTTTCTGGCGGCGGCGCTGGATCAGCTTCGGGCGCGCACATCGGAGACAGGGTTTGGGGGTGGGGGCGGCGCCGAGTTCGGGCTGGAATGCGCCCTGCGGCCCGTCACAGAACCGGTGCTGGAGACGGCGCGGGCGGCGGCCCGGGCGCTGGCGAATGTCGAGGCGCCGCTCTTGGCCCTGTCGCGGCATCTGGAGGACATTCTCGACGACGAGGCGGTCGAGCTGGACGGGTCGGCGCGGGCGCGGATCGAAGGGGCCTTGCGCGGTCTGGACCGGCGCGCGCGCATGACCCTGCCCGGCTGGCGCTCCATGCTGGCGGCGCTGGAGGAGAGCGGCGACGAGCCGGACCCCGACTTCGTCGACTGGCTGTCGGCCGAGACGGCGTTCGGCCGCATTCACGATGTGGCCCTGAGACGGCACTGGATCGACCCGACCGTGCCGCTGGAGGCCGCCGTGATCGCCCCGTCGCACGGGGTGCTGGTGACCTCGGCCACCCTGTCGGACCCTGGCGGGGCGGAAGGGTCCGATCCCTTCGACCTGGCGCGGATGCGCACAGGCGCGGCGCGGCTGATCGAACCGGCCCGGACGCTGAAGCTGGACAGTCCGTTCGACTATGCGGCCAACAGCCGGGTCATCGTCGTCACCGACGTGGCCAAGGACGATCCGCGCCAGACGGCGGCGGCCATGCGCGAACTGTTCCTGGCCTCGGGCGGCGGGGCGCTGGGGCTGTTCACGGCGATCCGGCGGCTGCGGACGGTTTACGAGCGGCTGGGACCCGAGCTGGCCAAGGCGCATCTGCCGCTCTACGCCCAGCACGTCGATCCGCTGGAGGTCGGCGCCCTGGTCGATATGTTCCGGGTCGAACGGGACAGTTGCCTGCTCGGCACCGATGCGGTCAGGGACGGGGTCGACGTGCCGGGACGGTCACTGCGCCTGTTGGTGTTCGATCGCGTGCCGTGGCCCCGACCGGATCTGCTGCACAAGGCGCGGCGCGAACGGCTGGGCGGCTTGTTCGACCGGGGGCGCGGCTATGACGACGCCCTGGCGCGCGGCCGCATGGCCCAGGCCTTCGGCCGACTGATCCGGCGCGCGGACGACAAGGGGGTGTTCGTCATGCTGGACGCCGCCTGCCCCACCCGCCTGTTCGGCGGCCTGCCGTCGGGAACGGAAGTGATGCGGCTGGGCCTGGCCGAGGCGGTCGAACTGACAGGTCAGTTCCTGGCTTCGTGACGCATTCCGGCCCTGCACCGGTGCGGCCCGTCTGCTAAGGAGCCGCAATGACCGACGCCCCCGCCCCCCGTCACAGCCGCCGCGGCCTGTTCGCGCCGTTGATCATCGCCCTGGTTCTGCTGGCGGCGTGGACCGTCTGGTGGTTCTGGCTGGCCGGTCAGATCGAGGGGCGGCTGAAGGCCCAGGCCGAAGCCCTGCGCGGTCAGGGCTGGACCGTCCGCTATGTCGCGGGCGGGATGTCCGGCTGGCCGTTCCGCACCCGGCTGGCGCTGGATCAGGTGACCGTGGCCGCTCCCTCGGGCCACGCCCTGGCCGCGCCGCGGATCGTGGCCGAGGCCAATGCCTATAATCCGAACAAATGGGTGCTGGTCGCGCCCGACGGCCTGACTCTGACCCGGGTCGGCAAGGGCGAGGTCAATGTGCGCGGCGAGGCGATCCGCATGAGCGTGCACGGCCTGACCCAGACCTGGCCCAATATCGCCATCGATCTGACCCGACCCCAGTTCACGCCGCACCCGGGGGCCGAGCCGTTCCCGATCCAGCGCGCGGGCAAGGTGCAGGTCTACACCCGGCCGCACCGCACCACCGACGGCGGGCCGAATGACGCCGTCGACATGATGTTCCGCCTGATCGACGCCGAGGGGCGCGACAGCGGCCCGGTTCAGGGTCTGGCCCAGGGCGGGCGGATGACGCTTCAGATCGAGGGCGTGGTGGAAAAGGCCGACGCCCTGCGCGGCATGGACGAGGCTGGCGTCTTCTCGGCCTGGACCCGCGCAGGCGGACGTTTCAGCCGCATCCGGGGCGAGGCGACGGCGGGCGACAGCCGGGCCTTGATCTCCAGCGAGGGGCTGACGGCGGACGCGAGCGGGCGGCTGGTCGGCCAGGTGGCGTTGAAGGCCGAAAAGCCGCTGCCGGCCATCGCCGGCCTGGCGCGTTCGGCCGACGGCGCCGTCAATCAGGTCGGCGCGGCGGGCGCGGCGGCGGCCTCGGCGGCGACCGGCGGACAGGGAGACGTCGATCTGACCGTCGTCTTCCGTGACGGCCGCACCTATCTGGGTCCCTTCGCCCTGGCCCCGGCGCCCAAGCTGTTCTGATGCTGGAGGCGCCCCCCGAAGACCCGGAACGGACGACGCGCGACGCGGCTCTGAGGGCGGCTCTGGGGTCGGCGCTGAAGGCGCGGCTGTCGCTGGGCGCGGCCGGTCGGCCGGATGCCGAGGCCCTGGCCCTGCGTGAGGTTCTGAAGGACGCCGGGCCGATGGAGGCGACGGTGCTGAAGGCGGTCTGGGGCCGCCTGTCGGCGACCGAGTCTCCCCTGGTCGTCTGGGGCGCGGCGGCGCAACTGTTGGCGGCGGATCGGTTCGGCCTGTCGGGGCGGTTGGCGGCCGAGCCGGATCAGGCGCTGGACGAAACGAGAAAGGGCGCGCGGGCCGTGCTGGACCTGACGCCGCGCACGCCCTGGTGGGGTCGGCTTCTGGCCCGGCCGGAGTTGAAGATCGTCGCCGCCCTGCCCGACGATCCGGGTGCGCGGCCCCGGGCGGTGATCGTCTCACGCCAGGCGCCCGGCCCGACCGGCGACGACCGCACCTTCTGGGTCACCGACAGCCGTCTGGCGGATGTGGAGATCGCGGCGCGGCTGGGCGAGGCGGGACTGGCGGCGCAGCCGTTGCTTTCCGGCGGCGGCTTGAAGCTATTCATGCTGGCGGGCTATGTGCAGGCCGAGGACGGGCGGCTGAGCGGCGCGCCCGGCGACCTGACCGGCGTCATCGGCGCCGCCCCCGTCTATTGAAGGCTCCGTCATGACCCCTGGTCCCGCCCCCAAGCCCGGCATCCTGGACATCGCCCCCTATGTCGGCGGCAAGTCGCGCATCGAAGGCGTGGCCGAGCCGATGAAGCTGTCGTCCAACGAAAACGCCCTGGGCGCTGGAGAAAAGGCGCGCGCGGCCTTCCAGGCGGCGATGTCGGGCATCCATATGTACCCCGACGGCCGGGCGGCCAAGTTGCGCGCAGCGGTGGCCGAACACCACCAGATCGAGCCGGAGCGGCTGATCTTCGGTAATGGCTCGGACGAGGTCTTCGCCCTACTGAACCAGACCTACCTGCGCCCCGGCGACAACATCGTCACCGGCCAGTACGGCTTTCTGGCCTATCGCATCAGCGCCAAGGCCAATGAGGGGATCGTCAAACTGGCCCCCGAACCGGCGTTCAAGGCCGAGGTCGACGCCCTGCTGGCCGAGGTCGATGACCGCACCCGCATCGTCTATGTCTCCAACCCGTCGAACCCGACCGGAAGCTGGAATTCGGGTGAGGAGATCCGCCGCCTGCACGCGGCCCTGCCGTCGAACGTCCTGCTGGTGATCGACGAGGCCTATGCCGAATATGTCGCGGAACCGGACTGGGAGACGGCCATTCCGCTGGCGCGCGACGCCTCGAACCTGGTGGTCACCCGCACCTTCTCCAAGATTCACGGCCTGGGCGGCCTGCGCATCGGCTTCGGCTATGCGCCCCTGGCCGTCGCCGAGGCGGTGGACCGCATCCGCCTGCCGTTCAACGTCTCGGTCCCCGGACTGGAGGCGGCGACGGCGGCCCTGGGCGACGAGGCGCATCAGAAGGCCTCGCGTGAACTGATCCAGACCTGGCGGCCGCGCTTGACCCAGGCCCTGCGCGGCTTCGGCTTCGATGTCCTGCCGTCGGCGGGGAATTTCGTCCTGGTGCGCTTCGGCGATCCCGAGCGGTGTCAGGCGGCCAACGCCTATCTGAACAGCCGGGGGATCATCGTACGGCCGGTCGGCGGCTATGGCCTGCACGACGCCTTGCGGATCACCGTCGGGACCGAGGACCAGAACCGCGCCGTCGTCGACGCCCTGAGCGAGTTCGCCGCCGGGGCGTAAGACCCCGCGACCCGTCGATCAGCCGCGCTCGCCCGGTTCCTGGCGATAGCCGTGACGCGGCGGCGGTCCGATGGGCGGGGCGTCCGGCGGGGGCAGGTCGCCATAATAGGGCGTGCCGTGATCGGGTTCGTACCGCGGCTCTGGGCGCGGGTCCGGGCCGCGGCAATCGCAGTCGGCGCGCCCGTCGGAACGACCATGGTCATAGCCCCGGTCATAGGCGCGGCTTTCGCGCTCGACGATCTCCTGCTCCCAGGCCGCCTCGGTCTCGCGTCGATAGGTTTCGCTGCGTTCCCAGCGTTCGTAATGGTTCGATGAGACGTGGCCGCCTTCGTCGCGCCAGCGCCCCTCGCGGCCGTAACGGTCGTCGCGACGGATCGTTCGTCCCCCCAGCCGATAGTCGCGGCCGAAACCCTGAACGACATAGCCGAACGGCGCGCTGGCCGGGGCCGTGACCAGGTCGCGGTCGTCGACATGGACATAGCCGCCGCCGACGCCCCAATCCCCGGCGAACCCGTAGTCGCCCGCATAACCGCCGCCATAGACGACGGTCCCCCCGCCGACATAGCCGCGCGCCATCGAAGACGAATAGGCCCGGGCGTTGATCCACGATCGCGCCGAGGCCGATGCGTTGGCGTTCACATTGACGTTGACGTTGGTGTTCACCGGCGGCCGGCAGCAGGCGCCGGGCGGCGGGGACGGACGATGGCCGCCGCCGCGCTCGCTGGCCACGGCCGGGCTGGACAGGATCAGGGCGGCGAGCGCCGCCGAGGTCAAGACGCGCATGAACGAGACTCCGCTTGCGACGGTCAGTCTAGGTCCGCGCGCGCCCCGGGTCGGGCCTTCGCACCCGGCGGGCGACGATCAGGGTTAAGGTTCGCCTGTATGGGGTCGCTCAGAAATCGACCGCCAGGCCCTTCTTCTCCCAGTCGCCATAGCGGGTCGGTTCGGGTCCGCGCGGCCCGCCGTCCTCCGGCGGCAGATCGGCGGCGGGTGCGGCGCGGCGGCGGGCTTCGGCCTCCAGCAGGGCGCGACGGGCGGCCTCGGACAGGGGCTTGGACGGCGTGGCGCCGGGCACGTCGGCGTTCAGCCGAGGGGCGTCCGCGGATTCGGGGGTGGGCTGTTCGGTCACAGGGGGCGTCTCTTGAGCGGCGGGCGCGAGGTCCTCAGATAGAGGGTCCGTCCCACCACGTCATCTGTTGAGCATGAACCATCTGAAAACCTTCATCCTGTTGGCGGCGCTGACGGCGCTTTTCGTGGGCGTCGGCTATCTGATCGGCGGCGCGACCGGCATGGTGATCGCCCTGGTCGTGGCCGGGGGCATGAATCTGTTCAGCTACTGGAACGCCGACAAGATCGTGCTGAAGATGTATCGCGCCCAGCCGGTCGATGCGGCCCATCCGAACGCCGTGGTGCGCAACTATGTCGCCGACGTGAAGCAGATGGCCGCCGATGCGGGCCTGCCCCAGCCGGTCATCGCCATCATACCCAACGACCAGCCCAACGCTTTCGCCACGGGCCGCAATCCGGCCAATGCGGCGGTGTGCGCGACCACCGGCCTGCTGGATATGCTGACCCGCGAGGAGATACGGGGCGTGATGGCCCATGAACTGGCCCATGTGAAGAACCGCGACACCCTGACCATGACGGTCACGGCGACGGTGGCGGGGGCCATCGCGGCGCTGGCCAACTTCGCCATGTTCTTCGGCGGCGGCGACGACCGCGAGCGGCCCGGCGGTCTGATCGGGACCCTGGCCCTGATGATCCTGGCGCCGATGGCCGCCGGCCTGGTGCAGATGGCCATAAGCCGCGGCCGCGAGTATGAGGCTGACCGCGTCGGCGCCGAGATCGCCAACGATCCTCAGGCCCTGGCCAGCGCGCTTCAGAAGATCGAAGCCTACGCCAAGCGGATCCACAATCCGACGGCCGAGCGCAACCCGGCCTCGGGTCAGTTGTTCATCATCAACCCCCTGGCGGGCGAGCGGGCCGACAATCTGTTCTCGACCCATCCGGCCACCGGCAATCGGGTGCGGGCGCTGATGGAGATGGGCGCTCGTATGGGCATGACGCCCCGCGCCTTCGCCGCGCCCGAGCCGCCGCGCCCGGCCGCGACCGGCGTGCCGGTGACGCAAACGCCGCGCGGCCCTTGGGGCTGAGACCCGACGCGGTCTAGGCTGCGTTCATGGACACGCTTGCCGAACGCTGGACCCGACTGGAGCCGCACATGACCCTGGTCGGGCCGGACGACGACCGGTCACGGCCGACCGTCATTCTGTTCCACGGCTGCGGCGGACTGAGAGATCATCTGCCGCGTTACGCCGCCGCGGCCAAGGCCGCGGGCTGGCGCGCGTGCATCCTTGATTCCTATGAACCGCGAGGGCTGAGCCGCTCGGCGGCCATGGCCTTCGTCTGCACCGGCCTGATCCTGCGCGGCGGCGAACGGTCGGGCGACGTGCTGGCGGCGATTCACGGCCTGTCGCAGCGGCCCGACGTGGATGCGTCATGCCTGGCCCTGGCGGGCTGGAGCCACGGCGGTTGGTCGATCATGGAGGCGATGAGCCTGGACCCGAGAGCGCCGGGCGCGGCGGGCTTGCGCGACGCCGGGACCTGCGACCTGTCCGGGGTTAGGGCGGTCTGGCTGGCCTACGCCTATGTCGGCTTCGCGGCGGTCAACCGGATGCGGCCGTGGCGGCATTGTCCCAAGGTCCTGGCCGTCATCGCGCGGCGCGACCACCTGACCACGGTCAGGAACGCCGAGCAGGTCAACGCCATGATCCGAAACTGCGGCGCCGAGGTCGAGACCTGGATCGCCGAGGGCACCCACAGTTTCGACGAACCGATGAACGCCCCGCCCATGCGTTATGACGACGCCCTGGCCGATGAAGCCCTGAGACGGTTCGCGGCCCTGCTGGAAGACGTCGCCTAGACCGTCTTGGCCGCCGTGGAGGTTCAGACGGTCTCGATCCGCACCGGGGCGCGGATGGAGTTGGCGATGAAGCAGTCGTCATGGCTGCGGTGGTGCAGGGCGGCGACCTCGTCGGGCGTCGGCGTGCGTTCGCCCGACCAGACGATGCGCGGACGCAGGGTCACGGCGGTGATCGCCGTCTTGCCGCGCTCGTCGCGGCCCAGGGCGCCCTCGGCCTGGTCGACATAGGAATCGACCGTGAACCCGTCCTTGGCGGCATGGGCCAGGAAGAACATCATGTGGCAGGCCGAGACGGCGGCCACCAGGGCCTCCTCGGGGTCGACGGCGGCCGGATCGCTCAACGGCGGCGGTATGCTGGACGGATCGGAAGAGGCGCGCACCACGGCGCCCCCGTCGAAGCGCCAGTCGTGCGCCCGGCTGTAGCGGCGGTCGGTGAAGACCTGATCGCCGCGTCTCCATTCGATCGTGGCCGTATGAACGGACATCAGGCCCCCCAGAAGCCGACGATGCGCTTGGTTTCCTCGACCACCGGATCGGCGATGGCGGCGGCGCGTTCGGCGCCGTCCTTCAGCACGCGGTCGATCTCGTCCGGGGCGGCCATCAGGCGGCGCATCTCGGCGGTGATCGGGGCCAGGCTCTCGACCGCCAGCTCGGCCAGTTTCGGCTTGAAGGCGCCAAAGCCCTGACCGGCGAACTGGGCCAGCACCTGTTCGCGGCTCAGATCGGCCAGGGCCGCATAGATGGCGACCAGATTCTTGGCCTCGGGGCGGGCGTCCAGGGCGTCCAAAGTCTCGGGCAGGGGTTCGGGATCGGTCCTGGCCTTCTTGACCTTGGCGGCGATGGCGTCGGCGTCGTCCATCAGATTGATGCGCGACTGGTCCGACGGGTCGGACTTGGACATCTTGGCCGAGCCGTCGCGCAGCGACATGACGCGCGGCGCCGGTCCCTGGATCAGCGGTTCGGGCTGGGGGAAGAAGCCGGGAACGCCGAAGTCGGTGTTGAATTTGGCGGCGATGTCGCGGGTCAGCTCCAGATGTTGTTTCTGGTCCTCGCCGGTCGGCACCTCGGTGGCCTTATAGACCAGGATGTCGGCCGCTTGGAGCACCGGGTAGGTGTAGAGACCGACGGACGAGCGCTCCTTGTGCTTGCCCGACTTCTCCTTGAACTGGGTCATGCGGTCCAGCCAGCCCAGGCGGGCGACGCAGTTGAAGATCCACGCCAGTTCGGCGTGGGCGCGCACGGCCGACTGCGGAAAGATGACCGACCGCGCCGGGTCCAGGCCCGAGGCCAGATAGGCGGCGGCGATCTCGCGCGTCTGGGCGGTCAGGACGGCGGGGTCCTGCCAGACGGTGATCGCGTGCAGGTCGGCCACGAACAGGAAACAGGGCGCGCCCTGATCCTGGAGCGCCACGAACCGCTTCAGCGCGCCCAGATAGTTGCCCAGGTGCAGGGCGCCGGAGGCCTGAATGCCGGACAGGATGCGGCGGGGGCCGGTGTAGGTGATCTCTTCGGTCATCAATCCATGCTCACTGGGGCGCCGCCCGGCTCGCGCTTAAGAACAGCCCTGAGTTCGGAGACGCTGGTCGCGCGGAACAGCACGACGGCGAGGGCGTACACGACCATGCCCGCGCCGCAAACCAGCACGACGGCGATTTCCTTGGTCCAAAAGACGCGCGCCAGGGTCGGATAGGCGATCCCGCAGGCCAGAAGCAGCGCGCCCATGACCGAGCTGGCGGCCACGATGCGCGACAGGCGCGAAACGAAGGGCAGGGTCGGACGCCAGGCGTTCTCGCGCATCAGGGTCCCGGCCAACAGGGCGACATTGATCCAGGCCGACAGGCTGGTGGCGATCGCCAGGCCCAGCACGCCGTCGTGGCCCGTGCGGCTCAGGCCCAGGAACAGGGCGGTCCCGACCACCACGGTGACGCCCACGGCGACCACGGCGTAGATCATCGGCCGTCGCGTGTCCTGGCGGGCGAAGAAGGGCGGAGTCAGCACCTTGGCCAGGACGAAGGCCGGAACCCCCCAGGCGAACTGGCGCAAGACGTCGGCCGTGCGCGCCGCATCGGCCGAGGTGAAGGCCCCGCGCGTCACTGTGGCGTCGATGATGAAGAAGGGAATGACGAGCAGGGCCGTGGCCGCCGGCAGGGTGAAGGCCATGGCCAGAGCGATGCCGTCGTCCAGCGTCTTCTTGCCGCCCGCGTGATCCCCGGCGACGAAGGCGCGGGTCAGGCGCGGCACCAGGGCCAGGCCGATCGCCACCCCGACCAGGCCCAGCGGCAGTTGGTATAGGCGGTCGGCGTTGTACAGCACCGAACGCGCGCCCTCGTCCGAGCCGGTCAGAAGCTGACTGACCACCGAATTGATCTGCATGGCGCCGCCGGCCAGGGCGCCGGGCACGGCCAGGGCCAGGGCGTGCTTCACCGCCGGGGTCAGACGCGGGGGACCGATCTTCAGCCGCACGCCCAGGCGCCGCACGCCCCACCACAGCAGGGCGGCCTGCAACAGTCCCGAGACGGTGACAGCCGCACTGGTCGCCAGCAGCACGGTGTCCAGATCGATCCCCGGCATCAGGCTGGGGGCCAGAAGGGCGATCAGGGTGCAGACGTTCAGCAGCACGGGTGCGCCCGCAGACAGGGCGAATTTCCCGGCCGTGTTCAACACCCCCGACAATAGCGAGGCGACCGTCATGCACGCCAGATAGGGCATGGCGAGCTGGGTCGCCGTGACCGCCAGCTTCATCAGGGCGGGCTGGTCGCGATAGGCCGACAGAAGCCACGGCATGAGCCAGGGCGTCAGCACCTGCAACAGGATGCAGAAGGCCGCGACCACCGCCAGCATGAAGGACAGGGCTTCGGACGCCGTGACGGCCGCCGCCGCCTCGCCCTCGCGCTCGCGCACCCCGCCGTAGACGGGCACGAAAGCCTGGGCGAAGGCGCCCTCGGCGAACAGGCGGCGGAACAGGTTGGGCAGCATCAGGGCGGTGGTGAAGGCGTCCATCAGCGGTCCCTGTCCGAACCGCGCCGCCAGAACCATGTCGCGCGCGAAGCCCAGAAGGCGGCTGCCCAGGGTCAGGGTCGCCTGGACCAGGGTGTTGCGGGCGAGGCTCATGCAGGGGGACGCCGAAGAGGGGAGGTGATCTAGCCCTTAGCGCGCTTCCGGGCCGGACGAAACGGGCCGATGTCGGAGACGTCGCGCGTGCCGGCGCGGGCCGAGGCGACCGCGCGCGGCGGGGCGGGCCGGTCAAGCACGGCGGTCAGGGCGTCATGGGCGGCGGCCAGGCGGTGCTTGCCCGGCGGGCCGCCCGCCGCATCGGTGACATAGAAGCTGTCGACGGCTCGGGCGCCGAAGGCGGCGACATGGGCCGAGCGGATCGACAGGCCCGCATCGGTCAGGGCGGCGGCCAGATCGGCCAGAAGACCCGGTCGGTCAGGACCGGAGACCTCGATGACGGCGGCGCCCTGTCCGGCCTCGGGCAGGACCATGACCACCGGCGCCACCGCGAAGGCGGCGCGGCGCGGATTGACGGTCCGGGCGGTCGGGACGGCGCGGACCGTGCGTCCCCGCGCGGCGGCGTCCAAGGCCTTCATCAGGTTCGAGAGACGGCGCGGTTCGGACCGGCCATAGGGCAGACCGGCGCCGTCATGCAGGTCGAACACGTCCAACGCCAGGCCCTCGGCGGTGGTGGCGACGCGGGCGCCGACGACGTCGGCCCCGGCGGCGGCCAGGGCGGCGGCCAGGTCGGCGAACAGGCCGGGCCGGTCGGGCGCGGCGACGGCGACGCGGGCCACGGCTTCGTCCGGTTCGACCGACAGGGCCTGGACCGCCGCGCCTTCGGTCCCGGCGCGGGCGACCAGGGTCGGGTGTTCGGCGGCGGGGTCGGGCGCATCGACGGTCTCGCCCCGGAACAGGGCCTCGGTGCGGGCGTAGAGGTCGCGCATCAGGCGACCCTTCCAACTGTTCCACACGCCCGGTCCCACCGCCCGGATGTCGGCCACGGTCAGGACCAGCAGCAGGCGCAGCCGCTCGGGATCGCCGACGATCTCGGCGAAGGCGCGCACCGTCGCGGGGTCGGACACGTCGCGTTTCTGGGCATAGTCCGACAGCACCAGATGATGGCGCACCAACCAGCAGACCAGTTCGATGCGGCGGCTGGCGACGCCCAGCCGTTCGCAGGCCCGGCGCGCGGCCAGGGCGCCGTCCTCCACCTGACCCCGGTCGCCGCCCTTGCCCACGTCGTGCAGCAGCATGGCCAGCATCAGGGCCTCGAAATCGTCGATCCGATGCACGATGTCGCTGGCCAACGGATGGTCGTCTTTCAGCTTGCCGCGCCAGATGTCGTTGATCAGGCCGATGGCCTGGAGCGTGTGCTCGTCGACCGTATAGGCGTGGTACATATTGAACTGGGTCTGGCCGACGATGCGGCCCCATTCGGGCAGGAAACGCCCCAGCAGCCCGGTCTCGTTCATGATCGACAGCACGCGATAGGGGCGTTGCCCCTGGGCCAGAACGTCCAGGAAGGCGCGGCTGGCGATCGGATCGCGGCGCAGGCGCGGCGACACCAGCGGCAACGACCGGCGCACGGCGGCGAAGGCGTCGGGATGCAGGTCCAGGTCGTGGTCGTCGGCGGCCACGAACAGGGTCAGGAGCCGGGTCGGGTCTTCGGTGAAGACCTGGGGTCCCGCGACGGACAGCCGTCCTTGGTCGATCAGGAAGCCGGGCGTCTGAAGCTTGCGGGTGCGGCCCGGCAACAGGCGCGACAATCCCATGGCCTTCTTCTGCTGGCGCGCCTCCAACTGGGCCGAGACGGCGCGGGTCAGGGCGCCGACGTCGCGCGCGTGCTGGAAATAGCGGCGCATGAAGCGTTCGACGGCGGGTTCGTCGCCGCGTCCGCGCCACCCCATGCGCCGCGCCGTCTCGGGCTGGCGATCGAACGTCAGCCGCTCCTCGGCCCGGCCCGCGATCAGATGCAGGTGGCAACGCACCCGCCACAGGAAGTCGAAGGCTTCGTCGAAGGCGCGCCCGTCGCGCGGCGTCAAAAGATCGGCCAGGGCCGCCGCCCCGCGCGCGCTGTCGGGGTCCAGGGCGCGGGCGATCCAGAACAGGGTGTTGAGGTCCCGCAGTCCGCCCTTGCCGTCCTTGACGTTCGGTTCGACCGAATAGCGAAAGGTCCCGGCCTTGTGATGCCGCACGTCGCGCTCGGCCAGTTTGGCGGCGATGAAGGGCCGGGCGTCGGCCTGTTTCACCGCCTTGCGGAATCGGCTGGTCAATGTCTGGGCCAGGGCCGCGTCGCCCGCCAGCAGCCGGGCCTCCAGCAGGGCGGTGCGCGCCGTCATGTCGCGTTTGGCCAGGGACAGGGCCTCGTCCAGGGACCGGCTGGCCGAGCCGATCTTCAGCCCCAGGTCCCACAGGACGTAGTGGATGAACTCCGTCACCTGTTCGATGCGCGGCGTCGGTTTCCACGGCCGCAGGAACAGCAGGTCCAGATCCGAAAACGGCGCCAGGACGCCGCGCCCGTAACCGCCGACGGCCAGCAGGGCCAGGCGTTCGGCCTCGGTGGGGTTGGGGGCGGGGTACAGGACCTCTGTCGTGACCCGCCACAGGGCTTCAAGCGCCTCGTCGGCGACGGCGGAATACAGCCGCGCCACCTCGACCCCGCCCAGACCCGCCGTCAGCTTCTGCGCGGCGCGAGCGCGGCCGGCGTCCCAATGGTCGCGCAGGATCGCCGAGACGGCGGAGCGGTTGTCCGGGGTCGAGGCGGCCTCGGCCAGACGGGCGTCGAGCGCTTCAGCCATCAGATCCTCCCCCATCGCGATGGGGGAGGATCATTTCGCCAGCCCCTTCAGACGATACAGCGCCTCCAGCGCCTCGCGCGGGCTGAGGTCGTCGGGATGGATGTCGGCCAGGGCGTCGTCCACGGCCGAGGACGGCGGCGGAGGCGGCGGTTCGGCGATGGAAAACAGGGGCAGGTCGTCCAGCCGCCCGGCGGCGGCCTTTTCGCCCTCCAGCCGCTCCAGCACGCCGCGCGCGCGGGCGACGACCGCAGGCGGAACCCCGGCCAGTTTCGCCACCTGCACGCCATAGCTGCGGTCCGCGGCGCCGGGCGCGGCCTCGTGCAGGAAGACCAGTTCGCCGTTCCACTCCTTGGCCTTCATGGACAGGTTGCGGACGTGGTCCAGCCGCGTCTCCAGCCGCGCCAACTCGTGATAGTGGGTGGCGAACAGGGTGCGGGCGCGATTGGTCTCGTGCAGGGCCTCGGCCACGGCCCAGGCGATGGCCAGGCCGTCATAGGTGGCGGTGCCGCGGCCGATCTCGTCCAGCACCACGAAGCTTCTCGGCGTCGCCTGGGTCAGGATGGCGGCGGTCTCGACCATCTCCATCATGAAGGTGGAGCGGCCGCGCGCCAGGTCGTCGCCCGCCCCCACGCGCGAAAACAGCCGGTCGACCACGCCCAGCCGCATCGACCGGGCGGGCACGAAACATCCCGCCTGGGCCAGCACGACCAGAAGCGCGTTCTGGCGCAGGAAGGTCGACTTGCCCGCCATGTTCGGGCCGGTGACGATGGCCAGCCGCGCGCCGTTCGCCCCCGCGCCGTCCAGCCTGGCGTCATTGGGCGTATAGGGATCGCCCGCCGCCTTGACCGCCGCCTCGACCACCGGATGCCGACCGGCTTCGACGATGAAGCACAGGCTGTCGTCGACCAGGGGGCGCACCGCGCCCGTCTCTTCGGCCCATTCGGCCAGGGCGGCGTCGACGTCCAGCGCCGCCAGGGCCTCGGCCGCCGCCTGAAGCGCGCGGGCCTGGTCCTGAACCGCGCGACGCCAGCCCTCGAAGGTCTCTTGCTCCATGGCCAGGGCGCGGTGGCCCGCCTGGCTGATCCTGGCGTCCAGTTCGGACAGTTCGACGGTGGTGAAACGGACCTGATTGGCCAGGGTCTGACGGTGGATGAAGGGGCTGTCGGGACCGGCTCGCATCAGCGGCTCGGCGGCCTTGGCCGTGGTCTCCAGGAAATAGCCCAGCACGGCGTTGTGGCGCACCTTGAAGGCCACGCTGGAGTCGCGGCAGGCGCGCGCCTCCAGCTCGGCGACGACGCGGCGGCTGTCGTCGCGAAGCGCGCGGGTCTGGTCCAGCTCGGGACGGTGGTTCGCGGCCACGAAGCCGCCGTCGCGGGCCAGGTGCGGCGGCTCCTGGACCAGACCTTCGATCAGCGATTCCAACAGGTGCTGGACCTCGGTCGGCGGGGTCAGGCGGGCCAGGGCGTCGGCGATGCGGACGGGCGGTCCGTCCAGCGGATCGCCGCTGACGGCGAACAGGCCCGCGATGGACTGGGCGGTGATCAGGCCGGCGCGGATGGCGGCCAGATCGCGCGGTCCGCCCCGCCCCAGGGCCAGGCGCGAGACGGCGCGCGCCACGTCGGACGAGGCGCGCAGGGCCTGACGCAGGTCGCGGCGCAGGTCACGACGGTCCAGCAGCCATTCGACCCCGTCCAGCCCCCGGTTGATCGCGGCCGGATCTGTCAGGGGCCGGGCGACCCGCTCGCCCAAGGCCCGGGCGCCGCCCGAGGTGACGGTGCGGTCGATCGCGGCCAGCAGCGACCCTTCGCGCTCGCCGCGCTGGGTGCGGTCGATCTCCAGGCTCAGGCGGGTCGCGGGGTCGATGGCCATCCAGCCCGCCTCGGCGGCGCGGCGCGGCGGCGACAGGGCCGGGACCCTGCCCGCCTGGGTCGTCTCCAGATAGGCGGCGATCAGGCCCAGGGCCGAGACCTCGGCCTCCTCGAAGGCGCCGAAGCCGTCCAGCGCCGCGACCCCATACAGTCTTTGCACGCGGTCGCGCGCCGCCGTGGGTTCGGCCAGGGCGGCGGGCAAGGCCTGGGCGACGCCGCCTGATCCGTCCAGCGCCGCGCGCGCCTGATCGTCGGCGAACAGCCGATCGGGGGCCAGCACCTCGGACGGGCGGAAGGCGGCCAGGGTGGCGGCCAGATCCTCGGGTGCGCAGGCGACGCTGTCGACCGCGCCGCCGGACAGTTCGACCACGGCCACGGCGGCCCGGCCCCGGCGCACGGCCACGGCGGCCAGCCGATTGGCCCCGCGCGCGTCCAGCAGACTGTCCTCGGTCAGGGTGCCGGGGGTGATGACGCGCACGATGTCGCGCCGGACCACGGCTTTCGATCCGCGTTTCTTGGCCTCGGCGGGGTCTTCCAACTGTTCGCAGACGGCGACGCGGAACCCCTGACGGATCAGGCGGGCGATATAGCCCTCGGCCGCATGGACGGGGACGCCCGCCATGGGGATGTCCTCGCCGCCGTGCTTGCCCCGCTTGGTCAGGGTGATGCCCAGGGCGGCGGCGGCGATCTCGGCGTCCCTGAAGAACAGCTCGTAGAAGTCGCCCATGCGGAAGAACAGGATGGCGTCCGGCTGGGCCGCCTTGGCCGCCAGGAATTGCGCCATGACCGGCGTGGTCTGGGCGTCTGCGACCTTGGGGGACGCGGGAACGGGCGGTGGGACGAGCGGGGCGTTCATGGGTCGGCCGCAAGGTGACGGATCGGCGGCCCCGGCTCAAGCGGCTTGCAGATCCTCCCCCGTGAAGAACGGGGGGAGGATTGATATTGCGACGATGCTTCCGCCCTGCCAAAAGCCCCTCAGGCGGTTAAGGGAACGCGGTCAGACACCGCGGCTGTGCCCGCAACTGTAGGCGGCGACGTCGTCGTTCGATCCGGGGTGCGATCCCCGGCGCCACTGGGAGACCGGGAAGGCGTGAACGGCGGGGGATGACCCGCAAGCCAGGAAACCTGGCCGCCGACGTCGCTCGTTCGCTGTCCGGGACCAGGCAGAGGCGCGGGGACTTGCTGTCCGTCGAAGCGACCCGATCCGGCGTCGTCCGGCCCGCTCAGGGACCGGCGGATCGGTCGCATCCTCGACGCCCAGGCGCGCGCCGCGTCCGGGCCTGACGGAGACGGAACCCATGCGGTCCATCCTTTTGACCACGGTCGCGCTTGCGACCGCCCTACCCCTGTCCGCCGCCCATGCGCAGACCGATCCAGACACCCTGCCTGAGGTCATCGTCATGGCCACGCGCCTGCCCGCCGTCGTCGCCGCCGCGCCCGGCGCCCGCGTCATCGACGCCCAGCGCATCGAGCAACGCGGCGCGATCTTCGCCACGGACATCCTGAGCGACATCCCCGGTCTGTCGGTCTATCGCGCCGGTTTCGGCGGGGTGGCCTCGGTGCGCATTCGCGGCGTCAGCCAGGACAAGTCGCTGGTGCTGGTCGACGGCGTGCCGGTCAACGACGCTTCGCAACCGGCCGGGGGTTTCGACTTCTCCGGTTTCGACTTGGGCGACATCGAGCGCATCGAGGTGCTCAGCGGGCCGCAGTCGTCGCTGTGGGGTTCGGACGCCATCGGCGGGGTCATCGCCTTCACCAGCCGCGAGCTGGACGGCCTGCGCGCCGAGGCCGAGGCCGGGTCATACGACACCCTGCGCGGACGGCTGGCCCTCGGCCGGGCCAATGATCGCTGGGCCTTGGGCGCCTCTGTCTCGCGTTTCGAGACCGACGGCGTCTCGGCGGCCGACGAGGTCAATGGAAACACCGAGGGCGACGGTTTCGAAAACACCACCATCGGCCTGAACGGCCGTTTCGCCTTCGATCAGAGGTTGTCGGTCGACGCTCGTCTTCGCTGGTCCGACAGTTTCGCCGAGCTGGACGCCTTTGGGCCGGTCGATGCGGCGGACACGGCCGCGACCGAGACCCGTTCCGGTTTCGCCCGATTGCGCGCCGACGACGTTCTGGGCCTGAATCATCAGATCACGGTCGCCGCCTCCGAGATCGAGCGCGACAGCGTCAGCGCCTATCCTTCCGTCTATCGGGGCGAGCGCGACCTGTGGCGCTGGCAGGCCGACAGCCGGGATCAGGCGGCGGTCTTCGCCTACAGTTTCGGAGCCGAGCGCGAGGAGACCAAGGCCGATCTGAACGGCCGGTCGGCCGGGCTGGGGACCACCTCGGTGTTCGGCGTGGCGCGCTATCGGCCCAGCGAGCGGCTGACCCTGAACCTGGGCCTGCGCCATGACGACACCGACGACTTCGGCGGCGAGACCACCGGCCGCGCCTCGGCGGCCTTCGCCCTGGACGGGGGCTTCATCCTGTCGGGCGCCTATGGGACCGGCTTCAAGGCGCCGTCGGTGGCGCAGTCGGTGTGCGACTTCTGCTTTGTTCTGCCGACCACCCATCCGGCGCCCCTGGTCCCGGAAACGGCCAGGGGCGGCGAGATCGCCCTGGGCTGGACCTCGGCCGACCGGAAGATCGACGGTCGGCTGACCCTGTACCGGCTGGAGGTCGAGGATCAGATCGACGGCTATTTCAATCCGGGGACGTGGGAGTTCTACTACGTCAACATCGACCGGACCCGCACCGAGGGGCTGGAGTTCGAGGGTTTCGCCGACCTGGGCGGGGGCTGGGACCTGAATCTGGCCTATGCCTGGACCGATGCGACGGACCTGGGCGCCGGAACGCCGATCCTGCGCGTGGCCGAGCATTCGGGTTCGGCGACCCTGGGCTGGACCGGCGAACGCCTGTCGGGCGCCCTGACCGTGCGGGCCGAAGGCGAAATGCCGGATTCGGGCGGGATGCGCGACGGCTTCACCGTCGTTCACCTGAACGGCGCCTGGGCGATCAATGACCGGGTCAGCCTGACCGCGCGGATCGAGAACCTGACCGACACCCACTATCAGCGACTGCTGGGTTACGGCGAGGCGGGCCGTTCGGCCTATGTCGGGATCAGGCTGCGCTACTGATGACGGCGCGGGCGTCGGCGGCGAAGGCCGCCGGCGCCTCCAGCCCCAGGGCCGACCAGTCCAGATCGGGGCGCGGAGCGTGGGCGGCGGCCAGGATGGCGCGCAGTTCGGCGGCCGAGGCGACGCTGGCCACGACGGCGGCGACGCCTTCCAGCCCCAGGGCGAAGGCCAGGGCCGCCTGCATCGGGTCCAGCCGGGCCTCGGCCAGACGCCGCCGCGTGCGCGACAGGGCCAGGGCGTGCCCGTTCAGATGATGCGGCAGTCCCTCGCTGTCGGCGAACAGCACGCCTCCGGCGAAGACCGAAGAGACGTGAACGGCGCAGTCCTGGGCGGCCAGGGCGGCGATGACGCCTTCGGTCGCGGCGCGCTGGTCCAGAAGATTGCAGGGCAGTTGCACCACATCGGGCGACAGGCGTCGGGCCAGGGCGACGGGGCTGTCGTCCATCTCGGCGCAGACGCCGATACGGCGGAACAGGCCCTTGTCCTTCAGGGCGGTCAGACGGTCCCACAGGGCGCGGCCCTCGGCCCCGGCCAGGTCGTTGACGCTGGACACTAGCAACAGGTCGCCGCGCGGCAGGCCCAGCCGTTCCAGCGAACGGCGGGCGCGGGCCTCGACCCGGTCGACGCCTTCGGAGACGGAGACGGTGCGCGCGCTGACGCGGAAGGGCGAAGGGAAGGGCCAGGCCTGGCCCAGCAGCCGCTCGCCGTCGCCGTCGGGGCGGGTGGCGATCAGGCCGACCCCGGCCTCGGCCGCCGTCTGCAACAGATGGCGCATGGCGTCTTCGCGCGCGCCGGCGGGCGCCGGAAGGGCGCGCTCCGGCTCGGTCACAACCGCCAGTGCCAGGCGGTCGACGGGAGAGGGCGAGGAGGGGAAGCTCACCCTCCGACATTGCCGAACAATGTTTAAGGGACCGTCTGCGAGACCCTTACGAACCCTTACCCAGCGAACGCGGGTCGGGATCAGTCCGCGTCGGGCTGGCGGTCGGGATGGGCGGCCTGAAAGGCGGGGTCGGCGCCCGCCGCCGCCTCGATCGCAAGCAGCCGCGGAAAGGCCCCCAGGGCGACGTTGAACCGCCGCGCCGAATAGATCTGCGGGATCAGATAGCAGTCGGCCAGGGTGGGGGCGTCGCCGAAGCACCAGCCGTTTCCATACTCGGCGACCAGGCTTTCCAGCGCCGCGAAGCCCGGCGCGATCCAATGCGCGGCCCAGGCGTCGACGGCGGCCTGATCGGCGCCGAAATCTTCACGCAGGGCCTTGCCGACGCGCAGGTTGTTCAGCGGATGGATGTCACAGCCGATCAGGGCCGCCATGGCCCGGACCTGGGCGCGGGCGACCGGATCGGTCGGCAGCAGCGGCGGCGTCGGATAGGTCTCTTCCAACCATTCCAGTATGGCCGGGCTTTGGGTCAGGACGGTCCCGTCGACTTCCAGCGACGGAACCAGCCCTTGCGGATTCAGGCGCAGATAGGCTGCCGATCGCTGGTCGCCCTCTCGCAGGTCGACCCCGCGCTGTTCATAGGTCAGACCCTTCAGATTCAGGGCGATGCGGGTGCGATAACTGGTGCCGGAGCGCCAATAGCCGTGCAGGATCATGGGCGCACCGTGAAGTCGAGGGGCGACAGGCCGTCGATGCGCGCCTCGATCCGGTCGCCGGAACGGATCGGGCCGACGCCCTCGGGCGTGCCGGTGAAGATCAGGTCGCCGGGCCGCAGGGTCCAGAGCGTCCCCGCCTTTTCGACGATCTCGGGCGGAGTCCAGACCATGTCGTCCAACCGGCCCGACTGACGGACCTCGTCGTTCACCGACAGGCCGATCGCGGCGGCCGGATCGGGCAGGTCGCCCAGCGTCAGGGCGCCGCACGGGGCCGACTGGTCGAACCCCTTGGCCGCGTCCCAGGGCCGCCCCTTGGCCTTCGCCGCCGCCTGCAAGTCGCGCCGGGTCAGATCGCAACCGACGGCCCAGCCGATGATCCGTCCGCCCTCGCCCAGGGCGCAGACCAGTTCGACCTCGTGATGCAGATCGGCGGTGGCGGGCGGATAGACGGGGTCCGCGCCATCCGTGACCAGGGCGTCGGCGGGCTTGGAGAAGAAGAAGGGTTCGGCCCGCTCATGGCCCATCTCGCGGGCGTGAGCGGCGTAGTTCTGGCCTACGCAGAGAATGCGGCGAACCGGAAACCGCGCGTCCTGGCCCAGGATCGGCAGCGACGGAACGACGGCGGGCGGGAACAGCCAGGTCATGGGCCAGGTCATGGGATCGAGGCGTGGCGTCCGCCGCCGCCGCTGTCAACGCCCGCGACGATGTTGCGTTGCGGGAACCGTCGCTGTGGTGTGGCGTTTTCCGGCAGGGTTGCTTATCTAACGTCAAGCTTATGACCGGAGCGCGCATCATGGCCACCACCAAGGCGAGAGAAGACATCAAGAACGACCTGAAGACCCTCAAGGAGGATCTCAAGGTCGGCGCGCGCGAAGAGACCGCGCGCCTGCGTGAGAAGGCCGGCGTCGCCGAGGCCCGGATTCGTGAAAAGGCCGCTGAAACCAGCGCCCAGTTGCGGGCGCGCGGCGAAGAGCTGGGCCATCAGGCCCGCGGCTATTACGAAGAAGCCCGCGTGCGCGGCCGCGAATATTACGATGACGCCGCCGAGCGCCTGGACGAGGCGCAACGCTATCTGACCGAGCGGGTGCAGGAGCGTCCGGTCCAGTCGACGGCCATCGCGCTCGGAGTGGGTCTGGTCCTAGGTCTGCTCCTGGCCGGCCGTCGTCGCTGATGTTCGGTCAAGGGCTGGTGAAGAAGGCGGTCGCCGCGGCGATCGTGGCGGCGTGCGCCTTTGTGGTGATCGTGGCCCTGGGGGCGACGGAGTTCTACGCCCTTTGCCTGGTGTTGCCGCCGTTGGCGGCTGCGGCCCTGACGGCCCTGACCTTCGCCGTTCTCGCCATGGCCACGGCCCTGATCTATCTGGCCCGTCAGGACGAGGAGGACGAAGAGATCGAACCCACGGGTCTGGGCGAACGCGCCTTCGCCCTGTTCCGCCAGCGCCCGATCCTGGGCGCGGTGGCGGCTCTGGCGGGGGGATTCATCTTCCTGCGCAACCCCGCTCTGGCGACCATGGTCGCGGCGGCCTTCACCGAGAGGCCGCAACGCCGCCGACGTTGACCGTCGAGGCGGATCACTGGAACGTCGCCCACCCAGTAGCGTTGATCCCCCATCCGTCCAAAGGAGGGTTTCATGTTGCGTGCGGCCCTTGTGTTTCTGGTCCTGGCCCTGGTCACGGGCGTCCTGGGCGTCGGCGGCGTGATCGGAGCGCCCTCGATGAGCGTCGCCTATGGCCTGTTCCTTGTCTTTCTACTGCTGGTGACCGTGTCCTTCATCACCGCCGATCTGCGACGCGGCGGACCTCGCGCCTGAGATTCTCGACCTGCGTCGCCAGTCTCAGCGGACGGCGGCCTCCAGTTCGCCCGGAACCGCCGGATCGGGCGCCGTCTCGGCGCGTCGCGTATCCTGACGGCGCGGCAGGCTCCATGTCCGATGCGGGGCGAAGACGCCGTCGATCCAGGCCATGGCCGTGACCGTCACGGTCTCGGCGTCCCATTCGATCTGATTGAAGCTGGGCGGAACCCCGCGTTCGCGATGCGACAGGGTTCCGCAGCCGACCGCGTAGGACTGACGGTCCGACAGGTCGATGGGCGCGGCGAACGGCACATGGACGTGACCCGTCAGCACCAGGTCCACCCCCGCCTCGGCGAAGATGCGCGCGGCGGCGGCGCCGCGTTTGACATCGCCGGTCACAGGGGCGCCGATCATCTCGATCAACGGATGATGGCAGGCCAGGATGCGCAAGGCGCCGACGGGCGCGTTGCGCAGCGCCTCGGCCGCACGCCGGGTCTGGTCCAGGTCGATGACGCCCTTGGACCAGTTCAGCCGCGCCTGCCAGCCGCGTGCTGTCGTCACCCCGCGCACCATGACGGCGTCGGACTTGAACTCATGGTCATGGGCCGGGTGGCCGATGGCCTGCTCGAAGGCGCGCCAGGGCCAGAACAGGCGCGCGGCCAGGTCCCAATAGGGCACATCGTGATTGCCGACGGTGACGAACACCGGCTGGGGCAGGGCGCGGACCCAGTCGCCCGCCGCCATGAATTCGTCCGGTCGGCCTTTCTGGGTGATGTCGCCGGTGATCAGGATCAGGTCCGGCGGCGCGGCATGAGCAAGGTCCAGAGCGGCCTGAACGGCGCGACCGTGTTCGCAGCCGAAATGCACGTCAGAGAATTGCAGCAGCCGCCCCATCAATCGGCGGTCTCGGGCGTGTGCGTGCGGGGGGCCAGGGCGCGGAAGGCGCGCGGCAGGAAGGTCACCACGGCCTCGCGATCCAGCATGGTCGGCTCGCCGTCGATCACGGCGGGGATGCGCGAACGGGATCCGACCGAGATGCGCCGCGCCGGGCGGGTCGAGACGGCGGGGTCGCGACGCCAGTCGTCGAACAGGGCGTGGGCGGCCATGCGCAAGGTCTCGGCCGGGTCGGCCGGGGTCATGGCGGCGGCCTCCAGGCCGACCGGTTCGTCCATGGCCTTGGAAATCACCGGGCTGATCAGGACCAGGGTTCCCGTCCGCCTGCCGCGTGCGCCGTCCAGACTGTAGAGCAGGCGACCCGAAAACGCACGTTTCAGGGCCTTTTGGGCGTGGTCCCAGGCCAGTTTGAACTTGCCGGTCCGCAAGGCCTCGCGCGCGGGCGCCCACAGCGCGGGCGATCCGAAGATGGCGGCGCAGAAAAACGGCGCTTCGCCATCAACGCGGCCGCCGGCGACGAACTGGGGTTCGCCTGTTTCCAGCGCCTGGCGCAGCGCGGCTTTCCAGTCCGTGGTGCCGTACAGGGCCTTGGGCAACATATTCATAGTGCCGCCCGGCAGGGGGGCGATCAGCGGCCCGTCCGGCCCGGCCCTGGCCGCCACCGCGCGCGCCGTGCCGTCGCCGGCCAGCACGAACACGGCGTCGGGCTGGCGTTCGAAGGCCGCGGCGACGGTTTCGTCGAAGTCACCATCCAAGGGACGGATTTCGGCCTGAAGCGCATAGTCGGCGAAGATGGCGCGCGCCTCGGCCTCGGCGTGAGGGCCGACGCTCCCCGACAAGGGATTGAGCAGCAGGACGACGTGTTTCAGCGTCGCGTGCGGGGTCAGACCACGTGGCGCGGCGGTCGAGTTATCGGACGCGGCGGCGGGAACGCCCGCGACAGAGTCGCTATCGGTCAAGGTTGTGGTCATGCCGCCCGAACGCGCGTCGGGCGGCGATGTTCCTGAAGGTCCTCGGCCGTCAGGACGCCTTCATCTCTTCGGCGGCCTTCTCGGCGCCGGCTTCCAGGGCGTCGCCGGTCTTGGCGGCGGCGTCGCTCGCCTCGTCAGCGGCCTTTTCGGCGGCTTCCGGGGCCTGACCCGCCAGACCGCGCACGCCGTTCCAGGCGCCCGAGACCCAGCCGTCCATAACCGCGCCGCCGGCCGACAAGGACCGCTCCTTGATCCCCATGACCAGGCTCGCCGCGCCGAACAAGGCCAGCAAGGTGACCAACAGGCCGACGATGGGGTTGCTGCCGGATCGACGCCCCCGGCGCGCCCAGACCGGACCGTGATCGCCGTCGTCCGCCATGCGGACAGGTTCAGGAAAACGCATACGAAGCCCCCTCAACTCAAAACACGGCGCGCATGGGCGCGCCGCCGACCGATGGCTGGACATATTAATACAGCCTTACCCTTGAGAATAGCCGGGGAACCTGTGCCATAATCCAGCGTTCTCTCCTCCGGGGCGAACCAAAGAGATTGAAGGAAAGCACCATGAACAAGGCCATCATCGCGATCGCCGGGGCCGGTCTTCTGGCTTCCGCCTGCGCCAGCGACCCGTACGGCTATAATTCGGGACCCAATGAAACGGTCCGTCAGGGCGCTACGGGCGCGGCCATAGGCGCTGTCGCGGGCGCCATCATCGGCAACAACACCGGCAGCGGCAATGCGGGCACCGGTGCGGCCATCGGTGCGGCCATCGGCGGCGTCGCCGGCGCCATGCGCGGCTCGGCCCAGGATCGCGCCAACCAGCAGCGCTACCGTGACAGCCAGGGCCGCTATTACTACTGCTACGACAACCGCCAGAGCGAATGCTACTGGGAGAACGGTCAGCGTCGCTACTAGGCCGCGAAGATCAAGCGGGGCGCGAGCCGCGACCTCGCGATCAGGGCGGCTCGTCGTACGACGAGCCGCCCTTTTCACGCCGGAACAGGAGGGTCGGTTTTGAACGGCAAGATTCTGATCGTCGCGCTGGCGACCGCCTTGGGCGGCGCGGGCCTGGCGGGATGCGAGAGCGCCGGGCGGTTCCTGCGTCGGGACCAGTTGGTGGCCCCGCCGAAGGTCTGCGCATCGCATCGGTTCGAGGTCTATTTCGCTGACGGCGAGGCCGGGCTGACGCCAGCGGCGCAGCGCGCGATCACGGCGGCCGCGGAGCGTTTGCAGGGCTGCGACATCCAGAAGGCGCGGGTCATCGGCCTGGCCGACGCGCGGGGCGGCGACGCGGCCAATCTGACCCTGTCGGAACGCCGCGCCGAGGCGGTGGCGCGTGCGCTGAACGAGGCCGGGTGGCCGGCGCCGGTCTTCGAGCTGGACGCCGCAGGCGAGACGGGCGCTGTCTCGGGCGGCGTCAACACGCCGCTGCGGCGCCGTGTCGAGGTTCTGATCGAAGCGGCGCCCCGGCGTTGACGCCTGGTTACGCCCCCTCGGCGCCGACCATGCGTCGCCAGGTCCCGGTGGCGGTCGGCGGGACGCGCGGCTAAGGTCGCGCCCCCGCCCCGAACGAGACCCGCCCCCTTGCGTCTGGCCGCCCTGTTTCTTTTCCTGTCGCTGAGCCTGGCCGCAGGCTCCGCCGCCGCCCAGGGCGTGGCCGTGACGCCGGGACTGGGCGCGCAGCGAACCGAGCGGATCGAGGCGGAACTGGTCCCGATGAGCCGCTGGGCGGCGCCGGGGTCGACGGCGATCGTGGCCGTGCGCCAGAAGATCGCGCCCGGCTGGCACACCTATTGGCGCAATCCGGGCGACTCGGGCGGGGCGACGACCTTGGCCTGGACCCTGCCCCAGGGCGCGACGGCGGGCGACATCGTCTGGCCGACGCCGCAGCGGCAACGGCTGCTGGGGCTGATGAACTACGGCTATTCGGGAACCGTCTATCTGCCCGTGCCGATCCAGGTTCCGGCGACGGCGCGGCCGGGAACGCCCCTGACGCTGACGGCCGAGGCCCTGTTTCTGGTGTGCAGCGACCAGATGTGCGTGCCCGAGCCGCTGACCCTGTCGCTGGTTCTGCCGGTGGCCGAGGGGGCGGCGCCGCTGGACCCGGCCCATGGGGCGGCGATCGAACGGACTCTGGGCCAGGCCCCGCGTCCGGCCCCGATCATGGCGCGGATCACCCGAACCGAGGACGGCCTGAGCCTGGCCGCCGCCGGAGGGCCGCTGGTCGAGGGCGCGGTGAAATGGGCCTATTTCTTTCCCTTCAAGGGCGGACTGATCGACCACGCGGCGACGCAAGCGGGCCAGGCGGGACCGCGCGGCCTAACCCTGATGCTGAAACCCGGACGCGGCCTGACGCCCGAGGCGGTCGCGGCCGGGATCGAGGGTCTGTTGCAGACCGATCGCGGGACCTGGCAGGTCACGGCCGAACCCGGCGCGGCGCCGGAGGGAGCAAGCGGGGGCGCGGCCCTGGCCGACCCTGATGCAGACAGCGCCGCAAGCGGCGGCCTGTTGGCGGCCGACCTGTTGCAGGCGGCCCTGCTGGCCTTGGCGGGCGGACTGGTGCTGAACCTGATGCCCTGCGTCTTTCCGGTCCTGGCCATGAAGGCGGCGAGCCTGGCCAAGGGGGCGCACGATCCGGCCGCAGCGCGGCGCGACGGGGTTTTGTTCCTGGCGGGCGTGTTGGCGGCCTTCGCGGTTCTGGCGGGACTGTTGCTGGCCCTGCGCGCAGGGGGCGAGGCGGCGGGTTGGGGCTTCCAGCTTCAGAGTCCCCTGGCGACCGGGACCCTGGCCCTGCTGATGCTGGCGGTGGGGCTGAACCTGTCGGGCGTCTATGCCGTCGGCGCCGGGCTTCAGGGCGCGGGCAGCGGTCCCCTGGCGCGTCTGTCGGGCGGGGCGGGGTCCTTCTTCACTGGCGTTCTGGCGGTGGTGGTCGCGGCGCCCTGTACGGCCCCCTTCATGGCCGCCGCCCTGGGTGCGGCCCTGGTCATGCCGTGGCCCGCGGCGATGGCCGTCTTCCTGATGCTGGGGCTGGGCCTGGCCCTGCCCTATCTGGCGGTCAGCCTGTCGCCCGGCCTGTTGCGGCGACTGCCGAAGCCGGGTCCGTGGATGGAGCGGCTGCGGGGCGTCCTGGCCTTTCCGATGTACGGGGCGGCGGCCTGGCTGGTCTGGGTCTTCGCGCGCCAGACGGGCGGCGAGGCCCTGGGCCTGTTGTTGATCGCCGTGGTCCTGGCCGGGTTCGGCCTGTGGCTGGTCGGGGTCAATCAGGCGCGTCGGGCCGAAGGCGGACCCGCCGTGCTCAGCGCGGTTTCCGCCGTCCTGGCCCTGATCGCGGCCTTCGCCCTGACCGTTATTGCGGCGCGAACGCCGCCCACGCCCGCGGCCATGTCGGAGCCGGGCTGGGCCAGCGACGGCGCGGTCCTGGCGTCTCGGCCCTGGTCGCCGCAAGCCGTTTCAGCGGCCCTGGCCGAGGGACGGCCGGTGCTGGTCAACTTCACCGCCGACTGGTGCGTGACCTGCAAGATCAACGAACGGACGGCCCTGTCGTCGCCGCGCCTGGCCGAGGCGATGACGAAGGCGAACGCCGTCTATCTAGTCGGCGACTGGACTCGCCGCGACGACGCCATCAGCCGCGAGCTGGAACGGCATGGCCGCTCCGGCGTGCCGCTGTATCTGGTGTACCGGCCCGGCCAGGCCGAGCCGCGCATCCTGCCGCAACTGCTGACCGAGGGGCTGGTGATCGCGGCGCTGGAGCGGTGACGCGCGTCGTCATGCGCCCAGGGGTCAATGACGCCTCCGCGTTTTCGCCGCAAACGGGGGTATGGTCACGTCCATGAAGACGACAGCCCATACGGTTTCGATGGCCGCCCTGGCCGCGCTGACCCTGGTCGGCGCCGCCGCCCCAGCGCGGGCCGAGACCCGTTTCCTGGCCTATGACGCCGCCGACCGGGTGACCCAGGCCCTGACGCGGGGAGTGACGCTGGAGGTCAGGCGCGGCCTGTTGGGCGGGGTGTCGGTGCGCCGCATCATCTCGACCACCGCGCGGGGATCGGCGCGCATCGACTATGGCGGGCCGGACGCAGTGCGGCGGTCCCTGCCGCCAGGATCGGACGAGGCGACGATCTATACGATTCCGACCGAGGGCGACGGGCGCGGCCTGTCGCGCGCCCTGTGTCCGGGGTCGGACCAGGCCTTTCTGGTGCTGGGCCGGGTGCGGGCCGGGCGCCCCCTGACCGTGCACGCCGTCGGGCGCTGGTCCGACGGGACGATGCGCCACTGTGTGACGCTGGAATACAGCTATCGCGGCGAATGGGCCTTGCCGCCTGCGGCGCCGAACGGCGCCCCTGACACGCGATAGCTGTATCCTCGGCGCGATCCCGCGCTAAACTCGATGCGATGACCGCCGCCGTCCGCCGCCGCAATGGCCAGAAGTCCCTGGCCGCCCTGTTGTTTCCTCTGACCCTGGCGCTGGCCTTGCTGGCGCTGGACGAACCCACGGCCGTGGCTGCCTGGAACCGCGCCGCCGAAGCCGTTTCGGTCGGTTGGAACGCGGTGCGCGCCCAGTGGACGCGAGGAGGTCCGGCCCGGGCCGACGCCGAAACCCATGACGGTCCCGTTCTGCAAGGCGCGTTCGCCGCCGCCGACGGGCCGACCCGAACGACGACCGGCCAGGTCGACTTCATCCGCGCCGAGCTGCGTTTCGCGGGGGGCGGGGGGCTGAAGACCCGGCCGCACCGCATCGCCTTCGGACGCGAGGCGGCCTTGGGGCGGCTGTATGGCGCGGAAGCGGACGACCAGATCGAACTGCGCCAGGTGCTGGCCGGGTCGACCGCCGGTCTGTGCCAGGGCGTCGCGCCCGGCTGGATCGGCTTGCGGCAGGACGGCGGGCGGGTCACCCTGATCGCCTTCCGCGCCGGGCCGCCGCCCGGACCCGCCGCATCGTCCGAGGCCCCGTGCGTCATCCTGAACTATCGTCGCTGATCGGAATCTACGCGGCGGGCCTTCTGGGGGTCGTCGCGGCCCTGACGAGCTGGACGCGGCCGGGAGAAGCGCCGTTTCCGGCGACGCGCGACGAGGCGGCGGTGACGGCCTATCTGCTGGACAACGGCTTTCACACCGACCTGGCCGTGCCGCGCGCGGCCCTGGCCGAGGGCGGCGGGGTCCTGACCCAGGCCCTGGCGCGGACGCCGCCGGGCGACTGGGTGCTGGTCGGCTGGGGCGACGCCCGTTTCTATGTCGATCAAAGCCCGATCCAGAACCGGTTGGCGGACGGGGCGCGGGCCTTCTTCGCCCCCGGCAACGCCTCGGTGGTGATGCTGGACCCCTATCCGCACGATCCCGTCCGCCTGGGCGCGCCCGAGCGGCGTCGGACGCTGCGCCTGTCGCGCCAGGGGTTCGCGGCCCTGCGCGCCCGGCTGGAGGCGTCGCTGGCGGCGCCGGACGGGGCGCCGGTGCTGGCGGCGGCGCGGGCGGGTGACGACGCGCGCTTCTTCGCCTCGGTCGAGACCTTCTGGGTCGGGCATCTGTGCAACCACTGGACGGCGGGCCTGCTGAACGCGGGCGGCGTGGCGGTGCGGCCGTTCCGCTCGATCGTTTCGGCCGAGCTTCTGGCGGCGGTGGACAGGGCGTCGCTGGACAGTGCGGGCCAAGGGGCCTAGACCGCCCGCTCTTTCATTTCGGCCGCGGTTAAAAGGCTTCGCCTTTTCGACCTGATGCGGCCAGGCGTCTTCAGCCGGGTCCGATCCCCGGCGGCGAAGGCAAGGAGGCGCGCCATGGGCCGCAAGCAGCACACCCGCAACGCATCGGGACCCCAGGGGCCGTCCCAGCGCCAACTGCGCGCCGGCGAACTGATCCGTCACGCCCTGGTCGACGTGCTGCGCGAGGAGGAGATCCACGACGCGGCGCTAGCGGGCGTGTCGATCACCGTCACCGAGGTGCGGATGTCGCCCGACCTGCGCCACGCCACCTGTTTCGTCGAGCCGCTGGGCGCCGGGGTCGATGCGGCCGAGACCACCGGCCATGAGGACGAGATCATCAAGGCGCTGAATACCCACGCGCGCTTTCTGCGCGGTCGGCTGGGTCCCAAGCTGGACATGAAATTCACGCCCGATCTGAAATTCCGCCATGACGAGAGCTTCGACAACGCCAGCCACATCGACCGGCTGTTCAACGAGCCGCGCGTGCGGGCCGATCTGGAGCATGACGAGGACGAGGCATGATCCGCCTGATCCAGCCTTCTCCCCTTGGGGGGAGAAGGCTGTTCGGAGCATTGTGATGGGACGGCGCAAGTCGGGCCTGAACATCCATGGCTGGGTCTGTCTGGACAAGCCGCTGGAGATGGGATCGACCGAGGCGGTCACCCGCGTGCGGCGCCTGTTCGACGCCAACAAGGCCGGGCACGCGGGCACACTGGACCCCCTGGCCACCGGCATACTGCCCATCGCGCTCGGCGAAGCGACCAAGACCGTGCCCTTCATGATGGAGGCGCGCAAAGCCTATTGCTTCACCATCCAGTGGGGCGTCTCGACCGACAGCGTCGACCGCGAGGGACGCGAGGTCGGACGCTCGGACGTGCGGCCGACGGTCGAGGCGGTGCGCGCGGCCCTGCCCGCCTTCGTCGGCGAGATCCAGCAGGTCCCGCCGGCCTTTTCGGCCATCAAGATCAATGGCGAGCGGGCCTATGACCTGGCGCGCGGCGGCGAGGCGGTCGAACTGTCGCCGCGCGCCGTGACCGTGCATTCGGCCCAGGTGTCGGCCGCGCCGGACGCCGACGGGGACCAGGACTGGGTCGAGATCCGCATCGAGACGGGCAAGGGCGTCTATGTGCGCTCCCTGGCCCGCGACCTGGCCGCCGTTCTGGGCGCCGAGGGGCACGTCTCGGCCCTCAGGCGCGAGCGGGTGGGACCCTTTTCGACGCAAAACGCGGTGACGCTGGATTTCCTGACCGATCTGGTGCATAGGGACGCCGCCTTTGAAGGCCTCTTGCCCGTTTCGACCGCCCTGGACGACATCCCGGAGCTGGCCGTGACGGAACAGGACGCCTTCGCGCTTCGGCAGGGACGGCCGATCGTACTGCTCCCCCGACAGGTTGAGACGTTGAAGAGTCGGCTTTCAGGCGGCTCGCGCACCGTTTCCGTCTTTCAGGGTCAGACGCTCGTCGCGCTCGGTTCGTTGCGGGCCGGTCGGCTTGAACCCGACCGCGTTTTCAACCTGTCCTGACGCGCCCCGAAAGGGACCGAAAGGACGCCCAACGCCCTCGAGCAGCGAGCCTCCGCGAGGCGAGCGATAGGGCAAGAAAGGGAATACCGATGTCGATCACTGCTGAACGCAAGCAGGAAGTCATCGCCGACAACGCCCGCGCCGCGGGCGACACCGGCTCGGCCGAGGTTCAGGTCGCGATCCTCTCGGAACGCATCGCCAACCTCACCGAACACTTCAAGACCCACAAGAAGGACAACCACTCGCGTCGCGGCCTGCTCAAGATGGTCTCGCAGCGTCGCCGCCTTCTGGACCACCTGATCAAGGTCGATAAGGCGCGTTACACCGCCCTGATCACCAAACTGGGCCTGCGCCGCTAAGCGCGCCTGGAACTGGAATTCGAGGCGCGGGCCATGTCCGCGCCTCTTTCCGTATCTACGCGACCCGCGCGCCACGGGAGTATGGCGCATACGCGAGGGCTGGATACCGGTCCTCATTTTCCCGGGTTCGCCGCGATGGCGCGGCCGCCCATGGACCGAAGGACTGAACGCCCGACGCTCCGCCCCACTGATGGGACTCCGGCCGGAATACGCCGCCCGGACTACGAAAGACGAAATATGTTCGACATCAAACGCAAGACGATCGAATGGGCCGGCCGCCCGCTGACGCTGGAGACGGGCCGCATCGCCCGCCAGGCCGACGGCGCTGTCCTGGCCACCTATGGCGACACCGTGGTCCTGGCCACCGTCGTTTACGGCCGGGCGCCCAAGCCGGGCCTGGATTTCTTCCCCCTGACCGTCAACTACCAGGAAAAGACCTTCGCCGCGGGCCGCATCCCCGGCGGCTATTTCAAGCGTGAAGGCCGCCCGACCGAGAAGGAGACGCTGGTCAGTCGCCTGATCGACCGTCCGATCCGTCCGCTGTTCGTCAAGGGCTTCAAGAACGAGACTCAGGTCGTCGTCACCGTTCTCCAGCACGACATGGAGAATGACCCGGACATCGTCGGCATGGTCGCCGCCTCGGCCGCCCTGACGATCTCGGGCGTGCCCTTCATGGGTCCGATCGGCGCCGCGCGCGTCGGCATGATCGACGGCGAAATGGTTCTGAACCCGGCCGTGGACCAGATGGCCTCGTCGGCCCTGGACCTGGTCGTGGCCGGCACCGCCGACGCCCTGATGATGGTGGAGTCCGAGGCCAAGGAGCTGTCGGAAGAGACCATGCTGAAGGCGCTGATGTTCGCCCACGCGGGTATGCAGCCGGTCATTGACGCCATCATCGAACTGGCCGAACACGCCGCCAAGGAGCCGTTCGACTTCGCCGCCGAGGACCATTCGGACGTCGTCGCCTCGATCAAGAAGCTGGTCGGCGAAGACATCAAGACCGCCTACACCCACGTCGGCAAATACGACCGCCGTTCGGGCGTCGACGCGGCCAAGAAGGTCGCCGCCGCCGCCCTGGTGAAGACCGACGAGAACCCCGACGGCGTCGACAGCTCGAAATTCTCGGCCGCCTTCAAGGAGTGCGAAGCCGAAGTCCTGCGTCGCGACATCATCGAGAACGCCCACCGCGTCGACGGCCGCGCCCTGGACAAGGTCCGCGCCATCGTTTCGGAAGTCGGCGTCCTGCCGCGCACCCACGGTTCGGCCCTGTTCACCCGCGGCGAGACCCAGGCCCTGGTGGTCGCCACCCTGGGCACCGGCGAGGACGAGCAGTACATCGACAGCCTGACCGGCACCTACAAAGAGAAATTCCTGCTGCACTACAACTTCCCCCCCTATTCGGTGGGTGAAGCGGGCCGCATGGGTTCGCCCGGCCGTCGCGAGATCGGCCACGGCAAGCTGGCCTGGCGCGCCATCCGTCCGATGCTGCCGTCGGCGGAGGAATTCCCCTACACCATCCGTCTGGTGTCGGAGATCACCGAGTCCAACGGTTCGTCGTCGATGGCCACCGTCTGCGGTTCGTCGCTGGCCCTGATGGACGCGGGCGTACCGCTGGCCCGTCCGGTGTCGGGCATCGCCATGGGTCTGATCCTGGAGCCGTCGGGCGAGTTCGCCATCCTGTCGGACATCCTGGGCGACGAAGACCATCTGGGCGACATGGACTTCAAGGTCGCCGGCACCCGTGACGGCATCACCTCGTTGCAGATGGACATCAAGGTCCCCGGCATCACCGAGGAGATCATGAAGCAGGCCCTGACCCAGGCTTCGGCCGGTCGCCTGCACATCCTGGACGAGATGGACAAGGCCATGGAGGCGCCGCGCGCCGAACTGGGCGAGTTCGCGCCGAAGATCGAAACGGTCAAGATCCCGGTCGACAAGATCCGCGAAGTGATCGGCTCGGGCGGCAAGGTGATCCGCGAGATCGTCGAGAAGACCGGCGCCAAGATCGACATCGGCGATGACGGCACTATCAAGATCGCCGCCAACGACCAGGACAAGATCGAGGCCGCCAAGACCTGGATCAACTCCATCGCCGCCGAGGCCGAGGTGGGCAAGATCTACACCGGCAAGGTGGTCAAGGTCGTGGACTTCGGCGCCTTCGTGAACTTCTTCGGCGCCAAGGACGGCCTGGTCCACGTGTCGCAGATGGCTCTGGAGCGCGTCGCCAACCCGGCCGACGTCGTTTCGGAAGGCCAGGAGGTCAAGGTCAAATTCCTGGGCCTGGACGACCGCGGCAAGACCAAGCTGTCGATGAAGGTCGTCGATCAGACCACCGGCGAGGACATCACCGACAAGATCAACGCCGAACGCGCCGAGCGGGGCGAGCCGCCCCTGTCGGAAGACACCGGCGGCCGTCCCAAGCGGGATGGCGACCGCGGCGGCGACCGCGGCCGCCGTCGTCGCGACTGATCGAAGGCTTCAAGCCTGACATGAAGAAGGCGGCGTCCGGATCGGGCGCCGCCTTTTTCGTTCGGGCCTTGTCCGCCAAGGGGGCGGTCGGCTCAATCGAAGATGTCGAAGATATCCATCCGCTTCTTCTTCTTGCGGTGGTGATAGTCGTCGTCGCGGCGATAACGGTCGTCGCGATAGCCCTGTGGCGGGCCGCCCCAAGGCTGCGGTTGCGGGGCCGATTGCGGCGGATAGGGCTGGGCGGCCGCTTGCGGCGGCGGCGCGGCGGGGCGTGCGTCTTGAGTGGCGGCCTCCATCAGCTTTTCCAGCTCGCCCCGGTCCAGCCATACGCCGCGGCAGGTCGGGCACATATCGAACTGGACGCCGGACCGTTCCAGCGTCTGCATCGGCGCATTGTCGTTGGGGCACATCAGAAGGGGCATGGGCGTCTCCGTGTCATGCCCACAGACTTGGGCGCCCGAAGGCTGTTCGCCCATGCGACCAAACGGCCCAGGCGCATGGCGTCAGCAGGTCTGGCCCGCGGCCCAGCCCGAAGACCAGGCCCATTGGAAATTATAACCGCCCAGCCAGCCCGTGACATCGACCGCCTCGCCGATGAAGAACAGGTTGGGCCGGTCCCGAACCGCCATCGTCTTCTGATCCAGGGCCGCCGTGTCGATTCCGCCCAGGGTCACCTCGGCCGTGCGATACCCCTCCGATCCCACCGGCTTCAGGGTCCAGTTGTTGACCGCCTGGTCGACGGCCCGCAACGCCTTGTCCGACAGGTCGCCCAGATTGCCGCCGATCTTCAGCCGCGCCAGCACGGCGTCGGCCAGACGCCGGGGCGTGATGTGGCCGAGCGCCGCCGCCGCCGCCTGCCGTCCGTTTTCGGCCCGCGCCGCGCGCAGGGTCTCGAACACATCGACATCGGGCGCCATGGACAGGGTGATCGCCTGCCCCTCGCGCCAATAGCTGCTGATTTGCAGGATCGACGGCCCGCTGACGCCCCGGTGGGTGAACAACAGGCCCTCGCGGAACCGAGTCTTGCCGTGGCCGACCACCGCATCGACCGACAGGCCCGCCAGGGGCGCCGTCTCGGCCAGCAGGCCCGGCTCGAAGGTCAGGGGGACCAGGGCGGGTCGTGTTTCGGTGACGCGCAGATCGAACCGGCGCGCCGTCTCATAGGCCCAGCCGGTGGCCCCCATCTTGGGGATCGACTTGCCGCCGGAAGCGACGACCAGACTGGCGGCCGTGATCCGCGAACCGTCCGACAGGCGCACGCGGAACCCGTCGCCCTCAACCTCCAGCGTCTGGACCCCCACGCCCAGCCGCAACTCGACCCCCGCCGCCGCCATGTCGTCGGTCAGCATACGGACGATCTGTTTGGCGCTGCCGTCGCAGAACAACTGGCCCAGGGTTTTTTCGTGCCAGGCGATGCCCGCCGCATCGACGCGCTTGATGAAGTCCTGCTGGGTGAACCGCCTCAGGGCCGAGGTGGCGAAGCGCGGGTTCTCGCCCAGAAACGCCTGCGGCCCGACGCCCAGATTGGTGAAATTGCACCGCCCTCCGCCCGAAATGCGGATCTTCTCGCCCGGCGCCGAGGCGTGATCGATGACCAGAACCCGGCGTCCGCGCCGCCCGGCCTCGACGGCGCACATCATGCCCGCCGCGCCCGCGCCGACGATCAGGGTGTCAAGGGACCGCATCGGAAATCCTGCCGCGCGAAAAGAACGGGAATCACTAGAGCGCCGATACTACAGCGTTATTCCTCGGCCTTGTTCTCGATCTCTTTCGCGCGGCGACGCTCCAACTGCTGGATGCTGGTGTCCGGCGTAGGCAGGTTCTCGGGCATGACGCCGCCCAGTTCTTGGATCGTGGCGCGGACCTTCTTGCCCACCTGCATATGTACGTCGTTGGCTCGCGCCTTGGTGTGGACGCCGTCGCGTCGAAGCTTTTCTTCCGTTTGTGTGGCGCGAAACAGATTAGCGGCCAGCTCGGTGCTGCCCATGTGGTCGAGGATCTTCTGGCTTTTCTTCAGCCCCTTTTGCGCGTGGATGTCGCGCATGGTGCGGCCGCCATACAGGCCGCGATAGCCGCGATCCTAGAATACGGCATAGTCCAGACCAGTGGTCACCCCCGCCTGGCTGGCGGCCGAAGCCAAGGCGGTGTTGTGGTGCGCCATTTCGCGTCGAGGCATCAGACGGCGCTCGTCTTCGGTCAGGCCGTTGAAGGCCGGATCATCCTGGATCTCCTGCCGCCGTGTCTGGACGGCGAAATAGGTCTGACCCTGGGCGATGACCGGCTTGGACGGGTCGCCGTTCTGAACGATCAGGTAGCAGGCGTAGCGGGACAGGCGGATGTCGGGGATTTCCCGGCGCGCGCCCTTCCCCAAGTCGATCATTGTGGTGACGTCACCGAAATGATCCAGCGGGTCGAGACCGGCCGCCGCCGCTGCTGTCCGCGCCTTGTCGATGACCGCGCTGAAGTTGCGGTAGTCCTGATAGTCCAACACCAAGGCCAGTTGGCGCGCCAGCCAGTATTCGACCCCTTCGTCCTGATGGCGGATGGACTCGAACGTCTGACGGTGCGGTTCAGAGGGGTCGATTTCAGCCATGGCGAGAGGAGAACAAAAAGGCAACCCTATGTCAACACGCCTGAGTGGCCCGGACCAGGGTCCGCTTACTCCGGTGATCGGGACGCGTCGCTCGGCCTAGAGGCCAAGGGCGATGCGGTAGCTGGGGTGGACGATGTCGGTCCATTCCGGGTGCTTCTTCAGATAGCCGGCGAAGAAGGGGCAGGTCGGCAGGACCAGAAGGCCGCGCGTGCGAATGTCTTCGAGCACGTAACGGGCCATGCGGCTGGCGACGCCGCGCCCTTCCAGGGCCTGGGGGACCAGGGTCTCGGTGATCAGCAGGCCGCCGCCCGCCTCGTTATAGATCACCACGGCGCTCTGGCCGTCGAAGTCCAGGACGTAGCGGCGCGCTTCGCGGTCGTCGCGGATGGGGGCGTCGTTCAGGTCGGTCATCAGTGTGCGTCATCCCAGTTTTGCGCGGCGCGCGCGTCGACGATCAGCGGCACGGTCAGGGCCACGGCCGGTTCGGCGGCCGATTCCATCACGCGCTTGACCAGGGCCACGGCGGTTTCGGCCTCGGCCTCGGGCGCCTCGAACACCAGTTCGTCGTGGACCTGCATCAACATACGGGTTTTCAGACCCGCCTCGGCCAGGGCGTCCGGCATCCGCATCATGGCGCGGCGGATGATGTCGGCGGCGGCGCCCTGGATCGGGGCGTTGATGGCCGCGCGCTCGCCGAACTGGCGCTCGGCGCCGGATTTGGAATGGATGGCCGGAATGTGGATGCGACGGCCGAAGACGGTGGAGACGAAGCCGTCTTGGCGCACCTGGGCCTTGGTGGCGTCCATATAGTCGCGGATGCCGGGGAAGCGTTCGAAATAGGTCTTGATGTAGGCTGCGGCCTCGCCCTGGTCGATGCCGAGCTGGGCGGCCAGGCCGAAGGCGGAAATACCGTAGACGATGCCGAAATTGATCGCCTTGGCGCGCCGACGGGTTTCGGAATCCATCTGGTCGATGGGAACGTTGAACATCTCGGACGCGGTGGCGGCGTGGATGTCTTGGCCCGCCTTGAAGGCGCGTTTCAGCTCAGCGATGTCGCCGATATGGGCCAGGAGGCGCAGCTCGATCTGGCTGTAGTCGGCGCTGATCAGGACATGGCCGGGCGCGGCGATGAAAGCCTGACGGATCTGGCGGCCGATCTCGGTTCGGATCGGGATGTTCTGGAGGTTGGGGTCCGACGAGGCCAGGCGGCCGGTCGAGGCGGCGGCCAGTTGATAGCTGGTGTGCACCCGGTCGGTGTTCGGATCGGCCGCCGCCGTCAGGGCGTCGGTATAGGTGCCCTTCAGCTTGGACAACTGGCGCCATTCCAGCAGGGTGCGCGGCAGCTCGTGCGTCAGGGCCAGGTCTTCCAACACGCTGGCGTCGGTGGCCCACTGGCCGGTGGCGGTCTTCTTGCCGCCGGGCAGGCCCATTTCGCCGAACAGGATGTCGCCGATCTGTTTGGGGCTGCCCAGGTTGAACGGGCGGCCGGCCAGCGCCTGGGCCTTGTCCTCCAGCTCGACCATGCGCAGGCCGAAGGCGTGCGACAGACGCTTCAGTCGGGTCGGGTCGATGCGGACGCCCGCCAGCTCCATATCGGCCAGGACGGCGGGCATTCCCCGCTCCAGCGTCTCATAGACGGCGGACAGGCGCTCGGCCGCCAGGCGGGGTTTCAGCAGGCGCCACAGGCGCAGGGTCACGTCGGCGTCTTCGGCGGCGTAGCGGGTGGCGGGGTCCAGTTCGACGTGTTTGAAGCTCTTTTGCGCCTTGCCCGTTCCGGTCACCGCCTTGAAGGGGATCGGCTCGTGGCCCAGCCAGCGTCTGGACAGCTCGTCCATGCCGTGGGTGTGGCTGCCGCCGTCCAGGACGTAGCTGATCAGCATGGTGTCGTCGATCGGGGCCAGGCGGATCCCGCGCCGGGCCATGACGGCCATGTCGTATTTGATGTTCTGGCCCACCTTCAGCACGGCGGGGTTCTCCAGCAGGGTCTTCAGCCGGGCCAGGGCCGTCGCGGCGTCGATCTGCTGGATCGGCGGTCTGGCCGGGCCGTCGCCGAAGTCCAGGCCGCCGTCGTTTCCCGCCGCGTCAGGGTGTTCGTGGGCCACGGGCACATAGCAGGCGTCGTTCGGCCCAATGGCCAGGGAGAAGCCGCACAGGCCAGCATGGGTGGACGACAGGGCGTCGGTTTCGGTGTCGAAACCGACGATCCCGGCGGCCGTCGCCCGAGCGATCCAGTCGTCCAGCGCCTCCAGAGTCTGGACGCAGACATAGGCGTCGGCGTCGAAAGCCTGGTCCTGGATCGGCGCGGGCGTCGCGGCCGGGGCGTGGCGGGGCGTGGCGACCGGCGCCGACATCGGCTTGGGCGCGAAGGCCGAGCCGTCGTGGGCCGCCGCCTTGCCGTCGCCGACGCGCCGCGCCAGGGTGCGGAACTCCATCTCGTCCAGGAAGGCCGACAGGGTCGCGGGATCGGGGTCGCGCACCACGAAGTCGGCGATCGGCTCGGGCGCGGGAACGTCGCAGACCAGTTTGACCAGCTCACGGCTGAGGCGGATCTGATCGGCGTGCTCGATCAGGGTCTCGCGCCGTTTGGGCTGTTTGATCTCGCCCGCGCGGGCCAGGAGCGTGTCCAGATCGCCGTATTCGTCCAGCAATTGGGCCGCCGTCTTGGGACCGATGCCGGGCGCGCCGGGCACATTGTCGACGCTGTCGCCGACCAGGGCTTGCAGGTCGATCATCTTGTCCGGGGTGACGCCGAATTTCTCGATCACGGCGTCCTGGCCCAGGCGCCGCTCCTTCATCGGGTCCCACATGACGACATGGGGTCCGATCAACTGCATCAGGTCCTTGTCAGAGCTGACGATCACCGCCTCGCCGCCCGCGTCGCGCGCCCGGCAGGCGTAGGTGGCGATCAGGTCGTCGGCCTCATAGCCGGGCAGTTCGACGCACGGCACGCCAAAGGCCGCCGTCGCCTGGCGCACCAGGGGGAATTGGGGGATCAGGTCCTCGGGCGGGGCCGAGCGGTTGGCCTTGTACAGATCGTACAGGTCGTTCCTGAACGTCTTTTCCGAGTGATCGAACACGGCCGCCAGATGGGTCGGGCCGTCCGCCCCCTTCATGTCGCGGATCAGCTTCCACAACATATTGCAGTAGCCCTGGACCGCCCCGACCGGCAGGCCGTCGGACTTGCGCGTCAGGGGCGGCAGGGCGTGATAGGCGCGAAAGATGTAGGCCGAGGCGTCGATCAGCCACAGCCGGATGGCGGAAGGGTCGGCGGCGTCGGGCGTGTCGGTCATGGGCCGGACCCTAGCGGCGCCCGCGCGCGCCGTCATCGTCCAGTTCGTCTCTTGATCGTCTCTTGGGTCGGGGCGCGGCTTCGGCTTAACTGCGCGCCATGCACACCGCGTCGTTTCATGGCGTCCTGGACGCCGCCCGCCAGATCGCCGGACAGGCCGTCCGCACCCCCCTTATCGAAAGCCCCGCCCTGAACGCACGGCTGGGCGGGCGGGTGCTGTTGAAGGCTGAGACCCTGCAATACGCCGGGGCGTTCAAATTCCGCGGCGCCTACAACCGCATCAGCCGCCTGACGGACGAGGAGAAGGCGCGCGGGGTCGTGGCCTATTCCTCGGGCAATCACGCCCAGGCGGTGGCGGCGGCGGCGCGCCTGATCGGGACCTCGGCCGTCATCGTCATGCCCGCCGACAGTCCGAAGGTGAAGGTCGACGGGGTCATCGCCTTCGGCGGCGAGGTGCGGACCTATGACCGCTATCGCGAGAGCCGCGAGGCCATCGGCGAGGCGATCGCGGCCGCGCGCGGGTCGGTGCTGGTGCGGCCGTTCGACGACCCCTTCGTCATCGAGGGCCAGGGCACGGTGGGGCTGGAGATCATGGAGCAGGCGGATGCGCCGCTGGATCAACTTCTGTGCGGAGCCTCGGGCGGCGGATTGATCGCGGGGATCAACCTGACCCTGGCCGCGCGCTCGCCGGACACGCGCGTCATCGGCGTCGAACCGGCGGCCTATAACGACACCCAGATCTCGCTGGCGGCCGGGGAGCGGCTGACCTATCCGCCGGTTTCCCAGCCGTCGATCTGCGACGCCCTGATGACCGATCGGCCGGGCGAGCTGACGTTTCCGATCAACCGGCGGCTGGAGCGGGTCGTCACCGTCACCGACGCCGAGGTCGCGGCGGCCATGCGCTACGCCTTCGGCGTGCTGAAACTGGTGGTCGAACCGGGCGGCGCGGTGTCGCTGGCCGCGCTGCTGGCAGGCAAGGTCGAGACCCTGGGCCTGACCACCGCCGTCGTCCTGTCGGGCGGCAATGTCGATCCGGCCCTGTTCGCCGCCATCATCGAAGACCGTTTCACCCCCGCCGGAGCCTGAGCCATGACCCGTCCGTCCGAACTGTCCGCCCTGATCGGCCAGGAGGTCGGCGTTTCGCGCTGGTTCCTGATCGACCAGGCCCGCATCGACGCCTTCGCCGACGTCACCGAGGATCATCAGTTCATCCATGTCGATCCCGAGACCGCGAAACAGACGCCCTTCGGCGGAACCATCGCCCACGGATTCCTGACCCTCAGCCTGGCCTCGGCCATGAGCTATGACGCAGTCAAGCCGCTGGACGGGGTGGTGATGGGGGTCAACTACGGCTTCGACAAGCTGCGTTTCCTGGCCCCGGTCCCGGCCGGATCGCGGGTGCGCGGGCGGTTCAAACTCTTGTCGGCCGAAGACAAGGGCGCCCAGCCTGGCGGCGGCGTCCGCTGGCTGATCAAACACGAACTGACTGTCGAGATCGACGGCGCCGACAAACCCGCCCTGATCGCCGAGTGGCTGGGGATGCAGGTGGTAGGGTGACTTGAGGCGGGGGTGACGGTCGTTGAATTGGACCAATACATGGTCCATATTTGGTCCGTGACCCATATCTCCGTCTCCGACGCCAAGGCCCAACTGACCGACCTCGTCCGTAGGGCTGAGGCGGGAGAGGATGTCGTGCTGACGCGCCACGGAAAGGAAGTGGTGCGGCTGGAGCCGGTTCGTCCAGGTCGCCCATCCAAGACCCGCGAGGAAAAACTGCGGGCCATCCGTGAAATCCAGGAGGCGGCGCGCGGCAAGTTTCCGGCGGATTTCGACTCCGCGCGAGCCGCCGACTTCCTCTATGGCGACGACAGCCTGCCGGGGTGATCGCCGTCGACAGCTCAGCGCTGATTGAAGTGATCGCCAAACAGCGCCGGGCCGCCGAGTGCGCGGACGCCCTCTTGTCCGACGACCTGATCCTGTCAGCCGCAACCCTGGCTGAGAGCTACATCGTCGCGATGCGGAAACAGGCGACCGATGAGCTGACACGGCTGCTGGCTGTCGTCTCGCCCGATATCGAGCCTGTCACGGCGGCCTTCGCCCTGGACGCCGTCGCCGCCTATCGACGATGGGGCAAGGGCTTCCATCCCGCCGAGCTGAATTATGGCGACTGCTTCAGCTATGCCGTCGCCAAGACCCACGACTGTCCGCTGCTGTACGTCGGCGAGGATTTCGCCAAGACCGACGTGGTCAGCGCCCTGGGCTGATCACCCCTCGCCCAGACACCGCAGGGCCACTTCCAGATTTCGCATCCCGTCCTCGCCCGTCACCGCCGGGGTCTCGCCGGTGCGGATGGCGTGGGCGAAGGCTTCCAGCTCTTTCTTCAGCGGCTCGTTGGGCCAGCTCATGACGCCGCGCGTCGAATAGCTGCCGTCGGGCTGCTGGCCGAAATACTCCGTGACCTGGCGGGTCATCAGGTCGGCGACGACGAATTTGTTCTGGGTCGCGACCTGAAGAGTGCGGGTCTTGTAGGGGGTGACCCAGTTGGTGGTGATATGGGCGATGACCCCGTTTTCCAGCCGGAACTGCAACAGGGCGGTGTCCTCGCGGTGGCCGTGGGTGGCGGCCAGTTGCGGCTGGACCTCGACGATCTCTGAGCCGGTCAGGTGACGGATGATGTCGATGTCGTGCACAGCCAGGTCGATGACCACCCCGACCTCGCCCATGCGCGGCGGAAAGGGACCGACGCGGGTGATCTGGATCGAGACGACCTGTTCGTCGGCGATGGCGCGCTTGACCGCCTCGACCGCCGGATTGAAGCGTTCGACCTGGCCGACCATCAGCACCCGGTCATTGGCCCTGGCCGCGTCGATCATGCGCTGGGCGTCGGCCACGGTGGCGGCGATCGGCTTTTCGACCAGCACGTGGACGCCCTTTTCCAGCAGGGCCACCGACAGGTCGGCGTGGGTGCGGTTCGGCGTGGCCACGATGGCGGCGTCCAGCCCGGAGTCCAGGAAGGCCTGGATCGTCGAGACCCCGGTCGCGCCATAAGCGGCGGCCACGCCCTGGGCCGTCACGGCGTCCATGTCGAACACGGCGGTCAGGTCGAAGTCGCGGATCTCGGACGCCACGCGCGCATGGTTGCGGCCCATGACGCCGGCGCCGGCGACGCCGATCTTCAGCGGGGCGGGATGCTGGGTCATGCGGATCAGCCCTTGAACGACGCGACGGCGGCGATGATGCGGTCCTGGGTCGCCTCGTCCAGGTCGGCGTGCATCGGCAGGCTGATGACCACGTCCTTCAGACGCTCGGTCTGGGGCAGGCCCTGGGGTCCGCGCGGATACATCTCATAGGCCGGCTGAAGGTGCAGCGGGATCGGATAATAGACCGCCGTCGGCACGCCCTGTTCGCGCAGATGCGCCGCCAGGCCGTCGCGGTTCGGATGTTCGATGGTGTACTGCGCCCAGTTGGAGACATTGCCGGTCGGCACGTCGGGCACGACAGCGACATGGTCGCGCAGACCTGCATTGTAGCGGGCGGCGATGCGGTTGCGCCATGCGATCTCGTCGCCGAAGACCTTGAGCTTCTCGATCAGGACGGCGGCCTGGATGGTGTCCAGGCGGCTGTTCAGGCCGACACGCATATTCAGATATTTAGGATCGTGATCGAAGGTGCGGCCTTCCAGATCGCGGGCCACCGCCTTGCCGTGCACGCGGATGGAATCCATCAACTGGGCCAGGTCGTCGCCGTTGGTCAGCACCGCCCCGCCGTCGCCGTAGCACCCCAGGGGCTTGGCCGGGAAGAAGCTGGTGGTGGTGACGTCGGCCCAGGTCAGCGGATGGACGCCGTCGATCGTGCAGCCGAAACCCTGGGCCGAATCCGAAATCAGCTTCAGACCATGCCTGTCGCAGATCGCCCGGATGGCCGGATAGTCGGCCGGTTGCCCGAACAGGTCGACGGCGATGACCACGCGCGGGGTCAGGCGGCCCTCGGCCTTGGTCGCTTCGATGGCCGCCTCCAGATGGGACGGGTCCATGTTGTAGGTCCGGGCGTCCACGTCGATGAACACTGGCTCGGCGTCGAACCAGGGCACGATCTCGGCGGTGGCCGCAAAGGTGAAGGACGGCGTGAACACCGCGTCGCCGCGCCCGATCCCCCAGGCCATCAGCGGCAGGGCCAGGGCGTCGGTGCCGTTGGCGCAGCCCAGGGCGTGCTTGGCCTGGCCGAAGGCGGCCAGATCGGTCTCGAACTGGCGGACCTGCGGTCCCATGACCCAGGCCCCGCCGACGACGGCCTGTTGTACGGCGGCCTCGATCTTGCCGTTCAGGCGCAGGCGTTGGGCCTGAAGGTCGATGAAGGGGATCATGCGGGTCTCGGATCAGCGCCGCGTGCGGCGGATGGGATTCAGCGGCCTTTATCAAACGGCTCGCCGCCACGCCAAACACGACAGGGTCACTTCCCGTTGCCGGTTGCAACAGCGGGCGGCTTGGCAAATCGCGGTCTGGACCGTAAGCCCGGATCGTGACGTCGCTTTCAGCCAGTCGGGAAAGGGTGCGCGCCTGGCTGTTCGACCAGGCTCTGCCGCTGTGGGCGGCGCGCGGCGCGGCCGCCGACGGCGGTTTCCATGAGGCGCTGGATTTCGAAGGGCGGCCGGTCGCGAACCTGGCCCGCCGCACCCGCGTCCAGGCGCGCCAGATCTACGCCTTCGCCCAGGGGAGCGCCCTGGGCTGGACGCCGGGAGCCGACATCGCCCGCGCCGGGCTGGACCGGATGATCGCCGCCTGCCGCCGCGACGACGGCCTGTGGCGGCTGACCACCGACGCGAACGGACAGGCGCTGGACGACGGCGTCGATCTGTATGACCAGGCCTTTGTCCTGTTCGCCCTGGCGGCGGCGCACCGGGTGCTGGGCGACGCCCGCGCCGCGCCCCTGGCCGCGCGCACGGTGCAGTCGATCCGTGAACGGATGACCTCGCCTCACGGCGGCTGGGACGAGGCGATCCCGCCCGCCCTGCCACGCCGCCAGAACCCGCATATGCACCTGCTGGAGGCCATGCTGGCCTGGCGCGACATCGCCCCGGCCCCGGCCTGGGACGCCATGGCCGCCGAGAGCCTGGCCCTGTTCGATCGGGCCTTCTTCGACGCCGGACACGGGGTGCTGGGCGAATATTTCACCGAGGACTGGGCCGTGGCGCCGGGCGAGCCCGGCCGCATCGCCGAGCCGGGGCACCATATGGAGTGGGTCTGGCTGCTGGACCGCGCGCGTGCGGCCGGCATGGGCGAGCGCGACGGCCCGGCCCGCGCCCTGTATGCGACGGCGATCGAACGCGGACTGGACGCTCAGGGCTTCGCCATCCGGGAATTCGCCCGCACCGGCGGGGTGATCGACGGCGGCCGCCGCCTGTGGGCGCAGACCGAGACCCTGCGCACCCATCTGCTGCTGGGCGAGACCGGACGCGCCGTCGCCTTGATCCGGGCCGTGTTCGACACCCACCTGGACACCGCTGTTCCCGGCCTGTGGATGGACAGTTATGACGCCGACGATCGCCCGATGGACGCCCGCGTGCCCGCTTCGACCCTGTATCACCTGATGACCGCCTTCACCGCCGTGCTGGATTCCGAGACATGAGCGGGGTCGCCGCCGTCTTCCTGGATCGCGACGGGGTCCTGATCGAGGACACCGGCTATCCGCACGTCGAATCCGAGATGCGCATCACACCGGGCGCGCCCGAGGCGGTGCGGCGGCTGAACGCGCTGGGCTATTTGGCGGTGATCGTCACCAATCAGTCGGGCGTGGCGCGCGGCCTGTTCACCCTGGATCAGATGCACCGGTTCAACGACGCCCTGGTGCGCCGGTTCGCGGCCAAGGGCGCGCGCATCGCCGCCGTCTATGCCTGCCCCTATCACGCCGAGGCCAAGGTCGAGACCTATCGCCACCCCGACCACCCGGATCGCAAGCCCAACCCCGGCATGATCCTGCGCGCCATCGGCGAACACGACATTGATCCGCAAAAGAGCTTCCTGATCGGCGACCAGCCCAGCGACCTGGAGGCGGCCCGTCGCGCCGGGGTTTCGGGCTTCCGTTTCGAGGGCGGCGACCTGGATCGGTTCGTGCGCGACCTCTTGGGCCACTGAGGGCGGTCATCGCCCGTTGAAACCGGTCTCGCGCGGCGTCACAGTGGGGTCATGAGCAAGCCCTACGCCGACCGCCGCTGGACATCGCCCGACGGCCTGTCGCTGTATGCCCGCGACTACGCCCCCGCAGACGGCCCGGCGAAGCTGCCGGTCATCGCCATCCACGGACTGACCCGCAACAGCGCCGACTTCGAGACCATCGCCCCCCTGATCGCCCAGAGCGGCCGCCGGGTGCTGGCCGTCGACGTGCGCGGGCGCGGCCTGTCGGATCGGGCGCCCGATCCGATGACCTATCAGCCGCCCAACTACGCCAAGGATATGCTGGCGCTGATGAGCGCGGCGGGGATCGAACGGGCGATCTTTCTGGGCACCTCCATGGGCGGGCTGATCACCATGGCCATGGCGGCGATCAAGTCCAAGGCCGTGGCCGCCGCCATCATCAACGACGTGGGCCCGGAAGTGGCCAAGGAGGGCCTGGCCCGCATCGCCGCCTATGCCGGACAGCCGGTGGATGTGCAGTCCTGGGCCGAGGCCCGCGACTATGTCCGACGCAACAACGAGATCGCCTTTCCCGGCCGCGACGACGCCTTCTGGGACGCCTTCGCCCGCCGCTGTTTCCGTGAAGGGACGGAGGGCGCGCCGGTGCTGGACTATGATCCCGACATCTCGGTCCCGATCCGTGCGGCGGGGGCCAAGGCCCTGGTCCCGAACCTGTGGCCCTTCTTCAGCCGCCTGGCCAAGGGGCGTCCGACCCTGCTGATCCGCGGCGAGACCTCCGACCTGCTCAGCCCCGACATCGCCGCGCGGATGCAGAAGACGGCCAAGAAGATGTGGTTCGCCGAAGTCCCCGGAATCGGCCATGCGCCCATGCTGGACGAGCCGGAAGCCAAGGCCGCGATCTTCGAATTCTTGAACCAGGCGCCCTGACCTGTTCCTTCCCCCTTGGGGGAGAAGGTGGTCGCCGGAGGCGCTCGGATGAGGGGCTGCATCAGACGCGCTGACCGGCTGACGTCCAGGACGGATTAGGCTCACCCCTCATCCGTCTCGCGACGCGAGCCGCCGTCTCCCCCAAGGGGATAAGGGAACCTCAGGCCTTCTTGACGAACTCCGTCCGCAGCACCAGGCCGCGCACCTTTTCGACATTGGCCTCGATCTCGTCGGGATCGCCGGTCAGGCGGATGTTCTTGACCAGGGTTCCGCGCTTCAGCGTCACCCCGCCCGATCCCTTGACCTTCAGATCCTTGATCAGGGTCACGCTGTCGCCGTCGGCCAGAAGATTGCCGTTGGAGTCTTTGGTGGGTTCGTCAGTCATCAGGCGTCCGGTGTGTTGGTTTCGAGTTCGTCGAGCCAGACCTTGGCCGAACCATCCGACGGCGCGCGCCAGTCTCCGCGCGGGCTGAGGCTGCCGCCCGTCACCACCTTCGGTCCGTTCGGCAGGGCCGAGCGTTTGAACTGGCTGGTCTGGAAGAAGCGGATCAGGAATTTCCGCAGCCAGGTCTTGATCGTCTTCAGGTCGTAGGCGACCCGCTCGTCCTTGGGCGTTCCCTCGGGCCAGGCGCCGCGCGCGGCGTCGCCCCAGGCCTGATGCGCCAGATAGGCGACCTTGGACGGGGTCGAGCCGTAGCGGGTGATGTGGAACAGGAAGAAATCGTTCAGCGCATAGGGACCGACCGTCGCCTCGGTCGATTGCAGCTTGCCGTCCACCGCCGGCGTCAGCTCGGGCGAGATGTCCTGCGCCAGGATGGCGCGCAACACCGGCGCGGCCTCCGAACCCTTCATCTCGCGCTCGGCGACCCAGCGGATCAGGTGACGGATCAGGGTCTTCGCCACCCCGCCGTTGACGTTGTAATGGCTCATGTGGTCGCCGACGCCATAGGTGGCCCAGCCCAGGGCCAGTTCCGACAGATCGCCCGTGCCCAGGACGAAGGCCCGGTTCTGACTGGCCAGGCGGAACAGATAGTCGGTGCGCAGACCCGCCTGCACGTTCTCGAAGGTGATGTCGTAGGTCGGTTCGCCCCTGGCGTGGGGGTGGTCGATGTCGGCCAGCATCCGTTCGGCCGCGGGGCGGATGTCGATTTCGGCGCCGGTCACGCCCAGGGCGGTCATCAGGGACCAGGCGTTGGTCTTGGTGCCGTCCGAGGTGGCGAAGCCGGGCAGGGTGTAGGCCAGAATGTCCGTCCTGGGCAGGCCCAGCCGGTCGAAGGCGTGACAGGCGACCAGCAGGGCTTGGGTCGAATCCAGACCGCCTGAGACACCGATGACGACGCGCTCGGCCCCGGTCGCCGTCATCCGCCGCATCAGGCCCTGGACCTGGATGTTGAACGCCTCGTAGCAGTCCTGATCCAGCCGAGCCGCATCGTCGGGCACGAAGGGGAAGCGGTCGACGGCGCGCATCAACGGGCCGTCCGGTCCCTTGGGCGCATCCTCCTCGGCGATCAGCAGGCGGCCGATGCGCTCGTCCTCGCCCGTGCGGCGCGCCTCGTCGCGGGCGCAGTCGGCGAAGGTGCCGGTGCGCATCCGCTCCAGCCCGATCCGCTCCACATCGATGTCGGCGACGGTCAGATGCGGCTGCATCGAAAAGCGCGGACCCTCGGCGATGCGGGCGCCCAGTTCGTGAATCGTGGCCTGTCCGTCCCAGGCCAGGTCGGTGGTGCTCTCGCCCCAGCCCGAGGCGGTGAAGAGATAGGCCGCCATGGCGCGCGCCGACTGACCGGCGCTGAGCCGTTCGCGGTCCTCGGCCTTGCCGATCAGCACGTTGGAGGCCGACAGATTGACCAGGATGCGCGCACCCGCCAGGGCCTGACGCGTCGAGGGCGGCAGGGGCGCCCAATAGTCCTCGCAGATCTCGACCCCGAAGACGAAGCCCGGCCGCCCGGCGACCTCGATGACGAAATCGGTTCCGAACCGGGCCGCCCAGTCGTCGCCCATGCGCACCGCGCCCCGCGCCTGGCCGCCCGACGCGAACCAGCGCTTTTCGTAATATTCGCGATAGTTCGGCAGATAGGTCTTGGGAACGACCGCCTGGACATGGCCCCCGGCCAGGACCAGGGCGCAGTTGTACAGGGCGTCGCCCTGGCGGATCGGGGCGCCGACCACGGCGATGACGCCCGCGGCCCGGGCGGCGGCGGCCAGGGGTTTGATGCAGGTCTCGACCTGGGCCAGCAGGGCGTCCTGCATCAACAGGTCGTCGATGGCGTAACCGGTCAGGCTGAGTTCGGGAAAGACGATCAGGTCGACGCCTTGTGCGCCCGCCTGTTCGATCAGGGCGATATGCTGCGACGCGTTCGCCGCCGGGTCGGCGATATGCACGACCGGGGTGGCGGCGGCCACGCGCACGAAGCCCTGGTTGCGGGGCGCGTGGAAGAGTTCGGTCCTGGCCATTCGGTCTCCGCTCGTCCCGGCAAGGGCCGGGACCCGCAAGCGTTTCCCCTTCCTACACCAAGAGGATCGGCCAGGGCGACAGCGGTCCCGTAATCAACCGTTCGTCAGGGTCAGAAGCCGCGCCCGCGTCGCCTCGGGCCAGGGCGTCGCGCCGGGGCGGCCCCAGACGGGGTCGGGCCACAGGCCGTCGTCGCGACGACGGCCGACGACATGGACGTGAAGCTGGGCGGTGACATTGCCCAGGGCGGCGACGTTCAGCTTGTCGATCGGGCGGTCCAGCGAAAGGCCGACGGCGTGGACGACCTCTCCGGCGCGGACGATCTCGTCCATCAACAGGGCGCGGTCGGCCGGGACCAGGTCGGCGATCTCGACGGCGCCGGAGCGGCGCGGGATCAGGATCAGCCAGGGGAAGCGGGCGTCGTCTTGCAGTCGGACATGACACAAGGGCCAGTCGGCGGCGAAGACAGATCCGGCGGTGAAGGCGGGATCAATCAGAACATCAGTGAAATCGAGCATCAGATTTTGTACATCAATTGAGACGTTAAGGCCAGAATTCGGCTTTGTTAAAGGATGTATCAGGTCAATATTTACACCTCTAGGGGGTGCGAATTTGACAGAAACACGATGAGGTTATTTGGTAGTTGGCGACGACGGCGGCGCTGCGCCTGTTTCGAGAAGAATCATGCACAAGTCTCTATTTTTTGCGATCTTGATCGCCGCCTGTCTGATGGCGAATGCGGCCCTGGCCCAGAGTTTCGACAACAGGCCGGGACCAGGGAACAACATCACGATCTTAGATCCTACACTGCCGGGTTCAGAAGCTCTGGGCCAGGTGATTACCGTGCCGGCGGGCCAGGGCTTCATCAATACGATTGGTTTCGAGACCATCGGCAGTTCCGGCGCCCCCGTTTTCCGGGCCATGATCTTTCCCTGGAACGGTACGAACAGCGTGTCCGGCGCGGCCATCTTCGACAGCGGCCCCCTGACCAATCCCGCAAGCCTGACCACCATCAACACCGGCGCGGTTCCGGTGACGCCGGGTCAGCAGTATGTGATCCTGGTGACCATGACCCAGGACGCGACGGCCGGAAGCGTCGCCTTGGGTATTTACTTGAATAACACCACCTATGCATTGGGGGCATCTGTTGTGCAGTCTGACAACAACAACAGCCTGACCGACCCTTGGTTCGTCCAGTCGTTCGACATGGCTTTCCGCGTCTCTTACTCGCCGGCGCCGAGCGTGCCGACGATGTCGGAATGGGCCGTGATCCTGTTCGGCTTGATGCTGGTCGGCGGCGGGGCGATCTGGTTGAGCCGCCGCCGACAGGACCTGGCCCTCTGATTTTTCCTGGGCCTGCTCAGCCCAGGCCATAGACGACGCAGGCCTGGTCGGTCAGTTCGCGCAAGGGCGGCTGAAGCGCCAGGCGCGCGGCCTGAATGGCCTCTTCCGACGGCGCCGCGCCGCCCACGGGCGCAGGCGGCGGCGCGGGCGGCGGGACCATGGCGCTCATCCGCGAGCCGGTGACCACGACGTCGGCGTTCACATCAGTCGGCAGGCCGCCGCCCGCCGCATAGGACGGCCAGCCGGCCAGCACGTCGGTCTGGCAGGCGCGGCCCGTGGGGTCGATGACACGCACGGCGCCCAGGCGGGTTCCGGCGTTCTCGGCGGCGGCGCGGGCGCGGTCGGCGGCGTCCTTGACCGCCGCATTGGCCAGGTTGGTCTTTGCGACATTGTCGGGTTCGAGGTTGAACCAGACCGCGCCGATCATGGTCGGCTGGGCCGCCACGACGGTGGCGTAGGCGCGCTCCAGCACCGCCGTGTCGCGGATGGCGACATTGACCGTCGCCACCGCCTGATAGCGTTCGATGCGGTCGGCGCGGGTGTTGTCGCGCAGGACGCCGTTCTCGTCGCGGTACTGGTCATACAGGGGTTGGGTGGTCAGGCTGGTCTCGACCCGCACCTTGTCCACGCCATAGGCGGCCAGGGCCTGGCTGAGGGCGCGGACCTGATCGGCGGCCTTGCGCGAGGCTTCGGCCACGCTGCGGTCCACGGCCTGGAAGCCGGCCTGGAAGCCTGCCCGATTGGCCGGAATCTGAACCCGGACATAGCCGATCGAGGCGATCACCGGATCCCGCATCCACCAGGGCGCGGGCACATAGCGGTCGCCGATGGTGGCGGGCGGAGTCTGGGCCAGGGCCGGGCTTGCCGCCACGGGGACCGACAGGGCGGCGACGAGCGCCGGGATCAGAACGTTCCGCATCGAGCAGGTCTCCATCAGGAAGGGGGAAGGCCGACGGTCGAACGGCGGCGTGTCAAAAGCGCGGCGGTCAGGGCGACTCTCTGGCCGACTCTCTGACCGTCTCACAGGCCGCTTGGCCGCCGGTCATCAGGAAGGCGTTCAGCTTATTGCCGTCGGGGTCGCGGAAATAGGCGGCGTAGAAGGTGTCTCGGCGCGGGCCGGGCGGGCCTTCGCAGGTCCCGCCGTTGGCCAGGGCGATCTGGTGCAGACGGTGGACCTGATCCCTGTCCTTGGCCTCCAGCGCCACCATGACGCCGTTGCCGATGCTGGCCGCATTGCCGTCGAAGGGCTTGGTCAGGCCGATGCCCGCCCCGCCGCCGGGCGTCCCCCAGGCGATGGCGCCGGGCCATTCCATCATGCGCGACGTGCCCAGTTCGGCGGCGATGGCGTCGTAGAATTTCGCCGCCCGATCCAGGTCGTTGGCGCCCAGGGTGACATAGCCGATCATGTGGCGTCTCCGGTTTCGGGACGCGACGCTCCCACACCGGCGGCGGAACGGCAATCGCCCGCCTTGCGGCCAAGCGCCGCCGGGTCTAGACCCCCGAAACCTTTCCCCGAAGCCCAACGGTCTCATAGTCGCGAGCGACGGCGTCGCGAACATAGGCCGCCTTATACGGAGACATCCCATGGCTCGCGCGAAGATCGCCCTCATCGGCGCCGGCATGATCGGCGGCACCCTGGCCCACATCTGCGCGCGCGAGGCGCTGGGCGACGTGGTCCTGTTCGACATCGCCGAGGGCACGCCCCAGGGCAAGGCGTTGGATATCGCCGAGGCCACCGCCGTCTTCGGCCAGGACGTAGCCCTGAAGGGCGCCAACGACTATGCCGACATCGCCGGGGCTGACGTATGCATCGTCACCGCGGGCGTGCCGCGCAAGCCGGGCATGAGCCGCGACGACCTGATCGGCATCAATCTGAAGGTCATGAAGGCCGTCGGCGAGGGCATCAAGGCCCACGCCCCGAACGCCTTCGTCATCTGCATCACCAATCCCCTGGACGCGATGGTCTGGGCCTTGCAGAAATTCTCGGGCCTGCCGAAGGAGAAGGTCGTCGGCATGGCCGGGGTGCTGGACTCGGCCCGTTTCGCCTATTTCCTGGCTGAGAAGACCGGCGTGTCGGTGCAGGACATCCACGCCTGGACCCTGGGCGGCCACGGCGACGACATGGTGCCGATGGTGCGCCATTCGACCGTCGGCGGCCTGCCGCTGCCCGATGCGGTCGCCGCGGGCCTGATGAGCCAGGGCGAGCTGGACGCCATCGTCGACCGCACCCGCAAGGGCGGCGGCGAGATCGTGGCCCTGTTGAAGACCGGTTCGGCCTTCTACGCCCCGGCCGAGAGCGCGGTCGCGATGGCCCGCTCCTATCTGCTGGACCAGAAGCGCGTCCTGCCGTGCGCCGTCTGGGTGTCGGGCGAATACGGGCTGAGCGACCTGTATGTCGGGGTCCCGGCCCTGATCGGCGCCGCGGGCGTGGAGAAGGTGATCGAGTTCACCACCAACGCCGACGAAAAGGCCATGCTGGCCAAGTCGGTGGACTCGGTGAGGGGGCTGATCGAAGCCTGCAAACAGGCCGACCCGTCGCTGGCCTGATCGGCCGCGAGATTCGAACGGATCGGGGGCCGTGGCGACGCGGCCCCTTTTTCGTGCGCCTTATTGCGCCGGAGCGGGCGCGGCGGCGGGCGCCGATGTGGCGAAGCCCATGGCGTTGGCGAACTTGTCCAACTGATTGGCCCAGGTGGCGGTGACGTCGTTAATCTGGGCGACGCCGGACGTGGTCAAGAGCACGTCATACTGAGCCACGGCGCGGGCCGGGACGTCCCCGGCGGGGGCGATGTAGAAGGCCTTGATGAACCGGTTGTCACGGTTCCAGTCGTTGACCTTCTCCTGGGTGATCTGGGCGCTGGTGAAGATGCTGGAGTACTGGACGTCGTCGCACAGCTCGGCGCCGCAGGTGTAGAACCACAACATCCAGTCCAGGCGGCCGTCATTGACGGGGATGTAGCGACGGCCGGCGTTCTGCTGGGTTTCGCCGACGATGGCGCCGATGCTCTTCAGCCAGTCCGAGACGGCCGCGGGCGCGACGCCGATGGCGGTCGCCGGGGTCGGCGCCTCGGCGGGGGCGGGCGTTTCTTGCGCCAGGGCGGGCGCGGCGAAGACGGACAGGGCGGCGACGAGGGGGATCAGGCGCATGGTCGAAGACTCCGAGTTTCCGCTATCTAGCGCTCAGGCGGCCTCGGACGCCAGCCAGTCGGCGCCGGACATTTCCGATAGTCTGGATGCGGTGCGTTCGAACTCGAAGGCCCCCACGCCGCTGGGATAAAGGGCGTCGGGCGCCGCCTCGGCCAGGACCACCAGGCGCGTTCTGGCCTCATAGAGGGCGTCGATCAGGGTGACCAGGCGGCGCGCCTCGTGATGGTTGGCGGGCGACAGCCGCGGCACGCCGTCCAGGAACAGGGTGTGGAAACGGGCGGCGATCGCCAGATAGTCCTGGGGTCCCAACGGCCGGGCGCACAGTTCGGCGAAGCTGGCGCGGGCCAGGCCCCCGGCGGTGCGCGCGATCACTACGTCGCGGCCCAGGACGGCCAGATGGGCCGGTTCCTCGGTCTCATCGCCCTTCAGTTCGGACCATAGCGTCTCGAAGGCGGTGCGGTTCGCGGCGTTCTCGGGGCTGAACCAGACCGGCCGCCCGTGCAGACGCTGGCGTCGCCAGTCGCGCTCTCCGGCCACCGCCACCACCTGACAGTGTTCGCGGATCAGATCGATGAAGGGCAGGAAGAGCTGGCGGTTGATGCCGTCGCGATAGAGGTCGCCCGGCTCTCGGTTGGAGGTCACGGCCAACACCACCCCTTCCTCGAACAGGGCCTGGAACAGGCGGCCCAGGATCATGGCGTCGGCGATGTCGGAGACCTGAAGCTCGTCGAAGCACAAGAGCCGGGTCTCGGCGGCGATCAGGGCCGCGACCGGCGCGATGGGATCGTCGCCCTTGGACTGGCCGAAGACGGCCTGGCGGGTCTTCCTGTCGCCCTTGCGCCACTGGCCGATCAGGTCGTGGACCCGGGCCATGAAGGCGTGGAAATGGGCGCGGGACTTGCGGGGTTCGGGGGCGCAGGCGAAGAACAGGTCCATCAGCATGGACTTGCCGCGCCCCGGCGGTCCCCACAGATAGACGCCGCGCACCTCGGGCCGGGTCCCGAACAGGCCCTTCTTCGTCAGATCGCGCTCCAACCGTTCCAGCGCGTCCAGCGCCGCGTCCTGGGCGGGATCGGGGCTGAGTCGACCGTCTTTCAGGCGCTGATCGAAGGCGCGGCGGATGCGGGAAGGCATGATCCCCAGATACCTTTCCGACGGTGCAGCGCAAGGTTATGTATCAGGTTCAGAAGAAAGACCTCTCGTGTTTCTCGTTGTCTTGTCGTTGTTGCTGGCGGCTTCGTCGGCGCCCGAAACCACGCCGCTGCCAGTCCGCATCGACGGGCCGGCGGTCATCGCCCTGAGGCTGGACAAGTCCGAACGGGGCAATGAGGAGCCGTGGTCTCGGACCGTTTTGGATTACCGGGTCGATCTAGGAGCGGCTGACGAGGACGGGTGGCGGACGGCGCTCTGGCGGCTGAACGCTATAGACGGTCAGGCGATGACCCCCGATACGTCTCCGACGCCTGACCTCCGGTTCGTCGTGGATGAGGCGCTGGCTCCGTCACGCCTCGAAAACCTCGACGAGATACTGGAACGACTGGAGAATCGGTCCGACGAAGGCGATGGGGCGATCGTCGAGGCGATGCGCGGACTCAGTCCAGAAGCGGCGGGGGCCTTGTTCGCCAGCGATGCGACGCTGGTGGCCCGGGGTCAAGGCACGGACCTCTATCTGGGCGAGGATTACGTCTATGAGCAGCAAGGGCTGCTGCCCTTCGGCGGAACGCCTGTCGTCATGACGGGCGTCTATCGTCTGGAAAGCCTCGACCCGCAGACACAGACGGCGCGGGTGACCTGGTCGATGCAGATCGATCCCAAGGCGCTAATGACGGCGATTCCGGCCATGATCCGAGGAATGATACAGGCGAGCGGCGAATGGAAGTCGGATGACGCCGAGATGATGGCCAAGGTCGAGCGCATGATTGCGTCCGCGCGGCTGGAGAACACCCGCCAGTGCAGCTTCGTCGTTTCGACGGTCACCGGATTGGCGGAGAAGGTCGATTGCACGACCCGGGTCGCCTTTTCAGTCGGTTCCGAGAGCCGTGTCCGGGAATCCCGGCTGCTGGCGACCCAGACCCTGATGAAATAGCGCCCGCGCGGGGTGAAAAGCGTATTGCTTCGCGTCTGCGAAAGCCTACATCGGATGCTTCGCCACCCAACATTCCCGCCCTCAAGCAGCGAGCGCCCGCGGCGCGAGCGTCAGGGCGTCCGAAGGATCAACACAATGGGCTATCGCGTCGCCGTCGTGGGCGCCACCGGCAATGTCGGCCAGGAGATGATGAACATCCTGGAGGAGGTGCGGTTTCCGGTATCGGAAATGCACGCCATCGCCTCGCGCAAGTCCAAGGGCGTCGAGGTGGCCTTCGGCGACCGGACCCTGAAATGCCAGGACCTGGAGAGCTTCGACTTCTCGACGGTCGACGTCGTGCTGATGAGCGCGGGCAAGGAGGTCTCCAAGGCCTGGTCCGAGAAGATCGGCAAGGCCGGACCCATCGTCATCGACAATTCCTCGGCCTTCCGCATGGACCCGGACGTGCCGCTGATCGTGCCCGAGGTGAACCCGGACGCGATCAAGGACGCGACCAAGAAGAACATCATCGCCAATCCGAACTGCTCGACGATCCAGTTGGTGACGGCGCTGAAGCCGCTGCATGACGCCGCCGGAATCAAGCGGGCGGTGGTTTCGACCTATCAGTCGGTCTCGGGCGCTGGAAAGGCGGGGATGGACGAACTGTGGACCCAGACCAAGGCTATCTACGGCCTGGGCGACGCCACGCCGAAGAAATTCCCCAAACAGATCGCCTTCAACGTCATCCCCTTCATCGGCGACTTCCGCGACGACGGCTATACCGACGAAGAAGCCAAGATGTGGGCCGAGACTCACAAGATGCTGGACCCGTCGATCAAGCTGACGGTGACCTGCGTACGCGTGCCGGTCTTCGTCGGCCATTCGGAAGCCGTGACGCTGGAGTTCGATCGCGCGATCGAGCCGGACGAGGCGCGCGCCATCCTGCGCGAGGCGCCGGGGGTGCAGGTGGTCGACAAGCAGGAACACGACGGCTACGTCACCCCGATCGACGCCGCCGGCGAATTCGCCGTCTATGTCAGCCGCATTCGGAAGGACCCGACGGTCGAGCACGGCCTGAGCCTGTGGGTGGTGTCGGACAATCTGCGCAAGGGCGCGGCCCTGAACGCGGTGCAGATCGCCCAACTGCTGGACGAGACCGGGGTCATCAAACCCGCGGACGGCTACAGGTCCATCGCGGTGTAGTTCGCTTCCTTCTCCCCCCTCGGGGGAGACGGTGGGCGCCAGAGGCGCTCGGATGAGGGGGCCGGTCGCCGCCTAACGCGTCCAGTGAAGAGGGTGCAGCCGACGCCCCTCCCTCATCCATCATGCGCAGCATGACGCCTTCTCCCCTTACGGAGAAGGAGCCGAAGCTTCAGACAGTCGATGACCGCTCTTTCGTCCGACAATTCTCGCGCCGCCCTGATCTCGGCCTTCGGCTGTTATGCGCTGTGGGGGCTGATGCCCCTGCTGTTCATGGGCCAGCACGCGGCCGGGTTCGGGGCGCTGGAGATCTTGGCCCACCGCGCCGTCTGGGCGGCGCCGGTGGCGGCCCTGCTGGTGATGGCGGCGAAACAGGGCGGCCAGGTCGCGGCGGCGTTCCGAGACCCCCGGACCTTGGGCTGGCTGGCGCTGTCGACCGTGCTGATCGGGACCAATTGGGGCGTCTATGTCTGGGCCACGACGCATCAGGCGACGCTGGAGGCCAGCCTGGGCTACTACATCAATCCGCTGCTCAACATGGTGGTGGGGCTGTGGCTGTTCCGCGAGCGGATGGACCGGTTCGGCTGGATGGCCGTGGGCCTGGCGGCGGTCGGGGTGGTGTTGCAGGCCCTGGCCCTGGGACGGCCGCCGTGGATCTCGCTGATCCTGGCGGTGTCGTTCGCCGCCTATGGGGTGATCCGCAAGCGCGTGCCGGTCGAGGCCCAGGCCGGGCTGCTGATCGAATGTCTGCTGCTGGCGCCGTTCGGCCTGGCCTGGGCGGCCTGGCTGACCTGGACCGGCCAGGGCGTGGCCTTCGACGATCCGGTCCATCTGCTGTGGGCGCTCGCCAACGGGCCGGCGACGGTGCTGCCCCTGGCCCTGTTCGCTTGGGCGGCGCGACGGATGCCCCTGTCGACCCTGGGCTTCATACAGTTCCTGGCCCCGACGTTGCAGTTCGCCGTGGGCGTCTGGGCGGGCGAGCCGTTGACGCCGCTGAGAGCCGTCAGCTTCGTCTTCATCTGGGGCGGGGCGGCGGTGTTCGCGACCGGCGCCCTGATGCGTCGCCGAGCCGAGCGGCGGGCCTTGGCCGACAGCGCCGAGCCGATCTAGAGCGCGCCGTAGAGGGCGTCGATCAAGCGCAGCGCCCTGGGGTCGCCGATCAGATGGGGCGATTGGCGGGTCATGACATAGGCGGCCGAGACGCCCGTCGTCGGATCGGCGAAGGCGCAGCTTCCGCCCCAGCCGCAGTGGCCCAGCGCGCGCGCGTTCGGGCCGAAGATGTTCAGGTCCCGGTTCAGGGTCCAGCCCGCGGCCCAGCCCATGACGAAGGGCAGAACCCTGTCCTGGCCGAAGATGCGCTGGCGCCGCGCGGCGTCCAGCGTCGCCTCGGACAGGAGCCGACGGCCCTCGAAGGCTCCGTCGGTCAGCACCGCCAGGATGCGTGCCAGGTCCCGCGCCGCGCCATGCAGATTGGCCGAGGGGATTTCCGCCATGCGCCATTCGGTCGAGCCGCGCCCGCCGGGAGCCGAGCCGCGATCCAGGAAGGCGGCGGTCTTGATCGCGTCGATGACGCCCAGATCCGGCGCGGCCGAGGGCTTGCGCAGTTGGGCGACGCGGCCGTGCTCGGTCTCGGGCAGACCGATCCACAGGTCCAGGCCGGGGAAGTCCTGACGCAGGGCCGTCCCCATGGTGCGGCCGTCGACCAGGCGGAACAGCTCGCCCGCCAGATAGCCGATGGTGATGGGGTGATAGCCGCTGGCCGTGCCCGGCGGCCACATCGGCGCCTGGGCGCACAGGCCGTCCAGCACCGCCTGGCGGTCGAACCAGATGCTCGGCTCGACCGTCGTGGCGAAGCCCGGCAGTCCCGCCTGATGCGACATCAACTGACCGACCGTCACCCGGTCCTTGCCCGCCTGGCCGAAGGCGGGCCAATAGGCGGACACCGGCGTGTCGTAATCCAGCAGGCCGCGCTCGACCGCCGTGGCGATCAGCAGGCCCATCACCGCCTTGCCGGTCGAGAAGACGGGGACCAGGGTGCGGTCGGTGAAGGGTTGGGTCCGGGCCGTGTCGGCGTACCCGCCCCACAGGTCCAGCACCGGCTCGCCGTCGATGCAGACGGAAAAGCGCGCGGCCAGTTCGTTCAGGCCCTCGGGCGCATCGGTGAAATTGGCGGCGAAAGCGTCCTTCACCGGACTGAGATTCGGCGGGCAGACGCCGTGAATTTCGATCGGATCCATGGCGGTCTCCTTATCCCATCCCGTCGCCGATGGCAGGGACTCCTCGCCCCGCGCTAAGCCAGGCCGCCGCGCCCGCCGCCGCCACGACGCCGGAGGCGAAGGCGGCCTGGAGCAGATAGCCGCCGGTCGGCGCCTCCCAGTCCAGCATCTCGCCCGCCGTGAAGACGCCGGGCAGGTCGGTCAGCATCAGCCGGTCGTCGACCTGATCCAGCGCGACGCCCCCGGCCGAGGATATGGCGCGCTCCAGGCCCTGGACGCCGACGATCCTGAGCCGCACGGCCTTGATGCGGCGAGCCAGCTTTTCGGCGCCTTCGGGGACGTCGCCGGGGATTTCACGCAGCAGGGCGGCGGCGGCGGGCGACAGGCCGCCCGCCTTCCTCAGCCAGTTGGAGACGCTGTCCTTGCCGCGCGGTCTCGACAGGCGGGCCGCCAGGGTCTCGACCGTCAGATCGGGGCGCAGGTCGACGGTCAGGGAGGTTGCGCCGTCGCGGGCCAGGGCGTCGCGTAGATCGGCCGACAGGGCGTAGATCGCCCCGCCTTCCAGCCCATAGCGGGTCAACAGGGCCTCGCCGCGCACCGTGCGGTCGCCGTGGGTCAGGGCGATGGTCTTCAGCGGCAGGCCCGCGAACCGTTCGACCAGCACCGGCGACCAGGCCACGTCGAAACCGACGTTGGACGGCGCGAAGGGGGCGACGGCGACGCCTTTTTCCTCCAGCCATGCGCGCCAGCCGCCGTCGGAACCGAGACGCGGCCAGGCGCCGCCGCCCAGGGCCAGTATGACCGCGTCGGGGCGTTCCAGCCGCTCGCCGTCGGGCGTCTGGAAGACCAGGGCGTCGTCTCGCCAGCCGCTCCAGCGCGAGCGGACGCGGATATCGACGCCCAGCGCGGCCAGCCGCGCCAGCCAGGCGCGCAGCAGGGGCGACGCCTTCATGGCCCTGGGAAACACCCGTCCCGAAGAGCCGACGAAGGTCTCGGCCCCCAGGCCGTCGGCCCAGGCGCGCAGATCGGCGGCGCTGAAGGCGGCCAGCCAGTTCTCCACGGTCCGGCGCGCGCCGCCGTAGCGGGCGACGAACCGTTCCGGCGGCTCGGAATGGCTCAGGTTCAGCCCGCCGCGCCCGGCCATCAGGAATTTGCGCGCGACCGAGGGCATGGCTTCGTGAATCACGACGCGGACCCCGTCCGTCGCCAGCCGCTCGGCCGCCATCAGCCCGGCGGGACCGGCGCCGACGACATGGACGATGGGGGCGGGGGCGTTCATGCCCTTCTCCTAGACCGGAACGGCGCGCGACGGCATAGACTGCGTGTCATGAGCGTCGCCTTCACACGCGAAGAAGATCTGGAGGCCACGGCGGCGGACCTGCCGGACCGGCCCGTCTCGCCGCATCCGAACTGGGTCACGGCCCAGGGCCTGGCGGCCATCGAGGCGGAACTGGCGTCGGCGCGCGCAGCCTATGCGGCGGCCCAGGCCAAGGGGTCGATCGAGGCGGATCGTACGGCCATGGCCCGGGCCACGCGCGACCTGCGCTATTGGTCGGCGCGCCGCGCCTCGGCCCAGTTGGTCGAGATCGCGCCGGACGGCCGGGTGCGCTTCGGCGGCGCCGTGACGATCGAGCGTGAGGACGGGCGCGTCCAGACCTGGCGCATTGTCGGCGAGGATGAGGCCGATCCGGCCAAGGGCAGCGTCAGCCACGTCTCGCCCCTGGCGCGCGCCCTGATGGGCAGACGGGTCGGAGACGAGGCCCTGGCGGCGGGCCAGACGATCGAGATCGTCGCCGTCGACTGAGAGCGTTCACCGCGCATCCACCTTCGCCGTGCGTTGATGGGCCATGAGCTGGTTTTCATCCGATCGCCCCGAACGTCGCGCTGAGCCGCGCCGCGGCGTCAATCTGGCCGGGGTGGTGGTGGCTTCGGGACTGGAGATCGGCTGCGTGATCGTGGACGTGTCCGACACCGGTATGCGCGTCCGCCTGAGCCGCAATCTGTCGCTGCCCGAACAGGTGACGGTGGTCGAGATCGGCGCGGGCCTGGCGCATGAGGCGCGGGTGATCCGGCGCGACGGCCATGAGGCGGGACTGAAGCGGGCGGGCCAGACCCGGTTGGGCGGCCTGGTCCCGGCGCGACTGACCCAGGCGCGCGAAGCCTGGCTGCGGGCGGGCGGTCGCTAAGGGACTGCGGCCGCTCGACGGTTCCACGGCGCCAGGGCCAGCAGTCGGGCCATGCCGCAGAAGCCGGTGGCGCCGGCGGTGAACAGGCCCGCGCCGACGAAGATCGGCACGCCCCAGAAGGCGGGATGGACCGTCAGGGCCAGGGCGGACCCCGTCAGGATCAGCCCCCCAGCCGCCATCTGCACCTGACGCATCAGCTCCAGCGGGGCCTTGCGGTTGACGACGGTCGGCAGGCCCGCCGCCTTCCAGGCCTCCAGCCCGCCGTCCAGCACATAGGCCGTGTCGGCGATGCGCGCGGCCAGCCGGTCGCAATTGGCGCCGGTGCGGTTTCCGGTGCGGCACATGAAGATCACCTGGCGGCCGGACCGCAACTCCAAGCGCGCGGTCTCGAATGCGGACAGGGGGGCGGCGACCGCCTGGGCGATGTGTTCGCGGGCGACCTCGTCCGGTTCGCGGATATCGACCAGCACGGCGCGGCCGGTCTTCAACCGGTTCGCCGCCTCGACGGCGGACAGGGGGATCAGGGTGCTCATGGCGGAGCTCGGGTTTCCGGGGGACAGTAGATTTCGGCCAGCAGGGCGATGACCCGCGCCACGGCCGGGTCGGCGATGGCGTAGTGCATGGCCACGCCTTGGCGGCGGGCTGCGACCAACCCGTCCTGACGCAGCAGGGCCAGATGTTGCGACAGCGCCGACTGCGATAGGCCGACCTCGGCCGCCAGGTCGCCGACCTGCCGCTCGCCGTCGGTGAGGCGACACAGGATCATCAGCCGGTTACGGTTGGACAGCGCCTTCATCAGTCGGGCGGCGTCATTCGCCCGGGACTGGAACTGATCCAGGCCGAGCTGGTCGAGTGCGATCATGTGTCCTCTATATCAGGAACTGCTAATTTAGTAAAAGCTAATATAGTGATGATCAACAGAGATCCGCCATGACCGCCTTCCCCATCGTCGAGGGCCTGTTCGACCCGGCCACCCACACCCTGACCTACATCGTCGCCGATCCGGCCACGGGCCGCGCCGTCGTCATCGACCCTGTGCTGGACTATGACCAGGCGACGGGGCGGACCTCGACCGGCTCGCTGGAGACCGTGCTGGCGCGCATCGCGGAGCGGGGCTGGACGCTGGACCGGGTGCTGGAGACCCACGCCCACGCCGACCATCTGACGGGCGCGCATGAGATCAAGGTCCGCATTGGCGTCCCCGTCGGCGTCGGCGGGCGGATCGGCGAGGTGCAGGCGACCTTCGCTCCCGTCTTCGAGGCGCAAGGCGCCACGCCGGAAGCCTTTGACGTCCTGTACGCCGACGGCGACCGCTTCGCCCTGGGCGAACTGACCGTCGAAGTGCTGCACACGCCCGGCCATACGCCTGCCTGCGTCAGCTATGTGATCGGCGACGCCGTCTTCGTGGGCGACACCCTGTTCATGCCGGACTACGGCTCGGCCCGATGCGACTTTCCCGGCGGCGATGCGCGGACCCTGTACCGGTCGATCCACAGGATCCTGGCGCTGCCGGAGGACACGCGCGTCTTCGTCGGTCACGACTACCTGCCCGAGGGCCGCACGGACTTCCGCTGGGAGACGACGGTGGCGGCGCAGAAGGCGGACAACATTCATGTCGGCGGCGGGCGGGGAGAAGACGACTTCGTCGCCATACGCCAGGCGCGCGACGCGACCCTGAAGGCGCCGACCCTGCTGTTGCCTGCGTTGCAGGTGAACATCCGGGCGGGGCGGTTGCCGCCGCCCGAACCGTCCGGGCGGCGGTATCTGAAGATCCCGTTGAAGGCGGGTTAAGGGTTCAGCGCCTCGGCCATGAAGGCCGTCACCCTGGGCCAGGCGTCCTGCCGCGCCGCAGCGTCGGCTTCGGGGGTCCCGCCGCTACGATGGCCGTTGCGCGGCCCGCCGTCGCCGATCAGGTCGTGACCGGCCTCGGGATAGATCAGGGCGACGGTCGTCCGGCCCGCCGCCGCGCGCGCCGCGACGATGTTCTCGGCCTGACGCACGGAATTCCATTGGGCGTCCTTGCCGCCCGCGATCAGCATCAGGGCGCCGCGATAGGTCTCGACCGGAATACGGGCCTGCGCCTCCCTCTCGGGATGGTCGGCGCGGCCGTTCTCGTGGATGGCGCGCAGGTCGGCGGCGGGACCGGCCAGCAGCCCCTCGACGAAGCCGCGATAGGGCATGAAGGTCAGGGCCTGACCGTCGAAAGAAAAGGAAGACCGGGTCCCCTCGGCTTCAACCGTCTCCAGCCCCCAGCCTTCCCAGACGATATCGGAAGGGGTGTAGGCGACCACGGCGTCGATCCAGTCGTAGCGGCTGGCGGCGATCAAGGCGAACTCCGATCCCTTGGACCCGGCGAACAGGCCGAAACGTTCGACGTCCGCGCCCGGTATGGCGGCGACGGTGTCGCGCAGGCGGGCCAGTTGATCGACCGGTATGTCGACGAAACTGCCGGCCAGTTCGGGCAGGGCCTTGGGCGGGCCGTACTGACCCCAGTCGGGCGAGTAATAGGGCAGGCCGACGGCGACATAGCCCAGGCGCGCCAGGATCGGACCGAACCGTTCGCCCGCCTCGGTCCCGCCGTCGGCGCCGTGCAGGATGACGACCACGGGGCGGGGCGTGTCGTCGGCCAGACGCCAGGCGGCGGCGTGGGGGAAGCCCGCGATCGGCGTCCTGGTGATCTCCTGCGCCGCCAAAGGCGCGGCGGTCCCTAGCGTCAGGACAGCGATCAGGGCGCCGAACAGGCGGCGGGTCGTGTGAAACATCGGGGTCTCCCGTTCGCGGACTTTCCGCATTCAGGAGTCAGTCGTCGCCGATGCGCCGGATGGATGCGCTCGCCTCACGCCGCGGGCATGGTTCCCGAATTGATGGCGATGCGGCCGATCAGGCCCTTGACGATCAGGTCCAGGGGCGAGCCTTCGCGATAGTCGGCGGCGGCGACGAAATTGACCCGGTCTTCCGAGATCAGGCCATAGATCTTGTCCTGATCGCGCTTGGAATTGCGCGGATCATAGACGGCGATCGAGAAGCCGCCCTTGGTGTGCATCATCTTCATGGTCGGCACGTCGGTGTCGCCGTCGCCGATGAAGATCATCCGATCGAACGGCACCGGCCGTTCCGCGTCGGGCATGAATTTGTTGATCTGCTCATGCTCGTAGTGGTTCAGCACGCCCTTGTTGATGCGGAACAGATACTGGGTCTTGGTGGTGTAGTTGACGCCCACCGCCGGCCAGATGGCGACCCCGTCGCGGTCATAGACGAATTTCGACGCGAAGACGTGGCGGAAGGCCCCGCGGATCGGGCAGCCGTCGATCATCTCCTCCAGACCGGCCGAGACGATGTAGTGCTCGATCTCCAGACCGTAGTGTCGGCCGAAGGCGTCGATGCGCTCGAACCAGCCGGGACCGGTCAGGTCGGTCTTCAGACCGTCGAACAGTTTCACGTCCTGGCCATGTTCGCGCAGCATCTTGCGGGTGATCGGCTCGCCGTTCTCACGCGCGCGCTGCAACATCAACTGCATATACATCAGGATATTGTCGCCGTCGGATTCGCGCGTCAGCCGGTCGGCCTCGCCCCAGAAGTCGCCGATGCCCATGCCGACGGAGGGGATGAAGGTCACCTCCTGCATATTGCCGCGCGCCAGGGTGCCGTCGAAGTCGTAGATCAGGGCGGTCTTCAAAGGGGCGGCCATGCGGCCTCCAGTGGCGAGTGGCGAGTGGCGAGTGGTTAGTGAAGGCGGAGGGACGAGTCAAAGCGCAAGGGCGCGAACACCCTACTCGCTACTCGCCGCTCGCCACTCGCCGCTCAGCTCCGGCGTCCCCGCGTCGGAGGCGGCGCTCAGGGGCAGGTGCAGGATGAAGGCCGCGCCCTTGCCGGGTTCGCTCTCCACCTCGGCCCAGCCGCCATGCAGTTCGGTCAGGGCCTTGACCAGGGCCAGGCCGACGCCGGGACCGCCCCGCTCGCGACGGACGAAGCGGTCGAAGACGTGGGGTTGCAGGTGATAGGGGATGCCGCGCCCGGTGTCGGCGACGCGGATGCGCATCTCCGAGGGCGAGGCTTCGGCCGTAAGGGTCACGGCGCCGCCCTCGGACACCGCGCGGGCGGCGTTGTCGAGCAGATGGTCCAGGGCCTGACGGATGCGGGCGGCGTCGGCTCGGATCGACGGCAGGGCGGCGTCGCTGCTCACGCTCAGGGTCGCGCCGCGGCCTTCGACCCTGGCGCGCACGGTCTCGGCCGCCTGGTCCAGAAGATCGCGCACGCGCACGTCGTGCAGACCCAGCTCCATCTCGCCGGCGTCGATCTGGGCCATGTCTAGGACGTCGTCGATCGACCGGGCCAACTGACTGGCGGCGACGCGGATGGCGCCGGCGTGCTGGCGGCTGCGTTCGGGCAGGTCGCCCATCGATTCCAGCAGTTCGGAATAGCCGACGATGGTGGTCAGGGGGGTGCGCAGTTCATAGGAGACGCTGCCGACGAATTCGCGCTTCAGGGCCTGGCTTTCGGCCAGGGCGGCCTCCTTGGCCGACAGGGCCTGCTCCAGCTCGCGTCGGGCGGTGACGTCCGAGAAGGCCACCAGGGTGGCGCCGTCGGGCAGGGGGCGGGTGCGCCAGGCGGCGATGCGGCCGTCGGCGGTGCGGCTTTCTCCGGCCACGGCCACGCGACTTTCGGGATCAGGGTCGGCGACGCGCGCCTTCAGCCCCATCCACAGGCCGGGATCGGGCAGGACCGCCTTGCACGCCTCGGCCACGGCGCCGAAGTCTCCGGCCTGTTCCAACTGGTCGGCGGTGAGGCCCCAGAAGGTCTCGAACGCCTCGTTGTGCAGACGCAGGCGGCCGTCCGAACCGAACACGGCGACGGCGTCGTTCAGCTTGTCCAGGGTCGCGGTCTGGACCTGAATCTGGGCGTTGTAACGGCTGCGGAGCTGTAGTTCGTCGGTGATGTCCGAGAACAGCAGCAGGATGCCGCCCAGCGGGTGCGGCTGGCGCACCAGGCGCAGGGTGCGGCCGTCGGGCAAGGACCAGCCGTCGTCGGGCGCGGCCTCGGCCGCCTCGTAGAAGGCCAGTTCGCGCGCCTTCCAACCGGCGTAGTCGACGACCTCGGGAATCTGGCGGCGCTGGCGCAGGCGGTCCAGCAGTTCGGCGTGAGTGGGGCGGTCGTCCAGCCAGGCCGGGTCCAGGTTGAACAGGGTCTGGAAGGCGGTGTTGTGGAAGGCCAGCCGTTTGGACGGGCCGAAGATGGCCACGGCGTCGGCCAGGTGGTTCAGGGTCTCGTCATGGGCCTCGACGTGACGACGCAGGGTGTCGCGCGTCTCTTCGGCGTCGGTCATGTCGATGGCGAAGGCGATGACGGCGCCGGTTCCGCCGGGCGCGGGTTCGGCGACGACCTTCCAGGCGCGGCGACGGCCCCCCGACGAGGTCCAGCGGAAGCCCTCCTGGCGCATGGCGCTGCGGCCGGCCTCGGCGGTCAGGCTTTCGACGCCCCGATCGAAGCTGAGGTTCCTGTCGCGCGCCGTATCCAGATCGGCGGCGCCGACCTCGGCCAGCCAGGCGCGGTTGGCCCAGGCCAGGCGTCCGGCGGCGTCGACCACCCAGGTCGGCGAGGGCGAGGCGTCGGCCAGCAGACCCAGGCCGCTCTCGACCGCCCCGGCCAGGGCGCCCGTGCGGGGGTCGGCGCCGACTGCGTCCAGCGGCGACAGTTTCAGCCAGGCCTGGCCCGCGACGGCGCGGCCCGAGACGCGCCACGGCCCGTCCTCGGCCGGCAGGACGGCGTCGAACGGCTGGCCCTGTTCGATCAGGGCGGCCATGGGTTCGGCGTGCAGGCGCGACAGGGTCTCGCGGGCGATCTCCGGGTCCTGGACCCCCAGGGCGGCGTAGAGGGCGGCGATGCGCTCGGGCGGTCCCAGCGGATCGGCCGGGCCGTCCAGCGACAGGCGCACCTCGTCGAAGGCGGCCAGGGCGCCGTCGCGCCGGGCCAGGGCCAGACGGGCGTCGGCGGTCTCGGTCTCGGCGGCGGCCTCGCGGGTCAGCAGGCGCGCGCGGGCGCGCCACGCCCAGACGCTGAGCGCCAGGGCCAGGCCGCAGGCGCCCGCGGTGGCTGCATAGGCGATGTCGGCCTCGGCCATCTCCCTCCACCCCGCCAGATCGAAATCGGTCGATACGAATCGAATTCACCATACGGCAATTCGGCCGCGCGCCGAGGGGGCGAAACCGACGCATTGCGGCGGCGCCCATTCGCCCCGATATGCCGGGGATGAGCACGGACTGGACCGACTGGGCGGCGCCCTCTCTCGACGACTTCGCGGCCCTGGCGCGGCGGGCGTTCGACGACCTGCCCCAGGTGTTCCGCGACGCGGCGGGCGAGGTGGTGATCCGCGTCGACGACTTTCCCGACGACCAGACTCTGGACGAGATGGAGATCGACGATCCGTTCGGCCTTACGGGGCTGTATTCCGGCGTCGATCTGGGCCGACGCGACGCCATGGGACCGGCGGCGGAGCCGTCGCGGGTGTTTCTGTACCGGCGGCCGATCCTGGACGAATGGTGCGAGCGCGGCGACGTCGGCCTGTACGACCTGATCGCCCATGTTCTGATCCACGAGATCGGCCATCATCTGGGCCTGTCCGACGACGACATCGACGCCATAGAGGCGGCCGACGGAGAGTGAAGGCGGCGGCTGGCGCTTCGTGAACGGCATCGCCTGGTCGTTGGCGAAGTCGAGGCGGTTCTCGCCGCAAGTCCGATGGCGCGGCGGCGCGGCGGCGGCCAGGGTTCGGTCATCGGAACCCGGCGGTCGGGTTCCCTCACGGATCCAAAGAACGTCGCATGAAGACCTTCGCTCTCGCCGCCGCCCTGGCCCTGCTGGCCGGACCGGCCCTGGCCCAGTCGGCCGCCCCCGCCCGCATCGCCATGACCTTTGACGTCGGCGCCGAGACCGGCGCGGTCATGGTCGCCCTGTACGACAGCGAGGCGGCCTATTCCGGCGGCCGCCCGGCGCGCGTCGCCAAGGTCGACGTCGCCGCCGGGGATCGGGCTGCGATCTTCGACGGCCTGCCCCCCGGCGACTACGGCATGAAGGCCTTCCACGACGTGGACGGGGACGGGACCATGGACGTCAACCCGTTCGGTATGCCGACCGAACCCTATGCCTTTTCGAACAACGCCGTGGGCAACATGGGTCCGGCCGGCTGGGACCGCGCCAAATTCACCGTCTCGGGCGACACCGCCCAGACCATTCGCATCCGCTAACCGACCCGACGCCCGCGGCGCGGCCGCGCGCTGTTTGAGGCTGTTCCGGAGGGCCTGCGCGGAGGTCGCGAAGGCGTCGCCCGAGGCCGTGATTTTCGAGGAGTTTTCACATGATCCCGTCTCGCCGTTCCCTGTTGCTGGGCGCCGCCGCCGTTTCGGCCGCGGTCGCCGCCCCCGAGAAGAGCTTCGCCGCCGCCGCCCTGCGCGCGGTCGAGGCGGGCGCGCCCGATTGGGCCTTGGCCACTGCGGATATCGAGACCGATATCGCGCCGAGCGCCCTGACGCTGATCCGCGGCCGCGCGCCAGAGGGGCTGAAGGGCGTACTGTACCGCAACGGCCCGGCCAAATTCCGTCGACCGGGCGGCAGCGCCGCCCATTGGTTCGACGGCGACGGCATGATCCGCCGGTTCAGCCTTGAGGACGGCCGCGCGACCCTGGCCGCTCGTTTCGCCGATACGCCCAAGCGGCGCCAGGAAGCGCGGCTGGACGCCATGGTCATGCCCGGCTTCGGCACCCTGCCCGATCCGCGCGCCCAGATCGGCTCGGCCGACGACGCCAGCGCCGCCAACACCTCGGTTCTGCCGGTCGGGGACGCGGTCTGGGCGTTGTGGGAGGCGGGGTCGCCCATGGCCCTGGACGCCGTGACCCTGGAGACGCGAGGCTTCGTCACCTTGAGGCCCGACCTGAAGGCCATGCCCTTCCTGGCCCATCCGCGCATCGAGCCGGACGGCCGCGTGTGGAACCTGGGCCTGGGCGGCGCCCAGGCCGTCGTCTGGCGGCTGGCGGCGGACGGGACGCTGGAGGACGCCCAGGTGATCGCCTTGCCGCGCGCCAGCTATATCCACGACTTCACCGCCACGGCGCGCCATCTGGTCATCGTGTTGCAGCCCTGGGTGCACGCACGCAACGTCATGCCCTTTTCGAGCGCCTTCGACTGGCGCCCCGAGACCGGGACCCAGGTGCTGGTGATCGACAAGGACGACCTGAGCCGCCGTCGCGTGCATGAATTGCCGACCTTCGGTTTCTTCCATCTGGGCGACGCCTGGGAGGAGGCGGACGGGACCCTTCGCTTCGACGTCTGCGTCCACAAGGACATGGATTTCGCCGCGCGCGGCGCTCGCCAGCTTCTGAACGGCGTGCCGACCGGCGATGAACCGGCCGAGCTGGCCATGGCGGTGCTGCCGCCGTCCGGGCCGGGGCGGCTGGAGCGGACCGGCGCGGTGGCCGAGTTTCCGCGCGGCGACCCGCGACGGGCGGGCCAGGCGCGGCGCTTCACCGTGCACACCATCGGCGACACCTCGAACCGCCCGCTGGCGTGCGGGACGGGGGTGACCGACTGGTCGAACGGCCGGACCCGCGTCTTCGACTTCGGCCCCGGCCACGTGGCCGACGAAATGGTCTATGTCCCCAAGACGGGCGCGACGGATGAGGCGGACGCCTGGCTGGTCGGTTCGACCCTCAATCTGCGGACGCGCGCGACCGAGCTGCACGTGCTGGATCTGGCTCATGTCGAGGACGGGCCGGTCGCCACCTGGAGCGCCGACGTGGCCCTGCCGGCCACCTTCCATGGCGCCTGGGTCGGCGGCTAGATCACGGTTGCGACGGCGCGGGACCCCGTGATCCAGGGTCCCGGAAGCGGAGCCGGCGAAGGTGGGCCGCGGGGCGGCGGACCACGGCCGCGGCCTTACCAACGCCGTCTGCGCGGTCTCGTGCAGGGCGTCAGGCCGACAACGCCGCCATGACCGCGCGACGGACGCCGCGGAAGGGCATATTCGGACCGACGTCGCCGTTGCACAGGACCGCCATGGTCACGCCGTGGGCCATATAGGTCTCCAGGCACGCCGAGAAACCGTCGATATAACCGTAGTGCTGGATCATCGGACCAAGCTCCGACGGCGGGGGCACAAGCAGGCCGAGTGCATATTGGGTGTCGCCATAGCCGGCGTCTTGCGCGCTGAAGCGGTTCGCGCCGCTCAGTCGGCCGTCTCGCAGGCGACCCGGCGTCAAAAGTTCGCGCACGTGCGCCTGGTCGAACAGGGCGCCGGACAGCAGCAGATGATGCCATCGCATAAGGTCGGCCGCGGTCCCCCGCATGGCGCCAGCGGCGCCGGCGTCCGCGATCTCGATGTGGGCGGCGTTGATGAACCGCGTCGCCTCTTCGGTCGGCGAATAGCCGTTCACCCGCCCCGGGACCACGGCGCTGACCGTGTCGAAGGCCAGACTTTCCAGACCCAGCGGTTGAAAGATCAAGGCTTCCATGGCGGCGGCCAGCGGCTGGCCTGTGACCTGTTCGATGACGGCGCCGAGGGTGATGTAGTTGGCGTTGCTGTAGAGCCAGGCCGTCCCGGGCGGGAAGTCGAACAGCTTGGGCTGGGCCGCGATGGCCTGGGCCAAGGCGATGGACGATTTCGGTCCCTCGGCGTCTGCGGCGGACGAAGGCGACGCCTGCTCGCTGAGACCTGCGGTGTGGGTCATCAGCTCGCGAAGGCTGAACCGCTCCGTCGAGGCGAAGGCGGGCAGGTGGTTCTGGACGGCGTCGTCGAGATCCAGCCTGCCAAGCGACGCGAGCTTCACCACGGCGGCGGCCGTGAACTGCTTCGTCAGGGAGGCAATCCGAAAGATGCTGCGGCTGTCGACAGGCGTTCCTGTCTCGAGGTTCGCCAAGCCGTAGTTCTGGACAAACAGCGGCGTTCCCCGCCGACCGATCGCGACGGCGATCCCCGGACAGGCCCCGGCGTCCAGCGCCGCGCGCACGGCGGCGTCCACAGCCGCGCCAAGCGTCGGGGACTGGGCGTGGCCCGGTGCGCTGAAGGCCGCGCCTGCCGTGCCGACGGCGGCGCCCAGGACGGCGCGCCTGGAAAGCGACATATGAGGTTTCCAAATCATGCAGACGCTGTTTCTGACATTCGGGCGGCGATCACGGAAACGATTTGCTTCGCCTTCAGGAGCCGGGCCGCCGGATCGGCGATGCGCGTCGCGCGGGCGCCGTTGCTCGGAGAATTGAAGGCCGACGCCGGGGTGATCCCGGTCCTTGGTTCTGAAACCCCGCGCCTGGGCGCGCCCTGAAGATCACCACCAGCCCTCGGCGCGAAGACGCCGGGCGTGGACGCGGCTGACCGGCACCTTGAGATCGCCTTCCAGCGTCAGGACGGCGCGCCCGTCGCCCCGGCTGACGTCGCGCACGGCCCCCTTGGCCGCCCACCAGCTTCGATGGACCTGGGCGCCCTCCAGCCCTTCCAGCTCGGCCACGGCGTCTGACAGCCGCATTAGGATCAGGTCCGAGCCGCGATCGGTGTGAAGACGCAGATAGTGATCCTCGGCCTGGACCGCGATCAGGCGCGCGCCGCGCAGGCGGGGCGGCAGCCGGTCGAGGAAGCGCGCGGGCGCGGCGCCGGGCGCGGCGGCGTGGGTCTGGATCGTGCGCCCGCGCGCCAGAAAGACGTTCAGCACGCACATGGCCGCGCAGATGATCGTGACCGGAAGCAGGAAGGCCGGCAGCCAGGACAGCGGATAGACCCGGCCGTCATAGACCAGGCCGGTGACCGCCCAGACCACGACCGTCATCGGCAGGGCGATCATGGCCGACATGACGGCAGAGGCCAGCCAGGGGCGTTCGGCCGGGTCGATCCAGCGACAGGCCAGCAAGGAGCAGAAATGACCCCATAGCCCCCCCGTGATCATCAGGGGAATCCAATAGGCCAGACGCAGGGTCAACGGCGGCTGCCCCTGGGTGAAGGCGTTCGAGAGGGCCAGGAAGGCGCCGGCCGTCGCGGCCAGCAGCAGGCCGCGCGCCAATTCTTTCAGGGTCTGAACCGTCTGAGGCGTCATGCATCGCTTGAGACCATGATTTGCCGGTGAGCGAAACGGGGGCGTTGGCGCTTCGTCAACGGCGCGGGCGGCCGTTGGCGAAACCCGGGCGGTCGCGCGCGAAGACGGGGCGGACGGCGGCTGCGCGGCATGGCGAAAGGGGACGTCGCCACGAAGGAAAGCCGTCATGACCGAACAGATCGAAACCGCCCGCCGCCGCCGGATCACGCTTGGGACCGTCCTCAGCCTGATCGCCGTGGGAGGCATCCTGGGGTTCGGGGTGTTCAAGGGCTACGCCATTCAGTTGGCGCGCGATCCCTCGGCCCTGGCGGGAACGATCCATGCGCCGGACTTCGGCCTGTTGGCCGGGGCGCCGGTTACGATCCAGGTCCATGTCGCCGGGGCGCTGACGGCCCTGATCATCGGCACGATCCTGCTGCTGGGCGTGAAGGGAAACACCCTGCACCGGACCCTGGGCTGGACCTGGGTGATCGCCATGGCGACGACGGCGGTCAGCAGCCTGTTCATCCGCCAGATCAACGGCGGAAGCTTCTCGCTGATTCACCTGCTCAGCGGCTGGACCATCATCGCCCTGCCGATGGCTGTCTATGCGGCGCGCAAGCACAAGGTGCTCCAGCACCGCCGCGCCATGACCGGTATGTTCGTCGGCGGCCTCTTGGTCGCGGGCGCCCTGACCTTCCTGCCCGGAAGGCTGATGTGGCGGATGTTCTTCGGGTGATGAATCCCTTCTTCCCCAAGGGGAGAAGGATGAACTAGGCTGAATCGACATTCATCGCATCCAGATCATGGATGCGGCGATATGGACGAAGGCGAGGTAATGGCGGGCGAGGCGGTCGAACCGTGTGGCGAAGCGCCGGAAGTGCTTGAGCTTGTTGAAGC